>Ga0210409_10000004_pt1 | contig 1041012 bp, 967 predicted proteins | sample IncBWH17MmetaG_FD_161649 | JGI IMG/M metagenome (GOLD analysis project Ga0210409, IMG submission 161649) | Forest soil microbial communities from Barre Woods Harvard Forest LTER site, Petersham, Massachusetts, United States - Inc-BW-H-17-M | ecosystem: Environmental > Terrestrial > Soil >...
CCACTTTTCAGCGGTGAGTTCCGAAAGCGGAGCAAATGCGACTTGGCCTGCTGCAATGGCCACGGCATCAAACGAGCCGACGGCTTGATAAAGCTTCCTGACACTTTCGCGGTTCTCGATCTCGACTTGAAAATCGCCAGATTTGTGCTCGACCTTGACTATCTTATGGCCAGCACCCGCCAATGCCTTTTGAACCAGTTCGCCGATCTTTCCGTTTGCGCCGATCAAAATAATTTTCATAAAAGCTCCATTTCTGCCTGCTTAGGGCTTGTTGTGTCATCCGATCACCTCGTCACCCAGTAAATGTCAGGTGACTAACTATTTGCACCGCGTATTTTACTCGGCGCGCATCAGGCTTCGCCGTGTGGGCCTGCGGGTTCAGCCCGCGTGGTGTCTCACAAGCTTCGAATCCAACTCTTGAGGCGCTTGGTCTCCGTCGCCACAAGACCGGGGTCATGAAAGGTATGAGCCAGGATCGAAGCGCCTTGCATCGCGGAAAGCAGGTGCACGGCAAGGCCGTTGGACTCTTTCCCCTTCCCGAGTGCCCGAAACTGGCTTTCGATCCAGGCCAGGTGTTGAGCGAAGATCTCGGTCGCTCTGGTGGCGACCGAGCCGCCCGCCTTGTGGAGCTCGGAGCAAAACGTCCCGACCGCGCAGCCGCGCTGTGCCAGGAAATCCTTGTTCTCGAAGACGGCTTGGACGCAGGCGCAAAGCCGATCCTTGGGCGATCCAGCTTCGTTCCATCGCTGCCGCTGGGCGGACAGCTGCGCTAGCCTCAGCTCGACGATCGCATCGCCAATCTCGTCCTTGGTCTTGAAGTAATAATAGACGTTGCCCAGAGGAACCTTGGCTTCGCGCGCGATGTCGGCAAGTGAGGTGGCGCCGAACCCGTTCTGGTACGCCAAGCCCACTGCCGCACTAAGCAGCCGCGATCGCTTATCGATACGTGTCATAGCCATATTTGCGCCTAAGTCATTTAGCTAACTTAGTACGGATAGGCAAACCTGTCAAGCCTCGGGCTTGCCTCTGGCCAGCCGCGATCCTTGATCCTGACGGGGCCTTGGTGCCGCTGCTAAAGTCGCTTCTGAGTGGCTCGTCCTTTGTTTACTCGTCGGCCGATGTTCCATAAGCGTCAGGCCGAGTTGGCGTGCATCTCTCGCAAAGCTGCCCGCTTCCACGAACAGATAACAGACGCTGAAAGGAGACAATGCTCAATGCTGATGTCGACGCGGTCCGGCCGGTCGCGCAGGGGGGTTTCGGGATTTCTCCGGGTTTCTTTCCGCCCATATATATTTTGTATTTTCCATTTGTTTTCTCGCGCGTGGCAATGAGTGAAAGAAACCCTGAGAAAGCCCCAAACCCCATCGGCTGCCCTTCCCCGTCCTTCCGCGTGTTTGCCTGACGTTATCCATCGAGCCTCCAATCAGAACTCATAATCACGATCAGCCGCCGCCACTGCGGCGGAGCCCGGCGGCCCCGCGAGACGATACGAGTTCGCGGTCTTGTCACTCTGCACCGCGATTTCGATCAAAAACTCGCCCACCCGCCGATCGCGGTATCGCATGAGCATGCGGCCGATCGACTTCACAGAGACCTTGCCCCCTACCGTCATCTGCCCGCGAAAGTCCGGGCGCGCATAAACGCTACGGCCGGCGAGATCGTGGCCCAGTTCGCCGGCAAGCCGCTCGCAATCTGCCGCGGTGAATTCCTTATCGACGCCAATGTACTTGCGAATCGCCTCAATCAAGCCGCGCAGATTCTCGCGGTCCGGATCGAGCCGCCGCGCTTCCTCTATCGTCGCGGCAGGATCGGGCTCGCCGAGCCACAACAGCGGCAAGCGGACGACTCGGGTCCAACCCTCGAATCCATTTAATGGCAGCGCCTCAACGTCTGGATATCCCGCCGCCCGATATGCGCGGGCGATAATGAAGGCGGCCGCGATGTAGCGTCCGCGATCGGCGCGGATGCGCTCGATTGGATCAAACGGAAACTGCCGAGTCTCGGGTCGCTCCAACTTGGCATCGAGCTGCACGGTCAACGTGCGGCGCACCAGGTCGCCTTTGACTCTCAGGTTTTGGCCGTTGGCGAATATTGTGGTAGCGCGGCAGTCGCACTTCAAAAGTTCGGACTTTCCCAGAACGCGAATGCCAATAACCCCATCGGTTATCATCTGACACAGCGTCGCCGAGTCCAAGTCGAAGTCTAGGTTGTTGAGGGATAAAATCGGCACGCCTTCAAACGCCGCGGCGCCGAGCCTCTTCTCCATCTCTTCAAAATTGCGGCTGCCGACGATCGCCGGAATGTTGCGGCCGAGCGCAATGGTTGCGACGACGATGACGAAGTAGCTCTTGCCCGTTCCGGCCTCCGGCGCCGCGATAACATACATGGGGGCCACCGGAAATGCTCCGCGTAAAACCACGGTCTGGATTGCCGCCAGCGCTACGGCGCGATCAAGTGTGGATGCGAACGGGAATCCGACAAGTTCACCCTTCAGGAATTCGAGGGCCTCTTGCGCATCTTCCCTGGTGGGGCACTCCGGGATTTCCGGCAAGGCCACGTCGCCAGCCGGCGCGTACCATAGGCCCGTCGCGGCATCGAAGCCTGGCTTTGTCAGCAGCGTACCATCCGGGCGCATCGTCGGCGTGTTGATGATGCCGACCAGCGTCGGGAATGCCGACGAATGCGCGAGTTCGAGCAGGGCTTCGACCACCTTGGGCGGCGGATCGACCGCAACCCAATCGCCGCGGCGGTTTTGCGCCTGAAAGGCGGCGGCGCCCTGAGCGATCATATGCGCGAGCGTCGCCTCGGTGTAACGGCGACAGACCGACACGGTCGTTAGCTTGCCGGTGACCGGGCTGCGTTCATACCTGGAGGCCGGTTCGACAAGGGCCCCGGCGCGATGGAAGACGGGCGCCTCGGACTCCAGTATGGCCGCTTGTGCCTGGCTCACCGCTTCGTGTCGTTTGCCGCCTTCGATCTGGATGATGTGCAGCTCGGCGCGGGCGCCGGCGTCGCCGTCGCCGTCGCCGTCGGAGGCGAACGCGGCAGCGATGATCCCTTGTCCGTCGTCGATCGGAATTTCACCAAGAATCGCAAAGTCGGCGAGGGCATCCATCACCGCGACGTGCGCGACACCATGGCTGGCAGGATAAACGTTTTTGTTAACTGCAAGGCTCCGCTTGAGGTCGCCCGCCGCCCGGCGCAAGAGTTGGCGGTGGTCCGCGCCATTGCGCTGCCAGGGCATTCGACGCCAACTCGCGATCGACTCGGCGAGCGCGGTCGGGATTTCCTGGTCGATCCCTGCGTCGGTGTCGTCGGTGGTCACGCGTCGCCCTCGCGATCGACGCCTCGCCGGCGTGGAACGCGACCGACAGCGGTGTCGCGCTCCGCGATGCGCGCGCGCTGCCAATCGGCAATCTCTGACGCGAGCCACGCGGAACGCGAGCCGTCCTTCACTGGTCTGGGGAATTTTGCCGCTTTGATTTCGCGATAAATCTGCCGGGCGGATTTTCCGGTGACTGCGCAGACGCGGGGCAGCCGCAGCATCTCGTCGAGCGAATGCTTCATTAGTTTCCCTTTGCGCGAAAGCGTAACGCTCACCTGCCCCGACGCGACACAGGGCGAAGACGCAACGGTCATTTACGCGCGAAAATGGCTGATCGAGGTCGCGCCATGGCGCGCCGAATCAACGCCAGCCATGGTTCACGATGGCAGGGATGTTAGGGACGATGCACTGTCGCATCGGGCCGATTTCTGACTGACGCGTCAGCGGCGATTGCGGCGGCTTCGGGCCCGATGCACGGCGCGGCACTGCCGTTCGAGATTTTCGTCCTCGCCGGTCATCGCCTCATAGAGAATTTGCGCCAAGTTGAAGAATGGGCCGCTCGGTGTCAGTGTCGGTGGCCGGTCGCTAAACCGTTCCAGCACATCGTAGGCAAAGTTCGCGGCGAGTTTTTTTGTGGGCTTCCCTCTGCGAAACGTCTCATGCCAAGGTATGTTCACGGTCCGATCGCTGCGGGCAAAAAAACTTGCCCGTCCGGCGACCCACTCGATATAATCCAGAAAACGAGCAGCTCGTTTATCGGCCTTGGGGTGCGGGAATTGAACGACAAACAACTTTCTCCGCCATCCAGGCGATAGCGACGCAATTGCTTTCCTGGCCTTTTTGAGGCCTTCTATCACGCCTATCAGTGCTTGCTGATCTTTCTTGCTCGGATACGAGTGCATCAACCATTCGAGATCAGCCGGCGCGTGTCTGATCATCCCGACAATTTCTTGACGGCACAGATCGGCGTGAGTCGGGTGCGGTTTCACCTCAAGCAAGGCCCGCTCGACAATCGCGGAATTGTCAAACGGCGGCAGCCGCGCATCGGGCGGCAAGTCCTCGTCGGTTGCGAACCTGGCGTATCGCGCGTTCGGGCGCGGCCGTTCCGCCGACGCGGCGGCTGGCACGCGCGTGCGGCGGGTCCGCTCGTTTGTACCCGGCCGGCGAACCGGCTGGCGCGCGGGACGCCTCACGATGCGCGCCTGCGCAAAGGAGTGACGGTGCCACCCGTCGCCGCTGGCCTCTGGGCACAATAGCGCCCCCAATCTGTCATCAACCGGCGCCGTTTGTCGAAAAGATCGCCGCGGCGGTACGCGGCCTCAACCTTGTCAGCGACAACGTGCGCGAGCGCCTTTTCGACGACGTGATTAGGATAGTTGGTCCGCTCGGCCGCCCAGTCTCTAAACGTGCTGCGAAAGCCGTGCGGCACGCATTCCGGCCGCATACCCTTCATCAACTCCAGCATCGCCATGTTGCTCAGTGCGCCGCCGGAGCCGAACACAAAGCAGTTGTCGCCCTCGCGCGGCAGCGATGTCACAATTTCGATCGCGCGCGCGCTGAGAGGTACGCGGTGCTCTCGGCCAGCTTTCATCCGCGATGCCGGAACCGTCCATACCTTCTGCCCGAGGTCGATTTCCTCCCAGCGTGCGCCGATCACCTCGCCGGTGCGGCCGATCGTCAAGATCAAAAACTCCAGGGCGCGCGCACCAAGGCCGTCGCGTTCCCGCAGCTCGGCCATGAATGTGGGCAACTCTTCATAGGGCAGCGCCGGATGATGCTTCACCGGCCGCACCTTCGCGCGCGCCGGCAATAGCTTGTCGAGATGGCCCTTCCAGCGCGCCGGATTTTCCCCACCGCGAAAGCCGCGCACCTTGGCCCAGTCGAGCACGCGCTCGATTCGTCCGCGCACGCGGCCCGCGGTTTCCGTCTTGTCGGTCCAGATCGGCTCCAGCGCCTTGAGCACGATCGCGGTGTCGATCGCCGCAACGGGGAGCTCACCGAAGATCGGATAGGCGTAAGTCGCAAGCGTTGCTCGCCATTGCTCGGCGTGTTTTGCGTTGCGCCAGCCGGCCGCCTGCGCGGTGACGAAACTTTCCGCGCATTCCGAAAACGTCTTGCTGCGGGCCGCCGCCAGACGCCGCTGCGCATTTTGCTCACCCCGCGCGGTAATCGGGTCGATCCCGTCGAGCAGCAGCCGGCGGGCCTGCCTAGCGCGCTCGCGGGCATCGACCAGATGCACGGTATGCACCGGCCCAAGGCCCATCTGCCGCTCGCCGCCGTCACGCTTGAAGCGAAAAATCCAAGCCTTGGTTCGCCAGCGCGAGATTTGCAGATAGAGCCCGCCGCCGTCGGCGTAGCGTCCCGGCCGGTTGAGCCGTTTCACGTTCAAGACTGTGAGTCGGTTCGAGTTCGAATCCCGCATTGTCCGCCTGGCCTCTGCCCACGCTTCTACCTACACCGGCGCGCGTCATTCGATGGCACGGTGCGGCATAGCATGGCGCGTGGAAAATGCAAGTTATCTCGATTATATCGGCATAACTGGCACGCGCTGGCAAGTGATGGCGCGGCCTGTCACGGCGGAGAAAACTGCCTCCCTCTCCGCCATACCAATATAATCAATAGCTTAGAAGGAGTCGCCAGCGACATTAGCGGCAGTAATTAGCGACAGGTAAATCACGTCCTTTGATGGCCGCTCCTAGGGTGACGGCGACGAAGCGCTTAGCCGCACACGCACAAAACCCTCCTGCCAAGTTGGCCGGCGCCGAGGATGCGCTCGGCCGGCTTGAGCCCATGTCAGCGTTGCAAAATTTTGCCGATCGGCGATTCTTGCCCAAACAGTGGATACCTAACCGGCTTGCGGTCACGCGCACGCTCGTTGTGTATTATATCGCGCAGAACGCCTCTCTGATGCCTGAGCCGACACGCCAGGAGAGCTAAGGTAGGTTTGCTACTATCAGCTCATCAATGCGCGAGCGTAGACCTTGGGCGTCGCCAGCTCACCGATTCCGTTTTGCATCCGTTCGCACGCTCTGACTATAAGCTTGGGGTCAACGCAGAAGACTATTCGAATGTGATCCTTGCAGCCGGGACCGTAAACAGATCCCGGAACCGCTGCAATCTTCAGCTTGTCACGAAGGAAGGCTGATACGAAGTCTCCCGCGGATTTCGAATTGACAGATCTCGCATCGGATAAATAGGTCGCCATTTCGCTGACGTTCGGAAACAGAAATAATCCGCCTTGCGGCCGGCGAACAAAGCGGACGCCAGGCACACGTTGCAGTAAACTCTGGCCTGCGTCCATCCTCGAAACGAGTTCGGTTCGCATCTTTGCAAACCAACTGTCTGCTTCGGGATGCGAAATAAGCAATTGGCCGATCATTTCGGAAGTCTTATTGACCGCCAAAAAAGCATAATCATGGACCTTTCCGGCCGCCGAGAGCGCCCGTTGCGCACCCGCCAGCCAGCCAATGCGCAGTCCAGGTACGGCGAATTTTTTGGAAAAGCTGTTGACCAATATGACGTGTCCAGCGTCGGGGACACACGCTGACGCGGGCTGATGCTTCACTCCGTACACTGTCTGATCGTAGACTTCATCATGAATGAGCCAAAGTCCATGATCGGCCGTGAACGATACCAACGCCCTCAATTCTTCCTCGGTGCAAACATAACCGGTGGGATTTTCCGGCGAATTAAAGATCAATACTTTCGTGCGATCGCTGATTCGCGCTTTGAATGCATCAAGGTTATAGCGCCATCCCTCCGCCGCATCGCGCTCCACGCGGACGGGCCTGCGGCCCAGAATACGGACAAGGCCCTCGTAGAGCATGTAGGACGGATCGGGAATAAGTATGTCATCTCCCTCACGGGTGGTGGCCAGGATGCTGACCGTCAGCGCCCCGGCTCCGCCATGTGTGACCATGATCTCCGATTCAGGATCATATCGAAGCTCATAGTGCCGTTGGTAGTATTGTGCGATCGCGGTTCGTAACTCGATCGCTCCCCGCGATTTCTCATATTTTTTTAGAGCCGCCGTAACAGCGGGCTCCGTCAACGCCGCGCCGATCGCCGGCCAGGCGAACGAGGGCGGCCCGTAATCGGGTTCGCCAATGCTAAGATTCAAGAAATCGGGGTCGGCCTCGACCTCCCGGGCAATTGTCTTCGATGTGTAGGGAATTAGCGTCTCGATGGCAGCGTTCAACGTTTGTACCATTACACCTTCTCCCACTACTTACTGCTCGACTGCTTAGCTCCTCAACACAGATCGCCAGCGTGTTTCGTTGTACGGTCCACATATCGGAATGTCATCCGCTCGCCGATCCAATATGTGCCGTAGGTGTTGAAACGTGAAATTTCGGGTCGCCATAGTTGGCGCGTTTTTCCTGATAATAAGCCGAATACCATTCGCCTTCCCGTTTTGCCGAAAACGTCAGAAACATTGCCCTGCGGTATGTTTTGCTGCGGTTGGCGTAAGAGCGATGCGGCACGAATGAATCGAATAGTACAAGGTCGGTCGATGAGGTGGGTACCGATTGCCAAATCAATTGCTCGGCTATTTCATCGCGAATGTCGCCGTGCTTTTCGCCGCCGCTGTAATGATCAAACAGCGGTCTCTCCTCGATCCAGCTTTTAACGAAATGCGGATTGTTGCCTGCAACGTCGCGCGCATTGATTGCAAATTCAAGGCAGCCATTTTCCGCCGTGGATTGGTCGATACTGATCATCGCTGTTACGTTGTACCGAGGACCAAATGATTGGTAGGCGGCAAAGTCCTGATGCGGGCGAAACGCGCCGCCGCCTGGCGCCTTTTCGTTTTCCTTGTCCTTGAACGGAATGAATGACTCGCCGAGTAGCCCATCGATAATCGGCGTGATCTTTTCTTCGACGAATTTCGCCATTTCCGCGTCGGCGCCGAGAATGTATTCAAACCGGCACAAGCACGTGGGGTCGCCGGCCTCCGGTACGACAATCAGCTCCTGGCTGGAATGGCGCGCCCACTCGGCGAGCGACATTTTGTTGCGCTGGACCAATTCAAGTTGTTGCCGCGCGCGCTGGCCAAGGTCGTCGGACCGGCTCTTTAGAAAACGGACCGCTTCTGCGTCCCAGGCGTCATGGAGGAGAGCGAAGCCCATTCGAGTGAATTGAGCTTTTTCGCCGGCCATCCCGTCGGACAAAGTCGAGACCTGATCGAGGATAGTCACATTTACCTCCTCGGTAGGATCTAGCGTGCCCTGTCATTGCCAGAATAATACTCGCCTAGAGATTGTAGTCAATAGCTATTACGGCAATAAATCTGGCTTTATTTTCGCCACACCGATATGACAGTTTTATGAGACAACCTTTAGTAACATACACGGGGCTCCAACATGGTTCCGGCAAGTGTCTTCCTGGATGAGCTTGCGAAATCCGACTTCGACTTTGTTGCCGGCGTCCCATGTTCCTTCCTGACGCCTTGGCTGATAGCGCTCAATGCAAGTTCGGCGATGGTCCATGTGGGCGCGGCGAGCGAAGGTGAAGCTGTAGCAATTGCAGCCGGCGCGTGGCTTGCAGGACGCAAGACCGTGGTGTTTTGTCAAAACTCCGGGCTCGGCAATGCAGTGAACCCCCTGACTTCGCTGAATTTCCCCTTCCGCATTCCGACCCTCCTTTTAGTGACTTGGCGCGGCCAGCCTGGAATCAAAGACGAGCCGCAGCACGTATTAATGGGGCAGATCACGCAAGCGTTGCTCGACGTGATCCGCGTCCCGTGGTGTGACTTTCCGAATGAAGTTAGAGACCTCTCCGCAATGTTGAACGCGGCCACTGCAAAAATGAACGATAGTTCCCTGCCTTTCGCCTCGGTAGTTCGGAAGGACTCTCTCGGCGGAGACGAGCCGCCGGCAGCGCTTCGATCTACGGTTTATCTCCAGGGCGGTCACTGTATCGACCTGCTCGACAATACTGCGCTGCCAACCCGTATTGCGGCGCTTGAGCGGTTTCTCGCCGTAGCTCCGGAACGAGCCACGATTATCGCCACCACCGGCAAGTGCGGCAGGGAATTGTTTACTCTCTGCGACCGGCCGCAGCATCTCTATCAGGTCGGATCAATGGGGTGCGCCAGTGCTATGGCTCTCGGCGTAGCACTCAATACTAAATCGTCCGTGGTGGTGCTCGATGGCGACGGTTCGGCGCTCATGAAGCTCGGGAACATGTCGACGATTGGAGCGCATGCCCCAAAAAACTTAATTCACGTCATATTGGACAACAATGCCCACGATTCCACCGGCGGCCAGCCGACTTCATCTCAGAGCGTCGATTTTGCCCATGTCGCCTTGAGCTGCGGGTATCGTTCGGCAATCAAAACAAACAATTTATCCGGCTTCGAAACTGGTCTTTCGACTGCTTTCAACACACCAGGTCCGACCCTTATCCATGTGCAGATTCAAGTCGGTTCGCTTGATCCGCTTGCGCGCCCCACCATCGCTCCGCATGAGGTGGCGCAGCGTTTTCGCGAATTCCTGAGGAATGACCACAGTTCCGTTTAGCCTGGTATCGCCTGACGGCGGTGCAGATTCAGTATGGTCGCCACGGCATCGATGAAGCGTTCCATGTCGGAGGGAAAGACCTGCCCGATGCAGCCGACGCGGAAGCTGGGCTCGCGCGTGAGCTTTCCGGGATAGATCGCAAATCCCAGGGCAAATAGCTCGCGATGGAAGGCCTCGAAATCAAACCGATCGTTCAGCGGATGATAGGTTGCGATGATCGGCGCGTTGAGATGTTCAGGCAGAAACGCATGAAATCCAAGTTGATCCATGCCTTGCCGCAGCACCTGCAAATTGGACCGATAGCGCTTCAGACGGGCGCGAACGCCCCCCTCTTGTTCGAGAAGATCGAGGGCTCGATCGAAGGCGGCGACAATTTGGGTTGGCGGCGTAAAGCGCCATTGGCCGTTTGCTTCCAAACCTCGCCATTGATCATGGAGGTCGAGGCTCAATGAAGGTGCAGAACCCGAAGCCTCCAGTAAGGCATCTTTCTTGGCCATGACGAATGCCAATCCCGGCAACGCTTCGAGACATTTGCTCGACGACGCTGCAAGCGCATCGTAGGGAATAAGGTCGTGGGTCGGGGTCAGTGCGCCGAAGGCGCTCATCGCATCGATCAATAGCCGACGACCATTCCTGAATACGGCCTGAGCTATTTCTGCGATCGGATTTAGAATCCCGCTCGTGGTCTCGACCTCTACGACAGCAACGTGGGTAATCCGCGGCTCGCTCATCAGGTGGCGCTCCAACGCAGCAACGCTTGGAATGCTGTCTTCCGCGCACTCCAAAACCTGGTGCGAGCGACCGATACGCCTGCAGATTTGCACCATGCGCCTCCCATAGCTCCCGTTCACTAGGATGAGTACGCATCCGGATGGGGGCACCATCGTGCCCAGCATCGCTTCCACCGCAAAAGTCCCGCTGCCCTGTATGGGGACGGCCACCAATTCTTCGCCGCCCGCGAGGGCCACCAGTCGCTTGCGGACACGAGCCGTCAATTCAATGAAATCCGATTCCCGCGAACCCCAATCGCGGCTTGCCGCCGCCCGCACTTCGGGTGCCGTCGTCAATGGCCCCGGTGTAAGGAGCAACGGCAATCGGTCTGCCGCTCCGCGGCTGTCCAATCCCGGTGGCATAAAGCTCACGGCGCCAGATCTTTGCCTGATTTGCATCCCAACCGACTTTCAATCGCGGCGCATCACTGCCTTCCGTTGATCGTAGATCACCCCGAAATATGTCGGTCCGCCCGGTTCTCTATAGTTTTCTTCCGCCATTTCCAGTTCGGCAACGTTTGTCAGCCGAAATATCTCCTCAAGCGGCGCGATATTCGAATCTATGCCATATACCGATTCACTGCTTTGAATTCGGTTCACGACCGTTTGCATCGCCAGAATGGCGGCGCGCAGGCTGTGATTTGCCCATATTACAGCCGCCACTCCCGCTTTCCGGAACACCTCGGTGGGTGTGGCATGGTACATGGTTGGCACAATGACCACCGGCGAACGATTGCCCCAACGGCTGGTAAATTCCAACACCTCGTTGGCCGACGTCTTTTTGGAATGAATCAGAATGGCGTCAGCGCCTGCGGCGTGGTAGGCCTCGCCACGCCATAGCGCCTCCTCCATGCTGCGACCGGAGATCAATGCTTCGATCCGGGCCACCACACAGAAACTGTCGTCAAATTGGGAGTCCTTTGCGGCTTTGATTTTTCCACAAAACTCCTCGACGGAAGCGAGCGGTTGATCGTCGCCTAAGAACGAATTTGTTTTCGGGAAGACCTTGTCCTCGATACAAACGCCGGCAATGCCCCGTTGACCGAGCTTTCGCACCAACCGCCGCACGTTGTTGAAGTCGCCAAAGCCCGTATCGCCGTCCATCAACACCGGCACCGATACGGCGTCGACCATGAATTCCACCACTTCCATCACCTGGGTCCACGAGACCTCGTTACGGTCACGGACTCCGAGCGAAGCTGATATTGACAGTCCGGACGCCCACAACGCCTTGAATCCGGCTTCTTCGGCGATCTTGGCACTCAATCCGTTATGCGCCTCCATAAGGAAGGTGACTTCATTCGTCTCAAACAGTGAGCGAATGGACGGCCTTGTTAGCTTGGGCTCGTTTTTAAACTCATGCGTTACCACGTTAGTCATATCAGACACTCCGCTGATCATATAAGTCCGAGTTTCTTGGCTAAGTCCGAGCGCTGCAGCTTGCCAGTCGCGCCTTTTGGAATGTGATCGCCAAAAATTACGCGCCTTGGAATTTTGAATTTCGCAAGCCGCGCTGCGATGAAGTCCTTGATTTCGTACTCGTCCGCGTAGCTGCCATTCCTGAGAACAACGAGCGCTCCTATTTCCTCACCAAGCACTGCGTGGGGTATCGAAAAGGCTGCCGCCTGATCGACTGCTGGATGGGCATAAAGCACATCATCAATTTCGCGCAGGGCAATTTTCTCGCCACCGCGAATGATGATCTCTCTTTCGCGGCCAGTGACGGTCAGGTAGCCGTCGTCATCGATAAACCCGATGTCGCCAGTGCGGAACCAGCCATCAGTGAAACTTGTGGCATTTGCTTTTGGGTTATTGGCGTAACCCGAAAAAACATTGGTACCGCGGATTACGATGTGCCCGGATTGATTGCGTCCGGTTGCGTTCAGTTGATCGTCCAAGATCGCAACTTCGGTCCCAACGGGCAATCCGACGGTTCCTATTTTTCGCCGCATCGGGGGCAGCGGATTGCTGGCAATCTGATGCGCCGCCTCTGTCATTCCGTAAGCCTCGATAACCGGGCATTTGAACAGCGTCTCGAGACGAACCGCGACCGTCGGCGGCAGTGCGGCGGAGCACGATCTGATGAAACGCAATCGAGTGGCTTCGACCGCAGTCTGATTGTGGCTCGCGCGCGCGAGAACCGCTTGATGTATTGTGGGAACCGCGGTGTACCAAGTGGGGTTTGCCTCGGCAAACCATCGGTAAAATTTGAGCGCATCGAAAGCTGGTGCGCATACGACCTGCGCTCCGGCCCTGATCGAAACAAGTAGTGAAGCGACTAAACCATGAACATGGAACAGCGGCATGATATTGAGGCCGACGTCGTCGGGCCGCAGTTGCAAAATGGCCTGAACACTATCGACGGCGTGGAGAAGGTTTTGAGCGGTCAATGAAACGACTTTTGGCCGCGACGTCGTGCCTGACGTGTGCAGAGCCAAAACTTCATCGGCTGATTTCGACACGCCCGTGTCTCCATGGGCGCCGTGAAGTCTCTCAGTGTTAAGTAACTGGAAATAGCCAGCCGGTTGGCGCGGGTCGATTGCTATCTCGAGAACCGGAATATTCCGTCTGGTTGCCACGACAGCAGCTGCCGAGCGATCTCCTTGTTCGACAACTATTGCCTTAACCGCCAGGTCAGACAGGTAGGTTTCAAATTCATCCTCGCGGAACGCAGGATTGAGTGGCGCGATACTCGCTCCCGCGGCGATCGACAGAAACGCTGTAGCCAGTTCGGGACCGTTTCGCAGGACGACGCAGATCCGATCTCCGTTCGCGATCCCAACCTGTCTGAGATCGCGTACCGTTCGTATGATGAGCCCCGCAAGCTCACCATAGCTGATCGGCGCTTGTCCGATGCCGCCGATGGCAGGTCTGTCAGCCGGTTGGGCTTGAACCAACTCAAGGATCGTTGTTATACCCATCTCGGACCTCGACATCACACTACGCGCCGAAGACGTTCGTTTGGGTCGCAAAGCGGTTCACATAAGAAAAGCGTACGGTCGGCGGCTCATGCAGCCGCCGTCAGCGCAATGAGTCTCCCACAGTGCCGATCAATTTGTCAGGCAAGGCAATTGCCGGTAACGCATCGCAATGGGTCCAGATCGTCGAAAAGGACACAAAGCTGATAGCGCCGCGATCGCTCGTTGGTTTGACCGCAATTGCCGTGCGATCAAGTAAATCGAGATTAGACCCGCCGGGTCCAACGTGCCGGCTCTGACCACGCGATCCGAACGCAGATGCGAATCTGGCGACCAATCGGGCCATACATCCAGCCTCCGGGAAAACTACTAACCCATTTTGCCGATGTCTCTTCGTCTTCCGCAGCACCGCGATGAGCCGCGCTTGGTCATCATAAATTCGTCATTTACAAATTTGTAATATGCCTACTAAGGTTGTATGTCAAGCTTTTCTTTATCTTGAGTAGAGAGCGGCTTAGGCGGCACACCCGGGGAAAAAGATGGCATCCAGCATTCGGACAAGTTTCCTGCGGCCAGCAACGAACCAAAGCCCGACGGTAAGCCTACGGGATGCAATCATCGTCGCCTTCCTACCAATTCAATTCTTGATTTCCTGGTGCGCACCCGAGCGTCTTTGGCCATTGATCGGACGCTTGTTGCAGCCTCTGACCGCTTATCTCTATGCGAAGGGCGCTAGGCACGCCGAACAAGTGATCGCAGCCACGGCGGGTCGGCAATTGGATGCCGGCCTGATACGAAACATTCCTCGGCAGCTTGCCTTGGAAGAATTCATTATGATGCTTCAAATACTTCGGGACTATCGGCCCGGCGGATGGCGGCCGACGATTACCTTGATCGGACGTCAATATCTTGATCTCGCCTTGAAGGAGGGTAACGGCGCAATCCTGTGGGTTACCTATACAAACGGCGCCAGGTTGATCGCCAAAATGGCAATTCAGCGCGGCGGCTATTTGGTCTCCCATCTTAGCCGGCCGCGCCACGGGCTTTCATCTACTAAGTTCGGCATAAAATTCCTCAATTGGATCCAAACTACAATCGAAAAGCGTTACGTCGCTGAGCGGATTGTCGTCGAAGACAGGGAATTCCAGAAGGCCGTTCGATCGCTGATTGCCCGCCTGCGCGCAAACAAGGTCATTTCAATCACCGTGCATCGCTATGCGACGCGCCCGAGTGCGGTACCCTTCCTGGACGGCCAAATCGTTCTCGCGGATGGCGCTTGCAGGTTGTCGTACATAACAGGTGCTGCGCTCTTGCCCGTCGTCGCATATAGAGATGGCCACGATGCCCTCAAAGTCGAGATCGGAGCGCCAATCAACACACGACAAGCCACAACCGAGACGACCTCCGTAGTGGCCGCGCATCGTGAATATGTCGCGCGACTCGAGCGTTTTGTACTAGCGTATCCCGATCAGTGGCGGGGATGGTTTCAGTTATCGGAAGGGAATAAATTTCAACCGGCGCAATAGCGTGGAGACCGGCAAGTCGTGTTGCATCGCTGTTGCTATGGTGCCTCGACGGGGCATGCAATCCAGCCATTCCCGCTCTCATAGGCGCCCTGTTGCTTTGCTGCCCCAAACTCGGAGTCTTGAGTTGGAGAGATTTCGAAAAGCGGCTGTCTTGGGGTCTCGTGCTTACGGTGGGTGCCTCTCTCTCGTTGGCAAGCAATGATTCACGCGGGAACCGTCGCTTGGATGGGACACGAGTTTGTCTTGTTATTTTCAGGTGTAACGCCGTCGCCCCTGATACTCTTAGTTAGCATCATCATTGCGGCATCTCTTGTACATATCGCAATTACAAACCTAGCCGCTTGCGTAGCACTGCTCGTTCCTGTCGCAATGACAATCGCTCATGCCGCAGGGGTAAATCCAATTGTTTGCGCACTGATCGTGACGATCGTAGTCGACAGCGTAATTATGTACCCTGTTCAAACCGCGGCTAATCTCCTCGCCTATGAAAGCGGATATTTTCGAAGCGCCGATGTTGGCCGCCTGGGGGTCGCGATGCTTGGGCTAACCATCGTCGTTTCGCTGTGCATTGCCGTACCGTACTGGGGGCACTTGGGGTGACGCTGCTAGCGCCTTGATCGTCGGCGCGATGCCGCCGACAGGAGACGTCGAGGCCAAACTTGTAAAATTGGACCAGCCATCCACTTGTCGACCTTTCGGCGGCTGTTCGGAAAACTGAATTTTGCGTCATCCCAAATTACGGTCGCTTAAAGAGGCGCGCATCGTCGGGGACCGGATCATTCGGGAGCCGCATCATCCCGTGCTGTTCGACTGCTTCGTCGATCAGATTTGTAATCAATTGGGTGAACAGCATCGGCTCTTCGGCGGCTTCCCACAAGAAATAGCCAAAGGAACCGGGGCACGGATTGACCTCATTGAGCCAAATTTCGCCGGTCACGGAATTTCCCATGAAGTCGAGTCGCGGGGCGCCAGTTCCTCCGACTGCGAGGAACGCCTCCTCTGCCCACGCTCGAATATTCTTTCCTAATTCCGGTGGAAGACTTGGATTGATCTCCCGGGTTAGGGACAACATTCCTTGGCTGCTCTGACCGGGAGTTTTTGCCGCGGCCTTACTGCCGCCTGACAGGTACTTCTGCTTGAAATCCAAAAGCACGGCCGTGTTTTTCGGTTTTTCGATGGCAGAGCATCTGAGCCTGCCGCCAAAACGGCAGACGGATATGTTGTATTCGACCAAATTAGATACAAATGGCTCAAGGATGGCCGCGGCATCCAACTTAAATATCTGTGGCAGCACTGCCGCGAGCTCTTCGACATCGTTTACTTTCGCTACGCCGATTGAGCTACCTAGATGGTTCGGCTTGACGACTGCCGGGAACGATGCCTGTTTCGCCAAAGTCGCGAGCACATCTCTGCCGATGACGAGTCCCTGTTTCGGCCTTGTTAGCAGCACCTCGGACAGCATTGGCAGGTTCATGCCGCGCAACATGCGCTTGGTCGCCGCCTTGTCCATGAGAACGGAGGACGCCAATGTCCTCATACCCGTGTACGGAATTGCCGCGGTCTCAAAGAGACCCTGGATTTGGCCGTCCTCCCCGGTCGTCCCGTGAAACGCCAGGAGAGCAACGTCGAAGACCACCGGCTGCGGTCGCCGGAAGAGCTGCCGCTCGCGCGGAAGCAACACGCCTTTGCCGGACGGCATGACGTCCAGGATTACGCTGGTGAGGTGCTGCTGCAGTCCGGGGTCTGGAAGGTAGTTCGACCGATTGGCGAGCGGTTCGCCAACTAGCCATTCGCCCTTGTGTGTGACATAGACCGCAAACGCCTCATAACGGTCCGAATCAACTGCTTCCAGCACTTGCAGACCGGTAACTATGCTGATGTCGTGTTCTGGCGACCTGCCACCGAAAACGACTGCGATGCGCTGCTTTTCCGACATTCCAATATCCATCGAAAATCGAGGGGCCCATGGTCGTGTTGGACCGTCCTATACCAATGATCGAGCGCGCCCGCACTGCCGGGAATTACCGCGACATCCCAATAGATTTGCAAGACCCCCGCAATCGCGAGACGCTCGTGGATGCGCGGGACTCGGGCTGGCGGGGGAAAATTACCATTCCCGAATGGACGGCCAAAACGAGCCTTACCGACAGCCAATCGACGGAGCTATTCGTGAGCTTTGGTGCAGGCAGACTATCATCACAATGTTGCTACGTGTCAATGAACAGCTCATCGCGCATGGCGTGGAGTTATTCCTGCGGCACGCGTACCGTCCAATTACCTGTCAACAAGGAATATGGACATTTTTCTGGGAAAAACTTCGACGGGAGATCCCGCAGAGGGACGAGAAAGAAATCTCCAGCCGCGTGCAGCGGTATGTTTTCAGATCCGCGGCAGTTTGATTGCGAAGATCCGCGAACTTGGCCCGTTCACACGACGGGGGCGGCGATCGACCTAACATTACGCGACTTGGGAAATGGGAAGCCGTTGGATATGGGGACTCATTTCAACAAAATGTTACCGGCGAGTCACAGCGATCACTTCGAACGGATTTTAAATGCCGGCCTCGTCGCTGCCGACGATATTCGTCTTCGCAACCATCGTTTGCTGTATTGCGCGATTGGGACCGGGGATTTACCAACTACAGCTACGAATTCCGGCATTTCGATTATGGCGACCAGATGTACGCCATGACTCTCGGGCATCTCGACAAAAGCGTAAATACCGCGTGGTATGGTTATGCTCCTCCTCCAGCCGCTGGGAGCTAACAGATGCAAAGGATTACGTCCTGCGGCGCGTCGATCGCTTATGTTTCTTCTTTTGGATGCACATTAGACAAGGCGCCGCTGCATTTCTTCTGGGGACATGGATGGGGACAAGATCATCGGGTATTCCTGGGGCTGGCCCATGCACTCGAACGATACGGAACCCAAATTAATTTTGACTTCCCAGGCTTTGGCGAATCACCACATCCTCCCGCCGATTGGGGAACCGCCGATTACGCCGATGCCTTTGCCCACTGGATAGCGACACTTCCGCCCGCGCGACGCATCTGGATTGGTCACTCGTTCGGCTGCAGGGTTGGTTTACAGCTGGCCGCCCGTCACCCCAGCTTGATTGACGGTCTCTTTCTTATCGCGGCAGCCGGCTTGCCGCGCTCAAGGACACCTTTTCAACGGCTTAAAATTCGCACCAAAATCGCCGCTTTCAAGGCCTTTAAAGTCTTGCCTCGATTGGGTTTTGACACGGCCTCACTGGCAGCCAAGTTTGGCAGCGCCGATTATCGTGGCGCCGGTTCGATGCGATCCATTTTGGTCAAGGTCATTCGCGAAGATCTGACCGAGACGGCGCGTCACGTTAAATGCCCCGTCCAGTTAGTTTACGGAGCGCTCGACGATCAGACTCCGCCGGAAATTGGCCATCGCCTCCTAGCGCTCATGCCGAATGCAAGCATCAGTATTTTGCCGAGATTTGACCACTATACCATTTTAACGGCGGGAACCCATCAGGTTCAGCATCAGATCGAACGTTTTATCAAACGAATTGAGGCGTGATGTCGACCAGCCTCACATCCTTCCTGCCGCTCCTGCCGTATCTCCTGTTCACGGTTCGCCGCCTTATGTCCTATTTGCATATCTTTCAGCAGGAGGAATACGACGGATGGCGGTTTCTGCGCTGGGTGAGCCGAACATACTCATTCGACAAGAAGCTGAGTGCCATAATTGTTCTGCTCAGCGCGGTTGAGGCTGTACTGAAACCCGTTGGGCCGGAACTTGGCCTCATATTATCTGCGGCGTTCGTCGCGTTCTTCTTCATTGAGTTGGATCCGCGCAAGAGCGGCAAAAAGAAGCTCGTCCTCACGGTCCGAGCCAAGCGGATACTTGCCGTAGCGGCGGGGCTGGCCTTTGCAGCCGGCGTCGTCGTGAGCCTGCTATCCCTGGGATTATGGGTGTGGCTGTTGCCTGTCCAGCTGCTGCCCCTGGCCCTTGTCGCAGCAAATCTATTATTGGCGCCGGTCGAGCAAAGAATCCAAAAGGCTTTTTGGCAGCAAGCGCACGATAAATTGCTGTCCATGAGACCAACAGTCGTCGGGATCACGGGCTCGTTTGGAAAGACGTCGGTCAAACATATTCTTGGGCATATCTTAGAGATGCACGCGCCCACCTTGCTAACGCCCGGAAGTGTCAACACGCCAATGGGCATCGCTCGTATCGTGCGCGAACAACTCGGTTCTCAGCACCAATTCTTCGTCTGCGAAATGGGCGCTTACGGGCCCGGCTCAATCGAGCGTCTTTGTCGGCTGGCGTCGCCCAATGTCGCGGTGGTCACCGCGGTTGGTTACGCGCACTACGAGCGCTTCAAGTCTCTCGATGTGGTCGCAAAAACAAAACTCGAGTTGGCGCAAGCGGTCATGAAGACCGGCGGCAAAATTATCATCGCCGAGGAAGTGCTTGAGTTCGATGCCGCCCGAAACTTTTATGCGCTGCATCCATCCCTCGTAACGACCGTCGGGGCGAGCGCTAATGCTGATTTAAGAGTGCTCGCAATACGGCAAACTGCCGTGGCCGTGGAGACCGACGTGGAATGGCAAGGTAAGCCACACACGATCAAGTCACCTCTCTACGGTAAACACCACGGAATGAATATGGCACTTGCGTTCGCCACGGCTGCCGTCATGGGCATTCCGATCGAAACCATAGTTTTGTCGCTGCGGAGCACGCCCCAGATTAAGCACCGTCTGGAGGTAAAGCGCGAACCGAACGGCTCCGTTATCATCGACGACGCCTACAATTCGAATCCGATCGGCTTCGCAAGCGCGCTCGCCGCTCTTGATACCTTAAGCTCGGCCAAGGGTCGCCGTATCTTGGTGACACCAGGCATGGTCGAACTTGGTGAGGCTCACGAACGGGAGCACCAAAAGATCGGGGCAGTCGCAGGATCACACGTGGATGTGCTTCTGCCGGTTGTTCCAAAGCGAATCGAAGCAATGATTTCTGCCTATAGAATGGCTAACCCGGCCGGAATCGTTGTCCCGTGTGATAACTTCGGACAGGCCCGAGCGTGGCTGTCGGCGAACCTTCAGGCGGGAGACATCGTGTTGCTGGAGAACGATTTGCCGGATCTCTATGAGAATAAACTGGCCCTGTAAGAAGATCGTAACAACGTCGGGTGAGGCGCCCAACGGATACAGGGCGGGCGACATATATAGAGATCATGCGAGCAGGCTGCGGCTGCCGGGCGACGTCGCCGATTCCATTTGACGAATTGCGGACCGCGGCGACGATCGAGTTCGGGCGGTCGGGGCGATTTCCGCCTTCGGTATGTTTGCATGACCCCGTGCTGGCCAGAAATCTCATATTGCTATTCTAGCTACCACCGGCGTGCTATCTTAGCTATGTGTCAAAGAGAGTTCGCCCATGACTGAGACTGTGAATCGGCCAGCTTCGTCGTCACTCACGGTTGATCGAGCCGAGTCGTGGAAGGGACGATTTCCCAAGAACGGTATTATATCATTACTCGACACGAACAGCGCATTCAACCTCGCAGAGAGCACCGCGTCGGATCTTACCGTGGGCCAGCTGGTGGACATGGTCGGTTGGCACCATGTCAAAGACCTTAAGCTCGGCTATGGATCGTCAACCGGAAACTCAATGCTTAGAGAGCAGGTGGCGCAGTTGTGCGCTGTTCTCCCTGACGAAGTGCTCATTACCCAAGGCGCCGCACTCGGTCTTTTTCTGCTCGCGTTCGAGCTTTGCCGCGCTGACGACGAAGTCGTGCTCATCACGCCGTATTTTCCACCCAATCACGACGCGTTCATTAGCTGCGGAGTGCGAGTCCGAAAAGTGCAGCTTCACTTTGATGAAGCTTATCGTCTGGATCCGAAAAGGGTTGCAGATATCCTTTCACCGGAAACTCGCCTCGTCAGCCTCGCTACGCCACAAAACCCGAGCGGTAAACGGATTCCGCACGACGTCATCTGTGCCATACTTGACGCGATGGCCGCTCGTGCACCGCAAGCGCGGCTGTGTATCGATGAAACTTATCGCTTGACGAATTACGATGGCGGCAGACCCGTGCCGAGCGTGGCGGCGCTCGATCCGCGCGTCATTACGGCGGCATCGGTGTCGAAGTCGCATGGCGCTCCGGGGCTGCGCGTCGGCTGGATGACCGTTCGCGATCCGGATCTTCGCCAGCGATTGATGGTGGCCAAAATGAATATCGTCGTCTCTGGATCGACCCTGGATGAAGTACTCGCAGCCGGGCTAATTGCCCGACAGGATGCGGTCCTTATCCCCCGCGGGAGAATGCTCGCGACGGCACTCGAAATGATAAGCCATTGGCATAAGGGCGAGATTGGCCGCCTCGACTGGGTACGTCCCGACGGCGGCGCACTCTGTTGCATGCGGCTAAATCGGGAAGTCTTCAATGCTGCGGCGGTTGAGCGTTTTTGGATGGCACTACCCGGCCGAGACCTTCAACTCGCTCCCGGTGATTGGTTCGGCGAGGAGAAGCGGATTTTCCGTCTGGGATTCGGCTACCTTCCTTTGCATAACCTTGAAGCGGCTCTTGCCGCTCTCTCCCGAGTACTGGACGATGCGATCCTCGCTAAATCTGCTTAGAGCGTAGACGACGCTAATTGTCGTTGTGCTATTTTTGGTCGTGCTCAATCAAGATTGGATGGTTCGGTCTCATCGGAACCTGAGCGCGCCGAGACCGGCGAAAAAAGTGACTGCCGCCAGCGCGACGAAGGCCAGGGAATAGCTAACATATGCGGCGAGTCCGCCAAACAAAAGCGGCCCGATCGCTGCGCCCGCAAAGAGAAAGACATTGACGCCACTGGTCAGCGCGCCGATCTGGCCATTCGGTGCTTTTCGAGCGACCTCAGCAAGCACAACCGGGATAAATCCAGCGGCACTCACTCCGAAGAGAGCGGCAGTAAATAGGATCCCGATCAATGGCCAATCGTGAGTAGTCATGGCGCTTAACAGACTTGCGCCGGCAATAGTCAGACCAATCAATCCTATTGTTGTATGTGGTCTGAGTACCTGGTCTGATAAACTGGCCCAGGCGATTTGACCGACGATGCCTGCCGCCTGCGAAACGCCGAAGATCAAACCTGCTGTCGATAAATCGAGACCAACGTTCTTGACCAGATAAACCATATAAAATGACCGCAAGCAGTATTGTGCCGCCCCCGCTGCCGTGCCAGCGAGCAGAAATTGAGCCATGCCGGTCATAGCCCATAATTGTTTGACTGGCTCGAACGGCCTGTGTTGTGGCGGCGCCTGACGGAGAGAGCCGTCGAGCCAGCGGGTGATGGGGAGAAGCGCGACTGCAACAGCGGCGCTCAGCATCGCCAACCCAATCGCGGTGATCTTCCACTGAAATCGGAAGACGAAAAACGGCAACAGTAGTCCCGCAAGCGCGGTGCCAATCGGAACACCGGTCTGCTTCAGCGACATAATGAAGCCGGTCAAGTGCGGTGGTGTTCGGGACCCCAGCACTTGTGAACTGGCCGGATTCATTGCTCCCGCGGCCATTCCGATCGCAATGGGTGAAATAATCACCAGCCCAAGCATCGGCGATGTCACGCAGAGGAGACCGATCGCGCTGACGCCGATACAGGCGAGACCCAAGCCCATACCTCCGAGCCTCGTCAGAAGGAACGGTATTTGAAAGCTGATCAGGAAGGCGGTTGTTAGAACAAGAGCAGGATAGAGAGCGATAAAGGTAGCGTTCCAGCCGCGATCGGCCGCGATTTCGGGCGTGAGGACCGGGATCGATGCCGCAAGCAGGGAAATGATGGATTGAACCAGAAGCGTCGCGGCAATTGCGGCCACAAGCGCGACCTTGCTCTGGTTATTGGAAACAATCTCTTGGGATATGGTCATGCGACGAAATCGCGACTGCACATCGAATCGAGATGCGCTGCAATGCTCCTGACATGGGGGAACTTGAGGATGGACTCGTGCGTGGCGGTAAGGCGAACTACGTTTAGGTCGCCCTCAACATAATCGCTCCAATCAAAGGCCTGCTCTTGACTCTTCGGCTCGGCTTCCGCGCGGAACAGCGTGACGCTGGTCGGCAGTCGTGCAGGACGATATTTCCGGCGAATCCGGCGTATATTGCGAATCAAGTCCACGACATCCTCAACGTGCCGTGCTGCAGGTACCGGTACTCCAGCGCGCGCGGCTGCCGATTGAATGATAGCGCTTGCGCACGCCGCGCCGTTGCCGGACGGCTCGATCTGAGCGCCTATGCCGAGAAGACGCGCGGCCCTCGACAGGATGTCTCGGTCGTCGTCGCCTTCCCAAAATTCCGCATGACACGGCGTGTCGATGAGAGTGACTCCCAACAACGGCCGGGCACTCGCGTTGTACTGACGTGCCATTTCGAACGCGACGACACCGCCAAATGACCATCCAGCAAAATAGCGCGGGACGTCTCCGATGATTTGATCAAGCGCAGCCAGATAGTCACGCGCGATTTCCTCCACGGAGGTCGGAGCAAACGATGACAGGTTGGCCGGTTGCAAGCCATAGATCGGCCACGGTCCATTCAGGTGGGAGATCAGCTCGTTGTAGCAGAACAAGGTGCCGCCAATGGCGTGCGCGAGTACGCAGCATCTCTCCACCGAGCCCGCCTTCAGTTGGACCACGCATTTGCGCGAGGCGACTACGGTAGCCGCACGAACCGCATTCGCCATTTCCGCAACGGTAGGAAATTCGAAGACCGCCGATATCGGCAAGTCAGTGCCAAACGTCTCGTTGCATTGGAGCACGAGCTCCATCGCCTTGAGTGAATTGCCGCCAAGATCGAAGTAGTCATCGGATATTGTGGCGTTTGGCATTTGCAAACGGTCTCGCCACATGTTCAGAAGGATTAGCTCAATCTCGTCGCCGGGCGGCTTGAATTTATCGCCCGGTGGCATCGGATCCATCGAAATCCGAGCCGGGGAAGCCGGTAAATTGGACGGAGATTGGATTTCCGGCGAATGGAATGCACCGGCCGCGAGCTCCGCTGATAATTCTTCCAGCCGCTCAGAACCTTGGAGCGGCGCGGACAATAGCTTCTTCAGACACTCGAGAAATGCCGCCGCATGAACGGCCGGGATTCGTCCGGGATCGGTATCGAGAACGACGCGAATTGGGACGGTCTCGCCATGGTCGAATATGGTGACCGAGAAAGCGACCGGAAAGCCCGACGAAAGATTCTTGCACGTAATCGGCGCTCCGCCGATGGTGAAGCCATAGTCGCTCCGCACGTAATTCACCGCCAGGTCGAATAGCTCGGATCGGCCCGTTGCGCGGAAATCCATCGCTCGGATCGTGTGATTTAACGGAAACAGCTGGTGCCGGATGTCTTCGGCAAAACGCGCGTCTAGCTCGGACAAGGCTGCCGCCAAGGACATCGACGCATCCAAACAAAGCCTGAAAGGGAACATCTTTGCAAACAAACCAACGCATTCCTTGGCGCCTTCGCTACGACGGTTCGCGACCGGGATGCCGACGATCACGTCCGAACTTGCAAACATGTTCCTGTAGCAAGACCAGACAAGACACAAGACAACCTTGAATGCCGAGGAATTGTGCGCCCGTGCGAACGATCGCAATTTGGCGGAGGCGTCCAGACCGAGGTCAAAGTCGAGACGCGCCGGGCGCCCCGATCGCGATCTCTCGCTCCATCTCTTGTCCGTTTTGATGCACGCGGTAGGCAAGTCGCGTAGCCGTTCCTTCCAATACGATTCGTCAGCCGAATACTGTGGCGACGCGAGATAGTCGTCTTCCGCCGCCTTGGCGGAGTGGAAGGAAACGATCGATTTGGCCCGCTCTTGTCGCTCGGATAGGGAATTGTAGGCTGCCGCGACGCGCGCGGCGACGAGTTGACGCCCAGTCGCGTCGATAATTAAGTGGTGATATTTCTGAAGCCAAAGAAACTGATCGGCGGCGATCCTGGCCACGGCGAATTCCAAGAGTGGAAAGTCGCTTGCGCGCAAGGCCGTCCAAAAAATGCGGTCGAACCAAGCTGCCGCCTGTCCAGCTGGATCCATATCGCCGGCGAAATCTCTATAATTGAGGGCGGTGACGACCTCGGGTACGATTTCCTGAAAAACGCGACCGTCTTTTTGGATGAAGCGCAGGCGAAGCGCGTCATTTTCCAAGATGACCTGCCGCATGGCGCAGTCAAAGCGTGCCACGTCGAGATGCCCGCTTATGGAAATGAGCTGTCCTGTGTTGTAGATCGGTTTTCCTGGATGAAGACTCTGGTCAAACCAAATCGAAATCTGCGCCGTGGTCAATCCAAAGAGGCTGGTTTCGTTATGCCGGTCCAACACGGCACTTGGACTGGCAGGTTCACGGCTGCCTTCCTGCATCTGGAACGTCTCCTCTACAACGCGACTAAAAGGTTTACACAGATGCCGAAAGGCTAAGCGTTGAGGCTCTAGTTTCCGACGAAGCTCCGACTGTCCTTTATGGTTCGGCGCAACCTGGTCCGCTGCTAGCCATAAAGTCCCATTTTGTCCTGGTGTTGGCGATTTTTGGGTATTATCGTTCCAGTTGTGTTTTTTCCAATTTCCGCCATGATTGCATTTATAGTTGACGCAATCAAGAGCGGTATGTATTTACTATGCACCGCGCTGAACCAGAGAAACTTCCCAACCACGCGTGAAAAATCTGCCGCTAGTCAGTTACGGCCAGGAAGGTGAGACCAGCATCGAATTACTCCGCCTCGCCCTCCAAAATTTTGCTCTTGAACTTTGGTGCCCGAAGCGTTGCGGGCAAAATCGTCGGGAACTGAATGTTGCGTACCATGAGCGCAGATCCAGGGATCGAGGTCGCCTCCAAAGCGGATGAAAGCGCGTCGATCCAATTTGGAGTTCTTCTACAGCGAGTCGCCGGCCTCGAACTGCCGGTTGCAGAAATGCCGGCGCCGAATACGACAGCAAAGCATTCGTCTAAAGTTTCAAGAAGGCGCCCAATTGAGGAAAGATACCTTGCCGGCAGGTTCACGTTCACCGCTGAACTGGAGATGTTGACGAGGCTGGCTGCCGATTCAAGTGTAACCTGCCATGAAGCTTTCATTGCCACTGTCGGTCTCTTTGCTAGGCGATACGCGAACGATGGAGTGTTCCAACTCGGGTTTCAGTTCAGAGATAATAGCGGTGCATTTACCGGCGAAAGGTCGCCAATCAAGCGATGCCTGGTAGACCCCAGGGAGAGCTGCTCCATCCGAGGGTTTGTTCGGTCTGCGCAGCAAGCGATTACTATCGCCGACCGGTGGAGCGATTTTCGAGAAGACTGGAGAGACCTGGTCCGCGATGTGCCCTTGCAGGTGGCTGCTTCGGTACCATCGCGTGGATCGGGTGGAGAGATCTCAGAACCTGCGACAGCTTTCGGCAGTCAGCTGACTCGGATGGCGGAACCCGCTGACCCGATAATTTGGTTTGTTCTGGAGCTTGGATCAGACTCTGAGCACGCGAGCCTATTAATTCTTGTGTCGCGGCAAAATCGTTTGCTGATCTCATTGGACAGGCTGTTCGATCAATATCGAGATCTGATTGAAAGGGCCGTCGACGCGCCAGATGCTGCGGTCGAGTCCGTAGGTGGCCCGAGCGTTAAGGAAGAGAACCTTTTGTTGGGCACTTGGGCCGGCAAGTCTGACGTCAATCAATCCCACGATTCTTTCTTGGCGCTCTTTCATCGCCAGGTTCTGCGATGCCCAGAGGCGATAGCGCTTCTTTGGCGGAACGAACGCTTTACGTACAGCGCTCTCATGGCTCGCGTGGGCCGAATTGCAGCGTTGTTGTCTGCCCACGGCGTGCAGCGCGGCGATGTTGTCGCAGTTTGCCTGGAGCGTAGCCCAGAGCTGATTGCGTCATTGATTGCGATCTTCGAACTCGGTGCAGCCTACGTGCCGATCGATCCTGCATATCCGGAAGAGCGACAACGATACATAATACGCGATTCACGGTCGAAAGCAGTACTCACGGCCCGGGGCTCCGCCAAACATCTGCTTCCGGACTTACCTTCTGCAATTTTCATCGACGATATGAGTAATGGCTCGGCGATGCCGGCACCGTCGGTCGCTTGTCCGAATCCCGAGCCTAGCGATGCCGCATACATCATCTATACTTCCGGTTCGACGGGAAATCCGAAGGGCGTAGTGCTGGAGCAAAGGAATCTCTCAGCGTTTTTGAGTTGGGCCGCAGATCTATTCGACCAATCCGATTTGGCGGGTGTGCTCGCCAGTACCTCGATTTGCTTTGATTTATCCGTATTCGAGATATTTTTGCCGCTGAGCCAAGGCGGTACGATGATTTTGTGCCGAAACGTTCTCGAAATTTTCGAATTGCCGACGCGCGATCTGATCACGTTGATTAATACGGTGCCGTCGGCAATGGCGGCACTCCTCAGACTCGAAGCATTGCCGTCGTCAGTCAGAACCGTCAATCTCGCCGGTGAAGCCTTTCCCGGCCGGCTTGCGGAAGCGCTCGCGGCGTCAAGGTCGATCGAGCGCGCTTTCAATCTGTATGGGCCAACGGAAGCGACTGTGTACTCCACAGTGGCGCAAGTCGATTTGAGACACCCGACGGCACCACCGATCGGCAGGCCGATCACGGGTACGCAGGTTTATGTTCTTGATAGCAATCTCCGACCGTGCCCCATCGGGGTTCCCGGGGAGCTTTATCTTGGCGGCGCCGGGTTGGCGCGCGGCTATCTCAATAATCAACGAGCAACGGAAGAACGCTTCATTCGTAACCCGTTCGGTGGACTAGGCTCCCGCCTTTATCGAACCGGCGACCGCGCCCGTTATAATGAGGATGGCGAACTCGAATTCTTGGGGCGTACCGATCACCAAGTTAAGATTCGCGGCTTCAGGATCGAGCTTGATGAGATTTCCTCACTGTTGGAGAGCGAGCGGGGCGTTCGCCAAGCGGTTCCCATTGTTGTTCCCGGTCCGGACGGCGATCCTCGTCTCGTCGCGTACATTGTCGCAGAAGATTCGGCAAAACCGCCCAGGCCCGAACGGATACGGCGGACTTTGCAGAACCACCTTCCCAGCTATATGGTACCCGACGCGTACAGAATTATCAGCGCCGTTCCGCTCACACCTAACGGCAAGTTGGATCGCAAAGCTCTTCCCGCGATTGATTGGCAAAAGGACGGCAACGCCGGATCGCCCGAGACAACGGTCGGTGACGATGAGAGGCAGGTTGCGCACTCTTTCGCCGACGAAATTTCGCACTCACTCTCCCGCATTTGGGCAGAGCTTCTCGGAATCGACGAAGAGCTGATTAATGCGAAAGCGCATTTCCTGAGGCTTGGGGGACACTCGCTGTTGGCGGTCCAAGCCATTGCGAGGATTCGCAACACTTTCGGAATTGCGCTGTCGCTACGAGAATTTTTGCACCACCTTGAATTTGCGGCGATGTGCGAGTTGCTGCACATGGCGCGACGACGAAAGAAGCCAGACAAGCAAGCGGTTGTCTCATCCGACGCTCTCGTAGTGTCCTACGCTCAACAGCGGTTTTGGTTTCTCGATCAACTTGAGCCCCGGAGCAACAGCTATAATCTTGCCGGCGTCATTTGGATAAGGGGCCAACTGGACTTCCCGCGATTCCGGGCTGCTTTGGATCGCGTTGTTCTTCGGCACAACGTTCTACGGACTGCCTTTGGATCCGTCGAAGGAGTGCCTCACCCAACAGTCCTACCGGCCGCGGATATCAAGATCGAACTGAGAGCAATCGATGTGTTCGAATCGCGTGCACGATGTGTGGCGTCGGCCGAGAAGATTGCACGCGAGCAGGCTGCCAAATTGGCGGATCCGCCATTCGATCTGGCTAGGCCGCCGTTAGTTAGGTTCGGCTTGGCTCAATTGGCCCAAGATAGATACGCATTGCTCTTTGCCACGCATCACATTGTTTTCGACGGTTGGTCATTTGAGGTCCTCACGCGAGATTTGGCCCATGCCTATCGTTCCGGCGACGGTGATGCGCGCACTCCCTGCGCCGCCGAGGGTCTTCAATATTCGGACTTTGCCGCCTGGCAACGCGGCCCCGATCAGCGGCTATCGCAAAACATGATGATCGATTTCTTTCGGCGAATGCTGCGTGACGCCCCAGCGATCTTTGAGCCTCCGATAGCAGGGCAAGGAAACCTAACACCGGACGCACGCACATCGGAAACCTACCCCATCGACGTGGCCCTATTTGATGAATTAAAGGCATTTGCACACGCGATGAATACAACGCCTTTTGTTCCGTTGTTGGTCGCCTTCGGTATAAGCTTGAATTACCATTATGGGGATAGTGACCTGGTCATCGGCTCCGCATTCGCGGCCCGCAGTCGTAGCGAATTTGAAAACCTCATTGGCTGCTTCGCGAACACACTGCCTATACGACTGAAGGTCGACAGGGCGCTGTGTTTCCGTGAGCTAGTCCGAAGGGCGCGGGACACGGTGATTGAGGTGCATGAGCGTCAGGATCTTCCGTTCGACCGATTGGTCGAATCGCTTAAACCGCAACGAGTTCATGGACGGAATCCACTTTTCCAGATTGCTTTTGGCATTGAGAATGCACCTTCCACCCGGCAAGAGAACGATAACGTCACGCTGACTTGGGAGGAGATAGAGCTCGACCGGTCGCGGCTCGATTTGACGGTTTGGATTGCGGAGAAAGGAGCGCAAGTATCCGCACGTTGGCGATGGAACCCACAGCTGTTCAGCGAGGATTCAGTGTCTTCCGTGAATTCTTCTTGGCTGCAAGGATTGGCGGAAGCGCTCAAGGAACCAGATTCGCCTTTACGGGAATTATCCGGCGCAGGTTGCAACGCCCATATCGTGCGCAAAGGAGGTCAAATTGCAGGAATCGAGCATCTCTAGGTCGCTTAGCCGGTCGTTCGCATCGCGTCGTGCCGCGCACCCCGTGTCGGCAGCGAACCGAGTGGCGGTCAGTGAGATTTTCAAAGAGCCCGCATCTCCCATACTCGTGCAAAGTCTGGCACCCGAACTCATGCTGGCGGCATGGATCGGCGAGCATCGCGACGAGGTGCAGTCGATGCTATGTGACAATGGTGCCGTTTTGTTTCGGGGCTTCGACGTGCGGGACGCCGGAGCGTTTAGGGCGGGCGCTCAAAGTATCTCTCCGCATCTCATCCAGTATGGCGAGCGCTCGTCACCCCGGACCCAGGTGGCAGATGACGTCTATACGGCAACAGATCACCCTCGAGATCAGCCGATCGTTCTCCATCACGAGCAGTCCTATACGCTCAATTGGCCGATGAAGATCATGTTCTTCTGCGAGTGTCCGGCTACGCATCGAGGTCGGACCCCAACCGCGGCCAATAGGCGCGTACTGGATCGACTTCCTTCGCAGATGATCGAGCGCTTTGCCGAGAAGGGAGTGATGTACCTGCGAAATTATCTCCCTGGCATCAGTTTATCCTGGCAGGAGGCGTTTCAAACCGACAGCAAAGAAAAAGTCGAAGCGCATTGCGAAAAAAATCGCATCGAAGCCGAGTGGACCAATGAGGGCGTGCTAAGAACGCGCCAGGTTCGTCCTGCCTTTCGTAACCACCCCATTACAGGCGAGACGCTGTTCTTCAATCACGCGCTATTCTTCCATGTTACCAGCCTTCCCGATCGCGTTAAGTTCGACCTGCTGGCCACAATCTCTAAAGAGAGCCTTCCTTATAACACATATTATGGAGACGGATCTCCTTTGGAGGATGAAACGCTCGAATCACTTCGGAGCGCATTCGATGCGGAAACGCGCGCGTTCGATTGGCAAGCGGGCGACGTGTTGGTTCTCGACAACATGCTTGTTGCCCATGGACGGGAGCCTTTCGAAGGCGCTCGTCGCGTGCTGACGGTGATGGCAGACCCTGTCGCCGAGCTCTTTGGTGCACCAAGTGCCACGCCACGTTTTGAGGGTCCGTTTGTAACGAGAAACCGCACATGAAATCCGATGTAAGCACCGGTGCATCGTTCTCTCGATTCCAGCGCTCCGCTCGGCAGCGGGTAGGAGTAAACGTGCAGCAGTTGGGAGCACAGTCGCTTGTCTCCAAGTCTGGAGAATTTCCGCTCAAACTCGAGCCATCAATCGAGGCCATCGATCCGATTGGTTGGATGGTCGAGGCGCGTGATGACGTGACGGCCATGCTCTTCCAACACGGTGCCATCCTGTTCCGAAATTTTGGAATAGAGGACGCAAACCGTTTCCAGCAGTTTGTCGAGGCCTTCAGCCCAAACACGATCGATTATATTGAGCGAGCGGCGCCGAGGACGAAGGTTGCACAGAAAGTATTTACTTCGACCGAGTTTTCACCCGACCATCCAATTCCTCTCCACCATGAGATGTCTTATTCTCACAATTGGCCGGCGTACATCTTTTTTTACTGTTCCAAACCGCCGTCGAGCGGAGGAGCAACACCGATTGCGCGCGAAACAAATGTATTACCGAAAATTACACCGAAGGTACGAGAACGCTTCGAATCGCACGGTGTCATGTACGTTCGCAACTATAGCCCGTCGCTTGACGTTTCCTGGCAAGACGCGTTCCAAACCGACGACCCGCGGAAGGTCGCCGAATATTGTACACAATTCGATATTCGTTACGAATGGATAGACGCCGAGCATTTGAGAACGCGCCAGATACGCCAAGCCATCGCCGCGCATCCCCATACCGGTGAGGTGGTCTGGTTTAACCACGCCCATCTGTTCCATGTATCAAACCTCGATTTCGATTCGCGAAACTACCTTCTCGAAAGCCTCGGCATGGACCGATTACCGCGCAACGCCTTCTACGGCGATGGATCGCCGATCGAGGATACAGTCTTGGATGAAATTCGCGGGCTGTACAATTCGACGGCGGTCGAGTTCGAATGGTTACGTGGCGACGTAATGCTGGTGGATAATTTCCTGGCGGCGCACGGCCGTGCGCCCTTCAAGGGCGAGCGACAGATTCTTGTGGCGATGTCAGACCTCTTCGTCAATCCAACCTTTGCAACGCTCGGTACCGCGTTCGTGTAAAGAGGTGTGGAATGTCGTCAGCATCATCCGTGGAAGGATTTCTGCCCACGCCGAGCCAAGTGGAGCTTTGGCGCTCCTATATGGACGGACACTCCCGCATATGTCAGTTGTCGGCCCGCATCAACACGCGTCTTGACTCAGGGCGCATGGATGCGGCTATCCGGGAGGCGCTGCATCGGCATGAGATCGCCAGAACAAAATACCTGGATATTCCGGGGATGAGTCAGCCGCTGCAGCTGGTGGGTGATGAGGTATTTGTGGACGTGCGTCATACCGACGTTCGCATCCATGGCAATAAGGAAAATACATCGATAGAAGTCGCTGCGAAAGAGGCGGCTTTGGACCACGTACTCAGCTCCGGCAAAAATACTCCGCGCGGCATCGTCGACGTCATAACAGTTAGCGACAGCGAAGCTCTACTGGTGCTGACATTGCCCCACCTCATGGCCGATGAGGTGAGTTTGGCGATCATTCTCAACGATTTGCTCGATCTGTACGCCGGATCGAGGCAAACGGAGCAAAAAGCGATCCAATTTTTGGATTACTCGGAGTGGTTCAATGAGCAGCGCAAGGGTGCAATGCCCGACAGCGCGCAGTCATATCTGAACAGCCTGCTCCATCTGAGCTACCCGGATGTCTTTCCCTTACATGCGCCAGAGGGCGCCGAAGCGGAAGTCAAATACGGCGGCTACTTAGATCACGACTTTATTGACGCGACACTGGACGCTCAGCTCAGAGTGGGAATTGAAGCCGTTTTAAAGAAATATTCCGTCAGGGCGGACGCGCTATTCCTTTTGGCCTGGGCGTTAAGCCTTAGGAGAGTCGGGGGAAAAGGAACGTTCAAGATAGACAATTATTCAACGGGACGACTGTTCGATGACCTTTCGCACACTGTTGGACCGCTCGGGGAGTACCGGCCTGTTTCGATCGCTGTAGAAGACGACGACGAAGAGGTTTTGGCAGCGGCACAGCGATTATCCGCGCTGTTAAACGAGACAGACGAGCTTTGGCCATTTCTTGGCGGATGGACAAGGAGGAACCAAGACAAGCCGGTAAGTTTTATTTTCAAACCGCGCCCGTCCGTTGCGGGAGAAAATGTGCCGGTTAGCGCCATCAATGTGGACGTGGTGGGCGAGCCACATGCGCTAAGTTTGAGCGCTCACTGGGATTTGAAGGATGCGAGACTGAGGGTTGCCTATGACAGGCGGTCGTTTGATCGCGGTATCGCAGAACGTTTGATGGACGCGACTATCCTGCTGTTGAAGCATACAGTATCGGCACCGCAACGACCGGTTTCTTCCATTAGGACTCTAATCACGGAAACCGAGCGCGAGCTCATCACCGCCGCGAGCGGAGGACGGGTGCCTGCCATAGACACGGCACGCTGCATTCACCATGCGATAGAAGAACGCGTCGTCGTCCACCCCAATGCGACCGCCGTCGTTTCAGGCGAGGTAGAACTCACGTTCTTGGAGCTTAATGCGCAGGCTAATCGCGTTGCCCATGCACTTGCCCGTATCGGGGTCCGTCCGACGGACCGCGTTGCAATCGTCATGCGACGATCCGCCGATTCGATAATAGCGATACTGGGAATATTGAAGGCGGGAGCGTGCTATGTGCCGATAGACGTCGATTCCCCGCCAGCCAGGCTCAGGCAATTGATCCGGGAGGCGGGAGTATCGGTCGTTATTACCGACGCAGATCTGGCGTCGTCGTCTCAGCAGGTGGTCGAGGAATGGCCCTGTCGTCTGTTGAGGATCGCGGAAACCACGAACGAGGCAGCGGAAAATTACAGGGCAATTATCGAGCCAAGCGATCCAGCATACATAATTTTTACTTCCGGTTCGACCGGAATGCCTAAAGGCGTCATCGTGCCGCACGGTGCGGTTGTCAATCTGGTGAAGGCAATCCAATCCCGCATCTATGGAAATACGTCCGCATGCTTGCGGGTTGCTGTCAACGCACCGATAGTATTCGACGCGTCGGTCAAGCAGATCTTCCAGCTTGTGAACGGCCACTGCTTGTGCATCATAAGCGACGACACCCGCGCGGACCCTCACAAACTCCTGTCCTATCTGCGTGATAAGCACGTCGATGTATTGGATTGCACTCCATCTCACCTTCAGGGTCTGTTGCTTGCTTCGTCTGATCGCTCGACATCGTTACCGTCAGTAGTGCTGGTCGGCGGCGAGCCAATTACCCCGCAGATGTGGCATGAACTGAGTATGGCTTCGGGCACACGCTACCTCAATGTTTATGGCCCGACTGAGGCTACAGTAGACACCACATTTGCTGAAATTAGGCGCGACGACCCGCCAAACATCGGCAGACCGCTGCCGGGCGTACGAACCTACATCGTCGATGACGAGCTTAAGCTGGTCGCGCCCGGCGAGCGCGGCGAGCTCTGTATCGGCGGCGCCGGCGTGGCGAGGGGCTATTTCGGCGATCCAGCGCGGACATCCGATCGCTTCGTAGCAGACCCGTATGCCGTTGAAGCCGATTCTAAGATGTATCGCAGCGGCGACATCGTGCGGATGTTGCCGGATGGAAAGATCGCCTATATCGGGCGCAGCGATACTCAAGTAAAACTGCGAGGATTGCGCATAGAACTTGGGGAAATCGAGAATGTGTTATGCGAGCACCCGAGTGTTCATCAAGCCGCCGTCGCGCTGCAAACAGACGAAGCTGACGACCAAACATTAGTCGCCTATGTCGTTCCCAAAGAGCCCAACCAGTGGACGAGAGAGGGAGGAAAGCTTCGCCGAGCCGACGGCGATGAAATAGCTCAAATGAATTGGGTCGAAACGCAATATCTCAGTCAAGAAATATTCGAAAAAAAGACGTACCTCCAAGAGGGCATACAGATACCCGATGATGCATGTGTACTCGATGTGGGAGCCAATATCGGCGTATTTTCGTTGTTTGTGGCCGCATACGCAGCCCGCCCACACATTCTTGCCTTTGAGCCTCTCGCTCCGATTCGCGAAAAACTGATCGCGAATGTGCGCGGTATGGACGGTCGTGTCGAGGTTTTCGACTACGGGCTATCGCGTGAAGAACGAGAAGATGAATTCACCTTCTATCCAAACTACTCGATGATGTCGAGCAGTGCCGGCTATGCGGACGCTCAGGCCGAGATAGCGGTCATTAGACGAGCGCTAGAGAATGACCGTGAGGATGGCATCGACGGCAGAGCCGAGCTTTTGAGCAACATAGACGCAATCCTGGAGGACCGTTTCACGGCTGAACGGCACGTTTGCAAATTGCGCCGCTTGTCCGACGTCATTCGACAGCGCGGCATCGCGTGCATCGACCTGCTGAAGGTGGACGTGCAGCGCGCCGAATTGGACGTCCTTGAGGGCATTGACGATGATGATTGGCCGCGAATCAAGCAGATCGTGGCAGAGGTGCACGATTGCGCGGGAACGGCGACTGAGGGGCGCTTGGACATTGTCTCGGACTTGCTCGAAGAGCGCGAGTTCGAAGTGCGAATCCACCAGGATTCGTCCTTGCGCGGGACCGATCGCTTCAACGTCTACGCATGGCGGCCTGAATACCGCGCGGCGAAGAGTCAGACTGCGGGAGAAGGGAAAGGTAAAAGTAAAAGGGAGACGCCTGTCGGCGCCGACCTTCCGCTTGGTCCATACCTGGAAAGCCGGCTTCCGGGATACATGGTACCGCGAGCGATCGTGGAGTTAACCGAGATTCCACTTACGAAGAACGGCAAGATTGATCGTAAGGCGCTGCCGAAACCAGCGATCGCAACGTCAGGCCGTAAGCACGAGTTGGTAGAACCCGGGAACGACGTCGAACGGGCGCTGCACGACGTGTGGTCACAGGTCCTTCGCTCACCTTCGTTCGGCGTTACTGACAACTTCTTTGACCTTGGAGGGGATTCCATTCGCAGCATACGCGTACAGGTTCTGGCCAGGGAACGCGGAATTCATTTCGGCATTCAGGACCTATTTAACCATCAAACCATCAGGGGCTTGTTGCAAGCGGTGGCTGGCCGAGAGAAATCGGCCGTCGATCGATCGCTTGAACCGTCGGTCGCAGTGCCCGCCCCATTCGAACTGATCTCGCCCGAGGATCAAAGGCGGCTGCCGCCGAACATTGAGAATGCCTTTCCGCTGAGCGCGTTGCAATGGGGAATGGTCTATCACGCTGAGCTGACAAATCAGGCGACGACATACCATAACTCGACAAGTTACCGCGTTAAGGCGCCTTTCGATGAAGCGCTATTTTGCTCTTGTTTGAATGAATTGCTGAATGCACATCCAATTTTGCGTAGCGGCTTTTCTTTGGGCGAATTCAGCGAGCCGCTGCAACTTGTGTATGGTGCAGCGCCTCTCCCCCTTACGGTCACCGATCTGTCATCCTTGCGTGAGGCCGAACAAGAGACCGCAATTTCAGCTGCGGTCTCACGGGAACTCGCCACGTTTTTCGATTTCGCTAAGCCACCGATGTTTCGGATATTGGTTCATCGGCGCGGAGCGCTCGAGTTCCAGATAACGGTGGCGGAGTTCCACGCGATATTGGATGGTCTGAGCCTGCATCTAATGATCACCGAGTTGTTCGCGCGATACGCTGCGGGGCTGGGCTATACGAGGAAATATGAACGGTCCGCCCCGGGCCTGGCTTTCGACGCTTTTGTCGCAATGGAGCGGAATGCCGCCGCAGCACCGGAGAGCAGAGAGTTTTGGTCGAAAATACTCGCCGGAGTGAAGCCGTTTCGACTCTCTCGTTCTCAGTCCGATGGCCACTGCGAAAAGGCTATGCAACGGCTCGACTGGCAATTGCCCGCGAAGGCTTATTCGTTGTTGCAGACGCATGCAAAATCCTACTCTCTGCCACTAAAGTATCTTCTTTTGGCAGCTCACATCCAATCACTGCGAGAGTTCTCCGGGCAAGAGGATCTGGTAACCGGCCTTATCACAAGCGGTCGGCCGGAATTGGCAGACGGAGACCGAGTGTTGGGGCTGTTCATCAATACCGTCCCCTTCAGGGCCCGCCCTGCTCCGGCGCCACAAAGCTGGGTCGAGCTCGCGCGCAGCGCTTTTGAGGCGGAAACAGCAATGCTTCCCTACCGCCGTGTACCGCTAGGGAACATCCTGCGTTGGACAGATGATCGGCAGCTCTTCGACGTGTTCTTCAACTTTACACAATTCGAGGCGTCGGAATGGAGGAGTGTTACCGAGGCCCTTGGCATCGCCGAAACAAAGCACATCGCCACAGATATAGATTTCGGACTGGCGGTTGATTTCGAAGTCGATGTGGATTCAGAAGCCGTGCGCGTCGTATTCCAATACGATGCCAACAATCTCTCTACAAAGGACATGGAACGGCTCATGGGCATTTGCGCAAGGGCCATTGCAGCGCTGTCCGAGGGACCCGAACAGATCGCGTCCACTTTGGCGCCGGCAAATCCAAACTCTCAGTGCGCCAATGCTGAAGATTTCACCGAGACCCATGGTAATGAGGATGCTGGCCGGGAACCGCCGGCGGACGACGATGAAGTGGAATCTCGGCTGAAGAGCATTTGGTCGGATGTATTGGGGCGTGATCATATCGATCGCCATATTTGCTTCGGCGATCTCGGCGGACATTCCTTGCTTGCAGTCCAGGCGGTGTCGCGTATTCGAGCGGAAACGAAGGTTCCATTGACCCTCCCGGAATTCTTGAAAAACGCGACACTCGCAGAACTATCGGGATTGATTTCGATCAAGATGGGTAACGGCGGTTATGGCAGGTGATGAGCGCGGAGGCGGACAGTCCCGGTGGATTGTCCGTACCCAGAAAAGCAAGTCGCCGACATTTCGTTTGTTTTGCTTTCCCCATGCCGGCGGCAATGCGTCTTGCTTCCATTCCTGGGCGGAGCTGCTTCCGCACGACATCGAAGTCTGTGCCGTCGAATTCCCGGGCAGGCAGCGGCGTCGAAATGAACCGCCATATTTGCGCATGACCATGTTGACGCGCTCGCTGGAACTAGAGCTGCAACAATATCTTGACGTGCCATTTGCCTTATTTGGAAACTGCACTGGCTCATTGGTGGCTTTCGAATTGGCACGGCGGTTGAGAAAACGCAATTTGCCAATGCCGTCGCAGTTGTTCGTGACGTGCTGTCGAGCCCCGCAGCTCCCCGAGCGCGGAACCCTGCTCCATGCATTGCCTGTCGCTATTCTGGTTGACCAATTAAGGCGTTTAGGGGGGACTCCGCCGCAACTCTTGGACAATCCGCAAATGATCGAAATTTTGCTTCCGTGCCTGAGAGCCGATTTCGAACTTGCGGAGACATACCGGTACACAGCGGGCGAGCCGTTCGATTTTCAGATTACGGCGATTGGCGGCTATAGGGACGACTTTGTTGAAGAATGGGAAATCGACGCATGGGCGGAACATTCCCGTTTGAAGCTTGACAAACATTTGCTCGACGAGGGGCATTACCTTGTGGAAAGCGCGCAATCGGCGATTATTAAGATTTTGGCTGAGCGAATTGCCGCACCAGCAGAGACGATTGAATGATCACGCCGCTTAGACAGCCGATGAGCCCCATCGTCAAGTACGTACCTGTTCGTGGCGGCACGGTATATTGCAAGACCGTACACAAGAGCGGCAATGGAAAGCCGCTCGTTGTTCTACATGGCGGCCCAGGATGCCCGCACGACTACCTCGAAACATTGGATGCATGCGCCAATGAACGCCCGGTGATTTTTTACGACCAATTGGGCTGCGGTCGATCTGACCGTCCAAGCGACGTTGGCTTGTGGAATCTCGATCGATTTATCGATGAGCTGGCGCTTGTTGCAAAAGCGCTGAATTTGGAGAGCTTTCATCTATTCGGGCATTCCTGGGGAACAATGCTGGCAGTGGACTATACGCTGGCATATCCGACACAGGTGGATCGCCTGGTGCTGACCTCACCATGTTTGAGCATGGTAAAGGTCAGGGCCGACATGGAGCGTCTCAAAGCAACGCTCCCGCTGAAGGTTGTGGAAATTATCGCCAGGGAGGAAGCTGCTGGTAGTACAGATTCCCCTGCCTACCGGTATGCGATGATGGAATTCTACCGCCGCCACGTGTGCCGCCTCCAACCCTGGCCGGCGGCTTTGCATCGCTCGTACGACGGCTGGTCGTGGCAGGTCTACAAGGAAATGTGGGGTCCATCGGAATTCTATCCGATCGGCAATCTGCGAGAATACGAAAGGGAGGCGCTTCTTTCGAACATAGCGAACGAAACGCTTTTTCTGTGTGGCCGCTTTGACGAAATGACGCCGGAAGCGACATTGCAATACGCCCAACGGATCCGAAATGCCAAGGCCAAAGTGTTTGAGCGCAGTGCCCACCTCAGTCCTCTCGAAGAACCTGACGACTTTGTATCGACGATGCGTGCATTCTTGAACATCGATGCGCCGTTGAACTCTTGATGGAGCGAGTGGCTGCGAAACGCTTGCAGCAGCCCATGGGCGACGAGGAACCATATCCTAAGCCGTGCACGGCGGACGCAAGATGCTCCATTGCGCCCGACCGCCGCAAGATCGGCGTCTTCTATGCGGACGTCTCATCTTCTTCACATGATTTACGATGTTTGGCCGAATTCCTGCCCGAAGAAGAGCGCGATCGGTCGAACAGGCTCGTCTTTCGTCACGACAAGAATGCTTTTATCGCGGCGCACGCGCTGCTTAGATATGGCTTATTGTGGATCACGGGCTCTACTGATTGGCAAATTCGGAATGGCGAGCTTGGCAAGCCTGAACTCGTTCCCGTTGGGGATGGACCAGTACCGTCTTTCAATTTGAGCCATACTCGCGGATTGGCGGCAGTCGCCGTATGCCTTGGTCGAGAAGTGGGAATTGATGCTGAGGCGGTAAATCAGGATTTCGCGTTCGAGGAGATTGTCGCAACTCACTTTGGGCCCAGCGAGCAAGCGGAGCTCGCTGCCTATGATGGTACCGCTAGGGTCGAAGCGTTTTTTAGATTGTGGACACTCAAGGAGGCTCTTCTTAAGGCAACGGGCTACGGCCTCTCACGGCCCTTAACGCACATCATCGTCAAGCTTGAGCCCCTGTCAATCATCGTGTGCTCCAATTGCAGCGAAAGACACGCGTGGCAGATCAGACAACGTAAGCTTACTGGCTCGCACTGGTGTTCTCTCGCCTTTCAGCAAGATAGCACAGATGTAATTTTCGTCGAATGGCATGCAGTTTCTGTGGACACAATATGCGCGGCACTCAACCGAGTCTCGTGCAATAAAATCCGAAGCCGATGTTCGGTTTTGTAAGGGCTCGATCCCGGCTTAAGGGAGCGCCCATGTAAATCGACGATGTATCAATTGAATGGCGATCTGCTCCAATTTAATGCATGTCAATTTCAACGCTAAGCCGGGAAAACGAGTGCCTTGAAGAGGCACGGTAGTGAGTCCAAGAGCGCGCAGGCCATAAAATCGGATGCGCCGAGGAATGACAAGCTCTTCCGGTGACGCCCGGCGTCTCGCCCCATTCTTCCTGCCTGCCATTGGGCGCGGCGCAGGCATGTGGTCTATCTGGTGGCGGCGTTGCGGGCCGCCTAGTGCAATAAGACAATGACGCATTTTCGCTGTTGCCGTCATGAATCGATGCGCGCGACTTCGCTAAAATAAACAAATTGGATCCATGTAAATGATCGTATCTATAAATGCTATTGGCGCATCGCCAGATGCGAACAATCCAAAGTTGCTTGCCGGCAGCGGCACATCGAGTACCTTTTCAAGGACAGGAATTCCGTCGGCTTTGAGCACAATCCTTCGTCCATGAATCCGAATTTCAAGGTCATGGTGCAGTTGACGCGTTGGCGCCTGCGCGGTCTGCAAAGCAAAACCTTGCGAACCAACCGCGCCACCGAACCGCTCTATCTTGAAAGTGCTTCCAGCGCCGCCAAGACCAATGGCAAGATATTCGTCATTCGGTGATCGATAGCCATACAAAAGGCCAACCGAGGTCTCCGTTCGGTTTGTTCCAGCTTGAGCCAAGGTAACTGTTGTTGTTCGAACTCCGCCTTCTATCAATTGAATGCGAGATATACAGATTCCGCGACTCTGCTCCTGTCCGCTCGAACCGAAATAAATTGCCGCGCCGTTGTCGTCAAATTTCCACGCGCCTCTAACCGGCGACCAATATGCAATGCGCCCCTCCACGACACTCTATCGCTACACTTGGCTTCCACTGTGACTGTTATCGGCGTCGACGCCAGAGGCTTTTGGCCAACCGCCCGCCGCAAGTTCCCGCTACCGTTACCGAATGAGAGCTGCTGTCTCCCTTGCAACTTTACAGATATATTTGTACCATTTATACATGTCAAGTCGAGCGGCAAAGCGTCCCGGCCAAGTAAGCGCTCGATGAGCGAGCGCTCGATGAGCGAATGAGGGAGCAACCGTTGCAACGATTTCTAATGGAGGGAGAGAAATATTTTCTCACTCCCGTATGTCTCGTTCCGAACGGACGAGCACATCTCGGGCATATAGCGGGGCCGCTTCTCAAGATGGATGTTTTGCGTCGGCACCTGCTTCGATGTGGGGCGACTGTCCATATGATTTCTTTAAGTGACGTCCATGAATCGCATGTGCTAATTCGAGCATTCTTATCGGACTCGACTCCCACCGAGATTGCAAATCATTTTCACGACTTAATCAAAGCCGATCTTAGATCCCTCGATATCGAGTATAGTGATCTTATAAATCCTTTAGATGATTGTTGGACAACGCGCTACGAGACCGCAAATCGGAACTTCCTGGATACGCTCACTCACAATGGTGAGTGCGCAGTACGAGCAATGCCGCTGCCGTATCTTAAGGCATTTGGAAAGGAAAGACGGTTGCCGAATACCAATTGTCCGACTGTCGGTGAACCTGTCGTGAGCGGGTGGCTCAGAGGGCGCTGTCCTGAGTGCGACCAGCATCTTGTCGGATTTTTTTGCGAGACTTGCGGAAGTCATATCTCTCCACAAGAAATGACTAAGATCGCCCCGGCGCACTTCGACGGAGAATTGGAACTTTTAGATCACCGTTCGTACTTTCTGCAACTACGAGCAGGCCCTGCCTCCGTCTTGTCCCATCTTGCCGACGCTGGTGTCCGACCTGACTTTCTTAACCTCGCTAAGCGCTACCTCGACAGAAACGGCGCTTCTATTCGGCTAACCGTCCCAAGTTCTTGGGGACTGTCGATTTCCGATCCGCAATTATCCAGCAGCGAAGTCATCTGGTCGTATTCGGCGCTTCTTTACGGCTGTCACATCGTGGCAGGAGAGCGATACAGAGAACTGACCGGGGCCGAGTTGAACCCCCTTCACGTAAATTCCCGCGTAACATGTTTGATCGCCTTCGGAATCGACAACGCCGTTCCGTTCTTGGTGGGCACAACGGGCTGCGCCCTCGGACATAAGGAGTATAAGCCATTTGATGGGTTTTTGGTCAATTATTTCTATGACTTGGATGGAGCCAAATTTTCGACGAGCCGCGGACATGTGATTTGGGGAGGGGATATTATCACTCTTGGTGGCGCTGATAGCGATCTGGTGCGGGCTTATTTGTGTCAAAGAAATCCCGAGTTCTGCCGAACGAGCTTTGACGTCGATGATTTCTTGAAATTTCATAACGCGTTCGGCATCCGGCTCCGTTCTGTTCTGGAAGACACCCTTCGGCGCGCCGTAGATGCGAAGTCCCGCGATCTTGTTGTCATGAGGTATCTGGAAAGCGCTTTTGCAGCCCAAACGTCTTGTTTGGTTCCAAGTACATTTGACTTAAGTGGGGCATTCGCTGTGATCAAACGTTGGGTCGATCTTTCTTCGGCATTGGCGGCCACACCTGACAGTGCGGCTACGTGGCTGATCGGCTTTGTGCTTTTAAGCTCGCCCGTGATGCCGAAAGTCGCCGCCTATGTCGGATGCCGTGTGACCGGAGACCGAGGCGCGAGCCTGAAAGCCGTAATAAACATGAACGGGTTTGCTCATCCTGAGGTCCCCGCGGCAGCTTTGCCATTGCGAACTTCACGATTGGCGCGGGCTGAATTTAATGCCTGTCTGCCTCCCCATATGAGGTCTTGACATGTCCGCTTCACCCGACAACGCCGAGCTCGATCCCGTGCTTATCCTAACGGATGAGGAGGCGACAGCTTTCGGGGCACGCTTCGGAACAATGACCTTCGTTGTCAAACCCTTCGGCCGCACGGAACTTCACTCTCACACAAGCGAAGAGACATGGATTGTCCGCGGCGGCGCCGGTCGTGCGATGGTTGGCGCTCAGACGATTCCGCTCGGAGCAGGACAAAAGGTGATTGTCCCGCCAGGCATTGCGCACTCCATTGTCAATGACGGAGCGCTGCCTTTGTCCATTATTGCGTTCTGGTGGAAACCCGAAGATGCCAGCCTCAGGTAATCATGTCCTGATAATTGGTGGTGGGGTGCTCGGTCTTACCTCCGCGGTAAGACTGCTACAATGCGATCCAGAGGCCACCGTAACGATTGTGGACCGCGCGGACATTGGCGGAGGCGCAAGCCGTTACGCCGGTGCAATAGATATTCCTTATTTTTTTACCGAACCGCATCGGGAACTGGTCGCATTTAGTTGGGACTGGTACGCGGCCTATCCTCCTGCGGCCCGCCACCGTTTAGCCGTACCAATAAGCTGGTGCGTCGCAACTGACGCGGAGGAGGTTGAACTCCAAGCACATGTGCTTGAGGGGCTGGATAAGAACGATAGCCAGTGGCCGTTGCCAACCAGTCTGCTCGGGGCGAAGAGACTTTCTGGTCGGGCGTTCGTGATCCAGAGCGGACCATTATGCAATGCCCTCGCGGATCAAATCACCCAATCAGGTCGAGCCCGGATAGTCGAGCATAGCCCGATAGGCGCGATACGCGTAGAAAACTCCGTCGTTCAAGCGGTGTCAGCGGCCGGAGATTTGTTTATTGGGTCTCGCGCAATTGTCTGCATCGGCCCCTGGCTGCCGAACTGGATAGAACCTTTTGCAACTCTCGCACGGGTCAAGGGCATTCGCAACAAAAGCGTGTTCGGAGTTCAAATTGAGGTTGATGTTCCAGAACCTATTTGGCGTTCCGTCGGTTGGATCGCCGGTGGAATCTTCTTCCTACCCTATGGCCGTACCGGCAAGTACTTTATGAGCATTCAGCATGATGTGTGGAATGTCGTTCCCGAGGCACCTTTGCCGCTGCTGCGGGAGGTGGAAGAACGCGTTGGCCGTTTCTTGAAGAGTATGATTCATCCCCACCCATGGCGTATCGCAAAGCCGAGCATTTTTGTGGATACCTACACGTGTCCATACTTTCCAGTCATTGAACGTCTTTCGGAATTAAACGGCCGGGTTGTTGTGGTCACCGGGAGCCATGGCTCCGGCGTGCGCCTGGCACCCGCGTTGGCAAATAGAGCAGTGTCCCTATGTCTCAATAACTGAAGCGCAATATGTCGATGCCGAGACCGAGCCCGGACAGAACCAAAATTGGCGATTCGCTCAAGACGAATTTGCGATACGCCATCAGCCGCCTTACATCCGATGGAGGGCCTGGCTATGCATGATGTGAGAACTGGACATGATGTTGAAATACTTCACGCGCAAGAAGAGGACGCGGTACGGCAATGTTGGAACGTCTTCAAGGAACTGCGACCCCATCTGACCGAGACGGAGTTCGTGCGCCGATGGCGGCGACAGAACGCCGAGGGTTACCGACTCGTCTACCTCAAATCCGAAATGGTGGTCGTCGCCGCCGCGGGGTTTCGCATTCTGAATACCATGGCATGGGGAAAAATCATTTATTTGGACGACTTGGTTGCGCTGGCATCGCATCATGGCCGTGGGTGGGGAAGTCGGCTGCTACAATGGCTGCAGGAGACGGCCCGTCAAAACGAGTGCAGCGGGATTCACTTGGATACGGGATTTCAGAGATTCGCCGCTCATAAAGCGTATCTACGCAACGGATTCCGTCTAAATTGTCATCATTTAGCGTGGAACGCCGAACCGTGACGACATTCGAAAACTCGAGAGTGTTTGATGTGGCCGTTTTGGGAGCGGGACCCAAGGCGGCAGCGATCGCAGCAAAGGCGCATGTGCTGAATCACTTGGGCCTCGCCAACATACGCATAGCAATATTCGAAGGTCGGGAGTTGGGTGCGACCTGGACCGGTAACCATGGGTTCACAACCGGTCATGAGGAGCTTGGCACGCGACCGGAAAAAGATGTTGGGTTTCCCTACCAGAGTATGTTCTACGGTCGCCACGATACCACCGTCGACGCGGCGATGGCGCTGTTTTCATGGCAATCCTATCTCATAAGTCGAGGCGAATATCGAAGGTGGGTCGATAACGGAGTCCCGTGTCCATCTCATGCGGAATTTGCCGATTATCTCTCGTGGGTCTTGTCCCGAACGACGCACGGAATCCGGATCGACTACTCGCAGGTCGTGAGAGTCGAGCATTGCGAAGGACGCTGGGTCATCTCACATCAGGCACCTTCCAGTAAAGCTGTGAGCACTGTCGTGAGCAAGGGAGTGGTCGTTACCGGTCCGGGAGCGCCGAAGGGGATACCGTGCGCCTTCGAAATCAAGAATCACGTTTTCAGCTTTCAATCGAGCAGAACGGCCACGTTGTCGGATGTGTACCCCCACGACAGTCGGATCTGTATCATAGGCGCTGGAGAAAGCGCGATATCGACGGCGCTCTTTCTCATAGAGAGCTTTGGTAAGCATGTCCGATTGACATTTGTAACGCCGTCACTGCCCTATTCGCGAGCCGAAAGTTCTCTGGAGAACACAGTTTATTCAGCGCCCTATCTTTGCCGGTGGGATCAGCTTCCCGAACCTGTACGCATCGATTTCATCAATAGAACGGACAGAGGTGTAATGTCGCCGAAATCTCTTGCATTGCTGTTTAAGCACAAGAGTTTGTCGTTCGTGCTGGGGAAGGCAACAGCCATAAACCGAAGTGACTCAGGTGGGGTGCAATTGGTTATCGACCAATCCAACGAGATCGTCAGGTCGGAGTTTGACTTTGTCGTCAATTGCGGTGGATTTTGCCCTGTGTCCCCATTTGTAGCGCTGCTGGATTCTGCCAAAGAAGGCATTGAAAGGACGCTCGGATTTCAACTTACAGATGCGAGCATGGTTGCCCGAAGATTGGACAAGTCATTCGCGATCCGCGGCCTCAAACCTAAGTTACATTTTCCCGCACTGGCCGGCTTATTGTACGGGCCTGGATTCAGCAACTTAAGCTGTCTTGGTTCGCTGAGCGATCACGTATTAGCGCCTTACTGCAAAGCGCATGGCGAAACGGGCGAACCATTGGCGCGCGATAGCGTTGCCGACACCGAGTTGACTTTTTCTGCAGAAATCGACAATCGGGAGCATCACAGTGAGTATCCCTTCGGGTAATGACCTGTATGTGCGATACGCGCAACTGGCAGCCGAGCATCCAGATGATCTCGCGCTCATCGTTGAGCGCGCGCCCTTCGTCGGTGTGCGCAGGACGTGGGCCGAATTATTGCAGCGCAGTGATGAAATAGGCCGATATTTTGTGAAACGTGGCGGGGGGTTAGGAACCCGCTGCGCCGTCGTGCTCAATGAGCATCCCGACATTATTCCCCTGTTGCTTGCCCTCTGGAAATCGGGCGCGACTGTCGTACTTCTTGATAAGGCCTGGGGCGCTGCCAGGCGTCAACGTGTTATTGAACATGCGGGCGCAACACTGGTCGCCGATATAGCACAAGAGATCGAAATTAGTTCGATCGCTCCGGGGGACATGGGCGCGGCCCGCCCGCCATTTCCTTCCAACACCGCAATGTTGGGATATACGTCCGGTAGCACTGGCGATCCCAAAGGAGTCCCATTTACACACGATAAACTTGCTCTGACTATGCAGGCCGCCGCGGCCGCTATTGTAGCGCGCCGCGGCGCAGCGCCATGCCGCTTAGGATGTAGCATGCGGCTGTCCGGCTCTGGCGTACTTAATCTTCATTATACTTGGGCGGCTTTTTTGGACGCCGCCGTCGTTGTGCTGCCGGAGCTGACATTAGAAACAGCCAAAAGCTATTGGTCACGTATCGAAGATCATCAGGTGGAGCAGATGTTCCTGGTCCCTCCCCTTATTGAACTCCTAAATCACCTTGCGGTGCCGCCTTCGCCTACACTTTCGCCGCCGATTTGTTTTACCGGAAGCGCTCCCGTTTCACCGCGGGTGCAGAATACCTTCCGGCAGCGCTTTGGTCTACCGCTGTATAACGCCTATGGTCTTTCCGAGACGATGTGTGCCTCATTTTTCGGACATGTGGACTCGAACGGCGTTGCGGAAAATAGTGTCGGGGTTCCGTGGCTGCTTGAAGCTCGTTTGAGAGACGTTAATGGAGAGATTGTCCGTGGCGCCGGAAGAGGCGAGCTGGAGCTTACAGGTCCTACGCTTTTCGAGGGCTACTATGATAACGCGGCCGCGACAGCGAGTGCTTTTACCGAGAGATGGTTTCGGACGGGGGACGTGGCGTCACGAGATGCGTTGGGGCGTTACAGCATTGTCGGGCGCCTGAAAGAAGCGGTAATGAAAGGTGGGTTCTGCGTTTATCTCAACGAGGTCGAGGAGTCCGCGCTTGCCGTGCAGGGTGTTCTTGAGGCCGCCGCAGTGCAGGTGGATCTGCCGCAGGGCGGCGAGGACATAGCATTAATCGTCCGGATGGCACCCTCGAGTCGGGTGCTTGCCCGCGAAGTGCTTACGCATGTTCGCGCGGATTTGGGAGCGCAGCTCGGCCCCAGTCGAATCGTGGAAACTGACGAGCCAATGCCGCGCACGGGCCAAGACAAGTTGGATCGAGCTCGAATCTCACAGCTATGGTCCACGCTGTCCAAGCAAGGGCACCACGGTGCTGTGCCAGCTCAGGCGTGAAGGAGAGTCGGATGATTGAGGCGAGCGAGCAGGAGTTTTTCGCAAAAGCCCGTGATTTTCTTCGCGGCCTGGGAGCGAGCATTGATGGAATCGACATGGACTCCGATTTGATCAAGGAAGGAGTCCTTGACTCTTTGTCTCTTGTCGCTTTCCTCTCTTTCTTGGAAAGAGAGCAAAAAGGAACATTCGCACCGATATTCGATTTGACAGGCGGTCTGACGCTTCGGACCGCTTACAATCTGATTTTGCAGCATTAAAGCTGGAAGCTGTCAGGGCAACGGTCGGCAAGGCATTTCGTTACTGGATTATCACTAAATAGCGAGCGTAGGCTGGAACGCTTATCGTCGGGATATAAAGGCCGGTTTCATGGCGATCATCTTCGACAAGGATCTTGCTCTCTCCGCGATCAAACAGCCACAATTTGATTACAGAAAATTAGACGAAGTCCGGCGAACGATGCGAAGAAACATCGAAGTCGCGGAGATGGCGGGATTTTGGAAGCGCCACGACCCTGCCGTCACCTGGGCGGACCATCTAGTACCAGGAAGCCAAATTGCCGTTCGGGTCTATGGTCGCACAGACAGACGGACCGACATGAGTCCATCGATCGTGTTTTTACATGGCGGCGGTTTTATGGTGGGCGATTTAGATTTCGAGCATCCGCGTTGTCTGGAAATGTGTCGGGAAACACGGGCGGTTGTAATTTCCGTGGACTACCGTCTCGCCCCTGAACATCCCTACCCAGCGGCGCTGAATGACTGTGACGATGTTATCGGTTGGCTTTTCAGCCATGGGGCTGACTGGGGGCTTGACCGCGCACGAATTGCGATAGTCGGTTGTAGCGCGGGTGGATGCCTTGCTACGGCAGCACTGCTGCGGAGAAGAGATCGTGGCGATGTCCTACCCATTTTTCAATTGTTGATTTACCCAGTGCTTGACGATCGCATGACGGCACCCTCGGTTCAGAGCGCGATCACGACGCCGGTATGGAATCGTGAAAGTACCTCGACCATGTGGCGCTGTTACCTGGGCCCCGTGGCGCAATCTGCAGCGGTGTCGCCCTACGCGGCGCCAGCTCGAGCGGACAGCGTTGCCGGTCTCCCGCCCAGTTACATCGTCACGGCGGAACACGACCCTCTTCGCGATGAGGGCATTGAATTTGCGCATAGATTGCTTTGCGCCGGGGTACCGACGGAATTGCATCAATTTTGCGGCGCATTTCACGGTTTCGACACATTGAGCAATTCTTCCGTATCGAGGCGCGCGCGGGAGGAACAATACGCGATTTTGCGATCAGCTTTTGAGGCGACGTGATAGACGGCGAGTCTTATCTCTTTGCGCAAGGCGGGGAGGAGAGCTGGATCGATGCCGCCTGCCTTTTTACGTTTTTATTAGCGTCGCCGCAGTCGCGCTGCCGCAACGCCGAATTTGCCTTGCGGGGCCCGTTTCGCTCAGGTAGTATTCCATGCGGATGCATCGTCAAGTAGAATGCTACCGTTGCGAGCCTCCGCCGAGCTGAGCAAGAGGCATTGACTTAGGGCAAAATGCCATGACGACGCCGGGTGCCGTACGACCGTTGGCTGGGTTGGATTTTTCCGCAACCAACGGCGAATTTTATATGAGCTTTCACGATTCCGAAAAGATCATGAACCCATCCTCGTTTTCCAATGAGGTACGGGAATTCCTCCGAGATGAGCGGGTCAGCTTAGGGACAATGTTCCTCAGGGAAGCCTATGATTGTATCGTCGAGGTCGGTTGTCATGATGGACATAATGCGTCGTGGCTGGCTCAGCTGTGCAGTCGGTATATCGGGGTTGATATAAATGAGTATGCCATCCGGCGCGCAAAACAACGCAGCGATAATCCGGAGAATGGAGATTTTTTTTACGCACCGATCGAACGCGTGATGTCTCTTGTGCAATCGTCCGACAGCGCGGGAGCTCGAACGGCGGTTTTATTTCCATTCAATCTCTTTGGAAACTTTGTGGACATCGTTGGGCTGATAAAGCTGTTGGACCTCCGCGGCGTCGATCTGGTCATGGCGAATTTCAACAACAAAGCACCTACCACCATCGGACGGTATCTGTATTATGTAAATTGCTTCGGAAGCGAAGGAATCCGCGTCTACGAAGCGGAACAGGGAGTCTTGTTCCGTGCGGGACAGAAATTTCAGTCTATTGCGTACAATCCGGACTACCTGTCATCGGTGATTCACAAAATATCGAGCTATCACGGAATACTCACACCCTTTTCACGATACGGCTATCTGTTTATTTTGACCAAGTAGGATATGGTCACGAGCTATGAGCCCATGCCAGGCGACAGATCGTGCCACGGCTATTGACTGCCAATGGGATACTTATTTTATTTCGAGCGACGACGGGCTCAAATTGCATAGCCGCGTGCTGGGAGGAGGGAACAGAACCTGTTTGTTGGTTCATGGATACGGAGAAGGCGCATACATTTGGACCCAATTTGGGCGCTTATTGGCCCCATCATACAAGGTAGTAGCTATAGATTTACGCGGGCACGGTAACTCCGAGTGGTCCAGGTCCGGAAATTACGGGCTCGATCATTATGTGCGTGATACTGTGCGTGTGATTGAGGCCCTCTGTGACGGCAGAATTTTCATCATAGGGCATTCTTTAGGAGGCAACATCGCGCTGCATATAGCCGCACTCAACCCCGAGCGGATCGCGGGACTGGTTGTTATAGATTTCGGCCCAAATCTTAATCCAGTGGCACGTGCACGGGCGAGGTCCGCTTTAACCGAGGGTAAGCGAGCTTTTGACTCAATCGAACAATATGCATTTGAGCTCAAATCGCGCCGACCATTCCTTTCAACGTCAGTGGCGCACCAGATAGCCAAAGATTCCTTACGGCCATGTGCCTGTGGCTTTGAGTTGAAATTCGACCCAGCAGTTGCGCGGCTCTTTGGAGCCGCTCAGGGCGACGACGCCACTTCTGCGATACTGGCGGACATTCGGTGTCCTATATTCGTTGTGCGAGGTGCATTGTCCGCGATTCTCGCGCCTCAGGCGGCGGAAAGGATGGTGACGCTGGCAAAGTACGGCAAACTCCAAACCATTCAACGTGCGGGCCACGCGGTTGTGACGGATAACCCCGAGGAGTTTTCCGCAGCGGTGCTGGGCTTTCTCGGTGAGATTTCCAAGGGCTGTTAGGGAGCGGACCATCTCGTGGCAATGCAATCTTCGCGCTGAATACCGACCTTACAGGCACGGAGCAATGTAGGTAGTACCCTGAAAGCCTCTAGCGCACAGGCGCCGGATTGGACGGGTACTAAGAGCCACCCCCAAGTCACTATCGAATAGGGACGTTAGTATACCTTACAGGGAGGCTGTGGTGCTTAAACCAAACACCGGCTTTTCAAGCTTTGAAAGTCTCGACGTTCGAGTTGGAACGGTTATGTCAGCTGTTGAGGCAAAGACGAAGAAGCCCACTTATCGTATGACAATCGATTTCGGCGAGGAAATAGGACAGAAAACATCGTGTGGCGCATATACGAACTATACGCCGGCCGAGCTGGTCGGGCGGCAGGTAGTAGCTATCGTAAATTTTGGGGCGAAAAAGATGGGCCCCGAATTGTCGGAAGTCCTGGTGTTGGGCGTGCGCGATCCCGAAAACGCGGGAACCATCTTTTTAACAACCCAAGGATCCGTGCCGAACGGCTCTGAAATCTTTTAAGAGATAGATCGTATTTTCTGAGCTCGCGCAACGGTGCACGTGGAGTATCGACCGAATTATACAAGCGTAGGACACCTCAATGACAAGCGGCAACTCGCCTAAGGCGAAGCCTCTCGAGGTTTACGGCGCTGTTGGACTAAGCCTGCTGACTCAGGCCCTGGTTTCGCTGCTTGCTGCCAGCGTCCCAGTGTTCGCGCCAGTGATCGCCGCTGATCGCGGGTGGAATGTTGCCATAGTGGCGTTGTATCCAACGACCCTCTTCGCGACCGCGTTTTTGGTCAGCTTTTGGGTGCCGCAGCTTCTGGGATATCTCGGAGGCATGGGCTTAAGTGTTGGTTGCTTGGCTCTCAGCGCTATAGGCCTGATGTGCCTGTTGGCACCACACATCTCATTGATTGCGGGGGCGCCGCTGGCAGCCGGAATCGCGTCGGCGTCGATGAATCCGGCAAGCTCGCAAGTCCTAAGGGCCCGTACGACTTCAAGAAACGCCGCCCTTATCTTGTCCATCAAACAGACCGGAGTGCCTCTGGGAGGTGTGCTGGCCGGGATACTCGTACCGTTGTTGGTAGCCCGCTCTGCATGGCGCGATGCGGTGCTGATACTCGTCACTGCGAACATCGCCATGGCGCTGCTCCTGTTGCCGTCGGTGCGATGGCTGGATCGCTCAGCCGGTGCAGTTTGGGTCCCCGTGCGCAATCCGCTTGCGCCGCTGAAACGCCTGCTGGCGACGCCAGGTATGCCGCCCATTCTTCTGGCAAGCTTTGTCTTTATCGGGATGCAGATGTGCCTGCGAACATTCTTCACGGCGTACCTCGTGGATAGCCAGAAGCTCGAGTTGGCCGACGCCGGATTGGTCTTCAGCGTATCCCAAGGAGCTGGCATCCTTGGACAAGTTGGATGGGCAGCAGTGTCCGACCGGTTGCTTGCCGCGCGGTGGGTTATGGCCATTCTAGGTCTGGTGATAAGCGCTGCCGCCGCGCTAACTGCGATGATGACAGTGGGCTGGCCCATTTATGCCGTACTCGGCGTTGCCGCCATTTTCGGGGTCAGCGCCGCCGCGTTTGTTCCGGTCGTCCTCGGCGAAGTTGCGCGCCGGTGGCCTGCCGAAGACGTCGGCGCACTTACCAGCGGCGTGCAGCTGTTCTTCATGTCGGGTGCGTTGCTTTGGCCACTGTTATTTGGCGCTATCCTCTCGCAATTCGGTTTCTCGCAAGCCTTTATGATTTCAGGAGGCTGCAGCTTTGCCGTCGTCCTGATGTTGGCTTTTTCCAATAGGGCGTTCCGTGGAAGACACCGTAGTGGCATGCCGTGGATCAATTTGGAGCAAGTAGATAGTGAATGAAGTTGTATAGATGAAACCAAACTGAATCTCGGCTGGCGCTTGGATGAGTTTACGTGCGCTCATGATACCAGGCTTCACGCGTCATTACGGCACCATGCCGCCCGGGTTAACCAGAGTCGTTGCCCAGGCGCATGACGAAGGCTGCGTTTCGACGGACTGCTGGGCGACAAGTCGATTTCGTATCGCAGCACTCTGTTGAGCCATACTTTGAATCGGGTGCGCTTAGCAGAGGCGACCAAAGTCAGGCAAAATTCGGTCAAAAGAATTTTTCACGTCGCCTGACTGTCCGCGCCACCAAGAATGATCCAAAGCCGAGTCGGCGGGAACGCCGCGGACCATCAACCCGCCCACCTTGCCGCAGCCGAAGCCGAGCACCGAGACCCGCAGGCCGTTCCGCCGAATGTCCGCTTCTCCATTACGGTTCGCCCTTTGTTCAGCGCGACCTAAACGATACGCCCGATTGGTTTATTAGCTACTCTGATACATGCATAAGGAAACTTGCGTTGCTCCCTTTCGTCGGACCTATATCGTGGGCACTGGCTGCGTGAGTGTTGCGCGTGAGGTCCCCGCCATGCCGGCGAGCCGCCGAACCACGAATTTGCCCGTAGATTCGTCGCCCCGTCGCGTTGCGCAACGGCGCGCGTGCGCAATGGAGGTCGTCGTGGGCCGAAACGCCGACAACCTGACTTCATCGACATGGGTGTCCGGGCGCAGGGCTTCGCGCTCGGTACCGACACGCGGGTCCGTCCATTTGTGGCACGGCACTGCGAAGCCCGGCAGGACGGATGTCGATGACGCCGACTTGCCCTTGTCGGATGACGAGCTGACGCGGGCGCACGGCATGGCGTCGATGGCGGCCCGGTGCATGTTCGTCGCGACACACACCGCGCTGCGCAACGTGCTCTCTCGGTATCTCGATCGAGACCCGCGCGATTTGCAGTTCGCGTATGGTCCACATGGCAAGCCGTATCTTGCCCTCCCGACCATGAAGAAGATGCTCCATTTCAATGTGTCTCACAGCGGCCGCGTGTTCGGAATCGCCATCGCCTCCGACGGCGAAGTCGGGTTCGATATAGAATGGATCGATCGAAGCCTATCCATTTCGCTTCTGATCGAGCAGGTCATGGGCCCTGCCGAACGCAGCAACTGGCAGCAAGTCCCGGCCGAATTTCGCCACCATGCGTTTTTCTACTATTGGACGCGCAAGGAGGCGCTGCTCAAGGCCTGCGGCCGCGGGCTGACGGTCGATCCGCGCACCTTAGAGGTCGCCGAAGCCCGGGTGCAGGGACACGTCTTGCGTTCCGGCGTGCCCAGGCTTGGATATATCGATTGCGTCGCAGCGCCCTGGGAGATTGCCGGCGTGCAGCGGCGGTGGCTGACGGGGGCATGGAGTTAATCCGCGAGCCGTCCGAATACAATCGCGCACAGCCGCGCCGAGCGACGCACGACTGCCGTCATAATCGGAACGCGGATTTCCAGCTAGTGTCCCGAATCTAAACCGCACCGACTGGAGAGCTTCAAGCTCTCCACCGATCTGGACTTCGTCGCCAAGGTCCGCGATGTGGTCGGCCTTTATGTTTCGCCGCCGGCCCATGCCGCGCAACGTATCACGAACTTCGGAACCGGCAGCTAGCGCGGAATGCTTGCGGCACGATGAAGCGACCCGACCAGCAATGCGCCGACGGCCAAGATGGATGCGGAAGCGGTCGTATTCCAGGTAAACCCGGAATCGAGGACATAAAACGCGCTGCCGAGAAACACGCCGACGACGGATGCCGACTGGTAGGTGCAGTTCAAAACGGCGTTGATGAAGGCTTTCCCGGTCTCTCCGATCAACTCCATCGCAAGCGACCGCAAGTACGGCGGCGGATTCATCATCACGAACATGACCGCGCAATAAAGCAAGGCCTGCGCCTCGACCACCGTTCCCCACCGCGGAACGAGCATCGTGGCGATCGCGCCTGCCGCCAGCATGAGCGCGACCATTCGCAGCTTGTGAGCGGAAGCGGCGAACATGCCGGAAGCCGACGCACCGGCCGCCGAACCCAGTCCGCCAATGAAAAGCACCAGGCTCACCGCGCCGACGCTCCACTGATTGCCGCGTGCGACTTCGATGAGCCAGGTCGGATACAGCCCGACGAAGATCCAGGCGCCGGCGGTTAGGACGAAATATCCGGACAGCAGCTGCAAGATCGGCCTGCGCGCCAACAGGCGCACGCAGGCGTCGAACGAAAGCCCGGGGCGCACGTCACCGCTTCTCGTTCCGGAGGAGGGACTGTCCGTCGGCCGCGGCGCGATGTGGCGGTAGCACAGCCAGGAAAACACGCCGCATATCAACCCTAGAGAGAGCAGCACCAGTCTCCAGGAGACGATCGTACTGATAGCGACCGCCAGTGGCGTCAGCGTCGCGCCGCCCAAATTCAGCGCCGCCGTCACGTATCCGACCAGCAGGAAGCGGCTCTTTTGATCGAAGCTGCCGGCGATGACGGCAAAGAGCGTGATGGCGATCATCGGCATGAAGACGCCGACGGCGGCACGGGCGAGTACCACCCCGAGCACGCCGGGGCTCACGGCTGCACCCCCGAACGCGCCCGCACAGCCCAGGGCGCCGCAGAACATCAGCTTGTGTTGCGCAAAGCGATCGATCACCGCCGCAAGCAAAAGGTTGCACATGAACGACACGATGGGAAACGAACCGAGCAGCATCGCCATCTCGATGCCCGCGGACTCCGGATGGCCGATATCGGCGACGATAAATGGAACCAGCGGCGTCATCGCGACCAGGTTCGCGCCGATCAGAAATCCGCCGAGCAATAGCGTCGCGGTGAGCATGAGATATCCCGGCCGGTTGGGAAAAGCGGATCAGCGCAGGAGGAAGCTCGAGACCACATGATTGAACGTCCCGGCGTTTTCAAGGAACATCAGATGACCGCCGCCTTCAGCCTTCTCGAAGATCCTCAAGTCCGATCCGGGTATCGCCTTGTGGATCCACTCTTGCGAGCGCCAGGGCGTCGAACTCACGCGCCCGCCGACGACCAGCGTCGGCAGCCGGATGGTTGAAATCAATTTCCGCCAATCGCCGAGGCAAAGCTCGAAGAACAGTTCCGCGGCGTACTTGCGCGGAAAGAGACGGTTCTCCTCGCCCAGCCAGCGCCGGTCGACCTCGGTCAGTTGACTCGTGAGCATTCCATCCACGTATCCCATCGCATGAAACGGAGAGCGCAGGCCGTCGCAAATCTCCTGCACCTGCGCGATGTCGAAGACGCAGCCCGCGTCTTCCCGCTCCTGCGCTGACCATTGCGGCCGCGCCATCATGGCCGGCGGTTGGTCCACGAACAGGAGCTTCGACAGTCGCCGGGTGCCGAACAACTCGATATAGCTCCAGATGACCGCGCACCCCATCGAATGCCCAAGCAAGGCGCAATTATTCAGGCCAAGGGCATTCAGGGCGTCGTCTAGATCCTTCGAAAGCCGCGCCACGTTATAACCGAAACCCGGCCGATCCGAGCGACCGTGTCCTCTCAACTCCAACGCTATCACCCGGCTAAAACTCCTCAGAGATTCGATTTGATGCCTGAACAGCGCGCCGCTTTGCGACCAGCCGTGAATGAGCACCAGTGGCGGCCCGGCCCCGTCTTCGAAATAGTGCAGCGAAACGCCGTCGTTGGTGGCAATGCGCCCGGTGTCCATGCGGTAAACCCCGTCGTCTCGCGGCGGCCGCGCCGCAGCAGCGTCAATAGAGGCGATCCAACGCCGGCCGGTAGCGCTCCGCGATCCGGTTCCGGCGCGGCTTGAACTGCGAGGTCAGAAGGCCGTTTTCGACCGAGAACGGTTCCTCCGTCAGGCAGAACTTGAAAACTCGTTCTTCCGGCAGCAGCGTCTTGTTGACCGCATCGACGACGGTGCGGATCACGCCCGCGTCCACGCCGCGCATGGGCTCGATGATGGCCACCAGGTAGGGCCGATCGGTTCCGAGCACGATGCAATTGACGATTTCCGCAACGCTGCGAAAGCGTTCCTCGATCCTCACGGGGTTCACTTTCTTGCCGCTGGACAGCACGATGATGTCCTTCTTGCGGCCAGTGATGAACAGAAAGCCGTCGCGATCGATGCGGGCCAAATCTCCGGTGCGGACGAAGCCGTCGGAAAGGAACACCTCGTCTTTGTCTTCGCACGGCCGCCTATAGTACTCGACGTTGACCGGAAACCTGCCTCTCACGAACAATTCGCCGTCGGCCCCGAATCGGACCTCCTTGTTGGGGAGCAGCTTTCCGGCGCTGCCGATCCGGTGGTTGCCAGGATAGTTTTTCGAGACGATGCACGTTTCGTTCATGCCGTATCCCTGAAACAGATCGACGCCCATGTCGCGGTAGAAGCGGATGGTATCGACGTTCGAGCCTGCCGACCCCGTCCACAAATAGCGTATTCGCCCACCGAGCATCGCCTGAAAGGGTGCAAAGCCGGGCTTCTTGTCCCGCCAAAACAGCGCCCGGGCGATCGCCAGATGCAGGTAGTATCGGGTACTTGTCAGCGCGGACTCCGCGACATGTTCACGAAATCGACGCTTCAGCCCCTCATAGAATTCGGGGACCGCCATCACCACGGTCGGACGCCTGTCGATTAGGGCGTTGAGAGCAAACGGTGCGGTGGTCAGGACGATGTCGAAATCGTACAGGATGGCCGAATAGACCCAGTATCGCTGCTGCAGCAGGCTCATCGGCAGAAAGATCAGAATCGTATCGCCTGGACCGTGACGAAACATGCCCTGCACGGCGACGATGCTGTCGTTCACGCTGCCAGCTCTTGCCTCGATGGCTCGGGCAGTCTTGGTCGAGCCCGACGTAAACCGTAGCGCGAACACGTCGTCGGCCGAGAACCGGTACGATTTCGCCTCCGCGGGTGCGGCGCCGGCAAGGAGGCCCTTGAGCGGGAACACACGCTGCGATCCGCGGTTTTCGCCGCTGCCGGAAACGAATAAGGCGCCGAGCTCGAAATCGGCGAGAATCGCCCCGAAGTCCTCAGCGGCGGCCGCATCGAACGGTACGACGACGATTCCCTCGGCGACGCACGCCAGATCCAGGACGAGCCACGCGTAGCAGTTCGGGGCCGCGACGCCGACCCGCGCCCTTGCCGACAATCCGATGCGGCGAAGAAACGCAATGGCTACGCGAACGTCGTGCCAGACATCGGCGAATGCGCGTCGCACCCAGCTTCCACCCTCGAGCACGAGAACGGAACCCCGGGCGCGCGGAATTCTGGCGACGACCTCGTTGAGCTGCATACAGGCCTGCCTGTTCGCTACATCGCGGCGCCCCCGCCGGTGGAGCGACGTTCGGTCATGGCTTCAAGGATCTGCACGATGTCCTTCACCTGGTGCATCTTCGCCACATCGAGATCGGACAAGGCGTAGATGTTGATGTCGAGCTCGTTGCAGAGCGTGGTCAGCAGCCAGATCACGTTCAGCGAGCTCAAGCCGAGGTCGGATTGCAGCTCCATATCCCCGGTGACGCTGATCGCTGAACCCCGGCGCGCTACGAGCTTCCCGATGTTTCGCGTGGTCGCTTCGGCAACGGCGGTCATGCGGACTCTCCTCGATTTTCGCAACGATGACGATTGCCGGTCGACGGCGCGCGACCGAGATCCTCTCGCCGCAGGACGAAGCTCCGGGTCACGCGCTCGCAGGTTCGGCCCTTCCGCGCATGGAGGCCACCCGCGCGCGGCTGCATGACGACCGAGGCGACCGTTTCTTCCCGTCGCGGATCGCCGGCTCCATGGGCGCACAGCCCGATGGGAGCCAGAGAGTGATCCGACAACACGTCGAAGATCGCGTCGGGATCCCACGGGTGGGTGCGTTCGTTGACAATCTCCTGCACCCGAGCCAGGCGAAGCTTCGACGCATTGCGGCTGAACACGTTCATCCGGTCGCAGGGGACGAAATCCTCGTGCACATAGTGATTAGTGTGGAACAGCTTTTCGCCTTCGATGACCCGCAAATCGCGGGCGGTCATTTCGATCGCGACGATTCTCCTGCGGTCGGCGACCGTCAGGCAGCGCGAAGAGCTGCGGCGTATTCGCTTGAGCTCGGCGATACACGGATCGATGCCGTCGAAGCGCAGCAGATGACGCACCAGCAGGTAGGGCGACAATCCCGGCTGCCAGTCGTTCGACTGGACAAAATTGATGCAGATCGCAAGACCTGCAGCGTTCAGGCCGACGTAACCCAGGAGACCGGCGAACGTGTAAGTCACGTAGGACGGCGCGCCGTCGGGCTCAACGGTCAGGACGTATCCGAGATCGGTCATACCGGGGTAGAGGTCGATCGTCTGCCCGAGGATGGCTCCGGTCTCTGGCTGCATCGCGGCGAGCGAGGTGCATTCGCTGCAGCCGGATGGCCCGTCATGTATCAGTTCCCGGCGGATCTGCAGGAGCACTGCCTGCTCGTAGGACACGCCGGCGCCGGCCGCGAGGCCGCGAAGCTCTTCGGCAATGTCGGGTTGATCCTCCTCGATGATGCGCGCGTGCTGGCGGACCGCGTCGGCGATTTCGATGCGGCTCAGCGGCACCGACCGGAACTTGTTGATGTGCGCGAAGCCGTCGGAGAGGAAGGAACGCAGCGTGCCGGCGATCGCCCGCCCGTGCTGAAATCCGATCGCATAGGCGGTTCCGCAAAGTGCGATCGACCGAACCAGCCGGCCGGTAAGGTCGACCGTGCGGTCTGCGGCCGGCAGGGCCGGCTCGCGCATTTTGCCGCTTCTACGCATGGTGCCGATGCGCCGTAAAATACGGCGAGCTCAACGCGACCGACGTCCCGGGAAGCGGGATCGGCGGGACAGACGGCCATGATCCTTCGAGCGAGAGAACGCCGCCGCCGAGCGCGCTCCACAGCCATTCGGCGAAGGCGGGCATGATGGGCGCGGAGAGCAGTGCCAACAGCCGGGCCGCTCCGCATTCCAGCGCGATCGCCGTTCGCGCTTCCGCATGGTGCGCCACGGCACCGCGCCAGTGGCACTCGGCGCGCCCGAATTGCTCCGCCTCCCGCACCAGCTCGCACAGAAGACGCGTTGCGGTTTGCGTCGAGAACGACGTCGGCTCGTAGCATTCCGCCACTGACGCGGTCAGTTCGGCCAGCCGTCGATAGAACGCGGTCTGTTGTCCGGTCCAGCTTCCCGTGTCCGGGACTTTGGCGTCCCAATCGCGCTGCAGGCGGCTCCCGAGGTCGAGCAGCCACGGTTCCCAGCGTTGCAGCAGATGCTCCGTGACGGTCGCCGCGTACTGCGCCTTGGTAAAGTTGGTCCGCCGTTCCTCGGGGCGGCTGTACGCCAGATAAAAGCGTGCGGCGTCCGGCTGCGTCTCGTCAAGGAAGGACCGGCCCCAGATCGCGTGACCGCGACTCGTCGAAAACTTCTTGTCCTCGAGGAGATAGAATTCGTTACAGACGAAGTTGAGGTCGATCGCCTCGGACGGGAGTAAGGCCGCGAATACGGCCGGATAGAGGATGGTGCAGTAGAATGAATTGTCGTAGCCGAAGAAATAGGCCCCTTTCGCGGCAGCGAAGGCCTCGGACACCGCGTCCGCGGAGTTTGCTGCGCCAAGCCTGGTGATCGTGTCGACGTGTCCCAATGCCATCTCGAACCACGCCCACACGGCTTGCCGCTGGAATCCTTCGACCGGGACTTCAACGCCCCAGGCGCTCGGGTGGGTGACGGCGACATCCGGCAAGCCGCGTTCGATCAGCTGCTCCAGCAGCGCACGAAGCCTGGGAGGGGACGACTGGCGATCGTGTATTCGGCGCAGCAGACCGGCATATCGCGAAAGGCGAAAATGCAGACGCTGGATGGGACGAATCTCAGGGACGACGCCTGAAACCAGCGAGGTCGGATCGAAAAGGTCGACGCAGCTGTTCGGGTGCCCGCATTCCTCGCAAATGTTGCCACTGGTATGTGACCGGCAATACGGGCAGCGTCCGGCCACATCGCACTCGAACAAGTAACAGTCGCGGACCGGATCGAACAAAGCGGGCTGCTCGGATGCGTAGACATCACCGGACTCCACCAGCTTCAGGAACAAGTGCTGCACGCCGGCGCGGTATTCCCGCGAGTGCAGCGGTCGAACGACGTGGTGGTAGCGAATATCCATGGACGCGAGCGTTGCAGAGATCTCATCGGCGTAGTGATCGGCGGTCGCCGCGGGGGAGAGGCCGATCGCCCGGCTCTTGGCCACCACGTAGCTCTGGAAGTCGTCCATTCCGCTGACGTGCACCACGTCGAAGCCGCGCATCCGCAAGAATCGCGCATGGGCGTCGCCGCCCAGATAGGGTCCGGACAGGTGTCCCAAATGGAGGTCGCCGTTCGGCGTAGGTGGCATCGAGATGACGTAGCGGCGTCCGCGGTTCGGCTGGGTCGGGCGGTTGGCGGCGTGCGCGGCGGCGGCCCTGGGGTTTCGCCACACGACGGACAGGAACAGGAGGTCGCCGTGACCCGTATTCTCGATCGTGTGCCGCTCGAACGGGTCGAAATGAACGACGGCTCCTTTCTCGACCGGGCAAGAAATGTCGTTGCAAGTCACGCGGCCGATCCCGTCGGCGATGAAGAAGCTCTCGAATTCGTCGTGACGGTGCGGCTTGGAGCTTTCCCCCGGCGCGACGAGCGCCCAACTTGCCTGAAACGGCGTGCCGGCGTTGCGCGGCGGGGGCAAGACGTCGAACATGTGGACGTCGTAGGCGGGATAGAACCGGTTGCGAGGAACGACCACGGTCTCCATTGGAGTCTCCCTCGGGTTTTCGCGACCGCGGCTCTCACCGGCCGAGCAGCATTGCCGCCTCGGCCGCAATGGCGGGAGCAAGCCGATAGCCCGACCCATTGGCTGCGCCGGCAAAGACGACGTTCGCCATGGCCGGAAGGCGGGCGACGACAGGCTCTCGGTTCGGGCTGTAGGCGTCGCAAAAGACTCGCCCCGACAAGCATCGATCCGGCAGTTCCGGAAAGTAGCGGCGCAGGATCTTGAGTGCAGTTTGCCGATCGGACTTCTCGACGGCCAGCGTGTCCGGATCGGGAACGACATCCCAATGCTGGCACGCGTAGCTGAAGAGCCAGTGGCCGCGCTGGCGCACCGGCAGCAGGAACGCCTCGTCGTCGAGAAAATAGATGGCGGGGTCCGATGCTCGCGGTGCGAGATCGATGTGCAAGCTGACCACCTTCTTGATTCGAATGCCAAACGATTTGGCGGCGTGCTGGAAAGGCGGCATGCAGACCCATGGCCCGGGGGCGAGAACGGCACGCGCGGCCCGCAGCGAGCGACCATCATGCAGCTCGATGTCGACGAACTCGTTATGGGCGTCGAACGAAGCGACTCTGACCCCTTCCCAAACGCGGACGTTTGTCGCCGCTCGCAGAGGCGCGATCAGACGCTCGGCCACGCCGGCGGCGTTTGCATAATGGCCCCCGTCGACGACGATCGCGGCAAGCGCGCCGGTGCGATGCATGCGCGGCAGCGACGAGGCCGCAATGTGCCGCGGCTGCGTGACGCGAATCGCGTTGGTGAAATGAATGCTTTCCGACTCGACGTGCTGTTTGGCGGCGATACCGACGAAGCGCACCGGCGATATCGGCAGCGAAGTATCGCGCCGTGCGAGCTGGCGGTATCCGGTTTCGCTTTCGCGCGTCAGGCGCCGGATCCGCGCGGTCCGTCCGTACGGCATGTGCAATCCGGCCGAAAAGCGCGTCGCCCCGTTCGCCACCAGCGACTGATCGAGGAGCGCAATCCGCTGCCGCGGGCGCGTTCGCGACAGGCGGTCGGCGATCATCGCGCCGACGATGCCGGCCCCGACTACGACGGCATCGCAGGTGAAAGCGGCGTTCATGCGGATGCCTGTCCCTGGAGAGGATCCGAACGCGAGGTCCAATTGATGGCCGGCAGCCTGTCTTCCAGGTCGTAGGCGCAGTATCCCAGAAGGCTGTTGATGATCTTGCCGCTGCGCCAGGAGATCAGGCTGAGGTTCGGGTCGGCGACCCCCCATTGCATGCGTCCGGCGTTCTGCATGTAGATCCGGTTCGGCACCGGTCGGTTCCATTTGGCGGAAAAGTCGTCGTTGAGCGCGATCTCCTGCCCCTCCATCTCGAGATCGGCGACGATCGGATCGAGCCATCCGGGGAGCTCGAAGCGATATCCCGTGGCCAGGATGACGACGTCCGCCTCGATCACCTCGTGCTGACCGGTCGACATTCTCATGATAGCAATCTGCCACTGCGATCGCTGCTGATGTATCTCGATCAGCTGCGAGCTCGGGCTGACGGTCAGCGTGATCCCGCTTCGTTGCAGATGCCGCCTCTCGTATATTGCCTGATAGATCCGCGTGATCGTATCGGTCGAGATGCCGTCGCTCGCAAGCTTTTGCTCGTTGGCATGCTGCCGGCGCACCGCCGACGAAAGACGATAGAAGTGCTCGGCGTAGCCTGGCGAAAAGAACTCGTTGGTAAACGGCGACTCATCGATCGGAAAAAAGTTGCTCCGCCGCGATATCCAGGAGCAATGCGCCGGCGACGTCGCTGGCGGACGGGAGATGAGGTCGAGAAAGACCTCGGCGCCTGATTGACCGCCGCCGATGACGACCACGCGTTTGCCGTTCACGGATGCGGGGGCGAACAGATAGTCCGATGAATGAACGAGCGTGCCGCACAATTTGCCTCGCGCACAGGACGGGACCGAGGCGACGCGCCCCACGCCGACCACCAGGTCGTTGGCGCGATAGCTGTCTTCGTTGGTTTCGACGATGAACTGACGATCGTGATAGACGTTGACGACCTTGCGCGAAAACTCGAGCGTCTTCAGATTGCGGCTGACCCATTGCAGGTATTGATTGAACTCGGTGCGGCGCACGGCATCGAAACGCGAGTTGAAGAACTGATAGATGCGCTTCTGATCGGTGAGAAAGGCGAGAAACGAATATCGGTTTGTCGGATCGACGAGAGACACCAGATCCTTGACAAAGGGGACCTGGATCTTCGCTTCCGGAAGGAGCAGCCCTTCGTGCCAGACGAAGCTGCTGCGTTGATCGAGCACGCGCAGCTTGAAATCCTCGAATGGGCTGAGCAGGCACGCAAGGCTCAGGTTGGAGGGACCAATGCCGATCCCGATGCAGTCAAAGACGCGCGCGGCGGATGCGGACATTGGGCTACGGTGCGCCGATGGGAGCCTTGAGCGTTGTCGCGTCTTGTAAGTAGTGTTATTCTATTATATATAGAGAATAACTCCTGTCAATAGTTAGGAATCGAACCGTGGGGGATTTGCGCATATCGATCGAGCCGATCGTGCTTGAAGGCGACGCCGTGCGGTTGGAACCGCTTTCGACCGAGCATCTGGCGGGCCTTGCGGAGGTGGGACTCGCCGGCGATGTCTTTCGCTGGTTTACGCAACCGGTAACGACGCGCAGCGAGATGCAGGCCTTCATCCAAACCGCGCTGGGCGAACAGCAGGCCGGAACGGCGCTCCCATTCGCCGCCTTCAGCCGCCGCCTTGAACGGATCGTGGGTTCGACGCGTTTCGCCAACATCGACCCGAACAATCGTCGAGTCGAAATCGGGTGGACGTGGCTTGCGCCGGCCCATCAGCGGACCGTCGTCAATACCGAGGCGAAGTACCTGATGCTGCGCCACGCATTCGAATCCTGGGGCTGCAACCGAGTGGAGTTCAAGACCGATTCGCTGAACGAACGGTCTCGCAAGGCCCTGCTGCGAATCGGCGCCAAGGAGGAGGGGACGCTTCGCAATCACATGGTCACAGCCAGCGGCCGCCTCCGGCACAGCGTGTATTTCAGTATCGTCAGCGAGGACTGGCCGGCGGTCAAAGCGATGCTGTTGGGCAAATTGGAGATCGCACGGCCCGCGGCTTAAAGCCTTCACGTCTTGGCGCAATAAAAGCCGGCGATCCGCGCCTGTTGAAAGATCTGAACGACCGCGGCGAACCCGGCGGCACGCAGCGCGTCGAGTATGTCGGCAAAAACCGCCTCGTCGTCGCCCTCGCACGCTCGCATGCGACGATCATTTTCGATGACCCGCTCGATCGCCAGCTCATCCGGCTCCCAGTCGAGTTGGAGGTACTCCATCAGCCGCCGCTGAATGTCGCGGCACGCGAGATATTCCAGCAGCTCGGTATCGCGGGCCGCGGCACAACGGACGAGATCGAACAGGACGAAACAGCCCCCCGGTCGGAGCGCCGCATGAATCTCCCCGAAGATGCGCCACTTTTGCGCGTCCGCGAGGTGATGGAGGGCGAGCGACGAGAACACCACATCGTAGCTTTGCGCCATGTCGCCCCAGGGCAGGTCCTCGAACCTGCTGCAGCGAAAGACCACTCTGCCGCCGTACCGCGCCAGCCTGGCTTTGGCGACGTCGAGCATCTCGGCGGACGCGTCCACCGCGAGCACGCGCGTATCGTCCCGCAAATCAAGAAACGCCGACGTGAAGAAGCCGGTGCCGCATCCAAGGTCGCAAAATTGCAACCCCGGCTTGGCGACGTATCTCAGCAGATCGACCAACATCCGAAACTGCTGTTGGCGATCACCCTTGTCGTAGACCGACTCCGCGTCGTAGCGCCGGGCCCGCTCTTCCCCATAACGATGCGACCCCGCGTCTTGGATCCCCATCGTGTCCTCCCGGGCGTGCCCGGACAGAATGCCGATCCGATAGGCCAACTGGCATTTGACCTGCCGCTTGGTTCACGTTGCCACCTTATTAGGGGTAATAATCTCTTGTAAAGAGATAAATTCTCTTGACACGATACTTTCCGTCCCACAATGTCACGACGCTGGCCGACCGTCGCCGCCGACTGGCGTCGTGCGGTCACGCACCGCCGAGCACGGTCCGCGTTCCGCCAGAAACACCATCGCCGGATGAACTGCCGATTCGACAAGGCTTTCGACCGACCACCGAAACGTCCCATGCGAAGCGTCCAGTCAAAGTCGGGATACAACGTCGCCACGTTCGGGTTCGGAGAGCGCGTGGTGCTCGTCAACGGCATATTTCAGACGGGTGCGTCGTGGGCGCCGTTCGCGCGTGGCCTGGCGGGGCAGTTTCGCGTCACGAGCTTCGATTTTCCCAATCAGGGAACGGCGCCAAGCGACCCGACGATGCGGCACCGGGACGACTATTGCTCGGCGGTGCTCAACGTGTTCGAGCGCCTCGGCTTGCGAACCGAAGATACGATCTGCGTCGGATGGTCCTTTGGCGCAAACCTGCTCACGCGCCTGGTGCAGCAGCACGGCATCTCGTTCAAGGCTCTGTTCCTCATCACTCCCGCGCCTCTCGGTCACGAGGCGTACATGCGGGAAATCTTCATCGGCCAGTCCGACGCCTTCGAGCGCGCCGGCGCGTTCGGCGTCGCCCAAGCCTTCATCCCGCGCATCTTCTCGCCGGCGTTCGTTGATTCCCATCCGGGGATCACCCGAACCCTCGTCGCGCAGTTCGCGAGCAGTTATGCTCGCAGGCTCGGCGCCTTGGAGGCGCTGCTCGCGGCGAGCGAGCCGGCAGGACCGTCCGTTCACCTGGACACGCCGCTCACCGGGCTCTCCGCGTGGATCGTCGAAGCCGAAGACGAATTGCTGCTGCCGCCGCGCAGCCTCGCACACACCGCGAGGCAGCTCGGCGCCTCGTACATCCTCGCCCGCGGGGGTCATGCCTGCGTGTTGGAGCAGCCGGAGCCGTTGAGCAAAGCGTTCATCGATGCCGTCGCGGGGATGGAGAGGGTGGCGACGTGTATGGAACCCCGCGTGCCGTCGGCCGGAAACGGGCCTGGCTCGGAAGTGCGCGCGTAACTGCGGAGCCGTCGTCGGATGTCGACCATCGAGACAACGACGTTAGCGCCGGGAGCGGCTTTGCCGCTCGACCATGACGAGATCTCCGCCGCTCGGGAGAGGCTGAGGGGGATCGCCGTTCGCACGCCGCTCCTGGAATACCGCGAACTCAACCGCCGCGTCGGCGGGCGCGTGCTGCTCAAGGCGGAGACGTTCCAGCGCGCGGGCTCGTTCAAGTTTCGCGGCGCCTACAACCGTCTCGCTCAGCTCACGCGTCCGGAGCGCAAGCGCGGCGTGGTGGCCTATTCGTCGGGCAATCACGCCCTCGGGATCGCCACCGCCGCCGCGATGGTCGGAACCGCCGCCACCCTCGTGATGCCGCACGATGCGCCGCGCATCAAGCTCGACAAGGTTCGCCGCAGCGGCGCGCGCATCGTCTTCTACGATCGGATATCCGAAAGTCGCGAGCAACTTGCGCAGAGGATAGCCGACGACACCGGGGCGATCGTGGTCCCCTCGTTTGACGATCGCCATATCGTCGCCGGCCAGGCGACGGTCGCCGCCGAGGCGTTCGATCAATTGTCGCAACGGGATCTAAGCGCCGATCAGCTGCTCGCGAGCTGCGGCGGCGGCGGTCTCACGGCGGGTTGTGCGCTGGCGGCGGCGTGCCGCAGCGCGACGACCAAGGTTTATGCCGTCGAGCCGTTGGGCTTCGAACGGATCGGAAGGTCGCTGCTCGCTGGAACACCCGTGTCGATCCAGGGATCCGCGCGGTCCATTTGCGATTCTCTCATGGTGCCGTCGCCCGGCCACCTGACCTTCGCGATCCTTCGCGCGCTTCTCGCCGGGACCGCCGCGGTGAGCGATGCCGAGGTCGCCGCGGCGATGTTAGCCGCCTTCCTCGATGCCAAGCTCGTTCTCGAGCCCGGCGGTGCCGCCGCCTTGGCCGCGGTGCTCTCGAGCAAGATCGACGGCCGCGACAAGACCACCGTCGTCGTTTGTTCGGGAGGCAACGTCGACGCGGAGACCTACACGGATCTGCTGCACCGAGCGTCCAAGGACATGATTGGCGGTATTTCGGCGGACGCAAGATTGCGGGTGGCAACCGTCAATGAATGACGCATCCCTCACCGCGACGCTTCCCTCGCTCTTCCGCCGCGCAGCGCAAGAGCACGCCGCGATGCCCGCGATCGTGACCGGCGACGTCGAGGTCTCGTACGCCGAGCTCGACGATCGGGCGAAGCGGATCGCCTGCGCGCTGGCCGAAAAGAGCGCGCGCAGCGGAGACGCCGTCGCCTTGTACGCGCCTCCCGGCCGGGCATTCGTCGCTGGGATACTGGGCGCGACGATGATGAACTGCGTGTTCGTGCCCATTGACGCTGCTTGGCCGGCACGGCGCATTGCCGATATCCTTGCCCGCGTGCAGCCGCGCGCGACGATGTGCCTGCGTTCAATGCACAGCGTGCTCGCCGAAGCCTGCTTCGAACGCGTCCATATGGGCGAAGAGATCTTGCTGGACGAGGACGGAGGCATCGACCAGCCCGCACAGGGCGGCGCGGATGCGCCCGGATCGTTGCCGGATTGCGAGATCGCCCTCGACAGTCCGAGCTACATCTACTTTACCTCCGGTTCGACGGGGGAGCCGAAGGGAGTCGTCGGGCTGCATCGAAGCATCGTCCACTTCGTCCAATGGGAGGCGCGCTATTTCGGAACCGACAAATCAGTGCGCACGGCGCTTCTCGCCCCGATCTCGTTCGATGCCAGCCTTCGCGACATTTTCCTGCCTCTGGTGTGCGGCGGCGCCGTCGCGATCCCCGAGCGCGACGTGAAGGAAAATCCGGCGCTGCTCCTGCGCTGGATTCGCGACAAGCAGATTTCGGTCTTGCACGCAGTACCATCTTTTGTCCGGCTCCTGCTCGACGAAGCCGAAGGCGACCATGGGCTTCGCGATACGTTGCGTCGGCTCAAGGCCGTGGGGCTGGCCGGTGAACCGCTCTATGGACGCGACGTGCAGCGCCTGCGCGCACTGGCCGGGCCGCACACCCGGATCTGCAATTTCTATGGGGCGACCGAGACCACGCTCATCAAGTTGGTCCACGATGCGACTGCGGTCGAGCCCGCGTTGGCGCCCAAGGAGATGATTCCCCTCGGAATCCCGATCGACGGCGCGTCGGCCTACGTGGTGGCCAATTCCAAGCGGGCGGCGATCGACGAGGTCGGAGAAATCTACATCGAAACCCCCTTCGCCTCGATGGGTTATCTCGACGATGCCGAATCGACCGCGCAGCGATTCGAATTCGTTGCCGACGGGGCAGGTCGCACGGTTGCGCGCTACCGGACCGGCGATCTGGGAAGACGGCGCGCCGACGGGACACTGGTGTTCGCCGGGCGGCTGGACGATCAGATCAAGATCAGGGGCAACCGCGTCAATCTGGTCGAGGTGGAAAAGATCGCCCAGACGCTGCCCGGCGTCATCGAAGCGGCAGCTGTCGTCGATGGAAACGGCGGGAGCCCCTCGATTTGTTGCTTCTTCAAGGCTGCGCGCGGCATTTCGGAAGACGAAATGTCCACTCATTTTCGCTCGCTTGCCCCCTCCTACTACTGTCCGTCGCGCGCGATTCGCGTGGAGACCTTTCCGTTAACGTTGAACAACAAGATCGACAAGAAACGCCTGCTTCAGTCTCTGCGCGGCGCCGACGGCCATTGTGCCGGGCAACGTTCCGCGACCGAGACGGCAGTTGCTAGGATCGTCGCCGACCTTTCCGGGGCGGGCGAAGTGGATCGCGACACGTCGCTCCTGGCGCTCGGATACTCATCCCTGGATGCGATGCGGCTCATCGCCCGGCTGTACAGGGAATATGGTTGTAGGCTGACGGTTGCCCAGGTGTTTGAAGGCCGGACGATCGCAGGCGTTGCCGCGCGCATCGAGGAGACGGGGAGTCGGACCAAAAGCGACGTGATCGAGCCGGCCGAGCCTGCTTCCAGTTATCCCCTGTCGCCGTATCAACTGGGAATGTGGAGCGCGACCGAGCATAAGCCTGCCGCTTTGGCCTACAACCAGATCGTCTGCTACGAACTGACGGGCAACATCAGTGTCGCCGCTTGCCGAACGATATTGGCCATATTGGTGCAGAGCTTCGAGCTTCTGCGCACGCGCTACGAGCTCGTCGACGGCGTCCCGCGCCAGTTGGTCCAACCCTACTCCGAAGATCTGATAAAGCTGCATTACGTGGATCTGCGCTCCCGTGCCGATCCAACCGCCGCGATGATGGCGTCGGTCGAACAGGAGGCCGCAACAGAGTGGAGCTTCGAGGTGGCAGCACCGTTTCGCTGCTGCCTCTACAGAACGGACGATCGTCGGTACGTCCTATCCTGCACGTTCTATCACTTGATCGGAGACGTGTGGTCGATTGCCCTCATTCGCCGCCACGCCGCCTCCCTGTATCGCGAAATCGCGGCGGGAAACCGCGCGACGCTCACGGCCCCGCGCCTCCAGTTCAAGGACATGTGCGTCTGGCTGCAAGGCAGGATGCCGACCCTGCGCAATGCGAGCCGGTCGTATTGGCGGACGGCGTTGCACGAATTGTCGCCGCCACTCGACCTCGGAACGGAGCGACGTCCTCCGGCCAGGACGTTCCGCGGTCGAACGGCGAGACGGCAGCTGACCGATGAACAGATCGGCAATGTGCTGCGGTTGGCCCCGGCCATGGGGTGTAGCGCGTTCTCGATCGGGCTCTTGGCCTTGTCCTTGCTCGTCCGCGACAGCACCGGCCGCAGCGACATGGTCATCGGCGCGCCCATCTCCCTGCGTGACGTCATGGACGCGGAAGACCAGTTTGGCATGTTCCTCAACATGGTCCCCATTCGCATCCGGCTGGGGGCGGAGCGGTCGGTAAGGCGGATGCTGGCCATCGTGACCGACGCGGTCGCGGGAGCGTTCGAGCACAAAATGTGCCCGTTCGATGAGATCGTGCGCGCCACAGAGGCTCCGACGCGGCTCAATCGCTCCCCGCTCTTCGACGTGATTTTCACCTACGTCGTCGCGGCGGAAAGCCACCTTGTGGTCTACGCCGATGAGGATCTCTCGGTGCGGACCGTGCCGTACTGGCCGGCCACGAGCAAGTATGACCTGAACGTGATGCTGGTCGACAATGGAGACATCCTGTTCGAGTACAACACCGACCTGATCGATGAGGCGCGCGCGGCCGAGTTGATCGACGGCTACGGCAGCCGGCTGAGCGGGCTGAGCGGAGCGCTGCATGAGAAGCGCTAATCACCCAATCAAAATAATCCCTTTGACCTCCACAGGTAAAAAACTACTTCAATCGAGCTTGCACAGCGAGCCCGGGGTCTCGTCTCGTGGTCGACGGTCGGGCCTTTTCGCGGCGAGCCCGGATGAGCGGCGCTTCCGCCGGGTTGAAGCGCTTCGATGTGCATGCCGCCGTCGCGCTGAGCCTGCTGGTCCAAACCGTCATGTCGCTGCTTGCTGCCTGCGTGCCAGCGCTGGCGCCGGACATTGCCGCCGACCGAGGATGGAACGTGGCGTTGGTGGCGCTTTATCCGACCGTCCTATTTGCCACGGCTTTCTTCGTCAGTTTCGGAGTGCCGCACCTTCTCAGGCTTCTGATCGCTTCGCAGTTCGGTTTCGCTTACGCCTTCGCGGCAGCCGCGGCCCGTACCCTTGCGGGCCCGCTCATGCTGGCCGTTCCCCCGCGGGCCTGCCGCGGGACGGAGCGTCCCGCAAGTCGACAATAACCCATCATCCATCGCTTCGGGGTGCGAGTTAAACAGCTCGCGCGTCGCTCTCGTGAACTGGGAGGCCAGTCAGATGCAAAAGAACACTTATTCGACGCGTCAGGAAATCTCGGGCACGCTTGGCGCCGTCTCGTCGACGCACTGGATCGCGACGCAAATCGGCATGAGCATTCTTGAACGGGGCGGGAATGCTTTCGATGCGGCCGTCGCCGTAGCCTTCACGCTGCACGTCGCCGAGCCCCATCAGAACAGCCTGGGGGGAGAAGCCGTAATCCTCATTCATCCGAACGGCGTATCGGCCCCGACGGTCGTCTGCGGGCAAGGCGTCGCTCCGGTGAAGGCGACGATCGACCATTTCCGGTCGCTCGGCTTGGATCTCGTGCCCTCCAACGGGCTCCTGGCGGCGGTTGTGCCCGGCGCCTTCGACGCCTGGATGCTGATGTTCCGGGACTACGGAACGATCTCGCTCGAAACTGTCCTCGAGCCGGCCATTTCATATGCGGTGAATGGAATTCCTCTGGTCACCGAAGCGCAGCAGCGCATTAGCAAAGCGGCGCCTTTGTTCAGGGAGCACTGGACGTCGTCGGCGCCGATCTACCTTCCGGGCAATTGCGTACCCGAGGCGGGCACGCTCTTTCGCAATGCGGAACTGGCGCAAACCTACAGGCGGATATTGGACGAAGCGACCAGCGCCGGCGGCGAACGCGCGAAGCAAATCGAAACCGCCCGTAAGACCTTCTACCAGGGCTTCGTGGCGGAGCGGATCTGCAAATTCTGTGCGAGCACGGCGGTTCGGGACTCGAGCGGTGCCGACCACACCGGATTGCTTGATTTCGACGACATGGGCTCCTGGCGGGCGAGCTACGAAACGGCCGCCTCGATCGATTTCGGCGGGTTCAGCGTGTTCAAGCCCGGCGCCTGGACGCAGGGCCCCGCGTTCCTGCAGTTTCTCGCGCTCGTGGAGGGGCTCGATCTGTTCGGACACGAGCCGTTCGAGGCCGAATACATACACAAGATCGTCGAGGCGTTTAAGCTTGCCTATGCCGACCGCGAGGCTTGGTGCGGGGATGCGGAACCGGACGAGGCTTGCGTCTCGGCTCTTCTCGCCGATGACTACATATCTCGACGCCGAAGTCTGATTTCATCGGACGCCTCCATGGAGCTTCGGCCCGGCATGCCGGGGAATTGCTCTCCTCGCCTGCCCCGTTACAGCACGGACGTATCTGGGGGGTTGGGCGAAGAATTGCCGCCGGTCGAACGCCCGGTTGCACGCGGTGAAGGTGACACATGCCACCTGGACGTCGTCGACCGTTGGGGGAACGTCGTCGCCGCGACCCCATCCGGAGGATGGCTCTACGGTTCCCCGACCGTTCCCGGCCTCGGCTTTTCGCTCAATACCCGGGCACAGATGTTCTGGTTGCAGGAGGGCTTGAGGTCCAGCCTGGTGCCGCGAACCCGCCCGCGCACGACGCTATCTCCCACAATTGCGCTCGGTACAGATCAGGCAGTCGCCTTCGGGACGCGGGGTGCCGACTATCAAGACCAATGGAGTGCCCAGTTCTTTCTGCATCATCTGGGGTACGGGATGGATCTTCAGGAGGCCTGGGATGCACCAAACTTCCACAGCGATCATTGGCCGAGGTCCGACTATCCCAGAGACGCCTCGCCGGGAAAGCTGACGCTCGACGAGCGCTACCCACAAGCGACGACGGAAAACCTGAAGAATCGAGGGCATCTCGTGAAGGTGCAGCGCGGCCGGCGGTGGGGTCGCGGCTGCGCCGCGAAGACAAGCGCAAAGATCCTCCGGGCCGCCGCCTCCTCGGCCGTGCCGCCGTCCTTGGCTCTGGCGCGGTAACAAGTGAAAGCCGGCGCCTGCCTGACGCAGAAATTCGGCCTGCTGCCCGCGTCCCATCGTCCGCCGCCCTATTGTGGCGCCCGGGGCCCGCGTCCGTTGCGCTGGCGCCGACGCGTCCGGCTTGGTTTATGCCCCACCAAGCCTTAGGCTCGCGCAAATTCGCGCGGCGAGCGCCCGGTTCGAGCAAAAATTATTTTTTTGGCTTTATGCAACTTTCGGTGATTGTCAATTCTACGCTCGTGTGGCACAACATAAGGTAGAGGATATCTGAATTATCGATCTACAGTCGGGTCGATGTTCCACAAGGCGTGCGACGAGTAAGCGTGGAGGCGTTTATGGCGAACAGGCTCCTGCCGTCCTGCCAGTCGCTCCGCGCGTTCGAGGCCGCTGCGCGGCATGAAAGCTTCACGCGGGCCGCCGAGGAGGTCCATTTGACCCAGGGGGCGGTCAGCCAGCAGATCAAGCTTCTGGAAGATCGGCTGCAGACCAAACTTTTTCTGCGTTCGGGGCGAAAGCTTTCCTTGACCTCGGCCGGCGAGCGCCTTTACCGACCGGCCCGTGCGCTGTTGGCACAGTTGCAGCTATTCGTAGATCTGGCACAGTCCCAGGGGGATACCGAAGCCCTAATCGTACATGCGCCGCATTGCTTCGCCACAAAGTGGTTAGCGCCTCGCCTTCCCGACTTTCAAGCCCAGCATCCGGACGTGCGCATTTGGCTCAAGGCCGAGACGAAAACACCCGATGTCCTGTCCGAGGAAGACAGCGTCGCGATAACGCTGGCCGAGCAGGAGGACTCCGCGTCGGTGCATACGGAATATCTGGGCGTCGACAAGGTGATTCCGGTCTGCAGCCCGCGGCTATTGAGTGCCGGCAGCAAATTTCTCAGCCCACACGACCTGCCCGGGCACCGCCTCCTGCATGCGAAAACCGCCGGGCGGGAGAACTGCTGTTGCGATTGGTCACTCTGGCCCAGCCATCTCGATGGCGAAGCCACGGCCCAACGACCCACGATCTGCTTCAGCAATTGCGCCATGGCTTTGGAAGCCGCGAGCGCGGGCCATGGTATAGCGCTGGCACGGGGATTGATTGTCGAAAGCGAGTTGAAGCAAGGGTTGCTGGTCAGGCCCTTTGAAGGCGAAGTCCCATCGCCCCACCCATACTGCTTTCTCTATCCGAAAGCGTCTTCCCATGAGAGCAAGATTGTCACCTTTCGGCGGTGGCTGTCGGCCCAATTCAGAACCGCGCTGTGGCAAAGCGAAAGCGGGAGGCAACTTTCCTGACGCGACCTGCGCTTCGTGGGATCGGCACGCGAACTCAGCCGTGCCGGGTCGGGCAAGGCGTACGGCAACGCCACGTCGAGGGCCCAGGTCGGCAACAAGCTCCGGGGTCAATATCCTTGCTGAACTTGGGGGCGTGATTGAAGATCGGTGTCGTCTGCGGCGGCCCCTCGCGAGTGCGCGGCATTTCCCTGAATTCGGCGCGCTCACTGGTGGATCACCTTGGCAACGACAGGTGATCGTCGTGCCGTTTTTGTCGATCCCGATCTCCGGTTTCATCGGCCCAATCGCGGCCAACTCTATTCGAAACACGCCGGCGGATTTTGACGTCAAGCCGGATCGGCAAAGGCGGTTTCGGAGCCGTGGGCGTTAAGGCGGCTGTTCGGCGATATCGATCTGATCTTTCCCATTGGTGGAGCATATCATCGGCACCGGTATGGCGTTGCAGCGAACGCGTGCGATGAGCATGCGGCCCCTGCTTCCTGACCCATGGTCGCATCGACCGCTCGCCCCGCCGTTCAGGAGGCAAACTTCGATTTGCGCTTGCGAAAAGAATGTGTGGAATCGGTTCGAGCCAGCTCGCAACGATGCCCACCGAGAGCAAGCCAGGACGCGTTCGACACTGTGGGAAATCCGGCTGGATATCGCGCGCCCGGGCTATCTCCGGTCGTTATGCGCGCCGAGCTTGGAAACGAAGCGCATGACGTCGGCCTGAAGCTCCGGGTCTCGAATGGCGAAGTACCCCTGTATCAATGACACGATTTGCCGCAGGCGGGTGCCGTCCGTGGTGGCGTCGAGCGCAATATCGTCGTCCAACGGCGCCGTCGCCGGCTCATAGGGGTAACTATTGAAGAAATATCCAGGGGAAACCTGAAGAGCCTGCGCAATCTCGAAAAGTCGGCTTGCCGAAATGCGATTGTGCCCGGCTTCGTATTTTTGTACCGACTGAAACGACAGACCGACCTTGCTGGCGAGCTCGTTTTGGCTCAACCTCAACTGGTTGCGACGCAACCGTATCCGCGCACCGACGTGGACGTCGATCGGATGCCGCTCGCTGTGCTTTGGCCGGCTCATTGTGTATTTTCAGCCTCAAATGCCACGCAGCGTCACTCGTGGCTTTTGGCCTCGCAACAACCACATCGATCGAGCGTTCAAGCGCCGGTGCAGCTTCGGCGTCGGGCGGCACTCCGTACCAAATTGCGTTTTTATAGGCGACCTGTCGATTGTCAAGGTTGCGTCGAGACAGTGCTGAATGGCCCAGGGTTTGGCACTGGCCAACCGCCAGCTCATGAGATGAACAGCCTGTACCAGAAAATCAAAGACTTAGGCGACCATCGAATTTTCCAGGTTTCGTATGGGCTCTCTCCTGCGCGGTGCCGTGACACACGAGGTGCGGCGGCGCTTTCAGCGTTCCGACCAACTTGATCGGCAGCTCCAAGCTCGGCGACAACATCAATCACAACCTCAACATCCTCGCGCTCCTCTATCGCCACTACGCGGCAGGCAGCGCGAAAGAAAAAATGCTCCTGCGCAAGCCGGTCGGCACTTTACAATCCGTTGTGGGAAATATGACGAGGTAGCCGTCCTCATGAGTGCCCGCACGGAATCCGCCGAGCAGATGCAGTTCATTCGAGCTTTCCGATTCGTGTCGAACAAACTCGAAACGCTCGGCTTTTCCACCGCTTGGTTCTGCTTTCCAACGCGGGCTCGTCTAAAAATTCAATCAACTCAATGCGCTGGCCATATAGCGCGAAGCGGGACCATAATCGCCGGTCGTACGTTATTTACGGCAGGGCGCACTCCATGGTCATGGAATGACAGCAAGCCACCGGCCTGTCCGGGCGAATAATCCGGCGCAGCGTCGATCGCTGCGTGCCGCCGGTTTTTTGCTTGCCGCGATCATTCTCATCCTGCCGACGACGGCGTTCGCGGCCGAGGGCACAGCTTCGGTCAGTTCGGAAGCGATCTTCATCGCCGAGCTCGGGCTGCTGCTTCTGGTCGGCCGCCTGATGGGCGAGGCGGCGCAGCGGCTGGGCCAACCGGCGGTGATGGGGCAGCTCATCGGCGGGCTTTTGCTCGGACCGTCGGTGCTCGGCCTGATCTGGCCGGCCGCGCAGCACGCGCTGTTCCCGGGCACGCCCGAGCAGAAGAGCATGATCAATGCGGTGTCGCAGCTCGGCATTCTGATGCTGCTGCTGCTGACCGGCATGGAAACCGATTTGCAGCTGGTGAAGCGGGTCGGCCGCGCCGCGGTGACGGTTGCCGCCGCCGGCGTGGCGCTGCCATTCATCTGCGGCTTTGCGCTCGGCGAGATGCTGCCGGACGCGCTGTTGCCGAAGCCGGATGCGCGCCTGGTCACCGCGATCTTCCTCGGCACCGCGCTGTCGATCTCGTCGGTGAAGATCGTGGCGATGGTGGTGCGCGAGATGAATTTCATGCGCCGCGATCTCGGCCAGATCATCGTCGCCTCGGCGATTTTGGAAGACACCATCGGTTGGATGATCATCGCGGTTGCGTTCGGGCTGGCGGCGGCGGGAACCGTCGATCTCTGGTCGCTCGGCCGCGCCGTGCTCGGCACCGCAGCCTTCATGGCGGCGAGCCTGACCTTCGGCCGGCGCATCGTGTTCAACCTGATCCGCTGGGCCAACGACAATTTCCAAAGCGAGTTTCCCGTTATCACCGTCATCCTGGTAATCATGATCGCGATGGCACTGATCACGCAGATGATCGGCGTCAACACCGTGCTCGGCGCCTTCGTCGCCGGCATCCTGATCGGCGAATCGCCGATCCTCACCCGCCATATCGACGAGCAGCTGCGCGGCCTCATCGTGGCGCTGTTCATGCCGGTGTTCTTCGGCCTGTCGGGCCTGAGCGCCGATCTGACCGTGCTGAAAAATCCCGCTCTGGCGCTGCTTGCCTTAGGCCTCATCGCCATCGCCAGCGTCGGCAAATTCCTCGGCGCCTTCATCGGCGGCAAGCTCGGCGGCCTGACCCGCGCCGAATCGCTGGCGCTCGGCTGCGGCATGAATGCGCGCGGCTCGACTGAGGTGATCGTCGCCACCATCGGCCTGTCGATGGGCGTGCTCAGCCAGAACCTGTTCACCCTCATCGTCACCATGGCGATCGTGACCACCATGGCGATGCCGCCGATGCTGCGCTGGGCGCTCAAGCGGCTGCCGATGCGCAAGAAAGAGCGCATCCGCCTCGAGCGCGAAGAGCTCGATGCCAAGAGCTTCGTGACCAATCTCGAACGCTTGCTGCTGGCCGCCGACGACAGCCCCAATGGCAAATTCGCGTCGCGCCTTGCCGGCGTCATCGCCGGCTCCGGCGGCAAGCCGACCACCATCGTCGACATGTCGAAGGATGATCGCGGCAGGAAAGCCGCTGCAAAAACCAATGGCAAGGAGTCGAAGGATGCAGTCGAGACGGCAGCCGAAGGCATCGACACCCTCGAATCGCATCCTGACGAGGAGAAGCCGGGCAATGTCGACGTGACCGCCCGGTCCGATAGACCGAAAGGCCCGCAAGCGATCGCCGAGGAAGCCCGCAAGGGCTATGACTTCATGGTGGTCGGGATCGCCAAGACCCGCAATCCGAATGGCGGATTCAGCAAGGACATTTCGCTCATCACCAACGGCTTTGAAGGCCCGCTCGCCGTGGTCGACGCCCATGAACCGCGGCGCGACCGGCTGCCGCGCCGTTACGGCAAGATCCTCATTCCCGTCAACGGCACCGACGTGTCGCGCCGCGCCGCCGAAATCGGTTTGACGCTCGCCAGGGCGAACGACGCGCAAGTCACCGCCTTGTTCGTCACGCGTGCCAACGGTGGCGGCAAAGCCAATAGCGCGGCGCGCAAGCGTGCAACGCGGCGCAGCGAGCAGGCGATCCTCAAGGACATCGGCGCGCTGGGCGACCGCTACGACGTCGACGTGCGCAGCACGACACTCGTGAACCTGGCGCCCGCGGACGCGATCGTCCGCGAAGCCAAGCGCGGTTACGATCTCGTCGTGCTCGGCGTCAGCCGGCGGCCCGGCGAGACGCTGTTTTTCGGCGACACCGCCGCGTCGGTGCTCGAACGCTCCGATACGTCAAATCTATTTGTGGCGAGTTGAGACGATGCTAATTTGTTATTGCGGAGAGCCATCATGACAGTAGTCCCATTGCTGGCCCAATCGGCCTTCGAACCCGAAGTCATCGATATCCTGGCCGCGGCATTTGAAGGCGCATGGGCGACGATCGAGAAATCGGGCAGTTCGCTGGCGTCGCCGCGCTACAAGCGGGTGGCGCAGGAAATTTTGGCCAAGCGCATTATCGAGACGGCACAACGCGGCGAACGAGATCAGCAGCGGCTGTCCGACGACGCAGTGACCTATCTGACGCAATCGTATAAATAAATTGCCCCATATTTGCCGGCTCACGCGGCCAATTTGCGACCCCGCCATTTCTGTATAATTCTCGGCAGCGTGCCCATCGCGGTCGGGCACCGCGAACAGGCTGAATTGATTGATGAACGCCATCGATCCGAAAGACCAGGAAAGCGCCGACGGCCCCCGCGCCACGGCATCGCGCGACATCGCCGAGGTCCGTGCCGTTGTGGTGACGTTCGCCGCGCTGGCACTCTTCGTCTATCTCGTCGGCTTCATTGTGCTGCCGTTCGTGATCGCCGGCATCATCGCCTATATCTGCACGCCGTTGTTGGATTGGCTTGCCGGGCGAACCGGGCTGCCGCGCCCGCTGCTTGCGGTCTTGCTGTTCCTGCTGCTGGTCGGCCTTGCAGGATTCACCGTCGCCCTTGCCGGACGGCATCTCGTCGCCGAGACCGGCAGCACCCTGACCGACTTGCAGGGAACGCTTGACCATGTGCTGCACCGCGCCGCCGACGGCGAGCCTACTCGAGTGTTCGGGCGACCGATCGACTTGAACGGCATCGCGCGCACCATTGGCGACCGCATCCATGGTTGGTTCAACCGGCCGGACCGGCTCATGCTCGTCGCTGGTTTCGGTTTTGCCACCCTCGTCGGTACGTTCCTAACTGTCGTCCTGCTCTGCTATTTCCTGGTCAGCGGCAAAAGCGTGGCGCGCGGGCTGTTCTGGCTGGTGCCGCCGAGCCGGCGTCCCTTGGTCGCGCAAATCGGCCAGCGGCTCGACCCGGTGCTCAAGCGCTATTTTGTCGGCCTCTTCGTCATCGTGATCTACGCGGTCATCGCCGCCTATATCGGGCTTGGCGCTATTCTCGGCATCGACCACGCCTTTTTGCTGGCCTTGCTGACCGGAATTCTCGAAACCATTCCGATCATCGGCTCGACCGCGGCGGCGGTCATCGCCGGCCTGGTATCGCTGCACACGGCGACCGGGCTGTCGAGCATTTTGGCCTTTGCGCTCTATGCGGTGCTGCTGCGGCTATCGATCGATCAGATCGTCGCGCCGCTTGTGCTCGGCAGCGCCGGCCATGTGCACCCGGTGCTGATCATTTTTTGCTTCCTCGCCGGCGCGGCGCTGCTCGGCATTCCCGGCGTGATTCTTGCTGTGCCGACGGCTTTGACCGTGAAGGCCGCGCTGGCGACGATTTACGGCGATGACGATAAAGTTGGTGCTGCGCCAGATTAGCAAGCGTCAGCGCTGGCCGGCCTGCAGCAAATCGAACTCGCCGCCGAGCACGAGATCGAGACGGCCGCTGCGCCATTGACCGGCAGCATCGCGCACCAGCGGCGGCTCCTCGCGATAGCGCCGCACGACATTGTTCGGCCGCGGCGCGGCGTCGATGGCCTCGATCGCCAGCCTGCGCTCCTTGGCGACGGGCACGTCGCCGAGCGGCACCACCGCGAGGCGCACCCGCGCCGTCACCCGGTTCCCCGAACCTTCGAACGGCTCGAAGACGTGAAGGCCGGCTTCCGGCGCCAGGACGCGGTGGGCGCCGAAGCCGGAGATCAGCAAGATCGGCGTCTCCTTGTCTTTGCTTCTACCGGCGATGTCGCCGATGTGCATGCGGCGCTTGTCGGCCCAGGCGCGATACATCGCCGTCAGCTTGCGGCACCACGTGAGCGTCGCCTGGCGGTCGCCGGCGCCGTCGAACACCGGCTCGACGGCGAGCGCGAGCTCGATCGGCGCGTCGTCGATGGCGTCCTTGATGCCTTCCTTGATCAGGTGCAGTTGCAGCGCAAGGCGGCCAGTGAGCTCCGCGGAATAAGGCCGCAACCGCCGCGAGCCTCTGGCCAGCCGCGTGCGCAGCGCATCCGCCGTCTCCGTGGCCGACCTGACCCGATCCATCAGCGCGAGGCGCGCCAGCGTGTTGAAGCGATCCGGACGCGACCAGAAATCGGCCGACGACATGTCGCCCGAAAGACTCTCTTTGAGATTTTCCCAATCGCCGGACGCGAGCGTCCGCGCGATGCCGTCATATTCGGCCTGCAGCGCCGTGAATTCGGCCTGCGTTCCTTCCGGCGCGAGGATCATCGAGGCAAGCGCGGGCGAGACCGCGGGTGCGACGGACGGCGACTGCTCCGCCGCCGCAACGTCCGCATCCGGGTCGACGAACTCGGCCTGAATGCCCTCGCCGTCGCTGCGCACGAACAGGAACTGCTCGCCTTCGGGAAACCGCTTTTCGACGATGATCGCGGCCAACGGCGCAACCAGATATTGGTCGATGGCGCGCTTCAACGGCCGCGCGCCCATTTCCGGCGAGAAGCCCTTTTCCAGCAGGAATTCCAGCGCCGAGGATTCCCACTCGATGGCCCAGGCGCGGTCCTTCAGGCCGCGCCGCTCGAGCAGCGCCGCCAGCTCCTTCTTGAGAATGCCGCGCATCAGATCGCGGGTCAGCGGCTGGAACACGATGATCTTGTCGAGCCGATTGCGGAATTCCGGCCGATAGGTCAGGGCGATGGCGCGCAGCACCTGGTCCTTGCTGAACTCGTCGGCCTGCGGTGCAAAGCCCAAGCCCATGCTGCGATGGGCGGTAGCGCCGAGATTCGACGTCAGGATGATCAGGCAGTGGCGCAGATCGGCGACCTGGCCCATGGCGTCGGTCAGCCGGCCCTCGTCGAACGCCTGCAGGAACAGGTCCCAGACATTGGAATGGGACTTTTCGAATTCGTCGAGCAGGACGACCGAGAACGGCTGCTTGCGCACGCGGCTGATCAGCGAGTCGGCCTCGATGGCCGACGCCGAGCTTTGGCCGAGGATCTTGCTGATCGCTTCGTGAGTCTGAAATTCGCTCATGTCGAGGCGGATCATCCGCTCGACCGAGCCGAACAGAAATTCCGAGACCGCCTTGGCGAGCTCGGTCTTGCCGGTCCCAGTCGGGCCGGCGAGCAGAAACACGCCGATCGGTTTGTTGGGATCGTTCAACCCGGCCTTGAGCATGGCGATGCGCGCGATCATGGCCTCGACCGCTTCGTCCTGGCCGATCACGCGGGCGGCGAAAAAATCGCGGATCGACTTGAGATCGAGTTGCTCCCTGGTGTCGAGCATCGAGACCGGCAGGCCGGAGAATTGCGATAACGTTTCCAGCACCCGGCGCGCGGCAATCGGCTCGCCGGTCTGCTCGGCGCGCATCGCGGTGAGCTTGAGCAGGAACAAGGCCGAGCCCGGCAGCCCGCTGGTGCCGAGATACTGGCTCGCGGTATCGAGCGCGATTTTGGCGCAGTCGGGATCGAATTGGATACTCGCCCAGCTATCAAGCTCGGCGATCACGTCGCGCACCAGCAGCAACGCCGCCGCCGGCGACAACGGCTCGAGCGTCACGGTTTCGAACAGGCCGCGCAGCGAGGGCTTGAGCTGCACCAGCCGCGCGGTGCCCTTGGCGGTCGCCTCGCACCACACGATAAGCCGGCCGGCGGCGATCGCCGGCATGATCTGGTCGAGCATGGTCGCGCTCTGGCCGGAATGCCGGCCGCTCATGGCGACCTGCACGATATCGGGGACGTACCAGATCAGCTTGTGGCCTTTCGCCAGTTCTTCGACCACCTGGCGGATGCGGCCTTCGAGCTGGCCGATATAGACCTGATCGGCTTGCAGATCGGCGCCACTGGCTTCGAAGACACTCCAGTCGTCGGTTGCCAGCCGCTGCGCCAACAGCCGCAGGAACGACGTCTTGCCGACCAAGGGTTCGCCGGAGACCAACAACGAGCGCGGCGGATCCTGGCGCAGCGTGGACTCGGCCAGCGCAAGCGCCTCGCGCCAGCCATCCGGCTCGACCAGGGTGTCGATGCCGTGCTGGGGCAACCAGAAACGGCCGACCGCGCTCAACGTCGTGTAAGACTTGGTCGCTGCCGCCGTCGCTGTCGGCAAGGGCAACGCATCAAGCTCGCGAATGAGCGGCGCCACGAACGGATGCGTGATCTGCTGCAGGAATTTTCGGATCGTGCCGTGCGGCGAAACGCCCGGTGCGAGAAGCGTGGAGCCGAACGTTGCATCATCGCCCTGCCCCGCGCAGCGAACGAAATAATCGCGGAACATGTTCGGCATCCAGCGGCTGTCGATCCACCAATCCTTGGCGTGGGCCAGCGGTGCGCCCACCGCAACGCGCGGCTCGGCATCGGCGAGAAAATCCAGCGCGAAATACATCGCCCACGGCGAATAGTACCCGCATTGCGCCAGCACGCGCTCGACCGCCTCGCCACGATCGGACCGCTTGCGCAGCGCCGCAATCGCCGCGCTCGACAGCGACCAGCTGTTGCCTTCGACATATTGCATCACCACGGCAAGCGGCACGCTCGGCAACGCCAAGAGCCCCACAGCCTCGATGAATTGCTTGTGCGCATAGAGCGCGCTCGGATGCGCGGCGTCGGAGCCGAACGGGCCGAAGATTTTATCCAGCTCGTAGAGACGGGTCGAAAGCAGCGGCGGCTCGGCAGTGCCGGCCGGGATACCGGCCGCCTTCAACTTTTGCCGGATCCGCCAGGCGCGCAGTTCCTTGCGGAAGATGATGCCGAAGATGATGAGCGCAAGGACGATGTAGATCGGAATAACCGAGTAATCCACGCTACCAACCTCGCGCGCACCTCAGCGGCGCAGTGTTTCACGCTGCGCCGCGTCCGGGAAACGGTTCGTCTCAGCCTTGCGAGATGAACTTGGTGACCAGATAGGCGCCCAAGCCCTCGATGCCGCCCTCGCTGCCGTGGCCGGACTCCTTGACGCCGCCGAACGGCGTTTCCGGCGTCGAGATGGCGATGGAATTGACGCCGACCATGCCGGAGTCCAGCGCGTCGCCGATCGCGGCGGCGGTGGCGTTCGACGTGGTGAAGGCGTAAGCGGCGAGGCCGTATTCCAGCGAGTTGGCGCGCTGCACCACCTCATCGAAAGTCTTGAAGGTGACGACTGGCGCCAGCGGGCCGAACGGCTCGTTCTTCATCACCTTGGCGTCGTCGGGAATATCGGTGATCACCGTCGGCTCGTAGAAGAAGCCCTGGTTGCCGTGGCGCTTGCCGCCGGTCTGGATCTTGCCGCCGCGGCTCTTGGCGTCGTTGACGAAACCCTCCATCGCCTCGATGCGCCGGGCGTTGGCCATCGGCCCCATGGTGATGCCCTTCTCCAGGCCGTCGCCGAGCTTGATGCCGTTGGCGTATTCGGTGAAGCGCTTGAGGAAGCGCGAATAGACGTCTTCCTGCACGTAGAACCGCGTCGGCGAGATGCAGACCTGGCCGGCATTGCGGTACTTGAAGGCCGCGATGGTGTCGGCCGCCTTCTCCGGATCGGCGTCGGCGAACACCACGACCGGCGAATGGCCGCCGAGCTCCATGGTGGTGCGCTTCATGCCCTTGGCGGCGAGTCCGGCCAAATGCTTGCCGACCGGGATCGAGCCGGTGAAGGAGATTTTTCGCACCGCGTCCTTGGCGAGCAGATATTCGGACACTTCCGCCGGCACGCCGAACACCAGATTGAGCACGCCTGCCGGCAATCCGGCGTCGGCGAAGCAGCGCACCATCTCGACGCAAGCGCCCGGCGTTTCTTCCGAGGCTTTGAGAATGAGCGAGCAGCCGGCGGCAAGCGCGCCGCCGATTTTCCGCGCCGGCGTCAGCACCGGGAAGTTCCACGGCGTGAATGCCGCAACGACGCCGATCGGCTCCTGGATCACGAGCTGGCGGATGCCCTTGCCACGTCCGGGCACGATGCGGCCGTAAGAGCGGCGGCCCTCTTCGGCGTACCAGTCGATAATGTCGGCCGAGGTGATCACCTCGGCGCGGGCTTCGGGATAGGTCTTGCCCTGCTCCAGCACCATGATTTTCGAGATCGCATCGAAACGCTCCCGCATCAGATCGGCGGCCTTGTGCAAGATCTTGCAACGGTCATAGGCCGAAGTGGCGCGCCACACCGCAAAACCCTTGGTGGCCGCTTCCAGCGCCTGGTCGAGGTCGGCTTTACTGGCGTGCGGCAGGTGGGCGAGCGGCTTTTCCGTCGCCGGATTGATCACATCCTCGCCTTTGCGGCCGTCGGCGCCGTGCCACTTGCCGTCGATGAACAGTTCGAGATTTCCGTACATGATGTCCTCGCTGAGCTTACGCGTCGTTATCTCTTGGATCTCTTGGCCAATGGATTAGCAGCTTTTACAGCCGCGCGGGAGGGTATCGGAAACGCCCCTCAAACCTGCGTCGGATCGATGACGAAATTGGTGAAACCGCCGTCGCGGGCGTCCATGTTGGCGAGCACCTCGTTGACCTTGGACAATGGCGAGATCTGATGTTCCAGCGCCGAAAAGTCCAGCGTGCCAGCGCCCGCCATGGCCGCCATCTCCTCGCCCTCGCCGGTGGTGAACCAAACGGAACCTTGCAGGCCGATGCGGTTGGTCATCATCCAGAACGCGTTGAGCTGCAGCGTCTCCAGAACGGCGCCGACATTGACGGCGCGGCCGCCGCGCCGCAGGCAGAACAGTGCCCGCATCATCGCGCCCGCCGGCGCGCCGGGCGGCAGGCAATCGATCATGCCGTCGACGCCGTGACCGTCGGTCGCCTTCCTCGCCCACACGACAAGCGGATCGGGATTGGCGGGCCCCACGCCTTGCGCCGGCGCGTCCGGAACGGACAGAACATCGATCCGTCGCGGCGCCAGTGCCTTGACGCGATCGAGCAGCGCCTGCTTGCGGCCGGTGCCCAAAATTTTTGTCGCGCCCATCGCCAGCGCCAGCTGCGCGGCGTTGAGCCCAAGCTGCCCGCTGATGCCGTTGATCAAGAGCGTTTGCCCCGGGCCGACGCCGATCTTTTTCATCGCCGAATAGGCGGTGCCGAAATAGCCGAGCCGCGCGGCGGCTTCGAAGCTGAGATTGTCCGGCAATTTCACCAGCGCAGTCGCGGGCGCGGTGATGAACTGCGCCAGTCCGCCATAGGGATAAGCGCGCATAATATCCTGCGAGCGGCCGAAATAGCCCTGCAGGGTGAAACTCGGACAATCCAGCTCCTTGCCGCTGCGGCACATCTTGCATGAACTGCAGGATCGCGCCGGATTGACATAGACGCGGTCGCCCGGGCGGATCGAAAACACCTGCGCGCCGACCTTGGCGACGACGCCGGTCGGATCGAGGCCAAAAATCGCCGGCAGCGGCGGCATCATCTTGTTGTCGGGCGTCAGCGAGCCGAAGAAATTACTCACCACGCGCGCCAGATTGGGCACGACGCCGCAAGCCTTGACCTCGACCAGCACGTCGGTCGGCCGCGGCTCCGGCACCTCGATGCGATCGAGCGTCATCGGCGAGCCGTAGGCATGCAGCCGCGCGGCGATCATGGTGGCCATTCGTTTCCTCCGGTCGCTTCTTTGACGAACCTAATCGCGTAACACCGTGAGCTCGACCGGCCGGCCGAACAGCGTGCCGATGGTCTGCAGCACCTGCGCGGCGCGGGCCGCCGTCCAACCGCCGTGGGTGGCGTTGAGCAAAAACTTGTCCTGGATGTCGGCGCGTGTCAGCGGCTCTTGCGCGCCGCCGCGCATATAGGGCTGGCGCTCCTCGACCACCGTGCCGTCGCGCAAGGTGGCGCGGATGTGGCCGGTGAAATTTTTCGGATAGGGATTTTGCGGGTCGATCTGATAGCGCACCTTGCCGGCGAGCGCGACGACGGCGGGATCGCGCACGGCCGCGTCGGAAAAATCGCTCAAGCCCACATTGCCGCGCACGAAGCCGCAAGCGACGCAGTACGGCGTCGAGAATTTTCCGGCATAGCCGTTGGCGGGCTTTTGCTTGGCCGCGAGCGGCTCCCACAGCCGATGCACCGTGCCCTCGCCGACTTCGCACACCATCTCGACCACATCGTCGGCCTTGATTTTTTTCGCCGCGAGCCGGCGCGCGCAGTCGATGTAGGGATGCGTCATGGTCCCGCACGGATAAGGCTTGAAGGCGAGAGTCTCGGTAACCCAGCGCGTGCCGAAGTCGCCGATCAGTGCGTCGTAGTCGCCCTTGGTGGTGTGGGCAAAACCGTGAAAGAAGCCGTGCACGCCTTCGAACACCGTGCGCGGGCCTAAGAAACCGGCACGGCCGAGCAACGCCGCGCGGATGCCCGATTGCGCCGCCCAGCCGGCATGCAAGCGCTTGGTCCAGGCGCCCTCGGCCAGATATTCGATGATGCCGCTCGCCATCGAGGCCGCAGTGCCGAGCGCATCGACCAATTGCCGCGGCGTGAGTTTCAGCGCCGCGCCGACGCCGGCCGCGGCGCCCATGGCGCCGAACACGGCGGTGGGATGAAAGCCCGCTTTGTGAGTGAGCGTCGGCGCAACGGTGCTGAGCCGGCACATGGTCTCGACGCCGACGGCGATGCCAAGCAGCGCCGCGCGGCCGTCGAGATCGTGCCGCTCGCAGGCCGCCAACACCGCCGGCACGATGACCGCGCCAGCATGAATCGGGCCGCCCTCGAAGGTATCGTCGAAATCCTCGCCGTGAATAGCGGTGCCGTTGACCAGTGCTGCGGCGGCGGCGCTGAGCGTACGCGCGTGGCCGATGGCGGTGCACGGGCCGTCGTCATCGCAACCGGCCAGCGCGGCCTTCACATAATCTTCGTTGCGCGCGGTGACAGCAAGCCCGACCACGTCGACCAACAAATCCTCGCACTTGGCCCGCACCGCATCGGGCAAGCGCGCCACATCAAGCGCACAAATCTTTTGCGCCAGATGCTCGGCAACGGCGATCTTGGGAAGCTCTGCTGATGTCATACGGGCCGCGGAACGCTCAATACTTGTTGGCAATCGGCAATTCCTCCGCCGGGAACAGCGTGATCACGCGGCAGCCTTTGTCGGTGACCACCACCTCTTCTTCGATGCGTGCGGCGGAGAAGCCGTCCGTGGCCGGGCAATAGGTTTCCAGCGCGAACACCATGCCCTCCTTGATCTCCGTCGGGTGATCGACCGACACCACGCGCGAGATGATCGGCCGCTCGTGCAGCGCCAGCCCGATGCCGTGGCCGAACTGCAGGCCGAACGCCGACATCTCGTCGGGGAAGCCGAAATCGGTCGCCTTCGGCCACACGCTGCACACCCGGTCCGTGCTGACGCCGGGCTTGATCAAGTCGATGGCGAGATCGAGCCATTCGCGCGCCTTCTTGTAGGCGTCGTGCTGCACCGGCGTGGCGCGGCCGACATTGAAGGTGCGGTAGTAGCAGGTGCGGTAGCCCATGAAGCTTTGCAGAATGTCGAAGAACGCCTGATCGCCCGGCCGCAACATGCGGTCGGTGAAATTGTGCGGGTGCGGATTGCAGCGCTCGCCCGAGATGGCGTTGATGGCTTCGACGTCGTCGGAGCCGTGGTGATAGAGGAACTTGTTGACCTCGGCGACGATGTCGTTTTCGCGCACGCCGGGCTTGAGCTGCTCGTGGATCAGGTGATAGGCGCCGTCGACCATGGCGGCGGAGCGGTTGAGCAGCGCGATCTCGTCAGCGGACTTGATCTCGCGCGCTTCCAGCATGACCTGCTGGCCGTCGGCGACCTTCAACCCGGCCTTTTGCAATTCGAACATCATCGGCGGCTCGATGATGTCGACGCCGACCGGCATTTTTTCGCAGCCGGCTTCCTTGATCAGCGACGCGATCTCCTTGGCGTGGCGCTCCATCAGGCCGAACGCGGGATTGACGGTGCCGCGCAGACCGATCAGCCCGGCCTTGCAGTTTTCCGGCTTGAGCCAGGGCGTGTAGAGCTTGTGGTGCAGGGCGGCAGAGCCGAAATCCCACAGGATCGGATCGTTGCTGGTGCGCGTGATCAGCGCCCAGCGGCACAGCTTGTCGCGCTCCCACTCGCCGATCTTGGTCGAGGTGCAATAACGGATATTGTTGACGTCGAAGACGAGCAGCGCGCCAAGCTCGGATTTCTCCAGCGCCTGTTTCACCCTGCCAAGCCGATAGCGATGCAGCCGGCGGTAATCGACCCGTTCCTCGAAGTCGACCCCGGTAATGCCGAGCGCCGGCAACGCCCGGCCCCAATTGTAGCGCGGGTTGACGTCCTCGGCGCGGATCGTCGTCGGGTCGCGGGTGATGTCGTCCATGGCCGGCTCCTTTCCTGTTACCCGTCATCCTGAGGTGCCCGCCGTAGGCGGGCCTCGAAGGACGACGGCCGATGTGCAGTAGCTTGATCTGTTTTATTGTAAGCCTTATGGGCGCGTTTGTTTACATCCTTAAGTGTTCAGACGACAGCTTTTACATTGGCTGCGCCGATGATTTGGAGCGGCGAATCGCCGAACATCAGACCGGTGTGTTCCCTGGATATACCTACGCGCGCCGACCGGTTGCGCTTGTCTGGTCGGAATACTTCGACCGGACTTCGGACGCAATCGCCGCCGAGCGAAAGCTAAAGGGCTGGAGCAGAGCCAAGAAAGAGGCACTTATCCGCGGCGACTGGGCTGGCATCCGCCAACTATCTCGACGGCGTGGCGGCAGGTAGCTCGGGTACCCGGGCCGTCGTCCTTCGAGGCTCGACGCTGCGCGTCGAGCACCTCAGGATGACGGGAATTACGCCGGTATCGGAACCTCGCCGACGTCCTTCGGCACCTTGTAGCCCTTTTGCGTCGCCGGGCGCTTGGCGATGGCCGTGTACCAGCGTTTCACGTTGGGGTACTTGTTGAGATCGACGGTCTGCCATTCGTAGCGCGACACCCACGGCCAAATGGCGATGTCCGCGATCGAATAATCGTCGGCGACGTATTCATGATCGGCGAGCCGCCTATCGAGCACGCCGTAGAGCCGGTGCGCCTCTTTCAGATAGCGCTCCTCGGCGTAAGGCGCCTTACCCGGATTGTATTTGGTGAAGTGATGGACCTGGCCGAACATCGGGCCGGGGCCGCCCATCTGCCACATCAGCCATTCGATGGTGCGGTAGCGCGCCTCGCCGGATTTCGGCAGAAGCTTGCCGCACTTGTCGGCGAGATAGATCAGGATCGCGCCGGATTCCATCAGGCTCAAACCGTTGTCGCGGTCGACGATCGCCGGGATGCGGTTGTTCGGGCTGATCTTCAAGAATTCCGGCTTGAACTGCTCGTCCTTGCCGATATCGACCGCGTGCACGGTATAGGGCAAGCCCATTTCCTCGAGCGCGATGGAAGCCTTGCGGCCATTCGGGGTCGTCCAGGTGTAAAGATCGATCACGGTGTTGGTCCTATGCTGGGTTGAAGTGAAGTTGAAGCAGAAACCTATGATCCGTCATCCTGAGGTGGCCGCGAAGCGGCCCTCGAAGGACGACGGCCCGGGCCGTGCATCCTTCGAGGCTCGCTGCGCTCGCACCTCAGGATGACGGTAAAGGCGCATCACGCGACCTTCCTTCCCCACAACCGCGCCGAGGCGATGTCGGCGCCGTCGCGGATAGCCTTGAGCTTGAGCCAGACCACCGGCTCGATGACCCATTCGCGCCGGGTAAACGTGCCAAAGCCGCAATCGGTCGAGGCGATGACGCGCTCGCGGTCGCCGATGGTGGCAACCGCCTCCTCGATGCGCCGCGCCACCACTTCGGGATGCTCGACGAAATTAGAGGTGGTCTCGACCACGCCGGGGATGAGGATCATGTCTTTCGGAAACGGCACGCGCTTGAGCGCCGCATATTCGTGGGCGTGGCGCGGATTGGAGAACTCGATCGACAATGCGCCGACCTTGGCCTGGTACAGCGCCGGCAGGATCTTATCGAGCGCAACGTCGTGGATATGCGGCCCCTCCCAATTGCCGTAACAGACGTGCAGCCGCACCCGGTCGCGCGGAATGCCTTCGATGCCTTTGTTGATGGCCGCGACGTGGCGCTCGCAGCGTTTGACGAAATCGGCGTCCGACAGGTCGCGGTACATCATGGTGCGATCCATGGCGAGATCGGGCGCGTCGATTTGCAGCACGAGGCCGGCTTTGTTGATGGCCAGATATTCGTTGCGCATCTCGCGCGCGATGGCGTCGAGATAGGCGTCGTGCGACTCGTAATGGGCGTTGAGCATCGTGGTCGAGATGATGCCGGGCGATGCCGCGGTCATGAACCGCTCGGAGAAGGCGCCCACCTCGTCGGCGATCCGGTTGAAGCCGGTCGTCTCCTCGGTGATCGGCTTGAGGTCGCGATATTTGATGTCGGCCTGCGCCTCCGGCGCGCCCTGCTGGCTCTTCGGCGGATTGGGGAAGCGCCGCACCAGATAGCTCAACAGCTCGGGAAATTCCTCGAACTCACGGCCGCGGCGGCGCTTCGACACGCCAGCAAAGCCCGACACGCGCTGCGGCACGTAGGTCTGGAAACCGATGCGCCGCTGCTCGCCGTCATTGCCGACGTCGATGCCGGCTTCCATCTGCTTCCCGACGACATGACGGACCGCCTTGTCCATTTCATCGGCAAGCACCTTTGGATCGTACTGCTTGCCTTCCTCCTGAGTGACCAGGAGATCGCTCAGCGTCTCGTTGCGCGGCAGGCTGCCGACATGGGTGGTGAGGATACGGTCGCGGCTGAAAATCATAAGGCGGGCTCCGGCAGCGGCTTCAACGCGGGCCTGTCATAGCGCAATTTTATCGCTGTGACAGCGGCAGTTTGGCCTTGCCATTGCCGGCCGATTTCGGCGTCGGCATAATGCTTTGCAGTGGGCATGGGTGGGCAATTTTACCCATGCCTTGGGAGGAAACGACAAGATGAGTGCGCCAGTCGACGCCGTGCCGCGCGACTACAATTTCGCCGCCGACATCCTCAAGAGCAATCTCGACGCCGGGCGCGGCGAGAAGGTCGCCTATATCGACCACCGCGGCAGCTACAGCTATGCGGCGCTGGCGGCGCGGGTCGAGCGCTTCGGTCACGTGCTGCGCGCGCTCGACGTGCGCCGTGAAGAGCGCGTGCTGATGTGCCTCACCGACACCATCGATTGGCCGACCGCGTTCCTCGGCGCCATCAAGGCCGGCGTCGTCGCGGTGCCGGTCAATACGCTGCTCACCGAGGACGACTACCGCTTCATGCTCGAGGACGCGCGCGCACGGCTCCTGGTCGTGTCCGAGGAGCTGTTGCCCAAATTCGCCAAGGCGATCGAAACCAGCAAACATCTCGCCCATGTCATCGTTTCCGGCGAAGCCCCCTCCCTTCCCTCCCCCGCGAGCGGGGGAGGGTCAGGGAGGGGGCACCAGCGCTTCGACGAGTTGCTCGAAGCCGCCAAGACCGACGCCGTCACCGCGCCGACGACGCGCGACGATATGTGCTTTTGGCTCTACACATCGGGCTCGACCGGCAAGCCGAAAGGCGCCGTGCACACCCATGCCGATCTGAAACTCACCGACGATCTTTATGCCGCGCCGATTCTCGGCATCACCGAAAAGGACATCTGCTACTCGGTGGCAAAACTGTTCTTTGCCTACGGTCTCGGCAATGCGCTGACGTTCCCGATGTCGGTCGGCGCGACCACGGTGCTGTTGCCGCATCGGCCGACGCCGGATCTGGTGGCCGATCTTCTGAAAAAGCACGAGGTCACCGTGTTCTACGCGGTGCCGACGTTTTATGCCGGTTTCCTCGCCAGCCCGGCGGCACCCGAGCGCGATGAGCTCAAAATCCGCTGCTGCGTCTCCGCCGGCGAAGCGCTGCCGCCCGATGTCGGCCGGCGCTGGAGCGAACGCTATGGCGTCGACATTCTCGACGGCATCGGCTCGACCGAGATGCTGCACATCTTCCTGACCAATCGCCCGGGCGACGTGAAATACGGCACCAGCGGCAAACCGCTCGCCGGCTACGATCTTCGCCTGGTCGATGACAACGGTGATGTCATTACCAAACCCGGCGAGATGGGCGAGCTGCAGGTGCGCGGACCGACCAGCGCGATGATGTATTGGAACAACCGCGAGCAGTCGCGCGGAACCTTTCTCGGCGAATGGACGCGCTCGGGCGACAAATATGTCGAGGACGACAACGGCTACTTCGTCTACTGCGGCCGCCGCGACGACATGCTCAAGGTGTCGGGCATGTATGTCTCGCCGTTCGAGGTCGAGGGCGTGCTGCAAAGCCATCCCGACGTGCTCGAAGCCGCCGTGGTCGGCTGGCCCGACGACGACAGGCTGATCAAGCCCAAGGCCTTCGTGGTGCTCAAAGCGCCGGACAAGGCGAGCGACGCCTTCGCGCGGACCTTGCAGGATCACTGCAAGCAAAAACTCGCCGCCTACAAATATCCGCGCTGGCTGGAATTCCGCACCGAGCTGCCGAAGACCGCGACCGGAAAGATCCAGCGCTTCAAGCTGCGCGCAGAAGCGGACGGGAAATAGTTATTCCGTCATCCTGAGGTGCGAGCGCAGCGAGCCTCGAAGGATGCGGCCGAGGCGCCCGGGCCGTCGCCCTTCGAGGCTTGGCGCTACGCGCCAAGCACCTCAGGGTGACGGTTGTTTTTTTAATCCAGCGGTTCGACCTTGACGATCGAGGCGCCGTGATTGCTGCCGATCCACAGCGTGCCGGGATTCTTGGCGTCGTCGACGAAGACCCGGCGGATGTTGGTCGGCCGCGGCAGCGGATATTCGGTGTATTGCCCGGACTTGATGTCGAGACGCGCGACCCGATCGGTGTTCATCGAGGCGGTCCAGGCATTGCCGTTCTTGTCGGCCACCGCGTCATAGGGCGACGACCACGGCGTAGGCACTTTCCATTCCTGGATCTTGCCGGTCTCCGGATCGAGCATGCCGATCGCGTTGCCGAAATATTCGGCGAACCACAGCCGGCCCTGGTTGTCGACCATCCCTCGCCGCGGATGCGAGTTCGGCGTCGGCGTCAGATAGACCGTCGGCTCCTTGGTCTTGGCATCGAGCCGCACGATGTTGCCGGCTGAGAAATCGAGCAGATAAAGATTGTTCTCGGCGTCCGAGTGGATGCCGTAGGTGCCGATGCGCTTGCCGGTGCGCGGGTCCTGCGGCGAGCCGACGTCCTCAAACGCATTGGATTTCAGATCGAGCCGATAGATGTGACCGCCGGCGGAATTCTTGATCCACACTTTGCCGTCCGTGGGCGTGCCCTCGACAGCGAGATGCCCGAGCTGGCCGGCATCGGAGTCCCATTCCTTCGGCGTCGACCAGGTCGCGAATTTTCCGGTTTTGCGGTCGAGCTTGGCGATGGCACTCTGATACATCACGCCGACCCAAGGATTGTCGTCCTTGTCGATATGCAGATCGAGCGTGCCGAGCGAATAGCCGGGCTTGGTGACCGGGATCGGATATTGCGTGACCGTGCCGGTCTTCGGGTCCATCTCGCCGATGAACATCTGGCCGAAATCCGAGTACCAGACGTTGCCCTCGTGATCGAGCACCACGTCGTGCGGCTCGATCAGCTTATTGGGCAGATCGTATTCGGTGATGATGACGCGGGTCGATTTGCCGGTCAGCCGCGGCAGCGTCTTGAGCGGATAGCTCCACGTATCCTGCGCACTCAAATTGACGCTGGCGAGCCATTCCGCCGCCGCCGGTGCCTGGTCGGCGGGAATAAGCCGGCGCACCGCATCGCCAACCAGCCGCTGCGGTTTCAGCGGCGTGCTGCCGGGGTAATAGCCGGCCATGCGCAGGAACACCTGCTGAAACTCCGCGGCATCGTGGGTCGAGCGCACGATGCGTTCCAGGCTGTGGCAGCTGTTGCAGTCGAGCACCAAGTGCTTCTGCGCGTCGGTGCCCGGAATGCTCATGAGCCATTCGGCGTTGGTCAGCTGCGCGCTCAAGTTCCGCGCCGGCTTGAGCGTGACGTCGATCTTGTCCTCAAGGCCAGCGGCGACAGTGGCGTCCTTCGGCCCATCGAGGTCATAACCGGTGGCGCGAATGCCGATCGCGTAGTGGCCGGGATCGAGCCGGGAAGCCGGGAAGCTGAAATGGCCCTTGTCGTCAGTGACGACCGAGACGGTGATGGTCGCGCCGTCCTTCCTGGCGCTGACGACGACGCCTTCCATCGGCCCTTCCTTGGCGGACGTCACCGCACCCGAAAGCGCCGCCGCATTTTGCGCGACGGCCGGCACGGAGGCCTGCAAAACGAGGGCCGCGAGACCGGCGGCCGAAGCAAGCAACAGCGTCTTCGTCGGCATGGAAACCTCCCGTTTCCGGACCTGGCGTTGCGTCATGAATGCCGATCCGGTTCAATTCACTGGTATTCGTGGAAGCGTAGGCCCCTCGCCCAGGCGATTCAATGACGCTATGCGGCCGTGGGCCGGCGGCATGCCTTGCGTTAACAATCCCTGGGTATTACTAAATCGCCATTCCGTCGGCATGCCGCGGTAGCTCAGCCGGTAGAGCACCGCATTCGTAATGCGGGGGTCGGGGGTTCGAATCCCTTCCGCGGCACCACTTAGCCTGATGGACTCATGTGAAGCGCTCCGCCATGCGCATGCGCGTTCGAAACCCGGCCACGGCATCCGCTTTGGTGGACCATGAGCAGCCTCTTTGCCATTGTGGCGCGCCGCGCACCTATCGCGGTCATATTCCGTCGCGGCCCTTCGAAACAGGTGCTGCTGATCAAGTGGCATCTCGGCACTGACAAATTGGAATATGGTCAGTGGCTGAAGGGAAGAATTTACGAACGCCGGTGTGATCTGTCGCCGTCGGGCAATCTGCTCATCTATTTCGCCGCAAGCTTCAAACCGCCGCTCTATTCGTGGACGGCGATCAGCAAGCCGCCGTTCCTGACGGCTCTGGCGCTGTGGCCGAAAGGCGACACTTGGGGCGGCGGTGGCGTGTTCGACAGCGAAACCGCCATTCAACTCAATCACCGCCCCGAGCACCACGCGATGGCGCCCGGCTTCAGGCTGAAGAAAGACATGCGCATTGCGCCGTATGGATCGCGTCCCGGCGGCGGCGAAGACTTCCCCATCTACCATTCGCTCCTGCTGCGTAACGGCTGGACGCTCGTCCATAAGGGAGTGGCCGGGAGGCCCGACCGGCGTTCGAATGCTCCTTGGCAATACGACATGCCGATAACGTATGAAAAGCTATCGGGCGGAGGTCGCCGTCTGCAAATGCAGATAAGAGGGGCCGGCAAGAAAATGGATACCTGGTATCGCGTCGATCACGTCGTGCTGGATGAGGCGGGGCAGCAGCTTTTTGCATTGCCTCGAACAAGTTGGGCAGATTGGAGCGGTCGTGACCTGCTGTTCGCCAAGGAATGCAAACTATTTCGTTTGCGCAGGAAGAACTTCAGCAGCTATCTCAATCACGGCGACAAGGCCTTGAAGCTGGTCGCGGATTTGAGCACCCTGAAATTCGAAGAAAAGGTTGCACCTCACAAAGCGACGATGTGGTGAGGTCGGAGTTAATAAGCTTACTCGCCCGCCCACGCGAGCGATAATAATGGATGGAGAGAAACTTGCCCGTAATGTCCGGAAAACGCGCCTTCCTCGACCTGCTCAAGCAGGAGGGCGTCAAAGTGATGTTCGGCAATCCCGGCACCACCGAATTGCCGCTGATGGATGCCTTCGCGGTCGAGAACGACATCCGCTACATCCTCGGCCTGCAGGAAGCGGCGCTGATGTCGATGGCCGACGGCTATGCCCAGGCGTCGGGCGGACTCGCGGTGCTCAATCTCCACGTCGCGCCCGGTCTCGGCAACGCCATGGGCATGCTCTACGACGCCATGAAGGCGAACGCGCCGGTGCTGGTCACCGCCGGCCAGCAGGATAACGAATATCTCGTCACCGAGCCGGTGCTGACCGCGGACCTGCCGACCTTGGCACGGCCGTTCGTCAAATGGGCCGCCGAGGTGCATCGCGCCGAGGATCTGCCGCTCTATGTGCATCGCGCGGTGAAGACCGCGCTGGCGCCGCCGACCGGCCCGGTATTCCTGTCGCTGCCCGGCGACATTTTGAAGAACGACGCCGACATCGACATGCTCGAGCCGACGCGCATCGCACCGCGCATGCGTGGCGATGCCGACGCGGTCGCCGCCGCCGCCGAGATGCTGGCCAAGGCCGAGCGCCCGGTCATCATTGCCGGCGACGCCGTGGCGCAGAGCCGGGCGCACAAGGAACTCGCCGCGCTCGCCGAGACCATCGGCGCGCCGGTCTATGTTGAGTTCATTCCGAGCACCGCCTCGTTTCCGGCGTCGCATCCGCTTTATCGCGGCATGATGACCCGCACCCAGGCCGGCGTGCGCGAGGTGCTCGACAAGCACGATGTGCTGTTCTCGGTCGGCGGCGATCTGTTCACCTGGTCGCTGCCGTCGCCCATCGATCCGTGGCCGGCGGGGCTGCCGCTCATTCATTTGGACACCGACCCTTGGCAGATCGGCAAGAACTATCCGGCCAAGGTGGCGATCCTCGGCGATCCGAAGGCGACCTTGCCCGATATCACCGCGGGCGTCGGCGCGCGCATGACCGCGAGCGCCAAGAGCGCCGCGGCGGCGCGGCTGAAATCGGCGACCGAAACGATCAAAAAAGACCGCGACGCGTTCCGCGCCAAAGCCCGCGCCATGGCCGGCAAGACGCCGGTGCAGCCGCTGGCGCTGCTCGAAGCGATCGGCGCCATGCTGCCGAAGGACGCCGTGGTGATCGAGGAAATTCTCTCCTCCGCGCCCGGCGTGCGCGCGATGATCAACAGCGACGACGAGCAAAGCTTTTTCGGCCTGCGCGGCGGCGGCATCGGCTGGGGATTGCCGGCGGCAATCGGCGCCAAGATCGCGCTGCCCGACCGTCCGGTGGTGGCGCTCATCGGCGACGGCAGCGCCATGTATACCGTGCAGGCCCTGTGGACCGCGGCGCGCTACCGGCTGCCGGTCGTCTGGGTGATCTTCAACAACACCAGCTATCGCATCCTCAAGCAGCGCCTGGTGATGCTGCGCGGCCTCGCCGAGCAGGCCGACAAGTTCGTCGGCATGGAGCTCAACGATCCGGCGATCGATTTCGTCGGCCTCGCCCGCTCCCTCGGCATCGAAGGCCAGCGCGCCGCGACCGTGAAGGACGCCACCGACCTGATCGGCAAGGCGCTGAAAGACGGCAAAGCGATGCTGATCGATGTCGACATGGAGCGCAGCTATAAGCCGATGTGAACCGATGTAGCCCTGATGAGCGAAGCGACATCCGGGAATCATGTCCCGCATATCGCTCCGCTCATGCGGGCTACGAATTCAGCGGCATATCGGCGAAAATTTTATATTGCTGCGACTTCGGCTTCGCCTTGTCTTCTTCGTTGAGATACTCGACCGAGCTTTTGCCCAAATAGGCGAGTGGCAACACCATCACGCGGACGAAGCGCGTCGGCCGGTCGGCGGCTTGCGCGAACACGCCGTCCGAGCCGGTCTCGTACCAGGCGCCGCCCGGGCCATAGGAATGCGAGTGGCCGCGAGTGTCGATGCGGATGCCGCCTTCGAGCAAACAGCGGATGCCAGGCCCCTGATGCCGGTGCAGATAAGCGCAGCCGCCCGGCGGGAACGCGACGCTGTCGCCGCGCAGGAGCAACGCGCCCTTGGGCGCGGTCGTGAGCTCCGCTGAAAGTTTTTCGCGCGACACGGCGTCCTTCCACGTCTCCAGTCCACCGCTGCCTTCCCCCGCCACGAGCTCCCACCGCCACGCGGTCGCGCCGGCGCTGCCGGCTTTGAGCATGACGGCGCCCTCGCCGCTCCACGCCTCGCCGTCGTTCAACGTTTGATCCGCTACGGCCAGCGCGCCGTGCACGATAAAAATCATGCGCGGCAGCGCCGGCAAAGCCGCCTCGCCGCCGTTCGGCAGCACGTCTTCATAAAGCCGAAGCTCCGGATGCATGGATGCCATTCCCTATTGTCATCATCCGCCAACGGGTCCGGCCCGAAGTGGCCGGCCCGATGACAAGCTCCAGCGGATGATCCAGTAATCTGGATCGCCCGTCCATGACAACAACCCCTGCGGTTACTGGGTCCCCGCCTTCGCGGGGATGACAATGAGCAAGTGCCATTTACACTTCTCTCAGGGCGCTGCTAAATCGTCGTGAGATACGAGGATGTCCCATGGCCACGATCGATACCGAGCGCTTCCGGCTGCGCAATTTCGTCGAAAAGCTCGTCGCGCTCGGCGAGTGCGAGGTGCACAACGCGCCCATCGATCTGGTCGATGTGGGCGGCGTCCTCGACGGCAATCCGCGCGCGGTGCTGTTCAAGGCAGCGGGGCCGGAAAAGGCCGAGTTGGTGGGCAACGTGATGGCCTCACGACGACGCCTTGCCGCCGCGCTCGACACCGACGAGCGCGGCTTGTTGGGCACGCTCGCGGCCCGGCTCAACCGCCTGCATCCGCCCGTAAAGGTGTCGTCGCAGCAGGCGCCAGTGCAGCAGGTCGTGCTCAAGGATGACGACGCCGACCTGTGCAAGCTGCCGGTGCACCTGCAGCACGCCGCCGACGGCGCGCCGTATATTTCCGCCGGCATCGATTATGCGCTGTTTCCCGGCACCGGCTTCACCAATGTGGGCTGCCGCCGCATCATGCTGCGCGGCCCGCGGCAGGCCGGCGTCGACCTGATCGCGCCGAGCGACATGCGCGCGATTTATCTGGAAGCCGCCGCCAAGAAAGAGCCGGTACCGGTTGCCTATGCGGTCGGCTCGCATCCGGCGGATTTTCTCGCCGCCATGACGGCGCTGCCCAATGTCGACGAGCTCGATATCATCGGCGCCGTGCGCGGCCAGCCGGTGCCGGTGGTGAAATGCGTCACCAGCGACATCTATGTGCCGGCTGACGCCGAATATGTCATCGAGGGCGTGCTCGATCCGGCCGGCCACGTCGAGCCGGAAGGACCTTTTGGTGAGTACGTCGGCTATTACGGCGTGGTGAAGCGCAACCCGGTGCTGCATATCACCGCGATCACGCATCGCGAGGATGCGCTGTTCCAGACCTTGACCATCGGCGGCCGCGCGCTGGCGCGCACCGACACCGCGCAGCTCTCGGCGATGAAAACCGAAACCGCGGCCTGGGCGGCGCTGATGGCTTCGGTGCGCGAGCCGCTCGCCGTCTACGCCACGCCGTCGAGCGGCGGCATGTACAATGTGCGCGTCTCGCTGCGCCAGCGCGTGCCGGGCGATGCCAAGAACGCCATCGCGGCGATCTTCGGTTCGCACGCCGAAGCCAAGCACGTTTTCGCTTTCGATCCCGACATCGACGTGTTCTCCGACGCCGAGACCGATTGGGCTTTTGCCACGCGTTTTCAGGCCGACCGCGATCTCCTGGTCGGCTCGGGTTTTCGCGTCGTGCCGCTCGACCCGTCGCTCGGCGGCGCGCGCACCGGCGCAAAACTCGGCTTCGACTGCACCATCCCGTTCGGCAAGGCGAATTCGCTGGAGTTCTCGGTGCCGACGCCGCCGGTCGCCAAGAAGGCTGTGCAACACAAATCGGTCGAGGCGGCGCTTGCGGCCGGGCCGGCGAGCTTTTTGGAATTGATGGCGGCGCTCGACAGCAAGGATGGCCGCGAAATCGTGCGCGCGCTCGATGCGCTTTATGCCGCCAAAAATCTCGGCCGGGCCGACGACGGCCGCTATGTGCTCAAGAAGAGTTAAACGCGCCTGACACCCGAGCGCGTATAAAAACGAAAAGAGTTGGGAGGAGTTTTATGCAACGTACCACGTCGCCGTTCCGCGCCGACCATGTCGGCAGCCTGTTGCGACCGCCGGTGGTCAAAGAGGCGCGCGCCAAGCGCGAGCGCGGCGAGATCACCGCCGACGCGCTGCGCGCGATCGAGGATCGCGAGATCGAGAAGGTCATCAAGAAGCAGGAAGAGATCGGGCTGAAACTCGCCACCGACGGCGAACTGCGCCGCTCGTGGTGGCATTTCGATTTCTTCCGCGGACTTGACGGCGTCACGTTCTATACGACCGACGCCATCCAGTTCCACGGCGTGCAGACCAAGGCCGAGGGCATCAAGATCGACGGCAAGCTCGGCTTCTCCGGCCATCCGATGCTGGAGCACTTCAAGTTTCTCAAAGCCCATGCGCGGGTTACGCCGAAGATGACGATCCCGGCGCCGTCGACGTTCCATTTTCGTCAGGGCCGCGCCGCGATCAGCAAAGAGGTCTATCCCGAGCTCGATCCGTTCTTCGACGATCTCGCCAAGGCCTATCGCAACGCGATCCGCGCCTTCTACGACGCCGGCTGCCGCTATTTGCAGCTTGACGACACCGCTTGGTCGATGATGTGCGATCCGAACGAGCGCGCGCAGTCGACCAAACGCGGCGACGATCCGGACGCATTGCCGAAGCGTTACGCGCGGCTGACCAACGCGGCGCTGGAAGGCAAGCCGGCAGATATGACAGTTACGATGCATTCGTGCCGCGGCAATTTCCGCTCGACCTTCATCGCCTCGGGCGGCTACGAGTTCGTCGCCGAACAGCTCTTAGGCAATACCGGCCTCGACGGCTATTTCCTCGAATACGATACCGACCGCGCCGGCGGTTTCGAGCCGCTGCGATTTTTTCCGAAGGGCAAGAAACAGGTCGTGCTCGGGCTCGTTACCTCGAAGTTCGGCAAGCTGGAGAACAAGGACGACATCAAGCGCCGCATCGACGAGGCGACCAAATATATCGCGCTCGACCAGCTCTGCCTGTCGCCGCAATGCGGCTTCGCCTCGACCGAGGAAGGCAACGTGCTGGCCGAGGACGAGCAGTGGGCGAAGCTGAGGATGATCGTGGAGCTCGCCGACGAAGTGTGGGGTTGAGGATGCAGCGCGCAAAACCGCCGTTCCGCGCCGATCACGTCGGCAGCCTGCTGCGCCCGGCGCCGCTGAAGGAAGCGCGGGAGAAACGCGCGCGCGGCAAAATCAGCGCCGACGAGCTAACCGCGATCGAAGACCGCGAGATCGAGGGCGTCATCCGCAAGCAGGAGATGATCGGGCTGAAATCGGCGACCGATGGTGAGTACCGGCGCATTTCCTGGAACTACGACTTCCTCGAAAACCTCGACAACGTCGAGTCCTATGTCGGCGAGCGCAAGATCAAATTTGCCGCGAGCGGGCCGCAGCCGCGGCCGATCCTGCTGCGCGTCATCGGCAAGCTCGGCGGCTACAAGCCGCATCCGATGATCGAGCACTTTAAGTTTCTCAAAGTCCACGCCAAAGAGACGCCGAAGCTGACGATTCCCTCACCGTCGTCGCTGCATTTCCGCTACGGCCGCGACGTGGTGCCGGAGAAGCTCTATCCGTCGATGAACGATTTCTATCGCGATCTCGGCGAGACCTACCGCAAGGCGGTGCGCGCCTTTGCCGATGCCGGCTGCCGTTATCTGCAGCTCGACGAGGTCAATCTGGCCTATCTGTGCGATCCGGCGTTGCGCAAGCAGATCAGCGATCGCGGCGAGGATCCGGCGGCGCTGCCGGGCATCTATGCCGGCATGATCAACGCGGCGATCTCCGACATCCCGTCCGACATGACCATCACCATGCATCTGTGCCGTGGCAATTTTCGCTCGAGCTTCGTCGCTTCGGGCGGCTACGAGCCGGTGGCGGAGCTCCTGTTCAACCAGATCAACGTGCACGGCTATTTCATGGAATACGACACCGAGCGCGCCGGCGGTTTCGAACCGCTGCGCTTCGTGCCCAAGGACAAGACCGTGGTGCTCGGCCTGGTCACCAGCAAATCCGGGCGGCTGGAAAGCCGCGACGAGATCAAGCGCCGCATCGAGCAGGCGGCGAAATTCGTCGACATCGAGCAACTTTGCCTGTCGCCGCAATGCGGCTTCGCCTCCACCGAGGAAGGCAACGTGCTGGCCGAGGAAGAGCAATGGGCGAAGCTGCGGATGATCGTGGAAGTGGCCGATGAGGTGTGGGGGTGATTGTAACTTGTCATCATCCGCGAAGGCGGATGATCCAGTAGTCACGAAATAAGCCGCGCAAGCAGTGATTACTGGGTGCCCCGCCTTCGCGGGGCATGACAGTCCGGTTGAGTAGGGAGTGACCATGCGACGAACCAAACCGCCGTTCCGCGCCGATCATGTCGGCAGCCTGCTGCGGCCCGCCGCGCTCAAAGACGCGCGCGAGCGCCGCGCCAAGGGCGAGATCTCGGCTGACGAGCTGAAAGCGGTGGAAGACCGCGAGATCGAAGACGTCATCAAGAAACAGGAAGCCGCCGGCCTGCAATCGATCACCGACGGCGAATTCCGCCGCTCCTGGTGGCACCTCGATTTCCTCTGGGGCCTCGACGGCGTCGAGAAGACCGTCATGGAGACCGGCATCGCCTTCGCCGCCACGCGGACGCGCAACGAAGGCACCAAGGTTACCGGCAAGATCGGCTTCTCCGGCCATCCGATGATCGAGCATTTCAAATTCGTCCAGGCCCACACCAAGCGCACGCCAAAGATCACGATCCCGGCGCCGTCGGCGCTGTACGGCCGGCCGGTCGGCACGCCGATCGACAAGACGGTCTATCCCAAGCTCGACACCATGTTCGCCGATCTCGGCCAGGCCTACAAAAAAGCCGTACGCGCTTTCGCCGATGCCGGCTGCCGCTACTTGCAGCTCGACGAAGTCTTCATCGCCATGCTGTGCGATCCAAAATATCGCCAGCAGATGAAGGATCGCGGCGACGATCCGCAAGCGCTCGGCCCGCTCTACGGCGAGCTCATCAACATCGCGATGTCGGACATTCCGTCGGACATGACGGTGACCATGCATCTGTGCCGCGGCAACTACAAATCGACCTACATGGGCACCGGCGGCTACGAGGCCGAGCAGGAAGTGCTGTTCGACAAGATCAAGGTGCACGGCTATTTCATGGAATACGACACCGACCGCGCCGGCGGTTTTGAGCCGCTCAAGCGCCTGAAGAAAGACCGCTTCGTGGTGCTCGGCCTGGTCACGACCAAGACCGGCACGCTGGAATCCAAGAACGCCATCAAGCGCCGTATCGAGGAAGCCGCCAAGTTCACCGACCTCGAACAGCTCTGTCTGTCGCCGCAATGCGGCTTCGCCTCGACCGAGGAAGGGAATACTCTCGCCGAAGAGGAACAGTGGGCGAAGCTCAAGATGATCGGCGAGATCGCGCAAGACGTGTGGGGGAAATAGACCAATGGCAAACATCGTGGCCGGAAAAGTCGCTATCGTCACCGGCGCCGCCCGCGGCATCGGCCGCGGCATTGCGCTCTTGATGGCGCAGGAAGGCGCCAAGGTCGTAGTGTGCGATATCGGCGCCAGCCTCGACGGCGCCGGCACCGACGCCGGGCCGGCGCAGGAGGTGGTCGACGAGATCAAAAAAGCCGGCGGCCAGGCCATCGCCTCGACATTGTCGATCAGCGAGCCGGGCAACGGCGACAAGATCGTCAAGGCGGCGCTGGATGCCTTCGGGAGGATCGACATCCTGGTCAACAATGCCGGCATTTTGCGCGACCGCATCTTTCACCGCATGAGCTGGTCGGACTGGTCCGACGTCATCGCCGTGCATCTGCACGGCAGCTTCAACATGAGCCGCGCCTGCGCCACCCATTTCCGCGAGCAGAATTCCGGCGCCTATGTGCACATGACCTCGACCTCGGGCCTGGTCGGCAATTTCGGCCAGGCCAATTACATGGCGGCAAAGCTCGCCATCGTCGGGCTGTCGCGCGGCATCGCGCTCGACATGGCGCGGTTCAACGTGCGCTCGAATTGCGTGGCGCCGTTCGCCTGGACGCGGATGATCGATTCGATCCCGACCGAGACCGAAGCGGAAAAGACCCGCGTCGCCCGCTTGCGCGATATGACGCCGGAAAAAGTTGCGCCGTTGGTGGTTTATCTCGCCTCCGACAAGGCCGACGGCATCAGCGGTCAAATCCTCTCGGCGCGCAACAACGAGATTTATCTGTTCAATCAGAACCGGCCGATCCGCACCCTGCACCGCTCCGACGGCTGGACGCCGGAAAAACTCGCCGCCCAGCTCAAGGGCGCGTTCGCCGCTTCTTTCACGCCACTCGACCGCTCGGGCGATGTGTTCTCATGGGACCCTGTATGAGAAGCGTCCTCCAAGCGCGGTCATGCCCGGCCTTGTGCCGGGCATCCACGTCTTTAAGCTTGCCGGAGAAGTAAGACGTGGATGGCCGGGACATAGGCGAGCGAAGCGACGCCGTTCTTTGAACGGCTATGCCCGGCCATGACGAGGAAAACACAATGACCATCGTCTACGACAAACTGATGGCGCTCGACATTCCGCCGGCGGAGCAGACCTACACGTCGAAGGACTGCATGCTCTATGCGCTCGGCATCGGGCTCGGCCACGATCCGATGAACGAGGACGAATTGCCGTTCGTCTACGAGAAAAATCTCAAAGTGCTGCCGACCATGGCTGCCGTGCTCGGCTATGTCGGGTTTTGGGCGCGCGACCGCGACACCGGCATCGATTGGGTGAAGATCGTCAACGGCGAACAGGGCGTCATCTTGCATAAGCCGCTTGCCGGCCAAGGCACCGTCATCGGCCGCCAGCGCATTGTCGAGGTGATCGACAAGGGCGCCGGCAAGGGCGCGCTGGTTTTCAGCGAGCGCAAGGTGAGCGACAAGGCGACCGGCGAATTGATCGCGACCGTGACCCAGACCACGTTCTGCCGCGCCGACGGCGGCTTTGGTGGGCCGCCGCGGCAGGCGCCGGAGCCGCACCCGCTGCCCACGCGCGCGCCGGACGCGGTGTGCGATCTCGGCACACGTCCGGAAGCGGCGTTGATCTATCGGCTGAGCGGCGACCGCAATCCGCTCCATGCCGAGCCGGAGTTTGCGAAAAAGGCCGGCTATCCGCGGCCGATCATGCACGGGCTCGGCAATTTCGGCATTTCCGGCCATGCCGTGCTGAAAACGTTTTGCGGCTACGACCCGAGCAAGCTTGCGTCGTTCGCCTGTCGCTTTTCCGCGCCGGTGTTTCCCGGCGAGACGCTGCGCACCGAGATGTGGCGCGACGGCGCCGTGATCAGCTTCCGCGCCAAAGTGGTCGAGCGCGACGTCATCGCCGTCAACAACGGCCGCGCCGAGGTGAAGCCGTGAGCGAAAGCGCCGACCTCGCCCCGATCCGCGAGGCGGTGCGGGCGCTGTGCGCCGGCTTTCCCGGCGAATATTGGCGGGCGCTCGACCGCGAGCGCGCTTACCCGGACAAATTCGTCACCGCTTTGACCAAGGCCGGCTTTCTCGCCGCGCTGATCCCGGAGGAATACGGCGGCAGCGGGCTCCCCATGAGCGCCGCCGTCGCCATCATGGAGGAGATCCAGGCGTCGGGCTGCAACGGCGCCGCCTGCCACGCGCAGATGTATACGATGGGGACCGTGCTCCGGCATGGCAGCGCCGAGCAGAAGGCGCGCTACCTGCCCGGCATCGCGCGCGGCGAGTTGCGTCTGCAAGCCTTCGGCGTCACCGAACCCAGCTCGGGCACCGACACGCTGAGCCTGCGCACCACCGCGACGCGCGGCGGCAACGACAGCTATGTGGTCAACGGCCAGAAAATCTGGACGTCGCGCGCCGAGCATTCCGATCTCATGCTGCTGCTCGCCCGCACCACGCCGCGCGAGCAGATAAAAAAACGCACCGAAGGCCTGTCGGTTTTCCTGGTCGACATGCGCGAGGTGAAGGGCAAAGGCCTGACCATCCGGCCGATCCGCACCATGATGAACCACGCCACCACCGAGGTGTTCTTCGAGAACATGCGCGTGCCGGCGGAGAATCTCATCGGCGTCGAGGGCGAAGGTTTTCGCTACATCCTCTCCGGCATGAATGCCGAGCGCATCCTGATTGCCGCCGAATGCATCGGCGACTGCAAGTGGTTCATCCGGAAGGCCACGGCCTATGCGGGCGAGCGCGAAGTGTTCGGCCGGCCGATCGGCAAGAACCAGGGCGTGCAGTTTCCCATCGCGCGGGCCTACATCGCCATGCGCGCCGCCGAATTGATGGTGCGCGAGGCGGCTTCACTCTACGAAGCCGGCAAGGACTGCGGCGCCGAAGCCAACATGGCCAAGCACCTCGCCGCCGAAGCCTCCTGGGCCGCCGCCGACATGTGCGTGCAAACCCACGGCGGCTTCGGCTTTGCCGAAGAATTCGACATCGAGCGCAAATTCCGCGAGACCCGGCTGTACACGGTGGCGCCGATCTCGACCAATCTGGTGCTGTCCTACGTCGCCGAGCATGTGCTCGGCCTGCCGAGGTCGTATTGAGCAGCGCCCTCCCCCTCTCCGGCCTGCTCGTCGTGTCGCTCGAACAGGCGGTCGCGGCGCCGATGTGCACGTCTCGCCTGGCCGACGCCGGCGCTCGCGTCATCAAGATCGAGCGACCCGAGGGCGACTTCGCCCGCGGCTATGACGCGCTGGTGCATGGCGAATGCAGCTATTTCGTCTGGCTCAATCGCGGCAAGGAATCGGTGGTGCTGGATTTGACTAAGGCCGAGGATAAGGCGCTGCTTGCCGCCATGCTCGCGCGCGCAGATGTGTTCGTGCAGAATCTGAAACCCGGCGCGGTGGCAAAGCTCGGATTCCCGATCGCGGAATTGCGCCGCAAGCATCCGCGGCTGATTTGCTGCTCGATCACCGGATATGGCGAGAGCGGCCCGCACGCCATGCGGAAGGCTTACGACATGCTGATCCAGGCGGAGTCTGGCCTCGCCTCGATCACCGGCACCACGGAGCCGGCGCGCGTCGGCGTGTCCGTCGTCGATGTCGGTTCGGGAATGTATGCCCAGCAGGCGATCCTCGAAGCTTTGATCGCGCGGCAGCGCACCGGCGTTGGCGCCGAGCTTTCGATTTCCATGTTCGACGCCATGGCGGATTGGATGACGGTGCCGTTGTTGCAGCAGGAAGCCGGCGAGCCGCCCAAGCGCATGGGCCTCGCCCATACCTCGATCTCGCCCTACGGCGCGTTCAAGAGCCGCGACGACGTCGACATCCTCATTTCGATCCAGAGCGACCGCGAATGGCGCGTGCTGGCGGAAAAAGTCTTGGGCGATGCCGCGCTCGCCGCTGATCCAAATTTCGCCACCAATGTCGAACGCGTCAAACGCCGTGCCCAAACCGACGGCAAGGTCGCCGCCGTGTTCGCCACGCTCGATGCAGACGCGCTGGAGCAAAAACTCGCCTCAGCCGACATCGCCTTTGCCAGGGTCAACACGCCGGCTGAACTCGCGCGCCATCCGCATCTGCGCCGCATCACCGTCGGCACGCCGAGCGGCCCGGTGTCCTATCCGGCGCCGGCCGAGCAGAAAAGCGCAACGCGACACTATGGTCCGGTGCCGGCCATCGGCGAGCACACAGATAAGATCCGCGCTGAATTTTCCCTCCCCCCTTGTGGGGGAGGGTAAGGTGGGGGGTCGGGACGTCGTGCGCTAACGTCGACGGGCTTTACATCTCCGCGCGACCCCACCCCTGCCCCTCCCCACAAGGGGGAGGGGAAGAAAAATTTAGGGAGAAAAACATGGACATCGGCTTCATCGGTCTCGGCAATATGGGCGCGCACATGGCGCGGCGGCTGGTCGAGGCCGGGCACAAGGTCATCGTCTACGACACCCGGCAGGAGGCGATCGGCGATATCGCAGCGCTCGGCGGCATTGCCGCGCGCTCGCCGAAGGAAGTCGCCGACCTGGCCGAGACCGTGATGGTGAGCCTGCCGACGCCCGACATCGTGCTCAAGGTGGCGACCGGCCCGGACGGCGTGATCGAAGGCAAGAAGGTGCGCCGCTTCGTCGATCTGTCGACCACCGGCTCGGTGATGGCGCAGCGCATCTTCAAATTGCTCGCGGCGAAAAACATCGTGCAGATCGACGCGCCGGTCTCCGGCGGCGTCCGCGGCGCCGCGAAAGGCACCGTCGCCGTCATGGCGTCTGGGCCGCGCGCCGACGTCGAAGCGGTCGAGCCGGCGCTCAAGGTGATCGGCAAATTCTTTTTCATCAGCGAGCGGTCAGGCGCCGGGCAGACCATGAAGCTCTGCAACAACGTGCTGTCCGCCGCCGGCAGTGCAGCGACGTCCGAATCCATGGTCATGGGCGTCAAGGCCGGCCTCAATCCGCGCATCATGCTCGACGTGATCAATGCCAGCTCCGGGCGCAGCACCGCGACCGAGCAGAAATTTCCCGACGCCGTCCTGCCCCGCACCTTCAATCAAGGTTTTACCGCGGGCCTGATGAAGAAGGACGTCGACCTCTTTGTCACCGAGGCCAAAGCGCTCGGCGTGCCGATCAATGTGATCGAGGCGGTCGCGGCTTTGCTCAAGCTCACCTGCGATGAGCTCGGCCCGGACAAGGACATCACCGAGATCATCAAGCCGATCGAGCAGCGCGCCGGTGTCGAGGTGCGCGAAACCGCTGCGGGATAACCGCCCCAAGGCTAAAAACTACGGTAAATCAAGAGTTTAAAAAATACGCCATTTTGTGACCCCGGTCACTTCGCCAGTCCCCCGGATCGCTATGGTGGGTTCACCTCCAGTTCGGGCGCGGCCTTGTACCCCAAGACCCGCCCATAAAAGGGGTGGAACCTCGGTCCCCATCCACCCCGCTGACGACCCCCCGACAGGGTCAGACAGCCCGCCCAGATCCCCCGTCTGGGCGGGCTTTTACTTTGTGGGAAATCTGCCGCATGGTTCCGTCACCGATCGGGAGGTTGTCCCGAGTTTTTGAGTGGCGATGGGCGTCATGGCGCCGAACCGTCCAAGTCCGAGCCTGCTGTCGGGGTTGCCTGAGCACCTGTCGGCGAACCTGTTCACCGCCGCGACGCCGGTAAAGCTCGCCACCGACGCGGCCCTCTTCATGGCCGGCGATGCCGGCGACGGCTGCTATCGCATCGAAGACGGGCTGCTCAAGGTCACCATGATGTCGCGCTCCGGCAGCGAGCGGATTCTGGCCTTCCTCGGCCCTGGCGCCATCGTCGGCGAGCTTTCGATCATCGACGGCTTGCCGCGCTCGGCATCGGTGGTCGCGGTGCGCAATGCCGCCTTGAGCTTTCTCAGCCGCGCCGCGTTCGAGGACTTCGCCAACAGGCATCCGGAAGTCTACAAATCCCTGGTCACGCTGCTCGCCACGCGACTGCGCGAAACCGACGCGGTGATCGCGGCGGGAAGTTTCCTGCCGCTGCGCGGCCGCGTCGCCTGCACCTTGCTCGAACTGGCGCAGGATTTCGGCCAGGACGTCGGCTCCGGCCGCATCGTCATCCGCCAGAAGATCGGCCAGAGCGATCTCGCCGCCATGGCCGGCATCGCCCGCGAGAACGTCAGCCGCATCCTCAACGATTGGAAACGCCGCAAGCTGGTCAGCCGGCTGTCCGGCTATTATTGCCTTGAGAACAAGGCCCAGCTGGAACATGAAGCCGAGCTATAGCGGCCTTCGCCCGACTTCGCGTATGACCCCGGCATGAACACGCCTCGGCTCACCGACTTCCGCCGCATCGTCGTGAAGGTCGGCTCTTCGCTCCTGGTCGATGCCAAAGCCGGCAGGCTCAACGAGGCGTGGCTCGCTGCGCTGACGGCCGACCTTGCCGCGCTGCATCGCGACAAGCGCGACGTCATCGTCGTTTCGTCCGGCGCCATCGCGCTCGGCCGCGCCGTGCTCAAATTGGCGGATGGTCCGCTCAAGCTCGAGGACAGCCAGGCCGCCGCGGCGGTCGGCCAGATCGCCTTGGCGAGAACCTGGACCGAGGCGCTGTCGCGCCACGACATCACCGCCGGACAGGTGCTGGTGACCCTTGGCGACACCGAAGAGCGGCGGCGCTATCTCAATGCGCGCTCGACCATCGATAAGCTTCTGGAATGGCGGGCGGTGCCCGTCATCAACGAGAACGACACCGTGGCGACCACGGAAATCCGCTACGGCGACAACGATCGCCTCGCCGCGCGCGTCGCCACCATGGTGAGCGCCGATTTGGTGGTGCTCTTGTCCGACGTCGACGGCCTCTATGACGCGCCACCCGGCACGACCGCGTCGGCGCGGCATATTCCGCGTGTCGAGCGCGTCACGCCGGAGATCGAAGCGATGGCGGGCGCTGCTGGTTCCGAGCTGTCGCGCGGCGGCATGCAGACAAAACTCGAAGCCGCCAAGATCGTCACCGGCGGCGGCGCCCACATGGTGATCGCGTCGGGCCGCGTCGAGCACCCGCTGCGCGCCATCGACGACGGGGCGCGCTCCACCTGGTTCACCGCCATGGGCAACCCGGTGACGGCGCGCAAGAAATGGATCGCCGGCACCCTCGAACCCAAGGGCACGTTGACCATCGATGCCGGCGCGGTCGCGGCGCTACGGCGCGGCAACAGCCTGCTGCCGGTCGGTGTCGTGAAGATCGAAGGCGGCTTTGCCCGCGGCGACGCGGTGATCATCCGCGGCCCCGACGGCGCGGAGATCGGCCGCGGCCTGTGCGCTTACGACATGGAAGACGCGCAAAAGATCAGAGGCCGGGCATCGGCCGATATCGCCTCCATTCTCGGCTTCAGCGGCCGCGCCGAAATGGTTCACCGCGACGATCTGGTTGTCGGCCGGGAATGACATATTTCCATTTGCAACGGGCTGTCACGGTCCGCCGCCGGTGATAATCTCATCTCGGGGACGCCCAGCCGCCATTCGAGCGGCGAGCGTTCACGGGGAGAGAGTGTCATGTTGCGTTCATCAGTGATGGCGCTTGCGGCGCTTTTGCTCGCCGCTGCGCTCGCGCCGGCGCAGGCCGGCAGTTACTTCGGCGGCGGTTGGTATGGGAACTGGGACTTCTACGGCGGCCGGTTCCTGGTCGCCGCGCCCGCCCGCCTCCACGAATACGCGGCCTACAATCCAAACTGCGCCTTTTTGCGCCGGCTGGTGCCGACGCCGCTTGGACCGCAGTGGCAGCTGGTGCCGATCTGCTTCTGAGGCGTTAGGCAATCGAGAATGAGGGGCCGGGTGCCATCCCGAAGGACGGGTCCGCGCACCCGACCCCGCAACGCGCAAATGCCACAGACACAACGCCAACGTGGCGGAAACCTCGGGCGCCCGCTTCTGTTCCGTCAGTTCACGGCGGACCTGTCTGGAATGGGTAATGAAGCGTGAACGTTCCCACAAAGAGGAACCCCGGCCGCTAAAACGGCCGGGGTTCGACGCCGGGTGATTGAGGGTGAGGGGCTGGGGGGCTTCGCCCGGCGCCTATGATCAATTCCGGTGTTGCCGGGTGGTTCCGGCGCTCTGCATATTTTTTTTCGTCGTCGTCCGGGAGGGCCGAGTCTGGCCGCGACCGCGCATGCCCCGCGGGGCATGCACGCTCATGGCCCCGAACTTACTCGGATCGGACGGAACATTGATCCGTTGCCCGCCGGGCAGCACGATATAGCGCGAAAACACCCGCAAATGCCCGTCTTCCCCGCCACGGCCTTCGACGACATATCTGGCGCCGACGGGAAAACGCTTCGGCAGCGGAATGGACTGGCGGTCAATCGGCAGACGCATGGCACCCTCTTCGTATGCGTTGGGAATTTCCAAAATTCGAACACTGGCAACGTGGGGAAGTTCCGCCATTTCTCTGACGGCCCCATGACGGTTGTGGATTGCTGTGGGTAAGCGACAGCCTTAAGGCCGCCTCGCGGCGCCAGCCCGAACATGGTAGGAAACCCTGAATGCCAGACGGATCAACGCCATGAACGCCCCCCTCAAGGCGATCGACGGCCAAGGCAAGGCCAAGCTCGAAGCCACGATGCGCGACATCGGCCGCGATGCGCGGCTGGCCGCGCGCGCGCTGGCGCTGGCGCCTGCCGCTCAGAAGAACCGGGCACTCGCCGCCATGGCCAAGGCGATCCGCAGGTCGCAGCCGGCAATCCTCGCCGCCAATCGGGAAGATTTGGCCGCAGCCAAGGCTGCCGGCGCGACTACAGCCTTCCTCGACCGGCTGACCCTCGATGTGGCGCGGATCGAGGCCATGGCGGAAGGCCTCGATGTCATCCGCAAGCTCAAAGATCCGGTCGGCACCGTCTTGGCGTCGTGGCGGCGGCCCAACGGCATGCGCATTGAGCGCGTGCGCGTGCCACTCGGCGTCGTCGGCGTGATTTATGAGAGCCGGCCCAATGTGACGGCGGATGCCGGCGCGCTATGCCTCAAGGCCGGCAACGCCGCGATCCTGCGCGGCGGTTCCGATGGCTTCCGCTCGGCCGGCGCAATCCACGCCGCGATGATCGCAGGCCTGACGGAAGCTGGGCTGCCCGCCGCGGCGATTTCGCTGGTGCCGACCCGCGACCGCGCCGCCGTCGGCATGATGCTCGCCGGGCTCGACGGCGCGCTCGATGTCATCGTGCCGCGCGGCGGCAAGGATTTGGTCGCCCGCGTGCAGATGGAAGCGCGCGTGCCGGTGTTCGCCCATCTCGAAGGCGTCTGTCACGTCTATGTCGACCGCAAAGCCAAATTGCCGATGGCCAAAGCGATCGTGCTCAATGCCAAGATGCGCCGCACCGGCGTCTGCGGTGCCGCCGAAACCTTGCTGGTCGATCGCGCGGCCGCGGCGAAGATGCTCAAGCCGCTTATCACCATGCTGATCGAAGCCGGCTGCGAGATCCGTGGCGATGCCGCGGTCCAGGCGGTCGATAGCCGGGTCAAGCCCGCAAGCGAAGTCGATTGGAGCACCGAATATCTCGACGCCATCATCACCGCCGGCGTGGTCGACGGTGTCGATGCGGCGATCGCCCATATCGAGCGCTACGGCTCACATCACACCGACGCGATCGTCACCGAGGACAAAACCGCGGCGGAAAAATTCCTGCGCGAAGTGGATTCGGCGATCGTGCTGCATAACGCGTCGACGCAATTTGCCGACGGCGGCGAGTTCGGCTTCGGCGCCGAGATCGGCATCGCTACCGGCAGGCTGCACGCGCGGGGCCCGGTGGGCGTCGAACAACTCACCAGTTTCAAGTACCGCATCCGCGGCAGCGGGCAAACGCGGCCGTGACCGATCGGCTCTTTGATCGCGCAATGATGCGAGGAGAGCCGGCAGTGGATGCGTGGGGAGGGGATTCTTTCCGAAAGTCATGACGAGCGAGCACGCTCCTTCGCGCCGGGCCGCGGCAAGGGCCGGGATGCGGGACCGCATTGTGCTGCCGCCGTGCGCGCCCGGCATGCGCATCGGGCTGTTCGGCGGCACGTTCGATCCGCCGCACGCGGCGCACCGCGCCGCCTGCCTGTTGGCGCTGCGCCGGCTTGGCCTCGACCGGGTCTGGTGGCTGGTCACCCCGGGCAATCCGCTGAAGGATACCAAGGGCTTGGCGCCGCTCGCCACGCGCGTCGCCGCCGCGCAGGCGCTGGCGCACCATCCACGCATCGACGTCACCGACCTCGAGGCCGAGCTGGGCACGGCCTATACCTACGAGACCGTGTCCTATCTGCGGCGGCGTTGTCCCGGCGTGCACTTCGTCTGGATCATGGGCGCCGACAATCTGCGCAGCTTCCATCGCTGGCAGCGCTGGCGCGGCATCGCGCAGCTGGTGCCGATCGCGATCGTCGATCGGCTGGGACCGAGCCTCTATGCGACCGGCAGCGCCGCGGCGCAGGCGCTGGCGCGTTACCGCCTTCCCGAAACGGCGGCAACGAAGCTTGCCGACCACAAGCCGCCGGCCTGGATCTACCTGCACGGCCTCAAATCGCCGCTGTCGTCGACGGCGCTGCGCGCCGCCCGCGCGTTAAAACGTCGCTAGATGACAGTTGCTTGACCGCAAAGCAGTTGAATCCATTAACCCGCCGTGCCTATCTTAAGGCGAGCCCCGGATTCGGTGGCCGGGGCAGGCAACTTGGAGCGAAAGGATCAGCACCCCTGTCCACAGTTGTAATCTCTCGGGACGAACGTCGCGTGCCCGAAGCGGTCTCCAGAATGCGTCTTGACGCAGAGGAGATCCTCCGATTGGTCCTCGCCCGCCTCGACGATATGAAGGCCGAGGACATCCTCACCATCGATCTTCGCGATAAATCCTCGATCGGCGACTACATGGTCGTGTCCTCCGGCCGGTCGCAGCGCCATGTCGGCTCGGTCGCCGACCGGGTGGTCGAGGATTTGCACAAAGCCGGCATCGCGGCTCGCGTCGAAGGCGCGCCGCAATGCGACTGGGTGTTGATCGATGCGGGTGACGTGATCGTTCACGTCTTCCGGCCCGAAGTCCGCGCCTTCTACAATCTCGAGAAGATGTGGATGACCGGCCGGCCGGCACAGCGCGCAAGCTAGATCGCGCGCCAGCCGATCGAGGACTAGTATTGGCCGGCATCATGACCGAGCCGGTGATTGCTCATGCGCATCGTTATTGCCGCGGTCGGCCGCCTCAAGCAGGGGCCTGAGCGCGAACTCGCCGGCGAATATTGCAAGCGCGCCGAAAAGGTCGGACGCGCGTTCGGCCTGCGCGACATCGAGATTGTCGAAATTCGCGAGAGCCGCGCCGCCGACACCGAGCGGCGCAAGGTCGAGGAATCCATCGCCATCGCCAATGTGATCCCCGAACGGGCCGTCATTGTCATCCTCGACGAGCGCGGCACTTCGCTGGACAGCGCGGCGCTTGCCGCAACATTGCGCGAGTGGCGCGCCGAGGATCGCCCCGCGGTTTGCTTCGTCATCGGCGGCGCCGACGGCCTGGCGGCAAGCCTGCGCGACCGCGCCAAGCTCAAGCTCGCCTTCGGGACGGCCACCTGGCCGCACCAGCTGGTGCGCGTCATGCTGCTCGAGCAGCTTTATCGCGCCGGCACCATTCTGGCCGGCCACCCCTATCACCGGGCCTGATGGGCCTTAATTTCTTTTAATGTCACCGAATTTTGACGGCCAACGGCGCGCCGCGCCTTATTCCGGTCTTATCCTGCCTGCTTTGTCTTGCCTTTCAGAGGTCTGGGTCTACCGTTGGACGCGATGATTCTCCGCCGGGCGAGCCGCACCGATCCGCGCTTCGTGCTCGGCTCGGCTTTGGCATTCGTACTGCCGCTCGGCGCCAACCTCGCCGCGTTCGCCCAGGATTCCTCGGCGCAAACCCCAACGACCCAAGTTCCTTCGCCACAAGTTCCCTCGCCATCGGTCGTCCCGGCCCCGGGCACCCCGGCAAAGCCCGATCTCAACACGCTCAAGCAGCACGACCAGGAGCTCGATGCCGCGCGGGCCCAGCAACGCGCGGCCTTGGAGGCCCAGACCAAGCTCAAGCTCGAGATCGAGGCCCTCGGCGCCGACCGCCGCGCGCTCAGCCAGCAGCTCATCGATACCGCAGCCCGCGTCCGCGACGTCGAGGCCAACATCGAAGCGACGCACGCGCGCCTAAAACCGCTCGACGAGCGGGAACATATTTTCAAAACCTCGCTCGACGAGCGCCGCACCGTGATCGTCGAAATCCTCGCCGCCTTGCAGCGCATCGGCCGCCAGCCGCCGCCGGCGCTCATGGTACGACCGGAGGACGCGCTGCAAGCGGTACGAACCGCGATCATGCTCGGCGCCGTGGTGCCCGAGATGCGCACGCAGGCCGATGCGCTGGCCGGCGATCTCGCCGAGCTGTTGCGCGTGCGTAACGACATCGACGGCGAAAACGCCAAATTATCGCGCGACCTCGCCACACTCGCGCACGAGCAGTTGCGCCTCAACATGCTGATCGACGAGCGGCAGCAGAAGCAGACCGCGGTCGAGCAGACGCTGGACGCGCAACGGCAACGCGCCGCGGACCTGGCGCACCAGGTCGACAACCTCAAGGACCTCATCGCCAAGCTCGAGCAAGGCCTCGATAGCGCCACCCGGCAAACCCGCCTGAACTCCCGCGCCATCGAGGAAGATGCGACGCGCCCCGACCTGGCCGCTTTGAAGGATCCCGGCCGACTCACGCCCGCCGTTGCATTCGCGGCGAATCGCGGGCATTTGCGTTTGCCGGTCAATGGATCGCGGATTCGCGAGTTCGGCGCCTCGGACGGCGCCGGTGGAACTCAAAAGGGACTATCCATCGCAACCCGTTCTGGCGCCGAGATAACTGCCCCTTGCGACGGCTGGGTTGTTTACGCCGGACCGTTTCGCAGTTATGGCCAACTCTTGATCCTCAATGCCGGCGGCGGGTATCATGTGCTGTTAGCGGGGATGGAGCGGATTTCCGTCGATCTCGGCCAGTTCGTGCTGACCGGTGAACCCGTAGCAGTCATGGGTGCAGTTTTGGGCGGTGGATCGCAGGTATCCACAGCCGTCACGGCCGGGGCCAAGCAACCTGTACTTTACGTGGAGTTCCGCAAAGACGGCACTCCGATCGATCCCAGCCCCTGGTGGGCAGCAAACGAAGGCGAAAAGGTTCGCGGATGATGCGCAAGACATCTCTGGTTTTCCTCGGTGCAATGGCGGGCGCCGTGGTAACGCTGCTCGCGACGCAGCCCCATTCACTGCTGGTCGGTTCTGCCGCGCGAGCGGCGGCCTCCGACACGTATCGGGAGCTCAATCTGTTCGGCGACGTGTTCGAGCGCGTGCGCGCCGATTACGTCGAAAAGCCCGATGACAGTAAGCTCGTCGAATCGGCGATCAACGGCATGCTGGCCGGGCTCGATCCGCATTCGAGCTACATGGATCCGAAGAGCTTCCGCGACATGCAGGTGCAGACCCGCGGCGAGTTCGGCGGGCTGGGCATCGAGGTCACGATGGAAGACGGCCTGGTGAAGGTCGTGGCGCCGATCGACGATACGCCGGCGGCCAAAGCCGGCGTCATGGCCAACGACATCATCACCCAGCTCGACGATGAGGCGGTGCAGGGGCTGACGCTCAATCAAGCCGTCGACAAGATGCGCGGGCCGGTCAACACCAAGATCAAGCTCACCATCATGCGCAAAGGCGCCGACAAGCCGATCGACGTGACGATCGTGCGCGACGTCATCCGCGTCAAATCGGTGCGCTCGCACAACGAGGGTGAAGACGTCGGCTATATCCGCATCACTCAATTCAACGAGCAGACCACCGACGGCCTCAAGCAGGCGATCAACGACCTCAACGGTCAGCTCGGCGCCGACAAGGTCAAGGGCTACGTCGTCGATCTGCGCAACAATCCGGGCGGCCTGCTCGACCAGGCCATCTCGGTGTCCGACACCTTCCTCGACAAGGGCGAGATCGTCTCCACCCGCGGCCGCAATGCCGAGGAGACGCAGCGCTTCAACGCCCGGCCGGGCGACATGACCAAGGGCAAGCCGGTGATCGTGCTTATCAACGGCGGCTCGGCGTCGGCTTCCGAAATCGTCGCTGGCGCGCTGCAGGACCACAAGCGCGCGACGCTGGTCGGCACCCGCTCGTTCGGCAAGGGCTCGGTGCAGACCATCATCCCGCTCGGTGCCGGCAATGGCGCGCTGCGGCTGACCACGGCGCGTTACTACACGCCGTCGGGCCGCTCGATCCAGGCCAAGGGCATCACGCCCGACATCGAGGTGCTACAGGACGTGCCGGACGACCTCAAAGCGCGGACCGACACCAAAGGCGAAGCGTCGCTGCGCGGCCACCTCAAGGCCGAGGGCAACGAGGAGTCCGGCTCGCAGTCCTACGTGCCGCCGGACGAAAAGGACGACGCGGCGCTGAAGATGGCGCTCGATCTCTTGCGCGGCACCACGACCAACGCCGCCTTCCCGCCGAATCCGAAGACGGCCGTGCCGAACTAAGCAATCGGACCAGTTCATCAGGTTGAATTCGGGGCGGTGATGAGCCACCCCGAATTTTTTTGGTCTTGCCAATATTCTTGGCGGTATTCTTGTCGGTTGCTGCTGGAACCGCCTGAAAGCCGATAATCGCGGCCCAAACCGGCCGCAGACCGGCCGTGATAGACTTCGGCGCATGATTCGCGAGCGCTTGGCTCCTGAGAGCGGATTATGACCGCCGATGACTTGAATGCGCCGCTCGGCCAGCAGCTGCGCAAGCGACGGCTGTCGATCCCGATCACCACGTCGCAGGTCATGGCCGGCGCGCTGACGCTGTTCCTCGGCGTGTTCGTGGTGTGGGCGGTGGTCGGGAACAATCCGTTCGGCGGTGAGCCGATCGCCGTGGTGCCGATCAACCTGCATCCAGGCCCGCCGGCAAAGACCGCCGAAAGCCAAGGGCCGCCGAAAGTCGTCGCCGTCAATCCCGACGCTGCCGCGGCGGTTCCGGCCGCTCCGGGACAAACGGCGGCGCCTCAGGCCGCCACCAAGACCATCACCATCATCGACGGCAAGACCGGCGAGCGTAAGGAAGTGGCCATTCCGGCTCCGGCCAATGACGCAGCGCCCGCGCCAGACGCCGGCCCGCTCGACCAGAAATTCCTCGAAATGTCGGCCCAAGGCGCCATTCCCAAAATCGCGGCCGACGGCGTGCGGCCGGCCGATGCCTTCGCCCAGCCGGTGAAAACGCTGCCCGGCAAGCCCGACGCGCCGCGCATTGCCATCATCGTCAGCGGGCTGGGCGTCAGCGACAGCACCACCGCCGACGCCATCGCCAAGCTGCCCGGCGCGGTGACGCTGGGCTTCATGCCCTATGGCAGCGACGTCGCGGCGCTGGCCGGGCGCGCCCGCGCCCGCGGCCACGAGGTCTTGCTGCAAGTACCCATGGAGCCATTCGACTATCCGGACAACGATCCCGGTCCGCAAACGCTGCTCACCTCGCTGACGCCGCAGCAGAACCTCGACCGGCTGTACTGGCTGATGAGCCGGTTCCAAGGCTATGTCGGCATCGCCGGCGCCATGGGCGGACGTTTTACCGCCTCCGAGCCGTCGTTCGCGCCGGTGCTGCGCGAAGCCGCCAAGCGCGGATTGATCTTCGTCGACGACGGCGCGAATCCGCGGAGCCTCGCCGGTCGCATCGCCGGCGCCAATAACCTGCCCTTCGCCAAGGCCGATGTGACCATCGATGCGGTACCGACGGCGAGCGAGATCGACCACGCGCTGGGCCGCCTGGAAATGGCCGCGCGCGAGCGCAGCATCGCGGTTGGCATATCGTCGGGGCTGCCGGTCTCGATCGACCACATCGCCAAATGGGCGAAAACCTTGGCCGACCATGGCGTCCAACTGGTTCCGATCACGGCGGTGGCGCTCAAGCCAAAGCCGAGCTGACGGCGGGAATCGAGGATAAGGAATCAGGTATCAGGGATCAAATATCAGGTACACTTTCAGTCATATATCTTCACTGATACCTGATCCCCGATTACTGATACCTGATCCCTGCCATGCGCTTCGAAGACCTCCCCTATCGCCCCTGCGTCGGCGTGCTGGTGCTCAATCGCGCCGGCCTTGGCTTCATCGGCCGGCGCATCGAGGGGCCGGAGCACATCGACGCGACGCACGCCTGGCAGATGCCGCAAGGCGGCATCGACGCGGGCGAAGAGCCATGGCCGGCGGCGTTGCGGGAGCTGCACGAGGAAACCAATATCCGTTCCGTCGAGCGGCTTGGCGAAATCGCCGACTGGCTGCAATACGACATTCCGCGCGAGATCGTCGGCCAGGCGTGGAAGGGTAAATATCGCGGCCAGACCCAGAAATGGTTCGCCATGCGCTTCAACGGTGACGACAGCGAGATCGACCTCGCCCATCCCGCCGGCGCGCAAGAGCCGGAATTTTCGGCCTGGCGCTGGGAGCCGATGCAAAACGTTCCGAACCTCGTCGTGCCGTTCAAGCGCGCGGTTTACGAACGCGTGGTCCACGAATTCGCGCATCTCGCGAAAAGCTGATTACAGCAGAGACGGCGGCAGACACCGCGCTACTGCGCCAGCGCGGCTTGCAATGATTTCAATTGTTCGAGGTGACGGGCGAGCTTGTCGCGCTCGGCGTCGTCGGTGCAGTCGGCGACGTCTTCTTCGGCGTCCGTGATCTCGCTGGCGAGCGTCGCCATGTCGAAATCTTCCCGCGCCACTGCGCTGTCGGCGAGCACGGTCAGTCCGGCCGGGCTGACCTCGGCAAAGCCACCGATCACCACGATCGGCTCGCGCTTGCCGCCGCTGAAGACGGAGACGATGCCGGGCCGCAGCGCGGTCACCAGCGGGGCGTGGCCGGGCAGGATGCCCATGTCGCCCTCGGCGCCGGGCAAGTCGACCTGATCGACGTCGCCGGAGAACAGCACCCGTTCAGGAGACACGAACTCGAGATGAAGGTCGGCCATGACGCGGTTCCGATCTTATTGCTCTGTTAGGCCGCCTCGGCGGCGAGCTTCTTGCCCTTCTCCACCGCCTGATCGATCGTGCCAACCATATAGAAGGCGGCCTCGGGCAGGTGGTCGTATTTGCCTTCGCACAGGCCCTGGAAGCCGCGGATGGTGTCGGCCAGATCGACGAACACGCCGGGCGAGCCGGTGAACACTTCGGCGACGTGGAACGGCTGCGACAGGAAGCGCTCGATTTTTCGCGCACGCGCCACCGTCAGCTTGTCCTCCTCCGACAGCTCGTCCATGCCGAGAATGGCGATGATGTCTTGCAGCGCCTTGTAGCGTTGCAAAATCTGCTGCACGCGGCGAGCGACGGCGTAGTGTTCCTCGCCGACCACCGCGGCCGACAGCATGCGCGAGGTGGAGTCGAGCGGATCGACCGCCGGATAGATGCCCTTCTCGGCGATCGAGCGCGACAACACCGTGGTGGCATCAAGATGCGCGAACGAAGTCGCCGGCGCCGGATCGGTCAAATCGTCAGCCGGCACGTAGATCGCCTGCACCGACGTGATCGAGCCTTTGGTGGTGGTGGTGATGCGCTCCTGCAGCGCGCCCATGTCGGTAGCAAGCGTCGGCTGGTAACCCACTGCGGAAGGAATGCGGCCGAGCAGCGCCGACATTTCCGAGCCGGCCTGGGTGAAGCGGAAGATGTTGTCGACAAAGAAGAGAACATCCTGCCCCTGGTCGCGGAAAAATTCGGCGACGGTGAGGCCGGAAAGACCGACGCGGGCGCGGGCGCCCGGCGGCTCGTTCATCTGGCCATAGACCAGCGCGCATTTCGAGCCTTCGACCGAGCCCTTGTGCGGGTCTTTGTTGACGCCCGACTCGATCATCTCGTGATAAAGATCGTTGCCCTCGCGCGTGCGCTCACCGACGCCGGCGAACACCGAATAGCCGCCGTGCGCCTTGGCGATGTTGTTGATCAGCTCCATGATAATCACGGTCTTGCCGACGCCGGCGCCGCCGAACAGGCCGACCTTGCCGCCCTTGGCATAGGGCGCGAGCAGATCGACGACCTTGATGCCGGTGACCAGGATCGCCGCGTCGGTCGACTGATCGGTGTAGGACGGCGCCTCCTGATGGATCGGGCGCGTCTCCTGGTGCGGCACCGGGCCCGCCTCGTCGACCGGCTCGCCGATCACGTTGATGATGCGGCCGAGCGTGCCGGCGCCGACCGGCACGCTGATCGGCTGGCCGGTGTCGGATACTTCCTGGCCGCGCACCAGGCCTTCGCTGGTATCCATGGCGATGGTGCGCACGGTCGATTCGCCGAGATGCTGGGCAACTTCGAGCACCAGGCGGTTGCCCTGGTTCTTGGTCTCCAGCGCGTTGAGAATCGCCGGCAGGTGATCCTCGAACTGCACGTCGACGACTGCGCCGATGACTTGGGTGATGCGTCCAACTGCTTTCGCCATCATGGGCCTCTTTAAAATGGTTTACAGCGCCTCGGCGCCGGAGATGATCTCGATCAGTTCCTTGGTGATCATCGCCTGGCGGGTGCGGTTGTATCTGAGCGTCTGCTTGCGGATCATTTCGCCGGCGTTGCGGGTGGCGTTGTCCATCGCCGACATCTGCGCGCCGTAGAACGACGCCGCGTTTTCGATGAGCGCGCGGAAAATCTGCACCGCGAGATTGTGCGGCAAAAGTTCCTTCAGGATATCCTCTTCGTCGGGCTCGAACTCGTAGACCGCGCCGCCCAGAGCTTCGGCGGCATTGGCCTCGAACACCGGCGGAATGATCTGCTGCGCGGTGGGGATCTGCGCGATCACCGAGCGGAAGCGCGAGTAGAACAGCGTGCAGACGTCGAATTCGAACTTGTCGAACAGCGCGATGATCTTTTCGGCGATCATTTCGGCGTTCTCGAACCGCAAGCTGCGCACCGAACGCAGATCGACCAGTTCGACGATTTGCTGGGCATAGAGCCGGCGCAACTGATCGTAACCCTTGCGGCCGACGCAGAAGAATTTGACGTCTTTGCCTTCGGCCATCAGCGCGTTGGCGCGCTCGCGGGCGAGCCGCACGATCGCGGTGTTGAACGGGCCGCACAGGCCGCGTTCGGCGGTGCAGACCAGCAACAAATGTTTCTGATCGCTGCCGGTGCCGCGCAACAGCCGCGGCGCATTGTCGAGCCCGGCGACCGACGCGGCGATATTGCCGAGCACCGTGTCCATGTGGCTGGCATAGGGACGCGCCGCCTCGGCTGCGGCCTGGGCACGGCGCAGCTTTGACGCCGCGACCATCTGCATGGCCTTGGTGATTTTCTGCGTCGCCTTGGTGGCGGCGATACGGTTGCGCAGGTCTTTGAGCGAGGGCATGGGGCTGAATGATGGACGACAGACGACGGACGACAGGAAATTAGCGCCTTCCGTTTAGTCTTCGACCATCCGTCCTCCGTTATCTGTCGTCCGTCGTCCGTTATGCAAACGTCTTGGCGTAGCTCTCGACGGCGCCCTTGAGCTTGCCGGCCGTCGCATCGTCGAGGTCGCGCGACTCGGCGATGGTTTTGAGAATATCGGCATGCTGGTTGCGCAGCGTGCCGAGCAGACCGTCCTCGAAGGCGCGGATGCGGTCGACCGGCAGCGGATCGAGATAGCCGTTGACGCCGGCATAGATGACGCAGACCTGCTCCTCCATGCGCAGCGGCGAGAACTGCGGCTGCTTGAGCAGTTCGGTCAGCCGCGAGCCGCGGTTGAGCAGGCGTTGCGTGGTGGCGTCGAGGTCGGAGCCGAACTGCGCGAACGCCGCCATCTCGCGGTATTGCGCCAGCTCACCCTTGATGCGGCCGGCGACCTTTTTCATCGCCTTGGTCTGTGCCGCGGAACCGACGCGCGACACCGACAGCCCGACGTTCACCGCCGGGCGGATGCCCTGATAGAACAGATCGGTCTCCAGGAAGATCTGGCCGTCGGTGATGGAAATGACGTTGGTCGGGATATAGGCCGACACGTCGTTGGCCTGGGTCTCGATCACCGGCAGCGCGGTCAGCGAGCCGGCCTTGTTGTCGTCGTTCATCTTGGCGGCGCGTTCGAGCAGCCGCGAATGCAGATAGAACACGTCGCCCGGATAGGCCTCGCGGCCCGGCGGCCGGCGCAGCAACAGCGACATCTGGCGATAAGCGACGGCCTGCTTGGACAGATCGTCATAGATGATCACCGCGTGCATGCCGTTGTCGCGGAAATATTCGCCCATGGTGCAACCGGTGAACGGCGCCAGATATTGCATCGGCGCCGGGTCGGACGCGGTCGCGGCGATCACGATCGAATAATCGAGCGCGCCGTTCTCTTCCAACACCTTGACGAATTGCGCCACCGTCGAACGCTTCTGTCCTATCGCGACATAGATGCAATAGAGCTTGATCTTCTCGTCGTTCGAGGTGTTGAGCGATTTCTGATTGAGGATGGTATCGAGCGCGATCGCGGTCTTGCCGGTCTGGCGGTCGCCGATGATCAATTCGCGCTGGCCGCGGCCGATCGGGATCAGCGCGTCGATCGCCTTGAGCCCCGTCGCCATCGGCTCGTGCACCGATTTGCGCGGGATGATGCCGGGCGCTTTCACGTCGACCTGCGATTTGCGGTCGGCCTTGATCGGGCCCTTGCCGTCGATCGGCTCGCCGAGCGCGTCGACCACCCTGCCGAGCAGCCCCTTGCCGACCGACACCTCGACGATGGCGCGGGTGCGCTTGACGGTCTGGCCTTCCTTGATCTCGCGGTCGGTGCCGAAGATCACGATGCCGACATTGTCGGCTTCGAGATTGAGCGCCATGCCTTTGACGCCGCTCTCGAACTCGACCATTTCGCCGGACTGCACGTTGTCGAGGCCATAGACGCGGGCGATGCCGTCGCCGACCGAGAGCACCTGGCCGACTTCGGAGACTTCGGCCTCCTGGCCGAAATTCTTGATCTGGTCCTTGAGGATTGCGGAAATTTCCGCGGCGCGGATATCCATTAGCGGGCCTCTTTCATCGCATGCCTGATGGCATTGAGCTTGGTGCGCAGCGAGGTGTCGACCATGCGGCTGCCGAGTTTCACAACCAGACCGCCGATGATCGCGGGATCGACTTTTATGGCGAGGTCGACGTCCTTGCCGCTGACCGATTTGAGCGCTGAGCGCAGCGCGTCGAGATGTTCGTCCTTGAGCGGTTCGGCCACCGTGACTTCGGCGATGGCCTCGCCCTTGTGCTTGGCGACCATCTCGCGATAGGCGCGCACCATGTCGCGCACCGCGAACAGCCGGCGGTTCGTGGTGACGAGCTTGAGGAATTTCGCCGCCAAGCCACCGATGCCGGTCTTGTCGAGCACGGCCGAGAGCGCCCGCAACTGCTCGTCGGCGGAAAACACCGGACTGCGCACCAGACGGTTGAGGTCGGCGCTTTCGGCAACGAGCGCATCGAAGCGCTCGAGGTCGGCCTTCACCGCGTCGATCGCATTGGTCTCGCGGGCGAGATCGAACAAGCCGGTCGCGTAGCGGCCGGCCATGCCGGAGACGATGGGTTCTGCTGCGGCCAAGGTTTTGCGCCTTCTCTCGTCGTGCGCTCGGAAGCTTTGGTTTTTTGCCAAAGGCTCGGCGGCGGTCCCTCGCGGACCCGCGCAAGCCCTTGGGATTTAAGCGGGACTTGGATATTCGCTGGACCTCACGGAAAAGCCCGCGAAGCCGCGAAAATCGAGGGTTTGCTAACATAGAGCGGAATGCGGTGCAACATCGCGAAACCTCGGCAAAACCGGGGTTTTGCGCGGCTCTCGATGGGGTCGGGAATTATGCGGCTTGGGCCGCCGCGTGTTGCCGGATGACGTCGAGGAAAATCTCGCCGTATTGCTTGAGTTTTGCTTCGCCGACGCCGTGCACGGCGGCCATTTCGGCGGCTGTGGTTGGCTTGCGCCGCGCCATGTCGATCAGGGTCTTGTCGGCGAACACCACGTAAGCCGCGACGCGCTGCTCCTTGGCCAAGGCCGAGCGGCGCTGGCGCAGCGCCTCGAACAGCGCCGTGTCGCCCGCCGCGCCGTCGGCCAGCGCCGCGGCATTGGCGGCGGCGCGCGCGGTCTTTTTCGTGGCGGGCTTGAGCGTGTCCTTGCGCAGCGTGACTTTGTCCGCGCCCTTGAGCACACGCCAGCCGTCGTCGGTCACAGACCAGGTGCCGTAGCCGGTGACATCCAACGCAATGATTCCGGCGCCGTGGAGCTGGCGAAAGATCGAGCGCCATTCCTGCTTGCCGTATTCCTTGCCGACACCGAACGTCGGCAGGCAATCGTGGCCGAATTTCAAGACCGCGTCGCTGTCATCGCCGATCAGCACGTTGGTCAGATGCTCGGTGCCGAAGCGCTCGCCGGTGCGCACGATGGCCGAGAGCGCCTTCTGCGCCGCGATGGTACCGTCGATCACCGCGGCGCCGTCGCAGCAGAAATCGCAGTTGCCGCACGCTTCGGTGGTCTCGCCGAAATAGGTCAGCAGCGTCTGGCGGCGGCAGCGCGGCGATTCGCACAATGACACCAGCGCGTTGAGGCGCTGGCGCTCGACTCGCTTCTGCTCGTTGGAGGCGTCGCTGTCGTCGATCTGCAAACGGCGCAAGCGCACGTCGCCCATGCCATAGAGCGTCAGCGTGTCGGCCGGCAGCCCGTCGCGGCCGGCGCGGCCGATCTCCTGGTAATAGCTCTCGATATTGGACGGCATGTCGGCATGCAGCACGAAACGCACGTCCGGCTTGTCGATGCCCATGCCGAAGGCGATGGTCGCGACCACGACGACGCCGTCCTCTTGCAGGAAAACATCCTGGTTGCGCGAGCGCGTCTGCGGCTCCATGCCGGCGTGATAGGACAGCGCCTTGACGCCGATCTGGCACAAATAGTCCGCCAGCTCCTCGGTCTTCCTCCGCGACGCGCAATAGACGATGCCGCTCTGGCCGGGATGATTTTTGATGAAATCCGCAACCTGCTTGCGGCCGCCGGCTTTGGCCTGCATCGCCAGGCGCAGGTTCGGCCGATCGAACCCGTGCACGAACACGGCCGGCGGCTCTTTGAACAGTTTTGCTTGAATATCGCTGCGCGTGGCGGCGTCGGCCGTGGCGGTGAACGCCACCGTCTGCACGCCACCGAGCGCCGTCTGCACGGTGCCGAGCGCCGCATATTCGGGGCGGAAGTCGTGGCCCCATTGCGAGATGCAATGCGCTTCGTCGACCGCCAGCAGCGCGACCTTGGCGCGCTTGAGAAATTCGATCGTGTCCGGTTTCAACAGCCGTTCCGGCGCCACATAGACGAGGCGCAATTCGCCGCGCGCGATCTGATCGAGGATTTTTCGGTTCTCCGCCGGGTCGTTCGCCGAGTTCAGCGCCGCCGCGGCAACGCCATAGCCGCGCAATTGCGCCACCTGATTGCGCATCAGCGCGATCAAGGGCGACACCACGATGGTAAGGCCGTCACGAATGAGCGCCGGCAGCTGGTAGCACAGCGACTTGCCGCTGCCGGTCGGCATCACCGCCAGCACATCTTGGCCATCGAGAATGGCGGCGACGATGTCGCCCTGCCCCGGCCGGAAGGTCTCGAAGCCGAAGGTCTTGTGAAGTGTGCGCTCTGCCGCCGCGAGGTCGGACATGACGGTTCCCTGGGGAATGTTCTATATTTGTTCCGCAGCCTCGGCAAGGGCGGCGTTACGCTCCGCGACCCCCAATCTCACATCCAGTTGAAGAACCTATGAGCGATCCCGTTGCCCTCGCAGAAGGTCTTGAACTTGGAGACGGCTTCGGTGTCGCCGTCATACTTCTCCTTCAATAGTAGCAGCAAGAGCCGTCCAATTTCCGATGCCGGAACATCGACCCAATACTCGTAGTCACTATCGCCCCAAATCTCTTGGACGCGCTGGCCAACATCGTCGCCTGCAAGACGTAGGCCACCGTCAGCGCGGAGCTGCGCGTGAATGGATATCGTTATGTCTGGCCGTTCCAGCCGCGCAATCGTGACCGAATTTTCCATCGGAATTTTCCTTGGCATCGAACAAGACTGCCCCGCCATGGAGCTATCAAGTGTAACGTCGCCTCGGCAAGCGCAGAACAGCGATGCGGCGGCGTTTCTTGCGCCATCGCGCCCGCTGAGGCACCTTGCCGGCCCACGCCGGGTTTCCTTTCCATGACCTCTGCCGCAAGCCGGGACGGCCTTCCTGTCGGCCGCCTCATCAAGCTTATGTTCGTGCTCTGGCTTGCCGGGGTCGCTATGCGCATGACCATTCTGGCCATGCCGCCGGTGATCCCGCAGGTGCACGACGAATTGCACATGTCGGAGACCCAGGTCGGGCTGTTGATCGGGCTGCCGCTGGCGCTGTTTGCGATTGCGGCGGTGCCGGGATCGCTGTTGATCGCGCGCATCGGCTCGAGCCTCGCGGTGATCCTCGGCATGGTGATCGCGGCGCTGGCCGGCGGCGCGCGGGCCGCGGCTTTCGACGTCGCGACGCTTTACGCCGCATCGATCGCCACCGGCTTCGGCGTCGCCATCATCCAGCCGGCAATGCCGACTTTGGTGCGCGAATGGCTGCCGCGCCACGTTGCGTTCGGCACCATCGCCTATTCGAGCGGCATGCTGATGGGGGCAATGTTCGCCACCGTCTTCACCATCCCGGTCGTCTTGCCCTTGGTCGGCGGCAGTTGGCGGCGCGATCTCGTCGCCTGGGCGGTGCCGGCGCTGCTGATCGCACCGGTGTTCTTTGTGTTGAGCCCGAAAACGGATTCGCGCGGCGTCACCAACGCGGCGATCGGCGGGCTGTGGTGGCCGGATTGGAAAAATCCGGTGGTGTGGCTGCTCGGCCTGGCCTTCGGCAGCAACAACAGCGCCTATTTTTCGACCAATGCCTTCCTCGGCGAATTTCTCACCAGCCACGGCAAGCCGGAACTGCTCGGCCCCGCGCTGGCTTGGCTCAACGGCGCGCAGATCGTCACGCCGATCATCTTGCTGACGATGGCGAACCGCATGCAGCGCAAGGCCTGGCCGTTCCTGATCTTCGGCCCGATCCTATTCGTTTCCTTTCTCGGGCTGATGTTCATCCCGTCGACATTGTGGATCATCATCTGCTCGGCTTCGATTGGCTTCACCACGGCGATCACCTTGATCGCGACGCTGGCGCTGCCGCCGCTGCTCAGCGCCCCGGCCGACGTGCCGCGCACGGCGGCCGGCATGTTCACCATCAGCTACACCATCGCCATCATCATTCCGACCATCAGCGGCGCGTTGTGGGACGCGACCGGCGTGCCGTGGACGGCGTTCGTGCCGCTGTGCGTGTGCGCCGTGGTGCTGACCGTGCTCGGCACCGTGGTGGCGCGCTATAAACCGGCGTTCGAAAAGGGCATAATTCGGCAATGATCAAACGACCGAAGACACCGCAGCGAAAGCCTAAGCCGGCGAAAAAAGGCCCGATGCTGCCGACCGACCGGCTCGCCTATTCGCCGATCACCGAGCGCGCAAAGCTCTTGCTGCCGAACGGCGCCCGCATGGCGGTGTGGGTCATCGTCAATGTCGAGGAATGGGACGCGACGCAGCCGATGCCGCGCACCGTGCTGACGCCGCCGGCCGGCGGCTCGCCGATGCCCGACGTGCCGAACTGGGCCTGGCACGAATACGGCAACCGCGTCGGCTTCTGGCGCTTCATCAAAGTGTTCGACGAGTTCAAAATTCCCGGCGTCATCGCCATCAACGGCGCGGCACTCGCCGCCTATCCGGCGATCGTGCGCGCCGCGGCCGAGCGCAACTGGGAGTTCATGGGCCACGGCTTTACGCAACGCAACATGCAGAAGGTGCCGGACGAGCGCGACGATATCCGCAAGACCCGCGAGGCGATCCTGCAGGCCACTGGCAAACCGCCGCGCGGCTGGCTCGGCCCGGGGCTGACCGAAACCTGGCAGACGCCCGATTTGCTGGTCGAGGAAGGCTACAACTATGTCGCCGACTGGGTGCTCGACGATCAGCCGGTGTGGCTGAAAACCCGCGGCAAGCCGATCGTCAACCTGCCCTATACGCAGGAATGCAACGACGTCGCCATGATGCTGATCCAGCACCACAAGGCGTCGGAATATTCCGACCGCGCGCTCGATCAGTTCGAGCAGATCTATGCCGATTCCGCCGACTCGGCCCGCGTGATGGCGATCTCGATCCATCCCTACATCATGGGCGCGCCGCATCGCCTAAAATATTTCCGCCGCGTGATCGAGCACATCAGCAAGAAACAAGACGTCCTGTTCTGGACCGGCGAGCAGATTCTCGACTGGTTCCTCGGCGCCGGACCGCGGGCACCTTGAGACTTCCGTGAGAAATCCTGAAACCCTCACTGACGCCGCGCACGGCGCCGACACCGGCGCGCGCGTGATGCTGGTGGTGCTGTGCTGCGTCTGGGGCGTCACCTGGCCGATCATGCGCATCGCGCTCAACGAAGTGCCGCCGTTCACCATGCGGACCTTCAGCACGCTGGTCGGTGGACTGGCGCTGTTCGCGGTGTGCCTCATCAGACGCAGCGATTTGCGGCTTCCCAGCGCCAGAGCCTGGACCCATGTTACTGTCTCATCGCTGCTCAATGTCGCCAGCTTCAGCGTGTTCTCGACCTTCGCCCAGCTCGGCGCCGCGACCTCGCGGGTGGCGATCCTGGCCTACACCATGCCGATCTGGGCGGTGGTCCTGGCGTGGCTCTGCCTCGGCGAGAAGCCGACCGGCACGCAGCCGATTGCGCTCGGGCTGTGCGTCGCCGGCCTCGCGGTGCTGATCTATCCGCTGACGGCGGGAGGAATTCCGTTAGGAATAGTCTTGGCGCTTGCCACCGGGGTGAGCTGGGCGGCCGGGACGGTCTATCTGAAATGGGCGCGGATCGCCGCCAGTCCGATGGCGGTTGCGATGTGGCAGATCGTGATCGCGTTCTTCGTCATCGGCGCCTGCATGATGATCTTCGAGGGCGGGCCGGATTTCCATGCCGCGCATGTCGACGGCGTGGTGGCGACCATGCTGTCGGGCCTGCTCGGCACCGGCGTCGCCTACGGCCTGTGGTTCACCATCATCCGGCGGCTGCCGGCCATGACGGCGTCGCTGGGCGTGCTCGGCAGTCCCGTGATCGGCGTCATCGCCTCGGTGCTGGTGCTGGGCGAGCGGCCCACCGCCGCCGACGTCGTCGGCTTCGCCTTGATCCTTGCCGCGTCGGCCTTCGCCTTGCTCGGCCGCACGCCACCGGCAGAAACCGTGACGCAACCGACTTGAATTTTTCTGCAAACGGCCGCCGCTTAGACCGGCAGGCACAGCGCGTTATCGACCAAGAGGTTGTCGTAGACGCAGCGCCGCTCGGCGAGCTTTAGGCCGTCGCCGACCCGGCGGAATTTGTCGTAATAGACGCCGACCTGATGCAGCTTTGCTTCCGGCCGGTCGAACAGCACTTGGACGACGACATAATTAGCACGCGCGCGGATGTCGCCGTTGGGCTCCTCGCCCAAAACCTGCGGGCTGCCGACGATGTGGCGCAGATAGCGCGGCGCGAACATCTCGGTCTTCATCGCGTGCGCGCGGTCGAGCAGCATGCCCTTGCTCTCGCAATAAATCAGGCCGACCGGCATGTTGCGGTCGGCGTTCTCGCGCGAGATCACGACATAGAAGGCGTCGTCGGTGAACATCTCCGCCCAATCGGCCAACCGCTGCTCATCGAGCGCCGCCGCATAGGCGCTGTTGAACGTATCGATCTCATGATGCAGCAATAGCGCTTCGATACGCTGGTCGTTGGCAATTGCTTTTGGCGAATCGAGCATCGCTCACACGCCCATCGCTTCGCGCCAATGCTTGTACATGGCACGAATGGCGGCTTCGGAGATCAGCGTATCGGCGGTGCCGGTATTTTGGGGGTCGAGCTTGACCAAATGCTTGCCGTTCGGCACGCGCTGCATGCCGTCCTGGACGAATTTGATAGCCTCGTTGTCCTCCAGCCCGAGGAAGCCGGCCGGCCCCATCAGATTGCCCTGGCGCAGGCGATGCCGGGTCATGTCCTCGTCGTCGCCCTCGAAGCCGAACATGGTCCACTTCATGATGAATTCGTGCGGTCCGCTCGGCACGATCTGGCGCACGCCGAGCGTGTTCATTTCCCGCTGCACGATCAGGTTGGGCCAGATCGTCGCCATGGTCACCGACCAGGGACTGTCGAATTCTTCGACGAAATCCATGAAACGCGGCTCGTGCAGCGTCAGCCCTTCCTTGTAGCTTCGCATTTCCTTCTTGGCGTCGCCCGACAGCGCCTTGGCGTCCGACTTCGCCGACGCCATGACGCCGTGCCGGCCGCTCTTGTCGGCAAGCATCAGCGAGCGGTTGCCGACGACGAGCAGGCCGAAAGTGACAAGGAACGTATGCAAGAGCGTGGCGTGATACGGGTCCTTGAGGTTCTCGTGATAGAGCTTCCAGTTCCCCGGAAGGGAATGCCGATAGTGTCCGAGCACTTTCAATTTGCGGCCGTCGAACGTCGCCTCGAATTCGCGCAACACCTCGGGCCCGAGATAATCGGGGAACGATTCCATATCGTCGGCATAGGACGCGAACACGACGCCACGATGGGTCGTGACGTTCAGCTTGCGCAGTCCGTGGTCCTGCATCTTGAAATCGGCCGGCATGCCGCCCTTGCCGGCCATGCCGCGGCGGAACGGCACGCCGATCAAATTGCCTTGCAGATCGTAGGTCCACTGGTGATAGGGGCAGATGAATTCGTTCGCCGAGCCGCTGAGCTCGCGGCAGAATTCCGAGGCGCGATGCGCGCAGCGGTTCTCGAACGCATGGATCGCACCGTCCGTGGTGCGGGTCACCACGATCGGGGTCGGCCCGACATTGGAGCGGATGAAATCGCCGGCGTTGGGAATCTCCGCCTCGAGCGCGATATAGTTCCAGGTGTGGCCGTGGAAGATGCGCTCGACTTCGCGCTCGTAAATCGCCTGGTCGGTATAGACCCAGTCGGGGATGACCGAGAGATCGTCGTCCGGCCAGACGTAATCGTGCGGGAAATTCGACAATTGCAGCGTCATTGCGGTCGTCCTGACAGCGCCGTTCAAGCCCTTCGAGCATAGCCCAGCGCCCCCGTGTTGCAACGGATTTGCGGCGTGCAAAGCGCGGGCGTAGGCTCAGCGCAACCCGGCAAGGAGACCGACCATGGCGCAGGAACCGCTCGCCACCCGAGGCAATTATCTGCACATCTACGATTTTCGCGTGATGAAAGGCAAAGAGGACGAGTTCATCCGGCTGTTCGAGGAATTCGATTATTCGGACGGCAATCCAATGCATAAATCCTCGGCGCAGGTGAAGGACGGCGTGCTGTGCCGCGACACCGAGGATCCGCAGCGCTTCTTCCTGATCGCCGAATGGGCCGACATCGAAGAGCACGCCCGCATCCGCAAAATCCTGGCCAACGAGATCAAGCCGGAATTCATCAAATACATCGAAGGCCACAAATTCGTGCCGAAATACGTCGAGGTCGTCTTGTCGACGCCGGACGAGATTTTGAAGAAAGCGGCGGAGTAGCGCGCGGCCAGCGCTACGCCTTGACCTGCAACGCCAGTTCGGCGATGCGGGCGACCATCGCGCTCTGCGGATCGGTGAGCGGGTCGATGACCGTGAAGTGGTTGGTGCCGGCGATTTCCTCGTAGCGCATCTTGCCCGCGCCCTGCCACGCCTGCACGATGAGCTGACTCTGGCGCCTGAACTCGCTCGATTCGAGCGCGCCGACCACCGAATCCAAAGTGCGGGCGCGCGGCAGCGGCCAGAATGCCGGCGAGACGGCGCGCACGCTTTCGGCGGTGAGCCGTAAATCCTGGTTTGCGCTCACGCCAAGGAGTGGGGTGAGATCGTACAGGCCTGAGATCGCGTAGCCGGCAGGTGCCAAATCGGCCGGCGCCTTGGGATAAAGCGACGGCCAGTCGGTGCCGACCATGGCGGCGGCGAGATGCCCGCCAGCGGAATGGCCGACGACGAACATCGGCCGGTCGAGCCGTTGCCACAGGAACAAGCAAGCGCGGCGCATTTGCTCGATGATGTCGGCGATGGTGACGACCGGACACAGATCGTAACCCGCGACCGCGACCGTGATGCCGCGCGCGTTCAAGCCGCGCGCCATGTGGCTGAACATCGACGGATCGAGCGAGCGCCAATAGCCGCCATGAATGAACAGCGCCAGCGGCGCGGCGGCGGCGGCGCCGGCCTGCGCATGGAACAGATCGAGGTATTGCCGCGGCGTCTCGCCGTATGCCAGGCCGAGCTCGGCGCGGCCGTCTTTGAGCGTGTCGGCGCGATAAAGCTCGGCGTCGCGAATCCAGCGGGCGAAAATCTCCGCATGCTCCGGCACCCGGGCGCGATTGTTATATTCGGCTTCGTAGTCGATTGTCGCCATCGGCGGCTCCCCGGCTTTCGGTACCAGATTGCGGCAAGGCTGCCCGATGAGCAAGGCTCCGTCAGATACTCGACAGTCGGCCGAAATCTGCTAGTGGAACGCCATGAAAGTCGACGGCAAACCAATGCGCAGCATCTGGCTGGAGCCGGATGGCTGGTCGGTCGGCGTGATCGATCAGACCGTGCTGCCGCATCGGTTCTCCACCGCACGCCTCGCCACGCTCGACGAAGCGGCGCACGCCATCGGCGCCATGGTGATCCGCGGTGCGCCGCTGATCGGCGCCACCGCCACCTATGGCATCTGCCTGGCGCTGCGCGCCGACGCCTCCGACGAAGCGCTCGATCGGGCTTATGCGACGCTCCTCGCCACGCGCCCGACCGCGATCAATCTCAAATGGGCGCTCGACGAGATGGTGGCCGCGGTCCGCAACCGGCCGCGCGCCGAACGCTCCGCCGCTGCCTATCGGCGCGCCGCCGAGATTTGCGACGAAGACGTCGCCATCAACACCGCGATCGGCCGCAACGGCCTGCCGCTGATCGAGGCCATCGCCGCGCGCAAGAAGCCGGGCGAGCGGGTCAACGTGTTGACCCATTGCAATGCCGGCTGGCTGGCGACCGTCGACGTCGGCACCGCCACGGCGCCGATCTACCTGGCGCACGACAAGGGCATCGCCGTTCATGTCTTTGCCGACGAAACCAGGCCGCGCAACCAGGGCGCGTCGCTCACCGCCTGGGAGCTCGGCCAACACGGCGTGCCGCACACCGTGATCGCCGACAATACCGGCGGCCACCTGATGCAGCACGGCGCGGTGGATCTCGTCATCGTCGGCACCGACAGGGTCACCGCCAATGGCGACGTCTGCAACAAGATCGGCACCTATCTGAAGGCGCTCGCCGCGCGCGATAACAGTGTTCCCTTTTATGTGGCGCTGCCGTCGCCGACCATTGATTTCACAGTTGCCGACGGAGTCGCCGAGATTCCCATCGAGGAACGCAGCGCCGATGAGGTGGCGACCATGACCGGCCGCACCGCCGACGGCCGCATCGAGACCGTGCGCATCGTGCCCGACGGCTCGGCGGTGGCGAATTACGGATTCGACGTGACGCCGGCGCGGTTGGTCACCGGTCTCATCACCGAACGTGGCGTGATCGGCGCCTCGCGCGCGGCACTGGCGGGGGCTTTCCCGGACCGCGCAGGTACGCCAAAATGACGCCTGCCGTGTATCGGCGGTTCTCCGTTGTGTCGCGTTTTCCGGAGTGCGTGGCGTGCGTAAGGTTCCGTACCGTCCGCTGTCGAATCCGCCTTTGCCTGGAATCTTGGCGATGACGCTTAGCTCAATGGCTGCAGCTTTGCCGGTCGATGGCCGGCAATCACCGACCGCGCTGGCGATCGCCCGCGGCACCGCGCGCTACCTGCATGCGCTCGGCTATTGCGTGGTCGGCGAATTGCCGCTGCCGTCGGGCCGGCGCGCCGACCTGGTCGCGCTCGGCGGCGACGGCGAGATCGTCATCGTCGAGATCAAATCGTCGGTGGCCGATTTCCGCGCCGACCAGAAATGGATGGATTACCGGCTGCACTGCGACCGGCTGTTTTTCGCCACCATCGCGGAAGTGCCGTGCGAGATATTCCCCGCCGACGCCGGCCTCATCGTGGCGGATGCCTTCGGCGCATCGATCGTATGCGAGGCCCCGGAGCACCGGCTGCCGGCGGCGACGCGCAAGAGCATCATGCTGCGCTTTGCCCACGCGGCGGCGCTACGTTTGCAAGCGCTGGCCGATCCGCAGGGACCTTACGCCGGGGAATTCTGAGCGCTTTAAGCGTTACGCGGCGACCGCCACGGTATTCCACGAGGCTTTGAGCCGCTCGAGGAAGTGGCGCAGCATCACCAGATCGACCGGCTTTGGGATGCATTCCCAGATATCCAGGTTGAGCCGCTCGGCGACCTTCACGGTCTCCTTGCAGGTCGCATAGTCGGCCCCGGTGACGACGATGATCGGCGCCGTCGAGCCGAGCATCGACAGGTGATGCAGCATTTCGGTGCCGGCATGATTGCCGAGCGACAGGTCGAGCGTGATGCAGTCGAACGCGGTTTCCTGCGCCAGCTTCGCCGCCTCGTCGTAGCTCGCAGCACCGGCCGGCAGAAAGCCGGCCTTGGCGGCGACCCGGCAGATGATCATGCGATGAAGATTGTCGTCGTCGATGACCAGGAGCCGCGGCATGGTATGCCGCGCCGCATTCATGATCGCCGAGAATTCCTGGTCCGAGCCGAGCAGGCTTTGCTGTTCGAACATCATATCACTGCCTACAAACCCGTTTCTGGTTGTCGGGCAGTGTCAGGCCGCGCGTGCGAAATTTGAATTAATACGACCGCAGAAATGTCGGGCTATTTATGCCCAATGGCATTAATCCGGTTAGCCGCCGGTAAATGGAATATCTAAAAATCTAACGATTTCACTTTTTAAAGTCATTTGGGCGCGCGCTTGGCGAGGATGCGCTGCAAGGTGCGGCGGTGCATGTTGAGGCGGCGCGCAGTTTCCGAAACATTGCGGCCGCACAATTCGTAGATGCGCTGGATGTGCTCCCAGCGCACGCGGTCCGCCGACATCGGATTTTCCGGCGGCTCGATCTTCCTGTTGTCGAGGGCGAGCAGCGCCGCCGCAACGTCGTCGGCATCGACCGGCTTGGCGAGATAATCGACTGCGCCGAGTTTTACCGCGTTCACCGCCGTGGCGATGTTGCCGTAGCCGGTGAGGATGATGGCACGCGCTTCCGGCCGGCGCTTTTTCATCGCCGAAATAACGTCCAGCCCGTTGCCGTCGCCGAGCCGCATATCGACCACCGCAAAGGCGGGCGCGGCCTTCTCGACCTGCAATAGCCCGTCGGCAACCGATTCCGCCGTGGTCACCACGAAGCCGCGGCCTTCCATGGCGCGGGCAAGCCGTTGCAGGAACGATTTGTCGTCTTCGACGATCAGGAGTGAGCGCTCGTTCGGCAGCGCCGCGGCCGTTGCAGTGGTCATGGCAATTTCAAGCTCCATCGCAATAATCTCCCGCCCCCTGCATCAACGACCTGATCACCGACCGGGCCAATGCCTTCCTAACAATTAGGAGGCTTGGGCGGCCGGCTCAAGAGGCGGCGCCGCCAACGGCCGTTCGAAATCGGCCCGGCTCCAGGTAACGCTAATGGTGGCGCCGTGCAGCGGCGGGGCCTGATTGGTCAGCGAAAGCTTGGCGCCCGAGCGCTCCAACAGCGTTTTGGCGATAAAAAAGCCCAAGCCCAGCCCGAACATTGCATCTTCGTCACCTTCCGGGCCGCGCGGTCCGGGCCGCCGGTGGGTCACATAGGGCGCCCCGAGGCGGTCGATTATTTCCGGCGCAATACCCGGGCCGTCGTCGCTGATGATGATGCTGATCTCCTCGTCGGTCCATTGCGCGAAAATCTCGACGCGGCGATGGGCGAAATCGACGGCGTTTTCGATCAGGTTGCCCAACCCATAGCGGATCGCCGGATTGCGCGCGCCGGACGGCTCGCTGCTGCGGTCAGGCGGCAAAGTCACGCCGATCGCGATGCCGAAATTGCGGTGCGGGGCGACGGCCTCCTCGATCAGGGCGGACAGCGGCGTGCGGTCGAACGGCTCGCCGGTGGGCAGCTCGGTGATCTTGGCCAAAATTTCGCGGCAGCGCTGTGCCTGCTCGCGCAGCAGTTTCACGTCTTCGGCATGGGGCGATTTCGGATCGAGCGCCCGCTCGATTTCCCGCACCACCACGGTGATGGTGGAGAGCGGCGTGCCGAGTTCGTGCGCCGCGGCAGCGGCAAGGCCGTCGAGCTGCGACAGATGCTGCTCGCGTGCCAGCACCAATTCGGTCGCCGCCAAGGCATCGGACAGCTGGCGCGCTTCCTCGGCGATCTGCCACGTATAGACGCCGATATAGCCGATCGCGAGCAGGATCGAGAGCCAGACCCCGACCATGTAGATTTCGGGAAGCTGCAGCGGGTCTTCGTTGTCCCATGGCAGGTCGTAATGGACGAACACCAGCACCGTGGCGCAGACCATCGCGAAGGTGCCGATCAGAAGCGTCATGCGCGGCGGCAGCGCGGTCGCCGAGATCAGGACCGGCCCGAGCAGCAGGAAGGCGAATGGGTTCTCCAGGCCGCCGGTGAGGTAGAGCAGCGCCGCGAGCTCCGCGATATCGAAGCCCAACAGCCAGGCGGCGCGGTCGGGTTCGAGCCATTGCGTCTCGCGGAAACCCAAGCGCAGCGCCACGTTGAGCAGCGCCGACAGTGCGATGACGGCGAGGCAGGCCCAGATCGGAACCTCGAATTCGAGGCCGAAATGGACCACCAGCACGGCGCCGAATTGGCCCAAAACCGCGAGCCAACGCAGGCGAACCAGCGTATCCAGCCGCACATTGCGCGGCCGATCATTGATCCGTGGCAGACCGAACATGGGCCCTAATGTAGCGGTTGGTGGGCCCAATCCAAACCGGCAAGGTGACGCTGGCGCTTAAGCTCCCGATGCGCGAAAATGACCGCAAATCATCCTGCCAGGAGAGACGCCATGGCCTATGAGCTCGATCAGTTCATATCGGACTGCCGTTCCATTCTGTCGCGCGATCCCGGCCCCAACGGGCGCGAGCAAGTGCGCACGCGGCTAGAGCAGCTGCTGCAAAATCCGGATTTTGTTCGCAAGCATTGCGAAGAGGCGCCGCGCGGCTTGCATGTGCTCTATGAGGACCCCAAGCTCGGTTTCCAGGTCCTCGCCCACATCAACGACAAGGCGCGGGTATCGCCGCCGCACGACCACGGCGCGTCGTGGGCAATCTACGGCCAGGCTACCCACTACACCGACATGATCGAATGGGAGCGCGAGGACAACGGCGACGATGCGCAGCACGCCAAGCTCAAGCCGGTGAAGAAATACCGCCTCACGCCGGGCAAGGCCGGCATCTATCAGGACGGAAAAATTCATTCGATCGACTATCCCGATCATTCCCGCTTCGTCCGCGTCACCGGGACCAATCTCGATCAAATCCAGCGCGTACGCTTCGACCTGAAAACCGGTGAAGTGCATCAAATGACGCCACAGCAGGCGACGTGACAGACGGCAGTGAGCGCACCTGCGGTTAGCCCGGCCGAGCTGCGGCGCATGATCGGCGACGGCGGCGAGCTTGCACTCGTCGACGTCCGCGAGGAGTTGATCTTTTCGCAGCGCCATTTGTTGCTGGCGCGCTCGATCCCGCTGAGCCGGTTCGAGCTGAAATTCGCCCAGCTGGTGCCGCGCCGTTCGACGCGCACCGTGCTGTGCGACGACGGTGACGGTGCCGCCGGCCGCGCCGCGACGATCCTCCAGCGCAACGGCTATTCGGACCTCGCCATTCTTGACGGCGGCGTCGACGCCTGGGCGGCGGCCGGATACGAGCTGTTCTCCGGCGTCAACGTGCCGAGCAAGGCGTTCGGCGAATATATCGAGCATGAAAGCGGCACGCCGAACATCGCGGCGGCGGAGCTTGAGCAATTGTTGCGCGATAAGGCCGATATCGTCGTGCTCGACAGCCGCCCGTTCGATGAATATTCGCGCGTCTCGATCCCGACCGGCGTCAATGTGCCGGGTGCCGAGCTGGTATTGCGCGCCCGCGAGATCGCGCCGTCGCCGGACACCATGATCGTGGTCAATTGCGCCGGCCGCACCCGCAGCATCATCGGCGCGCAGTCGCTGATCAACGCCGGCGTGCCCAACAAGGTCGTGGCGCTGCGCAACGGCACCATGGGCTGGAGCCTCGCCGGCTTTGCTTGCGACAGCGGCAAGGACCGGCGCGCACCGGACGTTTCGCCAAAGACCCTCGACTGGGCGCGAACGGCGGCACTGCAGGTAGCGCGAAGCTGCGGCGTCGAACGTATCGATCGCGCCACGTTGGAAACATGGCGCAAGGACACGACGCGGACGCTTTATCTGTTCGACGTCCGCGACCCGGCCGAATACGCCGCTGGCCACGTCGCCGGCGCGGTCTCGGCGCCGGGCGGCCAGTTGGTGCAGGCGACGGATCAATATGTCGGCACGCTCGGCGCCCGCATCGTGCTGGTCGACGACGCCGAAGTGCGCGCGGCGATGACCGGATCGTGGCTGCGCCAGATGGGCTGGAAGGATGTTTTCGTATTGGCCGAGACCGGATTAGAAAGGGGACTGCCCAAATTGACAACACTTGACGGCGAGACGCAGTCGGGCAGCACCATCGATTGCGCCGCCCTCAACGCGCTATTGTCGCGCAACGCTGCGACCGTCGTCGGTCTGGCACCGAGCCGGGATTATCTCGCGGGTCACATTCCCGGCGCCTGGTTTGCGATCCGGACGCGGCTCAGCTGCGCGCTTCCAAAAATTCCGCTCGGCGAAACGCTGGTACTTACATCCGAAGACGGCGCCCTTGCGAGCCTGGCGGTAGCCGAAGCAATGGCGCTGGTCGATATTCCGGTGCGCGTCCTTGCCGGCGGCAATGCGGCGTGGCGGGCTGCCGGTTACGCCTTATCAACCCAGCCTCAGATGGCCGACGAAGCCGTCGATCAATGGCGCAAGCCTTACGAACGCACCGGCGATACCAAGGCGGCGATGAACGAGTATCTGGCGTGGGAGATCGACCTCCTGCCGCGCATTGCGCGGGATGGATCGTTGAAATTCTTCTCTCACTAGACTGCACCCTGGTTAGCGTCCGTTCTTTGCCCAGGCGAGCGCGCGCTCGAGACGGTCGTTGCCCCAGAACAATTCTCCGTCCGTTGTCACGAAACTCGGCGCGCCGAAAATGCCGAGCTGCTGTGCCTCCTCCGTCTGCGCACGCAGCCTGGCCTTGTTTGTGTCCGTTCGCGCAGCATCAAGCACCGGCTCCGGCTTGACGTTCAGTCGCGCGAGTATATCGCTGAGGACCGCCACGTCATCGATCTGAAGGCCGTCACAGAACTCCGCCAGGAATACGGCTCGGCAGAACTGCTCACCCCAAGACTGCTCAGCCGAAGCCGTGCCGAGTCCAACTAACGCGACGCGTGCAGCGAGCAGGCTGTTTTGCGGAAAGGGCTCAGGCCGCCGGAATGACAATTTGAAGTCCGCACACAGCCGCTCGAGATCGCGCCACATATTGCCGCCCTTGGCAGCATAGAGATTGAAAGGCGAGGTGCTCCAGCCCTGTGCTTGGAACACCGGTCCAAGCAGAAACGGGCGAAAGCGCACCGTGACGCCAGCCTCGCGCGCCAGCGGCGCGATTCGCATCGCCGCCGGGTAGGAATAGGTCGAGGCAAATTCGAACCAGAAGTCGAGAGACGGCACGTTAGTCACGCCGCCACTTCAAGCAGGATTTCCGCGAGCCGCTCCGGCATATCGACCATCACGTCGTGGCCGCTCGGCACTTCGTAGCTGCGCCACGACGGATCGGAGCGCACTTCGCTCAGCGCCCGGTCGAATCCCGGATTGGCATAGCTCTTGGCGCGGATGTAGCTCTTGCGCGCGATGCGCTCGCGCGCGCCGGTCAGTGCGATCTTGTCGGTGAAGGTGCCGATCGGCTGGCCGACGCACAGGCGATCCACCCAGGCGCGGTCTGCCGGGTTGACGCCAAAGGCTTCCGCGGGCCGCGGCGGGATCACGATATCGCCGCGTTGCAGTGCCGCAAGCGCTGCTTCCCTGACGGCAGGGCCGGTCAAGTCCTGCACCGCCTCGCCATGACGCGGCACGAAGGCGTCGAGAAACACGATCGACCGGATCGCCTGCGGCAGCGTTTCGGCGACGCCGGAGATGACCATGCCGCCGTAGGAATGGCCGCATAGCACGATGTCGCTCAAGCCTTCCCATTTCATCACATTGACTACGTCGGCGATGTGCGTCTTCAGGTCGATGCCGGCGCGCAGCAGGTGCGATCGCTCGCCGAGCCCGGTGAGTGTTGGCGTGAAAACCACATGACCGCCGCCGCGCAGCCGGTCGGCGACGCGCTGCCAGCACCAGCCGCCGTGCCACGCGCCGTGGACCAGAACGAACGTGTAGGCCATGGGAGTCTCCGTCAGGGATGCCAGGCGGCATCCGCGGCGCTCGTCTCGGCGCCGCTGTGCTGCGCCTGTTCGATCACCTTCAACAAGGCGCGCAGCACTTCGGCGACACCGTCGCCGCTGACGGCAGAGACCACGAGCGGCGTCTTTTTCGCCGCACGTTTCAGTCGCGCGACTTGTTGCTTGATCTCGTCGGCACTCATGGCGTCGGCCTTGCTCAGCGCCAATATCTCCGGTTTCTCCGTCAGGCCGTGACCGTAGGCGGCAAGCTCCGCGCGCACCGTCTTATAGGCAAGGCCCGCGTCCTCGCCGGTGCCATCGACCAAGTGCAGCAACACACGGCAGCGCTCGACGTGGCCGAGGAAACGGTCGCCGAGGCCGACGCCTTCATGGGCGCCTTCGATCAGGCCCGGAATGTCGGCGAGCACGAATTCGCGGCCGCCGACGTCGACCACACCGAGCTGCGGATGCAACGTGGTGAACGGGTAATCGGCGATCTTCGGCTTGGCGGCGCTGACGGCGGCGAGAAACGTCGATTTTCCGGCGTTCGGCAGGCCGACGACGCCGGCATCGGCGATCAGCTTCAGCCGCAGCCGGATGGTGAGCTCGGTGCCGGGCTGGCCGGGATTGGCGTGGCGCGGCGCGCGGTTGGTCGAGCTTTTGAAACGCGCATTGCCGAAACCGCCGTTGCCGCCATGCGCCAGCACGACACGGTCGCCGAGTTCGGTGAGATCGGCGAGCAGCGTTTCGCCATCCTCCTCGTAAATTTGCGTGCCGACCGGCACTTTGAGCACCATATCGGCGCCGTTGGCGCCATGGCGGTCTTTGCCCATGCCGCCGCGGCCGTTCTTCGCCGTGAAATGCTGCTGGTAGCGGTAGTCGATCAGCGTGTTGAGGCCGTTGACCGTCTCCGCGACCACATCGCCGCCATTGCCGCCGTCGCCGCCGTTCGGCCCGCCATATTCGATGAACTTTTCGCGCCGGAACGACACGCAGCCGTTGCCGCCGTCGCCGGAGCGAATGTAGACCTTGGCTTCGTCGAGGAATTTCATTTCCCTGTTTCGATACGCTTTGCGTTTAGCGCTTTCGCTCCATTACTGCGCGCTCCAGAGCTTGGCGGATGTAGCGCTGATAGGGAATGCCTTCACGCTTGGCATTCTTGCGTACGGCGTTGAGCAGTTCTTCGGAAATTCGCAGATTCAGCGATTTTTGCTTCGGCTTGAATTCGAAGCGCATCCACTGTGCGGATTTGAAGTTACCCGCGTGCAGATAATCACTCAGGTCTTGCTCAAGAAACGCTTCGGCTTCTTCATCGGTCTTGAGCACTGGAAATTTCTTTTTCATATCGAGCGATCTCCTTCCTGTGCATGTAGCGCGCGCTGATCGGCCGCCAAACCGTCCGGTCGTTTCTTCGCCGCGGCGTGAAGACAACGAAGGCGTATCGTCCACCCGAACTCCGGCCGACGGCGATGAAGCGAGGCTCATCCTCAAAATTTTTGAGGTCCGGCACGATAAAAGTCTCACCATGCGCGAGAACGTATTCGATATCGGCGATGGACAATCCGTGCTTCTGGCATTTTCGCCGGTTGCCATCGTCCCAATCGAAGCTGGCCGCGCCATGCTCCATGATCGACTATATAGGCGTTTGCCTACACAAACGTCAACACTGCTGCGTTACACCGTGCGGCTCGCCCGCCCCCAGCTCTTCAACGACGCCCACAGGCCGCGGTCGAGGCGGAAACGGTCGATCGGCGCCGCCGAGTTGATGGCGCGGATGCGCGACAGCCGTACGCCGGTCCATTGGAAGCCGCATTTCTCCAGCACCCGGCGCGAGGCCGGATTGTTGACGCGGGCGCCGGATATCAGCGTGTCATGCTCGAGGTCGCCGAAGGCGTGGTCGATCAAGGCGCGCACGGCTTCGGTGGCAAAACCGCGGCCCCAATAGGCCACGCCGAGCCAATAGCCCAGTTCGGGCCCGTCTTCGCGCAGGTCGACGCTGCAGATGCCGATCGGCGCGCCGTCGAGCGTGATGGCGAAGCACGCTTCGCCCTCGCGTTTGTTGATGGCGGCGATGAATTGCTCGGCGTCCTCGACCGCGTAGGGATGCGGAATGCGCGCGGTGTTGGCGGCGATGCGGCGGTCGTTGACGAGAATAGCAATCGCTTTGACGTCGCTGCGGCGCGGGGCGCGCAGCACGAGCTGTGCGGTGGCAAGGACAGGAAGGATCTCGTCCTGCCGCGGCGGCGTAAAAACCTGTTCCGAGAGAGTCATGGAATGGCTCCATCAAAAACCGAAAGGGGGACCGGCATGCCGGTCCCCCTGATCTCGGAGCCCATTCGGGTCCGCCGGGCGACTGGATGCCGGCGGACCTCATATGATCCACCGTGTTACTGGGCCTGAGCCTCCGCCGTCGGAAGTACCGATACGAAGACGCGGCCCTTGGCTTTGGTACGGAACTCGATCTTGCCGTTGATTTTCGCGAACAACGTGTGGTCTTTGCCGACGCCGACATTGCGGCCCGGATGCCATTTGGTACCGCGCTGGCGCGCGATGATGTTGCCGGCCACCACCTCTTCGCCGCCAAAAATCTTGATTCCCAGCCGCTGGCCGCCCGAATCGCGGCCGTTGCGTGAGGATCCGCCTGCTTTTTTATGAGCCATCGCTGGCCTCCGAACCTTTCTTGCTTCCTAGCTATACAGCAAAAGTGACAAAAGCATCACCACCCTGCATCATTTCTTTGGCTTGCCCTTTGGCTTGTTCTTGGGCTTCGCTCTGGCCGCGGGTGCCTTGGCTTTGGCCTTGGGCGCCTTCTTGGCTTTCTTCGCTGTGGCGCCTTCTGCGGCAGCCGCGGTTTCACCCGCCTCGGCACCGGCTTCGGCCGCAGGCGCCGCAGCGCGCTTCGGCCGCGGCTGCACGGTCTTGTTGGCCTTCTTGCCGTCGGTCAGAATCTCGGTGATGCGGATCAAGGTGAATTCCTCGCGGAAGCCACGCTTGCGCCGCGAGTTCTTGCGCCGGCGCTTCTTGAACGCGATGATTTTTGGCCCGCGCGCCTGATCCAGCACCTCGGCCGCGACCGTGGCGCCGGCGACGGTCGGGGCGCCGAGCGTCACGCTATCGCCGCCGACGACGAGCACCTCGCCGAACTCGACGATCTCGCCCCGCTCGCCCTTCAATTTGGCGACCTTGAGCACATCTTCGGCGGCGACCCGGTACTGCTTGCCGCCCGTCTTGAAGACCGCGAACATCTTTTTCGTCCTCGTGTTCGATCCGGTGCTCGGATTTTTGCGTCCGGACCGGCTTCTTGCAGTCGTTTCTGCTGGTGGTTACCGGCGCGGGTGCCTAGAGGGCACCGAAATGCGCTGGAACCGGCGTCCTTATGGCGGGAGCCCTAGCCCCTTGTCAAGAAAAGCAATCCCGCCACGAAGCGGCGCTATGTCCCTTGCAGAACCCATGCCGTTGGCGTTCCTTTAAGGTCAAACAGGGTCGGCAAGGCCCCCTCGGGAGACAACGCCGATGACGATGCTGTCGCGCCGCGCCTTGCTCGCCGTCACGCTGCCGGCTGTTGCGGCCGGCATGGCGCGCGCGGAAGATGCCGAGGACTATCCCACCCGGCAGGTGACATTCATCGTGCCGTTCGCGCCGGCCGGCGGCACCGACATCCTGGCGCGCATGCTCGGCCAAAAACTCGAACAGCGGCTCAACAAATCGTTCGTGGTCGAGAACCGTCCCGGCGCCGGCACGGTGATCGCGACCAACTTCGTCGCCAATTCGCCGCCCGACGGCTACACCATTTCGATGACGGTATCTTCGCTCGCCATCGACGTGACGCTGTACAAGAAGCTGCCCTACGATGTGCCTAAGGATTTGGCCATGGTGGCGCTGATCGCTTCGGTGCCGTTCGTGCTGGTGGTCAGCCCGTCGCTGCCGGTCACCAGCGTCGACGATCTCATCAAGCTCGCCAAGCAAAGGCCGCTGAGCTACGGCTCCGGCGGCATCGGCGCGTTTCATCATCTGGCCGCGGCGCTGTTTTGCAGCATGGCCGGCATCAAGATGACCCACGTGCCGTATCGCGGCACGGCGCCCGCGCTCAACGACCTGATCGGCGGCTATATCCAGCTCATGTTCACCGATCTTGGCCCGGCACTGCCGCTGATCAACGGCGGCAAGGTGCGCGCACTGGCGGTGACCACGAAGGATCGCTTTGCCACGCTGCCCGACGTTCCGCCGCTCGCCGATGCCGGCGTGCCGGGCTACAACGCCGCCGCGTGGCAGGCGGTCATTGCGCCGGGGAAGACGCCCAAGGACATTCTCATCAAGCTCAATTCCGAGCTCAACACGATTGTTGGGCTCGACGAGGTGCGCGCGCGCATGAAAGATCTCGGCATGCTGCCGATCGGCAAAGGCACGCCGGACGAATTGCAGCGTTATCTCGTGTCGGAAATCGCGCGCTGGGGCAAAGTCGTCGAAGCAGCCGGCATTGCCCACTCCGAGTGACAACTTGGCCGCGCCTTCCGCATCATCCGACATTGATCGCCAGCTTCCCGCCGGCGATGAGGTTTTTTTAGATCATCTCGCCCATTTCGTTCATGACGCCGAGGCGGCACGCCGCGCTTTTGCGCGCTGCGGTTTTACGCCGACGCCGGTCTCGATCCAGGTCAGCCCCAATCCCGCGGGCGGGATGAGCCCGACCGGGACCGGCAACGTCACTGCCATGTTTTCGCGCGGCTATATCGAGGTGCTGTTCAAGACCTCCGATACGCCGTTGAGCCGTGAATTCGATGCCGCGCTGGCGCGCCACGCCGGACTGCATCTCGCCGCCTTCGCCGTCGCCGACGCGGAGCAGACGCACCGGCGTCTGGCGGCCGGCGGCTTCGCGGTCCGTCCGCTGGTACAGATGTCGCGCCCGGTCGAGACCGCAACCGGCCCCGGCACCGCAGCCTTCACCATCGCCCGCGTCGAACCCGGCGTCATGCCGGAAGGCCGCATCCAGATGCTGACCCATCACACCGAAGAGACGGTATGGCAGCCGCGCTGGCTCGCGCATCCCAACAGCGCCATCGGCCTGATCGACGTCGTCATTGCCGTCGCCGATGTCGAAGAGGCCGCGCAGCGATTCGCGCGTTTCACCGGTGGCGCGATCACGCGGACACCGGGCGGCGCGGTGCTGCGCCTCGATCGTGGCGGCGTCTATCTCGTCAGCCATGACAGGGCTACGGAAAAACTGCCGGAAGTGCCGTTCACGACGCTGCCGTTCATCATCGGCTATGCGTTGCGCGTCCAATCGCTCGGCGCCGCCGAGGCGGCGATCGATGGCGCCGACCTCGAATGGCGTGCCATCGAAGACGGCATCGTCGCAACTTTTCCGGCGGAGCTCGGCGAGGGCGCGTGGTTTTTCGTCGAGCGCGCCGACGCGCTGCCGTGGCGGCGCTAGACTCTGCCGCGTGTCCCGGATGCGGCGCAGCGCGAAGCGATGCGACGCTGATCCGGGACCTTCACAAACTCGGAGTTTGGAACGATCCCGGGTCTGCAGCGCATCACTGCGTGCTGCGCTGCGCCCGGGAAACGTGCGTTATTCCGCCGGCACCTTCTCGGCTTCGGCCGGGACGACTTCCTTCACCGCTCCGCGCCAGCCGTTGTGCGTCAGGTCGAAGATAATGCCGTCCGGGTTCTTGTATTTGACCTCGTAGAAGGCGTGCGGATTGTCCTCCGGCCGGCCGCCGAAATAAGTGGCGCCGGCGTCGGTCGCCTTCTTGGCGGCTTCGTCGAGATTGTCGACCCACATGCCGAAATGAACGAGGCCGTGATAGCCCTTGTGGAAGCCCGGAACGTCGCCCTCGTATTTCAACAGTGCCACATTGATGGTGCCGTCGGAGACGTAGCAGCCGATGCCGGCCTTGCCGACGCGCTTCATGCCGAACGCTTCCTCGAAGAATTGTGCGGCCTTATCGGGATCGGGAACCGACAGCGCGATGTGACGAAGCCGTGCAGCCATGGGAGTCTCCCTTTGTCGCATTGAGCCGAATGGGGCGATGTCTTGGCGGCCAGCATCCTCCTGCCGCGGAAAAGCGTCAAGCGGCGGATTTTCGTTGGCGCATGATCTTATCCGAAAACCGGTATCCACTTTTCGGGATCATGCGCTGGCTACTGCGGTTGGATCCCGGCGCTGACGATGACGTCATGCCACTTCTTGAGGTCGGCCGAGATGCGGTCGGCGAGCTGTTGCGCCGTGCCCGGCTGGGCCTCGACGCCGAGCTTCGCCAGCGCTTCGACAGCGGCGCTGTCGTGCAGGATCGCATTCACCTCGGTGTTGAGCCGCGTCACGATCGCTGCCGGCGTGCCGGCCGGCGCATAGAGCGCCTGCCACAGCACGCTCTCGTAACCGGGCAGGCCGGACTCCGCGACGGTGGGCACATCCGCAAGCGCCGGGCTGCGCCGCGGTCCCGTGACTGCAATGGCGCGCACTTTGCCGTCGTGGATCAACGGCAATGTCGGCGGAATGGTCGCGAACGCCATGTCGACGCGGCCGGCGACGACGTCGAGAATCTCCTGGCCGCTGCCGCGATAGGACACCGGCGTCAGCTCGATATGCGCGGTCTTGGCGAACAGGACGCCGGCGAGGTTGGCCAGCGTCGCCGGGCCGGCCGAGGCGAAAGTGAGCGGCTTCGTCTTGGAGAGCGCGATCAGCTCCTGCACGCTCTTTGCGGGCACGTCGGGATAGAGCGCCAGCACGAACGGCGAAGCACCGATCATCGATATCGGCACAAAATCCTTGACCGGATCGTAGGTCGGCTTTGCCATCAGGCTCGGCGACAGCGTATGTGTCGAAGTGTTGGCGAGGCCGAGCGTGTAGCCGTCAGCGGCGGCGTGCGCGACCGCCTCTGTGCCGAGATTGCCGCTGGCGCCGGGGCGGTTCTCGACCACGAGCTGCTGGCCGAGCCGCTCGCCAAGCTTTTGCGCCACGATTCGGGCGACGATGTCGGAGCTCGAGCCGGCCGGGAACGGCACGATCAGATGGATCGGCCGGCTGGGCCAAGTTGCCGATTGTGCCGCGGCCGCGTGAACCGTTGCCAACGTCACAAACAGTGCCAATGCTATGCGCCTCATCACCGCCCCCATTTCATCACGCAATCGCGTCGGCTTCGCGCAAGCTCTCGAACAGCGCCGTGCGCAGCAGATATTGGCGCGCCAGTGCCGGATCGTCCGCGGTCCGGCGCAAGTCGTCGTGGTTGCGCTGCCGCACCGCCGGATCCTTCTCGGCCAACAATCTTTTGTTGCGCATGGTCTGCGCTTGCGTGTGCGCGACGGCGACATGGCGGCGCTGGCGCTCGTAGCGGTCGAGTACGCCGTCGTCGGCTTCGCGGCGGGCGATGGCGATGAGCTTGTCGGCCAGATTGATCGCGTCGTGAATGCCCGAGTTCATGCCCATGGCGCCGATCGGGCTGTTCACGTGGGCGGAATCGCCGGCCAGGATGGTGCGGCCGACCCGGAATTTCTGCGCCACGCGCTGGTGCACGACGTAAAGATTGCTGCCGACGATGTCGAACGGCTTGCCGGTCGGCAGGAAGCTTTGCAGCTTCGCCTGCAGCGCCTCCGGCCGCATCAATTCAAGCTCGTCGGCGTGCGGATCGGTCGGGAAATGCACGCGCCAGCGGTCGGGCGGGCCTTTCCAGTGAAACAGGTTCGACCATTCCGCCGGGTCGGAAATGTAATTGCGCTCGGCATAGCCGTGTCGGCGGAAATCGTGTGCCACTTCGATATTCAGCGTGCGGTCGTCGTAGGTAAAACCCTCGAAGGCGATGCCAAGGTCCTTGCGCACGATGCTGCGGGCGCCTTCGCCGCTGACCAGATAGCGTCCCTCGATTGTCTCCTCCTCGCCGGCGGGATTTTTCACGTGCGCACGCACGCCGTCGGCGTCCTGTTCAAAAGCAATGAATTCCGTCGCCAAGCGCAAGTCGATATTGGGATGCGCTTTGGCCATCGCGAGCGCCTCCTCGACGATCTTGATGCGCTCGCATTGCAGCACGTAGGGAAATCGGGTGTCGTTTTTCAGATGCGCGTGATCGAAGGCGGCGATCAGCTTGCCTTCGCGGCGATCCCAGTAATGAAACACCGGCGCAATGATGCCGCGCGGCTCGAGCTTTTGGTAAAGCCCGAGCCGGTCGAGCATTTCCAGCGTCGCCGGATGATTGGTGCCGGCGCGCGGCACCTGTTCGAGGAAGTTGTCGTCGCCCAGCGCTTCGACCAGACAGACTTTCTGGTCAGCCTGCGCCAGCGCCAATGACAGGCACAGGCCCACGGGGCCGGCACCGATGACGACGATGCGCTCCGGATAAGTGGGCAATTACGCCTTCGCCATTACTTCCTTGGTGGCGCCTGCCCAGCCGTGATGGGTCAGGTCGAACACCACGCCGTCGGGATCGCGGTATTTTGCCTCGTAGAACGAATTCGGCGAAGTCGGCCGGCCGGCGAGATAGGTACCGCCGGCTTGCGTCACTTTCTTCTCGGCTTCATCGAGATCGTCGACCCACATGCCGAAGTGGTACAGGCCCGGCTTCTCGTTGCCCTCGGTCTTGAGCAGCGCGACGTTCATCACGCCGTCCGACATATAGACGCCGCGGCGCGCGGTGCCGGCCCGCGTCATGCCGAAGGCCTGCTCGAAAAACGTCGCGGCCTTTTCCGGATCGGGAACGATGATGGCGATGTGACGCAGCCTGGTAGCCATGAGCCGTCTCCATTGTTGGTTTTCGGCATGGGGGGATGGCGCACCATAGTCAGCGGTGCGATATTTGCCTAGCCTCGCCTTCACGCAAGAGCTGCCTTCGCCAAAGACATGTGAGAGCAACGTTGCACACGCCGACCGACGTAAAACCATCCTGGCCGGACGCGATCTACGGCCATTTCCGCCGCGTCGGCGTCCGTCAGGTCGGCTATGTGCCCGACGCCGGCCACAACCGGCTGATCGAGCTGTGCCAGGCTGATAACTCTATCGCCGACGTGGTGCTGACCACCGAGGAGGAAGGCGTCGGCCTCGTTGCCGGCGCGGCGCTCGGCGGCCAGCGCGCGGCGCTATTGATGCAATCGAGCGGCGTCGGCAATTGCATCAACATGTTTTCGCTGTTGCGCAATTGCGGCTTCGGCTGCGTCGTCCTGGTCACCATGCGCGGCGAGTTCGGCGAGTTCAATCCGTGGCAGGTGCCGATGGGCGCGATCACCGAGGACGTGCTGAAGCTCGCGGGCTTTCTCACCTACCGCATCGACGATGCCGACGCCGTCGATGACATCGTCGGCGCCGGCTGCGACATGGCGTTCGACGGCAATCTGCAGGTCGCGATTTTGCTGTCGCAGCGCTTGATCGGCCGCAAGCAATGGACACGATGATGCTCGACCGGCGCGATTTTGTGCGGCAGCTTCTGATCGATCGCGGCGATCTCCTCGTCGTCAGCGGACTCGGCTCCGCGACCTACGACACCGCCGCTGCCGGCGATCATCCGCTCAACTTTTACCTGTGGGGCGCCATGGGCGGCACCGCGATGATCGGGCTCGGGCTGGCGCTGGCGCAACCGGAGCGCCGCGTCGCCGTGCTGACCGGCGACGGCGACATGCTGATGGGGCTGGGCAGTCTTGCCACCATCGGCGTCAAGCAACCCAAAAACCTCGCGATCGTCGTGCTCGACAACGCCCATTATGGCGAGACCGGCATGCAGGCGAGCCACACTTATTCCGGCATCGACCTGGTCGCCATGGCACTCGCCTGCCGCTTCAAGCACGCGCGCGCGATGTCACGCATCGAGGAAGCCGCCGATATGCGTAAGCTCCTCCACGCCGGCGAAGGCCCGATCCTGGTCAGTGCGCGTATCAGCGAAGAAGATGTGCCGCGCGTGCTGCCCATTCGCGACGGCCACGCCATCAAGCAGCGATTCATCGCGGCGCTGAATTCCGCCTGACGCGACCGAGGGCCTATTTCTTGCCGCGCCGCTTCGCCGGCTTTTTTGCCGGCGTCTTCTTCTTCGCGCCTTTTTTCTTTTTCGCCGCCTTTGCTGCAGGTTTCTTCGGCTTCTTGGCTGGCTTTTTCTTGGCCGGTCTTTTCTTAGCAGGCTTCTTCTTGGCTGGCTTTTTCTTGCCCGACGATTTGGATGGGGACGTCTTGACTCCCGTCGCGGCGCTCTTGCCCTTCGCGGCCGGCGGCTTCGCCGCGGCGGCGTCGACCGCCGACCAGTCGACGTTTTTGGTCGTGGTGAGGCCGGGCGGCAAAGGCTGCACGGCGAACAACAGGCGGTCGCGCATGTGGATGTTCTTAGGATCGTAATAGGACTTCCACCACGCCGTCGGCGGCGCGTTCGGCTTGCCCGGATACCATAGGCCAAGCGCATCGTTGCTCTTCGCCGTCTGCATCACCTTGCGGAAGTGAAAGTGATCGAAGGTCGCGATCGCTTCGATGGCGTACATGTTGGCGATTGCCCCGTCCTCGATCATGGCGAGGCTGTCGCCGTTGGCCTGTTCACCGCCGGCCGCGAGATTGGACGAGCCGGTGAACACGGCGGGATTGGCGGCATTGAAGTCGACGACGACGAACTTGTCGTGGATATGCATGCCCATGCCGCCGTCGGTTTCCTTCTTGAACGGCTCGGGCACGTTTTTGGTCAGCGCGGCGAAGCTCGTCATGATCCCCATTTCGCCGTCCGGGCTTTGCACCGCGAGCCCCTTATTGGTCTCGACCGTGCCGTAGGAAAACACCGTCGGCACGGCGGCAATCTGGCGCAGCGAGGCGAGCACCGGGCCTTGGCCGGTCGGCTCCATCACCGCGAACAGCACCGAGCTCGCCGCCTTGCGGATACGGTCCGACATCGGGCCGAGCGAAACGCTGAAATCCTTGTGCGGCGACAAGGCCAGCGAGAACTTCGGCAGTGCCGCCGTGTCGCTCGCCGAGCCGACCATGTAGCCCTTGGAGATCGGATCCGCCTGAAAAGGCCCAGCCTTGACGTTGTTCTTGAACGCGTCGTCGAATGCCTTGGCGAACATGCCGGCGACGTTGGGATCGTCGACCACGACGACGTTGTTCGCCTGCACGTAGATGCCGCGCACGGAGAAATTCATCGAGCCGAAGATGACGCGTTGCGCGTTGCCGCCGGAGTCGCTTTTGATGAAAACCTTGTTGTGCTGGTAGCGGTTGAAGTGGCCCTGGCGGACGTTGCCCGCTCCCGCCGCGGCGATGATCATCTTCGCGGAATCGATCTCGATCGGCATGGTGCCGGACTTGCCAGGCTTCGAATGCAGCGGCGCATCGTCGAGAATGGCGCGCAAGCGGCCCTGCTTGCCCATTCGGCAGATCGCCGCGATGACGTCGGGTTCGTCGAGATCGTAGGCGAAGACATCGACTTTGGCGGTCGTGTCCTTTTCACAATCCGCAATAAAGTCGAACAGCGCCACGCGCGCGTCAGCGCCGAGCCACACATATTGGGCCTCGAACGGCTTGGTATCGAAGTCGGGCTTCTTTGGCCCCGCCGGGCGGATGTCCTTGTTCTGGAATTTGTCCGTATAGGCCTGCGATGCGATATAGCCGCGCGTGAAAGCCGGCCGGAATTTGGTGTGCAGCTGTTTTACCGGCTCGACCTTGACGGTGACCTCAGGCCCGGCCTTGGTCGCGTAGCCCTTTCCGGTGAAATAGAGCGCCTGTACCCGGTAGGTAATCGGCGCATCGAAGCCATTCTCCGGTACTTCGACCCAGCGGAATTTCTGGAACGGAGCCTTGTCCGAATCCGTCCATTCGGCGCCGGCGGCGAAGCTGATGCGGTTGGGCAGAACGGCTTCCGGCTTGCCGTCGTAGGCGCGCCAGATCGCGAAGCCCGCAAGATTCTTGTCGGTATCGTTGACGGCACTGTCGTCGAGCGACATGGCGATGAGGATTTTGTTGTCGCCCGGATAGATCACGACGTGCAAACCCGCACTGTCGGCGGAAAACTTCGTGGCCTGCATGAAAACCTCCGCAACGGAGCGGCGGATAGTCCTTCAACCGTCACGCGAATGCAACAGCGAATTCAGGGTCAACGGGTGTGGGTCCTTCGAGCGCGGGCACAAAGTGAAGGAGGTGCCGCGCCTGCGGCTCATCCGAAACGCTCACGCGATCACGCGGCGATCGATCGGCACATTGAATAGCGCGTGTCGGCGCGGCGAACAGCCGAAATTCGCGATGAATCGGAGGTATTGCCGATTACGCCAAGGGCGCCCGTCGGCGGACCGCCGAGCATGGACTGCGACAATATTGCCAACTCCAAACACCCGCGAATTGGCCGTTTGACCCACGTCATCGCGTAAAAATGGTGTAAACAGACGCCTCTGAGGGGCGTTACCGAAGCTTGGCTGGATAGCCGCGCCGGGTCGGTGCCGTAGTCATTTGAAAATACTGCATAAATGAATAGAAAGGCGCGACGAGCAGCGGCCAAACAGGCCGGATTCTCGCAGCCGCAGGCAGCGGCGGTCAGCCCTTTACAAGCCGCAAAAGTCGATGATGTTTACGCGGCAGCTATATCGCTTTACCGCAAGGGCGAGTTCGTCCAGGCGGGAAATCTCTGTCGCCTGGCGCTGAGCCGCGATCCCCGCCACGTGCGCAGCCTCGTGCTGCTGGGCGACGTGGTGCAACAGGGCGGCCGCAACAAATTGGCGGTAAAGCTGCTCAGCCAGGCGCTCGAACTCGACCGCACCGACGCGGCCGCCCACGACAATATCGCGATCGCCTACCAGGCGCTCGGTCGCATGGACGACGCCGTTGCGCATTTCACCCACGCCATGGCGCTCGGGCTGCGTGACCCGGAAATCCTCGTCAAACAAAGCGCCGCGGTGACTGCGCCATTGAAGCGTCTCGCCGATGCCTGGCCGCGACAGGTCCGGCTGGCCGAGTTGCTCGGCGCGCAGAGCGCGAACGCAATGGCGCGGGAAGCCATGCTGCAGGCGCTGTTGCAGTCGAAGGTCGTCCACGATCTCGAACTGGAGCGGTTGCTCACCGCCATCCGCCGCGGACTGTTGCAGCGCGCGATCGAGAGCGATCGGCAACCTGTCGATGACGATGGTCTCGCATTCTTTTGCGCCTTGGCGCAGCAATGCTTTCTCAATGAGTACATTTTCGCGCTCGGCGATGTAGAGCAGGCGGAGTTGCAGCGCGTGCACGACCGTATCGTCGCCTCGCTGAAGGCCGGAACGGAGATTGCCCCGCTCGATCTCATCGTCGCGGCAAGCTATCTCCCGCTGCATAGCCTGCCGGGGGCGTCATCGCTGCTCGCACGTTCGTGGCCGGATGCCGTCGCGCGGCTGTTGACGCAGCAGATCCGCGAACCCCTGGAGGAAGAATCGGACCGCAATAACATTGCGGCGCTGACGCCGATCGAAGACGCCGTGTCGCTTCAAGTTCAGCATCAATACGAGGAAAGCCCTTACCCGCGATGGACGACAGTTCCGCAAATCGAGCCCACCACGGTCGTGCACTTTCTGCGCGACCGGCTGAACATCGTGCCGCTGTCGTGGCCGCAAACGACCGTCGGCGTCGACATTCTGATCGCCGGCTGCGGCACCGGTTCGCATTCGATCGACAGCGCGCTGCGATTTCCGAAAGCCCACATATTGGCAATTGACATCAGCCGCACCAGCCTCGCCTACGCCCGTAGGAAAAGCCGCGAACTGGGCTTGACCAATATCGAATACGGCCAAGCCGACATTCTCAAGCTTGCCGCGCTCGGCCGGCGCTTCGACGTCATCGAAACCGTCGGCGTGCTGCACCATCTGGCCGATCCGGCGGCCGGCTGGCGGGTGCTGCTGTCGCTATTGCGCCCGCACGGCCTGATGCTGGTCGGCCTCTATAGCGCCACCGCACGGCAATCGCTGGCCGCGGCGCGCGCTTTCATCGCCGAACGCGGCTATCGCGCCGCGACGAACGATATTCGCGCCTGCCGGCAGGAGCTTATCCAACGCTTCGGCATGCCGCCGTTTCGCGATTTCTCCTCGACCAGCGGCTGCCGCGATCTTTTGTTCAACGTCATGGAACACCGGTTCACGATTCCACAGATCGAGGAATTTCTCGACGAAAATCGTTTGACGTTTTTAGGCTTTGAACAGCTTCCGCCACACGCTCTGCGACAATTTCAGCAGCAGTTTCCGGATGCCCGCGCCATGAGCGATCTCGGATCGTGGCATGCCTTCGAGCAAATAAACCCGCTGACCTTCGGCAACATGTATTTCTTTTGGGTGCAGAAGACGGATGCGAGCTGATTTTGCGCATCAGCGCCGCGCCGCGACCTTCACCGCTTCGATGATTTCCGGATAGGCGGCGCAGCGGCAGAGATTGCCCGAGAGATAATGAACGATGTCGTCGTCGCTCGGGTTCGGGTGCTCTTTCAGCAGTTGATGCACCATGAGCACGAAGCCGGGCGTGCAGAAGCCGCACTGGAACGCGCCGCAATCGATGAAGGCCTGTTGCACGATCGACAGCGCGCCATTGGCATCGAGGGATTCGACGGTGGTGACGCTCTTGCCGTCGACCCAGGTCGCGAAATAAAGGCAGCCCGACACCGCCTTGTCGTCGACCAGTACGGTGCAGCAACCGCACAGCCCTTGGCCGCAGCTTTCGCGCGCGCCGAACAAGTCGAAGCGCTGCAACAGCTCGACCAGGTTGCGATGCGGCTCGATGTCGGCCGAGACCGCTTGGCCGTTGAGCGTGAAATTGATGTTTTGCATGCTCATCATTCGTCCTCGAGTGGCTGGCCGGCTTGCGCGCGTAACGCCCGCAGCACCGCTTCGGCGGTGACCGGCAGTTCAGTGATGCGGACGCCGACGGCGTCGTGGATGGCGTTGGCGATCGCCGGCGAGACGCCGAAAGTACCGGACTCGCCGAGCCCCTTGGCGCCGAACGGGCCGGAATGCTGCTCGGCCTCGACCAAAATGTTCTCCATCGGCGGAATGTCGCGGATGCCGGGGATCTTGTAGTCGGCGAGCGAGGCGTTGGTTACCTGGCCGCCGTCGAGCTTCATGTCTTCGGACAGCGTGAAGCCGAGTTGCATGATCGCGGCGCCGCTGAGCTGCGTGCGGGCGACGCCGGGATTGATCGGCTTGCCGCAATCGGCGGCATTGACGAGTTTGGTGACACGCACGTGGCCGGTTTCGGTATCGACCTCGACTTCGACGCCAGCGCCGCCGATCATCCAGAACGGCGTCACATTGTCCGACAGCCCGGTCTGTGCGTCCGGCGATTTATAGGTCGGCACGAAACTCGCCGTGCCGATGACATTGCCGGCCTGCATGCCGTAGCGCTTCTTGAAAATCTCCGTCGGCGGATAATTGGTGCCTTGGGGCAGGCCCGCTTCGGCGGCAAGCGCGCGCAGTTTCGTGCGCGCATCTTCGGCGGCGAAGCGCACCGCGTTGCCCATGTGGAACAGCGAGCGCGAGCCGAGCGTGCCCATGTCGTAGGGCGTGACGTCGGTATCGGGATGAACGATGCGGACGTCTTCGGAGTCCAGATCGAGCACCTCGGCGACCATCTGGGCGAACGCGGTGTCCGAACCCTGCCCCATGTCGACCGTGCTGGTGTAGAGCGTCGTCGAGCCGTCGGCGGCGACGTTGACGATGGCGACCGACGTGGTCGGCGAGATCGAGGCCTTGAAACCGATGGCGACACCGCGACCGCGGCGAATGGTGCCGGTACCGCGATCGAACGGTGCACTCCAGCCCATGCGCGCGGCGATGGCATCGAGCACCTCGGCGATGGCGGCGTCTCGCATCGCTGTGCCACTGGCCTGCGGCCGGCCCTCGCGCAAAATATTGTTGCGGCGGAATTCGACCGGATCGATGCCGAGCTCGCGCGCGATCAGGTCGGTGTGGCTCTCATAGGCCCAGACCAGTTGCGGAATGCCGAAACCGCGCAACGCGCCGGCCGGCGTGCGGTTGGTGTAGAGCGAATAGGAATCGATGCTGATATTGTCGATGTCGTAAGGCCCCGGCGCGGTGAAGCCGGATTTTTGCGTCACCCGCGGGCCGATATCGGCGTAGGCGCCACCGTTCCAGAATACTTCGCAGGCGCGCGCGATCACCTTGCCGTCCTGATCGACGCCGCTCTTGATGCGGAACGTGGTCGGATGCTTGGTGATCATGTAGAATTGTTCTTCCATGGTCAGCGAAATTTTCACCGGCCGGCGCACCAGCATCGCAAGCGCCGCGACCAGCGCTTCGAGCTTGACGTAGACTTTGGCGCCGAAACCACCGCCGAGATACGGCACCTTCACCCGCACGCGATTTTCCGGCCAGCCGAACAGCCGCGCGATCTCGGTGCGCACGAAGGACGGCGTTTGGCTCGATGTGTAGATGGTCAGCGCGCCGTCGCCCGGCTCCACGACCGACACGAACGGCTCCAACGGCAGATGCAGGCATTGCTGCGTCTTGAAGGTGTGCTCGACCACGCGCGACGCGCGCGCCATCGCCGCGTCGACGTCGCCGCGCCGCAGGTGATAATCGAGCGCGACGTTGGTGCCCTTGCGGCCCTTGAGGTGTTTCAGATCGGCGAACGTGCCCGCAGGTTTCAGCATGTCGTGGACGACGATGTCGGGCTGCATCGCAGCGACTTCGTCGTAGACCGCCGGCAATTCCTCGTATTCGACCTCGATCAGCTGCGCGGCGCGCTCGGCGACATGCGGATCGCTCGCCAGCACGGCGGCGACCGGCTCGCCGACATGGTGCACCTTGTCGAGCGCCAGGATCGGCTGATCGTGAAACGCCGGACCGTAATAGGGCTCCGCGATCAGCTTGCGGATATCCTCGCCGGTAACGACGCGATGCACGCCGGCGACGGCTTTTGCGGCACGCGTATCGATGGTGCGGATGCGGCCGTGCGGCACCGTTGAGCGCGCGACCTTGCCGTAGAGCATGCCGGGCAGACGCAGATTGTGCACGTAGTCGGCGCGGCCGGTGACCTTGGCGCGCACTTCGAGGCGCGGGATATCTCGCCCGACCTGCTTCATCGGCGCCCCTTACTGCGCGCCTTCGGCCAACGCTTGGCGCACCGCGCGCCGCACATAGACCCGCAGCAGTTCGCGCTTGTAGGCGGCGGAGCCATGAGCGTCGGCGAGGATTTGCGCCTCGGCGGCGGCCGCTTCGCCGGCCCGCGCCAGCGCCGCATCGTCGGGCACGGCGCCCTGCAGCGCTTTTTCGGCCGACGCCATGCGGGTGACTTTTTCGGTGGCGGCGCTGACGACGACGATGGGATCGCGGATGGCACCGTCCTTGTGCGCGAACGACACCGCAACGCCGAGCGCCGGCCAATCGTCGGCGGTGCGCGACGTGACTTTCATATAGGCGGCCTTGCGGCCGTCGAGCGCCGGCACCGTTACCGCGGTGATCAGCTCGTTCTTGTCCAGAACGGTCTCGTAATAGCCGGAGTAAAGCGCCTCGACCGGCAGCTCGCGGTTACCTTTGGGGCCGGCGATCGAAACCCGCGCGCCCAACGCGGCGAGCACCGGCGGCAGGTCCATGTGTGGATCGCCGTGCGCCAGCGCGCCGCCGACGCGGGCGACATTGCGCACGCGCACATTCGACAAGGTCCGCATCGTGCGCTTGAGCACCGGCAGGCGCGCCGCAACATTGGCATCGTGCTCGACGTCGCTCAGCGTCGCCATGGCGCCGATGCGCAGCGCGTTGCCGGCGACCGTGATGCGCGAATGCTCGGGCTCGATGCCGTGCAGGCAGATCAGCCGCGTCGGCTGGAACACGCCGGCCTTCATCATCAGCATCAGCGCGGTACCGCCCGCGACGGCGCGGATCGTCGGCTCCTCGGGATCGAGCAGCGACACCGCCTCTTTGAGCGACTTCGGTTCCACCATTTCAAACGGAATCATTCAGGACCTTCTTCTCTCTTCCTCGTCATGCCCGGCCTTGTGCCGGGCATCCACGTCTTTCATTTACTCCGAACTCAAAGACGTGGATGACCGGGACAAGCCCGGCCATGACGACTAAGTGTTGGTCACGCTCAGCACGTGATCGGCGATCTCGGCGCGGGTGCCGACCCAGATATCCGGCGACGTCATCGCCTGCTCGATGATGCGCTCGTAGAAATGCGCACCGCGATGGTGGCCGAAGATGTGGGCATGGCTGGTGACGTCGATGATGCGCAATTCGTCGTCACGGGCGCGGGCGATACCGATCACCTCGTTGAACGATTCCAGCATCATGCGCGGCGGATGGCCGTATTTCATCGACGGCATGTCGTTGACGTCATAGGACAACGGAATGGCGACGATCTTGTTGTTGCCGTGATTGGCGACGTAAGGCAGGTCGGTGTCGAACACGTCGCCGTACCAGCGGTAGCCGGCGTCGGCGAGCAATTTCGGCGTGGAGAGCTTCGAGGTGCCGCGCGGCGACAGCCAGCCGATGATTTTTTGGCCCGAGGCTTTTTCGAGCAGCGCCGTGCAGCGCTCGATGTTCTTGCGTTCGTCCTCGTCGGAGAGCAGCGCCGGTATCACGTCCATCGCATAGGAATGCGACAGTACTTCATGGCCGCGCTCGGCGATGGCCTTGACGGTGTCGGGCGCGCGCTCGGCGATGACCGCGTTGGTCATCACGCTCGCCTTGGCGCCGTGGCGGGCAAAACCCTCCATCAGCCGGTGGATGCCGACCTCGACGCCATAGGCGGCCCAGGAGATCGCCATGGTGTCGAGCACGCCGGCGGGCAGCGGATTGCCCATCGGGCTGATGCCGGGCGCCTTGTCGTCGGACCAGGCTTCGAGGCACACGTTGAAAACGACGGCGATGCGCTTGTCGTTCGGCCAGACCCAATTCGGCTGCTTCTTCATTCACGTCCCCGGCAGGCGCATATCGCCAAGAAATCGACCTCGTGGAGGACGAGTTAAATCACAGGAGGGTTTGCCCCGTCGAGGCGCTCGTTACACCGCGGCGGTGCGCGGGCTCATGATCCAGGCGCCGGCCACGACCAGAAACGCAATCAGCGCGGGTGCGATGGCGAGCACGAGGCTTACGGATGCGACGGCGGCCGTTGCGGCCCAGCCGATCGACGAGAAGGCTTCGGTGAAGGTCGCGACGCGCGAGGACACCTGGCGACGGCGAAATTGGCTGCGCTTGGCCTGGCTGCGGAACCAGAGCTGGATCGCGGTCGCCGCCACGGTGGCGATGGCGATGCCGCTGCTGGCGACCAGCGCGTGCCACGGCGACAGCATGGCGAGGATCACAACCATCGGCGCAAAAACCACAGCGATGACGCCGAGCACCGCTTCGACCTTGGCGCGCAGGATAAAGCCTGCCGGCACCGGCGCGGTAGCGACCAGATCGGGTGCATCCTCGCCGGAGATCGCGAGCCAGGCGAGACCGCCGGCGAGCTGGCCGGCCGCCATGACCAGAACCGGCACCAGCAAATTGTAGGCGCCGTTGCCGTCGTCAAAACTGCGCCACAGCAGCACGGCGGGCGGGATCAGATAAAGCATCTGCATAAAAGTCTGCGACACCAGCCACGGATCGCGCCGCAGCAGCATCCATTCCTTGCGGCGCAAAGCACGGCGCGGCGAAGTTTTTTTGAATGCGCTCTGCCGCCGTGTTTGACTGACGCTGACCGCTGCGGCGCCGGCAGCCGCGACCGCATATTCGCCGAAGCGCGGCGAGACCAGCGCGATGGCGGCGACAAGCAGCGCACAACTCACGGCAAGCACGCCGATGAGCGCTAGCCAATCGCCCATCGCGGCGCGCGCCGGCCACCAAACAATGCTATCAAGATCGGGCGCGTGAGTCAGCACGGCGCTCGACTGCAACACGCTGATCCGCGAGATCGTTCCGTAGGATAAAATCGCCGCCACTTGCAGCCCGATCACAAAGGCGGCGCCGATCACCGCGGCGACGACTTGCGCCACAAGGCGCGTGCGCCTGGGACCGATGATGCGGAACAGCGCCACCGTGAAGCCGACCGCGAGCGCGGCCGCAGCAGCCCCCATGGCCACGATCAGCCCGTAGGCGCCCATCCAGCGCAAGCCGCCGCGCACGACCAGGATATCGATGAACGGCGCGGCGAGCGGGATCGCCATCATGGCGACCGAAATCGCCACGGTGGCGATACGCACGGCAAACAGCCTTTGCGCGGCAACCGGCGACGCCAGGATCAGATCGAGATCGGAGCGCGCATAAAACGCCCGCGTCATCGACTCCATGGCCTGGGAGATCATCAGCAGCCACGACAGCAGGACGCTTGCGGTGATCGTCACCAGCATCGAGTTGTCGACCGGCGCGTCGGCGTAGCGGCCGACCATCCAATAGGCGACGAAGTGCATGAAGACCGCGAAAACGAGAATCGCGATGACGACGCGGCGCAACCGCTCACGCCGGCCGGCGGTGATCATGGACAGCCAGTCGCGCCAGGCGAGCCGCGACTCGTGCCGCGCGAACCAGACCGCGGTGCCCGGCGTCATGCCGCTTGCGCCTGCTCGGCGACCAGCGCGAGAAATGTGTCTTCGAGGCTGGCGCCGTCGTTCGCGCCGCCGTTCGCCCTGCCGGCTTGTAGCCGCAACTCCTCCAGCGTGCCTTCGGCGATCAGCTTGCCGTGGGCGATGACGCCGATGCGGTCCGCCATGCGTTCGGCGACTTCGAGAATGTGCGTGGTCATGATGATGGTGCCGCCGGCATTGACCCGCTGGCGCAGCACGCTCTTGACCTGGCGCGCCGAGCCGGCATCGAGCCCGGTGAGCGGCTCGTCGAGGATGATGACGCGCGGATCGTGCACCAGCGCACCGGCCAGCGCCACTTTCTGCCGCATGCCCTTGGAAAATCCCTCGCAACGCTCGTGCGCATGGGGCGCCAGATCGAGCCACGACAACAATTCTTGCGCGCGCTCCTCGGCGAGCGCCGGCGCGATGCCCCACAGGCCGGCGACGAATTCGAGATATTCGCGTGGCGTCAACTTGTCGTAGATCATCGGCTCGTCGGAGATCCACGCCATGATCTGCTTCGCCTTGACCGGATCGGCCAACGCGTCGATGCCGGTGACATTGATCGTGCCGGCGTCGGGCCGCAGCAGGCCGGCGATCATGCGCAACGTCGTGGTCTTGCCGGCACCGTTCGGGCCGAGCAGCGCGTAGAACTCGCCGGTTCGTACCTTGAGATCGAGGCCATCGACCGCGGGACGGTCGAAGCGTTTGACCAGACCGCTGATCTCGAGCGCTAACGGTGTTGGGGGCATGACGTGCTTCATGGCTGTCGTCTTAACGCTAACGGAGAGAGGTTTCGACCTCGTGAATCCGAGACCGCGAATTTGCGGCATGTAATCAAAGCGTTATGCGGTCGATCTCGGCCAGATCGGCCGCCGACAAGGTCCAGCTGACGGCGGCGATGTTCTGCTCCACCTGCTGCGGGCGCGTCGCACCCGCAATGATGCTCGGGACATACGGTTGGCTCGCCAGCCAACTCATGGCGAGCTCTAAAAGCGTATGCCCGCGCCCGGCTACGAAGGTATCGAGCGCATCGACGATGCGCCAGTTGCGCTCGTTGAGGAATTCATCGGCATGGCGCGGCGGGTTCCTGGCGAGCCGGGTTCCGGGAGGCAGCGGCGCGTCATGTTTGTACTTGCCGGTCAGCAGCCCACTCGCCAGTGGGAAATATGGCAGCAGGCTCATGCTGTGCTTGCGCATCATCGGCAGGCGATCTTTTTCCAGCTCACGCTCCAGCAGGCTGTACTCATCTTGGGCGGTGACGAAAGAGGTCAGGCCATGGCGCTGCGCGACCGTCATCGCCTCGTCGAGTTGCGACGCGGAAAGATTGGAGCAGCCGATGGCGCGGACTTTGCCGGCTTTCACCAATTCGTCGAGCGCGCGCAGCGTCTCCTCGATCGGCGTCTGCGTATCGGGCCGGTGTAGCTGATAAAGATCGATCCAGTCGGTCTTCAACCGCCGTAAGCTCGCTTCGAGCGCCTGCGCGATATAGCGCCGCGAAGCGCCGCGCAGTTTTCCGGCATCGTCCATCGCCAGGCCGAATTTCGTCGCCAGCACAATATCCTTGCGGCGCGCGCCCAAAACCTTGCCCAGAATATCTTCCGAGCCGCCTTTGTTGCCGTAGATATCGGCGGTGTCGATCAGCGTGATGCCGAGATCGAGCGCGCGATGAATGACCAGGCGCGAGGTTTTGAGATCGGTGCGGCCGCCGAAATTATTGGCGCCGAGGCCGACGAGGGAAACCTCGATGCCCGAATTGCCAAGCTTGCGTTTTTGCATTCCCGGCGTCAGCCGCTGACATTGAACGCGGCGATCGCCGCCATGTTGACGAGCTGCGCATCGTTGGCTGACAGCGGCACGATCTGCACCGAGCGGTCCAGCCCGACCAGCATCGGGCCGATCACGGTGGCGCCGCCGAGCTCCATCAGCATCTTGGTCGAGATCGAAGCGGAGTGGAACGCCGGCATGATCAGCACATTAGCGGGCCCCGACAGCCGGCAGAACGGATAGGCCTCGCGCAGTTCCATGTTCAGTGCCACGTCGGCCGCCATCTCGCCGTCATATTCGAAATCCACGCGCCGCTCGTCGAGCAGCCGCACCGCTTCCTGCACCCGCTGCGAGCGTTCGCCCGGCGGATGGCCGAAGGTCGAGAATGCGAGCAAAGCGAGCCGCGGCTCATAGCCGAGCGAGCGCGCCACCCGCGCCGCCTCGATGGCGATCTCGGCGATCTCGTTGGCGTCGGGCATTTCGGTGACCGCGGTATCGGCGACCAGCACGGTGTGGCCGCGCGCCAGCACCAGCGATACGCCCATGACGCGGTGGCCCGGCTTCGGATCGATGCAGCGCCGCACTTCTTCCAGCGCCACCGAGAAATTGCGCGTCACTCCCGTGACCATGGCGTCGGCATCGCCGAGCGCGACCATGCAGGCGGCGAAATGATTGCGGTCCTGGTTGACCATGCGCTGGCAGTCGCGCTGCAGATAACCGTGGCGCTGCAGCCGCTCGTAGAGATAGCCCGCATAGGCCGAATTGCGCGACGACATCGCCGCATTGACGATCTCGATGCCGCCGCCGAGCTCGACGCCGAGCGTCTCCGCTGTCTCGCGCACCCTGCGCTCGCGGCCGCACAATAGCGCGGTGCCAAGCCCCTGGTGCACGAACGACGCTGCGGCGCGGATCACCTGCTCTTCCTCGCCTTCGGCAAAGACCACGCGGCGCGGCTGCCGGCGCAAGCGCTGATAGACGCGCTGCAACACGCCGGCGATCGGATCGCGCCGGCTACGCAGCTGCGCGCGGTAGGCTTCCATATCCGTGATCGGCTTGCGCGCGACGTTGGAATCCATCGCTGCTTGCGCCACCGCGACCGGTATCTCGGAAATCAGCCGTGGATCGAACGGCACCGGGATGATGTAATCGGGGCCGTATTTCGGCCGCGCCCCATAGGCCACGGCGACTTCGTCGGGAACGTCCTCGCGCGCCAGATTGGCGAGCGCATGCGCCGCCGCGATCTTCATCTCCATGTTGATGGCGCGCGCCCGCACGTCGAGGGCGCCGCGGAAGATGTAGGGAAAGCCCAGCACATTGTTGACCTGGTTCGGATAGTCGGAGCGGCCGGTCGCCATGATGGCGTCGGTGCGCACGGCCGCGACTTCCTCGGGGGTGATTTCCGGATCGGGATTGGCCATGGCGAAAATGATCGGCTGCGGCGCCATCATCTTGACCATGTCCTGGGTCACCGCGCCCTTGGCCGACAGCCCGAAGAACACGTCGGCGTCGATCAGCGCCTGCTCCAGCGTGCGCGCCGAGGTTTTTATCGCATAGGCCGACTTCCATTGGTTCATGCCGTCTTTGCGGCCTTCGTAGATGACGCCCTTGGTGTCGCAGAGGATGAGATTTTCCGGGCGGAAGCCGATGGAGCGCAACAGCTCGAGACAGGCGATGCCGGCGGCGCCGGCGCCGTTGCAGACCAGCCGCGTGGAGGCGATGTCGCGGCCGGTGAGATGCAGCGCATTCATCAGCCCGGCGGCGGCGATGATCGCGGTGCCGTGCTGGTCGTCGTGGAACACCGGGATGTCGAGCAGCTCGCGCAGGCGCTGCTCGATGATGAAACATTCCGGCGCCTTGATATCTTCGAGATTGATGCCGCCCCAGCTCTTGCCGAGCACCTTTACGCAATTGATGAACTCGTCGGGATCCTCGGTCGAGACTTCGAGATCGATGGAATCGACATCGGCGAAGCGCTTGAACAGCACCGCCTTGCCTTCCATCACCGGCTTGGCGGCGAGCGCCCCGCGATTGCCGAGCCCGAGAATGGCGGTGCCGTTGGTGATCACGGCAACGAAATTGCCTTTGGTGGTGTAATCGTAGGCCTTGGACTCGTCCTCGGCGATGGCCAGCACCGGCACCGCGACGCCCGGCGAATAGGCGAGCGACAGGTCGCGCTGCGTCGCCATCGGCTTGGTGGCGACCACTTCGAGCTTGCCGGGGCGGCCTTGGCTGTGAAACAGCAGGGCTTCCTGGTCGGTGAAAGTCGGCCGGTTGGCGCGGCCGCCGCCGCCATTTTTGGAAGCCATTTCAACTCCATACTGCTGGTGCCCGGCAGGAAGATGCGGGCCCAAAGAACCTTAGCATGGAACTGTAGCGAAACCTGCGGCTCATGCTCAAGGGAGCGGTGACCACGCCATCGCCTCGCAAAAAAAGCCGCACATCCGGTGCATTGAAGAAGCGGCCGCAGAAGAGTAATGCCTGCCTCAGACCCGTCTCTTCCGCGCCGCCGGCATACTCATGATCAGATTCCTGCTTCGCTTTATCGGCCTGTGCCTGTTGGCGCTTGCCTTCATCTTCTTCGTCTATGACGGCACCAAGACCATCGCCAACCAGCAATTGATCACCATGAAGGTCAGCGATGCCTGGGCCATCGTCGACCAGAACAGCCTCAACCTCGTGCAAAACTGGCTGAAGCTGAAACTTGCCTTTGCCTGGGACCCTTATCTGCAGAAAATTTTCGATTTGCCAACCTGGGTGGTGCTCGGGATAGTGGCCACCATCCTGATCCTGCTCGGCCGCAAGAAGAAACCGCTGATCGGCTACGGGCGGGATTGAAACCGCCGGTACACAGGCGGACTGCGTAAGGGGAGTGAAATGCCTGGCTACGATTACATCATCGTCGGCGCCGGTTCCGCCGGCTGCGTGCTCGCCAATCGGCTGAGCGAAGATTCCGCCGCACGCGTGCTGCTGCTCGAGGCCGGCGGCCGCGACTGGCACCCTTACATCCATATTCCGCTCGGCATGGGCCGCATGCACGATTACGGCATGTTCGACTGGGGCTACGAGACCGAGCCCGAACCGAACCTCAACAACCGCCGCATCGAGGCGATGCGCGGCAAGGTTTTGGGTGGGTCGTCGTCGATCAACGTGATGGCCTATACGCGCGGCAACCGCGGCGACTACGATCGCTGGGCGCAGAAGGGCGCCCGCGGCTGGTCCTATGCCGACGTGCTGCCCTATTTCCGGCGCTGCGAGACGTTCGAAAAAGGCCAAAACACCTGGCGCGGCGGCTCGGGCCCGCTCGGCACCGAATTCGCGCGGACGGAAGACCCGCTTTACGAGGCATGGCTCGAAGCCGCCAAGGCCTGCGGCTATCCGTTGACACCCGATTATAACGGCAAGCAGCAGGAAGGATTTGGCCGCGGCCAGTTCACCATCCGCGACGGCTGGCGCTCGTCGTCGGCAAACGCGTTTCTTAAACCCGCGCGCGACCGGAAAAATCTCACTGTCGCCGTCAATGCGCACACCACGCGCGTCACGTTCAACGGCACACGCGCCACTGGCGTCGAGTACGTCCACAATGGCGCAACCGTGCGCGCCGAAGCCGCGCGCGAGGTCATCGTCGCCGCCGGCACCTTCAACTCGCCGCAAATTCTCATGCTCTCGGGCATTGGGCCGGCCGAGCATCTGCGTTCGTTCGGCATCAACGTGGTCGCCGATCTGCCGGTCGGAAAGAATCTGCAAGACCATCTCGGCGCCTACATGACCTACGCCCGCAAGCAGCCGGGAACGTTCCACCGCGAGATGCGGTTCGATCGCATGGCGGTGAGCATGATCCGCGCGTATCTGTTCGGCACCGGGCCGGGAACGGTGGTGCCGGGCGGCCTGCATGCCTTCATCAAGACGCGGCCGGAATTGTCGGTGCCCGACGTCGAGTTCATGTTTCGCGGCACGTCGGCGAACCCACATCTTTGGTTCCCATTGGTTCGCCCGCCGTTCCTCGACGGTTTCGGCATCCGCCCGACGCTTCTTCATCCCGACAGCCGCGGCGAACTGTTGCTCGGCTCGGCCGATCCGCTCGCCCACCCGCGCATCGTCTACCGTTTCTTCACGGCGCCGAACGATCTGCCGACCTTGCGCCAGGGATTTAAGCTGGCGCGCGAGGTGGCGTTCAACAAAGCCATGGATCCCTATCGCGGCGAAGAGGTCGGCCCAGGGCTTAAAGTCAAAACCGACGACGAGATCGACGGCTGGCTGAAAAAGGTCGTCATCACCGCGCATCACCCCTGCGGCACCTGCGCCATCGGCCCCGACGCCGTGCTCGATTCCGACCTGAAGGTGCGCGGCATCGAAGGCTTGCGCGTCTGCGACGCTTCCGCGATGCCCGATCTGGTCTCCGCCCACATCAACGCCTGCGTGCTGATGATGGCCGAGAAAGGCGCCGACCTCATCCGCGGCAAGCCACCGCTGCCGGCGGCGGAAGCGGCCTGACACGTGGCCTCACCCAAACGCATTCCGATCTTTGACGGCCACAATGACGCGCTGTTGCGGCTCAACCGGCGCGCCGGTGGGGATCCGGTCGCGGCATTCCTGCAAGGCGAGGACAAGGGCCATTTGGATCTGCCGAAAGCGCAGAAGGGTGGATTTGCCGGCGGCTTGTTCGCGATTTTCGTTCCCTCGCCGCGGAAAAATAGTTCCAACAGCGAAACACCGTCCCAGCCGAGCGGCAGCGAGGCTGCACCGCCTGCCGTCGACACGGCAGAGGCACAGCGCGTCGTCTTCGCCATGGCGGCACTCCTGTTCCGCATCGAGCGCGAGTCGCAGGGGCGCCTTCGCGTCTGCCGCACTGTCGGCGACATCGAAAGCTGCCTCGCCGATGAGGTGCTGGCCGCCGTGCTTCACATCGAAGGCGCCGAAGCGATCGACGCGAATTTCGAGCTGCTCGATGTGCTCTACGCCGCGGGACTGCGCTCGCTCGGCCCAGTGTGGAGCCGGCCGAATATATTCGGCCACGGCGTGCCGTTCCGCTGTCCGTCTTCGCCCGACACCGGCCCCGGTCTGACCGAACTCGGCAAGGCGCTGATCGGCGCCTGCAACCGGTTGCGGATCCTGATCGACCTGTCGCACCTCAACGAACGTGGCTTTTGGGACGTTGCGGCGATCAGCAATGCGCCGCTGGTCGCCACCCACTCCAATGCCCATGCGATCAGCCCACATTCGCGAAACCTGACCGACCGGCAGCTAGACGCCATTGGCCAATCCGGCGGCTTCGTCGGCGTCAACTTCGCGTCAAGCTTCCTTCGCCCCGACGGCCGTCAGGATAAGGACACGCCGCTGGACCTGATGATCCAGCACATCGAGCACATGCTCGAACATGCCGGCGAGGACGGCGTCGGATTGGGCTCCGATTTCGACGGCGCCACGATCCCAGCGGAGTTGGGCGACGCCGCCGGATTGCAAAATCTGGTGCAGGCGATGCGCAAGCGCGGATTTAAAACGCCGCTGATCGAGAAATTATGCTTTCGCAATTGGCTTCGCGTGTTGGGACGGACTTGGGGAACGGCGTAGCCCGCATGAGCGTAGCGACATGCGGGGCTTTGGTCCGCAGAGGCAGACCCCGGATATCGCTTCGCTCATCCGGGCTACGCTTGCTACTCAAACGTCGGTTCGTGATCGACGCGGAACGAAACGGACCTCGCTATGAAACATTTGCTCGCGGCCTCATCGTGGAGGCGGCGGGCTGTTTCACGATCGGAACCCGGCGCGAGCTTGGCGTGCGGGCGCAACGTCACGCTTTCGAATTGCCCCGCGCCGTCGGGCTGCTCGATCTCCACTCCCGACGCGCTGTCGCTATAGTCCTGAACGACAATGCCCGCCTCTGCACACAAGTGCAGGTACCAAAGTTGATGGCACGCCGCGAGCGACGCGACCAGAAGCTGCGCGGGGTTCCATCTTGCCGGATCGCCCAGGAAGACCGGATCGGAAGAGCCGGCTATGGTCGGCTTGCCGGGCGCGCTGATTTCATGCGAGCGGGAATAGGCGCGATACGACGACGTGCCGGAACCTTGATTTCCCGTCCAGTCCAGGCGGATCGAATAAGTATGACGTTTATTCATCGCGCCTTGCTCCTGTGATGCCGTAGACGCTACGAGAGTTGTAGCAGCAATGCCGAAGCGCAAACAATTTCCGCCAACGTGGTCGAGATCCTCACCGCATTCCGCTTGCGAACGTTTCCTTGAACAGCTTCGTCCACTTATCGCCCTGGTCGAGAAATTTTGCGACATCGACGAAGGCGAGACCCGGCGGCGGTTCTTTCACGGTGCGGTTGGTCGGCACGTTGCCGCGTTCGGCGAGGATGCGCTGGCCGTCGCCGAGGAAGAAATCCATGAACAGCGCCGCGGCATAGGGATGCGGCGCGTGGGCGAACACCGCGATGCCGGTCGGCAGCGCCACCGCCGGCGGCAGCACGGTGCCGTCGATCGGGGCGCCTTTGGCTTTCAATTCGTTGACTCGATAGCCGTAGACTGTGAGCGCCAGCGGCACTTCGCCGGCGACCACGAGGTTTGACAACAGCGTATGGCCCTTGCGCATCGACATGCCGTTGCGGGCGACGATCTTGCGGAACAGCGCCACCGCCTTGTCCTCGCCCATGGCGTCGGCGATCGACATGAACCAGTTGGCGTCGTCGGCTTCGACGCCGAGCTTGCCCTTCCATTGCGGATCGGTGAGATCCTCGTAGCTCTTCGGCGCGTCTTCGTGTTTTATCAGCGTGGTGTTGAACGCGGCGGTAAAAATGCTCAGCCGCGATGTCACCCATGGACGATGCGGCGTTACGGCTTGCGGGATCAGATCGGCAAATACCGGCGATGAGACCTCCTGCAGCAAGTGCTCGCGCCGCAAGCCTTCCATTTCGGTTCCGGCGGTCTCGGCGACGTCGACGTCGTCACGGCCACCGCGATGCTCGGTGACGGCGCGGCGCAAAATATCCTCCGAGCTGCCGCGCCAGAGTTGGACCTTGACGCCGTATTTTTTCTCAAAAGCTGCCGCGATGGCGTTCGAGTCGTCGGTGACGGCCGAGGAATAGAGCGAGATCACGCCCTCTTTTTTGGCGCCGTCGATCAAACGCTGGGTACGGTCGGGACCGGAGAGGCTGGCGATGTCGGCAATGGTTTCGGCGTGGGCGGGAGATAGACAAACAAGGCAGGCGAGAACTATGAGCAGCCGCGGCCACGCTTCATCCGCCCCCGCGAAGCGGGGGAGGGGGACCACCCGAGACTCGCGAAGCGAGCGGAGGGTGGTGGAGGGGGCGCAGGACTCAACGCTGCGCATTCGTTTTGGGGGGGTTTTTGACATCCGAATTTTCGCAAGGCTTCTTCGCAGCGAAACTTTTGCAACGATAACGAAGCGGCACCGCCAGCGCCCCCTCCACCGCGCTTCGCGCGGTCCCCCTCCCCCGCTGTCGCGGGGGCGGAAAGCGCTAGGCCGCCTGCGGCGGCAGGTTGCCGATCTCGGCTGCGTAGACATCGTCCATGCGCGGGGCCAGGGCGTGCTTAGCGAGGGCTTCGGCGAACAATTGGCGCACTTTCGGATGCTCGTCGGCGTAGTCGATCTGGGTGCCGCCGAGGCGGCGGCTGATCCAGGAGATCGGCACGCCCTGGGCGTTGCGCGGCGACCAGTGCTTGAAGGCGAGATAGCGCGCCGGGGCCGGGCCGGAATTGAAATGCTGATGGAGCCACATGTTCGGCGGCACCACCAAGGTGCCGACCTGCCATTCGAAGCGCTGCGGCTCCTCGCCCTCCGGCCACATCAGCGAATAGCCTTCGCCCGAGAGGATGACGACGTGGGCGCCCGGGCCGTGGGCGTGCGCCTTCTTGTAGGTGCCGATCGGGAATTGCGAGATGTGGCTGGCGATGGTGCCGCGCGCCATGTTGAAACGGATATGGCCGCCGCCGGCGCCGCGCTCCTTGGCGGTGATCAGCGGCAGGTTGACCGCGTCGGGCACGAAATTGGTGCGTAACAGGAAGCCGTCCTGCTCGCCCTTGGAGCTGAAATAATCCGGCTCGCCGGAAAAGCGGTTCTTGAAATCGTACGGACAATTGAAAATGAAATTCAGATCGTCGTAGCGGTTGATCACCGACGGCGCGTTGGTCACCGCGACGAACCGCACCACGTCCCGGCCGGAGCCATTGAAGTGCTGGTAGGAGCAGTTCAGCGGAATGGCGAAGATCGCGCCTTCCTTCCACTCGAACGTGATGCGGGCGCCGGCATTGTTCCACACCGTGGTCGAGCCGCGGCCGCTCAGGATCAACAGCATCTCCTCGTAGAGGTGATGCATCGGCTCGAGCTTTTGGCCGGGCGCGATCTCGCAGACGTAGCAGTCGTTGGAAAACCGCGACGCCTCATGATTGATATACGCGCCCTTGGCGCCCGTGCCGCGACGCGGCCACGGCTTCAGATCGACGGTGCGCAGGTTTTGCACGTAGTGCGCGCCGATGATGTCGAGCCCGTCATTGCGCACGAAGCGCAGGTAAGCCGAATCCTTTTCGGTGCGGAATTTGTCCGCCAATTCCTTGGATGCGGGGGCGTCTTTTTGCACCTTTGGCTCCTTATGCTTTTGCTTTAGCACTAACAGCGGCGACGGTCGCGCACCAGAGCACTCTTTCGTCTCAAAGACCGGGTAGGATGCCGTCACGATGTCAGCCGCCGCGAAAGCAAAGCGCGTTCCGATGCCGAGCCTGCGGCGCCTTGCGGTTGGCGTCGCGACCGTCGTCATCGTGCTGGTTGCCGCGCCCTATGTGATCGCGCCGTTTTACCGCTTCGTCGATCCGGTCTCGACGCCGATGCTGTGGCGCTGGGCGATCGGGGCGCGGGTCGAGCGCGTGTGGCTGCCGCTCGATCGTATCTCGCCGGCGCTGCCGCTCGCCGTCATCGGCGCCGAGGATGGCACGTTCTGCCACAATCGCGGCATCGACCTCGGTGCCATGCGCGAGGCGCTGGAACAGTATGACGACAGCGGCAGGGAGCGCGGCGCCTCGACCATCACCCAGCAGGTCGTCAAGAACCTGTTCTTCTGGCAGGGCCGCAGCGTCATCCGCAAAGTGCTGGAAATCCCGCTGGCGGTCTGGCTCTACCTCGTGCTGCCGAAGCGCCGCGTATTGGAAATCTACCTCAACATCGCCCAGTGGGGACCGAATGGCGAGTTCGGCGCCGAGGCCGGCGCCCGCTACGCGTTCGGCAAATCCGCCCGCAATCTCAACGCCCACGAAGCGGCCGCACTGGCCGCCATCCTGCCCAATCCGGGCCGGCGTAGCGCCCGCGCCCCGAGCGCTCTGGTGCGCCAGCTCTCAGGCATCTACGACCGTCGGGCCGAGACCTTTCCGGGGCTCGACGCCTGCGTCCGCACCCCTTAGCGAAGGGGCCACGCCCCCTAGCGCGGGCGGCATGCTTCTTCTATAAGCCCGGCAATCCCTGACGATCCGAGCTTTAGGAGAGCGACGCCATGGCCGTCCCCAAGAGAAAAACATCGCCGTCCAGGCGCGGCATGCGCCGGTCCGCCGATGCGCTGAAGGCCCCGACCTATATCGAAGACAAGGATTCCGGCGAATTACGCCGCCCGCATCACATCGATCTGAAGACCGGCATGTATCGCGGCCGGCAGGTGCTGAGCAAGAAGGCGGAGGCGTAGGCCTTTTTCCCGGAAGGAAAGACGCGCGCCATGTTCATTCTTGGCTTTCCGCTCCTTCTCATTCCCTTCGCCGTCTACAACATGATCGCATTCCTCACGCCCGGCGTGAGCTGGACCGCGGCCGTCACCACCGTGCACATGATGTCGGGGACGGACTGGGTCTTGACCTGGGAAGACCTGCTGATCGCCTTCGCCATTCTCCTGCTCTGGATCGAGCTCATCAAGTCGACCCGCATCGGCATGCGCTCGGTGATGGACCACATCTTGGCGATGGGACTCTTCATCGCCATGCTGGTCGAATTCCTGCTGGTGAAACAGGCGGGCACGTCGACGTTTTTTCTGCTGATGATGATCGCGCTGGTCGACGTGCTCGGCGGCTTCGTCATCGGCATGCGCAGCGGCCGACGTCAGATCGAAATCGAAGGCCCCGACCGGCCGCTGTGAGCTTTCTTCTCCCTCCCCCCCTTGTGGGGGAGGGCGGGGTGGGGGTCGGGAGGTGACACGCTAGCGTCAACGTTTTCGCATTACGTCGGGACCCCCACCCCTACCCCTCCCCACAAGGGGGAGGGGAAAACGAATTACAGCGAACGCGACAGCTTACGGCCGGCCGGTGTCGGCCAATGGCCGAGCGCGTCGTAGGCGGCGATGGCGTCCTCAGAATTGGCGCGGCGGCGGGCGCGGGTTTGCGGCGCTTGCGCCGAGGTGGCGATGAGGTGCGCGACAAAGTCCGCGTTGGCACGGCTGGTCGCCCGCACATGGGTAGCGGTTTGGCCGGCTGCTTGGTCGACTTTCGCCAAGGGAACGAGAGCGTTGCTCACGGGCGCCTCCCTGTCCCGAAACGGGACATTGCCTGGAGTTTTCCCGGTATCTCGCAAGCGGCGTGCCGCGACCCCCTCACTTAGGGAGGGGATTTTCCGAATTCTTTAGGCTCCAGCGCTAACTTGGTCTGGCAACGGCGTTTTTGTCGCTCGCAACAATTCCAATGAGGCGGCTTTGACTAACGCCGGCCCCCGCGATTCGATCCCTGCCGGCACAGCGGACCGGACCGGCATCGATGCGGCCGAAATCCTCAACTCGGTCGGCGAAGTGGCCTACGACTGGCGCATCGATACCGACGCGCTGCACTGGGGCGCCAACGCCGCCGCGGTGCTGCTCATCCCCGACATCGCCGCGATCTCGACCGGCCGCGCCTATGCCCAGGTCCTCGAGGCCGAGAATGCGCAGGCGCGCTTCGACGCCGTCATGCAATCGGACAAGCGCGACGACGGCCGCGGCGTCGGCTATCAGATTCAATATTGCCTCCGCCCCGACCCGACGTCGGACACGCGGCTGTGGGTCGAGGATATCGGCCGTTGGTTCGCCGGGGCGGACCGCAAGCCGGTGCGCGCCCACGGCGTCGTCCGCGTCATCAACGAGCGCTACGAGCACGTGCGCCGCCTCACTTATCTCGCCCGCTACGATGGGCTCACCGGCGAGCTGAACCGGCACCATCTGACCGAAGTGCTGGAAGACACCATCGACGAAGCGATCCGGCTGCGCTCGTCGTGCGGCTTCATGCTGGTCGCCATCGACAACGTCGCCCGCATCAATGAGTCCTACGGTTTTGACATCGCCGACCAGGTCATCGGCGCGGTTGCCAGGCGCGTGCGCAGCCGCATGCGCGGCAAGGACACGCTCGGCCGTTTTTCCGGCAACAAGTTCGGCCTGGTGCTGCGCGACTGCACGCCCGACGACATGGCGATCGCAGCCGAGCGGCTGCTCACCGGCGTGCACGACGACATGGTGCCGACCGCCGCCGGGCCGATCGCCGTTACCGTCACCATCGGCGGCGTCACCGCGCCACGCCATGCCCGCAGCGTCGCCGAAGTGCTTGGCCGGGCGCAAGAGACCCTCGATGCCGCCAAGGCGCGGCGCCGCGGCTCGTTCCTCGCCTACCGGCCCAATATCGAGCGCGAAGCGCTGCGCCGCGACAACGTGCGCGCCACCGACGAGATCGTCGCCGCGCTCAACGAGCGGCGCATCTTCCTCGCTTATGAGACCATCGTTAAGGCGGCGGACCGGCGGCCGGCGTTCTACGAATGCCTGATGCGCATCCGCCGCACCGACGGCAGCCTGATCACGGCCGGCGACATCGTGCCGGTTGCCGAACGGCTCGGCCTGGTGCGCCTCCTCGACCACCGCGTGCTCGAGCTCGTGGTCGACGAGATGATCGCTGAGCCGTCGCTGCAGGCAAGCTTCAACGTCTCGGCGGCTTCCACCACCGATCCCGACTGGTGGGCCGGTCTTGGTTCGCTGTTGCGCGCGCATGCGGGTGTCGCCGAGCGCCTCACCGTCGAGATCACCGAAAGCGCGGCGATCCAGGACATCGACGAAACCCGCGGCTTCGTCGCGCGCGTGAAAGAGCTCGGCTGCCGCATCGCCATCGACGATTTCGGCGCCGGCTACACGTCGTTCCGCAATTTGCGCAAGCTCGGCGTCGATATGGTCAAGATCGACGGCGCCTTCGTGCACGACATGATGCGCTCGGAAGACGACCGCGCCTTCGTACGCACATTGGTCGAACTCGCCAAGCGGCTGAAATTGACCACCGTCGCCGAGTGGGTGCAGGACGAGGCGGCGGCCAAAACCTTGCAGGACTGGGGTTGCGATTATCTGCAAGGCGCGCTGATCGGCCTCGCTTCGACCGATCGGCCGTGGCGCGCCGCGTCGGCCAAGGCCGTCTAGGACGCCCCCTCACACCAGCGATTTCGTAACGGACCTGTTGTCGAAGATCTTACTGGCAGATCTGGACCACCTGAGGGCCGTACGGCCCCCACACTTGCGCGGGATAACAGCCGCCGCCACCGCCGTAGCCGTAAAACGCCGCGCCGCCGTAGCCATAACCTGGCGTGACGCCATACCCGTACGGATAGTAGTCGCCGTAACCGTAGGGCGACGCCAACACGCCGCCGAGGATCGCGCCGGCGGCGACACCGGCAGCGATGCCTAAACCGGGGTACCAACCGCCGCCGCCGTGCCAGCCGCCGCCAAAGCCGGGACCGCCACGCCAACCGCCAAAGCCAGGTCCGCCGCGCCAGCCGCCGCCGCCGAAGCCGGCACCGCCATGCCAGCCGCCACCGCCGCCCCACCGCGCTTGTGCGGTGCTCGATGACGCCATTGCCGTTGCGGCAATGCACGCCGCCGCAATAAGAGCCGTTACGATTTTCCTCATCACACCACCTCGCTCACAGTGCACTGTTCAGCATGAAGCGATTGCGCTTTAGCGCCAGTCAGTCGTTGCCGCCGGTCAGCTTGTCGACCTTGCGCCGCATCTCGTCGAGCTCGCGTTTGAGATCGTCGATTTCGCCGCCGCTCTTTCCCGCCGGCTTTTCCGGCTCGGGCGTGCCGCTGGCGTTCTGGCTTTCGCGCCGCGCAAACGGCGTGAACATGGCAAACGCGCGCTCGAACATTTCCATGTTCCGCCGTACCGTTTCCTCCAGCGCGCCGAATGGGCTGCCGCCGAAGGCTTGCGCCATCTGATTGCGGAACTTCTCCTGTTCGCGGGTCAGCGACTCGATGGAGACCTCGAGATAGCGCGGCACCAGCATCTGCATGCTGTCGCCGTAGAACCGGATCAGCTGGCGCAGGAAGGCGATGGGCAGCAAGTTCTGCCCTTCCTTGTTCTCCTGCTCGAAGATGATCTGGGCCAGCACCGACCGTGTGATGTCCTCGCCGGTCTTGGCGTCATAGACGACGAAATCCTCGCCGGTCTTGACCATGGCGGCGAGGTCTTCGAGCGTCACATAGGTGCTCGTACCGGTGTTGTAGAGCCGCCGGTTGGCGTACTTCTTGATGGTGACCGGCTCGGCGGCTTTGGTCGTGGTATCGGTCATCTGGCGGCAACCCCCGCAGGATTGCTGTCAAAATAGGCGGTTTCGCCGGGCGCGGCTACCGTTTTGTGTGGTGCACAAGGACGGGCGTCCCGGCATGGCTGCGATGCGGCCGCCTAGCGCCTTGTCGGCGGCCTGCCGCGTCCTTATGACATATATGAAAGCGCCTGCGGCCCGGTCCGCATGTGACCCAACCCTATTCCCGGAAGGATTTCCCATGAAAGACGACATCGTCATCGTCAGCGCCACGCGTACGCCGGTCGGCGCCTTCAACGGTGCCTTCGCCACCGTGCCCGCCCACGAACTGGGCCGGACGGCGATCAAGGCGGCGCTCGAGCGCGCCGGCGTCGAGGGCGCCCGCGTCTCCGAAGTGATCATGGGGCAGATCCTGACCGCGGGGCAGGGCCAGAACCCGGCCCGGCAGGCCTCGATCGCCGCCGGCATTCCGGTGGAAACCCCGGCCTGGGGCGTCAACCAGCTGTGCGGCTCCGGGCTGCGCGCGGTGGCGCTCGGCTATCAGGCCATCCTCAACGGCGATTCCGACATCGTGGTCGCCGGCGGCCAGGAATCCATGAGCGTCGCGCCGCACTGCGCCTATCTGCGCTCGGGCGTGAAGATGGGCGATTTCCAGATGATCGATACGATGATCCGGGACGGCCTGTGGGACGCCTTCAACGGCTATCACATGGGCAACACCGCCGAGAACGTCGCCAAGCAATGGCAGATCACCCGCGCCCAGCAGGACGAGTTCGCGGTCAAATCGCAGAACAAGGCCGAAGCCGCGCAGAAGGCCGGCAAATTCAAGGACGAGATCACGCCGGTGACGATCAAGAGCCGCAAAGGCGACGTCGTGGTCGATGCCGACGAATATCCCAAGCACGGCACCACGCTCGAAGCGGTCGGCAAGTTGCGGCCGGCCTTCGACAAGGAAGGCACGGTCACCGCCGCCAACGCATCGGGAATTAATGACGGCGCCGCCGCCGTTGTCCTGATGACGGCAAGCGAAGCGCAAAAACTCGGCAAGACGCCGCTCGCCCGCATCGTGTCGTGGGCTCAGGCCGGCGTCGATCCGAAGATCATGGGCACCGGCCCGATCCCGTCCTCGCGCGCCGCGCTGAAAAAGGCCGGCTGGACTGTCGGCGACCTCGACCTCATCGAAGCCAACGAGGCGTTCGCCGCGCAGGCCTGCGCCGTCAACAAGGACCTCGGCTGGGACACCGGCAAGGTCAACGTCAACGGCGGCGCTATCGCCATCGGTCATCCGATCGGCGCTTCGGGCGCCCGCGTGCTGGTGACGCTGCTTTACGAGATGGGCAAGCGCGACGCCAAGAAGGGCCTCGCCACGTTGTGCATCGGCGGCGGCATGGGCATTGCGATGTGCGTTGAAAGATAGAGAACGGAAATCGGACGACAGACGACGGATGACGGACGGCGGATGATCGACACGGATTAATCCGTCCTCTGTCGTCCGTCGTCTGTCGTCCCATTAGAAGACGTCGTTTCAGGGAGGAGCATCATGCCCCGCGTTGCGTTGGTGACGGGTGGTACGCGCGGCATCGGCGCCGCGATTGCCAAGGCGCTCAAGGCGGCCGGCTATACGGTCGCGGCGAACTACGGCGGCAACGACGAGGCCGCGCAAAAATTCAAGGCGGAAACCGGGATCGGCGTCTACAAGTGGGACGTCTCCTCGTTCGATGCCTGCTCAGCCGGCATCAAACAGGTCGTCACCGATCTCGGGCCGATCGATGTGCTGGTCAACAATGCCGGCATCACCCGCGATTCGCAGCTGCATCGGATGAAGCCCGAGCAATGGACCGCGGTGATCAACACCAATCTCAATTCGCTGTTCAACATGTGCCGCAACGTCATCGAGGGCATGCGCGAGCGAAAATTCGGCCGCATCGTCAATATTTCCTCGATCAACGGTCAGAAGGGCCAGTTCGGCCAATGCAATTACTCGGCCGCCAAGGCGGGCGAGCTCGGCTTCACTAAGGCTCTGGCGCAAGAGAGCGCGCGCGGGGGCATCACCGTCAACGCCATCTGCCCGGGCTACATCAATACCGAGATGGTGCAGGCGGTGCCGAAGGACGTGCTGGAAAAGAGCATTCTGCCGTTGATCCCGATCGGCCGCCTCGGCGAGCCGGAAGAGATCGCGCGCTGCGTGGTGTTCCTCGCCGCCGACGATGCCGGACTGATCACCGGCTCGACCCTGACGGCGAATGGCGGGCAGTATTTCGCCTAACTATATATCCGCAGCACCGGACATTGCGGGCGGCGGGTCATCATGGCATCGCGACCATCGATCATAGAACAGCGCGGCGAGCAGATGCTGCCGGTGCTCGATGCGTTGGAGATCGAGCGGGTGCGCCGCTTCGGCGAGTGCCGCTCCTTCGCCAAGGGCGCAGCGCTCCTCACCATCGGCCAGGTCGGCCCGGGCTTGATGGTCATTCTGTCCGGCCGGGTCGACGTGACCCATGTCGATAAAACCGGCCAGCGCCTCAGCATTGTCGGCCACGGACCGGGCGAATTCGTGGGCGAGCTCGCGCAATTGGCCGGACGGCCGGCGCTGGCGGACGTCACCGCGGAGGAACCGGTGCAGGCTCTGGTCATCGCGCCGGACCGGCTGCGCGCCCTGCTGATTGCCGAAGCCGAGCTCGGCGAGCGCATCATGCGGGCCCTGATCATCCGCCGCGTTGGGCTGTTGGAGACCGGCTCCGGCGGTCCGATCATCGTCGGCCGCGCCGACAATGGCAACGTGCTGCGGCTGCAGATCTTTCTGCGCCGCAACGGTCAGCCGCAGCAATTGCTCGACCCCGACCTCGACACCGAAGCCAAGGCGCTGATCGAGCGCTTCCATGTCGATCCCGGGCAACTGCCGATCGTGCTCTGCCCCAGCGGGCAGCTGCTGCGTAATCCAACCGAGGACGAACTGGCACGCTGCATCGGGCTGGTCGGTCCGATCGATCCGAACCACATCTACGACGTTGCCGTGGTCGGCGCCGGGCCCGCCGGGCTTGCGGCGGCGGTGTATGCCGCGTCCGAAGGGCTGTCCGCGATCGTGCTCGACAGCCGCGGCTTCGGCGGCCAGGCCGGTGCCTCGGCGCGCATCGAAAATTATCTCGGCTTTCCGACCGGCATTACCGGCCTGGCCTTGATGGCGCGCGCCTACAATCAGGCGCAAAAATTCGGTGCCGAAATGGCGATCCCGGATGAGGTGAGCGCGCTGGACGTGCCGAATGACGACTCCTCGCCCTTCGTGCTGCGCCTGCGCGACGGCGAGCGAGTCAGCACGCGGTCCGTGGTGGTTGCCAGCGGCGCGAAGTATCGGCGCCTCGCGGTCGCCAAGCTCGACGAATTCGAGATGACGAGCGTGCATTACTGGGCTTCGCCGCTCGAAGCCAAGCTCTGTGCCAATCAAGAGATCGCGCTGGTCGGTGCCGGCAATTCGGCCGGCCAAGCCGCAGTTTATCTGGCGAGCCAAGCCGCAAAAGTATGGATGCTGGTGCGCCGGCCGAGCCTCGCCGAAACCATGTCGCGTTATCTGGTCGAGCGTATCGAGAGTCTGCCCAATGTCGAGGTGGTGACTGGCGCACAAGTCAGCGGGCTTGAAGGCCGCAATGGCGTTATGGACGCCGTGCGCTGGCGCGTCGATGGCGCCGGACAGGATGTGCAGCGCCCCGTTCGCCACCTGTTCCTGTTCATCGGCGCCGAGCCGAACACCGATTGGCTTGCCGGCTCCGGCGTTAAGCTGGACGCCAAGCGTTTTGTGCTGACCGGCGCCGACGCCGGCCCTCTTCGCCATGCGCTGGAGACCAGCCGGCGCGGCGTCTTCGCCATCGGCGATGTCCGCGCAACGTCGATCAAGCGGGTCGCCGCCGCGGTCGGCGAGGGCGCTCAAGTGGTCGCGGCGCTGCATGCAAGCCTGGCTGGGATGGCCGGCGAGCCTGTTATGGTGACCAACCCCTTGGCGCCAACTCGAACCCCTTGAACTCAAAACCCGGCGCGACGGTGCAGCCGCAGAGCGTCCAGTCGCCGAAAGTTTGCGCCGCCTGCCAGGCGTGAGCCGGCACCGCGGCCTGCGGGCGCTGGCCTGACGCGAGATCGCTGCCGAGCATCACGCGTTCGATGTGTCCTTCGCTCTGCGCGATTTCGAGTTCAAGCGGCGCGCCGGCGTACCAATGCCACACCTCCACCGCATCGACGCGGTGCCAGTACGAGCGCTCGCCGCGCGCCAGCAGAAAATAGATTGCTGTGGACGCCGCACGTTCACCATCGACCTGCCACTCGTCGCGAAACACCTCGCGGAAATGGCCGCCCTCCGGATGCGGTTTCAGATCGAGCAGCCGGATGACATCTGCCGCTGTGGTGCTCAAAATGTCACTGAGCAAGCTTTGCTAGGTTTTCGGCCACGCGCTCAAGGCCGTGCTCATCAGATATATCTACCGAGTGTATATGCGACAAACTATGAGGAATTTGGGAATCATCAAGACGGACAGGAACTATTGCACTGGTGTTTTTTTCCCTGTCGCGGATAGTATTCATGGCGGCTCGAAGTTCATTTTGTGCTTGTTTGCTCTCCTGGAAGAATCTTGAAATAAGCACGATTGCTGCCGCGCTTTCCTCAAGGCCCTTCTTAATCTCATCGCTCCAGACCTGCCCCCCTGAAATCTCATTAATATCCATCCAAGGATGCAACCCCTTCTCTCGCAACATATCAGCGATCTTTGTCGCGGATCGCAAATCTTGGCGAGCATAGACCAAAAAGACGCGACGAGGATCCGTTCGCCGCGAAAGACGCCTCGATACAAGAATACCAATCATAGCCGCGATGGCGGCAATAATCGCAGCTAAGATGTTTAGTAGAATTTGGCTGTGCCTAAGTCCCGCAGACGATACTACCCATATCGATCCAATTAGGGTCAATCCCAAACTGGCGATTACAAGCAACGCCGAAAACCTTCTCAATAATTCTAAGATGTCTCTCACGGCTGGACACCCTTCACAAGAATTACAAAAGCCGCGAATAATCCGATGCCAGTCGCATTCGAGATTATTCCCAACCAGACTATTTGTCCCATGCGATTGCTGGTTCTTCTTTCCCAGTCTTGATGGGCGGAAAGTATCCAAAGTAGAAGAAAAAAGCATACAGCGAGAAACGAGGCAGTTGCCGTGAGCTTCGAATTAACCGAGGTAGCCTCTGTCTCCATCGTTGAGTTTGTCAGATCGAACACATACAGAAGAGCCGATCCCATAGCCGTTAGCGACAAGTCCACGCCGAGAAAGAAATCCGACAATTGCCAATCGGACCCTCTGACGAGTTTTTTTGCAAACGCGCCCGAGGCTATGAGTATTAAGGGGATGACCAACGCGATTAGATACGGATTGGTGAACACCAGAACATTACCCCGAGTATTTCGTCGCCTCCACGGATAGTACTTCTGTTAGAATATTGCAACCATAGATCACAATCTGGACAGTGCAAAGCTTCGTCAAAACCGGTTCTTGCGCTCGCGGATTTCCGCGAACACTTGCCACGCCGGACTGCCGCTAAGGCCAAGCGACTTTGCCACCTCGGCGTCATCGGCGCGCAGGAATGGATTTTCCGCCTTCTCCGCTCCGATCGTCGCCGGAATGGTCGGCTTGCCGGCGGCGAGCTGCCGCTTGACCTCGTCGGCACGCGCGGCCAGCGCCTTGTTGTTCGGCTCAATCGTCTTGGCGAAGCGGATATTGGCGTCGGTATATTCGTGGCCGCAATAAAATTGCGTGTCGTCGGGCAGGCTGCGCAATTTGAGCAGCGACTGCCACATCATTTCCGGATTGCCTTCGATGACCCGGCCGCAGCCGATCGAGAACAGCGTGTCGCCGACAAAGGCGAGCTTGTCGGCCGGGAAGAAATAGGAGATGTGGCCCGCGGTGTGCCCGGGCGTGTCGATGACCTTGCCTTGCAAGCCGCCGACGCGCACCGTGTCGCCTTCACCCACGGTTTCGTCCACATGCGCGATGCGCGCCGCCTCGGCACGCGGCGCGACCACGCGGCATTTGTGATGGCTTTTGATCTCGCCGATTCCCTGGGTGTGATCGGCATGGTGATGCGTCACCAGAATATCGCTCAGCCGCCAGCCGGTTTTTTGCAGCGCGGCCTCGACCGGCGCCGCTTCCGGCACGTCGATCGCCGCGGTGGCGCCGCTTGCCGGATCGTGGATCAGCACGCCGAAATTGTCCTTCAGGCAGGGAAACAGATAGATCTGCGCGGCCATGTGATTTTTCCAGTTTAGCCCTTCCGGCCGGATCATCCGCCTTCGCTAATGCCGACGCAACACGGGGTCAACCAAGACCGCATGGCAGCCGGAACCTCGCCCCAATCCGTGCTATTTTGACCTCATGGATGTGGTCGACCTGCGCAATTTCTACGCCCAGTACCTCGGCGTCGTGGCCCGGCGCTTTGTCGGCCGCGGCATTCGTGCGCGCTGGAAGGACACCCATGCGCTGCGGGTCTTGGGCATCGGCTATGCGACGCCCTATCTCGGCCTGTTCCGCGAGGAGGCCGAGCGCTGCCTTGCCTTGATGCCGGCACCGCAAGGCGTCGTGCGCTGGCCGTCGAGCCGGCCGGCGCTGGCCGCTTTAGTCGAAGAGGATGAGCTGCCGCTGACCGATTCCGCCGTCGATCGCGTGCTGCTGGTGCATGCGCTGGAAATGTCGTCCGATCCGGTCGGATTGTTGCGCGAAGTTTGGCGCGTTCTTGCCGCCGGCGGCCGGCTGCTTGTGGTCGTGCCCAACCGACGCGGCGTTTGGGCGCGCATGGACTCGACGCCGTTCGGCCACGGCCGGCCCTATTCGCGGTCCCAAATCATGCAGCTGCTTCGCGAAACCTGGTTCACGCCGACCGGCTGGGACGAGGCGCTCTATGTGCCGCCGATCCCGCGCGGCTGGTTTTTGCGTTCGGCATTGGCATGGGAGCGTGCCGGCGCGACGCTGGCTTCGCCGTTCGCCGGCGTCCACATCGTCGAAGCGACCAAACAGGTCTATCGCGCCATCCCGGCACCGCGGCGCGAGAAGCGGCGCCTCGTTCCGGCACTCGAGCCGGTGCTGGCGCCCTCGCCGGGAGCGGCGGCGATGCGCTGAGAGGGGAGAATTATGGCCCTGGAATTGCGCCCGAACTGCGAATGTTGCGACCGCGACTTGCCGCCCGCGTCGACGCTGGCGCGCATTTGCACCTTTGAATGCACGTTCTGCGCCGACTGCGTCGACAACGTGCTGTTCAACGTCTGCCCGAACTGCGGCGGCGGTTTTGAGCCGCGGCCGATCCGCCCGGCGACCGAATGGCGGCCGGGACTTTCCGTCGCCAAGCGGCCGCCTTCGACCAAGCGGGTGTCGTTGTCCTACAGCCGCGACGACATCGCGGCGCACGCGCAACGCATCAGGAACATTCCGCCCACGCAGCGCTGAGACCTTACAGCTCTTTGCCGATCAGCCGATCGACCGAATACGGCCCGCCGCCACGGATCGCGATAAAGAACAGCACGATGCCGAGCAGCAGCACGTATTCGTAGCCGCCCTTGCCGACCGCAAATCCCGCTGCGAGATGCACGACCAGGAAGGCGATCAACAGTTCGATCGCGAGTGCCGCCGCAAAAAACCGCGTGAACAGGCCGAGCACGATGCAAGCGGCGCCGACCGTCTCCAGAACCATAGCGGCGGCTGCAAATGCCGAAGACGGCTCCAATCCCTGCTTGGCCATATAGCCGCTGACGCCGGCAAGCCCGGCCCCGGTGACCTTGACCCAACCGTGCATGAACAGATTGTAGCCGATGATGACGCGAACGAGTGTGTAGGCAATGTCGCGCCAGGAAGCGTAAAATCCCGCCAAACCGGGAAAGATCAATTTCGTTTCACCTGCCGTCATGACGTTCCTCCCGTTGCCGTCTGCCGCCGCTTGGCGCGGCTTGCCGTCTAACGAAGGCCTTATAACACCGCAGCCGCCGGCGATATTCAACCCAAAGAAGAGAGACATGGATGAAATTTCGGCGGGTGCTCCGACCATGGAATGACGGACCGCGCGCCTCGCGCCGTTGTTCTAAGCGACGGTCGGCCGTGTTATTGAAGCCGTGGTCTCCGCCAACGGTCGACTGGCGTGGACTTTAAGGACGGTGCTCATGCGCAGATCTTTTGGCGCGACCATCGGCGCGCTCGCGTTGCTTGTTCTGGCGGGCGCTGCGGCCGACCAAGTGGCATGGTCGCAAACCGGACGCACGATCCGCATCGTCCTCGGCGTGCCGCCGGGCGGCAGCATCGACTTCCTGGCCCGCCTCCTGGCAGATCAGATTTCCAATGCGACCGGCCAAGCCATGATCGTCGAGAGCAAGCCTGGCGCCGGCGGCATCATCGCCGCCGAAGCGGTGGCGCGCGCGGCGCCCGACGGCAACACCTTGCTGATCAACAACAACGGCACGCTCATCAGTGCCATCCTGCGCAAGGTGAATTACGATCCGCTCGAGAGCTTCGAGCCGATCTGTTATCTGGTCACGACGCCGCAAATCATCGTCGTCAACAGCGCCTCGCCTTATCGCACGCTGGCCGAGCTTCTGGACGCGGCGCGCCAAAAGCCCGGCGAGCTGTCGATCGCCAGCGTCGGGCCCAACACCACGCAGCATATTGCCATCGAGCGGCTCAAACGCTTGGCTGGCGCCAATCTGACCTATGTGCCGTATCCGGGCGGCGCCACCACCATCAACGCGCTGCTCGGCGAGCACATCACGGCTGCGGTGCTGAACTGGTCGGAAATCGGCGAGCACATCGTCGCCGGCAAGGCCCGCGCGCTGGCGACCATGGCGCCACAACGCATCGAGCCGCTGCCGGATCTGCCCACCGTCGCGGAATCCGGCTACCGGGATTTCGAAACCGACGTCTGGTTCGGCGTGGTGGCGCCGGCCAAGACGCCGAAGGAAACCGTCGCGCAGTTGATCGATTGGTTTCGCGCTGCCGTGACCGCGCCGCCGGTCAAGGCCAAGCTTGTGGCACAAGCGCTTTATCCCAATCCGAAATGCGGCGCCGACTTCGACGCCCATCTGCGGCGCCAGGCCGCGTCATTGACTCAGCTGATTCACGACCTCGATTTCAAGGCGGAATAGCCAAGTTCGCTTCACGACGCGAACGGCACCCAGGCGCGCTGCACCGCCGGGCGCGCCTCGATGGCGTCGTGCCAGCGCTTCACATTGACGTAATCGTTCAGCCCGATGTCCCGCACGCCGTGGATGTGCACGTCCGAATACATGGTCATGTCGGCGATCGAATAGGCGCCGCCGAAATATTCGTGTGACTCAAGGTGCCGGTTGAGGATGCCGAGCATGTCGCGCAGGTTGGCCTCATAGTGTTCTTGTGCCGGCGGCGCTTTGATCGGCGAGCGTATCGTCCAGTGCCCGAACTGCTGCGCCAGCGTGGTGAAGGTCGCCGAGCCGTAGAACAACCATTGATCCACCTTGGCTCGGGCCGCCCCCTCGCTCGGATAGAATTTTCCGGATTTCTCCGCGAGATATTTGAGGATCGCGCCGGACTCGCAGACCGTGACCTGGGCGCCGCCGGGCCCGTCATGATCGACGATGGCGGGAATCTTGTGACCGGGGCTGATCTTCATGAAGTCCGGCGCCATTTGCGCCTTTTTGCGTAGATCGACCGGGATGATTTTGTGCGGCAGGCCCGTCTCCTCCAACATCACGCGCGGCTTGTAGCCGTTGTCGGTGATCCACGTATAGCAATCGATCATCTCGTCCTCCTCAATGCGGCGGCTATTGTGACTCAAGCCGCCGTGAATGTCGCGTCGGTCATGTCGGCCATTCCTCGGCGGTGACGGCGGCCGCATCGGCGCCGATGAAGTCCTGCAGACTGTCCTGGCTTTCGGCCTCGAGCCCGTCGAGCGCGTCGAGCAGGGTATGCTTGATCTCGGCGATCAGTCCGAGGCCGCGGAACACTAGGCCGGAATAAACCTGAATGAGACTGGCGCCGGCGCAGATTTTGGCGAGCGCGGTGGCGCCGGAATCGATGCCGCCGACGCCGATCAGCGGGAACACGCCCTCGACCCGGACATAGGTCTCGGCCAACATGCGGTTGGCGAGCGTATAGAGCGGCCGGCCCGACAGGCCGCCGGCCTCCTTGGCGATCGCAGTCTCGAGCAGATTCGGCGGCCGCGCCACGGTGGTATTGCCGACGATCATGCCGTCGACCCGGCGCGAACGTGCGATGCCGACGACGTCGTCGAGATCGCCCAACGACAGATCCGGCGCGATCTTCAACAGCACCGGTGTCGGGCCGGCGTTCGGCGCGACGCGCTCGCGGGCATCGACCACGCGAGCCAACAAATCGTCGAGCACAGACGCCTGCTGCAGATTGCGCAGGCCCGGCGTGTTGGGCGAGGAAATATTGACGGTGACGTAGCTCGCCACCGCAGCAAAACGCTCGATCAGTTGTACGTAATCGGCAACGCGATCGGCGGAATCCTTGTTGGCGCCGACATTGATACCGACGATGCCCCCACCCCACCCTCCCCCGCTTGCGGGGGAGGGAAGGGAGGGGGCGCCGCGGGCTGCGAGCCGCCGGAGCGCGGCATCGGCGCCTTGCGAATTGAAGCCAAGCCGATTGATGACGCCGTGATCGGCGTTGAGCCGGAACAGCCGCGGCCGCGGATTGCCCGGCTGCGGCAGTGGCGTGATGGTGCCGACTTCGACGAAGCCGAAGCCTAAGCGCAGCAGAGCATCGGGCACCTCGGCGTTCTTGTCGAAGCCCGCGGCGATGCCGATCGGGTTTGGAAAATTGAGTCCGAACGCCCGCAGCGCCAGCCGCTTGTCATCGCGTGGCGCCGGCGGCAGCGGGGCGAATTTCAACATTTTGATCGCCAGCCGGTGGGCGTCTTCCGGGTCGAGTGCGTGCAGAAACGGCCGGGCGAGGCGATCGAGAAAACCGATCACGGTTTTAGCTCCGGAAAAGCCCGTTGGCCGTCGATCTCGTCGGGTAGCGGCCGCGCCCAGCGCACCGCCGACAGCGGCAGCGCGGCGTATAGATGCGGAAACAGTTCGTTGCCCCGGGAGCGTTCCCACTTCAGCGCCGGGCCGAGCGCGTCGCCGTCAACGGCGACAAGCATCAAGCCGGGCTGTCCGGCGAAATGCTTGGCCGCCGTCTCGGCGACTTGCGCCGCGGTCGAAAAATGGATGAACCCGTCGCGCCGATCGACATCCGATCCGTCAAACGCACCGGCGGCGTCGGCGGCGCGCCACGCTGCCTGTTCGCAGATTTTGTAGATTGTCGTCACACGCGCCCTCGTAATTCGGCGCGACCCTATCGGCCCTTGAGCCTTGAGGCAATAATTCCTATTATGAGAGGGGTCTAAGGGGTTCCAATGCTCACGCACGCGCAGGTCTGGTCGGCGATCGATCGCCTTGCCGCCCGGGCCGGGCTTTCGGCGTCGGGCCTCGCCCGCCGCGCCGGGCTCGACCCCACCACGTTCAACAAATCGAAGCGCATCACGGCATCCGGCCGTGCCCGCTGGCCGTCGACCGAATCGATCAGCAAGGCGCTGGCGGCGACCGGCACCGGCATCGAGACGTTTGTCGGATTGATCCAGGGCGGCGGCGGCGCAGCGCCGACCCGCGGCGTGCCGCTGCTCGGCTTCGCCGAGGCCGGCGCCGGCGGCTATTTCGACGACGGCGGCTTTCCCGCCGGCGCCGGCTGGGACGAAATCGCCTTTCCGGGGGTCGACGACACCCACGCCTACGCGCTGGAAGTGTCCGGCCAGTCGATGGAGCCGGCCTATCGCGACGGCGACGTGATCGTGGTGTCGCCGGCAGCCCCGATCCGCCGCGGCGACCGGGTCGTGGTCAAGACCAGGGACGGCGAGGTGATGGCCAAGGAACTCAAGCGCTCCACGGCGAAATCCATCGAGCTGAAATCGCTCAATGCCCAGCATCCCGACCGCACCATCGCCACCGACGACGTGCTGTGGGTGGCGCGGATTTTGTGGGCGAGCCAGTGAATTAAACCTCCCCCAGAAAGGGGGAGGAGCGAGCCAACGGGTCCGGCCCGAAGTGGCCGGCCCGATGACAGGCTCCGCTCGCAGGTGGGGTCCGCGGCCGTGAGGCTTGTGCAAGCGGCGCCGCCGCGGACCCCCACCTAACCTCCCCCTTTCAGGGGAGGAAAAAATCGCGGAAAAAATCGCGGTTACCCGTGCCACCACAACATGCCGGCGCGGACCAGATAAACCGCGCTGACGGTGAAGATGATGCGCCGCGTCCATTGCCGGAAACCGTGGTCGGTCATGCGCTCGATGACGTACGGCGCCAGCGAGGTTGCGGCGACGGCCAGCGCGATGGCGGGAGCGAGCGCCCATTTCGGCACGTTCGCCATGCCCGACACCGTGCCGAAATAGGCGATGCGCACGATGTGGCTGAGCGACTGCACCGTCGCCTTGGTGGCGTTGGTGGTCTTGCGGTCGAGCATGCTCTTCTGAAAGAAGATGTCGAGAAACAAGCCGCCGACGCCGGCCAGCACCTGGATGATGGTGGTGAGCACGCCGGTGACGAAGGGCACGCCGCGCCATTCGATGTTCGGACGCCAATTGCGCGGCAGCGCTTCGATGGCGAACGGCATCAGGCCGAGGCTTAAGTAGACCATCATCTTGTTCGGCACGAACTTGACCGCGTACATGGCGGCGAACGCGATCACCGCGCCGACCACGTATTTGTAGACGATCGGCCAGCGCACATAGTGTCGCCACCGATAGGCGCGCCAGCCGTTGGCGCAGAACTGGATGATCGAGAACAGGATCATCGCGCTCGAGACGTCGAAGTAGTTGAGCAGCACGCCGAGCAGGATCATGCCGCCGGCCATGCCGAACACGCCGGAGATGAAGGAGCTCAGGAGGATGGTGAGGGCGAGAAGGACGTAGAAGGCGACGGTCATCTTATTTTTTCACCTCCCCCTGAAAGGGGGAGGAGCGAGCGAAGCGAGCAGGTGGGGGTCCGCGGCGGCAACGCTTGCGCAAGCTTCACTGCCGCGGACCCCCACCCTACCCTCTCCCCCTTTCAGGGGGAGGGCTAAAAATTCACGCCGACCTTGCCAGCGCTCCGTCGATCATGTCCATCGTGTTCTTGATGCCGTAGGCAGCGGCGAAGGAGCCGAAGCGCGGGCCCCGCTCCTGGCCGAGCAGCACCTGATAGAGCATGTTGAACCAGTCGAGCGAGACGCCGGGCTTGCCGTCCTTGCCCTTTTTCTTCGCATCGAGGAACGGCTCGCGGCGGCCGACTTCATAGACCACGTCTTGAATAGCTTCCGGCGGCGCATCTGGCGGCAGTTGCGATAGCGCATCGCGCAGATCGATCAGCGCCGCGCGCTCGGTGGAGCCCGGCTCGCGGAATTTTTTCGCCGGCTGCACGAAATCGCGAAAATAGTGGATGGCGTATTCGACCATCGCGGCGAGATGCGGATGCGTCTCTTTCGTCACCCCCGGACGATAGCGACCGATAAAACCCCACAAGGTCTCGGCGTTCTCGGCGTTCGACGCGGTGACCAGCGATAGCAGCATGGCGAACGGCACCATGTTGTCGGCCTTCGGCGGCGCGCCGCTGTGGATATGCCAGACCGGATTGCCGAGCTGCTCCTTGGCGCCCTGCCGCGGATAGGCATCGAGGAATTGCAGATACTCGTCGACGTGGCGCGGAATAACGTCGAAGTAGAGCCGCTTCGCCGCCTTCGGCTCGCGATACATGAACAGCGACAAGCTCTCCGGGCTGGCATAGCGCAGCCATTCGTCGATCGTCAGGCCGTTGCCTTTTGACTTGGAAATCTTCTGGCCGTTTTCGTCCAAAAACAGCTCGTAATTGAAACCTTCCGGCGGCGTGCCACCGAGCGCGCGGCAGATTTCGCCCGACAGCTTTACCGAATCGATCAAATCCTTGCCGGCCATTTCGTAGTCGATGCCGAGCGCGACCCAGCGCATCGCCCAGTCCGGCTTCCATTGCAGCTTGCAGCGCCCACCGGTGACCAGCGTGGTGACGTGCTCCTTGGTATCGGGGTCTTCGTAGGTGATGGTGCCGGCTTTGGCGTCGTGCGCGACCACGGGAACTTGCAACACGATGCCGGTGCGCGGCGAGATCGGCAGGAACGGCGAGTACGACTCGGCCCGCTCCTCGCGCAGCGACGGCAGCATGATGTTCATCACCGCGTCGAAGCGCTCCAGCACTTTCAGCAGCGCCGCATCGAACCGGCCCGACGTGTAGCATTCGGTCGACGATATGAATTCGTAATCGAAGCCGAATTGGTCGAGGAAGGCACGCAGCCGCGCGTTGTTGTGCGCGGCGAAGCTCTCGTGGGTACCAAACGGATCGGGCACCTGCGTCAGCGGCTTGCCGAGATGCTGCGCCACCATGTCCTTGTTCGGCACGTTGTCCGGAACTTTGCGCAGTCCATCCATGTCGTCGGAAAACGCGATCAGCCGCGTCTTGATCTTGTCGTCGGTAATGACGCGAAAGGCATGGCGCACCATGGTGGTGCGCGCCACTTCGCCGAAGGTGCCGATATGCGGCAGGCCGGACGGACCATAACCGGTCTCGAAGATCACCGCGTCCTTCGGCGCCTTCTTCAGCCGCGCCACGATCTTGCGCGCCTCCTCAAACGGCCAAGCATGAGACTGCTCGGCCAGTTCGCGCAGATTCGCGGGGATTTCGGCGGTCGACATCCCTATACCTTTAGAACTTTATCGCCGGCGCATCAAAACGGATTGATCGGGAAATAGCGCAGCCACAAATCGGTGAAGCTGCCCTTCTCCCATTGCCGGAACAGCGCCCAGTTCAAAGCCTGCCGCAACAGATCGTTGCCGCGCTTGACCGCGATGCCGATGCCCTCGCCGAAGAAGCGGCTCTCCAGGAATGGGCCGCCGCGGAAGGCGCAGCAGCCGCCCGAATCGGTGCCGTTGAGCCAGAACGCCAGCGCGATACCGTCGCCGAACAACAGATCGACGTCGCCGTTGCGCAACGCCGCGCGCGCGGCATCGGCGTTGGGATAGGGCCGCAGCTCGGCCTCAGTGAACATCTGCTTGAGAAAAGCTTCGTGCGCGGTGCCGGCGACGACTGCGATCTTCTTGCCCTCGAGCAGCTCCGGCAGCACGTCGCCGATGCCGCTGTCGAGGCGCGCCACGAACCGCGCCGGCGTGCGGTAGTACGGATCGGTGAAATCGGCGCGGCGGCGCGTCTCGGCAGTGGGCGCGATCGAGGCGATCACGGCGTCGCCGCGATTGTCGGCCAGCGCGTCGAGCAGCGTGTCGAAGCGGCGCGCCTGGATGGTGCAGGTCACCTTGATCTCGTCGCAGAGCAGCCGCGCCAGATCGACGTTGAAGCCGGCCGGATTGCCGTCCGGCCCGGCATAGTCGAACGGCGGATAGTCCGTCTCGGTGAGGAAGCGGATGGTCTGCAGGCGGCTGAGGTCGGGCCGCTCGGGCCGGCGTCGCGGGTCCCAGAAGCCGGGAACGGCAACGCTGCGCTGTTGGACGGCGTTGTTGTCCTGCGCCGCCGCCGGTGGCGCGGCAAGAACCGCGGGCGACAGTGCGCCGGCGAGGCAGACGCTCAGCCGGAGCGCGGCCGCCAGCCAATAGATGCAGTAGCGGAGTATTGCCATTCCAGATTGCGCCGTTGCCTAACCGTGGCGGGATCTTGGAGCCCGCGCCTTGCGCCGCCGAGCCGGGGCTTAGAGCATGATCGGGGAAAGGGAAAGACGGATTTGCCGAAAACCTGGCGCTTTAATGCGAGGCGACTGCGCCATGCGCAAGGACTGAATCGGCAATATGGCGTGCGGAAACCGGCGCCGGCTTCAGCAAAGACGCTGCCCTTCCGGCAGTCCGCCCATGAGCTCGGCCTCGATGGCGGCCAGCTCCAATAAATACGACAAGGTCTCGCAGCCGTCGGTGCGCGCCAGACGCGCCAGCTCCCTTGTCAGCTCGCCGATATATCGGGCGGACGGACGCGGCTTATCGTCGATGGTGATCGGTCTGATACGATGCGCAGACATGAGCGACCAAGTGGCAGAGAGGAACTTCGCATCTGCAAGACACCAACACTTCGCCATACTGCCTGAGCCTGCGATTATTTGCACGAGGCTGCAAACATTTTTCTTCTTTATACCCTATCAATATCGCCCGGCTGCAATGATTTCATCTGGCGCGGTGCAGTTCGTGCGTCCGCACGCGCGGCGGCGGCGGCGCAAGTTCTTTGCCAGCAAGTCCTTGGCCAGCAAGTTCTTGGCCAGCAAGTCCTTGGCCAGCAAGTCCTTGGCCGGCCGGAACCGCGGCAGTGCGTTGGGCTGACTGGTGCGGCACCAACAAGTCCGTCAAGGTCCGCAACAGCGGTGCGTGCCGATCCAGATTGAGCCCATCGCGGGCGTAGATGCCGGCCTTGTTGGCCGGCAGCGCGGGCAAGCCGTCGCGGACGATTTCGATGCCGGGGATAATGCAGCGTGCCTGCGTCGCCAGCACGCCGAGGCCCGCCGCGACGGCGGCAAGCCGTGCCGAGAACTCCGGAGCGGAAAACGCAACAAAGAACTGCATACCGCTATTCTCGAGCAATTCCACCGCAACCCGATCGCCGGTCGTTCCCGGCCAGCTGACCAGCGGTATCGGCGCGCCGGGACGAAGCGCAAGCTTCGGCGACTTCATCCAAACCGTCGGCTCGGACCATTGCGCGATGGCGATGCGCGGCGAGTTGATCGTATTGCACAGATAGGCGATGTCGATTGAGCCGACATTGAGGTCGCCGAGCAGCCCTTCGACCCTGTCGCAGCGGAAGCTGACCTGTTCGCTCGCCGAGCAGCGTTCGAAAATCTCGACAAGAAGTTCGCGTCCGAGCCAACTCGGCAGACCGATGACGAACTGGCGCGGCGCCGAATTCGGCCCGGCAAAGGTGAGAAGCTCGTCGTTCATGGAAAGCATGCGCCGCGCATATTGCAGCACCAGCAGGCCGCGCTTTGTCGGGGTCATGTAGCCCTGCCCCTTGGCGAAGATGCTGCCGCCAAGCAGCCGGCCGAGGCGAGCGATCTGCGAGCTGATTGCCGATTGCGTCAGGTCGAGCGCTTCCGCTGCCCTGGTATAGCTGCCGGTGTCGACGATGGTGACCAGCGCCCTGAGCAATTCGATGGGAATGTTCTTCTTGGTATGACGTCGATGCATGTCATCGCTCTCCCCAGCCGCGCCGCGCCGCTGCCAGCACGACGAGGCAACGGAACCCCCGAGCTTGGATAACGGCGGAACAGCACAGCGCCGCCGCGAGCAATGTGGCCGTCTCAACTGAGGACGCTAAATTCCCGACGCGGCACTGCAATCTCATGACGCGACACCGCGCTGGAACGCCCCACCGGGCGGCGCGCCATCATGCCACAACTTGCCGACGTGAAGATAGGTGCTGGCTTACCGTGCCGGTCCGATGCCTGTCAGGAATCGCCTGACGAAACAATCGCTTCGACCAGGCGAACCACCGAACGCCGAAGGCTGGTGTTCTTGATCTTGATGAAGGCCCGGACCAGCGCATGGCCGTCGGCATTGCCGAGAAAGTCGGTGATATAGGCCAGCGACGGGCCGTCGCCGCTCTTGCGTGAGCCGCCGAAAGATTGCGGCGCGCCCTCGAAGAAGAACGGCACCGGGACCTCGAGAATATGCGAGATTTCCTGCAGCCGGCTGGCGCTGATGCGGTTGGTGCCCTTTTCGTATTTCTGGACCTGCTGGAATGTCAGGCCGAGCTGGTCGGCGAGCCGCTCCTGGCTCATGTGCAGCATGAGGCGTCGCATGCGAACGCGGCTGCCGACGTATTTGTCGGTGGGATTAGGGAATTTTATGGACATCATAGATCTCCGGGCCCCTCGTCATTAGTCCTGTCCTGTTTTAATTCCGGAGGCAATCCCCGGTTGCAAGTTTTCCGCCGATTGATTCAGCCCTTATGCGTCCCACGCATAAGTCCAAGCCAACGCGTTGGGCTGATGACGTGGGCAGCGGAGCGCTTTTCGCGGGGTTGGGGGTCTTCTAAAGGTAGCGGCGCAAATCTGCGGCCGCCGCGTCAGCGGTTCGCTTCAAGTCGAAGGGCGCGACGAACCGGCCGTCTTTATCCATGAGATAAACGATGGCGGTGTGGTCCATCGTGTAGTCGCCGCCGTCGAGCGGAACTTTCTTGGCGTAGACCCGGTAGGCTTTGATCGCCGCGTCGATCGACGCCTGATCGCCGGTCAGCCCGCGCAAATGCGGATCGAAATTGGACAGATAATCCTTGAGCACCGCCGGCGTGTCGCGCTCGGGATCGACGGTGATGAACAAGGCGCCCGCGCGATCCGCGTCGGGCCCGAGTGTTTTCAGAACTTGCGACACATCGAACAGCGTGGTGGGGCAAATGTCGGGGCAGTGGGTGAAGCCGAAGAACACCAGGAACGGACGGCCCTTCATGTCCTGGTCGGTCACCGGCTTGCCGTTCTGGTCCTCGAGACGAAATGGGCCGCCGACACCGGCGACCGCCTGGCCGATCGGCGACGGCACATGTCTGCTGAATACCAGGATGGCGCCGAAGAACAGCACCAGGCCGCTGAGGAAGGCGGCGAGCAGCAGCGCGACGCGGGAGGTTTTGTCGTTCACCGGCATTCTCCGCTCATCCGAAGCATGCGGCAAAGCCGGCCCGGATGGTTTCGAAAAAGACCGTCGCCCCGTAATGCGCCCAGAGCAGAACCGCACCCAACAGCGCAACCGCAACCACCGCGCCGGCCAGCAACAGCGGCCGCGACATCGAAGGTGAATGGGGTGCGACGGTCTCGGGCATCGGTACAACTCCGGCTAGCCCGTACATAGGCCGGAACCGGACGAGCGACAACCGGCGGCGCCTGCCGCGGGGCCAGACCGCCGGCCTACTGGCAGGGGCGATAGAGCGCCGTAAGCTCCTGGCCGCGCAGCCGAATGAGTCTTGGCGTTAGGCCGCCGTGATGGTCGATCCAGGCGCGGATCTGCGCCGGATAGTGCCGCATCACCAGCGCGCTGCCGGCGCGGGTCGGCACCAGCTCGCGCGACGCGTCATCGTAATAGGACGCGGCATGGAACCCGAGCACCGCGCGTTGGGTGACGCAGACATGGTCGCGCGGCACGATCCCGGTCAGCAAGGTGCACGCCGACAGGCACGGACCGTCGATGACGACACGATCGCCGGATGCACGCACCGCCTCGAACTTGCGAATGTAGGAAAAGACTTCGCCGCCCGGATCGTCGAAGATGCGAACCTCCGCCGACGCCGTAGAAGGCGCCGCGATGGACAACGCCATAAAGCTCAAGACCGCCGACATAAGCGCGGCGGCCGCAGCGACCTGCCATTTCATGGTCACGCTCTCCCCCTTCAATCGAACGCGACCCTGACGTCGTATTGTGGCAATACTTCGAGAACGCGTCAGGATTAATCACAAAACGATCGCGGGGTTTTTTGCTCTTTCTTTGCGCGTCGCAGTTCGGTTCCATGCGAAGGCCGAACGCGCGCCCGGCGCGCGGCGCCGCCTCGCAGCCATGCGCGGACGACGGCAAAAAGGGGTGCTATAAGGAACCGACGATCAAGGACGCGGAGGCGGGAACCGACCATGGCGCGGGATTTTGAGGATCATTGCTGGAAAGATGTCATCGACGCCGACACTGTCGCGATCTATCAGGCCTATCGGCGCCAAACCTATGTCGGCGACAATCCGGCGGTGCTCGCCATCGACCTCTACAATAAGGCCTATCTGGGCGGGAACCGCCCGGTGCGCGAGGTCGATCGGGAGTTTTCCGGTGCTTGCGGCGAGCATGCCTGGAAGGCGCTGCCGCTGACGCAAAAACTGTTCGCCGCGGCGCGCCGCGCCCGCGTGCCGGTGATCTACACCACCCGCCATGTCGATACCGGCGGCGTGCAATCGACCAACCGCACCATGGGCCGCCAGCGCGACGACGTTTACGGCATCAAGGCGGAACTGGCGCCGCAGCCGGGGGAACTGGTGATCTACAAGGAGCGCGCCTCGGGTTTCTTCGGCACGCCGCTGATCGCGCACCTGCAGCAACTACGGATCAATTCGCTGATTATCTGCGGCGAGAGCACGTCGGGCTGCGTGCGCGCCTCCACGGTGGACGCCTTCTCCTACGGCTTCCACAACGTGGTGGTCGAGGAATGCACCTACGACCGCTCGATGATCAGCCACAAGGTCAATCTGTTCGACCTGCATCACAAATATGCCGACGTGATGCATGTCGAAGACGTTCTGGCCCATCTCGACGGCCTTGCCGTCGAACGCAAAGTGGCCTGACACCCGACATTCCCTGACAAACTCCCACAAACGAGCGTTCCCATGTCCACGACCGCCGCGCGCCGCACCAACGTCCCCGATTACACCACGGCCTATTATTTTCTCGAGGGCTTGAGCGAAATCGGCATCGATTATCTGTTCTGCAATTTCGGCACCGATCACGCTCCGATCATCAACGAGATGGCGCATCGCAAGCAGCGCGGCGAAGTGATGCCGAGCGTGGTGCGCTGTCCACACGAGAACACCGCGGCCCATATGGCCGCCGGCTATGCCTTCGTCACCGGGCGCGGCCAGGGCGTGCTGGTCCATGTCGACGTCGGCACCGCCAATACCGCCAACGCCATGCATAACCTCTATCGCAGCCGCCTGCCGGTGCTGCTGATGGCCGGCAAGGCACCCTATACGGTCAACGACGAGCTAGTTGGCTCGCGCGACACCTACGTGCATTTCATCCAGGAACCGTTCGATCAGGCAAGCCTGGTGCGGCCTTATCTGAAATGGGAATGGACCTTACCCTCGGGCGTCGTCGTCAAGGAAGCGCTGCGGCGCGCCCATTCGATCATGCAGAGCGAGCCGCGCGGCCCGGTTTATCTGATGATGCAGCGCGAGACGCTGACGCAGCGTTGGGCGACCGATGAGATCCACCGCTATTCCGAAGATCAATTTGCCGCCACCGGCGGCGGCGGCGCCGATCCAAAGCTCGTGGCCGCGCTCGCCGACAAGCTCATGACGGCGGAAAATCCGATCCTGATCACCGGTTATGCCGGGCGCCACGATCATGCCTCCAAGGCGATCGACGCGCTGGCGCAATTCGCCGGCATCGCCGTCTACGAAGCCAACATGACCAACAATATCTCCCACGACAGCCCGTGCTTCGTCGGCTTTTCTCCCGACAAGGCGGTGCCGAATGCCGACGTCGGCATCCTGGTCGACGTCGACGTGCCGTGGTTTCCGAGCGACGTGAAGACGAATGAAAAATCTTTCTGGGCGCATATCGACATCGATACGCTCAAGCCCGGCTCGCCGATGTGGACGTTCCCGGGCAATCTGCGCATGCAGGGCGATTCAGGCCGCATCCTCGAGCAGGTGCTCGACGCGCTGAAAGCAAAGGCGACGCCGCGCTTCAAGGCCGCCGCCGCGGAGCGCCTCGGGCGCATCAAGGTTTTACGCGACGAGCGCGCCGCCCGCGCCGCAAAGCTGGCGGCGGACAAGGGCAAGCTCGGCGCGATCAATCCGCATTACCTGATGGCCGAGCTCGGCAAGGTGCTTGACGACGATGCCATCATTTTCAACGAGGGCGTCACCAATGCGGGCGCGGTGCTGTTGCAAATCCCGCGCAAGCGGCCCAACACCACCATGCGCTCCGGCGGCGGCGGGCTCGGCTGGTCCGGCGGCCTGGCGCTCGGCGCTAAACTTGCCGCGCCCGAGCGGATGATGGTGCAAATCTCCGGCGACGGCGGCTTTTATTTCGGCAATCCGAGCTCGGTGTTCGCGGTGTCGCAGCAATACAAGCTGCCGATCTTTTCCATCGTCATGGACAATACCGGCTGGAACGCGGTGAAGCAGTCGACCTTGCGGGTGTTTCCGGAAGGCGAAGCCAAGGCGGCGAGCGAGTTCGAATCCGAGCTCGCGCCCAAGGTCGCCTTCACCAAGGTCGGCGAGGCGTTCGGCGCCTATGGCGAAGAGATCGGCGACCCCGCCGACGTGCCGGCCGCGATCGCGCGCTGCCTCAAGGAAGTCCGCGGCGGCCGCTCGGCGCTGCTGCACGCGCGCGTGACGAAAATGTAGCACGGCTGCGGCCGCGCAGAGTAAAGGCGTACCGGCATCGAAAACGTTCAGTATCTCGAACGTTATGACCGATGTTTATCTTTTATTGCAGTGCCATTTTTATTACAGCGTTATGGCGCTGAACCTGTGCGCGCGATTTGCCTACGTACCGATGTCGGCTTATCGTCGGACGCCCTCGTACAGATGGTATTGGAATGCGTACCATCGATGCCGTACACCTCGGATTGATGCTTGCGGCGCTGGCCATTACGTATTTGGTGCCGTTCGAGTTGCTATTGTTGTCTTACGTGGTTCTGGGCCCGGCGCACTATTTCACCGAGATTTCCTGGCTGCACGATCGCAAATATTTTCTGCCGCAGCGTAATGTCGCGTTCGGGCTTGCCGGCGTGGCGGTGATCGCGGCGCTGATCGATAATGCGGCGTGGTTCGGTTTCGTCGTCTGGATGGCGTTCGTGGCCTGCGCGCTATTGACCACCACCACCGCCGCGCAAAGTGCCATATTGACCGTCGTCGCGCTCATCGTGACCGCCGTCATGGCCGCGAACGGATCGTCGCTGGCGGTGCTCGGCATATTGCTGCCGACCTTGATTCACGTGTCGTTGTTCACGCTGGTGTTCATGACCCTGGGTGCATACCGCGCGGGCAGCAAGGCGCAGGCGCTTTTGGTTATCGTTTATCTCACGGCGATCGGCATTATTCTCGCGGTGCCGCCGTCGGCAGCGACGCAAATCCCGGCCTTCGCCAAGGCCGGACAGGACTATTTCGGCAATGTCGGTCCGGCGCTGGGGCGGCTTCTCGGTATCGGCGACCTGAAACTCGATACGCGGCTAACCAGCCTGCTCGCCTTCGTTTACACCTACCACTACCTCAATTGGTTCATTAAGGCCGACGTGATCCGCTGGGCGGAGATTCCAAGGCTGCGCCTGGCGCTCGTGGTCGTCGCCAGCGCCGCTTCGACCGCGCTTTACTTCTACAATTACGCGTTCGGCTTCACGGTCCTGCTGGCGCTCAGCCTCGTGCATGTGGTGTTGGAATTCCCGCTCAACAGCCTTGCGCTCCGGCAGCTCGGCGCCGCCATCAGCCAAGGTTTTGCGCAGCATTTGCACCGGCGGGCGTGAGGGCTGGAGCCAAACAAACGTGCTGTTTCCGTCGATCTCGTTCCATTTCTCGCCTTCGCGTCTGAAGTTTACGCGGCAAGGGTAAAGACACCGGGCCGAAACCGGACGACAATGCAGGGCATACCGCCGACCGGGAGGAACCGACATGAACCTTCGTATCGTCGCCGTTCTGGCATCGCTATGTTTCATTTTGGCATCCGCGCCGTCCCATGCTCAATCCGGCGATGTCATCGTCGAGAAGAAGACGTTCGAGCTGCCGACCTACACCACGGTCGGGGGCGACACCATCAAGGCGGTGAAGATCGGATGGGAAGCCTTCGGCACGCTCAATGCCGATAAGTCGAACGCCATCCTGGTGACCCATTACTTTTCGGGCACCAGCCACGCATTCGGCAAGTATACGCCCGCCGACCCGGTCGCCGGCTACTGGGACGCCATCATCGGGCCCGGCAAGGCCATCGACACCAACAAATACTACGTGCTCTCGTCCGACACGCTGGTGAATCTCAATGCCAAGATGGCCAATGTGGTGACGACGGGACCTGCGAGCATCAATCCCGACACCGGCAAGCCCTATGGCATGAGCTTTCCGGTGGTCGGCATCGAGGATTTCGTCCGCGTCCAGAAAGCGCTGATCGACAGCCTCGGCATCAAGAAAATCAAGGCGGTGGTCGGCGCCTCGATGGGTGGATTGCAGGCCTACCAATGGGCGGCAAGCTATCCGGACAGTGTTGATCGCATTGTCGCGGTGGTGGCCTCCCCCAGCGCGGAGCCGTTTCTGATCGGCTGGCTCGACATGTGGGCGCAGCCGATCCGGCTCGATCCGAAGTGGAATAACGGCGACTATTACGGCAAAGAGCCGCCGCTCGACGGCCTCAAGGCGGCGCTCGAGATCGTAACCCTGCAAGCCAATAGCTGGGAATGGGCGCGCAAGACGTTTGGAACGGCGCCCGCCGAGGCCGGCAAGGATCCGGCGAAAGCGCTTGCGAACAAGTTCAAGATTGAAGCGGTTCTCGAGCAAGCGGCGGCGGCGCGCGCTGCCGTGGCCGATGCCAATCATTTTCTTTATCTGTGCCGGGCCAATCAGCTCGCTGCGGTAGACCCGGCAAATATCAAGGTGCCCGCGCTCGTGCTCTATGCGCCCAACGATCTGGTCTTCCAAGAGCCGGTCGTTCAGGAGGCGATCCAAAGGATCGCGGCCGCCGGCACATCAGTCGAGAGCGCGACGCTGGTGGGGCCGAACGGTCATATCAACGCCTTCACCCAAATCACCCAGCGGGCCGCCGAGATCACCGCATTCCTCGCCAAGTAGCCGATCCATTGTGCAGTCGGTCGGCATCGCCAAGGCTATTCGGCTTTGATGTTGGCGTTGCGGATGATCTTGCCGTACTTGTCCATTTCGCTGGCGATGTATTTGGCAAAATAATCCGGCGTCGAGCCGATCGCCTCGAAGCCGAGCGCGGTCAGGCGCGCCTTGACGTCGGGCTGGGCGAGAACTTTGGCGATGCCGGTTTGCAGTTTTGCGGTGATATCCGCCGGCAAATCCTTCGGACCCCACAGCCCATACCACGACACGAATTCAAAACCCGGCAAGCCGGATTCCTCGACCGTCGGAATGTCCGGCGCCGCGGGCTGGCGCTTGAGGCTCGTGATCGCCAGCGCCTTGATGCGGCCGCCTTGCGCCTGCGGCAGCGACGACAGCATCGGATCGGCGAGCAGCTGGATCTGCCCGCTCATCAGATCGGTCAGCGCCGGGCCGGTGCCTTTGTAGGCGATGACCAGCGTATCGACATGGGCCTCGCGCTTGAGGAGCTCGATCACCAGATGGCTGGCCGAGCCGATGCTGGTGGTGCCGAAAGTGTATTTCTGCGGGTCTTTGCGGACGAGGTCGAAAAAATCTTTCAGATTGTTGGCCGGCACGCTCGGCGTCGTCGAGACGATCAGGGGACCGGCAGCGATCAGCGTCACCGGCGTGAAATCCTTCACCACGTCGAACGGCACGCTTTTGTACAAGAACGGATTGACGACATGGAGCGACGCGGTGAGCAGCAGCGTGTAACCGTCCGGGTCGGCCTTGGCGACTACATTGGCGCCGACATTGCCCGAGGCGCCGCCGGCGCGGTTTTCGACGATGAAATGCGGGCCGACAGTCTGATTGAGCTGATCGACGATGATGCGCGCCACGCCGTCGACCGATCCACCCGGCGGGAACGGCACGATCACCGTCACGGTGCGGGCTGGATAGTCTTGCGCTGAGGCCATCGGCGAGACCGCGAGAGCGGCACACACCACGGCAACCGAGATAATACGTCTCACAGCTACTTCCCTTCCTGACTAGAACGCGCCCGGATAACTTCCGCCGTCGATCAGCAGATTCTGGCCGGTGATATAGCCGGCATGGGTGGAACACAGAAACGCGCAAAACGCGCCGAGCTCGGCCGGATCGCCGTAGCGCTTCGCCGTGCTCGCCGCGGCGCGTTCGCGAAAAACCTGCTCGAAGGTCTTGTTGGTGCCCTCGAGCAGGCCGCGAATATGGCGGTGCTGGGCGTCACTGTCGAATATGCCCGGCAGGAGATTGTTGATCGTAACATTGCGCGCCGCCGTTTGCCGGGCGAGGCCGCCGGCGAAGCCGACCAGGCCGGAGCGGGCGCCGTTCGACAGCCCAAGCTCGGCCTGCGGCACTTTCACGCTGCGCGACACGATGTTGATAATCCGCCCAAACCCGCGCGCGGTCATGCCATCGACCGTGAGCCGCATCATCTCGATCGGGCCGAGCATCATGTCGTCAAGCGCGGCGATCCAATCGTCGCGCGCCCAGTCGCGGAAATTGCCGGGCAGCGGACCTTGCGAATTGTTCACCAGGATATCGGGCTGCGCACAGGCGCCGACCGCGGCGGCGCGGCCGTCGGGCGTGGTCAGGTCGGCGGCGACAGTGACAACTTTAACGCCGGTCGCCTGTGCGATCTCGACAGCTGTACGCTCGAGCGCATCGCGCGTCCGCGCAACGATCGTAAGATTGACGCCTTCCCGCGCCAGCGCGAACGCGCAGGCCTTGCCGAGACCTCGGCTGGCGCCGCAGACCAGCGCTTGTCTACCCCTAATGCCGAGATCCATGATTATTTCTCGTCATTCCGGCCGAGCCAACGGGTCCGGCCCGAAGTGGCCGGCCCGATGACAAGCTCCGCGAGAGCCGGAATCCATATCCACGATCCAAGCAGGCATTGCGTCGACTGTGGTTATGGATTCCGGGTTCGCGGGCTTACGCCCGCGCCCCGGAATGACGGTCAGGCTGCCACGGCCGCAAGGGCTTTAAGCTTATAGCCGTAGGTTTTGTCGAGGCCGAGATCGGCGACGATGCGCAGGCCCTTGCCGAGCGCTTCGGCGTCGAGGCCGGTGAGCGGCTTGCGCAGGTCGCCCGACGGCATGCCGAGCGCCTTCATCAGCGACTTCACCGCGACCGGGTTGATCGCCGAATAGGTGAAGTGCAAGAGCGGCAACAGCCGCAGATATTCGCGCTTGAAGTTTTCGGCCTCGGCATAGCTCGCCCACGGCGTCGAGATCGTCGCCAATTCGGCCGGCGCGATATTGCCGGTCATGTTCGCGGTGCCGTGGCCGCCGAGGCTCATGGTCGGCACTACGAGGCCGAGATTGGGGCTGTCGCAGCACATCACCGACACGTCGGGCTTGGCGGCCAGCACCTGCGCCACCTGGCCGACGCGGGCGGTGGATTCCTTGTGCACCACGTAGTTCGGATGCTTGAAGATGCGGATCAGATTGTCCCAATTGAGGTCGCTCTTCACCCGCGGCGGATTGTTGTAAATGCCGAGCGGCAGGTCGGTGGCGTCGGCGACGTCGAGGAAGAATCGCTCGATGTCGGCCTCCGGCGCGCAGATATAGGCCGGCGCGGCGAGGATCGCGCCGTCGCCGCCGTTATCCTTGGCGAAGCGCACGCTGGCGATGGTCGATTCGGTGTTGTTGCCGGTGCAGCCGAAGAAGATCGGCATCTTTTCCGACTTCATCTTCGCCGTCTCGACGACGATCTTCTTCTTCTCCTCGGGCGAGAGCATGGAGGTCTCGCCGGTCGAGCCCATGATCAGCACCGCCTTGGTGCCGTGTGCCTCCTGGAAGGAAAGCAGGCTCTTGAAGGCGGCGAAATCCACCGACCCGTCCTTGTTGAACGGCGTGATCAGCGCGACGAACGAGCCGGTGATTTTCTGCTTGGGCATGTCGTTCAATCTCCGAGGTTCGACTCCCTCCCCCTTGTGGGGAGGGTGGGGTGGGGGTCGGGAGGTGACGCGCGAGCGTCGACGTTCACAAAGTACCTCTCGACCCCCACCCCTACCCCTCCCCACAAGGGGGAGGGGAAAAGATTTTATACGCTGCAGTGACCGATGAACCTCTCCGGCGGCCGCTCGCCCCATTGCGACCGCAGCGCTTCTTCCGCGGCAATGAGATTGGAGCCGTTGGCGAGATTGAGCCGGTCGCTGTCGGCCCAATGCTCGTGGACGCGGCCCCACGGATCGGCCCAGTAATCGTAGACTTGGCTGCCCAGCACATGGCGGCCGATGCCCCACATATGCTCGTACTTGCCGCTCTCTTTCAGGTACTCGTGGCCCATGCAGACATCGTCGATATCCGGCACCTCGAAGGAGAAGTGATTCAAGCCGGTCTTCTCGGAATTGAGACAGAAGAAGACGTGATGATCGACGTAGGTATCGCCGCGGTCGCAGCGGTTGAACGATCCGATCAGATTGTCCTTGTTCTCGGCGTAGACGTCGTCCGAGCAGATCAGGCCCAGCGTCTCGCGGAACCAGCCGACGGTCTCGCGAAATTTTGACGACATCATCACGCCGTGGCCGATGCGCTTGACGTGGGCCGGCCCCCTGGGCAGCCGCATCAACTCGCCGGCGCGCGCGGTCGGCGCCTCGCCCGAGTTGAGCTTCTGCCGCTTCACCGGGATCGGCGCGACCTGTTCGATGCCGCACACCACCTCGATCTGGTAGCCGTTCGGCTCGGTCAGGCGCACCCGCTTGCCGCCGCCGGGCTCGTCGATGTTTTCGATGCCCGAGGCGCCCGGCGCCTTGGCGACCTTCTTCAACTCGTCCTCGTTGTCGACGTAATAGGCGATGCCGACGAATTTCGGGTCGCCCTTCTCGGTGATGTGGATGTGGTGCGCCGGATCGGTGCCGCGCATGTAGAGCGCGTTGGCGGTACGCTCCGCCCGATGCATGCCGAAACGGGTGAGGAACTCCTCCGCCGCGTCGAGATCGGGCGACTTGAGCCGTCCGTAGGCGATATCGGTCACTTTAGTCCAAGCCATATGCGCTCTCCCCGGGAATTCGTTGTGCCGGATGTTCGAAACAATCTTGCCACGTCCGAGCCGGCCGGGCTAGCGGCGAAGAGTTGCACCGGCGCAGCGGCAGGATTGCCCGCGCCTCATAAGAAAACCCCGCCGTGTCGCCACGGCGGGGTTTCTGAACTGGCTCCGAGCAGCCGTTTTTACGCGTGATAATCGGCCGCCACGGTCTCATCGACGCGCTTGGCACCCATGGCGTTGAAGATCGGCGTCAGCACGATCGCGATCACCAGGTTGAGGATCACGGTGTAGAGCGCGGCGTAGCCTGGGAACGAATGGCCGGCGATCACCAGCGGATAGTTCGGGGCCCAATTCGCCGCGTTGAACATCCAAATCCCCGTTCCGGTGCCCACGGCCCAGCCGATCAGCAGCGCCCAATCGTTGAACCAGCGGGTATAGACGCCGAGCATCACCGACGGCAGCGTCTGGATGATCAGGATGCCGCCCAGGAGTTGCAGGTAGATGGCGTATTGCGTCGGTACGAAGATGATGAAAATGAGCGCGCCCAATTTGACGATGAGCGATACCCACTTCGCCATCTGCGCTTCTTCCTTGTCGGTCGGGTTCTTGTTGATGAACTCACGATGGATGTTGCGGGTGTAGAGATTGGCCGCGGCGATCGACATGATCGCCGCCGGCACCAGCGCGCCGATGCCGACCGCGGCAAAGGCAATGCCGACAAACCACGACGGGAAGCTGTGCAGGAACAGCGCCGGCACCGCGAAATTGTTGCCGAACTGCTTGAAGCCCGCGGCGAACTCCGGCATGGCGCCGACCCCCGCCGCGATGGCGAAGAAGCCGACCAGCGCCAACAGACCGAGCATGAAGGAGTAGCCCGGCAGCATCGCGGCATTGCGGCGGATGGCGCGTCCGCTCGAGGCGGCAAGAATACCGGTGATGGAATGCGGATAGAGGAACAGCGCCAGCGCCGAGCCGAGCGCGAGCGTGGCGTAGATGCCATAGGCGCCAGTGGTGTTGGCGCCGGGCACCGCCAGCAACAGTTTCGCCGGCGGCACCGCCGCAAAGATATGACCGAAGCCGCCGAGCTGGATCGGCACCACGATCACCGCGGCAAAAGCCGTGATGTAGATCAAAATATCCTTGACGATGGCGATCGAGGCCGGCGCCCGCAGCCCGCTCGAATAGGTGAACGCCGCGAGGATGATGAAGGCGATGACCAGCGGCAGGTCGGCGGCAAGGCCGGAGCCGCCGACGCCCATGGCGCCGATCACCACCTGCAGGCCGACCAGCTGCAGCGCGATATAGGGCATGGTGGCGACGATGCCGGTGACGGTGACCGCCAGCGCCAGCCAGCGATTGCCGAAGCGGCCGCGCACGAAATCGGCTGGCGTGATGTAATTGTGCTTGTGGCAGACATGCCAAAGCCGCGGAAATACCAGGAACAGGATCGGATAGATCATGACCGTGTATGGCACCGCGAAGAAGGCGATGGCGCCGGCGCCGAAGGCGAGCGCCGGAACGGCAATGAAGGTGTAGGCCGTGTAAAGGTCGCCGCCGATCAGGAACCAGGTGATGACGGTGCCGAAGCGCCGGCCGCCCAGACCCCATTCATGCAGCAGGTCGAGATCGCCCTTGCGCCATTGCGCGGCGGCGAAACCCAGCCACGTGATGAAGCCGAACAGCGCTATGAAGATGATCAGAGCAGTCCAGTTGACTTCCTGCACGGCATGCCTCCCCGGCTTTTACGTCTTATTTCTTGCGTTTCTGATTGTTTGATCCCGCGACGGCGCGGGGACGATCGACGGATTAGTCTTCGGTCGCAAAATACACGATCGCGGTCAGAACCGCCGCGATGACGACACACAGCATCTGGTACCAATAATAGAACGGGATGCCCGCCCACGACGGCTCGACCGTATTGTAGAACGGCGGCCACAGCACCGCGACGAATTGAATGATGAGGAGCAGGTACCACCAGCTCCAGCCCGAGCGTTCGTTAGCTTTCTGATCCATGGAGTCCACCCCGCGTATCCCATCCCGAACGAGCCTTTCGAGGCTCTTGTCGGCAAGACTAGCCGGTGTGGCGGGGCCGATCAAAGAGAAAAATCAGCGGCAAATTGCGGCGGGGAAGCCAGTTGCGCTGCAGCGCGGCGCAAAATCGACCGCCTCCGCTAAAGCTATGGCGGGCAACCTCGCTGCATTTAGGTTGGCCTGCCAACCGAAGCTGCGAAGCAGCGAAGGTTGGAGCGGGCGATGGGAATCGAACCCACGACACTCAGCTTGGGAAGCTGATGTTCTACCACTGAACTACGCCCGCGAAACACCTTATTCCATCGGCACTTTGTGAGATTATCACCTTAACGCTTGTTTGACACTATTTTGCCGATTTCCTACCAAAGCCTTACGTCATAGGCTTTTCGCCGAACTTGTTTGCCAGCATACCACGGGCTTAATCGTGACACTAGATCGGCCGATGCGCGCCGCGCGAACATGATCTGATTGCGCGTGAGCAGATAAAGCGGCCGCATGAACGCCGCCGCAAGATCAAACCCGACGCCGCAGAAAGAGCGACCTAAAATAACGACACGGACGACGAGCCCGCCATTCGAGAGGGCGGAAGCATCGCTCCGGCCCTTTGTTTATCGGCATTTGTCCGGCCCGAGCACGGCGCGTGCGATTTTGCGAACACTCCGGTTGAGAAAATTTCGTTTTCTGATAAAGTGCTGCGCATAGATTTGGCGGAGCGTCGCCGATCTTAGACGGGCCGAACATGGTTTTGGCCGCCGCGACATGCGTCAGCGGCACGTCGAACAAAGTCCCCCCAAACTTTTCATCGCAACCGCTCGCGCGGTCGCACCGATATGGAGCAATCCGAATGGGTCGCGCTAGGAAAACTCGTCTTTTCCCGCTGAGCTTGTCAATCGACGCAGCCGCCGACGCATTGTCATGCCCGCGCCGCGCGATTTCGGAGGCCGTTTATCTGACCGGCACGCTCCCGGCATACGGCGGACCAAATCGCAGCGTGCGAATTCTCGTCAAGGATATCGTTGCGTGGGTCGAAACATCATGGCCCCGAGCAACAAAACGAAAATCCACCCGGAGGACCCCATGACAACCGACGCAGAAAAAGAACTCGTTCGCAAGCTCACTGAGACGAACAAGATCGCCGACTTTGGAATGCAGGTGCTCGGCATGGATGAACGCCGCGCCGAAGCCTTCATCAAAGTGTGCGGCGATTATCTGAAATGGGACGGCACGCTGCAATTCAAAACGGCGAGCGGCACCTACGTCGCGGCCGATGATCCGCAATGCACCGGATTCTTCCAAAGAGAATTCGACTACTTGATCCCGGCGAAAACGGTCGGGGAGAAGCAAGCCGACATCCCGCCCGAGCTTATCGAGAAAGCGCGGGCAAACATCACGGCACGCGGAGCGATCTACAACAAGCTGTATAGGGGCAAGGGCAGCGAAGCCGAGACGCAAGCGCAACTCGACAAGCTCTTGAAGGGCGGCGAGCGCGACGCCAACGGCAGATTTGTCGAACGCGGCGGCGAGCCCGATGCAAGCAACCCGTGGTCGCGACAGGGTTGGAACCTAACAGCACAAGGCCGAGCACTCCGCAACGACCCGGCCAGGGCCGAGCGTCTTGCGAAATCCGCGCACTCATTCATCGGGGCAACGAGGCCATCGCAATGAGCAAACAAAAGCGCAAGCCCCCCATGGTCGCGGAATTAGACGCATTCGGCGAGGCGATAGCAGTTGCCGAAAAACATCGCGCCACACTCAAACGCCGTTTCGGTCTGACCGATAGGCAAATCGGCTCCATGATTTTAGCGCGCCGCAGGCATCAGCATGACCAAATTTAGATCACACACTCACGACGCACCCGCGCCGTATAAGCCGAAGAAGGTGAAGCCCGGCACCGTTCCAGATAATCGCATTCCGATCTTCGATCACAAGGGACGAATGCGCGGGCAAGTCGGCAAGTTCGCAACGTCCGTAACGGTTTCGCGATTTACCGGGACGACCGACAACAAGCTCGGCCGCAAGAACAACCGGCCCGCATGGATCGGGGCCGCGCCGAAGGGTCCGAACAAAGCAGCGCAAGCGCAGGTCGCGAAGCTCACGGCATCGCTTCGCGCTGACAAGGGGGGCAACAAATGAAAAAGTTCAGTCATATTTCGCACGGCTTGGGCGATCACGCCACAGGCCATGCGGGTTCCGATTTGGCGCGCAACGGGGCTCCTAAGAGAGTGACGCCGGTCGAGTATCATTCTGGCATGAGTTGCCAGCAAACGGACGCGGCAGGCATCGGCGGCATGGCGCATCCGGTAACAGGAAGCGCAGCCGCTTCACCACTCGCGCACGCTTACAGCAGCGAGCCCGATTTGAAACGCGGTAAAGGCGTTCCAATTCATCCGTCGCACTCTCTCGGCGCTGAGAAAGACAACGCAATCCACGAACTCGGCCGCGCAATTCTTCGCGAAGCCGTGCTGAGCAAATAATGGGGAGGGAACGTCATGGGCAATCCCAATCATTCGGCGGAAACGGGCCGCTTTAGTAGTGGCAGCGATGGCGCGGCAGCGACCGGCGACCATCAGGCCGCGAGCCCGGACACAGCAACGCGCAACGTACCGGGGCATGGCAACGTTCCACGTTCCCAGGTCGTCGCCAAACACAACGGGCAAAAATCCGTGGGAGTTTCGGCTAAGGCCGAGACTATCGCCAAGGGCAAGCGCATCGACGACACACACTACCCACCGCGCTCCCATGCAGAGGCCATGGCGATGACAGACCTAAGTCGTTTGCAGGGCAGTCAAACAGCGACCAAGGGTCGCTTCAAATATCAAGGGAGGTAGGGATGGCATTGCATCGAAAATCAGGGGTGAAAAATCCCGCGCCAGAACAAGCGCACTACGCGCGCGACCTACCGGCCGTCGGTGGGCCGCACACGGCTCTCGCGAAGAACTTGCGCGCGAGCGTGATTGATCCGACAGCCGCGAAGATTGCGGGCCATGCTCGGACCAAGGTCGATAGAACTGCGGCGGACGGCAGCATCGCGGATCAGCTTCGCACCGTATCAGACAAGCCCTACCCGACCGCGTTTGGCTGTCGCGACCGCAACAATGAGTAATGGGAGGACCCCGAATGAACTTGCCCCGCATCTTTGGTGACAACCAAACTTTTGTCGAGCCGAACGCGCAAGTGATCGCGAGCCTCGACGAACCGACACGCGCACGCCTCGACGGTGTTCGCACCGCGACCAACAATCTCAAATCAGCGCAGGCGGCGGAAAAGGCGGCCATTGATGAGATTGGCGACGCGGAGCAAGCAATCGCGGACGCGACGGCGTATTCCAAGAAGCACTTTCCGCCAGAGCAATTTCACGACTTATGGCTTGCGCAAAAGCGCGAGCGCGAGCGGCGGACGGGTATCAGCTAAAGGATAGGCGCGCCGCGTTCTCTGTCATGCGGTGGTGACGCGGCGTTGCTTCCCGGTTCGGGCGTTCACTAATCCCGGCGCTCGAACCGGACTAAAAGTCGGTCGGAGAATTCGGCCTCCCCGACCGACCCCCGGCCCCAGAGCACGCGTTATCGGCGACGCTGTTGCTCGGGGCCCACTCTTTCAGATGCGTCGAATTAGCGCGCATCCGATCAGCAGACCTGGGCGGGCTGCCATCCAGCCCGCCCGGGCCGAACTAACAACAGGTGACACATGCGAGACGATACTTTTGGCGAAGGCACAGTCGAGACAGGCGAGCGGCCGATCCGAATGGCGATCCCGCCGCGTTCGCTCAATTCAATCGAGCACCATTTGCTCGGGCAACTCGGCGCTGTGTCAGATGGCATCGTTGCGCCGCCGCCCTTCATCGACGAAGCGGGCCAGATTGATGACGGCGAATACGAAGGCTTGCCGGTACGCCTCGCACTCGACCTGCGCAACATGCAACTCCTCGACGCGGAGAAAATTCTTAGACGGCAACTCATTATCAGCCACGAACTAGGCGCGACGCGACCGGACGGTGGCCCGTTCACAAGCGAGTACGAAGACGCATGTTTGGCCGAAGGCATCGACCCGTGGCCGCTCGGCGACAAACTCACAATCGAAAAATAAGGAACACCCCCATGGTCTCCGCAACAGGCTCCGCAATCCGCGATCAGGTTCTTTACGCAGCGATCCGCAATCTCAAAGCCGAAGCGACTTTCGAGGCGGTTGCCGCTGCGCTACCGGTCGATTTCGATCTTGATGAAATCGAATACTCCGGCGCGATAAAAATTCTCGCGCTACAGTCCAAAGATGACCCGCCCGAGCCGCCGCCGCAGGTCGAGCGCGCCGCGCCGCGCGCGTTGCTGATCGACAAAAACCCGGACGGTCATTCGCTGGTTCCGCCGAAATCATTGGAGAAAATCGAGCCGCCACGGGATGCGCAGCCCGAGCCGCCGCCCATTGCTACGGCGGAAGCGACGCCAGAGCCCGTCCTGACGGCAATCGAGGCCAACCACGCGATCTTGAAAGCACAAAACCGTTTGGGCGAAGCTCGCATCCGGCTGCAACACGCACGCGACGCCAGGATGAAAGCGCAGGGCAAGCTCGCCGATGCGATCACCGCATGGCAAAACGGTCAGGAACCATACACGCAGGAAAATTTGATCCGCGATCATCTGCGCAGCGAACAGGAAAAACGCCGCGTGCGGATCGAGCAAGGCGTTCCGCCGCAAGCGAAGATCGTCGGCAATTCCGCAGTCGACCGCGCAGCGGCCTACGGCAAAGACAATTCGCCCGAGGGCTTTGTGCATTCGCGAATGCAAGCAGGCAGGCGTCGCGGCGCATTTCCGGCATCTGAGCAGTATCAGAGAAACACCGATCCGCGTCGCGGGCCGGTCTTCACCGGAAAGCCAAGCGTCAAAGCATGAGTTGGCTGCGCACCATCCTAAAAATTTGGTGGGGCGAGCATTGGAGACTACGCGATGACAAAGGGTATGCAAATTCTCACGACAGCAAATCTCGCCAAGGTCCTCGACACTTTGGTTGAGCAGCCTGTATGGGACCTTGCAATGCGGAGCGTTGGCGGACGCGAGCGCACCGCGTTTGCTTGGAGGGGACAGTGCCATCGTGCGATGAAAGAAAACGATCTTAGCTCGCCCTTTTGGATGGAGTGGAGGGGCGTATTTGATTGGTGGATAAATCACTGCGGTCGCGCAAGGTCCGAGCACAAGATTTCCACCGAGGCGACGATCAGGGCGCAAGCAAAAGACGGTATCGAGGAACTTGTATTTGGTCCCAATCAGACCCCTGTGTGGAAAGAAAATTTGCGCTACGTCGGCAGGTCCGACGATTGGGTGATGCTTAGCGAAGACTGCAACCTCGAAGACGTGCCGTGGCATCGCCTCGAACACGACGCGGACGGCAACCCCGTGCAGCTTACCCGCAGGGTCCAAATCCCGGCCCCGCTGCGCAAAGCAGTGTTGGCCGCGACGCATTCCGATTATCGCGAAAGCCTCGACGTGAATGTCGAACACAGCGGCACCGTTCACATCGCCAAGCCGCTCGCACGGCTCGCATCCGAACCGCGTGCCGGTGCGGATGAGCTTCGACGTTTGGCTTCGATGTCACCGGAGGAGCGGCGCAAGGCAATCGGCGCGTCACCGTTTCCTAAAAACGCGGCAGGGCTCCGCACGATCCCACAACTCGCGCCGCCGCCTGAGCCTTCGGATCATCCGCGTGAGCGGGCCGAAGCCGCGCCGATGCCGCCGCGACCAGCCTACGCGAAACCGGTCAAGAGTTTGAACAGCGCAGGACGCGGCAGGGGTGAGCCGCCTCCCGGTGGTTTCAAAATGATCTGAGAGGACACCATGAAACAAGCAAAAGCTCCAACCGTTAGCGCGCTCATCGACCGGACCAGCCGATCACTTTCGGCGCTGCACAGTCGCCTCCAAGTCGAGCGCGATCCCGAGCGGCTATCGCAACTCCGCCAGGACATCGCCGCTAGAACGGCGCGTTTCGAAAATCTAAAAGCGGAGCAAACAAATGCGGCCCGTTGAGGCCAAGCGCCCATACGCCGACCGCGCCGGATATTTGCGCGCGTACATGCGCGGTCACATGGCGCACCGCGCCGCTGGCTATGCGCGGTCATCCGGCCATCCCCGCATGTTGCTCGCCTCCGGTTACGACATCGGCCAGAAAGAACTTCGCGACGGCTCAGGCGTGCTCATGTGGCCCGTGAGAATTCGCGGAAGCGAAACGCCGTTCTCAGATGGCTTGCGCGAAATCAACGCCGCAGAAAAACGCCGACGCGATGCACCCGCACCGATCAAGACGCCAGCGCCACGGGCGAAGACTGAGCGCGTGCGACATTATCAAAAGCGGCTTGGACACTTGCCGCGCAAGTTCGAGCAAATATGGGCGGAGGACATCGGCGGAGGGCATCGGCATGAGCGGCGAGACAAGCGACATGGAGCTAGACTTGATCCAAATTCGAGCCCGAGCTTGCAATCACTATTGCAACAGACATCGGCAATGGGACCCGGCGCGGGGCGGCGGCGACCTGTATTTGCAAAGGGCCAAAAAATTCAGGGGCGATCCGAACGGCGAAAGCATCTGCCGCTATGCGACGGCCGACCAAGTTCACCGGCATCTGGCGCGCATTGAGGAGGAGGCGCGCTACCAACGGCAGGTCGCTAACGGCCATTAACCATGCGGTTCCTGACGTAGGGCGCTACCCTCATACCCCGGCCGCGCCTACGCACCAGCGAGGCTCCTGAAGGCTCGCGGACAGACCGAGAACAATGTAACGAAAAACAGTTAACAAAATTAAGCATAAGTCATTGAATTATCACGCGTTTGTGACTTCCAACGGCTTCGATTTTGGTCTACATGTCGGGCATCGCAGGGCGCATTGTTTGTGCGCCTCCCAGTGACTGTCTGTGACAGTCGCGCCGGGGGCGGTGCCAATGGAGAGTGATGCCTTCCCGATACGTTCGGGTGGCGTGTTGCGACGGAGGGCTTCCAACCCCCTCCCGAGGAACGGCTCCGGTACGGGGGACCGCCTAGCGCGGCCTCACCCCTGGAAGACCATCCCCAACAAATCATCCTCCGCGTTTAAACCCGGCCGCCGCGTGCGGCCTACGCAGGATGCAAAACTATGTCTACACGACCCTCCTCGACAGCGCGCAAGCCGAAAGGCTTCACGCTGACTTTATCTGATCGGTGCGCGCTCAGTTACGCGGCGCGCATCCTCTACACGATCCCGGTTTCTCAGTGGTCCAATGCACTCGACATGGTGGACATGATCGAGGGCAAACCCTGTGGCCGTGACGGCTACATCCTCGGGCAAGCTCGGGCGATGTGGCACGCGCAAAGCTGGCCCTCCGAAGAATGCTTTTTCGCTTCGGAAGCTCAAATGCAATTCGCCGACGAAGCCGACCCGAAGCGCAGCCGCGCAGCCACGACTGCGCATTGGGAAAAATTCATCGCGAATAACGTCGCCATCGTCAAGGCGGCGGACAAAGCCCTCGAAGAAGAAGTCGCGGCAGACGAAAAGATCAAGGCCGCCTAACAACAACAAATATCCTCGGGGCTCCGGCCCCGGGGCTACCAAACAATAACCTGAGAGAAAACAGATGACGGTGACAGATATTCGAGACGCCAAGGCGTTCCGCGCAATGGGCGTGCCGCTCAATTCGCCTGTGATTGACGGCGGCGAGTTGCCTGCGCCCGCCACCAAAGCGATGGTAGGCGGCTACAAGGCGGCCATAGCGTTCCGCAAGTGCATCTACGCCTATACCGACAAGCCAAGCGCCAGCACGCAAGCCGCGATGTGGCGCGCCTTTCATCGGTTCATGGCGAAGACGGCTTCAGATGACCGGCTTGGCGCGGCCATCCTCGACAGCGAATTTGGCAAGGTCCGCGCCGAATGGGCCGACTTGTTTGACCGTTGGCGCGCGGGCGAAACCTGTTTCGAAATAAGCGGCATGTGGCCTTTCGTGCCGACAGAGGCAACCAAAATGCGCCAGCGCACCGGGGATGTGACCAGATGAGCCGCGATCCATACGACGCGACCGATGCTGCAATCGAGACGCTGGTCCGATGTCGCGAAGCCGGGATGAGCCGCGCCGCGTGCTTTGGCATCGTGCGCGACACGTTCGCCGCGCCGTGGTCGTCACCCCCGAAGGTCCGAATTTACGCAGTGCTCCCGAAATATGTCGAGGCGCGAGCGCGGAGCGAGACAACATGAACGCACCACAACCCAAAACACCTTTCGCTACCAGAACGGCGCTGCGCCTCCTCGAACTGCATCCGAATTGGTATTTTTTCAGGATTGATCCGGGCACCAAAGCCGGGGGACTGCCGAACGCTTGGAACACGATGGCGAACACGAACGATCCGAGAGTGATCGAAAAGTGGTCGATCAATAGCAACGTCGGGCTCGCGCTGAAAAAGTCGGGCTTGATCGCCTTCGACGTTGACGTGAAGGCTGGCAAGCGCGGCGCGACCACGCTAGGCGAGCTTGAGCTTGACCATGGCCTCATGCCGGAGACCTACACCGTGCGCACGGGCAGCGGAGGCTTCCACTATTACTACACCGAAACCGACACCGCGAAGCATGTGCAGGGCAACAACAAATTCGGCAAGGACATTGACTGCCCCGGCTTTGTGCTGATCGCCGGTTGCGAATTCGGCGGCAAACTCTACCAGACCGTCCCCGGTGCAAAGATCGGGAAGCTCACAGCCGCGCCCGATTGGTTCGCTGACTATTTGTTCGAGCGTCCCGCCGCCACCATCGGCGACAATGAGCCGCCCGCCGTCGAGCTTGATGAGCCGGACAATATTAAGCGCGCAATTTTCTATCTGAAAAACGACGCGAAGCCGAGCATCCAAGGCAGCGGCGGCGAAAAGGCTTTGCTCGATGTCGGCGGCGTACTCAAAGACCTGGGCATATCCGAACTGGAAGCCGTCGCGCTGATCGACGAACATTATAACGTCGATGACAAGTGCATCCCGCTTTGGCCGCTCGATGAACTCACAAAGAAAGTGAGCAACGCTTATGCGTATCTGAGAGAGACGCAGCCGGGCGCGCTTGGCATCGGCCCCGAAGACGACTTTAGGGACGATCCGATCGACCCGCTCACACCCGAACAGGAAGCCGAGCAAGAGGCGATCCGGCAAAAGAACGCCCGCACCAAGCCCCGAGATTTCGGCAAGCGCCGCAAGGTCAAGATCATCGCCAGCGAATTCAACGAGGCCATGGATCAGGTGCAGCGCATTGTTGGCCCACAGACCGACAAGCCCGACCCGATATTCAAGCGCAACGGCCGCCTCGTCCATTTGTCGCGCAATCTGACCGACGAGGGCATCAAGCTCAAACATTTTGAGAAGGACGCGCTGATCATCCTCGATGCGAGCAAGCATTGGATCGCGACCCGCTTTGAAAAGAGCATCACGTTCATGGTGCCGGACGGCGAAGACGACAATGGCAAGATGACGTGGCGGCCGATCAATGCCCCGCTCATGATGGTGGACAGAATTCTCGGCGATAGCACGAACTGGCTTGGCTACCCCGTGCTGCAATCGACTATTGAGACACCGACGCTGCGCAAGGATGGCACCGTGCTCGATGAGCCCGGCTATGATGTCGAGACCGGATTGTTTTTTGACCCGGGCGACGTGAAATTCCCGCCGATTGAAAACCGGCCGACCATCGAGCAAGGCAAAATCGCCATCGGGAAGATCGCCGACTTGCTGGTCGATTTCCCGTTTGCCGACAACGTGTCGAAAGCGGTTGCCATGTCTTTGCTGCTAACGTCCGTTGTCCGCCGCACGATGGATACCGCGCCGATCTATTTCATTGACGCGGACGACGCCGAAGCCGGTAAGACGACGCTCGCCAAGATCGGTGGCGCACTCTCGACCGGCCGCGACATCGAGGTGCAAGCGTATGCCGCCAACGTCGAGGAGCGCGACAAGCTCCTCCCCGCGCTGTTGCTGTGCGGCTCGCCTTATCTGCTATTCGACAACCTACCCGATGGCTGTGTCATCGAGGGCGCGGAAATGGAGAAGATCATCACGTCGCCGACGTATCAGTCGCGACCATTCGGCAAGAATGACACCGTGCGCACGATGCCAACGAACGCCACGATGGTTTTCACCGGCAACAAGATGGGCGCGAAAGGCGCGATGACCACGCGTGGTTTGCTGATCCGCATCGTTCCCGACAAGCCGCTCGCCGAACGCACGTTCACGCACGATGACATTGTGGCACATACGATCAAGCTCCGGCCGCTTTTGGTCGCGGCGATCTTGACCGCGTTGCGCGCCTATCTCGTTCACGGTGCTGGCAAAGTCGAGCTAGAGGATCGTGATCGGTTTCCCGATTGGTCTAAGCTGATCCGCTCGGCTGTCATTTGGTACGGCTATGCGGACCCGCTGCGCGGCGGCGACAAGCTCCGCGTCGATGATCCGGTCAAGGAAGCGCAGCGCGAGGTGATCCGCGTTTGGTGGCGCAAGTTCAAGGATGGTACCGTGCTCGCCCGCGATCTGGCGCGCACCGCCGAGACCCGCGCCGCGTTGGCGGAGGGCTTGGACATTCCAGACCGTGACGTGAACGGCATTCGAGCGGGCCGCTACATCGACAAGCTGGTCAATGTGCGTCTCGACCTGCCGGTCGAAGTGGCGCGACAGGCCAAGGTGAAGGGCGAGCCGCAGCGGTATAGCCTCGAACTGAAACCGGCCGGGCGCGCCGATTGGGCCGACGATGCAGACGAAAAGGGCGAGGATTTCGAGTGAGCCAATGACCTACCTCGCCTACCTCAAACGCCTTTTTCCCCCTAGCAGAATATCGGTGATGTTTGTTGATGACATATTCTGCTCAGCGCCCGACCCCTGTTGAGATAGGTGAGATAGGTTCGGGCCGCCTGCGCATCGGTGATCGATTTTCGAAGTCCGAGCGTGATGCAAGTTATTGATCGGACTATTTGATCGACCGAATGGCAAAAGACTGCATTGCGGCGAATGCGGTCTAAAAGCTCGATCACAAGCCCTCGACGACGACGCCGATCCCGATCCGAAGCTCGGCAACGCCTCGACGCCAATCCCTACGAGTTAACCATACTCTTTAGCCATCCCGAACCCACCCCGCCCACCGGGTCCTTAACGTAAATTATTCAACCTACTTTCAGGTCACTGCGCCGACTTGCGCCAAACCGGCACAGTTCCTGTTAACGTGTTCAGCGGTCCCTGCTGACGGTCAGGCGAGCCGGATCAACGACTTAGATGGTTAAAGTTTGCCGCTCGTTGCCACCCCCGCCGATGGGGTTAATGCGGATCAAGATGAGTTTTTAACGTTAAGGGGTAGAGGTCGCCGCCCGAATGGCGCGCGAGCGCAGCGCGCGGCGTCGAGTGCGCAGCGGCATCGAGCACGTCAAGGCGCGGGCACGTGAGGCTCATAAGGACGGTGACCGGGCGGCGGGCAGAGGCTCATAAGGACGGTGACCGTGGGGACCTTCCGCCAGCGGGCCGCGTGATCGAGCTACCGGGTAGAGGTTGCAGCGCGCGCCCCAAATCGAACAGGGCATGTGCCCGTGTGCCTGACGTCGCGCCACTGATCCGCATGTCGGATTTTCACTGCAAAGAAAAATCGAAAAACACTTCCCCGTCTGTTACGCTCGCCGACGACATGGCCGACGATGACGACAAGCCCGCGCCAATCCCGTTCGTTGTAGACGTGACGGTTGACCGAACACGCGTGCAAGTCACGTTGCTGCTAAAGCCCGGCACTGCGGTGACGGTCGCGGAGACAAAGACCACGACCGAGCCGGAGCCGCCGAAGGCTGCTTAGGACACGCCGACAGATCGCGTCACCGAAATACTTTCCGCATTTGCTTGAGACGCAATGTGCTCTCTCGCCACACTTCGCGCAAAACCCGCGTTAGGTCGGCGTCACGATGAAGATGGCCGCTTAGGGAATTGCCCGGCGGCTTAGCGACTTGTAGCAATAGCGTTTCCATGTCTTTTAGATAGCGCACGCGGCGAACTCGAAAGATGGCGAAGCGATCCCATTTGCCCTTGTGTCGGTTCTTCGTGTGCCAGCGAAGTCGATCATAGAGATTTTCTGTAAGGCCGACGTAATAGAGCCGTTCACCGTGATAGAGCGCGTACACTCCCTCGTAGCCCCGCATGATCTTTTGGAGACCCTCCTCAAACGACAGGTCGCCCAATAATTCCACGGGGAGCCGTCGCGTCATGCCTTTAATGAGCGCGCCCTTATTTGATTTTTTCCGTTTGCGCCGTGAGCGCGGCTTGTTCTTTTCCTCGCCTGCTTTCTTAGCCATTGGTTCCCTTCCCCCCACGCCCCGCTCAATAAAACAATCCGATGATAGGTAGTGTCCTAATTTGAACCCCAGGCATTTAGTAAGGCCGAAAGGCCGCTGGCTAGTACTGAAATCGCAGTCCACCAAGCTGCCTTAGCGTTTAGCTGGGCCACAGTAGCGGAGGTGTCCATAACGCTCTTTATCCATTTCATCATTTGGAAAAATTGCTGGCCTTCTTTGTTTTTATATTCACTGGGATCGATGCCAACTTGGGTCGAACTGAACCAATACCAAGCAGCACTCAAGCCCGCGCCAAACGCGATAATGGCCAAAGTTTCGCTTACTCCCCTCATGGCTCACTCCTACTTCGACGTTTGCTCGACCAATTCCTCCAACGACCATACCCGATCCGTCACGTTCGCCGCCATGGCCGGTGTAACGCGCAAGGTCTTATGCAGCCGGACCAGATTGTAGGGAGGGCAACCACCGCCTGCAAGTTTTCAAGCTTCTTGCTGAAGGCGTTGGCTAGCCGGGTAAACCGGCGCATAATCAGTGGAGACAGTGCGAGCGGCTATCGTGACGGAACACGGAGCTAAAAAGGACGCCCCAAAATGATAGGTAGAGCATTTGCTGTTTTGCTTTACGCGGTCATTCCGGCGGCAGCTGGCGAAGAAGATCATCTGATACCAGCGGGACCGGGCGTGATCAGTGTGAGCCAATTGCATACCTTCTGTTCAAGTCCGAATGGGAGCGAGGGCCAGACTGCCTGCGCAGCATATCTTATGGGCGTCGTGCATGGGCTACAGATAGGAACCAAAGATACCAAACGGGGCGAGCCATTTTGTATTCCAGCAAGCATAACCGCCCCTCAAGCGATCCAAATGTTCAACGATGCTGTGGCCAAGAACCCCGACCTTGCGCCAGGTGTGGGTGCCGCATTTTGGGCAGCGGTTCTGGGGGTCAAATTTGCGTGCCCAAAATCAAATTAGGACACTACCTGCTGCTAAAGCCGGGCACTACGGTGACGGTCGCGGAAATAAAACCACGACCGAGCCAACGATGCCTTCGGAGCCGGAGCCAGCACGCTAACCGTGCCTAGGGATCATATCTTTTGCTGCGGTCAGCGCCGCCATCTATGCTCTGTCAAATGAGGCTCTAACCATTCTGCTAGGGCCTCGACCTCCTTGATCGCAGCAAGCAGCCTTTCAGCCGTGACGTGAACGCGAAATGAGAAGAAACGGTTGCCCGCCAACTCAGGGTCGGCGAATATTTTTTGATCGGTCTCACTCATGAAAAACGGTTGCGCAAATCTGGCTAGGTCTTCCCGACGATGAGTTACCGATTGCCTTGTGATGCTGTCAGGATGCTGGTCCCGAATGCGCGCTAAAATCACTTGTTCAAGTACCGCAAAATCTGCCGGGCATTCGGACCACTCAATGCTTAGCCTCTTGCTAAGAAGCTGCTTATGCCCGTCGAGGAAGCCGTTTTTAAAAAGGACTTCTTCGGATCGCTCCGTCTTAATGTGAAGATGCGAGCACCATGTGTTGAAATACAGCTTTAGCGCCGCAGAAAGCATGGACACGCAAACGCGGCCGAGGACTTCAAGCGACGTGTTGGCGTCTATCCATTCCGTCGTGAACGGTGGCTCATCCTCGTATTTTGCTAGGTGCGGCTCGAAAGGCGCTTCGCCAGCTTCGATCTTGCGCATGGTTTCGCGAAACGGAGAGGACGCGGCTTCATAGAAATCGCGAATGAATGTTGTGCGGTCTTTTAGGAAAGCAAGAATATCCACGGTTCAAGACCCGCGCTCAGTTACAGGCCGTCCAAAACTTTGCAGGCGGCGGCGCGATTTCGTGGCACGCACTCGGCACCACGGAGCAACAGTCTAGCGCCTACTAGCCTGTGCAATCTTACGCCTGCCCTAGCAGCGCGACAATCCGCTTGCTGAACCGGCGCTGCGCAGCGCGAGCCAGTCGCCTCGTCTCCATCCATCGGGTAGACAAAACTATTACCTCGTCATAACATAGTTCTGGTATATTCTTACGAGTCATATACAGCTGAGCCATGCCCAGGGTCCAGATTTCGGGATATCGTTGCGAGCGGTGCGAGCACGAATGGGCTCCGCGAAACAAGCGTGATAAGCCCAAAGTCTGCCCCGAGTGCAAAAGTCCCTATTGGGACACGCCTCGACAGAAGAAAACTCAAAAAGCCGCAGTCAAGCGAGGGACCTGATGCCGTCCGGCGCAAACAAGTTCTGCAAACTGCGCAACCTGCGCAACGAGAGCGACGTTGAACAATTCTTCGTAATCCCACTCTTAGCCGATCTAGGGTTCGGCCCCGACTATCTTGAAACGAAAGCCACCATTCCCGACGCTACAGTCGGCAAAGGCAAAAAGAAAAAAACATATGCACCTGATTATCTCGCTTATATCGCACGCAATAAAACTAAGCCCGTTCTCGTCATAGATGCAAAACACCCGGACGAGCGAGCCGAAGAGGGGGTCAGCGATGCTCAGCTTTATGCATCAGTCATCAGGCGGCGTATGGCTGAACCAAAACCGGAACAATACTGCATAGGAGTAAACGGCCACCTCCTGATCGTGAAGCATTATGATAGCGACAAAATTTTGCACTCGCTATCTTTCTCCGATTTCGTGGACGGCAATCCCAAGTTTACAGCATTACGGCTAGCTTTGAACCGGGAGGCGCTTGCTGTCACTCCAACGACAGCTAAGAAAATAAGCAGTTTTGAATTTCGTTCGGTCGCACCGGTCGAATTGCCCGCGATATTTGAGACGTGCCATCGTTCAATATGGAAGGCTGAAAAACGAAGCCCTGCTTCTGCATTCTACGAATTTGCAAAGGTTATGTTTGTTAAAATTGATGAGGACCGCAGGCTCCATGAATATCTTGCGTCTAATCACATTGATGCCTCGTCTGGATTTATTCCCCGCGATGCTGTTCGATTTTCAAAGGATTGGATCGAGCAGATGGAGCTGAGTACCGACAACCCAATCGACACAATCCTATTTGCTCAACTATCCAAAAATCTAGAAGAGCAAATTGTGCGAGGAGAAAAGAAAAGAATTTTTGAAACCGGAGAAGGTATAGGACTTGCGCCTTCCACGATTAAAGACACGGTCGAATATCTCCAGAACCTTGATTTGTACACTGTCGATGAAGATTTGAACGGCCGTCTTTTCGAAACGTTCCTAACTGCCACAATGCGCGGCGAAGCACTTGGCCAATTTTTTACCCCGCGTTCCGTAGTCAAGTTCATTGTCAGCCTAGCGAAGCTAAGAGCAACGCCGCAGATGATGGATTTAGTTTTGGATGGTTGCTGCGGGACGGGCGGCTTCATGATTGAAGCTATGGCCGATATGACAACGACAATCGGAAAAAATAGATCGCTGACGACACCGGAACGCGAGAAACAGCTAAGGCGGCTGCGGCTCGAAACGCTATGGGGAATTGACGCCGGTAAAGACCCGCAAATGGCGCGCATTGCACGCCTGAATATGCTGCTTCACAAAGATGGCGGAAGCCGCATTTATTTTGCGGACGCGCTCGACAAACGGCTTCGCGCGGAACAAGGCCTGCCACTATCTGTTCGGATGGAAACCGATGAGCTTCGTAAGGAGCTACTCACTAAGAATAGGCAGTTTTCCTGCGTGCTGAGTAATCCGCCATTTTCTATGACGTACGAACGAAAGAAACCCAACGAGCTGGCAATCCTGCAAGACTATGCGCTTTCAATCGACGAAAAGGGGAAGCCACGCTCGTCGCTTCGTTCGTCAGTGATGTTTTTGGAAAGATATTGGGACTTGCTGACGGATGAAGATGCCGACCTGGGCGCGGGACGGCTAATCACTGTCATGGACGACAGCGTACTCAATACCCTCACCGCTCAGCCTTTTCGCGAATATATCCTCCGAAAATTTATTTTGCGTGCTGTAATTTCTCTCCCGCGAAATGCGTTTGTTAAGGCACAAGCTGCGGTCAAAACATCCGTAATCTACCTACGCAAAAAGACCGATGAAGCGGAGCCGCAGCCCGAAGTTTTTATGTCCATCTGCGGCAATATCGGGCACAGCGACACTGGCAAAGAGCGTCCTCACTTAAATGAGCTTCCCACAATTCTGAATGCGTTTCGGCATTTCGAAGAGCATGGCCGATTGACCGCCGCACCAACTGCTGCTGCATTTACCGTTCCTGATTTGCGGGCAGACAATCTGACGCTTCGCCTTGACGCATATTATTTTGATCCTCGCTATTTCGCGACAATGGACGCGTTGGATAAGGTCGCAGTCGCTAACGGGTGGAAAATCAAGACACTTGATGCACTCCTCCGCAAAAGCAAAACAAGCTTGGCGGGAGGAGCAACCCCCCGTGGGGCATCTTACCCCGATGAAGGGCCGAAATTTATTCGTGTACAGAATGTTCGCCCGTATCGCCTAGAGTGGAGTGCCGATGATCCTTGCATCGACACTCGGACGCATGCTCAATTACTAAAGCGGTCCCAACTGCACGAAGGTGATGTTGTTCTAACCATCACGGGAACTTATGGCATTGCGGCAGTTGTTCCGGCAAGCTTTGAACCTGCAAATATCAATCAACATTCTGTTAAGCTGGAAATTGGTGAAGAGATTTTGCCAGATTATTTAGTCGTCTTTCTAAATTCAGATTTGTGCAGGCCACAATTCGACCGCGCGGTGACTGGATCATCAAGGCTCGCACTGGATTATCCAGCAATACGAAATTTGCGCATTTTGTATCCCGCCGACAAGGATGTGCAGCAATCTCTAGCAACCGCCGTAAAGAATAAAATGGATCGAGTAACAATTCTACGGCATGAAGCTGAGACCGTCAGTGACGAAATTCCTAAAATTCCTAGCGTAATTTGACTTGCATCATTTCGGCGGGTCGGCAGCGGCAGGCCGACGGCATTAGGCCGCCCGCTTCACCTTGCCGTGAAGCAACGCCATGATGGTCCGTGAAACCTTGCGCTGCGCTTCGATGATCGCGGGGCCTTCGTTGCGCGCCCACTTGAGCAAATAGCGGCCCTTCACGCCTTCCGGCATCCGGCCTTCAAGGTATTCGCTGATTTGCGTCGGCACCTTGCACCAATCTTCCGCGACGGTCTTGTAAGTTCGCCGCAGCGCATGGCCACGCGCGGGCAACGCGTCGCGCGTTGGGTTGTTCGAGCATCCGGGGAAAATCAAATCATCGGGTGCCGTCCCTACGTCGTTCGGCCGCGTCTTGTCTTTGCGCGCAAGCTCGAATGCGGCGACAATCTCAGGCGTGATCGGTATCTCTATGTCGTTTTCCTCTTTGGCGTCGGGCATCGTGAACAGCATCGCCTTGGCGTCAAGATCGCGCCAGCGGGCGCGGCCAAGCTCGCCCGGCCGCGCACCGATCAAGAGATTGACCAAGTGGAACGCCCGATGCGTCGCGTTGGGTATCCCTTGCCATGCGGCATACCACTTGTGCAGGTCGCGCCCGCTCATGCCCTTTTGCTCGCCGCGCTCTTTGTGCCATTCCTTCTTGCCTATGGCGCTGATTGGGTCTCGCGCGGGCAAGCGATGGTCCATTGACGCGGCGCGCCGGTAGAGCGCGCGAATGATCCGGGCGCAATGGTTCGCCGAAGTCGGGTTGTCATCAAAGCTTTTCTTCAAGCCCAAGTACCACTCTTTGACCGCCATCGGCCGCTTGCCCATTTCAATCAATGACCAGTCGCCCCACTGCGGCAAAAGGAATTGCTCGCCGAGCCGTTTAACGTTGTAAGCCCAACGGTCGGACTTGCCTGTCGCCTGCAAATATTCGAGATAGCCGGTGATTGTGTCGCCATCGGCGTTCTTAAAGCCGCCAGTGAACGCTTGCCGGAATGTGGGGCCTTCCTTCGCATTGGTCCCGCCAATGCCCTCCTCGATCTTCCCTGCCAGAATGCGGGCTTGTCGGCGCGCCGCGTCCGAACCGATGTGCCATTTCGCACGATGTATCGGCGGCTCCCACGCATTCTTGTTCGGATTGACGCCCGAGCCGATCACATAGCCAGGATCGAAGCGGCCGAGGGTTCGGAAGGTGTGCTTACGTTGGCCGTGGTCGCGAGCTTGGCGAAAGTATTGCCACGTCACAGCGCGGCGGCCGATGTAGAGCCGCAAGCCCTCCTCTTTCGTATCCCATAGGATCACCGGCTCGAATTCGCCCGTTTCGGGCGAGCCTGCTTGCGCGAAATCAATCATGCCTTCAATCGCATGATCGTCGCTCAGGTCATGGAATTGCTTTGCCATCTTGTTTGCCACCAGTTTGCCAATACCCACCGAAGGGGCACTTTGGACCATGGCAAAGATGTAGGAAACCCGCGTGAAATCAGCAATTCCCCATCTGCGGATAGGGTTAAAAAATCTTGGGAAGCTGATGTTCTACCACTGAACTACGCCCGCTTAACCTAAGTTACTCGCGTCTTTCGAGAGTCAGTGCCAAAGACTTGTCCGGCACATTGATCCAAAGCTGGCTCAACGACAGCCCGCAGTTCCCAAACGACAAGCCCAAATACCACACTAAGCGCGGGCGAAAGCTACTGCAACCACCGGGTAACCTTCACGAACGGAAGTCGAACAACACGCCATGTCCGGAGAGTATCAATTGCGCGCCTCAATCTATCAATCTGTCGGTTGGTAAACGACCAAAGGCAATCCGTCTTCGAGATATTCAATCCGGAAGTCGAAGAAGAGTGCGGGACCCTCAGGTCGTATAGTTTCGAGCAAAGCTGCTGAAACGCAACGCATCTCGAAGTCACCCATTATTCCACCTCGTACTCTAAGGAAGTGCCGCAGGGCGCGCGCATTAATCGTCGCAACAATGGCGGTTTCGCTGGCGTTTGGCAGTACGCTTCGAGCCGCGGAACGTAATGCCCTTAGACGTTCACGGTGCTCGCCTGAAAGTGGAGTCGTTCCTGAGCTTAATTCCGCAAGAATTTTCCGGTATGCGCTTTGAGAATCATGCATTGCGCGTTCCCAAATTTCCAGTAGTTGCGGAGCGCTATCAATACCAGCCGGTCGTACAAATCGCACATTACTTTCATCATGATACTGTTGAGATAGTTGGCTGAATGCGAAGCCAACCCGATGACGAACTAGTTGATGACTTAATGCCCGTGAAACCCCAGAGATCAGGACCGTCCAGCTGGCGTGCTCAAGCACACTTTCGTGCTCGTTGCGGATCAACTTTCGAATATAATCCGCGTTGGTACCGGGAGCCTGACGCGAACCAAACGATAGGTAGCATACACGACCAGCGAATTCGACAAGCCGTTCGGCTGCGGTTGGACCTTCCGCTTCCTGCCATTGACATTCGCCTTCGGGAAAAAAGTCCGCCAGGAACTTGCGGTGCGTCTCCTCGAAACGCGGACGCGCTAGAAGATATACATTCACACTCATCAGCGTTTTATGTCTCCTGGCGATCCTGGCGACAGGGTGCCGACCTTGTTCTCAAGCGCTTTTAGCCGTTCATTGAAGCTATCATCCCTAACTTGGACTTGCAGTGATTTCAATTCATTCTCTAACCTGTAAATATCGGCTTTTTCGTCTAGCTTCGTGATAGTTGCTCCTAGGTCACTACGCAGGTTCAAGATGTCGTCCTGCGCCTTCTGCAGCGGTGGGAAAAAGGCAGGTCCTAGAATTGTAACTAAGGCGACGATGATTGGTATGATTGCAGCTATAAGCGCGGCCTTGCGCACAGCAGCGTTCGCAATCTTTTTCGCTCGCTTTTTGACATCAACAAAATCAACTGATAGGCGTCCCAGTAATTCAGTCGAAATCGGATTAGGGACAGCAGGCAAAAGATTGGTCGGGTTAGCTTGTGCTATTTGGTCCAGTTCAAAGAATAACACTCGAATTATTCTGTCACCCCGTCTGAGGACGTAACTTTCGTGTCCCATATTTATTACTGTGCAGTGAAGCGGGCCATCATATCCAGGGTCGATGTGACCAGGATTGGTCATCAATAATCCGTTGAGGGACATCCGCGCCGGTGGAAATGCGATTCCCGCTTGGCGACCACTCATGTGCACCCGTTCACGGGTCTTAACAACAGCTGTGTGTCCCTGAGCGAGACTATGTTCGTTTTTACCGTGATCACTGCCGCCGACGTTATTTTGAGGCGATCCCGGAATGAATATTTCGCCAATAGTCAAATCTAGAGTCGCTGAGTGTATTTGCGCAGTGTCAATTTGCCGACGCTGAATTGGATCGCCCTCCAGCACATAAGCGAGTGCTGCTAGGTTTGCAGCTGGATTTTGGACTGCAGCGGAAATTTCATGATCTACGAGTAAGCGCATTTTGACATCCCCACCTTCCAGTAGACGGCACTAATCGCCGATTGCAACTAATAGTAGCATTTGAGAACTTCTCATGCCAGAGCGCCTAAACCTTATGCGGCGCGGTAGAGTTTATCAGCGCGAGAAGGTTGGAGCGATGCGGCGATGCATTTCGGGTCGCGCAATTTGAATACACCGCCTTTGAGGTCGAGGCCGTCGCTTTTTCGCGCCGACCAGCGGTGGCCTGAGCTTCACGGGGTGAATTTGCGGCGCGCTGTTTTATGCGAGGCCGACTCGCGTCTTGCGGACTTTCGGGTTGCGGTTTTGGCCATGGCGATACCTGGACGCAAACGGAAACTACGAAATCAATGAAGCGGCCGCAGCTTTGTTCCCAGCCGCTATTTGCCGCGGCGATCCTTCACCCGCGCCGCCTTGAACTCGGTGCGCGGCAGCGTGCCGGGCGCCAGCACTTCCACAGCGGAGCGCACCTCGCAGCGGCTGCGGATTTCTTCCACGACGGCCGCGGCGACCTCGTCGCCGGCCTGATGCTCGACCCGCACCGTCATGACGTCGAGGCCGTCGGTGTTGGTCGCGAGCACGATCTCGAACTCGTCGCCGATGCCGGCGATCGAGCGCACCGCGTGCTCGATCTGGCCGGGAAACATTTTGATGCCGCGCAGATTGATCAGATCGTCGGCGCGGCCGGCGAACGAGCCGACCGCGCGCACGTGACAGCGCCCGCACGGGCAGCGGCTGCGGTCGAAGGTTGCGTAATCGCCGACCAGGAAGCGCAGTTGCGGCGAGGATTCGGAATTGAGATTCGTGCACACGGTGAGGCCGCGTTCGCCGTCCGCTTGCGGCTTGCACGTCTGCGGATCGACGGTTTCCCAGACCTGCACGTCTTCGAGGAGATGCGTGGTCACCGGCCTGCCGGGATCTTGCGAATGCGGGCAGGAGAAGCCGCCGACATGGGGCGACGCTTCGGTGCAGCCGTAGAATTCGACCAGCCGCGCGTCCCACAAATCCTGGATGCGCTCGCGGGTGGCGGCAATGCTCATGCCGGGTTCGCCGGCGACGAACAGCGTGCGCACCGCGGTTTTACGCGGGTCGGTGCCGAGCGCTTGTAACGTGCGCCCGAGATGCAGCGCGTAGGACGGCGTGCACAGCACGATGGTCGGCTTGAATCGGATCACGATATTGGCGCGGGCGCGCGCGTCCATGCCGCCGCCCGGCAAGGTCGGCAGGCCCATTTTGGCCAGCGCATATTGCACGCCCCAGGCCCAGACATGGGGGCCGTAGCCGGTGATCATGAACACCGTGTCGCCGTGGCGGAAATCCATGGCGTGCAGCGCCCGCGCATTGGCCCAGGCCCATAATTCGCGGTCGATATGGGAATAGCGGAACACCCGCGGCGTTCCGGTGGTGCCGGACGAGGAGAACATCATCCAGCCGCGCGCGGCCCACAGCGCGTCGCTCATCGCCGTATAGGTGCCGTAGGGCGGCTGCGCCGCGGCGTCCTCGGCCATTTCCAGCTTGTCGACCACCGGCCATTTCGCCTGCAGGTCGTCGACATTGCGCAGATCGGTCGGCACGAGGCCGAGCCGGTCGAAGCGGCGGCGATAAAAATCGCTGTTCTCGTAGAGGAACGGCGCCACCGCGGCGATCTTGTCGTCCTGGATGGCGCGGATTTCGTCGCGCGACGCGGTGTCGAGGCGCGGCGACCAATAGTCCGCCGAGCCCGGCGCATCGCGGTTGTGGCGGTGGCGCTCGATGGTCTCGAGCCAAGCTCGCCGCGTCGCCGCGGCGCGTACCGCGCGATCCGTCATGGTCGTCCTCCCGTGCCGCATCATATTCAACGGCCGCCGACGAGTGCTAGAAGGATTTCGCCGCGAGAGAACATATGCATCGCCCGCCGTTCCGCGCCGACCATATCGGCAGCTTGTTGCGCCCGCCGGCGTTGCGGCGGGCTTATCGCGCGTTCAATAATCGCGCACTCGACGAGGCCGGCTTTGTCGCCGCGCAGGATGCGGCGATCCGCGACGCCGTCGCGCTGCAGGCGGACGCCGGGCTTGCGGTGGTCACCGACGGCGAATTCCGCCGTGCGTCGTACTGGAGCCGCTTCGTCGAGCGCACCGAGGGCTTGAGCGTCAGCGAGTCGCGCTTCACTTTCCGCGACGAGCAGGGTCAAGAACTTTCCTTCACCGCGCCGCTGGTGACCGGCAAAGTGGTGCGGCAACGTCCGATCGCGCTCGATGAATTCTGCTTTCTCCGCGACAACGCCAAGGCGCTGCCAAAAGTGACCCTGCCAGCGCCGTCGACCCTGCATTTCTGGCGCGGCACCGGCTATGCGGCTCCCGGCGTCTATGACAGCGCGGAAAAATTCTTTCGCGATCTTGCCACGGTCTATCGCGCCGAGATCGCCGCGCTGGCCGCCGCTGGCTGCCGCTATATCCAGCTCGACGAAGTCGCGCTGGCCATGCTGTGCGACCCGGTCGTGCGCCAACGCGTGACCGCCGACGGCAACGATCCGGCGCGACTGACCAGCCTCTATGCCGAGGCGCTCGGCGACGCGATTGCGTCGGCGCCACCGGCGATGGCGGTCGGCGTGCATATGTGCCGCGGCAATTTCAAGGGCAAATATCTGGCCGAGGGCGGCTACGACGCGATCGCCAAGGCCTTGTTCGGCGTCACCGGCGTGACGCATTTCCTGCTCGAATTCGACAGTGCGCGCGCCGGCGATTTCGCGCCGTTGCGGTTCGTTGCGGCCGACAAAGGCGTCGTGCTCGGCCTCGTCAGCTCGAAAAGCGCCGCGCTCGAAAAGGCAGACGATTTGCTCAAACGCATCGACGAAGCGGCGCGCTTCATCGACAAGGACCGGCTCGCCGTCAGCCCGCAATGCGGCTTCGCCTCGACCGTCGCCGGCAATCCGCTCAGCGAAGCCGACGAGCGCGCCAAGCTGGCGCTATGCGTCCAGACTGCTCAAGCCGCCTGGGGCTGAGAAGCTACCCCAGCTAGAGCGGATGCGGCCGCTGGTTCACCTCGATATTGGTGCCCCACGGATCGTGGACGAACAATAGCTTAACCCCGTTCGGCAGCGTCTCGATGCCGCGATCGAGCGTCAGCCCATTGGCCTGAAGCTTCTTCGCAGTCGCTTCGATATCCGTCACATCGAAGCCGATGTGATCGAGGATGCGCCCTTTGGTGGGAACGGTCGGTGCATCGGTCTTGGAGAATGTCAGATTGGCGCCCGGAACGTCGGCGGACTGGTTTCGCCCGCGCATGCCGGCCCGCGCACCGAAGTTCTTGACGTACCAAGCCTGGATGTCGGGGATCGCCGCCGCCGGAACGAAGAAATGGACGTGGTGGAATACGATCGGGGCGGCCTGATTTTTGTCCTCGAGAATTTCGATGCGCAAACCGTCCGCCGTCGCGACAAAGGCCTGGTCGACCCTGCCATTGTTGCCAGGCAGCACTGCAACGCCGGCGGCCTTCCACTTGGCGACGGCGTCCTGGACGTTCGGAACAAGGAAGCCGACGTGATTGATCACGGTGCCTTCGGTCGGCCCGCTCGACGGCGGCGCTCTCCCTGGCAGGTTCAGGATCACGATGGCGCCGGGAAATCTGACATATTGCAATGGCGCCCCTTCCATTTTGATCGCTGTGCCGCCCATGCCGACAAAAATCTTCTTGTTGGCCTCGATGTCGGCCGAGTTGAGATGCAAATGCCCCATGGTCACGCCGGCGTCGTTCGGCGGCATGGTTTGCGCGACGGCGGCTCCCGCGGCGAGGTTCGACGCCAGCCATAACGCCGTGATGAATGCTTTCATGAGACCCTCCCTGAGCTTTCGCCGTTGATCGGCGCTATGCGGCAACGCTAACACCGGCGCGAATTGGACAATAGCCGGCCCGCGGCGCTGCGCGCTCGCCGTTGCTTATTCGGCGGCGATGGCGTGGGCCGGCGGTGACGCCAAGGCGGCAAGGCATTTCGTCAGCGCCTCGCCTTCGGGATCGAGCAGCGCCGCGGTGCGGGCGCTGGCGATCGCATCGGTCGCCTGCCGGACCGGCATCTGGCCCGCGAGCGCCGGCTCGATCACCTGCGCAACGATCACGCGGTAATTGTCTGAGCCGCGCTTGTGGGTGTCGCCATAGCCTTTGATGAGGCGGGCGCACTCGGCGATTTCGATGCCGAGCTCGGCGGACAATGGGGCCGCGCGCAAGATCAGCTTGAGCCAATTGCCGATCTCGCGCTGTTCTTCTCGGTAACGCCATGTGCGCGGTCGGAAGCGGCGCAGCTTGGCGAGGACGTAGAAGCGCAGGAAGCCGGAGAGCGACGCGGTGTTGATCTCCATGCCCCAATGGGCGGCGGCGAATTTTGCGTGACGCTCTGCGAGCGCAAGGATTCGCCGCGCCAGCCATGGCGGCAGGATCGAGCAGAATTCCTCGACGCCGGGTTTTAGGAATTCCGTGACGGCAAACGGCTGATCCGGCTTGATGCCCATTTGCGTGGCGATGCGGGCAAACCGCGCCGGGTCGATCTTGGCCTGCGCCACGCGGATCACGTCTTCGTAGGACATGCGTACGGCGAGATGCCGCGCGGTTTCGGCAAGCAACTGCCCATCGGCACCGGCTTTAGCGTCGGCGTCACGGATCGGCCCGAGGCGATCTAGATAAAGCCGCGCATAGGCGAGGTCCTGATAAGCGGCGAGCCGGCGCACGCCTTCGGTCATGAACGCGCGCGCCGCTTCCGGCATGCGCGCAATCTCGTTTTCCAGATCGGCGAGCGACGCAGCCGGCGCCTGGTGACGCTTCGTCGGATCGGCGCGCAGATGCGAGCCGCCGCGCGCCGCGTCAAAACCGGCGCGGAAACCGCGCAGGTTGGCCTCGACCGCCTTGCCGTCGGCGCGGATCGCCGCCTCGAAGGCTTCCGTCGGGATCGGCAGCGCGCCTGCGCCGGCAATGGCGCCGAGCATCGCCGCATTGATCATGGCGCCCGCTTCGCGCGCGATCGCTTCGAGATCGAGCAGCAGCGTGCTCTTCGAATTCTTCTCGACCGACTGGATGAGTCGCTGCTGATCGTAGCGGCCGTCGCCCATCGCCATCTTCTCCACCACCAGATAGGAGCGACTGGTCGAGGCGATGGTCGCGGTGCGGTTGGGCGTGACAAAGCCGCCGGCGATGGCGCGGCCGGCTTCCATCAATTCGCTGGCGACGACGAGATCGACATCGCCGATGCCGGGCGCCAGTGCCAGGATCGGGCGGCGCTTGTCGGACTTGCTCGTTGGGCTCGGCACCAATTCGATGTGATAGGTGGTGGCGCCGGTACGCTGCGCGACACCCGGGATCGACGTGGACTGTACCGGAAAGTTCTGGCTCTCCGCCGCCGCGACGATCCAATCGGTGAGCACGCCGCCGCCCTCGCCGCCAAGCGCGGCGATCAAAATAGTGAGGGGACGTGTGTTGCTTTGCGGCTGGGCGAGACGCGCGCCCTCTCCCCAGAGGGGAGAGGGTTGGGGTGAGGGGGTTCGGGCATCTTTGGGAGAGTCACTGAGAGGTCCGAGCCCCCTCACCCCGCCCTCTCCCCTCTGGGGAGAGGGAGCAGTTTTATCGGCACCGCCGAGCCAACGGATTGCGTTGCTACGCACGCGATGCAGCGTGCGGTCCCACCAATTCGGATTGCTGATGACGTCGGTGCGATAGAACGATGGGCACAGCACGGCGGCGTGGGCGACCTCGCCGCACAGGCCGCAGCCGACGCAGCTTTCGATCACGGTTGCTACCGGATCGGTGCGCAACGGATCGGGATTGGGTTTTACGGTGAGCGACGGGCAGCCGGACAGCCGGATGCAGGAATGGTCGCCGGTGCAGATTTCGTCGTCGACGCCGAAGCGCGTCTTCACCACGCGCTCGCCGCGCTCGAGCCTGTCGGCGTCCGCAGCGCGGATGCGGCGTTGCCGCGCCAGCATGCATTCGCCGTCGGCGATGATGACTTTGAGCCCATGCTCCGCCGAGCGCATGGCTTCCTTCAGCGTCTTCGCCATTTTGGCCACGCTGTACGTGTGCACCGTGCGCAGCCAGGTGACGCCGAGCGAGCGCAAAGTCTTTTCGATGGTGATGCCGGTCGGCGTGCCGCTGCGGTTGGCGGCGCTCGACGGCAGGTATTGCTGGCCGGTCGCCGAGGCGTAGCCGTTCTGCATCACGATCAACACGCCATCGCCTTTGTTGAACATGTTGGAGGCGACGCCGGTGATCAGGCCGTTATGCCAAAAACCGCCGTCGCCCATGATCGAGATCGGGCGGTTTGCCATGTTCGGGCCGACGGCGGCGGCGCTGGCGAGCGACATGCCGTAGCCGAGGATCGAATTGCCGAGCGAGAACGGCGCAAAGGTCGCGAACGAATGGCAGCCGATGTCGGCCGAGATATGGGTCGGGCCGATCTCGCGCTGGACGAGCTTGATGGCGGCGAACACCGGCCGCTCCGGACAGCCAGTGCAAAAGTTCGGCGGCCGCGCCGGGATGTCGCCCGCATCGGCGACGGCCACCGGCTTGTGCGCGAGAAATTCCTCCGCGCGCTTGGCAACCGCATCGGCATCGATGCCGGTAGGACGCGTCTGCGTCAGGAACGCGGCGATGCCGCGCAGCAGCGCCTCGGAATTGTAGTCGCCGGTGCGCGATAGGCAGCCTTTGCCGAGCACGCGCGTCGATATGTCGGAGCCGCGCAAGATCATATTGATCTGCTGCTCGACATATTCGGGCGAGCCTTCCTCGACCACCAGCACGGCGCGCTTGCCGATGCAAAAATCTTTCACTTCGTCGGGCACCAGCGGATAGGCGACGTTGAGCACGTATATCGGAATGCGCGAGGCGCCGTAGAGATCGGCGAGATCGAGCCGTGCCAGCGCCCGCAACAAATTGTTGGTGAGGCCGCCGAGTACGATGATGCCGATCTCATTCGCATCGCCCGCAATCACCTCGTTGAGCTTGTGCTCGCGGATGAACTTTTGCGCCGACGGCAGGCGCTCTTCGACTTTGAGCCGTTCCTGGGTGAAGATCACCGGCGGATGGGCGAGGCGTCCGTATTCGAACCGCGGCGGGCCGGCGAGGCGATGCTGGCCGCTATAGGCGCCGCGCTTGTTGTTCTTCGCGGTGAATTCACCAGTGACGTGGCAGGCGCGCACCCGCAGATCGAGCATCACCGGCGCGTGGCTCGCTTCGGACAGCTCAAATCCTTTTTCGACCATGTCGACGATGGTCGGCAGATCGGGCCGCGGGTCGAGCAGCCAGATCGAGGATTTCATGGCATAAGCGTAAGAGCGCTCCTGGATGACGCTGGCGCCCTCGCCGAAATCCTCGCCGAGCACGATCAGCGCGCCGCCGATCACGCCGGGCGACGCCAGGTTCGACAGCGCGTCGGCCGCCACATTGGTGCCGACGATGGATTTCCAGGTCACCGCGCCGCGCAGCGGATAATTGATCGAGGCGCCGAGCATGGCGGCGGCGGCGGCCTCGTTGGTGCAGGTCTCGACATGGACGCCGAGATCGGCCAGCAGATCCTCGGCATCCACCATGACGTCGAGCAGATGCGACACCGGCGCGCCCTGGTAGCCGCCCACATAGCTCACGCCCGATTGCAGCAGCGCCTTGGTGACCGCAAGAATGCCTTCGCCGCGAAACGTCTCGCCGTCGCCCAGGCGGAGCGCATCCACTTCCTTCTTGAACGAGCGTTCCATCGGCTTTGCTTCCGGCACAGGTCCCTGTAAGTCAAGATATATCCGGTTTCGCGGGATCGTTTAATATGGGCGACCTTCCGGGGCGCCCGTAACGACGGGCCGAAGCGCGGGGACTTCATGGACGGCCAAGGCCAGATCGTCATCGAGGGGGTGAACCACACCTACCGCCCGGCGCGCGGCCGCACGGTGCTCGCCCTTTCCGACGTATCGCTCGAAGTCCGGCCGCGGGAATTCCTGGCTTTGCTCGGGCCGTCGGGCTGCGGCAAATCCACCCTGCTCTATCTGGTCGGCGGATTCTTGCCGACAATCGCCGGCCGCATCCTGGTCGAGGGCAAGCCGGTCAAGGCGCCGGGACCCGACCGCGGCATCGTGTTCCAGCATTTCGCGCTGTTTCCCTGGAAGACCGTGCGCGGCAACATTCTTTACGGGCTGGAGCGGCAGGGCCTGCCGCGCGCCGAGCGTGAGAAGCGGGCGCAATCGTTCATCAATCTGGTCGGCTTGCGCGGCTTCGAGGACAGCTATCCGTCGCAACTGTCCGGCGGCATGAAGCAGCGCACCGCGATCGCGCGCACGCTGGCCATCGATCCGAGCATTCTGTTGATGGACGAGCCGTTCGGCGCGCTCGACGCGCAGACCCGCTCGCTGATGCAGACCGAGCTTTTGAGCATCTGGCAACGCACGCCCAAAACCGTGATCTTCGTCACCCACGACGTGCAGGAGGCGGTCTATCTCGCCGAACGGGTGGCGGTGATGTCGGCGCGGCCGGGCCAGATCAAGGCCATCGTCGAGACCAAATTCGGCAAGCGCGATCCGAGCATTTTGCGCAGCAAGGAGTTCGTCGAGAAAGTTGATCAAATCTGGAATCTGGTCCGTGACGAGGCAATCAAGGCGCAGGAGCAGAACGCGTGACGCAAACCGCCGCCCGCTATCTGCCGTTGTTGTTGCTCGCGGTCGCGTGGGAATTGGCGGCGCGGCTCAATATCATCTCGTCGCTGGCGCTGCCGCCGCTAAGCAGCGTGGCGACCGCGTGGGTCGATCTGATCCGCGACGGCGAGTTGATCGACAATGGCGGCGCGTCGCTCTATCGCGCCTTCATGGGCCTTCTGCTCGCCGTCATTGTCGGCGGCGGCTTAGGGATGGCAATGGCACGGGTGCGCTTGCTCGACGTGTTCGTCAATCCGTTGGTCGAGTTGTTCTACCCGCTGCCGAAATCGGCGCTGATTCCGGTGACCGTGCTGTGGCTCGGCTTCGGCGACGGCTCGAAAATCCTGCTGATCTTCCTCGGCTGCATGATCCCGGTCACCATCGGCGCCTATAACGGCGCGCGCGGCAGCGATCATGCGCTGGTCTGGTCGGCGCGCAGCATGGGCGCCAGCCCGATCCGCATGATGTGGGACGTGGTGATGCCGAGCGCGCTGCCGGAACTGCTCAACGGCATCCGCACCGCGTTGGCGCTGGCGTTCATTCTTTTGGTCAGCTCCGAGCTGATCGTGTCGCAAAAAGGCTTTGGCTACCTGATCGGCTATCTCGGCTCGACCGGCTCCTACGAAGGCATGTACGCGGTGGTGCTCACCGTCGCCTTCCTCGGCTTCGCCGCCGACCGGCTCTATCAGCTCCTCATGCAATGGTTGCTGCGATGGCGCGAGTAGAAGACCAGGCGGCGCTGGCGGCCGCGCCGGGCGATCTGGCGCATGAGCGCGCCAAAGGCCTCGATGCCGTATTCCGGCTCGGCGCCGGCATCTTTTCGATCCTGGTGCTGCTGATCGCGTGGGAACTGTTTGCGCGCAGCGGCAAGGTGACGCCGTTCATGCTGCCGCCGTTTTCCGCCGTCGTCACGCGCATCTATGCCGACGCCGTCGGCGGCGAGCTGTGGATCAATCTCGGGCTGACGCTCTATCGCGCCATGGCCGGCTTCTGTATCGCCACGATCGGCGGCATCGCGCTCGGCGCCGCGATGTCGCGCATCAGGTGGGTGCATTGGTTCTTCGACCCGATCATCTCGGTCGGCTTCCCGATGCCGAAGATCGCGTTCCTGCCGGTCATCATGCTTTGGCTCGGCCTCTATGACGTGTCGAAAATCTCCATCGTGGTGTTCGACGCGATTTTTCCGGTGGTGACGGCGACGCTCGGCGGCATCGCCGGCGTCGAGAAGGAGCTGCTCTGGTCGGCGCGCAATATGGGCGCCAACGAACGGCAACTGATGTGGCAGATCGTGCTGCCGGCGGCGCTGCCGCAAATCCTCACCGGCCTGCAGGTGGCGCTGCCGATCTCGCTCATTGTCGCCATCGTCGCCGAGATGGCGATGGGCGGTTACGGGCTCGGTGGCGCCATGATGAGCGCCTCGCGCTTTGCCGACTCGCGCGGCGTCTTCGCCGGCATCGTCGAAATCGCCATCGTCGGCTATGTGCTGATCAAGGCCATGGCGCTGATCCGCCGCCGGCTGCTGGCGTGGCACCAGGAAACCGCCGAGCACAGCTGATCGCTCGCTACGTCTTAATGCAGCTTGATGCGCGGCTCGGTGCGGCGCGTGAGCGCTTTGACCAGCGTATCGAGCGCCACCTTGAAGGTACCGTGCAGCGCCTGCAAATGCCGCTTGTGCAGCGACAGGTACGCCAATCGGGCGAGCAGCCCCTGCATCTTCACATTGTGAAACAGCACGCCGAGCGTCCGGTAATCGGCGAGCGCCACCAGTGAGCCGAAATCGCGATATTTGAACTGCGGCAGTGGCGCGCCGCGCAAGCGGGCTTTGATGGCCTTAACCATGAAATTGGCCTGCTGATGCGCGACCTGCGCCCGCGGCGGCAGCGGCTCCGCTTCTCCCGGCAATGTAAGAGAGGCGCAGTCGCCGATGGCGAACACATCGTCGTCGCGGGTGGTCTGCAGGGTCGGCCGCACCACCAGGCGATTGATCCTGTCGGTTTCCAGCCCGTCGAGCTCGCGCAAAAAATCCGGCGCCTTGATGCCGGCGGCCCAGACGATGAGCTCGGCCGGCACGATCTCTCCCGACACCAGCACCACCTCGCCGGCGCGCACTTCCATGACGCGAGTGCCGGTGCGGATATTGACGCCGAGCTTGTGCAGCACTTCGGCGGTCGCGGTGGCGATGTCTTCCGGCAGCGCCGGCAAGATGCGCGGCGCCGCTTCGATCAGATCGATCCTGATGTGCATCTCAGGATTAATGCGGTCGAGATTGTACGACACGATGTCACGCATCGTTTTGTGCAGTTCGGCGGCGAGTTCGACGCCGGTGGCGCCGGCACCGACGATGGCGACGTGCAGCTGGCCGGGCCGCAGCGGCTCGTATTGGGCATTGGCGCGCAGGCATGCGTTGATCATGCGGCGGTTGAAGCGCGATGCTTGATCAAGCGTGTCGAGCGTGATGGCGTGCTCGGCCACACCGGGCGTGCCGAAATCGTTCGACAGGCTGCCGACCGCGATGACGAGGGTGTCGTAGCCGAGCACGCGCGGCGGGATGACGGTCCGGCCGTCTTCGTCCACGCTCGGCGCGACATAGATCTGCCGCTTGGCGCGGTTCAGGCCGACCATTTCGCCGATGCGATAGCGATAGTGGCGGCGTCGTGCATGGGCAATGAGCTCGACCGAATCGGTTTCGCTGTCCATCGACCCCGACGCGACCTCATGCAGCAGCGGCTTCCAGACATGGATGCGCGATTTGTCGAGCAAGGTGATCGACGCCTTGCGTTTGCGGCCGAGCGTGGCGCCGAGCAGCGAGGTGAGACGCAATCCCGCGGCGCCGCCGCCCGCGATGAGAACGCGATGTAGCGACGGATCGTCCGTCGATGCAGTCTCGGCGATAGAATCGTAAAGCGGGTCGTGCGTCACGGCTTCATGGCCCGTCGCAAATCGAGCAGCCCCGACAAGCTTGCACCCAGCGGTCGTGGACGGCAACACCGGTCACTGCGGCAAGCCGTAGCCTTGCGCCGGATCGGGCTTTGCGCCCACTATGCGCCAACTCTGGGAGGAGATCATGCGTGCAAAAATCGGGCTGTTGAGCCTGGCCTTGCTTGCGTTCGGCGCCGGTAACGCCGGCGCGGAACCGGTGAAAATCCGCGTCGCCTGGGTGGCGCCGGTGGCGAACTGGATTTCGATCTGGCTCGACAAGAAGGACCTCGCCAAGCATTTCGGCCAGTCCTACGTCTTCGAGCCGGTTCACTTTGCCGGCACGCCGCCGATGGTGACGGCGATCGCCAACAACGAAGTGGAGATCGGCGATCTCGCCTATTCGACGCTGCCGATCGCCATCAAGAACGCCGGCATGGACGACATCCGCATCATCGCCGACGACTTCCAGGACGGCGTCGACGATCACTGGACGATCCGTTACACCGTGCTCACCGACGGTCCGATCAAGAAGATCGAAGACCTCAAGGGCAAGGTCCTCGCCACCAATGCCGAAGGCAGCGCCGTCGACATCGCCATGAAGGCGATGCTGCACAAGCACGGCCTCGAGAACAAGCGCGACTACACCGTGATCGAGGCGCCGTTCCCGGCCATGAAGGCGATGCTTGCCGAACATAAGGTCGATTTGATCCCAGGCATCCTGCCGTTCGCGCTCGATCCGGAAATGGCGAAGATCGGAACCACGCTATTCACCGCCAAGGACGCCATCGGCGTGTCGGAATTCGTCAGCTTCCAGGCGCGCAAGCCGTTCATCGACAAGAACCGCGCTGTGCTGGTCGATTGGCTCGAAGACACGCAGCGCATCCTGCACTGGTACCTCGACCCGAAGAACCACGACGAAGCGGTGCAGATCGCGGCCCGCCTTGTCAAAGCGCCGCCGGAACGTTTTGGCTGGGTCTTCACCAAGACCGACCAATATCGCGATCCGGCGATGCTGCCGAACCTCGGCGCGCTACAGAAGAACGTCGACATGACCAAGGAGCTCGGCTACGCCAGCGCCAGCTTCGACGTCAAAGCCTATTCCGATCTCAGCATGGTCGAAGAGGCCGGCAAGCGCCTGAAGTGATCACAACTAAGTCCCGTCATCCTGAGGTGGCCGCGAAGCGGCCCTCGAAGGATGCCGGCCGAGGCCAACCGAAATCGGTTCACCGATTTCGGAATATTCAATGCCCAAGTCGGCAGCAGCCGACTTGGGTGGCCGTCGCCCTTCGAGGCTCGCTTCGCTCGCACCTCAGGATGACGGAATACTGATTGGAGAAGGAAAAATGATGCGTGCCACGAAATTCGCCCTAGCGACCATTTCCGCAATCGTCTTGGTCTCCACAGCCCAAGCAGAGCCGCTGAAAATCCGCGGCTCCTGGGTGGCGCCGGTGGCCAACTGGGCCTCGATCTGGCTGGAGAAAAAGGATCTCGCCGTCCATTTCGGCCAATCCTACGTGTTCGAGAGTAGCCGCTATGCCGGCACGCCGCCGATGATCACGGCACTGGCCAACAATGAGCTGGAGATCGGCGACCTCGCTTATTCCACCTTGCCGATCGCGATCGAAAACGCCGGCATGGACGACCTGCGCGTCGTCGCCGACGAGTTCCAGGATGGCGCGCCGGGCTATCGCGCCGACGATTTTCAGGTCCTCGGCGACGGCCCGATCCAGAAGATCGAAGGCCTCAAGGGCAAGGTGATCGCCACCAACGCCGCCGGCAGCGGCGTCGACGTCGCCTCGCGCGCCATGCTGCGCAAGCACGGCCTGGAGGCGAACCGCGACTACACCATCGTCGAGGCGCCGTTCCCCGGCATGCGGGCGATGCTGGCGGAAAAGAAAGTCGACATCATTCCGACCGTGCTGCCGTTCGCGCTCGATCCCGAATTGAAGAAGATCGCGCATCCGCTGTTCTCCATCACCGACGCGATCGGCGTGTCGCAATTCGCCATGTGGGCCATGCGCAAGCCGTTCATCGACAAGAACCGCGCGGCCATCGTCGATTTCATGGAAGACACCATGCGCATCGAGCGCTGGTATCTCGATCCGAAGAACCACGACGCGGCGGCCGAGATCGCGTCGCGGATCACCAAGCAGCCGCCGAAGCGGTTCGGTTGGCTGTTCACCAAGGCCGACTATTACCGCAACCCCGACATGCGGCCCGATCTCGATGCGCTGCAGAAGAACGTCGACATGACCAAGGACTTGGGCTTCGTCAAAGCGAGCTTCGACGTCAAGGCGCATTCCGATCTCAGCCTGATCGAGGAAGCGGCGAAGCGACTGAAATAAAGCTGACGTTATCCGTCATCCTGAGGTGGCCGCGAAGCGGCCCTCGAAGGATGCCGGCCGAGGTGCCGAGGCCGTCGCCCTTCGAGGCTCGCTTCGCTCGCACCCCAGGGTGACGGAACGCAAGATCAATGCATCGACTTGCCGCCGTCGACGTTGACGGTCTGGCCGGTCATGAAATCGCTCGCCGGCGACGATAAAAACATCACCGCGCCGACCAGATCGGCCGGCACCTGCACGCGCTCGATGGCGCGGCCGGCGACGCGCGTGGCGAGATAATTGCCGGACGATGACGCCACCTGGGTGTCGCTTTGCGTCATGCCCGGCGTGAGCGCATTGACGGTGATGCCGAACTCGCCGACTTCGCGCGCCAGCGCCCGGGTGAAGCCGATGACGCCGGCCTTCGACGTGGTGTAGTGCAGCCGGTTCGGCGCGCCCTCCCACACCCGCGACGAGGAGATGTTGACGATCTTGCCGCGTTTTTGGGCCTTCATCGCCGGGAATGCGGCACGGCAGGACAGGAACATGCCGCGCAGATTGACCGCCATCACCCGGTCCCATTCCTCGACCGGGATTTCCAGCCACGACCGGCGCGGCAGCACGCTCATCAGCGAGGCATTGTTGATCAGCACGTCGATCGCACCGAAGCGCTCCAGCGTCGCCTGCACCATGGTTTTGGTCGAGTCTTCGCTGGCGATATCGACGCCGAGCCCGAGCGCCTCGAAGCCGGCTTGGCGCAGCGCTGCGGCAACATTCTCGGCGGCAACGGCATCGATGTCGGCGGCGACGACCTTGGCGCCGACCTTGGCGAATTCCTCGGCATAGACCTTGCCGATGCCCTTGCCGCCGCCGGTGATGACGACGCTGCGCCCGGAAAAATCGAATCGCTCATTCACGGCCATTGCTTTTGCCTTTATCGTAAAGGGATGAAATTTGAACGGTTGCTGATCGGCGGCGGCACGCTGGTGGTGTTCCTGCTCGTCTGGGAATTGTGCGCCGATTCTGGCGCAATCAATCCGCTGTTCATTTCTTCGCCGTCGCGCATCGCGCAAGCCGGCGCGGCGCTGATGGCCGATCCGGATTTCTGGAACGACGTCAGGGTCAGCGCCAGAGAATTCATCTTCGGTTATGCCGCCGCCATCGTGATCGGCGTTCCGCTTGGGCTGTTGATGGGCACCTCGCGGCGCCTGTCCTACATCTTTGCGCCCTTTGTCGATACGCTCAATGCCGTGCCGCGCGTCACTTTGCTGCCGCTGTTGATCATCTGGTTCGGCATCGGCATCTGGTCGAAGGTCGCGGTGGTGTTCCTCGGCGCGGTCATTCCCATTGTCATCAGCGCGCTGTCCGGTGTGAAGACCAACGAGACGCGCTTCCTCACCATGGCGCGGAGCTTTTCGGCGTCGCGGACAAAGATGTTCGCCAGCATCATCCTGCCGGGGACGGTGCCGTTCATCTTCACCGGCCTGAAATATGCCGCCGGACGCGCGCTGCTTGGCGTCGTCGTCGGCGAGCTCTATGCCTCGACTGCCGGCCTCGGCCATATGATCGCCGACGCCGGCAATATGTTTCAGACCGATACCTTATTCTTCAGCGTCCTGATCTTCACCGCGACGGGCCTCGTGGTCGTCGCGTTGCTCGACCGTTTGGAACGACGGTTCGAGCGCTGGCGGCCGAGCGTGGGAGCGGCGACGTGAGGCGTTTTTATCTGGCGCACGAACGCGCCATCCTCGGCGCCATCGGCGTTGTTCTCTTCCTCATCCTTTGGGAAGGCTTTGAGCGCGGCTGGTGGGCGGCGCTGCTGCAGCCGCTGCTCGGTCCGCAAGCGCTGCGGTTCCAGCTCAAGCCGATCTTTATTTCCTCGCCGACGCGGATCGCGCGCATGGCTTTCGACATGTTCTTTGTCACCGGCACGATTTGGAAGGATCTTGGCTCGAGCAGCCTCGAATTCGCGCTGGGCGTTGCGTTGGCCTTCATCATCGGCATTCCGCTCGGGCTGGCCGCCGGCTGGTATCGTCGCTTCAACTATGCGGTCGAGCCGTTCCTTGCCGCGCTCAACGCGACGCCGCAGGTGGCGTTCCTGCCGCTGCTCATCCTCTGGGTCGGAACCGGGCTTGCCCCGCGCGTGCTGATTATCGTGCTGCTCGCGGTGCTGCCGATCGCCATCAGTGCGCTTGCCGCGGTGCGCACCGTCGATGCGCGGCTCGTCCGCGTCGCGCGAAGCTTCTCCGCCGGCGATGCGCTGTTGTTCCGCAGCATCATCCTGCCCAGCGCGGTGCCGTTTCTCCTGGCCGGCGCGCGGCTTGCCGTCGGGCGCGGCATGATCGGGATCGTGGTCGGCGAAATCTACGGTTCCTCGGCCGGCATCGGCGCCATGATCAACCAGGCCGGCTCGCGCTTCGAGACCGACAAGGTGTTCGTCGGCGTGCTGACCATCGCCGCCACGGGCGTGGCGCTGGTCGAGCTCATTCGCCATATCGAGCGCCGCGTCGACGTCTGGCGTCCGCGGGTTGCGGCATGACCCCAAAGCTCGAAGCGCAAGCCATCCGGCTCGCCTATCCGCAGCCGCGGACCGGCACAAAACTTGTCGCGCTCGACGGGGTCAATCTGCAAGTGATGGATGGCGAGTTCGTCGCCATAGTCGGCCCATCGGGTTGCGGCAAAACCACCTTCCTCTCCGTCGTCGATGGCCTGATCGCCGCGACCGGCGGCCGCGTGCTGGTCGACGGCGCGGTGGTGACGCGGCCCGGTCCTGACCGCGCCGTCGTGTTCCAGGACGCTTCGCTGCTGCCGTGGCGCACCGTGCTGGGCAACGTGCGCTACGGCCTCGAATGCCTTGGCGTCGGCACCCGGGACGCGGACGCGCGCGCGGAAAAACTCATCGCGCTGGTCGGGCTTTCCGGCTTCGAGCACCACTATCCGCACGAATTGTCTGGCGGCATGCAGCAGCGGGTGAATCTCGCCCGCGCCTTGGTGGTCGATCCAAAGATCCTGCTGATGGACGAGCCGTTCGCTTCGCTGGATGCGCAGACCCGCGAGCTGATGCAGGAAGAACTCACCCGCATCTGGGAAGAGGCGCGCAAGACCGTGCTGTTCATCACCCACCAGATCGACGAGGCGATCTATCTGGCCGACCGGGTCGTGGTGTTCTCGGGGCGCCCCGGCAAGGTCAAGGACAGCATCGCAGTCGACATCGAACGGCCGCGGCCGATCGGCGTAAAGCGCCAGGCGCGCTTTCATGCGCTGGAGGATCGCATCTGGGGGTTGATCGACGAGGACGTGAAGGGAAGAACGACGGCTAACAACTCATAGTCGTCATGCCCGGGCTTGACCCGGGCATCCATACTGCGCTTGAGCTTGCTGCAATGACGGTGAGGGAGAACGCCATGGCGAACGGATACGGGCGCAGGCTCTGTTGGCTCCCATTGACGGCGCTGCTCGCGGCGCTTCCCGCGCGCGCCGACGACCTCGCCCCGTTCCGCATCGGCATCTCCGCGCCGGTGGTGACCATCTTCCCGGTGTGGATGGCGCAAGCGGCCGGGCTCGACGCCAAGGAAGGGCTGAAGGTCGAATCCATCAGCATGGAAGGCGGCAGCCGCGGCGTGCAGGTGCTGTTGTCCGGCGAAATTCAGGCCATGCATGTCGGGCTGGCGCCGGTGGTGCAGGCCAACAAGCAGGGCGCCGATTTGCGGCTCGTCACCTCGACCGCCAACACCATCCCGATCACGATCTTTGCCTCGCCGGCGATCAAGACCGCGGCGGATCTCAAGGGCAAGACCATCGGCATCAGCACGTTCGGCTCGGAGACCGACGTGGCGGTGAGCATCGCGCTGGCGCGGCTCGGGCTGAAGCGTGACGACGTCACCGTGTCGCAGATCGGCGGCTCTTCGCAGCGTTTCGGCGCCCTCCTCGCCGGCCGCATCGATGCCGCGCCGCTGCTCGAGCCCACCATCACCGCGGCCAAGCAGAAAGGCTTTACGCCGCTGCTCGATCTCGCCGCCGCCAACACGCCGTGGATTTTTGATGGCGTCGTAGTCACCAACGGCTATCTCAAGGAGCACCGCGACGCGCTGACGCATTTTGTGCGCGCCTATATCGCCGGCGCTTATCTGGCGCTGTCCGACGTCGACAAGGCCAAGGCGTTGATCGCACAAAAGTACAAAACCAGCGATCCGACAGTGATCGACGCCACCTATAACGACTTCAAGCGGTTGATGCCGCTCGACGCCGCGCCGTCGGTTGCCGGCGCCAATAACGTAATCGCACAACTTCAAGCCATCGGCCTGGAAGTCGGCAGCAAGAACGTCAACGACTATGTCGACTTGAGCATCATCGAGGGCCTGAAGAAGGACGGCTACTTTGAGCAGATGGCGAAGGCCTATCCCGTAAAGCAATGAACGCCATCGATCTCGAAGTCATCTACCAGTCGACCTTGCAGATCGCGCGCGAGCTGACGCTCAACATGCTGCGCACCGGCTATTCGACCATCATCAAGGAAAGCCAGGATTTCACCTTTGCGATCTTCGATGCGCAAGGCCGCATGGTGGCGCAGGGCATTCCGCAGCCGCTGCATATCGGGCCGCTCGCCGCCCAGGTCAACGAAATCCGCCGCCGTTTTGCCGACGCCGCGCCGGGCGATGCCTTCATCGTCAATCATCCCTATCAGGCGTGCCAGAACCATTCGACCGATGTGTGCATCATCACGCCGATGTTCGCCGACGATCGCCTGGTCGGCTATATCGGCAACACCGCGCACAAGCCCGATCTCGGCGGCAAAGTGCCGGGCACCAATGCGGGCGACGCTACTGACCTCTTTCAGGAAGGCCTGCTGATTCCACCGCTGCGGATCCTGCGGCGCGGCCAATTGCTTGCCGATATCGAGCGGGTGATCTGCGCCAACACCCGCACGCCGGAAGTCACCTGGGGCGATATCACCGCGCAGGTGAACACCAATACTTATGGCCTCACCCGTTTCGCCGAGCTGTTCGGCAAATACGGCACCGACAAAGTGCTCGCCTGCTGGCAGAGCTGGATGGATATTTGCGAAACCGAATTGCGCAAGGAAATCGCCAAGGTCCCCGACGGGCTTTACGGCCCGGAGACCGATTACCTCGACGACGACGGCATCGATCTGAACAAGTCCTACCGCATCTCGGCGACCCTCGAGGTCAAGGGCGACACGCTGCACTTTATCCTCGACAGTGATGCGCAGGCGCGCGGGCCGATCAACTTGCGGCCGTGCGTGTCGAAGAATTTCATCCAGTGCCTGGTCAAGATGGTGTTCATCCCGAGCCTGCCGGTAAACGACGGCCTGTCGCGCCCTGTGCAGGTGTCCTATCCGCCGGAAGGTTCGCTGCTCAATCCGCGCTTTCCCGCGCCGGTGAACATGTATGTCCGCCCGAGCCAGGTCACGACCTCGGTCGCGATCCGCGCTTTGGCGCGCGCCGTGCCCGGCCGCGTGCCGGCGCCGGGCAGCGCCGCCGGCGGCTCGATTTCCAGTGCCGGGCGGCATCCGCAAACCGGCCGCTGGTATTCGCAATATGAAATCTTGAGCGGCGGCACCGGGGCGCGGCCCCACGGCGACGGCGTCAGCGCCATGGATGAATTGGTCGTCAACGTCATGAACACGCCGGTCGAGGCGGTCGAGAGCGAGTTTCCAGTGCGGGTCGAGCGCTACGAATTGGCGCAGGATTCCGGCGGCCCCGGCACCTTCCGTGGCGGTCTCGGCGTGCGGCGGCAATGGCGCATCCTCGGCGAAGAATCGGTCATCAACCTGCGTACCGACCGTTTCAAATTCTCCTCGCCTGGAATTTTCGGCGCCAAGCCGGCGCACGTGTCGGCAGCGTCGCTGAAATCCACCGGCGAAGCGGCGCGGCCGCTGACCTCCAAAGTCGCCGGCTTGCGGCTGAAGAAAGATGACGTGCTATCGATGGAATTCGCCGGCGGCGGCGGTTGGGGCGATCCGCGCGCGCGTGCGCCGGAGCGCGTGCGCGAGGACGTGGTACGCGGCTATGTCTCGCGCGACGCGGCGCGCGACGATTATGGCGTCGCCTTCAAGGACGACCTCAGCGTCGACGCCGCCGCGACCGCAAAGCTGCGGGTCAAGGCCGGCACATGAAATTGCGTATCGGCATCGACGTCGGCGGCACCTTCACCGACGTCACCGCCTTCGACGAGGACGCGGCCGCGCTGGTCGCCGTGCGCAAATACACCTCCAATCCGGCGCAGCCCGCAGCGGTCATGCAGGAGATCACCCGCGACCTTGCCGCCGAGTTCGGCGCCGATGCCGTATCCCTGATCCTGCACGGCTCGACCGCAGCGCTCAACACCATGCTCGAAGGCAAGGGCGCGCGGGTCGGCCTCATCACCACCCGCGGGTTCCGCGACGTCTATGAGATCGGCCGGCAATGGCGCGGCGACGAGGTGTTCAATATTTTCGCGCCGCCGCCGAAAATGCTGCTGACCCGCGACCGCATCCACGAGGTGAGCGAGCGCCTCGATTTCACCGGTAACGTGATCGAGCCGCTCGATGCCGACGACGTTGCCGCCGCCGCACGAACGCTGATCGCGCAAGGCGTCGAGGCCGTCGCAGTTTGTTTTCTGTTCGCCTACGCCAATCCGGCGCACGAGCAGGCGGCGGCAAAAATCATCCGCGACATCGCGCCGGGCCTTTATGTGTCGCTTTCACACCAAGTCAATCCGGAATGGCGCGAATACGAGCGCACCGCCTCGACCGTCGCCAATGCCTATATCGGGCCGCCTGTGTCGCGCTATCTGCGCGAGCTGGAGGCGCTGTCACTGCGGCGCTTCCCGCGCTCGCGGGCGCTGATGATGAAATCCGACGGCGGCGCGGCCAGCGCCCGCATGCTGGCATCCACGCCGATCGAAACGGTCATGTCCGGCCCGGTCGCCGGCGTCATCGGCGGCCGCTACTTGGGCGACATCAAGGGCATCGACGACATCATTACCTTCGACACCGGCGGCACCTCGTCCGACATGGCGGTGCTGCCCGGCCGGCCGCTGTTCAAATCGGAAGTTTCGGTGGCGCGGCATCCGCTGCGCACCCATACCGTCGACATCGAAACCATCGGCGCTGGCGGCGGCAGCATCGCGGCTGTCGATCTCGGCGTGCTCAAAGTCGGGCCGCAGAGCGCCGGCGCCAATCCCGGCCCCGCTTGCTACGGCCGCGGCGGAGTTGAACCGACGCTGACCGACGCGCTGGTCGTGCTCGGCCATCTCAGCCCGAGCGCGCTGCTCGAAGGCGCCATGCCGATTTCGAGCGCGAAGGCGCACGAGGCCGTCGTGTCACGTGTCGCAAAACCGCTCGGGCTGACGCCGGTCGAAGCGGCCTGGGGCATCCTCACCGTGCTGGCCACCAATGTCACCATGGCGATGCGCACCATCACCATCGAGCGCGGCTACGATCCCCGCGAGTTCACGCTGGTGCCGTTCGGCGGCATGGGCCCGACCATCGCCGGCCGCATCATCGGCGAGCTCGGCATCGGCCGCATCCTCATTCCACGCGATCCCGGCACGTTCAGCGCCTTCGGCATGCTGGTCACCGACGTGCACCAGACCCGAAGCTTCACCCGCATCACGCGGCTCGATGCGGCAAAACCCGTCGAGCTGGAACGGATTTTTGCCGACATGGAAACGGCCGCGCTGGCGGATTTGATGCAGGAGCAATTTTTACGCGAGCAGCTTTCGACATTGCGCAGCGCCGGCATGCGCTACCGCGGGCAGTCCTACGAAGTCAACGTCCCGGTCGCTGCATTGAACGGCGACGCCGATCTCGCGGCGCTCGCGAAACGCTTCCATGAGGCGCACCGGCGTCGCTACGGCCACATGGCGGAATCCGAAGCGGTCGAGATCGTCAACTTCCAGGTCACCGCGGTCGGAGCGATTTCGAAACCGCAGTTCAATCCGATTGCGCCGCCTACGGATTCGCAACCGCCGGTGCCGCACGAAATGCGCACGGCCTATTTCAGTCAGGCCGCCGCGACTCAAGTGCCGGTGTTCCGCCGCTCCGCGTTCGCGGCGGGCGCGGTCATCGACGGACCCGCCGTGATCGAGGAAAAAACCTCGACCACGGTGCTTTATCCCAACCAGCGCGCCGCGTTCGACGGCTACCTGAACATTGCGATCACGCCGGGCGTCATAAAATGACTGGCCCGGACCGCGCCAAGCCGGTCGCCATCAGCTCACCAGCACGTTGCTGAACTGCCAGGGGTCTTTGCTGTCCACCGTTTCGGGGAACAGGCGATTGCGGCCCTCGAGCGGCGTCCAGTCGGTGTAGTGCCCGACCACCGGCCCGAGATAAGGTCGCTGGATTTCGAGGCAGCGGCGAAAATCCATCTCGTCGGCCTCGACAATGCCGCGGCCCGGATTCTCCAGCATCCAGACGATGCCGGCGAGCACGGCCGAGGTCACCTGCAGCCCGGTCGCATTCTGATAGGGCGCGAGCTTGCGGGTCTCCTCGATCGAGAGCTGGGAGCCGTACCAATAGGCGTTCTTGGCATGGCCGTAGAGCAGCACGCCAAGTTCGTCGATGCCGTCGACGATGTCGTCCTCGCTGAGGATGTGCCAGGACTGCTGCGGCTTCCATTCCGCGCCCGCCAATTCATGCAGCGACAGCACGGCATCATCGCAGGGATGGTAGGCGTAATGGCAGGTCGGCCGGTAAACCACCTTGTCGTTCTCGCGCAGCGTGAAGTAGTCGGCGATCGAGATCGACTCGTTATGGGTGATCATCCAGGCGTGCTGAGCGCCCGCGGTCGGCGTCCACGAACGCACCCGGGTGCCGGCGCCGGGCCGCGTCAGGTAGATCGCGGCATCGCAGCCGAAATCGTGGCGGTGCGCGCCTGGCGGCAGCGCCTTCTCATGAGTGCCCCAGCCGAGCTCCGACGGCTGCGAGCCTTCGGCGACAAAACCCTCGACCGACCAGGTGTTGATGAATTTTCCGCGCGGCTTGGGCGTAGACGCCCGCTGGGTGTCGCGCTCGGCGATATGGATGCCCTTGACGCCGGCGCGCTGCATCAGCCGGGCCCAATCCTCGCGCGAGGCCGGCGCGGCAAAGTCGAGCTTTAGCTCGGATGCGACGTCGGTCAGCGCTTGCTTGACCATCCAGGACACCATGCCCGGATTGGCGCCGCAGCAGCTCACGGCGGTGATGCCGCCCGGCCGCCGGCGGCGCAGGTCGAGCACGCCTTCGCGAAGCGCGTAATTCGAACGCTCCGAGATCGAGCGGCTGCCGTCGGTGTAAAGGCCGGGCCACGGCTCGACCACGGTGTCGATGTAGAAGGCGTCGATGTCCTTGGCGAATTCCATCAGATCGACCGAAGACGTGTCGACCGACAGGTTGACCAGCATGCCGCGGCCCGGGCCGGCGGTGAGCAGCGGCTTGAGCACGTCGCGATAATTGTCATGCGTGATCGCCTGATGCAGAAACATGATCTGGCGCTCGTCGAGTAGCGCCCGGTCGCGGTCGTCGGGCGCAATGACGGTGAATTTCGCGCGGTCGAACGCGATGTGCCGCTCGAGCAGCGGCAGGGTGCCTTTGCCGATCGAGCCGAAGCCGAGCATCACGATGGGGCCGTCGAAGCGGGCGAGCAGCTGGGAGTCCTTCATTGGCGTCACTCCAGTTGAATGGTTGCCTTGACGTCGGTCAAGCGGCGCGTTGCACCCGCGCCTGCCGTGGCCGCCGGTGGCCGTGGTTCGCGGCGATCAGCTTGTTCAGGTCGGGTTTCGGCGCGAACGCACCGGTGGCGGCGATCAGGCCGCGCGCGCCGGCCAGCGCGTCCGGACGCAGCTCGAGCGCCAGCAGCCGGTCACGGTCGTAGCGGCCCGGCATCCACAGTTCGCCGGTGGCCGCGGCGGTGAAACCGAACCGGCCGTAATAGGCCGCGTCGCCGACCAGCAGGATGCCGCGATGGCCGGCAAGACGCGCGCGCGCAATGGCACGGCGCATCAGCGCCGTGCCGATGCCGCGATTGCGATGCGCCGGGTCGACCGCGAGCGGCCCCAACAGCAGTGCCGCACGTCCCGGACCGGCCGCGACATGCCAGAGCCGAACGGCGCCGACGATCCGGCCGCGATCAACCGCGACCAAAGACAGCCCATCGGCCGGCACGCGGCCTTCGCGCAGCCGCTCGGACGCCTTGGCAAAACGGCTGGCACCGTAAGCCTGGTCGAGCAGAATCTCGCGCGCCGCGATGTCGGAAAATTTTTCTTCGCGAATGGTGACCATGATCCTCTCCTTTCCGGCCGCCGCACCCCGGCGCTCCTTCCCTGGCAGGCAAGGGAGCGCCGGAGCCGGAAGTCTCACCGTCGTCAGATGTGAAAGGTCTGCAGCGGAGCGAAGCCGTTGAAGGCAACCGCTGCGTAGGTCGCGGTGTAGGCGCCGGTACCTTCGATCAGCAGCTTGTCGCCGATCTCGAGGCTGATCGGCAGATCGTAAGGCCGCTTCTCGTACATCACGTCGGCACTGTCGCAGGTCGGGCCGGCGAGCACGCAAGGTCCGACCTCGTCGCCGTCGCGTGGCGTCTTGATCGGATAGCGGATCGACTCGCCCATCGTCTCGGCGAGACCGCCGAACTTGCCGATGTCGAGATAGACCCAGCGCACGTGGTCGTGCTCGCTCTTGTTCGAGACCAGCACGACTTCGGCTTCGATCACGCCGGCATTGCCGACCATGCCGCGGCCCGGCTCGATGATCGTCTCCGGGATGCGGTTGCCGAAATGCTTGCGCAGCGCCCGGAAGATGGAGCGGCCATAGGCCTCCACCGCCGGCACGTCGCGCAGGTACTTGGTCGGAAACCCGCCGCCGAGATTGACCATCGTCAGACCAATGCCGCGGTCGGCGCAGGCGCGGAAAATCGCCGCCGCCGATTTCAGCGCTTCGTCCCAGGCCGCGGTGCGGCGCTGCTGCGAGCCGACATGAAACGACACGCCGGCAGCCTCGAGCCCGAGCCGATGCGCATGCTCGAGCACGTCGACCGCCATGTCGGGATCGCAGCCGAACTTCCGCGACAACGGCCATTCGGCGCCGGCGCAGCCGAACAGGAAGCGGCAGAAGACCTTGGCGCCGGGGGCGGCGCGGCCGATCTTCTCCACCTCGGCTTTGCAATCGACCGCGAACAGCCGAACGCCGAGCGCGTAGGCGCGCGCGATGTCGCGTTCCTTCTTGATCGTGTTGCCGTAGGAGATGCGCTCTGGCGCGGCGCCGGCCGCGAGCACCATCTCGATCTCGGCGACCGAGGCGGTGTCGAAGCAGGAGCCGAGCCCGACCAGAAGCTTCAGCAGCTCCGGTGCCGGGTTCGCCTTGACGGCGTAGAACACTCGGCTATCCGGCAATGTTTTGGCAAAGGCGGCGTAGTTGTCGCGCACGACGTCGAGATCGACGACGAGGCAGGGGCCATCGTCGAGCCCCTCATCGCGGCGGCAGCGCAAGAATTCGCGAATGCGCTCGGTCATCGGCGCGCTCCTTCATCCAAGTTCAAGGGGCCAAGCGACGAAGCGCCGTCTGGCCCAGCGTTGATGTTCGGCCGCGCGCGTTTTGGCGCGCACGGCCGGCGTCAACGGCTGAAGCGCTGTGGCGCCGACCGTGCGTTGGGGACACGGTGCAGGCGCGCGGCACTTCGGCCGAGATGCTGCCTTGGATTGGAGCGGGAGAACCCGTTCCGCACGGCTGGCAAGATGGACAAGCCTCTTCGGTGTTGACCTTTGGACAGCCAACGAGACCAAAAAAGCCCGCTCCGTCGTTGCTTTAAGCCGCGTCCCCCGTTGAGCGCGGGGTGCGCCGGTTTCGCCTCCGGCTGCCGATCACGGTGTGAGGTTGTAACTTCAACCTCAGGCGACTGTCCGGCCTCTTGTCCGGATGCCTACCGATCGACACACGGCCACAGGCACGTGCGAATTTGGGCGAGCGGCACATAGTCGCAATAGACAGGCATTGCAAGAAAAAACGACAGCGCCGGCAAAAAAATTCCGCTGGGGCCTGCTGCGTTCCTCGCAGACCGGTTCGCCGCCGCCTCGGATGACGCGCGCGGGTGCGTATGTGATACTGCGCCTCCCGCCCGAACATCCCCATGGTGTCTGCCAATGTCCGCCCTGCCGATCACCTTCGCCTGCGGCCTCTACGATCGCATGCTCGCGCTCCATACCGGCGACGTCAAAGCCGATGGCATCGATCTCAATTTCCTGGTCATGGACAATCCGCGCGAGATTTTCGACCGCATGTCCAACCGGCTGGAATTCGACGCCTGCGAAATGTCGAGCTCCGAGTTCATCACCCGCTATGCCGCCAAGAAGCTGCCGTTCGTGGCGCTGCCGGTGTTCGCCTCGCGGGTGTTCCGCCACAGCTTCATCATCGTCAACCGCAAGCACATCAAGTCGGCAAAGGATTTCGCCGGCAAGCGCGTCGGCGTGCCGCTCTACACCCAGACCGCCGCGATCTTCATCCGCGGCCTGATGCAGCACGACCTCGGCATCGATCTCGATGAGATCGAATGGATCCAAGGCGCCATCAACGAGCCCGGCCTCTACGGCAATCCCTCCGTCATGCCGATGCTCAAGCCGGTCAACATCAAGCAGAACACCAGCGGCAAGTCGCTGAGCGACCTGCTCGAATCAGGCGAAGTCCACGCCATCATCGGCTCCAACATGCCGCGGGCGTTCGGCCGCAATCCCGATGTGGTGCGATTGATCCCTGATTATCGCGCGCAAGAGAAGGACTACGTCCGCCGCACCAAGATTTTCCCAATCATGCATCTCGTCGTCATCCGCAACGACGTCTACGAGAAGAACCCGTTCGTGGCGACGAGCCTGTACAACGCATTCAACGATGCGAAGGACTGGGCGCGGGAGAAGATGCGTTATTCCGGTACGTTGCGTTACATGTTGCCGTGGTTGCCGGACGACGTGCAGGAGATCGACGAATTGTTCGGCGGCGATTGCTGGCCCTATGGCGTCGAGCCGAACCGGCCGACGCTGGAAGCGCTGGTCAACTATATGGTCGAGCAGGGTTTGATCCCGGAGCCTATTCCGGTCGAAAAGCTGTTCGTGCCGACGTTCGGCTAGAGTCCCCTCCCCCGCTTGCGGGGGAGGGTTAGGGAGGGGGCCCGCGGCCTCACAACTTACCCCCTCTCGCTTCGCTACGCTCGCGTCCTCCCCCGCAAGCGGGGGAGGAAAAGGAGGACCACATGCGCGTTCTGATCACCGGCGGCATGGGCGTCATCGGCGCGGAAGCGAGCCGCAAATTCGTCCGCGAAGGCCACCGGCCGGTGCTCTATTCGCGCCATCGCGATGAAGCGCTGATCCGCGATATCGTCGACAAAGTCGATATCGAGCTCGGCTCCATCCTCGACCGCGCGCGGCTTGGCGAAGTGATCAAATCGCGCGGCGTCACCCACGTCGTCCACACCGCCGCCTATATCAGCGCGCTGTCGGCCAAGCACCCGGCCGAGAGCGTCGAGATCAACGTGATGGGCACGGTCAACGTGCTCGAAGCGGCGCGGGCGGCCAAGGTCGAGCGCGTGGTCTATACCAGCGCCAAGGGCGTCTATGGCCCGTTCCGCGGCGCATACGGCTCGCCGGCCTACAAGCTCGTCACCGAAGATCATCCCAAGGATCCGAAGCGCATCTACGATTCCGCCAAGCTTATGGGCGAGAACGCGACGCTTTATTGGGGCACGCTCGGCCTCGACGTGGTGGTGCTGAGGTTCGCCACCACTTACGGCCCGGGCAAGACGGCGCGCCACGGCAATATGGGCGTGACCAGCCAGATCATCGAGCAGCCGGCGAACGGCCAGCCGTTCCGCATCGCGCAAGGCGGCGATGAGAAGGACGACTTCATCTACAACAAGGATTCCGCGCTCGGCATCTATCTCGCAAGCGTGGCGAAAAACCTCGACAACCGCGTGTTCAATATCGGCACCGGCATCGGCGTCACGCTCAAAGACGTCGCCGCCATTTTACGCAAACACTTGCCCAACGCGGTGATCGAGGTTGGGCCCGGGCTCAATTTCCTCGGTTCGCCCTATCCGATGCACGGCGTTTACGACATTTCGCGCGCCCAGAAGGAATTGGGCTACCAGCCCGAATACGATCTCGAACGCGGCATCGCCGATTATCTGGAAAGCCTGCAGCGGCTGAAGCTGCAAGCGGCGTAGTCCTATGACAAAAACTCGGCAGCGGACTTGCGCAGGCGAACTCCCTCTCCCCGGAGGGGAGAGGGTTGGGGTGAGGGGGTTCCGACCGCGAGGCCCGAGCCCCCTCACCCCGGCCCTCTCCCCTCTGGGGAGAGGGAGCAGAGAGGCCCATCATGCGTAACACTCTTGAACTTCCCCATCTCTCCCTACGCGAGCGCGACCGGCGCTGGGCTGCGGTGCGCAAGGACATGGCGGCGCGCGACCTCGATTGCCTGGTGCTCTGGGGCTGGCCGCTGATGTGGGACTTTTGCATCGCCAATGCGCGCTATCTCTGCCCGGTCGGCGGCAATGCCGAATTCAACGTGCTGGTGTTCCCGCGCGAGGGCGATCCGACCTGCTTCGTGCTGATGCCGACCTTCCTCGATGGCTGGCGCAGCGCGCAGGATTGGGTCGGCGACATCCGCGCCCGCAAGGGCACCTGGGCGGACAGCGTCGCCGAGCGCATCAAGGAGCTCAAACTCGAACACGGCCGCATCGGCATGGACGGGCTCGCCGGCCCGCTCGATCCCGACGGCTGGCTGCCGCACAGCGTCTATCTGCGCCTGCAGGAGCTTTTGTCCGGCGCCAAGCTCGTTGCTCTCGACGACATGCTGGAGAAGGTGCGCACCATCAAGAGCGACGAGGAGCTCGGCATCCTCGCCAAGGCGGCAGAACTGGGTGACCTGATGCTGGCGGCGTGCCGCGACACCGCGCGCCCCGGCGTCAAGGAATGCGAGGTCTACGGCCGCATGGTGGACACCATGCTGGCGCACGGCGGCGAGGAGCCGACATTGTTTCTTTGGGCCTGCGACCGTTATCCCTATCCACATCCGTTCCGCGTGCCGACGACGCGCAAGATGGAGCGCGGCGACGTCATCATCTGCGAGCTGCATCCAAAGATCGGCGGCTATTTCACCCATGTCGAGCGCACGTTCTGCCTCGGCGAGCCGGAAGCGAAGCAGCGCGAAATCTATGACGGCTGTGTCGCCGCCTACGAGCGCGGGCTGAAGGAGTTCGGGCCGGGACGTAGAATTTCAGACTCCATGGCCGCGGTGAAGAAGACCATCGAGGAGCGCAAGCTGGCGATCTGCGAAACCGGCATTCACGGCCACGGCCTCGCCTCGCTGGAATATCCGCGCTACCGCTTCCACGCGCTACGCGCCGACCAGGACGCGCTAAAGGTCGTCGGCGACGAATTCCGCCCCGGCATGGTGTTCGCCTTCAACATCGATCTGTTCGATCCGGACTGGCGCAACGGCGAAACCGGCTGCGTCTTTGCCGAGACGGTGCAGATCACCGCCACCGGCGCGCAGCGCATGCACGGCTTTTCGACCAAATTTCAGGCGATCCCGATTTGAACTGTTTCCCGGACGCGATGCAGCACGAAGTGATGCACTGCGCCCGGGAATCAAGAATAGCTACACCGCTTTCAGGTGCGCCTCCCGGCGCTTGTACAGTTCGCTGTCGGAATAGCCCATCGGATCGGGCCGGCCGCGACCGAGCATGATCTGCACGTAAACCGGCGCCAGCGACTCGTTCTGATAGCCGTGGATCACGCCGGCCGGACAGGCGATGCATTCCCAGGGGCCGAGCCGGGTGGTGACGCGCTTGCCGCTTTCGTCCTCGACGAACACGTCAAGAATGCCCTGCAGCACGAAGAAGCACTCTTCGACCTCGTGGGTGTGCGCGGCATTGCCCTGGCCGGGATTCACGTAGACGATCGACAGCGTAAAATTGCCCGCCGGAATGATATTCGGATCGTCGTGCTTGCCGGAGCCGCCGGCGCCGATGAAACGGTGCTGCGCCCGCTTATAACCCTCGATCTTGGCGTCCTCGAAGGCGGCCCAGTCCGGCTTCTTGTCCTTGAAGCGGCCGACGTATTTTTTCATGATGTCTTCGAGCGCAACACCTTCGAGTTCCTTCGGGCGCGGGTGACGGGCGACGGCCATGGCTTGCTCCTGCTGAAATGGGGCGTTGGCGGAAATCTATTCGAAGCACCCAACAATGTCATGCCCCGCGCAGGCGGGGCACCCAGTAGTCACCGCCTTAGCCGATAGAACTGTGAATACTGGATCATCCGCCTTCGCGGATGATGACATCACTTGCGCGCGTCCTGCACCAATTGCCACACCCGCGACGGCGACAGCGGCAGATCGCGCGGCTCGACGCCGAGAGATGAGAGCGCATCGGCGACCGCATTGGCGATGACGCCGCCGACCGAGATGATGCCACCCTCGCCGGCGCCCTTGGCGCCGAGCGGATTGATCGGCGAAGGATGCGACTCCATCACAAAACCGCGAATTTTCGGAAAATCGCTCGCGGTCGGGATGAGATAATCGGCGAGCGAGCCGGTGAGCAACTGGCCGTTCTCGTCGTAGGCGAGATGCTCCATGAACGCACCGCCGAGACCCTGCACCACGGCGCCGACCAGTTGGCCCTTCAGCGTCAGCGGGTTGATCATGCGGCCGCAATTCTCTACGGCCACATAATCGATGAGTGCGACCGCGCCGGTTTTTGGATCGACCGCAACATGAGCGGCATGCGCACCGTAGGCCCAGGTGTGCTTGTGGTTGGAAAACGCGCCTTCGACCGACAGCGGCTCCGGCGCCAGCTCCGCCCACGACACCGATTTGCCGTCGGGCGCCGTCGCACGGCCGTCGGCGAGTGCCACCTCCGCCGCGCCACAGTTGAGCTGCCGCGCCGCTTCGGCACTCATGGCCGCCCGCAGCTTTGTCGCGGCATCGAGCACCGCCGAGCCACCCATGACGATCGAGCGCGAATGATAGGAGCCGTAGCCGTCGCTGACATAAGCGGTCGAGCCGTGGAACACCTGATTGATGCGGTCCATCGGCATGTCCATGGCGTCGGCGGCGATTTGCGCGAACGCCGTCTCCAATCCCTGGCCGACGCCGGACGAGCCCATATAGACCGTGAGCGTGCCATCGGTTTCCAGCACCAGTCGTGCGCTTTCCTTCGGCCCAGCGGCGCCGCCTTCGATGAAGCAGCACACCGCGAGGCCGTGGTAGCGACCGTCGATCAGTTTGCCTTTGAGTTTTTCTTTCTCCGCCCAACCGAATTCGGCGAGGCAGCGCTCAAGCGTGACCTGATAATCGCCGCTGTCGAGCTCGTCCTTGCTTTCGAACGGCGCGATGGTCGCGATCTTGTAGGGCATGTCGGCTTCGCGGACGAGATTACGCCTGCGGAACTCGACCTGATCGATGCCGAGATCGCGCGCCGCCATGTCGAGCAGGCGCTCGCGGAAAAAATCGGTCTCGAAACGGCCCGGCCCGCGATAGGTGCCGACCGGCGTCTTATTGGTCAGCAGCAGCGAAACGTCGAGATCGATATTGGGAACGCGATAAGCCCCCGACATGAACTGCGCGATGTTGCGCGCGCCGACGGCGCCGTTGGTACGCATATAGGCGCCCATGTCGACGAAGGCGTGGCCGCGCAGACCGAGGATCGTGCCGTCGCGGGCGCAGGCGATCTCGACGTCGCATGCCGATTCGCGGGCGTGGTTCATGCACATCAGATGCTCGCGGCGGTCCTCGGTCCATTTCACCGGGCGGCCGACGTGGCGCGCCGCGAACGGAATCAGAAAATCCTCCGGATAGAATTCGCCGCGCGCGCCAAAGCTGCCGCCGACGTCGTATTCGACCATGTCGATGGCTTCGACGGCGAGACCAAGCTGCTTGGCCAGAATGCGGCGGTTGGCAAACAGCACTTTGGCGGCGCCCGACAGGGTCAGCCGCCCACTCGCCGCATCCCATTCAGCCAGCAACCCGCGCGGCTCCATGGGCAGGGCGGTGTGGCGCTGGGTACTGAAGTGCTCGCGCCGCGTATAAGGCGCGTCCTTAAACGCCGCGCCGGCATCGCCGAGCACGGCGCGGAATTTCATTGTGACGTTGCTGCCCTTGTTTTCGAACAGCAGCGTCTCGTTTTTCGCCGCACTTTGCCAGCTCGCCACGGCCGGCAGCGGCTCGATATCGACCTCGATGGCGCCGAGCGCGTCCTCGGCAACGCCGGCGCTGTCGGCGAGCACCATGGCCAGCGCCTCGCCGACGTAGAGCACCTTGTCGCGCGCCATCACCGGCTGGCCGAAGGCTTCGAACTCCGGCATCGGCTGCAATCGCATCGGCACCAGCGGAATGGAATCGCCAAGATCGGCCGCGGTGATGACGGCATGCACGCCAGGAATTTTCTTCGCCCGCGACAGGTCGATAGCGCGGATACGGCCGTGAGCGACGGCGCTGCGCAGGATCGCCGCATGCAGCATATCCTTGCGCGCAAGATCGTCGACATATTGGCCGCGGCCGCGGACGAAGCGAAAGTCCTCCAGCCGTTCGATTGGCTGGCCGACGAACGCGTTGACCGTTCTCATGCGCCGTTCCCGTCGCGCTTATAGGCCGAGCGGGCGTCGAGCACCGCCTCGACTATGGAGATATAGCCGGTGCAGCGGCACAGATTGCCGGACAGCACTTCACGCACGCGATCGGCGTCGCAATCCGGCTCCTCGCTGAGCAGCGCATGCGCCGTGGTGATCATGCCGGGCGTGCAGAACCCGCATTGCAGCGCGTGATGTTTGCGGAACGAGGCCTGCAGCGGCGTCAAGCCTTCTTCGAGTGATAAGCCTTCGACGGTCACCACCTTGGCGCCTTCGGCCTGCACCGCGAGCAACAGGCACGAGCGTACCGCCGCGCCGTCGACCAGCACGGTGCAGGAGCCGCACACGCCGTGCTCGCAGCCGACATGGGTTCCGGTCAGGCGCAGATGATGGCGCAGGCAATCGGCCAGCGTTAGCCGCGGCTCGACTTCGACCTCGACCGGCTTGCCGTTGACTTCGAATTTTACCGGCATGGTTTTCTTCGCTACGCCGCCGCGCTTTTGAGCGCGCGCTCGACCATGACGCCGACCAGCGCCTTGCGATAGGCGCCACTGGCGTGGATGTCGTCATCGGGATCGACCGACGCCGATGCCGCGGCTTCCGCCTTGGCGATGATCGCCTCGTCGATCTTGTTGCCGTTGATGACCTGCTCAACGGCGGGAAGCCGCAGCGGCCGGTCGGCGACACCGATGGCACCCACGTGGGCATTGCGCGCCTTGCCGCCCTCTTCGTCGTAAAACAGCATCGCCGCGGCCAGTGCAAAATCGCCGCGGCGGCGGGCGAATTCCTGAAAACCGAAGCGGCGCTTGGCCGGCCATGCCGGCAGGCGGATTTCGGTGATGATCTCGTCGGGTTTTAACGCGGTCATCAGCGGACCTTGAAAGAAATTCGCCGCGTCGATCACCCGCGCGCCGGCTTTGCCGACGACGGCGATCTTCGCCTCGCAGGTCACGACGATACCGGGCATCTCGGCGGCGGGATCGGCATGCGCGATGCTGCCGCCGACGGTGCCGCGGTTGCGGATTTGATAATGCGCGACGTGCTCGACCGCCGCGACCAATAGCGGATGCGCCTTGCGCAATCGCGCGTCGTCGAGGATGTCGCGCCAGCGCACCATGGCGCCGAGGGTGACGCCGTCGTCCGCGATCTTGATCTGGCGCAGCTCGGCGAGCTTGCGCAGATCGACCAGCAGCGATGGCGACGCGACGCGGAACGCCAGCATCGGCACAAGACTTTGGCCGCCGGCCAGCGGCTTGGCTTCGCCGTCGTGGGATGCGAGCAGTGCAACGGCTTCGTTGATCGTGGTCGGGCAGGCGTATTCGAAGGGCGGTAATTTCATAACCCGGCACGCTTCCTTCGAACCGCCGAAACAGGCGAATTTTCAAGCATTTTCTAGCATCGCCGCCCGCACCCGGTCAACGCGCCGCAGCCGTTACGACGCATCGTCGTCGCGCTTGTTCGCGTCGGACAGCGCCTTCCACAGCGCGACCCCGTAATTGACGATGTGCTCTTCCTGGCAATGCTCGCAACGGTAGGTGCGCATATCGTCTCCCGACATGGTGCTCTTGTCGATCATATCCATTTCCCGGCCGCATTTGGGACAATCCGTCAGCGACGGCGGCCGCGCTGGTTTGCGGCGGTATAGGCGTTTGATCCAAGTCGGCAGCTTCATCGGAATTTCTTTCGAAGCTGAAATTAAGGAGAGTCCTCAGCCCTTGATTGTCGCGCGGTTTGGATCATCTCCCATACCCGCGGCGGCGTCAGCGGCAATTCATGCAGCTTCACGCCCAGCGAACCCAATGCCGCGGCCACGGCGTTGGCGACGACACCGCCGACCGGAATAATCCCACCCTCGCCGGCACCCTTGGTACCCATCAGATTCAACGGTGACGGCTTTTGCTCGAGCGCCACGGCGCGGATACTCGGGAAATCGCTTGCGGTCGGCATCAGGTAATCGGCGAACGAGCCGGTCAAGAATTGCCCGTTCTCATCGTAGATGAAATGCTCGAGCAGCGCGCCACCGAGGCCCTGCACGATGGCGCCGACGCATTGGCCGTGCAAGGTCAGCGGATTGACGATACGGCCGACGTCTTCGATGGCGACATAATCGATCAATGCGACCTGGCCGGTCTTCGGATCGACCGCCACATAGGCGGCGTGGGCGCCATAGGAATAGGTCCGCTTGTTGCTGGCGTGCGTGCCATCGGCCGAAAGCCCGGCAAACTCTTTAAAGTCGAGCGCGGCGCGGTTTGGTCCGACCACCAACCCACTATCGAATACAATCTCGTTCGCTGCGCAGCCCAGTCGCTGGGCCGCGACCTCGCGCATCAGCGCGCGGAGCTTATTGGCCGCATCGAAAATGGCATTGCCGCCCATGACGATGGAGCGCGACGAGAACGAACCGAATCCTTCGCTGACATAGTCGGTCGAGCCGTGGAACACGTTGGCGATGCGCTCCATCGGCAGTTCGAGGGCGTCGGCGGCGATCTGGGAAAACACCGTCTCGACGCCCTGCCCGACCGACGACGAGCCGACGAACACCGAAACCTTGCCGTTCGCCTCGATGAGGAGCCGCGCATTCTCCCGGGGCCCGGTGCCGCCGCCTTCGAGATAGCAGCCGATGGCGATGCCGTGGTAGCGGCCGTCGATCAGTGCGCCTTGCAGCTTCGAACGTTCGGCCCAATTGAATTCGGCGAGGCAGCGATCGAGCGTCATCTGATAATCGCCGCTGTCGCATTCGCTGACGATGTCGAGCACATGGACCTTCGCCAGCGCATAGGGCATGTCGGCTTCGGCGATCAGATTGCGGCGGCGGAATTCGACCCGATCGATGCCGAGATCGGCCGCCACCACGTCGAACAGCCGCTCGCGGCAGAAATCAGACTCGAAGCGGCCCGGTCCGCGATAAGTGCCCGACGGCGTCTTGTTGGTCACCACCATGGTCACGTCCATCCGCACATGGGGGATGCGATAGGGCCCGGACATGATTTGCGAAATATTGCGTGACGCCGTGGCGCCGTTGGTGCGCACATAGGCGCCGAGATCGGTATAGGCGTGGCCGCGCAGCGCAAGGATGGCGCCGTCGCGGCTGCAAGCGATTTCGAGATCGCAGGCGGCGTCGCGGGCATGGCTGAGCGACATGAGATTCTCGCGCCGGTCCTCGACCCACTTCACCGGACGGCCTACAACCTTGGCCGCGAACGGAATCAAAAAATCTTCCGGATAAAATTCGCCCCGCGCGCCAAAGCCGCCGCCGACGTCGTATTCCAGCATCCGCACAGATGTCTCGGGGAGCTTCATCATCTGCGCCAGCGCGCGCCGGTTGTTGAACGGCACCTTGCAGACGCCGGACACCGTCACGCGCTGTTTCGTAGCGTCCCAGTCGGCGACCAGGCCGCGCGGCTCCATCGGCACGGCGCCGTGGCGCTGCACCTTGAAATGCTCGCGGCGGACGTAAGGCGCATCTTTGAACGCAGTATCGGTATCGCCAAGCGTGGCCGTGATGGTGCCGGCGACGTTGCTGCCGGTTTCTTCGAACAGGAAAACATCCGCCTCGCGCGCGGCGTCGCGATCGACCACCGCCGGAAGCGACTCGATATCGACAGCGATCGCCTCCATTGCGTCTTCGGCCAGCGCGACGCTGTCGGCGACCACGACGGCGATCGGCTCGCCGACAAAGCGAACCTTGTCGGCGGCGATGATCGGCTGCACGTAACGCTTGGACGACGGCAGCGGATCGTGCCGCAACGGAATCGTCGGTATCTCGCCGATGTCGGCCGCGGTGATCACGGCGTGGACGCCGGGCCGCGCCCGCGCCGCCGCCGTGTCGATCGAGCGGATGCGGCCGTGCGCGACGGAACTGCGCAGGATCACCGCGTGCAGCATTTTATCGTCTGTAAGATCGTCGGTGTATTGGCCGCGCCCAGTAAGAAAGCGCAGATCCTCGAGCCGCTCGATCGGGCTGCCGATGAAGGCGTTGGTGGCGCGGCGTGTTGTCGGGACGGTCATATGACGATTGTAGCATCCAGATTGATCAGCGCACGCGCCACGCTGAGCGCCGCCAGCGCCGAGGTTTTGGGATTGCTGCGCGACGGCTTGCCTTGGAGCTGGATGGCGAAACGGCCCGCCGCGCCTTCGGCCTCGATCTCGTGCACGTTGCCGGGCGCATCGGGGTCGGCGACCAGTTCGACCTCGGTTTTGTCAAAGCCGAGGCCGGCGAGCGCCACCGCGGCGGCCACATTGGCGTTCTGCGGATAGAGCAACGCCGCTTCGCCGGCGGTGCCGCGATAGAGCACGGTGCGGCCGGTCAATTTATCGAGGTCCGCGACTTTTTCCGCCGGCGAACCGCGCCACGCCGCCGGCGGCTTGCGCGAGCGGTAGCGCACCATCGTGAGCCCCCCAAGGCGCATCGCCGCAATGGCATCGATGCCGCCAATGGCGCCGGCCGGCAGCAGCATGCGGCCGTTGCCTTCGCGCGCTGCCGTCTTGAGGCGGTCGAATAGCGCGGGATCGGCGAGCGCGCCAACGGAAATCACCAGGAGATCGAAGCCGCGACGCAACACCTCCGGTCCATGCTCCGCCACCGCCTGTTGTCCGGCGACTTCGGCGACGATCCCCGGACGCAACGCCAGCAAGTCGGCCAACGATTCCACGACCGCAATGTCGCCGAGCGCGGCGCGCGCTTTCGCCGAGCGTCCGGGCCGGCACAACACGCCGATGATTTTGGCGCCGCTGCCGGCTTCGCGCAGCGCCGCGACCACATCCTGGGCGATTCCGCCGTAGCCGATCAATGCGACCGAGGTTCCCATCAATTCACATCGATATGCACGCCGGCCGCCTTGACGACGTCCCGCCATTTCGGCCGCTCCGCGGCGATGAACGCCGCAAAAGCGTCGGGTGACATCGGCGCCGGCTCGCCGCCGACTTTGGTCAGCGCCGCGACCACGTCGGGCGCCTCGAAAACGTGTTTCACTTCGGCGGCAAGTTTTTCCACGATCGGGCGCGGCGTGCCGGCGGGCGCGAACAGGCCCTGCCAACCCGTGACCGAGAAACCCTTGATGGTCTCGCCGATGGTCGGCAGGTCGGGCGCGCTGGCGAGGCGTTGCGCGCTGGTCACCGCCAACGCCCGCACCGTGCCGGCCTGCGCCTGCGGCCACAGCGTCGTCATGCTGTCGATGGCGAGATCGACATTGCCGCTCATCATGGCGGTCAATTCGTCGGTGGTGCTGCGGAACGGCACGTGCGTCATATGCGTGCCGGTGGCGAGCTCAAACATCACCACGGAGAGCTGCGACGAGGTACCGATGCCGGACGAGCCATAATTGAGCTTGCCGTCGTTGGCCTTCAGATAGGCGTTCAATTCCGGCACGGTTTTCACCGGAACTTTTTGATTGACGACCAGCAGATTGGGCAGGTGCACCAGGAGCGAGACTGGCTGAAAATCGCGCTCCGGATCGTAGGACAATTTGTTGAACACGAATTCGTTGAGCACGTTGCCGCTGAGTGTGCCGAGGAGCAGCGTGTAACCGTCGTTCGGCGCCTTGGCCACGTAAGCGGTGCCGACGCTGCCGCCGGCGCCGGAACGGTTCTCGACCACGAACGGCGAATGGAAATCCGCCTCCATGTGCTGCTGCAGGATGCGCGCCAGCAGGTCCGCCGAGCCCCCGGCCTGGAACGGCACCACGATCGTCACCGGCCGCTGCGGCCACGCCTCCTCGGCCCAGGCCGGCGCCGCGGTGGCGAGCGAGATGGCCGTGACGAATTCCCATACGCAACGCATGAAATTTCTCATTTGGCGCGCGGTTTTGACTTCGGGCCCATCGGCTCGGGATAGAACGGGCCATCGCGCGCTTCCAGATAAGCTTTCAGCCCGCCCGTGCGCTGCGCCTCGAACAGCCGCTGGCGATCCTCATTGTGCGAAGAATGCGCCAGGGCGCCGAGCGTACCTTCGAGCAGCAGCGCCGCATGCAGGCCGGACGCCTGCAGCCCCTGCATGGCGATGGCCTTGTTGAGCCGGATCGACGGCTCCGGCACCAGCGCGATGCGGTTAGCGAGCGCGCGAGCGCGCGGCATCAGCTCGTCATGGGGCACCACCTCGTTGACCATGCCGATGCGCAGCGCCTCCTGGGCGTCGAAATGGTCGCCGGTCAGCGCCCAGCGGTTGGCCGCCTTCCAGCCGCACAAGGCCGTGAGCAGGTAGCTGGTATTGGAAACCTGGCGCACTTCCGGCTGCGCGAACGTCGCTTTGTCGGACGCGATCGTGATGTCGGCGGCAAGCTGATACCAGAAGCCGCCGCCCATGGCCCAGCCGTTGACCGCGGCGATCACCGGCTTACCCAGGTTCCACATATGCTCCCAATGGTTCACGCGGCTGCCGTCGAGACGCTGCCAAAACTCGATGTATTCGGCGTGGCTTTTGCCCTGCGGATCGAGCGGCCGGACGCCCGACGCCGGCGCCGCCTGCTGATCGTAGCCGGCGGAAAACGCCGCGCCGGCGCCGGTGAGGATGATGGCGCGGACGTTGCGGTCGGCATCGGCCTCGTCGAGCGCGCGGTGGATTTCCGCCTCGAGATTGCGTGACAGCGCGTTCATGCGCTCGGGCCGGTTCAGCGTGACGGTCGCGACCTTGCCGTCGACGCCGTAAAGCAAATCCTGGTAGCTCATGGTCCCTCCCGTGTTCGTGCCCGCAAAGCTACACCGCGGCGCGTGCCGATGGGAGGCCGCGCCCGGACGTTTCGGCATGGCTGGTCCGGGCAACCGGCGGTAGTTGGTAGCAAATTGCCATGTCCATCGCGGGCAAATGCTGCTAACTTTCCGGCACGTCGTTCAAGGCCGCGAATCGAACGCCGGCTGCGAGAACCGCTGCAAAGGTGGAGGAAATCGATGCTGACCAAAACGCCGCGCAACGGAAAAAACGGCAAAGGCATTTCGCGCGTCACCGAATTGCCGAAGATCAGCACCTCAACCGATACCCGCGAGATTCTCGCCCACGCCGCCAAGGAAGCGCGCCAGGACGATTATTTCATCGTCGACGTCGACGCCCATGTCACCGAGACGGCGTTCTGGTCCGACGTCGTCGATCGCATGGAGAGCGATGTCTACAAACAGATGGCGCGCGCGTTTAAGGAGCGCGGCAGCTCGCCCGGCTTGATGAACTCGACGCCCGGCATGCTCTACCAAGACGTATTCGGCCGCATCCCGCATCAGCAGCGTCTCGGCGAGGCGGTGCCCGGTGGCCGCACCCACGCCCAGGTGACGCTGGTGCAGCGCGCCATGGATTCCATGGGCATCGACTACATGGTGGTGTTCCCGACGCCGATGCTGGTGCTCGGCATGCATCCGCAGGTCGAGATGGAAGTGGTGATCGGCAACGCCTTCAACAAATGGCTGACCGAAGAAGTGCTGCCGCACGATCCGCGCATCAAGGCGATGCTGTACCTGCCGTTCAATCACCCCGAAGCGTCGGTGAAGGCCGTCGAGATGTATGCCGACAATCCGAGCATCATCGGATTCTCGGTGACTTCGACGCGGTTCCGCGCCGTCAATCACGACAGCTACATGCCGCTCTATTCCGCCATTCAGGCGACCGGCAAGCCACTGGCGTTCCACTCCGGCTTCCACTGGGGCGACCAGTCGATGCAGCAGTGCAATAAGTTTATTTCCATGCACGCCATCTCGTTCGTCTATTACAACATCATCCACATGACGAACTGGATCATGAACGGCATGCCCGAGCGCTTCCCGAAGCTCAAGGTGGTGTGGATCGAGAGCGGACTGGCCTGGGTACCGTTCCTGATGCAGCGGCTCGATTCCGAATACATGATGCGCTCCTCGGAAGCGCCGCTGCTCAAGCGCAAGCCGAGCGAGTACATGCGCGAGATGTTTTATTCGAGCCAGCCGCTGGAGCGCTCCAACGTCGAGCTGACCGAGGCGACTTTCAAGGCGATGAAGGCCGAGACGCAGTTGTTGTTCGCCTCGGATTGGCCGCATTGGGATTTCGACCTGCCGAATTCGATCACCACGCTGCCGTTCCTCGACGAGCAGGCCAAGCGCAACATTTTGGGCTTCAACTCGGCGCGGCTGTTCAATCTCGAGGTGCCCAAGCACAAGCAGCTCAAGACCAAGCCCGGCAAGGCGCCGGCGCAGCGCGAGCCGGTGACGGCTTGAGTTGAAATAAATGCCGAAAGCGGTGCAGCGCAAAGCGGCCAAGCGTGGCGGCAAGCCGAGCCGTCGCGTTGCGCGCAATGGCGTGAAGCCGGCGGATTTCTGCACAGCGGCGCACGACGCGCTCAAGCGCGGCGAGCCCGACGCGATCTCCGACAAGACGTTGCAGCAGGTGCTGACCGCCGCGGTAAAAGTCTACGCCGCGAAAGTGGAGCGGCGCGGCCACGACGTCGTGCCCTTCCCCCAACACGCAGTGACGGCGACCGAAACCGTGGTGACGGCCTGCGCCATGATCCGCGCTGCCGACCTCAACATGTTCGACGTGGCGATCTGGTTTCATCGCCCGCCGGGGATTGAATAATCAAGGGGCAATACAATGGACGAAGTCTCAGTTGGCAAGCTGACTGACATCGCCGATGGCGACTATCGCGTATTCGCCGTGGAAGAGCTCGAAGTCGGCATCTTTCGCACCGGCAGCAAAGTACTGGCCTACGAGAACGTCTGCCCGCACGCCGGCGGCCCGGTCTGCCAGGGCAAGATCTTCCATCAGGTCGAGGAAATCATCACCCCCGACAAGAAGAGCGCGGGGCTGCGCTTCGGCAAGCAGCGCCACATCGTCTGCCCCTGGCACGGCTACGAATTCGACCTCGCCACCGGCTGCCACCCGGGCGATTCCTCGGTGCGGCTGACGCCGGTGAAAGTCGCCGTGCGCGACGGCCAGATTTACGTCAGCGTGCCGCGCTGAATTTGGCGCTTCGCTAGCGCGCGAGGCCAAGCACGATCATCAGCGCGGTATCAAGGCGAGTGCTTGTTTCGGAATCGATCCTGCCGATCACCCGTCGGACGCGATTGCGCGGCAACGCCAACATCTTGTCCGTCATGATCTGGGAACGAATACGAAGCCCATTATTTTCATTCGCTTCGACGATTGGCCTGACCGGCAAACTCTCCGTTATGTCTGATGTTATCGGACAGAGGAGTACCGAAGTAGCGTCACTCAATTCATCGGTTTGCACGATGACGGCCGGGCGCGGCCTACCAAGCTCTCCCTGAGCGACAATAATAACTGTATCGCCGCGCTTCACTTCCAATCGTTCCAGTCGTACGCAACTTCGATCCAGGCATCGATCTCAGCGTTTTCCGGATGCTGAGCGAGCAGCTTACCCTGTCGACGCAAGTCCGCCCGCACACGGGGATCGCGCAGGTCGGGCACCCAATGCTGCACCGGGCGTAAACCTTGCGCGCGTAGGCGCTTCCGCCGGGCGCTCATGCGTTCCCGTGCCGTCTTTGGGCGTGCTGTCTTGGGCTTTGGCGCCATTTTCGGTTTCCTTTCGTAACATGTTACGAAAGGAGACCGGCAATTGCAAGTGCGTTAGGTCACACATCCACCTTCGGCGCCGCAATAAATGCCACCTGCGCGGGACGGCCAGCTCTACGTCAGGGTGCCGCGCTAACCGACATTTCGCGCAGCATCGCGTCGGCAAGTTTTTCCGCGATCATGATGGTCGGAATATTGGTGTTGCCGCGCGGGATCGTCGGCATGATCGAGGCGTCGATAACGCGCAAACCTTCGACGCCGTGAACGTGACCGGCCGGATCGGTCACGGCGTCGCGATCGCCGGATGCGCCCATGCGGCAGGTGCCGACCGGGTGGAACGTGCCGCCGACATTGTCGCGAATGTAATCGGCCAGCGCGGCGTCGTCTTCGGCCAAAGCCGCGAGATCGACGCGCCGGTCGGCAAGCGTGGCGAAGATTGGCGCCGCAAGCGGCGGCATCAAGTCGATCAGCGCCGCGATCGCCGTGCTCTTGATCCTGTTGGCCGGCGTGATGCGGTTGAGCCGCCGCAGTCGGTCGTTGAATTTGACCGGGAAGGTCAGCCGCGTCACGGCCCGCACCGCGTCGTGGGAGAGAATGTCGATGCAGAGGCGAAAGCCCTGCATGAAGCGTTTCAGGTCGAGCTCGTGGCCGGTGAAATTGAATTCGACGCGCGGATAGACCGCGGGATCGGCCGCAACCAGCGACACGCGGCCGCGCGACTGCGGCTTGAGCAGCGACGGCGCCAGATTGGCGACCTGGTGGCCGAGCGGGCTCCACGACGTCTTGCATTGCACGTTGAGATACATGTCGGCCGGCGGCGCGCCGGGCAGGCCGGAGGAATAGCGGAATGCCGACATCGGATGCGGTCGGATATTTTTCGATTGCCGCTTGCCGGGTTTCTGCAACAAGCCAATGAAAATGATGGCATGATTGGAAAGGTTTTCACCGACGCCCGGCAGATCTGCACGCACCGCAATGCCGAGGTCGCGCAACGCCGCCGCCGGGCCAAGACCCGCCCGCATGAGAAACGCCGGCGAATGGATGCCGCCAAGCGCAATGATGATCTCGCGTCCGTAAAACGTTTTCTCCTCGCCGCCGATCCTGGCCGTTACGCCTGTGGCGCGACGCCCCTCACACACAAGACCGGTCACCAAGGCCTCGGCGAGAACGCTGAGATTGGCGCGGCGGCGCACATCGACGCCGAGATAGCAGATCGCCGCCGAAGCGCGCTTGAGCGGCCAGTTGCTCATCGGCACTGCGCCATAGCCGCCGCGAAAATCGGCATTCATGTCGGCGATGAACGGCATCTGCCGCTCTTGCGCGAAAGCCTGCACCGCCTTCGCCAGCGGCGCCCAATCGTCCGTCGTGGTGCGGCGGATCGGCACCGGCCCATCCTTGCCGTGCAGCGCGCCGCCGAAATCAAAATCGTTCTCGAGCTTGCGGTAATAGGGCAGCACGTCGTCCCAGCCCCAGCCGACGGCGCCGAGCGCCTGCCATTCGGCATAATCGTCGGGCGTGCCCCGATAGGCGACCATGCCCATCACGGAACCGCCGCCGCCCATGACGCGGCCTTGGGAAAATCCGACTGGCGGCGAATTGTCCCTGAGCCGCCAATGCACCTTCAGCTCGGGCCAGAAATAGGCGTCGTTGTAATAGGATCGCGGATAGCTATCGAGCACATCGGCCGGCTCTTCGCCCGGCGGCGTGTCGCGTCCGGCTTCGAGCAACAGCACTCGCAAGCCCGAGCGCGCCGACAGCCGGTTCGCCAGCACGCAACCCGCTGCGCCGGCGCCGACGATGATGATGTCGAAGCTTTCGGTCACAATTTCCCCTCGTCACTGCCGGACTTGATCCGGCAATCCATACGGCACCGCAGATTATTTGGCGATTCAGCATGGACCACCGGGTCAAGCCCGGTGGTGACGACCAAAGAAATCACACATCCACCTTCAACGCCGCGATAAACGCCTCCTGCGGAATATCGACCTTGCCGAACTGGCGCATGCGCTTCTTGCCTTCTTTCTGCTTGTCCAAGAGCTTGCGCTTGCGCGATACGTCGCCGCCGTAGCATTTCGCGGTGACGTCCTTGCGGAAGGCGCGCACGGTTTCGCGCGCGATGATCTTGCCGCCGATGGCGGCCTGGATCGGCACCTGGAACATGTGTGGCGGGATCAGCTCCTTGAGCTTCTCCGCCATGGCGCGGCCGCGCTGCTCGGCCCGCGTCCTGTGCACCAGCATCGCCAGCGCATCGACCGGCTCGGCATTGACCAGCATCTGCAGCTTGACCAGGTCGGACGGCTTGTAATCGGTCAGGTGATAGTCGAACGAGGCATAGCCGCGCGACACCGATTTGAGCCGGTCGTAGAAATCGAACACCACTTCGTTGAGCGGCAGATTGTATTTCACCAGCGCGCGGTTGCCCACATAGGTGAGCTCCTTCTGCTCGCCGCGGCGGTCCTGGCACAATTTCAGCACCGCGCCGAGATATTCGTCGGGGGTGAGGATCGTGGCCTCGATCCACGGCTCCTGCATTTCCTCGATGTGGTTGGGGTCCGGCATGTCGACCGGATTGTGGATTTCCAGCTCCTGGCCGGTGCGCAGCTTTATCTTGTAGATCACCGACGGCGCCGTCGCGATCAGGTTGAGATTGAATTCGCGCTCGAGCCGCTCCTGAATGATTTCCAGATGCAGCAGCCCGAGAAAGCCGCAGCGGAAGCCGAAGCCGAGCGCGGCCGAGGTTTCCATCTCGTAGGAGAAGCTCGCGTCGTTGAGGCGAAGCTTGCCCATAGCGGCGCGCAAATTCTCGAAATCCGCGGCGTCGACCGGAAACAGGCCGCAGAACACCACCGGGATCGCCGGACGGAAGCCGGGCAGCGGCGCGGCGACCGGCTTCTTCTCGTCGGTGATGGTGTCGCCGACCCTGGTGTCGGCCACTTCCTTGATCGAGGCGGTGAGAAAGCCGATCTCGCCGGGGCCGAGCTCGTTGAGCTCGACTCGCTTGGGCGTGAACACGCCGACCCGATCGACCTCATAGGCCGCGTCGGTGCCCATCATGCGGATGCGCTGGCCCTTTTTCAGCACGCCGTCGACGACGCGAAACAGCACGACCACGCCGAGGTAAGAGTCGTACCAGCTGTCGACCAGCAGCGCTTTCAGCGGCGCCGCGGCGTCGCCCTTGGGCGCCGGCAGCCGGTGCACGATCGCCTCCAGCACTTCCTCAATGTTCTCGCCAGTCTTGGCCGAGATCAAAATCGCGTTCGAGGCATCGAGCCCGATCACGTCCTCGATCTGCTGTTTTACTTTTTCGGGCTCGGCGGCCGGCAGATCGACCTTGTTGAGCACCGGCACGATCTCGTGATTGTTGTCGAGCGCCTGGTAGACATTGGCGAGCGTCTGCGCCTCGACGCCCTGGCTGGCATCGACCACGAGCAGCGAGCCCTCGCAGGCGGCGAGCGAGCGGTTGACCTCATAGGCGAAATCGACGTGGCCGGGCGTGTCGATCAGGTTGAGGATGTAATCCTTGCCGTCGCGGGCGCGGTAATTGAGCCGCACCGTCTGCGCCTTGATGGTGATGCCGCGCTCGCGCTCGATATCCATGGAATCGAGCACCTGCTCGACCATTTCGCGCGCCTCGAGCCCGCCGGTGAGCTGAATCAGCCGGTCGGCCAGGGTCGACTTGCCGTGGTCGATATGGGCGATGATCGCGAAATTGCGGATGTTTTGGATGGGGGTCGAGGGCATGCGGCGCAGATAACACCCGCGTCCCGTAGCGGCAAGCGGTCGTCATGCCGGGCCGACACGACTCCCTCTCCTCGCGTGCGGGGAGAGGGCGGGGTGAGGGGGCCTATCCGCTGGGCTCAGGATCGAGGGTGAATCTCAAACTTTGCCGCACGATCCGACACGCTCAGAATCGCGGAGAGGCCCCCTCACCCTCGTTCGCTCCGCTCACTCGACCTCTCCCCGCGCAGCGGGGAGAGGTGAAACTCAATACCGATATTGATCCGCCTTGAACGGCCCCTCGACCGGAATACCAATATAGGTCGACTGCTTGTCGGACAGCTTCGTCAGCTTGACGCCGATCTTGTCCAGATGCAGCCGCGCGACCTTTTCGTCGAGATGCTTCGGCAGCGTGTAGACCTTCTTGTCGTATTTGCCGGGATTGGTCCACAGCTCGATCTGCGCCAGCGTCTGGTTGGTGAACGACGACGACATGACGAAGCTCGGATGCCCCATGGCGTTGCCGAGATTGACCAGGCGGCCTTCGGACAAAAGAATGATCCTTTTGCCGTCGGGGAATTCGATCTCGTCGACCTGCGGCTTGACGTTATTCCATTTCATGTTCTTCAGCGCATGCACCTGAATCTCGCTATCGAAATGGCCGATATTGCAGACGATGGCGCGGTCCTTCATCTTGCGCATGTGCTCGATGGTGATGACGTCGACATTGCCGGTCGCGGTGCAGAAGATATCCGCGCGCGACGCCGCGTCTTCCATGGTGGTCACTTCGTAGCCTTCCATCGCCGCCTGCAGCGCGCAGATCGGATCGACCTCGGAGACCATGACGCGGCAGCCGGCCTGGCGCAGCGAGGCGGCCGAACCTTTGCCGACGTCGCCAAAACCCGCGACCATCGCCACCTTGCCGGCCATCATCACGTCGGTGCCGCGGCGGATGCCGTCGACCAGCGACTCACGGCAGCCGTAGAGATTGTCGAACTTGGATTTGGTGACGCTGTCATTGACGTTGATGGCGGGAAACAGCAGCCGGCCTTCCTTGGCCATCTGATAAAGCCGGTGCACGCCGGTCGTGGTCTCCTCGGTGACGCCCTTCACGGCCTTGGCGGTCTTGGTGTACCAGCCGGGCTGTTCCTTCAGCCGCTTCTTGATGGCGGCGAACAGCACTTCTTCTTCCTCGTTGCCGGGATGATTGAGCACCGAAGCGTTGCTCTCGGCCTGCATGCCGAGATGCAGCAGCAGCGTGGCGTCGCCGCCGTCGTCGAGGATCATGTTCGGGCCGCCGCCGTCGGACCATTCGAAGATGCGGTGGGTATAGTCCCAATAGTCGGTCAGGCTCTCGCCCTTGACCGCGAACACCGGCGTGCCGCCGGCAGCGATCGCGGCGGCGGCGTGATCTTGCGTCGAATAGATGTTGCAGGATGCCCAGCGCACGTCGGCGCCGAGCGCCGTCAGCGTCTCGATCAGCACCGCGGTCTGGATGGTCATGTGCAGCGAGCCGGCGATGCGAGCGCCGCGCAGCACCTGCTTGGCGCCAAACTCTTCGCGCGTCGACATCAGGCCGGGCATCTCGGTTTCGGCAATGGAGATTTCCTTGCGCCCCCACTCGGCGAGGCCGATGTCCTTGACGACGTAGTCGGTGGCAGGCGCGGTTTTCGGCTTGGTCGACGTGCTCATGGCAATCCTTGGTTGGACTTAGGGGCGCGGCCTTGGGGCCGGCAACGTGGGCAGGCCTATAGCAGGTCGTGCCGGCCACGGCAATAAAGACATAAAGATACCTTTATGTCTCTTTTTTGAACAGAGGAGGCGCGACTTGCTCGCGGCGTGCCGACAATTCGTCGCCGATTCTCAAGTCGGCGGCCAATCCGTACCGATAAGAAGATGACTTACGTCGCCGTGCCCGGCCGCGACGCAGACTTTGCGGCGCCGGATTGGGTGAGCGCGGTCGCGACCTGCTGCATGCGGTTGATGAGGTCGATCGCCGCCGCCGGCGACAGCGCCAGGCGGCACGTCGGGTAGCGGCGGCCGCTGATCTGCGCATTGGGCTTGATCTCGTCGAACCGCGTCACGGCGAATTCCATGCGCAAGGTCTGGCCGTCGTAGAGCAGGCCGGTCACGGCGTCGGCAAAAACCTCGTCGATTTCCGGGCGATCGATATAGCGGATGGTCGCGGTGCGCTGCTCGTTCTGAGCCGTTGCGGCCGGACTTGCTGCCGCCGTTGTTTTGTCGTCTGCCATTGGCCGGCTCCCTGAAAAAATTGAAATAAGCGAAACGCCGATCGATCAATCCTGCTCGCCGAAGCGCGATTCGATGAGGGCCGCCAAAGCCGCGATGACTTCGGCGGCTTCCTTGCCGGTCGCCTCGACGGTGATGGTGGTGCCGGGCGATGCCGCCAGCATCATCAGGCCCATGATCGAGGTGCCGCCGACGATCTCGCCACAGCGCATAACGCGCACGTCGGCGTCGTATTTCTCGACGGTTTGCACGAAGCGGGCGGAGGCTCGCGCGTGCAGTCCTTTTTTGTTGCAGATGGTGAGCTCGCGGACGATGGCGCCTTCGCGAAGGGGCGGTAGGTCGCCCGTGCAATCATCTTCGCTGCCGAGCGCCCTGTCGTTCATTTGCCGTTGAGCACTCGGCTGGCGATGGTGACGTATTTGCGCCCGGCCTCCTGGGCGGCGGCGACCGCTTCGGCGAGCGGACATTCGTCGCGAACCTTGGCGAGCTTGACCAGCATCGGCAGATTGATGCCGGCCAGCACTTCGACCTTGGGCCGGCTCATCACCGAGATGGCGAGATTGGACGGGGTGCCGCCGAACATGTCGGTGAGGATGGCGACGCCGTCGCCACTGTCGACCCGTTTGACCGCCTCAATGATGTCCTTGCGGCGTTCCTCGACGTCGTCGTCGGGGCCAATGGTGACAGCCTCGATCTGGCCCTGGGGACCGACCACGTGCTCCAATGCCGAGCGGAACTCAACAGCCAGCCGCCCGTGGGTCACAAGCACAACGCCGATCATGAAACTCCCCGCGGGCGCGTCCCGGTTGCACCGCACGAAAGGGTGCTCATCTTGACCATCCAAAGCCCCAGCGCAAGGGGCATTCTCGCTGATTTTTGGCGATTGTTGCATTGCGGTAGCAACCGCTGAATCGACCATAGGACGCCGCGTAGCGAAGCAGAGCCGAGTGTAGCGGCGTTAAGGTTACCAATCTCCAACCAAATCCGATGCCAGGCGGCCTGAAATGCTCACGAAGCCGGTCCAAGGCCCAAAACGGCGCCTTCGAGCCCGCCTGACGTAAGGACCGCCAGGACCGCCGGCAAGGCCTCTTGGCCGGCTGCGATAGCGAGTCGCGGTAAGCTTATGCCGGCGATAACCGCGTTTTGCCTCTCGGTTTCCGGCAGCCGTTCGGCATCGGCGGCGGCGAGATCGACCACCAGGCCGACCACCGCGTGCGGCTCGTGATCGAGTCGCCGGATGCCGACGCCGCGGACCTCGATCAGGCCGGCCAAGGCTTCCGCCGGGCGTACCAGCAACCGCCCATTGGCCGGCTCGAGATGCACGCGGTCGTCGCCGACCAACCTGGCAAAGCGCAAAGTCCCCGCGCGCGTCGCTTCGATGAGCGCCAACGCCAGACGCGACTTGCCCGCGCCCGACGGCCCGCGGATCAGAATCGCGCGCGCGCCGACCAGCACGGCCGAAGCGTGCACCGTCGTTGCCGATTGCGCCATCACATCGCCGGCAAGCGCACGACGAAGCGCGCGCCGAGTATGATCGGCGTGCCGTCGGCATCCGGCGCACCGGTGCGGTTCTCCACCCAGATGGTGCCGCCATGAGCTTCGGCGATCTGTTTGGAGATGGAGAGGCCGAGGCCGGAATTCTGGCCGAATCCCTGGTGCGGCCGATCGGTGTAAAAGCGCTCGAAGATTTTATCGAGCACGTCGGGCCGCACGCCCGGGCCGTCGTCATCGACCAAGATCTCGATGTTGGTTTTCACGCGCCGGCAGGTGACGCGCACGACACCGTTCGGCGGCGAGAACGAGCGCGCGTTCTCGATCAGATTGTCGACAATCTGGCCGAGCCGCGAATCGTGTCCCGGCACAAAGAACGCGCGGCCGCCGCCGCCTTCGAAGCGGAGCGTGACCGTGACGCCGTCGTCGCGCTTCACCTCGTTGGCGACCGCAACCAGCGTGCTCAAAAGCTTGGCGAAGTCGACCGGCGCCGCATCCTGCCGCTGCAGCTCGGCATCGAGGCGGCTGGCGTCGGAAATGTCGGAGATCAGCCGGTCGAGCCGCCGCACGTCGTGCTGAATGACGTCGAGCAGCCGCGCCCGGCTTTCGTCGGTCTTGGCAAGCGGCAGTGTTTCCACCGCCGAGCGTAGCGAGGTCAGCGGATTTTTCAGTTCGTGCGACACGTCGGCGGCAAAGCTCTCGATCGCTTCGATCCGGCTATAGAGCGCATTGGTCATGTCGCGGAACGCGCCGGAGAGGTGCCCGATCTCATCGTGGCGGCGCGTGAAATCCGGAATCTCGACGCGCGAACGGATGCGCCGGCGCACGCTTTCGGCGGCTTCCGCCAGGCGGCGCACCGGCTCGGCAATGGTTCCGGCGAGCAGGATCGACAGCACCACCATGACGGCCGTGGCGATCAAAAACACCTTGAGAATGGCGAGCCGTTCGGCCTCCACCATGTCGTCGATGTCGGCGCCTTGGGTCGACAGCATCAGCGCGCCGCGCACGGCGCGGAAGCGTTGCACCGGGACGGCGACCGAAACGATGACGTCGCCGCGGTCGTTGATGCGCACCATGCTGGAATCCTGGCCGCTCAAGGCCTGGCCGACTTCGGAATAGCCCTTGCCGTTTTCAGCACCGAGCTCGCGATAAAGCGGCAGGTCGCCGCGGCCGAGCCAGCGCCGCACCGCGAGGAAGGCGCGCTCGAACACGCCGGGCTTGTCGGCAGTGGGCGGCGGCAAGTCGAAACGCAAAATGTCGCCGCGGCCGAACAGATTGCGGCTGTCGACCAACAGCACGCCGTCGCGGTCGTAGATCCGCGCGCGTGTTTTGGTCGGCGAAACCAGGCGGCGGAGGATCGGCGCCACACGCTCGGGATTGATCGGAAAATCGATACCGTAGAGCGCATCCTCGGACGGGCCGTAGCTTTGGCCGGGCTGCAGGTTGAGCAGCGTGTCCGGATTGATGGTGATCGAGGAATCGGTCTCGACCGTCGCCGAGGCGGCGATGGCGCCGGCGATGATCTGGCTCTGCACCAGCAAACTTTGAATGCGCGCGTCGATCAGGCCGGCGCGGAACTGCGACAGATAGATGATGCCGATCGACAGCGCCAGAAGTCCGGCGACATTGAGCGAGACGATGCGGCGGGTAACGCTCGAGGAGCTCTGCGCGGTGAAGAACTGCAACGTGCGCCGCAGCCAGCCGCCGACCCGTCGCGGCCCGCGCCAGCGCACACGCGGCAGCGCTTCGCCGTAACCGCCGGCCTCGATGGGAGCCTCGGTTTCGGCCGGTGCATGGGCCTCGTCGGCCCCCGCGGTTTTAGCTAGTCGATCAAGCACTTCGTCTGCCGGGGTTTCATTCGGCCCCCACCCTACCCGCTTGCGGGAAAAGGCACATCGGGGCCGGACGCCATTACTACCGCACGTCAGCCGCCCAGTCAGGGGCCATGATTCTCCGGTCCAAGGACCGGCAGTTCATGGCCGGTCGCGCAAATGCCCGCGCGTTATTCCTTAAAACGATAACCTACGCCGTACAGGGTCTCGATCATATCGAAATCGTCGTCGCTGGCCTTGAACTTCTTGCGCAGCCGCTTGATGTGGCTGTCGATGGTGCGGTCGTCGACATAGACTTGGTCGTCGTAGGCCGCGTCCATCAGGGCGTTGCGGCTTTTGACCACGCCGGGCCGGCTGGCCAGCGCCTGCAAAATGAGAAATTCGGTCACAGTGAGCGTCACCGGCTCGTTCTTCCAGGTGCAGGTGTGACGCTCCGGATCCATGCGCAATAGCCCGCGCTCCAGCACTTTGCTGTCGGCTTCCTTCGGCGCGACGCCGTCCTTGGGCGAGGCGCGGCGTAGCACCGCTTTCACCCGCTCGACCAGAAGGCGCTGCGAAAACGGCTTCCGGATGAAGTCGTCGGCGCCCATTTTCAGGCCGAACAATTCGTCGATCTCCTCATCCTTCGAGGTGAGGAAGATCACCGGCAGGTCGGATTTTTGCCGGAGCCGCCGCAACGTCTCCATGCCGTCCATGCGCGGCATCTTGATGTCGAGGATGGCGAGGTCCGGCAACGTGGTCTTGAAGCCGTCGAGCGCCGAGGCGCCGTCGGTGTAGGTCGTGATGCGATAGCCTTCCGCCTCGAGCGCGATTGAGACCGAGGTGAGGATATTGCGGTCGTCGTCCACCAGAGCGATTGTCGGCATGACGGCCTTCTAACATGAGTCGGCCGCAGCATCACACCTGCCCGGCCCCAACCAACGTTCAAACCCCATGTGGGGGCGGAAGTGTGACTAGACAAGGCAAAATAGGGGCAATTGCCGTGAGATGGAGAGACATGGGAAAGGAACTGGAAAGGACGAAGCATGGCTGAGAGCGACGGCAGCAGCCCTTTGGCAGCCCCCTTGCCGGGCGCCATGCCAAATCGCCTTCCTGAAAACGCCCCGGCACCGGATTTCGACCCGAAAGCGGTGGCCAAGGGCCTGCTCCGGGCGACCCGGGCCGGTGCGCTTGCGACCATCGACCGCAATACCGGTCATCCGTTCGCGTCATTGGTTAACGTGGCGACCGACGTCGACGGCTCGGCGCTGATCCTGGTCTCCCGGCTTTCCACCCACACCGCCAATCTGGAAGTCGACGGCCGCGCCTCGCTGCTCTTGGCCTCGGCCGGCAAGGGCGACCCGCTGGCCCATCCGCGCCTGACGCTGCTTGGCAGTTTTGCGCAAATCGCGCGCGAAGATCCCGAATTGCCGCGCATACAGCGTCGCTTCCTCGCCCGCCATCCGAAATCGGAGCTTTATGCCGGCTTCGGCGATTTCTCGTTCTGGCGCCTGCAAACCGTCTCGGCTCACCTCAACGGCGGCTTCGCCCGCGCCGCCGATCTCAAAGCTGCCGATGTGATGACGGATATTGCCGGCGCCGAAAACCTGATCGGCGCCGAGGAGGGTGCTGTCGCGCATATGAACGACGACCATGCCGAAGCGGTGCGGCTCTACGTCACAAAACTCCTTGGCGCCGAGGACGGGCCCTGGCGGCTCACCGGGCTCGACCCCGACGGCCTCGACCTGGCGCGCGGCGACGCCACCTTGCGCCTGCGGTTTCCGCAGCGTGTCGTAAACGCCGAGCAGCTGCGCAAGGTGGTGGTGGAATTGGCCGCCAAGGCGCGGGCCGGCTAGGCATTCTCTGCCAAAAAAGCGCCAGCAATAGAACGTAACCACGCTCCCGAAACGTGCCGGCGTCCGCTGCGCTGCAACACAGGAACGCGTGCAATCCTATCCGGTTAGGCTTGAGGCTGACTTAGTCTTGGCAGATGCTGTGAGGCCCGATATAGGGTCGCACGCTTGCCGGCGGGCGGTTAATATTCAGCGTCGCAAGTCGGCGGCCAAGGCTCGGCGCAGTTGGCGGAAGTGTCGATACGATCGGGCCAAGAGGCGGAGGCTTAGGTGAAGGAAACGGGTTCGAGGAACGGCGCCCACGGCGCCGACAAATTCGGCTTTAAAGATCTCGCCGGCGTCCACTGGAACCTGCCCGACACCATGCTGGTCGAGCACGCCATCGCCAACCGCGAAGGCTCACTGGTGCAAGGCGGCGCGTTCTGCGCCGAAACCGGCCATCACACCGGCCGCTCGCCCAAGGACAAACACACGGTCGTCGATGCGACCACCGAGAATACGGTGTGGTGGGACGGCAATCGCAAACAGAGCAAAGAACAGTTCGACAATCTGCTCCATGATTTCATCGCCCACGCCAAGGGCAGAACCCTTTTCGCACAAGACCTCTATGGCGGCGCCGATCCGCAATACCGCATCAAGGCCCGCGTCTTCACCGAGCTCGCCTGGCACTCGCTGTTCATCCGCCAGTTGCTGATCCGACCCGAACATGCCGCGCTTGCCGGCTACGTGCCTGACATGACCATCGTCGACATGCCATCGTTTCGGCCGGATGCCAAGCGGCACGGCGGCCGCGAAAACTCCGACACCATGGTGGCGATCGATTTCACCCGCAAGATCGTGCTGATCTGCGGCTCGTCCTACGCCGGCGAGATAAAGAAGGCGGTGTTCACGACGCTGAATTTTTATCTGCCGGCCCAGGGCGTGATGCCGATGCACTGCTCGGCCAATGTCGGCAAGAACGGCGACGTCGCGCTGTTCTTCGGCCTGTCGGGCACCGGCAAGACCACGCTGTCGGCCGATCCGAACCGCACCCTGATCGGCGACGACGAGCACGGCTGGAGCGAAAACGGCGTGTTCAATTTCGAGGGCGGCTGCTACGCCAAGTGCATCAAGCTGTCGAAGGAAGCCGAGCCGGAAATCTACGCCGCGACCAACCGCTTCGGCGCGGTGCTGGAGAACGTCGTGTTCGATCCGGCGACCCGCGTCTGCGATTTCGACAGCGACAAGCTCACGGAAAATACCCGCTCGGCCTATCCGGTCGAGTTCATGCCGCTGGCGTCGAAAACCGGCCACGCCGGGCAGCCGAAGAACATCATCTTCCTCACCGCCGACGCCTTCGGCGTCATGCCGCCGATCGCAAAGCTGACGCCCGCGCAGGCGATGTACCATTTCCTGTCCGGCTATACCGCCAAGGTCGCCGGCACCGAGAAGGGCCTGGTCGGCGTCGAGCCGGAATTCTCCACCTGCTTCGCCGCGCCGTTCCTGCCGCGGCCGCCGTCGGAATACGGCAATCTGCTGCGCGACCTGATCAAGCGGCACAATGTCGATTGCTGGCTGGTCAATTCCGGCTGGACCGGCGGCATCTACGGCACCGGCCGCCGCATGCCGATCAAGGCGACGCGCGCGCTGGTCACCGGCGCGCTCGATGGCTCGCTGAAGAACGCAAGCTACCGCACCGACCCCTATTTCGGCTTCGCGGTGCCGACCTCGGTGCCCGGCGTCGAGCCGCATCTGCTCTATCCGATGAAGACCTGGAAGGACAAAGGCGCGTTCGACGAGACCGCGCGGAAACTCGTGCGCATGTTCCAGGACAATTTCGTCAAATACGAGAAGCACGTCGACGCCGATGTCCGCGCTGCGGCGCCGGAAGTGCGGCTGGCGGCGGAGTGACCTGACGTCATTCCGGGGCGCGCCAAAGGCGCGAGCCCGGAATCCATAACCCCGGTCCAAGACGGCTGCATTCCGCGAGCGAATTCTGCTAGCTCTGTGTGTATGGATTCCGGGTTCGCGCTTCGCGCGCCCCGGAATGACGAGGCTTGCGATGCAAAAAATCCAACTCGGCCGCAACGGCCCCATGGTCTCCGCCTTCGGCCTCGGCTGCATGGGCATGGCGGGCGGCTATGGGCCGGCCGACGAGAAGGAGTGCATCGCCACCATCCATGCCGCGCTCGAAGCCGGCATCACCATGCTCGACACCGGCGATTTTTACGGCATGGGCCAGAACGAAATGCTGATCCGCGAGGCGCTCAAGGGCGGCAAGCGCGAGCGCGCCTTCATCGCGGTGAAATTCGGCTCGATGCGCGGGCCGGATCTAAAAATCCTCGGCGATGACGGCCGGCCGAACGCGGTGAAGAATTATCTCGCCTATTCGCTGCGTCGGCTCGGCACCGACTATGTCGATCTCTATCAGCCGTCCCGCGTCGATCCCGATGTGCCGTTCGAGGATACGGTCGGCGCCATCGCCGACATGGTGAAGGCCGGCTATGTGCGCCATATCGGCGTGTCGGAAACGTCGGCCGCCAGCGTGCGGCGGGCGCATGCCGTGCATCCGATTGCCGCGCTGCAGATCGAATATTCGCTGTTTTCCCGCGGCATCGAGCGCGACATCCTGCCGACCTTGCGCGAGCTCGGCATCGCGTTGGTCGCCTATGGGGTGCTCTCGGGCGGCCTGATCAGCGACCGCGCCGAGGCGGCGCGCACCGCGGCGAGCGAGATCCGCACCCGCAAGCCGCGTTTCTTCGCCGAGAATTTTGCCAAGAACATCGCGCTGGTCGAGGCGCTCGGCAACATAGCGCGCGAGAAGAATGCCACCACGGCGCAGCTTGCCTTTGCCTGGGTGAAATCGCGCGGCGATGACGTCGTGCCGCTGATCGGCGCCCGCCGCCGCGACCAGCTCAAGGAAGCGCTCGGCGCGCTCGATGTGAAACTATCGCCCGGCGATCTCGCGCGTATCGAGCAGGCGGTGCCGGCCGGCGCCGTCGCCGGCACGCGTTACATGCCGGCCGTGCTCGCCCATATGGACAGCGAGCACGCCGGCTGAGCTAACCGGGAATCAACACCTGACGCCGGCGATCGCTCGCGGCATGCGCATCCCAGGCGACGCCGATATCGGAGAGCGGCCGGGTCTCGATGTCCAAGGCGATTTCGCCTGAGGCGGCGAGGCGGCACAGTTCCGCATAAGCCTCCGCCTGCGTTGCGACCGGCGCGTGGTAATAGCCGAACCCCATGATGTCGATGCAGTTCCGCCGCATGGTCGCGCCAGGCACCGTCATGGTCGGCGCTGCTCGCGTCCCGATGTGGACCAGGCGGCCAAAGCTCGCCAGTACTTCGAGCGCCGCCTCGGCAGGCGCGCCGCAGACATAATCGATCACCACATCGACGGCGCCGCCCGAGGCATCGCGGCAGGCAGCAACGAGGTCGGTCGCTGCCGCGAGATCGACGGTTGCGTCGGCACCGAGGCGTTTGGCGCGTTGCAGCGCGTCGCGGTTGCGGCCGGCGGCGATGACGCGGCCGGCGCCGAGCCGCTTCGCCGCAGTCACCGCGATCAGGCCGGAGACGCCGGTGGCACCGAGAATCAGCACCGTCTCGCCCGGCCGCATCCGCCCGCGCCAAGACAGCCCGAGCCACGCCGCAAGTCCCGCATTGCCAAGCGCCGCCGCGACGTCGTCGGCGACACCGTCGGGGATCGCGAAGGCAAAACGCGGATCGATCAGCGTGCGTTCGGCCATCGAACCGAACGGCGCGACCGGCGCGTTGAGATTGAAGTAGATGCGCCGGCCATCGCCGCGCCGCGCGACGCCTTCCCGGCCGAGCACGAAAGGTCCGTCCGGCATTTTGACGTAATGCACGCGCCGGGCGACCACCTTGTCGAGCCCGGTCAAAGCGGCGGCCAAAACCTTGACGACGACCGCGCCGTCAATCGTTTGCGGTTCGGCAAAACGATCGTAGACGGGCCGCTGATCGTCTTTCATCACCGCGGCCTGCATGGCTTTCCCTGCGATGTGCTTGTGGTGGCGACGACTGCGACGCCGTCGCCTGCGCTACATCGGATTGATGCCGAGCTGCTTGGCGAAGTCGGCGATCTTGGCGCGCTGCTCGTCGATCGATTTGCCGAACTCTTCCGGCCCGCCGATATTGGCGAGCTGTCCGGTGATGGTCAGGCGATCCTCGATGGTCGGATCGACCACCGCGCGGATGTCGGCGGTGATGCGTTGGCGCAGATCGAGCGGCATTCCCGTTGGCCCAAACAATCCGACCAGGCCGTCGATGGTCAGCGCCGGATAACCCGCTTCCGCGACCGTGGGCAAGTTCGGCTGGGTCGGCGCGCGCACTGAGTTGGTCACGGCCAGGAGCTTGATCTTGCCGGACTCCAGCTGCGGCCGCACGATCGCCAGTGCCGCCTCGTAGACTTGCACGCGGCCCTCCGCGAGGTCGTTGGCGGCATCGACGGGGTTGCGGTACGGCACTTTGTTGATATTCAAGCCTTCCTGCTTGAGCCAGCCGGCGAAGACAAAATCCAGCGCGCCGGTGACGCCCGCCCAATTCAGCTTGCCCGGCTCGGCGCGCGCCATGGCGGCGAGCTCTTTCAGCGAATTGACGTTCAAGCTCGCCGACACCGAGATGGTGATGATGGTGTTGGACACCCGCGTGATCGGCACCAGGTCGCTCGGCTGATAGGGCAGGTTGTCGTGCAGGAACGGATGGGCAGTGAACGAGGAGGACGGCGCGAACAGCAGCACGTGGTCGTCATGCGCTGTCACGAAGGCATTGATGGCCACGATGGCATCGCCGCCGGGGCGATTTTCCACGATCACCGGCTGGCCCCAGCGTTGGGTGAGGCGATCCGCCAACAATCGTGCGCCGATGTCGGAGCCGCTGCCGGCGCCGAGCGTGAGAATGAATCGCACCGGCCGGGTCGGCCATTTCGTCTCGGCCGAGGCCACAAGGGTGACCGCCGCGACGGCGATGAGCGCCAAGGCTAGTGCAAGCAGATGTCGCAGGCGCATGGTTTCCCTCATTTCACATCGCACGATGTGGCGCAGATGCTCGCAGGATACAAAATAGCCACCGGAACGATAGCGCGAACGCGCACGGCATTTTGCCGCGCGGGCGCGTGCCCCGGCCGAAGGTAACTGGCCGGATCAGGGCACGCGATCTCCCGTCTTCGTGCTGCCGCCGAGACTGAAAGACACCGTCGCCTTGCCTGCGACGGGATTCACGGATTTCGACGCCAGGCCGAAGAAAAAGCTGGTGGCGCCCGGACAGATCGGGGACGCGAACGTAAAGGTAATCGTGCCGCCAACTTGGTCCACGGACGCGATCTTGACGGAGCCAAGGCCGCCGGTGGTCACCACGAACACATCGGCGGCGCCGCTTGCGCTATAGGGCAGCTTGACCACGGGGCCGAATTTGAGCGCCAGCTTGGTGACACAATTCGCCGCGGTGACGCCCTTCACGGCGGTCAAATCCACGCGATAGACATAGGCCATGGCGCCGGCCGCCGGCGCGGGCGCCGTGCCGGGATAAGTGCGCGACTGCAGCCGCGCGGCCCCGATGTCGCCCGGCGGCGTGAAGACGCCGATGGAATCGTTGACCACGACTTGGCAAGCGGGAGGAGGAAAATTTGGAATTGGGGTCGCATTGAACACGCAATTGGTGCCTGGCGCGGCCACGTCGACGACGGAGAGCGGCGCTGCCTGCGCGTCCAAAGCCGCGCCGAAGATGCCGGCTGCGGCGATGACTGCAACGCGTATTATGATTTTCACTGTCATGTGTTTGCTCTCCAAAAAACACTGCCGAAGTATGTTTGTTTATACTCCTAAAAATTGCATTCCGGCAGTGACCTCGGCGTAGCCGGCAATCCCGATGTCCGCCACCTAGCCGGCTTCCGGTTGCATCTCGCGCCCGGCGCGGCGCGCCCAATTCTCCCAGGCGCGGTTGAGCGTGTAGGGTGTGACCCGGCCGACGATCTTGTCGACTTCGCCGGGGGTGAGGAATTTGATCTCGCCCATCTCGCCCAAAGACATGGTCATCGCCTGCATTTGCAGCTTGGCGCCGAGCTCGAGATAGACCGAGACGAAAACCGCATGGCGCACCGAGCGGCCGACCACGGTGGCGCCGTGGCCGCGCATCAGCGCCGTTGGCTTGGCGTCGATGAGCTTGGCGAGGTCGCGGCCCATCGCCATGTCGCTGACCAACAGCGCAGTATCGCCGAACTTGTCATGGGAATTCCAGACCGGCACTTCGTGGCCCATCGAGGCGCACATGTGCAGCAGCGGCTTGAGCTTCTTACTGGTCACGCCGAACGGGATCGTGCTTGGCGAGTGGTTATGCACCACGGCATGCACGTCCGGCCGCGCCTCGTAGATGGCGCCGTGGATGAAGCGCTCCAGATAAGGCGCCCGGCCGCGCTCGTCGATCGCGGTGCCGTCGAACGTATATTCGACGATGTCGTCGCGCTCGATGCGCTCCGGCGCGCGCGCCCGCGACAACAGATAATGCTGCGGATTATCGGGATGCCGGGCGCTGACATGGCCGAATGAATCGACGATGCCTTCGTTGGCCAGGATGCGATTGGCGGTCACCAGTTCTTCGAGAATGAAATCGAGCTTGCTCATTGCGGCGCCTCTCCCTTGTCGGGCGCGATCCTATGGGCCGCTATGGGGTTTGTGAACCGCGTTCGGCAAAAGCTATGCGCAAGACCGCCATGCGCCGGGGCGGCAGTGCGTCGCGGGACGACGCCGCCGATCTGCGCTATGCCAAGCCGACACCGCGCCGGAATTTGGGAACCAAAACCATGCTGAGACACGTAGCGATTGCCGGAATAGGCCTCCTGCTTACGGCCGCCGCCGCGGGCGCGCAGGACAGCAAATTCCCCGACCATCCGGTCCGAATCATCGTCTCGGTGCCGGCGGGCGGCGGGGTCGACACCGTCACCCGGATCGTCGCCGCCAAGATGAGCGCCGCATTGGGTCAGCCGCTGCCGGTCGAGAACAAGAGCGGCGCTTCCGGCAGCGTTGCGGCGGATTACGTGTTCCACGCCGATCCGGACGGCTACACCTTGCTGGCATCGCAGCCGGCGCCGATCACCACCGCTCCGTTTTTGTACAAATCGCTCAATTACGATCCGATGCAGCTCACGCCGGTCGTGATCATGTCGCATGTCCCGAACGTGCTGCTGGTGCGGCCCGATTTCCCCGCCAACACCGTGCAAGAGCTGATCGCCTACGCCAAGGCCAATCCGGGCAAGCTCAATTACGGCTCGCAGGGCATCGGCACCACCTCGCATCTGACCACGGAGCTGTTCGAGACGATCACGCATATCCAGCTCGTTCACGTGCCGTACAAAGGCACCGCACCGGCGCTCAACGATCTGATCGCCAGCCACGTCGATCTGATGTTCAACGAGCTCGCCAGCTCGATCGAGCTCAACAAGGCCGGTAAGGTGAAAATCCTCGCGGTCGCGACCAAGCAGCGGATCGCGGCGATCCCCGACGTGCCGACGCTGCAAGAGGCCGGCGTGGCCGGCTGCGAATCCGATACCTGGAACGCGCTGACCGCGCCGCCGAAAACGCCGGCCGGCGCCGTCGCCAAGCTCAACGACGCGGCCAACCAGGTGATGAAGGATCCGGAACTGCTCGACCGTTACAAGCAACTCAGCCTGGCGCCCGGCGGCGGCACGGTCGCGCAGATGAGCGATTTCCTCAAAGCCGAGACCCAGCGCTGGGGCGCCGTCATCAAAGCGGCCGGCATTCAGCCGGAATAATCGGGGTCGCGGCCGCGGCCGCGGCGTCTGCTCTGCACCCTGGTATGACGATTACATAAATTTCGCTCACGCACTCTTGCGGCCTCATGAGCCGCGTCGTATCGATACGCTGCCGCTCGCGCCGGGGCGTCGTGCCGATACGATCATGCGTAAAACCTTATTCGGATTGTTCAATGACCGGGATTCCGAGCTTGGCGGCAAGCTTGCCGGAATCTACGGCCTGCTGATCGCCGCCAATGTGCTGGCGTGGGTTTGGGCGCTGATCGCGTTTCGCGATTATCCGGTGCTGGTCGGCACCGCCTTCCTGGCCTACGCGTTCGGTCTGCGCCACGCCGTCGATGCCGACCATATCGCGGCGATCGACAACGTGACGCGCAAGCTGATGCAGGAGGGCAAACGGCCGATCGGCGTCGGCTTCTTTTTCGCGCTCGGCCATTCGACGGTGGTGGTGCTGGCCTCCGTCGTCATCGCGCTGACCACCAGCGCGCTGCAAGGCCGCTTCGAAGGGCTCAAGCTCGTCGGCGGCACCATCGGCACGCTGGTCTCGGCGATTTTTCTGTTTCTTGTCGCCGCCGCCAATTTCGTCATTCTGCTGTCGGTCTATCGCACTTTCCAAAACGTGCGCCGCGGCGGCGCCTTCGTCGAAGAAGACCTCAATCATCTGTTGGCGCAACGCGGTGTGCTGGGCCGCCTGTTCCGGCCGATGTTCCGCCTGATCTCGCGCAGCTGGCACATGTATCCGCTGGGCTTTTTGTTCGGCCTCGGTTTCGATACCGCGACCGAAATCGGCGTGCTCGGCATTGCCGCGGCGCAAGCGTCGAAAGGCTTGCCGATCTGGTCGATCATGGTTTTTCCGGCGCTGTTCACCGCCGGCATGTCGCTCATCGACACCACCGACGGCGTGCTGATGCTCGGCGCCTATGGCTGGGCCTTCACCAAGCCGATCCGCAAGCTCTATTACAACCTGACGATTACGTTTGTTTCAGTGCTGGTCGCCGTGCTGATCGGCGGCATCGAAGCGCTCGGCCTGTTGGCCGATCGACTGAATCTCGAAGGGCCGTTCTGGCTCTATATCGGCACGCTGAACGATCACTTCGGCAGCCTGGGCTATCTCATCATCGCGATCTTCGTCTTGAGCTGGCTGGTCTCGATCGCCGTCTACCGGCTGGCGCGGTTCGACCGCATCGAAAGCCGCGTCAACGCCAGCGCCTAGGGCTGTGGTCAGCGGTAGAGCGGCAAAGCGCCGCTTGTGGCCGCGGCGGCGAAACTTAGATAAAGTGCTGCCCACAACGCACCAAGCGGTCCCCCATGGCGAACGATAAAGACCAGCCGGAACTGCCTCGGGTCGAGCCCGAGATCATTCCGCCGGACCGCGCAGGAAGCGGACCGGGACGCGGCGCCGACTGGCGGCGAACTTGGCGCCCTTTCGGGCAAAACGAAACAGCCGGCATGCATCGCGTCTATGTGACGCGCATCGGCCCGCTTGGCTTCGCCGTGCTCACGCTTGTGTTCGCCATCCTGGCCGCGGCGGTCTTTTTGATCTTCGCCGGCGCGATACTGCTCTGGCTTCCGGTGGTCGCCTTGCTGATCGTCGTCGGCGCCATTGTCCGCTTTTTGCGCTGACCACGCGCCGCGTCGGGCGGGTGGCGAGGCCGTTATTTTGACGGCCGGACGCACCGAATACACGCGGCGTTAACCTTAAGTCCTTATGAATTGATTAACCATATCGCGTTGCGTGGTTGTGCCACAGTGGCGTGACCTTGCTGGCGCATGTGGCGGGTCACCATGTACGCGGCCGGCCGGCCGCGGTGTCGAGATCAGCGTGAATGTTTGAAGCGTCGAGTCATATGCCGTCGACGGTGGTCTCAAGGCGCGATCTGAGCCTGGGCTTCGCGTCCCTTCCTCCGATCGACGTCCAGAAAATCTGGTCCGTCCTGTGGCGGGGCAAAATCACCATCCTGCTGTCGATGATGATCGCGGTCGGCCTGGCCGCGGCTTTCGTGCTGCTGGTGCCGCACAAATACACCGCGACGACGCAGATCCTCATCGACCCGATGGACTTGCGCGGAGCAGCCCAGAGCGACATCTCGCCGACCATTCCGCAAAGCGATGCCGCCGTGCTCCAGGTCGAGAGCCAGGCGCGCGTGATCGCCTCCGACAATGTGCTGCGCCGCGTCGTCGATTCGGAAGGCCTCGACCACGACCCTGAATTCATGCACGGCGCGATGGCGCAGAAATACGGCCCGCTCGCCGCGCTGAACGAGCTGCAAAAGCACGTCCAGGTGAAGCGCTCCGAACGCACCTACGTGGTCGACGTCAGCGTCACCAGCGAAGACCCGGCTAAGGCCGCGCGCCTCGCCAATGCCATCGCGCAAACCTATCTCACCGAGCAGACCGAAGTGCGCTCCAACGCCGCCCGCCAGATCTCGCAAGCGCTGACCGGGCGGCTGAAGGAGCTGCAGACCCGCGTGCGCGACGCCGAGCAGAAGGTCGAGGCCTACAAGGCCAGCCACAATATCGTCGGCTCCAATGGCGAACTGGTCAACGAGCAGCAGCTGACGGGCTTGAACTCCCAACTCAGCTTGGCGCGCGCCCGCACGTCGGAAGCGAAGGCGCGCCTCGACCAGGTCGAAAGCGTGCTGCATTCGAAAACGCCGATCGGCGCCTTTCCGGAAGCGGTGCAGTCGCAGACCATCACCATGCTGCGCAGCCAATATGCCGAGATCATGCGCCGCGACGCCGAACAAAAATCCTCGCTCGGCGAACGCCACCCCGCGGTTATCGAAATCGAGGCGCAGGGCGCGCGGCTGCAGAAGCTGATCGAGGACGAGGTCAACCGCATCGCGGCGTCCGACCGCGCCGAATACGAGCGCGCCAAAGCCGACGAGGACATGCTGTCGCGCCAGGTCGATGCGCTCAAGAACACCGCGGTCAGCACCAATGAATCGCTGGTCGGCTTGCGCGAGCTCGAGCGCGACGTGCAGGCAAGCCGCGCGGTCTATGAATCGTTTCTGGTCCGCTCCCGCGAAACCGGCGAGCAGGAGCAGGTCGATACCAAGAACATTCGCATCATCTCCAAGGCCGACCGGCCGCTGTACCGCAGCTCGCCGCCGCCGAGCCTGATTCTTGGCTTGGCGGCGATGTTGCTCGGCTTCGCTTCGGGCGTCGGCATCGTCATCATGCGCGGGGACGCCGAAGACGCCGCGCCGCAGCCGGCCAAACCGCGAGCAAAGACGCCGTCGCATTTCGGCCGGCTGGGCGCGTTTGCCAAAAAATTATGGGAGACGCCCGAGCCGCCGCCCACCATTTCCGTGCTGGCGACATTGCCCAACGTCGATATCGCGTTCGGCCTGGATGCGGTCGAAGACCCGCATTCGCGCTTCGCCCGCGAAATCCAGAAAGTGTACGAGGCCGTGCGCGCCAGCCACAAAAAGCCCGGCAATCCGAGCGTTCTGGTCGTCACCGCCGACGACGAAGACGACACCGCTTCGGTGGCGCTGATGCTGGCCGCGGCAGCCGCGGCAACCCAGCGCGTGCTGCTGATCGACACCGACCTCAAGCGCCGCACGCTGTCGGCGATCGACGCCGAAGAAGGCGAGGCCGGGCTGGTCGACGTCGCCGTCGGCCGCCTTGAGCTGTCCGACGTGATCGTTCGCGACCGCGATACCAACGTCAATCTTCTGCCGTTCGTTTCGCCGAACAGCCGCCGCGATCGGCGCATCAATGATGGCGACATCAAAGAGGCCTTCGACAAGACCAAACGCTTCGACATGGTGATCGTCGCCGCAGTCGACGTGGCCCGCGACCCGAGCGCCCGGTTCTTTGCCGGACTGGTCGACCACATCGTGCTGGTCGCCAGAGCCGACGCGCGCGGCGACGACGTCATCGAACGGTTCGTGGCGCGGCTCGGCAACGACGCGCAAAAAGTCCTGGGCGCGGTGCTGACCGGCGTCGAAGCCGCCTGAGCGGCGTCACAGCCGCGCCAGCGAGGAAAGTCGTCGTGGCGAATATCGGCTATCTACCGCGGCAGGATTTTGCGGTCCAAAGGACCAGCCCGGCCGATATTTTGATCCGCAGCGTGCTGATCGCCGCGGTATTTCTGACGCTGTGGATTTCGTTCCATCCCTTTGTCGCTCTGGATGAACCGATCCTGGTCACCGATGTCGGCAATCTCGTCAATCAGCTCGGCTATTCGACCTTGTTCGTCCTGCTCTTGGCGTGGAATCTCCTGCATCAGCCGCAGCGGCTGTTGCTCTTGGTGCGGCCGGTCCTGATCGCGACGCTGTGCTGGTTCGCATTGTCTGTCGCCACGTCGTGGGATCCGGCGCTGTCCGCCCGCCGTCTGGCTTATGCGCTGGTGATCATCGGCATTGCCGGCATGGTGCTGCTGGTACCGAAGAGCCCGCGGCACTTCGCCGACGTGCTGGCGGTGGTGGTGCTGATCGTGCTCGCCGCCTGCTACCTCGGCGTCCTCTTGGTGCCGACGCTGTCGATCCACCAGGCATCCGACGTGCTCGAGCCCGAGCTTGCCGGCGATTGGCGCGGCGTGTTCGGCCACAAGAACGAAGCCAGCGCGGCGATGGTACTGTTCGTTTTCATCGGGATATTCATCGCCCGCGTGCGCAGTCTCGGCCTTGGCGCCGTCGTCGTCGCGCTGGCGCTGCCATTTCTCTATTTCACCCATTCGAAAACCGCGATCGCGGCGCTGCCGCTGGCGTTGATCGTTTCCATCATCATGGCGCGCGCGGCCAAGCCCGCCCATGGTGTCGGCGTCGCCCTGTCGCTGCTGCTCGCCCTCAATCTTCTCTCGATCGGATCGATCTATATCCCGCCGATCCACGCCCTCATCCAGGCGATCATGCCGGATGCGACGTTTACCGGCCGGACCGACGTGTGGAAATTTGCCGTGGATCATGTGTTGCAGCGGCCGATCACCGGCTACGGCTTCGCAACGTTCTGGGGCACCGAGCAGGTCGTCTACGGCATGACCGGCGCGACGTGGGCCAATACCGCAAGCCACGCCCACAACGGCTACGTCGACCTGGCGCTGACCATCGGCATTCCCGGCTCGGCGCTGGTCACGCTGTGGCTCATCGTGCTGCCGCTGTTCGACTATTATCGGGGATCGGACGAGCCCGAGAGCGCCGCGCTGAGAATGCTGTTCCTGCGCATCTGCCTGTTCGCGGCCTACGATTCCTGCTTCGAGACCATGTTCACCCAAGTGGGCGCGCTGTGGCTGATCCTCATCGCCGCGGCATTTGGGCTGCGCTTCCTGGCGGTGTCGCGGGTCTGCCGCTGACACCGCGCCGACGCTGCCAAATCCTTAAGCCTAATTTCCAATTAACCTTTATTTTCCGTGGCTTAGAACCTAGCTATGGGGCTCCAGGAGCATAAGCGCCATGCCGGCACAAACCGGCCCTCTTTGCTTTGACGGCGTCACCGAACCGAAGTGGGACGTGCCGGTCGCCACGATCGGTGGGCTGCCCATTGCGGTGATCGACCGCGCCCGGTCGGCGGCGCTGATGGTCGATACCGCGCTCGCCCGGCGCAACACCGCGCAGCGCCCGCTGGTCTTCACGTCCGCCAATGGTCAGGTGCTCTCGATGTGCGCCCGCGACGCGGGAATCCGCGATCTCTTCCTTGGCGCTGACCTCATCCATGCCGACGGCATGCCGCTGGTCTTCGTGTCGCGCTTTCTCAACAAGACGCCGTTGCCGGAGCGGGTCGCGACCACCGACCTGTATCACGACACGGCGATTGTGGCGCAGCAGCGCGGCGCCAGCATTTATCTGCTCGGCGCCACCAAGGCCGTGGTCGATCAGGCGGTGCGCCGTACCCGGGAGCTTTATCCCAACCTCAAGATCGCCGGATACAACAGCGGCTATTTTCGCCGCGACGGCGACGAGGAGCGGATCATCGCCGATATCAATCATGCCCAGCCGGACATTCTCTGGCTCGGCCTCGGCGCGCCGGCCGAGCAATCGTTCGCCGCGCGCAATCGCGACAAGCTGCACGGCGTCGGACTGATCAAGACCTCCGGCGGCCTGTTTGATTTCGTCTCCGGCAAGAATTCGCGCGCGCCGGCCTGGATGCAACGACTCGGGCTGGAATGGGTCTATCGAATCTATCTCGAGCCGCGCCGCCTCGCCGGCCGCTATCTCATGACCAATCCGCACGCGATCTTTCTGTTACTGACGCGCACCGGACGAAGCGCGAGCGCACCGCTGACACGGAGTGTCTCGGCGCCATGACCGAGTCGCCGGCGCCTCATGTCTATCTTTGCGTGCCGACGTTCCGCCGTCCCGAGGGCTTGCGCAAGCTGCTCGCGCATGTCGAGCGGCTGGCCTATGCGGGCCCGATCGATGTCGTCGTCGTCGACAACGATGCCGAAGGCCGCGCCGGCGCGAACATTGTCGAAGACGTCGCACGAAAATTCCGTTGGCCGCTGACCTGCCTGGTCGAGCCGCGCCGCGGCCACACCTACGCCTATAACCGCGCCTTTGCGCACGCATGCCGCGCGACGCCGGCGCCCGATTATGTGGCCGTGCTCGACGACGACGAATATCCCGACCCGAACTGGCTTGCCGAAATGATCCGGGTGGCGCGCCAATACGGCGTCGATATCGTCGGCGGACCGGTTTTTCCGGTGTTCGACAATCCCGACCATTGGCTGGCCAAGAGCGGCTTCTACGCGCCGAGCCGCAACGCCACCGGACCGGTGTCGATGATCTACGGCGCCGGCAATATGCTGATCCGGCGCAGCGTGCTGGAACAGTATCTCGACGAGCCGTTTGCCCACGCTTATGCATTCACCGGCGGCAGCGACTACGATTTCTTCTGGCGTTGCCGCAACGACGGCCGCAGTTTCGCCTGGGCCGACGACGCACAGGTGTTCGAGACGACGCCGCCGTCGCGCACCACGGTCGGCTATGTGCTGCGCCGCAAGTTCCGTAACGGCACCGAAGCGACGCGCCTGGAACGCAAGTTTCTGGGGACCGTCGCCGGCACGCTACGCCGCTGGGGCATCGGCCTCGGCCTCATCGGCCTCGGCATTGCCTCGCTACCGCTCGCCGCGCTGCGCGGCCGCCGCGCCATCATGACGAGCCTGATCCGCGCGGCGCGCGGCGCCGGCCGCCTCGCCGCGGAATTCGACCTGCACTACGAGCAATACCGCTAGCCGCTGAAATTGCGGGCGTTTCGGGCAGCGGCATTGCCGGCGTTAACCTCACGCGGCACAGCGTTAACGCCCGCGGGCAATTAGGATTAACGATTCACGACGATCGGCGAACGATCGCCGAATTGCAAACGCGCGATGGACGGACAAGCGGGCAAGCACTTATACCTTTCGGGGGCACCGAAATGGCAATCCAGCAAGCATGAACCGAACACAACAACATTCCAGCTTGCCTGTTTCCGAAGACTTCACCGCGCCGATCACGCTGCCGCGTGTGCCCGGCTTCGCTGAAGCGCCGTATCAAATGTTGGCCGGGAAGCTGACGCGGCTTTTGGCGCGCAACGTGCCGACGAAAAAACTGACGATGCGCAATACCCGGCCGCTGGTCTCGTTCACGTTCGACGACGCGGCGGCAACGGCATGCACGACCGGCGCCGCGCTGCTCGAACAACTTCACGCCCGCAGCACCTTCTATATTTCCGGCGAAAATTGCGGCAAGCCCAGCCCTACCGGACGGCTTGCGACCGCCGAACAGTTGAAGGTGCTGCACGCCAACGGCCACGAGATCGCCTGCCACACCTATTCGCATACGCCGGTTGTCGGCATCGGTCGGCAAGCGCTGGAGAGCGATCTCGATCGCAATCGATGCTTCCTGCAAGGCATTGTCGGCAACGTCCCGGTCAGAAATTTCGCCTATCCTTACGGCGACATATCGTTCACCGCCAAGCGCTATCTCGGCGAGCGTTACGATTCCTGTCGCGCGACGATACCCGGCGTGAATGCCGATGTTGCCGATCTCGGTGTGCTGAAATGCAACGCGTTGGAACAGACATCGATCGGGCGGCAAGGCATTTCGCACCTCATCACCGAGACGGTGCGGCGAAACGGCTGGCTCTTGTTTGCCAGCCACGACGTCAACGATGCCCCGAGCCAATACGGCATACGGCCCGACCTCCTGACCTTCGCACTGCGCAGCGCGCTGGCGGCCGGCTGCCGGCTTGTCACCGTCGCCCAGGCGCTTCGCATCCTGCGCGGCGAAGAACCGGACGGGGAGGCGGCGTGACGTGAGCGCGGTCGCCCTGATAACACCGACCTATTCGCACGATCTGGAGCGCTGCACGCTATTGTGCGAGAGCGTGGATCGCCACGTCGGCGGTTTTGCCAACCACTATCTCATCGTGCCCGACGATGAGCTAAAGCTGTTCGCCAAGTTCGACAAAGGCCGGCGCCAGGTGCTGCCGCTGTCGCAGCTGCTGCCGGCCTGGCTCAAGCCGCTGCCGCGATTCATCCGGCGCCAAAACCGGCAATATTGGTGGTCGACGCGCGGCAAGCCGGTCAACGGCTGGCACGTGCAGCAATTCGCCAAGATTGCGACCGCCCATATGGTCCCGGAGACCGTGAGCTGCATGCTCGACTCCGACGTGGTGTTCTTTCGTCCGTTCGACCTGTCGGCGATGGCGTTGCCGAATCCGACGCCGCTCTACATCAGACCGCGCGAAGTGACCGCCGCAATGGCCGATCATTGCGACTGGGTGCGATCGAGCCATCGGTTGCTTGGCCTGCAACGGCCCTCGATCCCAGCCGATGATTTCATCGGCCACATCATCTTCTGGAATCAGCAAGCCGTGCGGGCGATGACTGCACGGATCGAAGAGGTGACCGGGCTAGAATGGATCGACGCGCTTTACCGCGCCCATGCCATATCGGAATACATGCTGTACGGCTTTGCCGTTTGCAGCGATGCCGAATTGCTGCGCCGCCACCGCTGCACGACGCAATCGCCGTGTTTCAGCTATTGGGACCGGGAGCCACTCGACGCCGCCGCCCTCGACACCATGCTCCGGGCGGTGCCCGAGCATTGCGTGGCGTTCTCGTCGGCGTCCTTCAACGGCACCTCCGTGCATGACGTTCGCGCGGCAGTCGAGCGATTAACCAATACGCAGCGCGCATGGCCCGGCCGGACGGTGCTTCAGGCAGCGGCGGCACGGACGCTTGAATACCAAGTTAATAATTTAATTTGATACGAAAAAGCTGGGGTTAAGAAACCCGCGCTATAGCTTACGAGCCATGCTGTTCGGACAGACCGCGATCAATTTCGCCGCCAACGTCTTTTCGGCGGCGTTCGGTCTCATCAATGTCGTGGTTTTCACCCGGCTGTTCGCTCCAGCCGAGTTCGGCACCTATGTGCTCGGCTTGGGCTTCGGCACCATCGCCTCTACCTTCATGACCACATGGCTGCGGCTTCCCATCATGCGGGAGCAAGCGCGCGGCGACGGCACCGACATCCGCGGCATCGTCGTGCCGGGCCTGCTGATTTCGTGCCTGGCGGCGCCCGTCACCTTTCTCGGCGCCATGCTGATCGGGCTCGACGGCGGGCCCGCCTTGGCCGCCGCCGGCTTGGCGGTCGCCATCAGTTTCTTCGACACCGGCCAGGAACTGCTGCGCGCGCGACTGCGGGCGTTCACGGTGATGAAGGCGGTCATCGTCCGCGCCGTGATGGTTTCCGTCCTCGGCATCGCGGTCTCGTTGTTGAGCCAATCGGGTGTCTTCCTGATGGTGTCGTCGACGCTGGCTTATCTGCTCGCGGCGTGGGCCTTCAGCCGCGACGTGTGGGGCGGAGCGATCGTTCGTTTCGACGGCCCGCGGCTCTTCGACATGGCCAAGGCCGGAATTCCGCTGACCGTGTCGCTGACGTTGCTGGCACTGTCGAGCGTCATCGACCGTTTCATCATCGCCCATCTGATCGGGCCGGGCGCCGCGGGTCAGTACAGCGCCGGCGTCGATCTGGTTCGGCAGGCGCTGATCATTCCGGCAGTGAGCGCCTCGGCCGCCTTCATGCCGCTGGTGGTCCAGGTCAACGCCAATCAGGGGCCCGAGGCCACCCGATCCCACCTCGAGGATTGCCTCGAATTCCTGCTCGCCATCATGCTGCCGGCTTGCATCGGTTTTGCGGTCGTCTCGGGACACATCGCCAACGTCATTCTCGGTCCGGACTTCCGCAGCATGGCGGTGGAAGTCATGCCGATCGTCTCCGTGGCGGTCATCTTCCAGATCATGTCCTACCAATATCTGCACATCAGCTTTCTATTGTCCGAGCGCAACACGTTCTATCTGTTGAACACCGGCTCGGCGCTGGCGGTCAATCTCGTCGTCAGCTATCTATTGATCCAGCACTTCGGCGCCGGCGGCGCCGCCTGGGGACGACTCGTGGCGGAGGTATTCGGGTTTTTCTGCGCGCTGTTGCTGACGCGCTGGGCGTTCCCGATGCCGGTGCCTTATCTGCGGCTGACCCGGGTGCTGATCGCCACCATCGTCATGGCGATCGTGGTGCGAAGCCTGGAGCTTGCGCTTCACCTGAGCGACAAGGATGCGCTCGCCGTGCTGCTGCCCGCCGGTATCGCGACCTACCTGACCATGTGTTGGCTGCTCAACATCGCCAAGAGCCGCTATCGGCTCAATCGCGGCCTGTTGATCGTGCGCAACGCGCTCGCCCGCTGATAAGCCGGAACTACCGCCGCAACGATCGGAGCGGGGTGAATTGGCGGCGGCGAAAGCCGCGCCGTGGCAGGCCGCGCACCAGCATCGACAGCGCCAAGTCGTAGAGCGGACCGGGCGAATAGCGCAAATAGAAATCGTTGTGCGCTTTGGCCCAGCGATGGAGGCGCCCGCGCAGCCCCTGCGCGCCGTAATTCGGCGCCGCGTTACGAGACCAATGTGCGGCATAGTCGGTCTGCTGCGGCGCCGAAGCAAAGATCGGCACATCGGCGAAGCGTTCGGCATGGACCAGCAGATAGGTCGGCCGGCGATTGATCAGCTCGACGCGCTCGTTGATCTCCTTCGGGTCGGCCGCCTCATACCATCGCGGCCGGCCGACACGCTGCTCGAACACCACGACGCGGCGTATTCGAAAACCGTTCTCGGGTGAAAACACGCGATAGAACAGTTCCGGGCTGAATTGATAGAAGCCGTGGCCCATGAAATTGTTCGCCATGGTGTGGACGAAAAAATGCCCGCCGACGTCGACCATTTGCATGCAATTTTTGATCGCCACCGGAAAGTTGAAGACATGCTCCAGCGTGCCGCCGTCGATCACGACGGAGAATCTTCGCTTGAGATCGTCGCCGATCGGCAGGTTCATGTCGTGGACCAGCGACGCGCCCTCGTAAGCCGAGGCATCGATGGAAATCGTTTCTTTGGCGCCCAGCCGCTTTAAGAATTCTTCGGCATAGCCACCGCTCCCCGTGTGCACGGCGCGGACTTCATCGGCGGTGACGGCACCGCAAATCTCCCGCAGCACCGCGCTCAGCGAGCGGCGGTCGATAAAAAGGTTGAGCCGGCCCACCGTGGCAGTCCGGCTGAAATCGACGCCGGCCTTGTGGGCGCAGCCGAGAAATTCGGCGAAGTAACGATCTATGCCCATATCGTTATGCCCATGTCGCTATGCCCAAGTCGTTATGCCCACCATGTCGTCGCCTATGTCGTCTCCTTGCGGAGAGCCGCGTGCGTCGCCGCGGTGGTGGCGCGCCACCACGTGTCCCATTCGATCGCCGGCGCCGGGCGCTTGCCGCGCTTGGCGACCGCCAGGAGCTGATCGGCAATGGCGCGCCGGTCGGCGCCCTCGGCAATGAACGACAAGACACCGGCTTCGATCAGCCTGGTGAACCCTGCGTGATGGGCAAACTCGGCCATCGAACGCGGGGCCGTGACCACGACCGGCCGATCCGATTGCAGCGTGTGAATGACGCTCGACCGGCGCGCCGTGAGGCCTTCGGGGAACAGGAACAGGAAGGATCCGACTTCGTCGAACAGCGTATAGAGCTCCGCTTCGTCGGTAATGTAGCCGGTGACGATGACCTGATCGGCGATGCCGTATTCGGCCACCTTGGACCAGAACTGCTGCTCGTAGCCGTCGAGCGATTTTGGGAAGCTGCCGACGAAGACGATCAGGGCGCGGACGCCGCTGTCGCGAAGATTATCGCAGACGTCGAGCAGAGCGGTGGCGGCCTTGCCTTTGTAGATCGCGCCGAAATACCCGATCACCACGTCGCAGCTTTTGGCGGCTTCGCGCACCCGCAAAACCCGTTCGGTGCCGCGTTGTTCGACCGGCCGGCGGATGGTCGGGGCATTCGGCACCAGCCGGCATTTTCTCGACGCGCCCATGAGCCAGGACGTGTCGGCGATCTCGCCGGCGATGAACGGCGACACCACGATGATGGTGCGGCTGAGCAGCAGGAACGGCGCCAGCGCCAGCCGGCGCAGCCAATGCAGCGCCGCCCATTCGTGCATGAAGACGTTGACCCGGCAGCGGACTATGCACGCGAACAGCAGTACCACCAGCGGCAGCAGCAGCAATCTTTTCCACGCCACCAAGGGCACGCTGAAGACGATCTGATCGGCCGCGGCGATCTTGCGGAACACGGCGGGAAGATCGCGCCAGCGGCTCGAGACGGCGAGCACCGCGCAGCCGTCGTCCAGATAGTCGCTCTGCAGCGCGCTGACCAGGAGACGCGCGAACGACTCGACGCCGCACTCTTCCTTGCTCGGCGTCAACAGGAACAGGCAACGCGCCGGCACCCGCAGGGTGACCGCCGCCGCGGTGCCGGCGTGAACCGCATCAGTGTTGAAGTGGACATTCATATCGGCCAGAAATTTACCCGGGCGGCGTTAACAAATCGCGTGACGTGACACGCGGCGGCGTTAACCAATTGCAGGCGTGACGTGTACGCCCAACAGCCTCAGAATTCGATGTAATTTCCAGCAACCGCATCAGCACGCCCGACAATCTGGCGCAACATTAACCAATGCCATATCGCCGCAACAATGCAGTGCCGCAAGGGCCTTGGCGAGTCAGACGTGGAGGTAACGTTACTGCTGCGATTCACTGTGGATCGGGGCCTCATGCGTTAGAATCCGATCCGTCAAGCGGTTGATCGCCGCGTAGGCAAAAGAGCGTAGGCGTGACTGTCATTGACCTGCCGCGCGTCGCGCGCACATCATTCAAGGTCGAGCTTCTTGCCGGCGGCAATCTGACTGCCGCCGCTTGGCCGTCGATCGCGGACGACCGCGATCTGCGGATGCATGTCTTTCAGTCGCGGGAATTTCTCGACATTTGGCTCGACACGATCGGCAAGGCGAGCCGCATCGAGCCGTATTTCGTCGTCGTCAGCGATGGCGACGGACGCCCGGTTCTCTATCTGCCGCTGGCCATCGAAACAAAATTCAATATCCGGCTGCTCCGTTTCACGGATTGCGGCGTCGCCGACTACAACGCGCCGATCGTGGCGGCGGACCGCCCGCTGTCGCGCCAGGAATTTCACGCAGTATGGGCGGACGTTTTATCACGGCTACCCGGCTTCGACGTCGTCGATTTGAAGAAGATCGCAACCGACGTCGCCGGCGCCGTCAACCCGCTGACTTATCTCGACTGCACGCCATGCGGCGAAAGCGGCCATGCGATCGCGCTGACCCGGTTGCGCGATCGGACCGACACCCGACGCTCGATTGCGCGGCTGCGCCGCAAGCTGCAAGGCTATGCCAAGGGGCTCGGCCGGATCGGCGAGCCGCGCTTCGTCGTCAATCCCGACGCTTCGGAAACAGCGCGACTGACCGAGCGATTGCTCGAGCTCAAGCGCCGAAAATACCAGCGCACCTCAACGCCCGATTTCCTGGCGGCTCCCGGCGTCGAGCGCTTCTATCGTGAAATGATGCGCCCGGGACGGCTCGGCACGATCAGCCATCTTTCGGCGCTGATGGTCGGCGACACCGTGGCATCGGCGCATCTCGGCTTCATCGGGCGCCGCCGGTTCTATTATATTTTTCCGGCCTATGACATGCAGTTCGGCCGCCATGGCGTCGGCCATCTCTTGTTGCAGCACCTGATCGATCGGTCGGCCGGACAGGACTTCGATACTTTCGATTTCGGCATCGGCGATGCCGCCTACAAGAACAAATGGGCGACCCACCACCTCGCCCTGCAGAGCCACGAACGCGCGGTAACGGCCGCCGGACGGGTTTATTTGCAGATGCGGCGGGTCGGCCGTTTCGTAGCCGCCAGCGGTATCCGGACCTGGTTCAAGACTGCGAGCTGACGGCCGGATTTGGCCTCGCCCGAAATCCGTGCTTGTAGTCCACGAGCCGGCCGCGGGCCTGCCACGATCCTGGGCGGCCACGGCATAAACTGGAATTTATATGCGGAATTCCATAGAGTGCCACCGGGGAACGGGCTGGGGCGACAATCACCTTAACGAACTTTAATGCGCCCGACATTGCGCCTTAAGGCCGACCGGGCATAGTCGCCCACAAGGGCCGTCACTGACAGGTGAGGTAGTGGAACCGTAGATGCACTCCGGGCTTGAGCGAGGTGGCACGCAGAATCGCGTTGATTGGAAGGGACCTTTGAAATCCGGTCACAGGTCCCGCCGGTGGATTATTGTCTCTGTGATAGGCTTCGCAGCCTTGGTCTTGATTGCCGCGGTTGTGATCTGGCGGCACGGCAAAAGCACCCAGGCCGCCGGCCCGCCGATGGTTCCGGTCACGGTCACCGAAGCGTCCCAGCACGACGTTCCGATCTATTACGACGCGCTCGGCACTGTGGCAGCGTACAACACCGTCGCCATCCGCGCCCAGGTCACCGGCCAACTGATTGCCGTCGACTTCCGCCAGGGCGAGGAGGTCCACCACGGCGACGTGCTGGCGAAGATCGACCCGGCGCCGCTCCAAGCCGTCCTCGATCAGGCCTTGGCCAAGATTGCCGACGATCAAGCGCAATTGATCAGCGCCCAGAAGGATTTTGCGCGGTTCACGACGCTCGCGACCAAGAATTTCGAAACCCAGCAGAACGTCGACTTGCAGCAAGCCAAGGTCGATCATTTCAAGGCTTCGATCGACGCCGACCAGGGCGCCATCGAGGCGGCGCAGACGCAACTCGCTTACACGACGATCACGGCACCGATCGATGGCGTCGTCGGCTTTCGCCAGGTCGACGTCGGCAACATCATCCACACCACCGATCCGAATCCGCTCACGGTGCTGACCCAGATCAAGCCGTGCACGGTGATTTTCACGCTGCCGCAGAACGACCTCGGCCCGGTGCGCGAAGCGATGCTGCACGGCGCCGTCTCGGTCCTCGCCTTCGATCAGAACGACAAGGAGCAATTGGCCGAGGGTCACCTGCTGCTGATCGACAATCAGATCGATCAGACCACCAGCACGATCCGGCTGAAGGCGGAATTTGCCAACGAGAACGAGCGGCTGTGGCCGGGCGAGTTCGTGCGCATCCGCATCCTGATCACGACCTACAAGGACGCGGTGACCGTTCCGCCGGTCGCGGTGCAACGCGGCCCGGACGGCTATTATGTCTGGGTGATCAAGCCCGGCAATACGGTGGAGCAGCGTCCGATCGGCGCGCAGATCGTCAATGACGATACCGCCATCGCCACCAAGGGCCTCGCCGCCGGCGAGAGCGTCGTGACCAACGGACAATCGCGGCTCGACGTCGGCTCGCACGTTGCGATCAAGACTCCGAATCCGCCGCCCGTCGGACAGCCGGACGCACAGCGGCAGGCGGACAAGAACTGATGAACATTTCGGAAGTCTTCATCCGCCGGCCGATCGCCACGTCGCTGTTGATGGCGGCGCTGGCGCTGGTCGGCATCGTGGCCTTCCCGCTGTTGCCGGTGGCGCCGCTGCCGCAGGTCGATTTCCCGACCATCCAGGTCAGCGCCACGGTGCCCGGCGCCAGCCCGGAAACCATGGCGGCGACCGTCGCCACGCCGCTGGAGCGCCAGTTCGGCCAGATTGCCGGCGTCGCGCAGATGAGCTCGGTGAACTCGCTTGGCTCGACCGTGGTGACGCTGCAATTCGATCTCAACCGCAACATCGACGGCGCCGCGCAGGACGTGCAGGCCGCCATCACCGCGGCCGGATCGAGCCTGCCGAAAAATCTCTCGACGCCGCCGACCTATCGCAAGGTCAATCCGGCGGACTCGCCGATCCTGATCGTGTCGGCGAACTCGGACACGGTGCCGCTGCCCAAAGTCGACGACTTCGCCGAGAACGTCGTCGCCCAGCAGATCTCGCAGATTCCCGGCGTCGCCCAGGTCGCCATCGGCGGCCAGCAGAAGCCGGCCATCCGCGTCCAGGTCGATCCGGCCAAATTGCAGGCGAACCAGCTCACTCTGGAGGATGCGCGCGCGGCGCTGGCCAACGCCACGACCGACGTGGCCAAGGGCACGCTGCTTGGCAAGCAGCAAAGCTTCACCATCATCGCCAACGATCAGCTGACCGAGGCGGACGACTACAACAACGTCATCATTGCCTACCGCAACGGCGCGCCGGTTCATGTGCGCGACGTCGGCCGGGCCATCGACGGACCGCAGGACGTGACGCTCGGCGCGCTGCATCGCGATCACATCGCCGTGGTGCTTTTGGTGTTCAAGCAACCGGGCGCCAACGTGATCGACACCGTCGACAACATCAAATCCGCCCTGAAGGGCATGAGCTCGCTCATTCCGCCCGGCATTCATCTCGACATCATCGTCGATCGCACCCAGACCATTCGTGCTTCGGTGAAAGACGTCGAATTCACCCTGCTGCTGTCCTGCGCGCTGGTCGTGATGGTGATCCTGTTGTTCCTGCGCAGCATCCAGGCCACGCTCATTCCCGGCGCCGCGGTGCCGCTGTCGCTGTTGGGCGCCACCGCCATCATCTACCTGCTCGGCTACAGCCTGGATAATCTTTCGTTGATGGCGCTGACGATCGCCGTCGGCTTCGTGGTCGATGATGCGATCGTGGTGGTGGAAAACATCTTTCGCCATCTCGAGGCCGGCACCACGCCGCTGCAATCGGCGATCAAGGGCGCGCGCGAGATCGGCTTCACCGTCATATCGATCAGCGTGTCGCTGATCGCGGTCTTCATTCCGCTCCTTCTGATGAGCGGCATCGTCGGCCGCCTGTTCCATGAATTCGCCATCACCGTCACCGCGGCGATCGCGGTGTCGGTCGTGGTGTCGCTGACGCTCACCCCGATGCTGTGCTCGCGCTTCCTGGTCAGCGAGCATGACCGCGAGCACGGCCGCCTCTATCGCGCCGTCGAATGGGGCTTCGACAAGATCCTTGACGGCTACCGGCGCGGCCTCGATTTCGTATTGGAGCATCAGTTTCCGACGCTGCTGGTGTTCCTGGCGACGGTCGCCATTACCGGCGTGATGTTCGTCATGATCCCGAAAGGGTTTTTCCCGACCCAGGACATCGGCATGTTGCTTGGCATTTCGGAGGCCAGCCAGGACATCTCGCCGCAACGGATGATGGAAGTTCAGCGCCAGCTTTCCGCGATCATCGAGCAAGATCCCGACGTCGCCGACTTCGTATCGTTCTTCGGCCCGAGCTACGGCAATACGCAAAATACCGGCCGCTTCGTCGTCGGCCTGAAGCTGCGCGACGACCGCAATGTCAGCGCCTCGCAGATCATCGACCGGCTGCGTCCAAAACTTGCGCAGATTCCGGGCGCGCGGCTGTTCCTGCAGGCAGCGCAGGACATCACCGTCGGCGGCCGTATCGCCCGCGGCCAGTTCCAATACGTCATGCAGGATCCCGACCTGCACGAGCTCAATACCTGGGCGCCGCGCCTGTTGGCCAAGCTCAAAACCATGCCGGAGTTGGCCGACGTGGCCAGCGACGCGCAGAACGCCGCGCCGCAGCTCACCATCAACATCAATCGCGATGCGGCATCCCGTTTCGGAGTCCTGCCGCAGCTCATCGACGACACGCTCAATGATGCGTTCGGCCAGCGCCAGGTGACGCAGTATTTCACCAACAATTCCTATTATCTCATTCTCGAAGTGCTGCCCGAGCTGCAGGGCAATGTCGGCACGCTCAATCAGATCTACGTCAAGGCGCCGGGCACCGGACAACTCGTGCCGCTGTCGACGCTCGTCAACGCCGACACGGCGCATATCGGGCCGCTCCTGGTCTCCCATTCGGGGCAATTCCCGGCCGTGACCTTGACGTTCAACCTGCCGCCCGGCGTCGCGCTCAGCCAGGCGGTCGACGCCATTCAGCGCGCCGCCGACGAGATCGGCATGCCGTCGTCCCTGATCGGCAGCTTCCAGGGCAATGCGCAGGCGTTCCAGGCCGCACTGGCGAACGAGCCGGTGCTGATCGCGGCCGCGCTGGTCGTGGTCTATGTCATTCTCGGCGTGCTCTACGAGAGCTACATCCATCCGCTGACGATCCTCTCCACGCTGCCCTCGGCCGGGGTCGGCGCGCTGCTGGCGCTGTGGCTCGGCGGCTTCGATCTGTCGGTGATCGGCATCATCGGCATCATTCTGTTGATCGGCATCGTCAAGAAAAACGGCATCATCCTGGTCGACTTCGCCATCAGCCGCGAACGCGCCGGCTTGCCGCCGCGCGAGGCGGTGCGGCAGGCGTGCCTGCTGCGGTTCCGTCCCATCACCATGACGACGATGACGGCGCTGTTGAGCGGCCTGCCGCTGATGTTCGGCTCCGGATCGGGATCGGAACTGCGTCACCCGCTCGGCTATGCCATGGTCGGCGGCCTGGCGTTGAGCCAGCTCCTGACTTTGTTCACGACGCCGGTGATCTATCTCTATCTCGATCGCTTCCAATCGTGGCTGAGCGGCAAGAAGCCCGAGCATGAGGAAACGCCGCAAGACTTGCGCGTCGCTGCGGAATAAGCGGAACGGCCGGCGTGACGATCAAATTGCAGCCTGTTCCATAGTTTCCGCAAAATTTGTTCGTTAATTTTCCGCGGAACTTGCGACCAAAAATGGCGCAGGGCGGGGAACGCCGTTTCTCCTCAAGCGTTTTCCTAGTCAGGTACTCAAGAGGAGGACCATCATGAGAAAGATCGCGATTGGTCTTGTTGCGGCAGCGGCTGTGCTGACCGCCGCGCCGGCAATGGCGCAGATCGGCTTTTACGTCGGCCCCGGCGGGGTAGGCGTCGGCGTGCCGGGCCCGTACTATCGTTGCGGTTACGACTATCCATGTGAGCGTCGCTACTACGATTACTACGATGGTCCGGCGGTAACGTTCGGCGTCGGCCCGGGTTGGCATGACGGCCGCCACTGGCATCACTGGTAGGTTTTAAGCGTAACACCAACGGTCAGAAGAGCCCCGGAAACGGGGCTCTTCTGTTTTAGCAGAGCATTCTTTGCAGGCGTGGCCAATGCGCTGCATCGCACAAACGATTCACCACGTTGCCGCACACTGCATTGTGAAGCGAACCGCCTTCCGATCGCGGCGTTGCTCGTAGCGTCGCGGCGCCCGCAATGGCATGATTGTGGTTGCTGAAGAACGGTCGCGTTGCGGCCATGTTGTTAAAGAACGGCCGCCGGCGCGGACCCAAACCTCAAAAGGTTCAGGAGGAAAGCGCCATGGCTTTTTCACACATGCTTGTCGGCGCGAGCACGGGCCCCGAAAACCTCATCATCCGCCGTATCGCGCCGTCCGATCTATTCGATGCGCTGGCGCGCGGCATCGACGACTTTGTCGCGATGCCGAGTCACGCGGTCTTTCTCTGCGTCATCTATCCACTGCTCGGCATTGCTCTGATCGGAATGACGCTGGGCAATTCCATGCTGCCGCTGGCATTCCCCATTGCCGCAGGCTTTGCGTTGGTCGGCCCGCTCGCCGCGATCGGCCTCTATGAGTTGAGCCGCCGCCGCGAAGCCGGCCTCGACAGTTCTACGAGCCACGCTCTCGACGTGTTGCATTCGCCGTCGCTCGGCGCCATCGTGGCGCTCGGCTTGCTGCTGATGGCCATCTTCCTGATCTGGCTCGCCGTCGCCGACGCCATCTATATCGCCTATTTCGGTTACCACGGGCCGGCGTCGATCGGCCAGTTCATCAGCGATGTGTTCCAAACTCGCGCCGGCTGGATGCTGATTGTCGTCGGCACCGGTGTCGGTTTCCTGTTTGCCGTGCTGGTGCTCACCATCAGCGCGATCTCGTTTCCGCTGTTGCTCGATCGTGACGTCGGCGCGGCGGTGGCGGTGCTGACCTCGATCCGCGTCGTCGCCAAGAACCCCCTGACCATGGCGCTGTGGGGATTCATCGTCGCCGCGTCGCTCGTGATTGGCTCGATCCCGTTCTTCCTCGGCCTGACGGTGGTGATGCCGGTGCTCGGTCACGCCACTTGGCATCTTTATCGTCGGGCGGTCGAACCGGACGCCAATCCGCATCCGGACTATCAGCCGCGCGAGCGGCCCCGGCGCTCAGCGGCGGATTTCCCGGCGGCGCTGTTTCCGACGCGGCGGTAGAACAACGCAACCGATCGGCGGTTTGTCAGCCGTCGGCAAAGGCTTATCATTGCGGGAACGGCCATAACCTGCGCTTTCCCGCATGCTCGATCTGGGTCTTAGCTTTCTCGCCAGCGTTGCCCGCGATCCCGGCGCGCTCGCCATTGTCGATGGCGACCTGCGCCTGAGCTATGCCGCATGGTATCGGCGCATCTCGGCGCTGGTGGCCGGTTTCGATGCCATCGGGCTCAAGGCCGGCGATCATCTGGTCACCGCGCTGACCAACCGCTGGGAAGCCGCGAGCCTGCATTGGGCCTGCCAGTTCAGTGGCATCATCATCACGCCGGTGAATTGGCGCTCGACGGCGAGCGAAATCGACTTTTATCTCGAGGACGCCGAGGCCAAAGCCGTCGTCTACGAAGACGCGTCCGCCGCAGCCATAGCCGGCGCCGCCTTGGCGCAAAAACTGCCGCGGATCGCGCTCGATCCGGCGCCACCGCCGGCGATTCCCTTTGCCGAGCTCGCTTCGCGCCCCGCGCCCGATGCGGTGGCGCATGCCAATGCGGAAGCATGGTCGGTGATGCTTTACACCTCCGGCACCACGGCGCGGCCGAAAGGCGTGCCGCGCCGCCAGCACGCCGAGCGCGCCGCGGCGCTGGCCCATGTGGCGCAGAATCTTTATGCCCATGGCGAGCGCACGCTCGGCGTCATGCCGCTCTATCACACCATGGGCGTGCGTTCGCTGCTTGCCATGTCGCTCGTCGGCGGCGCTTTCGTTTGCCTGCGCCGGTTCGACGTCGCGCACGCGCTTGCGTTGATCGAAGCCGAGCGAGTCACCAACCTCTATCTGGTGCCGACGCTCTATCACGACCTGGTGCATCACCCTCTGTTTGCGACGCGGGACGTGAGTTCTGTGCACAAGCTCGGCTTCGCCGGCGCGCCGATGACCGACGGGTTGTTGCAGACGCTGCAGGCCGCGTTTAATCCGGACCTGTTCGTCAATCATTACGGCTCGTCGGAGGTCTATACCTTCACCATCGATCAGAACGCGCCGGCAAAGCCCGGCTCGGCCGGCCGCGCCGGCATCAATCAAATGGTGCGCGTGGTCCGTCTCGGCGCCAAATCGGTGGATGAGATCGCCGCCGTCGGCGAGGAAGGCGAGATCATCGCGCTGTTGGCCGGCGATGAATCGTTCGAAGGCTATTGGCGGCGGCCCGACGCCGACGCCAAAGCGTTGCGCCAGGGCTGGTATTTTACCGGCGACACCGGCTTCGTCGACGGCGACGGCGACCTTTTCGTCACCGGCCGGGTCGACGACATGATCATCACCGGCGGCGAGAATGTTTCGCCGGTCGAGATCGAATCCTGCCTGTCGCTGCACGCCGCCGTGTCCGAGGTCGCCGTGGTGGGCCTGCCCGACGAGCGCTGGGGCAAGATCGTCACCGCCTTTGTCAAATGCCGCCGCGTCGTCGAGCCCGACGAGCTCGATACGTTCTGCCGCACCTCCGGCCTGGCCAACTTCAAGCGGCCGCGGCGCTACATCTTTGTCACCGAGATTCCGAAATCGCCGGTCGGAAAACTGCTTCGCCGCAAGCTCGTCGCCGGCGAATACGAACCCGTCTCGCCCCTTAAAGGAACGGCCGCATGAGTGACTTTTCCGATCCGCGCCTGCAGACCCTCGACGGCTTTAGGGTCGAGATCGATCCGGCCCGCGAACGCGCCGACATTATTCTCGACCGGCCGCCGCTCAACGTCATCGAAATGGGCCAGCGCGATCAGCTTCGCCTCGTCTTCGAAGCGCTCGACGAGGATGCCCGCGTGCGCCTCATCGTGCTGCGGGCGGCAGGCCAGCATTTCTCCTCCGGCGGCAATATCGCGGGCTTTCTCGAAGCCTCGCCCGAGCATGTGTCGAAGCTTGCCTGGAATATCGCGGCGCCGGCGCGCTGCTCGAAGCCGGTGATCGTCGCCAACCGCGGCTATTGTTTCGGCGTCGGCTTCGAGATTTCGCTGGCGTGCGATTTCCGCCTGGTTTCGGAGACTTGTTTCTATGCGCTGCCGGAGCAGCGGCTCGGCCAGATTCCGGGCTCGGGCGGCTCGGCGCGGTTGCAAAAGATCATCGGCATCACCCGCACCAAAGACATCGTGATGCGGTCCAAACGCATCGCTGCCAAGCAAGCCTACGAGTGGGGCATCGCCACCGAATGCGTCGCCGACGACAAGCTCGAAGCCGCGACCGATGCCTTGGTGGAGGAGCTGCGCGGCTTCTCGCCATTGGCGCAGCGCACGGCGAAAACTCTCCTCAACGAAACCGAAGACACCAACCTCGAAGCCGCCATCGAGCTGGAAGGCCATTGCTACAGCCGGTTGCGCCAATCCGACGATTTCCGCGAAGGCGTCGAGGCGTTCCACGCCAAGCGCAAGGCGGTGTTCCGCGGCAGTTGACCGTCTGGCGGAGGTGATCGAGGAGGACTAACGTCGTCGCCAAATAAAACGCGGCGCCACAGAGCGCCCAAAGGGAAGACAAGGGAGGAGGAGACCTATGCGAAGCTTTTGGGCTCGAGCCCGCGCGATGGCATTGATTGCCGTTTGCACGCTGATCACACTGAACATCGCAAACGCCGCCGACCCGATCCGGATCGGCATGTCCATGGCGCTCACCGGCGGCGTGGCGCCGATCGGCAAGCAGGTGCTGACCGCGCTGCAAATCTGGCGCGACGACGTCAACGCCAAGGGTGGGCTGTTGGGGCGTCCGGTCGAGCTGGTGTTCTATGACGACCAGAGCAATCCGGCGAACGTGCCGCAGCTCTACACCAAGCTGATCGACGTCGACAAAGTCGACCTGGTGATCGGGCCGTACGCGACCAATATGGTGGCGCCTGCCATTCCGATCATGATGCAGCACAAGATGACCACGATCGGCATTCTCGCCAACGCCGCCAACAGCAGATTCCACTACGATCAGTATTTTTCGATGCTGCCGACCGGGCCCGAGCCGCAGAAGGCCTTTGCCTACGGCTTCTTCGAGCTCGCCGCCGCGGCCACGCCGCGGCCGAAGACGGTCGCGATCGTCGCCGCCGACGCCGAATTCGCCCAGAACGCCGCCGACGGCGCGCGGCAAACCATCAAGGAGATCGGCGGCTTCGACCTGGTGCTGGACCAGAAATATCCGCCGACCACGACCGACTACACGCCGATCATGCGCGCGGTGCAGGCGCTCAATCCCGACATCGTCTTCGTTGCCGCCTATCCGCCGGACTCCGTCGGCATCATCCGCGCCGCCAACGAAGTCGGTATCACGCCGAAAATGTTCGGCGGCGCCTTCATCGGGCTTTTGGTGACGCCGATCAAGGCGCAGCTCGGGCCGCTCGCCAACGGCATCGTCAACAACGAAGTGTTCCTGCCGGCGCCGAGCCTGACGTTCCCCGGCACCAAGGAACTGCTGGCGAAATACCAGGCCGCCGCCGCGACCCAAGGTATTGATCCGGGCGGCTGGGCGTTCCCGCCGCTCGGCTATGCGGCCGGACAGGTTTTGGCCCAAGCCGTCGAAGGCACCAAGAGCCTCGACAATGCCAAGCTCGCCGACTACATGCGCAGCCACACCTTCAAGACCGTGGTCGGCGATATCGCCTTCGGCAAAGACGGCGAGTGGGCGAAGTCACGCGTCTTCTTCACCCAGTTCCAGCATGTCACCGGCAATGCCATGGATCAGTTCAAGGACACCACCCACGAGGTCATCGTGTGGCCGAAGGAATACAAGACCGGCGACATGATCTTTCCCTACACGGAAGCAAAGAAGCCATGAACGGCACGCCCTTCAAGCTCGGCACTTTCGCCAAACAAGGCGGCGCCGCGTTCGCCGCAATCGTTCTCGACGACGATGTCGTCGATCTGAAAACGGCGCACGGCGGCAAGCTGAGCGCGACCGACAGCATCGACGGCTTGTTGGACAACTGGGACTTAAACTTTGCCGCCCTGCAGGAGATCGTCGCCGTCCTCGAAAAAGAAGGCCGGCCCGGCGCGGTCAAGCTTGGCAGCTTGCGGGCGCTGCCGCCGGTGCGGCGGCCCGGCAAGATGTTCTACGCCGCGCAGAATTTTCAGGAGCACGTCGACGAGATGATCCGCGCCGGCATGACGCCCGCGACCGGCCCGAAATTCACCGGCGAGAAATCGACCTCGCATCCGTATCTGTTCCTCAAAGCGCCGAGCACGCTGGCCGGCGCCTTTGACGACATCGCGATCCCGACCGACCTGAAAAAGATCGATTGGGAGGCGGAGATCGCCTGCGTCATCAGCAAGCCCGGCAAGCACATCAAGGCCGAGCGCGCGCTCGATCACGTCGCCGGTTGGATGACGACCAACGACGTTTCCGCCCGCGATCTGCAGATTCGCGCCGACCGTCCGGGCTTGCGCTCGGATTGGCTCAACGGCAAAAGCCACGACAATTTCGCACCGACCGGCCCGTTCCTGGTGCCGCGCGCCTTCGTGGGCGACCACATGAACCTGTTCATCCGGCTCACCGTGAACGGCGAGATCAAGCAGAACGGCAACACCTCGCAGTTCATCTTCACGCCCGAGGAGCAGATCGAATACGCCTCGAACATTTTATCTTTGCAAAGCGGTGACTTTTTCAGCTGCGGCACCTGCGGCGGCGTCGGCCAGGGCACCAACACCTTTCTCAACGTTGGTGACGTCATGGAGACCGAGATCGAAAGCCTCGGCAAGATGCGCAATCGGTTTGTTGCGGAGGCGAGCTGAGGTTTTTCCGTCACCCTGAGGTGGCCGTGAAGCGGCCCTCGAAGGGCGACGGCCCGAGCGCCTCGGCCGCATCCTTCGAGGCTCGCTTCGCTCGCACCTCAGGATGACGGACCATAGGTTGGCACTAGTCTAAATCCGCCACCTGGGCGTGGATGCGCAATAGTTCGGGAATCGTGCGCGGATCGCGCCGGCCAAACCCACATTCAGTCGCTATAGAGAAATTAGCGGCGTACTTCTTCGCCGTTGCCAGGCGCCGCCTGGTCCCGTCGACGCCGTCGGTGTAATGGACCAGGCCCAGGCAGAGCTCGGTTTCGGGCTGTAGCGCCAGCCGCTTCAAGGGCTCGAAATAAGCGTCGTCGGCGCGATTGCGCGGCACCGGCATGTGGATGAGTTCGATCGGTCGCTTCGCGTTGCGCGCCAGGCGATTGGCGAACTCGACCATGTCGCCCATGTCGGTCGGCTCGACCACGTGGCGATGGTTCGAATCGCCGTAGCAGAGGTGATAGAGCAGATCGACGCCGGCCGGCACCCTGTTGCCGAGATCGGCGACGATATTGCTGAACGTCTCCTGCATCTCCGCCTTGCTGCGGCCGTAGCTCGACGCCTCGTTGCGTTCGAGCCGGGCGAACACGGCCGAAGCGACGTCGAACTGGATCGCCAGTTCGCCGTGCGGGATGGCGGCGACGATCTTGTCGATCTCGCGCTTGAGCGCGTCGTTGTAGAGCGGATCGACCGGCGCGTGCAGGGCGTCGACCAGGAATAGCCAGATCACCGAATGCGCCGGCACCAGGTCGACCTGGAATTTCGTGCCGGCGGCGATCTTGCCGGCGTCTTTGAGCCGCTTGAAATCCGTGTAAGATTTTTTGGCGATGTCTCCATAGAACAAATTGTCGAAGCGCACGTCCTCGGCGCGAAATCCGGGTTTGAGCGCGTAGCGCTCGCGCCCGGTGCCGCTGGCATGCACGCGAAAAAACTCGCCGGATTTTTGCAAGCCCGGATTGTCCGCAAACACCGGCTCGAGCCAGGTGATCCAGTCGCCGCGGGCGCCGGTCTCGCCGTCCGGCAGCCGCTTGATGCGCGGGCCCAGCGCGGCGCTGACCGTTACGAAAACCTCCGCCGCGTTCGCCATCGGCACGCTGCCGACCAGATAAACGTTGCGCGCCATGATATCTCCTCGCGTTCGCGCGGCGCCGTCACTGCGGCTCGACGTTCAGTTCCTTGCCGAACGCGCGCCACTGTTCCTGCTCCTTGCGAATGGCTGCGGCGGCGCTCTCCGGCGTGCCGCCGCCGGCGGTCGCGAGCCCGAACGCCAGCAGGCGATCCCGGATCTCGGAACCGCTTAGGTACACGCCGATCTCGCGGTTGAGCCGAGCGACGATGTCGGCCGGCGTGCCCGCCGGCGCCACGATGGCGAAGAAGCCGTTCATCACCACGCCGGGCACCGTCTCGCGCAGCGTCGGCAGGTCCGGCAATCCCGGAAAGCGCATGTCCGAGGTGACCGCGAGCCGGCGCACCTTGCCGGCCTGGACCACCGCATTGGCGGCGGCGATCGAGCTCATCATCACCTGGTTGATGCCGCCGGCGACGTCCTGGACCATCTGCGCGCCGGAGCGATACGGCACCTCGATCAGATCGAGGCCGGCGCGCTTGTTGAACAGCTTTGCGCCGAACGCCGCTGCGCCCGCGGTGTTGTCGAAGGCGATGGAGAGCTTGCCCGGATTGGCCTTGGCATAGGCGATCAGCTCGGCAACGGTCGTCACCGGCAGCGCCGCGTTCACCGACAGCATTTGCGGCGCCAGATTGCACACCACGGCGACGGCGGTGAAATCGCGCGTCGGGTCGTACGGCAGTTGCTTGAACGAAATGAGATTGATCGCCATGCCGGAAGTGTTGGTGAACAACAGCGTATAGCCGTCGGGCGCGGCGCGCGCCGCGTTTTCGTGCGCGAGGATGCCCGAGGCGCCGGGGACGTTCTCGACGAACATCGCCTGGCCCAAGGTGCGCGACACGCCGTCGGCAACGAGCCGCGCCATCACGTCGGTGGCGGCGCCGGGCCCGGTCGGCACGATCAGCTTGATCGGGCGGCTCGGCCAAGTCTGGTTGCTTGAATTGTCGGCGTGGGCGCCGCCACTCAGCGCGAGCACTGCGCAGCAGAACGCGATCCGGAAAAAGCCCGTCACCATGTGCACCAAAGCAATGCTGCGCGTGCGCCGCCGCTATTCCGCCGCCTGCAGCTTCGGCGGGCGCATGGTCTCGACGCCGTCCGCCGCGGTCGCCGAGATCGTGGTGCGCACCATGTAGCGCGGCTCGTTGCCGGGCCACGGCCGGCCGCGATGCATGGTGGCGCGATTGTCCCACATGATGACGTCGCCGCTCTTCCACCTGTGCTCGTAAGTCGTGCCGGGCGCCGTCGCCGCGGCGGTGAGCTCCTCGATCAGCTGTTCGCCCGCCGGCCGCTCCATGCCCTCGATCGCATAAGTGTGCGAGGCGATGTAGAGCGCGCCGCGGCCATTGACCGGATTGCGCCACACCAAGCGCCAGCACTGCGGCGGCAGCGCCTCGAGCTCCTCCGGCGTAGCGAGGCCTTCGGCGACCTTGGCGCGCGAGTGGCCGTAGTGATGCCAGGCGAAAGAATTCTCGAATTTCTTCTGCAACGCCGGATCGAGCCGCTCGAAGGCGAGCCGGGTCGAGGCGAATTCGGTCTCGCCGCCATGATCCGGAATGGTGCGCGCTGACAACACCGAGGTCAGCGCCGGCACGGCCTTGAAGGAACTGTCGGTATGCCAAAGCTGATTGGCTTTGTTGCGCATGGCATAGCGGTGATCCTCCGGCACGACCTTGCCGTCGTCGCCGATGGTGGTGAGGATGACGAAATTGGTGCCGGTGCCGAGCGAGCCGACCTTGGTCGTCTCGGGCGGCCCGAAACGGCGCGAGAAGGCGAGCTGGCCCTCGCCGCTCACCTCCTGGCCGCGAAACAGCAGCACCGAATGGTCCTCGAACGCAGCACGCACCGCGGCATAAACGGCATCGTCGGCCGCGACATCGGCCAGCGTCACGCCGCGTATTTCGGCGGCAAAGCCTGGACCCAGCGGGATGATTTCCACGGGAGCATCCTCCACGGATTCTTGATTTGCCCGACTTTCCTCCAAAACCTCTGCGCTGGCAACCGCGCACTTTCTACCGATCGGGATGGCGGCCTTGATCGCTTGGCTGCCGCTCAAACCTCGATCTGCCGGCTGATCTGCACAAAGTTCTCTGCCGGAATGTTGAAGCGGTCGGCCGGATGGATTGAGTTGCGGGACAGGAACGAAAACAGTCGCCGCTGCCAAGCGGCCAGCCGCGGCTTGCCCTTGCGCGCCACTACGTTGTCGTGTTCGCTGAAATAAATCGCATCGTCCGGATCGATCGGACACTTGGATTTTTCCAGATGCAGCGCCTTGGCGACGTTCGGCACTTCGACAAAGCCAAAGCGAACCGTCACGTGCCAAAAACCCTCGCCAAGCTTTTCGACGTGAAGGCGGTTGTTGGGCCGCACCCGCGGCCGGATCGAAAAACTCACCGTCAGCGCAATCGCCTCTTCGTAGAGCGATCCGAACTGGCGGACATGATCGGCGATCAGCGGCGGAATGGAGCCGCGCAGCCGCGTCAAGAAGATCGCGCGGCCCGGAACGCGTTCGATCTTGTGGTCGTGCAATCGCCGGATGAATTGCGCAATGGTCACGGTGTCGCGCTCGTGCGTGCGATGGATCGCATCCATGCCGGCGCGCCAGGTCGTCATGACGGTGAAAAGAAATCCGCCGACGACCAGCGGTATCCAGCCGCCCTCGGCGATCTTGAGCGTATTGGCCGCGAAGAATGCAATATCGACGGTCATGAACAGGGAGAATACGCCGACCGCAGCCCACGCCGGCCACCGCCACGACACCCGCATGATGCGATACAGGATCGCAGTGGTCATCAGCATGGTGGTGGACACCGCCGCGCCGTAAGCGCCTGCGAGCCGATCCGATTGCGCGAATATCACCGTCAGCGCCAACGTCCCCAGCATCATCAGCCAATTCACGAACGGCACATAGATCTGGCCGTACTGTTCCGATGACGTCTGATTGATATGCATTCCCGGCAGCCAGCCGAGCTGCATCGCCTGCCGGGTGAGCGAAAACGACCCGGTGATGATGGCCTGGCTGGCGATGACGGTGGCGAGCGTCGACAGGACGATCATCGGGTAGAGCAGCCCATCGGGCACCAGCACGAAAAACGGATTGGCGTCGCCGCTGCTGTTTTGCAGCACAACGGCTGTCTGACCGGCATAATTGAGCAGCAACGCCGGCAACACGATAGCCGTCCAGGCGACCCGGATCGGCTCGCGGCCGAGATGCCCCATGTCGGCGTACATCGCCTCGGCGCCGGTCACGCAGAGAAACACCGCGCCGAGGATGGCGAGGCTCGTAACGCCGTGATGAATCAAGAACGACGCCGCATAGAGCGGATTAACCGCGGCGATGACGTACGGTGCCTTGGCGATGCCGAGCCCGCCCAGGATCGCAATTGTCAAGAACCACAGCAGCATCACCGGCCCGAAAGCCCGGCCCACGGCGGCGGTGCCGTAACGCTGGACAACAAACAGCAACAACAGCACGACCGCGGCAATCGGCATGGTGTAGCGGGCGAAATTCTGGCTCGCCAGCTTCAGCCCCTCGACCGCGCTCAACACCGAGATCGCCGGCGTAATCATGCCATCGCCGTACAACAACGCCGCGCCGATCAATCCGCAAGCGATGAGATAGCGGTTGCGGCCGCGCCATTTTGCCCGGGTCAGCGACATCAGCGCCAGGATGCCGCCCTCGCCGTGGTTGTCGGCGCGCATGACCACCAGGGCATATTTCAGCGAAACGACAATGATCAGCGTCCAGAAAATCAGCGACAGGCTGCCGAGCGCGCTGAGTTCGTCGAAATGTCCGTGGTTTGTCCTGGCGATGGCTTGAAAAACGTAGAGCGGGCTGGTGCCGATATCGCCGTAAACGATGCCCAGCGCTCCGATCAGCGCAAAGGGCTTGAGCCGGCCTGGACTTTGCGACCGGCCTTTTTCAGCGTCACCAGACAAGGTCAATTTAAGCTCCAGCCCGAAAAAAGCGAGGCGGCGCAAGGGACTTCGTGCGCCGATGAAAATATACCGATACAAACCGGCTTCGGGCAGTGAAGTTCCCGGAGCGCGCCCCTGGCATCCAACCGGCAAACCTGGATCGATCGCCGGCGATGGGGTAAATTGCCGACCAATCGCTCCTCGCCGGCGCTGCGCCGCACGCCAACGATAAAACGTCTGGAAACGCCATGCAGCTATCCCCCGCACAGCTGAAAGAATTCGACGAGCAAGGCTACCTGTTCTTCCCGAACTGCTTCAGCGAGGAAGAGATCGCGCTGTTGCGCGACGATGCGGAAGCGATCCTGAAACTCGATCGCCAGGAGGTGTGGCGCGAGAAGACCGGCGCGCCGCGCACTGCCTTTGCGGCGCACACCTTCAACGAGACCTTCCGCCTGCTCGCCAGCCATCCGCGGGTGGTCGAGCCGCTGCGCCAATTGTTCGGCGAAGAGGTCTACGTGCATCAGTTCAAGCTCAACGCCAAAGCCGCCTTCGAGGGCGACGTCTGGCAATGGCATCAGGACTACGGCACCTGGGCGCGCGACGACGGCATGCCGCAGGCGCGGGCCATGAACATCGCGGTGTTTCTCGACGAGGTGATGCCGATCAACGGCCCGCTGCTCCTGATCCCGAAGAGCCACAAACAGGGCGTGCTCAATGCCGGCCACGACACGCTGACCACGTCCTATCCGCTGTGGACGCTGGACAAGGAAACCGTAACGCGGCTCGCCGCCGAGGGCGGTATCGTGGCGCCGACCGGCAAGCCCGGCTCGGTGCTGATGTTCCACGGCAACCTGGTGCACGCCTCGCCGCCCAACATCACGCCCTATCCGCGCAAGATCGTCTATCTGACGCTGTGCGCCTGCTCCAACCACATCACCAAATTCACCCGGCCGGAATGGATCGCGCACCGCGATTTCACCCCGATCGTGCCGGTGGCCGACGACGCGCTGTTGGCCTATGCGCGTGCGCACAAGGTCGCAGCGGAGTAACAATAAGGGTGCCCTTTTTCAGATCGCTTCTGCTGCTGTTCGCGCTCGTTGCTCCGGCCCATAGTCAGGACGGGCCGCGCGACGCGGCGACCGCGCAGAACGCCGCGCAGGCGTTCGGGATTTATCTCGACGGCGTGTTGAAATCCGGCGGGCAGCCTGACTTCACCAAGCCGCCTGCCGCCGACCTGTTCGGCCACATCTTCGACGTCGCGGCGCTCAAGGCGCTGCTGCCGGCCAAAGCCGACGACATCCCCTGGCTGCTGCAGTGGGGCGCGGCCGTGGACCAAAGCTATAGGCGCATCATCTTGTTCGGGCTGCAGCCGGGCCAGCCGATCGATCCGCTGGTCATGCGGCGCAATATGAGCGAATACCAGGACCAGTGCGCCATGGCGATGAGTTTTCTGATCCGCTTCGAGGCGCGCCAGGCAACGACGCTGACTTTGTTCCTGGATCAGCTGCCGGCCGAGCAACGCACACCGGCGCGCGCCGCAGGCCTGCAGCAGGCCCGCAGCGGCGCGGCGCAAACCATTACCGGCGCGATCACGGCGATGACGGAAGGCATGAGGCCCGATAACGCCCGGCTGATCGCCGGCGCCTTGCGCGACACGCGCGACGTCTGGGCGGGCTATATCATGCCAGACGACCGCAGCCGCATCGCCAAGCTGATCGCGGACACGCCGGCGGCGGTGAAAGACCGTGAGGCGCAGAAAAATCTCGCGGCCTTTGCCGGCGCGCTGGCGGCGGCGAAAGAGCCCACGGAGGTCAAGCCATGAATCTGCAAGCCTTGCTCGCCGCGCGCGTCGAGGCCGGCAAGCCGGTCCGCGTCGGGCTGGTCGGCGCCGGAAAATTCGGCTCGATGTTCTTGGCGCAAGTGCCATCGATCGCCGGCATCGAGGTCGCGGTGATCGCCGATCTCGATCCCGAACGCGCCAAGGCGGCATGCCGCAACGTCGGCTGGGATGAGCTCCGCATCGCGCGCACGCGTTTCACCGAGCGCGGAAGCGACGCCATCAACGATGAGCGCGTCGAAGTGACGATCGAAGCGACCGGCAATCCGATAGCCGGCATCGCGCATGCGATCGAGGCGATCGACGCGAAAAAACACATCGTCATGGTCAATGTCGAAGCCGATGCGCTCGCCGGCGCGTGGCTGGCGCAAAAGGCGCGCGCGGCCGGCGTGATCTATTCCATGGCCTATGGCGATCAGCCGGCACTGATCGCCGAAATGGTCGACTGGGCGCGCTCGGCGGGCTTCACCATCGCCGCGGCCGGCAAGGGCACCAAATATCTGCCGGCCTATCACAGCGTCACACCGGACGGCGTCTGGCAGCATTACGGCCTCACAGCGGAAGAGGCCAAGCGCGCCGGCATGAATTCGCAGATGTTCAACTCGTTCCTCGACGGCACCAAATCCGCCATCGAAATGGCCGCGGTCGCCAACGCCTGCCAGCTCGACGTGCCGCAGGATGGTCTGATCTTTCCGCCGTGCGGCGCCGATGAGCTTGCCGGCGTGCTGCGGCCGAAAACTTTGGGCGGCGTACTGGCCGGCGACGGTGTCGTCGAAGTCGTATCGTCGCTCAAGCGCAACGGCGAGCCGGTCGAGCGCGACCTGCGCTGGGGCGTCTATGTGGTGTTCAAGGCGGAAAGCGACTACGCCGCGGCCTGCTTCAAGCAATATGGCTTGCCGACCGATGCGACCGGCCGTTATGCGGCGATGTACAAGCCGTTCCATCTCATCGGCCTTGAATTGTCGATCTCGGTGCTCAACGTCGCGCTGCGCGGCGAGCCGACCGGAAGCTGCCGCGGCTGGCGCGGCGACGCGGTGACGGTCGCCAAGCGCAACCTGAAAGCCGGCGAAATGCTCGACGGCGAAGGCGGCTATTGCGTCTATGCCAAACTCATTCCGGCGGCGCGCAGCCTCAAGCTGGGCGCGTTGCCAATCGGGCTGGCGCATCACGTCAAGCTTGTGCGCAACGTCGCCGCGGGAGAGTTCGTCACCGCAGCCGATGTCGCGCTAGACGAGAGCGCGCAAGCGGTCCGCATCCGCCGCGAGATGGAAAAGCTGGTGCGGCAGACAGCTGCCGCCGTAGCGGCGGAGTAAACGTTCAAGCGCGGTGCGGCGGCCGCCGCACGGCCGGATCGCCAAGATCCCAGAACAATCCGGCCATCAGGCCCAAGCCGTCGCGGGCGATCGGCGCCAGCAAATGCTCGTTCGGCGCATGCTGCGAGCAGCCGGCGTAAGAGTGCGGCACCCAGATCGTTTTCAGCCGCAACACATCGGTGAAAATATCGTTGGGCAGCGAGCCGCCGAGATTGGGCAAAATGGTCGGCAATTTGCCGGCGGTGCGCTCCAGCGACAGTTTTGCCCAGGTCACCCACGGATCGGCGGGATCGAGCCGGCTGGCGTTGAAGAAGCTACCGCGGCCGAGCCGCGCCTCGACGCTCTGGAAACCGTGACGGTCGAGATGCCGCCGCAGCGCCGGAATGACGTCGTCGACATCGGTGCCGACGACAAAGCGAAGCTGACAATGGGCGCGGGCGCTGCCGGGAATGGCGTTGACCGGACGCTCCGGCGTGCCGGTGATGAAAGCCAAAATCTCAAAACTGTTCCAGCCGAAGACGCGTTCGGCCGGCGACAGACCCGGCTCGCCCCAATCGCGATCGACGCGCGGTCCGTCTTCGCCACCATCGACCTCGACGCCGGCCAGCACCTGCCGCGCCGCTTGCGGCAGCGGCGGCCGCCATTCCGGCACCAAAATCGTGCCGCGCGCATCGGTGATGGTGGCGAGCGCCTGCGCCAGCACGATGCCGGCATTGGCAATGAGCCCGCCCCAATTGCCGGAATGATGCGCGCCTTCGCGCAATTCGACGATCAGATCGATCGGATAGCCGCCGCGGGCGCCGAGGAAGATCGTCGGCTCGTCGGGCGCGATGCGCGGGCCGTCGGAGCCGATCAGCACATCGGCCTTGAGCAAACCGTCACGGTGCTGCGCGCACAGCTCGCGCAGGCCCACCGAGCCGACCTCTTCCGCCATCTCGATCAGCACTTTGCAGTTGAAGCCGAGCGCGCCGCGTTCCTGCAGCACCGCGGCAAGGGCGGCGATGTTGACGCTGTGTTGGCCTTTGTTGTCGGCGGTGCCGCGGCCATAGATGCGCTCGCCCTCGACGACGACCCGCCAAGGCTCGAGCCCTGCCCGCCACAGCGCGTCCTGGCCGGCAATGGTATCGCCATGGCCGTAGACCAGCACAGTGACGAAGTCCGGATTCTCGATGCGCTCGGCGACCAGCGCCGGCGGCCCGTGCGGATTGTCGAGGACGCGGCAGGTAAAGCCGAGCGGGGTGAGCGCCGGCACGATCTCGTCGTCCAGATAGGCGCGCAACGCGGCGGCGCGCGCCGGCTCCTGACTCGTGCTCGGAAAGGCGACGCGCCGCTTCAGGTCGGCGAGGAAACCGCCGTCATCGAAATAGGCGGCCGCACGGGCGATGGCGCCGGCGCGACTCATGGCGCGGGCATCAACCGCGCTCTTCCGGCGGGGCTGCTATTTCGCGTTGCCGTCGCAGGACGAGTGATCGACCACGCAGGCGGCGCGGCGGCTAGGGCCGGCGGTGTCCATGCATTTGCCGAGCGCCTGGCGTTCCGCGGTGAGCAAATCCTTCGCCACCGCCCAGCCGACGCCCGGCGTTCCCGCTGCCGGATCCATGGCGACCGCGACACATTGGTTGCTGTAGTCCTGGATGACCTTGCAGAGCGACCGCAGATTGACGTCGTTCGCCGCGTCTTTGGTGGTGCGGCAGGCGTCCAGTGCCTTGGCTTCGGCATGATTGGCATCGGGATTGTTGTTGGAATAGCCGTAGGTGAATCCACCCTTGACCACGTCCGCCGGCAAGCCGACGGCGAGCGCGCCATCGGCGCGGCTCTGGCTCGGACCAAGAACGCCGCCGCACAACAGCGACAGCACGACAAACGCGCCGGCCGCATAGTGCCGGTTCGATAGATATGAACGCATACACCCCTCCGATGGTAAGTGGATCATGGTAATGCGAAAACCGACACGGCGCCACCGGTCACAAGCGTCAGTGCGGCGAACGCCATTCAACCGGAACTCGCGCGGCATCTATTTCGCGCTTCCGTCACATGACGAATGATCGATCGCGCATGCGGCACGGCGGCCCGGACCGGCGGTGCTTTCGCACTTCGACAAGGCCTGAGCCTCCGCCGTGTGCGAGTCCGGCGCCACCGACCAGCCGACGCCGGGTGTTCCGGCCTGCGGGTCCATGGCGACGGCGACGCACTGGTTCTTGAAGTCCTGGATCACCTCGCATAGCGGCCGAACGCCGTCGATGGTGGTGTCGCGGCATTTCTTCAGCGCCTGGGCGTCGGCCTTGTCGGCGTCGGGGTAATCGGTGACGTAGCCGTAGGCAAAGCCCTTTTTGACGACGTCATCCGGCAAGGCGACGGCGAGTGCGCCCTCGGCCACTGCGGAGGTCGGGCGCATGGCGCTAGCGGCAAGAACAAGCGAGACGATGAACACGAGGCCGGCGTGACGCCGCCAGTTCGACCGATGTGACTGCATGCAACCCCTCCAGGAATAATCCCGCAAACTAGGACGAAAGCGCGCTACGCGCCACACCCAAGCGGAGGCTATACTCAACCGCAAGGGGGAAAGCCATTTCATGCTGGAAGACCTGCTACAGCGCCGGCCGTACAACGCCGTCACGGACTTCATCGACGGCCAGGTCGCGCGCGGACTTGGCGAAAAAATCGCTTTCACCGATATCGATCGTTCGCTCAGCTACGGCGAACTGCAAGCGCGCAGCTGCCGCTTTGCCAGCGCGCTGCAAACGCTCGGGTTGCGGCCGGAAGAGCGGCTCGGCCTCCTGCTTTACGACACCGTCGATTTTCCGGTGGCGTTCTGGGGCGGCGTGCGCGCCGGCATCGTCGTGCTGCCGCTCAATACGTTGCTCAACGCCGAGCAGTACGCCTACATCCTCGGCGATAGCCGCACCGCGGCGATCGTTGCCTCGGCCTCGTTGGCCAAGGCGCTCGTGTCCGTGCTCGACCGTCTGCCGCACTTGCGCACCATTATCCTGGTCGGCGCCAGCGCCGCCGACAAGGCTGAGTTCCGCGGACGCGACGTATACGATTTCGCCGATCTCCTGGCGCGCGGCGAGCCCGATCTGTTCGTGGCGCCGACGCTGTCCGACGAAGTCGCGTTCTGGATGTACACATCCGGTTCGACCGGCGATCCCAAAGGCGTCAAACACATCCACACCACGCCGATGGCGGCGGCGCGGCTGATGGGCCAGCGCGTCATCGGCATCCGCGAGGACGACGTGGTGTTCTCCGCGGCGAAATTGTTTTTCTCCTACGGCATGGGCAACGCCATGGCGTTTCCGCTCTCGGTCGGCGCCACCACGGTGTTGCTGCCGCAGCGGCCAACGCCGGAAGCCGTGTTCGACATCATGCGCCGGCATCGGCCGACGATTTTCTACGGCGTGCCGACGCTCTATGCCTCGCTGCTGGCGCACAAGGACATGACGCAAGGCGCCGGCTCCGACCGCTTGCGGCTGTGCGTTTCCGCCGGCGAAGCGCTACCCGGCCATCTCGGCAAGCGCTGGCGCGACGCGGCCGGCGTCGACGTGCTCGACGGCATCGGCTCGACCGAAATGTTCCAGACCTTTCTGTCGAACCAGCCGGGCGACGTGCGTTACGGCACGACCGGAAAGCCGGTGCCGGGCTATGACCTCAAGATCGTCGATGAGGAGGGCCGCGAAGTTGCCGACGGCGAGATCGGCGAGCTCGTGGTGCGCGGGCCGACCGCCGGCGACGGCTACTGGAACCAGCGCGCCAAGAGCCGGCGCACCTTTGCGGGCGAATGGACTTTCACCGGCGACAAATATGTGCGCGAGGCGAGCGGCTATTACCATTACTGCGGCCGCACCGACGACATGTTCAAGGTGAGCGGCATGTGGGTGTCGCCGTTCGAGGTGGAGGCGGCGCTGGCGTCCCACGAAGCCGTGCTCGAAGCCGCCGTCATCGGCAAGGCGGATGCCGACGGCCTGATCAAGCCAAAGGCTTTTATCGTGCTGCGCAACGGCTATGCGGCCGACGAACGCCTGATCGAGACGCTGCGCGTGCACGTCAAGCAATGCGCCGGCCCGTGGAAATATCCGCGCTGGATCGACGTGCGGCCCGACCTGCCGCGCACCGCGACGGGAAAGATTCAGCGGTTCAAATTGCGGGAATTGGAATCGTAGGGCTGTTACGCAAGCTTCAAGAGAGCCCCGAGCGCTCCGAGACCGGCAACCAGCATGATACCAAAGCGCACGGTCATGCGTAGCGTGACCCGATCGAGCGCGGCTTCGAGGTCCAACTTGGTGACCAGTTCGGTCATGATGAAATCCCTCGCGGCCTCAGCATGAGCTTCCGCCTGATCGCTCGGTACTCCGTGATCACGCAGACGCTTCGCATAACCTAACGTATCAAGGGCGAAAATCATATCAGATCAGCCCGGCGGCGACCAATACAAAGAACCACGTGAAGGCGACGACGATCATGGCCACCAGGAAGACCATGCTGACGGCGATGACATTCCACGCCGATTCAAATTCGTAAGCCTGCGAATCCGCAATGGCCTGCTTCGACATTTGAAAGCTCTCCGCCAGCGACCAGGCAGCGAGCGGATAGGCGAATGGTATCACGAAGCCCAGCCAGTTGTTCGGCATCAGTGGCGAAAACAACATGAGCGCAATGATGAAGATCGAGCCCCAAAATAGGATCTGATGCATGCCGTGGGGATTTTCCAGCGTTTGGAAATTCTTCCACAGCACATAGACCATAGCTATCGGCCCGCCGAGGAATGCCGCGGCGAGGACCTGGTTCGGCGAAAAAATCTTCTTTGCCAAATTCAGCCCGCGAACAGCCGCGTTACCAGCCGGCGCGCCAAAACGCCGGCGACGCGGCGGCGGTAATGGCCGGGCGTGAATGTCGTTTTCATCGCCATGATCTGGTCGCGCACCAGCGCGTCAAGCCCGGCAAGCACGCGGTCGTCGAGCGCGCCGCCGCATAACGCCGCGGTGCCGGCAAGCCGCACCGGCCGCGGATTGGTGCCGGTGAAGGCGACGCGCAAATCCGCAAGCGTGTCGCCGTCGCGCCGCAACGCCGCGGCGACGCCGGTCACCGGATATTCGATCGAGCGGCGGATGCGGATCTTGTCGTAGGCGGAGCGCAGGCCTGACGTATACTTAGCCCGCACCGCGGCGATGAATTCGCCGGCGCGCAGCGACAAAAAATATTTGCCGTCGCCGCGGGTCTCGGTCACCGGCTCGTCCTGGCGCGCATAACCGATATAGAGATCGGCGAGCGGCATCGTGCGGCGGCCCGAAGGCCCCGCCAAAGGGCCTGCAATGTCGATCTCGGCATCGAGCGTCAGCAGCGCCGGCGCCAGGTCGCCGCTGAAGGTGGCGAAGCAGACGCCGCGGCTTTTCGGCGCGACATGGCAGATGTCGCCGGTGGTTTTCAGGCAATGCTGATTGGCGTCGCGCCACCATTCGCTCTGATTGTAGAAAATGCAGCGCGTGTCGAGCGCGAGATTGCCGCCGACGGTGCCCATATTGCGGTGGGTCGGGCCGGCGATGTGAGCCGCGGCCTGCGCCACGACCGGATAATGCTTCGCCACATCGGGGTGCGCGGCGACTTCGGTGAGCGTAGCCGCGGTGCCGATCTCGAGCCGCTGCGCGTCGGCCTTGATGCCGCGCAATTCGGCGACACCGTTGATGTCGATCAGGACCGGCGGAGCGACGATGCCGCGGCGGATGTTGACCATGAGATCGGTACCGCCGCCGATCAGCCGGCTGTCGCCATGGGCGGCACGCGCCGCGACCAGTTCAGGAAGCGTCCGCGGCCGGACCAGGTCGAATTGCGGCAGCGCCTCCACTACGCACCGCCGTTCTGCTTGGTGCCATTGCCCGTGGTTCGCGCACGCTTTTCCAGCGCCGCAAAAACGCGGTCCGGAGTCACCGGCAGATCGTTGAAGCGCAGGCCGACGGCGTCGGCGATGGCATTGGTGAGCGCCGGCAGGAATGCCGCCAGCGAGCCCTCGCCGGCTTCCTTGGCGCCGAACGGCCCGTGCGGATCGATGCTCTCGACGATGCCGACTTCGATCGGCGGCGAATCCTGGATGGTCGGCACGCGGTAGTCGAGCATGTTGGCGGTGAGCATCAGCCCTTCGTGATAGGCCGCCTCTTCGCTCATGGCCTGGCCCATGCCCATCCATACCGAGCCCTGCACCTGGCCCTCGACGGTGAGGCGGTTGAGCGCCTTGCCGCAATCGTGCGCGACCCAGACCTTGTCGACGGTGACGACGCCGGTCTCCTCGTCGACGCTGACTTCGACCACCTGCGCCGAATAGCTGTAGCCCATGGTGCCGCCGATCGCCGAGCCGCGGTATTTCTTGCCGCCGTGGGATTCCGGAATCGTCGAGTAATTGCCGGTGACCGTGATGGTGCCGGTGTCTTTGAGCGCCTCGGTGACGACCTCGTTGAAGGTGAGGCCTTTGTCTTGCGCGCCGGCACGATAGAGCTCGCCCAAACATTCGATCTCGCCCGGCTTGGCTTCGAGTTTTCGCGCGGCGGCGGCGATCAGCACCGCTTTGAGATTTTGCGCAGCATCGATGGCGGCATTGCCGACCATGAAGGTGACGCGCGACGAATAGGAGCCGTTGTCCTTCGGCACCACTTCGCTGTCGCCGGTGACGACGCGGACGCGGGAAAGATCGAGCCCGAGCACTTCGGCAACCGATTGCGCTAAGATCGTGGTCGAGCCCTGGCCGATATCGGCGGCGCCGGACAGCACCACGATCGAGCCGTCGAAATCGAGCTTGATCTTGACCGTGGCGTGGGGCTCGCCGGTCCAGTTCACCGGCTTTGAAGCGCCGCTGATGTAATGCGAGCAGGCCATGCCGAGGCCCTTACCTTTTGCGAGCTTGCCTTTGCGGGCGTGCCAGCCGCTCTCGCGCTCGACCCAGTCAAGACATTCCGGCAGGCCGTAGCTGTTCACCATCAGATCGTTCTGCGTGAAGGTCGGCGCCCGCAACAGATTGGCGCGGCGCACGGCGAACGGATCGAGGCCAAGCGCGTGGGCCATCTCATCGAGCAGGCTTTCGAAGGCGAAGCGGATATCGACGGTGCCGTGGCCGCGGAACGCGCCGCACGGCGGCGTGTTGGTCAGCACCCGCTTGCCCAAATATTTGACGTTGTTGAGATCGTAGATCGCGTACAGCATCGAGCCGGCATAGAGGATGGTGACGACGCCATAGCCCGAATGCGCGCCGCCGCGCTGGATGCATTCGCATTCGACGCCGGTGATGACGCCGTCGTTGCGCATGCCGATCTTGAGCTTGATGTCGGTCTCCGGCCGGCCGCGATGGGTGATGAAGGTCTCCTCGCGGTTGACCATGATGCGCACGCAGCCGCCGACCTTGCGCGCCAAGAGCGCCGCGATCAATTCGACATTGAGCGTCTCGGTGCGGCAGCCGAATCCGCCGCCGACATGGGGTTTCACCACGCGGATGCGCGACATGTCCATGGCGAGGATTTGCGACAGCATCAGGTGCACGTAGTACGGCACCTGGGTCGAGGCGTGCACGGTGATGCGGTCGCGCACCACGTCGTAGTCGGCGACCGCAGCGTGCATTTCCATCTGGTTCTGGCACACCTCGGCGCAGTTGTAGGTGCCTTCGCGGATGAGATCGGCCGACGCAAACGCGGCGTCGACATCGCCGAGCTCGAACAGCACGTCGCGCTCGAGATTTTGCGGTTTTCGCTCGTGGATGGCGATGGCGTCCGGCGCCATCGCTTCGGCAGAGGTGTGATAGGCCGGCAGTTCGCGTACCTTCAACCTGATGCGCCGCAGCGCTTCCTTCGCGGTCGCATCGTCGATCGCGGCCACGGCGGCGACCGGCTCGCCGCGGTAGCGCACCCTGTCGCGTGCCAGCGGGTGCTCGCTACGGGCGATCGGCAGCACGCCGAAGGTTTTGTCGCAATCGGCACCGGTGACGATGGCTTTCACACCCGGCAGCTTCGCCGCTTCGGAAACATCGACTTCGAGAATTTCAGCGTGCGAATACGGGCTGCGGAAAATTCGTCCGGCGAGCATTCCGGGCGCGATGAGATCGGCGGTGTATTTGGCGCGCCCGGACACTTTCTCCGGACCGTCGATCATCGGCACGTAGTCGCCGATGTTATGGGCCGGCACGATCTCGTTCACGGTGAGACTCCGGACGCATGCAGCGCCGCGGCGTGCTGCACCGCTTCGATGATTTTGACGTAGCCGGTGCAGCGACAAATGTTGCTGCCGAGCGCGTCGCGGATTTCGTCGTCGCTCGGCCGCGGATTGCGGCGCAGCAGTCCGGCCGACGCCATGATGAATCCCGGCGTGCAATAGCCGCATTGCGAGCCGAGCTTTTCATGGAAGCCGCGCTGCACGGCGGAAAGGTGACCGTCGGTCGCCAGCGATTCGATGGTGTCGACGCGGCAGCCGTCGACCATTGCGGCAAGCGTCAGGCACGACAGCCGCGGGGAATCGTCGACCAGCACCGTGCAGGCGCCGCATTCGCCGCCGTCGCATCCCGTTTTCGTTCCGGTGAGTCCGACCTGTTCCCGCAAATAATCCAGCAGCAACACGTTGTCGGGAACCGCGTCGGTGCGGGCGCGGCCGTTGAGCGTGAGCTGCAGAATGCGCGCCATGGGATGCATCAATGGCTTCTTTTGTTGCGCTGACTCAATAGCAATAACCGCGATCGCGTTCAAACCCGGATTCCCGCACAGCCAGACTACACACTGGTCGGGTGGCGGCCTTGATCGCTTGGCTGCCAATTGTTCGTGTTGATAAGCTTGTCAAGGATCATAGACCGCCGGAGGCGGCGGCGCTTCGCGCCGTCCTTGACAAGCTTATCAACACGAACAGAAACGCTGTCCAAGCGATCAAGGCCGCTTTCTCTGCGCTTCCAAGAAAACGGCAGCTACACTTCGAACCGCGCGGTGACTTCCGCCGGAATCGGCTGCGATTTGATCTTCGACGGATCGGCCGCGTCGCGCGCCGCCCAGACGCGCGTCTCCTTGCCCTCGACCGCGAGCGCGCCGTGCACCAGCAACTGATGCTCGACGTCGAAACTCGAACGGCGGAACTCACTCACTCGCGACGTCAGCTCGACGACGTCACCGAACCGCGCCGGAGCAAGAAAGCGCGCGCCGGCATCGACCAACGGAATGCCCATGATGCCGTAGGTCGGGCCGAGCTCGTGCGGCTTCACGCCGAGTGCCGCCTCGAACAGGGTCCAGGTGCCCCAATCGAAGAACTCGAAGAAGCGGCTGTTGAAGACGATGCCGGCCGGGTCGCAATGGCCCCATTCGATCATGAACTGCCGTCGGTTGACGAAACTGGTCATTGGGGTCGTTTGGCGCCGGACTGTTTATGGCGGCCGGATCGAAGCCCGGCTGCAAGCTTGATGTCAAACGGCCAAGGCCGGACGCCCGCTGGAGGCCGTTGGTGGGCGTAAACAGGCGTAACCCATCGCAGAAGATTTGCCTACGGAAGCAGCAGGACCATTCCTATTCTTTCACGCTACCGCCTAGTAAATAGGCATTTTTCCTCCATCGCCGGATTCAAAATAAGCGCCAATGCTGTGGCGGCATTCGGCTCCGCCGATTCGCGCTGTCCGACCAGTCCCTTGTGGCGCTTCGCGGCTTGGCACGCTCCTTGCGATTTAGGGTTCTGCGGGACGGCGCCGGGCCGGTCGCGCGCGTCAAACACGAGGACATCGCGATGCTCAATCCCATAGGCGCGGTCGCCGGGCGACCGCCTCGCCGCTGGCTTGCCGCCACGGCGGGTCTTGCCTTCGGTCTCCTGGCGGCACTGCCCGCCAAGGCCGAGGATACGATCAAAGTCGGCATTCTCCATTCGCTCTCCGGCACCATGGCCATCAGCGAGACCACGCTGAAGGACGTGGTGCTGATGCTCATCGACGAGCAGAACAAGAAAGGCGGCCTGCTCGGCAAGAAGCTCGAAGCCGTCGTGGTCGATCCGGCCTCGAACTGGCCGCTGTTCGCGGAGAAGGCCCGCGAACTGATCAGCAAGGACAAGGTCGCGGTGGTGTTCGGTTGCTGGACGTCGGTGTCGCGCAAGTCGGTGTTGCCGGTGTTCAAGGAGCTCGACAGCATCCTGTTCTATCCGGTGCAATATGAGGGCGAGGAGAGCGAGCGCAACGTGTTCTACACCGGCGCCGCGCCGAACCAGCAGGCCATTCCGGCCGTCGATTATCTGATGAGCAAGGACGGCGGCTCGGTCCAGCGCTGGGTGCTGGAAGGCACCGACTACGTTTATCCGCGCACCACCAACAAGATCCTCGAAGCCTACCTCAAGCAGAAAGGGGTGAAGGACGAGGACATCATGATCAACTATACGCCGTTCGGCTTCTCCGACTGGCAGACCGAAGTCTCCAAGATCAAGGCGTTCGGCTCGGCCGGCAAGAAGACCGCGGTGGTCTCTACCATCAACGGCGACGCCAACGTGCCGTTCTATAAGGAGCTCGGCAACCAAGGCGTCAAGGCGACCGACATTCCCGTGGTGGCGTTCTCGGTCGGCGAAGAAGAGCTCGCCGGTCTCGACACCAAGCCGCTGCTCGGCCATCTCGCCGCGTGGAATTATTTCGAGTCGATCAAGACGCCGGCGAACGCCGCCTTCATCAAGGAGTGGCACGACTTCATCAAGAATCCGAAACGCACCACCAACGACCCGATGGAGGCGCATTACATCGGCTTCAACATGTGGGTGAAGGCGGTCGAGAAGGTCAAAACCACCGATCCCGACAAGGTGATCGAAGCGCTGCCGGGCACGCAGGCGCCGAACCTCACCGGCGGCGTCTCCACCTTGCTGCCGAACCATCACATCACCAAGCCGGTCTATATCGGCGAGATCAGGCCCGACGGCCAGTTCAACGTGGTGTTCAAGACCAAGGAGCTCATTCCGGGCGCCGCTTGGTCGCCTTACCTGCCCGGCTCGAAAGACCTCGAAGCCGATTGGGTGAAGCTCAAGTGCGGCAACTTCAACAAGGTGACGCAGAAGTGCGGCGGCGCGACCTAACGGCGGCACGCTGACGTTCAAGTTTGCGGGAAGGCGGCGATCCGCCTTCCCGCGCCATGTCCCCGGGATCTTTTTGCAATGCGTCTAGCTTGTCTCGCCGCGCTGCTGCTGGCCTTCGGCCTTGTCCTGGCCTGCACCAGCGCGCATGCGGCGAGCCTCGACGACGCCTTGGCGAAATTCACCACCGACGATTTCAGCGACACCAATGACGGCATCGGCGACGTCGCCGCGAGCGGCAGTCCGCGGGCGGAAGCCATCATCCGCGCCTTGCAAGACGGCCATCTCATGTTCAGCGCCGAGCGCAAGGCGGTCTATATCCAGGACGACGACGGCAAGCTGACCGACCCCGCGTCCGGACAACCGGTTGCCGGCGATCCTCCGGCCGATCTCGACAATGTCCGCATCAACAACCGGCTGCGCGGCAGCATCGACGCCGCGCTCGGCGCGCTGACCTTGATGTCGCCCGATCCGGGCAAGCGGCTCGACGCGGCGGAGGCGGTGTTCAAGTCGCGCGACCAAAGCGCGCTGCCGACGCTCGAAAGCGCGATCGAGAAGGAACAGGATGCGCGCATCAAGCGGGTGCTGATGCAGGCGCGCGCGGCGATCTTGCTGACCAGCGACGACGCCAAGGACGAGGACAAGCTCGCCGCCGTCGCCGTGATCCAGCAGCGCGGCGATCAGGATGCGCTCGGGCTTCTGCAAAGCCTTCCCTCCGGCACCGCGGCCCCGGTCGTCAAAGCCGCTGCCGGCGCCGCCGCCGCCATCCGCAATCGCTTGGGCATTTGGAACGCGGTGCAGAACGCCTGGTACGGCATTTCGCTCGGCTCGGTGCTGCTGCTCGCGGCCATCGGCCTTGCCATCACCTTCGGCGTCATGGGCGTCATCAACATGGCGCACGGCGAAATGGTCATGATCGGCGCCTATGTGACCTTCGTGGTGCAAGACGCGATCCGAACGCACAATCCGGCGCTGTTCGACTACTCGCTCGCCATCGCTATTCCGCTGGCGTTCCTGGTCGCCGGCCTTATCGGCATCCTGATCGAGCGCTGCATCATCCGTTTTCTCTACGGCCGGCCGCTGGAAACGCTGCTGGCGACCTGGGGGCTTTCGCTCATCTTGCAGCAGGCGGTGCGCACGACGTTCGGTCCAAACAACCGCGAGGTCGGCAACCCGTCGTTCATGAGCGGCGCCTTCGACCTTGGCGGCATCACCATCACCTATAACCGGCTGTGGATCATCTGCTTTGCGCTCGCGGTCTTCGTCGCGCTGCTCGGGCTGTTGCGCTTCACCCGCTTCGGCTTGGAAATGCGCGCGGTGACGCAAAACCGCGCCATGGCGGCGTCGATGGGCATCCGCACCAGCAGGGTCGATGCGCTGACTTTCGGCTTGGGCTCGGGCATTGCCGGCATGGCCGGCGTGGCGCTCTCGCAGATCGACAATGTCAGCCCCAATCTCGGCCAAGGCTACATCATCGACAGCTTCATGGTCGTGGTGTTCGGCGGCGTCGGTAATTTGTGGGGCACGCTGGTCGGCTCGTTCGTGCTCGGCATCGCCAACAAATTCCTCGAACCCGTCGCCGGCGCGGTGCTCGGCAAGATCGCCATCCTGGTGCTGATCATCCTGTTCATCCAGAAACGGCCGCGCGGCATGTTCGCGCTCAAGGGCCGGGCGGTCGAGGCATGACCTCGCACATCCTCATTCGCTCGCTCGATCGCGGCGCGATGATTTTCCTCATCGTCGTCGCGGCGATCGCAGTCGCGGTGCCGATCCTCAATCTGGCGGTGCCGCAGTCCTCAGGCCTGCATATACCGACTTATCTGGTGGCGCTGTTCGGCAAATATATCTGCTACGCGCTGTTGGCGCTGTCGATCGACCTGATCTGGGGCTATTGCGGCATTCTCTCGCTCGGCCATGGCGCGTTCTTCGCGCTCGGCGGCTATGCCATGGGCATGTATCTGATGCGCCAGATCGGCAGCCGCGGCGTCTATGCCGATCCGATCCTGCCCGACTTCATGGTGTTCCTGAACTGGAAGGAATTGCCGCTCTATTGGTACGGTTTTCAGCATTTCCCCTACGCGCTGCTGATGATCGTCGCAGTGCCGGGCGCGCTCGCTTTCGTGTTCGGCTGGTTTGCGTTCAGGAGCCGCGTCACCGGCGTCTATCTGTCGATCATCACGCAGGCGCTCACCTACGCGCTGATGCTCGGCTTCTTCCGCAACAATTTCGGCTTTGGCGGCAATAACGGGCTGACCGACTTCAAGGACATCTTTGGCTTCAACGTGCAGGCGGAATCCACGCGCAACGTGCTCTTCTCGATCTCCTGCCTGGCGCTGATGGCGGGCTTCCTGGTCTGCCGCGCCATCGTCACCTCGAAATTCGGCAAAGTCCTGATCGCCATCCGCGACGCCGAGGCGCGCACGCGCTTCCTCGGCTATCGGGTGGAATCCTACAAGCTGTTCGTGTTCACTCTGTCAGCCTGCATGGCCGGCATCGCCGGCGCGCTTTATGTGCCGCAGGTCGGCATCATCAATCCGGGCGAATTCGCGCCCGGCAATTCCATCGAGGCGGTGATTTGGGTCGCGGTCGGCGGCCGCGGCACGCTCACCGGCGCAGCGCTTGGCGCCGTGCTGGTCAACTACGGCAAGACCTATTTCACATCGGGCGTGCTGGCGCCGTACTGGCTGTTCATGCTCGGCAGCCTGTTCATCGGCGTGACGTTGCTGCTGCCGCGCGGCGTCATCGGCACCTTGCACCACTGGACGGCGCTGCGCCGCGCCCGCGTCTCGGCCGCCGCCGAAGACGGCGTCAGGGAGCCGCTGCCGGCGGAATGACGATGGAAGCACTCACCACCGCGCTCCTCTATCTCGACGGCGTCAACGTGTCGTTCGACGGATTCAAGGCGCTCAACAATCTGTCCTTCACCATCGCGCCCGGCGAGATGCGCGCCATCATCGGCCCGAACGGCGCCGGCAAGACCACGATGATGGACGTGGTCACCGGCAAGACCCGGCCCGACAGCGGCGATGTCATGTTCAACGGCGTCTACAATCTCACCAAGCTCGACGAGACCGAGATCGCCAATCTGGGCATCGGCCGCAAATTCCAGAAACCGACCGTGTTCGACAGCCATACTGTGTTCGACAATCTCGAATTGGCACTGAAAGGCGATCATCGCGCGCGCGCTACGCTGTGGTGGCGGGAGACGCTTCCCGAGCACCGCCGCATCGACGAAATTTTAGAAACGATCCGCCTCACTCCCGTTCGCGACCGTCTCGCCGGCAGCCTGTCGCACGGCCAGAAACAATGGCTCGAAATCGGCATGCTGCTGGCGCAGGATCCAAAGCTGCTTTTAGTCGACGAGCCGGTCGCCGGCATGACGGATGCGGAAACGCGGCAGACCGCGGAGCTGCTCAAGGAGATCGCCAAGGAGCACACCGTCGTCGTGGTCGAGCACGACATGACCTTCGTGCGCGACCTCGGCGTCAAGGTGACGTGTTTGCACGAAGGCTCGGTGCTGGCCGAAGGCTCGATCGACCAGGTGTCGCAGAACGAGCGTGTCGTGGAAGTTTATTTGGGGCGCTGATCATGTTGGACGCGCAAGCTATCGATCTGCACTACGGCGCGGCGCAGGCGCTGCGGGCGGTGTCGCTCAAGGCGGAGCCCGGCAAGGTCACCTGCGTGCTCGGGCGGAACGGCGTCGGCAAGACCAGCCTCCTCGATGCGCTGGCCGGCCAGCAGGCGGTGAGCCGCGGCACCATCACTTGGGAGGGCAACGACATCACGGCGCTGAAGCCGCCGGAGCGGGCACGGCGCGGCATCGCTTATGTGCCGCAGGGCCGCGAAATCTTTCCCTTGCTCACGGTCGAGGAAAATCTGCGCACCGGTTTTGCGCCGTTGCCGCGCGACGAGCGCAGCGTGCCCGACGACGTGTTCGCGCTGTTCCCAGTGCTGGAATCCATGCTGCGCCGACGCGGCGGCGACCTCTCGGGCGGCCAGCAGCAGCAGCTCGCCATCGGCCGCGCGCTGGTGATGCGGCCGCGGCTGCTCCTGCTCGACGAGCCGACCGAAGGCATCCAGCCGTCGATCATCAAGGATATCGGCCGCGCCATCACCTATCTGCGCTCGCTCGGCAAGATCGCCATCGTGCTGGTCGAGCAGTATCTCGACTTTGCCCGCGAACTCGGCGACCATTTCGCCGTCATGGACCGCGGCGCTGTCGTCTATTCCTGCAACCGCGACGATCTCGACGAGGGCGCGCTCAAGCGCGCCATGGCGATCTGATGCGCGATATGTGATGGCCGATCCGATGCTGGGGAGCGCGCCGCTACGCAACGAAATCTTCGCCGGCAACCGCGCCGTCGGCAAAGTCGCGTTCACCGTCGCGGCCGGGCCTGGCGGCAGCCGGCGCGGCCGGGTCCACGAGGCTGGCTCGCTGCGGGTGCGCTTTCCGAACGGCAATAGCCATGCCGCGCTGGAAGCCGTCATCGTCAACACCGGCGGCGGCATGACTGGCGGCGACCGTTTCGACATCGACATCGAGGTCGGCGCCGGCGCGCAGCTGACCGTCACTACCGCCGCGGCAGAGAAAATCTACCGCTCGCTCGGGCCGGACACGGATATAGGCATAAAGCTCGACGTCGGTCCCGGCAGCGCATTGGCGTGGTTGCCGCAGGAGACGATCGTCTTCGATCAGGCACGGCTGCGGCGTAGCATCGATGTCGCCCTCTCCCGCGACGCCAAGCTGCTGTTGGCGGAAGCCGCCGTATTCGGCCGTTCCGCCATGGGCGAAACGGTGGTCCAGGGACACTTTTTCGACAGCTGGCGCCTGCGCGTCGGCGGCGCACTGGTGTTCGCCGAGACGCTGCGTCTCGACGACGATATTGCGCAACGCCTGGCGCAATGCGCCATCGCGGGCGGCGGCGTGGCCGTCGCAAGCGTCATCAAATATCCCGGCAATGACGCCGATGCCGCCGCGATCCACGCCATGCAGGATCATTTTGTGGGCGAAGTCGGCGTATCCGCCTGGAACGGGCTCGTCGTCGCGCGGCTGGTCGCGGCCGATGGCGCGGCGCTACGCCGTGATCTCGTCGCTGTGCTCACCGCGCTCGATGCCGCGCCGTTGCCGCGGCTGTGGCTGAACTGAAAGGGCGCCATGCAGCTCACCCCGCGCGAGAAAGACAAGCTACTGATCGCCATGGCGGCGATGGTGGCGCGGCGGCGGCTGGAGCGCGGCGTCAAGCTCAACCATCCCGAAGCTGTGGCGCTGATCTCCGACTTCATCGTCGAAGGCGCGCGCGACGGGCGCACCGTCGCCGAATTGATGGAGGCCGGCGCCCACGTCATCGGGCGCGCCCAGGTGATGGACGGCATTGCCGAGATGATCCCCGAAATCCAGGTCGAGGCGACGTTTCCCGACGGCACAAAACTCGTCACCGTGCACGAACCGATCCGATGAGGTGCAGATGATCCCCGGTGAATATTTCATCGAGCCCGGCGAAATCGAGCTCAACAAAGGCCGCAAGACGCTGACGCTCACTGTCGCGAACAGCGGCGATCGGCCGATCCAGGTCGGCTCGCACTATCACTTCTTCGAGACAAATCCGGCGCTGCAATTCGACCGCGCCAAGGCGCGCGGCATGCGCCTCGATATTGCGGCCGGCACCGCAGTGCGTTTCGAGCCCGGCCAGAGCCGCGAGGTGACGCTGGTCGCAGTTGCGGGCGCGCGCACCGTCTACGGTTTCCGCCAGGCTGTCATGGGAAAGCTGAAGAAATGACGCGGCGCAAAAACGCGACCGTCAGAATCATGACGGGCGAGCTTGCGCCCGCCCGTCACGTTCACAGCGCTGCTATCCGCTGCTGGGAACCAGGATCAAATCTACCACGTGGTGCCTTGCCGATAGCGGCTCCGCACCCAGGCCGACCCGACCTTGGCGATCGTCACATCCGGCAGAACCAAACGCGAGCGATCTGAGAACGAGGATACCGCGAAGCCACGCGAACACAAGTTAAAGCCGCCATGAACGTCGACGCCATCACGCTGGGGATAACACTGGGGATTGCAGCCATGGCGACGTACCTTGCGCAAAAGCTTACTTTTTGGTATTTGTAATACTAACGTCTCCAAGTAAGGAATGGTCATGAGGAGCTTCCCGGCCAAGCTGACGTCGAAGGCGCAGGTCACGCTGCCCCTGGAAATCCGCAAGTCGCTCGGCGTCGGCCCCGGCGACCGCATCGAATTCTTTCTGCACCGCACCGGCGAGGTTTTTGTCTTGCCGCGGAACCGGCCGGCCGCGGCGATCCTCGGCAAAGGCGCGGCCTTTGCCCGGCCGGTGACACGCGAGGAGAGCGACCGCCTGGTCGGCAAGGCTATGTCCGCGCGCGGCAAAGCGGCGTCGCCGCAGCCATCGCATAGTCGGCGCAAAGCCGGATGATCGGCGTCGACACCAACGTTCTGGTCCGCGCGGTCGTTGCCGACGACGCGCAGCAAGCGGCGCACGCCGCCCGCTTCCTGCGCGCCCGCGACGAAGCGAATCCAGCCTTCATCAATCCGGTCGTCGCCGCGGAATTCGTCTGGGTGCTCCGCGCCGCGTATCGGATGCCGCGGCACGTTATCGTCGACATCCTGCGCGCGATGATCGAGAGCGCGGCTTACGCGTTCGGCGAGCGCGAGGCGGTACTGCGCGCCTTTCACGATTACGAAAGCGGCGTCGGCGACTTTACCGATCGCCTGATCGCCGAAATCAACGACGCCAACGGCTGCACAGCCACGGTGACATTCGACGCCGAGGCCGCGAAAATTCCCCCATTCGCGCCGATGCCTGCGAGGTAAGTCATGCCGACGACGATGTCTCGTTCCGTTTACGCCGACATGTTCGGCCCGACCACCGGCGACCGCGTGCGGCTTGCCGACACCGATCTCATCATCGAGGTCGAGAAGGATTTTTGCACTTACGGCGAGGAGGTGAAGTTCGGCGGCGGCAAGGTAATCCGCGACGGCATGGGCCAATCGCAAATCACCAACCGGCAAGGCGCCGTCGACACCGTCATCACCAATGCGCTGATCCTCGACCATTGGGGCATCGTCAAAGCCGACGTCGGCCTTAAAGGTGGCAAGATCTTTGCCATCGGCAAGGCGGGCAATCCGGACATCCAACCCGGCGTCACCATCGTCATCGGGCCGGGCACCGAGGTGATCGCCGGCGAAGGCAAGATCCTCACCGCCGGCGGTTTCGACACCCACATCCATTTCATCTGCCCGCAGCAGGTCGACGAAGCGCTGATGTCGGGCGTCACCTCGTTGCTCGGCGGCGGCACCGGCCCGGCGCACGGCACCTTCGCCACCACCTGCACGCCCGGCCCGTTCCACCTCGCGCGCATGATCCAGGCGGCGGACGATTTTCCCGTCAATCTCGGCTTTGCCGGCAAGGGCAATGCGTCGCGGCCGGCGGCGCTCGAGGAAATGATCAAGGCCGGCGCCTGCGCGCTGAAGCTGCACGAGGACTGGGGCACAACGCCGGCGGCGATCGACTGCTGCCTCTCGGTCGCCGACGACTACGACATCCAGGTGATGATCCACACCGACACGCTCAACGAATCCGGCTTCGTCGAGGACACCATCAAGGCGTTCAAGGGCCGCACCATCCACGCCTTCCACACCGAAGGCGCCGGCGGCGGCCACGCGCCCGACATCATCAAAGTCGCCGGACTAAAGAACGTACTGCCGTCGTCGACCAATCCGACGCGGCCCTACACCAAGAACACCATCGACGAGCATCTCGACATGCTGATGGTGTGCCATCACCTCGATCCGTCGATCGCGGAAGACCTGGCGTTCGCCGAAAGCCGCATCCGCAAGGAGACCATCGCGGCAGAAGACATTCTTCACGACCTCGGCGCGCTGTCGATGATGTCGTCGGATTCGCAAGCCATGGGCCGGCTCGGCGAAGTCATCATCCGCACTTGGCAGACCGCCGACAAGATGAAGAAGCAGCGCGGGCGCTTGCCGCAGGAGAAAGGCGACAACGACAACATGCGGGCAAAACGCTACGTCGCCAAATACACCATCAATCCGGCGATCGCTCACGGCGTATCGAAGCTGATCGGCTCGGTGGAGAAAGGCAAGCTCGCCGACCTCGTGCTGTGGTCGCCGGCATTCTTCGGCGTCAAGCCGGATTGCATCATCAAGGGCGGCTCCATCGTCGCCGCACCGATGGGCGATCCCAACGCCTCGATCCCGACGCCGCAGCCGGTGCATTACCGACCGATGTTCGGCGCCTTCGGCCGCGCCCGCTCCGCGTCGTCGGTGGTGTTCGCCTCGAAGGCCGCGGTGCAGTCGGGCTTGCGCAAAAAACTCGGCATCGAGAAGGAGCTTTACGCGGTGCAAAATACCCGCGGCAAAATTTCCAAGAAAAGCATGATCCACAACGACGCCACGCCGGATATCGAAGTCGATCCGGAAACTTACGAGGTGCGCGCCGACGGCGAACTTTTGACCTGCGCGCCGGCGGAAGTCTTGCCGATGGCGCAGCGGTATTTCTTGTTCTGAACCTGTCATGCCCCGCGTAGGCAGGGCACCCAGTACACGCAGGCGTCTACGCATGACATTGAAGCCAGCGCATACTGGGTCGTCCGCCTTCGCGGACGATGACATGCACGATGACACGGAAGGGTTCTTGACGCTCGCCTCGCGAATCTTCAAGCTTCCCCCATGGCGGATTTTTCGACGTCGGTGCTTGCGGTCCGAGGCTGCCGCATCCGGCTGATGCGTGGCGGGACCGGCAGCCCGCTCGTTGTTTTGCACGGCGCGTCCGGCGCAAATGTGCTGCCGTTCATGCAGCAGCTGGCGCAAAAATTCGACGTCATCGCGCCGGAACATCCGGGCTTTGGCGAGTCCGACACGCCGGACTGGCTCGATAATATCCACGACCTCGCCTATTTCTATCTTGACGTGCTCGACGAACTGAAGCTCAAGGACGTCAACCTGGTCGGGCTGTCGTTCGGCGGCTGGATCGCCACCGAGCTCGCCGTGCGCAACACGCAGCGCCTGGCCTCGCTGACGCTTTCCGGCGCCGCCGGGCTTTATCTCGCCGGCGTCGAGCAGCTCGATCCGTTCCTGCGCGGCGACGAGCAGCGGCTGCGCGATTTCTTCTACGATCAGAAAAAAGCCGACGACATCGTCTCGCGCGCGCTGCGGCCGGAGCTGGAAGACGTCACGCTGAAGAACCGCACCACGGTGGCCAAGATCGCCTGGCAGCCGCGCGGCCACGATCCGAATCTGCCCAAATGGCTGCACCGCATCGACGTGCCGACCTTGCTGATCTGGGGCGACCACGATCGCATGTTCCCGAAGGAGCACGCGCTCGCCTATCAGAAGGCCATTCCCGGCGCCAAAGTGGTGATCGTGCCGGAATGCGGCCACGTTCCGCAGATCGAGAAGCCGGACGCTTTTGTCGCCGCGCTGGAAACTTTTTTGGGCGTGCGCAAGAAGGCCGCATAGGATCGCACCATGAAGTTCTTCAACTTCCATCTGATGCCGTATGCGCATGTCGATCTCGACGCCATCGCCAAGAACGGCTCGGCCTGGGTGACCTTCTCCAACAGCCACTACGATCCCGAGCTCGGCGCCGAGCTCTATCACGACTATCTCGACCAGATGGAATTCGCCGACCAGCTCGGCTTCGACGGCGTCTGCCTCAACGAGCATCATCAGACCGCCTACGGCATGATGCCGATCCCCGGCGTGCTGGCCGGCGCGCTGGCGCGCAGCGTCAAGCACGCCAAGATCGCGATCCTCGGCCGCGCGCTGCCGCTGCAGAACAATCCGCTGAACATCGCCGAAGAATACGCGATGCTCGACAATCTCACCCGCGGCCGCATCATCGCCGGTTTCGTGCGCGGCATCGGCGCCGAATATCACGCCACCGGCATCAACCCGGCCACTTCGCAGGAGCGTTTTGCCGAGGCGCACGACCTGATCGTGCGGGCCTGGACCGAGCCCGGGCCGTTTTCCTATTCCGGAAAACATTATCAGTTCCGCTACGTCAATCCGTGGCCGCGGCCGTATCAGAAGCCGCATCCGCCGATCTGGATTCCGTCGCAAGGCTCCGGCTCGACCATCCGCTGGGCGGCGAAGATGCGCTACACCTATTGCCAGACGCTCAGTCCGATCGCGGCGGTGGCGAAATTTTTCCAGCTCTATCGCGACGAGGCCGACAAGGCCGGCTACCAGGCTTCGCCCGACCAGCTCGCCTGGTCGAACACCATCTATGTCGGCGAGACCGACAAGAAGGCGGTGAAAGAGGCCAAGCCGCATCTCGAAGCGCTGGTCAATTATCTTTTGAAAATGCCGACCGAGATGCTGCTGCCGCCGGGCTACACCGACACCGCCTCGATGAAGCGCGTGCGCGCCGTCAAGGTCACCGGCAAGACGGCTTCGATCGAAGAGCTTATTGCATCGGGCGTTGTGATCATCGGCAGCCCCGAAACGGTGCGCGAAAAGCTCGCCGAATACCAGGATCTCGCCGGCTTCAACACTTCGCTGACCAAGACCCAGTTCGGCACCATGCCGAACGAAATGGCGCGCGCCAACATGACGGCGATCGCCGAGGAAATTTTGCCGCACTTCCGCGAGCGCCTGCCGCAACGCGCGGCCAAGGCCGCGGCGGAGTGATGGCGACCAGCGTCGCCTCTCCGCTTCCGTCATGGCCGGACTTGTTCCGGCCATCCACGTCTTTCTTTGCGGAGCCAGCCAAGACGTGGATGGCGTCCGCACTCCGACAGCGTCATCACGTTTGCGCTCAACAGCTTGAAATACGTGCCGTCGTTCTTCGCCATGGCCGCGCTCACCGTCGCCACCTGCGTCATGCCCGCGGCGCTGGTCGCGGGCAACGCCGCGGCCGCGCTGATGATTTACGCGCGGCGGCGCAAAACGCTCTGAGCTGCGTAGCTTCCGCAAAATAATTCGCAAGCGCCGTCCTCCTCCCTCTCCCCGGACGGGAGAGGGTCGGGGTGAGGGGGTTCGGAAGTTCGAGAAAAAGCCCCGGCATCCGAACCCCCTCATCCTGCCCTTCTCCCCTGCGGGGAGAAGGGACGCAGCGCGCCCGCTACGAATTGAGCCGCGACGTCGCAGCGACTGACGAGGCCGCGCCGCGAGGTGTTCGTCACTACTTGCGCCGCGCGACCGCCGCGATGCGACGCAATTCGGCGGCCACCTCCGCTTTGTTGCCTGCGGGGGCGCCGTCGAGGCCGGGAGTCCAATGATTGTCCGGCAAGCGCGCGCAACAATCGAGCGCGCTTGCCTCATCGCCCACGTGAGCGTAACTGTCCGCCTGGTAGAGTAGCGGGATCGCATGAGCCTGCCATTCTTTCGGATCGATGGCTTCACCGCGACGAAAATCCGCTAAGGCATTCGCGTGTTCGCCGAGCTCTCGATAGACCCTCCCGCGACAGCAAAATGCCGCTTGTGTTGGAGCAAGCTCGATGACCTTATCCATATCAGCAAGCGCCCGCCGCGGCTGACCCAGGTCGCTCCACACGAAATGCCGTGAGACATAGGGGCGGAAGTTATTCGGGTTCTCCTGCAGCCATTCATCGATAACCTCAAGGAAGCGCTGCGGATCGGCACGGCGGAGCTCGTGGAGCTCCAATATTTCCTCGGGCGAGCGTTCTTCCTTCATCATGGCGTGTTCCCGTTCGATCAATGATCAGGCGTCTACCCTGTTCCCGCCACAGTCCTGCGACACGCGGCCCATAATACATTCGCTGACTGTTCGGCCCTGTCCCCGATTGTAATCCTTTCCCATCTGGCCGCTTGTCCATAGGTCTATGCAATATTCGGTTGCTTCGGCCCACTCCGCTACACATTTCGGCCGGCCCGGATAAGGATTTCGCGGGATGGTAATAGGATTGGCGTTCGGCGGCGTAAACGGTGCAGGCGTTATCTCGGACGGCCAAGGGACCGGCGCTCCGCGCGGAACTACCCGGTCGAATGGGACTGGAAGGGTGAGTTGTGCGGGGATGACCGGCGCATTCTGATCCTCGATCACCGAATCGTCGGCGACACCACCCCGCGGCGCGAATTCGCCGCCGATGCTGCCCGGCGCTCCAGCAGGCCAGCGCGGGTGCTTCAGAGGATCCCAATCGGCCTTCAGGAGACTGCTCGCTCCTAGTTGCCGCGCCAAGTCGACGATCTCACCCGCGTTCAGCGCTGCTTTTGTCAGCGCGGGCGGATCGGGAAACTGCAGATGCAGCGCCACGATCTGCGCATGGAGAATGTCGCCACGGTTTAGAGCTCGGGCAACCGAAGCAATGCCGCCTATCTTCGCATTGCAATCGACGGGCAGGCCGTAGCGGTCACTTAGGTCGCGATTGAGATCAGAGACCGGCCGCGGCTGCCATCGTCCGGGTTGATCCTGGTTCACTTCAAGCAAATGCACGTCGTCCACAAATAATCCCGTTTCGCCACGGCACACTCCGGCCCCGGTTACCGGGGACAGGGAAAAGCGTCGTCCCAATTGGGGCATGCCGTTCCTCCAATCAAACTATGCGACAAGAACTTTCTCTACGCAGTGTCGGGCAAGCGCTTCTGTTCTCGCGACGCCGGCGCGTCCGAGTTTTGCCAAAAGCCACGCTCACGAAATCACTCCTAAAAAAGAGGAGTGGAGCGCCGGGAGGCGCCGGGTCGTGGGCCACGCCACGCGGACGGATGTTGCCACCCGCCCACGCTTCGGGCGTGGCGCGCGCCACAGAACGATCCGCTTGCACGAACCGCCTGCTTCGGGCGCGCTGCGCCTCCCGGCGCTCCACCACCGTTCTCCGCCGCGGCTGTCGACCGCCGCCGCGCGAGCCCCGCTCCCGCCCCGCGGGCGACCGACAGCGTCAACCGGCGTCCTCACGATAAGCGGGAAGATTCGTATTCATAATGGGAATATAGGCCTGCTGTCAAGTATAAATTCCTAGATCGCAGATACACCAACACATTTGAACCTCCGCCGCGCTCGGCTGTCAGACCAATAGGTCCAAGCTTCGGACACCAGCGAATGCCGCAGGAGAGTGTCATGAAATGCGCCAACCCCACCTGCAATCACAGCATCGGCCTCGTCTCCCACCGCCGCGGTTTTTTCGGCAAGCGGCCCTATTGCTCGAAAGGGTGCCGCGACCACATCGCAGTCGAGTCGGCGCTTAAGTGCGAACGCGCCACCACTTATTTCGAATGGCTGTTCATGCAGCCGGTGACTCTGCAGCCGAGACTGGCGGTCGCGGCGGTTCGCGTCAGGGGGCGCTGAGGCAGCGCGTAGGATGAGTAGAGCGAAGCGAAACCCATCAAATTCGCGAGAGCAAGATGATGGGCTTCGCAAGGGCTCAACCCATCCTACGAGCTGCCATTGGGGTGGTCACCCAGAAACTCTAACGAATGCTATACTGGTAGCCCCGGCGGGACGCATGACAACACCACTGCAACCATCAGAGCTTCACAAAGGGCCAATTCGGCACCCGGTTCTGCCCGATAGCTTTGTGGATCGTATCAAGGCATTCAAAGCGATCTTGAGCGACGTAGATCCGACGCCGCTCGAGACCGCTATCGATAACTTCAAACGCGATACCCATCCCGAGGAAGAAATCGCCATCTGGGAGCGCATTGCAAACACGTATCAACTATTTCTTTCGCACAATCCAATCGGCGATCCAGCAATCAGGAAAGAGGTTTTTGCAGTCCTTATCGGCGCCTCGATGGGCTCGGAAGATTGGCGCCACATCAAGAAATTGAATAGCGATCAAATCAACTCTCTCGTCGCCAACTACCGCGGATTGTGAGCGAGCGTAGCCGGATTGAGCAGCGCGAAATCCGGGTATTGACGGTGAGGCTTGCCTCGGATTTCGTTTCGCTCAATCCGGTCTACGCTTGCTTTGCTTTTGGTGGTATCGTGAAATAAAGGGCCGTCGCGATCTTCGCAAATCACAGCGGGAGTCTTAATTAATGAACCTATTAATTCGCTTAAGCAGCAGGGCTCTCCTAATCCCCTTACGCAACGTACTGCTCGCCGCCAATGGATGCCTTTTGCTCATGGGTATTCCGGTCTTGGGCGGCAGTCTTACAATTGGAAAAATAGGGATTGCAATCGTGCTGATCTATCTTGTCATAGATTTTGCCTACCTTTCGCTCAGCTACCCGCAGCGAAAATTTTCCGAATACCTCGATCTGTTCAAGCACGGCTACCTCATTAGACGGGTACGGGAAAGATAATGTCCCGCCTGCTCGAAGAACACGATCTTGAGGAGCGCGTAGGATCGGTAGAGCGAAGCGAAACCCATCAAGTTCGCGCAGGCCGATGATGGGTTTCGCAAGGGCTCTACCTATCCTACGGACTCTGAAATTTGATCATCGTACTGCGCGTCAGCGTGACGTTGCTGGTGATCCCCACCGGGCCGCCCTTGGCGAGCTGAAACGCCGCGTATTGCTCGTGATAGACGTCCTCGCCCGCCGAGCAGTCGACCGGAACGACGACCTTGTAGCCGCGCTGCACCGCTTCCTGCGACGTGCCGACGGTGGCGCCCTGGAACGAGTTGCCGCAGACGATCACGGTCTTGATGCCGGCCTGCTTGAGCACCGGCTCGAGCGTCGAGCCCAAAAACTTGTCCGGCCCGCCCTGGCGGTACCATTCGCCGGGGCGCGGTTTGATCGCCGGATCCATGACGTCGTCGGGCGTCGCCTTGCCGTTCGAGCCGACCAGGCTGTACCAGACCACCATGTCGTGGGCGCGCGCTTCGTCGTGCATGCGCTTGATGGTCGGCATCGCGGCGACGCAGCGCGGCCGCGCGGTGCAGCCGGCTTTCATGATGTCGAGCAACAACAGCGCCGTGGTCGCCGGCTCGACCGTGACCTCTTTCAGCTCCGGCGGCGGCGGCGCAACCGCCGTGCTCCAGTCTGAAATGACATCGGCGACGGACGGCGATCCGAGGAAAGCGGCAATGACCGCGCCGCCGATGGCGGCGAAGCGTGACGGCGTCATGATGGGCTCCCGGTGGCTGTGGCAGGAGCGACGAAGATAGAACGGGCGGTCCGTTCGGGCTATAGCGCGTAGCCCGGATTGAGCAACGCGAAATCCGGGATTGACGGTGAGGCTCGTCCCGGATTTCGTTTCACTCAATCCGGGCTACGGCGTTACCAGCCATCCGGGTGGGTGCGACAAGGCGGGCCGACCGGCTGACACGCGTCGCTGATGATCGGCGGCGCGGCGTAGTAGGTCGCCGCATGGCCGCGCGCGTGATGCTCGGTCGCGGCCGACGCGGCCGACGCGGCCGACGCCGTGAGCGTGGCGCTGAGAACGATTGCGGCAGCACGCGCGATTTTTGTCATGCTCGGCATCCTGGTTCTCCTGGTTGGGGCATATGGCCCGCCTGCGGTCCCTTACCGAACAGATGGGGACGGAAATCGACGGCGCCAAGCTCGCCTCCCTCTCCCCAAATGGGGGGTTGGGGCGAGGGGGTTCGGAAGCTCAGGAAAAAGCTCCGGCGTCCGGCCCCCCCTCATGCAGCCGCGCTTGCTATGAACATTTGGGGCCATATTTAGGGTTTTGCGGAGTGGCACAGCCGATCGGCTGTCTCAGGAGGGGCCAGACATGGCTTATGGCTTTCTCGATATCGCGGCGACCGCGAGCGTGAAGGAAGCGCAGCGGGAAAACGGCAGCGCCGATTATTGGGCTTGCTTCCACGGCGACCGGACCTTCGACAGCTTCACCGAAAGCGAAGCCGCGTTCATTGCCGCGCGCGACAGCTTCTTCATGGCGACGGTTTCGGAAAGCGGCTGGCCCTATGTGCAGCATCGCGGCGGGCCGCCCGGCTTCATCCGCATGCGCGACGACAAGACCTTGGCGATCGCGGATTATCGCGGCAACCGGCAATACATCACCGTCGGCAATGTTGCGGCCGGCGGCCGCGCCTCGCTGATCCTGATGGATTATGCCAACCGCCGGCGGCTGAAAATTTTCGCTCACGTCGAGATCAAGAACCTGGCCGACGATCCGGAGCTCGCCGCCGCGGTGGCGACGCCCGGCTACAAGGCAAAGCCGGAGCGCGTGCTGCTCTTCCACCTCGACGCCTTCGACTGGAATTGCCCGCAGCACATCACGCAGCGCTTCACCGAAGCCGAGATCGACGCGGCGCTGGCGCCGGTGCGCGAGCGTATCGCTCGGCTCGAAGCGGAGAACGAGGCGCTGCGCGACAAGCTCGCGCAACACGAAGGCGCTCGCTGTCAAAACGCGCCGCAATGACCATCTATAGGCGATGACGATCTCTAACTGGCTCATCGCCGCGCTGTGGCTGATCTTCGTCGCCTACTGGGCGGTCATGGGCGTGGGCGCGAAGAGGACGATTGACGCGCGCTTCCGGCGGAAACAGGTCGGATTGCTCGTGGCCGTCATCGTGCTGGTTGTCTTCGCCCTGCATTTCCCAGTGTTCCGTCATGACGCGCTGAATACGGTCAGCGGCGGCACGCTCACGGCCGCCATCGGCGTCTTGCTCTGCGCCCTCGGCATCGGGCTCGCCATCTGGGCGCGCGCCCATCTCGGGCGCAACTGGGGCATGCCGATGGCGCGCAAGGAAAGCCCGGAGCTCGTCACCAGCGGTCCTTACGCCTCCGTGCGCCATCCGATCTATACCGGCATGCTCACCGCCATGCTCGGCTCGGCGTTCGGCGAAAGCCCGCTCTGGCTGGTACCGCTCGTGCTGTTCGGGGTTTATTTCGTGTACAGCGCGCGGAACGAAGAGAAGCTGATGCTGCAGCAATTCCCGGAGCAGTATCGGGAATACATGAGCCAAACGAAGATGCTGGTGCCGTTCGTATTGTGAGAAAGCGGCCGTAGCTTACTCCTCATCCGCCCCCGCGATAGCGGGGGAGGGGGGACCACGCGAAGCGTGGTGGAGGGGGCGCCTGACGCGTCGCGTCGTTACCGTCGAAGAACGGGCTCAAGAGCCTAGGTAAAATTAGGACGTTTGTGTTGTGTTGAGGCCTGCGCCCCCTCCACCACGGTTCGCTCGCTTCGCGAGTTCCAGTGGTCCCCCTCCCCCGCTATCGCGGTGGCGGATTATTTTTGCGGCGGCTTGGCGGCGAACTCGGAGCCGCGCACGCACAGTTTTCCGCGCGGGTCCTGCCAGAGCTTTTCCGTCGCATGCAGATGGCCGATGGCGCGGGCGATAGTGACGAAATCGTAGCGCGCGAATTTTTCGGCGATGTCGGTGAAGTAGAGCGGCTCCTTGGCGATGACCTGCAAGATCTCGGCGCCGAGCGCCGCCACCGCAGCCTCGCCGCCAGTCTCGCCCGCCGCGTCCTTCTTGCCGCCCACATAGTCGTCGATCCTGGCGCGGTCGGCATAGGCGTAGGTGATGCGCTCGTAATATTCGCGCGGGATGTTTTCCGGAATGGTTGCATCGATGCCGACTTTTGCGCCGGTCGGCACCACGCCGTAGCCTTGCGGCAGGCTCGGATCGAGCGGTTTTGCACGCGCGTTCGACACGATCATGACATCGCGGTCGCCCTGCACGCGGGTGGCGATGGCCCATTCCACCTCGGTCGGATCGTTGACGTCGATATCGTCGTCGACCACGACGACGTGTTTGAGATCCATCACCGACAATGCGGCGAGCAGCGCGTTCTTGCCTTCGCCGGGCTGCTTCTTGATCGAGATCACCGCGTGCCAGAAGGCGCAGCCGCCGAGCGTGACATTGATGTCCTTGACCTGGACGCCGGCGGTGCGCAGCGCCGCGCGGATGGTGGCATAGCGCGTCGGCGCGGCGAGCCAGGTGTTCTCCCACGGCATGTGCAGATTGTAATAGATCGCGTCCTTGCGCATCGAAATCGCCTTGATGCGCACCAGCGGATTCCAATGCAGCCCGCCCATCAGCCGGGTGAATTCGCCGAAGCGGCCTTCGGGATATGTCCAGCCGGTCGGCAACACTTCGGCCTCGAGCACGATCTCGGCGTCGGCGATGTACGGGACGTCGACGGTCTGACAGGGCGCCAGCGCCACCGGCTCGCCGCGGATGCCGCCGGCGATCGCCATCTCGTCGACGCCGAGCGGGGCGCGATAGCCGGAGCCGGTGATCTCGACCGGGTGGGTGCCGATCGAGATCGAGATCGGCAGCGGCTCGCCGCGCTCGAGCGCGCGCTGGACGAACAGCCGCATATTGTTCGGCGTCACCAGGTCGATGCCGGTGAGCGCCTTTTCCTTGACGATGAAGCGGTAGATGCCGGAATTGAAGCCGAGCTCCGGATCGCGCGCGATTACCACGCCGGCGGTGATCATCGGCCCGCCGTCGTAGATCGACGACATCGGGATCGGCAGCTTGTAGAGATCGACGTCGTCGCCGACCAGCGTCACCTCGCGCGCCGGCGAGGTTTTGACGTATTTCGGCGGGATCGGCTTGGCGATCGCGGCAGATAGCTTGTCCTCGATATCGCGATAGGTCTCGGCGCCGAGCGCCATCATGGCGCGCTCGCGCGAGCGGATGATGCCGGAGACCACCGGCATGTCGTAGCCGATGACGTTGTGGAAATAGAGCGCGGTCTTGGCCTGGTCGACCAGCGTGGCGATATGGCGGATGTCGACCGGCTGGTGCAGATCGACCAGCTCGCCGGTCTGCCGCAAGCGGTCGAGGAATTGGCGGAAGTTTTCCTGCATAAAGCACTCCGCGCGGGTGGGTTGTTGCCGGGCGCGGGCTAAGCTACTGAGGCCTTTGCCCATTGTCATCATCCGCGGAGGCGGATGATCCAGTATTCACCGAACCCGCGGCGATTACTGGGTGCCCGCCTTCGCGGGCATGACAGCAAGAGGTGACAATGCGAGCCCTCGTTCTGCGAAAGCACGGCAGCCTCGACGATCTCGACGTCGTCGCTGACTACCCGACCCCCGAGGCCGGTGACGGCCACGTGGTCATCCGCGTGCGCGCGGCCTCGTTCAACTACCACGACGTGTTCACGGTGCGGGGCATGCCGGGCATAAAAGTGCCGCTGCCGGTGATCATCGGCCTCGATATGGCGGGTGAGATTGCCGAGGTGGGCACGGGCGTCAGCGGCTGGAAGGCCGGCGACCGCGTGCTGGTCAATCCGGTCAACAAGAAGAAAGGCCTGATGGGCGAGATGCTCGATGGCGGCATGGCAGAATATTGCGCCGTCGCGGCCGACCAGCTCGTCGCCATGCCGGCCGGCGTGAGTTTTGCGGAGGCGGCGTCGTTGCCGGTGGCCTATGGCACGGCGCATCGCATGCTGATCACCCACGGCACGGTCAAAGCCGGCGACAAGGTGCTGGTGCTCGGCGCCTCGGGCGGCGTCGGCACCGGCTGCGTGCTGTTGGCCAAGATGCTCGGCGCCGAGGTCATCGCCTGCGCGTCGAGCGCCGAGAAGCTCGAGCGGCTCAAGGCCATGGGCGCCGACGAGGTGATCGACTACACCAAGACCGACTGGTCGAAATGGGCGGTCGAAAAATACGGCAAGCCGCAGCGCCGCAGCTTCGACGGCGGCGTCGACGTGGTGATCAATTTCACCGGCGGCGACACCTGGGTGCCGTCGCTGCGCTGCCTCAAGCGCGGCGGCAAGCTGTTGGTCTGCGGCGCCACCGCGGGCTACGACCCGAAGGAAGATTTACGCTACGTCTGGAGTTTTGAGCTGCAAATCATCGGCTCCAACAGTTTCTATGACGACAATCTCGCCGCGCTGATGGAATTGATCGGCGCCGGCAAGATCAAGCCGGTGATCGACAAAGTGCTGCCGCTCGAACAAGCCCGCGAAGGTTTACGCCTGATCCAGGACCGTGAGGTCATCGGCAAAGTGGTGGTGACGCCGTGACGATTACCTCTCCCCGCTGCGCAGGGAGAGGTCGAGTGAGCGAAGCGAACGAGGGTGAGGGGGCCTCTCCGCGATTCTGAGCTTTGCGGTTTCTGGCGACGACGCTGGAGATGATAGCTAAAGTCTCGGCCCAGCCGAGAGGCCCCCTCACCCCAACCCTCTCCCCGCAAGCGGGGAGAGGGAGGAGCAAGCGGAATGCCTGACGACATCACCCTCGAACACGTCCAAGCGTTGATTACCCGCGCACCGTTTCATCAGTGGCTCGGACTCACCGTGCTCGCGGTCGGCGACGACAGCATCGAGATCAAGGCGACATGGCGCGAGGAATGGGTCGTCAACAAAGAGCGCGGCTACACCCATGGCGGAATTCTTGCGGCGCTGATCGATCTCGCCGCCGATTGGGCGATGGTGAAGCAGACCGGGCGCGGCGTGCCGACCATCGATCTGCGCGTCGATTATCACCGCGCCGCCATGCCGGGCGATCTTATCGCCCGCGGCAAGGTCATCCGCGGCGGCTCGCAGTTCGCCACCGCCGAGGCGCAGATTTTCGACAAGGACGGCAAGCTGATCGCCAGCGGCCGCGGCACTTATTTCACGGCGCCGCCGAAGCCGGCGTGAGCGCATGAGCGGGTTCGTCAATCTCGGCGATCTGATCCGGCGCGATCGCGACCTAAGCAAAATCGCGATCGTCGATCTCGGCGGCGAACAGAACCCGCGCGAGTTCACTTTCGCGCAACTCGACACGATGGCGAACGGCGTCGCCCGCGCGCTCGCCAAGCGAGGGTTAAAGCGCGGCGACAGGATTGCACTGCTCTCCGCCAATCGCGCCGAATATATCGCGGCCTATTACGGCATCATGCGTGCCGGCTTCGTCGCGGTGCCGGTGAATTTCAAATTCCCGCGCGACACTATTCATTTCATCATCCGCGACTCAGGCGCAAAACTCGTGTTCTGCGACGCGCCGCGCGCGGCGGACTGCCCCGCCGATATTCCGAGCGTCACATTCGGCGCGCCGTTCGACGCATTCCTCGATCCCGGCCCGTTCGACGCCGTGATACCGGCGCAAGACGAGCCGGCAATGTTTCTCTACACCTCCGGATCGACCGGCACGCCGAAGGGCGTCGTGCTCTCGCACCAAAGCCACATCTGGGTCGTCGAGACGCGGCTCGTGCCGGGGCTCGATCGCCATCGCTATCTGGTCGCCGCGCCGCTCTACCACATGAATGCGCTAGCGCTGGCAAAACTCGCCTGCGCGGCGCACGCCACCATCGTGCTGCTGCCGCAATTTTCCGCGCCTGCCTATATCGCGGCGATCGGACAGTATCGCTGCACCTGGCTCACCGCGGTGCCGCCGATGATCGCCATGATGCTGCGCGAAACCGCGGCATTGGCGGCGACCGACCTGTCCAGCGTGGAATTCGTGCGCATGGGCTCGGCGCCAGTCAGTGCGAGCCTGATGACGGCGTTGCGCGAGGCGCTGCCGCGCGCTTCGGTGACCAATGCCTACGGCACCACCGAGGCCGGACCGGTGGTGTTCGGGCCGCATCCGAAAGGTCTGCCGCAGCCCGAATTGTCAGTCGGTTACCCGCATCCTTTGGTTTCGCTGCGCCTCGTCGATGGCGATAACCGCGATGCCAACCAAGGCGTCCTGGAAATGAAATGCCCGGCCCTGATGCTCGGCTATCACAACCGCCCCGACGTCGCGCCGCCGCTGACGCCGGACGGTTTTTACATTACCGGCGACGTGTTCCGCCGCGACGCCGACGGCTTCCATTATTTCGTCGGCCGCGTAGACGATATGTTTGTTTCCGGCGGCGAGAATATTTATCCGGCCGACGTCGAGCGAATGCTGGAGCGCCATCCCGATATTGCGCAAGCGGCCGTGGTGCCCATCGACGACGACATCAAGGGCCAAAAACCGGTCGCCTTCGTCATCAAAAAACCCGGCCGTGCGCTCGACGGCGAGGCGGTCAAGCGTTTCGCGCTCGCCAATGCGCCGGCCTACCAGCATCCGCGCTTCGTCTGGTTCGTCGACGAATTGCCGCTCGCCTCGACCAACAAGCTCGACCGCGCGGCGTTGCATGCGATGGCGCAGCAAAAAATATCCAAGGAATGAAAGAGTGCGCGATCGGCTTTCTTCTCCCTCTCCCCAAGGGGGAGAGGGAGTTCGCGTGCGCAAGCCCGGTGCAACACACTTGCTCAAGCAGGTGCCGCATTCACCGTCTTCCCCGGCCACTTGCACAAATCAGCGATGATGCATTTCTCGCACAGCGGCCGGCGCGCGATGCAGGTATAGCGGCCGTGCAGGATCAGCCAGTGATGGGCGTGCAGCCGGTATTTCTCCGGCACGACTTCCATCAGCTTCATCTCGACGTCGAGCGGCGTTTTGCCGACCGCGAGCCCGGTGCGGTTGCCGACGCGGAAAATATGCGTGTCCACCGCGATGGTCGGCTCGCCGAAGGCGATATTGAGCACCACGTTGGCGGTCTTGCGGCCGACGCCCGGCAGCGCTTCCAGCGCCTCGCGGTCGTGCGGAACTTTGCCGCCATGCTTCTCGATGAGCTGCCGCGACAGCCCGATCACGTTCTTGGCCTTGGTGCGATAAAGCCCGATGGTCTTGATCAGATCGCGCACCTTGGCTTCGCCGAGCTTTGCCATCTCTTCCGGCGTATCGGCGAGCGCGAACAGAGCCGGCGTCGCCTTGTTGACGCCGGCGTCGGTCGCCTGCGCCGACAGCACGACGGCGACCAAAAGCGTAAATGGATTGATGTGCTGCAGTTCGCCGCGCGGCACCGGGTTGGCGGCTTCGAAACGGCGGAACGCTTCTTCGATCTCGGCTTCGGTCCATTGCGGCAGTTCGCCGTGGGCGGCCTTTACGTCGGCTTTGGCCTGCGCCTTGCGGTCCTTGAGCCGCGCCGCCTTACGCTGCCGGGCGGCCTTCAATCTTTGCTGAGACGTCTTTTGCTTGGGTGTTTTGCGCGCCATCTTGCCGGTATAATAACCACCATGGCCGACGACACCAGCGACCTGCCAGCCGAGCCCACGCTCTTTTCCGCGGTCATCACGCCGCATCGCTCGTTGAGCTCGACCGGTTTTCTGATCTTCATGCTGTGCATCGGCGGCATCAGTTTTGCGGCCGGCATGGTGTTCCTGATGCTCGGCGCCTGGCCGGTGTTCGGCTTTTTCGGCCTCGACGTGGCGCTGGTCTATTGGGCGTTCCGCGCCAATTATCGAAGCGCCCGCGCCTACGAAGAGGTGACGGTGACCGCCACGGAACTCACCGTGCGCAAGATCAGCCAGCGCGGCGAGGTGCGCGAATGGACGCTCAATCCGGTATGGGTGCGGCTCGACCGCATCGTGCACGAGGAATTCGGCATCGAGCGGTTGTTCCTGGTGTCCCACGGCCGCCGCCTGTCGATCGCCGGATTCTTGGGGCCCGACGAGAAGAAAAGTTTCGCCACCGCGCTGTCGGCAGCGCTGGGTGAGGCGAGACGCGGGCCGACGCGGACGACTATTTAGACCTCCCCCTGAAAGGGGGAGGAAAAGAGCGCAGAAACCGGGTGGTTTGAGCGATGATCACGGCCTAAATCGGGAGCAATCAATGGAGGCTCCCATGTTGTCACCCGATCGCATCCAAAACCCGATGCCGCTGGCGGCCGCGGCCGCCGATTATGACGTGGTGCGTCGCGCTATCGGCCATATCCGCGGCCACTGGCGCGAGCAGCCCGAGATCGAAGCCATCGCCGAAGCCGCCGGCGTCACGCCGACGGAACTGCATCATCTGTTCCGGCGCTGGGCCGGACTGACGCCGAAGGCGTTCCTGCAGGCACTCACGCTTGACGGCGCGCGGCAATTGCTGCGCGATTCCGCGAGCGTGCTCGACGCCACTTATGAGGTCGGTTTATCCGGCCCCGGCCGGCTGCACGATTTGTTCGTCACCCACGAGGCGATGTCGCCCGGCGAATGGAAATCGGGCGGCGAAGGCTTGACGGTTTTTTTCGGCTTTCACCCCTCGCCGTTCGGCAGCGCCTTGGTGATGGCGACCGAGCGCGGATTGGCCGGCCTGGCTTTCGCCGATCCCGGCGAGGAGCCCGCCGCGCTCGCCGACATGAAGGCCCGCTGGCCGCGGGCCACCTACGTCGAGAACAGCGCCCGCACCACAGCCATCGCCAGGCGCATTTTCGATTCCTCGCAATGGCAGCAGGACAAGCCGCTGCGCGTGGTGCTGATCGGCACCGATTGGGAAGTGCGGGTGTGGGAAACGCTGCTGCAAATCCCCATGGGCCGTCTCACCACCTATTCGGATATTGCCAGCAGGATCCACAAGCCTGCCGCCGCGCGCGCGGTCGGCGCCGCCGTCGGCAAGAACCCGGTGTCGTTCGTGGTGCCGTGCCACCGCGTCGTCGGCAAGTCCGGCGATCTCACCGGCTATCACTGGGGCATTACCCGCAAGCGCGCCATGCTCGGCTGGGAGGCGGGGCAGGTTGGGGCGGCGGCGTAACAGTCAGTACTGATTGACGCTTCCGCTGCAATTCGCGATACCCGGCCATCGATAGAGCCAAGGGTCAGTGAAATGCAGCGGCGGCGGCCGGTGATGCTGGTCATTCTCGACGGCTGGGGTTGGCGCGACGATCCCGCCGACAATGCCATCCGCCAGGCCAAGACGCCGACCTTCGACCGGCTGTGGCAGGACGGACCGCACGGCCTTTTGCGCACCTCGGGCAACGACGTCGGCCTACCCGGCGGCCAGATGGGCAATTCCGAGGTCGGCCATCTCAATATCGGCGCTGGCAGAGTGGTCATGCAGGATCTGCCGCGCATCGGCCGTGCGATCGAAAATGGCGACATCAAGCACGCGCCGGCGCTGGTCGATCTGATCGCAAAGCTCAAAAACAGCGGCGGCACCTGTCATCTCATCGGCCTGGTTTCGCCGGGCGGCGTGCACTCGCATCAGGATCACGCCGCGGCGCTGGCCAAAATTCTCGCCGACGCCGGCGTGCCGACGCTCGTTCACGCGTTCACCGACGGCCGCGATACGCCACCGCAATCGGCCCTCAAAGACGTGACGCGTCTCACCACGGCACTGCCGCCATCGATGAGAATCGCGGCGCTCCCGCCATCGGTGAAAATCGCGACTGTGTGCGGCCGTTATTTCGCCATGGACCGCGACAGGCGCTGGGACCGCGTCGCCAAAGCCTACAACGCCATCGTGGACGCGGAGGGCCCGCGATATCCCGACGCTATTGGTGTTATTGCCGATTCCTATGCCGACGAGAAATTCGACGAATTCATCATTCCGGCAGTGGTCGGCGACTATCGCGGCATGAAGGACGGCGACGGCGTGCTGTGCTTCAATTTCCGCGCCGATCGGGTGCGGGAAATTTTGGGCGCCATGCTCGATCCAGAATTCTCCGGTTTTCCGCGTAAGCGTTTCGTTCGTTTCGCCGCCGCCGTCGGCATGACGCAGTACTCGGAAGAGCTCGACAAGCTCATGCAGACGATTTTTCCGCCGCAACCGCTCGCCCACATCCTCGGCGAAGTCGTCGCCGATGCCGGCCGCACCCAATTGCGCATGGCGGAGACCGAAAAATACGCGCACGTGACGTATTTCCTCAACGGCGGACGCGAGGAGCCCTATCGCGGCGAGGACCGCATCATGGTGCCCTCGCCAAAAGTCGCGACCTACGATTTGCAGCCGGAAATGTCGGCGCCGGAATTGACCGACAAGGCGGTCGCCGCGATCGCTTCCGGCAAATACGATTTGATCGTTCTCAACTACGCCAACCCCGACATGGTCGGCCACACCGGCAGCTTGCCGGCGGCGATCAAGGCGGTGGAGACGGTCGACGCGGGCCTCGGCCGCATCGCCGACGCGATCGAAAAATCCGGCGGCGCGCTCCTCGTCACCGCCGACCATGGCAATTGCGAGATGATGCGTGACCCGCAAACCGGCGGCCCGCACACGTCGCATACGACAAACCCCGTGCCGCTCTTGCTGCTCGGCGCCCCCAACCGCGCCCTGGTTGGCGAAGGCCGCCTCGCCGACATCGCGCCGACCTTGCTCGAGCTGATGGAATTGCCGAAGCCGAAGGACATGACCGGCACGTCGCTGTTGCGAAGTGATTAGCGTGCGGACTCTTTAGCGGCCCGCCCGGAGGCAACGGAATAAATGATAAGATATTGCTTATATTTCTTGTCACATTAAATAAGTCATATGTTATTGACACATTAGCATATTATAGGCTATGCCTTATCACATGAATGATGCGATCCGCCATCTGGACGAGCGGTTCAAGGCTTTACGCCCTTTGGCTCAGAATCAGCGCCCCTCCAAGGGCTGGATAAGAGCGATTCGCAATGCACTTGGCATGACTTCAATTCAGCTTGCGCAAAGACTGGATGTTTCCCAGCCAAGGATTATTGAGCTTGAGAAATCCGAAGCCAGCGGAACCGTTACACTCAATACTTTACAACGCGCGGCAGAAGCGCTCGGTTGCCGTGTCGTCTATGCGCTCATCCCAGAAAAGCCCCTTGAGAAAACCGTGCTTGAGCGCGTCAATAAACTCGCGGACCGGCAACTTGCGGCCGTGCGACAAACAATGCGTCTCGAGGATCAGTCTGTCAGGAGCAAGAAGGCGAACGCCGATGTACGTCGGCAATTTGTCGAAGTGCTTTTAAAACATCCCGCACGTCTCTGGGATGAGAAATGATTGGCCTATTCGATGCAATTAAGAATGCAACCCCGCTCTCCCCTGAAGCGCGCAACGGTCTAATTCCAACGCACGTCACGTTGCGTTCAGAACTAAACGAGCTTGAACAAAAGAACATTGGGCAGGCGGACAGTTGGGCCTTCCTTCGCAAGCGAAATGTACTTGATGAAGCCTTTCTTAAAGGCCTCCATAAGAGGATGTTTAAAAGCGTATGGCGTTGGGCCGGAGAATATCGCAAGACCGAAACGAATCTCGGGGTATTGCCGCATCTCATCCAGCTTGGTGTTTATCAAATTGTCGGTGACATGCGCGTCGCATTTCAACACAAGGGCTTTGCGCCCGACGAGTTAGCACTTCGGCTCTCGCATCGATTAGTCTCCGTGCATCCATTTCCCAATGGAAATGGACGCTGGTCACGACTGGTTGGCGATTTGATGATCGTCAAGCAGAACGGCAAGCGCTTCGCATGGGGTAGCACTGATCTTCAGGCGGATGGCAAGGACAGAGACAAGTACATACAAGCCCTCAAGGCAGCGGACAATCATGACTACAAGCCGTTAATGGAGTTCGCACGTTCTTGACATTCCAAATTGCGCACCAAGTGAACGTAAGTGTGCTGCCAAACTCCCAACCTGCCGCTCCGCATGCCACCTCACTTATGCAGCTACGTTCTGCCGCAGCCAGACAACCCCAAGTCGATTTGCGCCCACTGCAAAACTGGCTAAAAAAACCAACCAAAGAACCGAGACTGACAGGGAGGACGATATGAGCTTTTCGCCCAAACAACGGCCGGCATGTGCCGCCGCCGCTACCGCCACGCTTGCTCTGGCGCTGACGGTTGGGCCGGCGCAGGCGCAGGACAAGACCTTCACGATGAAGATCACGACGCCGACGCTCAATGCGGCGCTCGATATTTATGCCAAAGCCTACGGCGCCGCGGTCGAGAAGGATTCCGGCGGCCGCATCAAGGTCGAGATTTATCCGGCGAGCCAACTCGGCGCGATCCCGCGGCAGATCGAAGGCACGCAGTTCGGCGCGATCCAGTGCGCCATCATCCCGCCGGAGTTCTTCGTCGGCGTCGACGAGCGTTTCGAGGTGCTGGCGGCGCCGGGCCTGGTGACCTCTGCGGCTCAGGGCCATCGCGTTGCCGCCGATCCGGCGGTGCAAAAGTTCTACCTCGGGCTCGGCGCCGAGAAAGGGCTGCACGGCGTCGCCGTCGCCTATGCCGAACCTTCGGAGGTGGTCGCCAAGAACGCGATCCGCCATCTGGCCGATTTCAAGGGCAAGAAAATCCGGATTTTTGCCTCCGAGTTCCAGTCGGCGTCGTTCAAGCGGCTCGGTTCGACGCCGGTCGCCATGTCGCCCGGCGACGTGATGACGGCGCTCCAGCAAGGCTCGCTCGACGCCTCGGTCGCCGGCGTCGAACTGCTCAGCGGCCTGCACTTCTATGACGCCGCCAAATACATCACCCTGACCAACCACGCCGCGATCTTCTATCTGGTCGAGCTCAGCAAGAAATGGTTCGATGCGCTACCGCCCGATCTGCAGCAGATCGTCGAGAAGGACGCCGCCGGCACCGTCGCGAGCTTCCAGCAGCGCGCCAACGATATCGACAGCGCGGCCGCCAAGGTCTGGACCGACAACGGCGGCGAATTGATCAGCTTGCCGGCCGACGAGCAGGCCGACTTGCTGAAGATGCTGTCCAGCGTCGGCGCCGATGTTTCGAAGGAGAAGCCGGCGCTGGCAGAGGCCTACAAGATGGTGAGCGACGCCGCGCAACGCAATCAGTAGGCGCGTGGACGTGGCTCTGCTGTGATGTGGCTTAGGCAAATAAGCTGCGTTGCAGCCACCTTTCCTTAAATCGCACGGGCTGATCGCAGCGCAGAGAGAATTTGAAGTCAAGGACGGCCCGAAGGGCCGCCGCCTACGGCGGTTGCCGAAGGCAATCCTTGACTTCAAATTCTCTCTGCGCTCCCAGTTGATCGTGCGATTTAAGGAGGAATCCGCCCCTCGGGCCGTCTATATTTAGCAATGAAACCAGCGCTTACTGGATGCCCGCTTTCGCGGGCATGACCAAGCTCAACAGTCTTTGACGTTGACTTGGTCGGCGTACGTTTTCTTATTGCCGGTTTTCTTCTTGATCGTCCGTCTGCCGCCGTTTTTCCGCTTCGGCGAGCAGGCGCTGCAGTATGGCGCGCTTGTTCTCGTCGGTCTCTTTGGCAAGCAGCTCGTAAAAATACTCCACGTCGCGTTGTGCGGTGATCTTATCGACCATAGCCTGCCCTCGGTGAGGCGTCGCCTCGGCTGTTCCAGCGAATTTAACGCGAAAAAGGCGATTTAGCGAGTAGCTTGCAGACGGTCGCGCGCGGCGACTATCGCGAACCGCCGCCCTTCATCAGCTTGCGCGCCAAAAGTCCGGCGGCGACGAAACATAACGTGCCGGCCGCGGCGAGGATGAACGGCGGCGTCAGGTCCGCGTTTTCGTCGGGGCCGGAAATTTCATGGGCGCCGATCAGGCCGGCAAAACCCAAGGCGATGAGCACGTAGATGGTGATGAGGCGCTGCTTGTTGGTGACGACCGGCGGCGGCATGGCGGGTTCTCACTTGTCGCCAAGCCCTAACACGTCGGCCATGGAATAAAGCCCGGGCTTCTTGCCGCGCGCCCATAACGCCGCGTGCAGCGCGCCGCGGGCGAAGATCAGGCGATCCTCGGCGCGGTGCGTCAGCTCGACGCGCTCGGCAGGCCCGGCGAAGATTACGCTGTGCTCGCCGACCACGGTGCCGCCGCGCAGCGACGCGAAACCGATATCGCCCGGCTTGCGCGCGCCGGTCATGCCGTCGCGGCCACGCGCCGAGTGCCTTGCCAGATCGATGCCGCGGCCTTCGGCCGCCGCGCGGCCGAGCAGCAGCGCGGTGCCGGACGGCGCGTCGATCTTCTTGTTGTGGTGCATCTCGAAAATTTCGATGTCGTAGTCGTCGTTGAGCGTCGCCGCCACGCGCTTGACCAGAGCGGCGAGCAGATTGACGCCGAGACTCATATTGCCGGATTTTACGATGGTCGCGCGCTTGCCCGCTTGCGCAATCGCCGCTTCCTCTTCGGCGGAATGGCCGGTGGTGCCGATGATGTGGACAAGGCCTGCCGCCGCGGTCAGCTCCGCGAAGGCCGGCGTCGCGGCCGGGATGGTGAACTCGATCAAGCCGTCGGCGGCTTTGAGCAGCGGCGCGACATCGCTCGTCACCTTGATGCCGTTGGCACCCAGGCCGGCAAGCTCGCCGGCATCGCGGCCGATCACGGCGGAGCCCGGCGCATCGACGGCGCCGGCCAGCGCCAAGCCTTTGGTCGCCGCGATGGCATGGATCAGCGTGCGCCCCATGCGCCCGCCGGCTCCCGCAATCACCACCCGCATGTCGGACATGGCTTTGTCTCAGGCTGTCTCCATTGGTCGCGGGTATAGCGGCACGCCGCCGAGCCAGCAACCGGCGGCCAAGACGGGGACTTCCGGGCTTTCAGGAACCGCTATCATGCGTTTGGCGTTTTACACATCCGACCGGCAAATCCGGTTTCCTGAGACAGGAGTGAAGGAGATGCGCAATCGAGCTTGGCTTGCCGCCGTCGCAATCCTGGTACTGGCGGGGAGTGCCGCCCGGGCCGACGACAAATCCGCGTGCCTCGCCGGCATCAAATCGATCAAGGCCGCGATCGCCCGGCATCCGGCCAAGCCGGTGTTGGATCAACTGCAGCAGGCGCTCGACAGCGCCCAGCAGGAGGAGATCGAGAGCGATTGGGACGAATGCGTCGCCGCGATCCGCAAGGTCAAGCTGCCGAAGAAATGATCGGGACGCGCATCGATTGTTCTTCGATTCTCGAACCCCCTCACCCCAACCCTCTCCCCTCCGGGGAGAGGGAGTTCGCCGAGATCACGGCGGCGATAATGATACCACTCAGAACTTCGGGCCGTCGTAGCCTTCGACGATGACCAGGTCGAACACGGCCTTGCCGTCGCGCAGCTTTTTTGCCGCCTGATAGCCGGGCGAGCGATAGCAGGCGAGCGCCGCTTGGTAGCTCGGGAATTCCAGCACCACGGTGCGGCTGCGTGATTGGCCCTCTGGCGTTTCCTGCTTGCCGCCGCGGACCAGATAGCGTCCACCGAACATGCCAAAAGGCGCCTGATCCGCCACCATGTAGGGCTTGTAGCCTTCCGCATCGGTCACATCGATGTGGCCGATCCAGTAGCCTTTGTTGGCCGCGGCCGCGGGCGGCGCGCCCGAAGCCGGCGGCTGCGCACCGTCGTAGCCTTCGACGATGAGGAAATCGCACTGCGAATGCGGCAAGCGCAGCGGTCGCGCGCGCTGATATTCGTCCGAGCGGTAGCAAGCAAGCGCCGTGGCGTAATCTGGAAATTCGCGCAATACGTTGCGTGAGCGGGCGCGGCCTTCGATCACTTCCGATTTGCCGCCGCGGACAAGCGCATTGCCGCGATACTTTTCATGCGCCGGCGGTGTCGCCGCCATATAGGCCTTGTAGCCCTCCGGGTTGCTGACATCGATCTGCGGAATCCAATAGCCCTTGGGCATGGCATGCTTTCCGGAAAAAGCCGTCGAGCCAATTACGGCTGCGGACCGTCGTAGCCTTCGATGATGATGATATCGAGCACCGAATGCGGCTGCCGCACCTTGATGTTCGCCTGGTATTCGGGCGAGTTGTAGCAGGCCAGCGCAGTGGCATAATCGGGAAACTCGATGACGACGTTGCGCGAGCGGCTGGAGCCTTCCGGATTTTCGAATTTACCGGCGCGCACCACGAAGCGGCCACCGAACTTTTTGAAGATCGCGGGATTGGCCGCCGCATAGGGCTTGTAGCCTTCCTCGTTGTGCACCTCGACGCGCCCGATCCAGTAGCCTTTCGCCATGTGCCGTCTCCCTTTTCAGTTTTTGGCCTGTGAAATTTCCGCGACGATCGCCTGCGCGGCGGCCTTGGGATCGGGCGCGGCCAGAATCGGCCGGCCGACCACGAGATAATCGGCGCCGGCGGCGATCGCCTTGGCCGGCGTCATGATGCGTTTCTGGTCGCCGGCATCGGCGCCGGCCGGCCGGATGCCTGGCGTCACCAGCGCCAATTTCGCGCCGACGATGGTGCGAATTTTTGCCGCCTCCTCGGCCGAGCAGACGACGCCGTCGACGCCGATGTCGCGCGCCTGCGCGGCGCGCTCGGCGACCAGCTCCGGCACGGTGAAATCGTAGCCGGCGGCGGCGAGATCGGCGTCGTCATAGGATGTCAGCACGGTGACGGCGAGAATGCGCAAATTGCCCTCACGCGCCTCGACCGCGGCCTTCATGGTCTGCGGATAGGCGTGCACGGTGAGGAAGCGCGCGCCGGTCTTGGCCACGCTCTTGACGCCTTGCTCGACCGTGTTGCCGATGTCGTGCAGTTTCAGATCGAGAAAGACCCGCTTGCCGGCCCCGATCAGCGCCGGCACATAGCCGAGGCCGCCGGCATAGGCGAGCTGATAACCGATCTTGTAGAACGACACCGCGTCGCCGAGTTTTGCCACCATGGCCTGCGCCGCCTCGACCGACGACAGATCGAGCGCAACGATCAAGCGGTCGCGCGGTTCAAGCTGCATCGATCGATCCCCTTGCGCGGTCACGCCAGCACGCCCGCCAGCTCGACCAGCCGGCGCGCCACCGTCTTGAGAGCGGCGGCCAAAACGTCATCCTTCAGATTGTCCATGTCGTCAAACGCCTGATCGGCGCGCGGCACGGAGATCTGTTCCGGAATCACCAGGGCGCCGCAGCCGAGCTCGAGAATTTGCCGCAGCGCCATGAGCGAACGCATGCCGCCGCCGGAGCCGCTCGATGCCGCGCCGATCGCGAACACGCGGCCTTTGAAGGCGGTGTAGTTCGCCTCGCCGCGGTCGCGGCCGCGCGAAATCCAGTCGATGGTGTTCTTCACGAGCGGCGTCACCGAGGCGCTGTATTCCGGGCTGGCGATGAAAACGCCCTGGTGCGCCATCACCATGCGCTTGAGCTGCACCGCCGTGGCAGGCAATCCGGAACCAGCGGCGAGATCGGCGTCGAACAGCGGCAACGGATAGTCCGCCAGCGAGATGCGCGTCACCTCGGCCTCGGCCAGCGCCAATTCCTTAGTGGCGAGCGCGGCAAGCCTCGCATTGTGCGAGCCGGTGCGCAGAGAGCCGGGGATAACCAGGATTTTGGGCATGACAGGGATCAGGTATCAGAAATCAGGGATCAGATATGTTTCGCCGCAGGTCAAGAACGGACTTCTGATCCCTGATTCCTGATACCTGATCCCTTCAGGCTTTCCGGTACACCCACACCCGCGCCGGCGGCAGGTTCATCCAAATCCGTTTGGAGGCTTCCGCGGTGAAGCCGCCGAGCCGTTTCGGCAGCGGCGAGGCGACCGAGTAGGTGAATTGCACGAATGGCGCGCCCGGCACCATCAGGTCGAAGGCGTCGCGGATCAATCGCCAGCGTTCCCTGATCGGCTTGGTGACCAGCGGCAGGCCGGAGACGACGGCTGAGGCCGGTTGGACGAGCAGCGTTTCGAGCAGCCGGCGCATGCTATAGGCGTCGCCCTGCACCAGCGTGGCCTCGGGATAGCGCTTCTGCAAAATCCGGCAGAACGCCGGATTGAATTCGACCAGCACCAGGCGCGCCGGATCGACGCCGGCCTCGACCAAGGCTTCCGTCACCGGCCCGGTCCCCGGCCCGAGCTCGACCACTGGCCCGGTGCTGTTCGGATCGACATAGCCGGCCATGACGCGGGCGAGAATTTTTCCCGATGGCGTCACCGCGCCGATCGACAACGGCCGTTCGATCCAGGAGCGGATGAAACGCACCTCGTCGTCGAGCCGAATGCCCCGCTTGGCCTCGAATTGCCGGATTTGCGCTTCGATCTTCTTGCCGATGCCATCGCGCTTTTGCTCGAACAGCCGGATCTGGCGTTCGATCTTGCGCTCGATGATGTTCTTCCTGAGCTCGAGGAGACGCATCTGCCGCCCGATCTGCTGCTCGAATTTCTGGAGGGCGGGCAAAGCCATGACATCCCAAGGCACAAAAGCATCCCACACGACAAAATCCTGACGTTTTTAAAACATCCGGGCGACAAAGACCAGTCGCCCCGGCACTAACGCCCGACCGGGTAAAAGGCTCATTCGGAATTTGCCCGCGAGCCGAGCTCGTTGATGAAGTCCTTGACCTTGCCGAGGAATCCCGTGGATTCCGGCTGTGTCGAGGACGACGATAATTTGTCGAATTCGGCCAAAAGCTCGCGCTGCTTCTTGGTCAGGTTCTGCGGGGTCTCGACCATGACCTGCACATACATGTCGCCGCTTTGCCGGGCGCGCAGCACCGGCATTCCCTTGCCGGAAAGCCGGAAGCGCCGGCCGGATTGCGTGCCCTCTGGCACCTTCACCCGGGTCTTGCCGCCGTCGATGGTCGGCACCTCGAACTCGCCGCCCATCGCCGCCGTCACCATGGAGACCGGCACCCGGCAATGCAGGTCGGCGCCTTCGCGCTGGAAGAACGGGTGCGAGCCGATCGACAGGAAAATATAGAGATCGCCCGGCGGGCCGCCGCGCACGCCGGCTTCGCCTTCGCTGGCCAACCGGATGCGGGTGCCGTCTTCGACGCCGGCCGGGATGTTGACCGACAAAGTGCGCTCGCGCGTGACCCGGCCGGAGCCTGAGCACGACCCGCAAGGGCTGTCGATCGATTGGCCGCGACCCTGGCAGTTCGGGCAGGTGCGCTCCAGCGTGAAGAAGCCCTGGGCATGACGGACTTTGCCCTGTCCGCCACACATCTGGCAGGTTTTTGGCTTGGTGCCGGCCTTGGCGCCGGAGCCGGAGCAGGCCTCGCAGGTCACCGAGGTCGGGATGCGGATTTGCGCCGCCTTGCCCGCATAGGCGTCGTTCAGCGAGATTTCCATGTTGTAGCGCAGGTCGGCGCCGCGCTCGCGGCCGGAGCCGCGGCCGCGCCGGCCGCCCATGCCGAACAGGTCGTCGAAAATGTCGGAGAACGTGGTGGCGAATTCGGTGCCGAAACCGGCCGCCGCGCCGCCGCCCATGCCGTGCTCGAAGGCGGCGTGGCCGAAACGGTCATAGGCCGCGCGTTTGTCGGGGTCTTTCAGGACCTCGTAGGCTTCGTTGATTTCCTTGAAACGATGCTCGGCGCTCTGGTCGCCGGGATGGCGATCCGGATGACACTGCATCGCCTGCTTGCGGAAGGCGGCCTTGATGTCACCGTCGCTTGCGGTGCGCTCGACGGAGAGCGATTCGTAATAGCAGCGCTTGGCCATCATTGCGTCCCTGATGATGTCCAATCATTCCTAAACAAATAATCAGTTAAAAAAAATACGCACCCCCGTCTTGCGGGCGGGGGTGCGGATTTGCAGGCTCGTCGCAGCATCGAACGACCGACCGATCAAGCCGATTTCTTGTTCTTCTTGTCGTCGTCGACTTCGGTGAACTCGGCGTCGACGACATCGTCCTTCTTGGCTTCGGCACCACCGTCGCCTTCGCCGCCGCCGCCGCCGCCGCCGCCGCCGGGCTGCTGCTCGGCTTGCTTATACATCGCCTCGCCGAGCTTCATCGACGCTTGCGCCAACGTGTTGGTCTTGGCGGCGATGGCTTCCGCATCGCTGCCCTTCAAGGCTTCCTTGAGGTCAGCCAAGGCGGTCTCGATGGCGCGCCGCTCGGCCTCGCCGACCTTAGCGCCATGCTCGGCCAGCGTCTTCTCGGTGGTGTGGACCAGAGCCTCGGCGTGGTTCTTCGCCTCGACCTCGGCCTTGCGTTTCTTGTCGTCCTCGGCGTGAGCCTCGGCGTCCTTGACCATCTTGTCGATGTCCGCCTCGCTCAGGCCGCCCGAGGCCTGGATGCGGATCTGCTGCTCCTTGCCGGTGCCCTTGTCCTTGGCCGAGACGTTGACGATGCCGTTGGCGTCGATGTCGAACGTGACCTCGATCTGCGGCACGCCGCGCGGCGCCGGCGGAATGCCGATAAGATCGAACTGGCCGAGAATCTTGTTGTCGGCCGCCATCTCGCGCTCGCCCTGGAACACGCGGATCGTCACCGCGGTCTGGCCGTCCTCGGCCGTGGAGAACACTTGGCTCTTCTTGGTCGGGATCGTGGTGTTGCGGTCGATCAGCCGGGTGAACACGCCGCCCAGCGTCTCGATGCCGAGCGACAGCGGCGTCACGTCGAGCAACAGCACGTCCTTGACGTCGCCTTGCAGCACGCCGGCCTGAATGGCCGCGCCCACCGCGACGACTTCGTCGGGATTGACGCCCTTGTGCGGCTCCTTGCCGAACAATTGCTTCACCACCTCTTGCACCTTCGGCATGCGGGTCATGCCGCCGACCAGAACGACTTCGTTGATCTCAGCGGCGCTAAGACCCGCGTCCTTGATGGCCTGCCGGCAAGGCTCGATGGTCTTCTGCACCAGATCGTCGACCAGCGCCTCGAACTTGGCGCGGGTGAGCTTCATGGTCAGATGTTTCGGCCCCGAGGCGTCCGCCGTGATGAACGGCAGATTGATTTCGGTCTGCGTCGTCGACGACAACTCGATCTTGGCTTTTTCCGCGGATTCTTTCAGCCGCTGCAAAGCGAGCTTGTCGCGGCGCAGGTCAATGCCCTGTTCCTTCTGGAATTCGTCGGCCAGATAGTTGACCAGCCGCATGTCGAAATCTTCGCCGCCCAGGAAGGTATCGCCGTTGGTCGACTTCACCTCGAACACGCCGTCGCCGATTTCGAGAATGGAAATATCGAAGGTGCCGCCGCCGAGGTCATAGACCGCGATGGTGCCGGCCTTGTTCTTGTCGAGGCCGTAGGCCAGCGCCGCCGCTGTCGGCTCGTTGATGATGCGCAACACTTCGAGGCCGGCGATCTTGCCGGCGTCCTTTGTGGCCTGGCGTTGCGCGTCGTTGAAATAGGCCGGGACGGTGATGACCGCCTGCTCGACCTTGGCGCCCAGATAGGCTTCCGCGGTCTCCTTCATCTTCTGCAAAATGAAGGCGGAAATCTGCGACGGCGAATAGCTCTTGCCCTCGATCTCGACCCAGGCGTCGCCGTTACTGGCGCGCGCGATCTTGTAGGGAACGAGCTTCTTGTCCTTCTCCACCATCGGATCGTCGTAGCGACGGCCGATTAGGCGTTTGACGGCGAAAATGGTGCGTTCGGGATTGGTGACTGCTTGCCGTTTGGCCGGCTGGCCGACGAGCCGTTCGCCCTCGTCGGTGAAAGCTACGATGGATGGCGTGGTGCGCATCCCTTCCGCGTTCTCGATGACCTTCGGCGTCTTGCCTTCCATGACGGCGACGCAGGAATTCGTGGTCCCGAGATCGATACCGATGACCTTGCCCATGGTCCTAAATCCTCTCTCTAGCGGCAGGTCGGGCAGGCCCGAAAGGCGCCCTTGGTCCGACCCCCTTATTCAACTCTAAATCGTCCCGGGCACAGTCCAAGACTGAAGACCGCTGCACCGAGCCGATTTCCCTTGGCTCATATAGGAGGGCGGTATCGGGCCGCAAGACAGCGCAAGCGATTGAGTTACTGCACGATCGGCCCAAGAACGACCAAAGCATCGACCAGGTCGCGGCAACGGTCGCGGCCTCGGATTGAGGGTCTTTTAACGGTGTCGCGCCGCGCCGCGAATTCGCACCGTGACGCTAGCCCGGCATTAAGGAAAGCCTGCCACGGATGATGCGGGCAAGGGGACAACGGGCCGAAGGCCTGCCGGAAACGGCGCCAAAACGGCCACCCGCAAGCGGGAAGGCGTCATGCGTAGTGGCAATGTCGAGTTCGGCGCGGCGGTGGGCGAAATGCCCGGCCACGCGGGCTCCGACCATGACCCCGTTCGCCGGTTTTTTGCGGTTTTGCCGCGGCCGTTGCGCTTTCTCGGCGTCGGCGGGCTCGGCCTGATCACCGATCTCGCGATCTTCACTCTCATCATCGCGCAAGCCCCCCACCCGCTGCTGGCGCGGCTCGTCTCGCTCGCCGCTGCGACGCTGGTGACTTGGCGGCTCAACCGCGCGCTGACCTTCGACCGCAGCGGCCGCCGCACCGCCGATGAAGCCATGCGCTATGCCGCGGTCGCCGCCTCGGCCCAGGCGGTGAGCTACGCGGTTTTTGCCGCCCTCGTCGTCACCGCGCTGAACGCGCTGCCGCAGCTCGCCGTGATCGCCGGCGCCGCCTGTGGCGCGCTCGTCTCCTATAGCGGCCAGGCGCTGTTCGCCTTCCGGCCGCGCACCCCGCCGCCCCGCCAGCCGAACCCTTTCTGAAGGCAGTCAGTCATGAGCGTCGATGCCGAAGTGTTCGTGATCGGTGCCGGGCCCGCCGGCCTCACGGCCGCCTATTGCCTGACCAAGGAGGCGCGCTCCGTCATCATCATCGAGCGCGACCCGATCTATGTGGGCGGCATCAGCCGCACCGTCGCATACAAGGATTTCCTGTTCGACATCGGCGGCCACCGCTTCTTCTCCAAGTCCAAGGAGATCGTGGCGCTGTGGCAGGAGATCCTGCCCGACGATTTCATCGCCCGGCCGCGGCTGTCGCGCATCTATTACAACGGCAAGTTCTTCTCCTATCCGCTGAAAGCCTTCGAGGCGCTGCTCAAGCTCGGCGTCTTCACCTCGACCGCCTGCATGGCGTCCTACGCCTATGCCAAGATGTTTCCCGTGGCGCCGGCGCGCACCTTCCACGAATGGGTGCGCAACCAGTTCGGCGAGCGGCTGTTCCAGATTTTCTTCAAGACCTACACCGAGAAAGTGTGGGGCATGTCGTGCGACGAGATTTCCGCCGATTGGGCGGCGCAGCGCATCAAGGGCCTCGATCTGTTGACCGCCGTCGTCAACGGGCTCAAGCGCTCGCTGCATATCGGCCGCAAGCCCAAAGCTAACGGCGACACCGTCAAGAGCCTGATCGAAAGCTTCCAGTACCCGCGCAAGGGCCCGGGCATGATGTGGGACGCGGCGGCGCGCAAGATCAGGGCCAACGGCGGCCGCCTGCTGATGGGACGCGAGCTCGTCTCGCTCGCATTCGACGATGCCGCCAATCTCTGGCGCATCGAGGTCGAAACTACCAAAGGCGAGCGCGAGAGTTTTACCGCGCGCCACGTCGTCAGCTCGGCGCCGGTGCGCGAACTCGTGCCGCGCATCAAGCCGGTGCCGATTTCGCTGCTGCATGCCCGCGCGCTGCGCTATCGCGACTTCCTCACCGTGGCGCTGATGGTGCGCAAGCCAGAGCTATTCGACGACAACTGGATTTACATCCACGACCCGAGCGTAAAAGTCGGCCGGGTGCAGAACTATCGTTCCTGGTCGCCCGAGATGGTGCCCGCCGGCATGAGCTGTCTCGGCCTGGAATATTTCTGCTTCGAAGGCGACAATCTGTGGGCTGCGTCCGACCGCGATCTGATCGCGCTCGCCAAAAAAGAAGTGGCGCAGATCGGCCTCATCGCCGCCGACGACGTGGTCGACGCCTGCGTGGTGCGCCAGCCCAAGGCCTATCCGGTCTACGACGAAGACTATCGCGACAACGTCGCCGCCATTCGCCTCGACCTCGAAGGCAGCTATCCGACCTTGCACATGGTCGGCCGCAACGGCATGCACAAATACAACAACCAGGACCACGCGATGATGACGGCGATGCTCACCGCGCGCAACATCCTCGCCGGGCAACGGCTCTACGACGTGTGGAACGTTAACGAAGACGCCCAATATCACGAGGCGGGAGAATCCGGCGTGCAGAGCGCGCTCGACAGCGTGCGGCTGGTGCCGGAGAAAGTCGCCGACACGCGCGCGGCCTAGGACGTAGGGGCAGCAGCAGGATCGGGAGCCGGAACAGGAGCGTCAGCAGCCGGAGCCGTTGCAGGAGCAAGAAGAGCGACTGGTATTGCGGGTTCTCTAGCCGCGCCTAGCCCGAACACAAATTCGGACGCACGTCGTGCCAAGATGGTCGGCAAACCCATCTCGCCGATGCCGCATAGGCATCCGATGAGTACAGCCGTCGTGCCGGAATCGAGGAACGCCGAATTGAAGCCGCCAATAGTAACCACGACCGCCTTTGTCGCGAGCAGCAATCCGACCACTACGGTGAGCCCGGCGACAAACACTAGACGAATGCTAGGATCGAGCGAATCCTCTTCGAGCTTCGCCAAATCCCAAAAGCTCAACTGTGGGCGCCGGATCGAGAACGAAAGCCAAGTCCCAAGAAAACTACCGACCAGCATACTGACGAATTCGCGAAACCGATGCAGTTCGGGCAGACCGGACCAATACCAATAGCGGCAATACAAATAGAAGCCGATTGCTGGCACGCTAAAGCCAAGGGCCCACAGGCCCAAGCGCCGGATATAGCGGTTCTTCACGTCAGCGGTCTCGCGCGTGGCGATCTCTTCTTGAAAAGCTCGAAGAGCTAACCGCCCCAGTTCCACTTGATCCTGTCCGAGCGCCGCCTGCGCAATGTCGGCGAGCTTGCCGAAGTACTCATCAAACTTCTCTTTTTTGCGTTTGTCGAAGAAGAGTACCCTTACGACAGCCAAAGTGCGCTCAATTTCGCTTTGCAAAGAGAGATAGTCGTGTGGAGCCTTGGTGTGTGGCACTGGATAATAGTCAATACTAGGCGGCACTCCCTTTTCTGCAGCCGAACGACCAACGGCGAAGTATTTACCATATGAGAGCTTCGCTTCGGAAGGCGGGACAATGCGCGTCGCAGTTTGTGCATTTGAGCTGACCGACATTGACGACCCTCCAAGATTGGATGCGCGAGAAAATTTCTAAAGAAAGCGCATTTCCAGCTCCCGACCGTCAGCGCTTCGCCAGATCCGGCCTCGTGGCAAAGACGCGGCCACGGCTTGAGGCCTTGGGTGGCCACGGCTTGAGGCCATAAACTGCTTCAGGCGGCCACGGCTTGAGGCCAAAAACTGCATTGGCGTCAATGAGGATCTGAGTCGCTGGGGCGTTCTTCTCCATGTTTTCATCGAGGGCGCGTATTGCCAGCTGCAACCGCCGTTGTTCCCGCGTGGTCACTTGTGGAATCTCTAGAGCGTCAGCCGTCGCGAGATGACGTCGGGTCAAGTCGACGATACTCTCTGTGATGTGGGTGACTGCGACCATATCGGAAGGGTTTTGGTTGAGCAGATAGTCGCGCGCTCGGATTAGAGCGCTACTCTTGACGTGGATCTTTTTGATCTCATCCATGGTGACTCTCCGCAATTCTTCGGTGACTGGGCAAAAACCAGACAGAGACCGCACCATCGAGGGCTTCCCCGGACGCTGCCATTCTTCCCCCTCCTCCGATCTCGTGCACTGCTGCCGGTACGCCCCGGCGTACCTGCGCAACCGGACCCGCCGAAATCCGAACGGCCGGCGACGTTTACGTCGCTACAAATGAGTAGGCTGATTTACATTAGACTAAAGCAATGATTGTATAAAGAAAAAAAGAACGTGTAAATGGCATACCCTTGCAATAGCCCCACCAATAGAATGGCTTAGATCTCACAAAGGGGTCCGATTTTCGCCCATAGCGGGCATATACTGGCCACACTCAAGAGTCCGCTTGGGGGAGTAGAGCCAACATTAGCTGACCGCTCTTCACCGACCTCGACCTTATGAGTACGCTCCCAGTCACGCTGTAGCCGGTGCGGCTTGCCCCGACGGCGACTGAGCTTCGCGTTTGTCGCTTTGTGCCAAACGCCGAAGCGGCCAGCCCGCGAATGCGATCATCACGATCGGCGCCGGCGGAACCCTGTTCGCGTCCGCGAACATCTTCGCTGGGCAACGGCGCTACGACCTGTGGAGCGTCAACGAGGACGCCCAATATCACGAGGCGGGAGAAGCCGGCGTGCAGAGCGCACTCGACAGCGTGCGGCTCGTTCCGGAGAAAGTGGCTGGCGAGCGCGCGGCCTAAGGCATGGTCAAATAGGACTGCCACGTCCGACTTTGCCCAAGTCGGAAGTACACGTCTCAAGATCGCCGATTGCAAAAGACGACTGAAGGCTCATTGTAGTCAGCTACATTCTCATGTGCGGCGTCCGGTGGCGCACAACTGAGGAGGCCCGTTTGGCGGTCGTCGTTCTTGCTCATGGCGCCTGGTCGGCGGCGTGGGCCTGGAAAAGGGTGCGGCCGCTGATGGCGGCGGCCGGACATGAATTCTTTGCGCCGACCTACACGGGATTGGGCGAGCGCGCGCATCTGGCGCGGCCGGAAAACGACCTGGAAACCCACATCGACGACGTGGTCGGCGTGCTGAAATGCGAGGAGCTGCGCAACGTCGTGCTGCTCGGCCACAGCTACGGCGGCATGGTCGCGACCGGTGTCGCCGATCGCGCGCCCGAGCGCGTTGCCCGGATCATATATCTCGACGCCTTTGTTCCGGAAAACGGCCAAGCCCTCGTCGACTTCTTGCCGCAGCAGGCACGGCAGCGAATGCTGGACAGCGTCAAGAGCGGCGACGGCTGGCGCGTCACGCCGAATCCGGTTCCGCCCGACACGTCCGACGATGATGCCGCGTGGGTCGCGAAATTCCGCATGCCGCAGTCGGCCAGGTGCTTCCAACAGCCCATTCGTCTTCGCGCCGAATTGACGCTGCCGCGCAGCTACATTCAGTGCATGCGCTACGCCGACCACGGCCCGTTCGGTCAGTTTGCCGCGCGCGCCAGAGCCGAAGGCTGGCGGCTCGACGAGCTTGATGCGAGCCACAGCCCGAATGTCACCGCGCCTGGCGCGCTGATGCAGCTCTTGCAACGAATTTTGTCGCGCTGAGGCTCGCGTTCGGCGTTCGGCAAAAAAGCCGGTTTCGCGAAATATTCCGGCCGGCGCGGCAAAATATCGTTCCGGCTCGCGTTGACGCGCAACCATGCGTCGTGTCACGTTTTTCAACCCCTCGTCACTCCATAAAATCAAAAACAATAAACGACGCGGGGCCGGGGAGGTTCACGTCCAGATGGCTGTCTGATCGCCATGACCGAGACATCGTTGCGGACAGCGTCCGGAACGCAAGACGGCGCGACAGCGCCGTTGCTGCAAATCGCGCACCTGACCATGCGGTTCGGCGGCATCGTCGCGCTCGACGACGTCAACTTCGCGGTGAGCGAAGGCCGCATCGTCGGATTGATCGGACCGAACGGCGCCGGCAAGACCACATTGTTCAATTGCCTGAGCAGGCTCTATCGGCCGGAACGCGGCGACATCTGCTTGAATGGAGCGTCGCTGCGCCACTGCGCGCCTTCCGACATCGCCGCCAAGGGCATCGGCCGCACCTTCCAAAACCCGGCGCTGTTCGCCTCCATGTCGGTGCTCGACAACGTCAAGGTCGGCGCCCATGCGCGCGGCCGCAACTCTCCCCTGAGCGACGCCGTGACGCTGCCGTCGGCCCGGCGCGAGGAGCGCGATCGCGACCGCACCGCACGCGCCATGCTGGCCTTCGTCGGGCTGGAACACGCCGGAGCGCTTCCGGCGGCGGGCTTGTCCTTTGCGGCACGCAAGCGCGTCGAGCTCGCCCGCGCGCTCGCTGCGGAGCCGAAGCTTCTGCTGCTCGACGAGCCCGCCGGCGGCCTCAATCACGACGAGGTGGCGGAGCTCGGCATTCTCATCCGTGCGATCCGCGATTCGCTGCGTATCACCGTGCTCCTGGTCGAGCATCACATGGGGCTGGTGATGAGCCTCTCCGACCAGGTCGTGGTGCTCAATTTCGGGCGCGTGATCGCCGACGGCGCCCCGGACGAGGTTCGCAAGCTTCCGGCCGTGACCGAAGCCTATCTGGGAAGGAAGCATTGATGGCGCCGATCCTGGAGCTGCGCGCCGTCAAGGCATTCTACGGCCAGTCCGAGGTTTTGCACGGCATCGATGTTGCCGTCGAGGACGGTGGCATGAGCGTGCTGCTCGGCGCCAATGGCGCCGGCAAAACCACGACGCTGCGCGCCATTTCCGGCATGGTGCGCAGCGAGGGCGAAATTCATTTCGCCGGGCAGCGGCTGGAACGGCGCTCGACCGAAGCGATCGCGGGGCTGGGCGTCGCCCACGTGCCGGAAGGGCGCGGCACCATGACCGGCTTGACGGTCGAGGAAAACCTGCGGCTCGGCGCCTATACGCGGGCCGGCCGGCCCGATGCCGGCATGGCGCGCATGTACGACTACTTTCCGATTCTCGGCCAACGCCGGCGGCAGCAGGCCGGCGCCTTGTCGGGCGGCGAGCAGCAGATGCTGGCCATCGCTCGGGCGCTCATGATGTCGCCGCGCCTGTTGATCCTCGACGAGCCCTCGTTCGGGCTGGCGCCCCGTATCGTCGAGGACATTTTTGCCATCGTCGAGCGGATACGACGCGAGCAACACGTCGCGGTGCTGCTGGTCGAACAGAACGCGACACTGGCGCTCGAATTGGCCGATCAGGCCTACCTCCTCGAAACCGGCTACGTGGTCATGTCGGGTCCCGCCAAGACGCTGGCGGACGATCCGCAAATCCGCCGCTCCTATCTCGGATATTGATGGCGCCCCGATGCATCAGCTGCTGCAGCAGATTTTCTCAGGGCTTGCCGCCGGCGCCGTCTATGCCAGCCTCGCTTTGGCTTTGGTGATGATCTACCGGGCGACCGACGTAGTGAATTTCGCGCAAGGCGAGATGGCGATGTTCTCCACCTACATCGCCTGGACGCTGGTCAATGCCGGGTTGCCGTTCTGGGCCGCCTTCGTGCTCACGCTGGTGGCCTCGTTTCTCGGCGGCATGACGATCGAACGCATCATCATCCGGCCGGTCGAGAACGCTCCGGTCCTGGTCACGGTCGTCGTCACCATCGGACTGTTGCTGATCTTCAATGCGCTGGCGGGCTGGATCTTCACCTACACCCTGCAGGAGTTCCCGAGCCCGTTTCCCGACCGGCCCCTATTCGGCGCGCTGATGACGACGCGCGACCTCGGCGTGATCGGCGTCACGCTGGTGATGCTGCTGCTGTTGTTCGCGTTCTTCCGTTTCACCGCCACCGGTCTGGCGATGCGCGCCGCCGCGCAGAATCCGGAATCGGCGCGGCTGTGCGGCATTCCGGTGGGGCGCATGTTGGCGATCGGCTGGGGTCTGGCCGCGGCCATCGGCGCGACCGCCGGCATCATGGTGGCGCCGGTGTTGTTTCTCGATCCCAACATGATGGGCGGCGTGCTGCTTTACGCCTTCACCGGCGCGCTGCTCGGCGGCATCACCAGCCCGGTGGGCGCTGTCGTCGGCGGGCTGATCGTCGGCGTCACCGAGAATCTGGTCGGCACTTATTTGATCGCGAGCCAGCTCAAGCTCACGGTGGCGCTGGCGCTGATCATTCTTGTGCTGGTGTTCAGGCCGAACGGCTTGTTCGGCACCGCGATCGTGCGGCGGGTGTGACCATGAGCAAAGGCCTCGCCGTGCCGCAAGACGCTGCCGCCGCGCGTTACGGCGGTCTCGACGCCGGCGCCTGGCGCTGGATCGGGGCGCTGGCGCTGATCGCGCTTGCCGCCGCGCTGCCGTTCGCGGTCAGCAATTATCACGCCTTCGAGCTGACCTTGGTGATGATCTATGCCATCGCCGTGCTCGGTCTCAACATTTTGACCGGGTACAACGGCCAGATCTCGCTCGGACATGGCGGCTTCTTCGCCGCCGGCGCCTATACGGCCGCCATCCTGATGCACCGTTATGGCGTGCCGTACTGGGCGACGCTGGCGCCTGCGGGTTTGGTTTGCTTCGCGCTTGGGGTGCTGTTCGGGCTGCCGGCGCTGCGCTTCGAGGGTCCCTATCTCGCCCTGGTCACGCTGGCGATGGCGGTCGCCACGCCGCAATTGCTCAAATACTTCGACAGCTGGACCGGCGGCCAACAAGGCATCAACCTGGTCAAGGTACAGCCGCCGCCGGGGCTCGGCATCGACCGCGATCGTTGGCTGTATCTGGTGGTGCTCGTGGTGCTGCTCTTGGCGATGCGGGTCGCTGCCAACATGCTCAATGGCCGAACCGGGCGGGCTTTTGTCGCGATCCGCGACCAGCCGATCGCGGCTGCCGCCATGGGCATCGATGTCGCCCGCTACAAGACGCTGGCCTTCGGCACCAGTACAGCGCTGACCGGCATCGCCGGCGCGCTGTCCGCCATGGTCATCGGCTTTGTCGCGCCCGAGAGCTTCAGCCTGTTCCTGTCGCTGTCTTTCCTGGTAGGCTCCGCGGTCGGCGGCATTGCGACAATTAGTGGCGCGATTGTCGGTGGCTTGTTTATCGAATTCGTGCCCAACCTCGCCAACGACATTTCCGACGCCGCCCCATGGGCGATCTATGGGCTGGCGATGCTGCTGCTGATGTACGCGATGCCGCGCGGCGTGGCCGGCTCGGTCGGGCTTTTGTTGCGGCGATTTCAGTCGCGCCGCGCCGCGCCTGGAGAAGGTGACCAAGACCACAAAGGGAGGATGCCATGAAAGTGCAACATGCCGTCACGGCCGGCCTGTCAGCGGCCGGGCTCATACTCGCAAGCAGTCTCACAGCCTTCGCGGCGGGCCAATACGGACCCGGCGTCAGCGATACCGAAATCAAGCTCGGCAATACCATGCCGTATAGCGGCCCGGCTTCGTCTTATGGGGTCATCGGCAAAGTGGACGCCGCCTATTTCGCCATGATCAACGAACAGGGCGGCATCAACGGCCGCAAGATCACCTTCATCAGCCGCGACGACAGCTACAGCCCGCCGAAGACCGTCGAGCAGGTGCGCCAATTGGTCGAGCAGGACCAGGTCTTGTTGATATTCAATTCGCTCGGTACGCCGCCCAACATGGCGATCCACGGCTACCTGAACGACAACAAGGTGCCGCAACTGTTCCCGGCGACCGGCGCCGATCAATGGAACGATCCCAAGCACTTTCCTTGGACGATGATGTGGCTGCCGAGTTACAGCATCGAATCGCACATCTACGCCCGTTACATCCTCAAGAATCTGCCGAACGCGAAAATCGCGGTGCTCTATCAGAACGACGATTACGGCAAGGATTATCTCAACGGCCTGCGCGACGGGCTGGGCGACAAGGCCAGCAAGATGATCGTCGCCACGCAATCCTATGAGACCACCGATCCAACCGTCGATTCGCAGATCGTCGCACTGCAGTCGAGCGGCGCCGACGTGCTGCTGACGGCGGCTATACCCAAATTCGCCGCCCAGGCGGTCCGCAAGGTCTACGACATCGGCTGGAAGCCAACGCATTTCCTCAATTCGGTCGGCAATGCGGTCGGCACCGTCATGAAGCCCGCCGGACTCGAAAAAGGCGTCGGCATTATCTCGGCGGCGTTCGCCAAAGATCCCACCGACCCGCAATGGCAGGACACGCCCGAGTACAAGGAATGGCTGGCTTTCATGAACAAGGCCGGGCTGTCGGCGAACACCACCGACGTCCAGGCCGTCATCGGCTACTCGTTCGCGCAAACGATGGTCGCGGTTCTCAAGGCCTGCGGCGACAATCTGACGCGCGAGAATGTGATGAAACAGGCCGCCAGCCTGCACGATGTGAAGCTGCCGATGCTGCTGCCGGGCATTACGCTCTCCACCTCGGCCGACAATTTCGATCCGATCAAACAAATGCAATTGCAGAAGTTCGACGGCACGACGTGGCGGCTGTTCGGCGACGTGATCTCGGGCTCCGGTTCTTAGAGCATGATCCGGAAAAAGCTTGTCCTCGGACTTGATCCGAGGATGGATGCCGGTTTTCCGAAAAGAACATGCTCCAACGAAAAAACGAGACCATGATCCGATTCTATTTGATCGGATCATGGTCGCGCGGAATGCGGTCGAGCTGAATCGCGCCCCGCGATTCTGATTTCAGGCGTGGAGCGGCCACGATTGAGCCGCTCCTCGCCGGTCTCAACGCGTCACGCCTTTTTGCTCTTGCGGACTTTCGCTCGAGGACCCGCGGGCGCTTTCTTCTGCTTTTTCGCCTGATTGTAATCGACTGCGGCACGGACGAGATTTTTTAGCGCTCGCTCATTGATCTTGTCGCCTTGATGAATATCGATCGCACGTCTCATGTTGCCTTCGAGACTGGAGTTGAAGAGGCCTGAAGGATCCGCCAACGAGGCGCCGCTGGCGAAGGTCAACTTCACGACAGCCTTGTACGTCTCGCCCGTGCAGATGATACCGCCGTGCTCCCACACCGGAACCCCTCGCCACTTCCATTCCTCGACCACGTCGGGGCACGCCTCTTTGATGAGATTTCGGACCCGGGCCAGGGTCGCGCCCCGCCAATCGCCCAGTTCCTTGATTCTTGCATCGATTTGCCGAGAGGGGGTATCGCCTCCTTTTGCTTCCTGTAAGCCGCTCTTGCTCTTCTTCATTGTGGTTGTCGCTTTCTTCGTGATTGTCGCCGCTCCACCGGTCAGAGCGCATATCACGCGGCGTCGCGGTCGGGCAGGGTGACGAAAATCAGCACGCCGAGCATCACCATGACGATGCGGAATGCGGCCTCCTGCCCGTTCCAGGTCTGAGATTGCCACATGGCGAAATATTCGCCGGCGACCACCAGGAAGCCGAAGAACCAGAGGCCAAAGCCGACCGTCAAGCCGGCGACGGCCAAAACCTTGGCGCGGTTGAAGCGCTCGGCCGGCGCCTTAAGCCGTGTCAGCAATGCCAGCGCGCCGACCGACAGCAGAAGACAGGTCAATGCCTCGACCGCGATGATCGCTGCGTAAGCGACCGTCCAGATCCGCGTGTCGGTGATGGCGCGACCCATCAAGGCATTGTTGGGAAACGTCGTGTCCATGCTCAAGACGTGGCGCACGAATTCGTAGTTGGAGTCATAGTCCACGATATTGTCGTAAGCGACGACGAAGGCAAAAGCCGCGAGCGCGGCGATCATCGCGATCTTGGCAAGCCGCAACACTAGCATCGGGCTCACCCGTTCAATCAGGCTGAATGCCGGCGGCCTTGATCTGCCTCGCCCAATTGCCGAGGTCGGCGCGGATGAATTGTACGAATTGCTCGGGCGTCTTGCGCACCAGCTGGAACGTGTTGGTCGCGAACATGCTGCGCGCGTCCGGCGAGACGAGGGCGCTGGCGGCATCGGTTCTGATCTTGTCGACCACCGACCCGGGCAGACCGGCTGGCCCGAATAGTCCCCACCAGCCGCCGGTCGAAAAACCCGGCACGCCCGACTCGGCGATGGTCGGCAGGTCCGGACGCGTCGGAATTCTTTCGGCGCCGGCGGCGGCGATGATCCGCACCGTGCCGGCTTTGACGTGGGCGTCGACGCTGCTCATGTTCACGATCACCACCGCGACTTCGCTGCGCAGCAACGCCGTGATCGCCGGCGTCGCCCCCTTGTAGGGGACGTGCAAGATCTGCGTGCCGGTGCGCAGCTTGAAGTCCTCCATGGCGACATGGGCGTAGGTGCCGTTGCCGAACGAGCCGTAATTGAGCTCGCCGGGTTTTGCCTTGGCCAGCGCGATGAGCTCCTGCACGGATGTGACCGGCAACGACGACGGCACGATCATCACCGGCGTGATCTGGCCCAGCATCAGGATCGCCGTGAGGTCCTTTTGCGAATCGTAGGGCATCCGGCTGTGCAGATTCGGCGCCGCCGTGATCGCCGCATTGCTGGCAACGAGCAGCAAGTAGCCGTCGGCCGGCGCCTTCACGACCGCTTCGGTTCCAATCAGCTCGTCGGCGCCGGGCCGATTTTCGATGACGACCGGCTGGCCCCATGATTGCGACAGGCCCTGCCCGATCACCCGCGCCAAAAGGTCGGTGATGCCGCCCGGCGTGCTCGGCACGATGATGCGAACGGTACGCGTCGGGTACTGATCCTCGGCGCGCGCGGCAAACGGCCAGGCAGCGGCCGCGCCGCCGAGCGCGGCTATGAATTGCCGCCTACCGACGTGGATCACCATTCGACCGCCCCCGCTGGAGTCACGACCTTCGCCATGGCCGGACGATATCACGCCTCACATTGGCGGTCTGCGACGTGCGGCAAAAATGACGGGTGGCCGGCGCGGCCAGCACGCGAACATGACCGGCGCGGTCGGCGGCACCACCGGAATCCAGATCGCCGAAAGCCGTTCAATGGCGCTCGGCGCGCTCGAGGACGAAAATCATCTGCGACAAGCGCGCGAGGGGCCTGCGCAAAATATCCAGGCCGGCGAATAAGGCCTGAAAGAGCGGCACCAGCGGATGATAGATCGATGGCCGCTCGCACGATATTTTCACCAACCCCAGCAAGCGCAATTCATTCAATACCGATACCGTCCAAAACGGCGCGCCTTGCGCGTAGGCGAACGATTTCACCTGCAGCCCTTGATTCTTGGCGACGCGCGCAAAACTGTCGCGATCGAACAGCACGAAATGGCGCGGCGCATGGTAGCCGCCCCATGAGCGATGGCGGAATATTTTTGCATCCAGGGCGTCGTAATTGGGCGTTTTGATCAGCAAGAGACCGTGCGGCGTGAGCAGCGACCGCGCTTTCGCCAGCACCTCGTCGGGGCGCCTGACGTGCTCGATCAGATTGAGCATGAGGATGAGGTCGTATTTTTCTTCGCTCTCGAATTGCTCGACGGTGCCGAGAAAGTAACGATGTCCGGCGCGTTCCGCGGCAGCCTTGGCGCCGGGATCGATATCGACGACCTGCGTTGTCGTCACCCGCGGCTCGACCGCTTTCACGGCATCGAGCAACCAGCCGGACCCTCCCCCGATGTCCAAGGCGGCGAGCTTCTCTCCCGGAATCTGCCGCGTGACGGCGCGAAACATCCGGCGGTCGAGAGCCTGCTTTACTCTTTGCACCAGCCCGGTCGCGCCCGCGGGAACAAAAGAATAGTAATTCTTCGGGTAAATCTCATCGAGCCGGTCGTACAGCATCGGCGATACGAACAGAATGGCGCAATCGTTGCAGCGGTCGTAGCTGAACTTTTGCGCGGACGTGAAGTACTCGACGTCCTCCGCGACCGCGTGCAGCGCGGTGTTTCTACCGTTGCAGATCGGGCAGGCCGTTGGCATCAGCCATTCAGCCACAAGCGGCGAAAGATCTCGAAATAAGTCGTGCGCCGCAAATCCATGACGCGTTTTAGTTCGGTGCCTTGCAGAAACGCTTCCAGCTCGGGCAGGTTGGTATAGGAGACCTGCGGCTCCCAATGATGCAGGAGGTGCCGGTTGAAGCCGGCGCCGCCGAATGTCGCCGAGAAGACATCGTCGCCGAAGAGCCGCGTGTAAGCGCCGTGGCTTTGCGTCTGGAAATCGATCGTTGACGGCGCCGCATCGTCGCGATGCTCGAGCAGCTGGCGGAGCGATCCGAAAAACGGGAACACCATGGCCATGCCGAGGACCCACGCCAGCGCCGCCCACCACCAGCCGAGATAAACGCTGATGGCGACGATCGCTGAGTGAACGGCCACGCCACCCAGCAACCACAAGACGTCGCCTTTGTCTTTCGCCGCGACTGCCGCATTTCGTTCGGTGTTCGACTGACGAAACAGCAGTACCTCGATCGCTCTTATTCCGAACAGCGCCTTTACGAGAAAAAGTAGATTGAGCGGGAAGAAATAGGTGAACTCCGTGTCGCTCGTGGTGCCCAACTGGCGATGATGCTGGAAGTGGACCGGGCGATACACTTTGATCGTGGTGCCGATCAGCCAGGAAATGGCAAAATCGCAAATGCGATCGCTGCGGTCCTTGGTTCCGGCAAGATTGTAATGCGCCCCCTCGTGGAGAAAGAGCTGGAGATAGGCCACCCAATAGCCGGCAAGGCAGGCCCCGAGTAGCGCAGCGACGAGTTTTGGAACGCCCCAGGCCGGAGCGATGACCGTCAGGCCGAACGACGCAGCCAGCAAAATGTAACCAACGGCGATGTCGCGATAGACAATCGCGAACCTTGGTTTCAGCTTACGAACGAAAGCAACATAACGTTCGCCATTGCGGCCTATCAACTTCCCTCGCAGCGTGGCGAAGGTTCGCGAGTAATCGTCGGCGCCGGCCGGTGCGGCGACCAGATCGATTGTCGTTTCCTGATGGTCCAATAGCGTCATTGCATAACTATTTGTGACTCCACGCCCGGTCAGCCGGGCGCAAGTACGGTCTCCTCCGGCAGCGCCCGGACTTCGCTGCTATCGCCTTGCGCCAAGCGCCGCAGCAGCCAGCAGGCGAACGCGATCAGCACGACCGGCGCCAGCGGGATCCCGATCGCGCCCGCGAACATCATGGTCACCGGCAGCGTCCACACCGCGATCAGGAGCCAATGGTCGCGCATGGTGTTGTCGGCGCGCTCGCGCAACAGCGCCACCACGAAGCCGAACACCACCATGTCGTAGTTGAGGATGTAGGGCGTGAACAGGAAGGTCGCGGTGACGAACAGCGCCAGCGAAAGCGCCGGGTCGCGGCGCCGCCAATAAGTCCAGACCACGGCGGCGAGCGCGAGCGCGGCGGTGGCATATTGGAAGGCCCAGGCCGCGGCGAGCGGCAGGTGCACCATGCGGGCGCCGTAAAACACCGACGACACCATGGCAAACAAGAGACCGCCGCCGTTCTCGGTGAGCCATTGCTGCTGCGGCACGATTTTTTGCCAGAACTCGATCCAGATGCTCAAGCCGAACAGCATCGACGTCGCGGCGACCAGCACGGCCGTCGTCGCTGCCGCCACCGCAATGGTCAGCCAGCGCCGTTCCAGAACCAGGATCACCGGCAGCAGCATGCCGAGCTGCGGCTTGACGGTGAGAATGCCGAACAGCACGCCGGCGAGCACCGGCCGGCGCTCGCGATTGAGCATGCCGCCGATCAGGAGTGCCGCGGTGTAGAAGCCGTTCTGGCCGAAGAATATGCACACCGCGACCGCGGGCGCGACCGCGAGGAACAGCATGTGCCGGCGCGGGATAGCGGCCGAGCAGGCGAACAGATAAAGCGCGATGCCGACCGCGCACCACGCCAGGTAAGCCGGCAGGTACGGCATCAGGCCGAGCGGCCAGATGAACAACATCAAGTGCGGCGGGTACGACCAGTAATGTTCCTGGTAGGGCGTGCTCAGCATTTGGCGAAGCGCGTCGTTGTAGACGTGGACGTCGAACCACGCCGCTGGGCCGCCGCTGAACGTCGAGCGGCCGCCCATCCAGGTGTTGAGGAAGTCACGGCCGTAGACGAAGTTCGTGCCGTCGACCCACGGTTTGCCAATCGGTGGCAGGCCGGCAACCGTGAGATATGCGATTTCGAGCACGACGAAAAACACCGCCGCGGCGACCATCCATTTGGCGTAGAATTCTTCGATCGGCGATTGGGCGGTGACGGGCGCTGGCGTCCCGATCCCGGCATATGGCGAAAACACCGACATGCGTCACCGTCCGTCGCGTTTGAAGATGACAAGGCCGTCGGCATTGCCGACCGCGCGGTAGTCGGCAGCGAGCAGCGCGGCGAGGTCGCGATCGGCGTTGACCCATTCGCGCCACGACGCGCCGTGATTGTCGACGACAATATGGTCGGCGCGGTCGTCGATCAGGATGATGTCGGGCTTGCCGTCGCGGATTTCTCCGATCAGCTCAAGCCGGCCTGCTTCCATATAGGCGGCGAGGCGCCGGTCCTTGTCCGCGTCGATGCCGCCGGCGAAGCGCTGGATGGCGGCGTCCTCCATGATCCAAAGACTGCCGACGCGCGAAATCCATCGCCCCTGCACGGCGCGGACCAAGGGATGACCAAGCGCAACGTCATCCGAGATCAACGCAATCGAGGGATGCGGCGGCGCGATCCGCCCGACCATCGCGGTGGCAGCGCGGTCTTCGACGGCAATGTCGAGCCAGGCAAAGGATTTTACCGCGATGAAGCAGAAGGCGAGCACTGCGCAAATATCCTTGAAGCGGTAACCTTCGCCGGTCCGTTCCATCGCTTGGCGCCGGCGCGCGATCGCCAGACCGAGCGCGATCAGCGCCAGCGCCAGCATCGGATAGGATTGATAGGGCCAGCCCTTGCCTTGAAGCACATAGGCGGCGGCAAAACCCGCCGAGGCTGTGAGCAGCACCGCGAATACCGGATGAAAGCCGGTGCCGCGCCGCAGCGCCAGGATCATCAGAATTGCGGCGGCCCACAGCATGACGGGCGTGTCGAGGAGACTCTGCACCAGCGAAAGCCGCACCGGCAGATAGACATCGGCGACCAGCGGCATCACGTCGGTCAAGAACGCCGGATAAAAGACAACGACGCAGATGCCGTATGCGGCGGCAATCGCTGCCGCGATCCAATTCTCCGGGACGATCAGCAGCGGCCATGAGCGCCGATGCAGCGCACAGCAAGCTACCGCACAGGCAACGGCCAAGGCAAAATGAGGCTTTATGCAAATGGTCACGCCGGCGCCGGCCCCGGCGACCAGGCAATGCCACAGCAGCGGCCTCACCCCGTCGGCGCGCGCGATCAGAAGCACCAGCGCCGGCAGCACCGCGATCAGCGCGATATGCTCACGCTCGCCGAATGTCTGCGCCGGCAGGATTGTCAACACGGCGAGTGTCAACACGGCGGCCGTTGCGCTTTGCCGGCCGTCGAGCAGCCGGTAGCGGCGGATAATGTCGCCTGCGATCGCGAGGCTGATCAGCGCGCCGGTCAGCACCAGGGCGTCGACCACGATTTCCGGCGCCAAGCCAAGCGCCCGCGCCAAGGCCACAGCGGGCAGATAAAGGAATGTCGAAGCCGGCGGATTGAGCTCGATCAGATCGATATAGAGACGCTGCCCGTCGAGAACCTTCTCGGACAGCGTGATCTCCCAACTCACGTCGGTGTTGGCGCCGACGAAATGGCGCACGGCAATCGCCGCCGCGACGATGAGCGCGAACGGCAGCCACGTCTTCAAGGCATCGTAAGGCCGGGCCGAAACCGCAAGGCCGTCGTCGCCGGTCTGCGCAGTCGCGACACTCATCGCCTGGTCGCCTTCTCCGCGGCAGTTGGCGCGGCGACGCGATAACGCACGCTGTCGCCGGAATGTGAGACCAATAGGCCCGCCAAACGAGGGCTGAAGCTATAGATTTGGCCTTAACGCCGCCTTTCGGCGGAATATCGAAATGCGCCCACGATTTCGCGGGCCGCTCTTCGATCGGCGGCACAACCGCAAGAGCTTCTTAACCATTCGTGAACTAGCGTGGCGGCGTTCGGTTAGGTGATAGTGCGATGGCGGCCGACGCCTGCGACATTTGCTACAGCATCGTGGTTCCCGTCTTTAACGAGGAAGCGGTGCTGCCGGTGCTATTGCGCCGCCTCGACATATTGATGGCGGAGCTCGACGGTCCGGCGGAAACGATTTTCGTCGACGACGCCAGCACCGATTGCAGCTCGATCATCCTGCGCGACAAGGCCAAGACCGATCCGCGCTACCGCTATATCGGCCTGTCGCGGAATTTCGGCCATCAGGTCGCGATCTCAGCCGGCATGGATGCCGCCGCGGGTCAAGCCGTCATCATCATGGATGCCGATCTGCAGGATCCGCCCGAAGTGGTCGGCGAGATGATCGCGCGCTGGCGGGATGGTTTTGACATCGTCTACGGCAGACGGCTGTCGCGCGATGGCGAAAGCCCATTCAAGCGCTGGACCGCGAGCCTGTTCTACCGCGTCCTCGGCCGGCTATCGTCGATCGATATTCCGCGCGACGTCGGCGATTTCCGGCTGATCGATCGCAAGGTCGTCGAGGCGTTTCGCGCCATGCCCGAGCGCGACCGCTTCGTCCGCGGCATGTTTGCCTGGCTCGGGTTTCGCCAAACCGAAGTGGCCTTTCATCGACTGCCGCGATTCGCCGGCGAGACCAAATATCCGTTCTGGAAAATGCTCAAGCTCGCGGTCAGCGGCGCGCTGAGTTTTTCCGAGGCGCCGTTGCGGCTCGCTATCTGGTGCGGCCTGGCGGTGTCGGCGCTGGCGATGCTCTATGGCATCTACGTGATGGCGGCGTGGCTGGCGAACGACGATTTTGTCAAAGGTTGGTCGTCGACCATCGTCATCATCTCGTTTCTGTGCGGCCTGAACATGCTGATGACCGGAATCATCGGGCTCTATATCGGCCGCATCCACGCCGAGGTGAAGCGGCGGCCGCTTTACGTCGTCGCGCAGCAGGTGGGATTCGAGCGCACGGCCGTCGCCGCCGAGCCGGCCCATCGAATTCGCAGCGCAAGCACGCAAGAAGTCTTGGCACGAGAAGCATGACCGATGGCCGAGCTGTTCGATAGCTACCACCACAGCTACGACGCGGTCGTTCAATCCTCGATCGATTTTTCCGGGCTATCGCACGACTTCTTCATGGCCGCCAAGGCCGACATGCTCCGCGATCTCATGGCGAGCCATTTCGGCAGCGGCCACAAGCCGACCGCCCTCGACGTCGGCTGCGGTATCGGCGCGTTTCATCCGTTCGCACGCGGCATGTTCGGCCGCCTGTGCGGCACCGATATTTCCGCAGCCAGCATCGCGCAGGCGCGGCAAAATCATCCCGACGTCGAATACGAGGCTTATGACGGCAATATCCTGCCCCATGGCGACGGAACGTTCGATCTCGCGGTGACGATTTGCGTGCTGCATCACGTCCCGCCGGACCGATGGCTTGGCTTCCTGCGCGAGATCCGGCGCGTGGTGCGGCCGGGCGGCCTGGTTTGCGTCATCGAGCACAACCCGCTCAATCCGTTGACGCGGTTCGCCGTCATGCGTTGCGAGTTCGACAGCGATGCGACGCTGTTGCGGGCGGGCCAAACGCGACGGCTGCTCGAGGATGCCGGATTGCGCGCCATCGATACGCGATATTTCGTGCTGTTGCCGTGGGCGACGCCCTTGATGCGGCGCATCGAACGCCGCTTGCGCAATCTGCCATTCGGCGCGCAATACGTCGCCTGCGGCGTTGCCTGACGCTTTGCAGCGGTAACATCGCCGCAGCCCTCGCCAGCCGCGGCACGACGCCAATTTCCGGCCAATGTCATGCTATAGCGTGCGCTGACGCGGAATTATGCGCGGCGGACCGCGAAGGACATAAGGTATGACTTTGGCGCAGCTCGCGGCCGACGGACATGACCCGGGCAAGACCGGGCTGTTGCTGCGGCCCGGCTATCTCGATCTCAAGCAACAGCGGGAGCTGCTCGCGGCTATCATGGCGGTGATCCGGGACGCGCCGTTGTTTGCGCCGCGCATGCCGCGGTCGGGCCGGCCGTTTACGGTGCGCATGTCGAATTGCGGGCGGCTCGGCTGGGTGTCCGACGAGAGCGGCTATCGCTATCAGGAAACGCATCCCGTCACCGGCCGGCCGTGGCCGCCGATACCCGATATGCTGTTGGCTATCTGGAACGACCTGGCGCGCTATCCGTCGCCGCCGGAAGCGTGTTTGATCAATTTCTATCACCCGACCGCCAAAATGGGCCTGCATCAAGATCGCGACGAGGAGGATTTCGCCGCGCCGGTGGTCTCGCTTTCGCTCGGCGATTCCTGCCTGTTCCGCGTCGGCGGATCAAAGCGCAACGACCCGACCCGCTCGCTCCGGCTCAGTTCCGGCGACGCGGTCGTGCTCGGCGGCGATGCCCGGCTGGCGTTTCATGGCGTCGACCGCATCTTGCCCGGCACATCGACCTTGCTCCCGGAAGGCGGACGGATCAATCTGACCATGCGCCGGGTGACGAGCGTCGATAGCGATATCGTGACCCCGGCGGGCCCCAACACAGGCTCAGCATGACAAGCGGTAGCAAGTTCAATTCCGTCGGGGCCATTGTTGCGGCGGCCCTCGCTTGCTTTGTTTTGTGCTTTGTCTTGGCACCCGCGGCGCGGGCCGCCGATGCGATTTTTCCGGTCGGATCCCGCGTCGGCCTGGTGCCGCCCGCCGGAATGGTGGTGAGCAAAGGCTTCTTGGGCTTCGAAGACGTCGCCAAGGATTCAGCCATCCTGATCGCGGCGCAGCCGCCGGCGGCTTTTCCCGAAATCGAGAAGAGTCTCGCGACCGACGTGCTGAAGAAGAACGGCATCACCGTGGACAATCGCGAGGAGATGAAGTTCGACTTCGGCAAAGGCACTTTGGTGGTCGGCAAGCAGACCGCCGATAAGACCCGCTATCGCAAATGGCTTCTCAACGTCCAGACGGCCGATCTCACGGCCCTGGTCAATGTGCAGATCCCGGAACAGGAGACCGCCTATACCGACGCCGTTGTGCGCGCGGCGCTGGCGACGCTAGCGGTGCGCGCAACGATTCCGGACGCGGAGAAGCTCAGCCTGCTGCCGTTCACGTTCGCCGATCTCGCCGGCTTCCATGTCGAAAACGTTCTGCCCGGCCGCGCCGTATTGTTGGTCGACACGCCCGACGGCGTGCCGACCGACAACTTCAGCGTCCGCATGTTTGTTGGCGCCTTCGATGGCGGCCCCGCCGAGAAGGACGACCACGCCCAGTTTGCCCGCATGACGTTCGGCCAGATCGTCGGCATCAAGGACGTCCAGATCACGATGTCGGAGCCTTTGCGCATCGGCGGCCAGTCGGGCTTTCAGACCACGGCGCAAGCCAAGGATGTGAAGACCGGCGACGACATCATGGTGGCGCAGTGGCTGCGCTTCGGCACCGGCGGCTTCATGCAGATGATCGGCATGGCCAAGGCCAGTGTCTGGACCACCGCGCTGACGCGGTTGCGCGCCGTGCGCGACGGCATTCAGCTGCGATAAGCGCGCGGCGCGCGGACAACGGCGCCAAATTCAGGCAAATACGAGGAAAATCCGAGCGCGCGCGTTAGGCCGCGTGCAATCGTTATAGGGCAGATATTTTGACGAACGGGCGCTATCGCCGATTGCTGGAAGCTTCGCCGCAACACGGAGCCGGGTCATGCTTGCGCTGCTGCCTCACGAGAGGCGCCGGGAGCCGCGCCGTCCGCTCTACCGTGTGGCGAGGATTCAATTCGGCAACGGCGCGCTGCCGCGCGAGTGTGTTGTCATGGACATTTCCGATGGCGGCGTGCGGCTCCATGTTGACGGCTTCGACGTCCCCGATGAATTCGTGCTGCTGCTCTCCGGCCACCGCGTAACCCAGGAGAGCAAATACAAGGTGGTCTGGCGCTTCAACCAAGAACTCGGCGCCAAGTTCATTGGTATCGTCTGGCAGGGCATGGATTGATTTAAGCGCCCAGGTGCTGGCAGCGAGGTGTCGGCAGCCAAGTGTCGGCAGCGCGGACTCAGGCTACGCCGGCGCGTGAGTTGTCCGCATCCTGATCAGCAATCCTGGACGGCGGCCTTGTTGTCGTTGCCGGACGCCGAATTCGGCGCCGCCTTCGGGCCGCCCTTCGCCACCGCGACCAGAGCCGGGCGCAGCACGCGCTCGCCGATCATGTAGCCCGGCTGCATCACCTGGACGATGCTGCCGGCCGGCACCGACGGATCGGGGACCTCGTACATGGCCTGGTGAACGTTGGGGTCGAATTTTTCGCCGTGCGGCGTGAACTGGCGGACGCCATTTTTTTCCAGCGCCTTGAGCAATTCGCGCTCGGTCAGTTCGACGCCGTCGACCAGCGCCTTCATGCCGGCGTTGGCATGCGCCCGCGCCTCCGGCGGCACGGCGTCGAGCGCGCGGCGGATATTGTCGGCGACGCCGAGCACGTCGCGGCCAAACGAGGCGACGCCATAGAGCCGCGCGTCGGTGACTTCGCGCTCGGTCCGTTTGCGCAAATTCTCCATTTCGGCGAGCGTGCGCAGCAGCCGGTCTTTCATCTCGGCAAGCTCACGGTCGAGCGCGGTGGACGGTTTGGGGTCGCCCGCCGCCTCAGCCCCGGTAGCCGCAGCCGATGTCTCGGGCTCTGCGGCCGCCTCGTCCTCAGCGCGAGCGGTCTCTCCAGTCATGTCTCATCCCTTAGCCTTGCTTGCCACGCATATCAGGGCGCAGGCGGCAAAAATCAAGCGCCCTTCCGTCACCCTGAGGTGCGAGCGAAGCGAGCCTCGAAGGGCGACGGCCCGGGCCGTGCATCCTTCGAGGGCCGCTTCGCGGCCACCTCAGGATGACGGAATACGCCCTCACCCCCCGAGCAGCTTGCTCACGACCTTGGCGGTGTAGTCCACCATGGGGATGACGCGGGCGTAGTTGAGCCGCGTCGGGCCAATCACGCCGAGCACGCCGACGATGCGGCCGGTGGCGTCGTGATAGGGCGCGACGATGGTCGAGGAACCGGACAGCGAGAACAGCTTGTTCTCCGAGCCGATGAAGATACGCACCCCTTCGGCCTGCTCGGCGCGGCCCAACAGATCGATGACCTCGCGGCGGGTTTCCAGATCGTCGAACAAGAGCCGCACCCGCTCCAGATCGTCGAGCGCCTTGAGGTCTTCGAGCAAATGCGCCTGGCCGCGCACGATCAGCTTGCGCTCGCCGCTCTCGCCACCCGACCAGCTGGCGAGCCCGGTGGCGACGATCTTTTGGGTCAATTCGTCGAGCTCGGCCTGCCGCGCGTTCAGCGCCCGTTCGAGCTCGCCCCTCGCCTCGGCAATGGTCATGCCGCGGATATGGGCGTTGAGGAAGTTCGAGGCCTCGGTCAGCGCCGAGGTCGGCAAGCCCACCGGGACGTTGAGGACGCGGTTCTCGACCTGACCGTCCTCGGCGACCAGCACAACCAGCGCCCGTTCGGGCTCCAGCCGCACGAACTCGACATGCTTGAGCCGCACGTTGGATTTCGCCGTCAGCACGACGCCGGCGGCGCGGGTGAGGCCGGACAACAGGCCTGAGGCCTCGGTCAGCACCGTCTCGACCGATTTGGCCTGGCCGGAGGCGGCGACCTGCGCCTCGATCGCCTTGCGATCATTGTCGGTGAGATCGCCGATCTGCATCAGCGCATCGACGAAGAAGCGCAGCCCCTTCTCGGTCGGCAAGCGCCCCGCCGACGTATGCGGCGCGTAGACCAGGCCGGCCTGCTCCAGATCCGACATCACGTTGCGCACCGAAGCCGGCGACAACGTCATCGGAATGATGCGCGACAGATTGCGCGAGCCGACCGGTTCGCCGGTCGCCAGATAGCTCTCGACCACCTGGCGAAAGATTTCGCGCGAGCGCTCGTTGAGCTGCGCAAGCCCGGCTTGGCTGGCGCTTATCGGAACGTCATGGGTGGCCATCGCCGCCTAATATATCACTCCGCCGCGGCCATTGCCCGCGGCACGATGCGCAGCGCATCCATCAGCCGGCGCACCGAGCCGAAATCCTCCAGCCGCTCGACCGCGCCGATGACGTCCGTGATGTGGGAATCGGGCAAAACGCCGTCCGTATAGGTGCGGAATTTGTGTTCGATCTGAGCGCGCGACACCGGATTTTCGAAGGCGCCGAGCGGGTACTCGCAGCGTGCCGCGTGCGTCGCGCCATCGGTCAGCGCGATATCGACGGTAGCTTGCGAGCCGCTCACCGACGGTTCGGCGCGGACCTCGACCTGCTTGGCCGCAAACGTCCGCAGTTTCGGATCGTCGTAACGGCCGGGCTCGAACTGCGCCAAGGTCAGCGTGCGATCGTGCAAAATGACGGCTGCGGTGTAATGCGCCGACAGCAACGCTTCGAACTTGGCCTTGTAGGTGTCGAAGCCGCCGTGCATCCCGAACGCCTGCTCGCTCAGTCCGATGCGGACCTTGGCGATGCGCGCCGGATCGATCGTGTGTTTGCCGAGCAGATCGAACAGCGCGGTGTTCATGCCTTGAATGAGGGTTGCCGACGGCCACAGCCGCATGGCGATGCGCTCGAGCTCCCAGCGGCTGCCGAGACCGGCCGTGGCGAGATCCGGTCTGCCGCCGTCCACATAAGTTTTGTAGAGGCCACCGTCTTTGGCGGTGAGGAACTCGCGCGTGGCGACGAATTTTTGCTGGGCCAACAGCGCCGCCATCAATCCCGACAGTGCGCCGCGGCATTGGTGGAATTTCACCGTAGGCGTGCCCCAGGCGGCGAACGTGCCGGCCGCCTGGCTGCCGGCGAGCCCGAAGGCGCGCGCCATGGTGTCGGCGTCGAATTTCAGCAGCGAGCCAACCGCCGCCGCGGCGCCGAACGGACCGAAGATGCCGGGGCCGTGCCAGCCGCGCGCGCGGAACTTTGGATAATCGGTGCCGATGCCGACTCGCGTCGTCACCTCGCATCCCACCGCGATCGCAGTGAGCAGCGCGCGGCCGCTCAGTCCATCGCGCTCGGCAATGGCGAGCGCCGGCGGCATGACCTCGGGCGTGACGTGGGTCATCGTCTCGCGATGCACGTCGCACATGGTGACCGCGGTGACCAGATAGGCGTTGAGGAGCGTCGCGCCGGCAAGCGACAGATGATCGCCGCCGATCACGCTGGATTCACTTCCTTGCGCCAGCCCCGACGCCAGCGCTGCGATCTGCCGAGTCTCCTCGCCCAGGCGGCCGGCGATCGCGCAGGCCAACGCATCGAGCAACAGCGTCTTGCAGTGCTCGCGAACGCGCGGCGGAATGTCCTCGTAGCGCAATCCGGCGGCGAATTGCGCCAGTGCTTGGGTTGCTTCCGCTGCCATCTCGGCCTCCTGTGGCTTTATGCAAGAAGGCCTAGAAAGCGGCCTTGATCGCTTGGACAGCACTCTGTTCGCGTTGGCAATCTTGTCAAGGATCGAAGACCGCCGGAGGCGGCGGCGCTTTCGCGCCGTCCTTGACAAGATTGCCAACGCGGACAACCAGCATCCAAGCGATCAAGGCCGCCTCCCCGATCATTCATATTGATCCCCAAAACCGGGTTTCCCCTTCCCCGCATCATGCTCTAAAAGCGGCCCCAGCCGGCGCCTGGCCCGGCCGTGAGGAGAGCACAGATGCGGCCGAGCCGCCGACAGCCTGACGAACTGCGCCCGGTTTCGCTGGAACGCGGCGTGGTGAAATTCGCCGAAGGCTCGTGTTTCGTGAAATTCGGCGAGACCCATGTGCTGGTCACCGCCACCCTGGAAGACCGTCTGCCGCCGTGGCTCAAGGGCCAGGGCCGCGGCTGGATCACTGCCGAATACGGCATGCTGCCGCGGGCAACGCTGGAGCGCACGCGGCGCGAGGCCTCCGCCGGCAAGCAGAGTGGCCGCACCGTCGAAATCCAGCGGCTGATCGGACGCAGCCTGCGTTCCGTCGTCGATCTCAAGGCGCTCGGCGAGCGCCAGATCACCATCGATTGCGACGTCATCCAGGCCGACGGCGGCACCCGCACCGCGTCGATCACCGGCGCCTGGATCGCGCTCTACGACTGCCTCGCCTGGATGAAAACCCGCGACATGGTGCAGATGGAAGTGTTGCGCGATCATATCGCCGCCATCTCATGCGGCGTGCACGGCGGGGTGGCTGTGCTCGATCTCGATTACGCCGAGGATTCGCAAGCCGACACCGACGCCAATTTCGTCCTCACCGGCACCGGCAATATCGTGGAAATACAAGCCACGGCCGAGAAGACGCCGTTTTCCGAAGCAGAGTTTGCCGCGCTGTTGGCGTTGGCACGCAAAGGCATCGCCAAGCTGGTCGATTTGCAGAAAATGGCAGTCGGATGACAGACGACAGACGACGGACGACAGATAAAGACCCGGCTGAGCCGTCCATCATCCGTCCTCCGTCGTCTGTCGTCCGTCGTCCGATCACCGGCCGCCTCGTTATCGCGACGCACAACTCTGGCAAACTCGCCGAGATGCGCGAATTGCTTGCGCCTTACGGCATCGACGCCATATCGGCGGGTGAACTCGATCTGCCGGAGCCGGACGAGGACGGCATGAGCTTTGGCGACAACGCGCGCATCAAGGCGCAAGCCGCAGCGCTTGCGACCGGCCTACCCGCCTTCGCCGACGATTCCGGCCTTGTGGTCGATGCGCTCGACGGCGCACCGGGAATCCATTCGGCGCGCTGGGCCGGGCCGGAAAAGAATTTTCGCCGCGCCATGGAGACCATCGAGGTCAAACTCTACGAACGCGGCGCCACGGCGCCGGAAAAGCGCAAGGCGCATTTCGTTTCGGCGCTGTGCGTGGCCTGGCCCGACGGCCATGTCGAGGATTTTGAGGCCAAGGTCGATGGCACCCTGGTCTGGCCGCCACGCGGCGACAAAGGATTTGGCTACGATCCGATGTTCCTGCCCGACGGCCACGCGCGCACATTCGGCGAAATGTCGAGCGACGAGAAACACGGCCTGCCGCCGCGCAGCCAAGGCCTGTCGCATCGGGCGCGCGCCTTCATGAAACTCGCGGAGGCATGCCTTGGCTGACAATGAGCAGGCGGGTTTCGGCGTCTACATTCACTGGCCGTTCTGCCTGTCGAAGTGCCCGTATTGCGACTTCAACAGCCATGTGCGCCGCGAACCGATCGACGAGCCGCGCTTCGTGCGCGCGTTCACGGCCGAGATCGCGGCGACCGCGGCGCGGGTGCCGGACCGCACCGTTTCGACGATCTTCTTTGGCGGCGGCACGCCGTCGCTGATGCAGCCGGCCACAGTGGCGGCGATCCTCGATGCGATTGCAAAGCATTGGCGCGTCGCGCCCGACGTCGAAGTCAGCCTCGAAGCCAATCCGACCAGCGTCGAAGCCACCCGCTTCCGCGGCTACCGCTCCGCCGGCGTCAACCGCGTGTCCCTCGGCGTCCAAGCGCTCGACGACCGCGTGCTCGCCGAGCTCGGCCGCGTGCACAGCTGCCGCGAAGCGCTCGATGCGGTCGGCATCGCGCGCAGCATTTTCGACCGCTACTCGTTCGATCTGATCTACGCCCGGCCGCGCCAGGACCCGAAGGCATGGGCGGCCGAGCTCACCCGGGCGCTAGCCGAAGCCGGCGACCATCTCTCGCTCTATCAACTGACCATCGAGCAGGACACGCCGTTTTCCGCGCTCCATGCGGCGGGCAAGCTCGTCATTCCCGACGATGATCTCGGCCGCGAGCTCTACGACACCACCCTGGAGATTTGCGCCGCCCACGGCCTGCCGGCCTACGAGATTTCCAACCACGCCCGGCCCGGCGGTGAATGCCGGCATAACCTCGTCTATTGGCGTGCCCAGGAATACGCCGGCATCGGACCGGGCGCCCACGGCCGGCTCGATATCGACGGCACCCGTTACGCCACCGCGACGGAAAAACGACCGGAATCCTGGCTGATGCGCGTCGAGGCCAACGGCCACGGCCTCACCACCGACGACCCGCTCACCCGCGAGGACATGGCCGACGAGTTCCTGCTGATGGGGCTGCGGCTCGCTGAAGGCATCGACATCGCGCGCTTCCGGGCGCTCGCAGGCCGGTCGCTGGACCCGGCGCGCATCGCCATGCTGCGCGAACACGGCCTGGTCGAGACGACCGCCGACGGCCGCCTGCGCGTCACCCTGCCCGGCTTTCCGGTGCTGGATGCGGTCGTTGCCGATTTGGCGGCTTAAAGGCTGCGTTTCTGGTTTCTTTTTGGATTCCGGTAAAAAACGGACGGCCATTCATAAGCTACCTTAGTATTTTAACCAGCATCTATCGGCCATTGCAGCGGCCTCGGATCGCCACTTGCTGAGTTCGGCGTCGATCTTGTCAATCCTAGCTACTTTCGCAACGCGGTGTCCGCCATGCGGCCGCGAATAGCCTTCCTTGAGCCGAAACACGTGAAGGATGGCCCTTGTCGCGAGTTTGATATGGATCAATCCGGCAGTGACTCGCCCAAGTAGAATAGTCGGCCCAAGAGCCTCACAAAACACAAGGAGGACATCATGTCTGTAATCTCCAAGACGGTCTGCAAGAAAGCAGGTCTTATCTGCGCGTCAGCTGCAGCTGCTGTGCTGTTTTGCGCGACGCCCATATCGGTCAAAACTTCTTCGGTATCCGGCATCGCGCTGTCGGTTGACCAAGCACGAGCCGAGATCGGTCGGCCGGCCACGCCCGGAAGTGTAGCCGGGGTCCATCGGCGCGCAGAACGGCGAGCCGTGCGGCGCTGCGCGGCGGGTGTCACCTGCAATTATTAGCTGCGGGTGGGACGATAGGCTGCGTTTCGCCCTCGAAAATTTAATAAGCTAGCTTATGTTCCGTTGCCAAAACTGCGCGGCGGCGGCGCGATAATCTGCGATCCTGACGCCGTGACCCGCAAAACCGCGAGCCCACGCTCGCAGGTGCCGTCGCTGCGGAAGCGGAACAGGCCGTCGATCCCCGTAAAACCCGACGGATTGGTCAGGACCGCCGTGCTGAAGCGCTGCGTGCCTTGGGTCTTCACCAGCGCCGCGATCAGGGCGACCGCGTCGTAGGCCAGCGTCGCGGTGCGGCCCGGCTCCTGCTTGTAGCGGGCGCGGTAGCGGTCGGCGAAGCCGCGATAGCCGGCGCCGTCCGGCGCCGCATACCAGCCGCCGTCGAGCGCCGGATTGGAGCTGATGCGGGGGTCGTCCCAAAGCCCGGTGCCGAGCAGCTGGATCTTCTTGAGATTGACGCCGGCATTTGCAAGAGCCTGGGCGATGTCCGGCACCGTGTCGCCACCGTCGGGGATGAACAGTGCATCGATGCGGGCCGCAGCCTGGGCCACGTTCCTGACCGGCCCGGCCATGCCGGCCTTGTCATGGGGATAATGCTCCAGCGCGACGATCTGGCCGTTGCGCCGCGCCACCGCCTGCTTGAAGGCGGCTTCGACCACGGTGCCGTACGGATTGTCTGGTATCAGCGCGGCGTAGGAGCGTTTTCCGGTCGAGGCGGCATATTGGACGATGCGCTCGACGTCGGACTCCGGCAGGAAGCTCAGCAGATAGACGCCCGCCGAGGCGACATTGGCGTCGGTCGAAAACGCGATGACCGGGATGTTGCGCGCCCGCGCCACCTGCCCGACGACGCTGACCGATTGCGCAAACAGCGGCCCGAGGATGATCTCGGCGCCTTCGTCGAGCGCCTGCTGGGCGCCAAGCCGCGCCGCCTCGGCGGTGCCGCCGTCGTCCTTCAGAAGGAGCGTGATATTGGGGGCATTGAACTCCGCGATCGCCATCTCGGCGGCGTTGCGCATCGACTGCCCGGCGACACCGGCATTACCACCCGCCGACAACGGCAGAATGAGGCCGGCCTTGACCTCGCCGGTGCCAATCGCGGCGCCCGCGGGTATTTGCGCGCTCTGCGGCGACGGCGCTGGCGAGGTGAATGAATTGAGCAGGCTGGAATTACCGGAGCAGCCCGCCAAGAGCGTGCCCGCACCGGTCAGCAAGCCTTGCAGCGCCCGGCGCCGCGACGACAGGACGACCGACGCATGGCGCGGCATTTGCGCAGACACGGCGGTTCTCCCTCACGGCAGCCTTAGGCGCCCCATGCATTAGGGCAGCGCTAATCTGTCATTCTGGGGGCGAATAGTTAACCGAATGGAAAGGATAATGAAATCCGACCGACCGGCCATGACGCCCGCCGGCAGCGGCGCTAGACTTGCCGCAATGAGCGAAATGCCGCGCAAAACGCTTGGCCGGGAGCCAACCGCGCCCCGCTGCTATGCGGTGGATGGCCACCAGACCGACGTCGCGCGCCTCGCTCCGGGGCTGCACATCGTCGCCACCCCGATCGGCAATCTCGGCGACATCACCTTGCGCGCGCTGGCGGCGCTGGCGGGCGCCGACCTGATCGCATGCGAGGACACGCGGGTGACGCGAAAACTCCTCGACCGCTACGTCATCGCCACGCCGCTCACGTCCTATCACGACCACAATGCGGCGCAGGCGCGGCCGGCGCTGCTGCGCCGGCTCGCCGACGGCGCGGCGATTGCGCTGGTCTCCGACGCTGGCACGCCGCTCATTTCCGATCCCGGATTCAAGCTGGTGCGCGCCGCCCATGACGCCGGTTACGCGGTCACGACGCTGCCCGGCGCCTCGTCGCTGTTGGCGGCGCTCGCCGTCGCCGGCTTACCCACCGATCAGTTTTTGTTTGCCGGCTTCCTGCCGCCGAAGGCCGCCGCGCGCCGCAGCCGCATTGCCGAGCTCGCCCGCATCCCGACGACGCTGGTGCTGTTCGAGACCGGACCGCGGCTGGCCGCAACGCTCACCGATCTTGCCGCCGGCCTCGGGCCTCGAGAGGCAACTGTCTGCCGCGAGCTGACAAAACTGCACGAGGAAATCCGGCGCGGCGACCTCGTGACGCTTTCGCAAAACTGCGCGGCAAGCGAATTGCGCGGCGAGATCGTTGTGGTGATCGGGCCGCCAGCGGCGCCTGTGGAAGTGAGCTTAAGCGACGCCGATACTTTGCTGCGCCAGGCGCTGGCCCGCGTCTCGCTGAAGGACGCTGTCGGCGAAGTGGCCGATGTCACCGGCCTGCCGCGCCGGGAGCTCTATCAGCGCGCGCTGGTATTGGCGAAAGAAGCCGATCATGGCGCGCCGCGCTGAGCCGCTCGGTCCGCCCAAATCCGCGCCGCGGCCGGAGCGCGTCGCCGCATTCCGGCTCGGCCTTTCGGCGGAGAGCCGGGCCGCCATGCTGCTCATCGCCAAGGGTTTTCGCATCGCGGCGCGGCGTTTCAAAACCCCGATCGGCGAGATCGACATCGTGGCGCGGCGGCGCCGCGACCTGGTCTTTGTCGAGGTCAAGGCGCGTGAAAACCTCGACGACGCAGCGGAAGCAGTCACCGAGCGCGCCAAGCAACGCATCGTCGCGGCGGGCGAATTCTGGCTCGCAAGCCATCCCGACGACGCACAATGCTTCATTCGTTTCGATGTGATCCTGGTGGCGCCGGGCAAATTGCCTCGCCACATCGCCAATGCGTTCGATGCCAGCCGCTGAACCTCGCAGGCGGCGGATGGACTAAGCCGCGCGGAGCTTGTTGAAGAACTGATCGACCTGGGCGCGGATTTGGCCGGCCGCGGCGGCGAGATCGTCGGCGAGCGACTTGACCGATGTGGCGCTGGCGCGGGTGTTCTCCGTCGCCTCGCCGACGCGCACCACCTCGTCCGTCGTGTCGTTGGTCCGGCGTGCCGCCACTTCGACGCTGCGGGCAATTTCCTGGGTCGCGGCGCCTTGCTGGGTGACGGCGCTGGCAATCGCGCCTGAAATCTCACCGATCTCGCGGATCGTCCTTTCGATGCCGGCGATGGCCTGGATCGAACGCCCGGTTGCGCTCTGCATCGCCGTGATCTGCGCGCCGATCTCCTCGGTCGCCTTCGCGGTCTGCGACGACAGCGCCTTGACCTCGCCGGCCACCACGGCGAAGCCGCGTCCGGCCTCGCCGGCGCGCGCCGCCTCGATGGTGGCGTTGAGCGCCAGCAGGTTGGTCTGCTCGGCGATCGCGGTGATGAGCTTGATCACGTCGCCGATGCGGCGGCCGACTTCGCTCAGCTCCTTGACCGAATCGCTGGTGCGCGCCGCCTCGCTCACCGCTTTGGTGGCGATGGCGTTCGATTGCACGACCTGGCGATTGATCTCCGACACCGCGACGGCGAGTTCCTCGGCCGCGGCGGCGATGTCGCGCACGTTGGCGGAGGCTTCGCCCGCGGCCGTCGCGGCGCCGCCGGTCTTTTCCGAGGCGAGATCGGCCGCGTCGGCCAGGAGCGACGACGCCGACAGCATCTGTTGGAATAGCCGGTCGAGCTTAGACAGGCTGACCTCGACGTCGGTGCCGAAGCGCGCCGTTTCGGCCGCAATCTGCTCCTGGCGCTGCACCTTCGCGTCGGCCTCCGCCAGCACCGTCTTGTTCAGCTCGACATTGCGGCGCATCGCATCCTGGAACACCGCGATCGAGCGGGCCAGCGCGCCGATCTCGTCGGAACGATCGCGATACGGTACGGCCAGCGTGGCGTCGCCGCCGGCGACCGCCTCGGTGGCGTGGGTGACGGCGGCAAGGGGACGCGCGATCGAGCGGTGTATGACCAGTGCGCCGAACATCGCCAGCATCAGCGCGGCGGCGCCGAGCAGCATCATCTCCAGCGCGGACGTCGCCATGCCGCTTTCGATCCGGCTGTAGATTTCGCGCGATCTATTCGCATAAAGCCGCCCGAGCACGTCGAGATCGTTGGTCAGCGCGGTGCGGACCGTTCGGTTGGCATCGTTGTTGCCCCATTCGCTGCCGGACGCCGGACTGATTTCGGTGCCGCGGCGCACCAGCTCGCGGCGGAACTCCTGGAATTGCTTCACCCGCGCGGCGAATTGCGCGAAGACGTCGGCATCTTCGGGCCGCACCGACCTTTGCCAGCCCTCCATCACGCCGCCGATCTGGTCGTTGAAGCGGGTAAGACCTTCGGCAAACTTCTTCGCGGTGGCGATGTCGGGCGACATGTAGATGCCGCGCGATTCCATGACCACGGCGTAGATCAGGCTGTTGATGCGCTCGACATTCTCGGCACCGACAAAGGCCGATTCGAACTCGTTGGTCAGGGCGACGTTCCGGTTGCTACTGAAAATCGCCACCGCCGCCAGCGCCCCCGTCATGGTAGCCAGCAGCGCAAAGATGACATAGAGCTTGGCAGCAATCGAAAGTTTCGCCAATTTCATGCTCCGCCTCAAACCGTTCGATTTCCGCAGGTCTTCTTGGCTATGTATTCTTGGCTATAAGATGCTAGGTCCAGGTTTACCTTCCCTTAACCGCCCACCTCATTGCCCATCGGCTTGGCCATGCGCCTGAACGTCGCCGTGCAAATGGATCCGATCGAGCGGATCAATATCCGTGGCGATTCGACGTTCGCCTTGCTGCTGGAAGCGCAAAAGCGCGCCCACCCGCTGTCCTATTACACGCCCGATCGCCTGAGCCTGCGCGACGGCAAGGTGTCGGCCACGGTGCGGCCGCTGGTGGTGCGCGACGTCGCCGGCGACCATGTGACGCTGGGTGAGCCACGCCTCGTCGACCTTGCCAGCTTCGACGTGGTGCTGCTGCGCCAGGACCCGCCGTTCGACCTCGCCTATATCTCTTCGACCCACATGCTCGACCGCATCCATCCCAAAACCTTGGTGGTCAACGATCCGAGCCATGTGCGCAACGCGCCGGAAAAAGTCTTCGTCACCGAATTTCCCGATCTGATGCCGCCGACCTTGCTCACGCGCGACCTCGACGCCATCAAGGCTTTTCGTGCCGAGCAGGGCGACATCGTCATGAAGCCGCTTTACGGCAAAGGCGGCGAGGCGGTGTTCCGGCTCGCGGCCGAGGACCTCAATTTCGGCTCGCTCTACGATCTGTTCGCCTCGATGTTCCGCGAGCCTTGGGTGGTGCAGAAATTCCTGCCCGCGGTGAAGGACGGCGACAAGCGCATCATTTTGGTGGATGGCGAGTTCGCCGGCGCGGTCAACCGGGTACCGGCGCCCGACGACCTGCGCTCCAACATGGTGCGCGGCGGCGTGCCGGCGGCGACCGAGCTCACCGCGCGCGAGCGCGAAATATGCGCGCGGCTCGGACCGGCGCTGCGCGAGCGCGGCTTGCTCTTCGTCGGCATCGACGTGATCGACGGCTTCTTGACGGAAATCAACGTCACCTCCCCCACCGGCATCCGCGCGATCAAGAATCTCGGCGGCCCCGATATCGCGGCGCTGATCTGGGATGCGATCGAGGCGAAACGGCGGTAGCCGACCTTTGCCTCAGCTGCTGATGTTCTGCGAAAAAATATCGTCGTCGGCTATCCAGGTATCCTTGTCCCTCATGATCGCCTGCACCGGCAACGTTGGCGTCTGCGGCTTCATCTGCGGCGCGCGTTTGACGGCGGTGCCGATCGCCATGAATTCGATCAGGCTGCCGTATTCGTGGATGTAGGTCTTGATGCCGACGACGTCGTCGGCGCCGATGTCGCTGGCTTCCTGCTGCAGCAAGCCGATGGCGTGCTCGCGCGCCTCGTAGATCAGCGAGGTCAGCTCGCTGATCTCGCCGCGGGCGATGCTCTTGAAAAACGCCGTCACGCTGCCGGCGAGGCCGAGCGAATAGACCGCGGTACCGAGCATGAGCTTGAGCGGCCGATAGCCGACGCTGGCGAGATTCCACATTTCCTCGCAGGTCAGGTCGCTGGTCACCGGCTCTTGCGACGCCGATGGCGGCAGGCCTTGATGGCTGGCGGCGGTGCCGATCATGAGCATCTCGTGCACGCCGCGGAACGGCATGACGCGGGTCTCGATGCCGACCACCGCGTTGGCGTTGAGCCGCCGCGCTTCGGCGACGATGCGGGCCAGCGCCAGATGGCGCGTGGCGTTGAAAATGTCGCTGTATTCCTTGATCTCGCCGCGCGCCAGTGTCTTAAGCGCGCCGAACACGCCGCGGCCGACCCCGATCGAATGGGCCACATTGCCGATGACAAATCCCCTCGGCACGTAGCCGGCGTCCACCAAACAGAACAGCTCCTGACCGTTGCCGCTGCTGGTGAATGGATTTGCCGGCGGCGCGCGTTGCGGAAAATGCACGCACGAGCCGACCGACAGGAATTCGATATTGCCCTGCATATGCCGCAACTCGCTGGTCACGCCGGTGACGCCGTGGGCGTGGAACCGCTTGGCCTCGGCAATCAGCCGCGCCTGGGCGAGATGGCGGCCTTCGCTGATCATTGCGGTGACCTGGGTGATCTCGCCGCCCAAAATGCCTCTGAAGCCGGCGCCGACGCCGCCGAGGAAGCCGAGCGAGCCGACGCTGTTGCCGAGCACCAATTCGCCGGGCGCCAGGCCTTTGAGTTGCAGGCAGAAGATTTCGTTGCCCGAAAGTCCGGTCATGATCGGCATGGCGGTTGCCTCCCCTCACGGTCGAGAGTTTGACGGCCCGCGATGATTATGTCGCCGGGGGTGACGTAGGGTCCACCCTCGTTCATCATCGACCCGAATAAGGACCATGCCATGCTGGTGACCGGCAGCGAAAAACTAAAACGCATGCGCGACGGCCGCGTCGTCTATATCGGCGCCGAGCGGGTCGACGACGTCACCGCCCATCCCGCCTTCCGCAATGGCGCACGCACGATCGCCGCGCTCTATGATCTCAAGGCCGATCCGGCCAAGCGCGATCTCTTCACCTTCGAGGACAACGGCGAGCGCATCGGCCTGCAATGGCTGCGCTGCCGCTCGCGCGAGGATCTGGCGCGGCGCATGCGCGCCATGAAGGCCATCGCCGACGCCACCTACGGCCTGATCGGGCGCTCGCCCGATCACGTGGCCGGTCTGATCACCGGGCTGGCGATGCGGCCCGAATTGCTCAACCAACTGACGCCCGGCTTCGGCGACAACCTCACCCGCTTCTTTGAGCGCGCCCGCTTGAACGATCTCTATCTGTCGTTTGCGGTGACGCCGCCGTCGGGCATCCGCGATCGCGAAATCTATACCGGCGTGGTGCGCGACGACCCGACCTTGCAGGTGGTGAGCGAAGACGATTCCGGTGTCGTCGTATCGGGCATGAAGATGCTGGCGACCGGCGCGATTTTCGGCGACGAGGTTTATATCGGCAATCTCACGGCCATCGACGACAAGCGCCAGAGCGAGAGCATCACGGCGGCGATCCCCAACAACGCGCCCGGCGTCTCGTTCTGGGCGCGCGAGCCCTATGAGCGTCACGCCCGGCAGGAGGCCGATTATCCCCTCAGCTATCGCTTCGACGAGAACGACGCGGTGCTGGTGTGCGACAGGGTCAAGATTCCGTGGGAGCGGGTGTTTCTGCACAACAATGGCGCCTGGTCGCGCCGCATCTATATCGAGACGCCGGCCAATGTTTATCAGAACCAACAGTCCAACATCCGCTTCTGGGCCAAGATGGGACTGATCGTCGGGCTGGCGAGCCGGATGTGCCAGGCCAACGGCGTCGACAAGGTGCCGGCGGTGCGCGAGACGCTCGGCCGCCTCGCCGCGCTCGAAGCCACCATCGGCGGCCTGGTCAACGGCCAGATCGAGGCGTGCGAGAACTGGCCGGAGGGTTTTGTGACGCCGAACCGGCGCATGGTCTACGCCACGCTCAATTGGTGCCAGGAGCACCACACCGAAATCATCGACACGTTGCGCACGCTGGCGGGCGCCGCGCCGCTGCAGATGCCGGCCAGCATCGATCTCGTCGCCGATCCGCAACTCAAGGATCGCTTCGAGCGCTGGTGGGGCACGGCCAGCATGCCGGCGGACGCGCGCTACAAGCTCTACAAGCTGGTCTGGGACCTGATCGGCTCGGAGTTCGCCGGCCGCCACATGCTCTACGAGAAATTCTACGCCGGCAATTCGATCATCGTGCGCAACCAGAGCGACCGCGAAGCGCCGTGGGAAAAATTCCACGGCATCGTCGATGGGTTGCTCGATGCCGTGGCGATGCCGGAGGCTCCGGGCTAGCGCGCCGGCACCGGCGCGGCGACGCCGATGATCGCGCCGGACGACTTGCGCACGGTGAGAATTGCCAGCGCCGCGACGATGCACAGCGCGCCGGCGACGAAGAACGCCGGCAGATACGTGTCGAACAGCGTCCGCGTCAGGCCGGCACCGAAAGCCGCGCTGGCCGCGCCGATCTGGTGGCCGGCAAAAACCCAGCCGAACACCATGCCCGCCTTCTCACGACCGAAGCGGTCGGCGGTGAGTTTGACCGTCGGCGGCACGGTGGCGATCCAGTCGAGGCCGTAGAACATCGCGAACAGCGACAGGCCATAGAACGTGAAGTCGGTGAACGGCAGATAGAGCAGCGACAGCCCGCGCAGGCCGTAATACCAGAACAAGAGCCAGCGATTATCGAAGCGGTCGGACAGCCAGCCGGAACCGATGGTGCCGACGAAATCGAAGATGCCCATCATCGCCAGCACGCTTGCGGCAGTAACCGCCGGCAACCCGTAATCGTGGCACAGCGTGACGAAATGGGTCTGGATCAGGCCGTTGGTGCTGCAGCCGCAGACGAAGAACGTGCCGAACAACACCCAGAAGATCGGCGTGCGGGCGGCTTCCTTTAGCACCACCAGCGGCGACATGAGCAGCGAGACGAGGCCGACGCCCGCGGCCGGCGGCGGCGACACGGCCTTCTCGCCATAAAGCGGCAGGCCGAGATCGCTCGGCCGGTCGCGCATCAAGGTGAAGGCGACGACACCGGCGAACGCCAACATGGCGCAGACGCAGACCAGCGCGATCCGCCAGCCGTAAGCCGTCGTGATTTGCGCGATCAGCGGCAGGAACACCAGTTGCCCGGTGGCGTTGCTGGCGGCGAACAGGCCCATGACCAGGCCGCGGCGGTGATTGAACCAGCGCGTCGCCACCGTCACCGCGAGCACCATCGCAGTCAGGCCAGTGCCGATGCCGACGACGATGCCCCATAGCAGAATGAGCTGCCACACCTGCGTCATCGCCAGCGACGCCAGCATGCCGGCCGAGATCAGGATCACGGCTGAGACCATCACGGCGCGCACGCCGAACCGGTTCATGAAGGCGGCGGCGAACGGACCGAACAATCCGAACAGCATGAGACGCAGCGCCAGTGCCGACGAAATCTGCTCGGTGTCCCAGCCGAATTCCTTTTCCAGCGGCACGATCAGCACGCCGGGCGTGCTCATCGCCGCGGCGGTGACGATGGTGGTGAGGAAGGTGACGGCGACAATGACCCAGCCGTAATGGATGTTGCGGCGTTCGAGCGCCGCAGCGAGGGCGGAGGACACCATGGTTGCGTTCCGATCGTCGATTTTGGACGTTCTGTTATTAGACACGCGCTTAGATGACAATCATCATCTAACGCTTGCATATTGATGACGATCGTCATATAATTTGTCAAGCAGCCGACGCTGCTGCATAGCTGAGGTGCTCCATGCGGGTGAGCCGGGAAAAAGCCGCCGAACATCGCGACCGCATCATCGACGCCGCCGGCGCCCTGTTTCGCGCCAAGGGATTTGGCGGCATCGGCGTTGCCGACATCATGAAAGCGGCCGATCTGACCCACGGCGGTTTTTACGGCCATTTCGCCTCGAAAGAAGACCTCGTGGCGCAGGCCAGCCGCCGCACCATGGCGCGCGCCGCGGCGAACTGGACCAAGCTGGTCGAGGCCGCGCCCGATAGCCCCTACGCGGCGCTGCTGGCGCATTACCTGTCGCCAAAGCATCGCGACGACCCCGGCAAGGGCTGCGCCTTTGCCGCCTTGGGCAACGACGCGGCGCGCAGCGGCAAGATCGTGCGCAAGGCCTTTGCCGAAGGTTTGGCGCCGCTGATCGACATTTTGGCGCAGTCCATCCCTGGCGAGTCTGTCCCCAACAAGTCCAAGGCGGCACGGCGCCGCAAGGCTGTTGCCGCCATGGCGACCCTGGTCGGCGCCCTGACCTTGGCGCGGGCCGTCGAAGGCACGCCGCTGTCCGACGAGATGCTCGAAGCCGCCCACCGCGAACTTGCCGCGGCGGCGCGCGTCTGACCCTGCCGGCACCGGCTCCATTTTGTTCTCTAAATGTTCTTGAAGAGGTCGCGGAGTTCCGTTAGGCTCTCGGATAGGGCAGGGCAGCCATGGTCCAACGCGTCTCAACGGTTGCGTTCGAGGGCATCGAGGTCCGGCCGGTCGATGTCCAGGTGCAGGTCGCGCCCGGGCTGCCGGCGTTCAATGTCGTCGGCCTGCCCGACAAAGCGGTCTCCGAAGCGCGCGAGCGAGTGCGCTCGGCACTGACCGCTTCAGGCCTCGCGCTGCCGGCGCGCCGCATCACCATCAATCTGGCGCCAGCCGACCTGCCCAAGGAAGGCAGCCACTACGATCTGCCGATCGCGCTCGGCCTGATGGCCGCGATCGGCGCCATCCCGCACGATGCGCTGGCCGGATTCACCGTGCTCGGCGAACTCGGCCTCGACGGCTCCATTGCGCCGGTCGCTGGCGTGTTGCCCGCCGCCATCGGTGCCAATGCGCGCGACGAAGGATTGATGTGCCCGGCGGCGTGCGGGCCGGAAGCGGCCTGGGCGAGCCCCGAGATCGAAATCATCGCGGCGGCGTCGCTAATTCAGCTCGCCAACCATTTCAAAGGCACGCAAGTGCTGTCGCGGCCGCAGCCGAAAATCCTGGAAGTGGACGGTCCCGCGCTCGATCTCGCCGACATCAAGGGCCAGGAAAGCGCCAAGCGCGCGCTCGAAGTCGCCGCCGCCGGCGGCCATAATCTCTTAATGGTCGGACCGCCCGGCGCGGGAAAATCGATGCTGGCGGCACGGCTGCCGACCATTCTGCCGCCGCTGGCGCCTTCCGAATTGCTCGAAGTCTCCATGGTGGCTTCGATCGCCGGCGAGATCAAAGGCGGCGCGCTGACCAACCGCCGGCCGTTTCGCGCCCCGCATCATTCCGCCAGCATGCCGGCGCTGGTCGGCGGCGGCTTGCACGCGCGGCCCGGCGAAGTCTCGCTCGCGCATCATGGCGTGTTGTTCCTCGACGAGTTGCCGGAATTCCAACCGCAGGCGCTCGACTCGCTGCGTCAGCCGCTGGAGACCGGCGAAGTGTCCATTGCCCGCGCCAATCATCGCGTCACCTATCCGGCGCGGTTCATGCTGGTCGGAGCGATGAATCCATGCCGCTGCGGCCGCGCCAGCGAACCCGGCTTTACCTGCAGCCGCAGGCCCAACGCCCGCTGTGCCGCCGATTATCAGACGCGGATCTCCGGTCCGCTGATCGACCGCATCGACCTGCATATCGAAGTGCCGGCGGTGACCGCCGCCGATCTCATCCTGCCGCCGCCGGCCGAAGGCAGCCGCGAAGTGGCCGAGCGCGTCGCGCTCGCCCGGCAACGGCAGATCGCCCGTTACGCCGCCATCGGCCTGCCTCATGTCCGCAGCAATGCGGCGGTGTCGAGTGCGGTGCTGGAAGACGTGGCGCGGCCGGATGCCAGCGGCATGACGCTGTTGCGCGACGCCGCCGACGCCATGCGGCTCTCGGCCCGTGGCTATCATCGCGTGCTGCGCGTGGCGCGCACGCTGGCCGATCTCGACGGCGCGGACAAAGTCGGCCGCGTGCATCTCGCCGAGGCGTTGTCGTATCGGGCGCTGGCGGATGAAATTCGCCGCGCGGCATAGCTAAAAAATGGCTGTGAGGCCTTAGAAAGCGGCCTTGATCGCTTGGACAGCGTTTCTGTTCGTGTGGATGAACTTGTCAAGGACGGCGCCATCAGCGCGTTTACGCGCGTCTTCGACGCGCTACGGCGCCGCCGCCTTCGGCGGTCGTAGATCCTTGACAAGTTCATCCACACGAACAATTGGCAGCCAAGCGATCAAGGCCGCCATCCGCTCAGCGTAAGATTTCAAGATCAATTGATTCCGCGCCGCCATTGACTGCAAATCCGTAACCGCCGACTCTCGCGTTGATTCGCGACCCGCTGTTTGCGCGTCCGGCGTCGCGCGCGGCCGCCATGCCCAATCCGTCCCGCAAGCTCGCCTTCATCATCGCCTCGACCGACCACGGCACCTTCATCGTGAACCGGTTCGATCAGATGATGGTCAGCGGCGACGCCGGCTACGGCGTCGGCCTGCAGCTCCTGGAAAACGCCCACTACGATCCCGAGGAAGTCAATTTGCTGCTGCGCGCGCTGGATTTGCGCCGGCAATGCTACGGCGACGGCGTGGTGGCGATCGATTGCGGCGCCAATGTCGGGGTCCACACCATCGAATGGGCGAAGCACATGACCGCCTGGGGCGCCGTGCTAGCGATCGAAGCTCAGGAACGCATCCACTATGCGCTGGCCGGCAATATCGCGATCAACAATTGCTTCAACGCCCGCGCCATTCACGCCGCGGTGTCGGATCGCGCCGGCGCGATGAAAATCCCGGTGCTGAATTATTCCGCCGCCGCCAGTTTCGGCAGCCTCGAGCTCAAGCCGCGCAACGGCACCGAGTTCATCGGCCAGGCCATCGATTATTCCGAAAGCAAAATGGTCGAGGTGCCGACGGTCAGTATCGATTCGCTCAATCTGGCCCGCGTCGACCTGATAAAAATCGATGTCGAAGGAATGGAGATAGACGCGTTGAACGGCGCCGCTCAGTGCATCGGCAAGCTGCGTCCAATCCTGCTGATCGAGACCATCAAGAGCGACAAGAGCGCCATCGCCGCCTGGCTGGACAATCTCGGTTACACGGTGCTGGACATCGGCATCAATTTTTTCGCCATCCACGCCGACGACAAATGTCTCCCCCACATCAAGATGGCGAACCCTGCGGCGGCTTAGAGCATGATCCGGAAAAGCCTGTCACCGGACTTGATCCGGTGATGGAAACCGGTTTTCCGAAAAGATCATGCGCCACTAAAATCCCTATCCGCCGCCGTTGCCGACGCCGCCGCGCATGCCGATCGCGGACAAAAACTCCTGCCGGGTCTCGGCATGATCGCGGAACACGCCGAGCATGCGGCTTGTCACCATGGTGACGCCGGGTTTGTGTACGCCGCGGGTCGTCATGCATTGGTGCGTGCCTTCGGCGACCACGGCGACGCCGTGAGGTTTCAGCACGGCATCCAGACAGGCCGCGATCTCCGCCGTCATTTTCTCCTGGATCTGCAGCCGCCGCGCGTAAACCTCGACCAACCGCACCAGCTTGGAAATGCCGACCACGCGATTGCGCGGCAGATAGCCGATATGCACGCGGCCGATGATCGGCGCGAGGTGATGCTCGCAATGGGACTCGAAGCGGATGTCGCGCAGCACCACGACCTCGTCATAGCCGCCGGTCTCCTCGAAGGTGCGCTTGAGGTATTCGCGCGGATCGTCGTTGTATCCGGCGAACCATTCCTCATAGGCGCGCGCCACCCGCGCCGGCGTGGCGCGAAGCCCTTCGCGGTCGGGGTCGTCGCCGGCCCAGCGGATCAGGGTGCGGATCGCGCCCTCGGCCTCGGCGCGCGACGGCCGGACCGGCCCGGCGGATTTGGCACGCGCACGTTTGGAACTCGTCACTTTAGCCATTCTGCTGTCTCCGGCCGCAATCCATACACGAACCAAGTCAATGGGACCAAGGTGATGGGTCGAAATCGGTAGGTCCAAGTCCTAATCGCCCCAAGTCCTAATCGCCCCAAGTCCTAATCGCCCAATGCCGATGTTAACAAAGCATCAACCCTCCCTCCAATCGCCCTGAAGCCGCATTGCCGACTGCAAGGGATGCGCAACACTCATGGGCCAAATTGCCCGTGTCACATCGATAAACCAGGCCTGAGCGCGGCGGCGCGTTGAGCCGCGACCAACAGGCCGAGCGGGGATAGGGACCATGCTCCCGCGCGTCACCCTTTTAAAACCCGCCATCATCACCCGCCGGCTGTTCACCCTCGCCGTCCGCGCCATCGTGGTGACGACAATGTCGTTCGGCATCGCTTTCGGCTTCCTGTCGGGAACGATGTCGCAGGGGGCTAGCTACGATCCGAACGCTTTTGCCATCGGCGTCGCCGCCCTGTTCGGCGCCGCCTGCGGCGCCATGGGCCTCCTGATTTCCCGCATCCACCAGATGAAGACCGAGCTACGGCGCCTCGAGGCGCATCTCGAAGAGGCTTCCGACCGCAATTGGGAGATCAGCGAAGCGCAGGAGCGCGCCAAAAGCTTCTTCGAGGCCCAGGGTGATGTCATCGTGCGCCGCGACGGCGGCGGCACCATCACCTATGCCAATGATGCGTTCTGCGCACTCGCCGGACGCCCGCGCGAGGAATTGCTCGCGACCACGTTCGCGCTGCCGGTGGAGGTCCAAGGCGACATTTCGAATCTTGCCGACGGCACCCGCGTGCACGACCAGAAGATCGCCGCGCCGGGCGGCGCGCGCTGGATCGCCTGGCGCGAGGTCTCGGTGCGCGTCGACCGCGGCAGCGAAGTGCAAAGCGTCGGCCGCGACATGACCGACCGCGTCATGGCGGAGCGCGCCCTCGCCGACGCGCGCGATCAGGCGGAAGCAGCGAGCCGCGCCAAGTCGCGGTTCCTGGCGATGGTCTCGCATGAGATCCGCACGCCGCTCAACGGCATCCTCGGCATGGCCGACCTGCTCGGCGATACGCCGCTGTCGCCGGAACAGACGACTTACCTCAACGCGATGAAGACGTCGGGCGACACGTTGCTTTCGTTCATCGAGGAGATGCTCGATCTCGCCAAGATCGAAGCCGGCCGGCTCGATCTCGAGGCGCGGCCTTTTGCGCTTTCAGCCTTTGTCGAAGAGGCCGTCGAATTGCTCGGGCCGCGCGCCCAGGCCAAGGGCCTCGAAATCTGCTGCTATGTCGACGAGCGCCTGCCGGCGCGCGTGGTCGGCGATGCGGCGCGGCTGCGCCAGGTGTTGTTCAATCTCGCCGGCAACGCCATCAAGTTCACCGAACAAGGCGGCGTCTCGATCATCGTCGAGCCGGACGCGCAGCCGGATGCGATCGCGATCTCGGTGCGCGACACCGGCATCGGCATTTCGGCGCAAGACCAGGCGCGCATCTTCCTCGAGTTCGAGCAGGCCGACGGCAGCTCGACGCGCAAATTCGGCGGCACCGGTCTCGGCCTGACCATCTCGAAACGCATCATCGAGCGCATGGCGGGCACCATCGCGGTCGAGAGTGTGGCGGGCGAAGGCTCGACGTTTCGCGTCAGCTTGCCGCTGCCCCGCACCGGCGATAGTGACGAGCCCGCGGTCGCCATACCCGACCTTGCCGGCACCGATATTCTCATCGTCGCGCCGGCGGCGATCGAAGCGTCACTCCTGGCGAGGCGCCTGCAACGCTGGGGCGCACGAACCACCATCGTTCCCGATGAGAGCGTGGCGGCGGCCATTTTGCCGGAGCAGGCCTGGAGCGCGGTACTGGTCGATCACACGCTGGGCACCGCGGCGAGCGAAGCGCTCGCCCGCATGGCGTCCGTCATTCCCCGCCGCATCGTGCTGGTGACGCCCGCCATGCGCACCGAGCTCGCAGCCCTCAAGGACGCGGGATTTACCGGCTATTTGATCAAACCGGTGCGCGCCGCCTCGCTGGCCGCGCGCTTTGCGCCCGACGACGCCTTCGATCCCGGCGCCGCAAACGAGATTGCGGAAGCGCCGCGCGAAACGCGTTCAGGTCACGGGCTTTCGATCCTGGTCGCCGAGGACAACGAGATCAACGCGCTATTGGCGCGCGCGCTCCTGGTCAAGCTCGGTCACCGTCCGACCATGGCCGAAAGCGGCGCCGCGGCGATCGAGAGCTGGCTTGCCGCGCGGGCGGGCGGCGCAGACTATGATTGCGTGCTGATGGATCTGCACATGCCGGGGATGGATGGGTTGGAAGCGACCCGACGCATCCGCGCCCTGGAGGCCGAGCACAACGACATGCGCACGCCGATCGTCGCGCTCACCGCAAATGTCTCCGTCGAGGACCGCGACGCCTGTCTCGCCGCCGGCATGGATGGTTTTTTGGTCAAGCCGCTCGACCGCGAACGGCTCGCCGCCGTGCTTGCCGATTCGAGCGCCGCAGCGCTCGCAGCATAAGAACGCATTCACTAACTGGAACCAAGACAGAGTGTGAACTTAGTGAGCAGCGCGACGCCCGTGAATTAAGGACGCAATAAAGCTGTCATATTCGTAGAGTCGCTTATCAAAAATGGCCTTTGGGGTGTCTCTATTTAGCTTTGTTAGAAGCTCATTCTTCCAGTTCTCGCCCAATCCGAGGGCCTCCAATTTCTCTGAGACATGATCATAAAATTCGCTCGGTAACTCTGGAGAAATTGCGCGGAGTTCGCGCATTTCGGCTGAATCAGCCCCAAAATGTGCTCTGACGAACTCAAAAAAATTATCAAGCCAGGTGCAAAATTCCCGCGACAAAGCGGGTAACTCTCGCAGTGTCGCGATCTCAGCGCGAAGCCTGTTCAATTCATCTTCAAGCCCGCTATTATCGGCCACCGATTAGCCAACTTTTCGAATGGATCGACCCTCATTCTGAAAGGTCTTGTGATATCCAAGAAGTTTTCGTTCATGGATACGAACGTGTTTTTTGGGATCGGAAACAGCATACCCAATGCGTTGTGCCTTGCGACCGTATCTTTCGAGAATTGACATTGTGAGTTCTGCATCACTTGGTGAGACAACATAGCAAAAGCCAATTCCCATGTTGAACACTTCAAACATTTCGCTGTCTTCAACCTCGGCATGTCCCTGAATTAGTGCAAAAATCGGATGTGGTTCAATAAGTCGCTCAATCTCAAACCCGACTTTTGCTTCAACTCGCGCGAGGTTAAGTAAGCCGTCGCTCGTAATGTTTATGAGAGCTTTTACGCCATTGACTCGCTGCAGAATTTCCATTGCTTCCGAAACATAAATGTCAGTAGGACGAAGCAACTCTTCTCCAAGGGAGAGACTAAGCTCGTCAAACCTGTGTTCAATGTCATACGAGTGATTTTCGAAGAAGGCTTTTCGCGCAAGGGATAAGCCATTGCTGTGGACGCCGTTGCTTCTTACTCCGATGACCACGTCTCCCTCGGAAACATACCTACCTGAAATTACCTTATCGAGATCAACGCGTCCGACCGCCATCCCTACTAGATCAAATCCCTCAACGATGTCCTTCAGCTGCGCGGTCTCTCCACCAGAGATGGAGATATCAGCCATTTTGGCGCCTTCGCAAAGGCCGGCACCGATTGCGTCAAGCATTGTAGAATTCGCCCGCTCGACGGCGATATAGTCCACGAGAGAAAGCGGCTTTGCTCCGACACAGATCATGTCGTTGACATTCATCGCGACACAATCAATACCGATAGTGTCGTACTTTTCCATCATTGTGGCGATGATCGTCTTGGACCCGACGCCATCGGTGCATAATGCAATACCGGCTCCGTCCAGTTCGATGACATTAGCGAAATAGCCGATCGGCAGAACAACGCGGCCCGTCCCTCGCTTTGGCCAGGTCTCTTGAACCCGCTTGACTATATGACTGAGTCCCGCATCGGCCTCGGCGGTATCAACACCAGTCTTTTTGTACACGTCCTGACGCACTTCCACAGACCCTTGATCAGCAGTCTCTGAGTTCAGCTTGGAAAACGTTACCACGTCTGCATCGTTCCTTGCCATGGGGCTCTAATCCCGTCTAGCTACCCGATTGGGCCTTGTTGAGGTTTCAAGTTGGCTCGGCGTGTGTCCATCCAGATATGCAACAATTGCTCGCCTGACAGTTCGTCCAACGGACCTGTCTTCCTGCTCCACTACCGTCTTTAGTCGCCAATAGTCGCGAGTTTCCAATGGCGCTGAAGTGGGTCGAAGGTTCAGTTTTCTCGAAGGTCGGCGCTTCATGAATCATTTTGAATCAATTCGATTCAATCTTCAACTATATTTAGGGGGGTAATGGTGCTTATTGCCCAACTTATTGTGTAGGCTACCAAAGTCATAGTCTCCGCAGCGCCACTTCTTCAACCTGGTGGCTCTCGCCCTTGGTTAAGATCAGATCGGCGCGCTGCCGCGTCGGCAAAATGTTTTCGTGCAGATTGACGAGGTTGATGCGATTCCAGATCGAGGTCGCGGTCGAGGCCGCCTCCTTGTCGGAGAGCCGCGCATAGCGGTGGAAATAGGATTTCGGATCGGCGAACGCGGTGCCGCGTAAGGTCAGGAACCGGCTGACATACCATGACAGCAGCACGTCCTCCTCGGCGTCGAGATAGATCGAGAAATCGAAAAAGTCGGAGACGAACGGCACCGCCTTGCCGTCCTTGGGCAGGCGCCCGGCTTGCAGCACGTTGAGGCCTTCGACGATCAAAATGTCCGGCCGCTCGATCTCGATCCACTGGTTCGGGATCACGTCGTAGATCAGGTGCGAATAGACCGGCGCCCGAACGGGATGGAGTCCCGCCTTGATGTCAGACAGAAAGCGCAACAGCGCCGGCAGATCGTAGCTTTCCGGAAAGCCCTTTTTCTCCATGAGGCCTTCGCGGTCGAGCACGGCATTCGGATAAAGAAAGCCGTCGGTGGTGATGAGATCGACCTTGGGCACGTTCGGCCAGCGGGCCAAGAGCGCCTGCAACACGCGCGCCGTGGTCGACTTGCCAACGGCGACAGAACCGCCGACGCCGATGATGAAAGGCACTTTGGCGTCTTCGGTGCCGAGAAATCCCTGCTGCGCGCGAAACAATGTTTGGGTTGCGTCGACGTAGAGCGACAGTAGGCGCGACAGCGGCAGGTAGATGTCGACGACCTCCGACATGTCGAGCCGGTCGTGCATCGAGCGCAGGCGCGCGACTTCCGCCGGTTCGAGTGTCATCGGCGTATCGCGGCGCAGCGTCGCCCATTCGGCGCGGGAGAACACGCGGTAGGGCGAGACGTCCTGCTCGGTGCGCTGCTCCATTGTGCCTAGCCGCTCTTGCGCGCCGCCTTCTCGTCGAGGCCCGATTGCTGCGTGCGCGCGCCGAGCTCGGCCTCGACCTCTGCAAGTGTGATGCCACGGGCATGGAGCACGACCAGGAGATGGTAGAGCACGTCGGCGGCTTCGCCGATGACGCGCTCGCGGTCCTCGCCGACCGCCGCAATGGCCGCCTCGACCGCTTCCTCGCCGAGCTTTTTGGCGCAATGCGCCACGCCGCGGTCGAGGAGCTTGCGCGTATAGGACACGTCGGCGCTGGCCAGGGCGCGCGCCTGGACGCGTTTTTCGAGGTCGTTGAGGGTGAATGTTTGGGCCATTTGCATTCCTTGGGCGTTCCTTAGCATCTTCACGCCCAAGCGGGGAGAGGCGATCAGGGATCGAGCCGCACCGGCAGACCGGCCCGGGCCATATGGTCCTTGGCCTGGCGCACGGAATATTCGCCGAAGTGGAAGATCGACGCTGCCAGCACCGCGCTGGCATGGCCGTCGCGGATGCCCTCGACCAGATGATCGAGATTGCCGACGCCGCCCGAGGCGATGACCGGCACGGTGACCGCGTCGGCAATGGCGCGGGTCAGCGCGATGTCAAAACCCTGCCGGGTGCCGTCGCGGTCCATCGAGGTGAGCAAAATTTCGCCGGCGCCGAGCGCGACCACCTCGCCGGCATAATCGACGGCGTCGATGCCGGTCGGGTTGCGGCCGCCATGGGTGAAAATCTCCCAGCGGTTCGCCTCGCCCGGCTGCGAGACTTTCTTGGCGTCGATGGCGACCACGATGCATTGATCGCCGAATTTTTCCGCGGCTTCCTTGACGAAAGCGCGGCGCGACACCGCAGCGGTGTTGATCGACACCTTGTCGGCGCCCGACGTCAACAGCGCGCGGATGTCCTCGATGGTGCGCACGCCGCCACCGACCGTGAGCGGCATGAAACAGGCTTCCGCCGTGCGCCGCACCACGTCGAGCATGATGCCGCGGTTCTCATGGCTCGCGGTGATGTCGAGGAAGGTGAGCTCGTCGGCGCCGGCTTCGTCGTAAGCGATCGAGGCCGCCACCGGATCGCCGGCGTCGCGCAAATTGACGAAATTGACGCCCTTGACGACTCGGCCGTCCTTGACGTCGAGGCAGGGGATGACGCGGACCTTGAACATGTCAGACTGTCGCCCGGGCGGCGCGCAGCACGGCAAGCGCCTCCGCCGCATCGAGCCTGCCATCATAGAGCGCGCGGCCGGCAATAGCGCCTGCGAGTTTTTGCGCGCGCGGCTCTAGCAACGCCCGTATGTCGTCGATCGAAGCAAGACCGCCCGAGGCGATCACCGGGATCGATACCGCGTCGGCAAGCGCGATGGTGGCGTCGAGGTTCAGGCCTTTGAGCATGCCGTCGCGCGCCACGTCGGTGTAGACGATCGCGGCGACGCCGGCGTCCTCGAAGCGTCGTGCGATGTCGAGCGCGGATAGCTCCGAAGTCTCAGCCCAGCCTTCGACCGCGACTTTGCCGTCGCGAGCATCGAGCCCGACGGCGACGCGGCCGGGATGGGCGCGTGCGGCTTCCTTCACCAGCGCCGGGTCGCGCACCGCCGCGGTGCCGATGATGACGCGGGCTACGCCCTTGCCGAGCCAGCCATCGACGGTGGCGCGGTCGCGAATGCCGCCGCCGAGCTGCAGCGGAATTTTGACGGCGCCGAGAATACCCTCGACCGCCGAAGCATTCATCGGCTTGCCGGCAAACGCCCCGTCGAGATCGACCAAATGCAGATATTCAAAGCCCTGCCGCTCGAACGCCTGCGCCTGCGCCGCCGGATCGCGGTTGAACACAGTCGCGCGCGCCATGTCGCCTTGTTGCAGGCGCACGGCAAGTCCGTCTTTGAGATCGATGGCGGGAAACAGGATCACGGCACGACTATGCTTACGGATTCCACTGCAAAAAATTCGCGATCAGCGCCAGGCCGAGCTTTTGGCTCTTCTCGGGATGGAATTGCGTGCCGAAAATGTTGTCGCGCGCCACGATCGCGGTAACGGCGCCGCCGTACTCGGCGTCAGCCACGAGATCGCCACGCTGCGCCGGATTGAGCTGATACGAGTGCACGAAATAGGCGTGCCGGCCCGCAGGCCCGAATGTCAGGCCGTCGAGAACGGGGTGCGGTCGCGCAACATTGAGCGTGTTCCAGCCCATGTGCGGGATTTTCAAGTTCGGGTCCCTCGGCACGATGCGATCGACCTCGCCGGCGATCCAGCCCAAGCCTTCCGTCACTTCATATTCACGGCCGCGCTCGGCCAAGAGTTGCATGCCGACGCAAATGCCGAAAAACGGCCGGCCTCTTTGGCGCACCGCCTCGTCCAGCGCTCCGACCATGCCGTCCACCGCGTCGAGGCCGCGCCGGCAATCGGCGAAGGCGCCGACACCCGGCAGCACCACCCGGTCCGCCTTCGCCACCACCGCGGGATCGTTGGTCACCACGATGGGTTGGCCGAGGCCGGCCTCGTGCGCGGCGCGTTCGAACGCTTTTGCAGCCGAGTGCAAATTGCCGGAGCCGTAATCGACGATCGCCACGCTCATCGCCGCGCTCCCGGTTCGGGAAAAAGCCCGATCACGTCGGACCCGGACGGCCCACGCCGGACCGGCACCGCAGATGCAGGCCCGGCCGCGGGCGCGCGCGGTCCGCCGGCGGTCGAGTTCGTTCGCTGCAGCCAGGCATCGAAGAAGCGCCGCTCGGCGTCTTCGAGATCGTCGCCGCTGACGACGCCGAGATTTTTCCAGCCGCGGCGGCTCAGGGTGAAGCGGCGCAATGTCCCGGCCTCGAGCCCGACCAGGAGCGAAATGAGGAGGCCGATGACACCGACAATCGCCCCGGACACACCCAACATCCGAACCAGAGTCACAAGGCCGGCCGAGATCACGGCGTAACAGACCAACACCAGCCACATCCGGTGCCGCAGCATCCACAGCGGCGTGACCAGGAAGGCCCACCACGATAAGCCGTCGCGCACGAACGCGAAGCGTTCCACGTCGGCTGCGGCGGTGCCGACCCGCCTGGGCGGCTCGTGCACGGTGTAAACGGACATAACCGGTTCTCGCTTCTGTCACCCCTCACGTAATGCGAGGGACGCCACAATCAATTGCCGAGCGTGCCTTTGGTCGAGGGCACCTCGTTGGCGGCGCGCGGATCGATGGCCACCGCCGCCCGCAGTGCCCGCGCCAGACCCTTGAAGCAGGATTCGGCGATATGATGGTCGTTGCTGCCGTACAGCGTGGCGACGTGCAGCGTCACGCCCGCGTTGACGGTGAAGGCCTGAAACCACTCCTGCACCAGCGCGGTGTCGAAAGCGCCGATCTTGGCGCGCACGAATTCGACCTGAAAAACCAGGAACGGCCGGCCGGAAATATCGATCGCCACGCGGGTCAGCGCCTCATCCATCGGCAGGTGGACATCGGCATAGCGGGTGATGCCCTTCATGTCGCCCAACGCCTGCTTCAAGGCCTGGCCGAGCGCGATGCCGACGTCTTCGGTGGTGTGATGCTGGTCGATATGCAGATCGCCCTTGGCTTTTATCGTGAGGTCGATGCGCGAATGCCGCGCCAACAGGTCGAGCATGTGATCCAGGAAGCCGATGCCGGTCGCGATCGACGACGCGCCGGCGCCGTCGAGATCGACCGCGACCTCGACGTCGGTTTCCTTGGTGGTCCGTTTCGCGGACGCGCGGCGACCTTTGGTCCGGCCGGCACTAGAAACGGTATTGCGGCCTTGACGAGCCATCTGACCTGCCTAGTCGGGTTTAACGGCGCCCTTTTATCAGGAGCCGCATTACTCTGCCACTCCGGCAGCCGATCGAGGCTGGCCAATTTCCGGCTGTTTGCGTCCGCAAAGTGCTTCCAACCGAACTTGGCAATCCCGGCCGAAGGGGTTCAAGCCGTAACGCTGGCCTGCGGCAAGTTTGGAACACCCCCCATCACCCGCAATTTGTCTGGGCAGGCACAACACGGAGGACGCATCCAATACTCAGCCTTGATAAACACGCGTATCTGACGACGATATATTGATAATTCAGGCTCCAACGACGCCAGATAGGCATCGTTTAGCAAAGTATCGGGATAACGCACGGCAGCATCAAAAACGGGGACGCTGATAAGGGTCGGCCCGGTGCCTTGTCGCTGATGGGCTCGGGCCAGAGCACAATAGGCCGCGAGACCGGACGAGGGACCACAATGCAATCCAGATTCTCCCAATTCCAAGCACGTTGCGAAGGCAGCAACAGGTGGAATCGGCTCGCTGCGATCAACCGCCATTCGGCAGGCTGAATTCGGTACAAAAACCGTGTTCACACCCTCGATCTTGTGACTGATTTGGCCCCGAGCTGAACTGTCGCCGTCACAATAGAATGGCATAGATACGCCACCTTCGACAGCGGCATCGGTAATCTCAACGCCGAGGCCTCGACGTGTGACGTCCCGTCTGAATTCCAGTTCGGTGACTCCGGTGCCGAAGGCAAGGATCGTTTCATTCGGCAATCTACCGAAGTGGTTTTTGACCGCTTGAAAGTGTAACTGCGGCATCGATTTGCCGGATAAGCCGGTCGGCGCAGGTGCAAACTGATCCAACAGAAAACAATTGGATTCTGCTGCAACGGCCCGCGCGCGTTTCACGCACGCATCGAGTGATGGCTCGGTTTCGATCTTGGCCCCGGCTTGCGACAGCAGATTCAGCTTCGCGCCTGATGTTCCTTCCGGAACGATCACGGTGCACCCAATCCCTAGCAGCCGGCTTACTGCAGCGGTCGTGATGCCGGTCGAGCCGCTGCTGGGAATCACAACAGCTCCGCCCGCTCGAAGCCTGCCGGTTTCTATTGCGTCATAGAAATGCTGAACGACGAGATGGATCTTGTGGCTGCCGCCTAATTTTCTCGTCTCAGAAAAGAAAGCTAAACGAACGTCGGCGATCCTTAACATGAGTGCCAGTGAGGGTTCTGGGCAATTTCCCAAAAGATCCTGCACCTTTCTCATCAGAGGATTCTTGGGACGGAACTGCGTCTTACAGCGGGTAATTCCACCAAACCTATTGTGCGATTTGGATTTCGCAGATGACCTGTCAGCGGTTGGCATGGCGCGCTCCTGTTCGAGCGTCCTGGCCGCTGGCCGTAGTACCTCGTGGGGTCCCGTCGGCTAACTCGCCAGCTCATCGCTGAGCTGCTTGCGACGGGATCTCACGCAATACTCGCGCGGCTCCCTCAGATCGCCCGTTGCGGGCATTTTCCGCAGCCGTCGTTATTTGTCAAGTGATTTTTGCTTCTAACTTGTCTAAGTGCGATATAATTAAACTACGTCTCTTCATATTGCACTAGTCCCGTGAGCATCAAGATCACATCCCGTACGTCCAAATGCAGTTGTCGCGCAAAAGCTTTGAGGGAGATTTTTGACGACCCTTGAGGCAATCCTAAAATGACTTTTTCGCCGTTCCGCAATTTGGCGACGTTACCGCTGGAAGATAATTCGAGGCCGATCACGCGGATAGCCTTTGGGGCTTGTTCGGCGTCGAGAACCAGGTTTTCCCCGATCTCATTAAAAAAATCGCCGTATTTTTTCGAATCCTCGACCTGCCCTCGATGCATTTTCATAGTCTTTAGAGTATCAAGCACGCTATTAATGGCGCCTTCCGCTGCAGCATCCTCAGAGCTATTGATCATTTCAACGTCAAGCTCGCCAATTTCCGCGACAACCATATCTGCTTTCGCATGCAATTGTACTTTTTTACGCAAGTATGCGCGGATCATACGATCAAATATCTCTTTATTACTTGCTCGGCGATCAAAATGCTTCGAAACGTCCGGTCGGGAGTCACGACCGCGTACCAGCGGAGCGGCAACAGTCGATTTGGTCGGAGTGGATGAAAGGTGGACAATCTCAAGACTGATAATAGGCTTCCCGCTTTGCAACGGGAAAGCTTTTGGCCCCGCGTTGAAAAGGCAAAACTGAAGATGTCCACAATATCCGGGATCAATCTGAAAGCCGTAGACCAGTATAATCCCGTACTTTGAAAATTGCGTCATCGGGCCGACGCGACCAAAACAATCCAATGGAAACTGAACCCATTCTTTTGTACTTCCGTTTACCGTCTCTCGCGGCTTTAAATCATAACCGTCACTGATATCGACTTCATTATCGTCTGACGTCAAAAGAAAGTCGTCCAAAGTGAGATCCATTGAAGCGGCTTGCACATTTTCCGGGTTAAATGGGTCAAAAATCACGACTTTGTCGTGAACCGCACGAATGATTTGATGATCTACAAGAACTCCCATCCCGAACGGGTTAGACGCAGCAGTATTTGTCGGGGTCGACGCCGCGGTGATATCGTGTCCGTCGTCATGATCGGCTTCTTTGAATGACGAACGCAGCCAGTAATCGGAGCTTTTGCCCGTAAGGCGGCCTAACTTTGCCGCCATTGCCCGCGAAATACTCTGCCTATCGTTGACGATGTTATTGATAGTTTGTCTTGAGACTTCCGTGGCTTCGGCCACGGCCACTTGATCGAGGCCGAGTCTCTCAATTTCAGCGCGAAGGTGCGCCCCCGGGCTCACCCCCTGCTGGGCGTCCACCAAACGATCATGGGCTTGCTCTTGCATTCGGCTCGACCCCCCTAGTAAAACTGGTCGTAATTTCATTACCTTTCTGTCGTCGATCTAACCGAATTTTGCTCACCCGTAAAGCGGGCCTTGTCGTTTGGGTTTAATATGGCAAACGTCGTATTTTTCTAGCGCGCTGCCTTGGATGCAATTGCTTCACGAGGTATTGCTGCCCCCTGACCTGAAAATCGGCCGGATTTGCCTAAAGTCGCACGCGCCACCAAATTACGGTGACATCACATCATGCAGCAGACCCAATCCAATTTTTGGCACGGCACCACCATCCTGACCGTCCGCAAGGGCGGCGTGGTGGCGGTCGGCGGCGACGGCCAGGTCACGATCGGCCAGACCATCGTCAAGGCCAATGCCAAGAAAGTGCGCCGGCTCGGCAAGGGCGAGGTGATCGGCGGCTTTGCCGGCGCCACTGCCGATGCTTTCACCTTGTTCGAGCGGCTGGAGGCCAAGCTCGAGCAATATCCCGGCCAGCTCACCCGTGCCGCGGTCGAGCTCGCCAAGGATTGGCGCACCGACCGTTACTTGCGGCGCCTCGAAGCCATGATGATCGTCGCCGACAAGGAGGTATCGCTGGTGCTCACCGGAACCGGCGACGTGCTCGAACCGGAGGCCGGCATCGTCGGCATCGGCTCCGGCGGCAACTATGCGCTCGCGGCCGCGCGCGCGCTCGTCGACGGGCCGCTCGATGCCGAGGCGATCGTGCGCAAGTCGCTCGACATCGCGGCGGAAATTTGCGTCTACACCAACCGCAATGTCACCATTGAAACGTTGCAAGCGTGACCGACTTTTCCCCCCGCGAGATCGTTTCCGAGCTCGACCGCTTCATCGTCGGCCAGGCCGATGCCAAGCGCGCGGTGGCGATCGCGCTGCGCAACCGCTGGCGCCGGCTGCAGCTCGACGAGCGGCTGCGCGAGGAAGTGCAGCCGAAGAATATTCTAATGATCGGGCCGACCGGCGTCGGCAAGACCGAGATATCCCGCCGCTTGGCCAAGCTCGCTGGCGCGCCGTTCCTCAAGGTCGAGGCGACGAAATTCACCGAGGTCGGTTATGTCGGCCGCGACGTCGAGCAGATCGTGCGCGACCTCGTCGAAGTCTCCATCACGCTGACGCGCGAGCGCAAACGCAAGGACGTCCAGGCCCGCGCCGCGCAAGCGGCCGAAGATCGCGTGCTCGACGCGCTGGTCGGTGCCAATGCCAGCGCCTCGACCAAGGAAGCGTTCCGCAAGAAACTGCGCTCTGGCGAGCTCGACGACAAGGAGATCGAAATCGAGGTGCAGGCCGCCGGCGGCGGCATGCCGCTGTTCGACATTCCCGGCATGCCCGGTGCGCAGATGGGCGCGGTCTCGATCGGCGACATTTTCGGCAAGCTCGGCGGCGGCCGCACCAAGACGCGCAGGGTCACCGTGCACGAATCCTACGACATCCTGATCAACGAGGAATCCGACAAGCTCCTCGATAACGATCAACTGACCCAGGAAGCGATCAAGGTCGTCGAGAACAACGGCATCGTGTTCCTCGACGAGATCGACAAGATCTGCGCCCGCGAGGGCCGCGTCGGCGCCGACGTATCGCGCGAGGGCGTGCAGCGCGATCTGTTGCCGCTGATCGAGGGCACCACGGTAGCCACCAAGCATGGCTCGGTGAAGACCGACCACATCCTGTTCATCGCCTCGGGCGCCTTCCATATCTCAAAACCGTCGGACCTCTTGCCCGAGCTGCAAGGCCGCTTGCCGATCCGCGTCGAGCTCAAGCCGCTGACCCGCGACGACATGCGGCGCATTCTGACCGAGCCGGAAGCGTCCCTGATCAAGCAATATATCGCGCTGTTGGCGACCGAAGGCGTGACGCTCGAATTCTCCGAGGATGCGATCGACGCGGTCGCCGACGTGGCGGTGGCGGTGAATTCAAGCGTGGAAAATATCGGCGCCCGCCGGCTACAGACGGTGATGGAGCGCGTGCTTGACGAGGTCTCGTTCGCCGCGCCGGACCGCGCCGGGGAGACCATGAAAATCGACGCCGCCTATGTGCACAAGCATGTCGGCGACCTGGCCAAGAACGCGGATTTGAGCCGGTTCATTCTCTAGCGCCGCCCGCGACGACCCGCGCGCCCGGGCAATGTGACGCGTTTCCGCACCGTTGGTTTGGACCGCCATAGCCGCTAGACTTGCCCCATCTCGTCCGGGGATGTGGCCGTGCCGACACGTCGCCACTTGATCGCACTCAGTGCCGCATCGGTGTTTGCGCCGAGCCTTTTGCGCGTGGCGCGGGCCGGCGCGTGGCCCGATCGGGCGGTGCATCTGGTCGTGCCGATCGCCGCCGGCGGGCCGACCGACACCAATGCCCGTCTGGTCGCCGAACAACTGTCGAAGATTTGGGGTCAGCAGGTCGTCACCGACAACAAGAGCGGCGCCGGCACCAATATCGGCAACGCGTTCGTCGCGCACTCCGATCCCGACGGCTACACGCTGCTATACGGCACATCATCGATGTCCGCGAACGGCGCCTTATACCGCGCGCTCGACTACAATCCCGAAACGGATTTCGCGCCGGTCTCGCTGGTGGCAAAATTTCCGTTCTTCATGTTTGTGCCGAACTCCTCGCCGGCCAAGACCGTGAAGGACTTCATCGACGATGCCAGGGCGCATCCAGGCAGGCTCATCATGGGCTCGCCCGGGACCGGCAGCGGACCGCATCTCGCCGAGGCGCTGTTTCTGGATATGGCGAACATAAAGATGACGCATGCGCCTTACCGCGGCGCGGCGCCGGCGTTCGTCGATCTGATCCCAGGGCGCATCGACTGCTATTTCGGCAGCGGCGAACTCTTGACTTATTCGCGGTCCGGCCAGGTGCGCGTCCTGGCTTCGACCGGCGCAAAGCGTTCTCCGGCGGCCCCGGAAGTTCCGACCATCACCGAATCCGGCATCCCCGGCTATGTGGTCGACTCGTGGCAGGCGGTCTTCGCGCCGGCCAAGACGCCGCCCGACATCATGCGCACCATCAATGCCGGCGTCGTCAAAGCGCTCGCCGATCCGTCGCTCGTCGACAAGCTTGCCCACACCGCTTATACGGCAGAGAGCTCTTCGCCGGACGAATTGGGGAAGTTTCTGAAAACAGACACCGCGAAATGGAAAGCCGTCGTCAAATCGACGGGTCTGAAGATCGACTAATTCTTCACCGGCTCGCGGCTGATCTCGCGGATCGTCTCCATCCACTTCTCAACCTGATCGAGGGTGCGTTTGTCCTTGGAGCTATCGCGCGCTGGCTTTGGCTTGGTTTGGATATCGGCGGTCTCGGACATGATCTGTCGCACTCCGATTACTCTTTAGTGGAGCACGATCTTTTCGGAAAACCGGCTTTCATCCTCGGATCAAGTCCGAGGACAGGCTTTTTCCGGATCATGCTCTGGCGATCGCGTACGCCGTTGTCGCAGACGACATTGACCAATTCTTGCCCGCGGTATGAAATTCCAATGGTTAAGGTTAACGGCGCCGCTTACTTGCCACGTCGCAGGCGCACATAAAGCGCGCCTTCTCCGCCATGACCGACATGGGCGTCGTCGAAACCGACGACAAGCCGGCGGAATTCCGGCAAGGCGAGCCACATTGGCACCTGTCGCTTGAGCACGCCGGGCCTGCTGTCGGCATCGGACTCGGCGCCGCTCGACGATTTGCGCAAGCCCTTACCGGTGACGACGAGCGCGGTCTTGACGCCATTGGCTTGTGCGCGATGCAGAAATCGCAACAGTGCCGCGTGTGCTTCTTGCTGCGTCATGCCGTGCAGGTCGAGGCGCGCGTCGATCGGATCGCGGCCGCGCGCAACGCGCTGCTTGAGCCGCCGGCCGAGCGGCGCCAGCGGCGGCGATGGTGCCGGCCGGGTTTCACGCGGCGTGACGGGATGGCTTCGAGGCGGCGATGGCGCGGGAGTACTTGCGACCGTCGGCGTTGCGGAAGACTTCAGATTTGCTTTAGCGCCCGGCTTGGCCGACTTCAATGGCTTGATCGAGCGCGTGAAGCCGGCCCACAAAGCCTCTTCTTCGTCGCTCAATGGGCGGCGCCGGCTCATGGCTTAGGTCGGGGTTTGCGCTTCGGCGTGGCGGCCGCGGCGGCGGCGGATTTTGGCGCCGGCTCAATAGTGGGTTTTGGTTCCGGTAGCGGCACATCCACCGCGGTCGGATCTTCCATGGTGGTGACGTTGAGACTGAACGAACTTGGCCGCTCCGGCGGCAACGGCATGTCGCGGCCGGCTTCGACCGGATCGAGCGCGCGCGGCAAGAGCATGACGAAACTGCCGGGATTCTTGATGCGGCCGGCCATGCGCGCCGCCTCGTCGCCGGCGCCGAAATAGATATCGGCGCGCGCCGGGCCGACGATGGCCGAGCCGGTATCCTGCCCCACCATCAGGCGGCGGAATTTCGTCGCCGCCTTTTCGTTGGTCAGCGGCAAATCGGCGGCGATGAAGAACGGCGTGCCATAGACGTGCAAGGCATGATCGATCGCAATCGAGCGGCCTGGAACCAGCGGCGCGCCCTCGGCGCCGACCGCCTCGTCCTCGGTGGCGAGATCGGTGATGCGAAAGAAGACATAAGATTTGTTCTGCGCCCGCAGCTCTTTGGCTTGATCCGGATTGGCGTCCATCCATTCGCGGATGCGCTGCATGGACATTTCGTCCTTGGGGATCACCTTGCGGTCGATCAGGACACGGCCGACCGGCGTATAGGGCCAGCCGTTATGGGAATCGTAGTTGACGCGCAGGATGGTGCCATCCTCGAGCCTGATCCGTGCCGAGCCTTGGATCTGCGCGAACAGCACGTCGACCGGATCGTGCAGCCAGCAGATTTCCAGGCGCCAGCCGTCGAGCGCGCCGTTCTCGATTTCGCCGCGGTCGTAATACGGCACGATCTTGCGGCGGCCGACGCGGCGGCCGACTTTGACGCCCTTCGACGGGAAAGCATCGCCGAGCTTGCGCCGCCCGGCCACGACCAGATTGGGCGGCCGGCGATAGAGCGGCGCGGTGAACTGGCCGGTCGGCACCCGCGAGCCTTCGATGATGGGCTCGTAATAGCCGGTGAGAAAGCCGGACGCATCGCCGAGCTTGTTGATGCGCAGCGGCGCGAAATTATCCTCGAAGAATTTTTTCGCGCCACTGTCGTCGAGCGGAATGGCGGCGAGCGCGCGGGCACAGACCTCCTTGAGCGCGTCGCCGACCGGACCGGCGTCGCGGCCCGACCGCTGCCTGGTGGTCGTGAGCACGCGGCAGCTGGCGAGAAACGTCGAGAACGCCGCGGCGTGATCGTCGTTGGCCCAGCCATCGACGTCGGCCCATTCGGCCGGTTCGTATTGCGTGTCGGGAAATTTGATCGGCTCGGTTTCCGCAGCGCGCGCCGCGGGCGATTGGCCGGCCAGACCGATGAGCAGCACGAACAGACAAAAAACCCGGCAATAGGCCGCCATCGGCGTTATTGTCCGGCTTCCGTCGCGACCACTTTCCAGTTGGGATCGCGCGAGGTGACGTCGCGCGCGAACGTCCAGACATCGGTGACGTCGGTGACCTTGTCGGCGTTGCCGTCGATCACGGTGCCGTTGCGGTCGCGCGTCGAGGACACCAGCTTCGAGACGAAGCGGACGGTGATCTGCGCCGTGCTTTTACGCAACTCGGCCGCCGTGATGGTCGAGCCGTCGACCGAGACAAAGCGCGTCTCGGCGGTCTCGCCGCGGTTTTCCCGTTCGGTGATCGCGGCATCGAAGCCGTCGAACACTTCGCGCGACAACAGATTGCGCAACTGGCGGCGATCGCCCTCGGCAAAGGTGGTGACGATCATCTCATAGGCGGCGCGCGCGCCGGTGATGAAATGTTGCGCGTCGAAATTGGTGTCCGCGGCCGCGATCGCATCGAGCCCGGCGGCGACCGCCGAGCCGGTTTCGGCAATGCCCTTCCAGCGCTCGCCCGCCGCCTGAGCCGGCTCGGCTGGGCGTGCCGGAGTTTCCGCGGTCGGCGGAGTCAGGGTCACGACCTTGTCGGTCGCCGGGCTGCGCACCACGTCACGCGCCGAATATGGGTCGTAGGGCGGCCGCTCGCGCCCGGTACGTTGGCCCAAGACGCTGCGAAGCCGCAGGAAAATGAATACGGCGAGCGCCAGAAAGATGATGGTGTAGATGTCGAACACGTTTGACATTCTCTCGGCGTCGCAATTGGCGGAACGATGCGTTCCTTGAAGCTTTGGCCCAAAGCCACGAATAGCTTGTGGGAACCCGGTTCCCACTCGTTATGTAGGCACGCGCGGGGTGCCATCCAGAGGCCGCTCGACATGACGACAGCGCGCCGGCGAAAGTCTAAACGATTGCCGCCGCCGCGCCAACATCGCAAGGCGCCGGGATGTTGAGCATGGCCGCCCCTGCCCCGGGGCTCGCAATGCAGGCCTTCATTTGAGCAGGCCCGCCGAAATTGGCCGCATTATCGCCCCGAAGGCAGCCTGCCGGCCGGCATTGTTCGCTTCCCAGCCCTGTGTTAGCCAAGCCGGCAATGCCCGCGCGCGCCGGAGATTGGTATGTCGACGACAAATGGCGGCCCCCAGCCACAGATGGCGATGCCTCAAATCGCCGTTCTCGCGCAATATGTGAAGGACTTGTCGTTCGAGAACCCGCATGCCCCGCGCTCGCTGGCGCCGAGCACGCAACAGCCGACCATCAACATTCAGGTCAACGTCGAAGCCGCGCCCGTGAGCGAGACCGACTTCGAGGTGACGTTGCGTCTGGAGGGCAAGGCCGAATCCGACGGCTTGGTACTGTACAGCTTCGAACTGGTCTTCGCCGGCATGTTTCGCGTCGTGAACGTGCCGGCGGACAGCCTGCAACCGTTCGTATTGATCGAATGCCCGCGCTTGCTGTTTCCGTTCGCGCGCGAAATCATCGCCACGTCGGTACGCAATGGCGGCTTCCAGCCGTTGCTGCTCAACCCGATCGATTTCGTCGAGCTCTATCGCCAGCGCCTGGCGGCAGCGCCGGCAGCACCGCCGCTCAATCCAACTTGATATAATCGCGCCAGATCGCGCCGTCGCCGAGCGTTGCTATGAAGCGCCGGTGCGCGGCACGCTCCTCGTCCGTCACGCTCGCTGCAAGCGGCTCGGCGCGCTCGCGCACGACAATCGCCGCGCCGACCGCCGCGGTCGGCGTCGCTGATTGCGAGAGCACGAGCGACGCCTGGCGCGCGCCGATCAATTCGACATAGACCTCGGCCAGGAGCTCGGCATCGAGCAGCGCGCCGTGCTTGGTGCGCCGCGAATTGTCGATCGCATAGCGCTCGCACAAATCGTCGAGCCGATTCGATCCGCCCGGATGCTTGCGGCGCGCAATGACGAGCGTGTCGATCATGCGCTCGCGGTTCACCCCGGCGCGCCCGACGCGCTCCAATTCGGCGTTGAGGAAGCCCAGGTCGAACATCGCATTGTGCGCGACCAGCTGGGCGTCGCCAAAAAAGCCGATGAGCTCGTCCACCTTGTCGGCGAACAACGATTTGTCCTTGAGGAAGTCGCTCGACAGCCCGTGAATCTTGAAAGCGGATTCCGGCATGTCGCGCTGCGGATTGAAGTAGCAGTGGAACACCTTGCCGGTCGGAAAGCGGTTGACCAGCTCGATGCAGCCGATCTCGACCAGCCGATCGCCCTGGAACGGATCGAGGCCGGTGGTCTCGGTATCGAACACGATCTCGCGCATCTCATCTTCCAAATCGGAAATTGGCTGGCCGAACCGCCGCTACGAATCACGGCTTTCGCGGCATTTTAGCGACCGCCTTGAGAATGTCGTGCACCTGGGCGCGGGCGTGATCGAAGCTTTGCGAGCTATCCACGATAAAATCCGCCCGCGCGCGCTTTTCCGCGTCCGGCATCTGCTTGGCCAGAAGTGCGGCGAACTTCTCCTCGGTCATTCCCGGCCGCGCCAAGGCGCGGCGGCGCTGGACTTCCGCCGGCGCCGAGACCACGACAACGGCATCGCAACTGGAACTGCCTCCGATCTCGAATAGGAGTGGGATATCCAGCACGACCACGGGCGCTCCACTGGCCTGCGCGCCGGCAAGGAACTTTTCCCTGGCCATGGCGACCAGCGGGTGCACGATGGCTTCAAGCCGCGCCAGCGCGGCCTTGTCGTCGATGACTTTTGCCGCAAGCCTGCCGCGGTCGACTTTGCCGCCGGACGTCGTGCCGGGAAACGCCGCCTCGATGCCGGCCACTGCTTCGCCTTCGTAAAGCGCGTGCACCACGGCATCGGAATCGTGCACCGGCACGCCGGCCTCGGCGAAGAATTTTGCCGCGGTCGATTTGCCCATGCCGAGCGAGCCGGTCAGACACAGGACGAAGGGTTTCGCGCCGCTCATTGTGCCAGACATCCGTGGCGGCGCAGGAAATCCAGTGCCGTTAGCAGCGGCAAGCCGAGCACAGTGAAATAGTCGCCGTCGAGCCGTTCGAACAGCTGAATGCCAAAACCTTCGAGTTGATAGGCGCCGACGCTCGCGGTCGCGGCATCGCCGACGGCGTCGAGATAGTCGTCGAGGAAACGGTCTGAGACCGCGCGCATGGTGAGGCGGGCAACGCCGACATGTTCGAACAGCACGGCACCATCCTGGACAAAAGCGATCGCCGAATAAAGCTCATGGGTGCGGCCGGACAGGGCGCGCAGCTGCGCCCGGGCCGCGGCCCGGTCGGCCGGCTTGGTAAATCGCCGGCCGTCGAGCGACAGCGTCTGATCGGCGCCGAGAACGAGACGTCCGCGATTGCGCTCTGCTATGACGGCAGCCTTTTCACGGGCCAAGAGCGCCGCGATTGCCACCGGCGCCTGCAAAGGCGCACCCGCTTCCACGCCGCGCTCGTCGATATTGGCCGGAGATATCTCGACCGGAACGCCGGCGGCCTCCAAAAGCGTTCGACGCACCAGGCTTCTGGAGGCCAGTACCAGCGGCGTCGCGGCGAGCCACAGCGGCATCGGTCACGACGCCTTGTGGCGGCGGCGCTCGCCGAGCAGCGCCATAACCGCGGCCGCGGTTTCTTCGATCGAGCGTCGCGTCACGTCGATCAGCGGCCAATTGTGTTTCGCGCACAGCCGCCGCGAGGCGGCGATCTCCTCGGTGACCGCCTGACGATCGATATACTGATCGTCGTCGCGCTCCACTTTGAGGCCGAGCAGCCGGTTTTGCCGGATCTGCACGATGCGCTCGGGCGTGGCGAACAGGCCGACGACCAAGGGCCGCGATAGCCGTTCGATATTGGGCGACAAGGATACGCCCGGCACCAGCGGCACGTTCGCGGTCTTCACGCCGCGGTTGGCGAGATAGATCGAGGTCGGCGTTTTCGACGTCCGCGATACCCCGACCAGCACGACGTCCGCCTCCTCCAGGTCGTCGGTCTGCTGGCCGTCGTCATGCATCATGGTGTAATTGAGCGCATCGATGCGGCGGAAATATTCGGCATTGAGCGTGTGCTGGGCGCCGACCTTATGGGTGGTTTCGGCGCCCAGATAGGCCTGGAACAGGTGCAGCACCGGCCCGAGGATCGACAGGCATGGCAGGCCCAGGTCACGGCATTTGGTCTCCAGCCGTTCGACCAAATTCTCCTCGAGCAGCGTATAGAGCACAATGCCCGGCGATTCCTCGAGATCGGCTAGCGCCCGGTCGAGCTGCTTCTGCGTCCGCACCAGGGGATGCACATGCTCGACCGGCTGGACTTTGGCGTATTGCGCCGCCGCGGCGCGCGCGACGGTGATCAAGGTTTCGCCGGTCGCGTCCGAAATCAGGTGCAGATGAAAGTAACCCGGTGCTTGGGCCATAGCAGGGTTGGGCCATAGCGAAAATGGAATAACCTGTCGACGACTGGGGAGAAGGCCATGGCTTGGCGTGGGGTGCAAGCACAATAGGGAGAATGCCGGCCATTCCGTCCACATCCCTGCCGCTGTGATCTCGTACGACGATGATGTCGCTGGTAACTAATGGATTGTGGATGGCTGCGTTGCGGCGTGTCAAAACCGATCGTTCTAGGCCGTAAAACCGCCCAACGCAGCGCCACCACCGCTGTCGAGAGACACAGGGATATGTGGGCAGAGTGTGGATGACGTGTGCGTAGAAATGTATGAGTCTAATCAACGGTCAAACCACTACAACAGATTCTAGTAAACTTAGTTTGGATTAGGACTGGAGCGTGCCGGATAATCCTGTGATCAAACCTCTGCTCCGCACGCTGGCAGGCGAACGACGTGTCGTTCCGCCGATTTGGCTGATGCGGCAGGCGGGACGGTATCTTCCGGAATATCGGGCAATCCGCGAGAAGACGAATAATTTTCTTGACTTGTGTTTCAATCCGGAGCTCGCCGCAGAAGTTACGTTGCAGCCGATTCGCCGCTTTGGCTTTGACGCTGCAATCATGTTTTCCGATATTTTGGTGGTGCCGCACGCTCTCGGTCAGCGTGTGACATTCGAGACTGGTGAAGGACCGCGCCTCGATGCACTCAAAGACCCCGCGGCGCTTAAACAATTGCGAACTGAGATTGATCACACCAAACTTGCGCCGATCTATGAGACGATTGCACGGGTCAAGCCGGAACTGCCGTCTTCGGTCGCGCTGTTGGGCTTCTGCGGAGCGCCATGGACGGTGGCAACCTATATGATCGCGGGCTGCGGCACGCCCGATCAAGCGCCGGCGCGGCTGTTCGGTTATCGGCATCCCGAGGCCTTCGCAAAGCTGATCGAAGTCCTGATCGAGGCTTCGGCAAGCTACCTGATCAGGCAGTTTGCAGCCGGTGTCGACGCGGTACAGATCTTCGATACCTGGGCGGGAATATTGCCGGCCGGCGAATTCGGCAAATGGTGCATCGAGCCTATGACGCGGATCGTAGCGACCGTGCGTAAACATATTCCGGCCGCGCGCATCATCGGCTTTCCGCGCGGTGCCGGGACCGAGTTGCAACGTTATCTGCGTGTCGTGCCGATTGACGCTGTGGGGCTCGATTGGATGATGGAATTAAATTTTGCGCGCGACTACATCCAGCCGCTGCGCACCATTCAGGGCAATCTCGATCCGTTGGTGTTGCTCGCCGGCGGAGCAGCACTCGATCGGGCGATCGACGCCATCCTTGAAACGTTCGGACAGCACCCGTTCATTTTCAACCTCGGCCACGGCATCCTGCCGGATACGCCAATTCCTCATGTGGAACGCCTGATCGCACGGGTGCGCGGTGCAACAGGCGGGTCTGGGGGGACAGCATGATGCGAATTCTTCTGCTTGTGATGATGGCCTATGCCACGGTGGGTCTTATCGTTAGCTTGACGGTCCATATTCTCTCGTTTTTTGGCGCCCAGTCGGGAAGCGAAACGCTATTCGTCGCCCTGCACGTGGGCATTTTTCCTCTGTGGATTCCGGTCGTATTGATTGCCCAAAAAGCCGTCGGGCCTGCACGGCGAAAGGACTCTTGGAAAATCATGCTGTCCGGTTGCCCGACTTGGATGAAATATATGACTTATGGATTTTTTTACTACGCAATCGCCAACTTCGTTTTCTTCATTGCAACCGCGGTCTTCATCGCGCCCGTGGCAAAACAAACCGGTGGCGTGCCGCCGCCGACCGTATGGCACGGATTTTCAGGCCATTGGATGGCATTTTATGCTGCCGGCCTGGCGGTGAGTACGAGTGCATATCGGCGCGGGTTCGATAATCTGACGCCTCGGTGCCCTAATGGTCACGTTGTCGGATTCGACGATGCGTTCTGTCCGACCTGCGGCGTTCGACTGGCCCCTTCGAATCAAAGCGCCGTGTGAGCTCATGTACGAATGGATCAAGGCGATACACATCATCGCCGTCATCGCCTGGATGGCGGGGATGCTCTATCTGCCGCGGCTGTTCGTCTATCACTGCGCCGCCGAGACCGGCTCGGTGCAGTCGGAGACCTTCAAGGCGATGGAGCGGCGCCTGCTGCGCGCCATCATCAATCCGGCGATGATCGCAACCTGGGTCTTTGGGCTGTGGCTGGCTTGGCTCGGGCCTGATTCTCGCTATGGCTGGTTCGCCTCCGGCTGGCTTTGGGCCAAAATCATCCTCGTTCTTGCGCTCTCGGCGGTGCATGGATTGCTGGCCCGGTGGAGAAAAGATTTTGCCCTGGACCGCAACCGGCATTCGCAGAAATTCTATAGGATAATCAATGAAGTACCCACCCTGTTGATGATCCTCATCGTGCTGTTGGTCGTGTTGAAACCGTTCTGAAGTTCACGCGTTCTTAGGGCAAAGTCGGTTTCGCCTCTTGCTAGAACTGCGGTCTTTTCTTATCTTCGCGAAATCCCACCCGACGTAGGCGGATGCAGCTGAGTTCTGGCTCCAGTGAACTGGAGCCGATTGGTGCATCGGGGTCCGGGGCCCAAAGCTCCTTACAACCCAAAGACCTACGACCTTCCTGCCCGCCGGCGAAGCTGCAATCCAATCCTGCCGCCGGCTCAATTTCCATAGGATATTCTGAATGCGTGAAATGAAACTCCAAGAGCTCAAGACCAAATCTCCGGCTGAGCTCGTCACCTTTGCCGAAGAGCTCGAAGTCGAGAACGCCTCGACCATGCGTAAGCAGGAGCTGATGTTCGGCATCCTCAAACAGCTCTCGGCGCGCGAGACCGACATTGTCGGCGAAGGCGTGGTCGAAGTGCTGCCGGACGGTTTTGGCTTCCTGCGCTCGCCGGAAGCGAACTATCTGCCGGGGCCCGACGATATTTACGTCTCGCCCTCGCAAATCCGCCGCTTCGGGCTGCGCACCGGCGACACCATCGACGGCCATATCCGCAGCCCCAAGGAAGGCGAACGCTACTTCGCGTTGCTCAAGGTCAATTCGCTCAATTTCGAGGACCCCGAGAAAGCCCGCCACAAGGTCAACTTCGACAATCTGACGCCGCTCTACCCGGACGAGTGGCTGAAGATGGAATTCGAGGATCCGACCAAGAAGGATCTTTCCGCGCGCGTCATCGACATCGTCGCGCCGGTCGGCAAAGGCCAGCGCGCGCTGATCGTGTCGCCGCCGCGCACCGGCAAGACCGTGCTGCTGCAAAACATCGCCCACTCGATCACCCACAATCACCCGGAATGCTATCTGATCGTGCTGTTGATCGACGAGCGGCCGGAGGAAGTCACCGACATGCAACGCTCGGTGAAGGGCGAGGTGGTTTCCTCGACCTTCGACGAGCCGGCGGTGCGCCACGTCCAGGTCGCCGAGATGGTGATCGAGAAGGCCAAGCGCCTGGTCGAGCACGGCCGCGACGTGGTTATTCTGCTGGACTCGATCACCCGGCTCGGCCGCGCCTACAACACCGTGGTGCCCTCCTCGGGCAAGGTGCTGACCGGCGGCGTCGACGCCAACGCGCTGCAGCGGCCGAAGCGCTTCTTCGGCGCCGCGCGCAATATCGAGGAAGGCGGCTCGCTGACCATCATCGCCACCGCCTTGATCGATACCGGCAGCCGCATGGACGAAGTGATCTTCGAAGAGTTCAAGGGCACCGGCAATTCGGAATTGATCCTCGACCGCAAGGTCGCCGACAAGCGCACCTTCCCGGCCATGGACATCACCCGCTCCGGCACTCGCAAGGAAGAGCTCCTGGTGCCGCCCGATCAGCTCAAGAAAATGTACGTGTTGCGTCGGATTCTCAATCCGATGGGCACCATGGACGCCATCGACTTCCTGCTCGACAAGCTGCGCAACACCAAGAACAACGGCGAGTTCTTCGACTCGATGAATACGTAACGCCGTCGTTTATCCACGAACGCTGCAGGTCATCCCAACATCACGTCTGTCGCGCTGTTTCGATTGCGCTCATGAGGCCGGCCGCATCTTTGACCGGCAGCGAGCAGGTTTCGCCGACGCAGACGAAAGCGGCGGGTTCGCTGGCGGCGGCGACCTTCGCCCGCGCCGGATGTTGCGGCGCCAGCGCGTCCACCGAACCGGCATGAAGCACGATGCGGTTGAGAGGCGGCCAGGCGCGCGCAGCCGCCAACAGGGCTTGAGCGGCAGCGCCCTCCCCGGTCACCACGATCTCGGCCGTGCGCAGCCGCAGATCGAGGGCATTGAGCAGCGCCATGTGCATGTAGAGGTTCTCGACCGCTTGCGGCGCGATCGCCGCGATCAGCCGGTCGGCATGCTCAAGAAAGCGATGCTCGCCGGCCAGCACCGCCAAACGGATCAGATTCTGTGCAGCGACGGCGTTGTGGTTCGGCGTCGCTTCGTCGGCGGTCGACGCCGGGCGGATGACAAGACCTTCGGCGTCGGCGGCGGTGAGATAGTAGGTGCCGGTCGCGGCCTCGGCGTAGTCGCGATCAAGGGAGTGTTGCCAGGCCAGCGCCTGGTCGAGGTAAGATTTTTTACCCGTCGCCTCGTAGAGCGCCAGCGCGGCGCGGATCATCGCGGCGAAGTCGGAGGCGAGCCCCGGAAACTTGAGCTGGTCTTGGCGCCAGGAATGGCCGAGCCGATCGCCGCGCGTCATCGCGTGCGCCACAAACTCAAAAGCGCGCGCCGCCAGGTCCAGCCATGACGGCTCGTCGAACATGAGGCTCGCATTGGCGAGCGCCGCGATCATCAAGCCGTTCCAGTCGGCGAGCACTTTGTCATCCAGGCCTGGACGCACCCGCGTACCGCGTACCGCGAGAAGTTTTGCGCGCAAGCCGGCAAGCCGCACTTCATCGGCTTCGCTGCGTTCCATCGGCTTAAGGCGATTGAGGATGTTGTGGCCCTCGAAATTGCCGCCCAGCGTCACGTCATAGTGCCGGGCGAAAAACTCGCCGTCCTCGTTGCCGAGTTCACGCATCACCTCGGCGAGTGACCAGACATAAAATTTGCCCTCCTCGCCTTCGGAATCGGCATCGAGCGAAGCCGAGAATGCTCCCTCGCCCGTCGTCATTTCGCGCTTGAGCCATTCGACCGTTTCGCTGGCACGCCGGCGATAGAGCGGCTTGCCGCTGCGCCGGTGCGCGATGGCGAGCAGCTCGAGCAGTTGCGCATTGTCGTAGAGCATCTTTTCGAAATGCGGCACCAGCCACCGCTCATCCACCGAATAGCGCGAAAACCCGCCGCCGAGGTGGTCGTAGATGCCGCCCTCGCAAATGTGGTCGAGGGTGATGTCGACGGCGGCGAAATAACGCTTCTCGCCGTTGCGCAGCCCTGCCCGCCAAAGCAGCTCAAACAGCGCGGCTTGTGGAAATTTCGGCGCGCCGCGGGTGCCGCCGTTGACCGGGTCGATGATGCCGCCAAGCTGCCGCGCCGCGTTGTCGAGCTCGGCGACGCCAATTGTGACTGTGCCGGGTTTGCGCGCGGTCGCGGCGAGCTGGTCCATCAGCGCCGCGCGGTTGGTCTCGATTTTTTGCGGCTCCTCGCGGAACAGCCGCGCGATCTCGCGCAGCACGTCGACGAAGGCCGGCTTGCCGTAACGCGAGGTTTTCGGAAAGTAGGTGCCGCCCCAGATCGGCTCGCCGGCGGGCGTCAGGAACATGGTCAGCGGCCAGCCGCCATGTTCCCCAAGGTGATGCAGCGCCGCCATGTAGATCTGATCGATGTCGGGCCGCTCCTCACGATCGACTTTGATGTTGACGAACAGCTCGTTCATGACGCGCGCGGTGGCGTCGTCCTCAAAACTCTCGTGCGCCATGACGTGGCACCAGTGACAGGCCGCATAGCCGACCGAGAGCAGGATCGGCCTGCCGCTGCGCTTGGCTTCTGCGAGCGCCTCAGGACCCCAGGCCCACCAGTCGACCGGATTGTGCTGGTGTTGCAGCAGGTACGGGCTCGTTTCCTGGGCGAGACGGTTTTCGTGCGAAGCTTGCGGCGACGTTGTCGTGGGTGCAGTAGACATGGCGGCACCGTAGCAATTAGCGCTCGGGTGGCGATAGCACCGAACCGCCGATTGCTTTCAACAGAGCGTTATGCCGGATCGTTCCACCATCTTCGCGCTGTCATCGGGCCGGCCGCCGGCGGCGATTGCCGTGGTGCGCGTGTCCGGGCCGCGCGCCGGCGGTGCCCTTGAAAAACTGATCGGGCGCCTGCCCGGGCCGCGTAAGGCGGCGCTGGCGCGCGTGCGCGATCCCCAGAGCAACGAGATCATCGATGAAGCGCTGGCGCTGTGGTTCCCGGCGCCACATAGCGAGACCGGCGAGGACGTGGCCGAGCTGCAGCTCCACGGCGGCCAGGCGGTCATTGCCGGTGTGCTCAATGCGCTCGGTCGGATCGAAGGTTGCCGTCCGGCTGAGGCGGGGGAGTTCACCCGCCGCGCCTTCGAGAATGGCCGGCTCGATCTCACCGCGGTCGAGGGCTTGGCCGATCTCATCGCCGCCGAAACTCAGGCGCAGCGACGCTTGGCCTTTCGCCAGCTCAAAGGCCTGATCGGCGACCGCGCTGAGGCGTGGCGGCGGCGGTTGATTGAGGCGTTGGCCTTGGTCGAGGCGCGGATCGATTTTTCCGATGAAGCCGATGTGCCCGAAGATTTGGTCGGTCCGGCGCTTCATGCTGCGCAGCAATTGCGTGACGAGATCGCCGGTGTCCTTGCCGACGGCCGCCGTGGCGAACGCCTGCGCGACGGCCTTGTGGTCGCTATTGCGGGCCCGCCCAATGCCGGCAAATCGACCTTGCTCAATCGGCTAGCGCGACGCGAGGCGGCGATCGTGTCGCCTTATGCCGGCACCACGCGCGATGTCATCGAGGTGCATTTGGATCTCGACGGCTATCCGGTGACCTTGCTCGACACCGCCGGCATTCGCGACAGTGCTGAACCGGTAGAGCAGGAGGGCGTCCGGCGGGCCCGCGAGCGCGCTGCGGCAGCCGACTTGGTGCTCTGGGTCATTGACCCATCGGCCGGCGGCTTAGCGGCCAATGGATACCCCGAAAACCTCGCAAATGCGGAGATTTGGCTGATCCGGAACAAGGTCGATCTGGCTGATGTGCGCTCGTGCGAAAGGTTCGCCAAGCATGGTAGTAGTGAAGCATTATTCATTTTATCAATATCTGCACTTACCGGGCAAGGATTCGACGCCCTAAGTGCGGCTCTTTCAGCCTATGCCAAAACTTATTTTGCATCGACCGAAGCGGCCGTCATCACGCGTGCCCGGCACCGCCACGCGTTGGAGGAAACCGTGGCGGCGCTCGATCGCGCGGTGGTTCGGGATGACGCCAACGGTGAGGAGCTGATCGCCGAGGACTTGCGCGCGGCCGCGACGACGTTGGGCCGACTCACTGGCCGAGTCGACGTCGAGGATATTTTGGATGTGATCTTTCGCGATTTTTGTATTGGTAAATGAAAAGTTAACGACCACATCGGAGTGCTCTGGCTGCAGATGTTTCACGTGAAACATCGCCAAAAACAACACAAGGCCTCGTTTTGACCGTCAATGCGGCGTTGGCTACAAGGCCAGCGTCTTGGAGAATTTTTGGATGGACGTCCGCTTCGATGTGATCGTTGTCGGTGGCGGCCACGCCGGCTGCGAAGCGGCGGCTGCAGCCGCCCGCATGGGCGCGCGCACGGTGCTGATCACCCATCGCTTCGCGACCGTCGGCGCCATGTCGTGCAATCCCTCCATCGGCGGCCTCGGCAAGGGCCATCTGGTGCGCGAGATCGATGCGCTCGACGGCCTCATGGGCCGCGTCGCCGATGCCGGCGGCATTCAGTTCCGGGTGCTCAATCGCCGCAAAGGGCCCGCAGTGCGCGGCCCGCGCGCCCAGGCCGACCGCAAGCTCTATGCGGCGGCGATACAGCAGGCGATCCGCGCGACCGCGAATTTGACGGTGATCGAAGCGGAGGTGGACGATCTCACTGTTGCGCAACACGTCACAGGCGTCCGGCTGGCCGACGGCCGCACGTTTGCGGCCGGCGCTGTCGTGCTGACCACCGGCACGTTCTTGCGCGGCTTGATTCATATCGGCGAGCGGCAAATTCCGGCTGGGCGGGTAGGCGAGGCGCCGGCGTTGGGGCTATCGCGGACGCTGGAAAGCGCTGGCTTTGCGCTCGGACGGCTCAAGACCGGAACGCCGCCGCGGCTCGACGGCGCGACGATCGACTGGTCGGCGGTGCAGATGCAGCCGGGCGATGAGCCGCCGGAGCCGTTTTCAGTCCTGACCGAGCGGATCGTCACCCCGCAAATCGAGTGCGGCATCACCCGCACGACGCCGGCGACCCATGACATTATCCGCGCCAATGTGCACCGCTCGCCCATGTATTCCGGCCAGATCAAGAGCCGCGGTCCGCGCTACTGCCCGTCGATCGAGGACAAGATCGTGCGTTTCGGCGAGCGCGACGGGCATCAGATTTTTCTCGAGCCGGAGGGCCTCGACGACACCACGGTCTATCCAAACGGCATTTCGACGTCGCTGCCTGAGGACGTCCAAATGGCCTTGGTGGCCTCGATTCCAGGCCTGGAGCGGGCCCGTATCGTTCGGCCTGGCTATGCCATCGAATACGATTACGTCGATCCGCGCGAGCTTAAGCCGTCGCTGGAAACCAAGCGTCTGCCGGGGCTGTTCCTGGCCGGCCAGATCAACGGCACCACGGGCTATGAGGAGGCCGCCGCGCAGGGTCTTGTTGCCGGCCTTAACGCCGCTGCGCGCGCCGGTGGCGGCGCGCCGACCGTGTTCGACCGCGCCGAAGCCTATCTCGGCGTCATGATCGACGATCTCGTTACCCGCGGTGTCACCGAGCCCTATCGTATGTTCACGTCACGCGCTGAATATCGGCTGACGCTGCGGGCGGACAATGCCGATCAACGGCTGACCGACAAGGGCATTGCGCTCGACTGCGTCGGGCCGGTGCGGGCGAGGGCGCATCGCACCAAGATGGCGGGGCTCGATGCCGCGCGGGCCATGGCCCGGGAGCTCGTCGTCACGCCAAGCGAAGCGGCGCGCCATGGACTTGCCTTGCGCAAGGACGGCCAGCGCCGTTCGGCCTTCGAGCTGTTGTCCTATCCGGATATCGGCATCGGCGATGTGGCGCGGATCTGGCCGAACCTCGCAGAACTGCCGGTCAAGATCGCCGAGCAGCTCGAGATCGATGCCAAATATGAGGTTTATCTCAGCCGCCAGGCCGCCGACGTCGAGTCCTATCGCCGCGATGAAAGCGTCACTTTGCCCGATGATCTGGACTATGCGGCGCTGCCGGGATTGTCCAACGAGGTCCGCCACAAGTTGGAAATGCACCGGCCGCGCACCATTGGGCATGCCGGCCGCATCGATGGCATCACGCCGGCGGCGCTGACCCTTCTGGTCGCGTATTTGCGCCGGCAAGGCAGGAAACCTGCCCGTGGCGCTATCGCCTGAACTCGCCGCGGATCGCAGCCGCGCCTTGGCGCTGACGCCTGTTTCACGTGAAACATTGGACCGGCTCGACCGCTTTGTCGCCGTGCTGCTCGATTGGCAGCAACGGATGAACTTGATCGCATCGTCCACCGAGCCAAAACTGTGGACCCGCCACATCGCCGATTCGCTTCAGCTTCTGGCCCTGGCGCCGCAGGCGCGAATCTGGGTTGATCTGGGCACTGGCGCAGGCTTTCCGGGCGTTGTGCTCGCCTGCGCACTGGCGGACAGCCAAGGAACGCGAATGCATCTGGTCGAAAGGAGCACCAAGAAGGCGGCCTTCTTGCGCGAAGCAGTCCACGCCACGGGCGCTCCCGCCGAAGTCCATGCGGTCAGGCTCGAAGATTTTGTCGAAAACCTCGCGGCGCCTGTGGACGTTGTGACGGCACGGGCGCTGGCGCCCCTTGCCGGGCTGCTGACCGCCACGTATCCGTTGTTGAAAACTGGAGCACTCGGTCTGTTTCCCAAGGGTCAAGATGTTGATGCCGAATTGACCGAAGCCGCTAAATGTTGGAGCATCCAGTCATCTTTGGCGCCGAGTCTCACCGATCCCAGAGCCAAGATAGTTTGCGTAACGGGAATTTGGCCAAAGGCTCAACCAAAACGTGAGGCTAAACCAAGCCGTCGTTGAGACACTCGCAAAGCGAATTGGAATTACCGGTCATGTCAGACGAGCCGTTATCCGAGCAAACAGTGGTGCCTTTTGTTGCGCCCGATCGCGCGCCTCAAGTGCAGCTCGCCAAGCCGCCTCGGGTGCTTGCGGTCGCCAACCAGAAGGGCGGCGTCGGCAAGACCACCACGGCGATCAATCTCGGCACCGCGCTCGCCGCCATCGGCGAGGAAGTGCTCATCATCGATCTCGATCCACAGGGCAACGCCTCGACCGGTCTCGGTATCGACCGCCGCAATCGGCAGCACTCGACCTACGATGTTCTGATCGGCGAAGCGACGCTGCGCGATGCCATTGTCGCCACTGCGGTGCCGCGGCTGCATCTGGCGCCCTCGACCCTCGATCTCTCCGGGCTCGAGCTTGAAATCGGTCAGGCGCGCGACCGCGCCTTTCGTCTGCGCAATGCGCTGGCGCCGCTGAGCACGGTCGCGGCCGGTCAGCCGAAATTCACTTACGTGCTGGTCGACTGCCCGCCATCGCTCAATCTCTTGACCATCAACGCCATGGCGGCGGCCAATGCCATTCTGGTGCCGCTGCAATGCGAGTTCTTCGCGCTCGAAGGCTTGTCGCAATTGCTCAAGACGGTGGAGTCGGTGAGGGCGCAACTCAATCCGGATCTCACCATTCACGGCATTGTGCTGACCATGTACGACGCGCGCAATAATTTGTCGGGCCAGGTTGTCGCCGACGTGCGCGAATTCATGGGCCGGAAAGTCTACGACACCATCATTCCGCGCAATGTGCGCGTCTCGGAAGCGCCGTCTTATGGCAAGCCGGTGCTGGTCTACGATCTCAAATGCAGCGGCAGCGAAGCCTATCTGCGGCTCGCCACCGAGATCATCCAGCGCGAGAAAGAGCTGCTCGCCAGTTGATGTGATCGGATGACCGGAGGCGATCAAGAAGCGTGCAACAGTAAACGCGGAATAGTCTTGTGAGTGACACTCCAGGGAAGGCGGCGATGGCGGAGGACGCAGCGCGATCGCGATTGGGCCGCGGACTTGCAGCCCTGATCGGCGACGTCGGCACCGAGAGCTCGGCCGAGCGTCCGCGCGGCCAGCGGCGCGCAGCGACCAGTTCACTGCGGCCGAATGCGCGCAATCCGCGGCGCGTCTTCTCCGAGACTGAGCTCGATGAACTGACGGCTTCGTTGCGCGAGCGCGGCATGATTCAGCCGATCGTGGCGCGGCCGGTGCGCGGCGCACCCGACGCCTACGAGATCATCGCCGGCGAGCGGCGCTGGCGCGCCGCGCAGCGCGCCGGTCTGCACGAGGTGCCGGTCGTCATTATCGAGGCGACCGACGAAGAGTCGCTGCAGCTCGCGATCATCGAGAACGTGCAGCGCGCCGACCTCAATCCACTCGAAGAGGCGGAGGGCTATCGGGCGCTGGTGGAAGATTACAGCCACACCCAGGACGACATCGCCAAAATGGTCGGCAAGAGCCGCAGCCATGTCGCCAATACGCTGCGGCTGTTGAAACTGCCGCCCTCGATCCGCGGCTATATCGTCAAAGGCAAGCTCGACGCCGGCCATGCCCGCATGCTGGTCGGTCAGCCCAATGCCGAAAAACTCGCCGAAGAAATCGTCGCGCGCGGACTCAATGTTCGTCAGGTCGAGGAGATTGCGCGCCAGGAATCAGGCCGCAACGGCAAGTCTCCCTCCCGCAAACGATCGGCCGAAAAGAACGCCGACACGCTGGCGCTGGAAAAGCGCTTGTCCGACGCGCTCGGCCTGGTCGTCAGTATCGATGCGCGCGGCGAAAGCGGTGTGGTCAACATCCGCTACCGTAATCTCGACCAGCTCGACGATCTGGCGCAGCGCTTGGCGAACAAGCGGCATTAGACGGCGTGGATTCATAAACGCGGAGGCGATGTCCGCTTATGACCCACAGCGCATTTCGCGATTGCCGATTACCGCGTTGCGAAAGGTTCAGTTCGCGGAACGGAAAATATGGAATATCCTCCGGATCATTCCGGCTTGATGCCCGCGGACTTGATCACCTTGGCCCACTTGTCGGTCTCGTCGGCGATGAGCTTGCCGAAGTCCGCAGGCGAGCTTGAAAGTACCGTGCCGCCCAAGTCGGCGAGGCGCGCCTTCATCTTGGGATCGGCGATGACCGCATTGATTGCTCTGTTCAGCTTGTCGATGATCGCGGCGGGCGTGTTCTTGGGGGCGCCGACACCCTGCCAGCTGCTGGCTTCGTAGCCGGGTACAAAATCGCCCACGGTCGGAATGTCCGGCAGCGCATCCGAGCGCATCGCGGTGGTCACGGCCAAGGCCCGAAGTGTGCCGGCCCTGATATACCCGATTGTTGAAGGTAGTGGACTAAACACGACCTGCACCTGTCCGCCGATCAGGTCCGAAAAGTAACTGCCGCGATACGGCACGTGCAGCATGTTGACGCCGGTCATCATCATGAACAGTTCGCCGAAAACATGAGGCGCGGTGCCGTTGCCGGCCGAGGCCATGTCGATTTTGCCCGGATTGGTCTTGGCGTAGGCGATGAACTCGGGAACGGTCTTGGCTGGGAATGATGGATTGACCACCATGACGTAGGGATACCGCATAATGCCCGCGACCGGCGCGATGTCGCGGATGAAATTGAAACTGAGGTTGTTGTAGAGCGTTGCATTGATCGCGTTCGGCGAAGCGACCTGAAGGAGGGTGTAGCCATCGGGGTCCCCCCTGACGACAACCTCGGCCGCAATATTGCTGCCGGCTCCCGGCCGGTTGTCGACGATAAATTGCTGCCCGAGCTGCTCCGACAGCGATTGAGCAATCAGGCGCGCGACAATGTCGGTCGCGGACCCGGCCGGGAAGCCGACAACGAAGCGCACCGATCGCGACGGGTAGTCGAGCGCACATGCAATGCGCGACATGGCCGGGAGCGCGGCAGCACCCGCTGTCAGATGCAGAAATCGTCGGCGGGGAAGGTTCATGGCGATGCCCCTGACGACATCAAAACTATCCCAATTGCGGTGCTTGTGAAAGGCGACGCGATTGCCGCTTATGGCCCAAAGCGGACGCCATCGCGTCGTCAACTCGGCTTGACACCGCTCGCGAGCGGCTTGACCGAAGTCCAATGACGGCCACCACGGCAATTGTCTCAAGTTTGCTTTCGGGCGTTGCCGAGGCTCGTCGTCGAGCTTCTTGAAGGCACTTGCTGCCGACCTATCACGTTGCTCGTATTTTCAGTCTCGCGAAGTCACCTGTAGCCATTGACCCTGAAAAGGTAGAGATGTCCTCAGTCTGAGAAAGGACGCAAAAGTCTTACCGTTTTTTCCTCTTCGCGTTCTTCTTGGCGAAAATCGCGTTCCAATTTTCCTTGTAGGCGGCGCTGACCGGTTTTTGGCCTTCGCCTCGGCTGTAGCCTGAAGGGGCAGCGGCAACCGCGTCAACGCTCTCGGTCTTGGTTTCGGTCTTGGCTTCGGTCTTGGCTTCAGTCTTGGTTGTGGTTTCACCTGAAGTGCTTTTGCCCTTCGCGGCGGGCTCGCTCTTTGGAGCGTGATCGGCTTTGGCTGTTTTGTTGTCGCTGGCCATGGTCTTTCCTAGAACTAAGCTGACGTATTCGTGGTTTTAAGAGTAGATAGTGCGAAATCGCAGGCAAGCTTGTTTCCGAGAGAAGTCCTCCTCCCAAAGCTTGATCTGGGTGGCTTGAAATGCCACATCCAGGCCGCCATGAACATGCCCATCCGCGCCCCCGAGGGCGCCCCGGCTTTGTCGCCCTTTGCGACCGAGGTCGAGCGACGACGCACCTTTGCGATCATCTCCCACCCGGATGCGGGCAAGACCACGTTGACGGAGAAGCTCCTGTTGTTCGGGGGTGCAATTCAACTTGCCGGCCAGGTCAAGGCCAAGCGCAACCGGCGCTCCACGCGTTCGGACTGGATGAGCATTGAGCGTGAGCGCGGGATTTCCGTCGTGACCTCGGTGATGACCTTCGAGTACGACGGCCGCGTATTCAACCTGCTGGATACGCCGGGCCATGAGGATTTCTCCGAAGATACTTATCGGACCCTCACGGCGGTCGATTCCGCCGTGATGGTGATCGATGCCGCCAAGGGCATTGAGCCGCGAACGCGCAAGCTGTTCGAGGTATGCCGGCTGCGCGACATTCCGATCATTACCTTCATCAACAAAATGGATCGCGAGAGCCGCGATCCGTTCGACCTCATCGACGAGATCGAGAAAACGCTCGCGCTCGATACCGCGCCGATCACCTGGCCGGTCGGGCGCGGGCGTGATTTTGTCGGCACGATCGACGTGGAGTCCGGCGGCGTGCGCTTGCTGGACGGAGATGCGGGTTCTGCCGGCACGCTGCGCACCATGACGATCGCCGAAGTCAGTGCACTGAATCCCGATCTCGACGCGGCGGCATTTGGGGCGGAATTCGATCTCGTGCGCCATGCTTGCAAGCGGTTCGAGCCGCGAGCTTTTGCCGAGGGCCATCTAACGCCGGTCTTCTTCGGCAGCGCGCTGAAAAATTTCGGTGTCGGCGATCTCCTCAATGCGCTTGCCGCCATTGCGCCGGCGCCGCGGGCGCAGACCGCCGACAAGCGGGTCGTCGCGGCCACCGAGCCCGGCACGTCCGCCTTCGTTTTCAAGATTCAGGCGAATATGGATCCGAACCACCGCGACCGTATCGCCTTCGTGCGGCTTTGCTCCGGTAAGCTCACCCGCGGCATGAAGGTCAAGCAGGTGCGAACGGGCAAGACCATCAGCCTGCACGCCCCGCAATTTTTCTTTGCCCAAGATCGCGCCCTTGCCGAGGAGGCCTTCGCCGGCGACGTGGTCGGCATACCCAATCACGGCACGCTGCGCATCGGCGACACCCTGACGGAAGGCGAGGAGCTCAACTTCGCTGGCGTACCGAACTTCGCGCCGGAGATCTTGCGCCGGGTTCGTTTGACCGACGCCATGAGGGCCAAGAAGCTCAAGCAGGCATTGCACCAATTGGCCGAGGAAGGCGTCGCGCAGGTCTTCCAACCGACCGACGGATCCTCGGCTCTGGTCGGCGTTGTTGGCCCATTGCAACTCGACGTTCTCAAAGCAAGGCTCGCGGACGAGTATGGTCTGGAAATCGGTTGGAGCACGGCGGAGTTTCAGTTCGCGCGCTGGATCGCGGCGGACGACCGCAAACTGCTCGACCAATTCGGGGCGAGCTATCGCTCGGCCATTGCCGAAGATTTCGACGGCGATCTCGTCTTCCTGGCGCGCAACGCCTTTGACCTCGAATATACCGGCGAACACAATCCCGGCATTTCTTTCACCGACGTGAAAGACATTCACCGACGCGAGCCCACCGGGTAAGGCCTGCCTGTCAGTTGTTGGCAAGTCCCTCACGCAGGATTTCGAGTTCCAGCCACTGCTCTTCGGCCGCTGCGATTTTCAGCTGGAGCGCACCAAGTGCGGCAGTGACTTTCTCGAACGCGGCGCGGTCGCGCGCATAGAATTGGGGATCGGCGAGCTTTGCTTGCAACGCATCGATTTCAGATTGCAGCTTGGCAATAGTTTTGGGCAGGGTTTCAAGCGCATGCTGGTCCGTGAACGTCAACCGTCGCTTCGCGGGCCGCGCTCCTGTAACGACCGGAGCGCTTTCTTTGGGCGCTTTCTGCGCACGGTGTGGCTTGGAACTCTCGCGCGTCAGATCCGCGCCACGCTGCGCCAGCATGTCGCTATAGCCGCCGGCATATTCGATCCAGCGGCCGTCTCCCTCCGGTACGATCACTCCGCTCACGAGGCGATCGAGAAAATCCCGATCGTGGCTGATGAGCAGAACGGTCCCCGGATAGTCGGCCAGCATTTCCTCGAGCACGTCCAATGTTTCCATGTCGAGGTCGTTGGTCGGTTCGTCCAGCACCAAAAGGTTCGATGGCTTGGCAAGCACCCGGGCCAGCATGAGCCGGCCGCGTTCGCCGCCCGATAGCTTGCCGAGCGGTGTGCGGGCCTGCTCGCTCGCGAACAAAAAGTCCTTCATGTAGCTGACGACGTGCTTGGGGTTGCCGTTGACCATGACGGTGTCGCCGTGACCTTCGGTCAGCGCCTCGGTCACCGTGACATTGGGATCGAGACTGTCGCGATGCTGATCGAGCGTCGCGACGGCGAGCGTCGATCCGAGACGTATCGAGCCTTTGTCCGGTGGCAGGATTCCGGTCAGCATGTTGATCAGCGTGGTCTTGCCGCTGCCGTTTGGACCGACGATGCCGATACGGTCACCGCGCTGGATGCGGATCGAGAAATCGCTGACGATCGGACGGCCATCGTAGCTCTTGCCGATACCAGCGGCCTCGATGACCAGCGCGCCGGATGGCGCGGCCGAACCGGCGGTAATGACGGCGTTGCCGGCGGTGGCGCGATAGCTGCGGCGCTGTTCCCGAAGCGCCTGCAATTGGCCGACGCGGCGCATGTTGCGCTTGCGTCTGCCGGTGACGCCGTAACGCAGCCAGTGTTCCTCGGCGACGATTTTGCGATCGAGCTTGTGCTGATCGCGCTCCTCCTCCGCCAGCACCGCATCGCGCCATTCTTCGAAATGGGCAAAACCACGATCCAGGCGACGCGTCTGGCCGCGGTCGAGCCAGACGGTGCTGCGCGAGAGCGTCGAAAGCAGGCGCCGATCGTGGCTGATGATCACCAGCGCGGCGCGCCGGGAATCGAGGTCGCGCTCCAGCCATTCGATCGTGGTCAGGTCGAGATGATTGGTCGGCTCGTCGAGAAGCAGGATATCGGGGTCGGCCGCCAGCACCCGCGCCAGCGAGGCACGGCGCGCTTCGCCGCCGGAGAGTTTTGCTGGATCTTCCTGTCCGGTGAGGCCGAGTTGCTCCAGGAGACGACGGGCGGCATGGCGGTCGTCGCCCGGCCGCAAGCCGGCCTCGACATAGGCAAGCGTGGACGCGGCCCCCGAAAGGTCCGGCTCCTGCGGCAAGTAGCGCACCACGGTTCCGGGCTGGATGAAGACGGAACCGCGGTCCGGTTCGACGAGCGCCGCCGCGACCTTCAGCAGGGTCGATTTGCCGGTTCCATTGCGCCCGACCAGAGATACGCGCTCATCAGGACCGACGGATAGCTCCGCGCCCGCGAGAAGCGGGGTGCCGCCGAAGGTCAGGGTGATATCTTTAAGTTGAAGGAGTGGGGTGCCACGCCTTGTCATGTCGCCGTGTCGGGCCATTAAATGCTGAGCGCGGTTCGCTTGTGATCGACTTTTTGAGCTATTTCACGGCGTTTAGCGCAACAAACCTGTTAACATCACCGTCCTGTACGAGTCTCAGGCTGGATTTGCAAATATTGTCCGATGAACCCGAATCAGGAGGGAAAGATATGTCGAAGCCCATGACGAAGTCTGAACTCATCAGCCAAATTGCCGAGCAGTCAGAGCTGAAAAGGAGTGACGTCAAAGGCGTCATGGAGACGCTCGCGACCATTGGTTATAAGGAATTGAAGAAGAATGGCTCCTTCCTTGTTCCGGGCTTTGCGAAATTTGTCGTCATAAAAAAGCCTGCGACCAAGGAGCGGGCCGGCATTAATCCCTTCACCAAAGAGCCGACGGTATTCAAGGCCAGGCCGGCGCGGAAAATCATCAGAGCGCGTCCAGTCAAAGCGGCCAAAGACGCGGTGTGAAATAGGCCCCGCGCCAGCGCGCCCTAGTTTGGTATCCGCGACACCTCGCTTGCGGGGAGACCAACCATGGGATGGTTCGCTCGCCTTGCTGCTGCGGCATTCAGCACGTTGTTCGCGACAGCGGCGCTGGCGCAATCCTATCCGGACCGCCCGGTTCACCTGCTCGTACCATTTCCGCCGGGAGGCGGCGCCAATTTCGTGGCTCGCGTGCTCGCGCAGTTGCTGTCGGCACGCCTCGGGCAGTCCGTGGTGGTGGAGAACAGGCCGGGCTTGAACGGCAATGTGGCCGGCGAGCTCGTCGCCCGTGCAGCCCCCGACGGCTATACGATCCTGGAGTCGGCGGGTTCGCTGCTCACGGTCAACCCGCACCTTTATGCCAAGATGCCGATCGATCCTTTCAAGGATCTGTTGCCGGTCGCGACCATTACATCGGACGAATTGTTGCTGACGGAAAATCCCGCCCTCGATCCGCAAAGCTTTCGCGACTTTATCGCTTACGCCGGCCGTGCCAAACCGCCGCTATTGTACGGGTCGATTGGCAACGGCAGCGAGCACCATCTGGCGATGGAGCTGTTGAAGGATCAGGCCGGACTTCAAATGACGCACGTGCCGTATCGGGGCGGCGCGGCGGCAGCGCTCGGCGTCATGGGTGGCGAGGTGGCGGCGATGTTCGGCGGCGCCTCGGTGACGCCGTTGGTGCAGGCAGGCAAGCTGCGCGCGCTTGCCATCAGCGGCCGCAAGAGGTCGCCGATTTTTCCCGACCTGCCGTCCATCTCAGAATTCTATCCGGCTTACGACGTGACGATATGGCAGGCATTGTTTGCCCCTGCGGCAACGCCGCCGGAGATTGTCGCGCGACTGCGCGGCGCGGCGAATGCGGTGATCGCGCAGCCTGAGTTCGCCGAAAAGCTCGCCGCCGCCGGGTCCGGCGAGCCGTTTGCCACGACGCCGAAGGAGATGGCCGCGCTCATCCGTGCCGACGACGAGCGCTTCGGCCGGGTGATCAAAGCAAGCGGTCTCAAGGTGGAGTAACGGTCCCAACTTAGCGTGGCGGGCGGTTCAACATCCACTATCGCAATTTCGATCAGCTCGACGATCTGGCGCAGCGCTTGGAGAAAAAGCGGCATTTGATGGCGTGAACTCATAAACGCGGAGGCGATGGCCGGCTATGACCTAAATCGGGCGTTAGACCCGCGCCCAAATATTCCGCACTGTGGCCCTGCGGTTACAGTGCTTAGGCGCTCCGGGCACTATAATTCCATCCGCACGCTCTGGATCTGGGAGGGCGTCATGAAGAAGATTCTGATAGCCGGTGCGGCGCTTGCGGCGCTGACGAGCACTTCTGCGCTCGCGGCCGACATGGCGGTCAAGGCACCGAAACCAGCGCCACCACCGCCGTTCAGTTGGACGGGCGTTTATATCGGCGCTTTTGCCGGCGCCGCTTGGGTCGACACCGTGACCACGTCGGACCCATGCACACCTGCCGGCGGGTGCCTTAGCGGCGTTTCCCCCGCCGCCTATACGCTCAACACCAGCTTCAGCGGTGGCGGCGAGATAGGCTACAATTACCAAATCAACCCGTTCGTTGTGCTTGGTGTCGAAAACAAGTTCGGCTATCTGCACCTCAGCGGTTCGGTCCTCATGGCCCCGGCCGTGGCCAACGAGACCGCCAGCACCAGGATCGGCAACTGGTTTGATGCCTATACGGTGCGGGTCGGCGCCACCGACGGCCACGCCATGTTTTTCCTCGAGGGTGGCGGCGCAACGGCAAGAATAACCACCGGCGTCGTGAGTACGACTCTTGTTACCGTCAACACGACCGCTTCCAAGACGCTGACCGGCTGGGCCGGCGGGGGCGGCATCGAATACGCGTTCGACTCGCATTGGAGTGTGAAGGGCGAATATCTCGCGCTGGGGATCAACTCCGCCGTCAACACCTGTGGCGCTGGCGTTATCAATGCCACCGGGTTCAACCTTGGTGCCTTTTGCTCCACTTCCAAGATTCCCGTGATCAGCACAGCAAATGTCGGCGTGAACTATCGCTTTTAGCGCGGTGGTTTGCGCGGCGCGCCTGCCGTTCTCAGGCTTTTTTGACAGGCAAGGCCGCTTCCGAGGGTAAGCGGACTCGCAATCGATGCCGCATTCGGTAGCTCCTGGGCCAAAGCGGACATGGGCTATTCCGTTTAGTCGCGATGCACGACAGCTTTTATTCAACGATATGGTAGGCTGGGCGCGGTCGGTGAGAGGCTGCTGCTTGTGAGACGACGCGAGTTCATCGCATTTCTGGGCAGCGGGGCAATTGCGTGGCCGCGTGCGGCGCGTGCGCAAGTCAATCCCGCCAGTCAAAATATTCGGCTGGTGGTCGGGTTCAGCGCCGGCGGCGCGACTGACATCGCCGCGCGCGTGCTCGCCGGCAGCCTCAGCCAGAAACTCGGCCAGCAAGTTTTCGTGGAGAACCGCACCGGCGCCGGCGGTACGTTGGCGACGCAAGAGGTCGCCGGTGCCGCGCCCGACGGCACGACGCTCTTGGTGACGCCGTTCGCCAATGCGGCCAACGAAACCCTGTTCAAGGATTTTCGCTACAAATATGACGACTATTTCACCGCGGTGGCGCCGATCGCACAAACCGACAACGTGCTCGTCGTGCATCCATCGCTGAACGTTCACAGCGTCGCCGATCTCATTGCTTTGGCAAAGTCGCGACCGCCCGGCGAAATCCTGGCAGCGTCCTCGGGCGTCGGCACGGCGAACCACCTTGCCAACGAGCTCTTCAACATGACGGCGGGCATTAAACTGACCTCGGTGCAGTACCGGGGCGGCGGCGAGGTGGTGAAAGATCTGGTGTCCGGTCAATTGAAGATCATGTTTGCGCCAATTCCGACCGTGCTGCCGTTCATCCAAAACGGCGCGTTGCGGGCCGTTGCGACGACAGGATTGCAACGCGATCGACTGCTGCCCGATCTGCCGACGGTCGCCGAATCGGGGCTGCCCGGCTTCGAGGTATTGCTGTGGCTCGGGCTGCTTGCCCCAAAAGTCACGCCGGGGCCGGTGATCGAGCGGCTGGCGGCTGCCATGTCGTATGCGCTGTCGACGCCGGATGTGAAGAGTGCCTTCGCCGCCCAGGGATTTGATCCGCTGGTCGGCACGCCGGATGACTTTGCTGCGTTCTATCGCAGCGAGGTCGACAAATGGCGTAAGGTCATCGTTGCGACCGGCATGTCGCTGTAATAATCACGGGCTTTTCTCACGGGCGCGATTCTCTCAAGGGTAAGACATTGGCCGTTGACCGTGTATCGCAGCGCGATCGCGTCGAGATGCACAACGCTAACGCGTTGAAGATCGGCTTGTTCGGCGCGAATTGCTCGTCGGCGCGCACCGCTACGCTGGTGCCGGAACGCTGGCTCGCGAGCTGGCCCGATTGTCTGCAGATGGCGCGCATCGCCGACGAGGCCGGAATCGATTTTCTTCTGCCGATCGGCCGCTGGAAAGGCTACGGCGGCTCGAGCAACTTCCACGGCACGACGTTCGAGACCGTCACCTGGGCCTGCGGTCTATTGGCAGCGACGAAGCGGATCACGATTTTCGGCACCGTACACGCGCCGCTGTTCCATCCCCTGATCGCCGCCAAAGAAATGGTCACCGCCGATCATATCGGCCAAGGCCGCTTCGGCTTGAACATCGTCGCCGGTTGGAACGAGGGCGAATTTGAGATGTTCGGCGTGGCGCAGCGCGACCATCACGATCGTTACGAATTTGCCCAGGAATGGATCGACGTCGTCAAGCGCGCCTGGTCACAAGAGGATGAATTCGATTTCGACGGGAAATTTTTCAAACTTGCGGGCGTTCATTGCCTGCCGGGCCCATATGGCGGGACACAGCCGGTGATCATGAACGCCGGATCCTCGGCGACCGGCCAAGCCTTCGCCATGCGCAATTGCGCCGCGTTTTTCACCTCGACCGCGGCGCTGCGTCTCGCCATCGCCGGCACCGCACAGGACCAGAACGTCAGCGTGTTCGACCGCATTGTGCAGCAGATCAATCGCATCAAGGCCCACGCGCGGGAGTTCGGCCGCGAAATCGAAGTCTTCACCCAGGGACAGGTGATTTGCCGGCCGACCCAAAAAGAGGCTGAGGACTACCACCACTATGCCAATGTCGAGAACGCGGATTGGCCCGCCATCGAACGGATGCTGGCGCTCAAGAACATCACGCCGCAAAACACGCTTGCGGACGAATACGCGGCGAAGCGGTCGCTGCAGGCGGTCAGCGGCGTCGGCGGCTTTCCATTCGTCGGCACTCCGGACAAGGTCGCTCAAGAGTTCGCCGACATCAGCCGCGCTGGCGTCCGCGGCATTGCGGTCTCGTTCGTGAACTATGTCGAGGAAGTGCCGTATTTCTGCGCCGAGGTTTTACCGCGGCTTAAGCGGATGGGGCTCAGAGCAAATTAGCGGTGCTTGCGGGAAACATTCGAGCATGATCCCGAAAAGTGGATACCGGTTTTCGGATAAGATCATGCTCAAGCAAAATTCTAGACCATGATCCGATTTAATTGAATTGGATCATGGTCTAGTCGCGCACCCCTTGCCACGCGGCCTTGAACGCCTTGCGCTTCTCCGGATCGTAGAGGCTCGCATAATCATATTTCAGCGGCTTCGACGGCGCGACGTGCAGCGTGGCGAAGACTGGCCCGTCCTGCTCGAGCACATGCGCGATCTGCTGCTCGAACATGCGCAGATCGGAAAAGTCGTAGGTTGCGGCGTAACCCGCCGACCGCGCGATATTGGCGAAATCGACCTTTGGATTTGGAATCGGATGGCCGCCGTTGGCTTCGTAAGTGTCGTTGTGGGCGACGAAGTGGACGAGATTTTTCGGCGCGGCCGCCGCGATCGTCACCAGGCTGCCGAGATTCATCAAAAGGCTGCCGTCGCCTTGCAGCACCACGACGCGCCGGTCGGGCCGGCCGAGCGCCAGGCCAAGGCCGTGCGATGAATCCAATCCCATGGCGCCGATCGACAGATAGTTGAGCGGCCGCGGACTGACCTCGACCCAATCGACGGCGGAACTGTAGGTCGCGATCACCGCTTCGTCGGTGATGTGGCGGGCCAGAATGCGAAAACATTCGTCGCGTTTCATCATGATACTTTGGGGCTCCGCCCGACCAGGAACGCCACCGGCTGCGACTCGGCATAGGCCTTGTCGATCGCCGGCTTGATCTTGGCGACGTCGGCGTCGACGCTGAGTAAATGATGCGCGATGCCCATGTCGTCGAGGATCGGCTCGACGATGCGCACGCCGTAGCGCGGCGATTCCTTCGGCGCTTTTTCGGGATCGTGTTGCAACAGCCCGATCATCATGCAGATCGGCTGCTTGTGCTCCACCGCGACGCCGCGGATGGCATTGATCGAATCGAGGAATCCGGTGTGCTGGATCAGGACCAGCGCGCGCTTGTCGCTATAGGCGAGTCCGGTGGCGATGCCGATGCACTCGTCTTCCTTGCAGACGCGGACGAGGCGGAGATCCTTGTCTTGCGCGATCGGCGCCAACAGCCCCGCGCTGGTGACGATGTCGGGCACCGAGAGGATATATTCGATGCCGCTCGCCTTGATCGCGGCAATGATGCCGGCGCCGCTGAGTTCTCGCGGCGTAGCGCCGGCCCGCGTCACTGTCGCTTCCATCCCAGTCTCCAAAGTCCGCCGCGAAAGGTCGTCAGCGTAGCTGGGATCGGGGATTGGTCAATCCGGCCTTGCGGTTGTCGCTGGTCTGGATTGACAGTGCTCGCGGGCGGCCGGCTTAATCCCGGCCGCCTCACTGGATGGGACGCCCCGATGGCCGCTGACCTGCCGCATTATGAAATCCTTGCCGTGCGCTATGGCACTTCGAGCGCACGCCCGGCGAGCCAGAATTTCATCATGGCCGACGGGCACGACGGGCCGATGCCGATGGATTTTTATATCTGGGTTATTCGCGGCGAGGGCCGCACCATCGTGGTCGATACTGGATTTTCCGCGGGCGCTTCGGAGCGGCGCAACCGGCGCTTCGTGCATGCACCGGCCGAGGCGCTGGCGCAGGCCGGCGTCGATCCAGCGGCAGTGCAGGACGTGGTGATCACCCACCTGCATTGGGATCATTCCGGCAACATGGACCTGTTTCCCAATGCCACGTTCCACATCCAGGACGCCGAGATGGCGCAAGCCACCGGCCGCTGCATCTGCCACAAATGGTTCCGCCGCCAGTCCGAGGTCGATGACGTGGTGACGCTGGTGAAGAATCTCTACGCCGGGCGCGTAAAATTCCACGACGGCGAAGGCGCCGTCGCGCCCGGCGTCACCGTGCACCTGGTCGGCGGTCATACCGGCGGCTTGCAGATCGTGCGCGTGCACACTCCGCGCGGATATGTCGTACTCGCGAGCGACGCCGTGCACTACTGGCAAAATCTCGCCGAACAGAATCCGTTTCCGCCGGCCAATGTCATGGACGCACTCGAAGCGTTCCACATCGTCGAAGATTTGGCCGGCGACCGCGACCACATCATTCCCGGCCACGATCCCCTGGTGCTCAGCCGCTTCCCGCCGCTGCGCGGCAATCTCGATATCGTGCGGGTCGATCTAGCGCCGAATGCCTGACAGCCGCGCAAGCCATGTCGGGGCCGGCAATTCCCGGCGATTTGAGCCTTGATATTTTAGAGAGATGAGCTACATTGTGGCCCAGACAAGGAAATATTGCCATGGCCGAAAATGCAGTCGTTCGCGCCCGCATCGACCAGCGCATCAAGGACGAAGCGGCGGCCGTACTTGGCGCTATGGGCCTCACTGTGTCCGACGCGTTCCGCCTCTTGATGGTGCGCATTGCCAAGGAGAAGGCGCTGCCCTTTGAGCCGCTCGTTCCTAATGCCGAAACCATCGAAGCGATGAAGGCTGCGCGGCGAGGCGAACTCGTCACCGTGGGTTCTCCAGAGGAGCTGTTGGCCAGTCTGAATGAGGACGATTAGATACTCCAATCGCTTCAAGCGCGACTACAAACGCGAGAAGGCCGGACGGCACGGCAGGACGCTCGACACCGAACTGACCGAGATTGTCCGATTGCTGGCATCCAATACGCCGCTGCCGCGGCGCAACTTCGATCATCCGTTATCTGGCGAGTGGCGCGATCACCGCGACTGCCATGTGCGGCCCGACCTCATTCTTATTTACCGGAAGCCGGACGATGCAAACCTCGACTTAGTACGACTTGGCTCACACAGCGAGCTTGGATTTTGAGGCTGCAAATAGGAAGGCAGATTTGACGGATTTTCGCTATGCAAGTTTTTGGGATTGATTTCACAAGTCGACCGACGCGACAAAAGCCGCTGACGTGTCTGTCTTGCATATTTGAAAATGGCACCCTTCAAACAAACACTTTAGAAAAATGGTGTCGGTTCAACGAATTTGAGCGCGCGATGAATAATCCCGGCCCTTGGATTGCGGGTATTGATTTTCCCTTTGGGCAGTCACGCAAGTTCATTACAAACATAGGCTGGCCAGAGACTTGGCGTGGTTACGTATGTTATGCACAAAGCTTAGGCGATAAGGAATTCTATAACGCGCTTACCAGGTATCGCAGCGGCCGTCCATTTAAAGACAAGGAGCATCGCCGCAAGACTGATGAAGCCGCAAAATCGATAAGTCCACAGAAGCTTTACGGTGTTCCAGTTGCGCGAATGTTTTTTAAAGGCTCTCCACGCTTGATCCGAGCTGGAGTGACAATCCCAGGTCTGCAAATTGGCGATCCTGGCAGAATTGTCGTTGAAGCCTATCCCAAGATGCTTGTGAGCAAGTTTGGTAATGGAAATAGCTACAAGAACGACAACAAGGCCAAGCAGACCAAGGGCCAATACATCGCCCGCTGCGAAATCTTAAAAAAGATCATCAACGGGGCGTGTTTGGCGGAGTACGGCCTGAAAGTCGAAGTGCCTGGCTCTCTCGTTAATGATCCAACCGGGGATGAACTTGATGCGCTGTTGTGCGCAATTCAAGCAGCTTGGTCGTGGACCCAACGCGAAAGCGGGTTTGGTATCCCAAGCAGTTTTGATTCACTCGAAGGTTGGATCGCAGATCCAAGTCTACAGGGGTAAATTGTAAAACGGTACGGCTTTCGAGGAATTATTCCGCCGCCGTCCGTCCCGCGCCGCCGGTGCCGAACCGCCGCTCGATGTAATCGATGACGAGCTTTTGGAAATCGGCGGAGACCGTCGGGCCGCGCAAGGTCACCGCCTTCTTGCCGTCGATGAAGACGGGGGCGGCCGGAGCCTCGCCGGTGCCGGGCAGCGAGATGCCGATATCGGCGTGCTTGGATTCGCCGGGGCCGTTGACGATACAGCCCATCACCGCGACGTTGAGGCCTTCGACGCCCGGATAGCGCGTCTTCCATTCCGGCATCGAGTCGCGGATGAAGTTTTGGATGCTGGAAGCAAGCTCCTGGAACGTGGTCGAGGTGGTGCGGCCGCAACCGGGGCAGGCGGCAACGAGCGGCACGAAGGTGCGTAGCCCCACGGTTTGCAGCAGTTCCTGCGCGACCTTCACTTCAAGCGTGCGATCGCCATTCGGCTCGGGCGTCAGCGAGATGCGGATCGTATCGCCGATACCTTGCTGCAGCAGCACGCCCATGGCGGCCGATGACGCGACAATGCCTTTCGAGCCCATGCCGGCCTCGGTGAGGCCGAGATGCAGCGCATAGTCGCAGCGCCGCGCCAGCTCGCCGTAGACGCCGATCAGGTCCTGAACGGCGGACACTTTTGCCGACAAAATAATGTGGTCCTTCGGCAGCCCGATCTCCTCGGCTCGCTCGGCCGACAGCATCGCCGATTGGATCATGGCCTCGCGGGTCACGTCGCGGGCGTCGACCGGGTGGTTGGACTTGGCGTTCTCGTCCATCAGGTGCGTGAGCAGCTCCTGGTCGAGCGAGCCCCAATTGGCGCCGATGCGCACCGGCTTGTTGTGCTTGATCGCGGTCTCGACGATGGCGCCGAACTGGCGGTCCTTCTTTTCCTTGAAGCCGACATTGCCGGGATTGATGCGATACTTGTCGAGCGCTTCGGCGCAGGCCGGATGATCGGCCAGAAGCTTGTGGCCGATGTAATGGAAGTCGCCGACGATCGGCACGTCGACGTTCATCTTCAAAAGCTTTTCCTTGATGTGCGGCACCGCGGCCGCCGCCTCGTCGCGGTCGACGGTGATGCGGACGATCTCGGAACCGGCCCGCGCCAGCGCCGCCACTTGCCTCGCCGTCCCTTCGGCGTCTGCCGTGTCGGTATTGGTCATCGACTGCACCACGACGGGTGCACCGCCGCCAACGGTGACGTTGCCGACCTTGACGGCGACGGTCTGATGCCGTTCGGCGGGACCGGAAAATTCCATCATGAATCAAACCTTTAGGTAGGAACCCGCAAAACCGGGGGAGCCACTGATCCTCACGATATAGCGTCACCGGGGCCAGTTGACGAGGGGAAGCTGACGGCCGTCAAGCGACAAGCGCGCCGGCCATGACGCGGCGCCCTCTATTGGAGCGCCAGGGGTCGAGATAGAGTTGGCGACGCTTCGGATCGACCGGCGCTGACAAGGGATATGCCAGGATGGACCAAGCTGTTGAGGCGACGCTGACGTTTCGATGTCCGATCGAACTCGAAAAGCTGCTGCCGCGGCCTATCCCGGCGGTGCAAGGCCTCCCCGATTGGTACAAGACTGTGCCGCAAAAGGCATTCAATCAATCAATGGGTGAGGAAACCCAGACCGTTAAGAAATGCCCGCCTTTCATCGACGCCATGACTTACGGCTTTCTCATCCCGCTGCCAATCGATTTGAACGTCCAGGACGGAGAGTTCACCTGGAGCTTCGACGTGCCCAAGGGCTTCGTCAGCGAATATTCGCATTCGCCCATCGGGTTTCACGATCCAAGTCAAGTCGCGGGCACGCCATTCTTCGATGACGATCGTTTCATCATCAAGTTCAACAATTTTTGGACCATCGAGGCGCCGCCGGGCTATTCGCTGCTGTTCACCCATCCCGTAAACCGGGCCGACTTGCCGTTCACCACGCTCACCGGCTTGGTCGATTCCGACACTTTCCACCAAACCCCGCCCAATTTCCCGGCGCGCTGGCATGACCTGAATTTCAATGGATTGCTACCGAAAGGCACTCCGATCGCCCAATGTCTGCCGGTGAAGCGCGAAAGCTGGAGCGCTCGCTTCGAACCATTGTCGGGCGAGGACAACGAACATCTGATCGCCACGCGCGACGCGATCGGACGCGAGGCCGACGTGTATCGCCGGCAGTTCCGCGTGCCCAAACGCTAGCTCCAACAAAAATTCCAGATCATGATCCGTTTCAATTGAATTGGATCGTCCAGGCTTTCTTCCCGCGCAAATGCCCCGCCGCCTCGCTCGGCTTGAGCCAGAACCGGCCGCGACTCGACGCTGCCAGCGAAGTCAGCGCTCTGCCATAGCGCTTTGCATCGCCACGCGCGCCCTCGCGGAAGCACTCGTATCCGGCATCGCGTTGGCCGAGCTCCAATAGGCAATGTCCGAGGTTGAGCCAGATATCCGCCTCGTTGGGTCGCATGATCAGACAGCGTCGAAAATACTGGGCAGCCGCCTCGCTCTCTCCGACCTCCTGATGCGCCTTGGCCATACCGAGCACCGCGTCGGCTGAATCCGGCGAAATCGCCAGCGCCCGCGCAAAGGCAATCTTAGCATCGGCGCATCGTCTGCGCTGGAGTAAAGCATTGCCGAGCTGGATCGAAAGCTCCGGCATCATCGGCGCAACGTCGATGCCGCGCCGGAACGCTTCGATCGCTTCATCATAGCGTTCCAAAGATGCAAGCAGGCAGCCGTATTCGTGGAATGCCGGAGCATAAGGCGGATTTCGTTTTGTCGCGCGCTTGAGGCGCGCCAGCGCATCATCGGGGCGGCCGGCGCGGCGCAACGCGACCGCGAGTTGCGTATCGATCTCCGCATCGTGGCGGCGGCGTGCAGCGGGTTCGAGCGCGGTGATGGCGTCCTCGAGGCGTCCCTGCATAAGCAATGCGTAACCGAGAACATGCAACGCGCGGGGGTGCTGAGGATGATCGCGAAGCACGTCGCGCGCGATCTGCTCGGCTTCACTCGGCCGCTGGCTGTTCAAGGCCAGCCCGGCGCGCTGGACGCGCTCGTCGGCGTTTCCTGTGCCCGCATGGCCTGCACCGCCGAGGCTTGCGCCTCCGCCGGGCAGTTGGGGATATCCGGGTCCGTTTGTCATCGTCAACCAAGCGGCGTCATGCGCGCCCGCAGAACCTTAGCATGCAGGGCTGTTACGATCACCGGGGCCGGTTGACGAGGAGCAGGCCGGCCGCGACCAAAACGGCCGCGACGGCGAATGCGGGCGTCAGCGGCTCGTTGAGGACGAAGTGGCCGGCCGCCACGCCAAAGAGCGGCGCCAGGAAGGTGAACACCGACAGCCGGGCGGCCGAATAGCGCACGATCAGCGCGAACCAGACCGCAAATGTGACGCTCACCACCCAAATCGTCTGATAGGCAAAGGCGCCAATCGCGACAGCAGATGGCATGGCATTCATGCGTTCGCCGAAGATCAGCGCGCCCGCGGCGAGCAGCGGGGCCGAGACGGCGAGCTGGTAGAGCAGCGTTTTCTCGGCGCTGACGCGATTGAGGGCGCTCGCCTTGATCAGCAGCGTCGTCGCCGCCCAGGCGGCGCCGCCACCGACGAACATGATATCGCCGAGCATTTGGTGCGGGTCGGTCGCCGGCGTCGGCAGGCCGAAGGCGATGACGATGCCGACAAACGACAGCAACAAACCAAGCCATTGCGACAATGAGAATTGATCGCCCGGAACCAGCCAGCGCGATCCGATCACGACAAAGAACGGCGCGAGATAGAGGAACAACACGCCGCGCGTCGCGGTCGTCCACACCAGGCCGCGATAGATCAGCACGAATTCGAGGGCGAACAGCACGCCGGCCCAAACGCCAGCAGCCAAAGTGCCGTCGCGTTTGAACAGCGCCATGCCGCGGGCCTGCGTCCAGGCAAAGACAATGAACGCGGCAAGCGCCGAGCGCGTCGACGATTGGATCAGCGGCGGGATATCGTGGATGGCGAGCTTGATCGAGACGTTATTGAAACCCCAGCTCAGGCAAAGCCCAATGGTGACGATGATCGCAAGCGCATCGAGTGGACGCGACGACGGGGGAGGGGGCACAGCGGTCAGTTCAATTGCAACGTGTCATCGTTCGCGGCAATGCGAGCAGATGCCGGCGATTTCGATCAGCGGGCTTTTCGGGGAAAACCCCGCCGCGCGCGACGATGCCTTCAGCGCTTCGGCCGCGGCGCCGCCCGGCGCCTCGCCGACCGCGCCGCAACGCTCGCAAATGAGAAAGACCACGAGATCCTCGCCGGCGTGATTGTGCACGCAGGCGACGAAGGCATTGCGGCTCTCGATGCGGTGGACGAGGCCGTTGTCGCGCAGAAAATCGAGCGCGCGATAGACCGTGATCGGCGCCGGGCGCGTGTCGCCCGCCAGGTGGTCGATGATTTCGTAGGCGCCGAGCGGCTTGTGGCTGGCGAGCAGCGCTTCGAGCACCTGGCGCCGGATCGGCGTCAACCGTTGCGCGCGCGCGGCACATAGTGTTTCGGCATGCGCAATGGCGCTGCTCGCGCAGCGGTCGTGGTCGTGATCGGGTGCGGGAAAGATCGCGCGCGCCATAGGGGTCATGTCTCGGTCACGGTAACGGGCGAATCTACCTCAAAGTGCCGCAACGGCCCATTCCGCCCTAAGCGTAGCGGCTTGAGCCAAAATCGCGAAAACGTGACGCCGGGCCTGATATTTATGTTGCACTGCAACAAAAAGCATCCCACATTCCTGGCAGTTCACGACAGTTCAGGTCCATAAGGCGCCATTTTAGCACGGCGCCGCATTGAATTGGGGATTGCCATGCTGAAAGGAAAGTCCGCCCTGGTGACCGGGTCGACCTCGGGCATCGGTCTTGCCATTGCGCGCGCCATGGCCGCGCAGGGCGCCAACGTCACCATCAACGGCTTCGGCGACAAGGCGGCGATCGAAAAAGAGCGCAGCGGCATCGAGAAGGAATTCGCCGTCAAGGCGGTCTATTCGCCGGCCGACATGACCAAGCCCGCCGAGATCGCCGACATGGTGAAGACGGCGGAGAAGACCTTCGGCTCGCTCGACGTGTTGGTGAACAATGCGGGCATCCAATTCGTCTCGCCGATCGAAGACTTTCCGATCGACAAGTGGGATCAAATCCTCGCCATCAATTTGTCGGCGGCTTTCCACGCCATCCGCGCCGCGGTGCCGGGCATGAAAGCGCGTAAGTGGGGCCGCATCATCAGCACCGCCTCGGCCCATTCGCTGGTCGCCTCGCCGTTCAAGGCCGCCTATGTCACCGCCAAGCACGGCCTTGCCGGTCTAACCAAGACCGTTGCGCTCGAGCTCGCCACCTTTGGCGTCACCTGCAACTGCATCAGCCCTGGCTATGTGTGGACGCCGCTGGTCGAGAAGCAAATTCCCGATACGGCGAAAGCGCGCGGCATGACGGAAGAAGAGGTCAAGCGCGACGTGATCTTGGCGGCGCAACCGACCAAGGAATTCATCACCGTCGACGAGATCGCGAGCCTTGCCGTCTACCTCTGCTCCGATCCGGCAAAGGCGATCACCGGCGCCAATCTTTCGATCGACGGCGGCTGGACCGCGGCGTGAGTGCCGCCGCCGCATGATCAAGATTCTCTCGTCGCTATTGCCGGGGCGGGCGCCCGCGCCGAAGGTCAAGCACATCAATCTCGCCCTGCAAGGCGGCGGCGCGCACGGCGCCTTCACCTGGGGGGTGCTGGAACAGCTGCTGAGCGACGACCGGCTTGCCATCGAGGGTATTTCCGGCACGTCGGCGGGCGCGGTGAATGCCGTGATGCTGGCCGACGGCCTCACACGCGGCGGGCGCGATGAGGCGCAAAAACGACTGGCCGAGTTCTGGCGCGCGGCGTCCTCCAGCGGCAGCCTGCCGACCTTGCAGCGCACCGTGATGGAGCGGCTGTTGTCGTTCACGCCGCTTGAAGGCACGCCAGTGCAGGCCTGGTTCGACGCGCTGTCGCGCTATTTTTCGCCCTACGACGTCAATCCGCTCAACATCAATCCGCTCAAGGATTTGTTCGAGCGGTTCGTGGACTTCGAAGCGCTACGCGCCAATGCCGACCTGCAGATTTTTATCTCGGCGACCAATGTCCAGACCGGCCGGGTGCGCATTTTTCCGCGCGACAAGATCACCGCCGACGCGGTGATGGCGTCGGCCTGCCTGCCGCTATTGTTCCGCGCCGTCGAGATCGACGGCGTGCCCTATTGGGACGGCGGTTATCTCGGCAACCCGGTCATCTTTCCGTTTTTCCGCACCACCACCACCGAAGACGTTCTCGTGGTGCAGATCAATCCGCTGGTGCGGCAGGCGACGCCGACGTCGTCGAGCGAGATCATGAATCGCATCAACGAGATCACGTTCAACTCGTCGCTGATCGGCGAATACCGCGCCATCGACTTCGTCGCCCGCCTGATCGATCAGGGCAAGCTGCCGCGCGGCACCGGGCGGGGGCAATATCGCCGCATCAATGTCCACCGTATCGTGCTCGACCGCTTCGGCACCCATTTCGACGCTTTCAGCAAGCTCTCCACCGACTACGATTTCTTCGACATGCTGCATGTCAGTGGCAAGCGCGCCGCCCGGCGTTTCCTGGACGAGCATTTCGACGATATCGGCGTCAAGAGCACGGTGGATTTGCGGGCTGAGGCGGAGGCCGAATGGGCATGATAAACTTATCTTGATGCCGGACGTTCCCGCACTGCTGATTGCCGAAGTCGGCGCCGCACGACTTGAGATCTGCGTCGCCGATATCACCACGCTTGCGGTCGACGCCATCGTCAATGCCGCCAATCGGAGCTTGCTCGGCGGTGGCGGCGTTGACGGCGCGATCCATCGCGCCGCCGGCCCGGAATTGCTCGTCGAATGCCGCGCGCTCGGCGGCTGCGCGACCGGCGCCGCCAAGATCACGCGGGGTCATCGGCTGCCGGCGAAGCACGTCATTCACGCCGTGGGTCCGGTCTGGAATGGCGGCGGCGAGGGTGAGGAGGAGCTGCTGGCATCCTGCTATCGCACGGCGCTGGATTTGGCCGTGGCGCACCGCCTGACCTCGATTGCATTTCCGGCGATCTCCACCGGCGTCTATCGCTTCCCGCCGGACCACGCTGCCCGCGTCGCCGTGGGCACGGTGGCCGCGGAATTGGCTGCGTCACCCCGCGGCATCGCGCGCGTCGTGTTCTGTTGCTTCGCGCAGGCCGCGGCCGACCACCACAGCGCCGCTTTCGCCGATTTGGGCTTGGCCTGACGGACCTCATCTGAAGAGCGTCTTGCCTCGAAACGGCTAGACAATATCATAAGGTTCCTTATAGTATGGTGGCGTTCCATAAGCAGCCACATTGCTGCCGGGGCTGGAGGTCGCTATGCTGCCACGCTCGCTCAATAGAGAATTTGCCTTCACTATCAACGATGTAGCCCGCATGTTGCGAACCTATGCGGACTACAGGGGCAGTCAGTTCGGCGTCACCAGGGCGCAGTGGGCGGTACTGGTGCGGCTTGATCGCTTCGAGGGGCTGAAGCAATCGGAGCTCGCCGAAATGCTCGACCTGCAGCCGATCACGCTGACCCGCCTGCTCGACCGGCTTTGTGAGAGCGGTCTGATCGAGCGCCGCTCGGATCCCAACGACCGCCGCGCCAAGCGGCTGTTTTTGACGGCGGCGGCGCGGCCGATGCTCGAGCAGCTTGGCGCGCTTGGCGAGGACATGATGGCGACCGCGCTCGCCGGCGTTTCGCGCGAGACCGTCGAGCAGATCGTCGCCCAGCTCGCGGTGGTGAAGGAAAATTTGCGCCAGGCGATCCAGCAGCGGCCCGCACCCAGCGCAGCGGGAGAGCGGCGCTATGGCTGAACCTGTCCTCAAGCTTGCGCCGAGTCTCAAGCCGCCAAAGCCACGCGCGGCGACGACAGTCACAAATGCGCTGCGCAAGCGCATGCGTTTCATTCTTCTCGTCGTCTTGCCGGTCATCGCCGTGGTCACCGGACTTGTGTTCTACATGATGGGCGGCCGCTACGTTTCGACCGACGATGCCTATGTCCACGCCGCAAAGCTGATGGTGTCGACCGACGTTTCGGGCATCGTCAGCGAGGTCGATGTGCGTGAAGGCCAGGCGGTCAAGGCCGGCGATGTGCTGTTCCGCGTCGACCCGCGGCAGTTCCAGATCGCGCTGGACAACGCCAAGGCCAATCTGGCGCAGACCGCGCTGTCGCTGCAGGCGATGAAGGAAGACTACGGGCGCATGCAGCAAGACATCGCTGCCGAGCAATCGCTGGTCGATCTGGATCAGACCACGTTCGATCGTGATGCGCAGCTCTTAAAAACCAACGCCGTCGCGCAATCCACCTACGATCAGGCGCGTTTCACTCTTGAAGGCGACAAGCGCAAGCTCGATTCGTTGCGCAAATTGTCGGAAGTCCAGCTCGCCCGGCTCGGCGGCAAGGCGGATTTCGACGTGACACAGCATCCGCAATATCTCCAGGCCAAGGCGCAAGTCGAAGAGGCGCAACGCCAGCTCGATCACACCGTGGTGCGCGCGCCGTTCGACGGTGTGGCGACCCAGGTCGATGCGTTGCAGCCCGGCACTTATTTGGTCGCCCAAACCGCTGCACTGACCAATACCGGCGCCGTCGCTCTTGTCGCCACCAACGACGTCTGGGTCGATGCCAATATGAAGGAAACCGATCTGACCCATGTGAAGACCGGCGACCGGGCGAAAATCTGGGTCGATAGCTATCCCGGCCATGTCTGGTCCGGCACCGTGGCGAGCATCGCGCCCGCCGCCGGCTCGGAATTCTCGATCCTGCCGGCGCAGAACTCGAGCGGCAACTGGGTCAAGGTCGGCCAACGCATTCCGGTGCGCGTCCGCATCGATCCGAAGTCGGAAAAGCTTCAGCTCCGCGCCGGCATGAGCGTTACGGTCGAGATCGACACCGGCCATCGCCGCACGCTGTCCGAGCTGTTCTAAAATCGAGGCGTCACGCCATGGCGTCAAGCACACCAGTCACTCAGCCGGCCGAGCCGTCGTATCGCGGTCTCATCACCGCATGCACGGTGCTGGCGACGCTGATGCAGGCCCTCGACACCACCATCGCCAATGTGGCGCTGCCCTACATGCAAGGCACGTTCGGTGCCGCGCCCGACCAGATCACCTGGGTGCTGACGTCGTACATCGTTGCCGCCGCGATCATGACGGCGCCGGTGGGCTGGCTGTCGGCGCGCTATGGACGCAAGACGCTGTTCGTCACCTGCCTCTCCGGGTTCACCGTTGCGTCCATGCTGTGCGGGCTCGCCAATAGCCTCGACCAGATGGTGCTGTTCCGTTTGCTGCAGGGCGCATTCGGCGCTGGTCTCGTGCCACTATCGCAAGCCACCATGCTCGATCTTTATCCGCTGGAGAAACGCGGCCAGGCCATGGCGCTGTGGGGCGTCGGCGTGATGGTCGGACCGGTGATCGGCCCGACGCTCGGCGGTTATCTCACCGACGTTTACAACTGGCGCTGGGTGTTCTTCATCAACCTGCCGTTCGGCCTGCTCGGCATCGCTGGCTTGGTCATTTTCCTCAAAGATCGCGGCCGCAACGCAACGCTGCGGTTCGATTGGATCGGCTTCGGCGCGCTCAGTCTCGGGCTGGCGGCGCTGCAGCTCGTGCTCGACCGCGGCGAGCTGAAGGATTGGTTCAGCTCGACCGAGATCATCGTCGAGGCGGCGCTGGCCATGCTCGGCCTCTATCTGTTTCTGGTTCATACCGCCACGGCGAAGCGGCCGTTCATCCCGCCGCGCATCTTCCGCGACCTCAATTTCACCGCCGGCCTGGTGGTGATGTTCTCCATCGGCATGGTGCTGTTGGCGAGCTCCGCCTTGCTGGCGCCTTACCTGCAAACCCTGGGCGGCTATTCGGTCGCTCAGGCCGGCCTGCTGATGGCGCCGCGCGGATTGGGAACCATGGTCGCCATGATGGCCGCCGGCCGCTTGGCCAATCGCATGGATCCGCGGCTGATGATGTTTGTCGGCTTCGTCATGCTGGCGGAATCGGCGCGCGAGATGGTGGGCTGGACGCCGGATATCGATGCCTGGTCGCTCGCTATTACCACCATGCTGCAAGGAGCCGGGCTCGGCCTGGTCTTCACGCCGCTGCAAGTGATCGCGTTCGGAACGCTGCCCGCCGATCTGCGCACCGACGGCACATCGCTGTTCAGCCTGGTGCGCAATGTCGGCTCTTCGATCGGCGTTTCGATCGCGGCTTTCCTGCTGGCGCAGAACACCCAAATCATGCATGCCCAGATCGCCGAGCGGGTGAATCCGTTCAATCACGCGCTGCAGACCGGCGGTGCCTATCTGCTCTGGAACAGCGCTACGTCCGCCGGCTTAAGCAACCTCAACGCCGAAATCACCCGGCAGGCCTCGATTATCGCCTATATGGACGATTTCAAGCTGATGCTGCTGGTCGCGCTGCCGCCGGTGCTGTTGATATTGTTGATGCGCAAGCCGCGGGTCGCGCCGGCAACCAGCGATCATGTCGCGGTGGTCGATTGACCGAGAACGACAAAGGCGGCCCTGCGGCCGCCTTTGCGAATAACTTTCAGCAAGATATCTAGCGGTTATTCCGCAGCGCCACCGGCTGCCGCCTCGCGTTGCGGCTCGCCTTCGGCCTTCTGCTTGGCTTCGAGGTCCTCGCCGGTGTCCTGATCGACCACCTTCATCGACAGCCGCGTCTTGCCGCGTTCGTCGAAGCCGAGCAGTTTGACCTTGACCTTGTCGCCTTCCTTGACGACGTCGGAGGTTTTTTGCACCCGCCGCTGCGCCAGCTGGCTGATATGGACCAGGCCGTCCTTGGCGCCGAAGAAGTTCACGAAGGCGCCGAAGTCCATGACCTTGACGACGGTGCCCTCATAGATGTGGCCGACTTCCGGCTCTGACGCGATCGACTTGATCCAGTTGATCGCCGCCCTGATCTGCTCGCCGTTGGCGGAGGCCACCTTCACGGTGCCGTCGTCCTCGATGTTGATCTTGGCGCCGGTCTTCTCGACGATCTCGCGGATCACCTTGCCGCCGGTGCCGATCACTTCGCGGATCTTGTCGGTCGGGATCTTGAAGGTCTCGATGCGCGGCGCGTATTCGCCAAGCTCGGCGCGGGCGCTGGTCAGGGCCTTCGACATTTCGCTTAAGATATGCAGGCGGCCGTCCTTGGCTTGGGCCAAAGCGACCTTCATGATCTCCTCGGTGATGCCGGCGATCTTGATGTCCATTTGCAGCGAGGTGACGCCGCCTTCGGTGCCGGCGACTTTGAAGTCCATGTCGCCGAGATGATCCTCGTCGCCGAGGATGTCGGAGAGCACGGCAAAGCGCTTGTCCTCGAGAATAAGGCCCATGGCGATGCCCGCGGTCGGCCGCTTCAGCGGCACGCCGGCATCCATCAGCGCCAGCGAAGAGCCGCATACCGTCGCCATCGATGACGAGCCATTCGACTCCGTGATCTCGGAGACGATGCGGATGGTGTAGGGGAATTCTTCCTTGGCCGGCAGCATCGGATGGATGGCGCGCCAAGCGAGCTTGCCGTGGCCGATCTCGCGCCGGCCCGGCGCGCCGGTGCGGCCGGTTTCGCCGACCGAATAATGCGGGAAGTTATAGTGCAGCAAGAACGTCTCTTTATAGGTTCCTTGCAGCGCATCGATGAACTGCTCGTCCTCGGAGGTGCCGAGCGTGGCGACCACCAGGGCCTGGGTCTCGCCGCGGGTGAACAGCGCCGAGCCGTGGGTTCGCGGCAGCACGCCGACTTCCGCCACGATCTGCCGAACGGTTTTCACGTCGCGGCCGTCGATGCGCTGGCCGGTGTCGAGGATATTCCAGCGCACGATCTTGGCTTCGAGCTCCTTGAACACGCCGGCGACCGCCTGCTTGTCGTAGGTCGGTTCGCCGCCTTCCGGGAAGAAATGCGCCATCACCTTCTGCTTCACGGCAGCGACCGCGTCCTGGCGATCCTGCTTGCGCACGATCGCGTAGGCGGCGCGCAAATCCTTCTCGGCAATGCCGAGGATCTCCTTTTCCAGCGCCTTGTTGTCGGAGACGACGAGCTCGCGCGGCTCTTTGGCGGCTTTCTCGGCGAGCTTGATGATCGCCCCGATCACCGGCTGGAAATGCCGGTGGCCGAACATCACGGCGCCGAGCATGATTTCTTCTGACAGCTCTTTGGCTTCCGATTCCACCATCATGACGGCGTCTTGGGTGCCGGCAATGACGAGATCGAGCTGGCTCTCCTTCATCTCGTCCAGCGTGGGATTGAGCACGTATTCGTTGTTGATGAAGCCGACGCGGGCGCCGCCGATCGGGCCCATGAACGGGGCGCCGGACAGCGTCAGCGCCGCGGACGCCGCCACCATGGCGACGATGTCGGGATCGTTCTCCTGGTCGTGCGACAGCACGGTGATGGTCACTTGCGTATCGCAGCGCCAGCCGTCGGCGAACAGCGGACGGATCGGGCGGTCGATCAGGCGCGAGGTCAGCGTGTCCTTTTCGGTCGGGCCGCGCTCGCGCTTGAAGTAGCCGCCGGGAATCCGGCCGGCCGCGTAATATTTCTCGGTGTAGTTGACGGTGAGCGGAAGGAAATCGATGCCCTCCTTCGGCTGCTTGGCGGCGACGACGGCAGCGAGCACGCTGGTCTCGCCATATGTGGCGAGCACGGCTCCGTCGGCTTGACGCGCGATTCTGCCGGTTTCCAGCGTTAGGTTGCGGCCACCCCAGTCAAGTTGGACACGGTGTATATCGAACATTGCGATTGTCTTTCATGGTTTTCGGGCCGGCGCGAAAGCCATGAGCAAGACGGCGAGAGGCTGTCGTTCGCAAAGCCTTTGCGAATCGAAACAGCATCCGGCGATCCTGCCATGGCCATCGGGCCTTCCAGTGGTGCGGACGGACATCGGCCCGTCGCTTTCAAATCGGCAGCCCTTGGCTGCCGGGCAAACGGCGGAGGCATTTTGCGATCCGCCACGAAACGCGCAGGGTTTCCGCGCGCAAACTTTTCAGCGGCGAATACCCAGCCGCTCAATCAACTCCTTGTAACGCCCCTCATTGGTACGCCGCAGATAGTCGAGGATCTGCCGCCGCTGCGACACGAGCTTGAGCAAGCCCCGCCGCGAGTGGTTGTCCTTGATGTGCGACTTGAAGTGATCTTGTAGATTGTTGATCCGCTCCGAAAGCAGCGCAACCTGGACTTCGGGCGAACCGGTGTCATTGGACTTGACGGCGTAAGTCTTAATGACTTCCGCCTTACGCGCGGTCGTAATCGACATCGTCACTAACCTCTTTTTCTTACGGCGCGACCTGTCACGCCGGTTAAATTAAATACGCGTCGGGGAATGATTTCACCGCGATCAACCTCGGCAATGGCCACGAGCTGGCCGCTCGAAGCGACCTGGACCATACCGCGGAAGATGGTGGCATCCCGTCCGCGCAACAAGACGGCTTGGCCTCTTGCGAGCCTTGCCGCGTCTGCCGGGCTTACGGCCAGCGCCGGGATGTCGTCCAGCGCGGTCTCAATCGGCAGGAGCACGTCAGCGAGGTGTCCCTCGCCAGCGGCTGCTCTATGGCACAAAGATTCCAGGGGTTCCAGCGAAATCATGTCCATTTCGCCAAACGGCCCGACCCGGCTGCGGCGCAGTGCCGAGACGTGGCCGAATACGCCCAGCACCCTGCCAAGATCGCGCGCCAGCGAGCGGACATAGGTGCCTTTGCCGCATTCGGCCGCAAACATGGCATGGTCGGGATCGGGCATTTCTATGAGTTCCAGCCGGTATATTGTCACGGACCGCGGCGCGAGCTCGACGGTCTCGCCGTCGCGGGCCAGATCGTAGGCCCGCTCGCCATCGATCTTGACCGCCGAAAAGCGCGGCGGCACCTGCTGGATCGTGCCGGTGAAGCGGGGTAGCTCGGCCCTGATCGCGGCGGCATCGGGCCGGGTTTCACTGGTTGCGACGACCCTGCCTTCGGCATCGTCGGTGTCGCGTTCCTCGCCCCAGCGCACGGTAAACAGATAGGTTTTGCGGCTGTCGACCACGAACGGCACCGTCTTGGTCGCTTCGCCGAGCGCGATCGGCAGGCATCCCGAGGCCAGCGGATCGAGCGTGCCGGCGTGACCGGCGCGCTTGGCCGAGAACAGGCGCTTGATGACCGCCACGGCGTGCGTCGAGGTCATGCCGATCGGCTTGTCGAGCACGACCCAGCCGTGCACGTCGCGCTTCTTGAATTTTTGCTGCTTCGGCCCCGATCGGGATGGCGCGCCGCCGTCTGGCGGCGAATCGGGCAGCGGAATGAACGTCTGGCCGGACATTAGTCGTCCTTCTCGCCGTCGAGGTCGCGTTGGACCGCAGGTGTTCGCAAAAGCTTCTCGATCCGTTCTGCTTCGTCGAATCGTTCGTCAGCGCGGAATCGAATTTCAGGTGCGAATTTTAGGTTAACGCGCCGCGCGATCTCGCCGCGCACGTAGCGCTTGTTGCGATCGAGCGCGCCAATCACTGCCTCGACGTCGCGGCCGCCGAGCGGCATCACGTAGATCGTCGCCAGCCGCAGGTCGGGGCTCATGCGCACCTCGGGCACCGTGATCAGGTGCGCTTGGATCACCGGGTCGTGGATGTCGCCGCGCGTGAGCATGTCGGCGAGCTCGTGGCGGATCAGTTCGCCGACGCGAAGCTGGCGCTGCGAGCCGCCGCCTGGCTGATCGTTGCGTTGATGACGTGGCATTGTCTTTCTATTTCGTCGTGATGCCGGGCTTGAACCGTGCAGTCACATCTTGAAATGTTGTTTGTAATCGAAACGTGGGCGGCCGAAATAAATTCGGCCACGACGGTCATAGCGACCGCTGCACGCTCTCCACGCGGTAACACTCGATGATGTCGCCGGCTTTCATGTCCTGGTAGTTCTCGAAAGCCATGCCGCATTCCTGGCCGGCGACGACTTCACGCGCGTCATCCTTGAAGCGCTTGAGCTGCGACAGCTTGCCCTGGTGCACGACCACGCTGTCGCGGATCAGCCGGACATTGGCGCCGCGCTCGACGACGCCGTCGGTGACGCGGCAGCCGGCGACACTGCCGACCTTCGAGACCTTGAAGATTTCGAGAATGACGGCGTTGCCGAGCATGGTCTCGCGCAGCGTCGGCGCCAACAAGCCCGACATCGCCTTCTTCACGTCGTCGACCAGGGCGTAGATGATGTCGTAGTAGCGGATTTCGATGCCGGCCTGCTCGGCGGCCTCGCGCGCTTCCTTGTGAGCGCGCACGTTGAAGCCGATGACGGCGGCGCCCGAGGCTTCCGCCAGCGTGATGTCGGATTCGGTAATGCCGCCGACCCCGGAAAAGATCACGCGGGCGAGCACTTCATCGGTCGACATTTTGTCCAGCGCGCCGACGATGGCTTCGATCGAGCCCTGGACGTCGCCCTTGATCACCAGCGGGAATTCCTTGCGGCCTGAGGTCTTGAGCTGACTCATCATCTGCTCGAGCGAACCGCGCATGCCGGTCTGCCGCGCCGCCATTTTTTCGCGTTTTTGCCGGACGCGATAGTCGGTGATCTCGCGGGCGCGGGATTCGGTATCGACAACGGCGAGCCGGTCACTGGCTTCGGGGGTGCCGTTGAAGCCCAGCACCTCGACCGGCATCGACGGACCGGCGGCGACCACCGAATGGCCGGTGTCGGACATCAGCGCGCGCACGCGGCCCCATTCGGAGCCGGCCACGACGATGTCGCCGGGCTTGAGCGTGCCACGTTGCACCAGAACCGTTGCCACCGGGCCGCGGCCGCGATCGAGCCGCGCTTCGATCACCGTGCCCTCGGCCGGGCGGTTCGGATTGGCTCTCAGTTCGAGAACCTCGGCTTGCAGCGCGATCATGTCGAGCAGCTTGTCGAGATTGGTTTTTGCCTTGGCCGAGACTTCGATTTCCAAAGTGTCGCCGCCGAGCGACTCGACTTGGATTTCATGCTGCAGCAATTCGGTGCGCACGCGCTCGGGCTTAGCGTCGGGCTTGTCGATCTTGTTGATGGCGACGATGATCGGCACCTTCGCCGCCTTGGCGTGGTGGATCGCTTCCACCGTTTGCGGCATGACGCCGTCATCTGCTGCAACGACCAGCACCACGATATCGGTGATCTTGGCGCCGCGCGCGCGCATCGCCGTGAACGCGGCGTGGCCGGGCGTATCGATGAAGGTGATGCGGCCGCCGGACGGCGACGTCACCTGGTAGGCGCCGATATGTTGGGTGATGCCGCCGGCTTCGCCGGCCGCGACTTCGGTCGAGCGGATGGCGTCGAGCAGCGACGTCTTGCCGTGATCGACATGGCCCATGATGGTGACCACCGGCGCGCGCGGCTGCAGGTTCGCCGCGTCGTCCGGTGTGTCGAACATGCCTTCTTCGACGTCGGACTCGGCGACACGGCGCACGGTGTGGCCGAGTTCCTCGGCGATGAGCTGGGCGGTGTCGGCGTCGATCGTATCGGTGATCTTCGCCATGTGGCCCTGCTGCATCAGGATGCGCACCACGTCGACGGAGCGCTCGGCCATGCGGTTGGCCAGTTCCTGGATGGTGATCGTCTCCGGAAGCGTCACTTCGCGGGCGATCTTTTCCTTGGGCTCGCTGTCGCGGTGGCCGCTGATGCGCTGGACGCGGCGGCGGAATGAGGCGACTGAACGCTCGCGCACCTCGTCGGCGGTCAGGGCGGTCACGACGGTGAGGCGACCGCGGCGCTTTTCGGCGCCAACGCGCGGTGCCTTCGGCGCCGGTGCCGGACGCACCGCCACGCCGCCGCGGCGGGGGCGGGGCGCTTCGTCGTCGTCAGCCTCGAGCGCGGGACGCGCGCCGGGCTTTGCCGCCGTGGTCGCATCGGTGCCGAAGCGCTTCTTGGCGACCTCGTCGGCCTTGCGCTTGGTTTCCTCGTCGTGCTTGCGGCGGCTTTCTTCGTTGAGCTTGCGGGCTTCCGAAGCGGCACGCTCGGCGCGATCGGCTTCCTCGCGGGTGCGGCGAACGGCGGCTTCTTGCTCGGCGCGCGAGCGCTCTTCGTGTTCGCGCAATTGCGCGCCGGCGAGCGCTTGCGCACGTGCGCTGCGCTCTTCTTCGGTGAGCGTGCGCAGCACGACGCCGGAGGTTTTCGGCGAAGCGGCAGGCGCGGCCGGAGGTGTCGCTGCCGGAGCTCTTGCGGTCGTGGGCGCGGCGGCTTGTCGCGGAGTTGCGCTCCGTTCGGGAGCCACGGGCTCTGCTTTGCCCTCGGCGCCGATGCGGCGTTTGACCTTTTCGACGACGACGGCCTTGCTGCGGCCATGGCTGAAGCTTTGGCGCACGACGCCCTGCTCGACGCCGCCGCGCTTGAGCGTCAGCGTCTTCGTCGAGCTTACGCTCAGCTTGTCACCGCTATTCTTGTTCGTCTCGGTCATCCGTATCCATTTCTAAACGCGTCGATTTCCCGGGCCGGCTTGGCTCGCCGCTGCGAAACCGCTCAAGACGCCGCAAACGCGCCAAAAACGTGTCGCTCGGGGGGCCGGCAAGCAGGGCTGCATGTACCACATTTGGGCGCCCCAATGCCAAATCCAATTGCGCCGAGGTCAGGAGGCCGATCGTAACGAGCGGGCCGTACTCCGGCCGTCGGCGCCGCGCCGCATCGAGCTTGCGGATGCCGTCGCTAGCGGCCTCGGCCGCATGGAGGAGGGCGATAACCTTCTCCTGGGCCAAAGCCGTCTCAACCCTGGTGAATCCGGTTGCGACCAGCCCGGCTTTGCCCGCCATGGCGAGCGCATCGAGGGCGGCACGTTCGAGCAGCTGCCCGGTGCGGGCGACCAGGTCCGCCGGCAGCCGAACGTCCCGCTTAAAGCCGCGGGCCAGCGCCTTGCATTTGACCGCGTCGGACAGCGCATCCTGGGTTGCCGTCACCCAGACGCCGCGCCCGGGTAGCTTGCGCTTGAGATCCGGGACCGCCTCGCCATCGGGTCCGATGACGAAGCGGATCATGTCGGCGACCGGCCTCACCGTGCGCGTTGCCACGCACATCCGTTCGCGCTCTTGCGCGCGCGGTCCGGCATCGAGATCGATATCGGGGGACGGTGCGATCATGCGTGGGCGGCGTCCTTATGGCTGCGCCTCGACCGCAGGCGCTTCCGCAACAGGCGGCGGCGCCAGATCGGCCTCGGTGATCCAGCCGGCCTTCAGCCGTGCCTGCATGATGATCGCTTCGGCGTCCTCGCGGGTCATCTCGAAGCCATCGAGGATGCCGGGCTCGCGCTTTGACTCGCCGTCCTTGCGTTCGGTCCAGCCGGCAAGATCGTCGGTGGCGCAGCCGGCCAGATCCTCGACCGTCTTGACGCCGTTCTCGCCGAAGCGGACCAGCATGGCGGTGGTGACGCCCGGGATGTCCTTGAGCGCGTCCTCGACGCCAAGCTCGACACGCTTGGCATCGAGCTCGGCCTCGATCTTGGCCAAATATTCGCTGGCGCGATTTTGCAGCTCCGCCGCGGTGTCTTCATCGAAACCTTCGATGCCGGCGATTTCCTTGACGTCGACCATGGCAAGCTCTTCGACCGAATTGAAACCTTCCGACGCCAGCAATTGACCGATGACCTCGTCGACATTGAGCGTATCGACGAACATGCGCGTGCGGTTCTCGAATTCGGCCTGGCGGCGCTCGGACTCTTCCTGCTCGGTCAGGATGTCGATGTCCCAGCCGGTGAGCTGCGACGCCAGCCGCACGTTCTGGCCGCGCCGGCCGATGGCCAGCGACAGCTGCTGATCGGGCACCACCACCTCGATGCGCTCGCGCTCCTCGTCGAGCACCACCTTGGCGACTTCGGCGGGCGCCAAGGCGTTGACGACGAAAGTCGCGATGTCGTGCGACCAGGGAATGATGTCGATCTTCTCGCCTTGTAATTCGTTGACCACCGCCTGTACGCGCGAGCCGCGCATGCCGACGCAGGCGCCGACCGGATCGACCGATGAATCGCGCGAAACCACCGCGATCTTGGCGCGGGAGCCCGGATCGCGCGCCACCGCCTTGACCTCGACGATGCCGTCGTAAATTTCCGGCACCTCCTGGGTGAACAGTTTTGACATGAATTGCGGATGGGTGCGCGAGAGGAAAATCTGCGGCCCGCGCTGCTCGCGCCGCACGTCGTAGATATAGGCGCGGATACGGTCACCGTTGCGGAAAACCTCGCGCGGCAGCATTTCGTCGCGCCGCACGATCGCTTCGCCGCGGCCGAGATCGACCACCACGTTGCCGTACTCGACGCGCTTGACGATGCCGTTGACGATGTCGCCGATGCGATCCTTGTATTCGTCGTATTGCCGGTCGCGCTCGGCCTCGCGCACCTTCTGCACGATCACCTGCTTGGCCGATTGCGCGGCGATGCGGCCGTATTCGAGCGGCGGCAGCGGATCGGCGATGGTATCGCCGATCTGGGCCGCGGGATGGCGCCGGCGCGCGTCTTCGAGGCTGATATGCATCGCTGGATTTTCGACGGTCTCGACCACCAGCATGTGGCGCGACAGATGCAGCTCGCCGCTCTTCGGGTCGATCTCGGCGCGCACTTCGGTCTCGCTGCCGTAGCGCGAGCGGGCGGCCTTGGCGATCGCGTCCTCCATGGCGCCGAGCACGATCTTGCGATCGATGGCTTTTTCGCGCGCGACCGCGTCGGCGATCTGCAAAAGTTCGAGTTTGTTGGCGCTTACGGTCGCCATAAGTCAGTCTCCCTTGAATTGGCTTGCAGGCTGGTCTTGTTCCTGCGCTGCAGGGCCATGTCTTGTTTGATGTCGATGTCTTGTTTGATGTCGATGTCTTGTTTGATGTCCAGTGTTTGTTTGGTGTTTACGTCTTGCTTGATGGTTATATGTTTTATGTGGCGCGTGCTTGTCGTTGTCTGGCTCGCGCGTTTCGCGATTGCCGCGCTTGCTCCGCCGCAGCGATTCCGAAATCAGCGCGTCGGTCAGCACCAGCTTGGCTTCCATCATGTCGTCGATCCGCAGCAAGTCGTCGGCGCCGTCCGTCGCGTCGCTGCGGCGGATACGGACGGCGTCGCCCTCGGTACCGAGAAGCTGGCCGCGGAAGCGCCGCCGGCCGTCGACCGGCACGGTCATCTCCACCTGGGCGACATGGCCGGCATAACGGTCGAAATCCGAATGCCGCACCAGCGGCCGGTCGATGCCGGGCGACGAAATTTCCAGCTGGTAGGCTCCCTCGATCGGGTCGGCGACATCGAGCACCGGCGACAGCGCCCGCGATACGGCCTCGCAATCCTCGATCGCCATGGTGCCATCCGGCCGCTCGGCCATGATCTGCACGGTGCAGCCGGCGGAACCGGAAATGCGCACCCGCACCAGCCGATAGCCGAGCCCGGCAAGCACCGGCTCGGCGAGCGCGGCCACACGCGCCGCGCGCCCCGGCTCGGTGATGAGCCGCGGCTCGTCGGCAAAACTCGTGGGCGCCTCGTTCATGCTCGTTTGGGCCGTGAATTCCTGCAACATGCGTCCTGCAAGTGAGCCGCCTGGCCTCAAGTAACAAACCGGCCTTCAGGTAACAAAAAAGAGCGGGTCCCGGGGGAACCCACTCTCAAAACCGTTCGGTTATGAGGTATCCATTGACGGACAACGGGAATATAGCGCTTTGTCAGGCTAAGGCAAGGGGCCTTCAGGGATCAGTAATCAGGTATCAGTAATCAAGAACGTGCCGAAAACGCTGAGTGCTGATCCCTGACTACTGATGACTGATACCTGAAATGGCCGTCTCGTTGATCCCCGAGCTTGAAGATGTCGTCCGGCACGGCACGCGCGCGAAGCGTGTCGATGCGCTGCAACGCATCACGGCTCTCTTCCTTGACGGCGCCAAGAGCTACAGCGACGCCCATGTCGACGTGTTCGACGAGATCTTCGGCCTGCTGATCGAGGAGATCGAGACCAAGGCGCGCGCGGAGCTGTCGCGCCACCTCGCTCCGATCGGCAACGCGCCGGTCAAGGTGCTGCGCACGCTCGCCAACGACGACGATATCGCCGTCGCCGGTCCGGTGCTCAAATATGCGCCGCGGCTTGGCGAAACCGATCTTGTCGGTGTCGCAACAACCAAAAGCCAGGCGCACCTGCAGGCCATCTCGGCGCGCCCGGCGCTCGGCGTGGCGGTGACGGATGTGCTGGTGCGGCGCGGCGATCGCGAGGTCGTGCGCTGCGTCGCCGACAATCGCGGTGCTCGGATTTCCCAAAATGGCTTTGTCAGCCTGGTCAGGCGCGCCGAGGACGACGGCATTCTGGCCGAGAAGGTCGGTCTGCGACCCGACATCCCCGAGCCGATGTTCCGCGAATTGCTGACCAAAGCTACCGCGGTGGTGCGCGATCGTCTGCTTGTCGCGGCGACAGCCGGCGGCAAGGCGGAGATTTACCGCGTGTTGGCGAAAGTTTCCAAGGAGGTCGGCGCCCGTGTCGGTCCGCGCGACTACGGCACCGCGCAACGTGTCGTGCTCAGTCTCGATCGCGCCGGCAGGCTGAACGAGGCGGCGCTGGCGGCGTTCTGCGCCGAGAACAAATTCGAAGAGACGGTGGTGGCGCTGGCGACGCTGGCCAAGGTGCCGATTACCGTTGCCGACCGGCTCATGGGCGGCGATCGGCCCGATCCGGTGCTGATCCTATGCCGGGCCATCGGTCTGAACTGGTCCACGGTGAAGGCGATCATCATGCTGCGGCCCGATGCAAAAAGCGCATCTCACGATTCCGCCTTCGCCAACTATGAACGGCTCTCGAATTCGACGGCGCGCCGCGTCGTGCGCTTTTGGCAAGTCCGGCAGGCCAGCTAGTTGTTGCCGCCGCGCTCAAACTTTACGGAAAATCAGAAAGCACGATGCGCGCTGTTCGCGCGCGGCCTTGGCGTGGTAGCGCGTATTGATGAAGCCGGGCCAAGCTTTTCGCCAATCGTCGGCACCTTGCGCCGTCCATTCGAAATCCGCCGAGCGCGATAGGCGCTGCAAGGTCCAGGCCGCATAGTCGGCAATATCTGTCACGAAGCGGAATTCGCCAGTCGGACGCACGATACGGGCGAGCCGCGACACCATCGCGTCCTGCACGAAGCGCCGCTTCCAATGCCGCCGTTTCGGCCATGGATCGGGATGAATCAGATCGATGCGCGCCAACGAATTTTGCGGCAGCCAGCCCATCAGAGTCACGGCGTCATCGAAATGCAGCCGGATGTTTTGCAGCTTGCCGCTTTCGATGGCCGCGAGCGCTTTGGCCATGCCGTTGACGAAAGGCTCGACGCCGATGAAGCCGGTGCGCGGCCGCGCTTGTGCCTGCGCGATCAAATATTCGCCGCCGCCGAAGCCGATCTCGAGCTGGATGTCGTCGATAGGAACAGGAAAAAGCGCGGGAAGCTCGGTGGGAGCGGGGTTGCTGAGGTCTATAGCGAGCCGCGGCAATAGCGTCTCAATCAGCCGCGCGTGGTGCGAGCGCAGCTTGTGACCTTTGCGCCGGCCGAAGAAGGCGCGGTCCTGATGCTGTTCCGGACTCATGAGTTGTCATAGCCGCGCTTGTCGCGGCCATGACTATAGAGGTGAAGCGTGATCAGCGCAGCGCGCGCTTGAGCGCGTCGGCGAGATCGGTGCGCTCCCAGGAAAAACCGCCGTCCTTGTCCGGCGCGCGGCCGAAATGGCCGTAAGCCGCGGTGCGCTTATAGATCGGTCGATTGAGCTTGAGAGCGCGCCGGATATTGGTCGGCCGCAGCGGGAAAATCTCCTGCAGCGCCTTGGCGAGCTTTTTTTCGTCCGCTTTGCCGGTGCCGTGGGTGTCGACATAGAGCGACATCGGGTCGGCAACGCCGATCGCATAGGCGACCTGGATGGTGCACTGTTCGGCGAGGCCGGCCGCGACGACGTTCTTGGCGAGATAACGCGCCGCGTAGGCCGCCGAACGGTCGACCTTGGTCGGATCCTTGCCGGAGAACGCGCCGCCGCCGTGCGGCGCATAGCCGCCGTAGGTGTCGACGATGATCTTGCGCCCGGTCAGGCCGCAATCGCCGTCCGGGCCGCCGACCACGAAGTTACCCGTTGGGTTCACCAGGAAGTCGGAGTCCTTCTTCGGCATCCAGCCTTTCGGCAGCGCCGAAGCCACCGCGTCGCCGATCAAATCCTTGACCATGCCCGGGGTGTATTTCTTGCCGTTGCGGTTCTGCGCATTGTGCTGGGTCGAGACCACGACCTTGGTGCAGCCGATCGGCTTACCGTCGACATATTGCACCGTCACCTGGCTCTTGGCGTCCGGCTGCAGGTCGAACAATTGCTTGGCGCGGCGCTTTTCCGACAGCACCTTGAGAATCTTGTGCGCGAAATAGATCGGCGCCGGCATGAACGAGCCCTTCTCGTAGACCTCGCTCTCGGTGCAGGCATAGCCGAACATCATGCCCTGGTCGCCGGCGCCTTCGTTTTCCTCGCCCTTCTTTTTCTTGGCGTCGACGCCCATGGCGATGTCGGGCGACTGGCCGTGCAGCAGCACTTCGACGTCGGCGCCGTGGAAGGAAAAGCCGCTCTGGTCGTAGCCGATATCCTTCACCACGCCGCGCGCGATTTCGGTGATGAGCTCGCGATCGACGACCGCCGTCCCGTCGATCTTGCGGAACAACTGGCCGCGGCCTTCGCCGGCGACGATGATCTTATTGGTCGTGCACAGCGTCTCGCAGCCGAGCCGGGTATTGATCAGGCTGTCATCGGCGATGCCGAGCTTGACGTCCCGCTCGATGAAAGCGTCGAGAATGGCGTCCGAGATCTGGTCGCAGACCTTGTCCGGATGGCCTTCCGACACCGACTCGCTGGTGAACAGGTAATTTGCACGTGACACTGCGAAACACTCCCCTCGTGAGGCGGCCCCGATCGCCTTGAACTTTATCTGTTTTGACGGCCAGATCTGTTTTGACGGCTAGGGCTGCCGGCACGGGTGTACTCCCGCGCCGATCCATAGGGGGTTTTTGCAGCGTCCCCCCGCGCGGTCAAGATGTGGGCTGAGAGTGGGCGATCGTGGGCGCCGCGCCGCGTGTCGGCGCTGAAGCCGGCTTTAGTGCTTGTCGTCGGCGATTTGCTCGACCAAGTCGACGATGCGCCGTCGCAGCTTGGAATCATTGATGCGCGTGAACGCCTTGGTGAGGGCGAGGCCGTCCGAGGTGGCGAGAAAATCGGACACATAGGCGGGCGAAGGCGCCTCACCCACGTGGTCGTGGCGCGTTCCCGGCTGGACGTTCGGCGCGCCTTCGAAGAAGAACGCGACGGGCACCTGAAGGATGTTCGAAATGTGCTGCAGCCGGCTGGCGCCGATCCGGTTGGTGCCCTTCTCGTATTTCTGGACTTGCTGAAATGTCAGGCCGAGCGCGTCGCCGAGCTTCTCCTGGCTCATCGACAACATCATCCGGCGCATGCGCACGCGGCTGCCGACGTGTTTGTCGATCGGGTTCGGCGTCTTCTTGGCAATCATAATAATACGCTCCTCTATCACCCCTGTTTATGGGGTAATGGCCATCGATAGTAATTCCGTTACAATCGATAGCAACTCCTACGCGATCCATATTCCGATGGTTCGGCATCAGGTCATGCGTAAATGTGATAAACCTCCCTTCATGCGTGTTGCGCCTCAGCGACTTGCCCGCGCCAGTTGCGACCAAGACTCGTGTCGTACAGCCCATAATTAATATTTATGGGTCTCGATAGGGTTTCGCCCCAACTTTTATTCTGGAATGCCGGATCGGAAGCGGCGGCGCACAACGAGAAAGAGTGCGATCGCGACCATGACAAAGGCCGGAGCATCGCCGACACGGGCGTAGAGCGGCGCCCGGACTGGTCGCGGCAACGGCGAATCGATCACGCCTTCGCGGCCCAGCGGCAACGAATTGACGATCCGGCCCAGCGGATCGACGACCGCGGAGATGCCGGTATTGGCGGCGCGCACCAGCGGCAGGCCTTCCTCGATGGCGCGGATGCGCGCCTGCTGCAAATGTTGATAGGGCCCGGTGCTGTTTCCGAACCAGCCGTCATTGGTGACATTGACAATCCATCCGGGCCGCTGGCCGCGCGGCACCACGTCGCCAGGAAAAATGATCTCGTAGCAGATCAGCGGCAGTGCAATCGGCGCGCCTGGAATAGCGATCGGCCGGCGCCGATCGCCGGCAAGAAAGCCGCCGCGCTGCTTGGTGAGCTCCTGAAAACCGAGACGCGCGAGGATCTTTTCGAACGGCAAATATTCGCCGAACGGCACCAAATGGACTTTGTCGTAGAGCGCGACGATCGAGCCTGAATGGTCGATGGCGTAGATCGAATTATAGACGGCCGGTGCGGTCGGATTGACCGGCTCGGCGACGCGCACCGCGCCGGTGATCAGCACGGCATTTGGCGGCAAGAGCTGGGTAATTTGGGCGAGCGCATCGGGCTCGTGGGCGAGGAAGAACGGAAACGCCGATTCCGGCCAGATCAGGTGCGTCACGTCTTTCATGCCGGGTGCATCCGGGCCTGATGCGCGATTGGAGAGCGCGATGTAGCGATTCATCACCTCGTGCCTGGCCGCATAATTGAATTTCACATCTTGCTGTAGATTCGGCTGCATGATGCGCAAATGCACCTTGTCGACCAGCTGCGTCGGCAGGCGCAAAAGCCGCAAGCTGCCCCAGCCGCCAAGGCCGACGAGCACGGCGATGCCGAGCAACAGCGGCAGCCATGGCCGCGGATTTTCGGCGCGCTCGTCTACAAGGGTCGCAGGGCTCGCAAAGACGACGATGGCGATGAAAGTGAGACCCCACAGCCCGATCAACGACGCGCTTTGCGCCAAGGGCAATGGAGCGGCGAGTGCGTAACCGAACGCGTTCCACGGGAAGCCCGTGAATGCGTGGCCGCGCAGCCATTCCGCCGCGGTCAGCGTCACGCCCAGAGCCAGGATGCGCAGTGCGCCACGGGTCCAAAGAACGCGAGCCAGGGCGACGCCGAGCGCCGTATAGACGGCGAGCAGCGCCGGCAGGCCGATCACCGCGAACGGCAACAGCCAGCCGAAGGTTGGCGCGTCGACCAAAAAGGCGAAGCCGATCCAATAGAGACCGGCGACGAAATAACCGAAGCCGAAGCACCAGCCGGTCGCGGCCGCCGCACCCACGCCGCCCCAACGGGCGACGCCGGCACCGTCGATCAGCCAGACCAGCGTCGGGAAAGTCAGAAACAGTATCGGCCAGAAATTGAACGGCGCCATCGCCAGCGCCGACAGCGCGCCGGCGACGAATGCGATCAAACCGCGCCGCCAGCCCCAGGCCAGCACGATCGAATTGAGCAGTCCCTTGAGCGTCACGGCGTGCGTTGCGCGTTCGTATTCGGCCGACTGGCCTCGTCACGCGGCGCAGGTGTCGGACGCGCCGGCGGCGTTTTCACCGCCGCGGGCTGTTCGCGCGCGGCGGCCGGCCGGCGATCCTTGCGGCGGTAAATCCTGGCCCGCTTGACCCGTCGCGGATCGGCATCGAGCACTTCGGCCTCGAACGTTTCGGGTCCAGGCACCAATTCGCCGCGCACCGGAACATGGCCGGCGCGGATGACCAGATAACCGCCGAGCGTGTCGACCTCCTGCGCGGCGTCGCCGACGTCGAATTCCTCGCCGATCACGGCCCGGACGTCGTCGAGGCTGGCGCGGCCGTTGGCGAGAAACGAGCCGTCGCTCTGCCGCGTGACCGCGGGCATCTCGCGCTCGTCATGCTCGTCGGCGATGTCGCCGACAATCAATTCGACCAGGTCTTCCATCGACACCAGGCCGTCGGTGCCGCCGTATTCGTCGATGATCAGCGCCAGGTGGATGCGGGTTGCCTGCATCTTGGCGAGGAGATCGAGCACCGGCATGGACGGCGGCGCGTAGAGGATTTCGCGAACGATCTTCGCCGCCGACAGCGGCATCGCCAGATCGACATTGCCGAAGTCGAGACCGGCCTGCGGCGGCGTTTCGCCCGTTGGTGTGACCGCCGAATTCTTGCTGGAGGCCCGCGCCGCCATGAACGCAATCAGGTCGCGGATATGGATCATGCCAGTCGGATCGTCGAGCGTGTCGTTATAGACCACGAGCCGCGAATGGGCGGCGACCTCGAACACGCGGACGAGCTCGCCGATGGCGATGTCCTGCTGCACGGCGACAATGTCGGCGCGCGGCACCATGACGCTTTCGATGCGGCATTCGCGCAGCCCCAGAATATTCTTGAGCATGGCGGCTTCTTCCGGCGAGAAACCGGACTGCGGCTGCTCGGCGGTGAGAACGTGCTCGAGGTCGGCGCGGGTCGCGGCGGCTTTCCAGCCGAACAGGATGCGCATGACGCGCGTCAGCCAGCCTTCCTGCGGCTCGTCCGGCTGCGCCACGACCATCGGCAGGCCGCGATGCTCGCTGTCGGGCGGGTCGCTGCGCGTCGGAGTTTGTGACATGGCGGCGGACTTTGGCTCCTGGCTTTGGCTTCGAACTTGCGTCGGATATTAGCGCTTGCTTCCTGCCTTTTTCACGACCTTGCCCGGATGCCGATAGGGATCCGGAATGTTGAGGTGCCGCAGGATTTTACGCTCGGTTTGCTCCATGGTCTCCGCGTCGGCGTCTTTGTCGTGATCGTAGCCGATGAGGTGCAAAAAACCATGCACTGCCAGATGGGCAAGATGATGCGCGAACGGCTTGCCTTCGGCACGGGCCTCGCGCGCGATGGTCTCGTAGGCCAGGACGATGTCGCCGAGGTGCGGCGGCTCGTCCGCGGTTTTTTTGCTCGGAAACGACAACACGTTGGTGGCGGCGTCGATGCCGCGCCAAAGCCGGTTGAGCTGACGGATTGCCGAATCATCGGTCAGGACGATAGCAAGCTCCGTCCCGGTTGTTGACGCCGTGGCGGCGGCCTGCGCGACGGCACGCCGCACTGTCGATCGTGCCTTGGCGGGTTCGTTCCAGCGGTCGGAATCGACCAGCACGTCGATCTTGAGTTTCGCCCGCGGCGCCGACGTCATTCCGGCCGCTCGCGCTTGCGCGCCGAGGCGGCGTCATAGGCCTCGACGATGCGCGCGACGAGTTCGTGGCGGATCACGTCGGCGGAGGTGAAGCTGACGTGGCCGATGCCCTCGATGCCCTCCAGGAGCCGTACTGCATCAGCGAGTCCCGAAGTCTGGCCCGGCGGCAAATCCACTTGCGTTGGATCGCCGGTCACCACCATGCGGCTGTTCTCGCCGAGCCGCGTCAGCAGCATCTTCATCTGCATCGCGGTGGTGTTCTGCGCTTCGTCGAGGATGACGGCAGCGTTCGACAACGTGCGGCCGCGCATGAAAGCGAGCGGCGCGATTTCGATCTCGCCGCTTTGCATCGCCCGTTCGACGATACGCGCGTCCATCAAATCATAGAGCGCGTCGTAGATCGGGCGCAGATAAGGATCGACCTTCTCGCGCATGTCGCCGGGCAAAAAGCCGAGTCGCTCGCCGGCCTCGACTGCCGGCCGCGACAGCACGATGCGATCGACGTCCTTGCGCTCGAACAACTGCACGGCATGCGCGACCGCAAGCCAGGTCTTGCCGGTGCCGGCCGGACCGGTGGAGAACACCAGCGGATGACGCTTGAGCGCCCGCACGTAAGCGTCCTGCGCCTGGGTCCGGGCGCGGACCCGGCGCTTGCGCAGATTGATTTCCTCAAAACTGTCGCGCGCGGCGGCGGGATCGAAATCGAACAGCGAGCCTTGCGACAGCGCCAGGCGGACCGCGCCGTCGACGTCGCCCTGCACCAGCTCGTCGCCGCGTTTGAGCCGCTCGTAGAGATTTTCAAGCACCCGCCGCGCCAGCTCGCAGGCCTCGTGAGTGCCTTCCAGCGTGACGTGATTGCCGCGTGAATTGGCGACGACACCGAGGCGGCGCTCGATCAAGGCGAGGTTCTGGCCGTATTGACCGAACAAGGTGGAGGCGAGGCGATTGTCGTCGAAGGTCAGTGCGATCTGCGTCGCATTGTTCTGCGCGACGATGACCGATTCGTCGGTTCCGGGTGTTCGCAATTCAGGCTCCTGCGCCGAGCAAGGCTGGCTGTTGTTCAGGCTTTTGTACGAGCACGCCAAACAGACTGTTGCTGGACACTTCGGTGACTGCGACCGGGGCAATGGTGCCGATCAGAGATGACGGCGCCGTGACTTGCACCGGCTGCAGATAAGGCGACCGGCCGACCAACTGGCCGGGATAGCGGCCGGGGCGCTCGAGCAGCACATCCAGCGTGCGGCCGACACAACTGCGATTGAACGCCGCCTGACTGCGATCGATGACGTCCTGCAGACGATGCAGGCGATCGGATTTCACATCTTCCGCCACCTGATCGTCCATGTCGGCGCCGGGTGTGCCGGGTCGCGGCGAATATTTGAAGGAGAACGCGCCGGCGTAACCGATTTCGTTGACCAGGCTGAGTGTGGCGGCGAAGTCCGCTTCGGTCTCGCCGGGAAAGCCGACGATGAAATCGGAGGTGAGCGCAAGATCGGGCCGCGCCTCGCGCAGGCGATCGATAATCTCAAGATAATCGGCGCGAGTATGGCGGCGGTTCATGGCCGCGAGCACGCGGTCGGAGCCGGACTGCACCGGCAGATGCAGTTGCGGCATCAGCTGCGGCAGATCGCGATGCGCAGTAACGAGATCGTCGTCCATGTCGCGCGGATGGCTGGTGGTGTAACGCAGCCGGTCGATGCCCGGCAGTGCGGCGGCTTGTTCGAGCAGCCGCGCCAAAGACCGCGGCCGTCCGTCCGGTCCATCGCCGTGATAGGCATTGACGTTCTGGCCGATCAGCGTGACTTCGCGCACGCCGGCGTCGGCCAGCCGCTCGATCTCGGCGAGGATTTTGCCCGCCGGCCGCGACGTCTCCATGCCGCGCGTGTAAGGCACGACGCAGAAGGTGCAGAACTTGTCGCAGCCTTCTTGCACGGTGACGAAAGCGGAGACGCCGCGGCTGCGGATCGCGGCGCGGTCCGGCGCGGCGAGGTGATTGAATTTGTCGTCGACCGGAAATTCGGTATCGATCGCCTTGCCGTCGCGCGCGGCGCGCGCCAGCAAATCGGGCAGGCGGTGATAGCTCTGCGGGCCCACCACGAGATCAACCGTCGGCGCGCGGCGGATGATTTCCTCACCTTCGGCTTGCGCAACGCAGCCGGCGACCGCGACCATGACGCGCCGGCCGCTGGCAGCTGCCGCGTCCTTCATCCGGCGGACCCGGCCAAGCTCGGAATAGACTTTCTCCGCCGCCTTTTCGCGGATGTGACAGGTGTTGAGGATGACCAGATCGGCGTCGTCGGGGCTTGCGGTCTCGACATAGCCTTCCGGCGCCAAAGTGTCCGCCATACGCTGCGAGTCGTAGACGTTCATCTGGCAGCCGAACGACTTTACGTAGAGTTTTTTCGCTCCGTTCATGCCGGGTGGTCGGCCTAAGCCCCTATAGCAGCATACAAATTTCGCTCGGTGGCGACGCCGTCCCAATGGTCTAGCCGGATTCCCAACAAAAAGGAATTGGCTAGTCGATCGGCTGGATATTGGCGTCCTTGATTACTTTCGACCATTTGGCGATTTCCGACTTGATATAGGCATCGAGTTCTTCGGGGCTACTGCCGCCATTGGTCATGCCGAGGTCGGCGAAGCGCCTTTTGGTGTCGTCGTCGGCCAGCGCTTTGCGCGCCGCAGCGTTGAGCTTGGTCAGGATGGCGTGCGGCGTTCCGGCCGGCGCGACGATGCCCCACCACGTTTCCGCCTCGAAACCGGGCAGCGCCGATTCTGCCACTGTTGGAATGTCGGGTGCTGATGGCGAACGATGCGCGCCGGTGACCGCGAGCGCGCGCAGCGTGCCGGCCTTGAGATTGCCCATCACGGCGGAGAGGTTGGCGAACATCAGCGGGATTTGCCCGGCGAGCAGATCGTTGATGGCCGGCGCTTCGCCGCGATAGGCGACGTGCACCATTTTGATGCCGGCGGTGTATTGGAACAGTTCGGCCGTCATATGCGGCGTGGTGCCGAGCCCGCCGGTGCCGAAATTGATCTTGCCCGGATCGGCCTTGGCCATGGCGATGACGTCCTTGACCGAATGCGCGGCAAACGACGGATTGACCACCAGCACCAGCGGCGAGGCGCCGGTCAGCGCCACGCCGGCAAAATCTTTGGCCGCATCGAGAGTCACCTTGCGATAAAGGTTCGGCGCCACCGCATAGGTGGTCTGGCTGCCCATCATCAGTACGTAGCCGTCGGGGGTCGATTTTGCTTCGTCTTCGGCCGCGATCATGCCGCTGGCGCCGGTGCGATTCTCGACCACGATCGACTGGCCGAGGATTTCCGACATTTTCTGCGCCATGATCCGCGCCGCGATATCGGTGCCGCCGCCGGCGCCGAAGCCGACCAGCATCTTGATCGGCCGGTTGGGATAGGCCGCGTCCTGGGCGTGGGCTGAGTTTTGGCTGACACCGAACGTGAGCGCGAGACCAAATGCGACGCTCAATAATCGCGCTGCAGTCATCCCGTTTCCCTCCCAGTGCCCGACCCCCCGGACGCATTTTTCGTCGTGCGGATGCATCAGCCAAGATCGCGACGCAGTACCAGCGCCGAAGCCCCGCTTTGATAATAGCTCTGGCGCCGCCCGACGTCGCGGAAGCCGGCGCGGCGATACAGCGCACGCGCGGGGGCGTTGTTTTCATCGACTTCGAGAAATACGGCCCGGGTGCCGAGTCCGGCGAGGCGGCGCAGATGCAGATCGAGCAGCGGTCGGGCAAATCCCCGTCCGCGCTGACGTGGCACGATGGCGACCGAGAGAATTTCCGCTTCGCCCGCCGCCATGCGCGACAGGATGAAACCGATCATGGTCGTGCCGCTCATGGCGCGATGGCTGACGACGGTTTTTTCGATCAGCAACCTATAGACTTCGTCCTCGCCCCAACCGCGCTGGAACGACGCGGTGTGCAGGGTGGAGATCGCGGCGGCATCGTTCGGTCGCGCTTCGGATAAGGTTGGCGCGGACCGGCCGAATAAACCAGAAAAGAAGCGCATCATCGGCGCGGCAGTTGCGCGGCGTTTTGCGGCTGCGCATCGGGAGCGCGCAGATATTGCGGTTTCGGTGGCGACTGGCCTTCCGGCAGCGCAGCGCCCATCCGCGCCACCCAGTCGATGTCGGGTGCGCCAGCGGCGTCAACGCGCAGCGGCGCTGCGTCAGTGACGGCGAGGTCGTTGGCGACGGATTGCGCGGCCGAGCCGACGATGCGAGCCGGTGTCGCGGCCGCTGCGCGCACCGCTTCGCTCAGCGGCGCCAATCTTGGACCGGTGACGGTGCGGCCGCCGGCGGCAAAAACTTGGAGATAGACGTGGCTGTGCCGCGCATCGATGGCGACGACCACCGGCGTTTTTTCATCGTCGGCAAGATACGGCGCCGCATAAGCCGACAACGTCGACAGGCCCACGGCTGGTTTGTTGATCGCGAGCGCGATGCCGCGCGCCGCCGCAATGCCGACCCGCAATCCTGTGAAACTGCCGGGGCCCGTCGTCACCACCACGCGGTCGAGATCGCGAAAGGCCGTGCCGGCTTCCTCCATGATCCGGCGAATGAGCGGCATCAGCGCTTCGGCATGGCCGCGCAGCATCGGCAAGCTCTCGCGTGCGACGATACCGCCTTGGTGGGTGTCGAGAATGGCCGCGGAGCAGGCCCCTAGCGCCGTATCGATCGCGAGTACGCGCATGGGCGCATTCGTTCGTCGCGCGCGGGCCTCGTTACATCGGCCGAACTTCGGTGACGTCGGGAACGAAATGTTTCAACAGATTCTGGATGCCGTGGCGCAGCGTCGCCGTCGACGACGGGCAGCCCGAGCAGGCGCCTTTCATGTTGAGATAGACGACGCCGTCCTTAAAACCTTTGAAAGTGATATCGCCACCGTCGTTGGCCACCGCCGGCCGCACCCGCGTCTCGATCAAATCCTTGATGGTGGCGACGGTGTCGGCATCGGCCGCATCGAAAAACTCGTCGCCATCGCTCGGCGCGGCGCCGCCGCTGTTGAGCAAGGGCGCGCCCGACATGAAATGTTCCATGATGGCGCCGAGGATCATCGGCTTGAGCTGCTGCCACTCGCCGGCGCTCTTGGTCACCGTGATGAAGTCGGAGCCAAAGAACACGCCGCTAATGCCCGTGATGCCGAACAGCCGTTCGGCGAGCGGCGACTGCGCCGCCTGCTCGGCATCGCGCAGGTCGAGCGTCGCGCCTTCCAGCACCGCCCGTCCGGGCAGGAATTTCAGGGTCGCCGGGTTCGGCGTCGCTTCGGTCTGGATGAACATTTTTCTTTGTCCTCAGTCACTTGGCGTCGGCCCACTCCGGCCGCGCTATGACTCGTGTAACTCCACACTAGCATACTATTACGTGGCGAATTGCCCAGGAAGTTCAAGTGCGGGCGCGGGCGATCGAGCCGCTTAGGACCGCACGAAACCGACGATATCCTTGACCGCCTTCATGGTTTCACCGGCGAGCTTTTGTGCCCGCGCCGAGCCGTCCGCGAGCACGGCGTCGATCGCGGCGGGGTCGTCGAGGAGCCGCTTCATTTCCGAATTGATTGGGCTGAGCTTTGCCACCGCAAGATCGGTCAGCGCCGCCTTGAAGGTCGAGAACTGCGCGTTGCCGAATTGCTTGAGCACGCTCGCGCGGCTTAGGTCCGCTAAAGCCGCGTAAATGCCGACCAGGTTGTCGGCTTCGGGCCGGGTCTCGAGACCCTTCTCCTCGGTCGGCAGCGGTTCCGGATCGGTCTTGGCGCGGCGGACCTTTTGCGCGATGGCGTCGGCGTCGTCGGTGAGATTGATGCGCGATTGGTCGGAGGCGTCCGACTTCGACATCTTCTTGGTGCCGTCGCGCAGCGACATGACCCGCGTCGCTTCGCCGGTGATCAGCGGCTCCGGCTGCGGGAAGAACGCATCGCCAAAGCCCTTGTCTCTGATCGATTGGCCGAAATCGTTGTTGAATTTTTGCGCGATGTCGCGCGACAGTTCGAGGTGCTGCTTCTGATCCTCGCCGACCGGCACGTGGGTGGCGCGATAGACCAGAATGTCGGCCGCCATCAACGTCGGATAGGCGTAAAGGCCGACCGACGCGTTCTCGCGGTCCTTGCCGGCTTTCTCCTTGAACTGGGTCATGCGGTTGAGCCAGCCGAGCCGGGCGACGCAGTTGAACACCCAGGCCAGCTCGGCGTGCTCCGCCACCTGGCTTTGGTTGAACACGATGTGTTTTTTGGGATCGATCCCACAGGCGATGAACGCCGCGGTGACCTCGCGGATAGCCTTGGGCAGCTCGATGGGATCCTGCCACACCGTGATCGCGTGCAGATCGACGACACAATAGATGCAGTCGTAGCGATCCTGCAGCTCGACAAAGCGCTTGATGGCGCCGAGATAGTTGCCGAGGTGCAGGTTGCCGGTCGGCTGCACGCCTGAAAAAACCAGCTCTTTAAACGCCATGCGCGATCTCCGGGGAGAGCCAGCGTCAATTGCCATGGTCCCGCCTTGCCCTGCAAGGGCCGGCCGTTATAGTGCCGCGTCCCAGCGCGAGATTTCTCATGGTTTCAGCCCGTTACGACGTTCTCGGCATTGGCAATGCGATCGTCGATGTGATCGCCCGCACCGAGGACGACTTCCTGCTCAAACAGGGCATGAACAAAGGCGCCATGGCGCTGATCGACGAGGCGCGCGCCGAGCTGATTTACGACGCAATGGGCCCGGCGGTCGAAATCTCCGGCGGCTCGGCGGCCAATACCATCGTCGGGCTTTCGAGCCTCGGCGGGCGTGGCGCGTTCGTCGGCAAGGTCAAGGACGATGAGCTCGGCCGCGCTTTCAGCCACGATATCCGCGCCGCCGGCGTGACGTTCGCGACGCCGCCGGCATCCGACGGCGCCTCGACCGGGCGCTGCTATGTGCTGGTGACGCCCGACGGCGAGCGCACCATGAACACCTTTCTCGGGGCAGCCCAGGATCTGCATCCCGCCGATATCGATGCCGACATGATCGCGGCGAGCCGCATCGTCTATCTCGAAGGCTATCTGTGGGATCCGAAGAACGCCAAGGATGCGTTTCTTAAGGCCGCGAAGATCGCGCACCAGGCGGGGCGCACTGTGGCGCTGTCGTTGTCGGACGCGTTTTGCGTCGATCGTTGGCGCGACGAGTTCTTGCAATTGATGCGCTCGCGCACCGTGGATCTGATCTTCGCTAACGAGGCCGAGCTGCAGAGCCTTTATCAGACCGCCGATTTCGATACCGCGATCAAGGCGCTGCGCGGCGACATCGACACCGCGGTGGTCACGCGCAGCGAAAAGGGCTGCCTGGTGGTCGGCCCCGACGGCATCGAGGCGGTGCCGGCTTTCCCGGTTGAGCGTGTCGTCGACACCACCGGCGCCGGCGATCTGTTCGCCGCCGGCTTTCTCTCCGGCCTCGCCCGCGGTGCCGACGATCGCACCTGCGGCCGCCTCGGCGCGCTCGCTGCCGGCGAAGTGATCCAGCACATCGGCGCGCGTCCGGAAACCTCGCTCAAAGACCTCGCCAGCGATAATGGCTTGTCGGATTGAAAGCTTGGCGCGTTGAAGGCTGATCATCGCGGAGCGCGGCGGTCCGCGGTAACCAATTGCTAACCATAATTCGTTAACGACGGATCAACCGCCAGGCGGAGGATCCGGACCATGGGCAAGCGCGCGGAAAAACCCGAAAAGAACGACCAACCCGAAGTTCCGCCCGTCAGCGAGCCGTCCAGCGGTCCGGGCGAAGAGTCGCAAGCCGCCGCCGGCGGCTCAAACGAGCACAAATTGCCCGTCATATGGTCGCCAAAACTCGATGCCGGCGGCGGCATCGAGGACGAATTTTTTGATGCTGACGCCGCGCCACCGCCGCCGGACGACGAGGCGGTCTATGGCGAAGCGGCCAAAGAACAGCCGAGCGCCACCGCCGCTCCTGCCGCGCAACCGCGCTCATGGCGGTTTGCGCTGTTGGCGGCAACGATCGCGCTGGCCGCGGCCGTCGGCTCGTTCGTCGGTTCGCTGACCGGTGCCGGCGTCGGGCGGCTCGTACCCGAAGCGGCGCCGAGCACGAATACAGCGGATGCGGGCAACATTTTGCGCGCGGTGAAATCGGAGCTTGCCGAACTCTCCGCCATGAAATCCAATCTCGACGGCTCGATCCGCAACGCCAACACCCAATTCGTCGCGATTGCCGAACGTCTCGATCGTGTCGAGCGCGCCGCGACCAATCCGGCGGCGCAGCTTGCCCACATCGCCGACGCCGTCGACCGGCTCAACAAGATCAACGCCGCGCCCGAGACCACCGGCTCGATTGCGCCCATGACTACCGCGCCAATGACTACCGCGCCAACGACCACGCCGCCGGCCGAGCCGAAAATCGTCGAGCGGATCGTCGAAGATTGGGTCGTGCAGGACGTCCGCGGCGACCGTGCGCTGGTCGAAGGCCGCAACGGCAGCCTGTTCGAGGTCGGCGCCGGCAGCATTCTGCCCGGCGTCGGCAGGGTCGAAGCGGTGAAGCGGCAGGACGGCCAATGGGTCGTCGTCACCGCGCGGGGCGTGATCACGTCGGGCCGTTGATCGGGGCCTTGCCCGCCGACCGTCATAGTTTGACGCCGTATTCCGTGGCAAATTCTCCTGTCTGACCGCGCTACGTTCGCGCCGCGGATGGGAGTTGCTGCAGTGATGGGGTTGAGTATTTTTGCCGGCGTCCGGGGCGCCATTGCCGCGGCACTCGTGGCATTTGCGATCCCTGCTATCGCCTTTGCGCAGTCGGCGGAGCAGCCGGCGCCGAAACCGGCATCGCCGCCCGACGCAACGCAGAATTGTCCCGGCCTGGTCGCGGCCGATCGGCCGCGCCTCATTCCGGCGGCGTTCAATCTCGCCGCGCTCAACACCGACCAGGTGCGGCTCACATTCATCGGCCACGCCACGTTCCTGATCGAGAGCCCGCAACTGGTGCGGATCGCAACCGACTACAACGACTATGTGCGGCCGCCGGTTTTGCCCGACATCGTCACCATGAACCACGCCCACGACACCCACTTCACCGACCATCCCGATCCGGCAATCAAATACGTGCTGCGCGGCTGGGGGCCGAGCGAGACCGAGCCGGCGATCTGGGACGTAAAATATCGCGACGTGCGCGTGCGCAACGTGCCGACCAATATACGCGGTTTTGGCGGCGGCACCGAACGCTACGGCAATTCCGTTTTCGTCTTCGAGATCGCCAATCTGTGCATCGCCCATCTCGGCCATCTGCACCATACGCTGACGCAAGCGCAGCTCAACGAGATCGGCAAGGTCGACGTAGTAATGGCGCCGGTCGACGGCAGCTATACGCTCGATCTCGACGGCATGATGGAGGTGCTGAGCGCGCTAAAGGCGCCGCTCATCATCCCGATGCACTTTTTCAGCCAGTATACGCTGGCGCGCTTCCTCGATCGGGCGCGCCAGCTTTGGCCGGTCGAGCAGGCGGACATCCCCTCGCTTGTGCTGTCGAAAACGACGCTGCCGGAGAGCCCGAAGGTCTTGGTGCTGCCGGGGCATTGAAGCTAGGATTGGCGCAGCAACGAGGACATCGCCGATGCTGAGCGCGGAACAGAACGATCTCATCACCCGCACCGCGTCCGGGACAGCGGCCGGCAATCTGATGCGCCGCTACTGGCAGCCCGCCGCTCTGGTCGATGAGCTTGCCGGCAACCGGCCGGTAAAACCGGTGCGGCTCCTCGGCGAGGATCTTGTCGCCTTCAAGGACGACAAAGGCCGCTACGGCCTGATCGGGCGGCATTGCCCGCATCGCGGCACCGATCTGGCTTATGGCCGGCTCGAAGACGGCGGCTTGCGCTGCGCCTTTCACGGCTGGCTGTTCGACGTCGACGGCAAGTGTCTGCAGACGCCCGCCGAGCCGGACAACAGCAATCTGTGCGCCAACATCAAGCAGAAATCCTATCCGGTCGTCGAAAAGAGCGGCATCCTGTGGGCCTATCTCGGCCCCGGCGAGCCGCCGGTATTTCCGCAATTCGACTGCTTCGTCGCGCCGTCGACGCACACGTTCGCCTTCAAGGGCATGATCGATTGCAACTGGCTGCAGTCGCTCGAAGTCGGCATCGATCCGGTGCACACCTCGTTCCTGCATCGCTTCTTCGAGGATGAGGATCCGGACAAGGGCTACGGCCGGATGTTCCGCGACACCTCCAAAGATTCCGACATGCCGATGACAAAGATCATGCGCGAGTTCCCGCGGCCGCGCATCGAGATTGAGCCGACGGATTATGGTTTCAGACTGATCACGCTGCGCCAAATCTCGGACGCCAACGCGCATGTGCGCGTGACCAATCTGATTTTCCCCAACGCCTTCATCATTCCGATGAGCCGCGAGATGACGATCTCGCAATGGCACGTGCCGATCGACGACGTGCGGCATTATTGGTACGCGATCTTCACCTCGTTCGGCGCGCCGGTGAACAAGGACGAGATGCGCCGCCAGCGTCTCGAGCTCTACGAATTGCCGGATTACGTGCCGCGCAAGAACAAGGGCAACGATTACGGCTTTGACGCCCACGAGCAGGAGCACGCGACTTTTACGGGCATGGGCGCCGACATCAACGTGCACGACCAATGGGCTTGCGAATCCATGGGCGCGATCCAGGACCGGACCGCAGAACATCTCGGCACCTCCGACAAGGCGATCAGCGCCTATCGACGGTTGCTGCGCCAGGCGCTCGATCAATCCGGCAACGGGACGAAGCCGATGATGGTGCTCGATGCCGCGGCGGCGAAAAATATCACCGGCCCGGCCTGCGTCGACGGCATCGGCCCGGCCGACGATTGGCAGGGCTATTGGCAGCGCGCCGACGCCAGCCGGCAAGAGACCAAAAGCTGGGCGAATGGGCATTAAATTTTCCGTCATTCCGGGGCCGAGCCAACGGGTCCGGCCCGAAGTGGCCGGCCCGATGACAGGCTCCGCGAGGAACCCGGAATCCATAACCCCGGTCAGCGAATATGGATTCCGGACTCGACGCTTTGCGTCGATCCGGAATGACGGCATCTGATGGCACGATCTCCGGCCGTCAGCTTTGTCGAGCGGCACGGCCTGTGGACCGGTGACCAAACGCGCGCCGCCAAGGCGGCGGTGCAGGCGATCAAGAAACTCAAGCTCGAACTGGTGCGGTTCTCGTTTGCCGACCAGCATGGCGTGCTGCGCGGCAAGACCGTGCTGGCCGAGGACGCTTCGGGCCTGATGCAAGCCGGCGTCACCATGACGACGACGCTGTTGGCCAAGGACACCGCGCACAAGACCGCTTATCCGGTGTTCACGCCGGGCGGCGGTTTCGGCATGGTGGAGATGCAGGGTGCCGGGGATTTCGTCATGGTGCCCGACCCGGCGACGTTTCACGTTTTGCCGTGGGCGCCGAATACCGGCTGGTTTCTCTGCGATATGTTTTTTGGGAACGGCAAGCCGGTGCCGTTCTCGACGCGACAGGTCCTTCGCGACGCGCTGGCGCGGCTCAAGGCCGCCGGCTTCGATTACCTCGCCGGCCTGGAAGTCGAATTCCATCTGTTCAAGCTGGAAAATCCGCGGCTCACGCCCGAGGACGCTACCTGGCCGCCGCGGGCGCCGGAAGTCAGCTTGCTCAACCAGGGTTATCAGTATCTGACCGAAAGCCGCTTCGATCAGATCGACGCGGCGCTGGAGCCGATTCGCCGCGGCATCACAGCCCTCGGCATGCCGCTGCGCTCGGTGGAAGTCGAGCTCGGCCCGAGCCAATGCGAATTCACCTTCCGCCCGCAGGCGGGCCTCGACGCCGCCGACACCATGATCCTGTTCCGCGCCGCGACCAAACAGATCGCGCGGCGCCACGGTCTTTTGGCGAGCTTCATGTGCCGGCCGGCGCAGCCGAATCTGTTTTCCTCGGGCTGGCACCTGCACCAGTCGCTCATCGAGCGCAAACGCGGTGTGAATGCTTTCGCCGGCAACGCACGCGAGGGACTGTCCGCGATCGGCCTAAACTTCCTCGCCGGACTCCTGACCCACGCCCATGCCGCCGCGGCGTTCTCGACGCCAACCATCAACGGCTACAAGCGCTACCGCGCCTACACGCTCGCTCCCGACCGCGCCATCTGGGCGCGCGACAACCGCGGCGTCATGGTGCGCGTGCTCGGCCAACCCAGCGATCCGTCGACGCACCTGGAAAACAGGATCGGCGAGCCGGCGGCGAACCCGTATCTCTACATGGCGTCGCAGATTTACGCCGGTCTCGACGGCATGGCGCACAAGCGCGATCCCGGAACGTCGGCGGATACGCCGTATGAGACCAAGGCGCCGCTCTTGCCGAAGGATTTAGGCGAAGCGCTCGCGGCGCTGCGGGCGAGTGAGATATTTGGAAAAGCTTTCGGCGAAGCCTTCGTGGACTACTACGCCCACATCAAAGAGGCCGAGTTGGCACGCTTTAAGGCCGAGGCTAGCGGCGATGCTGAAGTAACGACTTGGGAGCAGAACGAGTATTTCGATTTGTTTTGACTGCTCCCTCCCCCTTGTGGGGAGGGAGGGGTGGGGGTCGGGAGGCGACGCGACAGCGCGGACGGGAGCAGAACACCCGTCAACAATTTTGCGCCACCTCGCGACCCCCACCCCTGCCCCTCCCCACAAGGGGGAGGGGAATTTTGCCGCCGCGGCACGTTGTGCTTGAATGCTCGTATGTCTCAAGACCGTCTGCGCATCTTCATCTCCGCAGTCACAAGCGAATTCGGCAAGGTGCGCGATGCGCTCGCTGCTGATTTGCGCGCGCGCGGCCATACGGTGACTGTCGAGAGCGATTTCAATCAGAGGCCCGACAGCGAGACGATGCTTGGCGAGCTGGCCGACTTCATTCGCGATTGCCACGCGGTGATCTGCATCGTTGGCAAACGTAGCGGCTCTTGCCCGCCCGCCCGCGCCGCCGAACGTCTCGCGAAAGTGCTGCCAAATGACATCAAGACGGCAAGCTACACGCAGTGGGAGTTCTTTCTTGCGCGCGACTTCAAACGGCGGCCGTATATTTACATCGCGCGCGACGACTACGCGCCCGATCGGGGGCCGGATTCGGGCGACCTCGCTCCTTTGCAGAACGCCTTCCGCGCTTATCTCGAGGCTGAGAATGTTCCCTACGGACCGTTCTCCAACATCGATCAACTCGCCCGCGCCGTCTTCAAGGACCTGCCGGAAGTCGCGCCCAAACCGATTGTCTCTGCGCGGCCCGCCGCCAAGCCGATCGTGCTGCCCTATCCGAGCATCGGCGACCTGTTCAAAGGCCGTGACGAATTCATGCAGCGGCTGCACGACAGCCTGACGCAGGCGCGTGGCGGGCAAATGGCGATCGTCAGCCTCTATGGGCTCGGCGGTGTCGGGAAGACTCGGGTGGCGGTGGAATATGCGCGGGCCCGCGCCGACGACTACTCGGCATTGCTGTTCGCCGTCGCGGAAACGCCGGAGGCGCTGCGGCGCAATCTGGCCGCGCTGGCCGCGGTGTTGCTGCCGCAACTCGACACGGCCGACGATGCAGTGCGTCTTGCCGCCGTTCTGGATTGGCTCAATGCTAATCCAGGCTGGTTCCTGATCCTCGACAACGTCGACAGCAAGCCGGCGCTCGCCGAGGTCGAGAAACTGTTGGGCGCACTTTCCGGCGGGCATGTGGTCGTCACCAGCAGGCTCGCAAATTTTTCCGCCAACTTCCAACCGCTCGAACTCGACGTGCTCGCGGTTGAGGACGCTGCGGCATTTCTCTTGGCGCGCAGCAAGGACCGACGCCGCTCCGCGCCGGATGACGAGGGAAGGGCGCGCGAGGTAGCTAATGAGCTTGGTCGGCTCGCACTTGCGCTGGAACAGGCGGCCGCGTTCATTGCCAAAAACCGATTGACCTTTGCGCAGTATTTGGAGCAGTGGCGATCGAAGCGCGACGAAGTCCTGAAATGGTTCGATGCGACGGTAACGGGTTATCAGTATCCCGTCGCCGTTACTTGGCAGACTTCGGTCGCGCAATTGAGCGAGGGCGGCCGGCGGCTCCTTGAGTGGCTCGCTTGGCTGGCGCCGGAAAAGGTGCCGGAATCGCTACTCGATGTGGCGATCCCTAGTGCCGAAGCGGAGAATCTGCGCGACGCCTTTGACGATCTGGCCGCCTATTCGCTGGTCACACGCGATGCGCAGGGTCCGTTCTTTCTCATTCACCGCCTGGTGCAGGACGTGACCCGCCGCAGCCTTGCGGCGGAGGCGCAGCAGCGCAGCTTGGTGGAGGCACTGGGTTGGGTCAACACGGCGTTTACGGGCACCCCGGGCGATATCCGTAATTGGCCGACACTCGACCCGCTCGCCCCGCATGCGCGCGTGCTGACTGCTCAGGCGAACGCTGCCAGCATTCCCGAGCCGACGGCACGGCTTATGAATCAGCTCGGTTTGCTGCTCAAAGCAAAGGCGCTGCACGGTGAGGCCGAGCTGCTGATGCGCCGCGCGCTGGCCATCGAAGAAAAGAGATTCGGGCCGGACCATCCCATCGTAGCGACCCACCTCGGTAACCTAGCCTCTTTGCTACAAGCCACCAACCGGCTCGATGAGGCTGAGCCGCTGAAACGCCGCGCCCTTGCTATCGACGAAAAGAGCTCCGGGCCAGACCATCCCAACGTCGCGATCCGACTCGGTAATCTCGCGATATTGCTGCAAGCTACCAACCGGTTCGTCGAGGCTGAGCCGCTCATGCGACGGGTGATCTCAATTTTCGAGAAGAGCTCCGGGCCAAACGATCCCCATGTTGCGACGGCTCTCAACAATCTCGCCCAACTGCTGCAAGATACCAATCGGCTCGTCGAGGCTGAGCCGCTCATGCGGCGCGCGCTCGCCATCGACGAAGAGACCTTCGGTTCGGATCATCCTAATGTTGCGAGAGACCTTAACAACCTCGCCGTATTGTTCCTAGCCACCAACCGGCGCGAAGAGGCGGAGCCCATGGTGCGCCGCGCGCTCGCCATCGATGAGCAAAGCTTCGGGTCGGACCATCCTGAAGTCGCGATCGACCTCAACAACCTCGCCCGATTGCTGCAAGACACCAATCGGTCCGTCGAAGCGGAGCCGCTGTTGCGCCGGGCGCTCGCCATCGGCGAACAGAGTCTCGGGCCGGACCATCCTCATGTTGGGATCCGCCTCAACAACCTCGCCCGATTACTGCAAGACACAAATCGGTCCGACGACGCCGAGCCGCTGCTGCGCCGCGCTGTTGCTATCTTCGTGGAATTCGCGCGGCAGACGGGGCATCGCCACCCAGATAGCGACACGGTGTTTGCAAATTACGCTGACCTGCTCACAGCCATGGGCAAGAGCCAAGCAGAAATCAATGCCGCGCGCGCAGAGCTCAGGCGACCGTTGGAGTAAAGTTTTTATCCGTCATCCTTCGATGGGCCGCTTCAAGACCGCCTCAGGCTGACGGGTCAGATACTCACACATCCACGCTCGCGACCAGCGCATTGGCCTCGATGAACACCCGCCGCGGCTCGACCTTGTCGCCCATCAGTTCGTCGAAGATGGTGTTGGCCTCGTCGATCTCCTTGACGTTGACCTGCAGCATGGTGCGGGCGTTGGTGTCGAGCGTGGTTTCCCACAATTGCTGCGGGTTCATCTCGCCCAGGCCTTTGTAGCGCTGTAGCGCGATGCCTTTGCGGCCGGCCGCCATCACCGCTTCGAACAGGCTGACCGGGCCGTGGATGGCGGTTTCCTCGTCCTTCCTGCGCAGCATGGCGGGCGGGGTCGGGCGCGGGAAGACTTTTTGCAGCGACGGCGCAAATTCGTCGAGCTTTCGGGCATCGGCGGAACCGAGCAGCGCCTGATCGATGACGGCGACCTCTTTGACGCCACGCACCGTGCGCTCGAACTGGAAGCCCGAGCCTTCGGTGAATTGGCCTTGCCAGCCGCGTTCGGTTTCCTCCGCCAGCGCGTCGAGACGCTTGGCGATATAGGGCACCGCATCCGTGGCCTTCCGTGGATCGCCGAAAATGTCGCGATTGAGCACGCTCATGATCGCCGCCTGTTCGACGACCTGGCGATTGTAGCGGCTGTGCAGGCCGCGCAGCAGATTGCGGATCACGCGCGCATCTTCGACGAGCTGGCGCAGATCGTTGCCGGCGCGCACTTCGCCCGACGACAGCCGCAGTGCGGTGTCTTCGAGGCCGGTGTCGATCAGGTAGTTCTCCAGCGCGTGCTCGTCCTTCAAATATTGCTCGGACTTGCCGCGCGACACTTTATAGAGCGGCGGTTGCGCAATGTAGAGGTGGCCGCGGTCGATGATGTCGCGCATCTGCCGGTAGAAGAACGTCAGCAGCAAGGTGCGGATATGGGCGCCGTCGACGTCGGCGTCGGTCATGATGATGATCTTGTGGTAGCGCAGCTTGTCGGCGGTGAATTCGTCGGCGCCGATGCCGGTGCCGAGCGCGGTGATCAGGGTGCCGATCTGCTCGGACGACAGCATCTTGTCCATGCGCGCCCGCTCGACGTTCAAAATCTTGCCGCGCAATGGCAGCACCGCCTGGAATTCGCGATTGCGGCCCTGCTTGGCGCTGCCGCCGGCGCTGTCGCCCTCGACGATGAACAACTCGGATTTGGCCGGATCGCGCTCCTGGCAGTCGGCGAGTTTTCCAGGCAACGAGGTAATGCCGAGCGCGCTCTTGCGCGTCATCTCGCGCGCCTTGCGCGCCGCTTCGCGGGCGGCCGCCGCCTGGATCACTTTGCCGACGATGATCTTGGCTTCGCTCGGGTGCTCTTCCAGCCAGGCCTTGAGCATGTCGTTGACGATGCCCTCGACCGCCGGCCGCACTTCGGACGAGACCAGCTTGTCCTTGGTCTGCGACGAGAATTTCGGGTCCGCCACCTTGATGGAGAGCACCGCGGTCAAGCCTTCGCGGCAATCGTCGCCGGTCAGCGCCACCTTCTCCTTGCGCGCGGCGCCGCCGGATTCGGCATAGCCGGTGATCTGGCGCGTCAACGCGCCGCGGAAGCCGGCCAAATGCGTGCCGCCGTCGCGCTGCGGAATGTTGTTGGTGAAGCAGAGCACGCTTTCGTGGTAACCGTCGTTCCACCACATCGCGCAATCGACGCTGACGCCCTCGCGCTCGGCCTTGATGACGATCGGTTGCGGCACCAGTGGCGTCTTGTTGCGATCGAGATATTTGACGAAGGCTTCGACGCCGCCCTCGTAGCGCAGTTCCTCGCGCTTCTCGACGGCGTGGCGCATGTCGGACAGCACGATGGTGACGCCGGAATTGAGGAACGCGAGTTCGCGCAGCCGGTGCTCCAGCGTGGCGAAGTCGAACTCCGTCATGGTGAAGGTTTTCTTCGACGGCAAGAACGTCACTTCGGTGCCGCGCTTGTCGTGGGCGGCGCCGACCACGGCGAGCGGAGCGACCGCGTCGCCGTCATGGAACTCCATGAAATGCGCCTTGCCGTCGCGCCAGATGGTGAGCTTGAGCCAGGCAGACAGCGCGTTGACCACCGAAACGCCGACGCCGTGCAGGCCGCCGGAAACCTTGTAGGAGTTCTGGTCGAATTTTCCGCCGGCGTGCAGCTGGGTCATGATGACCTCGGCGGCCGAAATGCCCTCACCCTTGTGGATGTCGACCGGGATGCCGCGGCCGTCGTCGCGCACGGTGCAGGAGCCGTCGGGATTGAGTGTGACCACGACGTCCTTGGCGAAGCCGGCCAGCGCCTCGTCGATGGCGTTGTCGACGACCTCGTAGACCATGTGATGCAGGCCGGAACCGTCGTCGGTGTCGCCGATATACATGCCCGGCCGCTTGCGCACGGCATCGAGCCCCTTGAGCACCTTGATCGACTCGGCGTCGTAATCGGAGGGTGTAGCAGGGGTGGTTTTGCGGGCTGGTTCGGCCATGCCTAAAGGGCTTTCAGATGAGCTTTCGAAGCGCTTGCGAAAAGCACCGAAGAATCGCTTTTTGTTGTACACGAAAACGGGGTTGGATACAGCACAAAGTGGATGCCGGTAAGATATTGTCAAATCGCCATTTTTCAAGGATTCGGCGTGGCGATTTTGAGGCTCGAATCAGGGCCTGAAAATAGCCGCAGGGGCGGCTCCGAAATGATGGTGTCGGGGTGCCTTTTCGCGGCGATGAATCTACCGCCCGGAAACGATCTTGAGTTTGCGCTTACGCGCGGGCGTTTCGGTGCTCTCGTCGAGTCGGCAAGAGATAACGCTCGCCCGGTTGATAATCGGGAACCGGCCGTTGGAAACAGTTCAACGCGGCGGTCCAAAGTTCCACTCGATCCAAATCCTCGTGCAGGCGCTCGATGGCCTTGGCGAGATTGCGAACGATCTGGTCTTCCGCCGGTTCCGGCATGGTATTGGGCCTTACCTGCTATCGACGTTTCTGCTCCCTGAGGTTAAGAGGCTCCTCGCCACTCTGGTTCCAGTGCTGCCATCCGCGCATGACAGATTAGCAAACAAATCTTTGTGGAACCGTCAGGTTCCGGCGCGGTTTGGCCGTCGCGGCTCCAAGCGGCCTGACGCTACCTCGACAACCATCGCGTCATTGCCGACCTCGATAAACAGCGCCGGATCGGCGCCCGTCATCCAAACCTGCCCGCCAAGTTGCGCGAGCTCGACATGGAGCGCGGCGCGGCGGGCGGGGTCGAGATGGGCGACGATTTCGTCGAGTAGCAGGATCGGCGCGAGTCCCGTCATCTCGGCGATCAATCGCCCATGGGCGAGGACAAGGCCGATGAGCAGCGCTTTCTGCTCGCCGGTGGAAGCGTCCGCGGCGGCGATGTCCTTGTGGGCGTAGGTCACTTTGAGATCGGTCAGATGCGGACCGTCGCTGGTCCGCCCCGCGGCGGCGTCGCGGGCGCGATTGTCGCGCAGCACGGCGCGATAGCGCTCCTCGATCTCGATGGCCGGATGCGCCGGGATCAGCTTTTCCATCCAGCCGTCGAGCGCGATTTCGGCCGGCGGAAAGGCCGAGCCCTTGCGACTTGCCAGCACGGCGTCGAGGCGGTGTACCGTTTCCACGCGTTGTCCAGCGACCGCGACGGCGAGTTCCGCGGTCTCGTGCTCGACGGCGTCCAGCCAATGGGCATCGGGCCGTGCCTCTTCGAGCAGCCGGTTGCGCGAACGCAACGAACGTTCGAGCGCATTGACCCTGCTGCCGTGCTCGGCGTCGACCGCGAGCGCGAGCCGGTCGAGAAAGCGCCGGCGCTCCGACGGGGCGCCGACGAACAGCGTGTCCATGGCCGGCACCAGCCACACCACGCGCAGGTGATCGGCGAAGGCCGCGGCCGAGCCGACCGGCTCGCGGTCGATGCGGCATTTACGCAAGATCGCGGCGCCGTCTTCGAGCGGCCGCTCGATGCCGGTGCCGAGCGTGGCAAGGCCCAGCGCGCCTTCGATCTCGGCCGCGGCGGCCCAGGAGCCATCGCCCTCGCTGAACGCCACCTCGTCGAGATTGGCGCGGCGCAGGCCGCGGCCCGGCGCAAAGAACGAAATCGCCTCGATCAAATTGGTCTTACCGGCGCCGTTCGGTCCGATCAGCACGATGGTCTTCGCGGCGGTTTCAAGCGAAGCCGCGTGATAGTTGCGGAAATTGTTGAGCGTGAGTTTCAGGATCATCAGGGATCGGCAATCAGGGATCAAGATAGCGCTTGATACCTGACCCCTGATCCCTGATCCCTGTCAAACCCTCATCGGCATCAGCACATAAAGCGCGCCGTGGGGATCCTTGTCCTGGATCAATGTCGGCGAGCCCGGATCGGCGAGTTTGAGGACGGCGGCCTCGCTCTCGATCTGCGCGGCGATGTCGAGCAGGTAGCGCGAATTAAAGCCGATATCGATCGGGTCGGACGCGTATTCGACCTCGAGCTCCTCGTTGGCGCTGCCGGAATCCGGGTTGGTCACGGACAACAATAGCTTGCCGCCGGTGATCGACAGTTTGACGGCGCGGCCGCGCTCGCTGGAAACAGTCGAGACGCGATCGACTGCGGCTTCGAATTCCTTCTTGTCGACCACCAGTTCCTTGTCGTTGGCCAGTGGAATGACGCGGGCATAGTCGGGAAACGTGCCGTCGATCAGCTTCGAGGTCAGGACGGCGTCGCCGATGCTGAAACGAATTTTGCCCGACGACAGCTCGATCGCGACCTCGGCTTCGTTATCCTCCATCAGGCGCTGCACTTCGCTGACCGTCTTGCGCGGCACGATGATGCCGGGCATGCCGGCGGCGCCCTTCGGCAATTCGAGCTCCATCTGCGCCAGCCGATGACCGTCGGTCGCTACCGCGCGCAAGGTTTGCGCTTTGTTGGAGCCGGCAGCGTGCAGGTAGATGCCGTTGAGGTAGTAGCGCGTCTCCTCGGTCGAAATCGCAAACTGCGTCTTGTCGATCAGGCGCTTGAGGTCGGCGGCCTTGAGCGTGAATTTGTGCGTCATCTCGCCCGGCGCGAGATCGGGAAAATCGCTTTCCGGCAGCGTCTGCAGCGTGAAGCGCGAGCGGCCGGCGCGGATCGCCAGCGCCGCGCGGTCGCCTGAGGATTCGAGAACGATTTGCGCCCCTTCGGGCAGCTTGCGCACGATGTCGAAGAACATATGGGCCGGCACCGTGGTCGATCCGCCGGGGCCCACCTCGGCCGCGATCGTGTCGGTCACTTCGACGTCGAGGTCGGTGGCTTTGAGGCTGAGCTTGGAACGGTCGGCGCGCAGCAGCACATTGGCGAGGATCGGAATGGTGTTGCGGCGCTCGACCACGCGGTGGACGTGGCCCAGCGACTTCAACAATTCGGAACGCTCAACGGTGATCTTCATCGCGACATCCGTTCACGCGCCGGGTGACGGGCGGATGACGAAAGTGACCCGCCGAACGGCGTTGCGCAAGGCCGACCCGTCCCCGAGCCGGCCTTTTCCCTGCCTTTCACCGTTTTCGTGAGGGAATCCCATCAGTCCTGAAGCTGGCGTTTGAGCCCCTCGATCTCTTCGGCGAAGGTGGTGTCGTTGCCGGCCAGCGCCTCGATCTTGCGCACGGCATGCAGCACGGTGGTGTGGTCGCGGCCGCCGAACCGGCGCCCGATCTCAGGAAGCGACCGCAGCGTCAGGATTTTGGCGAGGTACATCGCCACTTGCCGCGGGCGCACCACGTTGGCGGTGCGCCGGGACGATAGAAGATCGGCGCGGCTGACATTGTATTGGCGGGCGACGACGCGCTGGATGTCCTCGATCCGCACCCGCTTCGGCTCCTGCGGGCGGATCAGGTCGCGCATCTCGCGCTCGGCCATTTCGAGCGTCACCGGCTGGCCGGTGAGCTTGTTGTGGGCGAGCAGTCGATTGACGGCGCCTTCGAGGTCGCGGCCGTTATGCGTCACCGCCTTGGCGATGTAGGCAAGCACCGGCGCCGGCACCTCGAAGCCGGGATGATAGAGGCGGGCGGCGGCGATCCGGCTCTTGAGGATTTCGAACCGCAGCTCTTCGCCGAGCGAACCGATCTCCACCACCAGCCCGCCGGCGAGCCGGGAACGGACGCGGTCGTCGAGGCTTTCCAGATCCGACGGCGGCCGGTCGCTGGCGATCACGACCTGGCGGCCGGCGTCGATAAGCGCATTGAGTGTGTGGCAGAACTCGGCCTGGGTCGAGCGGCCTTGCAGGAATTGCACGTCGTCGATCACCAGCACGTCGATGGCGCGCACGGCTTCCTTGAACGCCAGCGTTGTCTGGGTCTTCAGCGCCGAGACGAAGCCGTACATGAAGCGCTCCGCGGTCAGATAGAGCACTTTGCGGTCGGCGCCGTTGCCCGCCCAGGTGATCGCCTGCAGCAGGTGGGTTTTACCCAATCCCACGGCGGCGTGGATGTAGAGCGGGTTGAACATCAGCTGTTCGCCGCGCCGGGTGGTCGCCACTTGTTTTGCCGCGGCATGCGCCAGTGTGTTCGAGCGGCCGACGATGAACGTCTCGAAGGTCAGGCGCGGATCGAGTGGCGAGCCGCCGAGCGCTTCATGCACGCTCATGAACGGCGCACTGGCGCGGGCTTCGACGCCGTTTATTTCGCGCAGCTCGCGCGACTGTACCGCCGACTCCGCCGGCTTGGGCTTCACTACCGCCGGGCGGATTGCCGCAGAGCGAACGCTCAGCTCCAGGCGGCTGATGGTTGAATCCTCGGCCTGCCATTTGGCGAGCACGTGCTCGCTGTAATGCGCCTGGATCCAGGTCCGCAGGAAACGCGTCGGCACCGACAGCCGCACCGTGCCATTGTCCGCGGTGTCGAGCTCCATGCGGCCGAACCAGCTGGTGAAAACGTCCTCGCCAAGTTGATTACGGAGCTGGTCCTTGACCCGCTGCCAGCGCTCTCGGTCCGTGCTCGTCATGTTGGCCTGCTTTTTTTCTTCGAAGGTCAGAGTTCAACCGAGCAACTCAGGCGAGGCAGGCCCCACCATGCCGGCACTGGCAAACGCAACTGACATAGCGAAAGGGGTGGCGCGGTGCGGATCGGTCGATCGCAGCCGCCGATCGGTGGAAGGGCGGGTTCAGCCGCTGGGCTTGGTGTTGCCGGGCTGAAACGTGAAGGCAAAAGGCCCACAGACTCTGGGCCGACAGACCCTGGGCCAACACGCCCTGGGCAAAGACGCGCCCGCCGCTATTGCCAATAGCTGGATCGTTGTCATCATCCCCCTCCATCGCTCCCAGTTCGATGGTTGTCACTGACTCGCGCCGGAAGTTTTGCGCGACCGTCAGAAGTTGCCCGCGTGCCTCACCTGCTTCGCAGCCCTCATAAGCAGGTTTTCTCGTTGAGAATTCTCGCCTATGGTGACGTCAGAGTCGCACGCAGTTGAACAAAGCTCTCCCGCACCCATTTTTCGATGAGTTTGAAGTCAACCCGTTTGTGATAACCTTCGAAACCGAAGGGAAGAAAAACGTAGCACGCGGTTTGCGGCTCGCAATAGGAAAAACCGCGCCAACATTGGACTTCTGACCAAAGCGCGGCCAGGCGAGGTTGCCGATGACTCCCACAAGACATTGACTCAACGGGCTGATTACACTTCGATGACAGCCGAAAACAGCCTAGAAATGCCCGTGACCAAACAACGGACCAAATAAAACCCGACTCGACGGAATCGGGGATAACTCCAACCCCCGAAATTCATCTTGTGGATAAGCCTTTCATTGCACAAGAATTCTCGTTTTCGAAATTTTGGGGTAACCCTCGCCGCAAGTGCGCGGAACAAATAAAAAGTGACGCGGCGGCGGCGCGCAAAAAAGCGAACATGGCTTCCGCGGCCATTTTCACCGGCTTAAGTGACGATTCTGCAACAGTTTAGTGGCGATCCACGGCAATTTGCGCATGGTCGCCGCACGCAATGTCTGCGCACGGCCGGGCGACGAGCGCCGGCCCCGACAACTTCGGATCGTTATTTGCCGAGCTTGGCAATGCGGTGGGCGAGCCGCGAGACTTTTCGGCGGGCGGCATTGCGATGCACGATGCCCTTGCGCGCGGCGCGAACGAGAGCCGGCTCGGCCTCAGCCATGGCGGCGACGGCTGCGGTGCGGTCGCCGGCCGTGATCGCCTCCTCGACTTTGCGCACCGCGCTGCGCATGCGGGTGCGCCGCGACTTATTGATCACGGTGCGGCGGGCGATTTGACGGGCGGCCTTCTTGGCAGATTTTGTATTAGCCATGGCGTATCGGACGTGAACCTGTTCAGTCGGTGTGTCTTGAGGAAGCGCAGGCCAATCGCCTGACGCCTTGGGTCGCGCTTATAGGGGGATGGGGGGGCGGCGTCAACGCAGGGCTATTCCCGTTGCTATGCCACGCGCTTGGCGCGCACCGCCTCGTAGCCGGCAATGACGGCGGCGCGGTCGGCCGCCGGGAAGGCCGCAAGCGGCGGCGCCATGCGCGCCCATTGCGGCTCGTCATGAATATGGGCGACCAGCGCCTTGATGCCGGACACCAGCGCCTTGCCGTCGAACAGCTTGCGGATCGCGACCGCTTCGTTGAGCGCCGTGGTGTCGCCCGAGCGATAGGCGCGGGCGCACAGATCGGCGTTGAGATTGGCGGTCGCTGAGATGCAGCCGGCGAACGGGCCGGATCGGGCGTCCGGCAGCGCCGCCTCGGTCGAAGGGAAGACCTTGAAGCGCGGCCAGACGCTGGCCGCCTCGCGGGCGTAAGCCATATCGCCGGACGAATCCTTCAAGCCGACGATACGCTCGCCGTGGCGGTCGAGCAGGCGCCGGATCAACGCGACATGCCAGTGCAGGCCCGACTGGGCCGGGAAATGATAGAGATAGATCGGGATCGGACGCGCCGCGGTCGCAGCGACGATCGCGTCGATATAGGCGACCAGGCCGTCGTCGGGCACGCCCTTGTAATAGAATGGCGGCAGCACCAGCGCGCCGGCAAAGCCGAGTTCGGCGGCATGCCTGGTCAGCGCGATGGCGTCGGCCAGCGCGGCGGCGCCGGTGCCGACCATCATCCGGTCGAGCGGCAGGTCGCTTGCTGCGTAAGCGCTCATGACGCGCTTGCGCTGATCCAGCGAGAACGAGGTGGCTTCGCCGGTGGTGCCCAAAACGTTGAGCCCGTCGCAGCCGTTGCCCAGCAGGAAGCGGGCCAGTGCGGTCGAGCGCGCGCTATCGGGCGCGCCGTTGTCGTCGATCGCGGTGGTGATGGCGGCGATCACGCCGCCGAGCGCTTTTGTCGTCGTCGTCATGATGACCCAGTACCGTTCCTTGTTGGCCGCCGCGGTCGCTGACGGCGGAGCATCGGCTAGGCTTAGTGTACCACGATCGTGGTGCGGGCCATGCCTTCGCGCTCGACCAGCTCGAACAAGATGGCGGCATGGTCCGGATCGAGCCGCACGCAGCCGTGCGAGGCCGGCCCGCCGAGCCGCGCGATCTCGTAGGTGCCGTGAATGGCGTAGCCGCCATGGAAGAAAATCGAATACGGCATCGGCGAATTGTAATAGAGCCGCGAGAACCAACGCCGCGCCATCATTTGCGGGTGATAGGTGCCGGGCGGTGTGATGTAGCCGTGCCGGGCGGTCGACACCCGCCAGTTATAGCGCGGCATGCCGTCGACGCTGACCTCCATGGTCTGGCTCGAGCGGTCGATATTGACGACGACGGCGGCCTCGGCGCGTTCGCCGCAAAGCCCGCAAGCCAAAAACCATACGGCGACTGCAGTCGCGTAAAGCAAGCGGCGCATTGCAAACCCCCAGCATAGTCCTCGTCGACAGTGCGGGTGACATTGTAGCGCCGTCGGAACTTGCAAAAAAGCGGGCCCGACACCGACGGTTAATCATCTGCCATGCGCCAGCAGCCGTGAAACTGCCGGGGCTTTTCCGCTAGACTATCGGCAATGTCCTTCGATCTGTTCAGCATCGGCCATTCGAATATTCCTGCCGAGCGCTTCGTGGCATTGCTGCGCGAAGCGGGCGTGGACGCCATCGCCGACGTCCGTTCGACGCCGTTCTCGCGCCGCTTTCCGTGGTTCTCGGGGAAGAATTTGGTTGCGACGCTGGCGCAACACGGCATGACCTATCTGGCGCATGGCGACGCTCTCGGCGGGCGGCCACGCCATGCCGCGCTCTATCGCGACGGCGTCGCGGACTATGAGGCGATGGCGCGGCAGCCGGACTTTCAAATCGGGCTCGGCCGCTTGCTCGCCGATGCAGCGCGCTCGCGCATTTGTTTGATGTGCGCGGAACGCGAGCCGCTCGATTGTCACCGTTGCCTCTTGGTCGCGCGCTCGCTCGCCGAACGCGGGCTCACCATCGGGCACATCCTGCACGACGGCACGGTCGAGCCGCATACGGCGACGGAGCAGAGGCTGTTAGCGCTGACCGGCACAAGCGATGACTTGTTCGTAACTGGACAGGGCGAACGACTCGCGGCAGCGTATCGCCGCCGCGCCCGTGCGGCGGCGTACCGGGCGACGGCGGGGGCGAAGTCCGTCGCGGAGATGAAATAATGCTCGCCCCGGTGCGCGCGCTCGCCGTGCTGCTCTTTCTCGGCGCCGGTTCGGCGCTGGCACAAGACGCCGGCACGCAGAACCGAGCGGCCAGTACCGTCGATACGACGCCGCCGGGCACGCTCGAGAAGGTGACGCTGCCGCCGCTCGCCAATCCCGATGCCCCGAACATCCCGGCGAAGGAATTGTTCGCCCGCAAGCTGACGCCGCTCGCCGGTCCGGCGCGCGCCATCGGCGGCTACGCCAAGGGCTGTATGGCCGGCGGCGAGGAACTGCCGATCACGGGCCCGACCTGGCAGGTGATGCGGCTGTCGCGCAATCGCAATTGGGGCAACCCGGAGCTGATCGATTTCATCAAGCGGTTTGGCGAGAACGCCAAGAAGGCCGGATGGAACGGGCTTTTGATCGGCGATATGGCGCAGCCCCGCGGTGGTCCGATGCTGAGCGGCCATGCCAGCCACCAGATCGGGCTCGATGCCGATATCTGGTTCAGCCCGATGCCCGACCACGTGCTCAGCCGCGAGGAGCGGGAGATGACAGGCGCCGTCAACATGGTGGCGCCGAGCGGCCTCGACGTCGACCACAGCGTCTGGACGCCGGTCCACACCGCGCTGGTGAAGGCCGCCGCCGAGGATCCCGCGATCGCGCGCATTTTTGTCAACGCGGCGATCAAGAAGGCAATGTGCAGCGAGGCCGGTTCGGATCGCGCTTGGCTTGCTAAAGTGCGGCCGTGGTGGGGGCATGCCGAGCACTTCCACATTCGGCTCGACTGCCCGCCCGACAGCCCGCAATGCGAATCGCAGCCGCCGGTGCCGGCCGGCGACGGTTGCGGCCATGCGCTCGATTACTGGTTCACCGCTGGCGTGCTGCATCCGAAGCCGCCGGAAAAGCCGCCCGGACCGCGGACCGGACCGATGCTCGCCGCGTTACCGGCGGCCTGCAAGCAGGTCGTGAAAGCGCCTTAGATCCGATTGCCTCGCGCTAAAGGCCGGCGGTGTGGAACACCGCGCGCTGTATGGCGGCGGCGATCAGCGTCAGCGCGCAGGCGCACACCACGACCACGACCGCGTAGCCGTAAGATTTCTGCGCCGGCGATTTCATCAGCCGCGGCAGGCCGAGCGCCAGCACATAGGCGCCATAGAGGCTCAAGAGGATCAGGAAGCGCAAGCCCGGCAGCAGCAGAAAAATACCGGCGAGCCACACCGGCGTATAGGAATAGACCGCGAGCTTGAACGCGCTGTCGAAATCCTTCCTCCCGCCGAACGGCGGCGCCAACAGGTCGATGACCAGCGCCAGCACGAACACGATGGCGACGGCCATCGCATAGCCGAAGATCGCGCCAAAGAAACCGTCGAACAGCGACGCGCGCACCAGACCGGTTCCGGGAACCATCACGCCGATGACGCTTGCGCCGATGAAGCCGCACACGGCGGGAACGAGCGCCAGCACGGCAACGTAGCGGCTCAACAGATAGGCCGGATCGCCCGATTCCCGCTCGATCGCCAGCCATTCGGCCGCCGGATCGAGCAGCATCGCCTTGGCGCGCCGAGCCGCTTTCATGCCGATGCGCCTTTGGCATCGGCGCGGATCAAGGCGGCGCCTTTTTCGGCGATCATCATGGTCGGCGCGTTGGTATTGCCCGACGTGATCGTCGGCATCACCGAGGCATCGACGACGCGCAGCCGCTCGATGCCGGCGACGCGCAGACGGTCGTCGACCACGGTCATGGGATCGCTTGCTAGCCCCATCTTGGCGGTGCCGATGGGATGGAAGATGGTGGTGCCGATGTCGCCCGCGGCCTTGATCAAAGCCTGTTCGTCGTCATCGTGCAGCTGCGGCCCCGGCAGATATTCGTCGGGATGAAAATTCTTCAGCGCCGGCTGCGCCACGATGCGGCGCGTCAATCGGATCGCGTTGGCGGCGATGCGGCGGTCCTCGTCGGTGGCGAGATAATTCGGTTTTATGCGCGGTGCATCGACTGGGTTGCGCGAGCGCAGCCGTACGAAACCGCGGCTGGTCGGCCGCACATTGCACACGCTCGCGGTGAAGGCCGGGAAGGTGTGCAACGGCTCGCCGAAGCGGTCGAGCGACAGCGGCTGGACGTGATACTGCAGATTGGCGCGCTCCTGATCGCGGTCGGAGCGGGTGAATAGCCCGAGCTGCGATGGCGCCATGGTCAGCGGGCCGCGCCGCAACAGCGCAAATTCGACGAGCATGCGCGCCATGCCGAATCGCGCGTGATAGCGCTCGTTGAGCGTGGTGATGCCGTCGACTTTGTAGATCATGCGTAGCTGCAAATGATCCTGCAGATTGGCGCCGACGCCCGGCCGGTCGAGCACGACGGGAATGCCGAGCTCCTGCAATTGCTGCGCCGGCCCGACGCCGGACAGCATCATGATCTGCGGCGTGCCGATCGAGCCGGCGGCGAGGATGACCTCACCGCGGCAGCTCGCCGCGCGCGCTTGTCCGCCTTGGGTCCAGCGCACGCCGGCGGCACGCCGGCCGTCGAACACGATGCCTTCGACCAGGCAGCCGGTTTCGAGCCGCAAATTGGCGCGCTTGAGCGCCGGCTTGAGGAAGGCGCTCGACGCCGACCAGCGCCGGCCGCGCTTCTGGTTGACGTGGAAGGCGCAGATGCCCTCGTTGTCGCCGCGGTTGAAGTCGGGAATGGATTTGATGCCAGCCTGTTCGGCGGCGGTGCGGAAGGCATCGAGCAGGTCCCAGCGCACCCGCGGCGCCGCCACGTGCCACTCGCCGCCGACCGCGTGCGCTTCGCTTTCGCCGAGGAAATGATCTTCGTGGCGCTTGAAATACGGCAGCACGTCGTCCCAGCCCCAGCCGCCCAAGCCGAGCTGGCGCCAGTGATCGTAGTCGGCGGCCTGGCCGCGCATATAGATCATGGCGTTGATCGAGGATGAGCCGCCGATCACCTTGCCGCGCGGATAATTGAGGCTGCGGCCGTTGAGCCCTTCCTCGGGCTCGGTCTTGAAACACCAGTCGGAGCGCGGATTGCCGATGGCGAACAGATAGCCCACCGGAATGTGAAACCAGATCCAGTTGTCGCGGCCGCCGGCTTCGAGAATCAGCACGCGCTTGCCGGCGTCGGCGGAGAGCCGATTGGCCAGAATGCAGCCGGCCGAGCCGGCGCCGACGATGATGTAGTCGTATTCGCCTTCGATCGGCTCTGCCGCGCTCATAGGCCCTCCTGCGCGGAAAAGGATAGCACGGCCGTCCGGGCGGCAAGGAGCCGTGGCGCTGCGACCCCGGCGTCGCTTGTCCGCGCCCCGCCGACCGCCTATTGTTCCGGCGCGACCGACGGTGCGCTGAGCGCGCGCCGTAAATGCCCGGAACGACGGTTCCCCGAGGCGGTCGTATCGCTCTCACGGGTCATGTGTTTGATCCGGCGCGCACAGTTGGCGCGCCGATAGCTGTTGGAGAACCGTCGTGCTCAGCAGAAAAACCATCTTGGCGGCCTTTGCCGCGACAATCGTTATTGCCGCGGCGCCACATGCGGCACAGGCCCAGGACAAATCCATCACCGTCTTTGCCGCCGCGTCGATGAAGAACGCGCTCGACGACGTCGATGCCGCCTTCACCAAGCAAACCGGGATAAAAGTCGTCGCCAGCTATGACGCCAGCTCGGCGCTGATGAAGCAGATCGAGGGCGGCGCGCCGGCCGACGTGTTCGTTTCTGCCGACCTGAAATGGATGGACTACGGCTCGCAGAAGAAACTCACCAAGGACGACACCAGGGTGAATTTGCTCGGCAACACGCTGGTGCTGATCGCGCCCAAGGATTCCAAGATCGATCATGTGACGATCGCGCCGGGTTTCGATCTGGCAAAACTTGCCGGTGACGGCCGGATTGCAACCGGCGATGTGAAGGCGGTGCCGGTCGGGATTTATGCCCAGGCCGCGTTGGCAAAGCTCGGCGTCTGGTCGGCCGTCGAGCCGAAAATGGCCATGACCGCGAATGTTCGCGCCGCTTTGGTGCTGGTCGCCCGCGGCGAGGCGCCGCTCGGCATCGTTTATTCGACCGACGCTAAGGTCGAGCCGGGCGTTAAAGTCGTCGGCGTATTCCCCGACGATTCCCACGACCCGATCATCTACCCGGTTGCGGCGACGGTGGGCGCCAAGCCCGAGGCGACGCGGTATCTGGCGTTCCTGCGCTCGCAGGGGGCGAAGACCATATTCGAGTCCTACGGCTTCGCCGTCCTGATGAAGCCGACGTCGTGAGCAGCGCTCCTCAGGCACGCCGTGCTCGACCTCACGCCCGCTGAATGGACGGCCGTCGCGCTGTCACTGCGCATTGCGGTGGTTGCGACCGCATGCGCGCTGCCGTTCGGCATCGCCATCGGCTGGCTGCTCGCCCGTGCTAATTTCTGGGGCAAGAGCGTGCTCGACGGCGTCGTCTTCCTGCCGCTGGTGATGCCGCCGGTCGTCACCGGTTATCTCCTGCTCATCTGGTTCGGCCGCAAGGCGCCGATCGGTGCCTTTTTGGATAGTCATTTCGGCATTGTCTTTTCGTTCCGCTGGACCGGCGCGGCGCTGGCCTGTGGCATCATGGGCTTTCCCTTGATGGTGCGGCCGATCCGGCTGGCGCTGGAGGCGATCGATCGCAAGCTCGAAGATGCCGCGGCGACGCTCGGCGCCAATCGGCCCTGGGTGTTCCTCACCGTGACGCTGCCGCTGGCGTTGCCGGGCGTCATCGCCGGCGTGGTGCTGTGTTTTGCCCGCGCGCTCGGCGAGTTTGGGGCGACGATCACCTTCGTGTCGAATATCCCCGGCGAAACGCAGACGATATCGTCACTGATCTACACTTTGACTCAAGTGCCTGGCGGCGACGCGGCTGCCGGCCGGCTGGTCTTGATCGCGATCGTATTGGCGTTTGCGGCGCTGCTCGCCTCGGAATGGCTGGCGCGGCGTGCCAGCGTCCGCTTCCACGGGGAGTGATTGATCGTGCTCGCCGTCGACGTGGAGAAACAACTTGGCGCGCTGAAACTTGCCGTGCGCTTCGATGCGGCGCGCGGCGTGACGGCTTTGTTCGGGCCTTCGGGCGCCGGCAAGACGTCGGTCGTCAATATGATCGCTGGCCTGCTGATGCCGGATCGCGGCGCGATCGCCATCGACGGCACGGTGCTGTTCGACGCCGCGCGCGGCATCGACGTGCCGCCGCATCGACGCCGCATCGGCTATGTGTTCCAGGAGGGCCGGCTGTTCCCGCATCTCAGCGTGCGGCAAAATCTCGACTATGGCCGGCGCATGAGCGGCCGGCCGCGCCAGGCTGCCGAATTCGAACGCATCGTCGCGCTGCTCGATATCGGTCCTTTGCTCGAGCGCCGGCCGCGCATGCTGTCGGGCGGCGAGCGCCAGCGCGTCGCCGTTGGGCGCGCCCTGTTGATGGGTCCGCGGCTGTTGTTGCTCGACGAGCCGCTAGCCTCGCTCGACGCCGGGCACAAGCGCGAAATTCTGCCCTATCTGGTGCGGCTGCGCGACGACGCCGGAATCCCGATGGTCTATGTCAGCCACACGGTGGCCGAGGTGCGCCGCATCGCCACCACCGTGGTGCGGCTCGATACCGGGCGTGTGGTGGCGGCAGGCGGGCTCGATCTGCTCAAGGACGCCGACGTGGATGGGTTGGACTGAATCCGGCTTCGCGTTCGGCGAAGCTGGCCTCGCATTTTCACGCGCTGTTTTCCGAAGCCGCAACGGACTATGGTTCGCGGCTGAATGACCCTTGCTCCATCTCTGCCGGTTAAGCACGCAACGGCGTTGGGCGTGTTGTGCGGCGCCGGCTCGGCCTTGTTTTGGTCCTTCGGCTTCGTTGCCGCGCGCCACGGCGTCCTCGTCGGATTGTCGCCGTTGGTTCTGTCGCTGCATCGGTTCGTCTGGTCGGGCCTCATATTCCTCCCCTTCATGGCGGCCAGCGGCTTGCGCGATCTCGGTGGCGTCGGCTGGCGGCACGGCATTCTGCTGACAGCCTTCGGCGGCCTGCCGCTCGCGCTATGGAGCTATTTTGGCTACGTGTTCGTGCCGCTCGGCCACGGCGTCATCATCCAGCCGTCCTGCGCCGCTGTCGGCGGGCTGTTCCTGGCGCGCATCGTCCTCAAGGAGGCTTTGCCTTGGCGCCGCGTTGCCGGCGCGCTGACCATCGTGCTCGGGCTTTGCGTCATCGGCGTCGAAGCGCTGCACACCATGGGCGCGCAAGGCATCACTGGCGACCTGTTGTTCGTGGCCGCGGGCATCTCGTTTGCGATCTTCGGCATGCTGTTGCGGCGCTTCCGGATTGCGCCATTGCGGGCGTCCGCCGTCACCAGCATCTTGTCGCTCGCCGGCTTGCCGCTGCTGCTGCTGTGCTTCGACAACATGGTGGCCGCCGGATTTTGGGAAAATTTCATGCAGGCCGTCGTGCAGGGCTTTTTTGCCGGCGCCGGCGGCACCTATTTGTTCACCCGCGCCGTGGAGCTGCTCGGCGTCAGCCGCGCGGCGCTCTATCCGTCGCTGGTGCCGGTGTTTGCGCTGGTGGTCGGCGCCGTCACGGTGGGCGAATTGCCGAGCGTCTGGCAGCTCGTCGGGCTCGCCATCGTCATCGCCGGCTTCCGGCTGACGCAGAGGAATTAATTTTCCGGCCCGGCATATTTGCCGGCGGTGTGCGGAAACATCGACTTGACGATCTTGAACCGCGAAATGTCGACGGTGGCGTCCATGTGCAAAAAGATCGCCGCGTCGCGGAAGATCTTCTCGACGCCGAAATCGAGCATGACGCCGTTGCCGCCGTGCAATTCGAGCGCATGCTGCGCGACTTTGAGGATTTCCTCCGAGGCGAACACTTTTGCCATGTTGCACAGGGTGTCGGCATCCGGCGCATTGTCGTCGACGGCTTTTGATGCGCGCGCCAGCAGCGCGCGCACCGCCTCAATGCGTGTCGCCATGTCGGCAAGCCGCAGCGCCACCGCCTGATGCTTGATCAGGATGCGGCCGCCCTGCACGTAGTTCTGCGTGTAATCGGCGGCAAGCTCGAAGGCGCGCACGCCGACGCCGAGATTCTTTGCCGCCTGGATGATCTTGCCGGGGCGGAAATAGACCGCGGCCTTGCCGAGCGCGTCACCCTCGACCAGGAGATGATCCGCCGGCACCCGCATGTCCTCGAACACCAATTCGCCGTTGTTCATGAAGCGGCAGCCGACGGTCTCGTTGCAGCGCGCTATCGTCAGCCCCGGCGTGCCGCGCGGCACCAGAAAGCTCGACGTGCCCTGCATCATGCCGACTTGCGGATTGGTGTTGGCGTAGACCACGAACAGGCCGGCGTCGTAGCCATTGGAAATGAATTGCTTGCGGCCGTTGATCACCCATTCGCCGTTCTGTTTCACCGCGCGCGTCTGCATCGCGGCTTCCCGCACGTTGTAGGGCAGCCAGCGGTCGGAGGCGCCGCGCGGTTCGGTCAGGCAATGGGCGAGCAAAAATTGCGGCTCGGCCATCAGCCGCTTGAACCATTTCTCCTGCAAGTGCCGCGGCGCCAGATTGCGCAGCAGCACCGACACCTTCCAGTTCTGCACCAGCTTGTCGGCGAGGCCTGAATCGCCGCGCGCGATCTCCTCGGCGATCAGCGCAAAAGTCTGCACCTCGCTCGCCCGGTCGAGCTCGATGCCGCCGAATTCTTCGGGCACGCCGAGCGTGCGGATGCCGACCTTCTCGGCGCCTTGCAGGATTTCCGGCGGCAATCGGTCCTCCGGTGTCATCGACCATTCGCGCTGCCAATTGCCGCGGATAAAGGGAATGATGACGTCGTCGACGAAATCGCGGCAGCTCTGCCGCATCAAAATCTGTTCTTCGGAGAGTTCGGTGGACATTTTATGCATATACGCTAGACCTTAGTTTAATCTTCGGCGATTTGAGGCGTCAATGAGTGTCACCCAAAAGCCGCTCGGCGAGATCACTTGGAACGATATCCTTAAGCTTTGTGCAGACCAAGAGACGGAAGGTCCAGAGCTGGAATTTAAGCGCGATTTGCCTGCGAAGGCAGGGCGTCGCGATCCCTGGCTTGATAACTGCCAATCGATCGGAGAGTACGCTCGTAATGAAATAGCCAAGGAAGTTGTTGCTTTTGCGAATACGTATGGTGGAACAGTTCTGGTCGGGATTGAGGAGACCAAGGATAAGCCTAATCGCGCTAGCCGGCCCGCGCCTCTTCCGCAGGCGCACGAACTCGCACGCAGACTACGGCAGGCAATTTATGATGTTATTGATCCGCCGCTTCCGGTACTTGAGGCAACCGGTGTCGAAGCTGACAGTGGAAAGAATGGGGTCATAGTTATTCGGGTTTCTGTATCCCGAAGACGGCCGCATCGACTGACGCCGAACAAAGAGATCTATACAAGAAGAGCTGACGAATCAGCAGTGATGGACATGCGGCAAGTTCAAGAGCTGACAATTCATGCACTTGCTGAAGCGCGTCGGATTGAGGACGACATCGAAAAAAGCCGCGCTACGTTTCGAGAAGCAGCACAGGAATGGATGGGGTCGGAACAGGTAACTGAGTCGACCAATCATACCGTAACGCTCATGTCGGCACCTAAACCAGGCTGTGCGTTTAAGCTTTTTGCGGTACCTACGGCTCCAATCGATTTGGGGCGCGTTGCGGGAAGATCAGACATATATCCAATCTTTGGGGCGATCAAAGTTGCAGTTCAAGGACAATCTTACGATGCGGAATGGCCGTTCTCGCCAACAGACTGGCGACCAACTCTGAGAGCCATTTTCGCCGAATCGTCGTTTAGTGAATATAAGCATCGTTATGTACTTCGTACGGACGGAAGCTGTGAGCTGAGTCTGTTTCAAAGGCGTAGCAATGACCAAAAGGGCTTCTTCGTTGAATGGCTTGTGGCAGCTGTAGCAGGCATGCTGTTTTGGATAGAACGCATCAGACGTGCTGGCGGCGTCTTCGGTCTCGAATATGCTTTAGCAGTAGAATTCAATATCATTAAGGTCCCAGCAGTCCTCTGCGTTTACGGTGCAAGACAGTTCTCCGGTTTTCGCAACGTGCAATTGCCTTCTGGCGAGATATCTTTCCCGCTTATTAGCGTCGGCGGTGAGGAGGAGTTCGAGACGCTGCTCGAGCGATTCGACGAGGATATTTGGAACTATGCCGGTAAGCATTTTCCTGGGTCGGCGCCCACATTTGACGTCAAACAGTTGCGAGCGCAGATACGATAAGTCTGCCGCTATCACGCCGCCTTGCGGCTGGCCAAAAACTCGCCCATGCGGTCGAGCGCCTTGAGAATGTTTTCCGTCGAATTGGCGTAGGACACGCGCATATAGCCTTCGCCGAGCACGCCGAAATCCGGGCCGCCGATCAGCGCCACGCCGGCGTCTTCAAGAAGCGCATTGGCGAGCGGTTTTGCCTTCCAGCCGGTGCGTTTGATGTTCGGAAAAGCGTAGAACGCGCCCTTCGGCGTGGCGCAGGACGTGCCGGGAAGCTTGTTGAGGCCGGCGACGACGATTTTGCGGCGACGATCGAACTCGGCGACCATCTTTGCCGCTTCGTCCTGCGGGCCGGTCAGCGCCGCAAGCCCGGCATATTGCGCCGAGGCATTGACGCAGGAATGCAGATTGACCGCGAGCTTGCGCGCATAGTCGTAAAGTTTTCCCGGCCAGATCGCATAGCCGAGCCGCCAACCGGTCATCGCATAGGTTTTCGACCAGCCGTTGAGCAGGATCAGCCGGTCGCGGATCGACGGATATGACAACAGGCACACATGGGTCTCGCCGTCGTAGACCATGTGGTCGTAGATCTCGTCCGACATGATGGCGACGTCGGGATAGCGCTCGAGCCCGGTAATAAGCTTGTCGACCTCTGTCTTGGGCGTCACGCCGCCGGTCGGATTGGCCGGCGAGTTGAGGATGAGAAGCCGCGTCTGCGGCGTGACCAGGCCGAGCGTCTCTTCCGCGGAGAAGGCGAAATTGTTCTCTTCGCGGATCGGCACCGGTATCGGCCGCGCGCCGGTATATTCGATCATCGAGCGATAGATCGGAAAGCCGGGATCGGGATAAAGAATATCCACGCCCGGCTCGCCGAACATCAGGATCGACATGAACATGGTCGGCTTGCCGCCCGGCATGATCATCACGCTGTCGGGCGAGACGCTGACCTTGAAACGCTTGTGCAGGTCGGCGGCCACCGCTTCGCGCAACGGTGCGATGCCGACCGCGGGCGTGTAGCCGTGATGGCCATCGCGCAACGCCTTGATCGCTGCCTCGACGATGAAATCCGGGGTGCGGAAATCGGGCTGGCCGATGCCGAGATTGATGATGTCGCGGCCCTGCGACATCAGCTGCATGGCCCGCGCCAGCACGGCGAAGGCATTCTCCTCGCCGATCCGGTCGAAGGCTGCGATGGTCTTCAGCATAGCGTTTCCCCGCGCGTCTAATTAACGGGGCCAGTTCAACAAAATCGGCCGTCAAATGCAAACGCGACGGTGCCGGCGCAAAGCAAGAGCCCCGGACAAAGGTCCGGGGCTCTGCACATTTCAGCTTACGCCAAAAGCGACCGAGCTCAGTTTACGCCAAAGGGAACCGGGCGGACCACGTTGTCATCCGCGCCGGACTCCCGCGAATAGACGCTGCCCGTACGGGTCGCGCCGTTCGGATAGGTGCCGACATCGGTGGTGGGCGCGGGCGCGCCTGCGGCCGAGTTCTGCAGCCCCTGATACGAAGCCTGATGATGCTTCGCGGCAAAAGCCGGCGTGGCGAGCAACGCAACGCCCAGCGCGGACAGAATCAGCTTGGTGCTGAGGGATTTCATTTTTGAGTCTCCGATTACGGTCACCCTTGGGCGTCTACGTACTCCGGATTTCGCGCTGCACAAGTCTCGTACAGTCACCGGCATGTCACGATATTGTTAGCTGTATTCAGCTAGTTAACGGGAATATTACGGCCACGTCGAGCCTGTTTATATTGCAATGCAATAAACACAAAAACGAGGCGAGAAAAATCCTGAGTCGGGACAAAGGATTACGCGCAAACTTGTCTTGCTTGCCTTTATCCGCGCCGCGCAACGCTCGCCATGGCGTAAAATCGGTATATCTACCGAAGGGAAATTCCTGGAGTTGCGAAAATCGCCATGCAGGCATTTGAGTGCCCTGGGGAATAAATCGCGGAGGCGATGATGGCGAAAAATGGCAAGCCGCACGAACAACAATCGCGCCGTCTGCGCTCGCAATTGTGGTTCGACAACCCGGACAATCCGGGCATGACTGCGCTCTATCTCGAGCGCTATCTCAATTACGGCCTCACCCGCGCCGAATTGACGTCCGGCAAGCCGATCATCGGCATCGCGCAAACCGGCTCCGATCTCAGCCCGTGCAATCGTCACCATCTCCAGCTTGCCGAACGCGTGCGCGAAGGCATTCGCACCGCCGGTGGTCTGGCGATGGAATTTCCGGTGCATCCGATTCAGGAAACCGGCAAGCGGCCGACCGCGGCGCTCGACCGCAATCTCGCTTATCTCGGCCTGGTCGAAGTGCTGTACGGCTATCCGCTCGACGGCGTGGTGCTGATGACCGGCTGCGACAAGACGACACCGGCTTGTCTGATGGCGGCGGCAACGGTCAATACGCCGGCGATCGTGCTGTCCGGCGGTCCGATGCTCGACGGCTATCACAACGGCAAGCTCGCCGGTTCCGGCACCGTGCTGTGGCAAGCGCGCCAGGACGTTGCCGCCGGCCGCATCGACTACAACGAGTTCATCGACATCGCCGCCTCGTCGGCGCCGTCGATCGGCCACTGCAACACCATGGGCACCGCGTCGACCATGAACGCCATGGCGGAAGCGCTCGGCATGTCGCTGCCCGGCTGCGCTGCGATCCCGGCGCCGTACCGGGAGCGCGCCCGCATTGCCTATGAGACCGGCGTGCGCGCGGTGGAAATCGTGCGCGAGGATCTCAAACCGTCCGACATTCTCACCCGCGCCGCGTTCGAGAACGCCATCGTCGCCTGCTCGGCGATCGGCGGCTCGACCAATGCGCCGATCCATCTCAATGCCATCGCCCGCCACGTCGGTGTCAGGCTCGCCATCGAGGACTGGGAAAAGGTCGGCTACGACGTGCCGCTCTTGGTCAACATGCAGCCGGCCGGCGAATATCTCGGCGAGGATTATTTCCGCGCTGGCGGCCTGCCGGCGGTGATGCATGAATTGCTGCAGGCCGGGCGGCTGCATGGCGATGCGCTCACCGTCAACGGCAAGACCTTCGCCGACAACGTCGCCAAGGCAAAATCCAGCAATGCCGACGTCATCCGGCCTTACGACAAGCCGCTCAAGCCGCATGCGGGCTTCAAAGTGCTGCACGGCAATCTGTTCGATTCCGCGATCATGAAGACGAGCGTGATCTCGGACGAATTTCGCCAGCGTTACCTGAGCAATGCCAAAGATCCGAATGCGTTCGAAGGCCGCGCCATCGTGTTCGACGGTCCGGAGGATTATCACCACCGCATCGACGATCCGGCGCTCAAGATCGACGAGCACAGCATCCTGTTCATGCGCGGCACTGGCCCCATCGGCTATCCGGGCTCGGCCGAGGTGGTGAACATGCAGCCGCCCGCGGCGCTGATCAAAAAGGGTATTACGGCGCTGGCCTGCATCGGCGACGGCCGGCAATCCGGCACGTCGGGCTCGCCGTCGATCCTCAACGCTTCGCCGGAGGCGGCGGCCGGCGGCGGGCTGGCGCTGCTCCAGACCGGCGACAAGGTGCGCATCGATCTCAACACGGGCACCGCGGATATTTTGATCTCGGACGCGGAACTGACGACGCGGCGCACGGCGCTGCAGAAAAACGGCGGCTATCACTATCCGCCGAGCCAGACGCCATGGCAGGAAATCCAGCGCGCCATGGTCGATCAGCTCGCAGACGGCATGGTGCTGGAGCCGGCGGTGAAGTATCAACGCGTGGCCCAGAAATTTATACCTCGGGACAATCACTAGTCCGCTACCTAGGGAGGGCGGGGCATGAGCAGGCTTTACGGTCCGAATCATCGTGCGCTGCAGGATCGGTTCGACATGCGCCGGCTGGCCGACAATGTCGAAAAGCGCGTGCTCGTCACCGAGATCACGGCGGAGCACAAGGCGTTCATCGAGAGCCGCGACATGTTCTGGCTCGCGACCATCGACCACCAGGGCCGGCCGACGGTCTCCTACAAAGGCGGCGAACCGGGTTTTGTGCGCGTGCTCGACGGCAAGACGCTGGCGTTCCCCTGCTACGACGGCAACGGCATGTTCTATTCGATGGGCAATCTTGTCGGTAACGACAAGGTCGGCCTGTTGTTTCTCAATTTCGAGCGGCCGCACCGCATTCGCGTGCAGGGTATCGCGAGCGTGGACGACAACGATCCGCTGCTGGCCGACTATGCCGAAGCGCAACTGGTCGTGCGTGTCGCGGTCACGGAAATCTTCCGCAACTGTCCGCGCTACGTCCACCGCTACCGCAAGGTCGGAGAATCCGAATATGTGCCGCGTCAGGGATCGCCTGCGCCGCTGGCGGCGTGGAAACGCGTCGATGACGTGCAAGCCTCGCTGTCGAAACGCGATCAGGACCGCGTCGCGCGCGAAGGCGGCCTGATCACGCGCGCGGAATATGAGAAATATCTTGTGCATGTCGCCGACAGCGACAAAGGCTGATCGACCGATTTGGCAAATGCGCTTTTTTCAGCCGCGCCGCCATGGCAGGCTTGGCTGGCTGCAACATCACGGAGATTCCTATGCCGGGCTCTCGTCCATCCACCGCCGACAAGCGCAAGACTTTTCGCGAGCTGCATGAGGCCGGCTGTTTCGTCATTCCCAATCCATGGAATGTCGGCAGCGCGCGCTATCTGCAAGGCCTGGGCTTCAAGGCCTTGGCGACCACCAGCGCCGGCCACGCCCACGCGCAGGGTTTTGCCGACGGCGCCCAGGGCCGCGATGACGTGCTCGAGCACTATCGCGAACTGGCGGCGGCGACCGACGTCCCGCTCAACGCCGATTTCGAGAACGGCTTTGCCGACGATCCAGCCGGCGTGGCCGACAGCGTGACGCGCTGCATCGCCACCGGCGTCGCCGGGCTGTCGATCGAGGACTCGCCGAACAATTCCGCCACGCCGCTCTACGACTTCGACCTCTCCGTGGCGCGCGTCAAAGCCGCGCGCGCGGCGGTCGATCGCGCCGGCGGCGAGGTGGTGTTCACCGCGCGTGCGGAAAATTTCATTCGCGGCGTGCCCGATCTCGACGACGCTATCCGCCGGCTCAAAGCCTACGCCGCGGTCGGCGCCGATTGCCTCTATGCGCCGGGCATCAAGACCCGCGAGCAGATCGAGGCGGTGGTCAAAGCGGTGGCGCCGAAGCCGGTGAACTTCCTCAACAGCGGCGCGTTCGGCTTCACAGTCGACGATCTTGCGGCTATGGGCGTGCGCCGCATCAGCGTCGGTGGCTCGCTCGCCCGCGTCGCCATGCACGCCTTCATCCGCGTCGCCACCGAAATTGCCAAGGACGGCAAGTTCGACGGCTTTGCCGGGCTCATTTCCAATCCCGAGCTGAACAAGTTTTTCAGCGAGGATCGCAAGAAGCTTTCGTCATGACCGCTTCGGAACCGCATCCGCGAACCGGCCAGCCCGTCGGGTTGCCGGTCGACGACCCGACGCCTGCACCGCGGCCCAGCCCGGTGACCTTGAAGGGCCGCTACGGCTGCCTCGAAAAGCTCACCCCTGCGCACACCAATGACTTGTGGGCGGCGTTCGCCGGGCACGACGAAGTCTGGACTTATATTGGGGCCGATGGGCCGTTCGCGACAGCCGCTGAATTTGTTCCATGCGTCGAGAGACGCGCGGCGGCGGATGATCCCTATGCCTACGCGATCATCGACGCGGCGGATCGTGCGGTCGGCTACGTGACCCTGCTGCGAATCGTGCCGGAGATGCGGGTCATCGAGGTCGGTCACGTGCTTTATTCGCCGGCCTTGCAGCGCACGCCGCTGGGTACCGAAACCCAATACCTGTTGGCGCGTTACGTCTTCGAGACGCTCGGCTACCGGCGCTACGAATGGAAATGCGATGCCCTCAACGCCCCATCGCGGCGCGCCGCGTTGCGTTACGGCTTTGTCTACGAAGGAACGTTCCGCCAAAACATGATTGCCAAGGGCCGCAACCGCGATAACGCCTGGTTCTCCATGCTCGACAGCGAGTGGCCGGTGCGCAAGCGCAACTTCGAGCGCTGGCTCGCGCCGGAGAATTTCGACAACGAAGGCCGGCAGAAAATTAGTCTCGCGGCGTTGAACGGCCAGAAGGCGTGAGGCCAACATGAGCAACAGACTGCAAGGCAAAGTCGCGCTGGTGACCGCTTCCGGTCAGGGCATTGGCCGCGCCATTGCCGAAACTTTTATCGCTGAAGGTGCGGCTGTCATCGCGACCGATGTTGTCGACGACAAGCTCCAGGGTCTGAAAGCCAAGAAGAGCATCAAGCTCGACGTCCGTTCGCAAGACAACATCGACGCGCTTGCCGCAGACGTTGCGCGCGAATTCGGCGGGCTCGACATTTTGGTCAACTGCGCCGGCTATGTGCACCAGGGCACGATCTTCGATTGCTCGGACAAGGACTGGGATTTTTCGTTCGATCTCAACGTCAAGTCCATGCATCGCATGATCAAGGCGTTCCTGCCGGCGATGCTGGAGAAGAAAAAATCCGGCTCGATCGTCAATATCTCGTCGGCGGTGTCGTCGATCCGCGGCGTGCCCAACCGCTATGCCTATGGGGCGACCAAGGCGGCGGTGATCGGGCTGACCAAGGCGGTGGCCGCCGATTTCATCCGGCAGGGCATCCGCTGCAACGCCATCTGTCCCGGCACCATCGAATCGCCGTCGCTCGACGAGCGCATCGCGGCGCTGTCGAAGCAGACGGGAAAATCTTCGGACGTGGTGCGCCAGGCCTTCGTCGACCGCCAGCCGATGGGCCGGCTCGGCACTGCCAGGGAGGTCGCCTTGCTCGCCCTCTTTCTTGCCAGCGACGAGGCGAGCTACATTACCGGCCAGACCCATCTCGTCGACGGCGGGATGGCGCTTTAGGGTAACGGGGCGGCCGGTAATCCATGCACATTCTCATCACCGGTGCCGCCGGAATGATCGGGCGCAAGCTCGTGGCGCGCCTGGTCGCTGCCGGCGCGCTCAACGGCAAGCCGATCGACAAGCTCACGCTGATCGACGTCAGCGCGCCGCAAAAGCCGCAAGGCTTTGCCGGCAGCGTCGTAACCAGCGCCGGCGATATTGCCGATGCGGCGGCGGCGCACAGGGCGGTTGCCGGCCGGCCCGACGTGATCTTTCATCTCGCCGCGGTGGTGTCCGGCGAAGCGGAACTCGATTTCGAGAAAGGCGTCCACGTCAATCTCGACGGCTCGCGCGCGCTCATTGAGGCGATCCGCGCCACGGGCGAGGGCTATCGCCCGCGCCTGGTCTTCACCTCGTCGATCGCGGTGTTCGGCACGCCGTTTCCGGAAACCATCGCCGACGACTTTCACCTGACGCCGCTGACCTCCTACGGCACGCAAAAGGCCATCGTCGAACTGCTGCTCGCCGATTACACCCGCCGCGGATTTTTGGATGCCATCGGCATCCGGTTGCCGACCATCGTGGTGCGGCCGGGCCGACCGAACAAGGCGGCATCGGGCTTCTTCTCTTCGATCATCCGCGAGCCGCTTAACGGCGAGGAAGCCGTTTTGCCGGTCGAGGACAGCGTGTTGCACTGGCATGCGAGTCCGCGCGCCGCGGTCGGATTTCTCATTCACGCCGCCGGCGTCGACCGCGAAAAACTCGGCCCCCGCGTCAACCTCACCATGCCCGGCGTGTGTTGCACCGTGGCCGAGCAGATCGCCGCACTGCGCCGCATCGCCGGCGACAAGGTGGCGGCCCGCATCCGCCGCGAGCCCGACCCGCTGGTGGCGCGGATCGTCGCCGGCTGGCCGAGCCGGTTCGATCCCCGCCGCGCGCTGGCGCTGGGCTTTCAGGCGGAGGCCTCGTTCGACGAGATCATCCGCGTTCATATCGCGGACGAATTGGGCGGCAAGATCGCGTCTTGACGCCCGCGCACAAAACCCTTCCCACGGCTTGGAGGGAGGGCTTATTGGTGCGGTCATGCGGTTCCCCTCGACGCTCATCCCAGCCACGCTGGCCCGCCGCTACAAGCGGTTCCTCGCCGACGTGGTGCTCGAAAACGGCGACATGCTCACCGTCCATGTTGCCAATCCGGGCGCCATGACCGGCCTCGACCGGCCGTTTTCGCGCGTCTGGCTGTCCAATTCGGAAAATCCCATGCGCAAGCTTCCCTTCAACTGGGAGCTTGTCGAAGCCGATTTCGGCAACGGTGTTGAGCTCGTCGGCGTCAATACCAGCCATCCCAACGTGCTGGTCGCCGAGGTCATCGAGACCGGACTGATCCCGCAACTGCGCGACTACGCGTCGGTCCGGCGCGAAGTGAAATATGGCGCAAATTCGCGGTTCGATTTCCTGCTCGAAGACCCCAGCCGGCCGCCGTGCTACCTGGAAGTCAAGAACGTCCATCTCATGCGCAAGCCGGGCCTGGCCGAATTTCCCGATAGCGTGACCGCGCGCGGCGCCAAGCATCTCGATGAGCTCGCGGCGGCGGTGCGGGGCGGCGCGCGCGCCGTGCTGCTCTTTGTCATCCAGATTCCATCGGCCGAACGTTTCACTGTCGCCCGCGACATCGATCCGGCCTATGCGGCGGCGTTCGACCGCGCCCGCGCGGCCGGTGTCGAGACCCTGGCATGGCGCTGCGCGATCACGGTCGACGGCATCGAAATTGCCGAGCCGGTTCCGGTCGTGACCGGCTAGCGGCGGCTTCCGGGTTGCTTGCGTTGGCCGCGCGTATGCTTACATTGCGGGCAAATAGCCACGGGCATTTCCTCTCCAAACGCCATGACCTATGTCGACGCGGCTTGCGCGCCGCTCCGCAAAACCGGCCAGATCAAGATCCACGGCGCCGACGCGTTCGAAGGCATGCGCAAAGCGGGCCGGCTGGCGGCCGAATGCCTCGACATGCTGGTGCCGGAGATCAAGCCCGGCGTTTCGACCGAGCGCATCGACCGGCTGGTCTACGAGTTCGGCCTGGATCACGGCGCCATGCCGGCGACGCTGATGTATCGCGGCTACCGCAAGGCGACCTGCACCTCGGTCAATCACGTGGTCTGCCACGGTATCCCTGCCGAAAAGCCGTTGCGCGAAGGCGACATCGTCAATGTCGACGTGACCTTGATCCTCGACCATTGGCACGGCGATTCCAGCCGCATGTATGCGGTCGGCGAAATTCCCCGCCGCGCCGAGCGGCTGATCGAAGTCACCTATGAGGGCATGATGCGCGGCATCGCCGCCATCAAGCCCGGCGCCACCACCGGCGATATTGGCCACGCCATCCAGACCTATGTCGAAGCCCAGCACATGAGCGTGGTGCGCGATTTCTGCGGCCACGGCCTGGGCCGGCTGTTCCACGACGAGCCGAACATCGTCCATGTCGGCCGGCCGGGCGAGGGTATTGTGCTCAAGCCGGGCATGTTTTTCACCGTCGAGCCGATGATCAATCTCGGCCGCGCCCACGTGAAGGTGTTGTCCGACGGCTGGACCGCGGTGACCCGCGACCGTTCGCTGTCGGCGCAATTCGAGCACAGCGTCGGCGTCACCGAGACTGGCGTCGAGATTTTCACGCTGTCGCCGCACGGCCTCGACAAGCCGCCGTATCCGGCCTGACAGCGGCACGGCCGCCGCAAGGCGATTGCAAAAATTCCTAATCCGGTCATCCTTGGCGGGTCGGCCGCTGCGACTGCGGACGCAGCGGGGGTGAAAGTTGCGTCCAAAATCCCATGCTGGAAAAGAAGCGCGACAGCAAAGCCGGCCTCGCCGAGGCCACGCCGCACTATCACGGCCATCGTGAACGGCTGCGTCAGCGCTTTCGCGAGGCCGGCACAGACGCTTTGTCCGATTATGAGCTGTTGGAATTGTTGTTGTTCCGCGCTCTGCCGCGGCGCGACGTCAAGCCGTTGGCCAAATCGCTATTGGAGAAATTCGGCTCGTTCGCTGAAGTCATTGCCGCGCCGCAGGCACGGCTGCGCGAGGTGAAGGGCCTCGGCGATGCCGGCATCACCGAGCTCAAGGTCGTGCAGGCGGCGGCGAGCCGGCTCCTTCGCGGCGCGGTGCAAAAGCGGCCGGTGCTGTCGTCCTGGTCGAGCGTATTGGACTATTGCCGCACCGCGCAGGCCTTCGCCGACCGCGAGCAGTTCCGCGTGCTGTTTCTCGACAAGCGCAACCAGCTCATTGCCGACGAAGTGCAGCAGACCGGCACCGTCGATCACGCGCCGGTCTATCCGCGCGAGGTGGTCAAGCGCGCGCTGGAACTGTCGGCCACCGCCATCGTGCTGGTGCATAATCACCCCTCAGGCGATCCGACGCCGTCGCACGCCGACGTGCAGATGACGCAGCAGATCATCGCGGTGGCGTCGCCGCTCGGCATTGCCGTGCACGATCACATCATCGTCGGCAAGGAGGGACACGCGAGCTTGAAAGGATTAAAATTGATCTGAACAGGCCGGCATCGGCCTGACCAATCCAGGGCAGAGCGTCAATGTGAACCCGCCGGCTCAACCTTGCGAACTAAGTTCAACTCAATGTCGGTCTTGAGCATAGTGGTTCTTGCGTTATGAAATGGACGTCGAACAGACTCAGGCGCGATGCCAGCGCGCATCGCGGCGACTACACCGGCGGCTTCCCAGTAATTATCGACAATCATCAATTGTCCCGGCGCCCATGGAAGAATCGTAAGGTCGTTTCGCATGAGGTTCTTATTTTCTCGGACGGCTATCACCGGAATTCCCTGCGCGAGCGCTGCCAGGGTTGGAATGCCAATGCATTTATCCGGAATCACCAAACACGACACATTTGTAACGTCGACCAATCCGCTTTGCCCAAGCTGCGGCCGAATCACAATTCGTGGACTGCGTTGAAGACCCTTAAGTGTGCATTGCAAGAACGTGTATGAGACTGCTTCCGCTGCCATTCTAGCGTCGACAATTCCCGGATCGGCGTGTGCGATTTCTCGCCCCTCGAACATTGGCGAATGAGCTGTCGGTACATCGAGCAATGTTGACAGCATGTGCGTTAGCATTGCCTCAACGCCACCCCAAGGATTTACCATCGCGCCCGATGAATCAAAATATTTTTGGTGATATCCCGGAGGCACGTCGATAACTGAGGAAATCGCGATCGCATCGTATTCCTGACGCAATCGCCGAAATTCGGCTAAATGCGCTTCAAAATTCGACACCTCACCGGTTGCTCGCCCTGACGGCGAATACGCGACTTTCAATCGAAAACCGGGATCAACTGCCAGCACGTGCGGGCACTCCAGCCCATAAGTAGCCCTTGCTGCATTGATTGAATTGATTGCGGCGTTGGTGAACGTCGAGTCCTCGTGCTCGTCAATGACAGCAAGAATGCGGTTACTGCGAACTTGTTGAAGACCAATCGAACCAAGCAATAGGCGCGACAGGATACTTCCTTCAACGTACAATGAGTTGGAAGGAAGCTCATTGATGTCGGAAGCGTTCACGACATTGGGATGCGTAATTACTCTGTCGCAGACTGAAGCAAGCAATTTGGCGACAGGGCCTGCGTCGCCGGCGTGCCCGCCGATCTCAGAGCCAATCCCGGTGGGAACTACCAGCACGGCATTGAATGACGATGTGTCCTCAAATTTCCGGCGGATAAGTCGCAATGGTTCGATTGAAGAACGATCCACGTAGGCTTCGGCGCTATGTAGTATGAGGGCCTCAGCCCTCATACCGGATGACGTCGATTCCGTAATAACAAATCGCAGCAAAAGCTCATCCCCGGCTAAAGCGCCGTCTAATGTCTCGGTAATATAACTAAAATAATCTTCGCCCGCCGGCGCGCCCGCAAACGAAAACTCGCGTTCGCTTACCCACATGTGGTCCCCACCCCTTAGGCCAGCGTAGAGTGCCTAATCGATAAGCTTTTTTCTATGTCCGGGTCAGGAAAGACTCGCGACAATCCTTGGCACCGAACCAATCTTGCGTGAATTGACGCGCGGATACGGGGTCAAATGATTTGCAGGAAAATACGTTGACGTACGCTGCCTTTAGAAGATCGAGTGTGTGAATAACGATCGAACTCGTCAGAATGAAACACACCGCTGAAGTACCCTTTGTATGCGGGAGCTTTTGCTGATCTTCCAAGGGGATACCAATATCATCCCAGAAATGAACTTCGCACTTTTCCATGTCAATCAAGTCGCACAGCTCAGTGAAAAATCGGTCAATACTGGAACGATTGAAGCGGCTGACGTCGCATGAATGAAGATCGAGCACAAGCTCATATCCATACGCGTTAGCCACTGTATCTGGTGTTTTTGTTGAAATTGTCACTTTTCTAGTCTGTCTGGGTCAATTCTGCCCTATCGCTCCCAGTGGATCATATCTAACATCTGATTTCTAGGGGAATTTCGGTGCTTGAAGACTCACAAACGCTGCCGGAGTTAAGAGTAGTCCACCTCGACATTCATCAACAAAAACGCCCCAACGTAGCGTCCTTGCTCACCGAGCCAACGTCGCGTAACGTTCATCTCAGCAACAACCGCCTCGGTATGACCAAGATGTCTCCAACAACAAACATCGTACGTAGGTAAACGCACCTTACTAGACGGCGAGAACGAACTTGAGCAAAACGCACGAACATCTTATTATCAGAGCTCTTATCAATCGGCCTCTAATCGAACTCAACGAAACTGTGGCCTGGACCACCGCGTTAGTCGGTAAATTGGGGTTGACGTTTCTTCACAACCCAGTTGGCGCTTATTGTCACGATGAGGGAAACAGGGGGGTTACCGTCGTCGCCATATTAAATGCCTCTCATCTTGCGCTTCACATTTGGGATGAAGTAACGCCGGCATTGCTGCAGCTCGACATTTATTCTTGCAAGAAACTGGACTTGTCTATTGTCCTGGCGGAGTTGAATTTGCTTTCCGCAATAAAAATTGAACGCAAGCTTTTTGATCGCTCAATTACCATTCGCGAATTGGCCTCGAAGCTCTAAGAGCATTTGAGAGTATTGTTCAGAACTAGTTCGGCTTCGCTGCATAAAATCGAGTAAGTCACGCGGTCGAAATTCACAGGACCGCAGATGTGCGGCCTCTATACACTCAAGCATACGAGGTTCATTTTGGGCCGGCATACCGACAAGATCGCAACGTATATCTCGAAGCGAGTTCTTCCGCTGCTTGGAAAATGAATCCCAGAAGTCGATCGTTGTTGACTCTTCAATTCTATCAGAAGACCAAGCGTCAAACATTCCCTCGGCAACAGTGTCTCCGAATTCCTGCCATATCGCCTTCTCAGGTTTGAAAGGATCATATTCCTGTTGATGAATGAACCAATTTGAGACAAATCCAACCCTTTGCTTTGGATGCGCAAAAATAAAAAGCCAATCTTCATTGTAAAGTCGAGGGAAGTACCCACAAGTTTGCTTTAAATCGATGATCAGACAATTTCCAGCAATGAAAGGTTCGTATTCACGATAAAGACGCCAACGAATATGCTCGATCACAGACAAATCTGGAAAGTGGTCTATTAGCACCCCGAGCAATGCCAAGCCCGTGGATACTATGAGCGCATTCTTCAGCAACTCCGAATTTATGTTCGATATATCGTCGTCCAAAAGAATTAATTTGTCGAATCCATGAAGCGCTCCATACATTAAGCCGATATTTCGTTTGGCGGGAAGATCCCAAACGCGGCGCTGCGACGAATTACCGGCGGTTATGGCACGCAGTAATTCTGCATTTTTGTTTCGCCGTAGCTTGGCCAAGCAATCCCGCCGCATTTGTTCTAAGGTAACGACTTGGACGGTCGGATCGCACATTAGTCTATGTCTATATACGTTTTCATCGTCACGGTCAGACACCAAAACAACTTTGCGGCAGCCTATGGTCGCAATTGTGCTTAGGAGTGCTCGCGTCAATTCAGGGCGTCTCGTTGTGGGAATCAAAATAAAGACGCGATCCAAGGACTGCTGATCTATCTTAGCGTCACCTAGACTACGGCTTTCCAGAATTCCGTCTACGCATCCAAGGCCGGGGGAAAGCGAATGTGGTACGAGAAACGCGGCCATTCGGTTTTTAACTGTCTTGATTAGGTCGTGCCAATTAAAAGGTCTGTTTTCTTCACGTTTGGCGTATTTATGTTTAGGCCTATCTTCTGAGCCTCAATAAATACGGCAAAAGCGGCGCCCTTCGGTACATGTTTCGCGACAAGACGAGCATTCCGCACTACAGCGGGAGAAACGTCGCGTTGTCCACCAGCCGCCGAAAATGCTTTAACTGCTGCCGTCACGCCTACAGTGTGACATCCACCAATAAGGATTACGTGATGTTTCGGACTGAATGGATTTGGTGCTCGTTCGAAATATCCATAGTCTCTTTCGGTCTCTGAACAGAATAGCTTTCGCTTTGATATGCGGTCGTAAATGATAATCTCCTTGGGGTTTTCGGGGTCGGCGCATTTCAAATAGGGGCTGTAGTAAGCGATACGTGTCTTTTGCTCGTCGAGCAGGCGGCGCGTCATCTCATTATAGTCCGGTCCACCTATCAGTATGATGTGTTTGCTTAGATCAACTTGTATTCGGTCGAGATCCCCCGACGATAGAATTTGAATGTCGATGTTCGGATAAATGCGAAAAAGCGTTCCAATTACTTCCACATATGCATCGGCATCGCCGTATTTCATCAAATAAATAAACTCTCGTGGCTCCACCCACTGTCGTTCCTCTGGATCATCAAGCTCAGAACACAACAATACCACTTGATCTTTGTCGCGAAAGCCCCAAACCTTTTTCAGATGTCTGTATTGCCAATGCCTAGCCAGTCGAGTGAAACCAAACCAAATACTAACCAACGAGACCGCAACAGCATACACCCTGAATCCGGTCCCGAGGTAATCCAGGTAAGTATTCAATTGGAACATTGACGGCTATCTCTTTTTGAAGAACCGCGAAACTTTCAAAGAACCTTTCCAGTCTTCAAGGGGTCTATGGCAATTTTGTCCAATGACGACCGTTCGAGCCGGAACGTCTTTGGTTACTATCGCGCCGGCTGCCACATAAGAAGATGATTTAAGTCTCACCGGTCCAATGATTAGCGCTTGGAATCCGACAAAGCAGTTATCCTCAATTACAGCCGCTCGCTCTTCTGCGGCTTCATCATCCCACGGCAAATGGGGTCTATCTTGTTTGTGAACGATCTTTCCGAAAAACCGGCAGTTATCCCCAATCCTCACGCTATCCCCGACGAACCCACCTATGATGCAGTCATTACCAATGATGGCTGCATTGCAAACGTGTGCGGAATAAATAAAAAGACATCTCTCTCCAACACGCACATCTGGGTCCAATTTCGTAAAATCGTCGAGAATTGTATTTTCACCAACGTCACATCCTTCACTTACGATTGCATATTCACCTACATAGGAACACCGTCTTAGGTAAGTTCTACGTGCGCTTTTTGATATTCCTCCAGTAAGTAAAGGTCGATATTTCTTTCCGATGATGGCGGTTCTCGCCACCTTTGCCGTAGCGTCAATAATAATTTGTGGCTTCGCCATTTACTTGGCCGAAATCGAACGTTGGACATAATCGGACAAATGATCTCCGATAAGGTCAAAGTTTTTTTGTGATTCCGGTTTTGTCCCCTCTTCATCACCAGGTACAGCAAACCCATGATCCATGTTCAGTATTTGAATTAGGTTAGCATGAGGAACGTTCTTGACGAACTCCACCGAAGTCTCCACCGGAACCATTGAATCCCGCGCCCCATGTATTATCGAAATGGGTTGACTGATCTTTTTTGCTTCGCTTGTTAAGTTGATTGCACCTATTTCGTAAACTAACCGAGCGCCTATTTGGAACTCGTCATCGAGCAATAAGAACCCCTTTTCATCGACTTTCTTAAGCGCTTTATCACTGAAAGAAGCCTGAGCCCATTCTGTTCTTGGCTCTAAGAATGTTCGTACATAGTCAAGAACGGGTGCCACAAAAAATAATTGTCGTATTACACTTCCAAGTCGTCGCGCAGAAATGATTGCGGGACCGGCACCAAAACTTGTTCCGACCACTGTGAGCGGAACGTCTTTGAGGTCATAGCGCGCCCGTAAGAAATTAATTGACGAAACAGTGTCAAGGGTTTGACCGATCGGAGAAAAATCGATTTGACGGCCACCGCTCTTGCCGTGCGCTCTAAAATCGATCAGGAGAGAACTTACCCCGATTGACGACAGTCGCGCAGCCAGCCGTTTATGGAAATTTAGATGCTCATTACGGTTCACAGTTATGCCGTGTAGAAATAAGCAAATCGCTTTTGGCGCGCGAACGGCTAAAAGAGTGCCGCGAATAGTAACGCCATCGAGCGAATTGAACTTAACGTCCTCAGCCACAATGACATCCGTGCTGTTTGGGATAGCAGTAAGAAAATACTTTAGCACACCGGAGGGCTGTCGCGAACAATGCGAATCCTATATCGCGACCCGTCAGAAATGCGGAGCAAGATACGACCCGTAAGCGACTCTAATTCTCGCTACGATGCTGGAAAAGCACGCATTAGCAATGCGATAGACCTCACGTTTTGGTCTGCACGGCCTCCCCGTCGGGCGACCTGCTCGGCATCGCTGTGCACGACCACATCATCGTCGGCAAGGAGGGACACGCGAGCTTGAAGGGATTAAAGTTGATCTGAACAGGCCGGCAGCGGCCTGTTGGTAAACCTAACAACAAAACAGCCTGTAACGGGAGGAAACACCATGAAGCGCTGGGCAATCATCGCAGCCTCGTTGTTTATTTGCAGTGTCGGTCTGTTGGCCGTGCCGCCGTCGCGCGACGCGGCCGCGCAAGTTGAGGCCGGTTGGATCGCGTTGTTCGACGGCAAGAACCTCGACAATTGGAGCCCGATCGGTACCGCCAACTGGAAGCTGGAAGACGGCGCGCTCGTCGCCGATAACGGCAACGGCTTCATGGTGTCGAAGAATGATTATAAGGATTTCCAGCTCAGGGTCGAATTCTGGATCGAGGACAAGACCAATAGCGGCGTTTTCATCCGCTGCACCGATCCCAACAGCGTAAGCGGAAAGACCTCGTATGAGGTCAATATCTGGGACACGAGGCCTGAGCCGAAATACGGCACCGGCGCGATTGTCGACGTGGCCGCGGTCGATCCCATGCCGAAAGCCGGCGGCAGGTGGAACGTCTATGAGATCACGGCGAAGGGCGACACGTTCACCGTGATCCTCAACGGGCAAAAGACCGTCGACGGCGCCAAGTCCGACAAGTTTGCCTCAGGCCGCATCGCGCTGCAGCACGGCAAGGGCGTGACCGACGAGAGCGGCGTCGTCAAATTCCGCAAGGTTGAGATCAAGCCGCTTTGATCAGAAATATGCCAAGGAGCGGCGCGCTCAGCGAACTCCCTCTCCCCGGAGGGGAGAGGGTCGAGGTGAGGGGGTTCGGGCGTGCGAGAAAAACCTCGGCGTCCGAGCCCCCTCATCCTGTCCTTCTCCCCCATAGCGCGTCGAAGACGCGCGTGAACGCGCTTGTGGGAGAAGGGACGCAGCGTCGCCGCTTGCGGGCGACGATCAGGCCGCGCCGCTGTGTGGCGGCGCTGCCGGCGGCTCGCCATGACCGGCGCCGTTGCCGTTCTTTGACGGCCGGGTCTCTTTCGCCTTGTCGGCGTCGAAAGCCTCCTCAGGGGCGCTGCGCCGCCGCAGCGAGCGTTCGGCCGCCATTTCGCTTTGCAGCCGGGCATAATCGGAGCGGGTTGCCTCCAAGGCGCCTTCGGCGACGGCGCGCTCGGCGCGTTCGCGCTCGATCGCCGAATTGAGCTGCTCGATGCGCTTTTCCGCCTTGGCGTGGTTGGCCGCGGCTTCGGCCTTGAGCAGCTCGACGCGATCGGTCAGCGACTTGATCTTGTCCTGGGCGTGGGTCAGCGAGCTATCGCGCGCCTTGACGGTTTCCGACAGCACATTGCAGCGATCGGTGAGCGACAGCCGCGTTTGTTCGAGTTTCTTGTTCTGCCGGTCATGGGCGTCGTTAGCGGCGGTGAGTTGCTCGGCCTTCTTTTCCGCGCCGCTGCGGCCAAGCACCGCCTCAACCAATTTGGCTTCTGTGGCCCTGATCTCCTCGGTGCGCGCCACCAGGCTTTGGCGCATTTCGGCGAGCAGCTTTTCCGCCGCCGTGGACCGCGAGCGCATGGCGTCGAGCTTCAGGGTCAGCGCATAGACTTCCGATTGCCGCCGCTCATTGGCTTCATCCAAGGCGGCGGACAGCTTTTTGCGCTCGTCCTCGACCGCAGCCAGGTTGCCTTCCATCTGCTGCAGGCGGGCGCGAGCCTCGGACAGGGCATTTTCGATCTCGGCGAGGCGGCGCGAGGTCCGCGACGACTGGGTCAGGGTCTGATCGAGCGCCGACTGCAGCGAGTCTTTTTCATTCTCCAACAGCGCCAGCCGTTCGCGTGCGAGGTTTGCCGCCGCCTCCGATTCAATGATCCGCTTATCCGCGGTATCGGCGCGTTCCTGCAATAGCCGCTTTTCGTCGCTCAGCGTCCGGCCATTGTTGGCCTCTTCGCCCAATTGCTTTTCGAAATTGGCCAAGGCGACGCGCATCGTCGCGATTTCGCCGGTCAGCTTGCCCTTGTCGCTGTCCAATTCCTGCGCCGACTGTTGCGCCGCCGTCAATTCGCGGCTCAGGCGGTGATTGTCACCTTCGAGCTCGGACGACTTCTTCTCCAACCCCTCGAATTCGGCGCGCAGCGTCTCGTGGCTCGAGCGCAGCTCGGTCAGCGCGCCGCGCAAGCTCGCATTGTCGAATTTTGCCTGTTCCAGCGTGCTGAGCAGATTGTGCAGCGGATCGACCAGCTTGCCAAAAGTTTCCTTCAGTTCGTCGAGCGCGCCGAACTGCAGCCCGGTGTCGATCAGCAAGTGTCGCAGCGCTTGGTTGTCGCCGCCGATGCGTTCGCCGATATTGGCGAAAGTCGACTTGCCGTTGTCGTCAGGACGATTTGAGTTTTGCGGCCTGCCGGTCAGCGCCACCAAGGTCTCAGGTGTCGAAGAGACGCCGGCGCGCGCAAGAAAGTCGGAGACTTTACGCATCGAACCACCCCAATACTTACAAAACACTATTAAACATAGCGGTAATCGCATGCCGCCACAACCGAAACGGCGTCCAGCGGCGCGACGGTTGCGCGCGGTCAGCAATGAGGGGCCGGACAGGCTGCGCTTATTTTCTGTCGTGTGACAGTTTCAAGTAAATGAACAACAACAACGAGATAGCCGGCGTTGGAACTTCCAAAGAGACGGCCGGCGGCTACGCGCGACCAACGGCCTTGCTGAGAATTGCCGCCGCGTTGACTGGTGCGTTGACCGCGGACCAGGCGATGTAGCGGTCCGGGCGAACCAGAATGAGGCTGGCCTCATAGGCTCGGCGGCCATCGCGATAGCTGTCGCGAACGATCTTCAGCGGAACGTTCAGCGCTTTGGCCGCGTCGGTGAAAGCCAGGATCGTCCGGTCATCGGCGTCGAATGCGAGCAAAGTGAAATCCGGGCCGAGTTCCTCGAACACGTTGCGGCCGGAGCTGAGAAGCTGCGGCGGCAGGTGGTGGCCGGCGCGCGCCGTAAAGGTGTGCGAGCCATGGGCGCTGCTCACGCCGCTGGGCGGCCCGAACACGATCGGCGACCCCTCGTAATTCGGCTCATAGGTCAAGACCCGCGGCGCTGCGGCGTTGGCGTGTTCCTTCCAGGCGCTTTCGAATTCGGCGCGATCGCGCTCGGGGCTATAGCGGCCGAGAAATTCCTTGTCGCGTTGGATGCCCGCTTCGATGAAATCTTCGGCCGTCTCCTTGAAGATCGGGCGTCGTTCGTCGGTATAGGTCCGCAGCAACGCGTCGCTGCCCCAGCCTTTGAGCTTTGCGGCGATCTTCCAGCCGAGATTGACCACGTCGTCGAGGCCGTTGTTGAGGCCGTAAGCGCCGTAAGGCGGATGCGAGTGGGCGGCATCGCCGGCAATGAAGACACGGCCGACTTGATATTTTTCGGCAACCGCGATCCGCAGATCCCAGAAGCCGACATAGTCGAAGTCGCAGGCGAAGCTGAAGCCGGCGGCTTTTTGCAAGAGGCCGTGGAAATCGTAATTGTCTCGGGTGGTGTTGGCCGGCACCGGGGAGTGGAAGAACCAGCTCTCGCCGACATCGACCCGGCCGAAGAACTGCCAATAGCCGCCCAAGTCGGGATGTATGACGCGATAGGTGGAGCGCGGCGGAAAGCGTTTGAGCTTTTCGTGCAGCTCGCGCGACCGGAACAGCGCCAGCACCATCAGCTCGTTGAAATCGGCGCCGCCGCGTTCGATGCCGATCTGCTGGCGCACGGTGGAGTGGCCGCCGTCACAGCCGACGACGTAGTCCGCCTCCAGGACCTCGCGCTCGGCGCCGCCGTCTTTGGCGATGGTCACGCGCACGCCACTCGCATCCTGCTCGATGGTCTCCGCGATCCAGCCGAAATGGGCTTCGACGCTGGCAAGCTGCGCCATTCGCTTACGCAAGACAGATTCGCCTTGGTACTGCGGCAGGCGTTCGTTGTTCTGGAAGTAATAGGAATTGACGATTTCGCGTAGCGGCGGCGCGTACCAATATTCGTTGTTGAGATCGCAGTAAGCGACGATGCCGCTCATCGGAAATTCAGGCGGCAAGAGGCGCGCGGCGCGCAGTTCTTCGGCGACGCCCCAGAAATAAAAATGCTCCACCGAGCGCTGGGTCAGGTTCTGCCCCTTGGGGATGCGCTGCGGCTCGCGGCGGCGCTCGACCAGGGCGCAGTCGATGCCGCGCTGCCCCAGCTCGACCGCAAGCGCGACGCCCACGGGTCCTCCGCCGACAATGACGACCTGATGCCGTTTGCTCATTTGCTGATTTGATGCGCCGATCTGAGGATGTTCGAAGTTTTGTCCGTTACTGCCGCACCAGCAATATCGGATCGGCGCTTTCCGGCAGACGCTGCCAAGTATTGGCGTCGTTTTCCTCGAAACGCCAAGTCTGCCCGCGCGCCGATTGCAGGACCAGTTCGCCGTTGTCCATATGCCAGGACGTCGGAGCGAAACGGGTGATCAGCACATCGCAGCCGGGCTTGAGTTTTAGCGCCAGATTATCCGAGCCGGCCGCAGCGGCGATATTGGCGAGCGTGAGCGTGCAGATCGGCTTGCCGGTGCTGCGCGCGATTCCCCAATCGCCGATCATGTCGTCGGCGGAGCGGACCGGCGCCGCCGCCGCGGACTGCATGACATAGCGGCCTTCTTCCGGCGTAAAACCGTCGTACATGCCGCTCTCGACCTCGGTCAGCTCGATCACCGGCTCGCCTTGGGCATTGAGCAGCCGCAAGCTGCCGTAATTGTCGACCGCCCAGGCGGTGATGTCCTTGGTCGAGGGAAAAACACCGGGGCAGCTCTTGTCGACGTCGATTTTATTACCGCCGGGCGCGGCGTCGGCGCGGAAATTGAGGCGACAGGTCTTGTCGTGGTCGGCGTTGGAAAGCTCCCAGGCGCCGACCACCGCGGCAACCGGGTCATTCGAAGATTGCGGATTTTGCGGCGGCTGGGCCGGCTGCTGCGTTGGCTGCTGAGTATCTTGCGCCAGCGCGGCGCCGCCAAAGAGGCTCGCCGCGACGGCCACGACAACGATACGACTCATGTCGAAACTGCTCACGCTCACGTTCGCAGGCTAGCACGCACATCCGGTGCCGTCATGCCGGGGCCAGGCATGGCACTGATGCAAATTACTGCCTAGCTCTTCCAGGAGCGCCAAGGCGTCTCCGCCACCGGCGTCAGCGGCGGCTTGCCCGCGGCCCAGGCGGCAATGTTGTCGACGACGAGCTGATCCATCTTCTCGCGGGTATAGACCGACGCCGAGCCGAGATGCGGGAACAGCACCACGTTCTCCATCGCGATCAATTCCTGCGGCACCTCGGGTTCCTTGGCGAAGACGTCGAGGCCCGCCGCCATGATGCGTTTGTCCTGAAGCGCCTTGATCAGCGCAGGTTCGTCGACCACCGAGCCGCGCGCCATGTTGATCAAAATGCCTTCGGGGCCGAGCGCCTCGAGCACTTCGGCATTGATCAGGTTCTGTGTCCCTGGCCCGCCGGGCACGATGACCATGAGAATATCCACCGCGCGCGCCATCTCGATCAGGCTCGGGCAATGCAGATAGTTGACGTCGCGCCGCGGCTTGCGCGTGTGATAGACCACCGGCACGCCGAAGGCGGCGAGCCGCCGCGCGATCGCCTGGCCGATGGCGCCCATGCCCACCATGCCGACGGTGCGGTTGCGCAAGGTCGCCTTGGTGAGCGGATAGTTGCGCTCGAGCCATTTGCCGGCGCGCAAATACCGTTCCGCTTGAGGAAATTCGCGCACCGTACAAAGCAACAGTCCGAGCGCGGTATCGGCAACCTCTTCGGTCAAGACGCCAGGCGTATTGGTCAGCACCACGTTGTGCGCGACGGCCCATTTGACGTCCATGTGATCGTAGCCGACGCCGAAGCTTGAGACGAGTTGGAGGTTTGGGAAGCGCGCCATCAGGTCGCCGGAAATTTTGCATGCCGTGTCGCTGCAAGCGATGGCGCGCACGTGGGAATGTGCGGCGATAAAGGCGTTTTGCTCCTTGGCTTCAGCAACCTTATGGACCGTGCAGATCGCGTCCAGACCCTTCACGACGACCGGCTTGGGCGGGCCGATCAGCATTACCTCGGGCTTTTCGGTGGTCATACCTTATCCCCTCATCACACGAGCATGGTCACCGGCATTTCGACAAAACCTTTGAACGCGGCCAGCAGCTCGGCGCCGACGGCGCCGTCGAGCACGCGGTGGTCGCAAGACAGCGTGACGGCGAGCATGCTGGCGAAGGCAACGCCGCCGTCCGGCTTCTCGACAGCCCGCCGGCGCGCGGCGCCGACCGCAAGGATGGTCGCGTGCGGTGGGTTGATGATGGCCGAGAACTCGCGCACGCCATACATGCCGAGATTGGAGATCGCCGCCGAGCCACCCTGGTAATCGGAAGGCTTGAGCTTCTTGTCGCGGGCACGGGCGGAGAGATCCTTCATCTCGGCCGAAATGGCGCTGACCGATTTGGTCTCGGCGCTGCGGATGATCGGCGTGATCAGGCCGCCGTCGAGCGCGACCGCGACGCCGATGTCGGCATGCTTGAAGCGCAGGATGCGGTCGCCGGCCCATGCCGCGTTAGCGGCCGGCACGCGACGCAGCGCCAGCGCCAGCGCGCGGATGATGAAATCGTTGAGCGACAGCTTGAATGCCGCGCCGCCGTCCTTGTCCTTGGGCGCGCCGTCATTTGCTTCTTCGCGCAGTTTGATCAGGCGATCGATCTCCACGTCAGCCGTCAGATAGAAATGCGGGATGGTCTGGATCGCTTGCGTCAGCCGCGCCGCGATGGTGCGGCGCATGCCGTCGAGCGGCACTTCTTCGTAAGCGTCGGGCGCGAACAGCGCCTTGACCTCGTCGGCGCTTGGACCTTCGGCCCTCGCCGCGAACGGTGTTCGTGCCGGTCGTGGCGCGGTTTCGACATCGTGTGCGACGATACGGCCGTGCGGCCCGGAGCCACTGAGGCGCGAAAGATCGATCCCGGATTCGGCAGCCAGTCGGCGCGCCAGCGGCGTGACGGTAACACCGCCGGACAGTCGCGCCGGGCCGAAATTGCGGTCGGGTGTGCGCACCTCGAAAAACGGATCGAGTTTGATCGGCCGCGAATCTTGCCGGATTTCCGCAACTGGCGCTGCCGCCGTTGTCGCTGCTGGCGATGCAGCTGGTTTTGCGGCCAGTGCCGCGGCCGGCGCTGACGCGGCCGCTGGGCTCGACTGCGCGGGCGAGCCGTCCGCGATCACGGCGACGATGGCGCCGACCGGCGCCACGTCGCCGGCCGGCACGCGGATTTCAGCAAGCACGCCGGTCGTGGTCGAAGGCACTTCCATCGAAACCTTGTCGGTCTCGATCTCGAACAGATTGTCGCCCGGCTTGACCTGCTCGCCGGCCGACTTGAACCACTTGGTGATCTTGCCCTCGGCGACGGTCTCGCCGAGTTGCGGCATCAGGACGTCCATGAGCGTTTTTCTGGTCTCACTTGATCCGTTCCCACAAGACCTCGGTCGTGGTGCCGATGGGGCGCAGGATCAGCCGATCGCCGGTGAGTTCGTAGCCGCGCACCAGGTCGCCTTTGTCGCCCGGTTGCACGCTGCCTTGGCGATGGTGGGTGACGGTGCGGGCGCTCTCGTCGACCGAATATTTGCCGAAATAGGCGACGTGGCCGTCGAGTGCCGCTTTCGCTTCGTCGCCGGTCGGCTTGTCGCCGGCCCGGGTGATGTCGCGGTCGGGCGCGACTTGGCAGGCCATGTAGCCGTGCGCGTCGTAGATGATGATGCCCTTGGGCTTGGCGCCTTGTCCCTGCCGCGGCTTGCCGTCGATCGTCGAGCCGACATGCCGCCACGAGCCGATCAGGCGCTCTTTGTCCGATTGTCCATTCACTTGATGCGTTCCCAAGTTACTTCCATGGTTGAATTAGGCGGCCGCAGTACCAATCGATCGCCGACGAATTCATAGCGGCGCACCAGATCGCCGCCCTCGCCCGGCTGCAGATTGTCGTGGCGATGATGGATCACCGTGCCGGCTTTTTCGTCGACCGTGTAGGTGCCGAAATAGGCGATGTAATCCTTCAGCGCGACGAACGCTTCGTCCGGCGTCATGACCGCGCCGGCCCGCTTGCGCTCGACATCGGGAGCGATCTGCACCGCCATCTCGCCGTGCCGGCCGTAATAGATCATGCCCTTCGGATTCTTGCCGCGATCCCAGTTGCCGCCGTTGATCCGCGTGCCGACATAGCGCCACGCGCCGACCAGGCGTAGCGCCGCGGATTGCGAGTCTCCGCTCACCACGTCACCGAGACGTATTGCGTTTCCAGAAATTCCAGCATGCCTTCGTGCGCGCCTTCGCGGCCAAGGCCTGACTGTTTTGTGCCGCCGAACGGCGCAGCCGGATCGGAGACGAGACCGCGATTGAGCCCGATCATGCCGAAGTCGAGCTGCTCGGAGACGCGCATGCCGCGACTCAAATCCTTGGTGTAGAGATAGGCGACGAGGCCATATTCGGTGTCGTTGGCTCGGGTGATCACTTCGTCCTCGGATTTGAAAGTCTGGATCGACGCGACCGGGCCGAAAATTTCCTCGTTGAGCATTTTTGCGTCGTTGGACACGTTGTCGAGCACCGTCGCCGGATAGAAATAGCCCGGTCCATCCAATGTTTTGCCGCCGGTGAGGATTTTTGCGCCTTTCTTCACGGCGTCATCGACCAATTCGATCACCTTGTCGCGGCCTTCCTTGTTGACCAGCGGGCCGAGCGCGACGCCGTCGTCGAGGCCGTTGCCCATTTTCAACCCGGCCATTTTGGCGGTCAGTTTTTTGGTGAATTCGTCGTGCACCTTTTCGTGCACGTAGAAGCGGTTGGCCGCGGTGCAGGCCTCGCCCATGTTGCGCATTTTCGCGATCATGGCGCCCTCGATCGCCGAATCGATATCGGCGTCCTCGAAGACGATGAAGGGCGCGTTGCCGCCGAGCTCCATCGCTGGCTTGACCACGCAATCTGCCGCCTCGTGCAAAAGCTTGCGCCCGACTTCGGTCGAGCCGGTGAACGACACCACTCTTACACGCGGATCGTGCAGCATCGTGCTCACGACCTTGCCCGACGAGCGCGACGGAATGACATTGACGACGCCCGCGGGCACGCCGGCTTCTTCCAGGATCGGCATCAGCGCCAGCATGGTCAGCGGCGTATCGGAGGCGGGCTTGAGCACGACCGGGCAGCCGGCGGCGAGCGCCGGGCCGATCTTGCGCGTCGCCATGGCGGCCGGGAAATTCCACGGCGTCACCAGCACGGCGATGCCGGCCGGCTTGTGCTGCACGAAGATGCGCGCGCCGGAGGAGGGCGCGCGGGAATTCTGGCCGACATTGCGCACGGCCTCTTCGGCGTACCAGCGGAAGAATTCGGCGGCATAAGCGACCTCGCCGCGGGAGTCGGAGAGCGCCTTGCCGTTCTCGATGGTGATCAGCTTTGCCAGCCGCTCGGCGTCGCGCATGATCAGGTCGTAAGCCTTGCGCAAAATCTCGGCGCGTTCGCGCGGCTTCTTGGCGGCCCAGCCGGGGAACGCGGCGCTCGCGGCATCGACCGCGGCCTTGGCGTCCTCGACCGTGGCGCTCGCGACCGAAGCGACCTTATTCTCGGTGGCTGGATCGATCACGTCGAAGCGGCCGCCGTCGGAGGATTTGCGCCATTTGCCGCCGATCCACAGATCGGTCGGAACGTTGGCGAGAAGATTGTCGTACATGGCCATGATGCACCTATCGGGCGGCTATGATGAAAGCGAGCGCCGCACGCGATCGGCGATGCGATCGGCGGTCGGCAGCGCGATGTCTTCGAGAATATCGGCGGCCGGTAGCGGAATGTGCGGCGTGGTGATCCTTACCGGTGGACCGTCGAGCTCGTAGAACGCCTCGTCGGCGACGATCGAGACGATCTCGGCGCCCCAGCCGCACAGCCGCGGGTTTTCCTCGACGGTGAACAGGCGATGGGTGCGCGCCACCGAGCCGAGAATGGTCTGGGTGTCGAGCGGTACCAGCGAGCGCACGTCGACGACTTCGCAGTCGATGCCGTGCTCGCTCCTGAGCTTGTCGGCTGCAGCGAGCGCGCGCGGTACCATCAAGGCCAGCGCCAGAATGGTGGCGTCCTTGCCGGGCCGCACGATCTTCGCCGTGCCGAGCGTATCGACGATCTCGCCGTCGGGCACCTCGCCCTTGGTCGCATAGAGCGATTTATGCTCGAAGAAAATCACCGGATCGGGATCGCGCACCGCCGCCGCCATCAAGCCGATGACATCGCGCGGACTCGACGGCGCCACGACCTTCAGCCCGGGAATCATCATGCACCAGTTCTCGACGCTCTGCGAATGCTGCGCGCCGAAACGGGAGCCCGCGCCATTTCCGGTGCGCACCACCAGCGGACATTTGAGCTGGCCGTTCGACATGTAACGGCTCTTGGCGAATTCGTTGGCGATGTAGTCGAAGCACACCGCGAAAAAATCCGAGAACATGATCTCGGCGATCGGTTTTAACCCGGTCATGGCCGCGCCCATGGCGGCGCCGAGGATGGCCTGTTCGGAGATCGGCGTGTCGCGCACACGCAGTGGCCCGAATTGCTCGAACAGCCCGACGGTCGCCTTGAACACGCCGCCGGCTTTGCCCACGTCCTCGCCCAAGAAGACCACGTCCGGATCGCGCGTCATTTCCTGGGCGATGCCGCGGGCGACGGCGTCGCGATAAGTCAGTTCCGCCATGCCCAGCCTCCATCCGCATAGACGTCGGTGGTGAGGATATCGAGCGGCGGCATCGGTGCCGCCTTGCATTTCTCGGTTGCCTCGTCAACTTGCCGTTTCACGTCTGTTTCGATGCCGGCGATGACGTCGTCCGCAATGCCGAATTGCTGGAGCCGCTCGCGATATATTTTGATCGGATCGCGCTCCTTCCATTTTTCCAGTTCGCCCTCGGGGCGATATTTGGCCGGGTCGGCGCGCGAATGGCCGCTGTGGCGATAGGTCATGCATTCGATCAGCGACGGGCCGTTGCCGGCGCGCGCTTTCTCATAGGCCGCGGCGGCGGCGCGAAAAACCTCGTCGGCATCGTTGCCGTCGACGACGATGCGCGGCAGCCCATAGGCTGAGGCGCGATCGGCGGCCGGATGTTGCACGGCGGTGACGTCGCCGATCGGCGTATATTCCATGTACAGATTGTTCTCGCAGACGAAGATCACCGGCAGCTTCCACACCGCGGCGAAATTGAGCGCTTCGTGGAACGCGCCGATATTGGTGGTGCCGTCGCCGAAGAAACACACGGCGACGTCCTTCGCGCCTTTGTACTGGGCGCGCCAGGCGGCGCCGCAAGCGATCGGCAGATGGGCGCCGATGATGGCGTAGGAGCCCATGACACCGTGATCGGTCGAGGTCAGATGCATCGAGCCGCCTTTGCCGCGCATCAGCCCGTTGTCGCGCTGCATCAGCTCGCCCAAAACCTTCTCGATCGGCACGCCGCGCGCTAGCGTATGGGCGTGCCCGCGATAGGTGCAGAACGACAGATCGCCGGGCTTCATCGCGGCGGCAAAGCCGGCCGCGACCGCTTCCTGGCCGAGCGACAGGTGGCTTGTGCCCTTGACCAGGTTTTGCAGGAACAGATCGAAGGCGCGCTGCTCGGCCTCGCGGATCTCGACCTGGAGGCGATACAGGCGAAGCCGCGTCTCCTCACCGATATCGTCATTGAGGCTCGTCTTCGACGCGAGCGCGCGATCCTCGACAGTGGCCATGGAATATCCTCGGAATGCCCAAAATAGCTTTGGGGCGGGGGCAACTTAGCGCCACTTGCGAAGGCGAGGCAATGTCACTGGTAGGCGGTCTGGGTAGGCGGCTTGCGCGGGGCCGGATAAGTTCCTAATTGACGCTAGCGGGAGATTTCGATGAGCCAACAATCCCTGGAATCGCAGAAATCCCAAGACTACGTTCACCGCTTCTTTGGCGGCCGGCCGCTGGCTGTGGTCGGCCGACTGATCCTGCTGTCGATCCTGGTCGGCGTCATCCTGGCGGCGATCGGGCTGGACCCGTGGAATATCATCGACTCGGTTCGCCGGCTCATCGTCCACATCTGGAATATGGGCTTCGATGCCGTGCGCTGGCTCTGGCAGTATTTCCTGCTCGGTGCCGTGATCGTGCTGCCGATCTGGTTCCTGATGCGGCTCGCCAAGGCTCCGCGCGGCAGCTAAGCAGCCCTTTCGTCATTCCGGGGCGCCGTGAAACGGCGAACCCGGAATGACGGGTCATCAATCTTCGCTCTGAGGTCCACCGGGCGGCATCGGCGCATCGCCCTCATTGGACATGGAATGGTCGCGCGGCCCGCGGTGCCGCCGGCGCCGGCGGTGCAACGGGAAGCGATCCGGCGAACCGTCGTAGCCATTCTGGCCGCCTTGATTGTTCTGCCCGTTCGGACCGTTCGGCCCATTAGGCCCTTGCCCCTGTTGCGGCGACGGCTGCGGCTGACCGCCAGTGATGAAGGACGGCAGCCGTTCGACGTCTTCGTCATTGGTCGGCTGGAAGTTTTGGTGCCGGGGCTGGTAGTGCGGCTGCTGCGGCTGCTGATGCGGTTGCTGGTATTGCGGCGGCTGTTGGTGGGGCTGCGGCTGCTGATTGTGGGACGGTTGAGGCTGCTGCGGCTGCTGTTGCTCGCGCGGATAGTAGGACTGCTGCTGTGGCGCGAACGGCTCGCCGCTCATGGGCGGCTGGTCATTGTCGCCGTCGTCAAACGAGTCGTCGGAGTCATTGCCGCCTTGCTGCGGTTGCTGCTGATAGAAGGAAGGCTGGGTCTGCCTAAAGTGTTCCTGCGCGGCGGCGATCAGGCGGAAATAATGTTCGGCGTGCTGGTAGTAGTTTTCTGCCGCGATCGGATCTCCTGAACTTTGCGCATCGCGGGCCAGCTGCAGGTATTTCTCGGCAATGTGAGATGCATTGCCCCTGATCTTCAGGTCCGGTCCGTTGGACTCATACATGCGCGACAATGGATTTTGGTGATGGTGATGATGATGACCACCACCGCCGCCTTTACCGCGGTTGCGACCCCGCATGCGCTTGTTCTGACCGTTTCTCATGACTTGCTGTTCCGCCAACCCCCGTTTGCGGCGGCGCTGATGCCGCCGTTTCTTTTCATAGACTCACTGTCTTCACGCTTACCGTTCTCACCATGCGTCACTCATGCCGCCGATTCACCGCCATCGATCGGCGCGAATGAATCGCCCGCACGCGCATTAGCCTAGCCCTCACAAAACTTCAGCAATTGCTGCCCTCACCCTCGGCTTGACCGCGGTGTTGCAAACCCCTTATGCGCGCGACTGCTTCGTACAAATGCGCGCCAACCGATGAACGTCTCGGTATGAATGGTGGCGATCCCGTCTGCCGTCTGTTCCGGCTTTCGCTTTCCGGCTTTCGCTCTTTGCTGGGCCTGCGCTGCCAACCTCTGGGAGCCGAACTCTTAAAAAGCCTGCTCCGGGCATTCGAGGCGGCGCGGCACCATCATCTCGGGCCGATTCCGTGGCCGCAAGCTAGTAGGTTCCGGCCGATATTCCAAGTGCTTTTTTGCCGGGGTCAAAGCGCTTTTTTGCCGGGGTCCAATGCTTCGCGCTCATACCCGTTTTCTTGCAACGAGGGCGCGTGGCGTCCCATTAAGGTCGGGATACGGCGGTGACGGCGCAAGCCCCGCCGCTGCAAATAAATGGGCGACCGGTTCCGCCTGGCCGATGCCAAGCTCGACGACCAAAACCCCGCCGGGCGCCAGCAGGGCTGGCGCCACCGCGGCGATGGCGCGATAGAAGTGAAGTCCGTCGGTTCCGCCATCGAGCGCCAGATGCGGATCGAAATCGCGCACGTCCGCCGCCAGCATGGCGATGTCGCCAGAGGCGATGTAGGGCGGATTCGACACGATCGCATCGAATGGCCCACGCAGCGCCGCCGCCATGTCGCAGGCGACGAATCTTGCCCGTGTCTGGGCGAGGCGGCGGCCATTGTCGCGCGCCACCACAAGCGCCGTCGTACTGGTGTCGGTACCGATTCCGAAGGCGTTCGGCAGTTCGGACAGTAATGCCAGAATGAGCGCGCCGCTGCCGGTGCCGAGGTCGGCGATGCGCAGCTTTCGCACGCGCGGACCTCCGGCATCGATCGCCGCGAGTGCGGCCTCGACGACAGTTTCCGTTTCTGGTCTTGGCACCAGCGTCGCGGCATCGACGCGCAGCGGCAAGCTCCAGAACTCCTTGTATCCGACAATGCGCGCGACCGGCTCGCCGGCGAGGCGGCGGTTCGCCAGAGCCGCGATGGCGCTTTCCTCGTCCGCGCCAACCCCGCGCGTGGCAGCGGCGGCGAGCGCGGCATGGTCGAGGCCGAGGGCGTGGCCGATGAGGATGCGGGCGTCGAGGTCTGGCGTGTCGAGCCCGGCGGCGCGAAATTGTACCGCCAGCGCGCGGCGCGCCTCGGCAACGGTGCACGCATCAGTGCCGTCAGGTTTTGCAAGCCTGGGGGCGGCAACGGCGCGCGGCATCAGTTCACATCCTCGGCCGCGAGCAGTGCGGCCTGGTTCTCGGCGACAAGCGCATCGATGATCTCGCCCAGCGCTTCGCCTTCGAGAATCTGCGGCAGCTTGTAGAGCGTGAGATTGATACGGTGATCCGACACGCGGGCTTGCGGATAATTGTAGGTGCGGATGCGTTCGGAGCGATCGCCGGTGCCGACCTGGCCGCGGCGTTCGGCGGCACGCGCGGCGTCCTGTTTCTGGCGTTCGAAGTCGTAGAGCCGCGTGCGCAGCACGGCCATCGCCTTGGCGCGATTGCGATGCTGCGAGCGGTCCTCCTGCATCGTCACCACGATGCCCGAGGGAATATGCGTCACCCGCACCGCCGATTCGGTCTTGTTGACGTGCTGGCCGCCGGCGCCGCTCGAGCGCAGCGTGTCGATCTTGAGATCGGCATCGTTGATGGCGATGTCGAGATCCTGCGCCTCGGGCAGTACCGCGACGGTCGCCGTCGAAGTATGGATGCGGCCGGACGCCTCGGTGTCGGGCACGCGCTGCACCCGGTGCACGCCGGATTCGTATTTGAGCTTGGCGAAGGCGCCGCGGCCGCGGATTTCGGCGATGATTTCCTTGTAGCCGCCCATCGAGCCTTCGCTTGCGGTTACGATCTCGACCTTCCAGCGCTGGTTGGTGGCGTAGCGCTCGTACATGCGGAACAGATTGCCGGCGAACAGCGCCGCCTCGTCACCGCCGGTGCCGGCGCGGATTTCCAAAATGACGTTGCGCTCGTCCATCGCGTCTTTGGGGATGAGCGCGACGCGCAGTTCCTCCTCGAGCGCCGTACGCCGCGCTTCGAGCCCGGGCCGTTCCTGTTCGGCGATAGAGCGCATCTCGGCGTCGGTCGAGGGATCTTCGATCAGGCTTGCGAGCCCGTCGAGCTCGCGCTGCGCGTCGCGATAGGCCTTTACCGCCTCGACCACCGGGGCAAGCTCGGCAAACTCGCGCGACAGCTTCACATAGGTGTCCGGCGGCAGCGGCGCCGTGAGATCGCGTTCGAGCGCGGCATGGCGGGTGACGAGAGCCGTAAGTTTCTGGTCGGGCAACATTGTGTGACTTAAATTTGCAGCGCTTCGCGGGCGGCGAAAGCTTTCAGCTGTTCGCGGATCGGCGCACCGCCATTTTGCTTGTCGATGAGGGGGCGAAGAAACGCCGCCGCCTTGCGGCAGTCAAGATCGAGCAGCATCGCCTTGACGGGGCCCACCGCCGACGGCGTCAGCGACAGCGAGCGATAGCCGATCGCCGCCAGCGCCAGCGCGCCGATCGGCTGCGAGGCAAGCTCGCCGCACAGCGTCACCGGCTTTTTGTGTTCATGGCACTTGTCGGCAATGTCCCTGAGCGCGCGGAGCACCGGCGCCGACAGCGGGTCGAACCGGCCGGAAACCCGCGGATTGCCGCGATCGATGGCGTAGAGGAACTGCACCAGGTCGTTCGAGCCGACCGAGAGGAAGTCGACCCGCTCGAGCAACTCGTCGAGCTGATAGAGTAGCGACGGCACCTCCACCATGCTGCCGACCTCGACCTCGTCGGGCAGCTTGTGGCCGTGGCGGCGCAGATGCGTCAGCTCGCGCTCGACCAGGTCCTTGGCCTGGTCGAATTCATCGACGGTGGCGATCATCGGAAACATGATTTTCAGCGCACGGCTGCCGGCGGCGCGCAACAGCGCGCGCAGCTGGGTACGCAGCAGTCCCGGCCGATCGAGCCCGAGCCGGATGGCGCGCCAGCCCAGCGCCGGATTCTCTTCCTCGACGTTGCGCATGTAGGGAAGAATCTTGTCGCCGCCGATGTCGAGGGTGCGGAACGTCACCGGCTTGTCGCCGGCGGCGTCGAGCACGGCGCGGTACAGCGTGTACTGCTCGCTGGTGCGCGGAAAATTCGGCGCCACCATGAATTGCAGCTCGGTGCGGAACAGGCCGATGCCGGCGGCGCCGGTGTCGGCGATGTGCGGCAGGTCGACGCTCAGTCCGGCGTTGATCATCAAGGTAAACGCCTGGCCGTCCTTGGTGACGCAAGGCTTGTCGCGCAGCGCCAGATATTGCTGCTGGCGCCGCGCGCCGAGCCGCACCCGTTCCGCATAGGCCGCCTCCATGTCCGGCAGCGGCCGCACATGCAGGTCGCCGACCGAGCCATCGACGATGATGGCGTCGCCCGGGTCGACGACGCCGGTGGCGTTATCGATCTCGCCGACCGCCGGGATGCCCAGCGCACGGGCGACGATGGCGACATGGGAATGCGGCCCGCCTTCCTCCAGCACCAGGCCGCGCAGCCGCTTCCTGTCGTAGTCGAGCAGCGCCGCCGGACCCATGGAGCGGGCCACCAGAATCGCGTTCTCCGGCAGGCTTTCGCGCGACGGCGCGTGATCGCGGCCGGTGAGCTGACGCATCAGCCGGTTGGCGAGATCGTCGAGGTCGTGCAGGCGCTCGCGCAAAAATGGATCGGTCTGGCGGAGCATGCGGGCGCGGGTGTCGGACTGCACGCGCTCGACCGCGGCCTCGGCGGTGAGGCCGGTCATCACCGCTTCCTCAAGCTTGTGCACCCAGCCGCGGTCATAGGCGAACATGCGATAGGCTTCGAGAATGTCGCGGTGCTCGCCGCCTTCGACCACGTCGCCGTGCTCGAGCAACTCATCGAGATTGGCGCGCAGCGTCTCGACCGCCGCTTGGAGATGCTTCAATTCCTTGGGGATGTCGTCGGCGATGAAATTGGTGACGACGACGCGCGGCTCGTGCAACACGACGTGCCCCAGCGCGATGCCGTCGCTCAAGGCAGAGCCTTTGATGTGGACCGTGCGCCGCGCCGCCGGCTCGGCGCCGGGCAGCGCCAGGGCCGAGAGCTCGCCGGAGGCGATCATCTCGGCCAAAACCATGGCGGTGGTCTGCAGCGCTTCGACTTCTTCTTCCGAATAGGTGCGCCGCGCCCGGTTCTGTACCACCAGCACGCCGAGCGTATTGCCGGCACGCAGCACCGGCACACCCAGGAAGGAGTGATAGATTTCTTCGCCGGTCTCCGGCCGGAAGGAGAAGGCCGGATGCGCTTGCGCGTTCGACAGATTGATGGCGCTGGCCTGGCTCGAGACCAGGCCGACCAGGCCCTCGTCCGAACGCAGCACTGTCTGGTGCACGGCGTCGCGTTTTAAGCCTTCGGTGGCGTAGAGCTCCAGTGTGGAATCGACGCGCAGCACATAGACGGAGCACACCTCCGCAACCATGTTGGCGGCGATCAGCACCACGATCTTGTCAAGGCGTTCCTGCGCGCTGACCGGCTCCGCCATCACTTCGCGAAGCCGGCGCAACAGCACGCGCGGACCGCCGAGTGCGCCACGCATGGGTCCCTCGGGCTATGCTTTGACCGAACGCAGCCCGCGTCGCGCCGGTCCTATTCAAAGAGAAGTCCGCCCGGGTCCCAGTCCCGCGGCGACCATCCTACCGCCTATATCGAATGCGGTATGCAAACCGCAAGCCAGAGACAGCGCTATGACGGCGGCTAAATTTGTGCGCCGCAACCAAAACCGGCGAAATAGGCTGTTTATGGCGCCGTTTTATCGAGACCGTAGAGCGAATGCAGCGTGCGCACCGCGAGCTCGGTGAAGGCCGCGTCGATCAACAGCGAAAACTTGATCTCCGAGGTGGTGATGGCGCGGATATTGATCGAGCGCTCGGCCAGCGCGCTGAAGGCCTGTGCGGCGACGCCGGCGTGGCTGCGCATGCCGATGCCGATGACGGAGATCTTGGCCACGTCGGTGGCGCCGTCGAGCCGCGTATAGCCGATCGCCGCTTTGGCCTTGGCGATGGTGTCCAGCGAACGCTGATAGTCCGCCGCCGGCACCGTGAACGTCAGGTCGGTGGTCTTGCCGTCGGCCGAGACGTTCTGGACGATCATGTCGACGTTGATGTTGGCTTCCGAGAGCGGGCCGAAAATCGCCGCCGCCACGCCCGGCTTGTCCTGCACCTGACGGATGGAGATTTGCGCCTCGTCGCGCGAGAAGGCGATGCCGGTGACGGTTTGCTGTTCCACGATCTCGTCCTCTTCGCAGATGAGGGTTCCGGGCGGATTCTTGTGCGGGTCGATGTCCTCGGGCCGGTCGAAGCTCGAGCGCACGAAGATACGCACATTATGCACCATGCCGAGCTCGACCGAGCGCACCTGCATCACCTTGGCGCCGAGCGAAGCAAGCTCCAGCATTTCCTCGTACGCGATCTTGTCGAGCCGTTGCGCTCGCGGCACGACGCGTGGGTCGGTGGTGTAGACGCCGTCGACGTCGGTGTAGATGTCGCAGCGGTCGGCGCGGATCGCGGCCGCGATCGCGACGGCCGACGTATCCGACCCGCCGCGGCCCAACGTGGTGATGCGGCCGGTCTCCTTGTGCAGGCCCTGGAAGCCGGCGATCACCGCCACCTCCTTGCGCTCCTTGAAACGCTTGATCAGTTCGGCGCCATCGATGCCGACAATGCGCGCCGAGCCGTGCACGTTCGAGGTCAGGATCGGAATCTGCCAGCCCTGCCATGAGCGCGCGTTGACGCCAATTCCTTCCAACACGATAGCCAGCAAGCCGGCGGTGACCTGTTCGCCGGAAGCGACGACCGCATCATACTCGCGGGTATCGTGCAGGGCCGAGGCCTCGCGACACCATTCGATGAGCTTGTTCGTCGTGCCGGACATGGCCGAGACCACGACGGCGACTTCATGGCCGGCGTCGATCTCGCGCTTGACGTGGCGCGCGACGTTGCGGATGCGGTCGATATCGGCGACCGACGTTCCGCCGAATTTCATCACCAGACGGGCCATAACTTCAGTTCGCAGCCTCAAAAGACAGACGCGCCGGCGGCGCCGGCGCATACATACCGGCGGGGTCAGGCGGCTGCAACCTGACCCCGCTTTGCGCCGTGCGCGTGCCGGACGCGGTTAATTCTTGACGTATTGCTTGACGTCGGTGTTGGCGGTGAAGCCGCCGAACACATGGCCGTCGTTGTCCACGGTGACGCCCTCCGGCATTTCCATCTTGGGATCCGGCGCGGCGATGAAGGCCGTCACCTTGCCGTCCTTGACGCTGCCGATGCGGATGCCTTGGTGGAACGGCGCGTTCACTTTGTCGCTCGATTGCGAGTCGGCGACATAGAGGATGTCGTCGCGGATATAGACACCGCTCGGCCGGCCGAATTGCTTCCATTCGGCGATGAATTTTCCATCCTGATCGAAGATCTGGACGCGATTGTTCGACCGGTCGGCGACGTAAAGCCGGCCCGCCGAATCCATGGCCAGCCCATGGGTGACGTCGAATTCGCCCTGTCCCGAGCCGTGGTGGCCCCAGGTGGTGATGAATTTGCCGTCGCGCGAATATTTGACGATGCGGTCGTTGGTCTTGTCGCCGTGGCCGTCGGCGATGAAGATGTCGCCGTTCGGCGCGACCTGGACATCGGAAGGTCCGTTGAGCTCGTTATCGCCACTGCCGGCGACGCCCGGTTTGCCGATCGTCATCAGCACGCGCCCATCGGGGCTGAATTTTATCGCGGTTTCGCCGCGGCCATTGCCGGCCTGGCCGTCGGTGACCCAGACATTGCCGTCGCCGTCGGTGCCCAGCCCATGCGGCCAGTTGATCAGCTGCGAGCCGAAGCTCACCACCTGCCGGCCGGTGGCGTCGAATTTCTGGAGCGGCGCGATGCTCGAGCCGACGCAGGTTTTGCCGCCGCAGCGGTCGTAGACCCACAGGCTGGTGCCATCGCGGTCGATATCGACGCCGATCGCCTGGCCCCAGGTCCGGCCTTCGGGCAGCTTCGCCCAGTGCTCGACGACGCGATACGGATTCGGCGCGCTGTTTGGATCGTCGGCTTGAACCTGGCTGACGGACAGTGTCATGGCGCCAAAAACGGCAGCGCCGACGAGGCCGACACAAACCATGACTCCCACGCGTTCGCGCATGGCAATTCCTCCCCTTCGATCAGAGCGCTGTACTGCGACAGCTCAACGCGAGCGTGCGCTTTTTTGCGCATCGTCGCAAGCGTCCGGCGACGCAGGTGCCGGAATTGTCACGTCGTATTGGACCGTGATACAGACTGCCGAAATTGCGATATCAATTGACGATCAACAGACACCGCGTCGTTGCGTTGTGTGAGGGTGTGAAATGCCGGCCGTGATTGATCCCGTCACCGGGCTCGAGCTTTACGAACTCAGCCATCGCTGGGGGATGTATACGCCGATCTTCCCAGGCTACGAGGAAATCAAGCTCGAACGCATTACCCATCATGCCAAGCAAGGCGTGATGACGCACAAGATCACCACGATCTTTCACACCTCGACGCACCTCAACGCGCCGATTCATCTGGTGCCCGGCGCGCCGGCAGTCGGCGATCTCGCGCTGCAAAAGTTTTTCGGCACGGGCGTCGTCGTCTCGATCCCCAAACGAAAATGGGGCTTGATCGAGCCGTCCGATCTGGAACGCACAAAGCCGCAAATCAAGGCCGGCGACATTGTCCTCATCAACGCCGGCTGGCATCGCAAATATTCCGACAGTAAGGAATATTTCGGCTACGCGCCGGGCCTGAGCAAGCACGCCGCGGAGTGGCTGGCCAAAAAGCGCGTAAAACTCGTCGGCATCGACACCGCTTGCATCGATCATCCGCTGGCGACGTCGCTTGGGCCGCATCGCAACGGACCGCAGATCAAATATCTGCTCCCCGAATACAAGGAAGCCACCGGCCGCGAGGCGATCAAGGATTTTCCGGAATGGAATGCGGCGCACCGCACGCTGCTCGAAGCCGGCATCCCGACGATCGAAAATGTCGGCGGCGATATTGATGCGCTCGGTGGAAAGCGTTGCACGTTCCAGGGCTTTCCGTGGAAATGGCATGAGGGCGATGCCTGCGTGATCCGGCTGGTCGCCATGCTCGATCCGAAGGGCGCGTGCCGGCTTGAGCGCGGCGCGGGGCGCAAGGCGGCGGCGGCAAAAAAATCGCCGGCGATCAAATCGTCACGCGGCGCCGGCAGTTTGCAATTCTTCGACCTCAGCCATCCCTGGGGTCACGGCATGCCGCAATGGCCGTCACGCGCCAATCTCAACGTCCGGGTCGTGGAATTTCATGCCAAGGACGGCCTTCTGGTGCAACAGTTCGAAGGCATCATGCATCGCGGCACCCATATGGATGCGCCGATCCATGTGGCGGAGAACACCCCGACCCTGACCGGTTATCCGCTGTGGCGCTTCTTCGGCACCGGCGTGGCGGTTTCGATCCCGAAAGGCAAGTGGGGCGTCGTCACGCCGAAGGATCTGGAACGCGCCGAACCGAAAATCCAGAAGAACGACATCGTGATGATCAATACCGGGAGCCACAGGAACTACGGCGACAATCCCGACTACTTCGCCTACTCGCCCGGCCTCTACAAAGAAGCCGCGGAATGGCTGGTGGAACGCGGCGTAAAACTCGTCGGTATCGACGTGCAGGCGCTCGATCATCCGCTCGGCACGTTCCTCGGTCCGCATGGCCCCGGACCGGCGCAGCCGCATCTCGACGTCGAGTACAAGGCCGAGACCGGCCATCACATCATCGAGGATTTTCCGTACTGGGAGCCGGCGCACAAGATCATGATGACCAACGGCATTCCCGGCATCGAGAATATCGGCGGCGATATCGATGCCATCACCGGGCGGCGCTGCACGTTCTTCGCGTTTCCATGGCGCTGGCCGGAAGGCGAGGGCTGCGCGCTGCGCGTCGTCGCCGTACTCGATCCGAAGCAGGCGTTTCGTTTCGAAACGGGACGATAAGCCATGATCTCCGAGCCGCTGCGCAATCCGCTGTCGCTGTTCGACGTCAGGGACAAGGTCGCCATCGTCACCGGTGCGTCGGGGACGTTCGGCCGCGCCACCGCGCTGGCGCTGACCGCGCTCGGCGGCAAGGTGCTGCTCGCCTCCGGCAGCAAAGCCGAGCTCGACGAAGTTGCCGCCGAGGTGCGTGAGCTTGGTGGCGATCCGGCCGTAATGGTCCGCCGCCCCGACAGCCTTGCGGACGCGCAGGCGATGCTTGATGCGGCGCTGCAAAAATTCGGGCGTGTCGACCAGCTCGTCGTCGCCTCGGGCTTCAACAAGCCGGGCTTTATTCACGAACTGGAATACGAGGACTGGCAGGCGGTGATGGACGCCAATGTGCGCGGCATCTGGTTCATGGCCAAGGCGGTCGGCACCTATTGGATCGAGAAGAAAGTCAAAGGCAAAGTACTGACGATGTCGTCGGTGCGCGGCCGCCACGGCAATATTTCCGGCTATACCGGCTATTGCACGTCGAAGGGCGCCACCGACTCCTTGACGCGCGTGCTGGCGACCGAATGGGCCAAGCACGGCATCACCGTGAACGCGATCGCACCGACGGTTTTCCGCTCCAAATTGACGGCCTGGATGTATGGCGACAATGAACTCGGCCAGCAGACGCGTGCGCGATCCTTGTCACGGATACCGCTCGGCCGGCTCGGCGAGGTGGAAGATTTGGTCGGGATGGCGATCTATCTGCTGTCGCCGGCATCCGATTTTTGCACCGGACAGATCATGTATGTCGATGGCGGTTACACCGCGGGCTAGTCGCCGCGCGGATCGTCTTTCTTCGGCGCAATTGGCTTCGGCATTTCGCCCAAACATGCGGCAGTCGCCATCATCGAAGACCAGAATGCAACCCACAGCAAAGCAGGCATGACCATTTCTCCTCTATGGATTGGTCAATCAAAACCGGCGATGCACTAACGTTTATGCTGCAGTGCAGTTCCTTGAAACACAGTGGCGTGAGGACGATGTGAGCGAGCAAAAAAAGCAGAAAATCGGCGTCATCGGCGGCGGCCTGATGGGCCATGGCATCGCCTATCTGTTCGCCGCGGCCGGGCATCCGGTCGGCCTGTTCGAGCCGATGGCGGACATCCGCGGTTCACTGCCGAAGCGGTTGGCGGCGATCGCCGCGCTTTTCGGTGACGATCCGGCGCTGCTGCAACGGATCGAAACCTGCGATCAATTGGCGCCGGCCATGAAAGATGCGGCTTTCGTGTTCGAAGCGGCGCCGGAGAAACTGCCGCTGAAGCAGAAGATCTTTGCCGAGCTGGAAAGCGTGGTCGCGCCGGAGACGATCCTCGCCAGCAACAGCTCGGCCATTCCTTCCACCGACATCGGCCGCGATCTCAAACATCGCGCGCGCGTCGTCGGCACCCATTTCTGGAATCCGCCGCATCTGGTGCCTCTGGTCGAGGTCATCCAGAACGAAAAGACCAGCGACGCCGTGGTGCGCGCGACGATGGATGTGTTGCGCAGTGCCGGAAAAGTCCCGGTCCATGTGCGCCGCGACATTCCGGGCTTTGTCGGCAATCGCTTGCAGCACGCCATGAAGCGCGAGGCGATCGCGCTCGTTGCCGCCGGCGTCTGCGATGCCGAGACCATCGACACCGTGGTCAAGGAAGGATTCGGCGCGCGCACGGCAGTGCTCGGGCCGATGGAGCAATCCGATCTGGTCGGGCTGAACCTGACCCTCGATATCGCCGAAGTGCTGATTGCCAACCTCGATCGCACCGCGGGCCCGCATCCGTTCCTCCGCGAAAAAGTCGCGGCCGGCAAGCTCGGCATGAAGACCGGCGAGGGGTTGCGCAAATGGGCGCCGGGCGAGGCCGATGCGGTGCGTGAGCGGCTGTCGCGTTTTTTGGTCGAGCAGGCCAGGGGGCGGAAAAAGAGGACCTAAGTCGGAATCGGCTAGTTTGTCGTTAGATCCACTCGTGCCTTTGTACCCCGAATGAACATTTCCAGGTCACTCCGGATTTTCCTTGTGCGGTCGACAATTGTCTCAGCGAGAAGCTCAATTGGAACGTGCTCGGAGTCAACTTGGCTCATTTCCAAATTGAGTGCGGTTGCCCACTCTTCGATTTTCCAAGCTCCCGAACTGAACTCATGAACGCCATCGAGAAAGCTCTTTAGGGAGCGATTACTTTTTGAAATATTGAAATTTTTCTCGAGGAGCATGCAGTTTCCGATTTCATTCACAATAGCATAAAGTTCGGCAATACGCTCCTCCTGCGATTCAGTCAGATCAGAAGCCTCAGCCGGCCCCTTGGCCACTGCTCGAAATTCCTCAAGTTTTAATTTCCACATGTCCCACGCAACAATATGATCCACTTCTAGGCTCACGTGTCCGCGGTTCCTGCGTAGTGCGAGCTGTGCTCTGCGCCATCGCTCCTCTTCCAGACGATTCCAAATCCACAAGTGTGTGTAATATGTTCTAACCAACTGACGATCATGAGCTTCTAGGCCCATTAGCTCGTTCACTGCACCCTGTTCGAAGCTCTTCAATTCGGCTTCAAGCTGACCACTCAACACGTCAACCATCGCCGTCGCCGTCGGCTTGGCGTGCAGTGATGCCACACACTCAGAAAGACGGGCAACGTAACCAGCAACATTTTGTGCACTTCCGTATGCCCACACACCCGCCCATTGCGAACATATCAACCAGCGGTCCATTAGAGTATCAAGCTTTGCGATAAGTTGTTTCTCTAAAGAGTCGCTTTCAAGTTCGCGCAGTTCTGCATCCTCCCGCGAACGAAGCGCTGCAAAATACCACGCCCACAAATAGGCAAGTGAATTAACTGACTGAAAATGCTCACGAAACCGAAGTCCCCGTTCTCTTGCACGCACGCAGACTTTTGTTACTGCCTCAATCAGCAAATTCCAGTTTGTGGATATGTCGGAGGCCATCGGACGAATTAGGTCTCCTTTGATCAAATCATTATTATTCAATAGCCTTCCCGCGTTGAACGATACTGACCAAACAAAGCTTATCGCGGAAATTAAATCTTCATCGGAAATCGAGACGGATAGCTCGGCCAAGTCATCCCTAAGAGATTCAATACATGATTTTGCGCTTCTATTTTGTGTTGCAGATGCATTCCATCCAATCTTCAGCCAGGCGAATGTAATGTCCTCCCGTGTCAGGGTTCGGCCGGCAGTGTTTAAGCGCGTGAAAATATTCACAACGGCGTCATTATAGATGTCCCGTGTGCCTAGGGCCTCCTCGTATTCAGTTAACTCCAGGTAGGTGACGCGTGTTTGCTTAACTTCCTTAAGCGCCATGAGTAAGGCGCCTGTTGCACGCTTAAGCGCATTTCTATCGTCCGGTGGGAAGCCATGTTCTTCAAGTATCTTGTTTGCCCGATCTTCCGCCTCATATTGATCAATCGCCGCCTGTTCAGGGGCTGCCTCCCAGAGGCGAGATAGGCGCACAAATCGTGGCGGTGAGGTCGACGCCTTTTCCAGTGGCTCGATGTAGTTCTTTCGCTTTTCCAGCTTGGACTGGCCTATCGCATCGTCGGTTATCACCCATTGCAAAACTTGCGAATAATCGATCGAAGTTGCGCGTTTGGTTTTGCCATACGCTTCCGCGAGCGCTGGAAAATCAATGCATAAGCAACCGAGGGACCAGTGAGGCTTGCCGCGAGGACCGCGCGCTCTGGTCCCGCTCAAATGTTCGTGCCATTGTCGGTCAAGTAATTTAAATCCCCAGCCGTCTCCGCCGAATGCCAGCAGCAAGCTTTGAACGCGTTGCTGTCCATCTAAGACCATGTGGAATGCTGAGGGCGGATGTTTCATGCTTATCGCTTGGCCATCAGCACCATTCGTTCGATCTATAATTCGCCAGAAGGACCGCGCTAATTCTCTTGCTGGATCATCCGCTCTTACTTTCCACGTTAAAAGTGTTCCAAAGGGCCATCCGCGTATGAGCGAATCTACTAGAGCAACAACTTGTCCGGGCAGCCAAACGTAAGGCCTTTGCAGATCAGGTATCAACAGCGTCGCATTTTCCGCTTTGCCTGCCATTGCGAGCAGCTTCGTTAGTGGCTCATGCTGATCGCCGTAAATCGTTGACATGGTCAATCCTCTGATGTCGGCCGCGCTCTCAATCTCATGAGCTGCTAACAAGCTTTTTGCTAATACGGCAATCCGACATATTGCTCCGCCAGCGACGCCTGGGCGTGCTCGGAGGCCAACAGATAGTCGAACTGATTGAGCCGCATCTGCTGCTCGAACGGCGTCTCGTCGGGGAAGCGGTGCAGCAGCATGGTCAGCCACCACGACATCCGCGCGGCGCCCCAGACGCGGCGCAACGCCATGTCGGAATAGCCGTCGAGGTAACCGGTCTTGTTGTGGCGATAGGCTTCGGTCAGCGCGCGCGAGAGATAGAAAACGTCAGAGACAGCGAGATTGAGGCCCTTGGCGCCGGTCGGCGGCACGACATGGGCGGCGTCACCGGCGAGGAACAGCGCGCCGTGACGCATCGGCTCGGAGACAAAACTGCGTAGCGGCGCGATGGATTTTTCGATCGACGGGCCGGTGACGATGCTGTCCGCCATGTCTTTGGGACAGCGCGCCTTGAATTCTTCCCAGAAGCGGGCGTCCGGCCAGTCTTCGAGCCTGGTGTCGAGATCGCACTGGATGTAGTAGCGGCTGAGCATCGGATTGCGCTGCGAGGCGAGCGCAAAGCCTCGGCTGTGATAGCAATAGCAAATCTCCGGATAGGGCGGCGTCTCCGACATGATGCCGAGCCAGCCGAACGGATAGCTCTTCTCATAGGTCTTCGCCAAAGTCGCCGGAATCGATGCGCGGCTGACGCCGTGCGAGCCATCGCAGCCGGCGATGTAGTCGCAGTCGATCCGTTGCGCCGTGCCTGACTTTTCGAAGGTCACGTAAGGTTTGCCCGACGCCAGATCGTGCAGCTGCACATTGGCGGCTTCATCGATCACTTGACCGCCGGCGGCGTCGCGAGCCGCATAAAGGTCTTCGGTGATGTTGGTCTGGCCATAAGCCATCATCGGCTTGCCAGTGTATTTCTTGGTGTCGATGAGAAAGTGCGGCCGGTCTTCCCAGGCGATGGTCGAGCCGTCGTGGGGGTGGCCTTCGCGATCCATGCGCTCGCCGAGCCCGACCTCGCGCAATAGCGCAACAGTGCCGGCCTCGAGCACGCCGGCGCGAATCCGCTCCAGCACGTGCGTGCGGGTTTGGCGCTCCAGCACGATGCTATCGATGCCGTTGCGATCGAGAATGTGCGAGAGCAGCAGGCCCGCCGGCCCGCCGCCGATGATCGCGACCTGTGTACGCATTAACCGCTAATTCCCATCGCCTCGACAAATTCCCGCCGCACCTCGGCCGGCTGGCCGTAATGGTGGCGGAATTCCTTCAGCCGCTGGCGCAGGATCGGGTCCTTGTCGAACTCCGCAAGCGTGAGCCCGTCGATGTTGAGCTCGCGCGCCATATTCGGCAGCGCGATGCACTGCGCCTCGTTGGCGCTGCGGATGATGCCGCCCGGCTCCTTGCCGGCCGCCATGGCCTCGAGCTCCGCGAAGAACCGGCCGCGCATCATGGTAATGCCGATGTCGCTGGAGCGCAGATGCTCCTTGGTGCGATCGGCGATGCGGCCCTGGCCGGCCCAGGCGACGATGTCCTGGTTGATGACGTGGCTGGTGATAAAACGGCCGGTCTCGTCCTGCAGCGGGCTGACCCAGGTCGGCACGCGCTGCTGCACGTAAGGTTCGCGGCCCTTCGGCACCCGCACGAAGAACCACGCTACGCTCAGCGTGTTCTCGTCGTCGACCGGCACCCGCCATTCGAAATGGCTGCCGAGAAAAAAACCGTTCGGCCACAGCGCGACGCGCCCGACCGTCCAGTAGCGATCCTCCTCGCTCTGGCCTTCGCGCACGCGCTTGTAGACGAAGCCGTGGTCGAAGGCCTCGAACTTGAGCTTGAGGTGCTTCGGCGCGACGTTGGCATCGGCGCCGCGCATGCGGGCGCCCCAATTGTCGTGCATCCACTCGAAATGCACCGGGTCGATGGAGTTCTCCTGGCACTGAAACCAGTTGCACGGCACGTCGGCGAGCACGATCTCGCGAAAGCCGTTGCGCCAGGTGAACGGCTCCCACACCGGCAGTTCCGGCGCCGGCAGCGGGCCGAGATACGCGAACAGCAGGCCGGCGCATTCCTTGACCGGATAGGCTTTTGTCTCGCAGCCGGCCTTGGACGGTTTCGGGCTGGTGGTGTCCTCATAGGGCTGTTCGAGGCAGCGGCCGGTCTGGTCGACCAGCCAGCCGTGATAGCTGCAGCGGATGCCGGTGTCCTCGACCCAGCCATAGGCCATGTCGGCGCGGCGGTGCGGGCAGTGGCGGTCGATCAGGCCGTAACGGCCGCCGCGGTCGCGGTACAGCACGAGGTCCTCGCCCATCAGGCGGACGGTCTTGATCGGGTTGCCATCGAGCTCGCTGGCGCCGGCGATCGGCTGCCAATAGCGGCGCAGCAATTCGCCCATCGGCGTGCCGGGTCCGACGCGGGTGAGCATCTCGTTGCGGGCGGCGGTGAGCAAGCGTTCCTCGCTGGTTGGCCGGTGTCGGCTGGCGATTATTCCACCACTGGGCGCGGATCGGGAAGGGGATAGCGTCAACGGCGCCGATGGCGGTGAAAATGCCCTCGAATCAGCCATTTCGCCGCAGGCGCGGAATTTCGATTCAAATCCAAAATGTTTTTTTATCGGCGATTCAACGGGTTTCGGTGTTCTATGCCGGCATGAGCGCAGCCGAGAAAGTGGGCCGGGACGCCGGCGCATGGTTCGTCGAGGCGGATCATGTCAGCGTCACCGCGCTGGCGCGGCGGCGCTCGCGCGCCCGCATGGACGAGGAGCGCGCCAAGTCCGGGCGCGTCGTCATCGTTTCCTCGCTGTTTCTCGTGCTTTTCACCGCGGCCTTGCTGATCGGCGGCCATGCGGCGATCGACCCGATCCTGCAGTCGGCGGTGGATGCGCGGGAGACCAAGGGCACCGGCGACGTCGTCGTCACCATGCCGGACGGGATATTTTGCCGGCACATGTCCTTCGACAACGTGACGGCGGAAATCACCGAGGGCGGCATCGAGCGCTGCACCAAGGACATTGCCGGAAATCGTCCGCGCACAGGCCGGGGTTTTGCCTGGGCTGTCCATTGAACCGACAGCCATAGGCCGGCCGGTTAGCCAGGATTCTGCGCCTGGACCATCGACGGCGGGTCCGCTACTTTCGCCCTGGAATGAGAGTTCTTTTCGAGACCGGGATAGAACAGATGCGGACCATGCTTTTCGTTTGCCGGCTGGCATTGCCGGTCTGCGCGTTGCTCTTTTGTAGCCTTCATCAGGCCGGTGCCCAGGGCGCCGCGCCGGGCGCGGCCCCTGTCAATGTTGAGCAAATTTGTACGCCCGATGCGATGCGGCTGTGCTCCGAGTTCATCCCGGATAGGGTGAAAGTCACCGCCTGCATGAAAGCAAAGCACGCGCAGATCAGCAAAGAGTGCCGCGTGGCCATGGCCGGTGGCGGAGGCGGGGGTGGTGGCGGCGGGCGCCGGGTGCACCACTATTACCACCATCGCCACGCGTATTAATTAAGCAAACATCGCGACTGGTCATTTTTCACGCTGAATTCGCTGGAGCGACTTTAGCTGCGGCGCGGCGTCGCGTGGCTCGCGCCTTGAGTGCACTCGCCTGAAAATGCCATGGTCGGCCGCTAGCGGTCCGCGAAGACCGGCACGGCGTCGGGGCGGAGTTTTTCCAGGAGGGATGATGCGTAGCGCCACGCAGCGATGGTGGCTTGGCCTATTCGTGGCCGCCGCGCTGATCGCGGTTCTCGCCGAACTGCGGGCGCAAACCGCGCCAAGCGAAGACGCACTCGTGCTCGAAGCCGATCAAGCGCTCGGCGCCGCCATGCGTGGCGACGACAAATCGGTCGCCCGCAAGCTCCTTTCGCTGCAATTCACCTTCGTCGACGCCAACGGCAAGATTCACGAGCGCAAGGATTTCCTTGCCGATCTGAAAACCGCGGCGGCCGCCCCGCCAAGCGACCCGGCGGTGAAGATTTACGGCCGCATCGGCACGGTCACCGGCCACCGTAAATCCGCCGACGGCCGCGACGTGTTCTTTCTTGACATCTGGGCCAAGCAGAAACGCGCCTGGCGCGCGCTGGTCAGTCAGGAAGTAGCGCTGGCCGAAGCGAATGCGCAGGGTGTAGCACCAATCAGACCGGATGCTGCCGAGCTGGAAGCGCGCCGTGAGACCGTCAAGTTCCTAGATTGCAAGAATCCCTGCCAGACGATTCCCTATCGCGTGCGCTCGCCGGTCGAGCAGGACATCGTCAATACGTTTCAGTCGATCGAGAAAGCTACCTTTGCGCACGACGCCGCCGAATACGCAAAACACATGGCCGACGAGTTCGTCCATTATCGGTCGGACAGCCCGCCGATATCAAAATCCGAACGCGTCGCCGTTATCGAGGCTCAAAGGAAACAAAACATTCCGGCCATTCTTACGGCGATCCAATCCATGCGCCTCTGGGTCTACGGCGACGGCGCTGCAATGATTTCGGACAATGGCGTGCCGGACGATACACAAGCATTGCTGCGGATCGCGCGCGTGTGGGTGAAGCGCAACGGCCAGTGGCAAATGGCCATTAGCGTGCAGACGGATGTCAAATAACAGCGTTACTGCATCGGCTTGATGCCGAGATCCCTGGCGAAGGCCGCGACGGTGGCCCGTTGCTCCTCGATCGATCTGCCGAATTCGCCTGGCCCGCCGATATTCATCAGTTGACCAGTGATCGTCAGCCGCTCGGCGATGGTTGAATCGGCAACGGCGCGAATATCGGCGGTGATACGTTCGCGCAATTCAAGCGGCATTCCCGGCGGACCGAACAGACCGACCAGTCCGTCGAGAGCAAGCGCCGGATAGCCGGCTTCCGCGACCGTTGGGACGTTCGGTTCGCTCGGCGCGCGCACGGTGTTGGCCATAGCAAGCAGCTTGATCTTGCCGGCTTGGAGCTGTGGCCGCACGATCGCGAGCGCCGACGAATAGACTTGCACCCGATTCTCGGCGAGGTCGTTCGCGGCGTCGACCGGGTTGCGATAAGGCACCTCGACCATGTTCAGGCCGAGCTGTTTCAGCCAGCCGGCAAATACAAATTCGTGAGCCCCCGTCACGCCGGCCCAATCGAGCTTTCCCGGCTGCGCGCGCACCAGCGCGACGAGGTCGCCGAGTGAAGCGACGGTCATTGCGACCGGGACCGAAATGGCAATCAGCGTGTTCGAGACTCGCGTGATCGGCACGAGGTCGCTCGGCTTGTACGGCAGATTGTCGTGCAGAAACGGATGTGCCGTGAACGACGACGACGGGGCGAACAGCAGGACGTGGTCATCGTGAGCCGTAACGAAGGCGTTGATGGCGACAAGGCCGTCACCACCGGGGCGGTTATCGACGATGACCGGCTGTCCCCAGCGCTGCGCGAGCCGATCTGCCAATAGCCGCGCGCCGATGTCGGTTCCGCTGCCCGCGCCAAGGGTCAGAATGAGGCGGACGGGACGGGTCGGCCAGTCTGCAGCGGCCGGCGCGGCCAGCACGGCAAGCGCGCTGAAGATGAGCGCCGTCAGCGTGGGCAGCCGCCAGTGCATGATGGATCAGCTCTCGAGCCCCGTCGGCACGTTTTTATTCTCGCTCTCGAGCTTCATGCCGGCGGCAAGCGCCATGGTTTCGGCCAGCGCGGCGAAATCCTTTTCCAGATATTCCTTCGGGTTCTTCTGCAGCATGGCGGCGCCGAAATGGCCTTGCAGCACTTCGCGCGTCGCCGCCGTCACCGGCATCGGCACGTCCATTTCGCGGGCGAGCTGGAGTCCGAGATCGAGATCCTTGCGCAACAGCTCCGGCGTGAACGTGGTGGTCCAATCGAGATTGACCAATGCCGGCGACTTATAGGCGGTGAACATCGAGCCCATCACGCCGTTGTTGAGAAAGGCGAGGAAGGCGTGGCGCGGCACGCCCATCTTGTTGGTCAAGAGCGTGATCTCGATCAAATTCTCGATGACGACGCCGAGCATGACATTGTGGGCGATCTTGCAGACGCGGGCGAGCTCGCCGTCGCCCACATAGGACGCGCCGCGCGGCGCGAACACCTCGATCAGCGGCGTTGCGGTCTTGCAGGCGGCCTCCGGGCCGGACACGACCGCGGACAGCTTGCCGGCCTTGATCACCTTGGCGTTGCCGCTTACGGGAGAGGCGACGAAATCGGCGCCGAGCTGCTTGAGCTTGTCGCGGATCTCGGCGGATTCCTCGACCGCGATGGTCGAGCAGTCGACCACGATCGGCGGCATCTTGCCGCCTTGGCTGCAGACGCCGTTCTTGCCGTACAGCACGTCCTGCACGTCCTTGCCGGTGGCGACGATCGAGAACAGCACGTCGACGTCTTTCAGCTCGTACAGATGATCGACCACCTTGCCGCCGATCTTGGCGAGCGGCTCGGCCTTGGCGCGGGTGCGATTCCAGATCGTGACGTCATGGCCGGCCTTGATGAGCCGCTCGGCCATCGGAAAACCCATGCGACCCATGCCGATCCAGCCGATTTTCTGCGTGTTTTTCGTGGCCATGTTTTTAACTCCTGTGCTGTCGGGCGCTGTCCTATCACAGGGCGCGGACACTGCAACGGCTGTGGGGCAGCAAAAATATGTGAGACGGCCGAGAAAGTGGCCTTGATCGCATGGACAGCCTCTGTGTTCGTGTTGATGAACTTGTCAAGGATCTGCGACCGCCGAAGGCGGCGGCGCCATAGCGCGTCGAAGACGCGCGTAACCGCGCTGATGGCGCCGTCCTTGACAAGTTCATCAACACGAACAACTAGCATCCATGCGATCAAGGCCACCATCCGATCTGTATTGGAAATATTGATTCCGGATAGCGGCTTGTCGGTTTATGACTGGCCGCACTATCCTGGAACGGCATGGCCCACGACCTCGCCCAAACTTCCGAAACCAAGATCGCCGGCGTCGCACGCGAGGACAGCCTCCCGCGCCGCGTAGCGCGCAATCTGTTCCCTTTCGTCGTGGTCGGCGCGATCTGGGAAGCGGTGGCCCATGCCGGCCTGTTTCCGCCGCGGTTCTTCCCACCGTTGGAAGCCATTGCGGCGGTGTTCGCGCGGCTGACAATCAGCGGAGTCTTGCCGCATCACGCGCTCGACACGCTGGCGCGGCTGACCGCGGGCTTCGTGCTTGCGGCCTTGGTCGGCGTGACCATCGGCATCCTCATGGGCCGCTCGCGGCGCGCCGAAGATATTTTGTTGCCGCTGGTCAGCATCGGGGCGCCGATCCCGGGTCTCGCCTATGCGCCGTTGTTCCTGTTGTGGTTCGGGCCCGGCAACGTCTCGGCGATCGCTTTGGTCGCGTTCGTGTCGACGTTTCCGATCATCTACAATTCCTGGACCGGCGTGAAAGCGGTCAAGGATATTTGGGTGCGTTCGGCGCAAGCGATGGGCGCCAACGATCGCCGCCTGTTTCGCCATGTCATTTTGCCCGGCGCGCTGCCTTACATCATGACCGGCTTGCGTCTCGGCCTGGCACAGGCCTGGCGCATTCTGGTCGGCATCGAAATGCTGGCCGCCGTGTCGTGGGGTCTGGGTTGGCTCATCTTCGGTGCCCAGGAATTCCTCAATACCGACGTGATGCTCGCCGGCATCGTGGTGATCGCGCTGATCGGGCTGACGCTGGAGAAACTGGTGTTCGAGCGGCTCGAAGAATTCACCGTGGTGCGCTGGGGGATGTTGACGTCATGACGGCTGATCGGGTGCGTTCGCTGCGCCGCGGCGCGATCACCATCATCGCGGTGCTGGCGCTCTATCAAGCCGTCGCGCGCAGCGGCCATTTCGCGCCGGCCTTGATGCCGCCGCTCGGCGCGGTGGCGCGCACGCTTTGGGATTCGCTGCTCGACGGCACGATGATCGAGCACGCGGCTTTCACAATGTATCGCGTGCTGTGCGGCTTCGGTCTCGCGGTGTTTATCGGCTTGCCGCTCGGCGTGCTGATGGGCCGTTTCCGGCCGGTGGAGAATTTCGTGCTGCCGCTCGCCAGCGCGCTGATGCCGATCCCATCGCTCGCTTGGATTCCAATCCTGATTCTCTGGTTCGGGCTCGGCAATCCGGTGACCATCCTGGTCGTGTTCTACGCCGCGCTGTTTCCGATGCTGCTCAACACCTGGTCGGGCGTGCGCGCGGTCAATCCGCTCTGGTTGCGCGCCGCCGGCGCCATGGGCGCCAACGAACATGCGCTGTTCTGGAAGGTGATCATTCCCGGCGCCTCGCCGTTCATCATCGCCGGATTGCGGCAATCCTTCCTGCGCGCCTGGGTCGCGGTGATCGGCGCCGAGATGCTGGCGGCGTCGGATTGGGGATTGGGCTGGGTGATCTTCGACGCCAAGGAATTCCTCAACACTGACGTCATGCTGTCGTCGCTGGTCGTCATCGGTTTCATTGGCTTCGTCAGCGAACGCTTCGTGTTCGGCTCGATCGAGCGCGCCACCATCTATCGCTGGGGCATGGCGCGGGCGGCCAAAACCTGACTTGAGTGCCGGCGCTGCATCGGCGGAGCGACAAGGCCCGCCGTTTATGCTTGAAAGAGCCGGAAACGTCCTTTGGCAGTGCTGCAAGAAAAATCGATGCCCCATATCGAGGCGCGCGATATCTCGCTGATTTACGACACGCCGAGCGGCTCCGTACCGGGAGTCCGCGGCGTGAGCTTCGCCATGGAGGCCTCCGAATTCGTCTGCATCGTCGGGCCGAGCGGCTGCGGCAAATCAACGCTGCTCAATATCATCGCCGGATTCATCACGCCGAATTCCGGTGAAATTCGCATCGCCGGCCAGCCGGTCAAAGGCTACGGCATGGACCGCGGCATCGTGTTTCAGGATTTCGCCCAGCTGTTTCCCTGGCGCACCGCGCTCGGCAACGTCGCCTTCGGCCTGGAAATGAAGGGCATGGCGAAAGCGGAGCGCGAAACCATCGCGCTCGAGCAGCTTCGCCTGGTCAAGCTGGAAAACTTCGCCCGCTCTTACCCGCACCATCTGTCCGGCGGCATGCAGCAGCGGGTCGCGATCGCGCGCGCGCTGGCCTACAATCCGGCGGTGCTGCTGATGGACGAGCCGTTCGCGGCGCTCGACGCCTTGACCCGCGACGACATGCAGCGGCTTCTCGCCGAAGTGTGGCGGACGACGCGCAAGACGGTGATCTACGTGACGCATAATGTCGCCGAAGCGGTTTATCTCGCCGACCGGGTCGTGGTGATGACGCCGCATCCCGGCACGGTGAAGACCGAAGTGCCGATCCGGCTGCCGCGGCCGCGCGATCCGCTCAGCGTCGAATTTCTCGATCATCAGAAGGAGCTGTTGCGTCTTCTTGGTCAGGACGCACGAGGCCATTGATATGATGCGGCACGTTGCAATCGGGCGATGGACGTTGCTGCTATTCGCGCTGGTGTGTGCGCTGCCGGCACATGCCGCGGACACTTATCCGAGCCGGCCGATTCGCCTCGTCGTCGGCTTCGGCGCCGGCGGGCCGACCGATATTCCGGCGCGTTTTATCGCTGACCGGCTCGGCACGGCGCTCGGACAACCCGTCGTGGTCGAGAACAAACCGGCCGCGGGCGGCATCGTGGCGACGCGCGATGTGCTGGCGCAGCCGCGCGACGGCTATACGCTGCTGTTGTGCACGCATTTCGACGCTACCAATGTCGCGGTGTATCGCAATGCCGGTTATCAGCTCGGCGACATCGCGCCGATTTCGTTGATCGCCAAATATTATTACGGCCTCGCGCTCGCGAATGCGGTGCCGGTGGACAATTTCGAAGCGTTTGTCGCCTACGCCAAGGCGCATCCGGGCGAAGTCACTTACGCCACGGTCGGCGCCGGCTCGGCGCAGGAGATCATGGCGCGGCAATTGGAAAAGCTCACGGGCGTGACGCTCAATCGCATTCCGTTTCGCGGCGGCATCGGCGTGGTGCAGGAACTGGTCGCCGGCAGGGTCGATCTTTATCCATCGCCGACCCTGGCGATCATGTCGCAGTACCAGGGCAAGCAGTTGAAAATTCTCGCCACCACCAGCCCGGAGCGCCTGAAAAACCTGCCGGAAATTCCCACCCTCAAGGAAAAGGGTTTTGATTTCGTTCGCTTCGGCTGGCTCGGCGTTTGCGCCGGCGCCGGCACGCCGGCCTCGATCATCAAGACGCTCAACGAACATATCGTTGCGATCGTGGCGATGCCGGATTATCGGGCGCTGATCGAGAATGCCGGCTCGCTCGCGATATCGACCACGCCGCAGGAATTCGGCGTCGTGATGCAGAAGACCCTGGACGACGTGGCGCCGGCCGTTCAAGAATTCGGCCTGCAACAGGACTAATAATCGCCCGATGCCGAGACGCAGCCGGCCTGGAGGACAGCCCAATGACAAAGCAGTCGTTACTGACGCGACGGCACTATCTCGCAGCCTCGGGCGCCGGCGTCTTGGCGCTCGGCCTTGGTTCGACGCGCGGCGTCGCGGCGCCCGAGACCATCAAGCAGGGTTATCAGACCAACATCTGGGGCATGCCGACCTATTACCTGGTGAAGTCCGGCTATCTTGAGAAACACAATCTCGCGGTGGAAGAGTTCGCCGTGCCGTCCGGCAACCTCACCATGCAGCAGATGGTGGCGCGCCAAGTCGACCTCGGCACCTATGCGGGCCAATCCTTCATCATCGGCAGCGCCAAGGGCGGACTCATCGCCATCGCGCTGATCGAACATGTCGGCAAGACCGCGCGCATCACCACGCGCAAGGATTTGAACATCACCAAGGTCGAACAGCTGCGCGGGCTGAAAATCGCCAACCAGACCGGCTCATCGGTCGGCAACGTCTTCGTCGACACCATCATGCCGCAGCACGGCTTGAAGAAGGGCGATTACCAGGAAGTCCGCATGGACGTGAACAACATGGTGGCCGCGCTGGCCGCCAAGACGGTCGACGCCATGGTGAACGTCGAGCCGTACAACGTTATCGCCGTCGCCGACGGCATCGGCTCCGACCTGATCGATTTTTCAGGCGTCGATCCGATGCCGGTGTTCATGGCGGCGACGCCCGAGTTCGTGCAGCAGAAGCCCGACGCCGTGATCGCCTATCTCAAAGCCTGGCTCGACGTGGCGCAGGATTTCAAGAGCAATCCGAAAAAGGTCGCCGACGTCATCTACGGGTTCTACGCCGACAAGGGCTATAAAATATCGCTCGACGTGTTCGCCACCGCGCTGTCGCGGGTCGAGGTCAGCCCCGGCTTTCCCGGCGATCTCAAGCCCTATATGCAAGAGCAGGCCGAAATCCTGCTCAAGGACAAGAAGATCGACGCCATCCCGGACTGGACCAAGGCGCTACGGCCCGATCTCATGGCAAAAGCCAAAATGGGAGCGTAGTATCGGCCTAATGAAGCCGGAGGAGATCATTGCAAAGTTGCGGGCGCACGAGCCGGAGCTTCGCGCTGCCGGAGTGAGCGGGCTTGCGCTGTTTGGCTCAGCTGCGCGAGGCGAACAGCAAGCCGATTCTGACATCGATGTCGTCATACGCATGTCCAATGAAGCCCGGCGTGAAGGTTTCTCTTATTTCGGCCGGCTGGATTCGCTTAGCCGGCGGCTCTCTGAAATATTGCAGCGACCTGTCGACGTTGTTACCGAGCCGATTCGCAAGGATCGCTTGCGGCGCAACATTGAAAAGGATCGGATCATTGCCTTCTAAGAATCCGATCCGGCGTTTCGAGGACATCCTGGATAACATAGACCTTATCAAAGAATACACGCGCGGCTTTTCGTACGACGGTTTCGCCAAAGATCGGAAAACTCAAGATGCCGTGGAGCGATGTCTGACGCGAATTTCCGAAGCCGCCGGCAAGCTTGAAGACTCCGCCTATGTCTTGATACCGGATCAGCCCTGGTCTGAAATTCGTGCGGTGGGGAATGTACTTCGGCACGAATATGACAGCGTCGATCTCTTGATTGTCTGGAACATAGTGAGCAGAGACCTGGATTCTCTGAAAGGATCAATCGAGGCAGCGTTGCAAAAGCTTCGACGTCAAAATCCACAAGACTTCTAGAGTTGCGCCCAAGTTCGAAAGGAGAACCTGCGAATGCCTGCCACCGACCAAAGCCCGATTACCAAGAGCTATCAACCGATTACCTGGAACTTCAAGTTACTGGCCAACGATATGCTCGGCGGCTTCGGTGGCATGGGCGAAGGCATGTCGGTGCAGATCGCGCCCGATGGACGCCGGATCATCTGGCTGGCGCATGAGAGCGCGCCGAAGAATTTCACCGCCGTCGATGTTTCCGATCCGCGCAAGCCGAAGGTGGTGTGCCAGACTGATTTGCCGCACGCCAATATGCGCTCCAATTCGCTTGAAACGTGCGGCAACATGATGGCGGTGGCCTATCAGACCTCGAAGAAGGATCTGCAGCCGGCCGGCTTCGAGCTGTTCGATATTTCCAAGCCGGAAAATCCGAAATCGATTTCATTCTTCGATTGCTCCGGCCCGCATTCGCGCGGCGTGCACCAGTTATGGTTCTGCGACGGCGAATACGTGCACTGCGCGTCGGGCTCGCGCGATTTCACCCCGACCCATCCGCAGGACGACCAGTTCTATCGCTGCGTCGACGTGCGCAATCCGTCCAAACCCGTCGAGGTCGGCCGCTGGTGGATGCCCGGCACGCGGCAGGGCGACAACGTCAGGCCGCCGACGCGGCATCCGATCGACAAGGGGTTTCGCGCCCACAACACCAACGTCTATCCGCAACGGCCGGACCGCTGCTACCTCGCCTATATCGACGGCGGCATGTTCGTGCTCGATATTTCCGACAAGGCCAACCCGAAAAAAGTCTCGCAGTGGACCAATTCGCCGCCCTATACCGGCTTCATGCACACCATCGTGCCGCTGTTCGACCGCGGCCTGATGCTGGTGACCGACGAGTCGACCGAGAACAACGCCAAGGACTGGCCGAAGCTGATCTGGGTATTGGACGCGCGCGACGAATCCAATCTGGTGCCGATCTCGACCTGCCCGTTGCCCGATCACACCATCTACGCCCAGGCCGGCCGCTTCGGCGCCCACAACATCCACGAGAACGTGCCGCTGCCGACGGCGTGGCAATCCGACCAGATCGTGCTCGGCACCTTCTTCAACGGCGGCTTGCGCGCCTACGACATCTCCAATCCGTACCAGCCGAAGGAAGTCGGCGTCTTCCAGCCGCCGGCGCCACCCGGCGCGCCGACCGGCACCATCCAGATGAACGACGTGTTCGTCGACGAACGCGCGATCGTCTACGCCGTCGACCGCCACATCGGCGGGCTCTACACGCTGGAAATGGATTTCTAGCCGGCGTCCATGCTCGACCTTTTCCCCTCGCGCGAAGCCGGCCCGTTCGGGCGCCGGCTTAAGCGCGAGCGCGGCGCCAAAATTCCGGTGACCGTCGTCACCGGATTCCTCGGCAGTGGCAAGACGACACTATTGCAGCGCTTTCTGGCTTCGGCGGAAGGCCAAGGCACCGCCGTCATCATCAACGAGTTCGGCGCTGTCGGCATCGACGACGCGCTGGTGCGCGATAGCGCCGAGGAGACCGTGCTGCTCGGCAACGGCTGCGTCTGCTGCATCACGCGCACCGATCTGCAGGCGGCACTGCGCCGCCTGGTGTTCGACCGCGAGCACGGCGCGGTGCCGCCGTTCCGCCGCATCGTGATTGAAACAAGCGGTCTCGCCGATCCCGGACCGATCCTGCAAACCTTCTCCACCGATCGCGCGCTCGGCGGCGAATTTCACATCGACCTGGTGCTGACTGTGGTCGATGCGGTCCATGGCGAAGCGGCTTTCGACGGCGCCGCCGAGGCGCGCAAGCAGGCGATCCTCGCCGACCGGTTGGTGATCTCGAAGACCGATCTCGCCGATGCCGCCGCCGTCGCGCGGCTGACGCAACGCCTGCAAAAGCTCAATCCGCGCGCAACGATTGATATCGCGGTCATGGGCGCGCTCGATCCGCAGCGCGTCGTCGAGCCGGCCCCGGGCGCGCGCTCCGGCTTCGTCGCCGAGGCCGCGCACAGCGACGGCATTTCGAGTTTCGTCATCGAGCAGCAAACGCCAATCGAATGGCTCGCCTTCGCCCGCGCCATGGAGACATTGATCGGGTTGCGCGGCGCCGACCTGTTGCGCGTAAAGGGCATTCTCAACGTCGCCGGCTGCCGCGGCCCGGTGGTGGTGCAATATGTCCAGCACCTCGCCCATCCGCCGGTCGAGCTCGAATCCTGGCCGGATGGCAACCGCGACAGCCGCGTCGTGTTCATCACGCGGAATATTGCGGAGCGCGAGGTGCGAGCTTTATTCGCGACCGTGCAGGCGCTGGCAAAGAGTTGATTTTCGCCGCAGAAGTTCCACGCCCCGAACCGTGTTCCCATGTGGCAGTTTTCGGAATAACCTTCGCGCCAGCGGATGCAGCGGCATGGGACGCACCGGCACATGGCCGGCCCCGATAAAAACGGCCGCTGCGCATATGGAGGACGCTCGCGCAATGACCCAGAAGTATTCCCTCAACGTCAACGGAAAGACGAGCACCGTAGAGGCGGACGAGGACATGCCGCTGCTCTACGCGTTGCGCAACGACCTCGGCTTGAACAATCCGCATTTCGGTTGCGGGCTCGCCCAATGCGGCGCCTGCACCGTGCATCTCGACGGCCAGCCGATCCGCTCCTGCATCACGCCGATCTCTTCGGTCGGCGACAGCAAGATCGTCACGCTCGCCGGCCTCGGCACGCCGGACAAGCCGCATCCGCTGCAAACCGCTTACGTCGAGGAAGAAGTGCCGCAATGCGCCTATTGCATCAACGGCTGGATCATGACCGCGGCGGCCTTCCTGCGCGACAAGAAGAAGCCGACCGACGCCGAAATCCGCGACGCGCTGACCGGGCTGAAGTGCCGCTGCGGCACCCATATGGCGATCCTGCGCGCGGTCAAGCGCGCCGCCGCGATGATGGGTTGAGGGAGAGCGCCATGACCAGACAAGACAAATCCACGATCTTTTCGCGCCGCGCCGTTCTCAAGGCCGGCGGTGCGCTCGTCATCTCGATCGGCGCGCCGGCCACGCTCGCGCACGCGGCCGATGACGCCATGGCGGTCGCGGCCAAGCCGCCGCTGACGCCGGACCAGCTGTCCTCGTACATCGCCGTCAATGGCGACGGCACTGTCGCCGCCTATTTCGGCAAGATGGACATGGGGCAGGGACTGTTCACTGCCGTCGGGCAGATCGTCGCCGAAGAGCTCGACGTGCCGTTCCGGGCCGTCAAGGTGTTCATGGGCGACACCGCGACCAGCGTCAATCAGGGCGGCGCATCCGGCTCGACCGGCCTGCAGGAAGGCGGCAAGCAAATGCGCATGGCCGCGGCCGAAGCCCGGCGCGTGCTGGTCGCGATGGCGGCCGACAAGCTCAACGTGCCGGTCGATCAGTTGACGGTGACCGACGGTGTCGTTCATGGGGTGAGCGATGCCGCCAAGAAGGTGAGCTACGCCGAGCTCATCGGCGGGCGTTATTTCAACGTCCACCTCGACTGGAACGGCAAATACGGCAATCCGCTCTACGCGCCGGGCAAAGCGCAGCCGAAAGATCCGAAGGATCACAAGATCGTTGGCCAGCCGATCAAGCGCGAAGACATCGCCCCAAAAGTGTTCGCGCAAGAGGACTTCTGCACCGACGTCAAAGTGCCCGGCATGGTCCACGCCCGCATGATCCGTCCCGCCATCGCCGGCGCGGTGCCGGTGAGCGTCGACGAAAGCTCGATCAAAAATATCCCGACCGCCAAAGTGGTCTGGGACAAGGGCTTCCTCGGCGTCGTCGCCGACAAGGAATGGGACGCCATCAAAGCGTCGCAGCAGCTGAAGGTCGTTTGGTCGGACGCGGCTCCGCCATTCCCCGATCAGGCTGCGCTTTACGATCACATCCGCAAGGCAGCGCCGCGCAAGCGTTCGGTGGAGCCTGCGGAAACCGGCAATGTCGACGAGGCGTTCAAGTCGGCCGCGCGGGTGATCGAGGCCGAATACGAGTGGCCGTTCCAATCGCATTCCAGCATGGGGCCGGCCTGCTCTCTGGTCGAGATTAAGGATGGCAAAGTCACCTGCTGGAGCGGCACGCAGAAATCGCATTTCGTGCGCGCCGGCCTCGCCGCCATTCTGGAAATGCCCCCGGACGCCGTTCACGTCATCTGGACGCCGGGTCCGGGCTCCTACGGCCGCAACGACGCCGACGACGCGGCGATGGACGCCGCCGTGCTCGCCAAAACCGTCGGCAAGCCGGTGCGCGTGCAATATATGCGCAACCAAGGCACCGGCTGGGATCCAAAGGGGCCGGCTTCGACCCATCACGCGCGCGCCGCGATCGATGCCCAGGGCAACGTCATCGCCTACGACTTCGTCAGCAAAGGCTTCTCCCGCGTCGATGTCGATACCAATGGCAGCAAGCCATTCGACACCTTGGCGGGGCAGACGCTCGGCGTCGCGTTGAAATCCGGTGATGGTTTCGGCGTGCCGGCGGAGTCCTACAAATTCGACAACAAGCGTACCGCTTGGGAAACGATCCCGCCGCTGCTCGACCGCGCCTCGCCGCTGCGCTCGTCGCATCTGCGCGATCCGGTCGGGCCGCAAATCCACTTCGCCAGTGAATCCTTCATGGACGAAGTGGCCGCCGCGCTGAACGTCGACGCGGTCGAATTCCGTCTGCGCTATGTCAAGGATGCGCGCGACATCGCCGTCATCAAGGCCGCGGCGGAAAAGGCCGGCTGGCAGACGCGGCCGTCACCGCGCAAGGACCAGACCGGCGACAAGGTCTCCGGCCGCGGCATGGCTTACGCGCAGCGCAACGGCACGCGGGTCGCCATGGTGGCCGAGGTCGACATCGACCGCCGCAGCGGCAAGATCTGGGTGCGCAAGTTCACCGTCGCCCACGATTGCGGCCAGATCATCAATCCGGACGGCATCCGCATGACGGTCGAGGGCAATGTGGTGCAGGGCATCAGCCGCACCTTGTGGGAAGAGGTGAAGTTCGACCACAAGACCGTGACCAGCGTCGATTGGCTGACCTATCCGATCCTCGACATCACCGAGACGCCCGAACAGGTCGACGTGGTGCTGATCAACCATCCGGAGATCGCGTCGTCGGGCGCCGGCGAACCGTCGAGCCGGCCGGTCGCGGCGGCCATCGCCAACGCCATCTTCGACGCCACCGGGGTGCGCATCCGCCGGGTGCCGTTCTCGCCCGGCAATGTCAAATCGGCGCTGTCGTAGCGAAAAATCACCTCTCCCCGCGTGCGGGGAGAGCGTAGGCGTCCTTCGGACGCCGTTCTTAAAGTAAAGAACGCCGATCCGAAGGATCGGCTATGTGAGCGTAGCGACGAGGGTGAGGGGGCCTCGCCGCGATTCTGAGCTTTGCAGTTGCTGGTGACGACGTTTCAGACCGTTACCTAAGTCAGCGCCCAGCGGCACCGCCCCCTCACCCCACCCTCTCCCCGCGCGCGGGGAGAGGGAGTAGCCTGTCAACATGCCAGCGATCCTCCGCACTATCGAAGAGGCTATTAGCTCGATTACCGACGGCTGCATGCTCGCGGTGCCGCGCGAGACCTCGGGCGCCGCCATGGCGGCAACGCGGGCGCTGATCCGGCGCGGCGTCAAGCGCTTGCATCTGGTGGCGCTGCCGACCTCGACCTTGCAGGCGGATCTGTTGATCGGCGCCGGCTGTGTCGAGACGCTGGAGACGTCTGCCGTCAGTCTCGGCGAATTCGGCCCGGCGCCGCGCTTCACCGCGGCGATCCTTTCAGGCTCGATCCATATGATGGACGCCACCTGCCCGGCGCTGCATGCGCAGTTTCAGGCCGCCGAGAAAGGCGTGCCGTTCATGCCGCTGCGCGGCCTCATCGGTTCCGACGTGCTGGCGCACCGGCCGGACTGGAAAGTTCTCGACAATCCATTCGGCAATAACGATCCGATCGTGCTGTTGCCGGCGCTCAAGCCCGACGTCGTGTTGTTTCATGCGCCGATGGCCGACCGCGCCGGCAATGTGTTTGTCGGCATCCAGCGCGAGTTCTTCGCCATGGCGCATGCGGCGCAGAAGACCATCGTCACCGTGGAAAAAATTCACGACGGCGATCTGTTGCGCGATCCGCTGCTCGCCGCCGGCACGCTGCCCGGCTTCTACGTCGAGGCGGTTGCGGTCGCGCCGCGCGGCGCCTGGCCGTTGCCGCTGCCCGATCACTACGGCATCGATGCAGCGCATATGGCCGAATACGCCCGGCTCGCCGCGACGCCCGAAGGTTTTGCCGACTACCTGCAACGGTACGTGCATGAGCGGCGCGCCGCCTGAAAAACCCTTCCGCGACGAGGAATTGCTCGCCGACGTGATCTGCCGGCTGATCGGCGACGTGCGCCACGTCGCGGTCGGCGCCTCTTCTCCGATTCCGGCAACGGCGGCGCTGTTGGCGCGAGAACGCGGTGGCGGCAAGCCTTACGTCTCGCTGCTCGGCAGCCGCGCCCACACGTTTTTCACCGACGGCGCCCGCGAATTGTTCGACTGCGCCGGCCAAGGCCGCATCGATGTGTTCTTTCTCTCCGGCGGCCAGATCGACGGCGAGGGCAATATCAATCTGGTCAGCGTCGGCGACTACGACAAACCGAAGGCGCGCTTCCCCGGCTCGTTCGGCTCGGCTTATCTGTATTACGTGGTGCCGAAGGTGATCCTGTTCCGGGTCGAGCATTCGCGCCGCACCTTGGTGCCGAAAGTCGATTTCATCAGCGCGCCAGGGGCCAGCCCCGACAACGTCTTCCGACCCGGCGGTCCGGTCGCGCTGATCACCAACCGCTGCCTGTTCGATTTCGATCGCACCCGCCGCCGTTTCCGCCTCGCCAGCGTGCATCCCGGCCACAGTGTCGCCGAGGTCATCGAGAACACCGGCTTCGACTTCGACCGGCCGGCAGAGGTGCCGACCACGCCGGCGCCTTCGCCGGAAACGCTAGAGCTGATGCGCAACGTCGTGGCCCCGCAATTGGCCGAGGTCTATCCGCAGTTCGCCAAAAGCGTATTCGGGATCGCGGCGTCAGTACCGTCAGCCGACATCCGGTCAAGCGCCCGAAAATGACCCAAAGCGAACATCGGCAGCGGAAAATCAGGTTAGATGGGCAACACTCCCAGATCCCATCGCAACAGACTTTGTAGCGCCCGTCCGGGCGAGGGCTGTGACTGAAAAGGCCGCAATCCAAAGCACCGGACCAAGCAGGCCCGGCCACCACGGCGCATATCCGGGGATCAAGACAAACAGAATGAAAGGAATGTCGGCGATGCCGACCATGACCCCGTTCAACCAGAAGCCAAGCCGGTCGTTGCGCCAATTCAGCGTGATTGCGAGCACGATCGCGGTCGCAGCAAACGCCGCCAAATAAAACGCCGTCTGCATCAGACGCCCTTGAACCATGGTTGCCGACGAGTTCTGCGCCAACCTGTAAACGCCGTAGGCTGCAGTGAAGTGCAGGAGTCCCCAACACACGTAAAGCACTGCGCCAAGTTTAGCTGTTATCTTTTCCATGCTGTGCTCCTACGAAAGCGGCAAGTCTTAAAGCGGCAAGTCTTGAGAGGCCAGTCCCGAGCGGCCAGTCTCGCGCAAATGCGGAAAGCGCTCGGTCAGAAGCGACCCCGGATAATAGGTTGGGGCGAAGGCCGGATGGGCGGCGATTGCCTCGTACCAGCGTTCAACGCGCGGCAGATCGCGCCAGTCGCCAGCACGGCCGAGATCCGCCATGCGAACGATCGCCGGCATGAGCATGACGTCGGCTAACGAAAGATCGGCACCGAGAAGCCATGGTCCACCACTCTTGGCGATTTCGGAATCCATGCGCTCGTAAGTGCGGCGCAGCCGTGCCAGTGCGTCATCCATGTCCTTCTGCGGGAAGCCCGTCCGGCCCATTGCCAGCATGAATTCGCGCCGCAGCGGCTTCGACTCGGCGAAGGCCTTGAACGCGTCCTCGCTCATGGCTGCAAAACGCGGCAGAAAGGCGAGATTGAACGTTGGCACCCGCACCGCAGCCGCTGGCATCTCGTCGATGAAATGCATCAGCGCCCGCATCCTTGCCCGCAACACCGGATTCTCCGGCGTAAATTTCACCGGCTCGGGCGCAACTTCGTCGAGATATTCGATAATGACCGAAGAATCGATGATGATCGCGCCGTCATGATCGAGGGTGGGTACCACGCCATTCGGATTCAATGCGAGATAACCCGGCTTGAGTTGATCGCCGGCGAGCAGGTCGAACTTGATCTCGTCGAACGGAATAGTCTTGGCGTTGAGCACGAAGCGTACGCGCTGGCTGCAGGTCGATTGCGGTGCGTTGTAAAGTGTAAACGTCATGGTGCATGACGCCCGAAAGTCTTGGTCGAAGTTTCAGCGCCTCTGCAGTCGATGCGCACGATGGTGCTCTCTCCTTAACGGCGCAAGCGAGCCGTCACGCGGCGATGGCTGGCACGGCAACCGCGGCCGACCTGACGGCGGCGCCGAACTCCTCGACTGCCGTTTCACCCGTGGCGCCGGCACGCGCGCGCCCGGCCAGGATGAATTCGACGTCCTTGATCCCAATCCAGGCCAGGACCTGGCGAAGATAGCCGCTGGCCTGATTGTATTTCTCTACCGGCGAACCCGGGCTGAAGTCACCGCCGCTGGCCAGGATAACGGTCGCTTTCTTGCCGGTGAGCAGGCCGACATTATTCGGCGACACCGTCACGCCGACCCGAACGATCTGGTCGATATAGGCCTTGAGGACCGCCGGGATAGAGAAATTGAACATCGGCGTGCCGATGATGATCTCGTCGGCTGCCTTGATCTCGGCGACGAGGTCGTCCGAGACCTTTATGGCGGCGGCGGTTTCCGGCGAATGCTGCTCACGCGGCGTGAAGGCGCCGCCGATCCAGGCATGATCGACGAACGGCGGGGGCGTCTTCATCAAATCGCGGACGACCACGGCAGAGCCGGGGTGCGCGGCTTTCCACGCGTCGATGAAATGCGCGGTGAGCCTTCGGGACGTGGAGAACCCATGGCGAGGACTGACCTCGATAGCGAGCAGGGTGGGCATTTGAGGCTCCTATGCAACTGGCTCCGCAAGACGTAAGGGATACAGATCATCAAAATAAGAGATGAAGTTTCGATAGAGATGATCTATTTATCTGATTATGATCGACTCCCTGACCCTGGACCAAATTCGGATATTCCTCGCGGTCGCCGACACCGGAAGCTTCTCGAAGGCTGCGAAAAAGCTGAACCGAGCCCAGTCGGCGGTGACGTACGGAATTCAAAAGCTCGAGGCGCAGGTCGGGATTTCGTTGTTCGACCGCACCGCCTATCGGCCCGCGCTGACGGAAGCGGGGCGAGCGCTGCTGTCGCGGGCGCGCCGGATCGCCGAGGAGACAAATGCTTTTCGCGATACGGCGCGAAGTCTGGCCAGCGGATTGGAAGCAGAGCTGACGATCGTGCTCGATTCCATGTTCCCGCTGCGCGCGGTCGTGGAAGCGTTGCGTGCTTTCACTGCAAAATATCCAACGGTTACGCCGCGCATCTACGTGCAGTCGCTCGGCGCCGCCGCGGAACTGGTCCTCGACGGCACCTGCATGATTGGATTGCTGCCGCTTTATTTCAGCGACATGGCGCTCCTGAAACGCTTCCCGTTGCTGACCGTCGATCTCATCCCGGTGGCGGCGCCCGGTCATCCGCTGGCGGCGCTCGACGGCCCGATCGATCCGCACACGCTGCAGCAGCATGTCCAGCTTGTGCTCACCGATCGCTCGTCGCTGACCGCAGGACGCGACTACGGCGTGTTGTCGAGCCGCACGTGGCGCCTGGCGGATCTCGGTGCGAAGCACGCGATGCTGCTGGCGGGTCTTGGCTGGGGCAACATGCCTTCGCATCTGGTCCAAAACGATATTGCGCAAGGACGATTAAAGGTCATTCAACCCATGGAGTTCGACTCGCGAGTTGCCCAACTCGTGATGTGCGGCGCCTACCTCGCCGACCATCGGCTAGGTCCCGCAGGCGAGTGGCTTGTCGAACATTTGTCGGCCGTTGTCGGCGGTTAGGCCACGAACGCGTGCGTCTCACCATGTCGCTCATTGGCACTTAGCGGCCGCCCCGCGGGTCGCCGACACGGGCGCTAACGGGATAAACACGCCAAGCCGTAGGGCGGATTAGCGCAGCGTAATCCGCCATTTCCGCCGCCAAAGGACGGCGGATTACGCCGGAGCCTGCCATCGGGCCGGCCACTTCGGGCCGGACCCGTTGGGCTAATCCGCCCTACGGCTACGGGCCACGTTCGGCGAACGAGCCACTCGGCGCGACCTCGCCCGCCCAGTCGAGCGGGAATAGCCCGTGGCGAACGTCGCGATGAAACGATGAATGTGGCCAATCTCGCGCGCGGCGCGCGTGACCGTGTTTGATTGGGCTGAAATAACAATGTTTGATTGGGTTGAAATAACAATATTCGACATGACGCGCATAATCGGCGTCGTCACGAATCAAGTGTTCCCAAAATCGGCGTTGCCAGATGCCGCGTTCGCCACGCGCCTTGCGGACCGCTGAACGCCGCTCGCGCCGCGGTAGTGATTTTGCAAACCGTGTTTTTATCAGCCGCCATCGCGTCGAAAAGTCGGCGTCATCGGGCGGCAAGGTCCAGATTGCGTGCAGATGATCCGGAAGCACGACAATGGCGGCAATGTCGAATGGTATTTCATTTGCGTTTCCGCGAACGCCTGCCGCAGCGCATCGATGTGATCGACGAGCAACGTCTGTCGCCGATCCAGCAGATTGTGGGTGAAAAACCAGCATCCGTTGGCGACAAATGCGCGGCGATAATTAGGCATGCGTCAGAATAACATTATTCCGTAGGGCGAATTAGCCGAAGGCGTAATCCGTCGTCTTTTGCCGCCGGAAACGGCGGATTACGCTCCGCTAATCCGCCCTACGGGCTACGCTTGCTCATCAGCGGTAACTTGCACTATTGCAAGAATGCAGCGGCGCATCTTCGCTGATTTTATGCGCAGGAAGGATTTGAGCAACGCGAAGTCCTCGACTGCCGTGGGAAAGGTGGACAGTAAATCCAGCGTCGGCAGGCCGGCGATGTTGCGATACAGCCGGGCTTGCGGCGCACCTTCGAAGAAGAAGGCTGGCGGGATTTTCAGGACGTTTGCGATCCGATACAACTGGCAGGCGCTGAGCCGGCGTGTGCCCGCTTCGCATCTCTGCACGTGCTGACGCGTCAGCCCGAGCGCCGCGCCGAGCTTTTGCTGGCTCATGGCGAGCATCTTCCGGCGCATGCGCACGCGATTGCCGATGTATTCGTCGATAGGTTCGGGGGCCTGCTTCATCGTGCGTGTTGCGTGCCGTTCCCACAACGAATGAGCGTTTAAGACAACTTATACTCTTACATACTTACACGCTTCGCGTCAATAAATCTTGACTGATCTTGGGGAGGACTTATGCGGGAGGAATGGCAAAGCGCGAACATGAGATCGTCAAGCCGCAGCCGTCGCGCATCGGCAAGAAAACGGTGTCGGTCTATTTGCCGCAGAATGTTTGGCGCGAGCTGAGAATGTTAGCGGCGTCGACCGATACGACCATGGACAAGCTCATGCGTCGCGGCATCGATCTTGTCCTCGCCGAACACAAAGCCAATCGCTCGTAAGCTTGCAGAGCTTATTTTTTCCACTGCATCCAATTCCGCCTTTTCCGACGATATAGAAGATGGACGGCGTGCCTTGAACAGTCAGTCAGCGGCCCATATTTGATTGTGTCGATTATCGCATTCTAATTTGGGGCTTCTTTTGCCTGCCAAGCGCCAGCACTTTAATCCGATCCTGCATCTAGGGCACTTTGTCGGGCCTCCCGACAGCCATGTCTGGACCTACGACAAGCAGACGGGCGAGGTGCGCCATGCAACGCCGGAGAATACGGCAGTGCAGACACACTTTTATTCTGTTGAGCTTGACGACGGCTCGATGGACACCCGCATTGAGGACTACCTGGCCGAGGTCGAGAGCAGCGCCGCACCGATCTATCGAGCACTACTTAGCGGCAATATACCAGGCGAGACGCAGGCGCGCGCGGACTTCGCTCAATTCCTCGCGCTTATGTACGTCAGAACTCCGGCGATGCGCCGCATGGCCGGTGAAATACAGGGGCGGAGCGTCCAAATTAGAAACTACGCCTACGCCACTAACCCGAAAGCGTTTGATAGCCTCCTGCGGCGTGTTGAGAAGAATGGAGGTCCCGTTCTCAACACGGAAGAAAAAGAGCAGCTTCGGCAGAAGTTTCTCGACCCTACCGATTACATAATCCAGGTGTCGAAAGAGCGTACATTTCACGTCCTACGGGCCGCGGACAAACTAGCCCCCATCTTGTTCGATATGAAATGGTCCATCGCCAGACCCCTCGGCGGCTTCTTCATCACGACAGATAATCCCCTCATCAGAGAGGTTGATCCAAAAACACGTCATCCATTCTACGGCGACCATGGCTTTCTCAATAAGACGGCGGAGGTCCTTTATCCGCTTTCGCCCGGTTGCCTCTTGTTGATGTCGTGGGACCGGGCCGCGGTCGATGTCGGCGTCTTCGAGCCTGCGCATATGCACCTGGTCAATCGCTCACTTGCCGCGCGATCGGATCGCTATCTTTACGGGCACGTTCGCGACGATCAGGTGAAGCAGCTCGCCGTGGAATTCAAGGACAGCCGGCCGAACATGACAACGCGAGGTTTCGGCCCCGACAAGTTCGCAAAAGTCGAAGTTGCCCGGCGATTTCGAAAATAAGCATATAGAGCGAGTCCACCCTAATAGTGTAATTTCGCACACGGAGAGTGCTAGCAATCAAGCGGAAAGTCGTTCATTTTATTTTGTAAATGTGCTCGTGAAACGCACAAACTCCAGCTTGAGCTATAAATATCTGACGCTGTACGTCGCGGAGTTTCAGTTCCGCTATAATAGCCGATTCAATCCCGACATTTTAGGAACGGCGATTGGTGCCTGCTAAAAGTATGAGGTAGCGCCTTGAGCGACGATCAAAAAGGCGACGATGACAAGCCCGAAGCAAATAAGGGAACCGATTATGTATTGGCTGGTTTGGTATTTCTCGCCGCTACAGTATGGGGCGGCATAACCGGCAAAAGCACAACCGATAATGACGCGGGCGATTCCACCCGCGAATTAGCCAAGTGGACCAAAGTAGTTGGGTTTTGGACGCGAGGCTTGGTCGTTGTTGCCGTCATAACCGCTGTAGTTTTGCTCGGGCAGCTTTGTATTTTGTATAAAACGGACCAAACGTCCCGGGCCACTAATCGCGCTTTCGTTTATTTTGAAACTGTTTCTTTCACTCCATACCCCTTCAAGGGCACGCCAGCTCTCGTCGCCATAGAAACAATCATCATCAATAGCGGGAATACGCCAGCATATAGAGTTGCCATCAAGTTTGATTGCCCTGACAAGACGGGTGTTGGTAGCAATGCGGACCCATTCGATTCCGCCAAATTGGAGAGCAAGTACGACCCCCCTACGTTTCTGGGACCTAAACAGAGAGTCCCCTTGCTCGTATGCGAATTGAAACCCGAATTTGGAGTAGACACCGTGAAGGGCGATAACGCGTGGTACGTCGTTGCGGAGGTCAAATATGCCGACGCTTTCGACCCAACCGAAACGCGGATTACTCAAATGACCCGAAATATCCGGGTGGATCAGTTCGGCGGCGGCAGCTTTGGGTATGTTGGCAAACATAATTGCGCAGACCGAGACTGCCCCAAATAAGACAAAACGGCGATAAGCGTCGTAGCCCGGATGGAGCGAAGCGTAATCCGGGGCGGCCGAGCAGCCGAACCATCGTCCCGGATTGCGCTGCGCTCCATCCGGGCTACGGGCGTCACTTTTTCCTTGACATTAGTCCTCATTATGGTTACACCACAATCCTCGCTCCGGTGAAGGACATGACACGGAGGCACATCGCGTCATGGGAGCGAGGGCGGTGCCCGCGGGTGGGTTTGCAGCCTGCTTCCGGGCGGCTTGGGCATCATGTCTCCCGGCATTATGACCGGGGTGGGAGGTGCTTCCCTGGACTGGGACAGGCGAAGGCGGGTAACGCCCGTTCAGACCGCGTCCCAGGAAGCCTGGCCTGAAGCTGAGCCTTTGGGATGGAATAATTCCCTGAGGTGAGAGCCGTGGTGGAACGCCGTCAAGCGTGCGCGCTCCAAAAGGGCGCGCGCCGCATCGCAAGATGCGGCGGTGGTTACCCTGCGTTTGCCGGCGTTCCGCTTCCTTCAAATTTCGTAGCCCGGGTTGAGCAGAGCGAAACCCGGGAGCGGCGATGGAGCCGGACCTTCGTTCCCGGATTTTGCTGCGCTCAATCCGGGCTACGAAACGGCGAGACGGGCGTAGCGAATAAGGAAACAGAGGCACCACCCCTCTCTTTCCATGTCCTCCCCGGTCTTCGCGCTTCACGTGGCAGGGTTTTGCAACGCTCGGGCGAAGAGGCGCGCCGCGAGAACGATGCCTGCTGCCCCGTAAGGTGACGGTCCAAAGCATTGCACGTCCCGCCGGGTCATGGTCTTTATGCGCCCGCAACAAGGCGAGGAAACACGCGGTGAAGACGGTGGAAGTGGGAGTGATCGGTGTCGGCTGGATCGGCGGCTTGCGCGCCGACACCTTGTCGCGCACGGCGCTGGTCGACAAATTGCACCTGTGCGACATCAAGCCGGACCGGCTCGCCGAGGTGACGAAACTCTATAAGCCGGCGACATCGACGCTCGACTATCAGGACATCATCAAGAACGAAAGGATTTCGGTGGTCTATGTCTCGACCACGCCGGAAGCCAACCACTACCCGATCGCGCGCGATTGTCTCAAATCCGGCAAGAACGTCATGCTGGAAAAGCCGATCGCGCTCGAGCTGTGGGAGGCCGACGAGCTGATCCAGCTGGCGAGCCGCAACAATCTCAAATTCACCATCGGCTATTCGCAGCGCTTCAATCCGAAAGTAGCCTACGCCAAGAAGAAGATCGTCGACGGCACGCTGGGCAAAGTGGTTTCCGTGCTGGTCAGTCGTCATCTGTCGCGCGAACTGGGCAAGAAGATCGCCAGCCGCGTGCGCCTGTCGCCGGTGGTGATGGAATCGACCCACGATCTCGACTTCGTGTTCTGGCTGTTGGAGCCGGCCAAGCCAGTGCGCGTCTATAGCCAGGGCGCCTACGGCTACATGCAGCCGGTGAACGGCTCGCACGACATCATGTTCACCACCGTGACCATGGACAACGGCGTCGTGGTGATGATCGGCGGCGGCTGGAATTTTCCACCGAGCTTTCCGAATTATTGCTCGACCTGGATCGAGATCACCGGCACCGACGGCGCGCTCACGCTGGACGACACCCAGCGCGACAACTGGCTCAATACCGAAAAACGCGGCCAGGAATTCCCGATGTCGACCATGCCGGGCGAATGGGTCGATCACGTGTTCGCCGGCGGCATCGCGCCCGAGACCATCCATTTCCTCGAAGCTTGCATCCGCGACACGCCGGTGATGGTGACGCCGGCCAGCGCGCGGCGGGTGATGGAGACTTATAGCGCGGCCGATTTGTCCGCCGACCGCAACGAGCCGATCGATCTGCCGCTCACCAACGAGACCATTTCCGGCATCGCCGAGCTCAAGGCCAAGAACCGCGCGGGGCTGAACGTATGAAGAAGAACGCCAAGGGGATTGGGCTCGCCATCATCGGCGCCGGCCGGGTCGGCCTGTTCCGTGGCGAGGTGGCGTCGCGGCATCCGGCAGTGGAATGGATCGGCATCGCCGAGCTCAACCATAATCGCGGCGGCGATGTCGCGTCCCGCATCGGCGCCGATTTCGTCACCACCAGTCATCGTGAATTATTGGCGCGGCCGGAAGTCAATGCGGTGCTGATCTCGACCGACGAGCATCTGCACGTCGAGCCGATCCTGGCGGCGGTCGAGCGCGGCTTGCCGATGCTGATCGAAAAGCCGCTGGCCACCGATCTCGCCCAGTCCGCGCGCGTGCTCAAAGCGATCACCGACGCAAAACTCGACGCCATCGTCGGCTATACCCAGCGCTTCCGCCGCAAATGGCTCGCCGGCAAGGAGAAGGTGCGCAGCGGCGCGCTCGGCGACGTCACCATGGTGACCTCGCGCGCTTTCATGAACCGCCTCGTCGCCATCGACAATTACAAACGCACCGACGATCCGAGCACGATCTCGCCGATGGTGATCTCCGGCACCCACGCGCTCGACATCGTCATGTGGTATCTCGAAGGCAAGCAGCCGGTCGAATGCTACGCGCGCTCGATCGACAAGGTGTTGGGACCGCTCTACCAGGGCATCGACGCCACCGCCGGCATGATCATGTGCGCCGACGGCACCGTGTATCACCTCAACATTTCCTGGGCGCTGCCGGTCACCTGGCCCGGCGCCGTTTACAGCCTGGAAGTCGGCATCAACGGCACCCACGGCGTGCTCACCATCGACGACACCCATCGCGACATGGTGCTCGCGGTCTCAAAACCACAGGGCGAAGGCTACGCGCCCGACCAAAGCCGCCTGGTCGATTTCCTCGGCTCGTATCCGCCGGGCGACATGGCGCTCGGCGAATTGCGCGGCCCGATGCGCGAGGAGACCGACTCCTGGCTCAACCGCGTTTCGCTCGGCCTGCCGACCCAGGCCGCCACGGCCGCGGAAGCACATAACCGCCTGATGCTCACCAAGGCGCTCGACCTCTCGGCAAAACTCAAGCAAGCGGTCAAGTTGCCACTCGAGCCGGAACAAGGGCTGGCAGCGGCGTGACTCGGACACTGATCGCGCTGCTCGTCTTGCTGTTCTCCGCGCCCGCGTACGCGCAGGAGGATGCGGCAGCGTTCTTCAAGGGCAAGACGCTGCGCATCGTCGTCGGCTCCGGTGTCGGCTCCGGCTATGACATCACCGCGCGGACGCTGGCGCGGCACATGGGCGCGCATATTCCCGGCAATCCGACCGTCATCGTGCAAAACCAGCCCGGCGCCGGCGGCGCCATCATGACCAACTCGCTTTACGCGACAGGCCCGTTCGATGGCACGGTGATCGGCGCGCCATTCAACGGCACGCCGACCATGCCGTTGTTGTCGCCGCAGAGCGCGCGGTTCGATGCCGAGAAGCTCAGCTATATCGGCAGCACCAACCGCGAGACCCAGGTGATGTATGTCTGGTCCACGGTGCCGGTGCAGACGCTCGACGACGTCAAGACCACCGAGCTGGTGATGGGCGCGCAGGCGCCCGGCTCGACGCAATACGATTATCCGGTGCTGCTCGATCGCCTGTTCGGTTACAAATTCAAGGTCGTCACTGGTTACGAAAGCACGCCTAAGATTCATCTGGCGCTGGAGCGCGGCGAGGTGCAGGGCACCATTGCCAACTGGTCGACCTTGAAGGCGCTCAATTCCAACTGGCTTGCCGACAACAAGATCCGCCTGCTCGCGCAATGGGGCCTGCAAAAGCTGCCGGGCATCGGCAACGTTCCTTCGATTTTCGATTTTATCAAGACCGATGCGGATCGTGCCGCCATAAAACTCGTGGTGGCGCGGCTCGAATACGGCCGGCCGTTCTTTGTGCCGCCGGGCGTGCCGCCGGACCGCGTCGAAGCGCTGCGGCGCGCTTTCGACGCCACGGTCAAGGATCCGGCCTTTCTCGGCGAGGCGACCATGGCGCGCATCGACATCGATCCGCTCAGGGGCGAAGAGGTGCAGACCCTGGTCGAAGAGGTGTCAAAAACGCCGCCCGACGTCGTCGCCCGCGTCCGCGACGCGCTCGAGAACAAATAATCAGCGCAGCGCAACGAGTAGTATGACGATCTCGCTCACCTGTTCGACCGCGCCGAGCACGTCGCCGGTCTGGCCATCGATCTGCACGACGCTCAGCCACGCCATCAACACAATGGCGACGAGCAGGAAGATCAGCGCGGCAATGCCGAGCATGGGCCCGAGCCCGATTGCGAGAATCAGGATGCCCAAAACGCTCGCGGTGATGACGCGGTCGCCCGACGGCCGGCCGGCGGCGAACGCCAAGCCGTCGCGGCGTGCCGGCGGCACCAGCGCCATGAACACCGGCATCGCCGCTCGCGCGCCGCCGTGCGCCGCGATTAGGGCCCACAGCACCACGATCGGATTGCCCAGCGACGCGATCGCGCTCACGCGCAACAGGATCGACAGCGTCAAGGCGCAGACGCCGTAGGTGCCGATCCGGCTGTCGCGCATGATCTCGAGCTTGCGCTCCCGCGTATCGCCGCCGCCAAAACCGTCGGCGGTGTCGGCGAGGCCGTCCTCGTGCAAACAGCCGGTCACGGCGAGCGTTGCGGCGACTGCAAGGGCCGCCGCGACCCATGGCGGCGATCCGATCTTATGGGCGACCGCATAGACTACCGCGGCGATCAGCGCGACCAAGACGCCGGCCAGCGGGAAGGCCCAGGCCGCGCGCGAAATGTCGGCGCCGGCGGCGGGTGTCGCGCCCGCGACCGCCGCGACCGGCAGCCGCGTCAAAAAGGCGACGCTTGCCTTGAGATCATTGGCGCAATCGGCAATCCAGCTGTCGGGTATTGTCATGGATCGTCCTCGGGCTCTACCGTTGTCGTCGCAGCCCCGCGGATTTGCTAGACACTGACTGCCCTTTCCCGCGGCCAGGACCTGTTCAGCGATGGCGAATTTTACCTCGTTTTCTGCGCTGCGCGCCGCCTGTCTTGACCTGCCGGGCGGCCATCCGGCGGCGAGCGCCGCGGTTGCCCAGCGCGAAGCCAACTTGACCAAGCCGCCAAAGAGCCTCGGCCGGCTCGAGGATCTGGTCGCCTGGCTCGCCCATTGGCAGGGCCGTGTGCCGCCGCGCCTGCAGCGCGTCGATATTCTGGTCTTTGCCGGCAGTCACGGCGTGACCAGGCGCGGCGTTTCCGCCTATCCGGCCGAGGTCACGGCGCAAATGGTGGCGAATTTCGCCTCGGGCGGCGCCGCGATCAATCAGCTCGCGCGCACGGCCGGCGCTCAGCTGCGCGTCATTCCGCTTGCGCTCGACCGGCCGACATCCGACTTCACCGAACAGCCGGCGCTCGGCGAGCAGGAATTCCTCGACGCGGTAACGGCCGGATACGAGGCGGTGTTGCCGCAATGCGATCTGATCTGCCTGGGCGAGATGGGCATCGGCAATACCACGGCGGCGGCGGCGATCGCCGCGGCCCTGTTCGGCGGCGGCGGCGCGCGCTGGGCGGGGCGCGGCACCGGCGTCGATGAGAAAGGTTTGGCGCGCAAGCGTGCCGTCATCGATCATGCGCTCGAGCGTCACGCCGCGTTGCTCGACGATCCGCTGGCGATTGCCGCGGCGCTCGGCGGCCGCGAGCTTGCCGCCATCCTGGGCGCCACATTGGCGGCACGACGGCAGCGCATTCCAGTGCTGCTCGATGGTTTTGTTTGCACGGCGGCCGTCGCGCCGCTAGCGAAGCTGCGCAGCGACACGCTGGCGCATGTGCAAGCCGGCCATGTCTCAGCCGAAGCCGGGCACCGCATGCTGCTCGAAGAGCTTTCGCTTAAGCCGCTGGTCGATCTCGACATGCGGCTCGGCGAAGCGTCAGGCGCCGCGGTGGCGCTGCTGCTGTTGCGCGCCGCGCTGGCGTGCCACACCGGCATGGCGACGTTTGCCGAAGCGGGTGTGTCCGATAAGCCGGCGGACGCCGCCGAACCTAAAGCCGCGAGCTAGACCGCATCCGTCGTTGCGATGGCGTGAAAAAACGTGCCGGTGACGCGGCCGCGCCGGCCTCCCGCATTACCGAGTTCGCGGCCTTCGCCATCGCGCAGTTCGGCGAACGCTTCATCATGGCCGGCCGACGTCAGCGACGCGTAATGGAATTCGTGGCCGCGCACGATCGCGCCTTGGCGTCCCAGCACGTTGTCGGACAATAGCCGCGCGCTGCGGTAGCCGAGATGCAGCTTGCGTTTGGCGAAGCTGGTCTCGTGCCCGAGCAGGCCGGTCATGGCATGTGCTTGCCCTGCTGCATCCTCAAGGCTTTGGCCCAAAACCATGTAACCACCGCACTCGCCGTGTACCGGCCGCGTCTGGGCAAAGCTTCGCAGTCCATCGCCAAAACGTCGCGCGGCAGCAAGCGCTTCCGCGTGAAGCTCCGGATAGCCGCCCGGCAGCCAGCAGCTGTCGGCGCTATCGGGCGGCGGCTCATCGGCGAGCGGCGAGAACGGCAGAATGTCAGCACCGGCGGCGCGCCACGCCGCAAGCACGTGCGGATAGACGAAACTGAAAGCCCGATCGTGCGCCAGCGCGATGCGCTGTCCGGGCGGCGGGATGGCTGCATCACAGGTTGCCGCATTAATTATCATTGGCGCGGCGCTCGCCACGATGCCATCGAGATCGAGATGGCGTTCGGCGATTGCCGCGAGCCGCTCGATCAGCGACGTCAGATCGGGGTGTTCGCCGGCTTGCACGAGACCGAGATGGCGCTCGGGCAAAGCCAGCGCCGCCTCGCGCGGCACGGCGCCGAGGATTTGAACGCCGAGGGCTGAGATGGCGTCCGCGACGACGGTCCGATGGCGTTCACTGGCGACGCGATTGAGGATCACGCCGGCAATGCGCACCGCCGGATCGTGGGCGGCAAAACCCCGCACCACGGCCGCTGCCGATTGCGCCTGCCGCGACACGTCGAGCACGAGCAACACCGGCAACCTGAAATGCGCGGCAAGATCGGCGGTTGCGCCGCGTTGCCCGGCCGCGCCATTGGTGCCGTCGAACAGCCCCATGACGCCTTCGATCACGAAAATGTTCGCGCCGGTTGCGGCCTGCGCGGCCATGGCGTCAAGCAGCGAGCGCGACATCGCCCAGGAATCGAGATTGACGCTCGGCGCAGCGGTCGCCGCGGTATGGAACGCCGGATCGATATAGTCGGGTCCAGCCTTGGCGGCGCGCACCGCGATGCCGCGCCGCCGCAGCGCGGCCAATATCGCCAAGGTCACGGTGGTCTTGCCGGCGCCGGAATGAGCCGCGGCGATGATGAGGCCGCGCGCCTTCACGGCGAATCCTTTTCAGCGTCGGTGGTTTCGCCGAGGAGCTGCGAGCGCATCTCGACGATCTCGCCGATCACCACGATGGCGGGCGGCTCGAATTTTTGTTCGCGCGCATCGGCGGCGAGTTTTTCCAGCGTCGAGACCAGGACGCGCTGCTTCGGCGTCGTCGCCGAGGCGATGACGGCGGCAGGCGTCGTCGCCGCGAGACCGGCTTTCATCAACTCAGCCGCGATCCGCTCCAGATTGTGCATGACCATGTAGAGCACGATCGGCTGTCCGGTGCGCGCGAGCGGCGCCCAATCGAACTCATCGTCGGCGCCGTGGCCGGCGGCGAAAATGACGGCGCGATTGGTGCCGCGCAGCGTCGCCGGGATCGCCGCTATGGCCAGCGCGGCAAGTCCCGCGGTGACGCCGGGAATGACGCGGAACGGCACGCCGGCCGAGGCAAGCGTCATCGCCTCTTCGCCGCCGCGGCCGAACACGAACGGATCGCCGCCCTTGAGCCGCAACACGCGCTTGCCGGCGCGCGCCAGCGCGACCAGGCGCTGGCTGATATCGGCTTGCGTCGCCGACGGTTTGCCGCCGCGCTTGCCGGCGAATTCGAGCCGCGCCTGCGGCCCGGCCAGCGCCAGCACCCGCTCGTCGACCAGCGCGTCATGCACGACCACGTCGGCCTGGGCGAGGCCGGCGAGCGCATCGAGCGTCAAGAGGCCGGGATCGCCCGGCCCGGCGCCGGCCAGCCAGACGGTACCTGGCGCGAAAACCGGAACGCCGGCGCGCCGCGCCGCTAAAGCGTCCCATGCGGTCATGGTGCGCTCCTTGGCTTGCCGTGGTGACGATTCCCGCGGGCCGGACTAAAGGGTAGGGCATGGCCAAGCAGGAACGCCCTCTGCGCCGCGGTTGGACCACCGGCACCTGCGCCGCGGCGGCGGCCAAGGCCGCTTTCAGCGCGCTGATGACCGGCGAGTTCCCCGATCCGGTCGCGGTGACCTTGCCGCGCGGCGAGCGGCCAAGTTTTGCACTCGCCATGACACGGCGGGACGACAATGCCGCGACCGCCGGCATCATCAAGGATGCCGGTGACGATCCCGATGTCACCCATGGGGCTTTGATCTGCGCGACCGTGCGCGCGGGCGCCCGCGGCGCCGGCGTAAGCTTTCGCGCCGGCGAGGGCGTTGGCACGGTGACGCGAGCCGGCCTCCCCGTGCCGCCCGGCGAACCTGCCATCAATCCGACGCCGCGCCGTATGATTCAGGACGCTATCGCCGAAGTCGCCGCCGCGGCGTCGTGTGCGCCCGATGCCGAAGTCGAAATCTCGATCCCCGGTGGTGAAACGCTGGCGGCGAAAACACTCAACGGCCGCCTCGGCATCGTCGGCGGACTGTCGATCCTCGGCACCACGGGCATCGTCGTGCCGTATTCGTGCTCGGCGTGGATCCATTCGATCCACAGCGGCATCGACGTCGCCCGCGCTGCCGGCTTGACCCATGTGGCCGGCTCGACCGGCGCGAACTCGGAGGCCGCCGTGCAAAAACTTTACGGCCTGCCGGAGATCGCGCTGATCGACATGGGCGATTTCGTCGGCGGCATGCTCAAATATTTGCGCCGCCATCCGCTGCCGCGCGTCACCATCGCCGGCGGCGTCGCCAAGATGACAAAACTCGCCCAGGGCCTCACCGACCTTCATTCCAGACGCGGCGAAGTCGATTTGGCGACGCTCGCTGGATTTGCCGAAACCGCGGGCGGCTCGGTCGATCTCTGCGCCCGTATCAAGACGGCCAACACGGCGGCGGAAGCTTTTGCGCTGGCGCAATCCGAAAATATCGCGCTCGGCGACACGGTCGCGCGCGCGGCGCGGGAGACGGCGGCGCGCGTCGTTGCCGGCCGCGACATCGCCGTCGAGATCGTGCTGTTCGATCGCGAGCAAAATCTGGTCGGCCGTGCGCCGTTCAAGTAGATATGTGCTCAAGCGGCGCCTCCACGGAAACGGCGGCGATAATCGGCATCATAGAGCGCGCTGTCGCGAAAATTTTCGGCCGTGAGCGCGCGCCCGACCATGATCAGCGCCGTGCGCTCGATCTTTTCCGCGGCGACTTTCGCCGCAATATCGGCAAGCGTGCCGCGCAAAATGCGCTGCGTCGGCGAACTCGCCTGCACCACGACGGCCGCGGGACAGTCGGCGCCATAGTGCGGCGTTAGTTCGTCTACGATGTTCTCGATGGCGTGGATCGCCAGATGGATGACGAGCGTCGCGCCCGTCTTGGCGAATGTCGCGAGCTTTTCGCTTTCCGGCATCCGCGAGGCGCGGCCGGAGACGCGCGTCAGAACCACGCTCTGGGCGACTTCGGGGACGGTGAGCTCGCATTCCAGCGCCGCCGCTGCTGCGGCAAAAGCCGGCACGCCGGGCGTGAGCGTATAGGGAATGTTTTGCCGTTCCAGCCGGCGCAGCTGCTCGGCGAGCGCGCTATAGAGCGACAGATCGCCGGAATGCAGCCTTGCTACGTCGAGATTTTTCTCGTGGGCCAACGTGAACTCGGCTTCGATTTCATCGAGTGATAGCGGCGCGGTATCCACGATACGCGCGCCGTGCGGACAGTGCGCAAGCAATTCGCGCGGCACGATGGAGCCGGCATAGAGGCACACCGGGCAGCGCGCGATCAGATCGCGGCCGCGCACCGTGATCAGGTCCGCTGCGCCCGGCCCGGCGCCGATGAAATGCACGGTCATGGTGCGGCTCCCGAAGCGGCGACCGCGCAGGTCGCGTCGCCCACGACGAGACGAGGGCTGATCAGCCGCGCCGACGGTCCGGCTGCCGCAAGCGCCGCGGCCTCCGCGACCGAATGCACGCCGGTGAGCGCGAGCACGCGTCCGGATCGGGTCTCGGTGCGGTCGTTGGCGGCTTGCAATTCGGCTTCCGGGATCAAGACGAGATCGACACCGAGATTTGCCGCGGCTGCTGCGATCCCTGCTTCGCCGTTCTTCGCCGCGGTGGTGGCGATGCAATCGAGCGCGTGCGCCGCGATGCCGGCGCGATCGAGCGCGGCGCGGATCGCCGCTTCGATGTCGGGCGCCGCTGCGCCCCGCCTGCAGCCGACGCCGGCGACGATCATGGCTTTGTCCAAATCCATTGCGTCACCGGCATCGCGGCATGCCAGCCGGTTTTTTCGCCGATCGGATCGGCCCGCGAAATCGCGAGGCGGATCAGCTTGCCGCCGAGTGCGGCGTGGCGGGTCAAGAGCTGCGCCTCGCTGCCGAGCGTCACCGCGTTGGCCACCAGGCGGCCGGCGGGCCGCAGCGCGCGGGTCGCGGCATCGAGCACGCCGGCTTCGCTCACGCCGCCGCCGATGAAAATGGCGTCGGGCGTCGGCAGCCCTGCGAGCGCGGCCGGCGCGGCCTCTTCCACGATTTCGAGGCCGGGAACACCGAACGCCGCGGCGTTGCGGCGGATACGCGCCGCGCGATCGGCTTGTCGCTCGATGGCGATGGCGCGTAACGACGGATCGGCCAGCATCCATTCGATGGCGACAGAACCCGAACCGGCGCCGATGTCCCAAAGCAATTCGCCGCGGCGCGGCGCTAGCGACGAGATGGTGACGGCGCGGATTTCGCGCTTGGTGATCTGGCCGTCGTGCTCGAACAAGGCGTCGGCGAGACCGGGAGCCCGAGCGAGCACGCGGGCGTCGGCGGCAGCATCGACTTCGATGGCAACCGTATTGAGGGCATCGACCGCGCCGAGATCGAATGCGGCCGCGCTCGCAGAACGGATGCGCTCGTAGGATCCGCCGAGCGCTTCAAGGACGGTCAGGCGCGAGCCGCCGAAACCCGATTGCGTCAGGAGTTTTGCCAGCGCCGCCGGGCCTTGGCCGTCGGAGGTCAGGGCCAGGATGCGCGTTCCCGGCTGCAAATGCGGGCGCACCAGATCGAGCGAGCGGCCGTGCACCGATATGAGCGCGGTCTGCGGCAGCGACCAGCCGAGCCGGGCGGCGGCCAGGCTAAACGCCGATGGCGCCGGGATGACGGTCATCTCGCGGGCGTCGATGCGGCGGGCCAGCGCCGAGCCGACGCCGTAGTGGAACGGATCGCCCGAGGCGAGCACGCAGACCTGGCGGCCGCGATGATGCAGCACTTCGTCGGGGGCGGCGTCGAACGGGCTCGGCCACGGCCGCGTCGCGCCGCGAATGAGCGGCGCCGCGAGGCCGAGATGGCGCCGGCCGCCGAACACGATTTCGGCCGTGCCGATCAGCCCACGCGCCACCGGGCTCAACCCCTCGACACCGTCCTCGCCGATGCCGACGATGGACAGCCAGCGCGGCGATGCGGCAGTGTCGGGTTCGCTCGCATCCGGGCGCGGCGTTTTAGAAAGAGGCGTTTTAAAATCAGACATGGCACGCATCCTCATTCTCGGCGGCACCGCGGAGGCGCGGCAATTGGCCGGACGCCTCGCCGGCCGCGCCGGCCTCGAGGTCACGCTGTCGCTCGCCGGCCGCACGGCAACGCCGGCCGCGCAGCCGGTGCCGGTCCGCGTCGGCGGTTTCGGCGGTGCCGACGGTCTTGCAAAATATCTCGTTGGCGGGCGCATCGATGCCGTGATCGACGCCACACATCCCTACGCCAACGTGATTTCGGCGAACGCCGTCGCAGCCGCGCGGCGCAGCGGCGTGCCATTGGTCGCGCTGCGACGACCGCCATGGATTAAAGTTGCGGGTGACCGGTGGATCGAGGTGAGCGACGTCGGCGCAGCGGCGCGGGCGCTTGGTCAAACGCCGCGCCGTGTCTTTGTCGCGCTCGGCCGCAACGAGTTGGCGCCATTCCGCGATGTGCCGCAGCACTATTATTTGATCCGCAGCGTCGATCCGGTCGATCCGCCGTTGCCGCTGCCCCACGTCGGCTACGTCACCGGCCGTGGCCCGTTCAGTGAAGCCGATGATCATGCGCTGATGACCGAACATCGCATCGACGTGGTGGTTGCCAAGAACAGCGGCGGGACCGCGACGTACAGTAAGATCGCCGCGGCGCGCGCATTCGGCATCGACGTTATCATGCTGCATCGGCCAGCCGCGCCCGCTTGCGCCGCGGTTACGACAATCGAAGACGCGATCGCCTGGCTCGATCATGCGCTGACCTCCGCGGCGGCGCGCGGCGTATAGACCAACGGGTGGCGGCCAGGACGCGCAATGACGCGGGTGTCGCGCGAGCCGACAATGACCAGCGTCGCCATGTCGGCATTCGCCGCGTCCGCGGCATCGAGCGTCACGACGTTTATTTGTTCATCCACGCGGCCGACCGCGCGGCCGAATATAATAGGCGTTGTTGGCGGCAGATGCCGGCGAAGGCGCTCGATGGCATTGCCGAGTCGCCAGGGCCGTGCCCGCGACACCGGATTGTAGAGCGCGATAACAAAACCCGCGCCCGCCGCCGCATCGATCCGCTGTTCGATCAACGGCCACGGCTTGAGATTGTCCGATAGCGAAATGGCGCAGAAGTCATGGCCCAGCGGCGCGCCGATCCGCGCCGCCACCGCGAGCATCGCGGTGATACCGGGGATGATCGCGACATCGAGCGCGCGCCAGCTGTCCGGCCCGGCTTCGATTTCTTCGCAGATCGCGGCCGCCATGGCGAACACGCCCGGATCGCCGCCGGAGACGACAGCAACACGCGCACCCTGCGCCGCATGACGGAGCGCGGTGGCGGAGCGTGCGCGCTCCTCGCGGTTGTTGGAGGCATGGCGGTTTTGGCCGGCGCGCACCGGCACGCGATCGAGATAGGGCCCGTAGCCGTAAAGCGCTTCCGCGTCGGCGAGCGCGTCGGCGGCGTCCGGCGTGAGATAGCGCGGGTCGCCCGGTCCGAGGCCGACCACAACGAGTCGCCCGCTCATGGCTTGCCTCCCGGCCGTCCGGCCCAGCCCGGTACCAAAACCACGGCGAAATAAGGCGCGTCGTCGTCGGGTTTGGCGGTCAGCGGAATCATTTTCGCATCCGCCATGGTGCCGCGCTCGACATAGATGGCGCGCGGCAGACGGCCGCTGCGGTCGAGCGCGCGGCGCAATTTGGGCAAATGACGGCCGACCTTCATCACCACGGCGGCGTCGGCGTCGGCGAGACGACGCGTCAGCTCGCTCTCCGGCAGTGTCGCGGGCAGCACGGTGAAAACGTCGTCGCCCTGCGCGATCGGCATTCCGGCCGCCGACCAGCAGCCCGACATGCCGGTGACGCCGGCGACGATCTCGGCGGAGAACCGCGATGCCAGACGCGTGTGCAGATGCATGTAGGAGCCGTAGAACAACGGATCGCCCTCGCAGATCACGGCGACGATGCGGCCGGCATCGAGATGCGCGGCGATTGCGGTCGCGGCGCCATCATAGAAATCGCCCATCGCATCACGGTAACCGGCGCTGTCCTTCGGCAGTTCGGTGGTGACGGGGTAGAGCAGCGGCAGTTCGATGACTTCGGCGCGCAAGTGTTGTGCGGCGATGGCGCGCGAATGACTGTCATTTCCCGCTTTGGCAAAGTGCGCGATCACGTCGGCTTCGGCGAGCGCGCGCATTGCTTTCAACGTCATCAATTCCGGGTCGCCCGGGCCGACGCCGACACCGATCAGTCTGCCCGCGCTCATAGGCCAGCCCTCGCCAGCGCGTTGACGGCGGCCGCGCACATGGCGCTGCCGCCGATGCGGCCGCGCACGACGATGAACGGCACGCCGCGCGGATCGGCGGCGAGCGCCGCCTTCGACTCGGCAGCTCCGACGAAGCCGACCGGAATGCCGAGAATGGCCGCCGGTTTCGGCGCACCGGCGTCGAGCATTTCGAGCAGGCGGAACAAGGCCGTCGGTGCATTGCCGATGGCGACCACGGCGCCGGCGAGCCGGTCGATCCACAGATCGAGCGCCGCCGCCGAACGCGTCGTGCCGCGCTTTTCGGCGATGCCGGGCGTGCGCGGATCGTTGAGCGTGCAGACCACATCGTTGCGCGCCGGAAGACGGGCGCGGGTAATGCCGTGCGCCACCATCTCGGCATCGCAAAAGATCGGCGCGCCGGCTGTAAGCGCCCGCCGCGCCGCTGTGACGACGTCGCCGCCGAATACAATGTGCTGAGCCGCTTCGACCTGACCGCAGGCATGGATCATGCGCACCGCGACCTCGGCCTCAGCCGCGGAGAATCGCGACAGGTCGGCCTCGGCGCGGATGATGGCAAACGAGCGCTGATAGATCGCCGTGCCGTCGCGCAGATATGTGGCGCGCTCAGACATGGTCATTCTCGCGTTTGATGCCGCGCGCGATCTCAGCGACGGCGGCTTGCAGCTCGTTCGTGCCAACGATCTTGAACGGAGCATCGCCGGTCGAACCGTTGGCGACGAGCGCGCAACCCGAAGACGTACCGACGATGGTCAATGCCGCCGGCGCAGGATGCGCGCAGCCCTTGGCGCAGCCGGATATGTGTATCTTGAATGAACCGTCGAGATGCGGCGCGGCGGCCGCGGCGATTTGCGGCGCAAGGGCGCGCGCGGCGATGTCCGCCGACGCGCAGATCGGCGCCCCGGCGCAAGCGACCACATGCCGCCGCGGATCGTCGGCGCGCACGACGAAGCCAAGCGCTTCGGCGGCGGCGGCAAGGGAAACTGCTGTCTGTCGCGTCAGGCCGACGATCATGAGCGCCCGGCCCGGCGCCGCACGCATCCCACGCGCCTTTGCCACCTTGGCGGTTTCGGTCAATCGTTGCAGCGACGTTGCATCGGCGTGGCCGAAAGCGAGGCCGACGCCATACGCGAATGCGCCGTCCCGCAACGGATATATGCCGACGGCATCGTTGGATCTGCGTTGCGATCGTACGGGTTCGTCATTGATGATCAGATCGGCGACAGCGGAGCGGAACGCCGCGACACCCTCTGCCGCAACTACGTCGCGCATGCGGGCAACGCGACCACGTTGCGCTAAAACTTCAAGCAGGCGCGTGGCGGCTTCGACGCCGTCACGACCGGTAACGCATCCGAGGTGGGTCGCGCTCTGGCCGTCGCCGCCAACGCTGACGCAAAGCTCTGCAACGCCATCAATCGCTTCAGCGCGCAGGCGTACATCCGCGGCAATGCCGTCGAGATTGAGCTGGCCGCCGCCATCGATCGCGATCGAGACTTTGGCGGAAAGTCTTTGCGTCAGGGAATTCTGCGCAAGCGCAAGGCGCAGATCGGCGGCGAGCGCACGGGCATCGATGATGTCTTCCGCATCGAGGCCGGCCAGCGGATTGATCAAAACCGGAATGCCGTCGCCGGCTACGATGCCGAGAGCGGCGATGGTTGCTGCGAAACGCGGCGCCGATGCCGCGCTCAAGCCGCGAATTTGGATGCTGCCGCGCGAGGTGACCTCGACGATGCCGTTGCCATGCTGCCGTGCGGCCGTACACAGGGCGTCGAAGGCGTCGAGTGCGATGGTGCCGATCGGCAGCAGGCGGACCAATAGACCATCGCCGGTCGCCATCGGCGCCGACAGTCCCGGACAAGCGCCGCGACGGTGCGGCAGAGTGAGTGCGGGCGCGGTCATGCGGCGACCTCCGCACGCAGGAGCGACAGGCTCGCATCGACATCATTGCGCCGCGGATGCCAGAACCCGCGCCGCCGAGCGGTATCGAGTCGCTCGGCAATCGCGGCGGCGGCTTGCGGATTCTCGCGCAACAGAAATTCGCGCACATCGGCATCGGCCACATAGGCGTCGTGCAGGAGATCGAACAATGCGCTCGCCACCGCGTCGGTCGTTTCGGCAAACGCAACCAGGCGGTCGACGGTTTCGGCCAACTCGGCGGCGCCGCGCGGGCCGTGACGCATCTGACCGGCGATGAAGCGCGGATTGATCGCGCGCCCGCGCACGATCCGCGCCAGGGCCGCCGACAGCGACCGCGCCCGCGGCCGCTGCGGGTCGGTGACGTCGAGCATGATCAGATCGGCGGCGCGGCCGAGCATTTTTGCTGCCGCAGCAAAGCCGCCGACGAAGGCGGCGTCCTCGCCCCCTTCGAGCAGATCGCGGCCGGGATCGTCGCTCGCATGCACCAGCGCGTCGGCGTCGGCGACGCGTTGTGCAAATGCGCCGGGCGCCGCGTCACCTTCGCCGTCTGCACCGCCATAGGCGTGTGACGCGGCGGTGAGATAAGCGGCACCGATGGAGTCGGTGTCCGCGCTACGGCCGAGCAAATCCTCGACGCCCGAGCCATAGACGCCCGGCGCGGTGCCGAAAATGCGATCGAGACGAACTGCGCTCTTGCCGTTGGCTGCGCGACGTGCGGCGGCGAGCGGATTTTCGTCGCCGTCCTCGTCGCGCGCCGCGACCGCCTGCACGGCGGCATCGATGAGCGCGATCTGCGCCGGAAACAGATCGCGGAATAATCCGGAAATGCGCCAGGTGACATCGACGCGCGGACGGCCGATGGCCGCCGGCGGCAGCACTTCGACGCCGGTGATGCGGCCGCTCGCCGGCTCCCAGATCGGCCGGCAGCCCATCAGCGCAAATCCTTGTGCGATCTCCTCGCCGCCGGTTCGCAGCGTGGCGCTGCCCCACAGATCGATGACCACCGCGCGCACCATCTCGCCATGGGTCTGCAGATGCGCGCGCACGATCTCATCGGCGGCGAGCCGGCCGAGCTCCATCGCGGTCGGCGTCGGCAGGGTGCGCGGGTCGGCGGTGAAGAGGTTGCGTCCGGTCGGCAGCACGTCGCGCCGCCCGCGCGTCGGCGCGCCGGCAGGCCCCGGCGCGACGCGACGGCCGTCGAGCGCCTCGAGCAACGCGCTACGCTCGGCTTCGGCGCTTGTACGCCACAGCGGATCGTCGGTGCCGGCGGGCGCGCGGCCATAGATATGAAGCCCGTCTTTTATGGCGAGGTCCTTGAGATCGCACAGCCAGGCGTCGATGCGGCGTAGCGCCTCATCGGGCGCGACCGCGGTGCCGACGCCGGCCTCGCGCGCCAAACCGGTGCGTTGCGCGGTCTCGACGATCAGCGTCGCCAGCCGCTCGCGCCGCCGCCGATCGAGGCCATCGGCTTGGGCATATTCATCCACCAGTTGCTCAAGCTCCCGCGCATCGCCGGAAAGTCCGCCGTCGACAAGCGGTGGCGGCATATGGCCGATGGTCAGCGCCGCAATGCGGCGCTTGGCCTGTGCCGCCTCGCCCGGATTGCTGACGATGAACGGATAGATCACCGGTAATGCGCCGGTGACAATTTCGGGAAAGCATTCCGCGGTCAGCGCGATGGCCTTGCCGGGCAGCCATTCCAGCGTGCCGTGCGCGCCCATGTGGACGAGCGCATCGATCTGGGCAACATGTTGCAGCCACAAGCCAAACGCGACCAGCGCAGGGCGCGGCGGCAGCAGCGGATCGTGATAGTCGGCGCGCCGCGCCGCCGCGCGCCCGCGATCGGGTGGCAGCGCGACCAAAAGCTTACCGAATTTTTTCACGCGGAAGCGGAACGCACCGTCGCGCACATCGGCATCGTCCGCCGGTCCGCCCCAGGCTTCGCGAAGCCGCGTCATGGCGGCGCTTGGCACATGGGCCGCGAGCAGGCGTTCGTATTCTTCGACCGCAAGCGCCGCGTCATCGGTGTCCGGCGAAAGCGCATCGAGCAATTCGCGCGGCGTTTTCGGCGCGCCGCTCACGGCGTAGCTGGCGGCCGAAAGGTCGTCGAGCAGCGCGATGACGCTCGCCGGCACATCGAGGCCGACCGCATAGCCGGTGCGGCCCGGCGCGCCGGGATAGTCCGGCATCAGGATGGCGACCCTGCGTTCCCTCGCCGGCAAGGCCTGCAAAAAAACATGCGCGGCGATCCGATCCGCCACCATGGCGACGCGGTCCGGCTCGGGCCGGCTTGAGAAAGCACTGAAGGCAAGCCCGGCCTGAGCTGGCAGCGCATCCTTGAATGCGATGACGCCGGCCAGCACGCGACCGTCGAGCTCGGGCAACACCACATGCATGGCCAGATCGGCGGCGCCCAGCCCGCGCGCACTGTCGCGCCACGCCGCCCGCTTGGTGATGGCGCTGACGACCTGGAACACCGGAACGCCCGGCGCATCGAGCGGCGCCGGCTCGTCGGCGCCGCCGCCGGCGGCAAAGGCCGTCATGGTGACGATCAGCGAGGGTTTGAGCCGCTCCAGCGTCTGGCGCAGAAATGCGCCCGCCTCGCGATCCTTCAAGCTGGTGACGAACAGCGCGGCCGGCGCCAAGCCGCGCGCGGCGAGCGCCGCGCATAGCGCATCGACCGGCGCGGTGTCGTCGGCAAGCAGCAGCGCGCGGTAGAAGACGATCGGCACGACCGGGTGGCCGGCTTGCAGCGACGCCATCAACCGATCGAGATCCACCGCGCCTTCGCCAGGGAGATAGCCGGCAAGGCGGGGCACCGGCTGCGGCTCGCGCAATGCGAGATCGTGTCCCGCGAGATGCGCCAGCCGGCGCAGCAGCGCCCGCAGATTGTCGCGGCCACCTTCGCGGAAGAAGCACAACAATGTGTCGAGTTCCTGCGCCGGCAGCGTGGATGCAGCAGCAAGCCGAACATCGTCGCGATCTTCGCCGGGCAGCACGGCGAGCGCGATGCCGCGTTCGCGGGCCAGCGCGGAAAGCCGCTCGATGCCGTATTTCCACCAGTCGAGGCCGCCGAGCAGCCGCACCACGATCACCTTGGCGCGGGCGCCGACGCGGTCGATCCACAGATCGACTGACATGGGATGGCGCAGGTCGCGCAAATGCGCCAGCCGCACGCTCGGCAAGTTCGCGCGCTCGGCCTCCCAGGCAGCGGCGAGCGCGGCGAGATCGCTGTCGGCGAACGACAGTACGGCGATGTCGCCCGGCGTCTGGCCGAGATCGACCGCTTCGACGATTTCGTCGAGGTTGGTCGAACTCGTGGTGAGCAGATGCATCGCTTAAGTCCGGTTCCTCAACCTGCGAGCGCGCGTGTCACCGCGGCTCGGTCGAGTCCTTTTAGTCCGATCACGACAAGGCGACTCTCGCGCGGCTCGCTCGCTGCCCAGGCCCGATCATATTGCTGCGTCACCCGCGAGCCCACTGCCTGAACCAATAGGCGCAGCGGTTTGCCGGCGACGGCGGCAAAACCCTTGACACGCAGCACGTCGAATTTTTGCGCCAGCGCGGCGACGCGCGTGGCGAGATCGACCGGATCGGCGATCTCGCCGAGCGGCACGACGAAACTGTCGAAATCGTCGTGGTCGTGGTCCAGCTCGTCATCGTGACGGGTGCGGCGGTTGGCGATGTCGTCCTCGGTGCCGACGCCGAGCCCGAGCAGCAGCGCAGTGTCGACCTTGCCACCGCTGACCGTGACGACCTTTATCTTGCGCGGCAGTGCGCCGGCGATCGCGGCCATTGCTTTGTCGAGGCCGGCCGCATCGAGCAGGTCACGCTTGTTGAGCACGACAAGATCGGCGCAGGCGATCTGGTCCTCGAACACCTCTTCGATTGGATCGTCATGAGCGAGCGCGGTGTCGGCGGTGCGCTGTTGCGACAGCGCGTCGAGATCGTGCGCGACACGGCCATCGGCCAGCGCCGCGCCGTCGACCACGACGATGACGCTGTCCACGGTGACGCGGTTCTTGATCGCCGGCCAGTGAAACGCCTGTACCAGCGGTTTCGGCAGCGCCAGGCCGGAGGTCTCGATCACGATGTGCTCGACACCGTCTTTGGCCAGGATGGCGTCGAGCGCCGGCACGAACTCGTCGGCAACCGTGCAGCACAGGCAGCCATTGGCGAGCTCGACGATGTTGTCCTCCGGGCAGGCAGCATTGCCGCAGCCTTTGAGAATTTCGCCGTCGATGCCGACATCGCCGAACTCGTTGACGATGACGGCAAGGCGGCGGCCATCGGCATTGCCAAGGACATGGCGGATCAGCGTGGTTTTACCGGCGCCGAGAAAGCCGGTGACGATGGTGCAGGGGATGCGCGCGAGCGAGCCGCTCATTCATCAGTTCCTTCAAAAAAGTCGATGGGGGGAACGCGGGCGATGAGGCCGCGCTTGAGGATTTCGGGCCGGCCGCGCCACGGCAAAATGCCGTCGGCGGCGCCGGCGAGCAGGCGGGCGCCTTCGATCAGTGCGTCCGCGCAAGTCGCATCGAGGCCGCCGAACACATAAGTCCAGGAGCCGTTGCAGCGCATGGCGGCGCTGGGACCGCGCGTGCAATTGGCCAGGCAGCGCAGCCGGCGCACGTCGACTTCGGTGCCGGCGGCGGCGCGTTCGGTCGCCGCGGCGAGAAGCGTACCGGGGCGCGGCTCGCTGTCCGGGTCGCCGGCGCGCTTGCAGGTGGTGCACACGTAAACGGTAGGTCCGTTGGTCATCAGGCGCGCTCCGCGAGCGGTTGGTCGAGGCGCTGCCAACGGAACAGCAGATAAGAGATCGCCCAGCTGGCGATGAAAATACCGACCACCAGATAGCCGAAGCCGGCAAGCCCGCTGTTGAGATCGCCGATGAAATTCCAGAAGCGGCCTTCGAGGCCGAGCTTGCCGGCGATCAGGCCGAGCGCCTCGATGCCGCCGATCAACAGCGCGACCACGACCGAGATCGCGGTGATGGTGAGATTGTACCAGATCTTGCGGATCGGATTGAGGAACGCCCAGCCATAGGCGCCGACCATCAGCACGCTGTCAGAGGTATCGACCAGCGTCATGCCGGCGGTGAACAGCGCCGGGAAAATCATGATGGTGCCGATGGTCATACCGCCGGAGGCTTGGCTGGCGGCGACGGCGAATAGGCTGATCTCGGTCGCGGTGTCGAAACCCAGTCCGAACAGAAAGCCGATCGGGAACATCTGCCAGCTATGCGACACCATGCGGAACAGCGGTCGAAAAATCCGCGACAGCAACCCGCGGCCGGACAGCAGCAGGTTCAGCTCCTGCTCCTCGACCGGCTCACCGCGGCGCGCCCGGATAAAGCTCCGCCAGACGCCGCGCAGGATGACGAGATTGATGGCGGCGATGGTGAGCAGAAAAAATGCCGAAGCCGCGGTGCCGATGATGCTGCCGACCTCCTTGAATTCGGCAAAGCGGCCCTGCAGCGCAAACGCCGTGGCCGCGATCGCCGCGACCGCCAGCGCAATCGACAGCGAATGACCGAGCGAGAAGAACAGGCCGACCGAATATGGCCGCTTGCCCTCCTGCATGAGCTTGCGCACCACGTTGTCGATGGTGGCGATGTGGTCGGCGTCGACGGCGTGGCGCAGGCCGAGCACGTAGGCGAGGAAGGCGGTGCCGAGCAGCGTCGGCCGCCCCGCCAAGGCGATCAACGCCCAGATCCAGACCAGCGCGCTCGCCGCCAACAGCACGATATAGATCGCGCTGATCTTGGCGCGCTGATTGGCCGAGGCGTCATCGACCGCCGATTTGAGGAAATTGAGCACGCCAAAAACCTCGCCTAACCTGCCGCCTGTCGCCGGCGCGAGCGAGGACCAAAAGACTTTCGTCTTTTGGATCATCCACCGATACACCCCGACCGATGTTTGTCGCGTCGACACGGCCGATGGCAGGTCTCCTGGCTCGTGGATCGTCGCCTTGCCCTGCCTTCCCGGCGGCAAACGGCCGCCAGTGGCACATCCGGACAAGACTTCCCACTCACAGTTGCGGGGGCAGCTGCGGAATTGGCAGCGCTTTAAGCGTTGCCTCACCGCATTCCCTTTTCGCCCTCTCGTGAGGGACCATCGGTCCGCTAGTGATAGATTTCGATTGGCGGCCCTGTCAATCTAGCCTGCCGGCGTATGAAACCGATCCGTAGGCGTGATGTCGAGCGTGCCAAAGCTCACTTTCGTCATTGGGGGCGCCCGTTCGGGCAAAAGCCGCTATGGCGAAAGCGTGATCGCCACATTGCCGCCGCCATGGCGGCCGCCTTGGGTCTATGTGGCGACGGCGGAGACGCTCGATGCGGAAATGGCCGAGCGCATCGCGGCCCATCGGGCGCGCCGCGGTCCGCAGTGGCGCACCATCGAGGCGCCGCGCGATCTCGCGGCGGCACTCAGCGAATGCGAGACGACGCCGGTCCTGGTCGATTGCCTGACATTGTGGCTCTCCAACCACATGCTGGCGGACGCGGATATCGAGCTGGAAATGGCCCGGCTTGAAGATGCCTTGACGGCGGCAAAGACGCCAACGGTCCTGATCGCGAACGAAGTCGGTTCCGGGATCGTGCCGGATCATCCGCTCGGCCGAAAATTCCGGGATTTGCAGGGCGTGCTCAATCAGCGCATGGCTGCGCGCGCCGACCGCGTGGTTCTGGTCGTTGCCGGACTGCCGCTCGCCCTGAAAGGCTCGTTGTAAGGAAACGCCATGAGCGAAACGGTCGAAAAAACCGAAGCCGAGCGCCATCGTGCCAAGATGGCCAAACGCAAGGCGGTGCAGGACGCCGAGGTCGCCGGCAAGACGATCGAGAAGGGCCTTCTCATCGTCCATACTGGAACGGGGAAAGGCAAATCGACAGCGGCGTTCGGGCTGGCGTTGCGCATGCTCGGGCGCGGCCATCGCGTCGGCGTGGTGCAGTTCATCAAAGGCGCCTGGCATTCGGCGGAGCGCGACGCGCTCGCGCAATTCGGCGATCAGGTGGTGTGGCACACTATGGGCGAAGGTTTTACCTGGGAGACGCAGGATCGCGCCCGCGATGTTGCCGCCGCCGAGCGCGCTTGGGCGAAGGCGCAAGAGTTGATGGCCGATACCGGCTTCGGGCTGATCGTGCTCGACGAACTCAACATTGCGCTGCGTTACGATTATCTCGATCTCAATTCCGTCGTCGCCGCGCTCGCCGCGCGCCGGCAGGGTCTGCATGTCGTGGTCACCGGACGCAACGCCAAGCCGGAACTGGTCGCCACCGCCGATCTGGTCACCGAGATGACGCTGGTGAAGCATCACTTCGCCGCCGGCGTAAAGGCGCAAGCGGGTATCGAGTATTGAACGATGCCGGCGCGCGCGCTGATGTTTCAGGGTACCGGCTCGGACGTCGGCAAATCGCTGATCGTCGCCGGGCTGGCGCGCGCTCTGACGTTGCGCGGGATAAAAGTCCGCCCGTTCAAGCCGCAGAACATGTCGAACAACGCCGCGGTGACGGCCGACGGCGGTGAGATCGGACGGGCCCAAGCCTTGCAGGCGCGCGCGGCGGGCGCGGCGGCCAGCGTGCACATGAATCCCGTGTTGCTGAAGCCACAGAGCGAGATCGGCGCGCAGATCGTGGTGCAGGGCCGCGTCTACGGCAACGCTAAGGCCGCGGCCTACCAGAAATTGAAGCCCGAGCTGCTGCCGTTCGTGCTCGACAGCTACGCACGCATGAAGGCCGAGGCCGACATCGTGCTGATCGAAGGCGCCGGCAGCGCCGCCGAGATCAATCTGCGCGCAAACGATATCGCCAATATGGGCTTTGCGCGCGCCGCCGACGCGCCGGTGGTGCTCGTCGGCGATATCGATCGCGGCGGCGTCATTGCGAGCCTCGTTGGCACCAGGGCCGTGGTCGCGCCGGAGGACGCCGCGTTGATCGGCGGCTTCATCGTCAACAAGTTCCGCGGCGATGCCGCGCTGTTTACCGACGGCATGTCACGCATCGCGGAATTGACGGGATGGCAAGCGCTCGGCTTGGTGCCGTTCTTTCCCGACGCGCGGCTTTTGCCGGCTGAAGACGCCCTGGCGCTTGATGCCGATCGGCCGGCGAAGACCAATGCGCGCGTACGCATCGCCGTGCCGATCCTGCCGCACATCGCCAATTTCGACGATCTCGATCCGCTGGATGCCGAGCCGACCGTCGAACTCATTCGGGTGCGGCCGGGATCGGCGCTTCCGGGCGACGTCGATCTGATCCTGTTGCCGGGCTCGAAGGCGACCATCGCCGATCTCGAGGCGCTGCGCGCCGCGGGTTTTCATATCGACATCGCGGCACATCGGCGCCGCGGCGGAATGGTGCTCGGCCTATGCGGCGGTTATCAGATGCTCGGGCGCACGGTCGGCGATCCCGACGGCATTGAAGGCCCGCCGGCGACGGTCGATGGCCTCGGCCTTCTCGACGTTGCAACGATACTGTCGAACGACAAACGCCTCGAACCGGTGTCGGGAACGACAAGCGATGGCGTTTCGTTTTCCGGCTATGAGATGCACATGGGCGTGACCGAAGGACAGGATTGCGCGCGGCCGTTTGCGCGACTCGCTGATGGTTCGCTCGAGGGTGCGATCTCGGCCGATGGCAGCGTCGTCGGTACCTATGTTCATGGCCTGTTTGCTGACGATCGGCAGCGCGCGGCGTGGCTGCAGCGTTTCGGCGCGGGCGCGTCAAATGTCGCTTATGAAAAGCTCATCGAACAGACGCTTGACGCGCTGGCCGAACATCTCACCGCACACATTGATCTCGGTCGCCTGCTCAAATTGGCGCGATGAGGATGCCGGCGATCGCGGCGACGAGCGCGATCAAGATCGCATCGGCGTATCGGTAAAGCGTAAGCGCGCGGCGGATGTCGGCGGCGGTGGCGTCGCGGCGGCCGTCGCCCATCGCGGCGTCGTCGACTTTTACCCCGCCATAGACGCGCGGGCCGGCAAGCGAAAGGCCGAGCGCCCCGGCCATCGCCGCTTCCGGATAGCCGGCATTGGGCGAGCGGTGGCGGGAAGCATCGCGCAGCACGGCGCGCCAGGCGGCGGCCGCCGAGGCGGTCTTCTTCAACGCCGCCGCGGCAATGAGGAGAAGCGCCGACAACCGCGACGTCGGCAGATTGACCAGATCGTCGAGCCGCGCCGCGGCCCAGCCGAAGGCTTCATGGCGCGGCGTGCGGTGGCCGATCATACTGTCGGCGGTATTGATTGCTTTGTAGAGTGCCGCTCCAGGGAGACCGGCGATGGCCATCCAAAACACCGGCGCGACGACAGCGTCGGAAAAATTCTCGGCGAGGCTCTCGATCGCCGCGCGGGCGACGCCGGCGGCGTCGAGTGCGCCGGTATCGCGGCCGACGATCTTGGCGACCGCGGTCCGGCCGGCGATGACGCCGCTTTGTTCGAGCGCGGTAGCGACATCGGCCACGTGCCGGTGCAAACTACGCTGCGCGATCAGGGTGCTGGCGACGACGGCGACCGCGATCAGTCCGAACGGAAGCCGGAGCAGTTCGCGTTCGACAATGAAAGCAATCGCGCCGACAATGCCGAGGAGCAGCAGGACCGCAATAAGCCCAGCGCATCGTCGCCAATTTGCGTCGGCCGTATCGCGATTGAGCAAGCGGTCGAGCGCGGCGATCAGGCGGCCGATCCAGGTCACCGGATGGCCGATCGCGCGCAACAGCGCTTGCGGATAACCGGCGCAGAGCTCGATCATCATGGCCAAAAGGGCGAGTGCGACGGACATCTTTCCCTACAACGATGCGGACGAGCCGCTGCCGCATGGCGGCGACCTGAGCGCGGCGCAGCGTCTGTTCCCCGATGCGCCAAAACCTTTCATCGACCTTTCGACCGGGATCAATCCCAATCCTTATCCCCTGCCGCCGCTAGAGGCCGAACTATTTGCCCGCTTGCCGGATGCCGTGGCAACCGCCTGTCTCGCCGCCGCCGCCGCGACATCATACGGCGCGCCGTCGGCGGCGCATGTGGTGCCGGCGCCGGGGACGCAGATTCTGCTGCCTCTCGTCGCTGGGCTGGTGCGGCCAGGCCGCGCCGCAATTTTATCGCCGACCTATAACGAGCACGCCCGCGCGGCGCGCCTTGCCGGCCATAGCGTCATCGAGACGCGCGAGTCCGCCGCGCTGGGCGATGCCGATCTCGCCATCGTCGCCAATCCCAACAGCCCTGACGGCCGGCTCATCGATCGGGAAACATTGCTCGCTCTTGCCGCAAAGCTGCGTGGCCGCGGCGGCATTCTCGTGGTCGACGAGGCGTTCATGGATGTCGGACCGCCCGGCATCAGCCTCGCCGGCGATGTGGGCCGCGGCAATCTCGTCGTGTTGCGTTCGTTCGGAAAGTTTTTCGGACTTGCCGGAATACGTCTAGGTTTTGCGCTGCTCGACCGACCATACGCGGTGCGGCTTGCAGCGATGCTCGGACCATGGGCGGTGTCCGGACCGGCCTTGGCCATCGGCGCGGCGGCCTTGGCGGATACGGCGTGGATCGAAGAAACGCGACAGCGGTTGGCGGCGGCGGCCGGACGGCTCGATGGCATTTTGATAGGTGCCGGCCTCGGCATTCCGGGCGGCACGGCATTGTTCCGGTTGGTGCGGACTCCGGCGGCGCCCGCGCTGTTCCATCACCTCGGCCGCGCCGGAATTCTGGTGCGAAAGTTTCCGCACGACGCGACGTGGTTGCGTTTCGGCTTGCCGGCCGGCGAGGAAGATTGGCAACGGCTGCAAATTGCGATGGATGCCTTCCGCAACAACGGCTAGGCTTTCACCCATGAGCGCGAATTCGATACCGCAGGTCGAAGGCGCAACGCAGCACTCGACCGGCTTCGATCCGGCGTTCCGCGCGCGCTTGCGCGAGCTTCTCATCTGGCGCCGCGATGTCCGGCGTTTCCGGCGCGATCCGTTGCCGAACGGCACCTTGGAATCGTTGATCGATCTTGCCTGCCTCGCGCCATCCGTTGGCTTGAGCCAGCCGTGGCGCTTCGTCATCGTCGAGGACGGCGCGACCCGCGCCGCCATCCGGCAGAATTTTGCGACCTGCAACGCGCAAGCGCTTGCCGCGCAAAGCGGCGACCGGGCCGGCCTTTACGCGCAGCTCAAGCTCGCCGGCTTGGACCAGGCGCCCTGTCACTTGGCGGTGTTCGCCGATCGGGCGACGGCGCAAGGTCATGGTCTCGGGCGCCACACCATGCCGGAGATGATCGACTATTCGGCAGTGACGGCGGTGCACACGATCTGGCTCGTCGCACGCGCGCAAGGTATTGGCATGGGCTGGGTCTCGATCCTCGATGCGGCAGCGGTCGCGGCGCTGCTGGACGTGCCGGCCGACTGGAAATTCATCGGCTATTTCTGTCTCGGCTATCCGCAGGCCGACGACACGATCCCCGAGCTCGAGCAGAGCGGATGGGAGCGGCGGCGCCTGCCGTCGTCCGTCATTCTCCGGCGTTAACCTCAAGCGTTGACCATTTCTCGTCTTTCAAACAAAGCGCATTGATTGCGCTAGCCGGCGCTGTGCCAAATCAGGCCACTTTCGCTGGCATTGGCCTTGCTCCCTGACGGCTGACGCTTGGCGCGTGTCCCGGAACCGGTCTTCCGCGAACGTGCGCAAGCTTGGTGAAAAACGGCGCCAGCCCACTGCATCGCAGCGGCGGCGCGCCAGGGAGAGTTAAGGTGTTGATCTTCAGCCGTGCCAGATTGCTTTCGGCATCGTGGCGCGCCGCCTATGCGGGCGCCGCGTTGACGCTGCCGCTCGTGACGTTGGCTTACGCCGACACGCTCTATGTCGGCGGTTGCGTTGGAGCGCCGGGCGCAGTGAGCTGTGTGCTGCGCGTAGGGCCCGCCGGCGATCCGTATGTCAGGACAGTGCCGCAGCCTGGAAACGAGGCCGATAAGGCGCGCGCCACCGAGCGTGACCAGAAGTGGCTGCAACGGTGCCGGCCGATCGTCGCGCAGGACCGCTACGGCGTTCCCCGCTATCACTATGCGGCGGCAGGCTGCGCCTTCGGCGTCATCGAGTAACGAAAGCATTTTAGTGGAGCATGATCTTTTCGGAAAACCGGTTTCAATCACCGGATCAAGTCCGGTGACAGGCTTTTCCGGATCATGCTCTCAGCGCGCGATGTTGCTCGATTTTGCGGTGTTCTGATTCTGATTTTGCTTGTGCTTGATCGAGGCCGTGGTCATCCCGGGCAGGTACCGCGCGATGATGATGGGATCGAGGTCTTTGTAGGCGGTTTCCGGCAGCCGGTACCAGACCTCGTCGCGGCCGAATAGGGCGATGCCGAGATAGCCGCGAACCGTCAGCGTCTGCCCGTCGGGGCTCAGCGTCATCATGGCGTTGTAGATATTGCCGTCGCGCGGATCGAGGATATTGCCGCCTTCGTAGTACAGGCCATTCGCCTTCATATTCCTGATCAAAGGAATGCCGAGCAGCGGCTGGTCCTTGCGGTCATCCCTGCAGGCCGCACAGGTTTGGTTCGGCGGGTCGCCCGGACGCAGGAACAACTTGGCAATCATTCCTTGATAGACGCCGTCGCTCTCGGTGAAGAGAAACCAGCCGACCGACTTGCTGGTTGGCTCATCGATCTTTTGCCACAGCCCGGTCACCATAGGATCCGCAGCAACCGCCGAATTCGCAGCGGCAGCCAACATCAAAAGTCCCGCCAACGCCAGTTTTGCCGATTGCACTGCCAATGCCCTTCTCCATCGTCGAAAGAATCAAGTTCCGCGCATTGATGACCCAGAAATGGTGGCCCGACAATGCGGTGATTTCTGGACGGTTATCTACCGCGGGCCGGCCCCGGCCGTCGAGGCAAATCCCTGCAAGTTCCGCCTCTTAGCCGGCAACCGGGGATTGCGGGCGGCAGGCAACCTCATGCCGGGCTCGCCGTTATCCAACCGTGTGAACTTATCGTGACGGACGAGATAATGCCGGCCGCTGCTTTGGGGTCGCCGGCTTGACGATGAACGGTCCTGCGCTCCTTGCCGTTGAGGTCGCCGCCGATCTCAGCTTCGTGCTGGCAAGCGCGATCGGCTTTTTTTCTAATCGCCGTTAGCCTGCATTTCGCCACCAAACATTTGCGGCTGCTCGACAGTCAGTCCGCCAATGCCTATGGCCTTTATCTGGTGCACTATAATTTCGTCGTGTGGCTGCAATATGCGTTGCTGGGCACGGCGCTGTTCGCCATGGTCAAGGCGGCAATCGTGTTCGGCGGTACGCTGGTATTGAGCTGGATCGCAGTCCTCGCAGTGCAGCGCATTCCATTCGGCGCGCAGCTGATCGGCGCCCCGCGACGCGCGGTCGCAATGTCGTAGCCGCCTTGCGAGACGCGCTCGCGCGACCAAGATAAGATACGTCCATATTGCGCCACCGGGGCCGCCGGCCCGGGAAGATTGCCATGATGCGCTTGCGCGCGGTGATCGTGCTTTTGGCCATGGTGCTAGCGACGCTCGCGGTGCCGGCGCGGGCTGCCGAACGCGCTGTGGTGCTCGATATCGACGGCGCCATCGGTCCAGCCGTCGCCGACTATGTGGTGCGGGAATTGCGCGGCGCAGCACCAAGCGACGTCGCGGTCGTCGTGCTGCGCATGAACACGCCGGGCGGCCTCGATGCGTCGATGCGCCAGATCATCAGCGCGATCCTGGCGTCGCCGGTGCCGGTCGTCAGCTATGTGGCGCCGAGCGGCGCGCGCGCCGCCAGCGCCGGCACCTATATCGCCTATGCCAGCGCGCTCGCCGCCATGGCGCCCGGCACCAATATCGGCGCCGCGACCCCGGTTGCGCTCGGCGGCCCGATGCTGCCGGGCGGCAGCGCCGAACAAAAACAATCGCAGCAGAACAAGACCGACGAATCCAGCGACACCGAAACGCGCAAGGTCGTCAACGACGCCATCGCCTATATCCGCAGCCTCGCCGCGCTCAATGGGCGCAACGCCGATTGGGCCGCCGACGCCGTGCGCTCGGCGGTGAGCCTTCCCGCCGCCGACGCGCTGTCGCTCCATGTCATCGACGTGATCGCCGATGACGTGCCCGATCTGCTGCGCCAGATCGATGGCCGCACCGTGAAGGTCGCCGGCAAGCCGTTGCGCCTGGCAACCGCAGGCCTCGACGTGACGACCGTGCCGCCCGACTGGCGCACCGAGCTGCTCGCGCTCGTCACCAATCCCAATGTCGCGTTCATTCTCCTGCTGATCGGCGTCTATGGGCTGATCCTCGAATTCTTCAATCCCGGCGCCGTGGCGCCGGGCCTCATCGGCGCCATCAGTCTTTTTGTCGCGCTCTATGCGCTGGCGCTCTTGCCGATCAATTACGCCGGCGCGGCCCTCGTCCTCATCGGCATCGGCCTGATGATCGCCGAGGCCCATATCGGCGCCTTCGGCGCGATCGGCGTCGGTGGCGTCGCCGCCTTCGTCATCGGGTCGCTGATGATGTTTCCCTCGCGCGCGCCGGGCTTCGCGTTGTCCTACGCGGTCGTGATCGGCACCGCCATTTGCAGTGCCGCTCTCTTTGTCGTGGCGCTGGCGGTGTTGCTGCGCTCGCGCAAGCGGCCGGTGGTGACCGGCAGCGAAGCGCTGATCGGCGCCGCAGGCGAGGCGGTGTTCTGGCAAGGCGGCGAGGGCCGGGTGCGGGTCAAGGGCGAAATTTGGCTGGCGCGCGCCGATGCGCCGCTCGCCGTCGGCACCCATGTCAAAGTTCTCGATCGCGACGGCCTCGTTCTTCGCGTTCAACCGCTCTGACGAACAAGGAGCAAAACCATGTTGTTTTTCTCGCCGATCATCTTCATTGCCGTTTTGGTGCTGATCTTTCTGTGGGCCTCCATTCGTATCCTGCGCGAATACGAGCGCGGCGTCGTCTTTACGCTCGGCCGCTATACCGGAACCAAGGGGCCGGGCCTGTTTCTCCTGGTGCCGTTCATCCAGCAGATGGTGCGCGTCGATCTGCGGGTCATCGTCGACGAAGTGCCGCCGCAGGACGTGATTTCCCGCGACAACGTCTCGGTCAAGGTCTCTGCCGTCATCTATTTCCGCGTCGTCGATCCCGAGCGCGCCATCATCCAGGTCAGCAATTACCTGGTGGCGACCAGCCAGATCGCCCAGACCACGCTGCGCTGGGTGTTGGGCAAGCACGACCTCGACGAGATGCTGGCGGAGCGCGACAAGCTCAATTCCGGCATTCAGGACGTGCTCGACAAGCAGACCGAGGCTTGGGGCATCAAGGTTTCCAATGTCGAGGTCAAGCGCATCGACCTCGATGAGAGCATGATCCGCGCCATCGCCCGGCAGGCCGAAGCCGAGCGCGAGCGCCGCGCCAAGATCATCAATGCCGAGGGCGAACAGCAGGCGGCGCAAAAGCTGGTCGAGGCCGCCCGCATCCTGGCCGAGGTGCCGCAGGCGATGCAGCTGCGCTATCTCGGCACGCTGTTCGACATCGCCAGCGAGCGCGGCTCGACGATCGTGTTCCCGTTCCCGATCGAGCTGGTGCATGCCCTCTCGGCCCTGGCGCCGAAGGGGTCATAGGCCCGAGCCACCGTCCGCACATGCGGTGGCAAAGTCGCCACGGCAAATTGCAAAAAGCCCGCGCAATAAGGTTTGAATGCCGCGGCGGCGATGTTATGGGATGATCGGACCTCGCGGCTGGTGGCTCCGTCCCGGCTGCACTCGCACGACAATTCCGTGACAGCCGGGCGTCAAGACATGCGCGTGTTCGTCCCCATTTCGGTCGGCGGCTGGGTCCGGTTGTTCAGCCGGTGGGATATTCTCGCGGTCCTGCTGATCCTCGGGCTCCTGGTGTTCCTCGGCGAAGCAAGCCGCCATCTATTCGAGCCGCTGGCCGACCTGCAACGCACGCCACCGTCGCTCGATCCGGCCAACCTGCCCGAATATGCCGCGCGCACGACGCTGCGCATGTTCATCGCCATGGCGTTGTCGCTGTTGTTCACCTTCACCTATGCGACGCTGGCGGCGAAGAACAAGCAGGCCGAACGCATCCTCGTTCCGCTGCTCGATATTCTCCAGTCGGTGCCGATCCTGGGTTTTATCTCGGTCACCGTCGTGTTCTTCATGGCGCTCGCTCCCGGGCGCGTGCTGGGCGCCGAATTCGCGGCCATCTTCGCGATTTTCACCAGCCAGGCCTGGAACATGGCGTTCAGCTTCTATCAGTCGTTGCGCACGGTACCGACCGAGCTGGTCGAGGCGTCGCGCTGTTTTCGGCTCAGCCCGTGGATGTCGTTCTGGCGCGTCGACGTGCCATTCGCCATGCCGCAGCTGATCTGGAACATGATGATGTCGATGTCCGGCAGCTGGTTCTTCGTCGTGGCCTCGGAGGCGATCAGCGTCGGCAACACCACGGTCACGCTGCCCGGCGTCGGCTCCTATATCGCGCTCGCCATCGAGCAGCAGAACCTGAAGGCGGTCGGCTGGGCGATCGGCACGATGCTGGTGGTGATCCTGGTCTACGACCAGATCCTGTTCCGGCCGCTGGTCGCCTGGGCCGATCGCTTCCGCTTCGAGCAGGAGCCCGGCATCGTGGCGCCGCGCTCCTGGGTGCTCGACATTTTGCGCCGGTCCCGCATCGTCGATCGGGTCACGCGGCCGTTCGCGGTGCTATGGCGGCGCCTGTTGCTGCCGCGGCATCCGGACAATGTCGAAGCCGTCAGGCGCGCGCCGCGGACGCGGCCCGGCTGGATCGCGTTCCAGCTGGGCTTGATCGTCTTCGCGCTGACCGCGTTCGCATTGTGGCAGGCGCTGCGCTTCTTTACCGAAGGCATCGCGCTCGCCGACGTCGGCACCGCGATGCTGCTCGGGTTGGCGACGCTGATCCGCGTCGTCGTGCTCATCGCGCTTGCCACCGTCGTCTGGGTCCCGATCGGTGTTTGGGTCGGCACGCGGCCTTTTGCGGCGGTCGTGGTGCAGCCGATCGCGCAATTCCTCGCCGCCTTTCCGGCCAACGTGCTGTTCCCGATCGTGGTCTCGGGGATCGTCGCCTGGCAGCTCGATCCGAATATCTGGCTCAGCCCGCTGATGATCCTCGGCACGCAGTGGTACATTTTGTTCAATGTCATTGCCGGCGCGTCGGCGATCCCGGCGGAGCTGCGCGCCGTCGGCGCCAGTTTCCGCGTGCGCGGCTGGCTGTGGTGGCGGCGCATCGCGCTGCCTGCCGTGATGCCCTATTACGTGACCGGCGCGATCACCGCGTCCGGCGGCTCGTGGAACGCCAGCATCGTCGCCGAGGTCGCCTCATGGGGCAACAAACACCTCGAAGCCAAAGGCCTCGGCGCCTATATTGCGCAACAGACCGATGCCGGCGATTTCCACCGCATCGTGCTGGGCATTGCGGTGATGAGCCTCTACGTCGTCGTCATCAACCGCGTGTTCTGGCGTCCGTTGTATCACTACGCCGAACGCAAATTCCGGCTGGGGTGAGGAGTGATCATGAACGCGCCTCTGCTCGACATTCACGGTCTGCGCCACACCTTTCCCAAGGCCGACGGCGGCGACCTTCTGGTGCTCGACGGCATCGAGCTCGAGGTCACGCAGGGCCAGATCGTCGGCCTTCTTGGCCGCACCGGCTCCGGCAAATCGACCTTGCTGCGGCTCATCGCCGGCTTGGCGCAGCCATCCGACGGCTCTGTCACTTATCTCGGCCAGCCGGTGCTCGGGCCGGCGCCCGGCATCGCCATGGTGTTTCAGGGGTTTGCCTTGTTTCCGTGGCTCACCGTGCTGGAAAACGTGCAGCTCGGCCTCGAAGCGCTCGGCCTGCCGGAACCCGAGATCCGCAAGCGCGCGCTGGCGGCGATCGACCTGATCGGGCTGGACGGCTATGAATCGGCTTATCCGCGCGAGCTGTCCGGCGGCATGCGCCAGCGCGTCGGCTTTGCTCGCGCGCTCGTTGTGCACCCGAACATCCTATTGATGGACGAGCCGTTCTCCGCGCTCGACGTGCTCACCGCCGAGACGCTGCGCACCGACTTCCTCGAGCTGTGGGGCGACGGCAAGCTGCCGATCAAGGGCGTCATCCTGGTCACCCACAATATCGAGGAGGCGGTGCTGATGTGCGACCGCATCCTGCTGTTCTCCAACAATCCGGGCCGCATCATCCGCGAGATCGGCGTCGACCTGCGCCAGCCGCGCAATCGCCTCGATCCGCAGTTCCGCGAACTGGTCGAAAAAATCTACGTGGCGATGACGGCGCGCACCTCGAACGCGCCGACCGGGCGGCAGATCACCATCAACACCGTGCTGCCGCGCGTCTCGGCCAACCTGTTCTCCGGCCTGATCGAGACGCTGGCCGCCGAGCCCTATCGCGGCAAGGCCGACTTGCCGGTGCTGGCCGACGAATTGCACCTGGAAGCGGATGAGTTGTTTCCCGTGGCCGAAGCGATGCAAATGTTTCATTTCGCCGAAGTCGAGGGCGGCGACATCAAGCTGACCGATACCGGCAAGCAATTCGCCGAGCTCGGCACCGACGACCGCAAGAAGCTGTTCCAGAAGCAGCTGTTGGCCTTCATTCCGCTCGCCACCCATATCCGCCGCGTGCTGCAGGAGCGCGCCAATCACGTGGCGCCAAAAAGCCGCTTTCTGGACGAGTTGGAAGATCACATGAGCACGGAAGACGCCGAGCATACATTGCGCGCCGTGACTGCCTGGGGCCGCTACGCCGAGGCTTTCGCCTATGACGACGATACCGGCATGTTCAGCCTGGAAAATCCGTCCTAGGTCTCGATCAAAATCAATTGAATTGTTCCCAATCCCGGATCGATCCGAGGATAGGCTTTTCGAGATCATGTCGTCGCCGCTTGAACTGATGGATATTGCGCGTGTAAAATTACATGCTGCCGGCGCGACCGCGGTCTCGCTGCCGCCGAAGGTGCCGGCTGAAGTGGGGTGACCATGTCTCTTTTGCCGAAGTTTGACGGCGCCGGCCGTCTGCGCTGGCTATTCGTCACATCGCTGGCGCTCAACGTGTTCTTTGTCGGTGCGGCCGGTGCAGTGGCCTTTCGCTATACCGGTGCCGGCACGGTGCCGTTGTCCAATGTCGCGCAGATCAATCGCGACGTGGCCAATCGCCTCAACGAGATCGCCGCGTCGCTTCCGGTGGCCGATGCCGAGGTGATGCGGTCCGAGCTGCGCGCCAATGCCGAAAAGGTGGCAAGCGCGCAGGCCGATCTGCGCCTGTCGCGCGAGGAATTGCGCGACAACCTGCGGGCGGAGCCGTTCGATGCCAACGCGCTGCGCACCGCCATGGCGGCGAACCGCGCGGCGCGGGAAAATTTCGAGCTGGTCCTCAACGGCGTGCTCGTGACCGCCGCCGCCAAGATGTCGGTGGTCGGCCGCAACAAGCTCGCGGACTGGTCGACGACGCGCGGCCGCGCCGCGGCGCACTAGGCCGATCGACGGCGGCTACGCCGCGCTGCGCCGGACATTGGCGGCGATCGCGAGCAGGGCGCGCTCGGCGATGGTGTCGGCCAGATCGGCGTTGCGCCGCGATTGCAACACCGCGTCTGCAAGCTCGCTCATGGCGACGAGAAGTTTTGCCGCGCTCCAGAGCCGCAGCGCCGCCGCGATCGCATCCTTGCGGCGAAAATTGACCGGCGGCTGCACCGCATCGAGCGAGAATCCGGCGCCGGCTTCGATCGCGGTGCGCCATTTATGCAGTTGCGCGACCTGGCGCTGCACCGCGAACAGGATCGATCCCGCCGAAGTGCCGGCGAGCCGCGCCTTGCCGAGCTGCGTTTCCAGCTCCGCCGGGCGGCCGGCGAATGTCGCATCGACGATATCGTCGAGCGCCAGCGCCGAGGCGTCGGACACGACCGCGGCAACGTCATCGACCCCGACCTGATCGCGGCCGCGGGCGTAGAGCGCGAGCTTGGCGATTTCGTTGCGGGACGCCTGGCGGTCGCCGCCAAGGAGCGGGACCAGCATGGCGCGCGCGTCCGGCGCGAGCTTGAGGCCTGCTTCGCGCATCTCGGCGTCGATCAGCCGTTCGCGGTCGCGCTCATTGTCGGCGTAGCACGGCAACACCGCGGCGTTCTTCGCCTTTTCGCATAAGGAGCGCAGCGGCGCGTTGCGGCGCAGATCGCCGGCTTCGATCACGACGCGGCATTCGATCGTCGGCAGCGCCAGCAGCGCCTCGACCGCTGGCGCGATATTGCGGCTGCCGGCCTTCACCCACACCGCGCGGCGGCCGCCGAACAGCGGAATGGTCTGCGCCTCCTCGACCAGGCGTGACGGCTCGGCGGCCAAATCCTCGGCCTCGAGCCGCGCCAGCGCGAACGGATCGTTGACGTCCTCGACCGACGCTTTGACCAAAGCGGTGGCGCGCTCGCTGACCAGTCCGGCATCGGGGCCGAACACCAGAACCACCGGCCGTGCCGGATCGGGGCGGGCCACGAAGGCGTCAACGTCGGCTGCCTTGATCGCAACCATGCTTGATATTCAGGTGCCGGCGACGAAATACGACGCCAGCCGGTTCCTGATGGCGTCGGAGACGACCTCGGTGGCGCGGTCTTCGGCATCGCGCTCCGCGCGCTGCTTGGCGAAGCGTTGCGCCGCGCCCGGAATGTCGTAATCGACGTGGGCAAAGGTCGAATCGCTCAAGACGACCTTACCGGTTGCGATTTCGATGAGCTGGTAATTGGCGATGACGGAAGCGACCTGCGCGTCCGGCCGGCCGCTGGTGATATCGACGATGACCGACAGGTTCGTCACGCCGACGCCGACCTTGAGCGTATAGGTCGGCGCATTGGCGCCGGCGGCGCCGTTCAAGCCGTATTGCAGGGAATTGCGCAGCGCCACCGCGATGCGCGCCACCGTTTGGCCTTTCGCCGCCGGGATCACCGGCACGTCGATCTGCTGAAGCTTGTCGCGAACCGAATCGGTAGCGGCCGATGGCTGCGTGCCCAGCAGCGGCTGGAAGCAGCCGGCGGTGAGTCCCGCTGCGGCGAGCACGACGGCGACCGCTGCGGCGCGGCGCCAAGCTGCGTTGCGCTCAAACCACCACATTGACGATCCGTCCCGGCACCACGATCACCTTCTTCGCACGTTTGCCGTCGAGCGCCCTTTTTACCGCATCGAGCGCCAGGACGGCAGCCTCAATTTCGGCCGGCTTGGCGTCGCGCGGCACCGTCACCTCGGCGCGCTTCTTGCCGTTGATCTGCACCGGCAGCGTGATCGTGTTCTCGATCAGCAAATCCGGCTCGAGCTGCGGCCACGGCGCCTGCGCCACCAGCGTCGCCTGGCCGAGCGAAGCCCAGCATTCCTCGGCAAGATGCGGCATCATGGGCGCGAACAATTGCACAAGAACGTTAACCGCTTCGCGCATGGCCCAGCGGAAATCGGGCGTCGCAACGGCACCTGTTTGCGCCCCCAAATCGGCCCCATCTTCCGACCCCATATCGCCGATTACCGCATTGAGCGTATTGGCGAATTCGTAGATGTGGGCCACACAAACATTGAAGTGTAGCTTTTCGATGTCAGCGGTCACGGCGAAGAGCGCCCGATGGGTGGCTTTGCGCAGTTTCAGCGCGGCCGGGGTGAACGTGGCGGGCCGCTCGGCCGGCGCGCCTTGGGCGACTTCGCCGGCCTCGCCGACGAGCCGCCACAGCCGCTGCGCGAAGCGCCAGGCGCCCTGGACGCCGCGCTCGGTCCATTCCACGTCGCGCTCCGGCGGCGAGTCCGACAGCATGAACCAGCGCGCCACGTCGGCGCCGTAGGTCGAGATGATCTCGTCGGGGTCGATGGTGTTGCGTTTCGACTTCGACATTTTCTCGATCGGGCCGATGGCGACGGCTTCGCCGGTCGCGATCAGGCTGGCGCGCCGCGCATCGCCGTCGCTTTCGATCTTCACTTCAACCGGCGCCGCCCATTCGCCGTCCTTGGTGCGATAGGTCTCGTGCACCACCATGCCCTGGGTGAACAGGCCGGCGAACGGCTCGTCGAGGCCGACATGGCCGGTTTCTTTCATGGCGCGGGTAAAGAAGCGGCTGTAGAGCAGATGCAAGATCGCGTGCTCGATGCCGCCGATATATTGATCGACCGGCAGCCAAGCGTCGGCCATCGGCCGGTCGGTCGGCGCGTTTTTGATCCACGGATCGGTGAAGCGCGCGAAATACCACGACGAGTCGACGAACGTGTCCATGGTGTCGGTCTCGCGCCGCGCCGTTCCGCCGCATTGCGGGCAGGCGACGTTCTTCCAGGTCGGATGACGGTCGAGCGGATTGCCTGGCCGGTCGAACGTGACGTCGTCGGGCAAGATCACCGGCAAATCCTTTTCCGGCACCGGAACCAGGCCGCATTTCGCGCAATGGATGATGGGGATCGGCGCACCCCAATAGCGCTGCCGCGAAACGCCCCAGTCGCGCAGCCGGTAATTCACCTGGCGCTGGGCGACCGGACGGTTGCCTGCGCTCTCGCTCTCTAATCGCCGCGCGACTTCTTCTTTCGCCTCCGCAATCGTCATGCCGTCCAAAAACCGCGAATTGATCATGCGTCCGTCGCCGTCATAGGCCTTGTCGGTGATGACGAAGGTTTTCGGATCGACGTCCGGCGGGCAAACGACCGGCACATTGCCGAGCCCGTATTTGTTGACGAAGTCGAGGTCGCGCTGGTCGTGCGCCGGGCAGCCGAAGATGGCGCCGGTGCCGTATTCCATTAAAATGAAGTTGGCGACATAGACCGGAATCTGCCACGACGCATCGAACGGGTGCAGCGCCTTCATGCCGGTGTCGAAGCCGAGCTTTTCGGCGGTGTCGATCTCGGCCTGCGCGGTGCCGCGGTGCCGGCACTCCTCGATGAACTTGGCCAGCGCCGGATTTTTCGCCGCCGCCGCCGCGGCCAGCGGATGGTCCGGCGCCAGCGCCATGAATTTGGCGCCGAACAAGGTGTCCGGCCGCGTGGTGAAGACGTCGAGCTCGCTCTCGCCGTTCGGCGTGGTTGTTTGATCGAGCGCGAAGCGGACCAGCAAGCCTTCCGAGCGGCCGATCCAGTTCTTCTGCATCAGCCGGACTTTTTCCGGCCAGCGGTCGAGCCGCTCCAGCGAATCGAGAAGGTCTTGCGAGTAATCGGTGATCTTGAAGAACCACTGCGTCAGCTCGCGCTGCTCCACGACGGCGCCGGAGCGCCAGCCGCGGCCGTCGATCACCTGCTCGTTGGCCAGCACGGTCTGGTCGACCGGATCCCAGTTCACCTTCGATTGCTTGCGCTCAACCAGGCCGGTGCGCATGAACTCCAGGAACATCGCCTGCTGATGCTTGTAATAGCTCGGGTCGCAGGTCGCGATCTCGCGCGCCCAGTCGATCGACAGCCCCATCGACTTGAGCTGGGCCCGCATCGCCGCGATGTTGTCGTAGGTCCAGCTCTTGGGATGGATGCCGCGCTGCAGCGCCGCGTTCTCCGCCGCCAGGCCGAAGGCGTCCCAGCCCATCGGATGCAGCACGTCGAACCCCATCGCCCGCTTCACCCGCGCCACCACGTCGCCCATGGTGTAGTTGCGCACATGGCCCATATGGATGCGGCCGGACGGGTAGGGGAACATCTCCAGCACGTAGTACTTGTTGCGCACGTCCTCATTGCGCGTCGCGAAGATGCCGCGCTCGTCCCAGATCTTCTGCCACTTGGCCTCAGCCTCGGCGGCGTTGTAGCGGTCGGTAGCCATTGATTCGCAGTCGTTTCCGGCAATTATCTAAGCCGCGCGACGTGACACGAAAGGCCGCGGCGGGTCAACGGGTTGGGAGTTAGATGTGTCGTCAATCCAATTTGTCTGGGTCGACCCAGTATTCGTCTTTCGGATTGATTTCGACTTCCGGCAAAGGCGGAAACTTGCTCTGGTCGAACAGCGGCATGGCGGGCTCGGGCGCACCGAGCGCTGAGAGTTGCACCTTCGCCTTCTTCAGGCCCCAGTGATAGGCATAAGGTGGACCGTCGCACCACGCCGTCTTGTAGGCCTTAATTGCCGCTTCAATTGCGGCCGGTTTGTTGCCCTCAGCAATGGCAATGGCAGCGAGCACGTTGTAGGCGTCGGCTTGTCTGAGCGGATAAGGGCCGCGATCGGCAGCTTCCCATACGTCGTCTAGGTGAGCCCTTGCTTCGGCGAAACGGCCCCGCTGGAACTCGAGTTCAGCAATCGCAATCAATGCCCGAAGCTCAAACTCGACCACATTGTTGGCGCGGGCTCGCGTAAGCGCATGGTGGAGGCGCTCGTCAGCGCGCGTAACGTTACCTTGGCAAAAAGCCGCTCGGCCTTGCAATATCGCCGCTCGAACAAAGTCGCGTTCAAACCTCAAATGCGCTGCTAGTTCCCAGGCTCGATCAGCCCATACACTGCCATGGGCGAAATCCTCAACCCAAAGTGCACGCTCTGCCATCGTAGCGGCGGCGACGCCTTCATACTGGGCAGCGTCAAATTTTTTGAAGAACCCAACGCCTCTGATAACTGCGACGTGCCCCAAGATATGATCGCCAACCGTGCTAAGTAGTCTACCGAGAACTTCAAGAGCGGCACCCTCCCATTTATCCTTGAGCTTGCGATCGAGAATCAATGCCAGCAGCACATCAGCCCTTGCCTGACGTAAGGCACCCGTGTCGATAAGCGCTTCGCTAACGTTGGATAGATCGATTTGTAAGTTAGCATCATCCTGTTGTTGTTCGTCAATTGTGATGGATCTTCTATAAGGCGTTATCGCGCGCAATGGTTGACCACAAAGCTGATAGCACTGTGCGAGCTCATTCAAAGTCCGGCTCTGGTGTCTCTCGCTCGTCAATGCGGGCAATGCTGCGAAGCCGTTCGGAAACAGCCTTTCAAGCCAAGCGATTCGCTCGCGATATGCGGCAAGGCGATAAAAGGTGGCGTTATCAAGTCGATCCCTGAATAGCGCGAAGGCGTCGTCGTATCGCCCCAAGCCGATCAAGGTATGGTAGCGCTCGATCGCCGGCGTGAGATCAGCAAGACTCTCCACGTTCTGATAATCAGGCACCGCCATCGGCTCGAAATGGGCGGCAATGGCCGCGTAGACGTCGCGCTGGTCCTTGACGTCCGTGAGCTGCCAAACCACGCCGCGTACGATCGGATGGGCGTCATAGCGGTTGGCCTCGCGATCCCAGCCGATTAATCCGCGATCCTCCAATTCCGTCAGCGCTCGATCGAGATATTGGACGGAATGGCAAGCCTTGTCGGCGCCGACGAGCAAAACTTCCAGCGTGGCATAGCTTGCCGGCATCCGAAACGTGACAATTGTGTTCAAAACTTCGCGGACGTTTGCGGATAGGTTGCGCAAAGCAAATTCAAGAATGTGCGTGCGAGACTGCACAAGCGACAATGAGGTCGGGTCGAACTGTGGGTGGTCGGCGCGCCATTGTGCAAAGTCGCCGGGCGCGTTGCGATACTTGGCGACCTCTCCGGCAAGGGCTTGCAGCAGTAAGGGATGGCTCCCGGCACTGCGAAAGATCGGCAGCAGTTCCGCGCGCGATCCTGAAACGTTCAATGCACGCCATAGTCCGAGAGCGTCGTCATCGCTCAGTCCACGCAGGAAATATGCAAAGCAGCTGGGGCGGGGATACCCGGTCGGCAACTGCAGGGCGCGCGGATAGAGCCTTGTGGTTATCAAGACGCGGGACTTGGTCGTCTGCGTGAGTTTTTGCAGGAATGCTCCCGCTCGCGGATCGGTCGTATCACGTAGGCGATGCTGGCCGACGAAGGATTGCGCTGCCGAGGCCGGCAATCCTGCGGCACCGGTCACCCAGTTCGCGGTCTGCTGGTCGTACTCGTCATCAGCGAGATAGCTCGCATCCATCCGATTGTACGCCATCAGGATGCGCTCGAGCCCGTCGAGAGCAAAGAGATATGGCTTGTCGTTGAGGTGCTGCAAAAGCTGCCCCTCCCGTTCCTGCCAGGGCAGGCGCCGAACCTCGTCCTCGCTCTGGCCGCTGACGTAGCAGAGCGCCCGGTTCATGAAATTTTCGAACGCCGCATCGCTTTCGTAGAAACTCCACCACATGCGGCCCGCGAGCGGCTTCATTTCGTTGGGCGCGATCTGGTTGAACCACTTCCAGGCCAAGGCGCTCTTGCCCATGCCGCCGATGGCGACGAAGCAGAACACACCGTCGCCGAAGACCTGTGAGCGGGGATTCGCGATCCAATCCGTCAGTGCATTTAGTTCGGCCTGCCGGCCGACGAGATCGCGCGATTGCAAAAGCGTGTAGGGATGCGCGATGTAAGGCTCGGGCGGTTTGGGAATCGAAGTCGTGCGGTGAAGCGCAGCCGCCGATCTGGCGACCACATCCCCGGGCTCTGAGGCGTCAAGTTTTTCGCGAATTTTTGTGAGCGCTTCGACCACGTGTGATCGAAGGTCTTCCGGCGACTTAAACGAAGCAGCGACTCGCTGATCGCCGATACGCTTTTTGAGTGCCTCGAGCTTTGCGGCCGAAGGGCCGGTATCTACTTCCGCAATCTTGACTGGATGATCTTTGTGGATGAAAAAAATAAGCCGCGGCTTGTCTAGTTTTATGGCCTGATTGTATTCCATCTCGGTGATGGAAACGTCGTAGCCCGGCGGAATGGTCCCGTAGCGGTAGGCCAAGATACCGAGATAGACATCCGCCTCCTCAACCATCCGCAGCGAGACCTCGACTGCGCTGGCATCCTCGGCCGTGAGATGTTCCATCATCCAGCGCGGCTCGAAGCCTGCGCGAATACACGCCAGCCGGACCTGCTCGCGATGCTCCGGCAGATCCCGCGCCGTGCTTGAAATCATCACGACCCTGCGCTGATTGCTGGTCATGACCTCTCCCCTCAATTTCCTTTTGAGCCCGATAGATGGCTCGGAAGGAGCCGACAATCGGCACGCGAGACTACAATATGTAAAATTTATACGCGAAAAGCGCCTGCTGTCATCCTTCTGCCACGAGGGCCAAGCCGAAATTTTGCTTTCGAGCGGATTTCGCATAGGAAGCCACCCATGCACTACACCACCCTCGGCCGCACCGGCCTGCGCGTCAGCGTTGCCGGGCTCGGCACTGGCGGCTTTTCCCGGATGGGGCTCAAATCCGGCAAGACCGAGGATGAGGCCGCGCGGCTCGTGCTTGATGCCGTCGAGCTCGGCGTCAATTTCATCGACACTGCGCCGCCTTACGGCACCGAGGGTGTGGTCGGCCGGGCGCTCAAATCGATCCCGCGCGACAAGGTGGTGGTGGCGACCAAGAGCACCGTTCACCGCAACAACGAATGGTGGTCGCCGGAGCGCGTGGTCGCGAGCCTCGACAATTCGCTCCGCCTCATGGGCACCGACTATGTCGACGTGTTCAATCTGCATGCGGTCGATCCGTTCATGTACGACTACGCGCGCGATACGCTGGCGCCCGCGCTTGTCGAACAGCAGGCGAAGGGCAAGATCCGGCATATCGGACTGACCGAGAACCCGATCCTCGATCACACCAACGAGACGCTCAAGCGCGCGGTGAACGATCCCGTCTGGGAGGTGTTCATGGTGGGCTTCCACATGATGCACCAGGGCGCGCGGACCAACGTGTTTCCGGCGACGCGCCAAAAGGGCATCGGCACGCTGATCATGTTCGCGGTGCGCAGCATTTTTGCCGATCCGCCGCGCGTTGCCCGCGAGATGAAGGCGCTTGCCGCCAAGGGCCTGGTCGAGCCTTGGCTCGGCGCCACCGACGATCCGCTCGGCTTTCTGGTGCGCGAGGCCGGCGCCGCCAACATGATCGAGGCGGCCTACCGCTTCGCGCGCCATGAGCCAGGCGTCGACGTCGTGCTGTTCGGCACCGGCGACGCCACGCATCTGCGCACCAACATCGCCTCGCTGCTCAAGCCGCCGTTGCCGGACGCCGATCGGGCGAAGCTTGTGGCGCTGTTCGGCCACCTCACCGGCATCGGGCTGGATGGCCATCAGGCGCCGGCGCCGCGATAGCGGCTCTCGTCATCCGCCACCGCGATAGCGGGGGAGGGGGACCGCGCGTAGCGCGGTGGAGGGGGCGCAGGCCTCATCGTTGTCCGAAAGTTGCCGTCATGTGCTGACATCAAGCTTGCTCGTTCCTTTCGCGTAAACGAAGCAACTCCGTCGCTGTGATCCTTCTGCTCTGATAACGAAGCCGCGAGTCCGGCGCCCCCTCCACCACGGTTCGCTCGCTGCGCGAGCTCCAGTGGTCCCCCTCCCCCGCTATCGCGGGGGCGGAAAGTGGTGGCGCTCTCCCGACGCATCACATCGGAGGCTGCGAAATCGATTGGCAAATGATCGAACGTTTTTTCTATTCGCTTCGTTCTATTCGCTCTTCCCTAATTCGTTCTCACGGCTCGTAATCTCGTCCCTCAAAAAGCTGAGGGGGCGGAGCGCTGATAGACGCCACTGTCTCGTGTCCGCGCCACGCATCGCGCGCGTCACCACGCGCTTTGCGCTCGGGGCGCAGGCGCGCGATTACGGGCGCGCTCGCCTACCGGCGCTCCGCCGCGGCACTTGCGGCAGCGAACGAACGCCACCACTCAGCTTCAGCCCGCACTTCCTGGGACCCGGCGTCATCAGGTGTTACCTGCATCTGGCCTGTCCATTCAGTCCAGCGAGTTGCCCCGCAGTACCGGTCATAGTGCCGGACGGGCGTATCCGCCGAAGCCGCCCGGGAGCGGGTTACGAAGCCGCCCGCGGGAACCGCACTCGCTCCGTTTCAGGGATCGTCTCGAGAAACGCCCTCACACGAGCGAGCTTTTTCTGCGTAACTGATGAAGAGACGCATGTCAATGGAAAAGTGACGACGATTGTAGCCGCCTCTGTCTACCCAGGGTTCACGTCAGAAAATTTTTTGCCGTCCTCGCGCCACCGGCAAACGCCATCTTACAAATGCTACGATTGGGACATAGTTCAAACCGGAGCGGCGCCGCGGCGGCGGCAGCGCGCGATGATGGAGGGGGCGATGGCTGGAACCGGCAAACCGTCAATGGTGGCCACCGCGGCCCTTGTCGTTGGTTGCGGTTTGGCAGCGCTGGCGCCGACCGCGGCGATGGCCCAGATCCCGTTTATGATCCCGAATTTCAACTTTGGTCCGCAGCAGCATTACCGGTCGGGTTCGTCGCACTATTCCACCCGCAGCCGCTCGCGCCACGACGAGGACAAGACCGCCCCCGCTCCCGAAAAGGCCAAGGAAAAGGACGCCTCCCAGCCGGAGCCGAGCGCGTCCATGTCGGCACCGCGCCAGCAGCAAACGTCCAGCGCGCCGCCGTCCCGCGATGCTGCGCCGTCGGGCGGTTCCGACGCCGGGGCCAGTCCGCCGCCGGCGAAAAAGCCCGCCGACGACCAGCCGGCGTTCCAGCCCTCGCGCTGACGACGTCCGCCTTCGATCCGCCCGGCTCGCCCGTATTTTGCCCGCCTGCGGCCAGCATTCGGTCAGGAAGGCTATCTAGCTTTTTCCGCGAGGGCGAAGTTTTGCGCCCGCGACTGTCGGCGTTTGTAGCGTAGCATTCAGTAGAGTCGCCTGCATGGTCGTGCCGGAAAGCGGCGGGGAGCTGTCGGCTGCTCTCGTCAACGCGGTCTTGCTCGCGTTGTGGGCGGCGTTGCCCGGGCTCATTCTCGGTTACATCCGCCAGGTGCTGGCGGCGCGAAATATTCGGCCGGAATTCGCGCTGCGCAAATCGGAAAACGCCGAATTGGACCGTGCGGTGACGCTGTACGATCAGGTCTGCCGCCGCCTCGAGATAATCGAACAGCAGTCGCAGACGCCGGCGCGCTTTTGGCGCGCGCTATTCGATCGCACCGACGACGTGCCCGATGCCGAAGAACGCGACGACCTGCAGGCGCACGCCCAGCATTTACGGGGGACGATCGCGCGGTTGAAGCGCCGGCCGCTGCAGCGGTTGCACGCCTGGGTTCACGCCGCAGCTGCGCAAGCGGCCTTGGCCGGCGCCATTGCGGCTTATGGCGCGGCGCTTGTGCTCGCCATCGCCGCGTCGCAGGCGCCCGGCCAAGCGGCCTGGGCGGACGAATTGAACGCGCGACCTGCGCTCGTCTGGTATCCGCTCGACGCGCGCTTGTTCTACGCCAACGCGATCGCCGCCGGCTGCGCCGCGGCCGCCGCCGCGTTGTTCTATCTGCTGCGGCGCGCGCGGCTGCGCCGCGACTACGGGCTTGAAATTTGCGCGTTCGAGGATTTGGCCTATTCCGACCCGCTCCGGCCGGCCGAGCCGCCGGAGCATCAGCCGGCTTTCGACCCGTCGCCATGGCCGGAAGCCAACGAGAACAGCGCGAACGAGACCTGGTTTGCCGTGCTCGGCCTGACATCGGCCGCGACCATCGAGGACGTCAGGGACGCCTACAAAACGCTGATCAAGCAGAACCACCCGGACCGGGTGCACGGTATGGCGCCGGTATTCCGGGCGCTGGCGGAAGCCGAGACCAAGAGGATCAACGCCGCGTACCGGCAGGCGCTGGCGTGTCTGCCGCAGCTCGTGCCGGAAGCTTACGCGGCCTAGCGATTAACCACCCAAGCTGTCGGGCTCGAGGATGGCGCGGGCTTTTCGCGCCGCGGTCGTGCGCGGGTGTTTGTCATGCAGGAACACAGCCAGCTGCGGCCGCAACTCGCCGTCGTGGGACGTGACGGCCTCTTCGAACAGGCGGCTTTGCAGCGCATTGGGCAAATGGCCCCAAATCCTGACCACCGCCTCGCCGAGCGCGCGGGAAAACAGCTCCGAAGTCTCAGGGCTCATCCGATGGGCGATCGCGTCCATAGCCAGCTCCTCCGTTGAGGCAAAAACACCAACGCGCCAGCCCGCCCGCGGGTTCCCTTCAACGGGCGTACGGCTCGGCCACGGCTTGGCCGATCGAATTGATGAACACCCGCTCGTTCGGCGCCGGCCTGCCGTCGATGCGGTCGCGGCACCAGTCGGCCAGCATGGTGAACCAATTCTCCCCCAAGGCAGACGACAGGTTGTTGCCGCCAATGGCGTGGCGCTCGCCCTCGTAGATCACGAGTTTCTTCGGCGTTGGTATTTTGCCGGCCAATTCGTCGGAGAATTCGAGCGGCGACAGCTCGTCGTCTTCGCCGGCCTGGATCAGCACCGGACATTTGATGGCGTCGGCGATCGGGATCAGGCTGAATTTCTCCATGAAGCGGTCGAATTCGGCTTCGTCGTCGTGGCCGGACATGTACATGAAGCGCATCTTGAACGACGGCGCCGACCGGTTCATCAGGCTGGTCAGGCCAGGCTCGTGGCAAACGAAGCTGACGGCGGCGCCGCGGATCGCGTCGCCCAGCGCGGCGGCGGCCTGCAAGCCGAAGAACGTTCCCATGCTGACGCTCCAGATCACGGTTCGCGCGGCGTCGATATGCGGGTGCTTGCTCAGCCAGTCATAGACCGCGCGGCCGGCGTCCATGTGATTGCGTTCGGTGACCAGAATGTCGCGATAGGTGCATTCACCCTGGCCCGGGCCGTCGTAGATGAAATGCGCCATGCCGCGCTCGAGGAATTTGTCGCCGTACATCGAACACATGATCTCTTTTGACCCGTCCATGCCGTCGATGCCGATGGCGCAGGGAAATTTCTCGCCCGGTTTTGGCGCACGCGGCAAATGGAGATAGCCGGGCAGCGTCTTGCCGTTGCCGAACGGCACTTCGACGCGCTCGATCGGGCGGTTCATCAAAGCCGCAAACTTGTCGTAACAGGCAACCATACGGGCGTTGTAATCGATCGACTTGGCATTGCTCTCGAAGATCGGCCAGCGCGCCGCCGAATAGAGCAGCGACGCGATGAAGTAGCTTTCGCGCGCTGAGATGTTGCGGCCCTGTTTCTCGAAATTTTGCGCCTTGACTTCGCGGCGATGGGCGGCGGCGGCAAATTCGCGATGCATGTCGGCGAATTTGCGCACCCTTGATCCCACGGTGCGGAAATCGCCGATGGCGTCGGGGCCGGCCGGATACATAGTGTAGTTCAGCCGCGGCTGGTCCCATTCCATGCCGACGGCCTGGATGACGCTGTCGATCAGCCAGCGCTGATCCTTCCAGCGCTTCACCTTCTGCTCGGTCTTGGCCCGCATCATGGTCGTCGCCTCCGGCCCTACGCGTTACCTTTGCCCACTACACTGATATCCGCGCCGTCCTTATAGGCCGGGTGCTTCCAGCCATCCTCGTCGTAGTCGGCCATGCACGCTTCCGCGAGCGCTTCCATCTGCTTCAGTTGCCCGGTGAATTGCGCCTGTTGCAGCGGGAAGATGCGCACCAGCTCGTGGCTGCCGGAATAGTTCATTTCGTAGAGCTCGTGGCGGGCGCCGAATTCGCTGCCGATGGCGTCCCACAACAGTTTCATGATCTTGATGCGGTCCTTGTAACCGATGTCGTTGGAGCCGCGGACGTATTTGGCCAAATATTTGTCGATGTCGGGGTTTTTGAAATCGCGCGCGTTCGACGGCAGGTAAATCAGGCCGGAGGCGACCACTTTTTCGATGATGTTGCGGATCGCCGGATAGGCTTCGGTCATGAACAGCCGATAGGTCGAGGCGGCGCGCCCGTTCGGCAGCACCGCGCCGCCGACCCAGGGCTCGGGGTTGTAGGCCATCGCATCGGTCAGCGACCAGAACAGGTTGCGCCAGCCGACGATTTCGCCGATCTGCGCCTGCACGCCGCGAAAGCCGTCGACGCCGGTGGCGCGCGCGGCCTTGACCAGCACGCCGATCAGGAAATCGAGCTTCACGGCGAGCCGCACGCAGCCCTGCATGGTGAAGCCGTTGAAGAAGCCGGATTTCGGATAAAAGTTCTTCAGCCGCTCGACGTCGCGGTGGATGAACACGTTCTCCCAGGGAATGAAGGCGTTGTCGAACACGAAGATGGCGTCGTTCTCGTCGAAGCGCGAGGTCAGCGGATAATCCCACGGCGAGCCGGTGGCGGCGGCGGCGAATTCGTAGGATTGCCGGCAGATCAGTTTTATGCCGGGCGTGTTCATCGGCGCGATGAACATCACCACCATGCTCGGGTCGTTGATCTCCTGACCCATGTTCTGGCCGAGGAAATTGTAGTGGGTCAGCGCCGAATTGGTGGCGACCACCTTTGCGCCGGAGACGTAAATGCCGGCATCGGTTTCCTTTTGGATGGTGATGTAGACGTCTTTGACCTCTTCGACCGGCTTGTTGCGGTCGATCGGCGGATTGACCAAAGCGTGGTTGAGATAGAGCACCGCCTCTTGCGCGCGCTTGTGCCAGGCGCGGGCGTTGTCGGCGAACTTGCCATAAAACTCGGCATTGGCGCCGAGCGTGTTGAGGAACGCCGCCTTGTAGTCGGGGCTGCGGCCGAGCCAGCCATAGGAGATGCGCGCCCAGGCGGCGATGGCGTCGCGCTGGGCGATGACGTCTTCGCGCGAATGCGCCACCTTGAAGAATTTGTGGGTGTAGCCGCTCGAGCCGGTATCGGTCGGCGCGGTGAGCACGGCTTTGGTTTTTTCGTCGTGCAGCGCGTCGTAGAGCAGCGCGATCGAGGCCGCCGCATTGCGGAACGCCGGATGGGTGGTGACGTCCTTGACCCGCTCGCCGTAGATATAGACCTCACGGCCGTCGCGCAGCGATTCCAGAAATTCGGCGCCGGTAAACGGGCGGTTCTTGCCGTCGAGGATCGCTTCGGGGTGTTGGGGCATCGAGGACTCCATTTTAGTTTCACCCTCCCCTGCAGGGGGAGGTGGATTAGGTTCTTCTTTCCCGATAAAGCGCCCAGAGCGCAAGCGCCGCGACGATGGCGACGGCGAGCAATGCACCGCGCACATTGGTGGTGGCGAAGGCGACGGCGCCGGCCGCGGCGCCAATGAGGAAGCCGACCGCGCAGGCCAGCACGGTAACAAGCTGCTCGCGCATCGCCTCGTAGTCGTGCACCGCCGCGGCGCCGTGGGCGCTGTGGGCAAAGCGCCGCCGGGCGACGATCAACTCGGTCACGGCGATGCCGAGCTGGGTCATGTTGCCGGTCATGACGTTGGTCTGCGGGATGCCCTTCATCAGCAGCCGCACCAGCACGCTCTGTGCGCCCATGGCGCTGGCCGCGACCAGGCCGGCGACGATGCCGTGCCAGTCGCGGGCATTTTGGATCGTCGGGCCGAACAGCAGCATGGCCGCGAAGATCGCCAGCAGCGCCGCTTCCAGCGCCAGCATCAGCGGCAGCGCAGTGCGGCCGGTGTTGCGCGCAAGCCCGATCAGGGCTGCGGTGATGGCGGCGGCGAGGACAAACGCGACGATAGCGAGGAGTTTTCCCGCGATGCCGTAATCACGCGTGATGAATTCGGCGCCGGCGATGACGAAGCTGCCGGTGACTTGCGCGGCGAACAGGCCGAACAGCGCCAGATAAGTGTAGCTGTCGACATAGCCGGCGACGAAGCTCAGCAGCATCGGCACGGCTTTGGGCAGCGGCGTCTCGCGGTGCGTGGTGACGTCGGTCATGGCTGGTCTCCGCTCGTATTCCGTCACCCTGAGGTACGAGCGAAGCGAGCCTCGAAGGGCGACGGCCTCGGCGTCTCGGCCGGCATCCTTCGAGGCGCGCCCGTAGCGCGTCGAAGACGCGCGTAACCGCGCTTATGGGCGCGCACCTCAGGATGACGGTTAGATTTCCGTGCTTTCGGCGACTAATCCAGCGGCTCGACTTTGACGATCGAGGCGCCGTGGTTGCTGCCGACCCAGAGCACCGGCCGCGCGCCGCGGTCATCGACGAAGACGCGGCGGATGTTGGTCGAGCGCGGCAGTTGGTACTCCGTGATGCTGTCGGTCTTCGGATCGAGGCGGGCGACCCGGTCGGTCAGCATCGAGCCGGTCCAGATCTCGCCGTCCTTGGCCTTGACCACGTCGTAGGGCTCGTCCCACGGCGTCGGCAATTGCCATTCCTTGATCTCGTTGGTTTTTGGATCGAAGCGGCCGATGCCGTTGGCGCCGTATTCGGCGAACCAGAGGATGTTGTCGGCGTCGACGCGTCCGCGGCGCGGCCGCGAGAACGGCAGCGGCGTTTTCCAGATCGTGACCTCTTTGGTCTTGGCGTCGATGCGGCCGATGCTGGCGCCGCCGAAATTGAGCTGATAGGCGCTGTTCTGCGCATCGGTCGGCATGCCGTAGCCGTTGATGTGGGTGCCGTTCTTGTCGACGGCCTGGCCGAGGTCCTCGTATTTGCCGCTCACCGTGTCGAAGCGATAGACCAGGTGGGTATCCTGGTTGTTGGTCCAGATCTTGCCGTCGACGTCGGAATGCTGCGCCGCCAGCATGGAGGCCTGCGTGGTCGGATTGAGCCATTCCGCCGGGAACGGGTAAGCGGTGATCTGTTTGCTCGCGGTGTCGATCTTGTAGATGCCGGCCTGGTACATGCCGGCCATCCACAGATTGCCCTTGGGATCGAACTCGAGCGCCAGCGAGCCCTTCGGCTCGTCGGGGCGCATGGTCGGGATTTCGTGATCGGTCACCTTGCCGGTCGCCGGATCCAGTTCGCCGACGAACTGATGGCTGAAATCCGAGTACCAGACGATGCCGTTACCATCCATGACCACGTCATGGGGCTGCGCGTCTTTGCGCGGCAGATCGTATTCGGTGATGATGACGTGGGTGGAGCGGCCGGTCAGCCGCGGGTACGGCTTCAATGGGAATTCCACCGTCTCGGCGTTGCTCAAATTCACGCTGGCCAGATAATCGGCCATCTTCTGCTGGATCGGTCCCGGCATCGGCGAGCGGTCCGAATTGTTGCCGCCGGGCAGGAGCGATTGCGGGTGCGTCGGCGTCGAGCCCGGCGAATAGGTGCCCATGCGCTTGAACACCTGCATGAACTCGGCGGCGTCGTGGGTCGATTGCACGATGCGCTGGATGGTGTGGCAGCCGACGCAATTGGTCAGCGCCGCTTTGAGCTTGTCGTCGCCCGGCAGGCTGTTGAGCCATTCGCCGTTGGAGAGCTGATTGGCCAGCGCGTTGGTTTTGGCGAGCGTAATGTCAGCGGTGGTCGCGGCGCCCGCCGTCACATCGGCCACTTTGGGACCGTCGAGCTTATAGCCAATGGCGCGGGTCGCGATGCTGTAATGGCCGGGCGCGAGCTTGTCCGCCGGGAAGCTGTAAATGCCCTGCGCGTTCGTCACCACGGTCGTCGTAACATTGCTGCCGTCGAGCCTGGCGCTGACCAGCACGCCTTCCATGGTCGGCTCTTGGGCCGAAGTCACTTTGCCGGTGAGCGCTGTACTGTTTTGCGCCTGCGCAGCTGTCGCGAGCAAAAGGCCGGCGAGGCTACACGTCGTCAGCAGCAGATGTTTTGCCATGATTAATCTCCGAAGGCGTTCCGTCCCTGCGGAGATTATAGCCTATTGTTTGGCGCGCTGGCAGGCTTCCCACAGCCGTTGCGCCGAGGCCGGCATGTCGAGGTGATTGCCGGCGCCGCCCGGAATGGCATCGGCGACCGCGTTCATCACTGCCGAAATCGCCGCCGTGGTGCCGGCCTCGCCGACGCCTTTGACGCCGAGCGGATTGGTGGTGGCCGGCACGTCGTAGAGCGCGTCGCGCAGCGGCGGGATGTCGTCGGCACGCGGCATGGCGTAATCCATGAACGAGCCGGTGACCAGCTGGCCGCTGCCTGAGTCGTAGACCGTGTTCTCCATCAGCGCTTGGCCGAGTCCAGCCGCGACGGAGCCATGCAGCTGGCCTTCGACGATCATGTGGTCAAGCGCGCGGCCGCAGTCGTCGACCGCGGTGTAGGTGGCGATATTCATGCGGCCGGTGTCGGGATCGATCTCGACCTCGGCGATGTGCACGCCGTTCGGAAAAGTGAGCGGCGTTTCGGTGGTCGATTTGGTGTCGAGGTCTTCGGCGATCTCGCCGCGCTTTTTCATGTCTGTAGCGCGCGCGGCGACGTCGAATAGCGTGACCCGACGGTCGGTGCCGACCACTTCGAAATTGCCGTCCTTGTAAACGATATCCGCTTCGCCGGTTTCCAGCATGGTGGCGGCAATCGGCTTGCCCTTTTGCAGGATGGTGTCCATGGCCATGACGATGGAGTGGCCGGCGGTCATCGCCGAGCGCGAGCCGACCGAGGCATAGCCGGGAAGCTCGTTCGATGAATCGCCGTTGGTATGCGGAATTTTGTCCGCCGGAATGCCGAGTTTCTCCGCGATCACGCGCGGAAAAACCGTGGCATGGCCCTGGCCGGTATTTTGAACATTGAGCGTGAGCAGCAGCGTGCCGTCGCCCGGAAAGCTCAGCTTGGCGCTCTCTACCGGCGAGCCGCCAGAATGCTCGAGCAGGCAGCAGATGCCAAAACCGCGAAACTTGCCGCGCTTTTGCGACTCGCGGCGGCGTTTCTTGAAGCCATCGTAGTCGGCGAGCGCCAGCGCCTTATCGAGGATCGGCTCGAAATCGCCGGAGTCGTAAGTGGTGCCGACCGCGGTCTTGTACGGCATGGCTGACTTTTTGATCAAGTTGCGCCGGCGCAATTTGGCCGGATCGATGCCGGTGACACGCGCGGCTTCGTCGACCACGCGCTCGAGGATGTAGCTCGCCTCCGGCCGGCCGGCGCCGCGGTAGGGCGCGGTCGGAATGGTATTGGTGAAGGCGCATTTCGCCGACACGTCCATGTATTTGATGTCGTACATGCCGGGCAGGCAGCGGGTGAAATTCTGCGTCGGAATATTGGCGCCGACCGGGCCCACATAGGCGCCGAGATTGCCGACATTGCGCACCCGAAGCGCCAGGAACTTGCCCTTGTCGTCGAGCGCCAGCTCGGCCTCGGAATAAATATCGCGCGCCTGGTTGTCGGACAAGAACGCTTCCGACCGCGACGACATCCAATGAATCGGCCGGCCGAATTTCTTGGCGCCGACCAACAGCGCGATGTTTTCCGGATACGGACCGGTTTTCAGCCCGAAGGCGCCGCCGACGTCCTCGGTGAGCACGCGCACCTTTTCCTTGGGCAAGCTCATGATCGCCATGATCGGCTCGCGCATGGCGCCGGCGCCCTGCGAGCAGGTGCGGGTGAGGTAGCTGTCGGTCGCCGCATCGTAGCTCGCGGTGGCGCCGCGCGGCTCCATCGAATGCACCATCATGCGCTGGTTCATCTGCGCGACCTTGGCGACATGTTTGGCGGCGGCGAAAATCTCGTCGACCTTCTTGGCATTGCCGTCAGGATCGGGATTTGGCCCCGGCCAGTCGACCGCGAGATTGCCGGGCGCCTGCGGCCAGATTTGCGGCGCGCCGTCGCGCAATGCCTCGCGCGCGTCGGTGACCGGCGTCATTTCCTCATATTCGACCGCGACCAGCTCGGCGGCGTCCTGCGCGGCGGCCGCGCTCTCCGCCACCACCATCGCCACCGGCTCGCCGATATGCATCACCCGCTCGCCGGCCAGCGCCGGCCGGTGCGGCAGGATCAAGGTCTTGCCGCCGCGCCCCGGCACCGGCGGATGGCGGCCGAGATTACCGACCCCGTCCATGTCTTTCGCGGTCAGCACACCGACCACGCCGGACGCCTTCAGCGCCGCCGCGATATCGACGCTGACGATGCGCGCATAGGCATGAGGCGAGCGGACGAAATAGGCATAGGCCTGGTTCGGCAGCGGCGCGTCGGCAATGTAGCGGCCGTGGCCGCGAATGAGGACATTGTCCTCGACGCGGACGTGCTTCGGCTCGTGGTGCTGGGTGGTGGCGTCCATAGGGGAGTTCCGAAATGCTATTTGCGGAGGGTTTTGGCGGCCTCTTTATAGCCGAAACGGCCGGGAGCTAAAGGCCTCAATATCGTCCATAGAAAATCTTCTTGATGCAACCCGTCGCGATGTCGGCGCACAGCACCGCGTGATTGTCGGCATCTTTGACGCTGGTCGGCTTATCGAGATCGGGATCGATCGTCTTCAGCGAGATAATGTTCACCGTGTCCTTTTCGCGCGACACCAGGATCGTCTGGCCCGTAATCTGCCGCACCTTGAAGCCGACGAAATACGCGACCGGATAGTCGGCGGACTTGCAGCGCCATTCCATCGCGACGTTGTATTTGGCCTGCGGGTCGGAAAAGCCCTGGAACAGGTGCAGATCGAAATCGCCGGAGCCCGACTGCTCCTCTTTGACGACGACCTGGGTGGAAAAGAAATCCGGCCCGCCGGCTTTCTGCTCGGCGATCAGCTCGTCGATGTCCGCTTTCTCGTAGCGCTTCGCTTTACGGATTTCGGCGATGTGCTCGTCGAACGGGCCCATCGTCATGGTGCCGGTTGCGCAGAAGTCGATGGTATCGGCGGCCAACGCGGTCGGCCCGGCGAGATTAAGCAAGCAACTCGCAAGCGCGATCAGCAGCAACCTAGGCATGGTTTCGTCCGGTTCGGCGGCTGAGAGCGATTTAGCACGATCCTCCGGGCGAAACCTCAGCATGGATGCCCGGGTCAAGCCCCGGGCATGACGAGCAGGGAAGCATGCCCGCCATGCCTTGCGCCGCCGCGCCCGTTATGCGCAAAGAAGCCCGCCATCCGGGGAGCACCTATGACCAAGACCATCGATATGCACACGCACGTGCTGGCCGACGCCACCGTCAGGCTCATGCAGAAGGAAATCCCGAGCCTGGGCCTGAAGATGGCGCCATACGACGCCGACAACGCGGTCTGCGAGGTCGCGGGCGTGGCGTACCGGCCGTTTCCGCGCGGCGGCCATGACATCGAGCGGCGGTTCAAGGATATGGATGCGGCCGAGGTCGATGTGCATCTGTTGTCGGTGGCGCCGCAGACTTGGCTCTACGGCCAGGAGGCGGCGGTCGGCGTCACGGCGTCGGCGATCCAGAACGACGAGATCGCGCGGCTGGTGAAGGAGCACCCGGAACGCTTTTCCGGCATCGCTACTTTGCCGATGCAGGCGCCCGACAAAGCGGCCGACGAATTGCGCCGCGCCATGCGCAAGCTCGGCCTGCACGGCGCCATGATCGGCTCCAACATCGGCGGCAAGAATCTCGACGATCCGAGCTTTGAGCCGCTATGGGCGGCGGCCGAAGAGCTCGACGCCTTCATGATGATCCATCCCGGCAATGTCGCCGGCGCCGACCGGCTGCGCTCCTATTATCTCGGCAACCTGATCGGCAATCCGCTCGACACCACCATCGCCGGCGCCTGCCTGATTTTTGGCGGCGTGCTGGAGCGGCATCCCAAGCTGAACTTCATCATGTCGCATGGCGGCGGCTTCATTCCGTACCAGGGCGGCCGCTGGGTGCACGGCTGGGAGGTGCGGCCGGAGCCGAAAGTGCATGTGAAACATTCGCCGGCGCCATTTCTCGACCGCTTCCTCTACGACACCATCCTGCACGCCCAGGCGCCGCTGGAATTTCTCATTTCCTCGGTCGGCGCCAATCGGGTGTTCCTCGGCAGCGACTACCCTTACGACATGGGCACGGGCGAATGCGTGCGACAGGTGCGTGCGGCGAACATCTCCGAAGCCGATCGCGACATTATTCTCGGCGGTCACGCGGCGAAGATCTTGAGCAAGAAACGTCTGGGATAAAGCAATGGCCGATGCCGGCATGATGCGCGTGCCCGCGAGTGCGGTCACTTCGTTGCTCAAGGATTCGTTTGTCGCCGCCGGCTTGCCCGCGGCCGACGCGGCGCGCTGCGCCGAGCTGATGACCGAAGCCGATCTCACCGGCGCCGAAGGCCACGGCATCTTGCGGCTGCCGCAATATGTGCGGCGGCTGAAGGCGCGCGGCTTCAACGCGCACCCGAACATCACCGTGACGAAGTCAGCGCCGGCGACGGCGCTGGTCGATGGCGACAACGGCATGGGGCATCTGGTGATGACGCGCGCCGCCAATGAGGCGATCGCCATGGCGCGCGAAACCGGTGTGGCTTGGGTCGGCGTGCGCCGCTCCAACCACGCTGGGCCGGCCGGGCTTTATGCGGAAATGCCGACCGCTCACGGCATGATCGGGGTTTATGCCGCCGTCGCCAACGCCAATCACATGGCGACCTGGGGCGGCACCGACTTGTTGCTCGGCACCAATCCGCTGGCGATCGGCGTGCCGTCGGGCGCGGGCGCACTCGTGCTCGACATGGCGACCTCGATCGTCGCCTACGGCACGGTGAAGAAATATGCGCTGCGCGGGCTCACCATGCCGGAAGGCTGGTTCGTGAAGCCTGAGACTGGTGAGCCGATTACCGATCCGAACCGCTCCGCCGAAGGCATTTTGCTGCCGATGGGAGAATACAAGGGCGCCGGCCTGGCGCTGATGCTGGGCTTGCTCGGCGGCGTGCTGAATGGTGCTGCTTTTGGCCGCGACGTCGTCGATTTCAATGCCGACGACTCGAGCGAAACCAATACCGGCCATTTCATGGTGGCGATCGACATCGCGCGTTTCCTGCCGCTTGCGACCTTCACCGCCGAAGTCGATCGCCACGTGCGCGATTTCCGCGCCTCGAAGCGCTTGCCTGGCGTCGACGACATCCGCCTGCCCGGCGACCGCCGCGCGCAATGCCGCGCCGAACGGCTGCGCGACGGCGTGCCGATCGCACAGGCGCTGTTGGCGCAGCTCGACAAGCTCGCGGCGGAGCTGAAGATCAAGCCGCTGCGCGAGCGATAGCGCACGATGCTCCGCCCCGGCACGTTCGGCCTCACATTATTGCTGTCGCTTCTCACCGGCCTCGGCCCGATGACCATGGACATGTACCTGCCGTCGCTGCCGGCGATCGGGCAGGCGCTCGATGCCTCGACGGTCCAGGTGCAATTGACCATTTCGAGCTATCTGATCGGTTTCGCCGCCGGGCAGATCGTTTATGGGCCGGTGTCCGATCGCATCGGGCGGCGGCCGGTAATCCTGGCGGCGCTGGTGCTCTACGGCGTGGCGACCATCGTCTGCGCGGTGGCGCAATCGATCGAAATTTTGATCGCGGTGCGTTTCGTCCAGGCGCTCGGCGGCGCCGGTTGCATCGTGCTGGCGCGCGCCGCGGTGCGCGACCTTTATTCCGGCGTGTGCGCCGGGCGCGAACTGTCGCTGATGGGGTCGATCACGGCGTTCGCGCCGATCGTCGCGCCCGCCATCGGCGGGGTGCTACAAACCGCGTTCGGCTGGCGCGCCAGCTTCGTGTTGCTGGTGGTGTTCGCGCTGGTCGCCGGTTCGGCCGCGGCGCTGCTGTTGCCGGAGACGCTACGCCAACGCGCCTCGGGGCCGTTTTCCCTTGCCGCCATGGGCGGGCTCTACCGTTCGGTGCTGACGCATCGCGGCTTTCTGGCCAATCTCGGCATATTGGTCGCTTCCTTCGTCGGCTTGTTCGCCTGGATCGCCGGCGCGCCGTTCGTGATGCAGGACCTGTACGGCCTCACGCCAGTCGTGTTCGGCATGACCTATGCGGCCGGTGCCGCGGGCTACATGGTGGGCGCCTACACGGCGTCGCGTTTCGTCATGCGGCTTGGCCTCGACCGCACCATCGGCATCGGCGCGGTGGTGATGGCGTTGGGTGGATTGGCAATGGCGGCAGCCATCGCGCTCGGGCTCGCCCATGTCGGCTGGCTCGTTGGCACGATGACAATTTATCTCGCCGGCATGGGCCTCGTGCTGCCGCAAACCCAGGCCGGTGCGCTGACGCCGTTTCCCGACCGCGCCGGCACCGCGTCTTCGCTGTTGGGCTTCGCCCAGCAAACATCCGCGGCCATCGCCGCCGTCGCGATCGGACACTATCTCGGGCGCTCGGCCTGGCCGGTGGCCGGCACCATCGCGGTGATGGGCGTGCTCGCGCTCTTGACTTGGGCGCTCACGCGCCGGGTGCGCACGGCGCCGATGTTCAACGCTTGAAGGCCGGCATCACGTCCTTGGCAAACCAGCGCAGTTGCTCCTTGAACTCCTTGGGCGAAAGTCCTTCGGCCCAATGGATCATGAAATTTTCCAGCCCCGGATATTTCGCCTCGATCGACTTGATGCCGTCGATCACCTCGGCGGGGGGGCCGCAGAACCAGGCTTTTTGCTTCACGCCGTCGGTGAGCTTCGGCACTGTGGTCGGTGCGCCGGGTGAACCCCAGGTGCGGCCCTGGTCGTCGGCATAGCGCACGAAACCGAATGGCGCGAACCATTTGAAGCGCTCGTCGTGGGCCGGCTCGAGTTTTTTGATCGCTTCCTCGCGGCTATTGGCGAGATAGACGCCGGCGCCCCAGATCACGTCTTCGCCGAGTTGCTTGTTGCGGCCGTGCTTGAGGCAGGCGGTGTGATAGGCGCGCACCACGTCGTCGAGGATTTTCTCGCCGTTGAGCGTCACCATGGCTTTGAGGCCATATTGCGCCATCATCTCGATAGTCTTGCCGCTGGCGATCGGCATCCAGATTTCCACCGGCAGGTGTTTCGGCCGCGGCACCATGGTGATGTCCGTAAGCTTGTAGCCGCGGTAATCCACCGGCGGCGGCGCCTCGAAATATTTGCCTTTGAAGTGAAAGGACTGCTCGTTGAAGCAGGTCAGCAACAGCCGCAACTGCTCCTCGAAGAATTCGCGGTTCTTGTCGGCGTCCAAGAGCGGCGCGCCGAACGATTCCACCTCGCGCGTGTGATAGCCGCGGCCCACCCCCATGATCACCCTGCCGTCGGTGACGATATCGGCCATCGCATAGTCTTCCGCCATGCGGATCGGGTGCCACATCGGCAGCACGTTGAAGGCGCAACCGAACTTCAGCCGCTTGGTCTGGGTGGCGAGCCATAGCCCGAGCTGGATCAGATTGGGGAAAACCTCGTAGCCCTCGCGCTGGAAGTGATGCTCCGCGGTCCACAACACGTCGAAGCCGAGCTCGTCCATGAGCTGGGCGACGTCGCGGGCGGTGAAGAAAGCCTCCGCCAGCCGGTCGTCGGAATAGCGCCGCTCGTTGGCCGGCGTGCCATTCAGGCCCACATTGTCGAGCTCGATCTGGCCGACATAGAGGACATGGAATTTCTTGATCATGTGGTCTTCCCTAAAATTCTATTCCGGAGTGGCTGGGCCGCTGCCGCAACACTAGCCGAGGCGTACCATCGCCGTCACGTCATGCCTCAGATCGAAATTTGCGACTGAGCAAGGCCGCTTTCTCGGCGCGATTAGCGGCATGACCGGGTGGGCTATGTCGGCAAGATCATAGCCATCCCGCCCGGTAGCGGTACACCATGCGCCGCGCGACTGCCTTGCACGGACGCCGGGAAAGCGCCGATACTCTAGCCGATTGGGGAATCGCGCGGGGACGTCGCAGGCGTGGCAGTCAGGTGGTGCCGTGGTGCTTAGGCGTCGCAGCAAGCGGTTGAAGTGGTGCGTCATTGCCGGCGCGCTTTGCACCGCCGCAATCATTTCGGCGCCGGACGCGGCGCGCGCGCAAGGCTTTTTTGATTTCCTGTTCGGCGGCCCGCAGCAGCGTCCTCCGCCGCCCAGCTATCCGCCGCCGCCGCCGGCGATCGGACGCATCGCGCCGGCGCCGCTCGGCCAAGAGCGCGTCAACGAGAACGCCGGTACCACCGGTCACGGCGTCGCGTTTTGCGTGCGGCTGTGCGACGGCCAGCACTTCCCCCTGGAGCGCATGGCCAATGCGACGCCGGCCGAGACCTGCAAGGCGATCTGCCCGACCAGCGCCACCAAGGTCTATTTCGGCTCCGAGATCGAGGGCGCCGTGGCCGGCGACGGCGCGCGCTATGCCGACCTCAATACGGCGTTCCTCTATCGCAAGCACCTGGTCGCCAATTGCAGCTGCAACGGTAAGGATCCGTTCGGTTTGGCCACCTTTGATGTGAAAACCGATCCGACCTTGCGGCCCGGCGACATCGTCTCGACCAAGGAAGGATTGATGACGTATAGCGGCCGCGGCGGCCAATCGGCATTCACGCCGGTGGCGCCGTCGACGCTCGGCCCGCAATCGCGGCAGAAGCCCACGGCGCCCCAGCCGGCCGTCGAGCAGCCGCAGCAGGAAGTCGAAGACGAGCCCGGCACCATCGTGCACCCGCAGGCGGCCCAGCCGGCAAACCCGCCGCCCAATTCAGGCCCACGTTCGCCGGCTGTAAGGTAATTGGCCGCGGTGCCGAGGCCGTCTTGGCTTGTTTCGGCCGCGCGCCGCTGGCCGCTGGTTGCGTCGCGGCGCAATCACAGCAGCAGATGGTGGATTTGTCTAAGTCCCTGTTGAGCGGCATTAATTTTTGCGCCATGAGCGGCAAGCAATTGTGCAATGCGAGAAATGCGGCTTTTGGCGATTTACCGCTCGTTCAACTGCCGGTAGTAGTATCGCCGGCTGATTGGGGATCAAATCAGCGGTCTCGACATGCCTGAGCCGGCGGCCGCCGGCTTTACGCATCCTGCATTGGTTGGAACCGGCGCCATGGCTTTGAACCCGTCGATGTCCGTGCTTGTGGTCGACGATTCCAAGCTGATGATCAACATCATCCGCGGCCTGTTGCAGCATCTCGGCATCAACGACGTCGACGATGCCAATGACGGCGCTTCGGCGCTCGCCAGGATGCGGAGCAAACGCTACGGCCTGGTGATTTCCGATTGGAACATGGTGCCGATGAGCGGCTATGAGCTGTTGCGCGAGCTGCGCAACGATCCGGCGCTCAAGCGCACACCGTTCATCATGGTGACGTCGGAATCGAAAACCGAAAACGTCATCGCGGCGAAAAAGGCCGGCGTCGATAATTACATCGTCAAGCCGTTCAACGCCCACACGTTGAAAGCCAAGATCGAGACGGTTTTCGCCGCGCGCAGCGCGCCGCCGCCGGAGCGTTAGCAATCTTCAGGACGCCAAATCCACGGCCATCGTGTCGGCGATAAAGCCGCGCAGCGCGACGGTGTCGAACGGCTTGCGCAGGATTTTCAAATCCGCGGGCGCGGCTTGCGCGGCATCGCTGTAGCCGGTCGTCAGCAGCACCGGCAGATCGGGATAACGCGAGCGGATCTCGCGGGCGAGGCCGACGCCGTCGATCGTTCCCGGCATGACGATGTCGCTGAACACCAGATCGATCTTGGAGCCTTCAGCCAGATATTTCAGCGCCGCATCGGCGGAATCCCGATAGTCGGTGTCATAGCCGAGGCGTTCGAACAGCGACGACGTCACCTCCGCCACCTCGGCGCTGTCGTCGACGATGAGCACCGTCGGGCGTTGCGAACGCGGCGCGTCCATGGCGGGAATGTCCTTGGCGATGTCCTTCTCGAGACAGCACGGCAGGTAGACGGTGATGGTCGTGCCTTGCCCGACCTTGCTTTCCGCGTTGATCGTGCCGCCGGCCTGGTGGACGAAACCATAGACCTGCGACAGGCCGAGCCCGGTGCCCTTGCCGACTTCTTTGGTGGTGAAGAACGGATCGAAAATCTTGGACAACAGATTCGGCGGAATGCCGACGCCGGTGTCGCTGAATTGGATGGCGACGAGGTCGTCGTTCTCCTCACTGTCGCCCGATCTGTCGTCCGCCGGCACATTCCCGACGGTCAAGGTGAACGTGCCGCCGTTCGGCATGGCGTCGCGAGCGTTGACGGCGATATTGACGATCGCAAGCTCCAATTCGGCAAGGTCGACCTTGACCGGCCGCACGTCGGGATCGATCGCTTCGTTGTAGACGATGTTGCCGCGCAGCGAGCTTTCGATCATCGGCCGGATGTTCTTGATGCTGGCATCAAGGTCGACGACCGTGGGGGTCAGATGCTGGCGGCGCGAAAACGTCAGCAATTGCCGGGTCAGGCTTTCGCCGCGCTTGGCCGCCGTCTGGATCGCCTCGATGGCCCGCGGCAGTTTCGGGTCGAGCAGCCGCTCGAAGGTCTGCGCGTTGCCGCCGATGATCATCAGCAGATTGTTGAAGTCATGGGCGATGCCGCCGGTCAATTTGCCGATCGCCTCCATCTTTTGCGACATGGCGAGCTGCTCGCGCGCCTCGACCAGCTTCTCCTGGGCGTGGCGCCGTTCGGTGGCGTCGCGCAGCACATTGGCGAGGCCGATCAGATTGCCGGCGTCGTCGTGGATCGCCCGGATGGTTCCAGTGACGAAGAACAGCGCGCCATTCTTTTTGATGCGCCAGCCCTCGACCGCGTGCTTGCCGTTCTTGACCGCCAGTTCGAGCACGCGGTTCGGCTCGCCTGAGCGCCGCTCGTCGGGCCGATAAAACACGCCGAAATGCTTGCCGATGATTTCGTCGGCGGTGTAGCCGATGATCTGTTGCGCGGTGGAGTTCCAGCTCGCCACCCTTCCCGAGCGATCGAGCAGGAAGACGGCGTGATCGACGACACCTTCGATCAGGATTTGGAAATGGCGCTTGGATCGCTCGAAGGCGAGCTTGGTCTCCACGATTTGCCGATTCGATTGGTCTTGCGCAGACTGTAGGCGCGCCGTGGTTTGCTGGTGGGTGGCGATCGCGGCGGCCAAAATCAGCGGTGGCAGCGCGGTGGCAAGGACCAGCGCGAAGAGCAGGACCGGCGAACCGTTCAAGTCGAAGCTGGTCGCGAAGCCCCACGCCGCGATCGCGCAAAAAACCGGCGCCGCCGCCGCAGCGTCGCGCGGATTACCGCGCAGGCTCGACCACAAGAGCGGCAGCACGACCAGGAATGCAAGCAGGCTCCGATACGGCAACAGCGCGTAGAAGTCGCTGTCCATGAGCGCGCTGCCGACTTGCGGGCTAAAGGCAGCGACGCCGATGGCAGCCGTGACGATAATGACGGCGGCAGTTTCCAACAGGCCCCATCGCGAAGAGGCTCGCGACGGCTTGGTTGCCCAGAGCACGATCACGGGAGCAATGATCAGCGTTCCGCCGGCGTCCGCCAGCCAGCGTGCCGTCCACTTGGCAACCGGGCTCGCAAGACCGGCGTCGTTGGCGAGCACCAGGCCCGCGATGGCCGCGGTGGCGCCGATCATCGCCGTCGGCGCAAAGGCAATGAGAGCGAATTTTACGACGCCGAGCGGCGTTGCGAAGGTCTCGCGGCCGTGCGACCAGCGATTGATCAGCCAGGCTCCGGCCAGCGCCGCGATCGGCGTGCCGAGTGCGATACAGGCGGCTTCCGAGAGCGAGCCGCTGCCCGCGAGCGTGGAGAAAAACGCGCCGACGAAAATCGCCGGCCAGATCCGATAGCCGCGTAGCAGTACGAGCGCCAGCGCCAAGCCGGTCGGCGGCCACAGCGGCGTCGCGGTCGGATTGATCCAGGGAATCAGCGGGCCCGATACGGCAAGGCCGAAATAGGCCACGGCGACGGCGATCAGTTCGAGCGCGTAGGTCGCAGCCTTGAGGATTCCATGCAGACCGATCGATCGAGCTTTGCCGGTTGCCGCGCTTGTCATGCGGAGAGCCTCGCCGTGGTCGCCACAAAAAGGACTCGATCTCGCTCGCGGCAGTATAGCATCGTTCCGTTTCGGCTGAATATTTGCCGACGCGCCCGCGGGAACGAAATCCTCAGCTGTAGCGATATTCAGCGCAAACGATGGCGACATTCGGTCAAACGCGGGCCGTTCGCGGCGGCGTACCCAGGATCTGCACGGTAATTGATTCGCCGGGGCGACCGGCCCTTAAGTCCCCTTCCAGAGGGGTGGCGCGGGCAATACGATGCCGAACCCGCGAATGGGCGATTGAATTCTCCCTGGTGACCGGCGTCCCGGAGCGCGCGACGATGCATTTGTCAGCGACGATCGCGGCATTGACCGGCGCGTTGACGCTGTTCGCGGCGCCGAGCTGGGCGCAAACGCCCGAGGCGGCCGATGCCGCGGCCGCGCCGCAACGGGAATTGGTGATTGGCACCAAGGAAGCGGCGCCCTTTGCCATGAAGTCAGTCGACGGCAACTGGTCCGGCATCAGCATCGATCTGTGGCGCCGCATCGCCGACGACTTGCATTTGCGTTACCGCTTCGCCGAGGAAGCCGACGTACAGGCGTTGATCGACGGCGTGGCCGCGGGACGGTTCGACATGGCGGTCGCCGCCCTGACGGTGACGGCCGAGCGCGAACGGGTGCTGGATTTCACGCAAGCCTTCTACGTGACCGGCCTTGGCATCGCGGTGCCGGCCGCAGGCGAGGCAAGCTGGCGGCCGATCATCCGCACGCTCACGTCGTTCGGTTTCGCCCAGGCGATCATGGCGCTGGTGGGTTTGGCGCTTGTCGTCGGCTTTGTCGTCTGGCTGTTCGAGCGGCGCCACAACGACGACTTCAGCGGCGGCGTGGCGCGGGGCATCAGCTCGGGCGTCTGGTGGTCGGCTATGACCATGACGCAGCGCGGCGCCGGAAGTTTCGGCCCGCAAACGCTGCCCGGGCGCATCGTGGCGGTGCTGTGGATGATCGGCTCGATCGTCGTCATCGCCGTGTTCACCGCCGGCATCACCTCGGTGCTGACGATCAAGCACTTGCAGGGCGCGGTGCACGGCAGCAGCGATCTGTCGGCGGTTCGTGTCGGCGCGGTCGCTGGAACCTCCACCGAGAGCACGCTGTCGCGCATGCAGATAAAATACCGGAAATTCTCAAGTCCGCAGGATGGCTTGAAAGCGCTGCGCGCGCACAGGCTCGACGCCTTCGTCCATGACAAGCCGCTGCTCGCTTGGATCATTCGACAAAACTTCTCATCCTCGGTCGAATTGCTCGAGACGACCTTCGAGCCGCAGGAATATGCCTTCGCGGTGCCGATCAACAGCCCGTTGCGAAAATCCGTCGGCGTGGCCATCCTCGCCGCCATCCATAGCGATTGGTGGGAGCAAACCACGTCCCGTTATCTCGGCGCACGGTGAATACGCAGGACCACGTCGATCCATCCATCCACGAAACGGACGAAAGCTATAGTGATGCAAAACATTCCGATCGTCGCCCCGCAGACCCGGCGCACCGTGAGCCGCAGCCACGGCAAGATGTGAGGCCGCCATGACCGTTCGCGCGGGTCGTGAATTCCTGGCGGTCCCGGGCCCGACCAATATTCCCGACGAAGTGCTGCAAGCGATGCACCGCCCGGCGGTCGAGATCTATTCCGAACCGCTGATCGCGTTGACCGATGGGCTTCTTCGCGATGTCGGCAAAGTGTTCGCTACCGCGACACGTCCCTACATCTATATCGCCAACGGCCATGGCGCGTGGGAAGCGGCGCTGACCAATGTGTTGTCGCGCGGCGACAAGATTTTGGTCCTGGAAAGCGGCCAATTCGCCATGGCCTGGGGCGATGCCGCGGCGCGGCTCGGCGTCGAGATCGAAGTCCTCGAGGGCGACTGGCGGCGCGCCGTGCGGCCGGCGGATGTCGAAGCCCGCCTGCGCGCCGACCGGGGGATCAAGGCGATCCTCGCCGTGCAGATCGAGACCTCTACCGGCGTCGCCAACGATATCGCGGCGATCGGCGGCGCCATCAAAGCCGCCCGGCACGACGCGCTCTATATGGTCGACGTCGTCGCCTCGCTCGGCTGCGTGCCCTTCGCCATGGATGCCTGGGGCGTCGATGTCGCGGTTTCGGGATCGCAGAAAGGCCTGATGTCGCCGCCGGGCTTGAGCTTCGTCGCCGCCGGCGCGCGCGCCCGCGAGGCCCACCGCACGGCCGGTTTGCGCACGCCCTATTGGGATTGGACGACGCGCGACGGCGAGTCGCATTATCAGAAATATGCCGGCACGCCGCCGATGCAATTGTTGTTCGCGCTGCGCAAAGCTCTCGACATGCTGTTCGCGGAAGGGCTCGACAACGTCTTCCTGCGCCACCGGCTGCTCGCCGAGGCGGTGCGCCGCGCCGTCGCGGTGTGGAAGCAAGGCAACGTGATCGATTTCAACGTCGCCGAGCCGAGCGACCGCTCCGACGCGGTCACCACCGTGCTGATGGATGGTTACGACCCCAACCTGCTGCGCAGCTACTGCGAAACCAAATGCGGTGTCGTCCTCGGCCGCGGCATCGGCAAAATGAACGGCAAGGCGTTTCGCATCGCGCATATGGGCCACCTCAATGCGCCGATGGTGCTGGGCACGCTCGGCGTCATCGAGATGGCGCTCGGCGCACTGCGCATCGCCCACGGCAAGGGCGGCGTTCAGGCGGCCGTCGAGTGGTTGAGCGAGAGCGTGAAGCCATAAGGACAGGTCGTGGACTCATAAGCTTTCGGCCATAACCTGATGGCGGCAAGTTTGATAAGAGCAAGATTGTTGGGCGCTTGTCGTATCGCAACGAACACGCGTGGCTAAGGCGCAACACTGTCCCGATATTCGCCGAAATCAACGAATTCCGCCCGCAGCGCCGATTGCACGGCCATCGGATGCAAATTAGTCTCGGTGTTTAGTGTCTGTGCAGCGGATGGGCAGATGCGTAAATCGCTCATTGCAGTTTTCGCCGGTGCCGGTTTCAGCCTTGCTGCGAGCGGGTTGGCGCTTGCGGCAGATATGGTGGTGAAGGCACCGCCGCCGCCAGCGCCGGTCTACAGCTGGACCGGTTTCTACATCGGTGGCAACATTGGCTACAGTTGGGGAAAGGCCAGCGGCGACCTCAACGATCCCGCCATTGCCTTTTTCTCCGGATTAGGAAGCCTCCCCACCTCATTCTCGGAATCGCTGAAGCCGAAAGGCGGGATTGGCGGCGGTCAATTCGGTTACAACTACCAGATTAATCCAACTTGGGTCGTCGGACTTGAGGCGGATCTTCAGGCATCTAACGAACACGCCAGCAACAGCCAAAGTGCCTCAACCAGTGGAGTCTTCATCGGCCCAGGCATCACGGGCTTAACGTCATCCGCCGTCGGTACGACCTTTGACGCCAGGATTTCGTGGTTTGGTACGGCTCGTGCCCGCGCCGGTGTGCTCATCACTCCCACCACGTTGCTTTATGGAACCGGCGGCTTGGCCTTTGGTGGAGTGAAGGTTTCAGGAAGCGGCGGCGCCAACATAAACCTTGCGGCGTGTATCGCTGGTATTGGTTGCATTCCTACCGGTGGTGCGAGTGGAGCGTTTGCATTCAGCCAATCGACGACCAAGGCCGGCTGGACCTTGGGCGGCGGTGTCGAAGGCGCGCTTACGGGCAACTGGACCTGGAAGGCGGAGTATCTCTATCTCAATTTGGGCTTGGAAAATGGCAGCGTAGCGGATAATTTCGGCGGAGTAGCGAGCTGGAACGCCAAGTTCACCGACAACATCGTGCGCGCAGGCCTCAACTACAAATTCGGCAACTGAACATCGCGATTTCCGCAAAGACCGCCGCAACGGGGTCTGGTTTCGCGGGCCGATTATTTGCAGTAATAGTTCTCGTTCATTCCTCCATCTTGATGCCGGCTGCTTTTACCAATTGGCGCCACTTTTCCCTGTCGCCGCGCATGCGGCTGCCGGCTTTTTCGTGAATGTTTCCTCCCTGTGCCGCGCGATGCAGTTTTCATTTTTTTGCGGCGCGCGCGATTGTAAGCGAGTTGACCGGCTCGACAAGCCATCGCGCGAAGAGAATAATGGCGCAAAGCCGCACTGAGACGAGCCACTTGTTAGACACGCTACTTGTTAGACAAGCTACTTGGAGGAGCCGCCGTGACCACGCAATCGCTCGATCCCGAAACCATGGAAAAACGCGTCGCCCGCTTCGATAAGCTGCAAACCTACCAGCAGCAGAATTTCGCCACCCACGGCATTCCGGCGGGCGCGGTGGAGAAGATCACGGCGCGCAAAGTCTATCCGGTGATGGCGCCGGCCGATTATCAGGGCCGCAGCGCCGGCGCGCCGGTCAAGGGCCCGCGCGGCCTGATCGTCAGCATCGCCGAATGCGAGCCGGGCAACGGGCCCGGCCTGCATCGCCACCTCAACACGGTGGAGAATTTCATGTGCCTCGCCGGCCGTTTCGAGATCGCCTGGGGCGATCGCGGCGAGCATAAGCTCGTGCTCGATCCGCTCGACATGATCTCGGTGCCGCGCGGCGAGAACAGGAGTTTTCGCAACGTCTCCGACGTCACCGGCCGCCTGTTGGTCATGATCGTGCCGGAAACCGCCGAGCAGGCCGATCCGATTTCGTATGCGCCGAGCCTCGCCAAGGAAATCGAGGACGAGTACGGCAAGTCGGCGCTGGAAGGCTTGCAGAAGGTCGGCTTCAAGTTCGAGGAACCGACGCCGGCATAACACGTCTTGATTGGGCCATCGCAGCTACAAACAAAAAGCCAAAAGGCCGGTAGAATCGCGCGCAATTGGATGGAGGTCGTCATGCCCGCGCGCCGCTGCGGAAAATTCGCGCTTCACGCCGCGCCACGCCGCTTTCTGGCGGGCGCAGCCTTGGCCGCCGCGGCAATTCTTGTCGCGCCCTGCGCGCGAGCGCAGCAGCCGACGACCCAGCCGGAAGCGCGGGTCATCGTCGTCGGCGAAGGCAGCGTCCATGTCGCGCCGGACTATGCGCAGATCAGAGGCGGCGTCACCACCAAGGGCAAGACCGTCAAGGAAGCAACCGATGCCAACTCGAAACTGATGGCCGCCGTCACAGCGGCGCTGGTGAATGCGGGCATCGCGCAAGCCGACATTCAGACCGCGCAGTTCTCGATCCAGCCGGTCTATGCGCCGCCGCAGCCGCAAAACGAGCCGAAGCTCGTCGGCTACAACGTTTCCAATCAGGTCACCGTGACGGTGCGCGCGCTGGGCAAGGTCTCAGACATTCTCGATCGCATGGTCGACGCCGGCGTGACCGACATCGGCAACGTGGCGTTTTTGCATTCCGATCCCGCCAAGGCGCTCGACCAGGCCCGCGAAGCCGCGGTCGCCGATGCGCGCCACAAGGCCGAGCTTTACGCTCGTGCGTCGGGCTTCACACTCGGCCGCGTGGTCTGGCTCACCGAGGGCAGCGCGCTGACGCCGCCGGGTCCGATGCCAATGTTCCGCGCCCAGGCGAGCATGGCGGCGCCGGTGCCGATCGCGCCCGGCGAAGATACCTTGCGGGTGCAGATCACGGTCGGCTTCGACATCGCCAATTGATCGACACCAGTTGATCGGCAGGCTGCTTAAACCTTGACCTTCTCGTCCTCTACCACGCGGCCGACTGCCGGCCGCTTGAGCATGCGGTCCTTGTGCGCGGTGTAGTTCTTGAGCTCGCCCATCGGCAACTCGCGACGCACGCCCCAGGTGTAGAAGACGAAGGCGTAAGGATCGAGCACGGAATATTTGTCGGACAGCCATTCGCGTCCGGCCAGCATGCCGTCGATCTGCTTCAGATAGCCGTGGAAGGTTTTTAGGCCGGCGTCCTTGATGCCCGGATAGGCCGAGGTATCGGCGGTGTAGCGCTCGGGCCGGCCGACATGGGCGTGGGCCGGATGCACGCTGGCGGCAAAGAAGCCGATCGTCGACAGCGCTTTCGCTTCGGCCACCGCATCTTTCGGCCACAGATCGAAGCGCTTGCCGAGATAGGGCAGGATCGCGGTGTTCTCCGCCAGCGGCTCGCCGTTGTCGAGGCGCAGTACCGGCACGCGGCCCTGCGGATTGATTTTCAGATAGGATTCGGTGCGTTGCTCGCCGCCGGCGAGGTCGACTTTCTTCGGCTCGTATTTTTCGCCGCTCTCCTCGAGCACGATGTGCGACGCCATCGAACAGGCGCCGGGCGCGTAATAAAGCATCAGCATTGCGGAATTCTCCTTAAATTGTGTCTTAGACGTTGCGGTCGAGCAGCTCGATCGACACGCCTTCGGGCGCGCGGATGAAGCAGACGCGCACGCCGGGCCGCACCGTGGTCGGCTCGCGGGTGAACTCGACGCCCTTGGCCTTGAGGTCGGCGGCGATAGCGTCGATGCCGCTCACCGCAAGCCCGAAATGATCGAGGCCGCGATACGGCGTCGTCGGCGCCGCATTGACGCCGTCGCCGGTTTCGACCGGGGCGATGAAGATGTTGGCGCCGCCGAGCTTGAGATCGATGCGCGTCTTGCCCTGCTGCATGGTGCGGACCACCTCGGCGCCGAGTTTTTGCTCGAACCACTGCGCCATCGCCTCGGGATTGGTGGTGCGCAGGTGGATGTGATCCCACGTGTAATTCGCCATGGCGCGTTCTCCCTGTTACTACTTGCTTTGCTTGCTTGTGACCCTGGACGTTACGACATGTCGTGATGTCATGTCATCGGGCTTTTTGCCGGGGCATGCCGCCCCTCGATCAATTCAAACGGGAGAAGCATGACATGCCGGCCGCCGAAATTGTCCCGAACGGCGCCTATGCCGAGCTCCCCGGCGTGAAATTATGGTTCACCGACAGCGGCGGCACCGGCGTGCCGATCGTTTTGCTCCATCCGAACACCGGTACTGTCGAAATCTGGCAGCCGCAGATCGCCGCTTTTGCGGCGGCCGGCTACCGCGTCATCGCCTTCGATCGCAAGGGCTGGGGCAAGAGCTTGGCCGATCCGGCGTCCGGGGCGCAGCCCGGCAGCATCGCCGGCGATCTCGATGCGCTCGCCGATCATCTCAAGCTTGAAAAATTCCATCTGCTCGGCGTCGCCGGCGGCGGCTTCATCGCGCTCGACTATGCGGCGTGGCGCCCGGAAAAAATCCGCAGCCTGATCGTCGGCGGCTCGACCGGCAGCTTCGAGGACAAGGCGATCGCCGATTTCATCGCCCGCATAGCCATCCCCGAGATCAGGAAACAGTCGGCGCATTATCGCGAAATCAGCGCGTCCTATCGCGGCGCCAATCCGGAAGGCACCAGGCGCTGGATCGAGATCGACGAGCGTGCGCGCCAGCCGGGCTCAGGCTTTCAGCCGCAGCTGCGCACGCCGAACACGTTTGCCAAGATCGCGGCCATTACCGCGCCGGCGCTGGTAATCGCCGCCGATGCCGATCTGTTGGCACCGCCGGCCTTGATGCGCATTTGGGCGGCGCACCTGAAACATCACGAATGGGCCGTCATTCACGATGGCGGCCACGCTATGGCGTGGGAGCATCCCGGCGCGTTCAACGACAAGGTTTTGGATTTTCTGCGGCGGCACTGAACCTACATCAAAAACACACCCTTGCCGCTGGTCTGGCGGTCGAACAGTTGATAGGCCGTCTCGGCCTGTGTCAGCTGCCAGCGATCCGTGAACAGATGATCGACGTCGATCTTGTTGTCGGCGACGAAGCGCGCGCAGTCGGCCTGGATGGTCGTGGAGAACGTCCACGAGCCGATGATGGTGAGCTGCTTGCGCAGCATCTGCGGGCTGACCTCGATGGTCACATCGCCGCCTTCGCCGACGAAGCAGACCACGCCCCAGGGCCGCGCGCCGCGCACCGCGATCAGGCGGCCGTCCGCCGTGCCCGACGTGTCCAGCGTGCGGTCGACGCCGGCGCCGTGGGTCAGCGTCCGGATCGCGGCGACCGGGTCGTTGGCCTTCGGATCGATCAGCGCATCGGCGCCGAATTCCTTGGCGCGCTTGAGCCGCTCGGCGCTGACATCGAGCGCGATGACCCTGGCGCCCATGGCGGCGGCGAGTTGCGTTGCCGACAGGCCAACCGGTCCCTGGCCAACGATGGCGATGGTATCGCCGCCGGTCAGATTCATCCGCCGCAGCGCCTGATAGGCGGTGCCGGTGCCGCAGGAGATCGCTGCGCCGGTGGCAAAGCCGAGTTCCTCGGGCAGCGGCACCAGCGTATAGGCCGGCACTTTCATATAGGGCGCGTGCGCGCCGTGGCCGGTGGCGCCATAGACGGTTGAGCCGCTCGCGCACATCTGCGACCAACCGGTCCGGCAATGCGGGCAGGTGCCGCAGCCGGAATAGTGATGCACCATGACGCGGTCGCCGATGCGCGCGGTGCGCGCATCGACCGCGCTGCCGAGCGCGGCGACGACGCCGCACGGCTCGTGTCCGGCGATCACCGGGCCGGAGACCTTGCCGAGCCCGAGCGAAGCCGCGCCACCCGAGGCGCGATAGAACTTCAGGTCGCTGCCGCACATGCCCGAGGCTTTGATCTCGACCACGACGTCGTGCGGCCCCGGCGTCGGATCGGGAAATTCCATCAGTTGCAATTTGCGTTCGCCGAGGAATGTCACGCCGCGCATGGTTTGGTCTCCCGGAGACTTGGTTATTTGATCTTATTGTACATGGAGAAGACGATCAGGGCGATCGCTACCACTATCACGCAGAGGGCTAGGAAAATCTGCGACAAGAATTGACTTCTACCGAATATGCCGACGCCAATGGCTATTACGAACACCCCCAAAACAGAGGAAACGCCGCCAAGGCGGCGGACTATCGTTTTACGTTCTTCCGGCAGAACCCACTGTGAGGGCAGCCAATTCGAATCAGGATTTATCTTGTTCAATAACGGCATGATCGCCAGCATGAGCACCATGGCGACGGCGGCCCAGCCGCGGTGGCCGTTATGCCCCAAAGTCCCGGTGATGAGGAGCAACACCAACTCAAACACAAAGATCGAAAAAGCCAGCAGCCATTTTCGCGTAAACAAGTCTTGAAAACCGGGGCGCGAATTTGGAATGGGACTTATCTTGGCCCAGAACACCATAGTCGCAACCACGAGCACCATGACGACGGCAGCCCAACCGCGGTGATCGTTCAGCCCCAAAATCCAGATGATAACGAGCAAGCCCAAGCAAAATGCCCAGATCAAAAAATCCAGCAGCATTTTTCGCATGATCATCGTACCGTGATACTGAGTGCCTTAAGGTTCGGGGCGCCTTGCGGTCAGCGGTTGCGATACCAATGCGTTCTACATTGATGGCTGTGGGCGAACTAATCAACTAGCATGAGCGACGGATTGTTGCGGAGAACTTCGGGGAGGGCGTCGTGAAGGTCGTTTCCTATCGTCAGGCGGGCCGGCACGGCGTCGGCGTCATCACCGGCGCCAAAGGCATCGTTGCGCTAGCGAAGGCCGCACCTGACCTGCCGGACGATCTGCGCAAGATTCTGGAGATCGATCCGACGCTTGCCAAAGTGCGGGCGGCGACGGCAGGGAAGTCAGCCGACGTCTCGCTCGACGACATCGCCTTCGATCCGGTGATCCGCGAGCCGCAAGCCACCTGGGCGCTGGCGCTCAACTACAAGCTCCACATCGAAGAGACCGGACTCACCACTTCGCAAACTTATCCGCAGATTTTCCTGCGCATGCCGATCTGCCAGGTCGGGCATAAGGAAGCACTGTGGGCGCCGCGCAAAAATATCGCCGAGGCCTACGACTACGAAGGCGAGCTTGCGGTGATCATCGGCAAGCCCGGCCGCCACATCAAGCGCGCGGAAGCGTTCGATCATGTCGCCGGCTATTCCTGTTACAACGAAGGCTCGGTGCGCGAATATCAGGGCCACAACCGGCAATTCGGTCTGGGCAAGAATTTCGAGCGCTCCGGCAGCTTTGGGCCGTGGCTGATGACGCCGGATGAGTTCGGCGATCCGGCCGATCACACGTTGATCACGCGGCTCAACGGCATCGAGCGGCAGAACGCCAAAATCTCAGGGCTGCTGCACGACGTGCCGCGGCTGATCGAATATCTTTCGGAAGGCTACACTTTGCAGCCCGGCGACGTGATCGTCACCGGCTCGCCCGGCGCCTTGCCGCTGCGTCCCGGCGAAGCGCCGGAGAAGCCGGTCGGCAAAGTCATCGTCTCAGGCCAATTGCACATGCGCCCCGGCGATGTCTGCGAGGTGGAAGTCGACGGGCTCGGCGTGCTGTCGAATCCGATCATCGAGGACCCGACGCCGCTGCGCTAGCCTTCTTTCAAAGCGGCGTAGATGCCGTGTTCGAATTGGCGGTAAAGGCGCAACGCCCGGCCGTCGGCAAACGGCAACACCTGCGTCATGAAGACGGCCGCGATCTTCCTGCCGGGATCGATCCAATAATACGTATTGAGGAGGCCGCCCCAGGTCAGGCTGCCGGCGCTGCGGCCGCCGGCTAAAGCCTGCATGTTGATCATGTGGCCAAAACCCCATTTGCGGGTGACGCCGGGACATAGATCGACGTCGTTGGAGAGCGCCGGCACGGTCGTTTTCAGGACGCCGACGTCGATGTCGCCGATCTGGTTCTGGCCCATCAGCGCGACGGTGTCGGGGCGAAGGATGCGGGCGCCGTCCAGCGCGCCGCCGGCCAGCAGCGCGCGGAGGAGAGTCAGATAATCCGGCGCGGTCGAATAAATCCCGCCGCCGCCGGAGAAGGTCTGCCGCGGCGAATTCTGCTCCATCGGTTCCGCCGTCAAAATTCCGTTCGGCCCACGCCGATGCGCGCTTGCTTCGCGCGCGCGCTGCGGCGGCTTAAGCACGAAGGCGGTGTCGTTCATGCCGAGTGGATCGAGAATGTGCTTGCGAAAATAAATGTCCAGCGATTCGCCGCTGATCGCCTCCACGATGCGGCCGACCCAATTGATGCTGGTGCCGTATTGCCAGCGCGTGCCGGGGTCGAACATCAGCGGGGTGGGCGGCGCCAATTTTCTTTGCGCCTTCGGCAACAGCTCAAGCGACTTGGCATAGTGCACCGTCTTGGCATCCCAGAGCCGGTAAGCGAGGCCGGACGTATGGGTCAGCAAGTGGCGTAGCGTGATCGGCCGCTGTGCCGGACGCAACTGCGGCAATCCCTTGGCGTCGAAGCCATCGAGCACTTGCGGCGAGCCGATCGCGGGTTCGATATCGGGCACCGGAGCGTCCAACGACAGCTTGTTCTGCTCGACGAGCTGCAGCGCCGCCACCGACGTAATCAGCTTCACCATCGAGGCGACGCGAAACACCGTGTCGCGTGTCATGGCGGTGCCTTCGCCGAGCCGGCGCTTGCCGAAAATCCCCTCATAGAGGATGGCATTTTCAGTCGCCGCCAAGGCCACGACTCCAGGCACTTCTCCCCCGCTGGTTGCGGCGCGGAGCACCGAATCGATCTGGGCAACCGTTCTAGGCTCGGGCTTGGTCGGCGCCTCGGCGCGCGCGCGCGTCGCGTTGCGCAGGCCCAATGAGCCGAATGCCGTCAGCGCTGTCGTCTTCACGATGTCGCGGCGGCTGGGGCGATGGATCATGGCCGGCCCACTCCGAACAGGCACGCAACGTCATACAGCCGCACGCACCGATTTGCCACGGACGGACGCAAGACAGCGACGGACAGTGGGGTGGCGGGCGTAGCCCGAGTCGATGAGGCCGATGCTCAGCTAGAAGCGAAATCCGAAAAAGCCAAAATGGTTATGCCGCGACCGACGATGCTGTGCGACATCGCTGGTGCGTTGGTAGGCAGGCGCATCGTTCGCGTTCGCGGCGTTGGCGTTGCCGCGCTGAACATCGTTATCGTGCGTTGCGGTCGGTTCAGCCGTTGGAAAGACCGATTGGATGACTTGTGCCCGCGTGTCTACGGCGCTCGGGGCCGGCGCGGCCGGCGTGGTGGTCGTTGACGCGGCGGCTTCGGTATTCGCGGGCGGCGCCACGACGGTCTTCGCACTCACGCCATCGGGAGCGGGCGTCGCCGCTGCGGTCGTGGCCGGCGGCGCAATCGCCCGACGAGCATCGGTCGGCGGCGGGGGGGTGTCGACGCGGCGCAGACAGCGCGCGTCGATATAGGGCCATGTCTGGTCCTTGCAGAATTCCGGTGCGACGATCGTGACCGGCGCCGTGCCGGCATTTTGCGCCACCGTCGCCTTATGCGACGACGATCCAGCCTCGAGCAGGTGTCCCCTGGCCAGGATCGCGCAGACCGCCACAGCCAAAAGGGTTGCGCTCGTCGACATGCGCCGCTGCTTCGCGGCAGACGGCTCATACGCCTCGGCGGGACGGTCGGCCGGAGCCGCATCGTGAGACATAGCAAAATGCATCTGGCTCCTCCAAACGGCGGTCTCCTGCAAACGATGCCGTTGCCCAAGGCCGCGCGATGAAATAACGCTGTCCCGCGGGCTTTCGTTCCAATCGGAATCTCTGCAAGTGGCCCGCGAATGCTGCCTCCAAGGCGTGGTGCGAAATGGAAAATGTTACTGGCGTGAATGCCGGCACGCTCACCCGAATTCAAGCGTTTGCCCTTGCGCTGCTCGGCCTCGGCTTGGCCGCGGCCGCGCTCGCGGCGGACGAATTTCCAACCCGGCCGGTCACCATCATCGTGGCTTCGACCGCCGGCGGCGGCACCGACATCGTGTCTCGCATCGTCGGTGAGCAATTGTCCAAGCAGCTCGGCCAGCCGTTCGTGGTCGATAACCGGCCCGGCGCCGGCTCGGTGACGGGTACTGAGTTTGCCGCCAGGGCGGCACCGGACGGCTACACCTTGCAGACCGGGCTGAACGCCAGCATGGCGGTCAATCCGAGCCTGTTCGCGCACTTGCCCTACGATCCGGTCGGCGACTTCGCACCGGTCGGGATGCTGGCGGAATTTCCGTTTGCCATCGTGGTCAGCAAGAATTTCCCGGCGCAGTCGGTCAAGGATCTCATCGCCATGGCGAAAGCGCATCCGGGCGAGATCAATTACGCATCGGCCGGCAATGGCACCGGGCAGCAATTGTCGATGGAGCTGTTCAAGCTGATGACCGGCGTCAATTTCACCCACGTGCCGTATCGCGGCGCGGCGCCGGCCTATACCGACGTCATATCGGGGCAGGTGCCGGTGTTCATCGACAATCTGGCGAGCGCGTTGGGCCAGATCAAAGGCGGCAATGTGCGCGCGCTCGCCGTCACCAGCAAAGAACGCTCGCCGCTGTTGCCCGACGTGCCGACGGTCGAGGAAGCCGGCGTGCCGGGCTACGTCTATTACACCTGGTTCGGCTTGTGGGCGCCGAAGAAGACGCCGCAGCCGATCATCTTAAAGCTCAACGCCGAAGTGAAGAAAGCGATCGCCGAGCCGGCGGTGAGGGATCGCATCGTCGCCGCCGCCGGCGAGACGCTCGACATGCCGCTGGCCGACATCGAGCCGTTCCTCAAGGCCGAGATCGCCAAGTGGGCCGACGTGGTCAAGCGCGCGGGTATCAAGGTCGAGTAGACGGCGGCGTCAATCGACCTGCGCGCCCGATGCCCTGATGATCGGCGCCCATTTCGCCAGCTCCGCCTTGACGAATTCGGCGGTGGTCGCCGGCGTCGAGCCCGGCGTCGGATCGACGCCGGCCTTTTTCAAGGAATCGATCACCTGCGGATCGGCCAGCGCCTTGTTGGCGGCGGCGTTGAGCTTGTCGACGATCGGCTGCGGCGTGCCGGCCGGCGCCAGGATCGAGTTCCAGGTGTAGCACTCGAAGCCCTTCAAGCCCTGTTCGTCCAAGGTCGGCAGATCGGGCATCGCGGCGAGGCGCTTCAGCATGCCGGCGCCGAGCGCGCGGAGCTTGCCCGACTGCGCCAGCGGCAGCGCGGTCGGCGTCGCGTCGAAGGCAAGCGTGATCTGGCCGCCCAGCAAGTCGGTGTCCATCGGCGCCGAGCCTTTGTAGGGCACATGCGTGATGTCGAGCCCGCCGGCCATGGCTTTGAATTCCTCGCCGCACAGATGCAGGATCGAGCCGACGCCGGACGAGCCGTAATTGTATTTGTTCGGATTGGCCTTGATGAGCGCGATCAGGCTTTTGAGGTCGCTCACGCCCATCGACGGGTTCACCAGCAACAGCGTCGGCGTCACGCCGACCCGCGCCACCGCCGTGAAATCCTTCACCGCGTCGTACGGCATGTGCTTGTACAGGCCGGGATTGATGGCGTTGGTGGAGACAGTCGCGAACAACAGCGTGTAGCCGTCGGGCGTCCCCTTGGCGACGAACTCGGCGCCGATATTGCCGCCGGCGCCGGACCTGTCCTCGACCACGAAAGTCTGGCCCAAAATTTCTCCCATCTTCGCCGACATGATACGGCCGACAATGTCGGTCGGGCCGCCGGCGGCGAACGGAATGATCATCTGCACCGGGTGCGATGGAAAATTATCCGCGGCCTGCGTGTTGGTGGCGGCAACGGCGATGGCGGCGACCGCGGCGGCGAGCAGCCGATGATGTTGGCTCATGAAAATCCTCCCAGACTTCACGACCACGATAGCATTTCGCGGCGGCCGGGAAGAGGCGGCTCTGGCGGCCAAAACCGCGTCAGATCAGCGCTGCTCGGCTTCCAGCATCTTGCCGAGGATGCGCTTATAGCGCACGCAGCCGACGTCGACGGCGAGGACCACCGGATCGAGCGGTTCGGTGGCCGCTTCGATCACGCGCTGCTGCGCCTCGATCACGGGGGCGTCCTGTTCCTCGAAAGCAAAGCGCCGCATCTCGGCGACTTTCTTCTGCAGATCGCGGTTGAGCTTGTCTTCGGGGGTGCGCACGCCCCAGCGCACCGCGGTGAAGAAATAATGCGTCGAGCGGTCGTTCTCCGGCGTCAGCAGATGCACGGCATGATAGCCGGTGCCGGTGTCGGGCTCCTCGCCCATCTTGCAGATGCCGGTGAGCAGCCGCAGCGTCGACGGCGCCATCCAGCGCATTTTGGTGAACTTGTCGACCTTCGCCGGATGGTCCGGCCAGAATTGCGCGAACATGCCGGGTGGCGCCGAATTGGTGGCGTGGCGCCCCACCACCACGTCATCGCCGTCCATCTCGGCGGTGATCTCGGACTCCACGGTGTCGGCGTTGCCCAAAATGCCTTCGTGCAGATAGGAGGTGTGGCTGAGATCGAGCAGGTTGTCGATGATAAGCTGATAATTGGCCTTGATGACGATACTGTCGCGCTTGGTGGTGTGCAGCTCCGGCACGTTGTCGAGCACGCCGAAGTCGGGAATTTTACTGTCGTCGGCCGGCGCCGATCCCATCCACACCCACACCGCCTTGTGCTTCTCGAGCACGGGATAGCTTTTCACCCGCGCCCGCGGCGGAATGTTCTTGGTGCCGTGCGGATTACGCACGCAGGCGCCGCTGCCGTCATATTCCAGGCCGTGATAGGGGCATTGGATGCGGTCGCCGCCGACGATCTTGCCCATGCTCAGCGGTGCGAAGCGGTGCGCGCAACGGTCCGCGATCGCGGCCACGGCACCGTCGGCCTTGCGATAAAGCACGATCGGCTCGTCCATGATGGTGCGTGGCACCAGTTGCCCGTCGCCGACGCCGTCGGACCATGCCGCCACATACCAGGCGTTGCGCAGATAGGCGCCGCTGATCATTTCCTGCCGCGGTTTCGCGCCGTTTCCATTCGATTGAGCCGGTTGCGTCATCGTAAAATCCTCTCCTCGCAGTGCGGCCATTGTGACTCTGTTTTCGAAATCATGCGACTGACTTCGGCCAGTCATTGCGCCAACCAGCGAAGGATCGCCTCGGCTTCGGCGGCGATGTCGCGCACGATGTCGCCGGCCGGCTGAAGCTTTGACACCAGGCCGACGGTCTGTCCCGCCCATAGCGACATGGCATCGATGTCACCTTCGGTATCGGGGCCGGGGGTGGCCGATTGATAACGAACGATCGGCCCGCTCGCGGGTGACGTTGCGATCACGTCGCCCTCGCCGGGGCGCTTGCCGGACGGCGGGCGTCCGGCAGCTTCCCAGGAGTCCACGGTCTTGTTGCGCAAGACGCGGTGCGGCGCCTTCGGCCAGTTGACGTCGAACAGCTCTTCCAGAAAGACCGTATCGGTCTCGCTGGCTTGCAACAGCAGTTCGCGATAGCGCGGATGGATCGCTGCTTCCTCGCTGGCGAGAAAACGCGTGCCGATCCAAGCGCCGGCCGCACCGAGCGCCAAAGCCGCAGCAAGGCCACGCCCGTCGGCGATCCCGCCCGCGGCAACGACCGGTACCGGCGAAACGGCATCGACCACGGCAGGAATGAGCGGCAGGGTCGCCACGGTACCGCGGACATGGCCGCCGGCCTCCCAGCCTTGAGCGACGATGATATCGACACCGCTGTCCACGGCGCGTCGGGCGGTTGCGGCCGATCCCACCGTATGCAGAACCGTGGCGCCGGCGGCTTTGGCGCGCGGCATCAGTGCGGCCGGGTCGCGCCAGAAGAACGAAATGATGCGAACGCCTTCGTCGAGACAGGCTGCGAGCCGCTCTTCCTGGGGAAACTCCAAGTTGAGATTGACCCCGAACGGCTTGGACGTCAGCGCGCGCGTCTGCCGGATTTGCTGCCGAACCGTGGCGAGGTCCGCCCGCCACAGCACCAGCATGCCAAGTCCGCCGGCATTGCTGACCGCGGCCGCAAGGCTCGGCCCGACGGCGCCGCCCATCGGCGCTTGGATGATCGGCAGCTCAATTCCGAGGCACTCGCAAAGCGCTGTTTGCATGGGGTGTGCTCGTGGCTTCCGCCGCAGTGGTTTTTCCCGCCGCCGCCGCGTAGGCTCAACGCTACAAGAGAACGTCCGAGGAGGAAACCATGGCCGAAGCCGCTTCGCTTGCCGCGCTGGCGTCCCGTTTTATCGACACCGAGCAGGTGCCGTGGATCGAGACCGCGCCGGGCAACAAGATGAAGGTGATCTATCACGATCCGGCGACCGGCATGCTGACCATTCTGTCAAAACTCGAGCCCGGCTCGGGCATTCCGGCGCACGTGCACGAGGATCTGGAGCAGACCTTCGTGCTCGAAGGCTCGCTGGTCGACGACGAAGGCGAATGCACCGCCGGCAATTTCGTCATCCGCGCCAAGGGCAGCCGCCACGCCCCGAAGGCGCCGAACGGCTGCACCATGCTGGTGTTCTTCATGAAGCCCACCGAGGGGCTCAAGAAAGCGCTGCTCAAGCATGCTTGAGCAAGCAACTTTCCCCACTTCGATGGCACTGGCACCAAAACTTGCGGCACACGGCGCCGAAATTCCCGCCATCGGCTTCGGCACCTCAGGCTTAGGCGACGTCCGCGCCGAGCACATCGCCACGGCGCTGAAAGCGGGCTATCGCCATATCGATACGGCGCGCAAATACGGCACCGAACCTGCCGTCGGCGACGGCATGCGCGCCTCCGGCGTGCCGCGTCGCGACATCTTCCTGTGCACCAAGGTCTCGCACGAGAACCTGCACGCCGCCGACTTCGCGCGTTCCGTCGACGAAAGCCTAAATGCGCTGCGCGTCGATTACGTCGATCTCCTGCTGGTGCATTGGCCGGAGACGAACACGCCGCTGGCCGAGACCATGGAGGCGCTCGCCAAGGCGAAGCGGCAAGGCCTAACACGCCATATCGGTGTGGCGAATTTCAACATCGCCATGCTGGACGAAGCGATCCGATTGTGTCCGGAGCAGCTGGTGACCTTGCAGGCCGAATGCCACCCCTATCTCGATCAGACCAAGGTGATCGCGGCGTGTCGCGCCCGCGGCCTCGTGCTCACCGCCTATTGCCCTCTCAGCCGCGGCCGTTTGCAGGGCGATCCGGTGCTGACGGAGATCGGCAAGCGCAAAGGCAAGACCTTCGCCCAGGTGGCGCTGCGCTGGCTCATGCAGCAGGGCGTCATCGCCGCCATCCCGCGCTCATCGAATGCCGAGCGTATCGCGCAGAATATCGACGTGTTCGATTTCACGCTCGACGACGACGAGATGCGCCGGATCGGTGCGCTCAAGCGCGCCGATGGCCGCACCGCCAACCCGATCGGCCGCGCGCCGGTTTGGGATGTATGAATGTCATCATCCGCCAACGGGTCCGGCCCGAAGTGGCCGGCCCGATGACAGGCTCCGGCGGATGATCCAGTAAACTCAAACCCTGAGGTCGGACTTTAATAGCAACGAATACTGGATGCCCGCTTTCGCGGGCATGACAGGGAAGGGGACCACCATGCCCACCGCGCCAAAATACTTCATGTACTTCCCGGGCAATTACCGCTGGTCGGCGGCGTTCGTGAACATGCTCGGCACGGCGCCGTTCGGCGGCGTCGACATGAGCGAATTGCACCAGATCGGCCGCATGCTCGAAGGCAAAAGCGGTGACGATGATGAGGCTTGGTTCGATGCTTGCACGACGGTCGCCGGCATCGTGCGCGGCCGCGCCGAGAAATTCCGCGCCGAAAATTATCCGATTGCCGCGGCACCATTCTATCTGCGCGCCTGTCATTATTATCAGATGGGCGAGCGCTTCCGTACGCCGAAGGATCAACGTGCGCTCGACGCCTATCGGACGGCAGTCGAATGCTTTCACCAATTCGTCGCGCTATCGGGCGCGAAAATCGAAATTGTCAATGTCCCGTTCGAGGGCAATAAGCTGCCGGGCTATTTTGTGCCGGCGCAGAATGCGAAGTCGGTTCGACCGCCGTGTGTGGTATTCTTTGACGGCCTCGACATCACCAAGGAGATTCAATTTCTGCGCGGGGTGCCCGACCTGGTGAAGCGCGGCATTTCGGTGCTGGTGATGGACGGCCCCGGCACTGGCGAGGCGATCCGCTTCCGCGGCATGCCGCTGCGTCACGACTACGAGAAGGCCGGCAGCGCCTGCATCGATTATCTGCAAATGCGCGGCGACGTCGACATGAAGCGCATCGGTATCGTCGCCATCAGCCTTGGCGGCTATTACGCGCCGCGCTGCGCGGCGCTGGATCAGCGTTTCGCTGCCTGCATCGCCTGGGGCGCGATCTGGGATTACTACGGCACCTGGAAAAAGCGCATCGATGCCGGCTTCAAGGCGTCGATGTCGGTGCCCGGCCACCACATCATGTGGATCCTCGGCGTCGACAGCCTCGACGCCGCGCTGAAAAAGCTCGAGCCGTTCCAGCTCGACGGCGTGGTGCAAAAGATGCGCTGCCCGTTCCTGGTCGTGCATGGCGAGGACGACGAGCAGATTCCGCTCAAAGACGCGCAGGCGCTCTACAATGCGTCCGGCTCCGCCGACAAGACGCTGCGCGTGTTCACGGCGGAGGAGGGCGGCGCGCAGCATTGCCAGCGCGATTATCTGTCGCTCGGCACCGCCACCATGTGGAATTGGTTCGAGGACAAGCTGCTGCGGGCCTAGGCGGTCTTCTCGTACCCCTTGAGCGCCCCGCGTAAAATGTCCCGCGACGGCTCCGAGCCGTCGACTAGGCGGATGGTGCGGCGTTTGATCTTCCAGCCGGTGGCGGTGCGGGCGAGCTCCCAACGGTTGGTCACCACCCGGTGGATGTGATAGCCGCGCGAACTGCCGTGATTGGGCACTTCGATCGGATCGCCGGATTTATGGGGGCTGAGGATTTGCAGGTACGAGGTGACGATGGCGTTGTCGCCGTCCAGCGCGATGTGCGGTAGCCCGGTAAAGTGGGCGAGCCCGCCGGCGATGGCAGCCTGATGGCCGGGGCTTTTCAGGCTTGCCGCGATCGCCTTGTTGCCGGTCGCTCCCGACAGGTCCGCGCCGCGATCGAACACGCCATCCTCGGTGTAAACGGCCTCGGCATAGTAGTCGGCACCGGTATCGGCGCTCGGCGGATGGCCGGCAATAAGATTATAGATTTCCAGGCGATCCTCGATGGCCCGAATGCGTTGTTCGAGGGTGCGATTTTCTCCCACCATGGCATTTCCCTTAAATTGTGAGGCGGCCCGCTATGGCCCAGCCATGACGGTGCAGTATCATAGCCGTGAGTAATTTTCGCGCTGTACGTCCCGGCAAAATCTGGCATCGTTACGGCGGTGAGGAGGGGCTGTTCATGCGTTCTAGCGGCGAAGTCGATCGCCGTTCGTTTCTCGTTGGCGCCAGTGCCGCGGGGGGCGGCTTGGTGCTGGGCTTGGCGATACCGCTCAGCCGCGCCGGCATGGGCCCCGCCGAAGCCCCCTGCGACATCAACTGCTGGGTATCGATCGCGCCCGACGACACGGTGACCATCCGCACCGCTCATGCCGAAATGGGCCAAGGCGCCATGACGGCACTCGCCATGCTGGTCGCCGAAGAGCTCGAATGCGATTGGAACAAAGTCAGCACCGCATTCGTGTCGCCCGGCGAGAATTTGCGCCGCAACCGAGTCTGGGGCGACATGTCGACCGGCGCCAGCCGTTCGGTCGCGTCATCGCAGCTTTATTTGCGCCGCGCCGGCGCCACCGCGCGCGAAATGCTGATCGCCGCCGCGGCATTGCGCTGGAACGTGCCGGCCTCGGCGTGCAGCGCGCAAAACAGCGTCATCACCCACACTGCGACCGGCCGCAACGTGACCTTCGGTACTGTCGCCGACGGCGCCGCCAAGATCGAGCCGCCGGCCAATGTCGCGCTGAAGGATCCGCGCGAATGGAAGCTCGCCGGCACGCCGCGTCGGCGTCTCGACCTGCAAGACAAGGTGACCGGGCAACCGGTCTTTGCCATCGACGTGCGGCTGCCCGACATGCTGTACGCCGCGGTTGTCCACTGTCCGGTGTTTGGCGGTGCATTGCTGTCGGTCGACGAGGCTTCGATCGCGGGCATGAAGGGCGTGCGCCGCATCGTGCGGATGCCGGATGCGGCGGCGGTGGTGGCCGAATCTTGGTGGCAGGCCAAGCGCGCATCGGAAGCGCTGCGCATCACGTGGGACGACCGCGGCAATCGCAATATGTCGAGCGCCACGATCGAGAAGGTGGTGCGCGATGGACTTCAAGCGCCATCGGCCCATGTCGCCCGGCGAAACGGCGACGCTGCCGCGGCTTTGGCCGGCGCGGCGCGCCGCATCGAGGCGGACTATGCGGTGCCGTTCCTGGCGCACGCGACCATGGAACCGCAGACCTGCACCGCCCACGTCAAGCCCGACGGGGTCGAAGTGTGGGCGCCGTCTCAGGACGCGATGACCACATTGATCACGGCCGCCGTCGCCGCCGGCGTTTCGAACGACAAGGTCACCGTGCACCCGATGATGCTCGGCGGCGGTTTCGGCCGGCGCAACGCCGTGCAGGAATTCGTTCGTGAGGCGGTGATGATCGCCAAGGAAGTGGCCCAGCCGGTCAAGATGGTGTGGAGCCGCGAAGAGGATATCGCCCACGATCTGTATCGGCCGTGCGGTATGGCGCGTCTGGTCGGCGGCCTCGATGCCGACGGCATGCCGATCGCGCTGACCATCCGTCTCACTGGGCCGTCATTCGTCGCCTCGCTGGTGCCGGCGTTCGGTCCCGACATCATCGACCGCAGCTTTGTCAGCGGCCTGAACGACGAAATGCCCTACAACCTGCCGAATTATCTGCTCGATGTGGTGCTGCGCACGACCGCGGTGCCGCTCGGCGCCTGGCGCGGCATCAACTACACCCAGAATGCTTTCTATCGGGAAAGTTTCATCGACGAGATGGCGCACGCCGCCGGCGTGGACCCGTATCAGTTCCGCCGCCGGTTGTTGCGCGACAGCCCAAAAAATCTCGCCGTGCTCGACGCTGCGGCGCAGAGGGCGAATTGGAGTTCGCCGCCGCCGCCCGGCGTGTTCCGCGGCATCGCGGTCAACGCCGCCTGCGACAGTTATTGCGCCCAGGTGGTCGAACTGTCGATCGACGGCGGCCGTATCCGGGTGCGCCGCGTCATCGCGGCGATCGACTGCGGTCACGTGGTTAATCCGCTGTCGATCGAGATGCAGATCCAAGGCGCCATCGTCTATGCGTTGACGGCGGCGCTGCACGGCGAGATCACCATCAAGGACGGCGCCGCTGAGCAATCGAACTTCAACACCTACGAGATGCTGCGCATGGCCGATACGCCGGAAGTGGTGAGCGTGATCGTGCCGAGCGGCGATTTCTGGGGCGGCGTCGGCGAGCCGCCGGTGCCGCCATTGGCACCGGCTTTGTGCAACGCGATCTTCGCCGCCACCGGCCAGCGCATCCGCTCGCTGCCGGTGAAGAACCACGATCTGCGCTCGATCTGAGGTGAGCGCTCGCTACGCCGCCGTTACGGATATGCGTCGGCCTAGAAAGCGGCCTTGATCGCATGGATAACACTGTGTTCGTGTTGATGATCTTGTCAAGGATCGCAGACCGCCGGAGGCGGCGGCGCTTCGCGCCGTCCTTGACAAGATCATCAACACGAACAATCCAGCATCCATGCGATCAAGGCCGCTCCTCGATCAGTAGCGAGCATCGTCACGAATGAAGGGCGCTAAGCGGCCGCATCCTTGTAGCGGATCGTCAGCGGCATCCCGCCGTCCGGGCGCAAGGTCACGCGCAGCAGTGGCCAGACGTTTTTGTCCGGCGCCAGCTTGAAGTCGAAGTTCTTGACAATGGTGGCGAGGATCAGTGTCGCCTCCTGCAGCGCAAAGGCCGAGCCGATGCAGGTGCGGATGCCGGCGCCGAACGGCAGATAGGCGTAGCGGTCGATCTCGTTCTTGGCCGGCCCAAGGAAGCGGCTCGGATCGAACATGTCCGGATCGCGCCAATACATTTCGTGGCGGTGCAGCACGTAAGGCGCGATCACCACCAAGGTGCCGCGCTTGACCTTCTGCCCGGCGAGCTCATCCGGCCCCATGGCCACGCGGCTGATGGCGGCGATCGGCGGATAGAGCCGGATCGCTTCGTCGATCACGGCGCGGGTCTCGACCAACCGTTCGGCCAGTCCGGCGACCGGGCCGGTCATTTCACGCTGCGCTTCCGCTTCGACCCTCGCGCGCCATTCGTCGGACTGCGACAGCAGGAACAGCGACCACGTGATGGTATTCGCCGTCGTCTCGTGGCCCGCGGCGATGAAGGTGAGGATGTTGGAGCGCACCTCGGTCTCGGTCATGCCCTCGCCGGTCTCGGGATCGAGCGCGCCGAGAAGGAGCGTGAGGATATCCTTGACGCTGTCGTCGGGCCTGTCATTGAGCCGGCGGCGACGCGTGGCGATGATCTCGTCGATCGCACGCTCGAAAAACCGTAACGTCGAGCGAACGCGCAAATGCGACAGCCGCGGCACCGACGGCGGCAAGCCGATCAGGTCGAGCGGGTCGATCTTGCCGATGGTGTTGAAATACACACCCATCGCATCGCGGAGCTCTTCGGCATCGCGGCCGAAGCCGTCGGAGAAGATGGTTCGTTCCAGGACGTCGAGCGTCAACCGCGATGCTTCGGCGGCGACGTCGATGGTGGCGCCGTCCTTGCCGCGCCAGCGCGCGGTGAGCGCATTGGCGGCATCCATCATCGCCGGCGCAAAATCCAAGATGGTCTTGCGCGCGAACACCGGCGCCAGAATGCGGCGCTGGGTGCGCCATTGCTCGTTCTCGGCGCTGAGCAGGCCGTCGCCGAGCCCGGCCGAAAGCACACGGCGCTGAATCGAGTCTTTCTGGTAGTTGCCGGCATTGTCGAGCAGCACGCGCCGGATGGCGGCCGGCTCATGGACCAGGAGAACGTGCTTGAACGGCAAGCCGCCGACCACGACCGGCTTTTCGAAATGCTCGCGGGTCCAGCATTCCAGCGGATTGCGCTTGAGCGTCGAGATCAGCCGCAGCGCGCCGAGCGGCTTGGGCTGCGGGATCGGCGCAGGCGGACGGTAGCTAGACCCGGAGGCAGTCGGAGAATTTGCCGGCTGTTCGCTATGGAGAGTCCCATGCATGACTGCGCCCGCCCCCTGAGCGCTCAAACGCATGCGCGCATCCCAGCCCCAGTGCGCAAGCGAAAGAAGACGTTATCGATCAATGGACTGTGCTGGCGCTGTCATACCTTGTCAAGACTGCGGCGTCGCTGTGATCGCCATGTTGATAGCGGGTGCAAATTGTGGCGATTGCGGCACGGGCCGCCGGCGTAAATTTTCGTTTATGCCGATGCATGTGGCGCTGATGGCCTCAGCGCCGGCCGAACAATTTGTCGAGCAACCAGAAATCGAGGCCGCTGTTATTGCGCTGATTGCCGCGCTCGGCGCCGGCGCCGGCGCCGGTTTCCTCGCTGCCGCGCGGCGCCTGCGCCTGGACCGGCGCTGGTGGCGTGAACCAGCCGCCCTCGTTCAGTCCGGGCAGCGCCGACGGCGCAAAACCTTGATGAGCGGTCCGCATGAATCGGCTCCAGATTTCAACCGGCAGGCCGCCGCCGACTGCTTTCTTGGTCGGCGAATTGTCGTCGTTGCCGAGCCACACGCCGGTGACGAGGCGCGAGGTGTAACCGATAAACCACGCGTCGCGAAAATCCTGGCTGGTGCCGGTCTTGCCGGCGGCGAGCCAGCCGGGCAGGTCGGCGCGGCGCGCGGTGCCGCTAACCAGGGTCTCGCGCATCATCGTGTTCATCATGCCGACGGTGCGCGGGTCGACGATGCGGCCGAGCGCTTGTGTCGCGCGCGTATAAAGCGTCTTGCCGTCGGCTGAGCGGATGCGCTCGACGACGTGCGGCGCCACGGCAAGACCGCCGTTGGCGAACGTGGCATAGGCGGATACCAGCTCGATGACGGAGACTTCCGAAGTGCCCAGCGCGATCGAAGCATTGGGCTCGAGCTTGGATTCGATGCCGAGCCGGTAGGCGGTGCGCACCACGGCGGCCGGGCCGACTTCCATGGTCAGCCGCACCGCCACCGTATTGAGCGAATTGGCCAGCGCCTGCGTCAGCGTCACCGGCCCGAGATATTCACGCTCGAAATTTTCCGGCCGCCAGCCCTGGACCGAGATCGGCTTGTCCTCGCGCACCGTATCGGGGGTGAGCCCGTGTTCGAGCGCAGTGAGATAGACGAAAGGCTTGAACGCCGAGCCGGGCTGGCGCCGCGCCGCGATGGCGCGGTTGAACTGGCTCTCGGCATAATTGCGGCCGCCGACCAGCGCGCGCACCACGCCGTCCGGCGTCATCGCCACCAGCGCGCCTTCGCCGACGTTGAGCTTGTCGCCCTTCTGCGCCAGAACATTGTCGAGCGATTGCTCCGCCGCGGTTTGCAACGCCGGATCGATCGAGGTCTCGACGACGATATCCGCCTCGACATGGCCGATGAGATCGTCGACCGCGTCCATCACCCAGTCGGCGACGTAATTGACCGAGCCGCCGCCGGACGGTTTGATCGCCCGCGCCGGCGCGATCAATGCGCGCTTGGCGGCTTCGTCGCCGATCATTTTCAAATCCGCCATGGCCGCGATCACCATGCCGGCGCGGCGCTCGGCGCCGTCGGGATTGCGGCTCGGCGCCAGCCGCGACGGCGCTTGCACCAGGCCCGCCAGCATCGCCGCTTCCGGCAGCGTCAGTTTGCGCGCCGATTTGCCGAAATAGCGCTGCGCCGCCGCCTCGATGCCGTAGGCGCCGGAGCCGAAATAGACCCGGTTCAAATAAAGCTCGAGGATTTGCGCTTTGGAGAATTTGTGCTCGAGCCACAGCGCCAGCACCGCCTCCTGCGCCTTGCGCGTCACCGTGCGTTCCTGGGTCAGGAACAGATTCTTCGCCAGCTGTTGGGTGAGGGTCGAGCCGCCCTGGGTGGCGCCGCGATGCAGCACGTCGCGCACGCCGGCGCGCAAGATGCCCCACGGATCGATGCCGTGGTGCGAGTAGAAGCGGCGGTCCTCGATGGCGACGAACGCCTTCGGCACGTAATCGGGCAATTCGCGCAACGGCACTTCGGCGCCGCCCATGTCGCCGCGGGTGGCGAGCGTCGCGCCGTTGAGGCCGAGGATCAGCACCGAGGGCGGGCGCTTGGGAATTTCCAGCGACTGGATCGGCGGCAGGTGGGCGCCGATCCACACCAGGAGGCCGATGGCGGCGATGACCGCCCACAAGGCCAAAACCGCGCCCCAATAGATCAGCTTGCCGAACCCGGAGCGCTGCTTGCCGGCGCGTTTTTTCTTGCGCGGCTGCCGGGGCGGGGACTCGTCGCGCTGGCGGCGCGGCGCGGGTGTACTGCGCTCCTGCGGACGTGGCCCGGCGTCGGCGTCGACATCACGCTTTTTGCCGGCCTGTCGCGACGCCATGTCCCGTCCCCGGCGCGGATAACGCGCTGCCGGCCACGGTAGAGAGTGCGGTTTAAGGGGCGGTTACTCAGCGCAAACCCTCCCCCCTTGTGGGGGAGGGTAGGGTGGGGGGTCGGGAGGTGATGTGAGAGCGTCGAAGCTTGCGCGTAACCTCGCGACCCCCACCCCTACCCCTCCCCACAAGGAGGAGGGGAAAATGTTCACCCCGCCGCAGCTTCTTTCGCCGGTTTCGTCTCGGCGCTTTGCGCCGCGAACACGGCGATCAGCGGACGCTTGATGGCCATCTGCCGGGTCGGCTCGGAGATTTGCGCGCCGAGGAGATCGGTGACGTAGAACACGTCGACCACGCGCTCGCCGAATGTCGCGACATGGGCTGAGGCGATGTTGAGGTTGAGCTTCGACAGCGACGCGGTCAGTTCGTAGAGCAGGCCGGGGCGGTCGAGGCCGGTGACTTCGACCACGGTGTAGCGGTTGGACCATTGGTTGTTGATGGTCACTTCCGGCTCGATGGCGAAGGCCTTGAGCCTGCCCTTCGGCGCCGCGCGCTTGGCCACCACGTCGGGCAATTTGAACTCGCCGCGCACCGCCTGCTCGATGGCGTTGCCGATGCGCGCGGCGCGGCGCGCCTCATCCTCGTCGCGCTCGAACTCGCGCGACACCGAGATGGTGTCGAGCGCGAGCCCATCGGTCGTGGTGTAGATCTGGGCGTCGACGATATTGGCGCCAGTGAGCGCGCAGGCGCCGGCGATGATCGACAACAGCCACGGATGATCGGGCGCGAACACCGTGAGCTCGGTGACGCCGCGCGAGGCGTCGAAGCCGACGCTGGTGGCGAGCTTCTTGCCTGACTCTTCGGCAGCGCGCACGAAGTGGGCATGCGCCAGCTTGTGCGGCATGTCGACCTTGAGCCAATAGGCCGGATAGTGGCGCGCGATATAGGCATCGCGTTTTTCCGCCGGCCAATCCTTGATCTCGGCGCGGAATTCCGACTGCGCGGCGGCGACGCGTTGCGCGCGGTTGACCTCGGAAAAACCGCCAGTGAGCACCGGCTCGGTCTCGTAATAGAGCGTGCGCAAGAGCTGCGCCTTCCAGCCGTTCCAGACGCCCGGGCCGACGGCGCGGATGTCGGCCGTGGTCAGGATGGTGAGCAGCTTCAGCCGCTCCAGCGACTGCGCCACGGCGGCGAAATTCTCAATTGTTTTGCGGTCGGACAGATCGCGCGACTGCGCTACCGTCGACATCACCAGATGCACTTCGACCAGCCAGGCGACCAGCTCAGTGTCGGCCGCCGACATACCCAATCTCGGACAAAGCCGGCGCGCGATGCGGGCGCCGCCGATCGAGTGATCCTCGACCCGCCCCTTGGCGATGTCGTGCAGGAACAGTGCCACATAGAGCACCGTGCGGTGCTCCGGCAGGATCGTGCTCACCAAATCGTTGGCCAGCGTGAATTCGCGGTTCTCGCCGCGCTCGATCTCGTTGAGCACGCCGATGCAGCGCAACAGATGCTCGTCCACCGTATAGTGGTGATACATGTTGAACTGCATCATCGCCACGATGCGGCCGAAGGCGCGGACGAATTCGCCGAGCACGCCGGCCTCGTTCATGCGCCGCAGCACGGTCTCGGCGTCGTTCTTCGAAGTGAGGATTTCGAGGAACAGGCGATTGGCCTCCTTGTCCTCGCGCAAATCCTTGTCGATCAGTTTTAGCGAATGGGTCGCCAGCCGCATCGCCTCGGGATGAATGGCGAGATTGTGCTTTTGCGCCAGATAAAACAGCCGGATCAGGTTGACCGGGTCGCGGGCGAAGACTTTTGGTCCGGCGATATTGATGCGGTTGTTGTCGATGACGAAATCGTCGGTCTCGGTCAGCCGCTGCGGACCACGTGCCGGGCGAAGTCGCGCGATGATACGGCTCAACACCGGCGCCGGCATCGCCTGGCGCTCCTCGAGGCCGGCGCACAGGATGGCAGTGAGATCGCCGACATGCTTGGCGGTGAGGAAGTAGTGCTTCATGAAGCGCTCGACGTCGCGCAAGCCGGGATGCTCGGTGTAGCCGAGCCGCACCGCGATATCGCGCTGGATGTCGAACGACAGCCGCTCTTCGGCGCGGCCGGCGAGGAAATGCATGTTGCAGCGGACCGACCACAGGAAATCTTCGCAGCGGCGGAACAACGTGTATTCGTCGTGGTCGAACACGCCGCGCTTGATCAATTCCTCGGGCTCGCGCACGCGGTAGACGTATTTGGCGATCCAGAACAGCGTGTGCAGGTCGCGTAAGCCGCCCTTGCCGTCCTTGACATTGGGCTCGACCAGATAACGCGACTGGCCGGCGCGGCGGTGGCGCTCTTCGCGTTCGGCGAGCTTGGCGGCGACGAATTCGGGCGCCGTACCTTGCACGACTTCCTTGTCGAAGCGCGTCGTCAGCTCTTCGTAGAGCTTGGCGTCGCCGAGCAGATGCCGCGATTCCAACAGCGTCGTGCGGATGGTCATGTCGGCCTTGGCCTGGCGGATGCATTCGCTGACCGAACGCGTCGCGTGGCCGACTTTGAGCCCCATGTCCCACAGGCAATAGAGCAGTGCCTCGGCGACGGACTCGCCCCAGGCGGTCTGCTTGTAGGGCAGCAGAAAGAGCAGATCGATGTCGGAGCCGGGCGCCAGCAAGCCGCGGCCATAGCCGCCGGTGGCGACCACCGCCATGTGCTCGGCTTCCGACCGCACCTGCGGCGGATAGATCTCGGTGCCGATGAACTCGAACAGGATGCGGATGATCTCGTCCTGCAGCTGGCATAGCCGCTCGGCGCAGCGGCGGCCGTGGCGGTCCTTGAGGAGGAGTTGCTCGGCGCGCGAGCGCGCTTGCGTCAGCGCCGATTTCAGCCGCAGCGCCACCGCGGTGCGCAATTCGCGCTCGCGGCCGCCGTGGGTTTTGGCCAGCGCTTTGAGATCGGCGACGATGGCCGCGCTGTCGATGAGTTCGACCTCGGCGCGCGGCAATCGTTGCGTATCCAGCATCATCGTATCGGCATAGCGGAGGCGCGGTTCGCTGTCATCGTGGGATCGCCAGCCGGGCGAAAGCAGGACGGCGATTGGTTCATTTGTCAGGGAATAAAATACTATGATAAAATGATATCATGGTATTTATTTCCAATTGACGGCTTCTAGGCCGTATTCTAGAGAAGGAAAGCAGCGCCGATTTGAGCGAGCAGCTTGCGGGCGCTTAACAAGTGCAGCTAAAGCGCGGGGTCTGCCCCGTCGCCTCGCTTAAGATGGCGGGCCGTCAAAATCCCGCCTCCAACTGTGATCGTGTTGCGTGTGAAAGCGTTGACGCGATCCGAACCGGAGGACGTCATGCTTTCACGCCGTCAATTGCTTGTCTCTGCCGCAGCCGCCAGTTTGCTCCCGGCCGGCCTGGCCCGCGCCGCCGATAAGCCGAAAGAAATCCGCATCGATTGGGCGACCTACAATCCGGTCTCCATGGTGCTCAAGGACAAGGGGCTCCTGGAAAAAGAGTTCGAGAAGGACGGCATCGGCATCCGCTGGGTGCAGACGCTCGGCTCCAACAAGGCGCTGGAATTCCTCAATGCCGGCTCGATCGATTTCGGCTCGACCGCCGGCTCCGCGGCGCTGCTCGGCCGGATCAACGGCAATCCGATCAAGTCGATCTATGTCTTCTCGCGCCCAGAGTGGACGGCGCTGGTGACGCGCAAGGACACGCCGATCAACAAGATCGAAGATCTCAAGGGCAAGCGCGTCGCGGTCACCCGCGGCACCGATCCGCACATCTTCCTGGTGCGGGCGCTGCTCTCGGTCGGCATGAGCGAAAAGGACATCCAGCCGGTGCTGTTGCAGCATCCCGACGGCAAGATCGCGCTGATCCGCGGCGACGTCGATGCCTGGGCGGGCCTCGATCCGATGATGGCGGCGGCCCAGGTCGAAGACGGCGCGCGGCTGTTCTATCGCAACAAGGCGGCCAACACCTGGGGCATCCTCAATTCGAGCGAGGAGTTCCTGAAGAACTATCCCGACCTGACCAAGCGCGTGCTCGCGGTGTACGAACAGGCGCGCAAATATAGCCTGGCCAATTACGACGACGAAAAACGCGTCTTCATGGACGTGACCAAATTGCCCGGCGCGGTCGTCGATATCCAGCTCAAGGAGCGCACCGAGCTGACATTCAACCGCGTCGGCCCCGAGCAGCGCGATTCCATCCTGCAAGCCGGCCTCGCCTTGCAGCAGGCCGGCGTAATTCCGGCCAATGTCGACGTGAAGCAGACGCTCAACGATCTGGTGGACGACCGCTACGTCGGCGCTTAGCCGAGGGGCGGCCGGCCGCCACATTGATTTTGCCGCAGGCACCATGTCTCTTGTTGCTATGACTGTTGCCGCCCAAGGCAATCCGAGCGAAGCCGCCGCCGCCGCGGAACCGGTGGTGTCCCGACGTTGGTCGCGTTTGCTGCGGCCGGCGCTCGGCCTGGCGCTGCCTGTCGGCCTGGCGGTGGTGTGGGAATTCATCGTGCGGATGGGCTGGGCCAGCGGCCGGCTGGCGCCGCCGCCATCGGTCATCTTTGCGACTTTCGTCGATCTGGCGCGCACCGGCGAATTGCAGCGCCACACGCTGGTGACGCTGGGGCGGGTCGCCGCCGGTTTCGGCATCGGCGTGGCCGCCGCCACGGTGATTGGCGCCGCGGCCGGCTATTCGCCGCTGGTGCGCCGCCTGATCGATCCGAGCGTCCAGGGGCTGCGCGCCATTCCGTCGATCGCTTGGGTGCCGCTGTTCATTCTCTGGCTCGGGATTTTCGAAGCCTCCAAAGTGACGCTGATCGCGGTCGGCGTGTTCTTTCCGGTCTATCTCGGCCTGATGGGGGCAATCCAATCGGTCGATCGCAAGCTGGTCGAAGTCGGCCGCGCGTTCCGCCTGACCGACGTCGAGATGGTGCGCCGCATTTTGCTGCCGGCGGTGCTGCCGGCTTATGTGCTCTCGTTGCGGTCGGGCCTCGGGCTGGGCTGGATGTTTGTGATCGCCGCCGAGCTGATGGGTGCGTCCGAAGGTCTTGGCTATTTGCTGATCGACGGCCAGCAGCTCGGCAAGCCGGCGGAGATCGTCGCCGCCATCGTTGCATTTGCCATCGTCGGCAAGGCGACCGATTGGCTGATCGTGCTCATCGCCGCGCCGTTCCTGCGCTGGGAAGATGTGGTGCGGCAGGACTGATCAAATGCTTGCACTCGAACGCGTCGGCAAGACTTATCCCAACGGCGTGCATGCGCTCGGCGGCGTCACGCTTGACGTCGCGCTTGGCGAAATCGTCGCTGTCATCGGCGGCTCGGGCTCCGGCAAATCGACATTGCTGCGCGCCATCGGCGGGCTCGATCCGCCAAGCGAAGGCGCCGTGGTGCTCGACGGCGAGCGCATTACCGCGCCGCACGAAAAGATCGGCATCATTTTCCAGGAGCCGCGGCTGCTGCCGTGGTTGAAAGTCGCCGACAATGTCGGCTTCGGCCTCGGCGGCCGGCCGCGGGCGGAACGCGCCGCGCGCGTCGCCACCGCGCTCAAGCGGGTCGGGCTCACCGACAAGGCGGCGATGTGGCCGCGCGAACTCTCCGGCGGCCAGGCGCAGCGTGTCGCGATTGCGCGCGCGCTGGTGCCGCGACCGGAAGTGCTGCTGCTCGACGAGCCGTTCTCGGCGCTCGATGCGTTCACCCGCGCCGATCTGCAGGACCACCTGCTCGATCTGTGGGCCGACGCCAAGCCGACCTTGATTCTCGTGACCCATGACGTCGACGAATCCATCGTGCTGGCCGACCGGGTCGTGGTGCTGTGCCCGCGGCCGGGCCGCATCTTCGACGAGATCGACGTCGATCTGCCGCGGCCGCGCGACCGCCAATCCGCCGCCTTCGATTTCGTCAAACGCCGCGTGCTCGTCGCGCTCGATCGCTCGTTGAACCGCGCCGCAGCCGCCGCCGAGGCCGAGCCGAAAGCGACCGCCGGCGCGGCGTTGTGGTGGTAGCGGAGGACAGACGACGGACGACAGATTTGCGGATTGAACGATCCGTCCTCTGTCCTCTGTCGTCCGTCGTCTCTATATTCCCCGGCGATAGTTCACGGAAAGGACCCCCCATGGACTCCGCCGGGCTGCGCGCGATGCAGGCGCCGATCAAGGACCGCTACAAGGCCGATCCGAAGGCCGGCTTGATCACGCTCAAAGCCAAAGGCGCCATCGACGACGCCAATATCGCCTGCAAGGTCGAGACCGGCCGGGCGCTGGCGGTCGCCGGCCTGCATCCGGCCACTGGCGGCTCGGGAATGGAATTGTGCTCCGGCGACATGCTGCTCGAAGCCCTGGTGGCCTGCGCCGGTGTGACGCTCAAAGCTGTCGCCACCGCGATCGATATTCCGCTGAAATCCGGCACGGTGTCGGCCGAAGGCGACCTCGATTTCCGTGGCACGCTCGGCGTCGCCAAGGAGGCGCCGGTCGGCTTCGCGCAAATCCGCCTCTCCTTCGACGTCGACACCGACGTCGCGCAGGACAAGCTCGATCAGCTTCTCAAACTCACCGAGCGTTATTGCGTCGTCTATCAGACGCTGAAAAATGGACCTCCGGTCGAGGTAAGCCTGAAACGGAAAAGCTAGTCGCTTCTGCTCCGTTTTCTGGCCCCGGCCGCTCCTTGTGCAGGCAGCGGCGTATCTCACCTTGGTGCATCCATGTCTCCCGAACTGATATTTTTGTCCGAGCTGGCGCTCAAGATGGCGCTGACGGCATTCATCGTCGTCATCGTCTCGGTCACCGTCGAGCGCTCCGGCCCGTTCATCGGCGCGCTGATCGCGGCGCTGCCGACCGCCGCCGGCGCCGCCTACATCATCCTCGCCTTCGAGCACCCGCCGGACTTCATCGCGGCGAGCGCGGTCGGCAGCGCCGCGGCGGTCGCCACCGTCTCGATCTTCGCGCTCGCCTACACGGTGCTGGCGCAGCGCCATGGTCTCATTCTCAGCCTCGGCATTGCCATTGCGATCTGGTTCGTCGGCGCGGCGGCCTTGCGCTTTTTTGACTGGACGCCGCTGACCGCGTTCCTGCTCAATGTCGTGGTGTTCGGCGCCACCGTGCCGCTGAGTTGGCGCTACCGCACCTCGGGCCCGACGCCGAAATTCCTGCGCACCGCCTATGATATTCCGCTGCGCGCGATCACCGCCGCCATCGTGGTCGCCATCGTGACCACGGCGAGCCACAGCATCGGTTCATTCGTCTCCGGCGTGTTCGCGGTGTTCCCGATTGTGATGGCGAGCTCGGTCGTCATCCTGCATCCCCGCGTCGGCGGCAAGGCCACGGCCAGCATGTTTGCGCATTCGCAAATCGCCCTGGTCGGGCTGTGGCTCGGGTTTCTGGCGCTGCATTATCTGGTCGCGCCGGTCGGCGTGTGGCCGGCTCTGCTGCTGGCGCTCGGCGTCTGCGTCGGCTGGAGTTTTGCGCTGTGGCTGATGCGGTCGCGCAAGCGTGCGGCGTGACGTGTAGCCTGCATGAGCGAAGCGACATGCAGGAAGCGGGTCGCGAGTTTAGCCCCGGATGTCGCTTCGCTCATCCGGGCTACGACTTTTCGCTAGCTGCGCCTTGAGCGCGTAGAGCGCTTCGAGCGCGTCGCGCGGCGACATTTCGTCGGGATGCAGCGCGGCGAGCGCTTCGACGAGCGCCGTGAGCGCCTCGTCGCGTTGCGGCGCCGCGGCTGCCGGCCGCGCCGCGGCGAACAGCGGCAAATCGTCGATCAATTTGCGCGCCGGCGAGGTGCGGTCCTCGGCTTCGATCTGGGCCAGCACCAGCTTGGCGCGCTCGATGACAGTCGAAGGAAGCCCGGCGAGCTTCGCCACCTGGATGCCGTAGGAACGGTCGGCGGCGCCGGGAACGACTTCGTGCAGGAACACCACGTCGCCATGCCATTCCTTCACCCGCATGGTGGCATTGTGGATCCGCTTGAGCTTGGCGGCGAGCGCGGTCATCTCGTGGAAATGCGTGGCGAACAGCGTGCGACAGCGATTGCTCTCGTGCAGGTGCTCGATGGTCGCCCAGGCGATGGAGAGGCCGTCGAAAGTGGCGGTACCGCGGCCGATTTCGTCGAGGATCACCAGCGCGCGCTCGCCGGCCTGGTTGAGGATCGCCGCGGTCTCGACCATCTCGACCATGAAGGTCGAATGGCCGCGCGCCAGATCGTCGGCAGCGCCGACGCGCGAGAACAGCCGGTCGACGACGCCGATATGGGCGGCCCGCGCCGGCACGAAGCTGCCCATCTGGGCGAGCACGGCGATCAGCGCGTTCTGGCGCAAAAAGGTCGATTTGCCCGCCATGTTGGGGCCGGTGACCAGCCAGATGCGTCCGGCCGTAGCGTCGGCCGGTGGAGAGAGATCGCAATCGTTGGCGACGAACGGTCCGCCGTCAGTGCCAAGCACCTGCTCGACAACCGGGTGACGGCCGCCTCCGATCGAGAACGTCAGACTGCCATCGACGACGGGGCGCACATAGTTGCGCTCAACCGCGAGCGCCGCCAGTGCGGTCATGGCGTCGACCGCGGCCAACGCCTCCGCGGCCTGCTTGATCGCGGCGCTGGCCGCGGTGACGCGCGCCGCCAGCGCATCGAAAATCTCGAGTTCCAGCGCCAACGCGCGATCGGCCGCATTGGCGATTTTTGCTTCGAGCTCGCCCAGCTCCGTGGTGGTGAAGCGCACCTGTCCGGCGAGCGTCTGACGGTGGATGAAGGTTCCGTTCAACGGCGCGGTGAGAAGTTTCTCGCCGTGCTGCGCGGTGACGTCGACGAAATAGCCGAGCACATTGTTGTGTCGGATTTTTAGCGATTTTACGCCGGTCGTCTCGGCGTAGCGCACCTGCAATGCAGCGATGACACGGCGCGATTCGTCGCGCAACGCTCGCGCTTCGTCGAGCGTTGCCTCGTACCCGGCGCGGACGAAACCGCCGTCGCGGCGGAACGCCGGCAACTCATCGGCCAGCGCCCACGCCAGTTCGGTGGCAATGGCGGCATCGGGACGGCGCAGCGCCGCGATGGCGTCGGCGATGTCGCGCGGCAGGTCCGCCAGCGCCGAGAGCTGCGTGGAGAATTCCACCGCGGCGCAGATCCCGTCGCGGATCGCGGCGAGATCGCGCGGCCCGCCGCGGCCGATGACGATGCGCGCCAGCGCTCTTGCCAGATCGGGGACGGTTTTGAGCGTGCCGCGGATGTCCCCGCGCATCGCGCTGTCATTGACGAAAGCCGAGACCGCATCGAGCCGGTGCGCGATCTCTTTCGGGTCGGTCAGCGGCGCGGCCAGCCGCTGCGCCAATAAGCGCGAGCCGGCCGCGGTCACCGTGCGGTCGATGGCCGCCAACAGCGAGCCGCGCCGTTCGCCGCCAAGCGTGCGAATGAGCTCGAGATTGGCCCGCGTCGCCTGGTCGATGGCGAGCGTCGCGCCGGCGGCCTCGCGCACCGGCGGCGACAGCGGCGGCCGCTTGCCGATCTGGGTGCGCTCCACATAGGTCACCGCGGCGGCGGCCGCGGTCAGCTCGATGCGCGAGAACGCGCCGAACGACGCCGTCGTCGCCACACCGAAGAACGCGGCCAGCCGCCGTTCCGCCGTGGCGCCATCGAACACGTCGCGGGTGAGCGGCGTCACCGCCGGCAGCGAGCGCAGATAGGGCGAAAGCTCGGTGTCGGAATAAACCGCATCGGCGACGATGATCTCGCCCGGCTCAATGCGCGCGATGGCGGCGGCAAGTGCGGTGCGGTCGCATTCGGCGACAATGAACTCGCTGGTCGAAATGTCGATCCAGGCCAGTGCGAAACGGTCCTCGGTGGCGGAGGTGCGGGAGCGCGCAATTGCCAGCAAAAAATTGTTGCGCTTGGCGTCGAGCAGCGAATCCTCGGTGAGCGTGCCGGACGTGACCAGCCGCACCACGTCGCGGCGCACCACGCTTTTGTTACCGCGCTTTCTCGCCTCCGCCGGATCTTCGAGCTGCTCGCAAACCGCGACCCGGTGGCCCTGCGCGATCAGGCGGTGCAGATATTCGTCGGCGCGCTCGATCGGCACGCCGCACATCGGAATGTCGCGGCCGAGATGCTTGCCGCGCTTGGTCAAGACAATGCCGAGGTCGCGGGACGCTATTTCGGCATCGTCGAAAAACAGCTCGTAGAAATCACCCATCCGGTAGAACAACAGGCAATCCGGATTGGCCGCCTTGATCTCGATATATTGCTCCATCATCGGAGTGATACGGGTATCGTCGGCCGCCTTGGGCGCGCTCGGCTGCGCCGCCGGGATCGGCGGGTCTTCCTCCACTCGCTGCGTTTCCGCTATGGCCATTCCGTACTCGTTTCGCCTAAGTAGTGCGGCTCAAACCGATCAATAACGCGAAAGTGCAGGGCAGGTCGATGAAGAAAGAAACCCATACCGCCATCAAGCAACAACTTATCATAGCCGGCAAAGTGCTGGTCGCCGAGGGTCAGGACGATTTCACCCGCGGCCACATTTCGGTGCGCGTGCCTGGCAATCCAAAACTGTTCCTCATGAAGGCGCATAGCCTGGGTCTCGATGAGATCACCATGAAGAACATCCTCACCATCGATCTCGAAGGCAACGTCGTCGCGGGCTCCGCGCGCCGTCACAGCGAGGTCTACATTCATTCCGAGATTTTCAAGGCGCGCGCCGACGTCAACTGCGTTATCCACATGCATCCGACCTATTCGGTGGCGTTTTCGGGCACCGGCCACCCGATGAAAGCCTACAGCCAGCCCGGCGCGATGTTCTCCGGCGAAGTCGGCGTTTACACCGATACGATCACGCTGATCCGCAGCCACGCTTTGGGTGCCGGCGTCGCCAGGGCGCTCGGCAGCCGACGCGCGGTCCTGCTCAAGAACCATGGGCCGGTGGTGACCGGGAAAACCATCGAGGAGGCTGTGGTTAGTTCCATCATGCTGGAAAACGCCGCGCAGATTCAGCTCATGGTCGAAGCCGCCGGCACGCCGGCGCCGGAGTTCCCGCCCGACGATATCGCCAAGTTCAAACACGAAATCGGCCAGCCCGAGCAGTTCAAGATCAATTTCGATTATCTGGCGCGCCGGGTGAAGCGGCGGGGGTGAAACGGCGAGAGGGCTTAAATTTGTGAGGCCCGGAAAGCGGCCTTGATCGCTTGGACAACCGTTTGTTCGTGTTGGTCATCTTGTCAAGGACGGCGCGAAGCGCCGCCGCCTTCGGCGGTCTGTGATCCTTGACAAGATGACCAACACGAACCACTCGCCGTCCAAGCGATCAAGGCCGCAATCTCGATCGGTTATAGGGTTGCTCAAGGCCGCAACCCGATCAGTATTTTCAATGGATTGATCGCGGCTTTCACCTTGGCAACCGCAATCGATAGTGGAATGATCGCATCCGTAAGTAAGCCGCGCACATGACGCGGCGCTCAAAAATAGGGGAAATGCCAATCTAGCAATTGCATCCAGGGAGGGAACCACAATGGCAGCGGTGACTGACTTCAACTATGCGCTCACACCAGACCAGCATGCTCGCGAGCTCCGTCGCGCCGTCGTCGCGGCGACGGTAGGCACCACCATCGAGTGGTACGATTTTCTCCTCTACAGCACCATGGCCGGCCTCGTCTTCGGCAAGCTGTTCTTCCCGAACGAGGACCCGCTCACAGCGACGCTCAGCTCCTTCGGCATCTATTTCATCGGCTTTGTGGCGCGCCCGATCGGCGCGTTTATTTTTGGTCACTACGGCGACCGCATCGGCCGCAAGTCGACGCTGATCGTCACCTTGGTGCTGATGGGCGTCTCGACCTTCCTGGTGGCGTTCCTGCCCGGCTATGCGGCGATCGGCATCTGGGGCGCGGTGCTGCTGACCATCCTGCGCCTGATCCAAGGCATCGGCGTCGGCGGCGAGTGGGGCGGCTCGGTGCTGCTGTCGATGGAATGGGCGCGCCACAATAAGGAGCGCGGCTTCCTCGCGTCATGGCCGCAATTCGGCGGACCGGCCGGTCTCGGCCTCGCCAATCTCGCGGTGCTGATCTTCAGCTACTGGTCGGGCGATCAGTTCCTGGTCTGGGGCTGGCGCATCCCGTTCGCGTTTTCGATCGTGCTGGTCGGCATCGGCCTGTGGATTCGGCTGCGCATCCTGGAGACGCCAGTGTTCCGCAATCTGGTCAACGAAAAAAAGATCGAGCGGGCGCCGATCGTCGAAGTGTGCCGCAAGCAGTGGGGCACCATCATCCTCGGCGCGCTGGCGCGCACCTCGGAGCAGGGCCCGTTCTACATCTTCACCGCCTTCATCTTCGCCTACGGCACCACGGTGCTGCATGCGTCACGCGACCTGTTGCTGACCGGCCTGATCTGCGCGGTGTGCGTGTCGGCGTTCACCATTCCGTTCAGCGGCTGGCTGTCCGACGTGATCGGGCGCAAGAAGATGTACATCATCGGCGCCGCCGCCATGGGGCTGTTCGGCTTCCTCTATTTCGGCATGATCGACACCGGCTCGTCGGCGCTGATCTTCGCCGCCATGGTGTTGTCGCTGATCCCGCACGACATGCAATACGGCCCGCAGGCCGCGCTGATCGCGGAAAGCTTCACGCCGCGGCTGCGCTACAGCGGCGCCTCGATCTCCTATCAGCTCGCCTCGATCACCGCCGGCGGCCCGGCGCCGCTGATCGCGACCTGGCTGTTCGCCACCTACAAATCGGGCACGCCGATCGCGATCTATATCCTCATCACCGCGATCATCTCGATCGTCGCGACGATGTTCCTGAAGGATTATACCGGCAAGGACGTGTCGGCCGAGTACGACGCGTAAGGGCCATGCTCTGACGACGTCTCCCTCTCCCCGCGTGCGGGGAGAGGGTGGGGTGAGGGGGCCTATCCGCTGGGCGCAGAGTTGTGGCGCTCAGAATCGCGGAGAGGCCCCCTCACCCTCGGTCGCTTCGCTCCCTCGACCTCTCCCCGCACGCGGGGAGAGGTGAATTTTACTTCACCAGCGTCTTCCCCGTGACCGCTTCCAGGTTCTTGTAAAACACCTTGTCGTGGGTCGCCTTGTCCATTCCGAGCTTGTCGAGAATGCGCAGCGTCTCGCGCACATACATCGAGCCGCCTTCCGGATCGAACGGGCAGTCGGAGGCAAACACGATCTTGTCGATGGGGAAGAACTCCATGCCGCATTTGGTCGCCGGCTCGGCGGTAAACGCGGCGGTGTCGGCCCAGAAATCGTTCTTGAAATAATCGAGCGGCCGCTTCTTCAGGCTTTTGCGCAAGCCGACGTAATCATGATCCGAGGTGCGGTTGCCCATCACGTCGTTGCCCGGACCGAGGCGGCCCTCCAACATCGGCACGATGCCGGCGAAATGGTGAGTGATGATTTTCAGGTTCGGGTGCGTGTCCATGATCTTGGAATACACCAGTCGCAGCATGGCGGCGGCGGTCTCGTAGGACCAGCCGATGGTCCACCAGATTTCGTAGAGCGACTTGTCCTCGACCGAAGGGTAGTCCGGCGTCTCGGCGCCGCGCGCCGGATGCAGCCAGATCGGCGCGCCGAGCTCGTTCATCTTCTTCCAGAACGGCGCGTATTCCGGCCGGTCGAGCGGCTTGCCGGCGACATTGGTGTAGATCTGCACGCCGAGCGCGCCGTTCTTGAGCGCTCGCTCCGCCTCGGCGGCGCCGGCGTCGGGCGCCGCCAGCGAGACCTGCGCCACCCAGCCCGGGAAGTGATCCTTCTCCTTGGCGCACAATTCGACGAAGCCGTCGTTGATGATCTTGCAGAACTCGTCGATGTCCTTCGGCGTCTTGGCGAAGCGCTCGATCGGCGGCTGCGGATAGGACAGGATCTGCTGATAGTCCTTGTGGCCGTCGACGATCTTCTTGCGCACGTCGATATCGAACAAAGCCGGCAGCGAGCGGATGCGCTTGCCCATGTCCTTGTAGTCGCCGGCGACTTCGTTGAGCTTGTCGAAGAATTTTTTCGGAAAAAAGTGCGTGTACGCGTCGACGCGCATGGGTCGTTTCTCCCTATTGGCCGCAAGGCTTCTAGCACCGTGTTTATGATCCGTCACCCTGAGGTGGCCGCGAAGCGGCCCTCGAAGGGCGACGGCCCGGGCCGTGCATCCTTCGAGGCTCGCTTCGCTCGCACCTCAGGATGACGGGACTGGAACTTGCGTGAGCTTGGCGACCACCTCGGCCGGGATCGGCTGCGATTTTATGCGCTTCGGATCGGCCGGATCGCGGACCACCCAGACCCGCGTCTCGGTACCCTCGACCGCCAGCGCCCCCGCGTGGATCAGGCGATGCTCAAGCTTGAAGCTCGACCGGCCGATAGCGACGAGCTTGGTTTCGATCGAAACCTCGTCGCCGAACCGCGTCGGCAGCCGGAATTTTGCCCGCGTCTCCGCCAGCGGATGGCCCATAAAGTCATAAGCCTTGAGATACTCGATCTTCTTCATGCCCAGCGCGCGTTCGAGCAGCATGGTGGTCGAGACGTCGAAGAAGTCGAAATAGCGCACGTAAAAAATGATGCCGGCCGGGTCGCAGTCGCCCCATTCTACTCGAGTATTGCGGATGTTGGTCAGCATGAGATGAGACGACGGAGGACGGACGACAGACGACGGATGGAAGGGAAGATGTATGCGCAATGGACGTTTATCACGTCTTATCTGTCCTCTGTCGTCCGTCGTCCGTCATCTGGGCCCCATTCTCAGCGCGCCGTCGAGGCGGACGACTTCGCCGTTGAGATAGCGGTTTTCGATCATGTGGCGGACCAGGGCCGCATATTGCGGCGGCTGGCCGAGCAGCTTTGGGAACGGCACCGAGGTGGCGAGGCTTTGCTGCGCGGCTTCCGGCAGCGCGTGCAGCATCGGCGTTGCGAAAATTCCCGGCGCGATAGCGTTGACGCGGATGCCGAACTGGGCGAATTCGCGCGCCGCCGGCATGACGAGCGCCACGACACCGCCCTTCGATGCCGCGTACGCCGCTTGGCCGATCTGGCCCTCGTAAGCCGCGACCGACGCGGTGCAGACGATGATGCCGCGCTCGCCGTCCTGCAACGGCTCCAGGTTCTGCATCGCGGCTCCGGCAAGACGGAGCGCATTGAATGTGCCGATCAGGTTGATGGCGATGACGCGCTCGAAATCGGGAAGCGGCATCGGCCCGTCGCGGCCGACGATGCGTTTGGCCGGGCCGATGCCGGCGCAGTTGATCAGGATGCGCGGCGTGCCGTGATCGGCGGCGGCCTTGGCGAAGGCGGCTTCGGTTGCGGCGGCGCTGGTGACATCGCAAGTGATCGCGATGCCGTTGATGTCGATCGCTACTTCGGCGGCGGCCTTCTGATTGACGTCGAAAATCGCCACCTTGGCGCCGGCCTCGGCCAGCATGCGCGCGGTCGCGGCGCCGAGCCCCGAGGCTCCTCCGGTCACGATTGCGGCATGTCCTCGAATGTCCATGGTCGGCTCGTTCGTTCTTTTTGGCTAGCGGTCGGCGGCGATGACGTGGGGCGGCGGCGGGTCGGCGTAGAGGTCTTCGACCAGCGTGGCGCGATTTGCAAGTACCGCGCGCTGGTTGATGGACCCCTTGTCGGTCATCTCGCCGATGTCGAGCGACGGCAGCTCGGCAAGCAGGATGGCGCGGCAGATACGGCTCGACGTGCCGCTGCTCGCTTGCAGCAAGGTGTCGAGGAGGCGGGCGAATTCGGCACGCACGCGCTTGTCCGCGAGCAAAGTGGCAACGGCAGCATCGGCCGCAAGATCGGGCGCCAGCTTGCGGCACGCATCGGCATCGGGGAACACCAGCGCGGTGATGTCGTCCCGGTCGGCGCCGGCCAGCACGGCATCGCGCACCAGCGGTGCGAAATGCGCGATGAACGCGGCGCGCAGCGGCCCGACGCTAACCCACGTCCCGGTTGCGAGCTTGAAATCCTCTGCCAGGCGGCCGTCGAACAGCAGGCCCTTTGATGGATCGGCCGGATCGGCGAACTTGACCGCATCGCCGATCTTGTAAAAGCCCTCGTCGTCGAACGCGTCGGCCGTGAGCTGCGGCGCCTTGTAATAGCCGGGCGTGATGTTGACGCCTCTGAGCCGCGCTTCGAGCTTGCCGTCGCGTGGCACGAGTTTTAGCTCCACGCCGGGCAGCGGCAGGCCGATATTGCCAGTGCGTTCGGATTCCCAACAACAAGCGACGGCAGCCGGCGCCGTCTCCGTCGAGCCGAGGCTCGCCAGGAACATGATGCGCTCGCCGGTGGTCTCGACCGCAAGCCGCTGGATGGCGTCGGCGACGTGCTGCGACAGGCTCGCGCCGGCATAGAACATGACTTTCAGCCGGCTGAAAAAATTTTCGCGCAATGCCCGGTCGGCGGCGAGATGCGGCAGCAGCATCTCGAATCCTTTCGGCACGTTGAAATAGATCGTCGGCGCGATGTCGCGCAGATTGCGCGCGGTGATGTCGATGACGCCAGGCAGCGGCTTGCCATCGTCGATATAGAGCGAGCCGCCATTGTGCAGCACGAGGTTGAAATTGTGATTGCTGCCAAAGGTGTGGTTCCACGGCAGCCAGTCGACGATCACCGGCGGCTCGTCGCCGACGAAGGCGAGGCCGCAGCGGATCATGGCCTGGTTGGCGCACAGCATCAGCTGGGTGTTGATGACGCCCTTCGGGTGGCCGGTCGAGCCGGAGGTGAACAGGATTTTGGCGATGGTGTCGGGAACGATCTTGGCATGCGCCGCTTCGACCGCCGCCGTCGGCTGCGCGCTTAACAGGTCCGCGAACGGCGTTGCCGGCCGATCGTCCGGCGGATTTGCCGTGACCGCGACCTCGACGCCGGGCGGCACCGCGGCGGCGATGGCGCGCGCGAAGGCGGTGCCATTGGCGGCGAAGGCCAGGCCCGGCTGAAGAACCTCGATGATGGTTTTGAGCTTGCCGAAATCCTTGGACAGCAGCGAGTAAGGCACCGAGATCGGCGCATAGGGAATGCCGACATGCATGGCGGCAAGGCCAAGGAGCGCGTGCTCGATATCGTTGCCGGAGAGAATGGCGATGGGTCGCTCCGGCGACAGGCCACGCGCCAAGAGCGCCGCGGCGATGGCGCGCACCTTCGTCAAGGCGTCGGCATAGGTCAGTGTGCGCCAGGCGCTCGATGCGCCACGCTGCGCCAAAAACACGCGCTCGGGCGCGGCTTTCGCCCAATGCACCAGGCGCTCGGTGAGCTTTTGCGGGAATGCCGGCAGCGGATGCGGCGAGCGCAGCACGATGGCGCCGTCGGCGCGGCGCTCGACCACGACGTCCGGAGGCCCGAGCGAGACGGGCCGAAGCGGCGGCTTCTCGTGGGTTTTTGCGGCAGTGCGCATCATAGGGCTAGTCATTCGATCTAGCTGCGCGCGACCTTGGGACCGCGCTTTTCCAGAAACGCCTTCATCCGCGCCTTGGCCTCGTCGTCGCCTTGGGCGATCGCCGCGGTGAGCGCTTCGGTGGCGAAACCGGTCGCCGGATCGCTGCGGGCGATGCGCGGCAGGATATGCATCACGGCGTAGTTGGTGAACGGCGCGTTGCCGGCGATCTTGTTGGCCAGCTCGAGTCCCTTGGCAAATCCTTCGCCGTTGTCGACCAGATAATGGGTGAGCCCGATCGCCTGGCCTTCCTCGGCGCTCAGCGCGCGGCCGGTAAGCATCATTTCCATGATGCGCGACGTGCCGATGAGCGGCGGCAGGCGCACCGAACCGCCGCCGCCGACAAAAATACCGCGGCTGGTTTCCGGCAGCGCGTAGAACGCCGAGCGCTCCGCCACGCGCACATGGCACGCCGCCGCGATTTCCAGGCCGCCGCCGACCACCGCGCCGTGCAGCACGGCGACCACCGGCACCTTGCCGAACTCGATCTTTTCGAAGACACGATGCCAGAAGCGCGAATGCTCGATGCCGGCGGTCACGTCGCGCTCGGTCAATTCGGCAAGATCGAGTCCGGCGCTGAAATTGTCGCCGTCACCGGCCAGCACCACGGCGCCGATGCCGTCCGGTATCGCGGCAAAGAACGCTTCAATGCCGAGCACGGTGGCATCGTCGAGCGCATTGCGCTTTTCCGGACGCGCCAGCTTGAGGACCGCGACGGCACCTTGCCGCTCGGCGCGCAGCGTCGGCGGCAGGGGAACGAATTCGGCGGCGGACGCGGGCTTGTCCATGGGTATTCCAGTGGTCGCGGGGCCATTTGACCCTGTCCGCCGCGCCCCGTAAATAGCCTGAACTAAACGGTTTTGGGGAGCGTCCGATGCGAGACGTCTTTATCTGCGATGCCACGCGCACCGCGATCGGCCGTTACGGCGGCGCGCTCGCCAAGGTGCGCACCGACGACCTGGCCGCGGTGCCGATCAAGGCGCTGGTCGCCCGCAACGACAAAGCCGATTGGTCGCGGCTCGACGAAGTGTTCTTCGGCTGCGCCAACCAGTCCGGCGAGGACAATCGCAATGTCGCCCGCATGGCGCTGCTGTTGGCCGGCCTGCCGGACAGCGTTCCCGGCGTGACCATCAACCGGCTGTGCGCGTCAGGGCTCAACGCCGTGGGCGATGCGGCGCGCGCCATCCGCTCCGGCGAGATGGAATTCGCTATCGCCGGCGGCGTCGAATCGATGACGCGGGCGCCGTTCGTGATGGGCAAGGCCGGGGAGGCGTTTTCTCGCTCGGCCGAAATTTACGACACCACGCTCGGCTGGCGCTTCATCAATCCGCTGATGAAGGCGCAATACGGCGTCGACGCCATGGCCGAGACCGGCGAGAACGTCGCCGAGGAATTCCAGGTCTCGCGCACGGATCAGGACGCGTTTGCGCTGCGCTCGCAGCAGCGCGCCGGCAATGCCATTGCGACAGGCTATTTCGCCAAGGAGATCGTCCCGGTCGCCGCGCCCGGCGGCAAGGCGGGGCCGATCATGGTCAACGAGGACGAGCATCCGCGGCCGGACACGACGCTGGAAAACCTGCAAAAGCTCAAACCCATCGTGCGCAATCCGGGCACCATCACCGCCGGCAACGCCTCGGGCATCAACGACGGCGCCGCCGCCATCATTCTCGCCAGCGAGGATGCGGTGAAGGCACACAGCCTGAATGCCCGCGCCCGCGTGCTCGGCATGGCTTCGGCGGCGGTGCCGCCGCGCATCATGGGCATCGGCCCCGTGCCGTCGACGCGCAAGCTCTTGTCGCGGCTCGGCCTGAAGATCACCGATTTCGATCTCATCGAGCTCAACGAAGCGTTCGCCTCGCAGGGCATCGCCGTGTTGCGCCAGCTCGGCGTCGCCGAAGACGCCGAGCACGTCAATCCGCACGGCGGCGCCATCGCGCTCGGCCATCCGCTCGGCATGTCGGGCGCGCGGCTGACGCTGACCGCCGTGCACGGCCTGGAAAAGCGCGGCGGCAAGCGCGCACTCGCCACCATGTGCGTCGGCGTGGGGCAGGGCGTGTCGCTGGCGCTGGAGAAGGTCTAGGACTGTCATCGTCCGCGAAAGCGGACGATCCAGTAAACACCAAGAACAAGGTGACTACTAGGTGCCCCGCCTTCGCAGGGCATGACAAAAATAAAGGAAGTAAGGAGAATTTTCGCAGTGCCGATGTCGCCCGGTTACATTCCGTTTCACCCCAATCCGTCAAAGCCGAAATACAAGCCACCCGCCGGTGCCGTCGATGCGCATTGTCATGTGTTCGGGCCGGAGCACGCATTTCCCTACGCGCCGGAGCGCAAATACACGCCCTGCGATGCGCCGAAGGAGAAGCTGTTTGCGCTGCGCGATTTCCTCGGCTTCGACAAGAACGTCATCGTCCAGGCGTCGTGCCACTCCAAGGACAACCGCGCCATGGTCGACGCGCTCGATGCGTCGAACGGCAGGGCCAAGGGCGTGGCCTTCGTCGGCGAGGAAGTGACAGACGATGAATTGAAGTGGATGGACAAAGCCGGCGTGCGCGGCGTGCGCTTCAATTTCATCAAACGGCTGGTCGATTTCACCCCGCGCGACGTGCTGCAGCGCATCGCCGCCCGCGTGCACAAGCTCGGCTGGCATATCGTGGTCTATTTCGAGATGCCGGATCTGCCGGAGCTCGAGGATTTCTTCACCGCGCTGCCCACCGCCGTGGTGGTCGATCACATGGGCACGCCCGACGTGACGAAGGGCGTCGATCATCCGGAGAACCAGCGCTTCCACGCGCTGATGGACAAGCACAAGAACTTTTGGGTCAAGGTGACCTGCCCGGAGCGCATGAGCCTCGCTGGCCCACCCTATGACGACGTGGTGCCGTTCGGCCGGGCGCTGGTCGAGCGCTTTCCCGACCGCGTGATCTGGGGCACCGATTGGCCGCATCCCAACATGAAGAAAGTGGCGCCCGACGACGGCGTGCTGGTCGATTACATCCCCAAGATCGCGCCCACCGCGGCGGCGCAGCAGGCGCTCCTGGTCGATAACCCGATGCGGCTTTATTGGAGTTAAGAACGGTTCGAGACTGGAATCGCTTACGTTGCCAAGCTTTGCTGCGCTATATATGTGATGCCATAGGGAGACACGCCGATGGCCCGCGAACAGCACGATTACGACGACATCCCCGGCACCTACGTGTTCGACCAGGACCGCTCGCGCCAGGGATTTGGCATCAACATGTTCTGCATGTCGCTGATGAAGGATGAGAACCGCAAGGCCTTCAAGGCGAACGAGGCCGAATACCTCAAGAAGTTCAACCTGACGCCGGAGCAGGCCGACGCCATCCTCAAGCGCGACTACAACCGCATGCTGGAGCTCGGCGGCAATATCTATTTCACGGCAAAACTCGGCGCCACCGACGGCCATTCGTTCCGCCATCTGGCCGCGGTGATGACCGGATCGAGCCAGGACGACTACGCCAACATGATGCTGGCCGGCGGCCGCTCGGTCGAAGGCAATCGCAGCAAGTCCGGAAAGGTGGCAAAGCCGGCCAAGGCGGCGAAGAAGCCGGCGAAACCGAAAGCAAAAGCGCGCAGCAAGTCGAGGTCAAAACGTGGCTAAAATCATCGCAGGCGTTTCGTCTTCCCACGTGCCGGCGATCGGCGCGGCGATCGACAACAAGCAGACCGAGGAGCCGTACTGGAAGCGGGTGTTCTCCGGTTTCGAGAAATCCAAGGAATGGATGGCGCAGGCCAAGCCCGACGTCGTCATCCTCATCTACAACGATCACGCCTCGGCGTTCTCGGTCGAGATGGTGCCGACGTTCGCGCTCGGCTGCGCCGCGGAATTTCCGCCGGCCGACGAAGGCTGGGGGCCGCGTCCGGTGCCGGTGGTGAAGGGCCATCCGCAATTGGCCGCGCACATCGCCCAATCGGTCATCCTCGACGAGTTCGATATCACCGTGGTCAACAAGATGGAGGTCGACCACGGCCTCACCGTGCCGATGAATCTTCTGTTCGGCTCGCCGAAAGAATGGCCGTGCCCGGTGATCCCGGTTGCGGTCAATGTGGTGCTTTATCCGCCGCCGACCGGCCATCGCTGCTTCATGCTCGGCCGCGCTATCCGCAAGGCGGTGGAATCCTATCCGGAGGATTTGCGCGTCGTGGTGTTCGGCACCGGTGGCATGTCGCACCAGATTTCCGGCCCGCGCGCCGGCCTGATCAACAGCAAGTTCGACAAGGCGTTTTTGGACAACCTCACCAAGGATCCGAAGAAGCTCACCCGCATCCAGCATCTCGAATATATGCGCGAAGCCGGCGCCGAGGGCATCGAGATGGTGATGTGGCTCGTCATGCGCGGCGCGCTCGAAGACAAGGTCGACGAGGTGTATCGCTTCTACACCGTGCCGGCCTCGAACACCGCCGTCGGCCATATCATTCTGGAGCCGCATCGCCGCGCCGCGGGCAAAGCCAAGAAGCCCGCCGGCAAAATGAAGCGCGCCGCCGCGCGCGCGAAAGCAGCGGTTCGTAGGAGCAGCTAACGATGAAGATTTGCGTAGCGGGGCAAGGGGCGTTCGGGCAAAAACATCTCGACGCCCTCAAGCGCATCCCCGATGTCGAAATCACCTCGCTGGTCGGCGGCAATCAGGACTCCACCGCCCAGGTCGCGAAGAAATACGGCATCCCGCACTACACCGGCGAATTGTCCGAAGGCATCAAGCGCGCCGACGCGGTGATCCTCACGACGCCGACCAAGATGCATTTTCGCCAGGGCGAGCAGGTGATGCGTGCCGGCAAGCATGTGCTGGTCGAAATCCCGGTCACCGACAGCGTGGAAGATGCCGAGGCGCTGGTGAAGATCGCCAAGGAGACCGGCGTCACTGCCATGGGCGGCCATGTGCGGCGCTTCAATCCCAGCCACCAGTACGTCCACAAGAAGATCGTCGCCGGCGAGCTGAAAATCCAGCAGATGGACGTGCAGACCTATTTCTTCCGGAGGAAGAACATCAATGCCGCCGGCAACGCGCGCAGCTGGACCGATCATCTGTTGTGGCATCACGCCGCCCACACCGTCGACCTGTTCCAGTATCAGGCCGGCGAAAATATTTCCGATTGCTACGCCGTGCAGGGGCCGATCCATCCGCAGCTCAACATCGCCATGGACATGGGCATCGTGGCGCGGACGCCGTCCGGCGCCGTGCTGACCTTGTCGCTGTCGTTCAACAACGACGGGCCGCTCGGCTCGTTCTTCCGCTACATCTGCGACAACGGCACCTACAAGGCGTTCTACGACGATTTGAGCGACGGCAAGGACAACAAGATCGACGTGTCGAAGGTCGATGTCTCGATGGACGGCATCGAGCTCGAGGATCGCGAATTCATCGCCGCGATCAAGGGCAAGCGCGAGCCCAACGCCAGCCTCGCCCAGCTGTTGCCGTGCATGCACGTGCTGGGCAAGCTGGAGAAAATCATCGACCCGCAACGCAAGGCGCACGCGTGAATCATCCTGCCCCGCGATAGCGGGGAAGGGGGACCACCCTGCGCAGCAGGGTGGTGGAAGGGGCGCGGGACTAGCCGCGACCTCGGCGATTTAAGGCGATATCGGTGGCGACATCGATTGCCTTGCGGCGCTAACAAAGTTTTGAGTCAGGCGCCCCCTCCACCACCCCTTCGGGGTGGTCCCCCTCCCCCGCTAGCGCGGGGGCGGATGAAGATCACTCCACGATCCCGATCAGCTTCGCCAGGCGCTCCGCATCGGCGCGCAGCGGTTCCGACTCGCCGTCGTAGACGATGCGGCCCTTGTCGAGAATGATCGTGCGCGGCGAGAAGGCAAAGGCGACGCGGCTATTCTGCTCGACCAGGATGATCGACAGCGCGCTTTCGGCGCGCAGTTTTGCCAGCACCTCGATCAGCGTGTCGACTAGCACCGGCGCCAGGCCTTCGGTCGGCTCGTCCATCAGGAGCACTTCGGGATTGGTCAAAAGCGCGCGCGCGATCGACAGCATCTGCTGCTCGCCGCCGGAGAGCTGGTTGCCCATATTGGCGAGCCGCGCCTGGAGTCTCGGGAATAGCTCGAACACCCGCGGCAGCGTCCAATGGCCCGGCCGGGCGCCGATGTCGAGATTTTCGCGCACCGTCAGCGACGGAAAAATCTCCCGCTCCTGCGGCACGAAGCCCAGCCCCGCCAGCGCGCGGCGATAGCTCGGCATGCCGTTGAGCTTTTGTCCGTCCAGCATGACCTCGCCTGAATGCAAGGTGGTGTGGCCCATGATGGTCGAGAGCAGCGTCGTCTTGCCGACGCCGTTCCTGCCGATCACGCTGATGCATTCGCCCGGCGCAAGTTTGAGATCGATATCTTCGAGCACCACGGTCTCGCCGTAGCCCGCCGAGACCTGCCGCAGTTCGAGCGCGCTAGCCACGACCAGCCTGCCCAAGATAAACAGCGCGTACTTGCGGGTTCGCCTCGATGTCGCGCGGCGTGCCCGAAGCGAACACCGCGCCGCTCACCATCACGGTGACCTCTTTGGCGAAGCGGAACACCACGTCCATGTCGTGTTCGATGATGAGTACGGCGATGTCCTTGGGCAATGCCGCGATGGCGTCGAGGATGATGTGGCTTTCCGCGCTCGGTACGCCGGCGGCGGGCTCGTCGAGCAGCAGCACGTCGGGCTTGAGCGCCAGCGTGATCGCAAGCTCGACCAGGCGCTGACGGCCGTAAGGCAATTCGGAGACGCGGTGGCCGGCGATGTCGGCGAGCTTCAACGTCTCCAAATGCTCGATCGATTCGGCGATCACGTCGGCGCGCCGGCCGATCGGATAGAGCATGGACCATGCCGCGCCTTTGCGCTCGGCCACCGCGATGCTGATATTTTCCAGGACCGACAGGCCGCGGAACAGCCGGTTGATCTGAAACGTGCGCGCGACGCCTAGCTTGACCCGCTCGGCCTGGCCCTTGCCGGTGATATCGCGGCCGGCGAGCAGCACGCGGCCTTGGCTCGGCGGCAACACGCCGGTGAGAAGATTGATGAACGTGGTCTTGCCGGCGCCGTTGGGGCCGATCAGCGCATGGCGCGCGCCGGCTTCGAGCTTGAAGTCGATATTCTGGACGGCCCGAAGCGCGCCGAAATTGCGGCTGAGCGCCTTGGTTTCGAGGCGGGGCTCGCTCATGGCGTCTTACGCCGCGCGCCATAGCGCTGCCACAGCGCCTCGCCGATGCCCAAAATGCCGTTGCGGGCGAACAGCGCGATCATGACCAGGAGCAGCCCGAGACCGAGCTGCCAGGCGGTCGGATAGATTTTGGCGAGGAAGTGCTCGAGCGCCAAATAAGCGACGGCGCCGACGAAGGCGCCATAGAGCCGGCCATAGCCGCCGAGGATGAGGACGATGAACACGGTCGCGGCGCGATCGAGATCGAGCGCGCTCAGGTTCACAAAGGCATTGATCTGCGCCGACAAGCCGCCGGCGATGCCGGCGAGCGCCGCCGAGATCGTGTAACAGATGACCAGCCGGCGCCGCACCGGCGAGCCGATCGCATGCATGCGTAAAAGATTCTCGCGGATGCCGGTCAGGCTTTGCCCGAACGGCGAGTAGATCAGCGTGCGCACGAAGATGAAGCAGACCAGCAGCATGCCGAGGCTGTAAAGATATTGGGTATTGGCGTAGAGCGGGTTGAACTCGAACACGCCGAACACCGGCGCGATGGCGAGATCGGGCAAGCCGTCGAAGCCGCCCGTATAGGCACGCGCCATGTTGGCGGCCTCTTGCAGGAGCGCCATGGTGCACAGCGTGAGCATGAGCAGCGTCAGCCCCCGGGTGCGCAACAGCACGAGGCCGGACAAAAAACCAATGGTGGCCGCCACCAGCGCCGCGAGCAGCAAGCTGGTGATCGGCTCGGTCCAGATCTCGTAAAACGCCAGCATGCCGACCGTATAGGCGCCGGCGCCGAAGAACGCCGCGTGGCCGAGCGTGACGATGCCGGCATAGCCGAGCGCCAGATCGAGCGACAACGCGAACAGAATCATGGCCAACAGTTCGGCGCCGAAGCCGAGGTAATCGGGAAACGCGAAATAAATGCCTAGCCCGATGATCCACGGCAGCGTTTCCCACCAGCGCAGGCGATGGCGCGTAATGAGACCACGCGCGCCCGGATGCTCGGTTGCGGTCGAAGCGGTGGCGCTCACGTTTCTTTCTTTCCAAACAATCCTTGCGGCCGCCACAGCAGCAGCAGGATGGTGAGCGCATAGATGAAGATGGTGCCGCCCTTGGGCAGATAGAGCTTCAGCACGAAATCGAGCACGCCGAGGATCAGGGAAGCGTAATAGACGCCCATCGCGCTGCCGAGCCCGCCGACCGACACCGCGATCAAAAAATACACCAGATATTTGAGCGCGTATTGCGGATCGAGCCCCAAAAATTCGGCGCCCAGCCCGCCGCCGATTCCGGCCATGCCGCTGCCGAAGGCGAAGGTGATGGTGAACAGCCGGTCGACATTGATGCCGAGCGATTCCGCCATGCGCCGGTTGTCGACGGTGGCGCGGATCTGGGCGCCGATGCGGGTGCGCTCGAAAGCGAGCGAGATGCCGAACCCGATCAAAAATCCGATCACGATCAGGAAGATGCTGTAGGTGCGGTACTGCAGGAAGCCGAGATTGATCTGGCCGCGCAAAGCCGCAGGCAGCTGCAAGGTCTGGCTTTCCGGGCCGACCACGATGATGGCGCCGGCGATGAAAATAAAAATCAGCCCGATGGTGAAGAGAACCTGGTCGAGCTCGCTGGCACGATAAAGGCGCCGGTACAGCGTGCGCTCCAGCACCACGCTGATCGCCGCGGTGGCGACAAAGCCGAGCGCCAAGGCGGCGGCAAAGCCGAAATGCGCGCGGTTCATCGACAACACGATCACATAGCCGCCGAACATGGCGAAGGCGCCGTGGGCGAGGTTGACGAAGCCCATCAGCCCCATGGTGACGGACAGCCCGACCGAGACGATGAACAGCACCGTGCCGGCGGACAACCCGCCCAACAGAATACCGGCGAAGTTAGCGACAAAGTCCACGGCCTATTCGACCCATCGCGGTTGAGACAAAGCCGCCGCCCGCGTCAGCGGAACGGCGGCCCCGGGCTTGAAAGCGTCAACCTGCGCCGATTACTTCTTGGGCGCGCACGGGCCGAACGCCAGCACCTTGCACTGGTCCTTGACGTTTGGCACCACGGCAAGCTGCTTCTCATGCAGCTTGCCGTCCGGCCCTTTCACCACCTCGGACAGATATTCGTTCATGACGATGTCGCGGGTTTCCGGATCGATCATGATCGGGCCCTGCGGGCTGTCGAACTTCCAGCCGAGCAGCGATTTGACCGCCTCGTCGCCGTCCATCTTGCCTTTGGTGGCTTGCACCGCATGCACGATGGCCGCCATGCCGTCGTAGCCGCCGGCGGAGGTGAAGTCGGGCGTCGAGTCGGCGCCAAAATCCTTCTTCCAGGCGGCGACGAATTTCTTGTTCTGCGGATTGTCGAGGTCGGCATTGTAGTGATGCATGGTGATGAGGCCGACCGCGGCGTCGCCCATGCCTTGCAGCTTGATGTCCTGGACGATGTCGCCCGGTCCGATCAGCTTGATGCCGGCGGCCGCCATGCCGAGCGCGCCATAGGTCTTGACCACCGCGGTGGCATGATCGCCGGCCGGCACGAATACGAACAGCACGTCCGGCTTTTCATCCTTGGCGCGCTGGAAGAAGGGCGTGAAGTCGGGGACCTGGCCCGGTCCGCCCGATGGAATGGCGTCGAGCACACGGCCGCCATTGGCCTCGAAGGCGGTCTTGAAGCCGTCGAGGCTGTCCTTGCCGGGCGGATAGTCGGAGTAAGCGACGACCGCGGTCTTGGCTTTCAGCGTCTTCGCCGCCGCCTCGCCCAGGGCGTAGCTCGAATGCCACAAGGTGAACGAGGTGCGCACGTAATAGGGCGACAGGTTGGTGATAAACGAGGTGCCGGCGTTCATGATCACCGAAAGCTTCTTGCCGGCGTTGACCACCGGTGCCGAGGCAATGGCGTCGGGCGAATAGACCCAGCCCGCCAGCACGTCGACCTTGTCCTGGGTGAGCAATTCCTGGGCCGCGATCTTGGCCTCGGCGCCGTTCGGCGCCTTGGAGTCGCGCTTGATCATGTTGAACGTGTAGGGCTTGGCCTGATCGGGGTTGAGCTTGAGATAAAGCTGCGCGCCGCGTTCGATCTGTTGCGCCAGCTCGGCGCCGACGCCGGTATAGGGCAGGATGACGCCGACCTTGATTTCCTGTGCGGAAGCCGCCTGCGTCATAGGCATGCCGGCCGCGACGGCGGTTGCGGCAACGGCCGCGATCATTCGTTTGGACATCAAAAATCCTCCCAGATTTCCGGAAATTTCCGTTCGATTTCAGTGGGCAGCGTGCGGAACGCGATAGTAGGGCGAAAGCCCGAAATGGCGCAAGCGAAGTCCGGCCGCGGCGGTGCGGGTCTTCGTCGCGCAACGCCGCCGCACTATAGTTGCGGCCCGGCCGGGCGGCTTACAGGAGGACATTTCCATGACGGCCTGGACCAGGATCGGGATCGCCGCCGTTGTGGTCCTGATCTTGAACGCCGCCGCGCTGGCGCCTGGCGCGCTGGTGCGCAGCTGCGCCGCCGCCGAGCGGGCGCTGTCGGATGCTCAGCTCAAGAAGATCGACGGCTGGATCGCCGACCAGGGCAGAGACATCGCCATCAGCGCGGTCATAACCGAAATTTTGGGCCTGACCAAAAACGAGCAGACGATTTCCGCGCGCGGCTATGCGGCGCTCGACACCGCAAACGGCAAAGAGATCCATCAGATCTTCATTCTGCCGGAGGGCAAAGGCTATCTCGCCGACCACTTCCACCAGGATAAGGTCGAGGTCTACTGGGCCGATCACGACCTCGTTTTGCTGACGGCGTTATCCGGTGTCCGCGGTGCGAGGCCCGAGGTCATGTTCTTTCAGGACGCTCAAGCCGCGTTCAACGTTGAGCTGGTCTGGTGGGCGAAGTTCGCCGATAAGAACTGAAAAATGTCGATGCAAAAAATTTCTCCTCCCCCTTGTGGAAAGGCGATTATGCACCTGTATCTTCGGTCAGGCGATAGCAGGCTGCTGAGGCGTGGTCACTGGCATCCGCCTCAGCTAGACGGAAACGATGCCAGCGAACCGGACTCGGAGCAGTTGGACTTCTTTGCGATATGGGAAGGCTGATCATGACGGGCTTTTAATCTCGCATTTCTGTAGAATGAAAAAGCGAACATTAAATCCTACAATTTGCCCGTTGATTGTCATGTGGTCGCCTGGACGCAATGTCGAGAGTGCGGGCAACCATTGACTATCAAAATTGCATATCACGCCGCCGGAAAGTTCCATATTTCCGCCCGTATGAATTAGCTCCACAATTGCTCCTAGAGTAATCCACTTATTTTTCTCTTCGTTCATCAAGATGGAACACTGCAATTCGGTGCGGCCTTCGCAGTAAGTGTTCCAAATCTGCTCTTTAGTCTTGTCGGTAAAAACGCGCGGTCCATCGGCGGCTATCGGCGGCGCTGGAGGCGCACTCTGCAAAGCTTCTAATTGCCGAACTTTGCGATTTGCAGCGTCGCGTTCCGCTATTGTCTGATCTAATTGCTTTTGGATTGACGCAGTAGCGGCGACGACCTGTTTCTTTATTTCTGGTTCTGCAGCTTTGGCTATTTGTTCCGCCGTTGGTGGACCAAAGATTTTTTGCGGAGGTTGGATGATGTTGTGGACTCCTGTTGCCCGATTATAGATTTCGGGCGCAATACCATAAAGGAAAAGGAGCAATAGCGTGGCAATCCATATCCGAGCATCGAGAGACGCTTTTGAAAGCGAAGTGACTGCACCCGCCGGCAACCAAGTCCTTGTTCTGATCAAAGGCCACATCGGACCAGCTACCGCAAACACAATGGCAATGCCGAGATAGAACCAATGCCATCCGCCGATGCTGGAGAGAGGCATATCGTGATAAAGATCGTCCCCGAACGGCAGTCCGAAAAGGAGCGCAAGAAGCTCACACAGGCCGAACACGGCCTTATCGGCATGGGTCCAGAAATCTGATTTCGGCTTTTCTGGTGTTGGCTGTGGCTTGGCAGCCTCGGGGCTAAAAGGCCGAATAGTTGTAGTAGTTGTATTCGCGACGATTGTTTCTCTGGAGAGATCGCTCGTGAGATTAGGGACTGGCGCTGGCTTGTCGGCGCCAGTCTCAGGCGGCGGCTTAGGTTGGCGCATGATTTCCTCCATGCGCCGCGCCCATTCGGCCAATGACGGTTCTTCAGGCTTGTCAGCCACGGGATTACCCCCAAAGACACCTATTTTCCGGCAGGTCGCGACCATAGGATAGTCCCCTACGGCTGTAATCAGGTGCATAATCGCCTTGTGGAAGGGGTAGGGGTGGGGGTCGCGAGGTAGCGCGCAAGCGTAGACGCCCTCACGTCACCTCCCGACCCCCATCCCCATCCCTTCCCCACAAGGGGGAAGGGAGCAGCGAGCCTCACGCCCAAGTCTTAAGCCCAGGTCGCGAAGCTCAAGCCCGTCCCGGTACCCGCCGGCGTGCGGTAGCCGGGCACGTATTCGAACCAGTTCAAATCGAGATGCTCGGCGGCGCCGGCGACGCCGACCCAGTTGAGAATTTCCGAACTGCCGGAATGCAGCTTGTTGCGCGGCAGGGTCTGCAGGAATTTGGCGTCCTTGTCGGCGCAGGCTTTGAGGATGGCGCGGTCGAAGTCCTCGTCGACCAGAAAGTGGCTCAAGCCTCCGGAGGCGATGATGCCGATGCGCGCGTCGCCCGGATAGGTCTCGACCGCCTGGCGGATGGCTTGGCCGAGCTCATAGCAGCGCCGCGGCCGCGGCTGGTTCGGCGGGAAATAGGTGTTGAGGAACACCGGCACGATCGGAATCGGTTTCTGCTCGTCGAGCAGCCGGCGGTGCACATAGGCCATGCCGTGGCCTTCGCCTTCGCCCTCGCGCATGCGCTTCGACGACGCCGGGTCGAAACCGTGCTCCATCAGCCAGTCGATCATGTGCAGCGCCAGCTTCGCGTCGACCGGATAGGCGCGCGGCTTGTTGTCCTCGAAAAAGCCCTGCCGGTTCTTGACGTACCATTCCGGGAAACGCTGGTGGTACTGCTCGTGTTGCTCGTTGCTGTTGAGGATGGTGTCGCCGTAGTAGATCGCGAAAGTCGGCCGCGCGTCTTCGAGATAGGCCTCGTCCTGATCGTCGCTCATGACGATGAGCGCATCGAGCGCAGCGGTATTGAGCGTCTTGCTCAAACGCGCCATGGCGGCGCGCACCTTGTTCTGCCGCGCCACGAGCGCGGTGGGCGCGACCATTTCGGCCATCCTCGGATCGGCCTTTTCCAGAAGCTCCGCATAGGTGGTGGGCCGGCCCTCCTTGTCGCGGTGCTTGATCTTCTGGTCGGTCTCCTGGAAGCGCGGCAGCGTCTCGTCGGAGGCGAGCAGCATCGGCGTGTGCGAGCTTCCGGCGCCGAGAACGATTTTGGCCATCTTAAACCTCCGAGACGATCAGGCGAACCTACCGCTGATGCTACCACAGCGCAGCCGCCGCGACAGGTGAGGCGACCGGTCGCTGGCCCCGGTCGCTGGACAAGGGCGGAGCGGAATGTTGGGATACGCTCGATACTGAGATTCACCTCTCCCCGCGTGCGGGGAGAGCATAGGCGTCCTCCGGACGCCGTGCTTAGATAAGAACGCCGATGCGTAGCATCGGCTATGGAGCGAAGCGAGGAGGGTGAGGGGGCCTCTCCGCGATTCTGAGCGCCGCAAATCTGAGTCCAGCGGATAGGCCCCTCACCCCTCCCTCTCCCCGCAAGCGGGGAGAGGGAGACGACAGCTTGAGCGCGAACAAACATGCTGACGATCCTGTTCGACGGAATTGCCTACGGCATGTTGTTGTTCGTCTTGGCGTGCGGGCTGTCGGTCACGCTCGGACTGATGAATTTCATCAATCTCGCCCATGGCGCCTTCGCCATGGCGGGCGGCTATTGCACCGTCATCGTCGTCAACCGCCTCGGCGTGCCGTTCGCGCTCGGCCTGCCGATCGCTTTCCTGGCGACGGCCATCGTCGGCGGCGTGCTCGAGCGCACGCTTTATGTGCATGTCTATGCCAAGCCCCATCTCGACCAGGTGCTGTTCACCATCGGGCTGGTGTTCATGTCGGTCGCGGCCACCGACTACGTGATGGGCTCGTCGCAGCAATTCGTGCAGATCCCGGAAGCGCTGCAGGGCCAGTTCAACGTGTTCGGCATCGGCATGGGCAAATACCGCCTCCTCATCATCGCGGTCTGCGGGCTGCTGACGATCGCACTGCAATTGATGCTGACCAAAACGCGGTTCGGCAGCCGTCTTCGTGCAGCCGTCGACGATCAGCGCGTGGCGCGCGGGCTCGGCATCAATGTCGGTGCGGTGTTCGCCGTCACCTTTGCGTTCGGCTCCGGGCTCGCCGGCCTCGGCGGCGCGCTCGGTGCTGAAATTCTAGGCCTCGATCCGACCTTCCCGCTGAAATACATGATCTACTTTCTGATCGTGGTCACGGTCGGCGGCACCTCGAGCATCACCGGGCCGTTCCTCGCCTCGATCCTGCTCGGCATCGGCGACGTCGCCGGCAAATATTACGTGCCAAAACTCGGCGCCTTCGTCATTTACGCCATCATGATCGTGGTCTTGCTTTGGCGTCCGCAGGGTCTGTTCGCGCGCAGCACGGCACGGTGAGCGCGATGATGCCGCTCGCCGATGACGTCGCTGCCCATCTCAAGCAGCGCGCCCGCTGGTCGCCGCTGGAGATCGCGTTTTGGGTTTTCGCCTTCGCCACCATCTGGCTGTTCCCCGGCAAATATCTGATCATGAAGGACACGGCGATCCTGGCGTTGTTCGCGCTGTCGCTCGACCTCATCCTCGGTTATGCCGGTATTCTCTCGCTGGGCCAGGCGGCGTTTTTCGGCATCGCCGGATATTTCACCGGCCTCGTTGCCAAATACGGCATCATCAACGAACCGGTCGTCGCGCTGATCCTCGGCGGGTTGGTCGCGGCCGCCCTCGGTTTCGTCACCAGCTTTCTGGTGTTGCGCGGCTCCGATCTGACCCGGCTCATGGTCACGCTCGGCGTCTCGCTGATGCTCTACGAAGTCGCCAACCGCTATTCCGATCTCACCGGCGGCGCCGACGGGCTGCAAGGCGTCACTGTGGCGCCGATCTTCGGCCTGTTCCGCTTCGATCTCTACGGCCATAACGGTTATGTCTATTGCCTGATCGTCCTGTTCGTCTGCTTCGTCATCGTGCGCCGCATCGTCTATTCGCCGTTCGGCCTGTCGCTGCGCGCGGTCAAAGGCAATGCGTTGCGCGCCGCGGCGGTCGGCATTCCGGTGAAATGGCGGTTGATCGCGATCTATACGATCTCGGCGGGCTTTGCCGGCATCGCCGGCGCGCTGCTCACGCAGACCACCGCGTTCTGCTCGCTCGACGTGTTCTCGCTCGATCGCTCCGCCGATCTTCTTCTCGTGCTGATCATCGGCGGCACCGGCTATCTCTATGGCGGCCTGATCGGCGCGGTGATCTACCGATTCCTGCAGGATTGGATCTCGACGCTGACGCCGCAATATTGGCAGTTCTGGATCGGGCTTGTGCTCGTCGTGATCGTCCTGGTCGGCCGCGATCGGATCGGCGCGGTGAACGAAGCGGTACGCAACACCATCTATCGTCTGTGCACACGGCTGATGCCGCGGCCGGCCGCGCTTCGCGGCGCCGCCCCGGACGGGACCTGAGCCATGGCGATTCTCGAAACCATCGGCTTGGAAAAGCGCTTCGGCGGCATCGTCGCGGCGCATGACGTGTCGCTCGCCGTCGAGAAGGGCGCCCGCCATGCGCTGATCGGGCCGAACGGCGCCGGCAAGACCACGGTGATCAATCTGCTCACCGGCGTGCTCAAGCCGACCGCCGGCCGTATCATGCTCGACGGCCGCGACATCACCGCGCTCGATCCGCACCAGCGCGTCCGGCTCGGCATGGCGCGCACATTTCAGATCAACCAGCTGTTCCTCGATCTGACGCCGCTCGAGACCATAGGCCTCGCGGTCTCCGAGCGCCTCGGCTCGGGCGGCGATTTCTGGCGGCTGGTCGGCAGCAAAACCGCGGTGACCGACGAAATCGTGGAAATCGTCGAGCGCTTCCGCCTCGCCGACGTCATGCATGAGCGCACCGCGATATTGCCCTACGGCAAGCAGCGGCTTTTGGAAATCGCGCTGGCTTTCGCCTGCCGGCCCCATGTGCTCCTGCTCGACGAGCCGGCCGCCGGCGTGCCCGAGGCGGAGCGGCATGAGCTTCTCGCCACCATCGCCGCGCTGCCGGCCGAGGTCACGGTGCTGTTGATCGAGCACGACATGGATCTGGTGTTCTCGTTCGCCGACCGCATCTCGGTGCTGGTCAACGGCTCCCTATTCGTCGACGGCGCGCCCGAGGACGTGGCGCGCGACCCGCGGGTCAAGGCGGTCTATCTCGGCGAGGAAGCCGATGCGTGAGCTTTTGCGCATCGAAAATCTGTCGGCCGGCTACGGCGAGGCCGTGGTGCTGTCGAACGTCTCGCTGAATCTCGCCGAAGGCCAGGCGCTGGCGCTGCTCGGCCGCAATGGCATGGGCAAGACCACGCTGGTCAATACCGTGGTCGGCGTCACCCGCTATTTCGGCGGCACCATCGCGCTCGATGGCACCGACATCACAAAACTGCGCCCCGACCAGCGTGCCCATATCGGCATCGGCTGGGTGCCGCAGGAGCGCAACATTTTTAAATCGCTCACGGTGCACGAGAACCTGACCGCGGTGGCGCAGCCGGGGCCGTGGAGCACGGGCAAAGTCTATGCGCTGTTTCCGCGCCTCAAGGAGCGGCGCGGCAATCTCGGCAATCAACTGTCCGGAGGCGAGCAGCAAATGCTCGCGGTGGCACGCGCGCTGGTGCTCAACCCGCGCGTCATGCTGCTCGACGAGCCGCTTGAAGGGCTGGCGCCGATCATCGTCGAAGAATTGCTCGCGGCATTGCGCCGCGTCATCCGCGACGAAGGCATGTCGGCCATTTTGGTCGAGCAGAACGCGAAAAAGATTCTCGGCGTCACCGACAACGCCATCATCATCGAGCGCGGCTGCGTGGTCCATGCCGCCGACAGTGCGACGCTAGTGGCCGACCGCGCCGCGTTGGAGAAGCATCTCGGCGTCACCGATACCGGCCCGCGGCGCATGGGGTGCGCGAGGCAGTAGACCCTGCACCTGACTTCGCCGCTTACTTCGCCGCCTCTTTGGCCTTGGCGATGATGGCGGCCGGCGTCGCGTAAATATCCTTCACCAGCTTGTCGACGTCTTCGCCGGAGACCGGATTGACCTCGAGCTGGGTCTTGTCGGCTTCGGCGAGAAAGTCCTTGTCCTGCATCGTCGCCATGAAGGCCTGGCGCAACACGGCGACCCGGTCGGCCGGCAGGTTGGGCGGCGCCACATAGGGCCGGCCCATCACCTGGCGGGCGAAGATCATCTTGAGGATCGCCCGCTGCTCGTCGGTCTTGGCGAAGTCGAGCACCGACGGCACGTCGGGCAATTCGGGATGTTTGTTGAGCGACAGCTGCACCAGCACGATCATCTTCTTGTCGTCGATCCACGATTTGTGCGTCGACTTCACGCTCGACCACGACCAGCCGCAGCGCCCCTGGACCTCGCCGCGCTCCATCGCCATGACCACGTCGTTGCCGCCCGGATAGCCTTCGACGATCTTGAAATGCGTGCCGAGCACGTTGTTGAGCACGCGCGGGAACTGATCGGTGTCGGCGCTGGTGCCGGTACCGCCGACGGTGAGTTCCTTGGTGAACAGGTCCTCGAATTTGGTGATGCCGGAATCCTTCAGCGCCACGCAGACGCTGACCTCGTTGTTGGCGCTGCCGAGCCAGTTGAACTTGACCGCGTCGAACTGATCGCCCTTGCCGATCAATAGCGGATCGAAGGCGATGCCGCGGCCGAAAGTGGCGAAGACCGAACCGTCCTGCGGCGCGACGCGATAGAGCCAGTTGGCGAGGCGCAGCGAGCCGGCGCCTTCCATGTTGCGCGGTATCAAGGTCGGATTGCCGGGAATATGCGCGCCCATATGGCGGCCGATCACGCGGGCATAGAAGTCATAGGCGCCGCCGGGCGAGTAGCCGATATATTCATCGACGTTGCGATTCTTATAGAAATCGGCCGGGTTTTGTTGAGCGGCGGCGAAACCTGTTGCCGCAAACGAGAGCAGCGCGGCCGCAATGGCAATATGATGTCGTGAAAGTCTCATCATCTTCCTCGTAACGCGCTCAAATGTGCGGGCGTTCCCGCGCTATTTGCGACAACCGATGCGGCAATGCAACCTTCCGGCCCGGGCTTGACGCATCGGCGCCTTTGGTGCGCGATGCCGGCCATGGTCGGGGGGTAGCCGCATTATGCAGCCGGATATGATTGCCAGCGCCATCCACGCGCTGCATCTCCTGCTCGAGCCGACGCGGCTGATGCTGCTGTTCCTCGGTGTGATCATCGGGCTTGCCATCGGCGTGCTGCCGGGCCTGAGCGGCATCGTCGGCTTGGCGATGCTGATCCCGTTTACCTATAATCTCGACGAATACACCGCCTTCGCGCTCTTGCTCGGCATGGCGGCGGTGATCACGTCGTCGGATTTCATCACCGCGGTGCTGTTCGGCGTACCCGGCCATGTCGGCGCCGCCGCGACCGTGATCGACGGCCACGCCATGGCGCGCAAGGGCGAAGCCGGCCGCGCTTTCGGCGCCGGCTTTGCGGCCTCGCTCGCGGGCGGCGTGGTCGGCGCCATCGTGCTCGGCATCAGCATTCCGATCTTGCGGCCGCTGATGCTCTCCATCGGCTCGCCCGAGCTTTTGGCCTTCACCCTGTTCGGCATGTCGATGGTGGCGACGCTGTCCGGCCGCGCGCCGCTCAAGGGGCTGACCGCTGCCGGCCTCGGCCTGATGATTGCCATGGTCGGCTCACGCTCACAGACCGGCACGCTGCGCTGGACGTTTGGCTGGCTCTATCTGTGGGACGGCGTACCGCTCATTCCGGCGACGCTCGGCATTTTCGCACTGCCGGAGCTCTGCGAGCTCGCGGTGTCGCGCCGGCGCATCGCCGGCGACAACGCGCCCAACATCAATCTCTCCAGCCAATGGCAGGGCGTGCGCGACGTCGCCGAGAATTGGTGGCTGGTGCTGCGCTGTAGCGTGCTCGGCACCGGGCTCGGCGCCATTCCGGGCATCGGGTCCGCGGTAATCGACTGGATCGCCTACGGTTACGCGCAGCGCACCGAGAAAAACGCCGAGACGTTCGGCTCTGGCGACGTGCGCGGCGTGATCGCGCCGGAAAGCTCCAACAACGCCAAGGAGGGCGGCCACCTGGTGCCGACCATTGCGTTCGGTGTGCCGGCCGGCGCCTCGATGGCGATCCTGCTCGGCGCCTTTCTGATGCACGGGCTGACGCCGGGGCCCGAGATGCTGACCAAGCATCTCGATCTCACCTACATGATCGTGTGGAGCCTGACGCTCGCCCATGTCATCGGCGCCGTTATCTGTCTCGCCTGCAGCCGCTACCTGGCGCAGATTTCGAGGATCCGGCCGGAAATCCTGCTGCCGATCATCATCGCGCTGGTGTTCGTCGCCGCCTTCGAGGGCGAGCACGATTGGGGCGATCTTTATGCGCTGGTGCTCTTCGGCGTCATCGGCTGGATCATGAAGCGGCTCGGCTGGCCGCGGCCGCCCATGGTGCTCGGCATCGTGGTCGGCGCGATTTTTGAGCGCTACCTGTTCATCTCGACCCAGCTTTACGGCTGGGGCTGGCTGTGGCGACCGGCGGTGCTGGGAATCCTCGCCTGCGTGGTCTGGGCGCTATACCGGCCGCTGTCGCAGATCGCCGTGACCTTGATCGGCCAATTGCGCGAGGTCGGCGGCGGCAAGCCGCGGTTCGGCGCCGCGCCGGCGTTTTCGCTCGCCGTCATCGTGCTCATCGTCGCCGCCATCGCTTCGTCGGCCGGCTGGCCGCACGACGCCAAGATCGTGCCGCTCACCGCCTGCGGCATGGCGTTGGTCGCAGCGGTGCTCAATCTCGTCAACGAGCTGTTCGGCCGCGAGCAGACGGTCGATGCCCACGCCGATGCCACCGTGCAGGTGCGTGGCCAGAGCGGCAATCTCGGCATTGCGCCCGACCTGTTGCGCCGTCGCGCGACGCTGTTCTTCGTCTGGATGGCGCTGTTCATCGGCGCCGTCGCGCTGATCGGGTTTATCCCGGCCATCGCGCTGTTCGTGTTCGCCTATATGGCGTTCGGCTTCGGCGAGCCGCCGCTGCCCTCGCTCGGCTATGCCGCCGCCACCACGCTGCTCTGCTGGGTGGTGTTTCACTGGGCGCTACGCGTCGCCTGGCCGCAATCGCTGCTCGGCGATCTGTTTCCCGAGCTGCGCGCCTATACCGGATTGATCTGAGTTGCCGGCATGGCGCGGCGCCTTGCTCCGCGGCCATGACATTGCGCGCATGACGGAAATCCCCTAAACGACCGGCACGAAGCGCCAACGCGTTTTCCCCGGCGGCATGGAGGGCGGCCTGCGTCCGGGCGGAGCGCGGCGAAGCAATAAAGGAGCGCGCCATGACGGGAATGCTGGAACACGAAATGCCCGGGCTCGGCCATAACAAGCCGTCCGACGAAGACGCCGACGAGATCAAGCACGGCAAATGGGAGCGCTGGTCGAAAAAGCGCACTTTCGTGCGCGCGCTCGAAGGCACCTACAGCCACCTCTACAAGAAGCTCTTGGAAGAGCCGCGGGTCTATTCGTCGAAGGACCATCCGTGGAAGGGCGGGCCGGCGATGTACGGCAAGCACATCATCTCGCCGCAAGCAGTCAGCGTCGTGCAGTCGATCGAATCGCACATCGAGTGCTACGCGCCGCTCAATGCCGGCCAGAAGCACGGCCACCTCAACAGCGCGGTGTTCTACGTGCTCAAGGGCCACGGCCACGACGTGCACGACGGCCGCTACATGAAATGGGAGGCCGGCGACGTGATGCTGGTCGAGAACGGCTGCGTGCACCAGCACTTCAACGACGACGAGAAGGAATCCTGCATCCTCCTGGTGTTCAAGGCGAAGCCCTTGTTCCTGTTCATGCACCTTCTGTTCCAGAAGATGGTCGAGTGGCCGACCGATAAATTGCCGCCCGGCGTCAAGGAATTCCATCCGCCGACGGAAATTTGAAGGGCCGAGGGCATCATGACATTGTTCGAAGACAAACAGGCCGCGCTGTCCGGCGAAAACACCAGCGCATTCCTCGCCGAGGCGATGGTCGAGTCGGAAAAATTCCGCGCCGATTACGCGACGCTACCCAACGTCATCAAGGCCAAGGACATGCCGTGGGAGCGCTCGCCCGACGGCCTGATCAAGCATCTGGTGAACCAGAAGATGCACACGCGCGAGTGCTGCATCGAAGCCTATATGCAGTTCCTGAAAGATGGCGAGCGCTCCGGCAAGCACCGTCACATGTGGGAGGAATTGTTCTTCGTGGTCGAAGGCTCCGGCTACGACCTGCACTGGGACCTGAAATGGGATTGCCTGGAAGCGTTCGACTGGCAATGGGCCGAGGCGCCGAAGAAGTTCGAATGGACGGTCGGCGACTACGTCTACATCCCGCCGTTTACCATGCACCAGCACTTCGCCAATGCCGGCCAGGAATGCCGCATCATCGTGATGTCGAACCGCATCGTCAAAGACATGGGTTTCGACTGGTACGACCAGGTCGAGCGCGCGCCGGGGTTCTAGCGGCGCTTCAGCGACGGTGGCCAAGCACGTCGGCGAAGCCCTTGGCGTCTGCGCCGATTGTCTTCACAAACAGATCGACAAGAGTCGAAGCACTCTTCTGTCGCGCGCTCCAGGTCTCTTCCGACACGATGATGACCGCGTCTCTGCCGCGGCGTGTGACACGCTGCGGTTTGCCGTTAAGTGCATGTTCGAAGAGCGTCGAAAACTTTGACTTTGCTTCGGACAATGAATAGCTGCGCATAAATCTCCTCGACAGTAGATTGGGAAGTCTATTGCAGGGTGATGTTGGCTTCCTTGATCACCCGGCCCCACAGCTTCGTCTCCGAGGCGAAGAATTTGGCGGCGTCGGCGGGCGTGCCGCCCATCGGCTCGAGCCGGAGCGCGCGCAGCTTGTCGTCGATCTGCGGCCTATGCAGCACCGCCACCACGTCGGCATTGATCTTGTCGGCCAAGGCCTGCGGCAGGCCGGGCGGCCCGACGATCGGAAACCAGGTGATCGAGCGGAAGCCGGGAAGTCCCGATTCGGCAATGGTCGGGATTTCCGGCACGTCCTTGGAGCGCTCCTCGCTGGCGACGCCGAGCAGTTTCAGCTTGCCGGCGCGATAGAGCGGCACCGACGTGGTCAGCGTGTCGAAGAACATGTCGACATTGCCGGACATCACGTCGGTGAGCGCGGGCTGCGCGCCGTTATAGGGCACGTGCACCATCTTGATGCCGCCGAGCAGTTCGAGCTCGCTGCCGGACAGATGCGCGGTCGAGCCGGCGCCTTGCGAGGCGTAAGTGAGCTTGCCGGGATTGGCCTTGCCGTAGGCGATCAGCTCCTGGATCGTGTTGGCCGGCAGATCCGGGCGCACCACCAGCACATTGGGAATCTTGGCCAACATCGCGATCGGCGTGAATTTCAGCGGGTCGTATTTGAGGTCGTGATAGAGCAGGTGTTGGATCGAGACCGGAGACGGCGGGCAGATCAAGAGCGTGTAGCCGTCGGGTGCCGCGCGCGCCACGTATTCGGCGCCGATCGCCATGGCGGCTCCCGCCATGTTCTCGACGATGACCGGCTTGCCCCACACCTCGCTGAGCTGGTTGCTGACGAGCCGCGCCAGGATATCGGTCGTCGATCCCGGCAGCGACGGCACGACGATTTTCACCACGTGCGTCGGGTAAGCGTCCTGGGCGCGGCCCGCGGTCGTGGCGAGCACCGTCAAGAACAGCGCCAAGAAAAGGGCCAGCCCGAAGTCACGTAGTCTCGGCATGTCGATCCCCGGATTTACGCATTTGCGCGGATGGCGCCAGCGACTATAGAAAATCCCGTGGGCGAGCCAAGGCCCGGCGGCGCGCGCGTGCCGCGGCGTATTGCCCGGGCAAATCGAGGGACGAGCGTCGAAGCGATGGCGGCGAAGACATATCGATTGGGCGTCGACGTCGGCGGTACGCACACCGACCTGGTGCTACTCGACGTTGCCGACGGCTCGCTCGCCGTGGAGAAGGTTGCGACGACGCCGAAAAATCCCGCACTCGGCATCATGCGCGGCATCGGCAATTTTGCCGCGCGCGGCGTCGATCTGTCCGGCATCGAATTCTTCTCCCACGGCACCACGATCACCACCAATGCGTTGCTCGAAATGCGCGGCGCCAAAGTCGGCCTGCTCGTCAACCGTGGCTTCCGCGCCATCCAGGAGACCCAGGGCCAGGCGCGCGATGGCAACGTCTTCGATTATTTCTTCCAAAAACCGCCGCCGATCGCGCCGCAGAGTTTGACCCGCGAGATCGGCGGCCGCATCGATTACGCGGGCGCCGTGCTCGAGCCGCTCGACGAGGACGCGGTGCGCCGTGCGGCGGTGGAATTGAAAGCCGCCGGGGTCGTCTCGATCGCCGTGTGCTACCTGTTCGCCTTCATGAATCCCGCGCACGAAGAGCGTACCGGCGCGTTGATCCGCGAGATCTTCCCCGACGCGCATATTTCGCTGTCGTCGGAGGTGCTGTCGCGGGTGCGCGAATGGCCGCGCATGTCGGCGACCTTGCTGAATGCCTATCTGGCGCCGGTGCTGGTCACCTATATCGCCGATCTGGAAAAGCGTCTCAACGCCACCGGCGTCACCACGCAGCAGCGCTTCCTGATGCAGTCGAACGGTGGCGTGATGCCGTTCGCCGCGGCAGTGACCGGCCACAAGACCGTGCATAGCCTATTGTCGGGCCCGGCGGCCGGCGCGCGGGCGAGCGCCTATCTGCCGCGTGAAGACGGCGGCGCGAGCGGGCGCGGCATCGTCACCCTCGACATGGGCGGCACCAGTTGCGACATCGCCTTCATCGAAGACGGCGCGCCGCTCGAAGTCACCGAAGGCACCGTGGCGCGGCGGCAGCTCGACGTGCCGGCGCTCGACCTGACCACGATCTCGGCCGGCGGCGGCTCGATCGTGTGGATCGACCGCGCCGGGTTTTTGAGCGTCGGTCCGCAAAGCGCCGGCGCCGATCCGGGGCCGGTGTGCTACGGCCGCGGCGGTGACAATCCGACCGTGACCGACGCCGATATCGTCTGCGGCTTGCTCAATCCGGATTATTTTTTGGGCGGCACGCAAAAGCTCGACGCCGCCGCGGCGCGCGCCGCGCTCGAAACAAAAATCGCCGCGCCGATGAAGATGACATTGGCCGAAGCCGCCGCCGGCATCCGCCGCATCGTCGACATGCGCATGGCCGACGAGGTCCGCGTGTTCGCGGCGCGGCGCGGCGTCGATTTGAGCGAGTTCGCGCTGTTGCCGTTCGGCGGCGCCGGTGCGGTGCATGCCGCCGCGGTCGCCGAGGAGCTCGGCATGCGCCGCATCGTCGTGCCGGCGCGGCCGGGCGCTTTCTCGGCGCTCGGCCTGCTCTGCACCGACGTGCTGCACGATTACATCCGCTCCGAGCTTGGCGCGCTCGACCGGCTCGATCCGGCCCACGCAGAGCAGCTGTTCCGCGACATCGAGGCCAAGGCGGCGAGCGAGCTTGCCGAGGAAGGCCTCGACCCGAGCGCCGCCATCTTCGAGCGCGATCTCGACATGCGCTATGCCGGGCAGGGCTATGAATTGCGCGTGCCCTTGAGTGGGCTTTGGCAATCTGCGCTCGACGGCACTGCGCTCAAGGCCGTGCGCGAGCGTTTCGACGAGGTGCACGCCAAAATTCACGGCCACGTCGCCAAGGAAAAGAGCGTCGAAGTCGTCAGCTATCGGCTGCGCGTGCGCGTCGCCGTGCCGAAATACGTACCGCAGGCATTGCCGGTCGGCGCCGCGTCATCGCCTCCGCCGGCTGCGATCAAGGGCACGCGGCGCGTATCGTTCGATGCCGGCAAGGCGCTCGACGCGATTATTTACGATCGTGACAAGCTGGCCGTTGGCGTCACCTTCGCCGGTCCCGCCATCGTCGAGCAGTTCGACGCCACGACGGTGGTGCCGCCCGGCTGGCACGCCTTTGTCGATCGTTACGGCAATCTCATTTTGGAGCGGACAGACTGAACATGGCCGACGCCATCACTACGCAAGTCGTGCGCAACCGCATCGGCAGCCTGATGCAGGAGATGCACTATCATTTCTACCGCTCCGGCTATTCGACCATCATCCGCGAGTCGCGCGATTTTTCTTGCGTGATCCTCGACCGCCACGGCGGATTGCTCGTGGCGCCGCCGATGTTCTTTCATGCGCCGGTGTATCGGCATTTGGCGGCAAAGATTTTCGAGTTGCACGGCGGCGATATCGGCGACGGCGACATGTTCGTCTGCAATCATCCCTATGACGGCGGCTTGCCGCATGTCTCCGACATGGCTTTCGTTTCGCCGATCATGTCAGGCTCAACACTGGTCGGCTTCGCCGGCTCGATCGCGCATAAAGCCGACATCGGCGGCACCAATCCCGGCTCGACCTCGGCAAACGCCACAGAGATCTTCCAGGAGGGTCTGTTGCTGCCGCCGGTGAAAATCTATTCGCGCGGCGTCTACAACGACGATCTCGAGCGCCTGATCCTCGCCAATAGCCGGCAGCCGGAGCTGGTGCGCGGCGACATGCATGCGCAGATGGCGGCGACGCAGATGGGTGTGTCGCGCGTTCTTGAAACCTGCGAACGGTTCGGCGCCACCGCGGTGATGGAGGCTTTCGCGGCGCTGCTCGCCGGCGCCGCCGCCGAGCTGCGCGCCGCGATCAAGGCGTTGCCCGACGGTGAAGCCTCTGCCGAAGGGTTCATGGACAACGACGGCGTCGAGCTCGACCGCCCGGTGCGTTTCGCCTGCACGGTGCGCGTGAAGAACGGCGACATCACCTTCGATTTCACCAAGAGCGACCGCCAGGCCAAGGGGCCGATCAATTTGCGGCCGTCGATGATCGAGGCCTGCGTGTTCTATTCGCTGATCGGCGCGCTCGATCCGAAGCTTGCCTTCAACGACGGCATGCGCGACGTGGTGAAGTTCGTCTATGCGCCCAACACCGTCACCAACGCCAGTGCGCCGGCGCCGGTCAGCTCCTATCAGGCGGCGAACCAAAAACTCACCGACGTGATCCTCGAAGCGCTGGCGCCGTTCCGCCCCGAGCGCGCCCTCGCCAATAGCGGCTCGAGTGGCGCCATGCTGATCTCGTGGAAGGACGGTGGCCGGCCGGGCCAGCCGTCGTTGCAATACGAGATTCTCGGCTCGGCCTACGGCGGCGGCAACGGCAACGACGGCGCGTCCGCGGTCGCCACCCACACCAGCAACCTGCACATCACGCCGATCGAGATTCTCGAAACCGAGTTTCCCTGCCGCATCGTCGACTTCGACATGGTGCAGGATTCCTGCGGCGCTGGCGAATTCCGCGGCGGCCTCGCATTCCGGCGCATCTACGAACTCTTGCAGGATGCCAGCGTGGTGCGCCGTTACGACCGGGCAAAATTTCCGCCGAACGGCGTCGCCGGCGGCAAGCCCGGCAGCCGCAGCCGCTTTGTGATCCACTTGGGCGCGAAAGACGAGCGCGAAACGCCGGCCTCGGGCCGCTACGAATTGCGCGCCGGCGAGCGCTTCCTGTTGCAAAGCGCCGGCGGCGGCGGCTACGGCGATCCGAAAAAACGCGACCACGCGGCGCTTAAGCGCGATATCGCGGAGGGCTACGTCTCGGCCGCTTCGGCCGAACGCGATTACGGCAAGGATTGATCGTCATGGTGGATGGCAAGAAAGAACGGGTCGGCATCGTCGGTGCGGGACGCATGGGGCTGTCCATGCTCAAGCACCTGGTCAAGAAGGGCTACGCGGTCACGGTCTGCGACATCAGCGACAAGCAGCGCGAAGCCGCGCGCGCCGCCGGCGCGTCGATCGCCGCGACTCCGGCGGACGTCGGCAAGGCAAGCGACATCGTCATCCTTGGCGTCGGCTACGACGACGAAGTCAACGACGTCGTCTTCGGCAAAAACGGCTTGCTGGAAACCATGGCGTCCGGCTCGATCATCGCGGTGTCGTCGACGGCAAAACCCGACACCGTCAAGGCGGTGGCCGCGCGCGTCGCCGAAAAGGGCATCGACGTGCTCGACGCGCCGATCTGCCGCGGCCGGTTCGCCGCCGACGAAGGCACGCTGTTGGCACTGGTCGGCGGTAAACCCGAAGTGGTCGCCCGCGCTCGGCCGGTCTACGGCACGTTCGCGTCCGACATCGTGCATCTCGGCGATGTCGGCCACGGCCAGGTCGGCAAGACCATGAACAATCTTTTGCTCTGGGTGAACGCGATCGGACTTATGGAAGCCGGCAAGCTCGCCGAGACCACCGGCATCGATCTCGTCAAATTGCGCGAAGCGCTGCTGATGAGCTCCGGCGCCTCCGACGCGCTCAAGGAATGGGACATGATCTCGTTCACCTGGGCGCTCAAGGACATGCAGATTGTCGCCGACATGACCGACAAAGCCGGTCTCGCGCTGCCGATCACCGGCGCCATCAAGGAACTGGTCAAAGACGCCCGCCGTATCAAGGCATGCAATCCGCCGAATTGGACCGGCAAAGGGCCGACCAAATATGGTTAGTCCGTAGGATGGGTTTCGCTGCGCTTGCGAATCTTTGGGAGTGAATGCGCGATCGGCAAGCGTGACCGCATTCCGCCGTTGCCTCACGAATTGTTGTGCGGCCGGACAAATGAATGGCGCGCCAGCAGCTTACACGGATCGCGACGTCTCTCCTCCGGCCGCATGCTTGACGGCCGCGGCGCTATTGGCTGACAAGCACGGCATCCTGCTCACGTAAGGGACGTCAACCGGTGACGCCGACTGATGGAGTGGGTGCGGTTCCTGCGGGCGGCGGCTCGTCACTGCCGCTCTCGGGCGGTCCGGGCATCGACCCCGCCGGCATTACGACCGGCGCGCGAGGTGCTTCGCTTAAGCGCGATACCAAGGTGCGGGTAACGCCCGCGCGCTGCATCGCGTGAAGCGCGGCCTGGATCGAGTTTCGGCAATTGGCCGGAGCAAGAGCCGCGGTGGAGCGCCGAAAGGCGAGCGCGTTCCGCTGAACGCGCGGCCACGCCCGAAGCGCAGATGGATGGCAACATCCGATGCGTGGCGAGGCCCCACGGGACAGTTGCGCCTTTTCGGCGCTCCGCCTCCCCTTATTTTTTGGAGGCAAAAGCTTCGTGGCTTTGGTTGGCAAAACTCGGGCGCGAGTGCGTCGCGAGAACGAGAGCGCTCGCACCATCCGCCCCCGCGATAGCGGGGGAGGGGGACCACTGGAGCTCGCGCAGCGAGCGAACCGTGGTGGAGGGGGCGCTAGACCCGAAGCTTCGTTATCGTTGCAAAACGGTGAAAGGAGACGAGATTGAATTACTCAGAGCATGAAATGATTCATCGAGCTCATCGTCAGCACTCAACCTTGCATTATCGAAATTGCGTTGCCGCCCGCGCCCCCTCCACCGCCCTTCGGGCGGTCCCCCTCCCCCGCTACCGCGGGGGCGGAAAGAAGCTACGACAAATCCATCGCCGAGACGCCGCCGTCGACGAACAGGTTGGCGCCCCAGACGAACGACGAATCGTCGGTCACCAGGAACAGTACGGCCTTGGCGGCTTCCGCCGGCTCGCCGGGCCGCTTCGCCATGTTCGGTACTGGGCGCGACGCGTCGAACTCGTCCTTGCCGACCGGCGAGCCGATCTTGTTCGGTACGATGGCGTTGACCCGCACCTTGTGCGGCGCGAGTTGCACCGCCATAGCGCGCGTCAGGTTGGCGACGCCGCCTTTGGCGGCCGAATAGGCGATGGCGCGGCTGCGGCCTGTGAAACCCGAGGTCGAGCCGATATTGACGATGCGACCGCCGCCTTGGGTGGCCATCTGCTGGCCGACGTGCTTGCCCATGAGGAACTGGCTTTTCAGCGTCACCGCCAGCACGCGGTCCCATTCCTCTTCGGTGATGTCGAAGATGTGCTTGTTGTCGGAGATGGCGACATTATTGACCAGGATATCGATGCGCCCGTAACGGGCGACGACGTCCTTCACCAATGCCGTGACATCGCTGCCCTTCGAAACGTCGGCCATGAACAGCGTGGCGTCGCCGCCCGCGGCCTTGATGGCGCCCGCAACGCGCTCGCCGCGCGGCTTGTCGAGATCGACGATGGCGACCTTGGCGCCCTCGGCGGCGAACAGTTTGGCGATCTCCTCGCCGATATTGCGTCCGGCGCCGGTCACGATCGCCACCTGATCCTTGAGCTTCATCACTGCGTTCCTTCCCGATCTTCAACTCTACGGTAAGCGCTTGAGGTTATTGCATAAATAAGAAGGCTGCGCTATCGCGTCGCCAACCCGCGCGCGCCCGTCTACACTGCCGCGCGCAGCCGGCGGCAAGTCTGGCTGAAGGCAGCGGCAGGAGAGCCATGTTCACGTCCCTGATGTCGACGCGCCGATTTGTGCCGCTGTTCCTGTGCCAATTCTTCGCCGCGTTCGGCGACAATTTCCTCAAGGCCGCGCTCGGTTTTCTGATCACCTATCAGTTATCCGAAGCCGATTCGCCGGCGCTCACGCAACTCGCCGCCGCCACTTTCGTCGGGCCGTACTTCTTCCTGTCCGGCCTCGGCGGCGAATTTGCCGACCGCTTCGACAAGGCGTGGGTCGCGCAGCGCATCAAATTCGTCGAGATGTTTGCGGCGGCGCTGGCCGTGGTGGGCTTTGCGTTCCATTCGCTGCCCGTGCTGTTCGCCGCGCTGTTGCTGTTCGGCATCCTCGGCGCGCTGTTCGGGCCGGTGAAATACGGCATCCTGCCCGATCTTTTGGCCCGCGAAGAATTGCCGGCCGGCAATGCGCTGATCGAGGGCGGAACGTTCCTGGCGATCCTCTTCGGCACCATCATGGCCGGCTTCGCCGCCACCGGCGACACCAACCCGATCCATTTCGCCTGGCTGATGATCCTGACCGCGTTCGCAGCTTGGCTGTCGGCCACTTTCGTACCGGCGCGCATTCCCGGCGCGCCCGAGCTGAAGATCAACTGGAATATTTTTTCCTCCACCGCCGCGCAGATCAGCCAGTTGCGCGCCGACCCGCGGCTGTGGTGGGGCGGCATGGTCACCAGCTGGTTCTGGCTCGTTGGCGTCGTCGTCATGTCGCTATTGTTTCCGCTGGTCAGATCCGACCTCGGCGGCACTGATCATCTCGTCAACGTATTCCTGGCGATCTTCTCGATCGCGGTCGCGCTCGGCTCCGGTCTTGCCGCGTGGCTTTCGGCCGGGCGCATCATCATCTTGCCGACATTGATCGGCGCCGTGCTGCTCGGTGTGTTCGCGATCGATCTCGGCTGGGCCAGCCATAATTTCGTCCACGGCGCGGCTCCGCTCGGCATCGCCGGTTTTTTCGCCACCGCGGGCGGCATTCACATCGGCATCGATCTTGCCATCCTCGCCATCGCCGGCGGCTTGTTCGTCGTGCCGACCTTCTCGGCGGTGCAGGCTTGGGCCGGTATCGACCGTCGCGCCCGCGTGGTGGCGGGCGTCAATGTGCTCAACGCCGCCTTCATGGTGGCGGGCTCGCTGACCTTTGCCGCGCTGCAGAAGCTCGCGGGCTTAAGCGTGCCGATGAGTTTTGTGCTGCTCGGCGCCGCGACCTTGGTCGTCGCAGTCATCATCGGCCGCACCATGCCGTCGAGCTGGATGAACGATTTCCTCTCCATGGTCTTCCGCGCTTTCTTCCGGCTCGAGGTCAAAGGCCTGGAGAACATCGACAAGGCCGGTCCCAGAACCATCATCGCGCTCAATCACGTCAGCTTCCTCGATCCGCCGCTGGCGACGGCGGTGCTGCCGAAGCGGCCGGTGTTCGCCGTCGACGTGGGGATATCGCAGCGCTGGTGGATCCAGCCGGTGCTCAAGGTCATGCGCACCATGGCGCTCGATCCGCTCAAGCCGTTTTCGGTGCGCGACATCATCAATGCGGTGCGCGACGGCGACACGCTGGTGATCTTCCCCGAAGGCCGCATCACCGTCACCGGCAGCCTGATGAAGGTCTATGACGGCGCCGGCCTGATCGCCGACAAGTCGGACGCCATGGTGGTGCCGGTGCGCATCGAGGGGCCGGAGGCGACGATCTTCAGCCGGCTCAAGCGCTCGCAGGTGCGCCGCCGCTGGTTTCCGAAGATCACCGTCACGGTGCTTGAACCGGTCAAGCTTAATGTCGATCCGGAGCTCAAGGGCCGCAAGCGGCGGCAGGCCGCGGGCGCCGCGCTTTATACGATCATGTCGGACCTGATTTTCCGGACCACCTCGACCGACCGCACCGTGATCGAAGCGCTGATCGACGCAGCGAAAATCCACGGCCCGAACTGGCTGGCGATCGAGGACCCGGTCAGCGGCCAGATGACCTATAAGCGGCTGTTGCAGGCGGCCGCCGTGCTCGGCAGGAAGCTGATGCCGCTGGCGCTGGAAGGCCGCGCGCTCGGCGTCATGCTGCCGACGTCGAACGGCGGCGTCGTCACCCTGTTTGCGGTGATGTCGGCCGGACGCGTGCCGGCCATGATCAATTTCACCGCCGGCGCCGCCAACATCCTCGCCGCCTGCCGCGCCGCCGACCTCGACACCATTCTCACCTCGCGCGCTTTCGTCGAAAAGGGCCGGCTCGACCATGTCGTCGGGGAACTCAGCAAGCAAATGCGTATCGTCTATCTGGAGGACATTCGCCCGACCATCAGCTTTTTCGACAAGCTGCGCGGCGCGCTGCATTGGAAGAAGCCGCTGGTTGCGCGCAAGCCCGATGACTGGGCGGCGATCCTGTTCACTTCAGGTTCGGAAGGCACGCCGAAAGGCGTCGTGCTGTCCCATCGCAACATGTTGGCCAATGCGGCGCAGGCCGAGGCCCGCATCGATTTCGGCCGCGAAGACAAATTGTTCAACGTGCTGCCGATATTCCATTCCTTTGGCCTGACGGCCGGCACGGTGCTGCCGCTCGTCTCCGGCGTCTCGACCTATCTTTATCCGTCGCCGCTGCATTACCGCACCGTGCCGGAATTGGTGTACGGCGTGTGCGCCACCATACTGTTTGGCACCGACACGTTCCTCAACGGCTATGCGCGCTCGGCCAATCCTTACGACTTCCGCTCGCTGCGCTACGTGCTCGCCGGCGCCGAGCCGGTCAAGGAATCGACGCGACAGATTTACCTGGAAAAATTCGGCCTGCGCATTCTCGAAGGCTATGGCGTCACCGAAACCGCCCCGGTCATGGCGCTCAACACGCCGATGTTCAACAAGTTCGGCACCGTCGGCCGCCTGCTGCCCGGCATGACGGCGAAGCTCGAGAAGGTCGAGGGCGTCGACGAGGGCGGCCGGCTCTATATCAAAGGGCCGAACGTGATGCTCGGCTATGTGCGCGCCGACAAACCGGGTGTGCTCGAACCGCCGCCGGAGGGCTGGCACGACACCGGCGACATCGTCACCATCGACGAGCAGGGTTTTGTCACCATCAAGGGCCGCGCCAAGCGCTTTGCCAAGGTCGGCGGCGAGATGGTGTCGCTCGCTGCCGTCGAGATGCTGGCGGGTGACCTGTGGCCGAACAATATGACGGCGGTGGCGGCGCTGCCCGATCCGCGCAAAGGCGAGCGCCTCGTCATGGTCACCGACAAGCACGGCGCGACGCGCTCGGAATTCATGGCTTTCGCGCGAACGAGGCACGCCTCCGAGCTGATGCTGCCGTCGGAAGTGATCGTGCTCGACAAGCTGCCGCTGCTCGGCTCCGGCAAGGTCGACCAGATGGCGGTGCAGAAATTCGTCCGCGAGCAGGCCGCGGCGAAGGCGGCAGCGGCGGAGTAAATCACCCGCCGCGCATCGCCAGCACCCGATCCACCATGGCGCCGGCCTCGCCGAGATAATTCGCCGGGTCGCAGAGCTTTGCCAGCGCGGCGGGGTCGAGGTGCTTGGTGATTTCGGCGTTTTCCGCCAGCAGCTCGACGAGCGGCCGGCCGGTGGCGACCACCTTGCGGCAGACGTCGTAGACCAGATCGTGGGCGTATTGGCGGCCGAGATAGGGGCCGAGCCCCATCATCACCGCTTCCGAGACGATCAGTCCTTTGGTCAGGTCGAGATTGGCGCGCATCTTCTTCTCGTCGACCTGCAAGCCGGTGAGCACGAACAGCGTCTGCGCCAGCGCGCCGGCGCTGAGACAGAAAATCTCCGGCAACACGATCCACTCGATCTCCCACGGTCCGGTGGCGCGTTCGTGGTCCTCGACCATGGCGTCGAGCAGTGCCGCGGTCTGCTGACGCACCACCGACGTGAGCGCGGTAATGTAGACCGACGAGATCGGATTGCGTTTTTGCGGCATGGTCGACGACGAGCCGCGGCCTTCGTGGAACGGCTCGTAAACCTCCTCCACTTCGGTCTGCATCATCAGCTTGATGTCGAAGGCGATCTTGCCGCAGGTGCCGGTGACGAGGCCGAGGAAGCAGCCGACCTCGGCGATGGTGTCGCGCACGGTGTGCCAGGCGATCGCCGGCTGGCCCAGTTCGAGCTCTTTCATCAATTCGACTTGGGTCTCGAGCCCGCGGCCGGCGAGCGATGACAGCGTGCCGGCGGCGCCGCCGAATTCGCCGACCAGGACGCGCGCGCGCAATTCCTTCAGGCGTTGCTTGTGGCGCTCGAAGGCCGCCAGCACTGTCGCCATCTTGTAGCCGAAGGTGATCGGCACCGCCTGCTGCAGGTTGCTGCGCCCGGCCATCGGCGTGTCGCGGTACTTGCGCGCCAAGCCGGCGAGCGCTTCGCTTATTCCGTTCAAGTCGGCCTCGACCAGGTCAAGCCCCTCGCGGATCTGCAGCACGGTGGCGCTGTCGGTGATGTCCTGGGTGGTGGCGCCCCAATGGCACCATTCGCCCAGGCCGTCGCGGCACAGCGCCACGAGCTGCTGCACCACCGGCAGCACCGGATAGCCGATGCGCTCGGTCTGGGTTTTCAGCTTGACGAAATCGATCTCGGCGACGTTGCAGTGTTTGACGATTTCTTCCGCCGCCTCTTGCGGGATGATGCCGAGCCGCGCCTGCGCCCGCGCCAGCGCCGCCTCGAAATCGAGATATTTCTGCACGCGATTGCCGTCGGAAAACACCCGCCGCATCGCCTCGGTCGAGAAGATGTCGCGGAATACGGCGGAGTCGATCAAAGACGTGGGCATGGACGCAATTCTCCTGGTAGCGTGGCATCATCCGCCTGCGGGGATGCCCGCTTCCTTGGGGCAATGACAGGAGTAACAGGTGCCGGTCAAGCCAGACAGTCTCGCGCTGCCGCCGCGGTTGCAGGCCATCGTCGACGCCGAATACCCGCGCTTTTCCGACGCCGAAATGGCGCGGCGGCGGCGCGCCATCGAGGATTTGCTCGGCGAAGCGGGCCTCGACCATCTCGTGTTCTGCGGCGCCAACCGTTTCGGCTCCGCGGTGCAATGGCTGACCGGCTGGCCGGTGACCACCGAAGCCGTCGGCGTGCTGACGCCGGGCGAGCCGGACGCGATGTTCGTGCAGCACGTCAACCACGCGCCGATGGCGCGGCGGATCGCCGATCGGGCGGAGGTCGCGTGGGGCGGCGGTTCGTCCATTGGTGCCGCTATCGCGGTGTTGGAGAAACGCGGTGCCCGCGCCGGCAAGGTCGGCGTCATCGGCCCGATGACCTTCGAACAGCACGCCATGCTTGCGGAAAAATTCGGCGCCATCCCCAGTCTCAACCGCCGCTATACGCGGCTGCGCCAGGTCAAGTCGGCGGAGGAAATCGACTGGATGCGGATCGGCGCCGCCTTGACCGATCGCGGCATGATGGCGCTGCGCGACGGCCTGCGGCCTGGAATGAGCGAGCGCGATCTCGCCGATCTGGTCGAACGCGCCTACATCGCGCTCGGCGGCACCAACGTTATTCATTTCTTCGGTGTCACGCCGATGGCCAAGCCCGATCTCGGCGTGCCGACGCAATTCGTCGGTAACCGCAACGTCGCGCGTGGCGATATCGTGTTCGCCGAAATCAGCGCCGCGTTCTGGGAGCATCCGGCACAGGTGCTGCGCAGCTTCGCCGTGGATGCGGATCCGCCAAAACTCTATCGCGATCTGCATACGGTCGCCGATGCCGCGTTCGACGCAGTGGCCGCCGTGCTCAAGGACGGCGCATTGCCGCAACAGGTGATCGAGGCCTCAAGGCTGATCGAGGAGGCGGGCTTCACCATCATCGACGATCTGTTGCACGGCTATGGCGGCGGCTATCTGCCGCCGATCCTCGGTTCGCAAAGCCGGCCCAGCGCCCACGTTCCCGACGAACCGTTTCGCGCCGGCATGATCGTCGTCATTCAGCCCAACGTGGTGACGCCGGACGGCAAAGCCGGCGTGCAGACCGGCGAGATGGTGTTGATCACCAACACCGGCATCGAGCCGTTCCACGCCATCCCGCGCGGTTTTGTCCGCGTCTGAACGCTACTCGGCGGCGCGAACCGCCGCCGCGACGTTGCCGCGCGCCCAGTAATCGGCGCGTTCTTTCGACGCCGCCAGCGCTTCAGCGGTCTCGAAACCCGGCGCCATCGAGGCGTCGGTGCCGGCCATGATTTGGTGATGCTCGATATCCAGCGTCCGCAGCCAGCGCTGCTGGCCCATGGTCAGCGCGACGAAATAGCCGATCTCGACCAGTTCCGGCTCGCTGAAATGCTGTTTCAGCCGCGCCCAGAACGCCACGTCCACCGGCAGGTCCCAGGTGATCGCCTCGGCATAGGACAGCGCCGCCTTCTGGCGGTCGTCATAATGCTGCGAGGATTCGAAGTTGATCAAGTCGCGATAATCGTCCTCAACCAGGCCCTGCGATGCCGCCTTCATCGAACGCTGGTTGCCGCAGAACTCGCATTTCACCGAGCGCGACACGTAGACGCGGCACAATTCCTTGATGTCGTGGTCGGCGACGCCGTTCTTGAATACGTCGCGCCAGGAATTGGCGAACGACCAGAACACCGCCGGCACGTGCGCCCGGATCGCCTGGCTTTCCGGCCGCGGCGTGCCCTCGCGGGCGCAGCGTTCGAACTCGGCGAGCATCGCCTTGTCCGTTACGGTAGCCGGGTCGACGTAGCTGATGTGCGGCTTCTTCATCGCGATGTCCTCCGCCCGTTTCGCGACGTCCGTCGCGCGTCGTTAATGCCGTACTACCGCATTTCGTTAAAAGCCGCACGTCGAATTTGCAACACCGCCCGCGGTCGGGAGGATGAAAGGAACGCCCGTCTTACGCCGGTTTTGCGCGTGTCGAAGGCACATGCGGCGGCGTGGCGCAGGTTTCGTAAAGGATATCTCTTCACTTCGATCGAAGCGATACACGCGGCGTAAAGAATACCGCTTCAAGCAATCTTCAGCATAGGCCAATTCGCGCCAATAGCTTCACCAATTCCATACTACCGGGGGATCAATAGTCACGGCGACGAAACAAGAATTCCTGGCGTCACTCAGGGGACATCGCGTGCGTACAAGTACCTTCGTCATGATCGGCTTCGCGGTCCTGTTCGGACTGCTCGCTGTATTCCTGGCGCAGATATGGCTCAACAATCAGGCCGACGAGCGCCTGAAGAGCATCGAGGCGCAGCGCAAAGCCGCGCCGCCCGCGCGCAGCATCGTCGTGGCCGGCAAGCCGCTGCGCTTCGGCGACGAGCTTAGTTCGGGGGCACTTCGCGAAATGCCGTGGCCCGATAATGCGCTGCCGGCCGGTGCGTTCGGCAAGATCGCCGACCTGACGTCGAGCAAACGCATCGTGCTGATGCCGATCGACACCAACGAAGCGGTGCTCGCCTCCAAGATCACCGGCCCCGGCCAGCGCGCCACGCTGTCGGCGATGCTCGGCGACGGCATGAAGGCGGTCACCATTCGCGTCAACGACGTCGAAGGCGTCGCCGGCTTCGTGCTGCCGGGCGATCGCGTCGATATCTTGCTGACGCGGACCGGCGAGAAGAACAATGCGGTCAACGACGTCGTGATCCAGGACGTGCGCGTGCTGGCCGTCGATCAGCTCGCCGACCAGCGCGCCGAGAAGCCGTCCGTGGTCAAGGCGGTCACCATCGAAGTCGATCCGACCGAGGGGCAGAAGGTGGCGCTCGCGGCCACCGTGGGCACGCTGTCGCTCTTGCTGCGCAAGGCCGGCGACGTTGCCGGCCGCGATACGCGTCGCGTCACGGCGCGCGATCTGATGACCGCGCCCGCCCAGGAATCGCATTTCGTCACCATCGGCGTCATGCGGCCGTCCAAGGGCGAGCGCGTCGAATACACCGTGCCGGTGGAGGAGGGCGATGCGCATTCCGCCGCGCTCTCCAGTCAACTGCCGGCACGCAACTAGGACTTGGGGTACGTCAAGCGGAGTGGATGGGACTTTTAGGTTTTGGGGACAATGAGAGCCGGGGAGGCCGACGTGAATAGCCAGTACGACACCACAATCATCGCAGGCGAAAGCCGGCGACATGCGGACGGGGGCAGGGATCTGGGAATGGGCGCGCTGTTGCGGTGCGCCGCGATCTGGCTGGCGCTGGCGTTCGCGTTTGCCGCGGCGCTCGTGCCGGTCACCGCGCGCGCCCAGCAGAAGATCACGTTCGCCAATGCGCGCACCGTGACGGTGAACGTGACGGTCGGCAAATCCCAGGACATCCACACCGATCAAAGCCTGGTCGACATCATGGTCGGCGATCCGGACGTCGCCGACGTCAATCCGCTGACCGACCATGCGCTGTCGATCCTCGGCAAGAAGATCGGCACCACGCGGGTCACGGTCTACGGCCAGGACAAGAAGGTCGTCGGCATTTTCGACGTCGAGGTGTCCTACGACGTGTCGCGGCTGTCCGCGGAGCTCGCGCACTTCACCGGCGGCGGCATCAAGGTGTCCTCGATCGACGGCCGCATCATGCTCAGCGGCACCTCGCCGGACGCCGTCACGCTGGACAAGGCGGTCACCATCGCCAAGCAATTCGCGCCGGACATCATCAATACCGTTCAGGTGACGCAGCCGCAGCAGATCATGCTGGAAGTGCGCTTCATCGAAGCGTCGCGGCAAGCCGGCCGTGAGCTCGGGGTGCAATGGAACGTGTTCGGCAATCGGTTTCTCGCCAATGTCGGCAACCAGGTTCCGGCCGCGCAACTGCCGGTGACGGCGGCGAACGGCTCGTTCCAGCAGCCGGCGCTGGCCGGTGCCGGACTCGGCGGTCCCAACATCCCGCCCCAGGCGGCGACCATGTCGCCGATCGTGGCGGCCGGGCTGCTGTCGGGGGCGTCGCCGTTCGGCTTCCTGATCGGCCGCCTGGTCGGCGGCCAATTCCCGATCGACGTCGAGCTCAACGCACTCGAGCAGAAGGGCCTGGTTCGCAGCCTGGCGCAGCCCAATCTCACCGCGCTGTCGGGCGATACCGCGAGCTTCCTGGCCGGCGGCGAATATCCGATCCCGGTTCCCGGCTCGCTTGGCCAGACCGCGATTGAATACAAGAAATACGGCGTCGGTCTCGCCTTCACTCCCACTGTGCTCCGCGGCGGCCAGATCAATCTCGTGATCAAGCCGAATGTGAGCCAGCTCGATCCGGCTCACGGCGTATCCATCACCGGCGGCGTCACGGTGCCGGCGTTGACGGTGCGCGAGGCCTCGACCACGGTGGAATTGCGCGACGGCCAGAGTTTCATGCTCGGCGGCCTGCTGCAGAACTCCAGCCAGACCAACCAGGATCAGCTGCCCTGGCTCGGCGACGTTCCGGTGCTCGGCGCGCTGTTCCGCAGCGCCGCGTACCAGAAGAACGAGACCGATCTGGTCATCGTGGTGACGCCGCACATCGTGCGTCCGTTGACGCCGGCCGATCCCATTCACACGCCGCTCGACAACACGCTGCCCGGCAACGACGTCGACTTTTTCCTGATGGGCCAGGCGGAAGTAAGCCCCGCGCTTGCCCGGCTCGCCGTCGGCGCGCTCAACCGGCCCTATGTCGGCCACGTCATCGACCTGCCCAAAAATGGAGGCGTCTATGTCTCAGCCCGGGATTAATGGCGCAAGACTTGTTGGTGCAAGACTTGTTGGTACAAGTCGGGCCGTTGCCGCCACGCTGATGCTCGGCGCGCTGCTTGCCGGCTGCTCCGACGTCTACTTCGAGCGGCGCGAGTCGATTGCGCTCGGTGCCGGCGATGCGGTGGCCGCCAATCAGGTCGAGCAAATGGTCGATCCGTGGCCGCCAAACTCCAGCAACAAGAACCTCACCTTCAACGGCGAGCGCATGCAGCGGGCGGTGGAGTGCTATCGCATCGACAAGGTCACCCAACCGGTCGACCTCGATCCGTCGACCGACGCCGCGCCGCCGCGGTCGACCGGATTGTGCGCCGGCCAGATGGGGCAGGGTAGCGCGCAGCCGGCAGCGGGCACCGCGATCGCCGGCGGCGCCGCCACCTCCGCCTACAAGTAACGCAGTCCTTGCAAGTGGCAAACATGCGCGCCGGCCGATCTACAGCTCCAGCGATGCAGGCGAGGGTGGTCGTCCTGACCGCCGACCCGGCGTTCGAGGAGTCCGTCCGCAGCACGTTCAGCGCCAGTCCGCAGATCGCGCTCGACGTGGTCGCGGGAACATTGGCCGGCAGCGCCGACGGCATCACGCTTGAAGGCGCCACCGTCGTCGTCGTCGACATCGATGCCGGCGATGCCGCCGAATTGCTGGCGCTGGAACGCCTGATGCTGCGGATCGGCAATTGGCCGCCGGTGGTCGCGATCACGCAGAGCTTCGAGGAGAGCGTTGCGCGGCGCCTGATGCAAATGCGGGTGGCGGATTTCCTGGTCAAGCCGGTGTCGCCGGTCGAGCTGGTGCGCACCTGTGCGCGCGTCGCCAAAACGCCGGCCACAAGCGAGACCACCGAAGCGCAGATTTTCACTTTCTTGCCCGCGGTCGGCGGCGCCGGCGTCACCACGCTCGCGGTGCAGACCGCCATGCTGCTGCTCAACAGCGGCGCGCGCGGCAAAAACTCGACTTGCCTGGTCGACCTCGATTTCCAGCACGGCGCCTGTGCCGACTATCTCGACATCGAGCCGCGGCTCAATCTGAATGAAATCGAGCCGCGCCCCGAGCGCCTCGACCGGCAATTGCTCGAAGTCATGCTGTCGCAGCATCCGTCGGGTCTCGCAGTCATCGCCGCGCCCAATCGCCCGGCGGAAATGCGCTCGTTCGATCCCGACGTGGTCACCCGGCTTCTCGACCTGGTGTCGTCGCATTTCGACTACGTGGTGTTCGACATGCCGCGCACCTGGTTCTCGTGGACCGATAGCGTGCTCCTTGGCTCCAACAGGCTGTTCGTCGTCAGCGAGACGACGGTGCCGGGGCTGCGCCAAGCCAAGCAACTGGTCGACGCCATCCGCGAGCGGCTCGGCGACGGCCCGCGCCCGCAAGTCATCATCAATCGCTTCGTGGCGAAGATGTTTTCGTCGAGTTTGCGCCGCGCCGACATCGAACAGGCGATCGGCGACGCGTTCCTGGCCTGCATCCCGAACGACTACGCGCTGGTGCGCGAGGCCATCGACCGCGGCGTGCCGCTCGAAGAGGTCAAGAAAGGCAACAAGATCACGTTGCAGCTCAAGAAGCTGATCGTGCCGCAAAGCCAAAGCACGGCGGCGAAAGAGACCGCGGTCGGCGGCAAAAAACTGAAACTGTCTTGGGCGCGGTCTTAACACCGCCCTGCGGCCGCGTGCGCTCCGTAAGCATCGTAGGACATTGATATGGCAGGTCGTTTCTCAACGCACCAAGTCGCGGCGCCGGCCCTTGTGCCGGCGTTCGAGGAGGTCCCGGCCGAAACCGTCTCGTCGACGGGCATGCCCGAGCCCGCGGCTGAGCCGCCGGCACCGCCGCAACCCGCGGCCAATCCGCTGCTGACCGAAAAGCTCCTCGACGCCAAAGTGCGCCTGCATCGCCGGCTGATCGAAGAGATCAATCTTTCGGCGCTGGAAAAGCTGCCGGACGAGGAAATGCGCAGCCACATTCAAGGGCTGGTGTCGCAATACGTGCTGACCGAGCGGCTGGCGCTCAACACCCAAGAGCTCAACGACTTCGTCCTGGAAATCCTCGACGAGATGACCGGCCTCGGCCCGCTCGAGCCGCTGCTCAAGGATCCGTCGGTCAACGACATTCTCATCAACGGCCATGAATGCGTCTATGTCGAGCGGCTCGGCATCCTCGAGCCGACCGGCGTGCGCTTCAAGGACGAGGCGCATCTGTTGCGCATCATCAACAAGATCGTCTCCGCGGTCGGCCGCCGAGTCGATGAATCGCATCCGATGTGCGACGCGCGCCTGCTCGACGGTTCGCGCGTCAACGTCGCGGTGCGGCCGGTCGCCATCGACGGGCCGCTGATGTCGATCCGAAAATTTTCCAAGAAGCCGTTCAACTTGAACAAGCTGGTCGACGTCGGCGCATTGCGGCCGCAAATGGCCGAGTTGCTGGCGGCGGCGGTGCGGGCCCGCGTCACGCTGATCATTTCCGGCGGCACCGGCTCCGGCAAGACGACGATGCTCAACGCGCTGTCGGCGTTCATTTCGGAGAAGGAGCGCCTGCTCACCATCGAGGACGCCGCCGAGCTGCAATTGCAGCAACCTCACGTCGGCCGCTTGGAGACGCGGCCGCCGAGCATCGAAGGCAAGGGTGAAATCCGCCAGCGCGACCTGGTCAAGAATGCGCTGCGCATGCGGCCCGATCGCGTGATTCTTGGTGAGTGTCGCGGCGAGGAAGCCTTCGACATGCTGCAAGCCATGAATACCGGCCACGAAGGCTCGATGGCGACGGTCCACGCCAATACGCCGCGCGACGCCATTTCGCGTCTGGAGCAGATGATCGGCATGGCCGGCCTGCCGATGACGGTGGCCTCGATCCGCGGCCAGATCGCCGCCGCCATCAGGGTCATCGTGCAGCTGTCGCGGCTGTCCGACGGCAAGCGCCGCGTCATGAGCATCGCCGAGATCACCGGTCTCGAGGGCGACATCATCCAGATGCAGGAGGTCTACAAGTTCGTGCGCACCGGCATCGCGCCGGACGGCGCCGTACAGGGCCATTTCCAGGCTACCGGCGTGCGCCCACGCTTCCTCAACGATCTCATCGCCATGGGGATCAAGATTCCCGGCGCCTATTTCGACCCCTCGCAGCCGCTGTAAGCATGTTGTTCGACCTCGATCCGATCTATCTGGTCTGGCTGTTCGTCGCGGTCTCGGCGGGGCTCACCGTCGAGGCGGTCTATCTGATGTGTTATTCGGCGGCATCCTATCGCAGCCAGATCAACCGGCGTTTGATGCTGTCGAAGGACAGCATCAGCCGTGAAAACGTGCTCGTCGAGTTGCGGCGCGAGCGCGGGCTGACCGCCGGCGGCGATTTCCGGCTCGGCTTGGTCGCGCTCAACCGGCTGGTCCTGCAATCGGGCCTGACGCTCGGTTTCGCGCGGCTGTTCATCATCTTTGGCGTCATCGCCGTCGTCGTCTTCGCCGCCCTGATGGTATTCCGCGGCAGTCTCCTCGAAGCGGCGCTGGGGGCGTCGTTCAGCGCAACCGCGTTGCCGTATTTCGTGCTGCGCGTGCTGCGCTCGCGGCGGCAGAGGAAGTTCGGCGCGCAGTTTCCCGATGCCCTCGACATCATCGTGCGCAGCCTGCGCGCCGGCCATCCGGTGCCGATCGCCATCGCCATGGTGGGCCGCGAAATGCCCGATCCGATCGGCAGCGAATTCGGCATCGTGTCCGACGAGATCACCTACGGCGCCGACCTGGAAACGGCGATGCGCAACCTGTACGGCCGCATCGGCTCCGACGATCTGCCGCTGTTCGTGACCGCGGTCGCCATCCAGGGCGCCACCGGCGGCAATCTCGGCGAGATTCTGGAAAACCTGTCCGGCGTCATCCGCCAGCGTTTCAAGATGCGGCGGAAGATTCGCGCACTGGCAGCCGAAGGCCGCGCCTCGGCGATGATCCTCTCAGGGCTGCCGATCGGCATGTTCATCGTCATCCAGGTGATCGCGCCGGATTTCTACGGCTCGATGTGGCACGAGCACCTGACCAAGGTGCTTTTGTTCGCCGCCGGCGGCTGGATGAGCGTCGGCAATATCATCATGTTCAAGATGGTCAACTTCAAGATCTGACCGATGGACACGAGCTCGACCTTTGCGGTGTTCGGCGACAGCGCCACGACGATGCTGAGCGCGCTGGTATTTCTTGCCACTGGCACGCTCGCCTTCGCGGTCATGCTCGGCATCCGCGCCCGCGAGGCGGTGCGCCGCCGCGCCGCGCGCGTCAACATCGACGACGATGCGTCTGGCAACGGCCGGCGTTCGTTGCGCTACTCGGGCGTGCGCGCCGCGCAAAAGCTGGTGGCTTACACCACCAAGCATTATTCGTCGGTCGACAGCAAAGACGTGAAAATGCTCCGCGCCCGCCTGGTGCAGGCCGGCGTCTACAATCCTCACGGTACGGCCTATTTCTTCCTGGCGCGCGGCGCCGGCGCGCTCGGGCTTGCTTTGGCGGCGTTCTTCGTCCTGCCGATGTTCGGCATCGTCACCACGCTGTCGTTCTGGCTGTTCGTCATGGCCGGCGGCGTGCTCGGTTATCTGGTGCCGAGCTTTTATCTCGACCGCCGCATCAAGGGAAAACGCCTCGAGCACCAGTCCGGCTTCCCCGATTTCATGGACCTGCTGGTCGTCTGCGCCGACGCCGGCTTGAGCATGGAGGCGGCGCTGGATCGGGTCGGCCGCGAGCTCGGCGTCTCCTATCCCTCGCTGGCCGCCAACATTCACATGGCCAATCTCGAGATCCGTGCCGGCCGGACCATGACGGAAGCGCTGGAGCACCTTGGCGACCGGCTCGGCCTCGAGGAGGCGCGCTCTTTCGCCACCCTGATCCAGCAGTCCGACGAGCTCGGCTCCAGCATCAGCGATGCGCTGCGCGTCTATAGCGACGACATGCGCCACAAGCGGCTGTCGCGGGCCGAGGAGAAGGCCTACAGCCTGCCCGCCAAGCTCGCCGTGCCGATGATGGTCTGCATCTTCCCGGTGCTGTTCGTGGTGATCTTGTGCCCGGTCATCGTGCGCATGGTGACGGGCACCTGGTGAGTGCCGTCTCCCCGCCCGGTCGGGAAAAACCGGCGCGAGGACTTCCTTAACGATCGTCGCCTAGCTTGGCTCGTCCGGTGCTGTCCGGCCGGTGGCCGGGACGGCCCATCCGTGCGTGGGGCGGGGGAATCCGGGCAGGTTGTGGTCCGGAGCGCGTGATGAGTATCCGAGTGGCGCGGATCCTGATCGTCGGGGCGGCGTGCCTGATGGGCCTAAGCGCCTGCTCGACCGCGCCGAAACTCAACGACGAGACCGCCAGCGCAGCGCCCAAGGACGGCGGCGTCACCGGCATCCTCAGCGATCTTTGGCCGTCGAAAAAAGACAAAACCGCCGCCGTCGACGGCGGCGACACGACCGGCTCGGTGCTGACGCAGCCGGCCGAACCCGGACCGAGCGGCGAACCGGTGGCGCCGCTGGCGCATCCGGGTCTCGTTGGCGACGATCCCAACGACGACGTGCAGCGCGGCAAGAAATATTTCCGCAGCAACAATTTCGGTCTGGCCGAGAAGAGCTTCCGCAGCGCCGTGGAAAAGCATCCAAACGACGCCGGCGCCTGGGTCGGGCTCGCCGCGTCCTATGACCGGCTGCACCGTTTCGATCTCGCCGACCGCGCCTATGCGGCGGCGCTGCGCCTTGTCGGCCCGACGGCCGAAATCCTCAACGACCAGGGTTTTTCCTACATGCTGCGCGGCGACTACACCCGTGCCCACAAAAAACTCGAAGAAGCCCGCGCCAAGGACCCGTCCAACCCCTACGTCCAGGCCAATCTGCAATTGCTCGAAGAGAGCTACCACAACGGCAGGGCCATTCAGTAAGGCCGTGTTGCAGGCGGGGCCAAGCCTTCACCGACCAAGCCTTCACCGACCAAGCCTTCACCGACCAAGCCTTGAACGGCCGGCTTTACGTCGCGATATGAACGTGGGATTGAGGTCGCGCCGAACCCCGCGACCTTACGGAAATTTCATGTTCGAATCGTTCAAGAGCTTCATTGCCGAATTCGTCGACGGCGACAAACATCCCGATCAATTCGCCGAGGACGATTACCGGCTCGCCGCGGCCGCCATGCTGGTGCACGCCGCGGCGATCGACGGCGAAATGTCGCAAAGCGAGCGCGACAAGCTGCACGCCGTGATCAAGCAGCGTTTCACGCTCGACGATGCCACGACCGACGAATTGATCACCAAGGCCACCGCGGCCGAGCACGAGGCGGTCGATCTTTATCATTTCACCCATCAGCTCAACCGCGCGCTCGACGATGACGGCCGCGCCAAGATCGTCGAGATGATGTGGGAAATCGTCTATGCCGACGGCCAGCGCGACGAGCTCGAGGATAATCTGATCTGGCGCGCCGCCGATCTGCTCGGCGTGTCGGCGAACGAGCGCATCGCGCTGCGCCGCCGCGTCGGCGGCGACACGTGAAACCGGTCGCGCTCATCACCGGCGCCTCGGCCGGTATCGGCGGGGAACTGGCGCGGGTTTTTGCCGGAAACGGCCATGAGCTCGTCCTGGTGGCGCGGCGCGAAGATCGTCTCATCGCACTCGCCGACGAAATCGCCGCCGCCGGGCGGCCGCGGCCGGCGGTGCTGGCAATCGATCTCGAACAGCGCGACGCGGTCGCGCGCATTGCGGCGGAGCTTGCGTCGCGCGGCCTCGAGCCTGCGAGCGTCGTCAACAACGCCGGCTTTGGATTGGCCGGAGCGGCTGCCGATCTCGACCGTAACCAACAACTCGGCATGATCGACCTCAACGTCCGCGCGCTCACCGAGTTGTCGCTGGCCTTTGTCGACAGCCTCGCCCGGCATCGCGGCGGCATTCTCAACGTGGCCTCGGTCGCCGCCTTCCTGCCCGGCCCCGGCATGGCGGTCTATTACGCCAGCAAGGCTTATGTGCTGTCATTCAGCGAGGCATTGCATCGCGAGTTGAAGCCGCGCGGCATTCGGGTCACCGCGCTGTGCCCGGGACCGGTGCCGACCGAATTCCAGGCTCGTTCCGGCATGCGGGCCGATCGGTCGCAACAGATTCTAACGTTGCCGGCGGATCGGGTGGCGCAAATCGGCTACAACGGTTTTATGCGCGGCAAGCGGGTTGTCGTCGCCGGTCTCGGCAACAAGATCGCGGTGGCGCTCTTGCGCCTGACGCCGCATGGGCTTTTGATGCCGATGATCGAGCGGCATATGCGCAATTCATAGACCTCCTCCAAGATCGCAGGCGAACGCGATAGGACGAGTTTCGCGCGCGTTCGAATCGCGGGAGCCATGCAGCAATCGATCCTGATCATTCTGCACCAGGAGCATTCCACGCCGGGCCGCGTCGGCAATGCCTTGCGCGAGCTCGGCTATCGGCTCGACGTGCGCCGGCCGCGGTTCGGCGATCCGCTGCCGCAAACCATGGCCGATCACGCCGCCGGCATCATCTTCGGCGGCCCGATGAGCGCCAATGACCAGGACGACTTCATCCGGCGTGAGATCGATTGGACCGCGGTGCCGCTGCGGGACAACAAGCCCTATCTCGGCATCTGTCTTGGCGCGCAAATGTTCGCGCGCCAACTTGGCGGCAAAGTGTTTCGCCATCCCGAGGGCCGCGCCGAGATCGGCTACTACCCGATCCGGCCCACCGCCGCGGGGCTATCCGTCGTCGAGCAATGGCCGGAATGCGTCTACCAATGGCACCGCGAAGGTTTCGACCTGCCGCGCGGCGCTGAGTTGTTGGCTGAAGGCGACACTTTCGAGGTGCAGGCGATCCGCTACGGTTCCGGCTACGCGCTGCAATTTCATCCCGACGTGACCCACGCCATGATGCACAAGTGGACCACCCGCGGCCACGACCGCATGCAGCTCCCTGGCGCAAGGCCGCGCGACAGCCATTTCGCCGACCGCGCGGTGTACGACTACTCGGCGCGCGCGTGGCTCAGCATCTTCCTCGAGCAGTGGCTAAGCGCGTGAATCGCGCCGGCGCGATATCGTCGATTACCGTTCGCCGTCGTCCTTGATATCGACCAGGGCGATTCCGTTCACCGCGCTGCAAGCGAGCGCAAGGTGATGGCCGTCCGGCGTCGGCATCATGTTACGGACCACCCCGCCGCCGGAAGGGATGGCCCAGCTCTGGAACCGCTCCGTCTTCGGATCGAAACGCACCAGCGCATTCGGCCGCAAGCCGGATTCGACGTACCAGATGACGTCGTTGAGCGCGGTGATGGCGTAGGGCTGGGTGCGCGGTCCGCCCGGCGAAAGATATTCCGTCACTTTGCCGGTCTTCGGATCGAGCCGGCCGAGGCGGCCGCGTGAATAATCGCCATACCAGATGATGTCGTCGCTGGTGATGGCGATGCGGCGCGGACGGCTGCCGGCGTCCGGCAACGGGTATTCCTTGATCGCCATGGTCTTGCGATCGATGCTGGCGATTATATTGGTGCCGTACATGTCGAAAAAGATGGTGTCGCCGTCCGACGTGAACACCATGCCGTAAGGTTGCGATTTCGGCGTCGGCATGGTGACGAGCTTGATAGCGCCGGTCTTTGGATCGAGCCGGCCGACCATGTTGGCATTCTGCAAGGTGAACCAGAGAATGCCGTCCTTATCGAACAGCGGCGTGTGCGGGTCGCGTGCCGCGGGATCCGGCATCTTGTATTCGGTGATGTCGCCGGTTCGCGGGTCGAGCTTGCCGACATAACCGGCAAAATTGGCCGCGAACCAGATGTTGCCGTCCTTGTCTTCGGTCAGGCCGTGCGGGCCGGAAAACGGCGTCTTCAGCGGATATTCCTTGAATGCGCCCGTCGAAGGATCGAGCCTGCCGAGCTTGTTCGCCATCTGGCCGGTGTACCAGATGGCGCCGTCGGGCGTCGCCAGCGGATCGTGCGGCCGCGAGCCCAGCGTCGGCACTTGCCATTCGTGAAATGAGACGTCCACCGGGCCGGCGATGATGACGGGAGCGGGCTTCGGCTTGCCGGGAAAGTTCGCGACCAGATAATCGATGACGGCTTGTTTTTGCGCCGGCGACAGCGGTGTGCCGGCCGACACCATCATGTTCACGACGTTATGCCACTCGTCCGGAGAATAGTTGGAACGGACGACCCGCCGCAGATCGTGACAGCCGACGCACATCGTTTCGATGGTTTGCTTGGCGGCGCCTTCCGGCAAAACGAATTGCTCCGCCGCTTTGGTTTCGGATGGCGTTTCTTGTCCCAGAGCGGGCCATGCGACACAGAGCGTTGCCGCAACCGCAAAAAGCGTCGACCTTGTCATCTAGCTCTCTTCGCGCGTCGCGATCGCGTCATCGCCCGTCGGCGAGCTGCTGGGCGAATGCGGCGACGGTCTTGGTGTAGACCTGCGACGCGTTCCATTGCAGCAGCACCTGGAAGTTTGGCGTGCCTTCGCCCCACGGCTGGCCGCGTTGCCAGCCGTAGCCTTTCAGATAATTCGCCGTCGAGGCCAGCACGTCGGGCACGCTGTGGATGAGGTCGCGGCGGCCGTTGCCGTCGTAGTCCACGGCGAATTTCAGATAGGACGACGGCAGGAACTGGGTCTGGCCGATCTCGCCGGCCCAGGCGCCGTGCATGTCGGCGGGCGCCATGTCGCCGCGGTCGACGATCTTGAGCGCGGCAAATACCTCGCCGCGGAACTTGTCCGGCCGGCGGCAATCATAGGCCAGCGAAACCAGCGAGCGGATGGTGGCGAAGTTGCCGTTGTCGGCACCGTAGTCGCTCTCCAGCCCCCAGATGGCGACAATGACCGCGCCCGGCACGCCGAATTGCTGCTCGATCTTGCTGAAGGTCGGGCCGTATTGGGCCAGCATCTTTGCGCCGCGGGCGAGCCGCGGCGGTATCATGCGGCCGGAGAATTGCTCAAAACTTTGCCGGAACACGCCCTGGGCGTGGTCACGGGCGATCACCGCCGGGTCGTAGGTGATGCCGCCGAGCCCCGATTGGATCGCGCGCTGCGAAATGCCCTGCGCCGCCGCTTCGGTCTTGACGCCTTGCAGCCAAGCGCCGAAATCGCCGCCGCACGGTGCCGTCGCCTGTGCGGATGCGCAGACGCAGCCGAGCAAAAGCAGGCAGCAAGCGGCAATCCATTTCCGGAGCGCAATACGGGGTCGCATGTTTGATCCTTCCAAGCACCCCGGAGTGAAGCAGCGCATTGGGTCGCGATTATGATGCCCCAACAGGCATTTCCGGTCTATGGCTTGCTGGTTAAGGCTTGCTGCCTAAGGTTTGGCCGGTTCAAAGCGATCGGCCTGATAAAGCCCGCGAAAAAGCCGGGTCGAGACCAGCACCACGGCGATGGTGCAGCAGCCGCCGATCAGCACCGCGGGGATGGTGCCGAAAGCCGCCGCCGCGGCGCCGGCGCGGAAGTCGCCGAGCTGGTTCGACGTGCCGGTGAACATCGAACCCACCGCAAAGACCCGGCCGCGCATCTGATCCGGCGTGTGCAGAAGCAACAGCGACTGTCGGATCACCACGCTCGCGGTGTCCGAAGCGCCGACGATGAACATTGCCCCGATGGCGAACGGAAGCGTGGGCGACAGCGCCAGCAAAATCGTCCCGGTGCCGAAAATCGCCACCGCTAGGAACATGATGTGCCCGACCCGCCGCGTGATCGGCCAGCGCGTCAGCGCCAGCGCAGTGACCAGCGCGCCCGCCGCCGGCGCCGCGCGCAACGCGCCGAAACTCAGCGGGCCGGACATGAAGATGTCGCGCACGAAGATCGGCAGCAGCGCGGTGGCGTTACCGAGCAGCACGGCGAACAGATCGAGCAATATGGCGCCGAGCACGACCTTGTGCTGGCCGATGAAGACGAGGCCGCTGAACAGCCGTTTGAGATCGACCGGTTCGCGCGGCGCGATGCGCCGTTCCATGACGATGCCGCGCATGACGATCCCGGCGGAAAGCCACAGCGCGGCGCAAGTGGCGAAGACGAGCGTCGGGCTCAGCGCGATCAGCAAGCCGCCCAGCGCCGGCCCGGCAACGATGGCGATCTGCGCCGCCGACGTCGACCCCGCGATCGCGCGCGGCAGCACGCTCGCCGGCACGATGTTCGGCAGCGCCGTTTGCAGGCTCGGCTGTTCGAAGGCGCGGCCGGTGCCGACACAGAACGCCATGGCGAGCAGGAGATGCGGCGTCAGCCGGCCGGTCGCAGTCGCGAATGCCAGCACCGTGACCGCAAGCGCCTCGAAAACTTGCGCCATGAAAACAATGATGCGCCGGTCGTAGCGATCGGCGGCGTGGCCGGTGGCAAGAAACAGCCCGATGCTCGGGATGAATTGTACGAGCCCGACCAGGCCGAGCTGGAATGGGCTGCGCGTCAGGTCGTACATCAGCCAGCCGACGGCGACAGCTTGGACTTGCAGCGCAATCGACGCCGCAATCCGCACATAGAGGAAGCGGACATAGGCGCCGTGGCGCAATAGATCGACGCTCTTTTCGCTTGTCATTGCGGCCGCCGATTGCGAGCTAGCCGCAATCCTTAGGATAAGTGAAGTCGAGAAAAGTCAGTAACCGGTCGCCCAGCGGCGTGTAAACCGGCACGGCCCCGGCAACAATGCCGGCGAGGATGGCGAGCGCGATAATTCCGGCTTTGATCGAGCGCCGCCGCGCGGCGGCGCGCTTGGTCAGCTCCAGCGTGCCATGCACGCGGCTTGGTCGGCTCTTGGCGGCAGCGGGTTCAAGGCCCCATCCTTGACAGCATGGGGCGGCGGTCCTAAATGGCCGCACTCGCCGGAAGGCGCAATTTTGCCGATTGGCGGGGCCGTAGCTCAGTTGGGAGAGCGCCTCGTTCGCAATGAGGAGGTCAGGGGTTCAACTCCCCTCGGCTCCACCAACCTTCGCGGCTGCGCCGCTTCGGTTGGCAGGCCAGCCTCCCCCCGCGAAGGTTGCCCGCCGTAGCTTCTGAGCGAAGGCGGGCCTTTCATTTCCCGGCCGGCTTGTTCGCGCCGTTCTAAGCCGCTAGGTTCCGTCACCTTCAGCAGCGAATCCAAAGCCATGCGCGCCCTATTTCTGGTTATCGATCTCGCCCTCGAAATCTACATCTGGATCGTGATCGCGATGGCGATCTTTTCCTGGCTGGTGGCGTTCAACGTGGTGAACACGCGAAATCCGGTCGTCCATATGGTCGGCGACTTTCTTTATCGCATCACCGATCCGGCGTTGCGGCCGATCCGCAACATGATGCCCAATCTGGGCGGCATCGACATTTCGCCGGTGATCCTGTTCCTGATCATCATATTCATTCGCTACGTGATCGCGCTTTACATCCTGCCGAACGTCTTCTGAGCGTCGCAACTTGGCACACGAGCCGTGGACTCATTCGACGGACGGCGTGATCGTTGACGTGCGGTTGACGCCGCGGGGCGGTCGCGATGCCATCGAGGGCATCGAGCGTCGGGCCGACGGCCGCGTCGTGCTCAAGGCGCGGGTGCGGGCGGCGCCGTTCGAAGGCCAAGCCAATACGGCACTGTGCCGGCTGTTCGCCGACGTGCTTGACACAGCTCCTCGACAGGTGACGCTGGTCGCCGGTGCGACCGCGCGGGTGAAGCGAATCCGCATCACCGGCGCCGCTGACGCCATCGTCGAAAAACTGCAACGCATAACGAAGATCGCGTCGTGACCGCCCGCATCATCGACGGCAAGGCAATCGCTGCCGACCTACGCGCCGCCGTGGCGGCGGAGACGCGGCGCTTGGCGGCCGCGCGTGGTCTCGTTCCCGGCCTGGCGGTGATCCTGGTCGGCGAGAATCCGGCGAGCAAGGCCTACGTCGGCAGCAAATCGCGCGCCGTCGTCGAAGTCGGCATGAAGCCGTTCGATTTTCATCTGCCGGCCACGACCGGTGCCAACGAGCTGCTTGGTCTCATCGGTGAGCTCAACATCGATCCCGCCGTGCACGGCATTCTGGTGCAACTGCCATTGCCGCCGCAGATCGATGCGTCGCGCATCATCGCCGCGGTCGATCCGGGAAAAGACGTCGACGGCTTTCATCCGCTCAATGCCGGACGGCTGGCGTCAGGTTTGCCGGCGCTGGCACCGTGCACGCCGGTCGGCTGCATCAAGCTTGCCAAAGCGGTGCATGCGTCGCTGAGCGGGCTCGATGCGGTGGTGATCGGCCGCTCCAACATCGTCGGTAAGCCGCTGGTGCAGCTTCTGCTCGCCGAGAACGCCACCGTCACCATTGCGCATTCGCGCACCCGCGATCTCGCCGGGCTGTGCGAACGCGCCGATCTGTTGTTTGCCGCCATCGGCCGCCCCGAGTTCGTCCGCGGCGGCTGGATCAAGCCTGGCGCCACCGTCATCGACGTCGGCATCAACCGGGTTGCCGCCGATGGCGGCAAATCGCGCATCGTCGGCGACGTCTATTTCGCGGAAGCCGTCGAGGTCGCCGGCGCGATCACGCCGGTGCCGGGTGGTGTCGGGCCGATGACGATAGCGTGCCTGCTCGCCAATACGCTGCGCGCGGCCTGTATGCAGGTCGGCTTATCGGCTCCCGATATCTGAGGAATGACGATGGAGGACGGACGACAGACGACGGATAAGAAGGACGCTCCAATCCGTCGTCCGACGTCTGTCGTCCGATTTAGTTGTTCCAGCCGAAGGCGACTTTGTCGAGCACGCGGGTGCCGAACTTTTCCGACGAGCGCGCCACAGCCTTGCCGCCGAGCGCGCGGTAAAATTCCACCGCGGTTTCGTTTTCCGACAGCGCCCACACGATCAGCGATTTCAGCGCGCTCTGCGCCAAGTCGCGGCGTGCCGCGGTGAACAGCCGGCGGCCGAAGCCTAGCCCTTGGAATTCCGGCCGCAGATAAAGCTCGTAGATCTCGCCGTCGTAATAGAGGCTGCGCGCGCGGTTGCGGCCGTAATTGGCGTAGCCTGCGACCTTGTCGCCGAATTGCAGAAGCGCGATGCGGCTGCCTTTGCGGATCGCGCTGTCCCACCACGCCGGGCCGCGGCGGTTGATCAGCTTTTCGAGTTCGGTGCCGGGGATGATGCCCTGATACGCCATCCGCCAAGCCTCATCGTGGGCAGACGCGACAGCCGGGGCATCAGATGCCTTGGCGCGGCGAATCTCGATGAGGGTTGTGCTCATGATGCGATCAAAGCAAGCGTTTCAGTTACCTTCAAGTGCCGACAGTCACGAAGCGTTAACGGTGTGGATTATTAGCGCAATCGTGCGAGGCGTCTATCGCCGGAAGGGGCAAAAATAGTGGTCAATGCGTAATCTCGACAGGCTGTTGCAGAAGCGCAACGGTCGGGCGGTTTCTCCGCCAATGGCGCGCTGTTTAGCGAGAGTTTGGCCGAGAAAACGATTTTTCGCGCGTCGTTGACGCGCGCCGCCGCAGGTAAGCGGCTCCGGGCTGTGTCATAATTGGACGCGGGTCAGACGCGCTCGGCTTCCTTGCGCCGCTCACTGCGCTTGCGGTCGACCGGATCGAGCAGTTTTTTGCGCAGGCGAATCGATTTCGGCGTCACCTCGACCAGTTCGTCGTCCTCGATATAGGCCAGCGCCTTTTCCAAGGTCATGCGGATCGGCGGGGTGAGGCGAATCATCTCGTCCTTGGAATGGGTGCGGATGTTGGTGAGCTTCTTGCCCTTGAGCACGTTGACCTCGAGGTCGTTGCCACGGGTGTGCTCGCCAACGATCATGCCGCGATAAACTTTCCAGCCCGGCTCGATCATCATCGGGCCGCGGTCCTCCAGGTTCCACATCGCATAGGCGACGGATTCGCCCTGGTCGGTGGAGATCAACACGCCGTTGCGCCGCCCGGTGATTTCACCGCGGTGCGGGCCATAGGCGTGGAACATCCGGTTCATCACCGCGGTGCCGCGGGTGTCGGTGAGGAGCTCGCCGTTATAGCCGATCAGCCCGCGCGTCGGCGCAAAGAAAATCAGCCGCACCCGGCCGCCGCCGGACGGGCGCATCTCGATCAGCTCGCCTTTGCGCTCCGACATCTTCTGCACGACGATGCCGGAGTGGCCCTCATCGACGTCGATCAGCACTTCCTCGATCGGTTCGAGCAGTTCGCCGGACGGGTCGTGCTGGAATAGCACTTTGGGTCGCGACACCGAAAGTTCAAAGCCTTCGCGCCGCATGGTCTCGATGAGAATGCCGAGCTGCAATTCGCCGCGGCCGGCGACTTCCATGGAATCCTTCTCGGTGGATTCGGAAATCCGCAGCGCCACGTTGCCTTCGGCTTCGCGCAGCAGGCGGTCGCGGATGACGCGGCTCTGCACCTTGTCGCCCTCGGTGCCAGCAAGCGGCGAATCGTTGATGCGGAATGTCATGGTCAATGTCGGCGGATCGATCGGCTGCGCCGGCAGCGGCTCGGTCACCTCGGGGGCGCAGAGCGTATGCGAGACGAAGGCGTCGGGCAGGCCGGCGATGGCGACGATGTCGCCGGCGGTACCTTCTTCGATCGGTACCCGCTCGAGACCCCGGAAGGCCAGCACCTTGGTAACGCGGCCTTCCTCGATCAGGTTGCCGTTGCGATCCAAAACCTTGACCGGTTGATTCGGCTTTATCGCGCCGGCGAAAATGCGACCGGTGACGACGCGGCCGAGATAGGGATTGGCTTCGAGGATCGTGCCCAGCATGCGGAACGGGCCGTCCTCGATCTTGGGCGGCGCGACGTGGCGGATGACGAGATCGAACAGCGGCGCCATGCCCTGATCTTTGGGCCCCTCCGCACTGGCCGCCATCCAGCCCTGCTTGGCCGAGCCGTAGAGGATCGGGAAATCGAGCTGCTCCTCGGTCGCGTCAAGCGCCGCGAACAGGTCGAACACCTCGTTGGCGACTTCGGTCGGGCGAGCGTCGGAGCGATCGACCTTGTTGATGACGACGATGGGTTTGAGCCCCATCTTCAGCGCCTTGATGACGACGAATTTGGTCTGCGGCAGCGGCCCTTCGGCGGCATCGACCAGCACCAGCGCGCCGTCGACCATATTGAGGATGCGCTCGACCTCGCCGCCGAAATCGGCGTGGCCGGGGGTGTCGACGATGTTGATGCGGGTGTCCTTCCAGACCAGCGAGGTCGCCTTGGCCAGGATGGTGATGCCCCGTTCGCGCTCCAAATCGTTGGAATCGAGCGCGCGCTCCGCCACCCGCTGGTTCTCGCGGAACGAGCCGGATTGCTGCAGCAAGCGGTCGACCAGGGTGGTTTTGCCGTGGTCGACGTGGGCGATGATGGCGATATTGCGCAGATTCATGGGGCCTATGGGGCCGTGTTTTTGGGGCTGAAAACCAAAACGAGCCCCGAGGGGCCCGCCGTTCAGGCCCGCTATATAGTCACTTTCCGCCCGGAAGCAATCGGAGAGGTGCACCAAGACGTGAAGCGGAAGAAACTCGACGAAGCGCCGGGCGTTCGCTTAATATTGCCGCGCCGGTCGGATGTTTCATGCGCTGCTCATTACCTATTTCGAGTGAAAGACGCGTCCTTTGCGTCTTCCCGGCCTACACGCCGTCATTCGGCACGTTTGCCCACGCTTTTCGCCTGATGTACCGGGTGCGTGCTTTCATGCCGCCGCAGGGGCTGCTGTTGATCGCGGCCTATCTGCCGGCATCGTGGCCGGTGCGCTTCATCGACGAGAATATCGCGCCGGCTAAGGCTGCCGATTTCGCCTGGGCCGATATCGTCATGGTCAGCGGCATGCATATCCAGGCGCCGCAGATGCACGATATCGCGGCGCGCGCCAAGGCTCAGGGCAGGGTCACGGTGCTGGGCGGCGCCTCGGTCTCGGGCGCGCCGGAGCTTTATCCGGACTTCGATTATCTCCACATCGGCGAGATCGGCGACGCCACCGACCGGCTCATTGCCTGTCTCGACGACAGCGTCGCGGCGCCTTCGGCGCAGCAGCGGTTCGAAACCAACGAGCGCCTGCCGCTGTCCGACTTCCCGCTGCCCGCTTACGATCTGATCCGGCTCGGCCGTTATCTGATCGGCAGTTTGCAATTTTCCAGCGGCTGTCCGTACCGCTGCGAGTTCTGCGACATCCCGGCGCTTTACGGCCGGCAGCCGCGGCTGAAAACGCCGGAGCAGATCACCGCCGAGCTCGATGCGATGATGGCGCAGCCGTCGCATCCTTCCGTAGTCTATTTCGTCGACGACAATTTCATCGGCAACCGCAAGGCGGCGCGCGAGATGCTGCCGCATCTGATCGCCTGGCAGCGCAAGCACGGCTATCCGCTGCAATTTGCCTTCGAGGCGACGCTCAATCTCGCCAAACAGCCAGAAATCTTAAGCCTGATGCGCGAGGCGCAATTCGTCACGGCCTTCGTCGGTATCGAAACGCCGGATGCGGACGCGCTCAAAGCCATGCGCAAGGAGCACAACGCGTCACTGCCGATGATGGAGGCGATCCAGACGCTCAACAGCTACGGGCTCGAGGTCACCTCAGGCATCATTCTCGGCCTCGATACCGACACCGCCGACAGCGAAGGCAGGCTTAAGGATTTTATCGATCTATCGCAGATTCCGATCCTCACCATCAATCTGTTGCAGGCGCTGCCGCGGACGCCGTTGTGGGATCGCCTCAAGCGCGACGGCCGCCTGATCGCCGACGACTCTGGGCTCGAAAGCAACGTGCGCTTCCTGCGCCCGTACGACGAGGTGGTGGCGACGTGGCGTCGTTGCATCGCCCATGCCTACGACCCCGAGCGGCTGTTCGCGCGCTTTGCCCATCAGGTCGACGCCACTTACGCCAACCGTATGATCACTCCGGCGCGCGGCAAGCTCACCATCCCCAATCTGCGCGCCGCGCTGGTGTTGGCGTTCAACATCGTGCTTCGCATCGGATTGTTGTCGGATTACCGCCGGCCGTTCTGGCGCGCGGCGCGCCACGCGTTCCGCCGCGGCCAGATCGATGCGGTGCTCGGCATCGGCTTCGTCGTCTATCACTTGATCGCGTTTTCACGCGAGGCGCTGCGCGGCGACCAGAACGCCTCGTTTTATTCGACGCACCGGCGCGAGCGGCCGCTCGAGTCGCAGCCGCTGCGCAAGTCGGCGTAAGCTCATAACCGCATGGTGACGCGCGCCGGCGCCGGTGGCGCCGGGTCGAGCGTGATCGACCACAGCGCGCGATCCGCGACGTCCTTGAGCGTGACGGTCAGCGTCTCGGTCGCTCCGTCGATCGCCACGTGGCCGAAGAATTGCAGTCCGTAGCAGGGGGCGAGGTTATCGCCTTGCTCCTTGCTGGACGCTTTCTGAAACATGACTTGCGGGCCAAACGTGCGTTCCATCGGCTCCGGCGTCCAGGTTCCGGCATGGAGCGGGCCGGAGACGAATTCCCAGAACGGCTCGAAATCGGCGAACACCGCGCGGTTCGGATCGTAGTAATGCGCCGCGGTGTAGTGCAGGTCGGCGGTGAGCCACAGCGTGTTGCGGATGCCGACATGCTTGATGAACGACAATAGATCGGCGATCTCCAGACCGCGGCCGCGCGGGCCGTCGGCGTGCTCGATGCCCGTGGTGTTGACCACGTAGCCGATCGGTGTGTCGGCGGCGATCGCCTTCCAGGTCGCCTGCGAGCGCATTAGCTCGCGTTTGAGCCACGCCACCTGCTGCGGCCCGAGCAGATAATCGTCGGGCCGCAAGATGCTGTCGGTATGCGGCCCATCCGGGCCGCGATAGCTGCGCAAGTCCAGCATGAACACGTCGAGCAGCGGGCCGTAGCCAATTTTGCGATAGATGCGGCCGGGCTCGGCCATGGTGTCGCGCACGGGCAGGAATTCGTGGAAGGCGCGGCGGGCGCGCGCGGCAAAGGCCAGCGTGTTCTTCTCGCCGAGCGGCTTTTGCGGCAGCGGCTCGTCCGGCCACCACGTCTCCATCACTTCGTGATTGTCCCACAGCGCAAAGGTCGGCACCACGGCGTTGAACGCGCGCAGATTGTCGTCGAGCAGATTGTATTTGTAGTTGCCGCGATAGTCGGCGAGCGTTTCGGCGGGTCGCGACTTCTCTTCGGTGACGATGCTGCGCCAGACCTCGCCGTCGGGCAGTGTCGTCTCCGCCACGATGGGGCAATCGGCATAAATATTGTCGCCGCAATGGATGAAGAAGTCGGGCTGATTGTTGCGCATGGTGGCGTAGGTCCGCATGCCGCCGCGCGCCGGATCGATGCCCCAGCCCTGGCCCATGGTGTCGCCCGACCACAGGAACGAGACCGAGCGCCGTTCCTTCGACGGTGTGCGGAAATGCCCGATCTGCGCCTCGCCGAACACCGCCGAGGACAAATCCTGGAAGCTGACGCGATAGAAGATGTCCTGGTCCGCCGGCAGGTTCTCGAGCAGCGCCTTGGCGATGAAATCGGCTTCCGGGAGCGCGTCGATGAACACCGCGCTTTTGATATCGCGGAAGCTGTCGGTGGTCGCGACCTCGACCAGCAAGCGCGAAGGACGGTCGGCGCGCGCCCAGACCACGCCGGAATCGACCGACACGTCGCCCGATTGCACGCCGTGGGTGATCTGCACGCGGTCTGGAGCCCAGCTCAGCGAGGGCCGCGCGATGCCGCCGATTGCGATGACGGCCGTCGATGCCGCGGCGCTCTTCAAAAGCGCGCGACGCGTGAGCGCCGCGCGATGTCGCATTGCCATTGGGCCTCCGCCGTCGCAACGCGGCGGAAAATGCTTGCTGATTCTGACGAAGGCTCGAACGTTATGCGACGACAGCGTGACTCTGTCGTGGACTTGTTGGGGATTGTTCCAAGCTCCGTTAACGATCGTTAACGATCAAGCGGCGGCGGCCTTGGTATCCGTGGGGCCGGTGCTTGCGGGCGCTTCCGGGCCGCCTTCGGCGTGGTCGAGGATCGCGGTGCGGCGCGCGGCGATGGCGAAGCGCAATTGGTCGAGCGCAAACGAGAACGACATGCGCACCGATTCGTCGAACTCCTCGTGTTCGCTGAGATGGATGATCGCGATCACCAGATTGTCGGCCTCGATTTGCAGATGCTCGATGGCCTCGATGGTTTGCGCGGCATGCACCTTGCGGACCAGGTCGAGCACCTTTTGCAGAAGCCGCAGCCGGCGGGTGCGGCTGTCGGAGCGCAGATAGCTCGCCAGGCCGGCGATGGCCGAGCCGAATACCGGGAAGATCAGCATGCCGTAGAAGATGTCGTCGCCGTATCTGTCGAAGAAGGTCTTCTGATCGTCGTTCAGATAGTCCAACGCGCCCTGGTGCACCAAGGCATCGGCGTCCTTGTCGGTCGACGGTGCCTCGATCTTGACGTCGCCGTTAAGCTGCGCGGCGATTGCCAGGCGCGACGTGTAAATCACCTTCGCCAGGTCGGCGATGGCGGCGTGGTTGAACGATTTGCGCGCCACCAGATATTCGGGGAAGCTCAGAGTTTTCAGCTTGCCGTCCGGCGTCGGCGGAATGCCGCCGAACGTGCCGGCGTCGATGTCGATCGAATCGAAGGCGATATTGCGTTTGGCGATGCCGTCCGCCTGATCGATTTTGATGAAGGTCGGCGCCACGCCGTTCTGCGTCGCGGCCCTGACCGCATCGCCAATGGCCCCTCCGATCGCCGAGCCGGCGACGAAGATCACATCGACGGAATTTTTGTGGACCGTGTCGGCGAGATTGGCCGGATCGATTTGCGAAACCTGCACCTTGTCGAGCGGCACGCCATAATGATTGAGCACGACGGCGAGCAACTCGGCGGTCGCTTCGTTGCCGGTGACGATGCCGATGCGCTTGCCGGCAAGCTGCGGCACTTTGAGCTTGTTGCTGGCCTTGGTGCTGTCGTCGTCGGAATCGTCGTCGTCGTCGCTGTCGCTATCTTTGTCTTTGGCGGTTTTTGCGGTCTTCGTCGCCGGCGCTGGCTGGGTCGGCTTGGCGGCCTTGGTCGCCTTGGGGGACGCACCCTTCTTGGCGGGCGTCGGTGCGGCAGCGGCGGCTGGAGCCGGGGTGGGAGCCGGCGCTGGTGCCGGCACGATCAGCGCGACCACGTTCTGCCGCAGGATGGCGACCACGGGCCAGTCCGGCGATTTGCCGATCGTCGACGGAACGATGGCGAGATCGGCGCTGCCATTGCGCAGGGCTTCCTCGCCGGCACTGGCACTATCGGTGGCGACGACCTGCAACTGCAGCCGGTCGTGGCTCTTCGCCAAGGTGCTGGCGAGCACTCGCACGATTTTCGCACCGTTAGGCCCGGTGGCAATCCGCATTTCGGTGTTCTTGGTCGAGTAATAGAACGCCGCCCAGACCACGCCGCCGAGAGCGATGGTGCCGAGAATGGTCACCAGCCAAGTGTGGCGCAGGAACATCCTGAACCGGTTGCGCATCATGTGTTCGAGCGACCCGATACTCATGCTCCTGCCCGATGCGTGGCCCGCTGAATCGGTGCCGTCGGTCCGGCCGGAACGCCGGAACAGCCACAATCTCATGGCCAGAGGCTGATGCGGCAGTCCGGGAGGCATGGTTAATCCTACCACGTGTCGGGTGCTTTGACGCCATGGCGCCAGCCCCGGTTCATCGGCCAAATCGCCGCTTTGGTTAATTCCGCAAGGGATGGCGCCAATGCAGTTTCGATTGGCCTTATGACCCAACTTTGTCGTCGATCCCGGCCAAATCGGGCCGGGCCCTCGAGGCTACCGGGAATCTCAGCCCTTGAAGCAGTGTTGCCGACGTGGTGGGGTTTGGCGGATCTCGCCGGGAAATACCGCGCGGGTCGGCCACGACCGGCTGTACAGACGGAGTTCGTCAGATGGCTCAGAAACTCTCCAGCGAAGCGCGCAAGAATGCGCTCGTCCGGCTCAAGGGCTGGACCGAGGTCAATGGTCGGGACGCCATCACCAAAAAATTCGTCTTTGCCGATTTCAATCAAGCCTTCGGTTTCATGACGCGCGCCGCGCTGGTGGCGGAAAAGCTCGATCACCACCCGGAATGGTTCAACGTCTACAAGACCGTCGAGGTGACGCTGTCGACCCACGACGCCGGCGGGTTGACCGAGCTCGACGTCAAGCTCGCCGAGACCATGGACAAGCTCGCCGGCTGACGCCGGCAGGCAGGGGATGGGCGCGTTTCCCGCCTTGCGGTTGCCGCCTTCCGCCGCCATTTTATCGGTTTCGGCCCGAGTCGGACCATCAGGCGGGCCGCAAGAGGGGAACACGAGGGGCAGATGTGGTTTTGGGCGCAAGCCGCCTCATGGCCGGATATCGCGGCGCTGACGCGCCGCATGGTCGGCAACGAGCAGGAGCTGCAGCGCGATTTTTGGCGCAAGCTCAAAGGCGCCGTGGCCGACCTGCCGTTTGCCGAAGATTTGCTCGCCGCCTATTATTGCGCATTCGACCGGCAAACGCCGCTGCACGTCAAAGCGGTGCTGCTCGGAGCGATCGCCTATTTCATCCTGCCGACGGATCTGATTCCCGACTACATTCCGGTGATCGGCTTCATCGACGACGCGGCCGTGCTTGCCGGCGCCATCAAGATCGTCAACGCGTACATCACGCCGGATCACCGCGAAGCGGCGCGGCGGACGCTTAAGCGGCTGCGCGGCGAAGCGTGATCAGGGCCGCAGCAGAATTTTTCCCATCACCTTGCGGTCGCTGATGGCCTTCAGCGCGGCTGCGGTTTCCTCCAGAGGATAGACCGCGTGCACATGGGCGCTGAGCTTGCCTTCGGCGCACCACTTGACGATGTCGGTCATGATCGCGCGTTGCGCTTGCGGCTCGCGCTTGAGCCACGCGCCCCAGAACACGCCGCGGATGTCGCAGCCGCGCAGCAGCACGAGATTGAGCGGCAGTTTCGGGATTTCTCCGGCAGCAAAGCCGACGACGAGGTAGCGCCCGAGCCAGGCGAGCGAACGCACCGCGGGCTCCGCGTAAGGGCCGCCGACCGGGTCATAGACCACGTCGATGCCATGCTCGCCGCCGAGCCGCCGCAGCGCGTCGCGCAAATCCTCGCTGGCATAGTTCACCGTCTCGTCGGCGCCGTGGGCGCGGGCGAAGGCGAGCTTTTCGTCGGAGGAAGCGCAGGCGATGACGCGCGCGCCCATCATCTTGCCGAGCTCTAAGGCCGCAAGCCCGGTGCCGCCGGAGGCGCCGAGCACGGCCATGGTCTCGCCGGGCTTGAGCTGCGCGCGGTCGCGCAGCGCGTAAAGCGTGGTGGCATAGATCACGTTGAGGCCGGCGGCGCGCTCGAAATCGAGCGCGTCGGGCAGCTTGGCGAGCTGCCGCACGGAAATTGCGACAGCCTCGCGCGCCGCGCCCCAGCCCATTTGCCCCATGACGCGGTCGCCGGGCGCGAACTCGGTCACGCCCGCGCCGACGCTCTCGACGACGCCGGAAAATTCCGCCGCCGGCGAGAATGGAAACGGCGGCTTGTACTGATATTTGCCGGCAATGATCAGCGTGTCGAAAAAGTTCAGCGCCGCAGCCTTGACCCGCACCACGGCTTCGCCGGGCCCGGCTTGCGGCTCCGCGATGTCGGCCAGTTCGAGTTCGTCGGCGGTGCCGAAATGGGTGCAGAGAACAGCTTTCATGACGCCTCCGTGGGTGTTCTTATAACAGAGCTTAAGGAGGCGGTATGGCTAGTCGAACTGCAAAGCTTCGCTGACGCCGGCATCTTGCAGCGCGCGGCGCAACCGCGAGAACGCAAGTCGCAAGCGCGACTTTACTGTCCCGATGGGCAGATTGGTTCTTGCCGCGATGGTCGCGTGCGACAAGCCTTCGAAGAAGGCGAGCTGCACCATTTTGAGCTGCTCCCGCGGCAACGCATCGAGCGCGGCGCGGACGTGCTCTTCCCGTTGCGCGTCGGCGATGTCGGCGTCGCTGCCCGCGGCGGGATCGGGAATGGCGAACAGGTCCGCATCCGCATAGCGGTGCTCGCGGCTGCGGCGGCCGATGTCGATGCAGCGATTCTGAGCGATGCGGAACACCCAGGTGCCGGCCGCCGATTTGCGGCGATCGAACAGATGCGCCTTGCGCCAGATCGTCTCCATCACGTCCTGGGTGACGTCGGCGGCGGCGAACGGCGCGAGCCCAAAGCGGAGCATCTGGGCGTACACGCGCGGCCGGAAATGATCGAACAAAGCGGTGAACGCCTCGTCGTCGCGATCGACGCCTACCGCGGTGAGGAGATCGTCCAGCTCGTAGCCTTTGGCCGCTCGATATTTGCGGCGCGGCTGCAGTTCGTCGGTATGAAACCACGAGCTCACGCCCGGCACCCCTTCGCACTGGCGCGCCCAAATGGCTCGGAGAGGTGAGATGGCCTCAAGCCCCCAGGATGCGCCGCTGACTTTGGCAGTATCGGGGGCGGCACAGTCGTTGGCTGTGTCAGTGGTCACACTTTGCCGATGGCCGGCCGGGCTCGCCGGTTAAGCCTAGCGATCGCGTTCCGCAAAAGTCCGAATTGGATTAAAGTTGAGAGCTTTGCTATCCATTCCACAGGGGTGTTCGCGAGGCCCAATGCGCATCCACCGACGATGGCAGATTGCCCTGCCGCTACTTTTGGGGGCGGTATTGGCCGTTCCCGCTAATGCCCAGCAGCCGCCTGAGCCCGCGGACACCGTGGCGCCAGCGCCAGCAAAGCCGGCGCCGGCAAAAAAGCCCGCAAAACCCAAAACCACACCCGCAAAACCGGCCGAGGCAGCACCTGCGAAACCCGCAAAGCCTGCCGAAACGGCGCCCGCAAAACCCGCGGAAGCCGCCCCCGCAAAGCCCGCAACGCCGCCCAATGTCGGCGGCGTGAAACCGACATTGCTCGGCCAATACGGCGAGTGGGGCGCCTATACGGCGTCGCCCGGCGGCAAAAAGGTCTGCTTCGCCATCGCCAAGCCGACGTCGTCGCAGACCAATCCGCCCGACCGGCCGCGCAATCCGGTCTATATTTTCATCTCCTCGCGCCCGGCCGAAAAGGTCAGCAACGAGGTCTCGATCATCATCGGCTATCCGTTCAAGCCGGGCACCGAGGCCTCGGCGGCCGTCGGCTCGACCTCGTATGCGCTCTACACCCAACAGGATGGCGCCTGGATCAAGAACGCGGCCGAAGAAGCGCAGATGGTCGATGCCATGCGCGCCGGCCAGAGCGCGGTGGTCAAGGGTGCCTCGGCCAAAGGCACGCAATCGACCGATACGTTCTCGCTCAAGGGTCTGGCGCAAGCCCTCGACCGCGTCGGCCAAGAATGCAAGTAGACGAGCCTAAACCCTCCCCCTGAAAGGGGGAGGGCAGGGTGGGGGTCCGCGGCCGACAAGCTTGCGCAAGCGTTGCCGCCGCGGACCCCCACCTGGCTCGCTTCGCTCGCCTCCTCCCCCTTTCAGGGGGAGGGCTTATCTATCGGTGAAATGTCGCTTCGCGGATTCCGATGACCACCTCGCTTGCCGCACCTCATACTGACGGCGCCGCTGCTTTCATCGAGAAGCGGCCGCTCGAGCAATATGTCGCGCCGGACAAGCCGTCGCTGGTCGGGCTGACGCGCGACGCGCTCGCTGCGGCGCTCGGCGCCATCGGCGTGCCGGAGCGGCAGCAGCGCATGCGGGTGCAGCAGCTCTGGCACTGGCTCTACGTCCGCGGCGCGCAAGATTTTGATGCGATGACGACGCTGTCAAAGGAATTGCGCGCCGAGCTCGCAAAACATTTCACGACGGCGCGGCCGGAGGTTGTCGCCGAGCAGACCTCGGTCGACGGCACGCGCAAGTGGCTGCTGCGGCTTCCCGGCGAAACCGACAGCCGGCCCTGTGAGGTCGAGTGCGTCTACATCCCTGAAACCGACCGCGGCACGCTGTGCATTTCCAGTCAGGTCGGCTGCACGCTCAATTGCACGTTCTGCCATACCGGCACGCAGCGCCTGGTGCGCAATCTCACGCCCGGCGAAATCGTCGGCCAGGTCGTGCTGGCGCGCGACCGGTTGAGCGATTGGCAGCGCGCGGCATCGCCGAGCGGCGACGGCGAGAAGCGCCTCGTCTCCAATGTGGTCATGATGGGCATGGGCGAGCCGCTGTACAATTTCGAAGCCGTGCGCGACGGCCTCAACGTCGTCGCCGACGGCGACGGGTTGAGCATTTCCAAGCGGCGCATCACGCTGTCGACCTCCGGCGTGGTGCCCAATATCGCGCGCGCCGGCGCGGAAATCGGCTCCATGCTGGCGATCTCCCTGCACGCGGTGACCGACGAACTGCGCGACCAGCTAGTGCCGCTCAACCGCAAATATCCGCTGCGCGAATTGCTCGACGCCTGCCGCAACTATCCGGGCGTATCCAACGCGCGGCGCATCACTTTCGAATATGTCATGCTCAAAGGCATCAACGATTCGCTTGTCGATGCGCGGGCGCTGGTGCGCCTGGTCAAAGGCATTCCCGCCAAGATCAACCTGATCCCGTTCAATCCGTGGCCCGGCACCCAATACGAATGCTCGGACTGGGAGCAGATCGAGAAATTCTCCGAAGTGATCTTCAACGCCGGTTACGCCTCGCCGGTGCGCACGCCGCGCGGCCGCGACATTCTCGCCGCCTGCGGCCAGCTCAAGAGCGCCACCGAAAAGCTTTCCGCCCGCGAGCGGCTGGCGCTGCGCGCCATGGCGATGACGGATTGATGCCGCGCAATGGCCGTCCTCGTCCGCATCGCGATGATCGTCCTCGCCTATATCCTGGCCTGCATCGCCGCCTCGCTCATTCTCACCATCGGAACGCTGACGCCGGAATGGGATGACCTGACCGCGCTCGGCATGCAGTCGGTCGTCGTTTGGGCCGTCGTCATGGTCGGCGCCGCCGCGATCGGGGGGATTGCCATGTTGCCGGCGCTGCTCGTGATCGCGCTGACGGAAGGCCTCACCTTGCGCTCGAGCCTCATCTATGCCGCGCTCGGCGGCGTGCTGGCATTGTCGCTGAGCTACGGTCTCGGTTTCGCCGGCTATGGCGGCGAACCCGCGAGTCCTCTTGTGCGCGAGCGCGAGGTGCTCGCCGCCGCTGGCATTGCCGGCGGTTTTGTCTATTGGTTGTTCGCAGGCCGCAAAGCGGGCTCTTGGAAGTGATTCGTTTTACAACGTCATCGGGACGGCGGCCATGAACCGGACCGGGCTTATCATCGCGCTGACCATCGGCGTCGTGGTGGGCGTCGTGTTCGGCGTATGGCCGCGGCTCGACCTTGCCGCGTCCACGCCGTTCTACGACCCGGAGACCCACGACTTTCCGCTCAACGCGCATCTGTGGTCGCAATACGCCCGCACTGCGGCGCGTGCGCTGATCACGCTCCTGATCGTGCCGGCGGGCATTGCGCTCATCGGCAAGTTTCTTTTTCCGCGGCGGCGGATGCTGATCAAAGCCGAGGCCGTGCTATTCCTGATCGGGACGCTCGCGGTCGGCCCGGGCCTCATCACCAATACGTTTTTGAAGGATCATTGGGGCCGGGCGCGACCGATTGATGTTACCGAGTTCGGCGGTACCAGCCGCTTCACCCCATGGTGGGACCCACGCGGCGATTGCCCGAACAATTGCTCGTTCATCGCCGGCGAGCCCGCTGGCGCGTTCTGGACCATGGCGCCGGCGGCGCTGGCGCCGCCGCAATGGCGGCTCCTCGCCTACGGCGCGGCGCTCGCCTTCGGCAGCGCGGTCGGCGTGCTGCGCATCGCCGGCGGTGGGCACTTTTTCACCGACGTCGTGTTCGCCGGCGTGTTCATGTATTTGGTGATCTGGGCGGCCTACGGCCTGATCTATCGCTGGCGGCCGAACCGCGCGCGCGACAAGACCGACACGCCAGCCGAATGATCTATTCCGGCGCGCCGAGGACTCGGAATATCTCGGCAAGCTGTGGGCTCATCGGCAGATTGAGCGTCTCGCCGGTCGGCAGCCGGCGCAAAAACCATTTATTATAGAGCTCTTCGAGCCGGCGCTCGCTCGCCATCCGCGCAAAGGTGCGCTCGACGGTCGCGGCAAAGCTTTGATCGTCGCGGCGAAACGCCAACCCATAGGGATCGTAGGACAGAAAGTCCCCGACCACTTTCATGTCGTGGGCGCTCGGCTCGGTGGCGATGAAGCCGTAGAGCAGCGCGTCGTCGGTGGCAAAGGCATCGGCCTTGCCGGCGACCAGCATCGCCAGCGACTGGGCGTGATCGCGCGCCGTGACGATGGCGATGCCGAGCTTTTGCTTGTCGGACAGCGTGCGCAGCGCCGCCTCGTTGGTGGTGCCGGCGGTGACGACGACGGTCTTGCCGGCGAGGTCGCGATAGGATTGCACCGTGGATGTCTTCGGCACCATCAGCTTGGTGCCGGCGACGAAGAATACCGGCGAGAACGCCACCTCCTTCTGCCGTTGCAGATTGCTCGTGGTCGAGCCGCATTCGAGATCGACGGCGCCGGATTTCACCTTGTCGAGGCGATCGGCGGCGGTGACCGGGGCGAACGCGATCTTGATGTCCAGGCCGTCGAGCTCGGTTGCCGCTTCCTCCACGATCTCGCGGCACAGGTCGATCGAATAGCCGATCGGCTGCTGCCGCTTGTTGAGATAGGAGAACGGCAGCGAGCTCTCGCGGTAGCCGAGCGTGATCGTGCCGGTATCCTTGATCTTCTTGAGCGTGCCCGACAGCACGCCCACATTGCCGTCTTGCGCCGCGGCCGGCAGCGCGAGCGCGGCGGCGAACAAAAAGCCTGGCAATACGTGCCGAGCGCCGATCATGACACGCTCAAGCCGCCTTCTTGGTCAGCACTGGCTCCGGCTCGACCGGCGCATGCATCTTCTCGCCCTCCCATTTTGCCACCACGGCGGTGGCGAGCGAATTGCCGATCACGTTGGTGGCGGAGCGGCCCATGTCGAGGAACTGGTCGATGCCGATGATCAGCAGCAATCCGGCTTCGGGCAGGTTGAAGCTCGCCAAGGTCGCGGCGATGACCACGAGCGAGGCGCGCGGCACGCCGGCCATGCCCTTACTGGTGAGCATCAGCAACAGCAGCATGGTGATCTGCTGGCCGAGCCCGAGCTGGATGTTATAGGCCTGGGCGATGAACATGGTGGCGAACGTGCAATACATCATCGAGCCGTCGAGATTGAACGAGTAACCCATCGGCAGCACGAAGCTGATAATCTTGCGGCTGATCGGAAACTTTTCCAGCTGCTCCATCATCTTCGGATAGGCCGCCTCGCTGCTCGCGGTCGAGAACGCCAGCATGAACGGCTCGCGCACCAGCTGAACCAGCCGCATGACGTGGCTGCCGAAGAAGACGTAGCCGACGGCGACCAGCAGACCCCACAACAGCAGCAGGCCGAAATAGAACTCGACCACGAATTTGCCATAGGTCACCAGGATGCCGAGGCCCTGGGTGGTGATGATCGCGGCCATCGAGGCGAACACCGCGAGCGGCGCCAACTTCATGATGTAACCGGTGATGGTGAGGATGACGTGGGAGAGCTCCTCGATGCCTTCGACCAGCTTGTGGGCGCGCTGGCCGAGCGCCGCGCAGGCGACGCCGAAGAACAGCGAGAACACCACGATCTGCAAAATCTCGTTGGTCGCCATCGCCTCGACGATCGAGCGCGGCACCAGATGCGCGACGAAATCCTTTGCCGACAGCGAGGCGACCTTGAGGTTGGTCGCGGCCTGGGCGTCGGGCAGCGGCAGGTTGAGGTTGTCGCCGGGGCGCAGGATGTTGATCAGAACGAGGCCCATCAGCAGCGACACCAGCGATGCGGAGATGAACCACAGCATCGCCTTGCCGCCGATGCGGCCGACGGTCTTGGGATCGCCCATATGGGCGACGCCGACCACCAAGGTCGAGAACACCAGCGGCGCGATGATCATCTTGATCAGGCGCAGGAAGATGTCGGTCATCAGCGAGATGTAGTCGGAGATGCTTTTCGCCACCGCCGGATCGGGCCACAGCGTATGGCAGGCATAGCCCACCGCGATGCCGAGCAGCATACAGATCAAAATGATGGTGGTGAGCGTCGAACGCATGGGCCCCTCCAAAGCGTTTCGTCGGAGGGAAGTCTAGGCGATGCCGGTGGGCGCGGGAATTGAATTCATGGCCGTCGACGCTGCTGAATTCGCTTGAAAACCTGGCTTGCGTCGTTCCCCTGCGCGCCTATAGTCCGCGCCAATTTCGGGGCAAGCCGTTGCCCCAATGCGGGATTTAGCGATGGCCCAAGGCGACGTCAAAAAAGTGGTGCTGGCCTATTCGGGCGGCCTCGACACTTCGATCATCCTCAAATGGCTGCAGACCACTTACGGCTGCGAGGTGGTGACCTTCACCGCCGATCTCGGCCAGGGCGAGGAGCTCGAGCCGGCGCGCGCCAAGGCGCTGACGCTTGGCATCAAGCCGCAAAACATCTTCATCGAGGATTTGCGCGAGGAGTTCGTCCGGGACTACGTGTTTCCGATGTTCCGCGCCAATGCGCTCTACGAGGGCCAGTATCTGCTCGGCACTTCGATCGCCCGGCCGCTGATCGCCAAGAAGCAGATCGAAATCGCCGAGAAGGTCGGCGCCGACGCGGTCGCTCATGGTGCCACCGGCAAGGGCAACGACCAGGTGCGGTTCGAGCTCGCTTATTACGCACTGAAACCCGACGTGAAAGTCATCGCGCCGTGGCGCGAATGGGAATTTAAATCGCGCGAGGCGCTGCTCGCCTTTGCCGAAAAGAATCAGATTCCGATCGCCAAGGACAAACGCGGCGAGGCGCCGTTCTCGACCGACGCCAATCTTCTGCACACCTCGTCCGAGGGTAAGGTACTCGAAGATCCGTCCGGCGAAGTGCCGGACTATGTCTATTCGCGCACCGACGATCCGGAGCAGGCGCCGGACAAGGCCGACTACGTCACCATCGATTTCGAGCGCGGCGATCCGGTCGCGGTCGATGGCAAGAACCTCACGCCCGTGGCGCTGCTCACCGCGCTCAACGCGCTCGGCCGCAAGCACGGCATCGGTCGGCTCGATCTGGTCGAAAACCGTTTCGTCGGCATGAAGTCGCGCGGCATGTACGAGACGCCGGGCGGCACCATCCTGCTCGCCGCCCATCGCGGCATCGAATCGATCACGCTTGACCGCGGCGCGGCGCATCTCAAGGACGAGCTGATGCCGAAATACGCGGAAGCGATCTATTACGGCTTCTGGTTCTCGCCCGAGCGCGAGATGCTGCAAGTCGCGATCGACAAGAGCCAGGAATTCGTCACCGGCCGAGTGCGGCTCAAGCTCTACAAGGGTAACGCCGGCGTCGTCGGCCGCGAGAGCAAATATTCGCTCTACGACCAGGATTTGGTGACGTTCGAGGACGGCAAGGTCGCTTACGACCAGCGCGACGCCGAGGGCTTTATCCGGCTCAACGCGCTGCGACTGCGCACGCTGGGGCAGAGAAAGCGGAAGCTGAAGCTTTAAAGCTTGTCATGCTCCGCGAAGGCGGAGCATCCAGTAACCGCAAGCTTTGCGGACGATTTGCCGACTTAGTGATTACTGGATCACCCGCCGAAGCCTGTCATCGGGCCGGCCACTTCGGGCCGGACCCGTTGGCGGGTGATGACAATGAATTGTGGCGGCGGCAGCTAAACCTGCCGCTCGACCAGCGTCCGCTTGATCTCGGCAATGGCCTTGGCCGGATTGAGGTGCTTTGGGCAGGCCTTGGCGCAGTTCATGATGGTGTGGCAGCGGTACAGGCGGAACGGGTCTTCCAGATTGTCGAGCCGCTCGCCGGTGGCTTCGTCGCGCGAATCGACGATCCAGCGCTGCGCCTGCAACAGCGCCGCCGGACCGAGATAGCGGTCGGAATTCCACCAATAACTCGGGCACGAGGTCGAGCAGCAGGCGCAGAGAATGCATTCGTAGAGGCCGTCGAGTTTGGCGCGGTCCTCGTGGCTCTGCTTCCATTCCTTCTGCGGCGTCGGCGACACGGTTTGCAGCCAAGGCTGGATCGAGGCGTGCTGGGCGTAAAAATTGGTGAGGTCCGGCACCAAATCTTTCACCACCGGCATGTGCGGCAGCGGATACACGCGCACCGCGCCTTTGATTTCGGCCATGGACTTGGTGCAGGCCAGCGTATTGGTGCCGTCGATGTTCATGGCGCAGGAGCCGCAAATGCCCTCGCGGCAGGAGCGGCGGAAGGTCAGCGTCGCGTCGACATTGTTCTTGAGCCAGATCAGTCCGTCGAGAATCATCGGGCCGCAATCGGCGGTGTCGACGTAGTAGGTGTCGATGCGCGGATTGGCGCCGTCGTCGGGATTCCAGCGATAGACGCGGTATTCGCGCTCCACCTTGACCTTGGCCGGATGCGGCCAGGTCTTGCCTTCGGTGACTTTGGAGTTTTTCGGCAGGGTGAATTGGACCATCGCGTTTTTGCTTTCAGTAAACCCGCGCTTTGGGCTCGATATAGGCCACGTCATTGGTGAGCGTGTAGGTGTGCACCGGCCGGTAATCGACGGTGACCTTGCCCGTATTGGGGTCGAGCCAGGTCAAGGTGTGCTTCATCCAGTTCTTGTCGTCGCGATCGGGGAAATCCTCGCGCGCGTGGGCGCCACGGCTTTCGGTGCGGTTGACCGCGGCGTCCACGGTGACGACCGCCTGCTCGATCAAATTGGCGAATTCCAGCGTCTCGATCAGATCGGAGTTCCAGATCAGCGAGCGGTCGGTGGTGCGGATGTCGGCCGTGCCGTCGAACACTTCATGAATGAGTTTTGAGCCTTCTTGGAGCACCTCGCCGGTGCGGAACACCGCGCAATTGGTCTGCATGATGTGCTGCATCTTGGCGCGCAATTGCGCGGTCGGCGTGCTGCCCGATGCGTTGCGGAATTTGTCGAGACGCGACAGCGCCCGCTCGGCGGAGTCCTTCGGCAATTCCGGATGCTTGTCGTTCGGCGTCAAAATCTCGGCGCAACGCAGCGCCGCGGCGCGGCCGAACACCACGAGATCGATCAGCGAATTCGAGCCGAGCCGGTTGGCGCCGTGGACGGAGACGCAGGCCGCCTCGCCGAGCGCCATCATGCCGGGCACGATGTGGTCGGGATTGCCGTCTTTCTTGGTCAGCGCCTCGCCATGATAGTTGGTGGCGATGCCGCCCATGTTGTAATGCACCGTCGGCACGATCGGCACCGGCTCGCGGGTGAGGTCGACGCCGGCGAAGATGCGCGCGGACTCGGTGATGCCGGGCAGCCGCTCGGCGAGAATTTTTGGATCGAGATGATCGAGATGCAGGAAGATGTGGTCCTTCTTCGGCCCGACGCCACGGCCTTCGCGGATTTCGATGGTCATGGCGCGGGAAACGACGTCGCGCGATGCTAAATCCTTGGCCGACGGCGCGTAACGCTCCATGAAGCGCTCGCCCTGAGCATTGACCAGATAGGCCCCTTCGCCGCGCGCACCTTCGGTGATCAGCACGCCGGCGCCGTAGACGCCGGTCGGATGGAACTGCACGAATTCCATATCTTCGAGCGGCAGGCCGGCGCGTAGCACCATGGCATTGCCGTCGCCGGTCTGGGTGTGGGCGCCGGTGCATGACGCATAGATGCGGCCGTAGCCGCCGGTCGCCAGCATCGTCATCTGCGCGGAAAAGCGATGGATGGTGCCGTCGTCGAGGTTGATCGCGACCACGCCGCGGCAACGGCCGTCGTCGTCCATGATCAGGTCGATGGCGAAGTATTCGATGAAGAACTCGGCCGAATGGCGCAGCGCTTGGCCGTACATGGTGTGCAGCATGGCGTGGCCGGTGCGGTCGGCGGCGGCGCAGGTGCGTTGCGCGGTGCCCTTGCCGTAATGCGTGGTCATGCCGCCGAACGGGCGCTGATAGATCTTGCCGTCTTCCTCGCGGCGCGAAAACGGCAGGCCCCAATGCTCGAGCTCGTAGACCGCTTCCGGCGCGTTGCGGCACAGATATTCGATGGCGTCCTGGTCGCCGAGCCAGTCGGAGCCCTTGACGGTGTCGTACATGTGCCAGCGCCAGTCGTCCTCGCCCATATTGCCGAGTGCCGCGGCGATGCCGCCCTGCGCCGCCACGGTGTGCGAGCGCGTCGGGAATACTTTGGTGATGCAGGCGGTGCGCAAGCCGGCTTCGCTGCAGCCGACTACGGCGCGCAAGCCGGAGCCGCCGGCGCCGATCACCACCACGTCGTAGGCATGATCCTCAATCGGATAAGCGCGGCCGTTGATGGCGGGCGCGGCGCTTTTTCCGTTTGTTGCGTTTTCCGCCATGCTCACAATCCGAACGAAAGTTTGAGGATGCCGTAAATCGCGGCGAGGCCGACCACGATGGTGAAGAAGGTATTAGCCATCAGCAGCGTGAGCTTGGCCGATTCATCGTGGACGTAATCTTCGATGATCACCGCCATGCCGATGCGCATATGGATGGTGATCGAGGCGATGAACAGCAGCATGATGATGGCGATGACGGGCGAGCCGAGGATTTGCGCCACGGCGGCCTGGTTGCGGCCCAACAGCGTGATCAGGATGATCACCACGGTGATGGTCAGCGGGATATTGGCGATCGCGGTGACGCGCTGATGCCAAAAATGCGCAGTGCCGGATTTCGCCGAGCCAAAACCGCGCACGCGGGCGAGCGGCGTGCGGATATGCGGGGAGCCGCTCATACCGAGCCTCCCATGGCGAGGAGCCCGATGACCCACAGGATCAGCGTGATCACGATCGAGCCGATCAGGTTGGCGGCGACGAGCCACTCGCGCTCGACCGGCCCCAGACCCCGTCCGGTATCCCAGATCAGATGGCGGATGCCGCCCAGCATGTGATGGATCAGCGCCCAGGTGTATCCGAGCAGAATGAGGCGCCCGACCCAGGAACCGATGAACCACTCGAAGCGCGCATAGCCGTTCGGGCCGGCGGCGGCAATGAACCACCACGCCAACAGCAGCGTGCCGAAGTACAAGCCGAATCCGGTGATGCGATGCACGATCGACATCATCATCGTCAGCATCGGCCGGTAAATTTGCAGGTGCGGCGACAGCGGCCGCGCGGCGGGGGCCTTGGTTTCGGCCATTGTGCTCATCCGAATTCGCTCGACGCGGGCGCCAAGCTTGGCAACGTTCCTAGCCAATCTGTGGCGGTATCGCAATGCAGCGACATGCACATCAAGGCGTCGGCGCCCGCTTCACTTCGTATTAGGCGAAAGATTAGCGTTGAAATATCGAATTTCAATGGGCAATATATAAAGCCTGACTTCGTCAAATCCGAAGGCTGGATCATCGCTATGCGATTCGACCTCGCCGATCTCAGCCTGTTCCGCCATGTCGTCGAGGCGGGCAGCATCACCCACGGCGCCGAGCGCGCGCATCTCGCGTTGGCCGCAGCTTCGACGCGCATCCGCAACATGGAGGATGTGCTCGGCGTGCCGCTGCTCACGCGCGGACGCCAGGGCGTCACGCCGACGCAAGCCGGCCGCACGCTGCTGCAGCACGCGCGCACTATCCTGCGTCAGGCCGAGCGGCTGCACGAAGACCTCGGCGCCTATGGCGGCGGCCTTGCCGGGCAGATCCGCGTGCTGTCGAACACCAATGCGCTGACCGAGTTCCTGCCCGAGGCGCTGAGCTCGTTCCTGGCCGAACATCCGAACGTCAGCGTCGATCTCGAAGAGCGCCTGAGCGACGAGATCGTTGGCCTCATCGCGGAGGGCGTCGCCGATATCGGCGTCGTCGCCGGCACGGTCGATGCCGGCGCGCTGGAAACCTACCCGTTCCGCCGCGACCGTTTCGTGCTGGTGGTCGCGCAAGATCATCCGTTGGGCAAGCGCGCCAAGATCGGCTTCGAAGACGTGCTCGAGCACGATTTCGTCGGCCTCGACCGCGCCAGCGCCATCCAGCGCTTCCTCGCCACCAAAGCCGTGCGCATCGGCCGGCCGTTGCGGCTGCGCGTGCAGTTGCGCAGCTTCGACGCGGTGTGTCGCCTCGTCGAATGCAAGGTCGGCATCGGCATCGTGCCGGAAACCACTGCGCGCCGGGTATCGAAAACCATGGCGATTGCGATCGTGCCGCTGACCGATTCCTGGGCGGTGCGCGACCTGACGATCTGCATCCGCAATATGGGCGAGTTGCCGCTTTATGCGCGGCAGTTGGTCGAGCATTTGCGGGCGTAGCAGGGATCAGCAATCAGGTATCAGGTATCAGGTATCAAGGTCAGAAAGATCAGAATTTTTCTTCTTGATCCCTGATCCCTGACTACTGATCCCTGTCACCTCGGCATCAGCACCCAATAATCGAGATCGAGCAGCACGGCGGGATCGTATTCGTCGCCGGTCTTGAGCGGGAAATCGCCGCACGGCTTGTCGTTGGTCGCGACCGTGCGCAGCCGTAGCGCGCCGACGTCGGTGCGGCCGGGCAGCTCGGCTTTCGCCAATATTTCCGACCAGGCGAACACCGTGCCGCCCGCGAACAGCGGCGCAACGTGCCGGCCGCCATTGATGGCGGCGACGTGGAAGGCGTTGGCGAGGCCATTGAAGGTCAGCGAGCGGGCGAGCGAGATGACGTGGCCGCCATAGATCAACCGCCGGCCGAAGCGGCCTTGTTTGGCGCTGAACTGGTCGAAGTGGATGCGCGCGGTGTTCTGATAGAGCCGGGTCGCGATCTGATGCTCGGCCTCCTCGACCGTATAGCCGTCGACATGGTCGATCTTCTCGCCGACCGCGTAATCGCCGAAACGATAATCGCTGCCGGCGAGCGGGAAATCGTAGGCCGGAACGTCGAGCGCCGGGCAGGCTTCGCCCAGCACGTTCGGCTCGACCGCGGTCGGCAGGCGCGGCACGTGATCGCCGGGCGCCGGCGCCGCTTCGTCGCGCTTGCGCACCATCACCCAGCGCACGTATTCGAGCACCGGCTTGGCATGCTGATTGAAGCCGGTGGTGCGCACATAGACGATGCCGGTCTTGCGGCTGGAATTCTCCTTGAGCCCGATGACCTCGGATAGCGCGGTGAGCGTGTCGCCGGGATAAACCGGGGCGCGGAAATAACAGCCGGCATAGCCGAGATTGGCCACGGCGTTGAGCGACACATCGGGCACGGTCTTGCCGAACACCATGTGGAATACCAGCAGATCGTCGATCGGCGCGCGCGGATAACCGATTGCTTCGGCAAATGCGTCCGACGACTGCACCGCGAAGCGTGCGCCGAACAGGCCGGTATAAAGCGCGAGGTCGCCGACCGTGACGGTGCGCGGCGTGGCGTGGCGGATCACCTGGCCGATACGGAAATCTTCAAAGCAATTGCCGGGGCTGGTCTTTGCCATTTGTCGTCCTTGTCTGTGGGAAGCCCGGCCTTCCGGGGCCGTTTCATACCCCACGCGCGGCGACCGGAAAAGCCTTCACGCAGCCGTGACCGTGTCGCTGAAACCCCCGCGACAAGCCACCGTATCTCGATGCGACGACGACCTCGATCGTCTCGCCCGCGGTTTCGCCGCGGCGAACCCAATGAATCAACATGGAGACTGTCATGTCCAAGCGTTTCGCTTTGCTCGCCACCGCAGCCGCGCTCGCCTTCGCCGTCGTGGCGCCGGCGCCGGTGGTTTACGCGCAGATGGCGGAGAAGACCGTCAATGTCGGCGGCGCGCCGATGTATCCGTCGAAAAACATCATCCAGAACGCGGTGAATTCCAAGGACCACACCACCCTGGTCGCCGCGGTGAAAGCCGCGGGCCTGGTCGATACGCTGTCCGGTCCCGGGCCGTTCACCGTGTTTGCGCCGACCAATGCGGCCTTCGCCAAGCTGCCGGCCGGCACGGTCGATACCCTGCTCAAGCCCGAGAACAAGGCGACGCTGACGACGATTCTCACCTATCACGTGGTGCCGGGCCGCATGACCGCGGTCAACCTGATGAAAGCGGTCAAGGACGGCGAGGGCGAAGCCCACCTCAAGACCGTCGCCGGCAAAGACCTCATCGTCAAGCAAGCCGGCCCCGGCAAGCTCACCATCACCGACGCCAAGGGCGATGTCGCCATGGTCACCATCGCCGACGTGCTGCAGTCGAACGGCGTCATCCACGTCATCGACACAGTGCTGCTGCCGATGTGATGTTGCGGCGGAGCGACGCAGAGCCCTCTCCCCATGCTTGGGGAGAGGGATTACTGACAGGCAAGGGACTGCTGACACGATTGTGAGGCGCCCGTGCGCCGCCGTTTTGTTATAGGTTTTCCGCAATGACGATCGAAGCGGCCAGTAATCCGGCCTTGGTGCCCGTAACCGCGCAAGGCCCCATCATTCACCCGCGCTGGGTGCGGGTGACGCATTGGGTCAATGCGTTGGCCATGCTGATGATGATCGGCTCGGGCTGGCAGATCTACGACGCGTCGCCGCTGTTCCGGTTCATCTATTTCCCGCCGCAGCTCGCGCTCGGGCAATGGCTGGCCGGCGCCTTGCTGTGGCATTTCGCGGCGATGTGGCTCCTCGTGATCAACGGCATCGTCTATGTCTCGCTCGGCATCGCCACCGGCCGCTTCCGTCGCAAGCTGTTGCCGATCCGGCCGCGCGACGTCGTTAGCGACTTGCTCGCCGCGTTGCGCGGCAAGCTCGCCCACGACGATCTGTCGGTCTACAATGCGGTGCAGCGACTCTTGTATGTCGGCGTCATCCTCGCCGGCGTCGTCATCGTGCTGTCGGGCCTCTCGATCTGGAAGCCGGTGCAATTGAAGTATCTCACCGCGTTTTTCGGCGGCTACGACTTCGCCCGCTACGTCCACTTCTTCGCCATGGCGTCGATCGTCGGATTTTTGACCGTCCACGTGGCGCTGGCGCTGATCGTGCCGAAGAGCCTGCGTGCCATGATCGTTGGCCGGTAGTTTGAGGAGCAGACGATGCCCCGTGAGCGCAGAAAAATACCTGGCGTCGATCCAAAACTCCTGATCAAGGATGCCGCCAAATTGCTGCCCGATCCGTCGCGGCGGCTGTTCCTGCGCGGCGCCGCGAGCCTCGGCGCACTCGCCACGCTGACTGGCTGCGACATCATCGACGGGCCGACGGCGGAAAATGCGTTGCGTGTCGTCTCGCATTTCAACGATTGGGTCCAGGCCCGCCTGTTCAGCGAGACGACGCTGGCGACCGAATATCCCGAAAGCGCCATCACGCGGCCGTTCCCGTTCAACGCCTATTATGCCGAGGACGAAGCGCCGGAGGTCGACGGCGAGAGCTATCAGCTCGAGATCGGCGGCCTGGTCGACAACAAGAAGTCGTGGACGCTGGCCGAGCTCTACAAGCTGCCGGAAGTCTCGCAGATCACCCGCCACGTCTGCGTCGAAGGCTGGAGCGCGATCGGCTCCTGGCAGGGCGTGAAACTCTCCGACTTTTTGAAGATGATCGGCGCCGACACCAAAGCCAAATATGTCTGGTTCCAATGCGCCGAAGGCTATTCCAACACCATCGACATGCCGACCGCGCTGCATCCGCAGACGCAATTGACGCTCAAATTCGACCACCAGATCCTGCCGCGCGCCTACGGCTTCCCGATCAAGATCCGCATCCCGACCAAGCTCGGCTTCAAGAACCCCAAATACGTCACCGCCATGTGGGTGCAGAACAACGACGCCGGCGGCTATTGGGAGAACCAGGGGTATAATTGGTTCAGCGGACAGTAGCTGTCGGATTTCGTGCGCCGCGCCGGGCGCCCTGGGATGGTCGAGGCCTATTTCACATAGCCGTGCTGACGGAGAATGTCGTTGAACCGCATTATTGACTGCTGCTGCGCGGCTTGCATCCGCGGCGCGATGGCGGCGAAGAATTTGCTCATGACGTTCGGCAATTCCCGCAGCGCTTTGGCGCCCACCGGGGTTTGGTAGAAAGCAGCCAGCTGACGCAGCTCGTCGACGGTGAAATGCCGTGCGTAGACCGCAGGGGCGTCCTTCATGAGGTCCGTATAGCTTTCTCCCATCGTGCGCTCGAATTCGCTGCGTAGCTCGGCAATGGTGGCATCGTCGATGTTCTGGCTACGGAGCTATTGCACCAGCACCGGCCACACCATGTTGGTGGTCTGGGTTACGACCTGATGTACCAAGTCAGGAGACATGATCGCCAGAAGTTGGTTGGCCGCCTGCAACGCTTCGGCTGAAGGTGCCTCATCTGCTGGCGCGCGTTCCGCGGCACCGGAGACGAGCAGCAATATGGCGAGGACGCGCAAAATTCGCATGGCGGAGGTTCCTTCTCTCCGCGCAACTTAGCATTGTTGCAGGCGATTCGCCCTCCGCTTGCCAATGCCAGCCGGGCTGTTTAGCAATCTGTCCGCTTGATCAGTGAGGCGTGTTTCATGGCGATTTTCAATCTTCTGCTGCTCGCTGGCGACGGCATCGGCCCGGAAGTCATGGCCGAGGTGAAGCGGCTGCTTGGCTTCTACGCCAAGAAGGGTGTTGCCGATTTCCGCACCGAGGACGGGCTGGTCGGCGGCGCCGCATACGATGCGCACCAGGTCGCCATCACCGAAGAGACCATGGCCAAGGCCCATGCCTGCGACGCCGTGATCTTCGGCGCCGTCGGCGGGCCGAAATGGGACAAGGTGCCGTTCGAGGCGCGGCCGGAGGCGGGGCTGCTTCGCTTGCGCAAAGAGCTTGGGCTGTTCGCCAATATCCGCCCGGCGATCGTCTATCCGGCGCTGGCCGATGCATCGAGTCTGAAGCGCGAGGCGGTCGAGGGTCTCGATATCATTATCTTGCGCGAGCTCACCGGCGGCGTCTATTTCGGCGAGCCGAAGACCATCACCGATCTGGGCAACGGCCAGAAGCGCGCCATCGACACCCAGGTCTACGACACCTACGAAATCGATCGCATCGCGCGAGTCGGCTTCGAATTGGCGCGCAAGCGGCGCAACAAAGTTACGTCGATGGAAAAGCGCAATGTGATGAAGACCGGCGTGCTGTGGCACGAGGTGGTCGGCCAGGTGCACGCGCGCGACTACAAGGACGTGCAGCTCGAGCACATGCTCGCCGATGCCGGCGGCATGCAGCTGGTGCGCTGGCCGAAGCAGTTCGACGTTATTGTCACCGACAATCTGTTCGGCGACATGCTGTCCGACGTGGCGGCGATGCTCACCGGCTCGCTCGGCATGCTGCCATCGGCGTCGCTCGGCGAGCTCGATCCCAAGACCAAGCGGCGCAAGGCCATGTACGAGCCGGTGCACGGTTCCGCCCCCGACATCGCCGGCAAGGGCATGGCGAACCCGATTGCGATGCTGGCCTCTTTCGCCATGGCGATGCGCTATTCGTTCAACATGGGTAAGGAAGCCGACCAGCTCGAAGCCGCCATCGCCGCGGCGCTCGACAAGGGCTTGCGCACCGCCGACATCAAGTCGGAAGGCTGCAAGATCGTCTCGACCGCGGAGATGGGCGAAGCCATTGTCGGCGAGTTGGAGAAGCTCTCGGCCTGATCACGGTCGCCACAGCCCGATATGTCCCAGCTTATTCTCAGTGCGCATTCGGGAAGCCACGACGCGGTTGCCGCGGTCTTCGTCGATTATGAGCTAAAGGCCGCGGTGCAGCTCGAGCGGCTGACGCGCCGCAAGAGCGACGGCCGCGAGCATCCCGATCTTGCCATCGACGAGGTGCTGTCGATCGCCGGCGCGACGCGCAGCGATGTCGACGTCGTCTGCTTCAGCCGTTCGGAATTTCCGACGATCTTTTATCGCAATATCCACGGTGTGCGCTGGATCCGCGAAAAATATCGTAAATATGTCGAAGGCAATACGCGACGCTACATGCCGCCGGAGTTTTTGCGCCACCACACCGCGAAGATCGAAGACATTTTCGACATCGACAAATTCCGCCGCGCCGGCGGCTTCCGCGACGATGCGAAAATGTTTTTCTACAATCACCACGAATCGCACGCGCTGGCGCCGCTGTTCTACACCGACTGGGACGATGCGCTCCTGGTCACCGCCGACGGCGGCGGCGATACGGTCAATTACAGCCATCGTCATTTCGCCGACGGCGCGCTGACGACGATCTACGGCGGCGAGGAATGTTTGCTCGACCCGTTGCCGACTGACAGCCTGGGCCATGCTTATGAGACGGTGACGGGCGCGCTCGGTTTCATCCCGCGACGCCACGAGGGCAAGCTGACCGGGCTCGCCGCGTTCGGCCAGCCGGTCCTGGCGGAACAAATCGGCGGGCATTTTTCCGTCGATGATTCAGGCCGCGTGCGTTCGGATTTCCGCGATTTTCGCGACATGCACGACACCATCCGCAGTCTTGCCGTCAGCGTGAGCCGAGAAGACGCCGCGGCCTCGATCCAACAGGTGCTTGAAGACACCATGCTGCGCTCGGTTGAGCGGCTGTTGCAGCGTCACAAGGCGCGGCACCTTGGTCTTGCCGGCGGCGTCTTTGCCAATGTGCGGCTCAATCGTGTTCTCGCCGAACGGCTGCCGCTCGATGAGATTTTCGTCTTTCCGGCGATGGGCGACGAGGGCATGCCGGCGGGCGGCGCGCTTTGCTATCTGCTGCAGCGTGACGGATTGCGGCATTGGCTTGAGCAGCGCCGGCCGCTGCACGACATGTATTTCGGCCGCGATTACACCGATGCGATCGATGCTACGCTCAAAGCAACCGCCGGCGTGCGCTGCACTGCTGAAACGCCGATCGACGGCGCCGCAAAGCGGCTCCACGCCGGCCAGCTCGGCGCCATCTATACCGGCCGCATGGAATACGGGCCGCGGGCGTTGGGGGCGCGCTCGATCTTGGCCAATCCGTCGCGCCGCGAGACTCACGATCTGCTCAATCAACGCCTGGCGCGCTCGGAGTTCATGCCGTTCGCGCCGGTGATCACCGAGGAGAAGGCGGCGACCGTATTCGACGTCACGCCCGTCAACGCCTATGCGTGCCGCTTCATGACCATCACCTGCAATGTGAAGCCGCAATGGCGCGAGCGGATCGCGGCGGTGGTCCACGTCGACGGCTCGGCGCGGCCGCAGACCATCGCGCGCGACACCAATCCGCTCTATTACGACATCCTCACCGCGTTCGAGCGCGACAGCGGCCTGCCGGTGCTGGTCAATACCAGCTTCAACGTCCACGAAGAGCCGATCGTCAACAAACCGTCGGAATGCGTCAAAGCGCTGTTGGACGGCCGCATCGATTTCATCGTGACGACGCAGGGCATCTACGAGCGGACGTCGCCGCGCCCGGGCCTTGCTGCAGGATAAGACCGCCGTAAGCGGCGGCCTGCGATGACGTCAGAACGGCGCGCCCGGCGTGATGAAGGCGCGCGGCAGCGGGTAACCATTGGCCCCGGAAAAGTCGGGGCCGATGAACCAGAACTGCGATTGGCCGGGATCGCCGCCTGCCGGAAACGCGTAGTCCATGAATTTGCGGTCGCCGACCGACACTTCGGTGCCGGTCTCGAGATACGAGCGCCGCGGAATGACGATCACCGTGGTGCGGCCGTACTGGTCGTGGATGATGGTCCTGGAGGGCTGGATCACCGTGCCGCTCGCGGTCCGCATCACCGGAGGCTGCGCCGGCTGCCTCCTGGTCGCCGCGTCGGCAGAACCGGCCTGGGCCGCAAATACGGCCAAGACGGCAACTGTGACGGCAAATGCGCGCATGATTCCTCGCTCTGCTGTGCCGCCAGTGTAGCCTGCTTCGGCCCACGGCAATAGGCGCCTCGGCAACGGCCGGCCGGCGCCGAAGTTCCGGCCGGCCAGCCGCCAAGACGATCTTTGCAGAACAATCTCCTCCTATCGGCGGACTTTATGTCACGTTATTCTGCAGACAGGCGATGCAGTAGAACCATCGCAAGCTTGGCGCTCCGGAGAGAGCGTCGAAGCCAGAACAAACGCGCAGCGAGGATATGCCATGCTCACGCGACGATCGGTATTGGGCGCGGCCGGCGCCGGCCTGGCGCTTGCCGGCAGTGCTTGGCCGAGATTTTCCGAAAGCCGGGCGGCAGGCGCACCGGTCACGCCGGGCGTCCCGGCGGGCATTGCCGACGCCGCCACCATGGAGACGCTGCCAGGCAAGAAGCCGCTGATCAGGCTCGCCTACCGGCCGCCGAACTACGAATCCCCCTTGGATTATTTCCGCACCCCGATCACGCCGAACGACGAGTTCTTCATCCGCTATCACCTCTCCGACATCCCCGATGTCGATGTGGCGACCTACAAGATCGCGGTCGGCGGTGACGGCGCCAACGGGCAGACTGAGCTCACGTTGGACGATCTGAAAAAACTTCCGGCCTACGAAACCGTCGCCGTCAACCAGTGTTCGGGCAACCGGCGCGGCCTGTCCAACCCGCACGTCGCCGGCGTCGAATGGGGATTTGGCGCCATGGGCTGCGCGCGCTGGAAGGGCGCCCGCTTGAAAGATGTCCTCGCTATCGTCGGCCTCAAGCCGGAAGCGATCGAGATCGCGTTCAACGGCGCCGACGGCCCGGCCTTCGACAAGACGCCAGACTTCATCAAGAGCATTCCGGTGTGGCGGGCGCTCGATGAATCGACATTGATCGCCTACGAAATGAACGGCGCGCCGCTGCCGCATTTGAACGGCTTCCCGGCGCGTTTGATCGTGCCGGGTTGGACCGGCACCTATTGGATGAAGCACCTCATCAGCGTCACCGCGCTGACCAAGCCGCAGGGCGGTTTCTGGATGAACCCGGCCTACCGCATTCCGGTCGGCATGTTTCCGGTGGTGGCGCGCTTCGTCTCCCAGGAAAACGCCACCACGACGCCGATCACCGAGATCGTCGTCAACTCGCTGATCACCAGCCACGCCGACGGCGCCAAGGTGAAGGCCGGCAACAACACCGTCAGCGGCCTGGCCTGGGACGGCGGCTACGGCATCACCGGTGTCGAAGCCTCGACCGACGGCGGCAAGACCTGGTCGGCGGCCACGCTCGGCGAGGATCTCGGCCGCTACGCTTTCCGGCCCTGGAGTTTTGCGTTCAAGGCCAAGCCCGGCAAGAACACGGTCATGATCAACGCCACCAACAAGATCGGCCAGACCCAGACCGCGGCGTTGCTGTTCAATCCGGCCGGCTACCACAACAACGTGATGCAAAACATCACGCTGAACGCGGCTTGAGGGAGGACACGATGCGCGCCATTGCTTTTGCCGTCATCGCCGCGCTTGTCGCGCTTCCCGCGCTCGCCGACGAGCCGACGATCAAGCTCAAGCCGGGTCCGGGCCTCGACAAAGTGGAAGGCAATTGCGGCGCCTGCCACAGCCTCGTCTATATCCAGATGAACTCGCCGTTCCTCAATGCGGCGGCCTGGAACGCCGAGGTTACCAAGATGATCAAAGCGTTCGGCGCACCGATCGGCGACGGCGACGCCAAGGACATCGCCGCGTACCTGGCCGCCAATTACGGGACGTGAGTCGCGTCATTCCGGGGCGCGGGCGAAAGCCCGCAAGCAGGAATCCACAACCCGTTCGACATATGGGAGATCGCCAATGAAAAATAATGTGAGTTTCCAAGCCACGAAGGTTTCTGCGCCATCCAGCAGCGCTAAGGAACTTGTGGTGCGCAGATTAAATTGGAAGGACGTAAAAGAGACCACGGAATGGCAAACGGCAAGAAATTTTTGTGATTCTAATGGAATGAAATCATGGAAACTTGAAACAACGGAGCAAAACGATCCGGTAGATATTCGGGCAAAATCGGCTGACGGGAAGTCCGTTGAGGAATTCCAGATCGTGCGGCTTTGGGAACAGGTAGATTGGGAGAAATTGAACACCAAAAATGCGGTTGATAGGAATTATGAAGACCAGGAGGCGGTCGAGTTGTTTCGCAAGGCACTCGAGCGTAAGGGTCCTAAAAAATATTCCGCAGATGTACGAAAAAATCTCGTTCTATTGATTGATGCAAATCCGATTGAGAGCGTGTCGCAATTTACGGCGGGTATTGAGAGTACGATAAGAGCTTTTGCCAAAGTGGGTTACAAATCTGTGTGGGTAGTTGGCACTGGGGATTCTCGCCGAATAGATTGATTTGAAAGATAATCTAGTATCGCATGACCGCACCATAAAGAGCCGGCGACTACGGCCTGTACTTTCTAAGCAGCCTGCACAGCGACGTTGTGGCGCTACGGACTCGACGCGCGGCGGCGTCTATATCCGCTCGCGTCCGCTCGGGATGGTCGCTCACGTGTAACGCATGGTCGGCCGCTTCGTGCAACTGTCTGTTGGCGTGCAAGAACAACGCGCGCCGTCTCAAAAGCGCTGTGACCATGCGGCGGGCCATTGCTTCGTCCATAACATGCTAGCGCGCCATCTATTCATCTAGGTAGTAATTCTTCTATACTCAATTGCTGGGATAAAGGCAATTCCTTGACTGCGGCAGCACATGCCTTACGAACTCGGGCATGGGGCGCAAACCGAAACCCGGCGCGATCAGGCAGCAAGGGCGACAAGGCCGAAAAGCCGTCGCGGTCTATCTTGACGTGCAGCGCTGGCGCGAATTGAAAATGATTGCCGTGCTCACAGAATCGACGCTCGACAAATTGCTACAGGACGGCGCCGCCATGGTCGTTGAAAAATTCAAGCGGACGCGCTCGCTCAGTCTGGAAAGCTAGTCGTCGCGCGGCCCAAGCCGCGCTATAGTCTGCATTCGAGCGCGGGCTGGGGGCCAAGCCGCAACGAGGTCATCCATGGTGAAGGATTTTTCCGAACGCGAAAGCGAACGCGCCGCACAAGACGCAGAATTTGCAAAGGCGGTCACGGAATGGGATCAGCGAACCAAGGCGCACGCCAGCGAAGTGGAACAAAAGATCGCGAAATATATCAAACAAAGAGAGATTCATGGCGTCAAACTCGGCATTGACCAGAGCAATAACAGGATCATTCTTGAACGCAGCACCGGCACTCTCGAAATTTCCTTTCGGGAAGTCGGCGACCGCCTGCTTATGTCGCAGGAATGGAAGTACAGCGTCAATCAGAAACGCACTGGCGGCAGCGGCACTAGACCTTCCCTTGAACATACTGCCGACAATCTGGGCCTTAACCAGATGACGGAAGATCAGATGGAAGATGCTGTGACGGACTGGCTTAAACAGACATGAGATAGGTGGACACCAATGGCAACCATCAAGACCTTGAGCATCGTGCCGGATACGAAACACACTGGCTCTGGCTTCATTGTGACACTTGAAGTGCGGACCAGCACCGGGCGCTATGATTTTCCCTTCACCGTCGAGGATCAAGGAAGCCCGGCCGCGAACGAGCAACAAGCCCGCAGTGAGCTTTTGACTTTCTTGCAAGAGGCCCTGCAAGCCCTTCAATCATAAGAGGCGCGCGCCGATGGACCAGAAGTGGATTGAGTGGGCACGCGATCAGCGCGCGCAGTACAAAAAGTGGCTTGCGAACGCTGAGTCGGGAAGATTTAAGACACAGGAAATGGACGGCTCAGGAAATTTGAAGGACAACACTCACGAATATATTGCACGTCTTAAAGCGACCATCGCGTCGCTGGACGAATTGATCGGCGATGCCTGAGACGTCTTAGAGCCGCTTCACCTGTTGCGATAGATGGTCACAACCTCACACGCGGCGTCCTGAAAGTTTTTCTCCCACGTGCGCTTGGTCACTTTGTCGTTTCCGGCTCGGCTGTCTAACTCGGCCTTTAACGTGGCGAGCCTGTCGAGCGCGTCCTTCAATTCGGCCGACATGGAGTTGTTGCTCATTGCAGCTTCCTTTCGACGGGCACGTGAGATTGCTTCGACTGCTTCGCAAGATCGTCGGGCGGAATGTTTTGGCGCTAAGGTTAAGACCGCTTCGGATCGTCGGAATTGTTCTTTTTAGTTTTTAGATCGGTCGAGGCCGTTTCAATCCGCGAACAGGGCCATGCGGGCCAAACCACTTTTTGCCATGGCCCCTCGTTGCAATGCTGACCCCCTAGCTGAGAGGCATTCCGGGGCGCCCGAAGCGCGAACCCGGAATCCATAACCACAGTTCGTGAAGGTCCTACACCGACTGTGACTATGGATTCCGGATAACCGCGGAGCTTGTCATCGGGCCGGCCACTTCGGGCCGGACCCGTTGGCGGTTTCCGGAATGACGGCTCAGTGCGACGGCATACGCCCGCGTAGGGCGGACCTTAGCTTGGCGTCCTGCTCTTCGCGTTCCGGCGTCGCGGCCAGGATCGGACTGCGCTGGCCGCAGAAGCTGCGTTTGACCTCGGCGCGGGCGAACATTTCGGCGAGCTTGGCGTCGCCGTTCACCAGCGTCAGCCGGTCGAGTAGGCAGCCGACCATCGCCCGGTCCACCACTTCGCGGCCGGCGCTGCAATACCAGCCGGCGATTTGCATGGCGGGCTGGTTGAACGGCCGCGCGAAGCCGAGACAGCGGCGCTCATGGTTTTGGGGCGCGACGGCGAAGTCGACCAGCGCCACCGGGCCGAATTTGCTGTCGATCTGGCCGTCCGGCTTGACGTCGTCGGTGACGGCGTAATCGATGATGCGGGTTGCGATTTCGCTGGACGCATCGAGAAAGCGATCGCCGGCCACGGCCGGCCGGTAGATTTCGACCAAGGCATAGGGTCCGGCATCGGCCGGCTCGCCCCAGCTCAGCAGGTCTTTGCGCGCGCCGTCCTTGGCGCGGCGCTGGATGGCGTAGGTGTAGGTGCTGCCGATGAGTTCCGGCATCAACAGCTCGAAGGCCGGGTAGGGGCGCTCGACGGCGCTCCAAGCCGGCCGCTGCGCCGACGCCGAACCGAACGCGGCGACGATGTCGGCGGGCGCCGCGAAAAAACTCGCGGCGGCCACGGCAAGGGCCGCCAGAGCCCCCATATAGGCCAGGAGGCGCACCAAGGTGGCGCGGATGTCGTGGGGAATGGAAGTGGAGGCCGGCCGCACGCACTCGTCCCAGCAACGTTGTGTTAGGGACGTTTCTCGCCTAGAAGCGCTTCCGTTGCGGTTTCCAGCATGCTGAACAAGCAGTGAATTTTTCGGTGGAGAGTTAACAATGGGTTACAATGTCGCCGTGGTCGGGGCGACCGGCAATGTGGGCCGCCAAATGCTCGAAATTCTGGACGAGCGGTCGTTCCCCGCCGATGAAGTGATCGCGCTCGCGTCGCGGCGCAGCCAGGGCACCGAAGTGTCTTTCGGCGACCGCACGCTCAAGGTCAAAGCGCTCGAGCATTTCGATTTTTCCGGTGTCGACATTTGCCTGATGTCGGCGGGCGGCGCGGTATCCAAGGAATGGTCGCCGAAGATCGCCGCCGCCGGCGCCGTGGTGATCGATAATTCCTCGGCGTGGCGCTACGATTCCGACGTTCCCTTGATCGTGCCGGAGGTCAATGCCGACGCGGTTGCGGGCTTCCGCAAGCGCGGCATCATCGCCAATCCGAATTGCTCGACGGCGCAGCTCGTCGTCGCGCTCAAGCCGTTGCACGACAAGGCCAGGATCACCCGCGTCGTGGTCGCCACCTATCAGTCGGTGTCCGGCGCCGGCAAGCAGGCGATGGACGAATTGTTCTCGCAGACCAAGGCGGTGTTCCAGATCAACGAGGTCGAAGCGAAGCAGTTTCCCAAGCGCATCGCCTTCAATATCATCCCGCAGATCGACACCTTCATGGAGGACGGCTACACCCGCGAAGAGTGGAAGATGGTGGTCGAGACCAAGAAGATCCTCGATCCCAAGATCAAGCTCACCGCGACTTGCGTCCGCGTGCCGGTGTTCATCGGCCACTCGGAAGCGGTGAATATCGAGTTTGCCGATCCGATCACGCCCGACGAGGCGCGCGACATCTTGCGCAATGCGCCAGGTTGTCTGGTGATCGATTCCCACGAGCCCGGCGGCTACGTGACGCCCTACGAGGCGGCCGGCGAAGACGCGACCTATATCAGCCGCATCCGCGAGGACGCCACCGTCGAGAACGGGCTGGCGATGTGGATCGTTTCCGACAACCTGCGCAAGGGCGCAGCCCTCAACGCCATCCAGATCGCCGAATGCCTGATCAACCGCAAGCTGATCACGGCAAAGCAGAAGGCGGCGTAGAGCATGATCCGGAAAAGTGGAAACCGGTTTTCCGAAAAGATCATGCTCCACTAAAATGTTAGAGCGCAAATCGCTTCAATCTGAAGCGATTTCGCTCTAGCCGCGCAGCCGACGTCGCGTGCTTTACCGTCCCGTGCAGGAACGCAGGTATGCGGTGCGCGCGTCGCGCTCGCTCCCCATGGCGGCGTAATTTGCCGTGAGGCACCAGTTGTAATGGACCTGGAAATCAGCGGACCAGCGCGCTCCTTGCAGTCCAGGCAGGCAGGGCGGGTTATTAAGCGCGCCACGGACCTGACGGATCGCCGCCGTGGCGTAGTCCCGGCAGGTTGCCGGATCGGCGGCTTGCGCGGTGAGCGGCACGAGAGTGGCTAGAGCCGATGTCAGTATTGTTGTTCGCAGCAATCCCTTGAGCACTTTTCCCTCCCTCGAATCGCCCCTGCCGTATTCTTCATGTCTCCGTCGGTAAGTCTAGCGAGCGTGCCGGCAGTGGCATGCGGCGTGCAGGGCGGCTAGGTTGGGGAAACCGGGGTAACAGGGGACCAAACGATGACCGTCCGTCCGCGCCGCAGCGTGCTCTACATGCCCGGATCGAACGCGCGTGCGCTCGAGAAGGCCCGCGAGCTGCCGGCCGACGGCCTTATCCTCGATCTCGAAGACGCGGTGGCGCCCGAGGCCAAGGCGCAGGCGCGCGGCGCGATCGTCAATGCGCTGTACAAAGGCGGCTACGGCGATCGTGAGGTGATGGTGCGTATCAACGGTCTCGATACCCGCTGGTGGGTCGAAGACCTCACCATTATTGCCGCCGCCAGGCCCGATGCGGTGCTGGTGCCGAAAATCTCGAATCCCGGCCAGTTGCAGGATTTGGCGGCGCGCATCGTCGACATGGGTACCGACCCGCATGTCCGGGTCTGGGCGATGATGGAGACGCCGCTGGCGATGCTCAATGTCGGCGAGATTGCCGCCGCGGCGCTCGATTCGGAGACCCGGCTCTCAGGCTTCGTCATGGGCACCAACGACCTCGCCAAGGACACTCGCGCCCGCTTGGTGCCCGGCCGGGCGCCGATGCTGCCGTGGCTGATGAATTGCGTCGCCGCCGCCCGCGCCTACGGCCTCGACATCCTCGACGGCGTCTACAACGACCTCGGCGATGCCGAAGGTTTCGCCGCGGAGTGCCTGCAAGCGCGCGATCTCGGTTTTGACGGCAAGACGCTCATTCATCCGAAGCAGATCGAGCCGTGCAACGCGGCGTTCTCGCCGACCGACGAAGAGGTGGCAATGGCGCGCAAGATGATCGCCGCATTCGAATTGCCGGAGAACCGCGACAAGGGCGTGGTCCAGATCGACGGCCGCATGGTCGAGCGCCTGCACGCCGAGATGGCGCAGCGCACGGTGGCGATCGCGGATGCGATTGCGAAAACGAAGCAGAAGCAGCCGGCCTAGATCATCGCCTGGTACCGCCGTTGCCGCCGCTCTGACCCGCCATCTGCTGGATCTGGATCACGACGAATTCAGCCGGGTAAAGCGGGGCGAAGCCGACCTGAATATTCACGACGCCCTGGTCGATGCTGGACTGCGGATTGTTTTCGGTATCGCATCGAACGAAATAAGCCTGCGCCGGCGTGGCGCCTTGGAATGCACCCTGAACAAACAGCGTCTGCATGAAGGCGCCGACGCTGGAGCGTAGTTGCGCCCAAAGCTGTGCGTTGTTGGGTTCGAACACCGCCCACTGGGTTCCATTGAACAGGCTCGACTCGATGTACAGGCCTAGGCGCCGCACCGAGACATATTTCCAGTCCGAACCGGCTTGGTCGCTGCCACCCAGCGTGCGGTCGCCCCAGATCACGTCGCCGAACTGCGCGATATGCCTGATGCAATTGACGGCGTGGGCGCTCAGCGCGCCGACTTGCCGATCGGTCAAGCCGAGCACCGGCCCGGATTGTCCAGTCAGGTTGGCGCGGAGGCCCGCGGGCGATCGCCAAACGCCGCGCGCAGCATCGGTCGCCGCATAAATCCCGGCGACAAAACCGCTCGGCGGGAACGGCCTGGTTATGTTTTGTTGCGCGTCCAAAGCATTGAGCCACGGAAAATAAAATGCCGAATTGATTGCATTCGCGCCGGTCATTCGGCTGTCCGGTCCGTTTTGCAATGTCGCAAAAGCACTGTCGACCGCGCTGTCGGCGATCAGAAAGGCTTTGCGTCCGGCACAGTAGGCCTGCAGCGCCGCGATCAGGCCGGGATCGGCTTCGCCGGGCACGGCAAGCAGATTGAAGCTCGGCACGGCGTCCAGAAGGTGTACGCCGGTCATCACCGCAGCTGATGCGGCGGGAGTGCCTCCGCCGTCCGAGGCCAAGCGCACGATGTAGGCCTGTTGGCCGCCGTTGACGAAGAAGTGGCCGACCGCATAGCCGAGATAAAAGCGCGGGCCGAAGCCGCCGAACTGCTGCTCGAATTCCAACCAGCTGCGCAGCAAAATCGCACTGTCAGTCGGCCCTTGAGTAGCCCAGCCGACAAAGGCGGCAATGCCGGTCGGTGCGCCGGCAATGGGATGAGTGTCGCTCGTGGCCAATCCAGCAGCCTCCTTCGCGAGGCGCTTCTGGGCACCCCTCGACGAGGCGTACCACTCTAATTCTTCAACCGATACCCGGTCTTGAAGAACCACCACACGATGGCCATGCAGACGGCGAGGAACACCAGCGTCATCGCCAGGCTCACCGCGACATCCACGTCGGCGATGCCGAAGAAGCTCCAGCGGAAGCCGGAGATCAGATAGACCAGCGGATTGAACAGCGTCACCGTGCGCCAAAACGGCGGCAGCACGCTGGTCGAATAGAACGTGCCGCCGAGGAACGTCAGCGGCGTGAGGATCAACAGCGGCACGATCTGCAATTTTTCGAAGCCGTCGGCCCACAGCCCGAGGATGAAGCCGAACAGGCTGAAGCTGAGCGCGGTCAGCACCAAAAAGCCGATCATCCACACCGGGTGTGCGATTTGGATCGGCACGAACAGCCACGAGGTGGCGAGGATGATGGTGCCGAGAACGAGCGATTTGGTCGCCGCGGCGCCCACATAGCCGAGCACGATCTCGAACGGCGACACCGGCGCCGACAAGAGCTCGTAGATGGTGCCGACGAAGCGCGGAAAATAGATGCCGAACGAGGCGTTGGTGACGCTTTGCGTCAGCAGCATCAGCATGATCAGGCCGGGCACGATGAAGGAGCCGTAGCTCACGCCGTCGATCTGGGTGATGCGCGAGCCGATGGCGGCGCCGAACACGATGAAATAAAGCGACGTCGAGATCACCGGCGAGACCACGCTCTGGAACAAGGTGCGCGCGGTCCGCGACATCTCGTAGATGTAAATGGCGCGCACGGCGTAAATATTCATGGCTGGTGCCTCAACAGGCCGACGAAAATGTCCTCCAGAGAGCTTTGCGTCGTGTGCAGATCCTTGAACCGGATGTCGGCGTGCTGCAGCGCGTCGAGCAGCGCCGTTATGCCGGTGCGGTCGCCCTTGGTGTCGTAAGTATAGGTCAGCTCCTTGCCGTCGGCGCTGAGCGTCAGATGGAAGGCGTCGAGCGCCGCCGGGACGGCGTCGAGGCGCTGGTGCAATTCGAGTGTCAACTGCTTGCGGCCGAGCTTGCGCATCAATTCGACCTTGTCCTCGACCAGGATGATCTCGCCCTTGTTGATGACGCCGACCCTGTCGGCCATCTCCTCGGCTTCCTCGATGTAATGGGTGGTGAGGATGATGGTGACGCCCGAGGCGCGCAGCTCGCGCACCAATTGCCACATGTCCTTGCGCAATTCGACGTCGACGCCGGCGGTCGGCTCGTCGAGGAACAGGATTTGCGGCTCGTGCGCCAGCGCCTTGGCGATCAGCACCCGGCGCTTCATGCCGCCGGACAGCGTCATGATCCGGGAGTCTTTCTTGTCCCACAGCGAGAGCTCCTTGAGCACCTTCTCGATGTGGCGGGGGTTGGGTGGCTTGCCGAACAGCCCACGGGAAAAGCGCATGGTCGCCGGCGGCGTCTCGAAAGCGTCGGTGGTCAATTCCTGCGGCACCAGCCCGATCATGGTGCGCGAGGCGCGGTAGTCGGTGAGGATATCGTGGCCGTCGACGGTGACTGTCCCTGTTGAAGGTTTCACGATACCGCAGATGACGTTGATCAGCGTCGTCTTACCGGCGCCGTTCGGGCCGAGCAGCGCAAAGATCTCGCCGTGGCGGATCTCCAGGTTGATGTCTTTCAAGGCCTGGAAGCCCGACGCGTAGGTCTTGTTGAGATGCGATACGGAAATGGCGGGTTTCATTGGACCGGCAAGGGCGACAAGGCGGTGCCGCCCGGCTTCCTTACACCCACGGCCGCTCCGACTTGGCCTTCTGCTCAAAGCCTTCGATCTTGCCGGCTTTGAGATTGGTCATGCCGATGTCGTCGAGGCCTTCGAGCAGGCATTTCTTGCGGTGCGGATCGATGTCGAATTTGACCACGCCGCCGTCGGGGCCGCGGATTTCCTGTTTCTCGAGATCCACGCTGAGCGTCGCATTGGCGCCGCGCTCGGCGTCGTCGAACAGTTTTTCCAGATCTTCAGGCGACACCTTGATCGGCAGCACGCCGTTCTTGAAGCAGTTGTTGTAGAAAATGTCGCCGAACGAGGTCGAGATCACGCAAGTGATGCCGAAATCCATCAGCGCCCAGGGCGCGTGCTCGCGCGAGGAGCCGCAGCCGAAATTGTCGTCGGCGACCAGGATCTTCGCCTTGCGATAAGCCGGCTTGTTGAGCACGAAATCGGGATTCTCGCTGCCGTCGTCGCGATAGCGCTGTTCCGAAAACAGGCCCTTGCCGAGGCCGGTGCGCTTGATGGTTTTCAAATATTGCTTCGGGATGATCATGTCGGTGTCGACATTGATCATCTTCAGCGGCGCCGCGACGCCTTCCAGCACGGTGAACTTTTGCATCGTAATTCCCTGCAAACTTCGGCCTTATCGGTTACGGATCGTTGTATCCGTGGCGGGTTAATGGCGCCTCGCCTCGCTCGGGTCAAGCCCGTGCCGCCGCGGGTGCGCGCTTGGCGGCTTCTTCGGCATTGAACTTCGATTCGCGATCGGGCGTGCAGACCTGAACGCTATACGCGCTATAGTATTTCTGTCGCGCCAGTTTTTGCGCCGCGATGTGCTCGGGATTGGTCCGCCAAGCCTGCATGCCTTCCTCGTGCTCGAATTCGACGATGGTGACGCGCTCGCCGTCATCGGCAAAAAAGCCCTTATGCCCGATGTAGCCCGGCATGGTGCGGGCAAGTTCATTCATGCGCTCGACCAGGGCGACATATTCGTCGCGCACACCCGGCTTCAGGCGGGAACGGAAAACAGTGATGATCATGGCGATGCGTCCTTGCGGTGCTGCGATGCCGTGCTTTTATAGCACGGCTTTCAGGCCGGAGCCTGCTTCTCGTTTTTCGGCACCGCGTCGAGATTCAAGACCCACGACCGCGCCGAGCGAAACCAGTTCTGCCGCCGCGGCACCAGCTGATCGCGCTGGCGCAAAATGCCGACCCGCACCGTGTAGGAGGGCTGCACGCCTTCGCCCTGCGTCGTCGAATAGATCGGCGAGGCGCATGTGCCGCAAAATGCCTGCACCCGCGGCTTGCCGCTGTCGGCGGTGGTCTTCACATAAATGTTCGGCTGCCCCGTCATCTTGAATGTGTTACCGGGAACCGGGATCGAAACGCGAAATGCCGTGCCGGTAGACGTCTGACAATCGGTGCAATGGCAAATCTGCGTCTTCTCCGGATCGGCCTCGCCTTCGATCTTGATGGCGCCGCAGGAGCACCCGCCGTCGATTCTCATGACATCACTCCCTTTGTTTCATCGGCCGCTTGTTCGAGGGCTTCCATGTCGGCATCCGACAGGCCGAAATGATGGCCGATCTCGTGCACCAGCACGTGCTGGACGATGGCGCCCAAGGTGTCGTCGTGCTCGGCCCAATAATCGAGGATCGGGCGGCGGTACAGCCAGATCATATTCGGCATCTGCACGGCGGCGCTTTCCGAGCGGAACGGCAGGCCGATGCCCTGGAACAGGCCGAGCAGGTCGAACTCGGTCTCGGCCTGCATTTCGGTGAGGACTTCCTCGCTCGGGAAATCATCGACCTGGATGACGAGGTCCGCGCACAGCTCGCGAAAGCCCTTCGGCAAGGCCCGAAACACCTCGCCGGCCAAAACTTCGAGCGCGGCGAGCGAGGGCGCCTTGACGGGCCGCCAGGCCAGCGGATCGGATGTAAGATCGGCCATAATTGCAATGTAGCGCAGTTCGCATCTCTTCAAACCCTCCCTCCAGGGAGGGGTGACGGCTAAACGGGGGAGGCCACGATGTCACTGCAGCGATTGATCGTGATAACGGCGCTCGCCGCGCTGGCGATCCCCGGCATGGCGCCGCAAGCGGCCGCGCAAACGCAGTCGTCGCCGATGACGCGGCCGAGCCAGCTATCGCCGCCGCGCTATGCCCGCCCGCGCATCGAGATCTATCCGCGGCCGCCGCTCTACCGCCGCTGCGTCGATTGGTACGAGCTGCAATACCGACCGAGCGGCACGGTGCTTTATCCGCAAATGCGCTGCTGGTGGGTGCGCGGCTGACGTGTATATTTTTATCTCCGCGTTATGGGTTCGTGCCGTCTATTTATTCTGCCCGCCATGTTTTTCTTGGACTAGCCCGACTAGATTTCCGCCCGCGCGCCGGGCGCTCGCTTCCCCCGATTGGGACAAACATGAAAAGCCAAACGATTACTTTCGTTGCTGTTCGGTCAAGCCGGACCGGGGGCCGCGATGCTTGATACTCCGGCCAGGGTGGTCCAGCTGTCCGCAAAACAGCTGTTCATGATGTTTCCGACGCCGATGTTCACCGGAATGCTGCCCGACATCGGCCTCTGCGACCGCATCGAAAAGAAACTGCGGGAGCTGCAAAAATCCGGCAAAGGCTATCCCTCTCCCGGCGGAAAGATCCTGGCCTATATGACGCCCGACGATATCCAGACTCTCCCCGAGATGAAGGGGCTGGTCGATGTGATCATGGCGGAGTCGTCATCGATTTTGGACTTCTACGCCATCAATCGCGACTCGCACTACATCACCAATATGTGGGCGAACATCGCCAATCCGAACCGGCGCCACAATTTTCACATTCATCCGAACTGCCTGTTGAGCGGCCTCGTCTATATCAAGGTGCCGAAGAATTGCGGCGCGACGATCTTCGCCTCCCCGCGCATCCATTCGAAAAATATCGAACCGACCTATTACAAAAAGAACGAGTTCAACGCCGATATTTTTTCGATTCCGCCCGAGAAGGGCCGCATGTTGATCTGGCCGAGCCACGTTCCGCATGCCGTCGAGCAAGGCACCGCCGACGAAGCCGAGGATCGGATCGTCGTGGCGTTCAACGTCATGATTCGCGGGCTGATCGATCAACCCACGGCGCGTTTGGTTTTGAGCTGACGGATTTTAGTCCGGCACCGCGGCGTCATTCCGGGGTCGCTGCTTTGCGACGCCCGGAATAACCGTCCTACTTCCACTCCCGGACGTCGACGAAATGCCCGGCGATTGCCGCGGCGGCGGCCATGGCGGGCGACACCAGGTGGGTGCGGCCCTTGTAGCCCTGGCGGCCCTCGAAATTGCGGTTCGAGGTCGAGGCGCAGCGCTCGCCGGGATTGAGCTTGTCGGGGTTCATGGCAAGGCACATCGAGCAGCCGGGCTCGCGCCATTCGAAGCCGGCCTTGACGAAGATCTTGTCGAGGCCTTCGGCTTCGGCCTGCTCTTTGACCAGGCCTGAGCCCGGCACAATCATCGCCTTGACCTTGGCGTTGACGGTCTTGCCGTCGACCACTTTTGCGGCGGCGCGCAGATCCTCGATGCGGCCGTTGGTGCACGACCCGATGAAGACGCGGTCGAGCGCGATGTCGGTGACCTTCTCGCCGCCTTTGAGCGCCATGTATTCGAGCGAGCGCTCGGCGGCCTGCCGCTTGTGGGCGTCGACGATGTCTTCGAGGCGCGGCACGCGGCCGGCAATCGAAATGACCTGCTCGGGGCTGGTGCCCCAGGTCACCAGCGGCGGCAGTTTTGCGGCATCGAGCTTGATCTCGCGATCGAAATGGGCGCCATCGTCGGATTGCAGCGTCGCCCAGTAGCGCATCGCCGCGTCCCAATCGTTGCCCTTCGGCGACTTCGGGCGATCCTTCACGAACGCATAGGCCTTCTCGTCGGGCGCGATGAAACCGGCCTTGGCGCCGGCCTCCACCGACATGTTGCAGACCGTCATGCGGCCTTCCATGGTCAACGCGCGGATCGCCTCGCCGGCATATTCGATGGCGTAGCCGGTGCCGCCGGCGGTGCCGATCTCGCCGATGATGGCGAGGATGATGTCCTTGGCGGTGACGCCGTCCGGCAGCTTGCCGTCGACCACGGCGCGCATGTTCTTGGATTTGGTCTGGATCAGCGTCTGCGTCGCCAAGACGTGCTCGACTTCCGACGTGCCGATGCCGTAGGCCAGCGCGCCGAAGGCGCCGTGGGTCGCGGTATGGCTGTCGCCGCACACCAGCGTCACGCCGGGCAAGGTAAAACCTTGCTCCGGGCCGATGATGTGGACGATGCCCTGGCGCCTGTCGAACTCGTCGTAATATTCCAGGTCGAAGAACTTTGCGTTCTCGGCCAGATAGGCGATCTGCGCCTCGCTTTCCGGATCGGGATTTTTCTGCCGGCGGTCGGTGGTCGGCACGTTGTGATCGACCACGAGCAGCGTCTTGTCCGGCGCGCGCACTTTGCGGCCAGACAGCCGCAAGCCTTCGAACGCCTGCGGGCTCGTCACCTCGTGCACGAGATGCCGGTCGATATAGATCAGGCAAGTGCCGTCCGGCTGTTCGTCGACCAGATGGTCGTCCCAGATCTTGTCGTAGAGGGTGCGGGGCTTGGCCATCTCGAAGTGCTCCTGGTCGTACCGCTTTACATATAGGCAGCGCCGTCCTTTAGCGCCTCAGGCGCTTGAGGAAAAGGGCGGGCATTCTGTCGCCGTCCGCAGCCATGCGATAGGATTGGGCAGCCCAAGGAATACGCCATGCAGCGCAGCGAGACCGCGATCAGAACGACCCATGCCGGCAGGCTGCCGCCGGTCGGCGCCGCCGATACCGTGACCGGGCAGGTGGCCGAGGTGATCCGCAAGCAGGTGCAGCTCGGATTGAGCTGCGTCGGCGACGGCGAGTTCTGGAACGGCCGCAATTTCCAATACTACGCTCAGCAGTTCGAAGGCATCACGACGCGCCCGCTGCGGCCCGGCGAACGTGGTTCCGGGCGGGAAGCGACCCGCGAACGCGATACGTTCCCAAAACTCTATGCCGACATGGATCGGGTCGGCACCATGTTCTGCGTCCCCGGCGAGGAGCCGCGGTTTTCGCCGCCGACCAAAACGATCGTGACCGGTCCGATCAAGGGCCGCGCCACGGCAGCGATCCGCCGCGAGATCGATGTCTTCAAGGCGGCGCTCGCAGCCGCCGGCGGCGCCGAGGAGGCATTCATCTGCGTGTTCGCGCCGGGCTGGCTCGATCATCACATTTTCGACGAGCACTACGGCAACGACGAGGCATTCGTCTTCGCGCTCGCCGACGCGCTGCGCGAGGAATATCGCGCGGTGGTCGACGCCGGCTTCATCCTGCAGATCGACGATCCCGGCGTCATGACGTCATGGGACATGATCAAGCCGGAGCCGAGCATTGCCGAATATCGCCGCTATCTGAAGCGCCGCATCGATGCGCTCAATCACGCGCTCGCCGGCATTCCGGAAGATCGCGTGCGCCACCACTTCTGCTGGGGTTCCTGGCATGGCGCGCACACCCACGACTTGCCGCTCAAGGAGATCATCGATCTGGTGCTCGAAGTGCGGGCGCAGGCCTGCAGTTTCGAAGCCGGCAATGTCCGTCACCAGCACGAATGGACGCTGTGGAAGGACGTCAAGTTGCCCGCCGGCAAGATCATCGTGCCGGGCGTGGTCAGCCACGCCACCAACCTCATCGAGCATCCCGAGCTGATCGCGCAGCGGATTTGCAACTTCGCCGAAGCGGTCGGGCGCGACAACGTGATTGCCGGCACCGATTGCGGGCTGGGCTCGCGGCTGCACGAGGATTTGGTCTGGGCCAAGCTCGGCGCGCTGGTCGAGGGCGCGCGGCTTGCCTCGAAGGCGCTCTGGGCGCGGTGATTGCGCTGCGGACGAATTACTCCGCCGTCTTCTCCTCGGCGCCGCCACCGGCGGTGTGGTCCTGCCGCTCGACGATGCGGGCGGACTTGCCGCGGCGGCCGCGCAGATAATAGAGCTTGGCGCGGCGCACTTTGCCGCGGCGCACGACCTTGATGGAATCGATCATCGGCGCATAGAGCGGGAAGACGCGCTCGACGCCTTCGCCGTAGGAGATTTTCCGCACCGTGAAATTCTCGTTCAGGCCGGCGCCGGCGCGGCCGATGCAGACGCCCTCATAGGCCTGCACGCGGCTCTTTTCGCCTTCGATGATCTTGACGTTAACGATGAGCGTGTCGCCCGGCTGGAAATCGGGGATTTCCTTGCCGGCGGAGAGCTTCGCCATCTGTTCGTTTTCGATTTCTTTGAGCAAATTCATGGCGAATTCTCCATCGGCTGCGCTATGCGACGCGCGGCTCCGACCGGGGTCTAGCGGGTTGGGCGAGCTTCTACGACACCGCGCCGGATTTGTCACCCTCCGGTCATCCGGTCCGCGATCCGCCGCGGCAGCGGCTTAGGAAGGCCGCCCAGAGGTCCGGCCGGCGCGCCTTAGTCAGCCTTTCGGCCTCGGCACGGCGCCAGGCGGCGATCTTGGCATGGTCGCCGGAGGTGAGGATTTCGGGGATCGGCCGGCCCTCCCAGAGCTGCGGGCGGGTATAATGCGGGTATTCCAACAGGCCGTCCGCAAAACTCTCCTCGGCGCCTGAGGCCGCCGTGCCCATGACGCCTGGCAACAGCCGCACGCAGGCGTCGATCAGCGCCATGGCGGCGATTTCGCCCCCGGACAGCACATAGTCGCCGACCGAGACCTCTTCGAGCCCGCGCGCCGCGATGACGCGCTCGTCGATGCCCTCGAAACGGCCGCAGACCAGGACGACGCCCGTGTCACCGGCCAGTGCCTCGATGCGCGGTTGGGTCAGTGGCGTGCCGCGCGGCGACATCAGGAGGCGCGGGCGGGTGTCGGTCGCCGTCGCATCGATGGCGCGGCCGAGAACGTCGGCCTTCATCACCATGCCAGGCCCGCCGCCGGCCGGCGTGTCGTCGACGGTGCGATGCTTGTCGGTGGCAAACTCGCGGATATCGACCACGTCGAGCGACCAGGCGCCTGAGGCCAGCGCTTTGCCGGCAAGGCTCGAGCCTAATGGACCCGGAAACATTTCCGGAAAAATCGTGAGGGCGCTTGCCCGCCACATGGCCTAGCGCCGCCTGCCGCTGTGCTTGGCCGGAGCCGCTTGTTGATCGATGTCCGGCGCGACGACCACCAGCCGTCCCGCCGCGAGATCGACCACCGGAACGGTGGCCTCATCGAACGGCAAGAGCTGCGTTACGTGGCCGTCGGTCGGCCGCACCTCGATCAAATCACCGGCGCCGAAATTGTGCAGCGCGACCACGGTGCCGAGTTTTTCGCCAGCGCGGTCGACCGCCGTGAGGCCGATGAGATCGGCGTGATAAAATTCGTCGGGCTGGTCGGGCGCCGGTAAACGTTCGCGCAGCACGTAAAGTTTTACGTTGGTCAATTGCTCGGCCGCGCCGCGGTCGGAAACTCCCGCAAGCTGCGCCACGAAGTGATCCTTGGCGCGGCGCAGCGATTCGATCCGCACGACGCGGCCGTCTTCGGTCTCGAGCGGGCCGTAGCCGGCGATCGCTTCCGGCTCGGCGGTGAACGAGTACAATCGCACTTCGCCGCGCACGCCGTGCGCGGCGCCGATTTGACCGAGGCAGATGCGCGCGCCGCCTGCCATCGTGGGTGCCGGTTAGGTTGCCGGTGCTGCCGGTGCTGCGGCCGGTTTCGGCGCTGCGGCCGCCGCGGCCTTGGCGGCTTCTTCCTTGGCCTTGCGCTCCTTGCGCGGCACCGCCTTTTCCGGATTGTTGCGCTTGGTCCGCTTCATCACGCCCGCGGCGTCGAGGAAGCGCATCACCCTGTCCGAAGGCTGCGCGCCTTTGGCGATCCAGGCCTTGGCCTTCTCGATGTCCCACTTCAGCCGATCGGTCTTTTCCTTCGGCAATAGCGGATTGAAATAACCGAGCCGCTCGATGAAGCGTCCGTCGCGGGGGCTGCGGCTGTCGGCGACCACGATGTGATAGAACGGCCGCTTCTTGGTGCCGGCGCGGGCCATGCGAATGACGAGAGGCATTTTTCAGGTTTCCTTTGTTGAAACGTTGAACGGCGTGTTTGTTTGAATCTGGGTTGTCATTTCTTCTTGCCGAAACCCGGAAAGCCCGGCGGCAAGCCGCCCGGCAGTTTCGGACCAAGCCCTGGAAGTCCGCCGGGCATCCGGCCCGGCAATCCGGGAAAATTCGGCGGCAAGCCGGGCGCGCCCGGCGCGCCGGGCATTCCGGGCGGCAGTCCGCCCGGCATCTTTTCGGCAAGTTTTGCCATCTCTTCCGGGCCCGGCATGCCGCCGCCGAAGCCCAGCATATTGGCGAGGCCGGCCATCGGCCCGCGCTTGGCGCCACCCATGGCCTTCATCACGTCGGCCATGGTGCGATGCATTTTCAGCAAGCGGTTGATGTCTTCAGGCTTGGTGCCGGAGCCGGCGGCGATGCGGCGCTTGCGGCTCGCCTTGAGCACGTCGGGATTGCGCCGCTCCTGCGGCGTCATCGAATCGATGATCGCGACTTGCCGCTTCAGCACGGTTTCGTCGAGATTGCGTTCGGCGAGCTGGTTCTTGATCTTGGCAATACCTGGCAGCATCGACATCATCCCGCTCATGCCGCCCATGTGCTGCATCTGCGCGATCTGCTCGCGCAGGTCGGACAGATCGAAGGTGCCCTTGCGCATCTTCGCGGTGACGCGCGCCGCCTGCTCGGCGTCGATGGTCGAAGCGGCTTTTTCAACGAGCGAAACGATGTCGCCCATGCCGAGGATGCGGTCGGCGATGCGGGCGGGATAAAAATCCTCGATGGCGTCGAGCTTTTCGCCGGTGCCGATCAGCTTGATCGGCTTGCCGGTGACTGCGCGCATGGACAGCGCCGCGCCGCCGCGGCCGTCGCCGTCGATGCGGGTCAGCACGATGCCGGTCAGGCCGACGCGCTCGTCGAACGCGCGGGCGAGATTGACGGCGTCCTGGCCGGTCAGCGCGTCGGCGACGAGAAGAACTTCGTGCGGAGCGGCGGCGCGGCGGACTTCCGCCGCTTCGGCCATCATGGCTTCGTCCAGCGTGATGCGGCCGGCGGTGTCGAGCATCACCACGTCGTAGCCGCCCAGGCGTGCCGCCTGCACGGCGCGGCCCGCGATCTGCACCGGCGTCTGGCCTTCGACCACCGGCAAGGTATCGACCGCGACCTGGCGGCCGAGCACGGCGAGCTGCTCCATGGCGGCCGGCCGGCGGGTGTCGAGCGACGCCATCAGCACTTTGCGCTTGGCGTTGTCGGTCAGCCGCTTGGCGACTTTGGCGGTGGTGGTGGTTTTGCCGGAGCCTTGCAGGCCGACCATCATGATGACGACCGGCGCCGGCGCATTGAGGTCGATCGGCTGCGCGTCCGAGCCCAAAATTTCGATGAGCTGGTCGTGCACGATCTTCACGACCATCTGGCCGGGCGTGACCGATTTGATCACCTCGACGCCGACCGCGCGCTTTTTCACTTCGTCGGTGAAGGCACGCGCCACATCGAGTGCTACGTCGGCCTCGAGCAGCGCGCGCCGCACCTCGCGCAACGCCTCCTCGACATCGGCCTCCGACAGCGCGCCGCGCCGGGTCAGGCGATCGAGTACCGCGTTCAGCCGTTCCGAAAGGCTATCGAACATCGTCTTCCTTTTTCGTCATGCCCGGGCTCGACCCGGGCATCCATGCGGCCTAACCGCTCCATGGATTGCCGGGGCAAGCCCGGCAATGACAAATGCGCCCGAGGGCGCATCGCGCTGTCGGGCGGTTACCTCCGGCCACCTGGGCCGGTCGGCGGTTAAAAATCGTTCTCTTGCGAGAGCGGGCGGAAAATAGGGAGAGTTGGGCCTGGGGTCAACCTGGCGTTTGGGCCATATTTATGGGCCTTTTCGAATTGAACCCAGCCACGGCGGCCATATTTCCCACTCAGCATGTCGCGCTATTACACCGGCCCCGTCTCCGATCATTTCGACGGTGAGCGTTTCTTCGACCGCGAGGCGGCAGCGCCGCGAAGCCGGCGCGATCTCCTGCGCTGGTTCCTGCAGCGCCGGCTCCGCGGCACCAGGGCAAAGTGGCCGGATTGGGCGCCATCGCCTTTTATCGATCGCCCGCCGCCGCGCGTCGAAGGCGCGGCATGCCGCATCTCCTATGTCGGCCACGCCAGCTGGCTGATCCAGACCGCCGGTCTCAACATCCTCGTCGACCCCATATGGTCGAAGCGCGCGTCGCCGTTCCGTCACATCGGACCGAAACGGGTCAACGATCCCGGCATCGCCTTCGCCGACCTGCCGCCGATCGACGTCGTGCTTGTGTCGCATGCCCACTACGATCATCTCGATGTCGCGACGCTGTCGCGGCTCGCCGCTGCGCATCGGCCCAGGATCATCACGCCGCTCGGCAATGACACGATCATGCGCAACCACGATGCCGCGGTCGTGGCGGAAGCGTTCGATTGGGACGATCGAGTCGATTTCGGCGACGCGGCGGTGACGCTGGTTCCGACTAGCCATTGGTCGGCGCGGAACCTGTCGGATCGCAACATGTCGCTGTGGGCGTCGTTCGTGATCGACGCGCCAATCGGAAAAATCTACGTGGTCGCCGATTCCGGCTATGGTGCCGGCCGGCTGTTTCGCCGCGCCCGCGCGCGTCACGGGCCGTTCAAGCTCGCCATCCTGCCGATCGGCGCCTACGAGCCGCGTTGGTTCATGCGCGACCAGCACATGAATCCCGCGGAGGCGGTGCAGGCATACATCGATTGCGGCGCCGAACTGGCGCTCGCGCACCATTACGGCACATTCCAACTCACCGATGAGGCGATCGGTGCGCCGCTCGCCGCGCTTGCCGACGCTTTGAATGCCGCCGCCATTGCGGCCGAGCGCTTCCGCGCCTTGCGGCCCGGCGAGGTAGTCCACCTGTAATTGTCGCGTGACGGCAGTGCCGCGGCGCTACTTGAGCAAAACCAAGACGTCGACGGTGAGCTTCTTGGCGTCGGCCGTGACCGGATCGGTCTCATATTGCTCGATGAACAAATCCTTGGCCTCGAGCCGTTTCTCGTCGAGATAATTGGTGATCGCCTCATAGGTATTATCCAATTCGTCGTAGGAGCCGTGATGGACGAATTTCAGAGCGTGGCCCTCCGGCGATTGGCCGATGGCGATATCGCCGCGCGGCGGGTTTTTCGGCGGCTCGGAGATCGGCACGGCGGCCTGGAACTGGAACCCGGTGTCGTCGGTCTGGGTGAAGATGGTCATCGGCGGCCCGTCGGTCTTCAGGCCTTCCTTGTCGATATAGGCTTTGAGCTTCTTGAACGCGCCGCTGATCGTATCGAAGGCGGAATCCCACACCCCGTTGCCCTTCACGTAGACGATCGTCTTCGCCGTCAGCGTGGTGTCCTCGGCGAATGGTTCGGCGGTGGACTTGTCGTCGGGGCTGGTCGCGGCTGGCGCCGGCGGCGTTTGTGCCCACGAGGCTTGTGATCCGACGACGATGGTGGCGAGGCACAGGGCCGCCGCGGCGATGCACGGCGCAAAGCGCAGCAACATCAGTTTCTCCTTAAAGCCCGGCGATCCGCGTTGCCGGCTAAAGCGGCCGCCGCATTCTCGATCCTGTCGCCCCGCCGAAACTCTAGCACGGAAGCCGGCGCCGCGCCCAATTTTGCGATTGCGGAGATCGCCCGCAACCGGACACTGGCGCTCGGCCCTCAAGTCCTCATATAAGTCCCTGACATTCGGGCATTATCATGAGCGCGCTGGCGAACAGGGATTTCGTCAAGATGAACGGTCTCGGCAACGAGATCGTCATCGTCGACCTGCGCCGCGCGCCGAGCCCGATTTCGGCGGCCGAAGCGCGCGCGGCGGCGCAGCGCGAGCCCTACGATCAGCTCATGGCGCTCTACCCGCCGGACGGCTCTACCGACGCCTCCATCCGCATCTTCAACAGTGACGGCTCGGAGGCCGGCGCCTGTGGCAACGGCATGCGTTGCGTAGCGGCGCTGGTCGGTGCCGAAACCGGCAAGATGATGCTGGAATTCGAGACCACGGCCGGGCTCATCTCCTGCTGGCGGGCGGATGGCGGGCTGTTCACGGTCGATATGGGCCGGCCGCGCTGGCGCTGGGATGAGATTCCGCTGTTGCACAACGTGGCCGATACGCGCGCGATCGATCTCAAGGTCCGCGACGTGCCAGGCCTGCAGTCGCCGTCGGTCGTCAGCATGGGCAATCCGCACGCGATTTTTTGGGTCGAGGATCCGCAGCGCTACGACCTCTCCAGCATCGGCCCGCGTCTCGAGCACGATCCGATCTTTCCGGAACGCGCCAATATCACGCTCGCCGCGACCCCGTCGCGTGATCGCGTGGTGATCCGCACCTGGGAGCGCGGCGCCGGCCTCACCAAGGCCTGCGGCTCTGCCGCCTGCGCCGCCGCGGTCGCCGCGGCCCGGATCGGCCGCACCGGCCGCAAGGTGACGGTGACCTTGCCGGGCGGCGATCTCGCCATCGACTGGCGCGAGACCGACGACCATGTGCTGATGACCGGGCCAACCGAATACGAGCACAAGGGCCATTTCGACGCGGCTTTGTTCGCCGCCGCGGATGCCGCGTCGTGAGCGTCGAAGTCGTCACCTTCGGCTGCCGGCTCAATTCCGCCGAGTCGGAAGTGATCCGCCGCGAAGCCGAGCGCGCCGGCTTCGACGATACCGTTGTGGTCAATACCTGCGCCGTCACCGCCGAAGCGGTGCGCCAGGCGCGGCAGGCGATCCGCGCGCTGCGTCGCGAGCGGCCTTTAGCCAAAATCATCGTCACCGGCTGTGCGGCGCAGACCGAGCCAGAAACTTTCGTCGCCATGGCCGAGGCCGATCAGGTGCTCGGCAATGCCGAAAAACTTAAAGCCGCGTCCTGGGCGCAGGCGCGCGCCGCTTTCGATCTCGACGACGCACCGAAGGCGATCGTCAACGACATCATGGCGGTCAAGGAAACCGCGGCCCATCTGGTCGATGCTTTCGCGGGCCGCAACCGCGCTTTCGTCCAGGTGCAGAACGGCTGCGACCATCGCTGCACGTTTTGCATTATTCCTTACGGCCGCGGCAATTCGCGTTCGGTGGCGATGGGGGCGGTAGTCGATGACGTGCGGCGGCTTGTCGGCAATGGTTATCGCGAGATCGTGCTCACCGGCGTCGACGTCACCAGCTATGGCGCCGACCTGCCCGGTGCGCCGAAGCTTGGCACGTTGGTCAAGCAAATCCTCAAGCATGTGCCGGAGCTGGAGCGGCTGCGGTTGTCGTCGATCGATTCCGTCGAGGCCGACAGTGAATTGCTCGATGCGCTGGCGCAGGACCGCCGGGTGATGCCGCATCTGCATCTGTCGCTGCAGGCCGGCGACGATCTCATCCTCAAGCGCATGAAGCGGCGGCATTCGCGCAATGATGCAATCACATTCTGCAGCACCGTGCGCCGCTTGCGCCCGGACGTGGTGTTCGGCGCCGATTTGATCGCCGGCTTTCCGACCGAGACCGAAAGCATGTTCCAAAATTCGCTCGACCTCGTCGACGCATGCGGGCTGACGCATTTGCACGTGTTTCCGTTCTCGCCGCGGCCGGGCACGCCGGCGGCGCGGATGCCGCAGCTTCCCCGAGAGGTCGTCAAGGAGCGAGCGCGGCGGCTGCGCGAGCGCGGCGCGCTCGCCTTGCGGCAATATCTCGACGGCGAAGTCGGCGCGACGCGGCGCGTCTTGACCGAATCGCCGGAGATCGGCCGCACCGAGCAATTCACGCCGGTCAGGCTTTCGATGCCGGTCGAGCCGGGTAAAATCCTCGATTTGACAATGACATCTCACGACGGCAGACAATTGCTGGCCGCTTAGCTAATCTCGCGCCAAAGCGGAGACCGTGCGATGGACGGGCAAGACCATACGATCACGACGACAGAGGCACTCGAGAGTCTATACAGCGATGCGCCTTACGGCCCGGCGGTGATCAAGGAAACCGACCACGTCACCGTGGAATACCGCAAGCTGATCGAGGCGGCGCCGTTCGTGGTGCTGGCGACCAACGGCCCCGAAGGTCTCGACTGCTCGCCGCGCGGCGACCCGCCCGGCTTCGTGCGCGTGGTCGACGAACACACGCTGCTCATTCCCGACCGCCGCGGCAACAATCGCATCGACAGCCTGCGCAACCTGGTGCGCGACCCGCGCATCGCGCTGTTGTTCCTCATCCCCGGCGTCGGCGAGACCATGCGCATCATCGGCCGCGCCAAATTGTCGACCGATCCAAAACTGACCGAAACCTTCGCCATCAACGGCAAGCTGCCGAAATGCGTGCTGGTGGTGACGGTCGAGAAAGCCTATTTCCAGTGCACCAAGGCGATCATCCGCTCAAGGCTGTGGGACCCGGCGAGCAAAGTCGACCGCAAAACCCTGCCGACTGCCGGCTCGATCCTCGCCGAGTTGACCGACGGCAAGATGGGCGGCCCCGAGCACGATCGCCTGGCGCCCGGGCGCATCAAAGAAACGATTTACTGAGCGGCCGCCGCTTCGCGCGAGCGAATGTAGAACGCGCCGCTGCCCTCGCCCGGCCAACCGCACGCTGAAAGCCGTTCGCGCATATGCGGCGGCACCGGCGCGGTGATACGGATCGGCGCGCGGTTCTTGTAGAGCGGTACAACAATCTCGCGGGCGTGCAGGTGCAGGCCGGGGCCGCCGCTGCGCGGCGCTGTGCCGTAGATCGCGTCGCCCAGAAGCGGCCAGCCCATTTCCGCGCAATGCACCCGCAGCTGATGGGTGCGGCCGGTGAGCGGCTCGAGTGCGAGCCAACTCAATTTCTTACCCTCCCCTGCAGGGGGAGGGTCGACGGCGGAGCCGTCGGGGTGAGGAAGTGCCGCCGTATGACCTGCCCCCACCCGACCTGCCTGCGGCAGGTCGGCCTCCCCCCCACAGGGGGAGGTGGTTGTGCACATCACCTTCCACCGCGTCACCGCCGGCTGGCCTATGGGGTCGTGCTTCATCCACCAGCCGCGCGTCACGTCGAGGCGGCCGAGCGGCAGCGCGATTTCGCCTTCGTCGGCGTCGGGCACGCCTTCGACCACGGCCCAGTAGGTCTTGTCGATGGCGCCGTTCTTGAACAGCTTGCCGAGCTGAGCCAGCGCCTTGCGGTGGCGGCCGAGCACCAGGCAGCCCGAGGTATCGCGGTCGAGCCGGTGTGCCAGCGCCGGCGCCCGCGGCAGGCCGAAGCGCAACGCGTCGAAATGGTCTTCCAGGCTCTCGCCGCCGTTCGGGCCGCGATGCACCGCAAGCCCCGCCGGCTTGTCGATCACCAGCATCAAGCCGTCGCGATACAACAGCCGCGACACCATCTGTTCCGGGGTCATTGTTGCGTACATTGCCGAAACCGCTATCACGGGCGCCTCATGGACGACAGCGCGACGAAAACAACGGGCAATTGGTGGCAGCGCCTGACCGGCGGGCTCAAGAAGAGCTCATCGGCGCTCGGCAGCGCCATCGCGCACGTCGTGGCAAAACGCCAACTCGACGCGGCGACTATCGACGAGATCGAGGACGAGCTGGTCCGTGCCGATCTCGGCGCGGAGACTGCGGGCCGGATCGCCACCGAACTGCGTTATGGGCGTTTCGATGCGGCGATCACGCCGGACGAAATCAAAGCCGCGGTGGCGGCTGAAGTGGAAAAGGTGCTCGCCGGCGTGGCCCAGCCGCTGGCGATCGATCCCGCGATAAAACCGTTCGTCATTCTGGTCGCCGGCGTCAACGGCTCCGGCAAGACCACGACCATCGGCAAGCTGGCGGCGAAATTGCGCGCCGAGGGCCGCACGGTGATGCTGGCGGCGGGCGATACGTTTCGCGCCGCCGCCATCGACCAGCTCAAGATCTGGGCGGAGCGCAGCGGCGCGGCGTTCATCGCGCGCGAGGCCGGCGCCGATGCCGCCGGTTTGGTATACGAGGCGGTCGAGACGGCAAAACAAAAAAAAGTCGACGTGCTGCTGATCGACACCGCCGGCCGCCTGCAGAACCGCACCGAACTGATGGGCGAGCTGGAAAAGGTGGTGCGGGTGATGAAGAAGGTCGAGCCGTCGGCGCCGCACGCCGTGCTGCTGGTGCTCGACGCCACCGTGGGCCAGAACGCGCTGTCACAGGTCGAGATTTTCGGCAAGATCGTCGGCGTCACCGGCCTCGTCATGACCAAGCTCGACGGCACCGCGCGCGGCGGTATTCTGGTTGCCATCGCCGAGAAGTTCAAAGTGCCGGTGCATTTCATCGGCGTCGGCGAAGGCGTCGACGATCTGGCGCCATTCTCGGCGCGGGATTTTGCCCGTGCCATGGTCGGGCTCGATGGCGGGCTCGATTCATGAATTGTGGAAAAGCGCCAGCCGCGCTACACACACGCCGCTCATGACGCCGAAGCCGCAGCTCAATCCGATCCTCAAGCTCGCCCTCGATCTCGGGCCGCTGGTGCTGTTCTTCTTCGCCAACTCGCGTTACGACATCTTCGTCGCCACCGCGACATTCATGGTCGCCGTGTTGGTCGCCATGGTGGTGTCCTATGTACTGACGCGGCACTTTCCGATCATGACGATCGTGACCGCGGTCATCGTGCTGGTGTTCGGCGGACTCACGCTGTTTTTGCACAACGATATGTTCATCAAGATCAAGCCGACCATTATCTATGCGCTGTTTGGCGGCGTGTTGCTCGGTGGACTTTTCTTCGGCAAGCCGCTGCTCGGCACCGTGCTGGATTCGATGTTCCAGCTCACCGAGGAAGGCTGGCGCAAGCTGACCTTGCGCTGGGCGCTGTTCTTCTTCGCGCTCGCCATTCTCAATGAAATTGTCTGGCGCAACGCCTCGACCAATGTCTGGGTCGATTTCAAGGTGTTCGGCGTGATGCCGCTGACCTTCCTGTTCGGCGCGCTGCAAGTGCCGCTGTTGCGGAAATACGCGGTCGAGCCGGCGGAGTAATCCGTCATCCTGAGGTGGCCGCGAAGCGGCCCTCGAAGGAGACGGCCGAGGCGCCAGGGCCGTCGCCCTTCGAGGCTCGCTACGCTCGCGCCTCAGGGTGACGGTGAACTAAGACCCCCTGCCAGCGCCTTTTCGATCTGCGGCTTGAGCACGGCTTCGAAATTGTCGGCGGTGATCGGGCCGACCAGCTTGTAGGCGATGCGCGCATCCTTGCCGACCACAAAGGTCTCCGGCACGCCGTAGACGCCCCAATCGATCGCGGCGCGGCCGTTTTCGTCGGCGCCGGCGGCGGCGAACGGATTGCCGTAACGGCCGAGGAAGCGCCGCGCATTGTCCGGCAGGTCCTTGTAGTTGATGCCGATCAGGCGCACGCGGCTGTCCTGGGCGAGCTGCATCAACAGCGGCGCCTCGTCGCGGCACGGAATGCACCACGACGCCCAGACGTTCACCACTGTCACCGCGTCTTTGAAACTCGCCGGATCGACGCCGGGCACCGCCCCGCCGTCGCGTTCGAGGCCGGCGACCGGCGGCAAATTTGTTTGCGGCGCCGGATGGCCGATCAGCGCCGACGGAATGAGCGACGGATCGCCCGAATAGAGGCGGAACAGGAACAACAAGACAAGTGCGAGAAAAACCGCCAGCGGCACCAGGACCGCGATGCGGCGCCGGCCGACTTTCGTGGTCTCGTTCGGCACGCTGGTCACGCTTTTTCCTTCGCTTGTTCGATCGCGGGCTCGGATCGCGCCGACGCGGAGCGGCGCGTGACGCCGCGCATTTCCAGATCGGCGAGTCTGAGCCGCTGCGTGCGGTAGTCGAGAGCCACCCACGCGATCAAGACGCCGACAATTGCGACGGCCGCCGCATAAGAGGCGACGATGAATCCCATATGATTGGCTACGTCCATCGTCAGCTCACCGCGCTCGCCTGCATCAGCCGCAGTGAGCGCACGCGGCGGCGCAAAATCTCGTTGCGCATCGCCGCGAGGTGCAAGGTGAAGAACAAGAGCGTGAATGCCGCCGCCATGATGAACAGCGGAACGAGGATGCTCGGATCGATGGTCGAGCCGCCGACGCGGAACACCGACGCGCCCTGGTGCAGCGTATTCCACCAATCGACCGAGAATTTGATGATCGGCAGATCGACGGCGCCGACAAGCGTGAGGATCGCCGCGGCGCGCGCGGCGCGCGATGGGTCTTCCACCGTGCGCCAGAGCGCGATGACGCCGAGATAGAGCAGCAGCAGCACCAGTTCCGAGGTGAGCCGCGCATCCCAGACCCAATAGGTGCCCCATTCGGGCCGGCCCCACAGCGAGCCGGTGACGAGGCACAACAACGTGAACGCCGCGCCGATCGGCGCCGCCGCTTTGGCTGCGACGTCGGCGAGCGGATGCCGCCACACCAAGGTGCCGAGCGCCGCGACCGACATCACGCCCCAGCCCAGCATGCCGAGCCACGCCGACGGCACGTGCAGGAACATGATCTTGACGGTGGCGCCCTGCTGATAATCGTCGGGCGCCAGCATCGCCTGGTCGATGCCGTAGGCGAACACGAGCACCGTCAACCCGCCGAGCCACGGAATCGTGCGGTTGGCGAATTTCAGGAAACGCGTCGGATTGGCGAGATCGGCGATGGCCATGGCTATTTCTCGTTCGCAGCTACCTAGTTCACGTTACGGCGCCGGCGCAATGCTGCCGGCTTTGAGCGTTTCTCACGTTTGCATGACCAACGTGCTTGCATGACCAAAATGGCTATTCCATTTCCTGGCGCAGCGCCGCCGCCGCGGCAAATGGACCGATCACCAGGCTCGCCAGCGTCAGCGCGCAGAGGATGGTGAACGGCGTGCCGAACGGCAGCGGCCCGGCGGTGTTGGCAGCGGCGACGCCGAAGATCAGCACCGGCACCGTCAGCGGCAGCACGATCACGGCAAGCAGCAGCCCGCCGCGCCGCAAGGTCACCGCGATGGCGGCGCCGATCAGGCCGATGAAAGTGAGCGCTGGCGTGCCGACCAGAAGCGTCAGCACCAAAGTCATTTCAGCCGGCGCGTCGAGATTGAGCAAAAGCCCGATCAGCGGCGCGGCGATGACCAGCGGCAGGCCGGTGGTGAGCCAATGGGCAAGGCCTTTGGTCGCCACCACGAGTTCGAGCGGCGCGCGACCCGTGAGGATGAGGTCGAGCGAACCATCCTCGTGGTCGGCAGCGAACAGCCGATCGAGCGCCAACAGGCTCGCCAACAGCGCCGCGAGCCACAGGATCGCCGGGCCGATCTGCTTGAGTAGCGGCAAGTTCGGTCCGACCGCGAACGGGATCAGCGTGACCACGACGAGGAAGAACAGCACGCCGATCAGCGCGCCGCCGCCGACCCGCACGGCTATGCGCATGTCGCGGAGGAGGATTGCGGTAAGGGCGGTCATGAGCCAGCCTCCCCCAGCCGCAGCTTCCGCGCGTCTTCAAGCCCGATGCCGCCGTGGGTGGCCGCCAGAATGAGGCCGCCCTCGGCCAGATGGGCCTGCATCAAGCCGGCGAGGCGGTCCTGGGCCGAGGCGTCGAGCGTGCTGGTGGGCTCATCCAGCAGCCAGATCGGGCGTTTGACGGCGACGAGGCGGGCGATCGACAGCCGCCGGCGTTGGCCTGCGGAAAGATAGGCGGCAGGCAGGTCGGCCAGTTCGTCGAGGCCGACCGCGGTGAGGGCAGGGTGGATATCTGCGGCCTGGGTGCCGAGAAATCCGGCCCAAAACCTTAAGTTTTCGGCGACCGTCAGCGAGGGTTTGAGGGCGTCCTGGTGGCCGAGATAGTGCGCCTGCTCGGCGATGGTCAGTTCCGGGTCGCCACCCTCCAGGCTGAGCTTGCCTTGGGCGAGGCGGACCAGGCCCACGATGGTGCGCAGCAACGACGATTTCCCGGCACCGTTGCGGCCGGTCACCGTCAAAGCCTCGCCGGAGGCCACGGCAAAGCTTAAGCCCGCGAACACGTCGCGGCCGCCGCGGTGACAGGCCAGATCGACAGCGGAAAGCCGCATCAGCAGGGTCCTAAGCCCGGCGCCGAGCCGCTTGGAATCGCGAACAACGGCATGTTGCCGGGCATTTTACCGACCATTTGTTGCTGATCTGGCACAAATCTGGAAAAGTCCTTATAAGCCGCAAGCTGGGCTGCGCCGTGCCGGCGACGCCTCCCGCACCCGACCGCCAACGCTCCGTTGCGGCCCGATTCGGCAATAAATTACCTCGACTTTGCCCCGGCACCCGGCCGGGGGAATGGGAAAAAAATCATGGATTCGCTCGACAGCTTCAAGTGCCTGCGGCCGCTCAAGGTGGGCTCCAAGACCTACGCTTATTACAGCCTTCCGGTGGCGGAAAAGAACGGGCTCAAAGGCATTTCGCGGCTGCCGTTCTCGATGAAGGTGCTGTTGGAGAACCTGCTGCGCAACGAAGACGGCCGCTCGGTGTCGAAAGAGGACATCCAGGCCGTCGCGCAATGGCTCAAGACCAAAACCTCGGAGCGCGAGATCGCGTTCCGCCCGGCCCGCGTGCTGATGCAGGATTTCACCGGTGTGCCGGCGGTGGTCGACCTCGCCGCCATGCGCGATGCCATGGAGCATCTCGGAGGTGATCCGAAAAAGATCAACCCGCTGGTGCCGGTGGATCTGGTGATCGACCATTCGGTGGCGGTGAATTTCTTCGGCCACAAGGATTCGTTTAAGCGCAACGTCGAAGAGGAATACAAGCAGAACCAGGAGCGCTACCGGTTCCTCAAATGGGCGCAAAATTCGTTCGAGGATTTTCGCGTTGTGCCGCCGGGCACCGGCATCTGCCACCAGGTCAATCTCGAATATCTGTCGCAGACGGTGTGGACCGCGAAGGCCAAGGTGAATTTTCCCGACAAGTCCGTCGCCACTGAGCTCGCTTATCCGGACACGTTGGTCGGCACCGATTCCCACACGACGATGGTGAATGGCCTCTCCGTGCTCGGCTGGGGCGTCGGCGGCATCGAGGCCGAGGCCGCCATGCTCGGTCAGCCCTACTCGATGGTCCTGCCGGAAGTGATCGGCGTGCGGTTCAACGGCAAGCTCAAGGAAGGCGTCACCGCGACCGATCTGGTGCTGACCGTGACGCAGATGCTGCGCAAGCGCGGCGTTGTCGGCAAATTCGTCGAATATTTCGGCCCCGGCCTCGCCAGCCTGACCATCGCCGACCGGGCGACGCTCGGCAACATGTCGCCCGAATACGGCGCGACCTGCGGCTTCTTTCCGATCGACGACGACACCATCCGCTATCTGCGCGACACCGCCCGCTCGGCGGACCGCATCGCGCTGGTCATCGCTTATGCCAAGGCGCAGGGCATGTACCGCACCAAGAATACGCCGGACCCGGTGTTCACCGACGTGCTCAAGCTCGAACTGTCTTCCGTCGAGCCGTCGCTCGCCGGGCCGAAGCGGCCGCAGGACCGCATCGCGCTCAAAGAGGTCAAGAACGGCTTTGCCTGGTCGATGGACAAGGAGTTCAACAAGGCCGCCGAGATCGACAAGCGCGTGCCGGTCGAGGGCCGCAAGCACACGCTCGGCAACGGCGACGTGGTGATCGCCGCGATCACCTCCTGCACCAACACCTCGAACCCGAACGTCATGATGGCGGCGGGGCTTTTGGCGCGAAAGGCCTTGGCCAAGGGCCTGACCGTCAAGCCGTGGGTGAAGACCTCGCTGGCACCGGGCTCGCAGGTGGTCGCCGAATATCTGGACAAATCCGGCCTGCAGAAGGATCTCGACGCGCTCGGCTTCAACCTGGTCGGCTTCGGCTGCACCACCTGCATCGGCAATTCCGGGCCGCTGCCGGAAGAGATTTCCGAAGCGATCAACAAGAACGATCTGATCGCCGCCGCGGTGCTGTCCGGCAATCGCAACTTCGAGGGCAGGGTCAATGCCGACGTGCGCGCCAACTATCTCGCCTCGCCGCCGCTTGTGGTCGCCTATGCGCTCGCCGGCTCGATGCAGATCGACGTCGCCAAGCAGCCGCTCGGTACCGACCAGAAGGGCCGCAAGGTCTATCTGCGCGATATCTGGCCAAGCAACCGCGAGATCGGCGAATTCGTGCGCAAGAACATCACCAAGCAGATGTTCGCGCGTAAATACGGCAACGTGTTCAAGGGCGACGCCAGCTGGCGCAAGATCGCCGTCAAGGGCGGGCTGACCTTCAAGTGGGACGACCGTTCCACCTATGTGCAGAACCCGCCTTACTTCGAAGGCATGCAGAAGCGCAGCCAGCCGATCGAGGATGTCGTCGACGCGCGCATCATGGGCCTGTTCCTCGATTCGATCACCACCGACCACATCTCGCCGGCCGGCTCGATCAAAGAAGAAAGCCCGGCCGGCGAATATCTGCGCGATCATCAGGTGCGGCCGAAGGACTTCAACCAGTACGGCACGCGGCGCGGTAATCACCAGGTGATGATGCGCGGCACGTTCGCCAATATCCGCATCAAGAACCAGATGGTGCCGGGCGTCGAAGGCGGCTTCACCATCCACTATCCGTCGAAGCAGCGCATGACGATGTACGACGCCGCCATGCGCTACAAGAACGAAGGCGTGCCGCTCGTGGTGTTCGCCGGCAAGGAATACGGCACCGGCTCGTCGCGCGACTGGGCGGCCAAGGGCACGATCCTGCTCGGCGTGCGCGCCGTGATCGCGCAGTCGTTCGAGCGCATCCACCGCTCCAACCTGGTCGGCATGGGCGTGGTGCCGCTGACCTTCGAGGAAGGCACGTCGTGGCAGACGCTAGGCCTCAAGGGCGACGAGCAGGTCACCATTCGCGGCCTGCACGGCGATCTCAAGCCGCATCAGCGCCTGCTCGCGGAAATTGTAGCGTCCGACGGCGGGTTGAAGCGCGTGCCGTTGATCTGCCGCATCGATACCGTGGATGAGCTCGACTACTACAAGAATGGCGGCATTCTGCAGTACGTGCTGCGCCATCTCGCGGCTTGAAACCGTGAATTAAAAACAGCGCTTCACCGGATTTGATCCGGAGGCGGGCGGCTTTCCGAAACATCATGCTTTCATCAGCATTCGGCATGATCCGAGAAAAAGCCGGCGGCCTCACTTCGAATTGAGTGGCGGGTGACTTGCGCGGGCGCTAAAGCAGGCGCGGGCGACAATACCGTGACGAGGGGTCGGCGGGGTGGAGATCAGAATGCTGCGCTGCCGCTACGCGTCGGCGTCCCTCATTGCCGGACTTTTGATCGCGACCTATGGCATTGCGCGCGCCGAGCCGCGGGCGTTGCTTGAGTTGTTCACCAGCCAAGGCTGCTCGTCGTGCCCAACCGCCGACAAGCTCCTCGGCGAGCTCGCCAACGATCCGTCGCTGGTCGCGTTGAGCGTGCCGATCGACTATTGGGACTATCTCGGCTGGAAGGACACGCTGGCCAATCCGGCCCATTCGGCGCGGCAGCGCGCGTATTCGCGCGTACGCGGCGACCGGCAGGTCTATACGCCGCAAATTGTCGTCAACGGTGCCATGCACGTGCTCGGCAGTGACCGCGCCGCCGTCGATCGCATGATCGTGCAGACCGATCAAAGAGCCTCGGTGATGTCGCTGCCGGTGCTGATGACCGTCACGGCCAGCAATTTGAACGTCACCGTCAAAGCCAAGGATGGCGACCATACCGGCGGCGAAGTGTGGCTGTGTCCGCTGGCCAAGGCCGTGACGGTCGCGATCGGCCGTGGCGAAAATCATGGACGCACGATCACCTATCACAACGTGGTGCGGCGCTGGGTGAAGCTCGGCGATTGGACCGGGACGGATGCGACCTGGAACGTTCCGATGTCGGAGATCAAGTCCGACGACATCGATGCCGCCGCCGTCATGGTGCAGGAAGGCACCCATGACAAGCCGGGCATCATTCTCGGCGCGTCGTACACGACGTTGCAGACGACGGACGACGGACGACAGACGACGGAACGCAAATAATCGAAGCCGAGTTCGGTTCGCCGTCGTTCTGCTTTCCTCATCTGTCCTCTGTCGTCCGACCTCCGTCGTCCGACAAAAAGAAAAAGGCCGGCAACTGCCGGCCTTAAAGGTATTGGGGATTGAACCGTACGCGGAACTCTGGCCCGGTCCGTCAGCGCCCCGGGGGGCTGGGGGGCTGAGGAATCCGGAACGCCTTCCGGACCGGGCCCTGAGGCAACAGTGCTTTATTTCGCAGGCCAGCTTGGCGCGTGCTGGGCCGAATTAGGGCCGTATTATGATTCGCCTAACGAAGCCGTGATTCCGGCCGTTGCAAATGTCGCACCTGTGCCGCAGCGATAGGCATCGGCCGCCTGCCGCCTCGCTTTCATGCTGCGATAATCGGCCGTTTGCCGCGCAACAGGCACTTGCCGCCGCCGCCGTCCGGCGCGATCATGAAGCGAACATGACAAAGGAGGCGCCGGATGGACATCGGCGAAATCGAACCGAGCGCGTGGCGCGGGGGCGAGCTTCGAGCGCCCGCCCCCGCGAGTATGGTGACCTTCAGCCGGCGTGAGCTCGACCGCATTCTCGGCCTTTACGGCCGCATGGTCGCCGCCGGCGAGTGGCGTGATTACGCAATCGATTTTTTGAAAGACCGCGCGGTGTTTTCGGTTTTCCGCCGCGCCGCCGAGGTTCCCATCTACCGCATTGAGAAAAATCCGCGGCTCGGCCGGCGCCAGGGCGCCTACAGCGTGATTTCGGCGACCGGTCACATCCTGCGCCGCGGCCACGAGCTCGACCGCGTGCTCAGTGCGCTCGATCGCTCGATCCGGGTGGTTGCCGGGTAAGCGCCTTACGGCGGCGCGCCGTCGCTGCTGCCGAGTGCGCGCTGCATCAGCACGGTATCGAGCCAGCGGCCGTGCTTGAAGCCGATCGATTGGAAATTGCCGATGAGCCGGAAGCCGACCGCGGCATGGACCGCGACCGACGCGGTATTGGCCGAGTCGCCGATTACGCCGATCATCTGGCGGAAGCCACGCACTTCCGATTCCACGATCAGACGCGTCAGCAACAGCCGGCCGATTCCCTTGCGATGCAATTCCGGCGCGATGTAGAGCGAATCCTCGACGCACCAATCATAGGCGCGACGGTCGCGGTACGGGCCCGCATAGGCAAAGCCCACGACGGCGCCGGCCAGTTCGGCGACGATATAAGGGAAGTTCCGCGCCAGTAGCGCCTGTTGGCGGCGCGCCATTTCGGCTTCGTCCGGCGGTTCGAGCTCGAACGAGGCGGTGCCGTAGGCGACGGCGTGGGCGTAGATGCGGGTGATCGCAGGAATGTCGGTTGTAGTGGCGGTGCGAAGGCTGACGTCGTTCATAGTTCAAATGGCATAGCGCCACAAAATAAAACGCCCCGGGACAATGATCCCGGGGCGCTTCGATTGCAATTCGTTTGCGCTCAGCGGCGGTCGCCGAAGATGCGCAGCAGCATCAAGAACAGGTTGATGAAGTCGAGATAGAGCGACAGCGCGCCCATCACCGCCTTGCGGCCGGCGACGGTGCCGTCGTCCTGCACGCTATACATCTCCTTGATCCGCTGCGTGTCGTAGGCGGTCAAGCCGACGAAGACGAGCACGCCGATCACCGAGATCGCCCAATCGAGCCCGCTCGATTTCAGGAACATGTTGACCACCATCGCGATGACGATGCCGATCAGGCCCATGAACATGAACGAGCCGACGCCGGTCAGGTCGCGCTGCGTGGAATAGCCGTACAGGCTCATGGCGCCGAACGTCGAAGCCGAGATGAAGAACACCCGCGTGATCGACGCGCCGGTATATTGCAGAAACACCGACGCCAGCGCCAATCCGAGCAGCCCGGCATAGACAAAGAACAACGACAGCGCCGATCCTACGGAGAGGCGATTGATGCGGTAACTCATAAAGAACACCAAGCCGAGCGTGCCAAGCAGCAGCACGATCGTCAGCGGGCCGCTGAAGACGGCCTGCCCGAAAGAAGTCAGTCCGGTGATCTGCCCGCCAGCGATCTGAATGGCGTCGCCGCCGGCGGCCTGATAAGTCAGCCAAGCCATGACGCCGGTCAGCGCCACGCCGCTAGCCATGTAGTTGTAGACGCGGATCATATAGGCGCGCAGACCCGCATCGATCGCGACCTGGTCCGTGCGATAGCCGGGTCTCGCGGCCGCAAGATTCCGATCGAAGTCGGACATGGAAATACCCCTGGGTTGTCCCGGTCTGAGCCGGGCCTTGGCGCTCGGCGATAGGACGCCGAATTCGCTTGGCTGGAATCTAGTGCGAAAGCCCCGGCGGCGCCAGATGGGTGCGGCGCCATATTCGCTATGGTTACAATTCTTTCATCGTGCCGGCCGCGGCGCGCTTTATCAGAGATTCCGCAGCACCTCCGCGGGCTTGCGGCCAAGCGCCGTAAACGTACCGGCAAGGCCCAGCGCCAGCGTCACCACGAGGGCGGCAAGCGCCGCGCCGGCCGCCTGCCCGGCGACAAAAACGAAGGGAAACTCCATCACCCGCGTCACAATCAGGCCGGCCGCGAGCGTCCCCATGGCGACGCCGAACAGCACGGTGACGGCCCCGATAAGGAGATATTCGATCGCATAGGCGCCGAGCAGCCGTGCCCGCGTCGCGCCGAAAGTCTTCAACACCACGGCGTCATAGATGCGAAAGCGCTGGCCGGCGGCAAGCGCGCCGCCGAGCACCAAGGCGGCGGCGATCAAGGTGATGGAGCTGGCTCCGCCGAGCGCTAGCACCAGGTTCTTGATGATGCCGTCGAGCGTATCGAGCGCGTCCTTGACGTGCACGGCGGTGACCGTCGGGAACGCGTCGGCCAGCGCCTTGATGACGGCGGTGTCCTCGGCCGGCGTGCCGCCGTCGGCGAAGGTCAGCGTGGCGATGTCGCTGTGCGGCGCGCCGCCAAATGTGCCGGGCGAGAACACCAGGACGAAATTGATGCCAAGATTCTCCCAATCGACGGCGCGAAGGTTGGCGATGCGCGCGATAACGTTGCGGCCGAGCACGTTGACGGTGATGGTATCGCCGATTTTCAGATCGAGATCGTGCGCCGTCTTGCTCTCGAGCGAGACCAGCGGCTCGCCGGAATAATCGGCGCTCCACCACTGCCCGGCGACGATGCGCGAGCCGGCCGGGACGGCGGACGCATATGTGATGCCGCGGTCGCCTTGCAGGACCCAGCGCGAGCCGGCCGCGGGTTTGAGATTTTCCGACTTGATGCCGTTCGCCGCGACGATGCGGCCGCGCAGCATCGGCACCCTTTCGAGCGTCGAAGCCGGCGCATGGTCGCGCACGAAAGCGTCGAACCGGTCGGCGTCCGCCGCCTGTATGTCGAGGAAGAAGAACGACGGCGCTTTTTCCGGCAGTGCCGCGGTGAATTGGCGATGCAAGTTGCCGTCGAGCTCGATCACAGTCACCAGCAAGGCAAGGCCGAGCCCAAGCGACAGCATCACGGTCGGCGTCAAGGATCCGGGGCGATAGATGTTGGCGATGGCGAGCCGCAGCACAGTCGAGCGCGCCCGCGGCAGGCGGCGGGCGAGCGCCATGGTGAGCATCCCCAGGAGCCGCAGCATCACGAAGATGCCGATTGCGGAGGCGACAAAAATCGCGGCAATGCGATGGTCATAGGTTGTCGTGATCGCGAGTGCGATAAGCGCTGCGGCGATCAGCGCGGTGGCGACGACGTAGCGCCGGCGCGGCCAGCGCCGCTCGGCGGCGATCTGGTCGCGAAACAGCATCGACACCGAAATATCGTGGGCGCGGCCGAGCGGCCACAGCGCGAATGCCAAAGCGGTCAAGAGCCCATACACGATCGACAGCGCCAGCACGCCTGGATGCAGCGACGGCGCGACCGGCAGCGGAATGATGGCGCCGAACGCCCAGCCGATCGCGTAGGGCAGCGCGGCGCCAAACGCGACGCCGATCAAGGCGGCGAAGAGTGCGACCAGCACCATCTGTCCGCAATAGATCGCGAACACCGTACCGCCGGAAGCGCCGAGCGCCTTCATGGTGCCGATGGCGTCGCGCTTGCGCGCCAGATGGGCGGCGACCGCGTTGGCGACGCCGACGCCGCCGACCAGCAGCGTGGTCAGGCCGACCAGCGTGAGAAATTGCGTGAAGCGCTCGACATTGCGTTCGAGCTGCGGCGACGCCTTGTTGCGGGTGCGGACTTCCCAGCCGGCATCGGGGAACGCGGCCTGAGCCGCTTTCTCGACCGCCGTCACGGCGCGATCGCTGGTGTCGGCCGGCGGCAGCCGCAGCCGGTATTGCCAGCGCACCAGGCTGCCGGGCTGCAACAGCCCAGTGGCGCGCAGCGCGGCTTCGCTGATCAGGAGCCGCGGTCCGAGGCCAAGGCCGCCGGCAAGCTTGTCCGGCTCGCCGGTCAGCGCCGCGCGAAGCTCGATCGCGATATTGCCGATGCTGATACGGTCGCCGGTTTTCAGATCGAGCCGCGTCAGCAGCGCCGGATCGACGGCGGCGCCGAACGCGCCGTCCCTCTGTGCGAATAAATCTGAAAGCGGCATGATCGGATTGGTTACGACAGAACCGAATAGCGGGTAGGCGGCGTCTACTGCTTTAATCTCGACCAGCGTCGACCGGCCGTCGCTGGTACGCGCCATCGCTCGCGTCGTCGCGGCGACGGAGACCGTGCCGCGGTCATTGAAGAAGCTGCGCTCGCCGTCGCTGGCTTCACGCTGAATGAGCGCAAAGGAAACATCCCCGCCGAGAATCAACTGCCCGGCGCTGCCGATGCCGTCGGCCAGGCTCGCCGCCACCGAGCCGACGCCGGCGATCGCAAATACGCCGAGCGCGATGCAGGCGATGAAGATGCCAAATCCGCGCAAGCCGCCGCGCAATTCGCGGAAGGCGAGCCGCGCTGCGATCTGCGCCCTTTGCCCGACGCTCGGGCGCCACGCCGCTCGCGTATCGGCCAGCGCGGTCATTTCGCCTCGTGCGGCATCGCCGCGTCGATCCGTCCGGAATGCAGATGCACCACACGGTCGCAACGCGCGGCGAGCTCGGTGTCGTGGGTGACCAGAACGAGGGTGGTGCCGCGCTCGCGATGGCCGCGGAACAAAAGCTCGATGATCTCGCGCCCGGTCGCCTCGTCGAGATTGCCGGTCGGCTCGTCGGCGACGATCAGCGCCGGGTCGGGCGCCAGCGCGCGAGCCAGCGCCACGCGTTGCTGCTCGCCGCCGGACAATTCTGCCGGATAGTGATGCAGGCGATGCGCCAGCCCAACGGACGCCAGTTCCTTTTCGGCGCGGCGCAGCGCGTCGCTCGCGCCGGCGAATTCGAGCGGCACCGCGACGTTCTCCAACGCCGTCATGGTCGGGATGAGATGAAAGGCCTGAAAGACGATGCCGATATGCCTGCCGCGAAAGCGCGCGAGCGCGTCCTCGTCGAGCTGTTGCAGCTCCTGGCCGGCGACGACGACGGACCCGGTGTCCGGCCGCTCCAGTCCGGTCATCACCATCAGCAGCGTCGATTTGCCGGAGCCGGACGGGCCGAGGAGGCCAATCGCCTCGCCACGGCCTATATTGAGGTCGATCTGTCGCAGGATATGGACGCGGGCGGCGCCGCGGCCGAGGGCCAGGTTGACGCCGGAAAGCGAGATGGCGTTGGAAGGATGGCTTGAAATGTCGTGCATGTCGGCGGCCGGTCCGCGCCCCTTGTCATCGCGTCGTGCCCGATCATATGGGTGGCGGCGCGCGCTCATCCAAATCGCCGGTGCGGCGGTTTGTAGCGTGGCGCTCGTCGCCGCGACAGCGGTGCCGCCGGCGCACGCCCAAGCACCAGTGAAAATCGTCGCCTTCGGCGATTCGCTGACGGCTGGTTATGGGCTACCCGACAACGAAGGATTTGTGCCCCGCCTGCAAGCAGCCCTTGCCGCAAAAGGTATTGCCGCGGACATCCAGAATGCCGGCGTCTCCGGCGACACCGCTGCCGATGGGCTCGCCCGGCTCGCCTGGTCGGTGCCGGAGGGCACCGAGGCGGTCATTCTCGAGCTTGGCGCCAACGACATGCTGCGCGGCTTCAGGCCGGAGGTGACGCGCGACGCGCTCGACACCATCCTGCACCGTCTCACCGCGCGCCATATCGCGGTGCTCTTTTGCGGCATGCGCTCAGCGCCAAATCTCGGGCCCGAATACGGGACTGCGTTCGAGCACATCTATCCCGATCTTGCGGCAAAATATGACGTGCTTATTTATCCGTTCTTCCTCGACGGCGCCGCTGCCGATCTCAAGCTTCTGCAGCACGACGGGCTGCATCCCAACGCCGCTGGCGTCGATGTCATCGTCGCGCGCATTTTGCCGAAGGTGGAGGAGCTCATCGCCCGCGCCCGCACGCAACATCCGTCGTAAGGGTTGCATACCGCGCCCGATCACCGCATTGTGTTGATGCGGCGATTCGTCCCGAAAAGCAGGTCGTCATGCCCCGCCTGTTCACTGCTCTCGAAATTCCGCCGCATGTCGCCCAGTCGCTTGCCATGATGCGGGGCGGGCTGCCGGGCGCGCGCTGGATCGATCCCGAGAATTATCACCTGACGCTGCGCTTCATCGGCGATATCGATGACGCGCTGGCGCATGAAATCGCCGGCATGCTTGGCCGCGGGCGGCGCATGTCATTCGAGTTGCGGCTCGACGGCTTGTCGTCGTTCGGCGGCCGCAAGCCGCGCGCGCTGGTCGCCGCCGCCACGCCGATCGCGCCGCTGATGGAATTACAGGCCGAGCACGAGCGGCTCTTGCAGCGGCTCGGGCTCGAGCCCGAGGGCCGCAAATATACGCCGCACGTGACGCTGGCACGGTTGCGCGATTCGTCGAGCCACCAGGTCGCCGAATATCTCAGCGCCCGCGGTCATTACCGCTCGGCGCCGTTCGAGGTGTCGCGCTTCGTGCTGTTCTCATCGCGCGCGTCGGTCGGCGGCGGCCCCTATGTGGTCGAGGCCGATTATCCGCTTGGCGAGCCGGCGCTGCGGCGGGCTTAGCTCGTCATTCCGGGGCCGAGCCAACGGGTCCGGCCCGAAGTGGCCGGCCCGATGACAGGCTCCGCGAGGAGCCCGGAATCCATAATCACAGGTCATGCAGAAAATGCGCTGAGATTCTTCTGCTGGGATGGTGGTTATGGATTCCGGACTCGCCGCTTCGCGGCGATCCGGAATGACGAGAAGGGTCACGCTCGCAGTATCCTGGTCTGCAGATCGAGCATCGCGGTGGCAAAACCGTGGCCGTCGGCCATGAACTCGCGCATCAGCGACAGCGGCGTCGGTCGCGACGACTCGACTTCGCCGACCACGCTGCCGAAATCGAACGACAGCTCGGCATCGAATTTGCGCGCCAGTTGCTGCATGCGCCGGTTTTCGGCCAGGCACGCCATGTGCAGGTGCCTGACGCCGCGGTTGCGCGCGGTGAGCAGGGTGTGGCGCAGCAGCGCCGAGCCGACGCCGTGGCTCTGCCACGGTTTCTCGACGCTGATCGCGGCTTCGGCTTGGCGCGGAAAGCGCAGGCCCAGCGGCCGCAACTCGGCGGCGCCGCGCAGCATGCCGCCGATGAAAAAGCCGTGGATCACGGCGTCCAGCGACTGCGACAGATCGGCATATTTGCGGATGAAGTCGTCGGATACGCCGCCGCCGAACCGGCTGTTGCGGCTCGCCGGATCGAGGCGCAGCATATGATCGCGGTATTTTGCCGCTTCACCGACCCACAATTTGCGGATCACGCCGCCTTCTGGAAGAACATCTTGCATTGGGTCTCCTGACATTGTCGTCCCGGTTAGGACACTGTCGTCTGCGAGACCCTCCCGATCGTTTCCTCAGAGCAGCGAAATGGCGTAGCAGGCGGTTTCGCCTATACGCCGACTCAAATCATCATGTCGTGCGGCGCCAAAGTTTGGCAAGGTGAAGCATTGAGCAACATGCCCACATTCCGTATATGCATGGCTCGTAAATCGTTCACGACTGTTTGACTGCCGAATGTTGGCATGCGCAATGCAATGCTAAATCTCCGCGTCTTCCCGCCACGTTTCGCCCACAACGGTTAATTCGCAGATGGCGAGCACTGTTACAGCGCAATACGCCGCCGGCGTCGCCGCGGGGCGCGTCGGCAGCGACGACGCGCAGCTCGCCGTCATCGCGAAGCTGGCGCGGCTCGAGACGCGGGTCGCGGAGCATCGCCTGGCGCGCAAATCCTCGTCGCTCGGCTGGCTGTTCGGCAACCGCAAGGATCCGCCGCTCAAGGGCCTCTACATCTACGGCGACGTCGGCCGCGGCAAGACGATGCTGATGGATTTGTTCTTCGAAGCGAGTCCGGTGGCGCGTAAGCGCCGCGCGCATTTTCACGAATTCATGCTCGACGTGCACGATCGCATTTTCGCACTGCGCCAGGAGATGAAGCGCGGCGAGCACGAAGGAGAAGATCCGATCCGGCTCGTCGCCGAGCAATTGTTCGACGAGACCTGGCTGCTCTGCTTCGACGAATTCCACGTCACCGACATCGCCGACGCCATGATTTTGGGCCGGCTGTTCGCGCAATTGTTCGCGCACGGCGTCGTGGTCGTCGCCACCTCGAACGTGGCGCCCGACGAGCTCTACAAGGACGGCTTGAACCGCGCGCTGTTCGTGCCGTTCATTCACTTGCTCGAAGAGCACATGGACGTGGTGCGGCTCGATGCCCGCACCGATTTTCGGTTGGAAAAACTCGCAGGTCTCCCGGTGTGGTATGTGCCGGCCGATGCTGCGGCAGACGCCCCGCTCGACGATACCTGGCGGCGGCTCACCGGCGGTCACGACGGCACCGCGCAGGAGCTGCCGCTCAAGGGACGCAGCGTGCATGTGCCGCGCGCCGTCATGGGGGTGGCGCGCTTCACCTTCCGCGATCTCTGCGAGGCGCCGCTTGCCGCCGCCGATTATCTGCGCCTCGCGCACGAGTATCACACCATCATCCTCGACCACGTGCCGGTGATGACTTACGATACGCGCAACGCGGCGAAGCGCTTCATTATTTTGATCGACACGCTCTACGACATGAACGTGAAACTGATCGCCTCGGCCGCCGCGGAGCCCGATGCGCTCTATCAAGCGGACGAAGGCTTTGAAGCGCAGGAATTCAAGCGCACGGCCTCGCGCCTGATCGAGATGCGCTCGCAAGCGTATCTCGCCCGCCCGCACGGCGCCGAGCTTTCGCAAGCGCCCACGTCGTCCGCCGGCATCGTCGAGACCTAGCCTCCGATACTCGTAATCAGCAGCGCGGCGACGACGAGGCCCATCAAGAATGTCGCGAACCAGCCGAACACCATCAGCGCGCGCGAAGCAGCGAACCTACCCATGATGGGGCGGCTGGCGACGACCACCATCATGGCGATCATCAGCGGCACGGCGACGACGCCGTTGACGACGGCGCTCCAGAACAGCATGCGGATCGGATCGAGCGGGGTGAGCGCCGCGCCCAATCCGGCCAGCGTCGCCGCGGCGACGACCAGGTAGAAACCCGGCGCGCTGCGGGCCGGTTTTTCGAGACTGCCTTCCCAGCCAAAGGTCTCCGCCACCGCATAGCCGGCAGAACCGGCGAGCACCGGCACGGCGAGCAGCCCGGTGCCGATGATGCCCAAAGAGAACAGCAAAAACGCGGCCGATCCGGCGAGCGGGCGGAGCGCTTCGGCGGCCTGAGCCGCGGTCTCGATGTGGGTTTTGCCGTGGGCGTGCAACGTGGCCGCCGTGGTGACGATGATGAAAAAGCCGATGATGTTCGACAGCAGCATACCGGTCGCGGTGTCGAGCCCGATGCGAAAGCCCTCGCGTTGCCCGAGGCGCTTGGCGGTGGACGCTGCCGTGTTGCTTGTCGCTTTGGCGCGCAGCTTGCGCTCCTCCGCTTCAAGCGAGGCTTGCCAGAAGAACATGTAGGGACTGATCGTGGTGCCGAAGATCGCCACCAGCATCAGCATGTAATCGCGGTCCCACGATACCCGCGGCAGGAACGTCGCGGCCGCCACCTCGCCCCACGGAATCCGAATGGTGAAAGCGGTGGCCACATAGGCGAACAGCACGAGGGTGAGCGCCTTCAGATAGCGCGAATAAGAGTGATAAGGAATCAGGATCTCGGCGGTGAGGCAGCCGATGCCGAACACCGCGATGTAGAGCAGCACGGGACCGCCGACGACCAGCCGCAATGCGTCGCCCATCGCCGCGATGTCGGCAGCGATGTTGAGCGTATTGGCAATGAGCAAAAGCCCCACCAAGGCGTGCAGCAACGCGGTCGGCATCGCCTTGCCGAGATTGGCCGCCAGTCCCCGCCCGGTGACGGCGCCGATGCGGGCGCTGACCATCTGGATGGCGATCATGAATGGTGTGGTCAGGAACATCGTCCAGCCCAGCGCGTAGCCGAACTGGGCGCCGCCCTGGGAATAGGTGGCGATGCCACTTGGATCGTCGTCGGCGGCGCCGGTGACCAGGCCCGGCCCGAGCATGGCCAACAGCGATTTTGCCGACCACCGTTTCTTCGCCATCAGGCTCTCGGCTCACCACGGGGGCCGCACCGGCCCGCCGACCAATGATAACAAAGCCCTTTTCGTTCCATGTGACCTCGTTCCCAGCCGACTTGAACGTGTCACCCGAAAGGGCTAATGACCGCGACAGCCGGACCTCTTTCGCCCATCAATCAAGGACATTTATCGGATGGCACGAAACAAGATTGCATTGATCGGCGCGGGTCAAATCGGCGGCACGCTCGCGCATCTGATCGGGCTCAAGGAATTGGGCGACGTCGTCATGTTCGACATCGCCGAAGGCGTGCCCCAGGGCAAGGCGCTCGATCTGGTCCAGTCGTCGCCGGTCGACGGCTTTGACGCCCGCTTCACCGGCACCAATTCCTACGAATCGCTGGAAGGCGCCTCGGTCTGCATCGTGACCGCCGGCGTGCCGCGCAAGCCCGGCATGAGCCGCGACGACCTGCTCGGCATCAATCTCAAGGTGATGGAGCAGGTCGGCTCCGGCATCAAGAAATACGCGCCGAACGCCTTCATCATCTGCATCACCAATCCGCTCGACGCCATGGTCTGGGCGCTGCAGAAATGCTGCGGGCTGCCGAAGCAGATGGTGGTCGGCATGGCGGGCGTGCTCGATTCCTCGCGCTTTCGCTATTTCCTCGCCGACGAGTTCAATGTCTCGGTCGAAGACGTCACCGCCTTCGTGCTCGGCGGCCACGGCGACACCATGGTGCCGCTGGTGCGCTATTCCGCCGTTGCCGGCATTCCGCTGCCCGATCTGGTCAAGATGGGCTGGACCACGGCGGCCCGCGTCGACGAGATCGTCGATCGCACCCGCAACGGCGGCGGCGAGATCGTGAGCCTCCTGCGCACCGGCTCGGCGTTCTACGCGCCGGCCGCGTCGGCGATTGCGATGGCCGAAAGTTATCTGCGCGACAAGAAGCGCGTGCTGCCGGCCGCCGCCTGGCTCAACGGCGAATACGGCGTCAAGGACCTTTACGTCGGCGTGCCGGTGGTGATCGGCAGCAAAGGTGTCGAGCGCATCGTCGAGATCGAGCTCAACAGCGCCGAGTGCGGCATGTTCGAGAAATCGGTGGGCGCGGTGGAATCGCTGGTCGAGGCCTGCAAGAAGATCGCGCCGGATCTCGGCAAATAATTTCTTCCGTCACCCTGAGGTGGCCGCAAAGCGGCCCTCGAAGGGCGACGGCCCGAGCGCCTCGGCCGACATCCTTCGAGGCTCGCTCTGCTCGCACCTCAGGATGACGGAACGCAGGCTGGCATTTCCATGAACATCCACGAATACCAAGCCAAAGCGGTGCTGCACGACTATGGCGTACCGGTGCCGCGCGGCAATCCGGCATTCAGCGTCGATGAAGCGGTGAAGGCCGCCAACGAGCTCGGCGGGCCGGTCTGGGTGGTGAAAGCGCAGATCCACGCCGGCGGCCGCGGCAAGGCCGGCGGCGTCAAGGTCGTCAAATCGGTCGACGACGTGAAGAAGGAAGCGACGCGACTCCTCGGCTCGACCCTGGTCACGCACCAGACCGGGCCGCACGGCAAGCAGGTCAACCGGCTCTACATCGAGGAAGGCTCGCCGATCGACAAGGAATTCTACCTGTCGATGCTGATTGACCGCGAAACCTCGCGCGTCGCCATCGTGGTCTCCACTGAAGGCGGCATGAATATCGAAGACGTGGCGCACGACACGCCGGACAAGATCGTGACCGTTTCGGTCGATCCCGTCACCGGCGTCTGCCCGCATCACGTGCGCACTGTCGCCGATGCATTAAAGCTCGACGCCGATCTGGCGAAGCAACTGGGGCCGTTGCTCTCCAACATCTACAAGGCCTTCATCGACACCGATATGAGCCTGCTCGAGATCAATCCGCTGGTGGTCACCAAGGACAAGAAGCTGATCTGCCTCGACGCCAAGACCGACTTCGACAACAACGCGCTGTTCCTGCATCCGAAGATTGCCGCTTTGCGCGACGAGACCGAGGAAGACGCCAAGGAGATCGAAGCCTCGAAATTCGACCTCAACTACATCGCGCTCGACGGTTCCATCGGCTGCATGGTCAACGGCGCCGGTCTCGCCATGGCGACCATGGACATCATCAAGCTTTACGGCATGGCGCCGGCCAATTTTTTGGACGTCGGCGGCAGTGCGACGAAGGACAAGGTTGCGGCCGCGTTCAAGATCATCACGTCGGACCACAACGTGAAGGGTATCCTGGTCAACATCTTCGGCGGCATCATGAAATGCGATGTGATCGCCGAGGGCGTGGTGGCCGCGGTGAAAGAAGTCGGCTTGCGCGTGCCGCTGGTGGTGCGGCTCGAAGGCACCAATGTCGAGCTCGGCAAGGACATCATCGCCAAGTCCAACCTCAACGTCACCTCGGCCGACGACCTCGACGATGCCGCGCAGAAGATCGTCAAGGCTGTGAAAGAGGCGGCGTAATGTCCATCCTCATCGACAAGAACACCAAAGTCATCTGCCAGGGCTTTACCGGCAAGAACGGCACTTTCCATTCCGAGCAGGCGATCGCCTACGGCACCAAAATGGTCGGCGGCGTGTCGCCCGGCAAAGGCGGCTCGACGCATCTCAATCTGCCGGTGTTCGATACCGTCGCCGAAGCGCGCGAAAAAACCGGCGCCGACGCCAGCGTGATCTATGTACCGCCGGCCGGCGCGGCCGATGCCATTGCGGAAGCGATCGCGGCGGAGATTGCGCTGATCGTGTGCATCACCGAAGGCATTCCGGTGAGCCACATGGTCAAGATCAAGCGCGCGCTGTGCGGTTCCAAATCGCGCCTGATCGGGCCGAATTGCCCCGGCGTCATGACCGCGGGCGAATGCAAGATCGGGATCATGCCCGGCAATATTTTCAAGCCCGGCAAGGTCGGCATCGTCTCGCGCTCCGGCACCTTGACCTACGAGGCGGTATTCCAGACCACGCGGGAGGGGCTCGGCCAGACCACGGCGGTCGGCATTGGCGGCGATCCAGTCAAGGGCACCGACTTCATCGAAATGCTGGAAATGTTTCTCGCCGACAAGGCGACCGAGGCGCTGGTCATGATCGGTGAGATCGGCGGCTCGTCGGAAGAAGATGCCGCGCAGTTTTTGAAGGACGAAGCCAAGCGCGGCCGCAAGAAGCCGATGGTTGGCTTCATCGCCGGACGCACCGCGCCGCCGGGGCGCCGCATGGGCCATGCCGGGGCGATCATCGCCGGCGGCAAGGGCGGCGCGGACTCCAAGATCGCCGCCATGGAGTCCGCCGGCATCAAGGTCTCGCCGTCGCCGGCGCGGCTCGGCCATACGCTCGCCGAAATATTGAAATATTGATTCATTCTTACCGTCTTTTGCCTGCCGCATCGCATCATTAAATGGGGTACAAAGAGAAATCCCTGCGCCGGGCCGGGTTGATTCGCGTCTTTCCGCAGATTCGCGTTTCGTGCCTCGTTTCTCGCCCTCTCGTTTAAGGATTCCTGCCGAAGGAATCGCCCAGGAAAACCATCATGTCCCGCCAGGACGCCAACGCTGCCTTCGCCCTCACCTCGTTCCTCTACGGCAGCAATGCCGCCTATATCGAGGACCTTTACGCCCGCTACGAAGCCGATCCGCAGGCGGTCGACGCCGAGTGGCAATCGTTCTTCCAGAGCCTGAAGGACAATGCCGCCGACGTTGAAAAGAATGCGCGCGGCCCGTCGTGGGGCCGGCCGGGCTGGCCGCCGCTGCCGGGCGGCGATCTGGTCGCGGCGCTCGACGGCAACTGGGCCGAGGTCGGCAACGGCGTCGGCATCAAGGTCAAGGCGCAGGCGCAAAGCCGCGGCGTCGAGCTTTCCTCAGCCGATATCGAGCGCGCGACGCGGGACTCGATACGGGCGCTGATGTTGATCCGCGCCTATCGGGCACGCGGGCACTTCCACGCCAATCTCGATCCGCTCGGGCTCGAGCCGGTGAAGAACGAGGAGGAGCTCGATCCGCGCACCTACGGCTTTGGCGAAGCCGATCTCGACCGTCCGATCTTTCTCGACAAGGTGCTCGGCCTCGAATTCGGCACCATCCGCCAGATCGTCGCTATCCTGCGGCGCACCTATTGCCAGACGCTCGGTGTCGAATTTTTGCACATCTCCAACGGCGCCCAGAAAGGCTGGATCCAGGAGCGTATCGAAGGCCCCGACAAGGAGATCTCGTTCACCCGCGAGGGCAAGCGCGCCATCCTCAACAAGCTGGTCGAAGCCGAAGGCTTTGAAAAATTCAGCGACCTGAAATTCACCGGCACAAAACGCTTCGGGCTCGACGGCGGCGAATCGATGATCCCGGCGCTGGAGCAGATCATCAAGCGCGGCGGCGCGCTCGGCGTGCGCGAGATCGTCATCGGCATGCCGCACCGCGGCCGGCTGAATGTTTTGGCACAAGTCATGGCCAAGCCGCACCGCGCCATTTTCCACGAGTTCAAGGGCGGCTCATCGACGCCCAACGAGATCGAAGGCTCCGGCGACGTCAAATATCACCTCGGCGCCTCGTCGGACCGCGAGTTCGACGCCAACAAGGTGCATCTGTCGCTCACCGCCAATCCGTCGCATCTGGAAATCGTCGATCCGGTGGTGCTCGGCAAGGTGCGCGCCAAGCAGGATCATCTCGGCGCTACGCCGGAAGACCGCACCATGGTGATGCCGCTGCTCATTCACGGCGATGCGTCGTTTGCGGGGCAGGGCGTGGTGGCAGAAAGCCTCGGGCTTTCCGGATTGCGCGGCCACCGCACCGGCGGCTCGGTGCATTTCATTCTCAACAATCAGATCGGCTTCACCACCAATCCACGCTATTCACGGTCGTCGCCCTATCCGTCCGACGTCGCCAAGATGATCGAGGCGCCGATTTTTCATTGCAACGGCGACGATCCCGAAGCCGTCGTGTTCGCCGCCAAGATCGCGACCGAGTTCCGGCAGAAATTCCAAAAACCGGTCGTCATCGACATGTTCTGCTATCGCCGCCACGGCCATAACGAGGGCGACGAGCCGTCGTTCACCCAGCCGCTGATGTACAAGGCGATCGCCGCGCATCCTACGACCTTGGAGATTTACGGCAACAAGCTGGTCGGCGAAGGCGTCGTCACCGCGGGCGAAGTCGACAAGATGAAGGCGGACTGGCGCGCCCGCCTCGACGTCGAGCTCGAAGCCGCGCAAAGCTACCGCGCCAACAAGGCCGATTGGCTCGACGGCCGCTGGGCCGGCTTCAAGACTGGGGGCGAGGCCGACGATCCGCGCCGCGGCCATACCGGCGTCGAGATCGCAAAGCTCAAGGAGATCGGCGACAAGATCACCACGCTGCCGCCGGGCTTTCATCTGCATCGCACGCTCAATCGATTCCTCGACAGCCGCCGCAAGGCGATCGAGACCGGAACCGGTATTGACTGGTCGACCGGCGAAGCACTGGCGTTTTGCTCGCTGCTGCAAGAGGGTCACCGGGTGCGGCTGTCCGGCCAGGACTCCGAGCGCGGCACGTTTTCGCAGCGCCATTCGGTTCTGATCGATCAGGAGAACGAGAACCGCTACACGCCGTTCAATCACCTTGGCGACGGCCAGGCACGCTTCGAAGTCATCAACTCCATGCTCTCGGAAGAAGCCGTGCTCGGCTTCGAATACGGCTACTCGCTCGCCGAGCCCAACGCGCTGACGCTTTGGGAAGCGCAATTCGGCGATTTCGCCAACGGCGCCCAGGTCTTGTTCGACCAGTTCATCTCGTCAGGCGAACGCAAATGGCTACGCATGTCGGGGCTCGTGTGCCTGTTGCCGCATGGCTATGAAGGGCAGGGGCCGGAGCATTCGTCCGCCCGCCTCGAGCGTTTCCTGCAGATGTGCGCCGAGGACAACATGCAGGTTGCCAACTGCACGACGCCGGCGAACTACTTTCACATCCTGCGCCGCCAGCTCAACCGTGACTTCCGCAAGCCGCTGATCCTGATGACGCCGAAGTCGCTGCTGCGCCACAAGCGCGCGGTGTCGCGGCTCGACGAGATGGGGCCGAACACCTCGTTCCACCGCTTGCTGTGGGACGACGCGCAGATGCTGCCGGACGAGAAGATCAAGCTCGTCCCCGACGACAAGATGCGCCGCGTCGTCATCAGTTCCGGCAAGGTCTATTACGATCTCTACGAGGAGCGCGAGAAGCGCGGCATCAACGATATTTATCTTCTTCGCATCGAGCAGCTCTATCCGTTCCCGACCAAGGCGCTGATGCTGGAGCTCACCCGCTTCAAACAAGCCGAGATCGTGTGGTGCCAGGAAGAGCCGCGCAATATGGGCGGCTGGGTGTTCGTCGATATCTTCCTCGAATGGGTGCTCAACCAGATCGGCGCCAAACATCGCCGCGCGCGCTACACCGGCCGGCCGGCGTCGGCCTCGACCGCGGTCGGGCAAATGTCGCTGCATCAGGCGCAGCTCAAGCAGTTTCTGGAAGACGCGTTGGGGTAGCGGACGACGGAGGACGGACGACAGATGACAGATAAAGATTTTTTCTTTCCGTCCTCTGTCGTCCGTCGTCTGTCGTCAATGCGCTAATGGTCTCGCGAACAAGGAATTGAAACCATGGCCGAGATACGCGTCCCGACACTCGGGGAATCCGTCACCGAGGCGACCATTGGCAAATGGTTCAAGAAGCCGGGCGATGCTGTCGCCGTCGACGAGCCGCTGGTCGAGCTCGAAACCGACAAAGTGACGATCGAAGTGCCGGCGCCGGCCGCCGGCGTGCTCGGCGATATCGCCGCCAAGGATGGCGACACCGTCGCCGTGGGCGCCGTGCTCGGCCAGATCAAGGAGGGCGCAGGCGCCGCGCCGGCAAAAGCCGCGCCGCAACCGGCAGCGCAACCCGCGCCGCCGCCTGCGCCGCCCAAACCTGCGCCGGCGGCGGCACCCGCTGCCGACAAGCCTTTGGCGCCATCGGTGCGCAAGATCGCCGCCGAAACCGGCATCGATGCCACGACCATGTCCGGCACCGGCAAGGACGGTCGGGTCACCAAGGGCGACATGCTCGCCGCCATCGAACGCGCTGCCGCACAACCGACGCCGGTGGCGCAGCCGGCCGCCGCGGTGCAAGTGCGCGCGCCGTCGCCGGCCGACGATGCCGCTCGCGAAGAGCGCGTGAAGATGACGCGGCTGCGCCAGACCATCGCGCGGCGGCTCAAGGACGCGCAGAACACCGCCGCCATGCTGACGACCTTCAACGAGGTCGACATGGGCCACGTCATGGCGCTGCGCACGCAATACCGCGACCTGTTCGAGAAGAAGCACGGCACAAAACTCGGCTTCATGGGCTTCTTCGTGCGCGCCTGCGTGCAGGCGTTGAAAGAAATCCCGGCCGTCAATGCCGAGATCGACGGCGCCGATATCATCTACAAGAACTACTATCACATTGGCATTGCGGTCGGCACCGAACGCGGCCTGGTGGTGCCGGTGGTGCGCGACTGCGACCAGAAATCGCTCGCCGAGATCGAAAAGGCGATCGCCGATTTCGGCCACCGCGCCCGCGACGGCGCGCTCAAGATCGACGAGATGCAGGGCGGCACCTTCACCATCACCAACGGCGGCATCTACGGCTCGCTGATGTCGACGCCGATCCTCAACGCGCCGCAGTCCGGCATCCTCGGCATGCACAAAATCCAGGACCGGCCGATGGTGGTCGGCGGCAAGGTCGAGGTGCGGCCGATGATGTATCTGGCGCTGAGCTACGATCACCGCCTGGTCGACGGCCGCGAGGCGGTGACGTTTTTGGTGCGGGTGAAGGAATGCCTGGAGGAGCCGGCGCGGCTGGTGCTGGATTTGTAATTCTGATGAGCGGACCGCAGAAAAAGCTTTGGCTGTCGTATTCCTGGAAGGACAACGTCGATAATGACGTAGATTTTATTTCCAAGGAAATTGGGAAGCGCGGGATTAGCGTCAAACTTGATCGCTATGTCCTTATTGCAGGCCAACGCCTATGGCCCCAAATCGAAAGCCATATTCTGAATCCCGCTGAAACAGATGCGTGGGCGATTTTCATGACGCAAAATAGTCTAGCGAGCGAGCCGGTGCGCGAGGAGATCGCATATGCGCTCGATCGAGCTCTCAAATCGCGTGGCGGAACCTTTCCTTTGATCGGAATTAATCCGGGTGATGTCGATTCAGCGAGCGTGCCTGCTTTAATTTCGACTCGACTCTATGTGAGCCTCACAGATGATGATTGGCTCGACCGAGTCGTTAGTGGCGTATACGGAGTTGCTCCAACATTAGCCGCCCAAGAAATAACACCGATCCTTGTCAAGGAATACCCGCAGGGCAGTCAGACTGTGATCGAAGCCAGACCGAGAGCCGGACGGTGGCATCCCGGGGTAATTCTCGTCCCTGAAGCCGATTGGGCGAAGGTCGAAGGTGTGATGCAAGGTCCGTCTGGCACTCCGCCATCTGGTGGAATGATTTCTTTCGGCGAAATCGAATATACAGGGAAAGGCGGTGACAAATGGAAAGGGTACTCGGTCGATCATAACATCACGCCGATAAATAGCATGTATCTGACGCTTGAAGGCAAGGTTGAGCATATCTTAGTCGGCCAAGCAAACGGCACTATTTATATTTATAGGTGTCACTCTTAGGTAGCGGAAATGCCCTACGACCTCATCGTCATTGGCTCAGGCCCCGGCGGCTATGTCTGCGCCATTCGCGCGGCGCAGCTTGGCATGAAGACCGCGGTGGTCGAAAAGTGGGCCACCTTCGGCGGCACCTGCCTGAACATCGGCTGCATCCCGTCGAAGGCGATGCTCAATGCGTCGGAGCTTTACGAGGAGGCTGAGCACAAATTCGGCGAGATGGGCATCAAGGTCGGCACGCCGAGCGTCGATCTCGCGGCGATGCTCAAATACAAGGAGAAGGGCGTCGACGGCAACGTGAAGGGCGTCGCGTATCTGTTCAAGAAGAACAAAATAGAGACGTTTCGCGGCGTCGGCCGCATCGTTGCGCCGGGCAAGGTCGAGGTGAAGGCCGAGGACGGCAAGACGCAAACGCTCGAAACCAAGAACATCGTCATCGCGACAGGCTCGGACGTGGCGCGGCTGCCCGGCGTCGACATCGACGAAAAGCGCATCGTGTCGTCGACCGGTGCGCTCGATCTCGCCAAGGTGCCGCAAAAGCTTCTCATCGTCGGCGCCGGCATCATCGGGCTCGAGCTCGGCTCGGTGTGGCGGCGGCTCGGTGCCGAGGTGACGATCGTCGAGTTCCTCGATCACATTCTGCCCGGCATCGATCGCGAGATCGCCAATCAATTCCACCGCATGCTGCAAAAGCAGGGGCTCGCCTTCAAACTGTCGTCCAAGGTGACCGCGGTCGATGCCTCCGGCAAAACATTGAAAGTGAAAGTCGAGCCTGCTGCAGGCGGCGGTGCCGCGGAGACCATCGAAGCCGATATCGTGCTCGTGGCAATCGGCCGCGTGCCTTTTACCGAAGGCCTTGGCCTCGAAGGCATCGGCGTGAAGAAGGACAATCGCGGCAGGGTCATCGTCGATCCGCACTTCGGCACCAACGTCGCCGGCGTCTATGCCATCGGCGATGTCATCGCCGGCCCGATGCTGGCGCACAAGGCCGAGGAGGAAGGCGTCGCGGTCGCCGAAATTCTCGCCGGCCAGGCCGGCCATGTGAATTACGACGTCATTCCAAACGTCGTTTACACCTATCCGGAGATCGCCTCCGTCGGCAAAACCGAGGAGGAGCTCAAGGCCGCTAATGTCAGCTACAACGTCGGAAAATTTCCCTTCACCGCCAACGCCCGCGCCAAGGTGAACCTCACCACCGAAGGTTTCGTCAAAATCCTGGCCGATGCCAGGACCGACAGGGTGCTCGGCGTGCACATTCTCGGCCCCGACGCCGGCAACATGATCGGCGAGGCGGCGGTCGCCATGGAATTCGGCGCCTCGTCCGAGGACATCGCCCGCACCTGCCACGCCCATCCGACGCTGACCGAGGCGATCAAGGAAGCGGCGCTGGCTGTGGCCAAGCGCGCGATCAATTTCTAGCCGTCATTCCGGGTTCGCGCTTTCAGCGCGCCCCGGAATGACGATGCCTACAACGCCGCGATCAACGGCACCGCATGCGGCGCAAACAGCCCGAGCGCCAGCAGCACGAGCCCGACCACGCCCAGCCCGCCGGCGAACCAGGCAAGCCCGATCATGCCGGTAATCACTGCCGCCGAGGCGAGCACGATGCCGACCTGAAACGCCGCTGAAGACAATTCGTAATGGTGATATTTCGCCATGTACAAATCGCGCTCTTCCACGGCCTCCTTGGCCTGTTCGGCGAGCTGCTCGCGGCCGGTTTTCGGTTCCGATTTCAGGCGCTCGGCGGTCGCTTTCCAAGCTTCGATTTGTTTTTCCATCGCCGCCTTGACGGCGGGATCGGCGGCGCCGGCGGCCGTGACCGCCATTTCCTCGGCGGCGGTCGTGACCTGGGTGATGCGGATGTTCTTGGCCTGGAAGAATGCCCACAGATCCGACGACTCGACATTCTTGCTGATCGCTTCGGTCTGCGCGCCTTTGCCGGCGGTCTCCGAGAAGGACAGGAACAGCGCCAGGATCGCGATCACCAGCGCGACCCGTTTGTTGAAGCCCTCGCCGTGCTCGCCTTCTTGCGCTTTCTCGATCGCTTCGTGGATTTCCGACATGGTGTCCGCCCCTTGTGTCTCACTCGTCAAATGACGAATAGCACAAATCTCACGCGCGCGGGTGGGCGGCGCGATAGGCGCCGATCAGGCGCTCGGCATCGACCTCGGTATAGATCTGCGTGGTCGCCAGCGAGGCGTGGCCCAACAATTCCTGGATCGAGCGGATGTCGCCGCCGCGGGCGAGGAGGTGCGTGGCGAAGGAATGCCGCAGCGCGTGCGGCGTCGCGGTCTCCGGCAGGCCGAGCGCGCCGCGCAGCCGCGCCATGGCGAGCTGGATGAGGCGCGGCGACAGCGGTCCGCCCTTGGCGCCGACGAACAGCGGGCCGTCGTCGGGCAGGTCGAAAGGACAGAGCGCGACGTAGTCCGCAGTCAGCTTGGCGACCAGCGGCAGCAGCGGCACCATGCGCTGCTTGCGGCCCTTGCCGGTCACAGTCAGCGTGTCGCGGCTGCCGAAATCGGCGCGCTTCAAGCCCAGCGCTTCGGCGATGCGCAAGCCGCAACCATAGAGCAGTGCCAGCACCGCGGCATCGCGCGCATGAATCCAAGGCTCGCGCCCGTCGCCAGCCGCGATGTCGGGATCGGCGACGCGCTTGGCGGCGGTGACCGCGAGCGGGCGCGGCAAGGTCTTGCCGATTTTCGGCGCCCGCACGGCGGTCAGCGCGCCGACCTTGCCCTTGCCGTTGCGCTCGAGAAAACGGCCGAAGGCGCGCATGCCGGCCAGCGCCCGCATCAGCGAGCGGCTGCCGATGTTTTTGGCCCGCCGCGCCGCCAAAAAGGCGCGTACGTCGGCCGGCGCCAAACCGGCGAGGTCCCGTAGCGACGGTGCGCCGCCGAGGTGCTCGGCCAAAAACATGAGGAACTGCAGTACGTCGCGCCGATAGGCTTCGACCGTCTTGGGCGACATGCGCCGTTCGGCGCCGAGAGAACTCAGCCAGCTTTCGATCTCGGCGGCGACCTTCGGCGCCACGAAATCCGGTAGTTCTTGCGATTTTGGTCGTGCGCTTGACACGGCGGGATATATCGCACCCCCTTCGTTCCCGCTTCCTTAATTGCCGAATCGGCCGTGGTCCATATTTAAGCGGGCAAATATGCCGCCATGACCAAACGCGTCGTCGATGTCCTCCTCCCGGTCGCCCTCGATCGGGCCTATTCCTACCGGGTGCCGGAAGAGCTCGAGCTCGCTCCGGGCGACATCGTTTGCGTGCCGCTCGGCGCCCGCGAGGCGACCGCGGTGGTGTGGGCGGACAATCCAAAACCCAATCCGCGGCTCGACAACCGGTTGAAAGACGTCGAGCAAAAGCTCGAACTGCCGCCGCTGCGCCCCGAGCTGCGCAGCTTCGTCGATTGGGTGGCGAACTACACCGTGAGCTCGCGGGGCATGGTGCTGCGCATGTGCCTGCGCATGGGCGAGCATCTGGGCGCCGAGCGCGAGCGGGTCGGCGTGCGGCTTGCCGGCGCCCCGCCGCAACGCATGACACCGGCGCGCCAGCGCGTGCTGGCGCTCTTCGCCGACGGCATGGTGCGCGGCAAGAGCGACGCCGCGCGCGAGGCCGGCGTCAGCGTTGGCGTGATCGATGGTCTCGTCGACGAAGGCACGCTCGAAACCGTGGTGCTGCCGCCGGAGCCGGTGGCGCAAAAGCCCGATCCGGATTTTGTGCAATCGGAATTCACGCCGGATCAAGGCGCTGCCGCGACGGCGCTCAAGGCGACCGTGGCGAAGGGCGGTTATTCCGTGACCTTGCTCGACGGCGTCACCGGCTCCGGCAAGACGGAAGTGTATTTCGAGGCGGTGGCCGACACCATCCGCGCCGGCCGGCAGAGTTTGATCCTGATGCCGGAAATCGCGCTCACCGCGCAATTCCTCGACCGCTTCGCCGCCCGCTTCGGCGTGCGGCCGGCGGAATGGCATTCGGAGCTCAGCCCGCGCAAGCGCGCGCGAACTTGGCGGGCGGTCGCCGACGGCGAAGTCTCCGTCGTGGTCGGCGCGCGCTCGGCATTGTTTCTGCCTTACGCCGATCTCGGCTTGATCGTGGTCGATGAGGAGCACGATCCCGCCTACAAGCAGGAGGACGGCGTGCATTATCACGCCCGCGACATGGCGGTGGTGCGCGGCCACATCGCGCGCATTCCCATCGTGCTGTCGTCGGCGACGCCGTCGCTGGAGACGGTCGTCAATGCGCGGCGCGGGCGCTATCAGAAACTGGCGCTGCCCGAACGCTTCGGCGGCCAGCTTGAGCCGGCGGTCGAGGCGATCGATCTGCGCCAGGCGCCGCCGCCGCGCGGCCGCTTCATCTCGCCGGTGCTGGCCGGCGCGATGCAGATCGCCATCGAGCGGCGCGAGCAGGCGCTATTGTTCCTCAATCGCCGCGGCTATGCGCCGCTGACCTTGTGTCGCGCCTGCGGCTTCCGCTTCTCCTGCCCGAACTGCGACTCCTGGCTGGTCGATCACCGTTTCCGCAAACACCTCGTCTGCCACCATTGCGGTTTTGCCATGCCGCATCCGGCGGCGTGCCCGAAGTGCCAGGCGGCAAACTCTTTTGTGGCTTGCGGGCCGGGCGTCGAACGGCTGGAAGAAGAGGTGCGCGAATTGTTTCCGCAGGCGAGGGTGCTGGTGCTGTCCAGCGATCTCGTCGTCTCGGTCGAACGGCTGCGCGAGGAACTGGACGACGTCGCCCAAGGCCGTTTCGATATCGTCATCGGCACCCAGCTTGTCGCCAAGGGCCATCACTTCCCGATGCTCAATCTGGTCGGCGTCGTCGATGCAGATTTGGGCCTGAGCAACGGCGATCCGCGCGCGGCGGAACGCACCTTCCAGCTTTTGCACCAGGTGATCGGCCGCGCCGGCCGCGACGCCGGCATCGGCCACGGCTATTTGCAGACGCACCAGCCCGAGCATCCGGTGATGCGCGCCCTGATCGCGCAGGACCGCGAGGCGTTCTACGACGCCGAGATCGAAGTGCGCGAGCGCGACCACTATCCGCCGTTCGGCCGGCTTGCGAGCATCGTCGTCTCCGGCCCCGACAAGCACGACACGGAATCCCATGCCCGCGCGCTCGCCCGCGCCGCGCCAACCCACGACGAGGTCCGAATCCTCGGTCCCGCCGAAGCGCCGCTCGCCCTGGTGCGTGGGCGACATCGCTTCCGGCTGCTCATCAAAGCGCCGCGCAATTTCGATCTCTCGGCCTATTTGCGCCAATGGCTCGCGGCGGCGCCGAAGAAGCATGGCTCGATCAAGCTCGATATCGATGTCGATCCGCAGAGTTTTTTGTGAGGTAGTCGTAGCCCGGATGAGCGAAGCGACATCCGGGGTCGGTATCTCCTACGCGTTCCCCGCATATCGCTTCGCTCATGCGGGCTACTTGCTTAACCGAGGCTTCCGTTTGGCTCGCGCCCGAGGGACCAATTTCTTGCGCTCCGCAATGGCAAACGCGCGCCCCGCCCAAACGGCGAGCTCATCGGGATCGTCGTAGAGCCGCTCCGGCAGGCGCCAATAGGGCAGCGCGTGGCGCGTCGGCCGGCCTGAGCTCTTGCCGCGCGTATAGGTGAACGGCCGGCTGCCTTCGCGTTCGAAATCCGCGATGTTGGTGTCGTCCACTTTGAGATGGATCGCGCCGTCGACGATCAGGCCGAACATGAGACCGTCGGCGAAAATGCCGGCGCCGCTGAACATGCGCCGTATCGTTACCGGGCGGAATTGGGAGAACAGGTCGCGGATGAATTCGGGGTCCAAAGATAAACTCCGCAGTCAGCATAGCGCACAGGATGGCTAAGTGAAACGAAGCCCATCACGCATTTGATTCCGAGCGCGATGATGGCTACTTGTGCCTCATGGCCGCGACAATCCAGACCCTATTGCTCCTGCTCGCCGTGCTGGCGGTGGTCGCCATCGTGGCGCGGCGGCTCAATGCCGCGCCTTCGATCCTGCTCGTCATCGCCGGCATCGGGCTGGCGCTCGCGCCCGGGCTGCCGCGGATCGAGCTGGCGCCGGAGCTGGTGCTGCTCGGCATCCTGCCGCCGCTGATCTATTCGGCCGGCGTTGCCATGAGCTGGCGCGAATTCCGTTTCAACCTGCGGCCGATCGCGCTGTTGGCGTTCGGCGCCGTGGTCTTCACCACCTGCGCGGTGGCGGCCGCTGTGCACTGGCTGCTCGGCATGCCGTTGGCGATCGGCTTTTTGCTCGGCGCCATCGTCGCGCCGCCCGACGCGGTCGCGCCGCTGGCGATCGTGCGCCGTCTCGGCGTGCCGCGCCGGCTGGTCGTCGTGCTGGAGGGCGAGGGGCTGGCCAATGACGCTACGGCCTTGATCCTTTACCGCTTCGCGGTGGCCGCCGTGAGCACCGGCCTGTTCTCTTTCGCCGACGCCGCCGGCACCTTCGTCCTCATCGTCGCCGGTGAGATCGCCTACGGCATCGCCGTCGGCTGGCTCAGCCTGCGCTTGCGTCGCTGGGCGCGCGATCCGCGCGTTGAGATCACGCTGTCGCTGTTGACCCCTTACCTCGCGTTCCTGGTTCCTCAGCAACTTGGCGGCTCGGGCGTCCTGGCGGCGGTGGCCGCGGGCCTGTTCGTCAGCTGGAACGGTCCGTTGCTCATTCCGGCGGCGACGCGGCTGCAGGGAATCTTCTTCTGGGATTTGCTGGTTTATTTCCTCGAAGGATTTATCTTTCTTGTCACCGGCATGCAGACGCGCACGCTGCTCGACCGGATGGACGCAAATTTGCTGCACGGTCTGGCGTTGACCATCTTGGTTACCGTGGCCGTGATCATCGTCACGCGATTCATTTGGGTCTATCCGGCGGCCTATCTGCCACGCTGGCTGAGCCCGTCGCTGAGGCGCCGCGATCCGACGCCGCCCTGGCAGTGGCTCTTTTTTCTCGGCTTTGTCGGCGTGCGCGGCGTCGTCTCGCTCGCTGCCGCGCTCGCCATTCCGCTGACCACCGCGGCCGGCGCGCCGTTTCCCGACCGCGATCTCATTCTCTTCGTCACCTTCGGCGTCATCGTCGTCACGCTGATCGGCCAGGGATCGCTGTTGCCGCGCGTCGTCGGCTGGCTCGGCCTGGCGCAGCACGCTGCCGACGAAAGGCAGCGCGAGCACGAGGCGGAGGTTGCCGCGCGGTCGCAAGCTCTCGAGGTGGCGCTAAATCATTTGGGAAAAGTCGCCGCCGACCGTCAGGTTTCACCTGAAGCGTTGGCGATCTTGCGCGCCCGTCACGATTATCGGACCGGGCGGCTGTCGGAACATAGCGCCGACGGTGGCGATGCCGCGGCGGTGGCCGCGGAGCTGCGGATGGAGCTGATCGCGGCCGAGCGCGAATACATTTACCGGCTGTTGCAGGAAGGCCAGATCACCGACGAAGCGCGCCGGCGCATCGAACGCGAGCTCGATCTCGAAGAAGCGAGCATCGCCTGCAAGAAAGAAGGCGGCGTCGAGCCGCCGTTGTAGCCGCCGCCTCAAACCATCTTGAGCGGGATCGCGCCCAGGAAATCGCGCTTGCCGACGTCCACGCCGCAATGCCGCAGGATCGCGTAGGCGGCGGTGCAATGGAAATAAAAATTCGGCAGCATGAAGTGGTTGAGGTAATCGTCGCCCTTCATCTGGCCCTTGTTGGTGCCGCCGAGCGGAAACGTGATCTCACGGTCGGCCGCCGTATCGATCTTTTTGCGGTCGAGCGTCTTGAGAAAAGCGACCGTTTTGGCAATGCGGTCCTTGAGCTGCGCGATTGTCGTCTCGTTGTCTTCGTAGCTCGGCGGCTCGACGCCGGCGAGACGCGCCGAACCTCGCCTCGCGCCATCGGTCGCGACCTGGATCTGGCGGGTGAGATCGAACATGTCCGGCGACAGGCGGGAACGCAGCAGTACAGCGGGATCGATTTTCTTCGCCGCAGCGAAGGCCTCCGCCTTGTCGAGAATGGCCGACAGCGCGTTGAGATTGATTTCGAAAACCGGCAGCGCGGCTTGGGACATCGAAAACGCCATGGACGGATCCTTTGGGTTGGGCCAAGCGGACTTAAAGACGCCGATGGCCGAGACATAGGCGTGCGAAGCACGCCGTTCTTCGAACGGCTATGCCCGGCCATGACGACTTAATAAGCGTAACCCGGATTGGTAAGAGTAGCCCGGACAAGCGACGCGACGGCTTCAGCCGCCGCTTGTTCCGCGATCAGAAGCGCGGCGGGCGCGGTGGGCGGGCAGGGCCACCTCGACCGGGAGCGGCGCCAGGCACCACCCGGGGCTTCATCGGCAACAAGCCCTCGCGCTGCAGCTTCTTGCGGGCGAGCTTGCGGGCGCGGCGGATGGCTTCGGCCTTCTCGCGCACGCGCTTCTCGGACGGCTTCTCGTAATGGCCGCGCAGCTTCATCTCGCGGAACACGCCTTCGCGCTGCATTTTCTTCTTCAGCACCCTCAGCGCCTGGTCGACATTGTTGTCACGGACGAGAACCTGCACGCGGCGTTCCTCTTCGATCGAGCGGTTGATCAAGCCGATGGCCAGGGCGCTCGGGCCGCTGGCGCATGGATATGCGTAACGTCAGCCGGGGTAGTCGCTCAATAACGATCGCAGCGCCGCTTTACCGGCGCGGTTGGCGGCCGTCATGGATTCGAAAAAAACCTCGGAGTGCTCGATCGGACTGGTCCGGCCGGCGCGATAAATCTCCCAGCGCCACGGCTTCGGCGGCGGCGCCCGGTTCTTTACGACAACCGAAAAATCGTCATGATCGATCATGGCCAAGGACATTAGCACATAATACTGTATAATTGGCCGATAAAAAGGTCGTTTGAAAATAAAATAAAGCCCGCGCTTGTTTAATAGTCTGGCCGGCCCCAAGAATGGGGCACGAAAAACTACTCAAAATCTATTTTTGAAGGGAAATACTATGCCAAACCCGCAACCGGCCGCCGCGACCAGCTTTGCCACCAAAGCCGTCTATCTTCTGTTCGGGGCCGTCGTGCTCGTCTTCGTCGCCATGCTGGCGCTGACGGTTCTCCATCCCTAGCCGGCCGGTCGCGCATCGTCCGGTTTCAAACCGGTTCCATGCGCCATCGCTTGCCGCTTATGGCAAGGACATCGGTCACGATGCCTTGGCGGGCGCGTCCACCAGCGTGTGGGTGTATTCGACGCTGTCATAGACCGCCACTTGAACGATCGGGTAGCCCTTCTTGATCACCAGCGCTGCCGATTGCGCGGCTTCCGCGGTCTGGTAGGAGCCCTTGGTCTGGCGATCGACCTGGAGCAGATATCGGCCGGTTTCCGGCCGCTTGCGCTGTGACGGCGCTTCGTCGACGTCTTTGTCGGAATCATCCTTTACAGGCATTTTGATTTGGCGCGAGGCCATTCGTCGCTCCTTTGTGGGGGATGACCCTCATATAGAGGCTTCAGGCCGCAGCCGCCAGTGGTTTTGGGCCTGATAGACTCAAGGCGCGGGGCTTGAGCGAAGGCCAGCGTTAAGGGAGCGAACCATACCGATGCGCAGACTCGTATTGGCGATGACCGCTATTGCCGCGATATCCGGATTTGCCGGGAGCGCAGCGGCACAATCTTTTCCGTCCCGGCCGATCACCATGATCGTACCGTTCGCCGCCGGCGGCCCGACCGACGCGATCGCGCGCGTCGTCGGCGAGCGGATGGGGCAGTCGCTCGGGCAGCCGGTCGTCATCGAGAACGTCACCGGCGCCGGCGGAACCATTGCCGCAGGCCGCGTCGCCCGCGCGGCGCCTGACGGCTATACGCTCGACCTCGCCACCTGGTCGACCCACGTGGTGACGCCGGTGCTCTATCAATTGCAATACGACGTCTTCCGCGATTTCGATCCGGTGGTGTGGCTGACGCAGACGCCGTTGCTGCTGGTGTCCAGGAAAGATATTCCGGCGAACGATATGCAGGAACTGGTCGGGTGGCTGAAGAGCAAATCCGACCCCGTGCTGCTCGGTAGCGCCGGCGGCACCGATCAGGTGGCGGGCTTTTTGCTAAAGCAACAAACCGCCGCGAAAATCCAGGTCGTGCCATATCGCGGGCTGGCGCCGGCGATGCAGGATCTATTGGCGGGGCGCATCGATTTGCTGTTCGATCAGCCGTCCGACGCGATGCCGCAGATTCGCAACGGCACCATCAAGGGTTATGCCGTCACCCGATCGAGCCGCGCCGCGGTTGCGCCCGACATTCCGACCGTCGACGAGGCGGGATTGCCGGGCTTGCACATCACGCCTTGGCATTCGCTATGGGTGCCGAAGGGCACGCCGTCGGCGGTCATCGCCAAACTCAATGCCGCCGCCATGGAGGCGCTGGCCGATGCCGCGGTGCGCAACCGTCTCGCGACCATCGGTCAAGAAGTCGTGCCGCGCGAACAGCAGACACCGGAAGCGCTTGCGGCTTATTACAAATCCGAGACCGACACATGGTGGCCGATCATCAAGGCCACCGGCATCAAGGCGGAGTAGCGCGTTGGTTTGACCGCTGTTACGCAAATCGTTCCTTCGCCCTGGCGCGCGCTTTCGCCGCTTCCGCCTCGCGGTTCTTCGCCGGGCTCGCCGTTTCCAGCGATTGCAGGAGGCGGCGCGCCGCGTCCGTGACATCGTCGACGGCGCGGGCAAACGCCGCTTCGTTGGCGCGGGACGGGTGCGTAAATCCGCTCAGCTTGCGGACGAACTGCAGCGCCGACGCGCGAACTTCATCGTCCGTGGCCGGCGGCTCGAAATTGAACAGTGTGCGTATATTCCGGCACATGGTCCCTCCGTTCCTTGCCGCTCGCTAGTTTGTTTGCGGCAGCATGCGGTCTTTGGCTTTGAAATATTGTCTGGCATAGGCGACGAGCTGCGCGTCGCTCGGATGATCGACAGTCTCTATCCCGACAATAATTTTCATCAACTGCGGGTCTTGCTGGCTGATGTGCTTGACCAGCTCGGTCTTGGCATTGGCAGGCCCGGTCACCAGAACCTCGCCGGCATCGGCGATCGATTGCGCGACGGCCTGGAGGAACTCGTGATCCTCCGCCGCATGTCCGCTGCCGATGGAGTTCGCCTTGTGGTGGATGTGGCGCGTCGGATGATCCGGGTGCAACACCAGCCGCGCGACGTCGGTCGGGCTGAAATGGAACACGCGCGCTTCGTGGTGGTCGATCCACACGACGGCGTGAAAGTGATGGTTGCTCACGGGAGCTCTCCTTTCGTCCACACGGGGATTATTCAATCAAGCATCGACGATCATCTTGCCGATCGGCCACAGCGCGATGCCGGCGAGCTTGAAATGCGCCCAGGCGAACGGGATGCCGATGATGGTCACGGCCAGCAAAACGGCCGTGAGCAGGTGGCCGAGCGCCAGCCACCAGCCGGCCAGCACCAGCCACACGATGTTACCGATGAGCCCGAACGGCCCGGTGCCGATATCGTGGGTTCCCAGATGCTCGGCCCGCGACACTGCCTTCCGGCCGAACGGCAACAGCGTATAGGACGCGATATTGAACGCCGCCCGTGCCCAGGGCAGGCCGATGATGGTGATCGCCATGATCACGGCCGCGACAATCCATCCCAGCGCCATCCAGAGGCCACCAAAGATAATCCACAGAAGATTCAGCAATAGGGACATGGGGGACATGACGCGTCCGTCACTCGTTTGGAGTAATGTGTCGATGGGGTGATTCGCTTTTGTGCTGATTTAGCTATGGGGGTAGGTGTCCGCTAGACCGTGGGAGATGATCGATGGCCGTTAGTCAGCTGTTTATCGGACCGACGGCGGATGTCCCGCAAGCCCAGAAGCCGGCCTCGATCCATCGCCTAGGTCCGCTGCCGGCCGCACCGATGCCGCGGACCGGCCCGCTGGCTCTGCCGCAAATCATGACGGCGGCGCGAATCAACCAGCTCGGACCGCCGCAGATCATCGCTCTCGACCGTGTCGACGTGCCGGAACCGCAGGAACTGCAGGTCCTGGTGCGGGTGTGCGCTGCGGGCGTCGGGCCTTGGGATGCCCTGGTGCGAACCGGCAAGAGCGGCTTGCCGCTGACGCCGCCGCTGACGCTGGGCGCGGAAATCTCCGGCATCGTCGAAAAGGTCGGCGCCAATACCACCGGCTTCGCGCCGGGCGATGAAGTGTTCGGCGCCACCAATCCGCTCTTCATCATGGGTTACGCCGAATACGCCGTTGTTGCGACGCGCATGATCGCGAAGAAGTCGGCGGCGCTGTCGCATATCGAGGCCGCGGCGATGCCGGTGGTCGGCGTGATGGCGTGGCAAATGCTGTTCGATCACGCTTCGCTGCGCGAAGGCCAGACCGTCGTCATCCACGGCGGCGCCGGCAACGTCGGCGCCTATGCGGTGCAGCTGGCGCGGGCGAAAAAGCTCCACGTCATCGCCACTGTCCGCAACGGCGACGCCGACTATGTGCGCGGCCTCGGCGCGCACGAGGTGATCAACACCGAGACCGGCAACGTGGCGAACTTCGCGCGGCGCGCCGACGCGGTGATCGATACGGTCGGCGGCCCGACGCAGGATCAATTGCTCACTTTCGTCAAACCCGGCGGCATCATCGTCTCCTCGGTGTCGCGGCCGAATGTGCAGCTGGCGCAAAAGCGGCGTGCGCGCGCCGACTATTTCATCGTCGACGTCAATACCGCGCAACTGACGCGGCTCGCCGACATGCACGACAAGAACGAACTGGTGGTTCCGGTCGGCAGCGTGCTGCCGCTCAGCGAGGTGCGTGCCGCCCATGAAATGCTCGACGGCACGCGGGCGCATAAACGCGGCAAGATCGTGCTCCAGGTCGCCGGATAACTTTCCACAAGCACGTTTCCCTACGCGCTGCACCGCATCCGGGAAACGAAGCAAATAATCAGAAAAACGCCTGGATGCCCGTCTGCGCGCGGCCGAGGATCAGCGCGTGGATGTCGTGGGTGCCCTCGTAGGTGTTGACGGTCTCGAGATTGCACAACACGCGCATGACGTGGAATTCCTCGGCAATGCCGTTGCCGCCGTGCATGTCGCGGGCAAGGCGGGCGATCTCCAGCGCCTTGCCGCAATTGTTGCGCTTGAGCAGCGAAATCGCCGGCGGCGACGCCTTGCCTTGATCGATCAGCCGCGACAGGCGGAGCGCCGCGTGCAGGCCGAGCGCGATCTCGGTCTGCATGTCGGCGAGCTTTTTCTGAACGAGTTGATTGGCCGCGAGCGGCCGGCCGAACTGCTTGCGGGTCAGCACGTAATCGCGGGCGCGGTGCCAGCAGAATTCTGCGGCGCCGATCGCGCCCCAGGCGATGCCGGCGCGCGCCACGTTGAGGCAGCCGAACGGGCCGGCGAGGCCGGACACATTCGGCAGCAAATTGTCTTCGGGCACCACCGCGCCTTCGAGCACGACCTCGCCGGTGATCGAGGCGCGCAGCGACAGCTTGCCTTCGATCTTCGGCGTGGAAAATCCCTTGGTGCCGCGCTCGATGAGGAAGCCGCGGATCCTGCCGTCGAGTTTTGCCCAGATGATGCCGACGTCGGCAACCGGCGCATTGGTGATCCAGGTTTTGGCGCCGGTCAGGCTGAAGCCGCCCGGCACTTTCTCGGCGCGCGTCACCATCGAGCCCGGATCGGAGCCGTGGTCCGGCTCGGTGAGGCCGAAGCAGCCGAGCAGTTCGCCGGTCGCCATCTTCGGCAGATATTTGCGGCGCTGCGCCTCGGAGCCGTAGGCATAGATCGCCTGCATGGCGAGCGAGGATTGCACCGACATCGCCGAGCGGAAGCCGGAATCCACCCGCTCGAGCTCGCGCGCGATCAGCCCATAGCAGACATAGCCAAGGCCGGCGCCGCCGTATTCCTCGGGGATGGTCGAGCCCAACAGCCCAAGCGCGCCCATCTCGCGAAAAATCGCCGGATCGGTCTTACCGTCGCGATTGGCGGCGATGACGCGGGGGAACAGCTTCTCCTGCGCATAATCGCGCGCAGTGTCGCGCACCATGCGCTCTTCCTCGGTCAGCTCGCCTTCGAGGTCGAGCGGATCGTCCCATTTGAACGCGGCGTCCTTGATCTGGGCGCTTTTCGGCTGGCTTTTTTGCGTCTTTTCCGCAACCTGGGTCATCGCGCGTCTCCTCGGGTCCCCGCCACAGCCGAGCTTAGGAGCCTCGTCCGCCAGCGGCAAGCGGCGGAACAATATCACTGATCAGATGGCGGCCTTGATCGCATGGATGCTGGTTGTTCGCGTTGGTGATCTTGTCAAGGACGGCGCGAAGCGCCGCCGCCTCCGGCGGTCTACGATCCTTGACAAGATCACCAACGCGAACAGAATGCTTTCCATGCGATCAAGGCCGCTTTCTCGGCCTTCGTATATTGACCGAACCTGAACACGCCGCCGTTGCCGCATCGGCCGCGTTCCGCTATCTAACCCCTCACGCGCCCGTAGCTCAGCTGGATAGAGCGCTGCCCTCCGAAGGCAGAGGTCAGGGGTTCGAATCCCTTCGGGCGCGCCACAGGCTCAAATCCCCTGACGGCGATTGCGCTCGGCGCGCAATGACGCGCCGACAAAGCCCACGTCCTTGATGCCGCGGCGAATGTCCTGCCAATAGAGCAGCAGCGTCAGAACGCACGCACCAGCGGCGATGATATCAAGCGTCGCGTTCAAGTTCGCGCAGGCTGTCGTGCGCATCGCAGCGACCGGGTTGGCCGCCTGAAAACGATCCGATGCGCAACCCGCGGCAAGTGCCGGGGCGAGCGACCCGCCCAGGAGAATCACCAGCGCGGCGTTGACGACGCAGAACGACAGCGCAACGATGGCGAGGCCTTTCTTGATGGACAGCACGAGGTCGATCAGTTTGATCGCGATGCAGCAGGTAACGACATAGGCCAGCATCGGCCATAAATTTTCCGATGCGGCGGCAGCGGCTGGCCCGGTGCTCCAAAAAAGCAACGCGACCCCGGCAATGACGACAAAAGCATTGATCTTGACGAACTCGGGAAACTTGCAGCGCAACAGCAGCGCGTTGGCCTTTTCGACGATATCGAGCAGCGCGCATCCGATCATGCCGGCGGCAAATCCGCCGAAGTGAGCGGCCCAGTCGATGCTTGAATTGCCGAGCGCCAATGCGACGTTCAGCCCGATATTGACGACAAAGAAGCTTGCCGGGAGATCGACCCTGCCGAGGATCCGCAACGACAACAGCGCGCCCAGGACGCCCGATATGGCAGCGGAGGCGCCGACCGTCAGATAGAGCCCGGAATGGGTCGCGTTGCTGACCACGGCGCCGGCAACGAGCGCGCAGCCATAGATGACGATGAAGTAGAAAGCGCCGACGCGTCTTTCGAGGTGCCCGCCCCAAAGGACCAGGCAGATCATATTAAGCGTGAGATGCAAGAGATTGGCGTGCAGAAAGCCATAAGCGATGAGTCGCCAATATTCATGCCGGCCGATCGCGAAGGAATACATCGCGCCGTCGCGGAGCAAAACGTCGGTCGGTATGTCGACCGTGCCCGTTTGTGCGAGGCAGAGGCCATAGACAAGGACGTTTGCGGTCAGCAACAGATAGACGGCAGCGTGCGGGCTCGCGAAAGACGACCGGTTCGTTCGAAGAATATTCATGCAGACCAATCCCCAGAATGAATTCCGGAAATTTCGGCACCGCGCACGATCTCTTCAGCGCGCCGGCAAACCCGCGCCGCCGGCATCGCCACACCTACTCGCCCTTCCACTGCGGCGGCCGCTTGTTCAAAAACGCATCCAAGCCTTCGCGAAAATCTCGGCTCATATAGCACATCAGGATCAAATCCTCGCCTTCCTCGCGGGACAGCCGGCGCTGCAGGCGGGCCAGCGCCTGTTTGGTAGCGTTCAGCGTGAGCGGCGCGTTGCCGGCAATCAGCGTCGCCAATTCGCCGGCGCGCCGCTCCAGCGCCGCCACGTCTTCGACGACCTCGCTGAGCAGACCGACGCTGGCGGCTTCTTCGGCGCCCACCAATCGCGCGGTGAAAATCAAATCCTTCACCCGCGCCGGTCCGACCAGCGCGGTGAGCCGGCTGATATTCGACATCGACAGGCAATTGCCGAGCGTGCGCGCGATCGGAAAGCCGAATTTGGTCGTCCTGGTGCCGATGCGAATGTCGCAGCACGCCGCGATCCCGGCGCCGCCGCCGGTGCAGGCGCCGGTGATCGCCGCGATGGTCGGCACGCGGCAGGTCTCGAGCGTGCCGAGCACGCGGTCGATGCGGGCCTCGTAGTCGAGCGCGTGCTGCGGCGTGGTGAACTCGCGGAACTGGTTGATGTCGGTGCCGGCAGCGAAGGCCTTGTCGCCAGAGCCCTGGAACACCAGCACCTTGATGGCGCGGTCGCCGTCGGCCTCCTCGCAAATCTGCGCCAGCCGTTCGTACATCGCGAAGGTGAAGGCGTTGCGGGCCTGCGGGCGGTTGAACGTCACCCGGCCGATGCCGTCACGTTGCTCGAAAAGGATGTCGTTTGACGGCTCAGTTGGCTGATTCATGATCTTTGACCCGTTGTTTGGCGCGTGCAGCCACGATTGGTAACCAACTCGTTAACGCAACAGCAACGATTTTCACAGACCATGCGGGCTCTACGGGAGGTTGAGACTTTTCCGCCATGCCGCAAACCGATCTGGTGCAGGCCTTCGAGGCTCGTCTCAAGATGTATAGCCTCGACGGCCCGGCGCGCAGCATTCTCGCCGCGACCTGGCCGGTGATCGAACCGGCGCTGGACGACGCGATCGCCGAGATCATCACGGCGGTCCGCGTGTTGCCGCGCATCGGCGAGATCGTCACCAGGAACGCCGAGCTTTACAAGACACTCGAAGCGGCGCATTTCCGCGCGCTGCTCGGCGGCAAGCTCGACGGCGCCTATGCGGAGTCGTGCCGGCACACCGTGGCGCAGGAGGCGGCGATCGGGCTCGACGCGCGCGTGCGCTCTACCGCCGGCAGTTACGTGCTCAAGGCGGCGCTCGACGCGTTGGCGCGCAAGTACTGGTTTTCCGCCGCCAAAGTCGCCGAGCGCGGCCGGGTCGTATCGCAGGCCATCAGCTTCGACGTCGCCAATGCCATGACCCTGCATCGCCAGGCGGCCGAACAGGCGAGCGCGGCGCGGCGTGGCGCCATCGACGACGCGATCGCGGAATTTGCCGGCGCCATCGGCGAAGTGGTGGAGGCGATCAAGGAGGCTTCCGGCTCGCTGACCACGAGCTGCTCGACCTTGAACCAGGTCGCCGACGATACCCGCGGCCGCATGGCGTCGGCATCGTCGGCCTCGGCCGAGACCACGCAACGCATGGCGGCGACGGTGGCCGCCACCGAAGCGCTGTCGGAATCCATCGACGAGATCGGCCAGCAGTCGACCCGCGGCTTGAGCATGGCGCAGTCGGCGGCGTCCGACGCCGCGCGCACCCAAGACGTCATCCGCTCGCTCGACGACGCGGCCGAGCGCATCGGCTCCGTGGTCGGCGCGATTTCGGCGATCGCGGCGCAGACTAACCTCCTGGCGCTCAACGCCACCATCGAGGCGGCGCGCGCCGGCGAAGCCGGCAAGGGCTTTGCCGTGGTCGCCGCCGAAGTGAAGACGCTCGCCAACCAGACCTCGCGCGCCACCGACGATATCTCGCACCAGGTCGCCGCCATCCAGGATGCGACCAAGCGCTCGGTGGAAGAAATCTCCTCGATCGCGCGCGCCATCGGCGAACTGACCGGCGTCTCGACCAGCATCGCGTCGGCGGTGCAGGAGCAGGCGGCGACCACGAGCGCCATCGCCGAAAGCATCCAGGACGCCGCCGGCCACACCTCGCAAGCCTCGAGTGAAATCGGCTCCGCCGCCGAGGTGGTGACGCGCGGCGCCGGCGCCGTCGGCGAAATCACCACCTGGACGGCGCGTTTGTCGGCGCGCGCCCACGATCTCGAAACCAAGGTGGCGACGTTCTTCACCCGCGTCCGCGCGGCGTAGCCAACCCCCTGTTTTCTCCGAAGCGGCAGACGGACGATTAACTACGCCCGCCGAGCCTTTGAAACTTGTCATGCTGCACTGCATTCCCTTGGCGCACGGCGTCGAGGGAGCGCGCTCCGTGTTCCCCCGACGTTTGTCATGAGGCCCCGCGTAACGCGGGTCAGCGAGGGGAGCCACGACATGGGTCACGACACGGGCCACGACATGGGCCACGACATGGGCCGAAACATCGCGTTCCTGACGCGATTGCGCCAGATTGCCGACGCATGTGAGCCGGGCCCCGCATGCCCGGCAAGCGCGATCGCCTTGTTCAATATTTATCTGGCGCGGCTTTATGCCCGATTGGACATCGGCCAGTCGAACCGTCCGACGCACAAGGCCAGGGCGGAGGCCGACATCACGCTCGCCGAGCTGCGGTTCGACGTGCTGCGCATCGAAGTTGCCTCGGCGGGCGCGTGCGCGGAAGTGTTTGCGGCGATCCGCTATCACATCGAAATGGCGCGCCGGGCGCTCGCCATCCGCATCACCTGCGATGACGACACGCCGGATGACTGGCGCGACGGCGCGACGGACCGGCCGGCGGCGACGGTGCTGATCTTCGATGCGCGCTTTCGCGTCGCCCGGCACGATCGCATGCTGCCGCTCGAAGCCCCGCAACGGGAGCTGTGCGGACAGCAAACCGCGGTGCCAAGCCTGCAAGCTGTCGAGCGATCGCATGGCATGTTCGCGGACAGGGAAGGGTGATCGATTTCGCTCCAGCGACGCGAGCGCAATCTCTATCCGCCCCCGCGATAGCGGGGGAGGGGGACCACCCCGAAGGGGTGGTGGAGGGGGCGCAGGACTCAACGCGACGCAAGAGTTTTGGTGACGTCCAAACATTTTCGCTCGCTCGCTTCTTCGTGCGACGAGAATCTTCAGTAACGATAACGAAGCTTAAAGTCCGGCGCCCCCTCCACCACGGTTCGCTCGCTGCGCGAGCTCCAGTGGTCCCCCTCCCCCGCTATCGCGGGGGCGGATGGTGCAAGCGACCTCGTTCTCGCGATGCATCCGCATCCGAGTTTTGGCAACGAACGGCACGAAGTGTTCGCCTCCAGAAAAATAAGGGGAGGCAGAGCGCCGAAAGGCGCAAATGAATGGGCCGCATCAAGCGGATGCGGCGCGCGCTGAGCGCAGCGCGCTCGCCTTTCGGCGCCCTACCGCGGCGTTCGCCTCGGCCATGTGCCGAGGTTCGATCCAGGCCGCGCTTCACGCGATGCAGTGCGCGGGCATTACCCACACCTTGGCACCGCGCTTAAGCGAAGCACCTCGCGCGCCGGTCGTAATGCCGGCGGGGTCGATGCCCGGACCGCCCGAGAACGGAAGTGACGAGCCTCCGCCCGCAGGAACCGCACCCGCCCCGTCAGTCGGCGTCACCGGTTGACGTCCCCTTACGCGGGCGGGATGGAGTGCGAGTTAGCGGATGGGCGAGACGAGTCAAGCGGCAACGAAATTGCGCCGAGGCTCTCTCGTAAGCCACGGAAAACCGGGCGTTTCTTGTATGCGAGCCATTGAATTTGCGAGGCCGCCCAGGGCCAAACGGCACAAACCGAATTTCACTCACAAAGATTCGCTGCCGTTCTTGTTTGACGACGGCGGCGACGAAATTTCCCCACCTCCCCTGGAGGGGGAGGTCGACGCGCGAAGCGCGGCGGGTGGGGTGACAGCGTCGAAGGGCTCTCGTGCTGGCGGCAGCGCCGCGCACCCCACCCCGCCCGCCTGCGGCGGTCGACCCTCCCCCTGCAGGGGAGGGTGAAGCGCCGTAACGCCTTAGCCCGGATTTCGCTTCGTTCAATCCGGGCTACGCTTGCTGGCTGGAGGGACCATTTCACGCTATATTTCGATGTATGGAAGCGTCCTCATTACATCGCCTTCCGGCCGAGCTCGCGTCCGACTTGGAACGGAAGTATTTTTGGTGGAACGCGGTCGACACGCAGCCGCGGTCGGACGACAGGATTCTCGCCCAAGCGATGGACTTGGCTTCGTTCGCGGACGTCCGCCGCCTCGAAACCAGGCTCGGCCTTCAACGTTTGGCAGACGCCATGCTTGCCGCGGAACCGGGCTGGATCAGCGACAGGTCGTGGGAATTTTGGCGCGGACGTTTGCGCTCGATCGACCAGACGATACCGCAGACGCCGCCGCGGAGACGGTTTGTTTGATGCCGGACTGTTTTGAAGAATCGCGCCGAACAAATGGTCCGACGCTGCTTGTCGCCTCACCCGAGGGTTTGTTGGCCACCAAGCTCAAGGCGATTTTAGACCGAGCAGAAGCCAAGGACTATCTGGATATTTCCGCGATGCTATCGGCCGGCATTTCGCTGGAGCGGGCGTTGGGCGCTTTCGCAAAAATGTACGGCAAGGATCCCGGCCTTGTGTTGAGAGCCATCGGCTATTTCAAGGACGGCGATCTGCCGTCGCTTCCTCGAACCGATCAGGACATCCTGCGCGCGGCAAGAGACGGCATTGCCGAAATTCCGGACGTTCCGGTTACCTACGGCTCGCTCGCGGTGGCGCTCGGCGATTGCAGCCCGTAGCGGTTTGTAGCCCGGATGAACGAAGTGAAATCCGGGATCGGCGTTGCCGCCGGACGATCGTTCCCGGATGTCGCTGCGCTCATCCGGGCTACGCTTGCTCGCTACTAGTCGGTCAACACGGTCAGCATCTTGGCGGCGCGGCTCAACGCGTTGTTGTTGAGCTTGGACAGCTGGATGTTGATGCGCTGCAGCAACCGGCCGCGCTCGCCGGTCGGCACCGTCATGGTGCCGGCGCTGAACAGAACGACTTCCGGCACGCCGAGCACGGCGGCGATCTTCTCGACCGAAGGGAAGGACGGCGCGGCCTCGCCGCGCTCGATCTTGCTTATCATGGCGACGGAAAGCTCGGCCGCCTCGGCGAACGCTTCCTGGCTCAAGCCCCGTGCCTTGCGGTAATGCCGCACATTGGCTCCGAAGGTCTGGGTCAGGCTCACGGCACATCTTTGCCGCGAGATGCCGGTTCAGCACAACGCATTATAATTACACAATTGCGACGAATATCTACTCACAGTGTCTTTTTGAGGCTGGCACCCTGTAGTTACATCCACGCGTACAGCGGGTCAGCGCAGCAGGGCGCGCCGGGATCGACCGAGGCAGGTCAGGAAAATGCGCCACGCCCGCCATCCCGATGCTTACGACCGCGAGGTCGGATTGCGGGTGCGCACGCTCCGCCTGTCCCGCCGCCTATCGCAAAACGACCTCGGCCAAAGTCTCGGCATCACCTTCCAGCAGATTCAGAAATACGAGAACGGCGCGAACCGTATCGGCGCCGGGCGCCTGCAACGCATCGCCGAGATTTTCGAGGTGCCGGTCGCGGCGCTGTTCGGCGCGAGCCGGCGCGAGGGCAGGGCAGGCGTCGACCCCTTCGAAGGGCTGCGCACCCCGGGCGCGGTGCAACTGCTCGAAGCCTATGGCCGCATCGGCGACCGCGTGATCCGCCGCGCGTTTCTGCGTTTTGCCGAGCAAGTGGCGGTGACCGCGCAGCGAACGAGCCGCCGTTAGTGAGCTGCTTGTAGCCCGGATGAACGAAGTGACATCCGGGATCGGCGTTGCCGCCGAACGATCGTCCCCGGATGTCGCTGCGCTCATCCGGGCTACGCTTGCTACGCTGCTAAGCCGATTTCGAGGTTGCTTCAACTGCCAGACGCAGGCACATCTCAAAGCCTGTAAGGTCTTCAAATATCGCGTCAGCGCGTGCTTGATATCGAACCATTGGATGGCCGCCGTGTTCCGTCAATGCATTGTCGATCATTAAATTGTCGGCATTGCCAAAGTTTTCGATCGTCATGCGGTTTGTATCGCGCCAAGCCTTAGCGACCGGGTCGAACGTAACGGCAGGGTCGGCGGCCTTACAGCGATCCAAAAAATCATCGGTGACGTTGGTGTAGCCGAAGACGCGCTTGCCCAACCCAACCAGCAGGCCGAGTTCGAAAACGGTCCCGGCATCGGCGTTGGGGCCGCGGAATGGCGTTAAATTGCAAATTCCAAGATCAGCACGCCTGATCATCGTTTCGTTGGCGCGATAGATCAGTTTGTCGATCCGCTCGCCGGCCTCGTTTGGGTTGACCTCGTTATCGAATGGGAAGAGACCCTCGAATCCGTATTGCGCGCAAAGCTCCTTTTTGCGTCGCCCGATCGCGATTGCGTTGGGCAGAAAAACGTCCGGTCCTGCCAAATAGATCTTCATGCGGTCGCCACATCTGCCACGGGAAATCGCTGGCGGTGCACCGTATACCATATCGAAGAGTGCTTCTTTGCAGGTTGCGGGAACTCGGCTAGCTTACACGCAAAGCGCGAGGGAGGATTATAGCCATGACGGATCAACCTGAAACAGCAGCGGCTGCCGATAATTCGGCGCAAAAGCCGGCATCACCAGCGGAAACAGCACCAGCAGCGGCACCGGCGACACCTGCAGACGCGCCGTCCCCTGCACCGGAGACAGCCCCACCGGCGGAACCTGAGGCCGCGGCACCGCCGCCACCGCCTCCACCGCCGCCTCCTCCACCGCCGCCGCCTCCACCAGCGACGGCCTCCGCGCCCGCCTTCGAATACGAAGACGGCAATATGGAGGAAAATTTCAACCTGCGGCCGCGTCCCGATTTCAAGGGCACGTTTCCGGAGGATCAGCGTCTGATCAGCCAGGATGTCTACGAAGCGCGCAACGTGCTCAAGCTCCTGTTAGAAGACAATGCCATCCTCGAGCCGCTCTTCAGGGAATTTATCAAGCGCGTGACGCAGGCGGGATTCGTGGGTTGCGTCGCGGATAATGTCTACCCCGCTCTCGCCAGCGCAGCGCTTGAACAGATTCGCGCCGACATCATTCGGCGCGCGGGCATGCCGCTCGTTTATCGCTATCTTCGGGCGCTGGCAGTGTGTGCCTTCGTCGGCGGCGTGTTTGGCTTAATCATGGCGTGTATCGGCATCAACTATTCGTTCGCCTATTCGACGGTCGTCAAAGGCTATGGCTTCGTCTTGATCGGCGCCATGGCCGGCGCTTGGTTTTCGGTCGCCGCCTCGCGCTGGCAGATCGCTTTCGACACCATCCCGGACTATCCGGACATCAGACGCGAGCCGGTCATACGCATGCTGTTCGTGGCCCTGGTCGCGGCCGTGTTCGCGCTGTTCCTGCATCTCGCCATCATCACCATCAAGGTCGGCAATGTCGATTTGAAGACCTTTACCAGTTCCATCGGCGTGGCGTTGCTGGTCGGCTTCATCGCGGGGATCAGCCAGCGGGCGTTGTCGGTGCAGCTAATCGACCGGGCACAGAGGGTCCTCAATCCGGCGCCTTAGGACCGGACCTTGGTTGGCTGCGAAGCGGCGTAACCCACCGATGTCGAACGGTGGGTTACGCGGCGCCTACGATCGGGACCAAAGGCCGAATCCGTTGACCGCGACTGATGCCGCGAGTTGCGCGCTTACTCCGCCGGCGTCTTCGGCTTCGGCTTCGCGAACGTGCGCTTCAAATTATCCCACAGCTCGATCTTCGCGCCGTTCTTGTGCATGATCACGCTCTGCTGCAGCACCGAGAGCGAGTTGTTCCAGGCCCAGTAGATCACCAGGCCGGCCGGAAAACTCGCCAGCATGAAGGTGAAGATCAGCGGCATCCAGTTGAAGATCATCTGCTGGGTCGGATCGGGCGGCGCCGGGTTGAGCTTCATCTGCACCCACATGGTCACGCCCATGATCGCCGGCCAAAAACCCATATGCAGGTACGAGCCGAACATCGGGATGACGGTCGGGTCGAACGGGATCAGGCCGCCGAGGGTGAAAATGTTGGTCGGGTCTTGCGCCGACAGATCGTGGATCCAGCCGTAGAACGGCGCGTGGCGCATCTCGATGGTGATGAACAGCACCTTGTAGAGCGAGAAGAATACCGGGATCTGGATGGCGATCGGCAGGCAGCCGGCCAGCGGATTGATCTGCTCTTTCTTGTAGAGCTCCATCATCGCCTGCTGCTGCTTCATCTTGTCGTCGGCGTAGCGCTCCTTGATCATCGCCATTTGCGGCTGCACCGCCTTCATCTTCGCCATCGAGGCGTAGGATTTGTTGGCGAGCGGGAAGAACAGGAGCTTGACGATCACCGTGACGATCAGGATGGCGATGCCGAAGCTGCCGACCAGGCCGAAATTGCTGGCCAGATGCGAGAAATAGTCGATCGCCAAAAACATCGGCTTGGTGATGAAGTAGAACCAGCCCCAATCGATCAAGAGATCGAAATGGTTGAGACCCAGTTGCTGATTGTAGCCGCCGGAGCCGCCGACCGGGAAATTGATGCCGACCACCGACACTTCCTTGGCGCCGGCGAACAGCCGCGCGTCGGCCGCGCCGCTCGCGCCCGGCGCGACGGTCAGCGGTGCCGACAGATAATCGGTCTGGTAGGTGTTGACGCCATTGCTTTCGGTCGCGGAAAAGCGGGCGCGGACTTTGGCGTCGGTGTCGGGCAATAGCGTCGCCGCCCAGTATTTGTCGGTGATGCCGAGCCAGACATTGGTGGCGTCCCAGCTCTCGCTCTTCTTGTCGTCGATCTTCTTGTAGGTCTCTTCCTGCAAGCCCTGGTCGCCGATCACGCCGATCAGGCCTTCATGCAAGATGTAATAGCCCTGCACTTTGGGCGTGCCATGACGCGACACCAGCGCATAAGAAAACAGCGTGATGGGATCGCTGCCTTTGTTCGCCACCTGGTCTTTCAGGGTGAACAGATAGCGGTCGTCGACCGCGATGGTGCGGCGGAAGATCAAGCCCGCGCCATTGTCGTAAGTCAGCGTCACCGGATGATCGATGCCGAGCGCGCCGGAGCCTTCCTGCTTCCACACCGTGTCCGGTCCCGGCATCGCCGCGGTGGTGCCGGCGGCGGCCACCCAGCCGAACTCGGCGTAGAACGCTTCCGGCGCGCCCGATGGCGAGAACAGCACGATGGCCGGCGAGTTCGGATCGGTGGTCTCGCGATAGCGCTCGAGCGCCAGATCGTCGATGCGCCCGCCTTTCAGATCGATGCTGCCGCGCAGCGTCGGCGTTGCAATGGCGACGCGCGGCGAAGCGGCAAGCACCGCGTTGCGCGATGCGGTTGCGACCGAAGGCGCGGCGGTGCCCGGTACCGGTGGCGGTGTGCCGGCGCTGGATGGTCCAGGCGTGGCGCCGGGCTGCGCCGGCTGCGTCGCGCCCGGTTGGGTTTGTGCCTGTTCCTGCTGCTTGATCAGCGCCTGCTCGCGCTGCTTTTCCATCTGCGGATAGCCGACGAAATATTGCCAGCCGACGACGACGAGCAGCGACAGCACGATGGCAATGATGGTGTTCTTGTGGTCGCCCATTCAATGCTCGTGCGGTTTGCGGCGCGGTCGGCGTTTTGCCGGCCGCGGCGGACTTTGTTGATGTAGGGACCGGTCGCGGGCGTCACCAGTCGCCCGGCGCGATTCATCGCGCGACGTGTTCCGCTCCGGGTCATGAATCCGGCCAAGCGCCGCATCGAGTTCCTGCCGCATCTGCCCGAACGGCGCCGCGAGTGCCGCGCGCCGCCCGATCAGCACGTAATCGTGGCCGTCATGCATGCCGCCGCCTTGCGAAAGCCGCACCATCTCGCGCAGCCGGCGCCGCACCCGGTTGCGCTCCACCGCATTGCCGACTTGCCGCGACACCGTGAAGCCGATCCGCACCGGGCCAGCCTCGGCGCGGCGGCGCGCCTGCACCACGAAGGCGCCGACCGACGCCCGCAAGCCCGCCGCGGCGGCACGAAAGTCCGTCCGGCGCCTTAACCGTTCCATGGTTGCAGCAGACATGGCAGCGGCAGACATGGCAGCGGCAGAAGACATGGCAGAGCGCGAAAAACGATCACGCACTGAGCCGCTTGCGGCCTTGCGCCCGCCGGGCCGCCAGCACTCTGCGGCCGCCTTTGGTCGCCATCCGGGCGCGAAAGCCGTGACGGCGCTTGCGCACCAATTTGCTCGGCTGGTAGGTCCGTTTCACGGGATTGATCTCCGACAGCGCCCGGTTCGCCGCTAACGAAGCGGCGTCTATTCGATCGGCGCGCGATTGGCGCGGCTTATACGAAAGCCCTCCCGGCCCGTCAATGTGAACGGCCAGGCCGCGCGGCAGGCCGCTAAGCCTCTGTAATGTATCGTTTTCGCTAACGCCTCATGGCACAGTATAGAGGTATCGCGCGGATGTGTGAGGCCGATGACGCTAGCGCTTAAACCGGACATCTGTGTCATCGGCGCCGGTGCCGCCGGCCGTGCCGCGGCCTCGGCGGCGGCCGCCTTCGGCGTGCCGGTGGTGCTGATCGAGAAAGGCGTCCAAAAAAACGCAATGGACGGCGACGCTGGCACCGGCGGCAGCGTGTCGGCCGCGGCGCTCGCGGTGACCGCCGAGCATGCCAATATCATCCGCAATGCCGCGCATTTCGGCCTCAAGGCGGCGCGCTTTGGCGTCGATTTCGCCGCCGTGAAGGCGCACCTGCGCGCCATCGCCCGCACCGTGGCGCCGAGCGAGACGCGGCAACGTCTGGCCGGCCTCGGCGTGCGTATCATCGACGGCAGCGCGCGGTTTTTGGATACGCGCACCGTCGCCGCCGGCGACTTCACCGTCGCGGCGCGGCGCTTCGTCATCGCCACCGGCTCGGCGCCGGCGCTGCCGGCGGTCCCCGGCTTGGCCGACACGCCGCACCTCACCAGCGACACCGTGTTCGATCTCGCCGATTGCCCGCGCCATCTCATCGTCATCGGCTCGGGCTCCATCGGTCTCGAACTGGCGCAAACATTTCGGCGGCTCGGCGCCGCCGTCACCGTGCTCGAAGCGGCGACGCCGCTTGCGAGCGACGATCCCGAATGCGCCGCCATTGTGCTCGACGCGCTGGAACGCGAGGGCATTGCGCTGCGCATCGGTGTCACGATCGCACGGGTGCGGCGCGTGCTGGCCAGGATCGAGATCAACATCACGACGCCCGACGGGCCCGAGACCATCGTTGGCAGTCATATTCTCGTCGCCGTCGGGCGCCGGCCGAATGTCGAAGAGCTCGATCTCGATTTAGCCGGCATTCGTTACGCGCCGCACGGCATCGACGTCGACCGGCGGCTGCGCACCACCAACAAACGGGTCTATGCGATCGGCGACGTCACCACCGGGCCGAAATCCACCCACCTCGCCACCTATCACGCCGAGCTCGTGGTCCGGCACGCACTGTTCCGCCAGCACGTCAGCCTCGACCATCACACCATACCGACCGTGACCCATACCGATCCGGAACTCGCCCAGGTCGGGTACCTCGAGGACGAGGCCCGGGCGCATGCCGGCGCCATCCGCGTGCTGCGCTCGCCGTATCGCGAGAACGACCGGGCCTTGGCCACGGAGGCGACCAATGGCCACATCAAGGTCATCACCGACCGCAGGGGGTACATTCTCGGCGCCACCATTGTGGGGGCCGGGGCCAGCGAAATGATCGCCACTTGGACCTTGGCGATCACGCAAAAGCTCAATATCCGCGCCTTTGCCGGCCTGATCGTGCCCTATCCGGCCTATGGGGAGGTGGGAAAACGCGCCGCCATGACATATTTCATGCGGGGTTTGACGAGTAATCAGGTGCGTCGCATCATAGGGTGGCTGCGCCGTCTTGGCTGAGATTTGGCTGAAACCAAGACCGCCGCGAGGCTTACGCGAATGAGTGATGATACTGCCACCCGGCCGGGGTCGGTCCGGGTGCCACGCTTTGGGCTTTCGGGAAAGCTCCTCGTCCTCACGATCCTGTTCGTGATGATCGCGGAAGTGCTGATCTATGTGCCGTCGGTGGCCAATTTCCGCGTCACCTGGCTCAAGGACCGGCTGCAGACCGGCTATACCGCGGCGCTGGTGCTCGAAGCCGCGCCGAACGGCATGGTGCCCGACAGCCTCGCCAAGCAAATCCTCGACTCGATCGGCGCCCGCGCCGTCGCCATGAAGATGGGCGAGCGCCGCCGCATGCTCGCCATCGACGACATGCCGCCGGCGGTCGACGACACCTTCGACATGCGCAGCGCCACTTCGGTCGATGCCATCGTCGATGCCTTCAAGATCATGCTCAACGCGCGGCCCTATGTGATGCGGGTGGTCGGCCCGGCGCCGATGGGCGGCGAATATATCGAATTGATCATGGACGAGCGGCCGCTGCGCCGCGCCATGCTGCGCTATTCGGTCGACATTCTTTTGTTGTCGCTGGTCATTTCCGTCATCACCGCGGCGCTGGTCTATCTGGCGCTGCATTACATGTTCGTGCGCCCGATGCGGCGCGTCACCGGCAACATGATGGCGTTCCGCGCCGATCCGGAAAATCCCGACCGCATCATCGCGCCGTCGGCGCGCGCCGACGAGATCGGCGTCGCCGAGCGCGAGCTCGCCACCATGCAGAGCGAGCTGGCGTCGATGCTGCACCAGAAGAGCCGGCTCGCGGCGCTCGGGCTCGCGGTGTCGAAGATCAATCACGATTTGCGCAACCTGCTCGCCTCGGCGCAGCTGTTTTCCGATCGCCTTGCGAACTTGCCCGATCCCACCGTGCAGCGCTTCGCGCCAAAACTGATGCGGGCGCTGGAGCGCGCCATCGCGTTCTGCCAATCGACCTTGTCGTACGGACGCCTGCAGGAGCCGCCGCCGGAGCGCCGGCAAATCCTGCTCGAGCCGCTGGTCGAGGAAGTGCACGAGACGCTCAATCTCGGCCCCGACGCGCCGGTGCGCTGGATCAGCGCGGTGGAGCGCGGGCTGATCGTCGAAGCCGACTACGACCAGCTGTTCCGCATCCTGCTCAACCTGGCGCGCAACGCGGTGCAGGCCATGGAAAGCCGCGCCGCGCGCGATCCCGGCCGCGACCAGATCCGCATCACCGGCCGCCGCGAGGGCGCCGTGGTGGTGATGGAAGTCTCCGACACCGGGCCGGGCTTTTCGGAAAAAGCGCGCGACCATTTGTTCGAAGCCTTCCAGGGCTCGACCCGCACCGGCGGCACCGGGCTTGGGCTCGCCATCGCCGCCGAATTGGTGCGCGCCCACGGCGGCGAAATCCGCCTGGTCGAAGGCACCATCGGCGCCACCTTGCGGCTCACCATCCCCGACCGCGCCGTCGAACTGAGCGCACATCGCGGCGCCCGCGCCCACGGCTGAGAAAAATGGCTAAGGAAAATCGCTAAGGACAATCGAAGATGCTTGCGACGCGAATCATCGGCTGGATCAGCTTCTTCGTTATCGTCGGATTTCTCATCTACGGATTTCGCCAAGGCTTTCGCGCCAAGGCTGAAGCCAGGAAAAATCTTGCGCCTTCCGCCGGCAATCCAGGCGGCGATTCCGGCGCCGACAGCGGCCGTTCCTCCTGAACTTTGCGCCCTGAACCTTGCGTCCAGCGACGGCCGCCGGCGCTTGCCAATAAGCGGCGAAGCCTATAGCTAAAACTCGCCGCGCCCGTAGCTCAGCTGGATAGAGCACCAGACTACGAATCTGGGGGTCGGGAGTTCGAATCTCTCCGGGCGCGCCAGCTGGCGGCTTCCTCAAGCAAGCCAGTTCTCAACCTTCAGCCCGCGAATCCGTTTGAACTCGCCGGCGTTCGCCGTCACGATCGTTGCGCCGGTCGCGGCGGCGTGGGCGGCGATCAAGAGGTCGTTGCTGCCGATTGGCTTGCCGGCCGCTTCCAGCGCCGCGCGAATGCCGCCGTATTCGGTGTCGGCGGGAATATCAAACGGCAGCACGGCGATCTCGCCCAGCAGGTCTTCGACCGCTTTGCGCAGCCGTTCCGAGCCGCTCTTGGCGCATCCGTAGCGCAGTTCGGCCGCCACGATGATGCTGGTGCAGATGTTGTCCTCGCCCACCTTGGCGACACGCTTGGCAGCCTTTCCTTGCGGATTCCTGATCAGGTCGGAAATGATGTTGGTGTCCAGCATGTAGCGCGTCAAAGCACGCGCTCCGGCGGCGGCACAGGATCGGCGATCTCGGGAAATTCCTCGTCCAGCGGCTTCATCGTCTTGAGCAAAGCGACCAGCCCGCGCTTGCGAACCGGCGCGATCACCAGGCGATCGCCGTCGCGGTGCATGATCGCTTCGTCGCCCGGCAGCTCGAACTCCACGGGAATGCGCACCGCTTGGTTGCGGCCATTGCGGAACAATCTGACGTGGCGCTGCTCGGGCATCGCGACCTCCAGGCATATGCCATAGACATATGCCAAAGTGCCGACGATCGCAAGAGGGTCGTTTGGCTTGATCGCGCCAGACACCACGGTGTCGCAGGATTTTTTGAACGCCACCGACGTCATAGAATAGAGTGTTTGGGCTCACAGGGCCCGCCATGCGTGCCGAAGCGAGACGCTGCGGCGGTAAGCTCGATGAAGGGGGAGGAACGCTATGAGCACCGAAACGAACTCGCCAGCACCGCCACCGACGTCGCCGCCCGCGACGCACCGCCTGAGCTTCTGGATCAAAGAACTACCATTCGCCCTGGTGCTGCTCCTCACCACGCTCGGCGTCGCCTATACGAGCTTGACGAAGCAGCCGATCGTCGGCTTCTGGGAGCTCTTGGCGCCGCTGATCGCGCTGGTCTGTATCGGCTCCGGATGGCCGAGCGCCGCCGACAGGACGGCGCGGCTGACATTGATCGGCTCGCAGGCGCTGCACTGGCTCGCGTTCATCGTGGTGATGAACATGTTGTTGCTGCCGAGCGTGCAGCGGAATTTCACCGCCAATTCGACCGCGATCGCGGTCTTCACCCTGCTGGCGCTCGGCACCTTCACCGCGGGCCTGCAGGTATTCTCCTGGCAGGTGTGCGCCTTGGGCCTGGTCATGGCCTTATCGGTTCCGGCCATTGCCTGGATCGAGAATTCGGCGCTGATCGTCGCCGTGATCTTTGCCATGATGCTCGCCGTCGGTGCCGTGGTGTGGTGGCATTGGCGCAAAAGCGCGCGCGCCGATCCCGGCTGAGATCGGCGCGCGGACAACTCACAGCTTCGAGCCGCCATCGACGCGGATGGTGTCGCCGGTGATCCAGTGTGCGGCGTCGGAGGCGAGGAACGCCACCACCGGGCCGACGTCGGCCGGCTGGCCGATGCGCTTGAGCGCCTGCATGCCCAGCACGAAGGTCTTGCCTTCGTCGGTCTTGGCGAAGTTCGACATGTCGGTGTCGATAACGCCGGGTGCGATGGCGTTGACGCGGATGCCGCGCGGGCCCAGCGCCGCTGCGAAATACTTGACCACGGTGTCGATGGCGCCCTTGGTGGCGGCGTAGACCGAAAGATTGCCGATAGCGGCGCGCGCGCCGAGCGACGACACCAGGATGACGCTCGAGCCTTCGCCCAGCACCGGCAGCAATTGCTGCACCAGAAAATACGGCGCGCGGACGTTGACGGCGAACAGGTCGTCGAAATCCTTCGTCGTGACGTCTTCGATCGGCGCCGATTTCGAAATTCCCGCATTGGCGACCACGATGTCGAGCCGTCCGCCGATCAGATTGCGCACCTGCGCGGCGAGGAGGTGGGCGCCGTCCGGCGCCGCGAGGTCGGCGCCGACCGCGTCGGCGCGGCCGCCGGCGGCGCGGATCTGGTCGACTACGGCTTTGGCTTCATCGGCATTGCGGCCGTAATGCACGACGACGCGGGCGCCGGCGGCGGCGAGTGCCAGCGCCGCGGCGCGGCCCATGCCGCGCGACGCGCCGGTGACGAGAGCGGTCTTGTTGGCGAGCGTGTCCATGGCTTTTGTCCTTGGTTTCGGCGATGCCTTTGGGGTCGCCTTCCAACATGAAGATGGCCGCCCGTTGCCGATGAAACCAAGACTTTGTATGCTCAAGCCATATCTTATAGGTATAGCTGAGGAGTGTCATGGAGCTCCGTCACCTGCGCTATTTCATTGCGGTGGCCGAGGAGGGCAGCCTGACCAATGCCGCCGAGCGGCGGCTGCATACGGCGCAGCCGTCGTTGAGCCGGCAGATTCGCGATCTGGAAATCAGCGTCGGCGCCAAATTGCTGGACCGTGGCGCGCGCGGCATCGCCTTGACCGCCGCCGGCCGCGTCTTTCTCGATCATGCGCGGCTGGCCTTGCTTCAGGTCGAGGCCGCAGGCGAAGCGGCGCGCCGCGCCGCGCAGCCGGAGAAGGCCGCCTTCGTGTTCGGCTTTCTGACCGGCCACGAGGTGGTGTGGCTGCCGCAAGCGCTGCGCATTCTTCGCGAAGAACAGCCGGACATCGAGATCACGCTGTTCAGCCAATCATCGCCCGAGCTTGCCGGCGGGCTGATGCGCGGCAAGGTGGACGTGGCATTTCTCCGCCGCGAGGCGCAGGCGCCCGGGCTGGCTTTCAAATTTCTGATCAAGGAGCCGCTGGTCGCCGTGCTGCCGGCCGGCCATCGCCTCGCCGCCCGCAAGGACATCCGGCTGCAGGAATTTGCCGGCGAGACCTACATCACGCCGACCCGTGTGGCGCCGGCCCTGAAGGCGGTGATCGACGCTTACGCGGCGAAGTCCGGCGTGGCGCTGAAGCCGTCCTACGACGCCGAGAATCTCTCCTCGGCCATGTCGCTCGTGGCCTCCACCGGCGGCGTCACCTTGCTGCCGCTTTATGCGCGCAATCTGCTGTCGGCCGCCGTTGTCATTCGCCCGTTGCACGGGCAGCCGCCGACCATCGACCTGGTCATGGGCTACAACAGGGCGAACACCTCGCCGCTGCTCAAGCGATTTCTGGCACGCGCGGACGAACTGGTCGCGCGCGTGTCGCAAAATGGCGGCTAACCGATCTGCTCGTCGCAGATTGAGGAAACCGGATACGATAATATGTCTAAAGAATTATAAGTCGGAGAACACGACATGAGAGAGGCATGAAAGAGGACGCTGCATGAAATTCGGCGTCGGCAGCAAAAATGCTCAAGGACGTGCGTCACCGTAATTCTAAGAATGATACGGAAGACCATCACCGCTCAGTTACAAGTGATGGTATATGAAAAAATTTCATAAGAACTCGCGGGAGAAGAATGGCCGACAAATCGGACGCATGGATGCATTAATTGCACCCGGCTAAGTATCATCCTTATTCCGCGCTCGTACATGAGGCGATAATCGTAGTGCGGGGAAATGGTCTGTTGATACCTCACAGCTGGATCGTTGTAATAGTCGCGGAAGAAGTCTAGATCGGCGCTGAAGAAATATGCTCGCGATCCGGAAGTGCGAAAATAATGAGCCAGCTTGGGCGACCTCGTGAGCTCATCGCGGATCATTTGCTCAAATTCGTATTTTTTTGAGAGTGGATAATAGGCCATATAGAAATCTGCGGCCCTAAAGCCAGAATACACGGCAATTCCTGGGTGAAGACCAATCGAGACGACCTTGTCTCTGTCTATATTAAAGTGCGATTGAAAATATTCCTTGTGGACAGTCAAGCTTTCCCTGCCGACAAAAGACTCTAGCGACAGCGGCTTCGTCGTTCTGAAAAATTCGGCGGATGCCGCAATAACTAATATGCACATTACCCAAGCAGCGCTGAGTTTGATTTTTCTCGCGATAACAACGTATAGCACTATCGTGGCGCCGACGAACGGCATGAGCATGTAAAACCTGGAATAATGAACCGGCATAAATGCGGGAATATAAAAGAGTTTCTGAATAATGGCCGGCACTACTAATAAAACGAGTGGAAGCATGATCCAAAATCGAGAGATAAGATAGGACTGCAATTTCCAAAAATCACCACGAGCAACGAATAAGAAAAATTCTATTACAAAGACAATGGTAAGCACAGCGGGGGCGACCGTATACCATTCGGAACCCTGAAAAAATATCGCGCGGGCTTCGCGCAACGCGTCCCACAAGAGACGAAAAGTATCGGACCAGCTGCCGGACGAGAAAATAGTATCGCTCGCTAACTCGACTCTGTGGGTAGGCTGTCGATCGAACACAATTTGCGCCGCCTTTCTCCACTCGCTTAAGACGCCAAATACACCGCACAAGCACAAATAAGCGAAGCAATTCCAATTCCATCGTCTATTTCTAAAGCACGTGATCGTAAATATTATGCCTCCGACCGTATAGGCAAAAATATTAACCCGCGCGAAGTCTCCCAGAAAGCCGCATAGCAACGCGAGTACGCTCAGACCAATGATGTTTGAACCCAGTTGCGACTTGAGAAAACCGAACCAAAAAAGTGGCAGAGCAACCGCGACCAAATTTAAGATGGCATAGGTTGGGTGAATCGAATAGACGCAAGAGACAACAACGATGGGGATGAGGTCTCTTCTTGTCGTCAGGCACTCGACTAAGCTGCTTCGATTGATCGAACCTTTACTTACGTAAGCGGTTAATGCTGTTGCAAAGAGAAAGAACGAAAGAAAGCCGATAATCACATTGGCGACGTTGACGATGACATAGGTCGCAATGGGATCGCCAATTAGCCAAGCAAGAAACACGGGAAACTTTGTCTCCGGCTCAAAAAATGCTCTCGGAATTCCATCGCCAATGCCATCAACAACTGTCGAGTTGGAAGCAAATATTTTGTGTTCACTCAACATGGCTTGAATGTCTGGCCATGTGTTATCGAGCTGATCGGTCACGTAATAAGCGAGGTGGGTGCCCTTTAGAAAAATAGTGGCTGTAAGAAGGACTAAAAGTAACGCGGTTACGGCCGTGAGAGCTTCGACAACTCTTAAGCCGGCGTCGAAAGACCTGCCAGTAGAGACGTCTGCGTTCATTTGATTGTCGCAGGTGGAAATATCGATGCAAATAGCCATCACAAGCCTGCACTCAACCATAGCAGGTACCTGCAAACATATGCAAGCATATGTTAAAGACACATGCCGGGGCCACGCCGGACAGCTCCGGTCGGTTCGAGTATTGCGAAGTAAGGGGTAGACCGACCATATGCTGTGGCCGGTCGTCGCCTGCGGCCACAGATGCGATACCATCGCCGGCGAACCGGAACGCGAGGACATTCCATGAAATTCGGCGTCGGCCAGCCCGTGCGGCGGCATGAGGATTTGCGGCTCATCACCGGGCAGGGCCGTTATACCGACGACGTGGTGCTGCCGCGGATGACGCAGGCTTTTGTGCTGCGTTCGCCGGTGGCGCACGCGACGATCAAACGCATCGACGCCGCCGCGGCGCGCAAGATGCCGGGCGTGCTGTTCGTTGGAACGGGCGAGGACGTGCGCGCCGACGGTCTCGGCGATGTGCCTTGCACGGTGCCGCTCGTCAGTCGCGACGGCAAGCCGCGGCACGACACGCCGCGGCCGGTGCTGGCGCTCGGCAAGGTGCGCCATGTCGGCCAGCCGGTGGCCCTGGTGGTCGCCGAGAGTTTGGCCGCGGCGCGCGACGCCGCAGAAGCGATCGAAGTCGAATACGAGACGCTGCCGGCGGTGACCGACGCCAAGGACGCGATCGGCTCGGGCGCGGCGCAGCTGTTCGACCATATCCCCGGCAACATCGTGTTCGACTGGGACAACGACACCGGCGATGCCAAGGCGACGGACGCCGCATTCGCCAAGGCCGCGCACGTCGTTGCGCTGGATCTCCTCAACAATCGCGTCGTGGTCAATTCGATGGAGCCGCGCAATGCCATTGCCGAATTCGATCCGGCAAGCGGCCGCTCGACGCTCTACACCGCGACCCAAGGCGCGCATTTCGTGCGCGATCCGCTCGCCGAGATCGTGCTGAAATTGCCGAAGGACAAGCTGCGCCTGATCTCGCCCAATGTCGGCGGCGGCTTTGGCATGAAGGCCTTCGTTTATCCGGAGCACGCGCTCGTGGTCTGGGCCGCCCGCAAGATCGCGCGGCCGGTGAAATGGCAGGAGGATCGCTCGGAAGGTTTCGTCTCCGACAATCAGGGCCGCGATCACGTCACCCGCGCCGAGCTGGCGCTCGACCGTAGGGGTCGCTTCCTCGGCCTGCGCGTGTCGATCCTCGCCAATATCGGCGCCTACCTGTCGCCGTTCGGCTGCTTCGTGCCGACGCGCTCGACCGATCTGGTGTCGGGCCTCTATGCGATCGGCGCGATCCACGTCAACGTCAAGGGCGTCTGCACCAACACCGTGCCGGTCTGCGCCTATCGCGGCGCCGGGCGGCCCGAGGCCGCCTATCTGCTCGAGCGTTTGGTCGACGCCGCAGCGCGCGAGCTCGGCAAGAGCCCCGACGCCATCCGGCGGATCAATTTCGTGCCGCCGTCGGCCATGCCTTACACGTCGGCGACAAAGCTCCTGCTCGATTCCGGCGAATTCGAAAAGGTGATGGACCTGTGCATGGCCGCGGCGGAATGGTCGTCGTTCGCAAAACGGCGCAAGCAAAGCGAGCGCGACGGCAAGCTGCGCGGCATCGGCATGGCGACCTATACGGAGCGCTGCGGCGGCGGCTTCCCCGAAACCGCGTCGATCGAATTCAAGGACGACAAGGTCGAGCTGGTCATGGGCAACCAGGAATACGGCACCGGCCTCGTCACCGCCTACAAACAGATTGTTTCAGATCAACTCGGCATCGATGCCGACCGCATCGACGTCATCATGGGCGACACCGACCGCACGCCGTCAGGGCTCACCGGCGGCTCGCGCGCGCTCGCCGTCGCCGGCACCGCGCTTTACGAGGCCGGCAAGACCATCATCGACAAGGGCACGCAACTGGCCGCGCACCTGCTCGAAGTCTCGGCGCAGGACGTGACGTTCGCCGACGGGACGTTCAGCGTGCCCGGCACCGATCTGCGCCTCGACGTTTTCGCGGTGGCGAAAGCGGCGCGCGATCCGGCAAAACTGCCGGCCGGCATGGCGCCCGGCCTCGATACGACCCACGTCCGCGTGCCGCCCGGGCAAACCTTTCCCAATGGCTGCCACATCGTCGAGGTCGAGATCGATCCCCATACCGGTGCCACGACAATCGCGCGCTACACCGTGGTCGACGATTTCGGCCGCATCATCAACCCGCTGCTGCTCGAAGGCCAGGTCCACGGCGGCATCGTGCAGGGCATCGGCCAGGCGCTGCTCGAGCACGCGGTCTACGATCCGGACAGCGGGCAACTGTTGTCCGGCTCGTTCATGGACTACGCCATGCCGCGCGCCAGCGATCTGCCGAGTTTTGCGTTCTCGACCCACAACGTGCCGGCGACATCCAATCCGCTCGGTGTCAAAGGCGCCGGCGAGGCCGGCGCCGTCGGCGCGCCGCCCGCGGTCATCAACGCCATCGTCGACGCCCTCAACCGCCGCGCCGGCGTGCGCCACATCGACATGCCGGCGACGCCGCGCCGGGTGTGGGAGATGCTCAACGCCGGGCGCTGAAGGCATTCCGGCGGATTTGCTTCGGCGGTTTGCCTTTTTTTGTAGACCGTGCCCAGCCGGCCGGAACCTCGGCTGAAGCTCGGCTTTTCATTGCAACCGTCAGGCGATATGATGATGCCGTGCTACTGTGGTGGTTATCTCTTTGATCGGTCAGATGGGGGAGAGGGCGATGAGCAAGGCGACGGAGGCCGAGAAGAAGGCGGCGGAGGAGGAGAAGAGGAAGAAAGAGGGGCCGTTTTCGATCGAGGAAGTGTTGGCCGATGAGGCCAAGGAACTCCACGGCGACACCGAGGAGACAAAGACGCTGATAAGCGAGGCCAGGGGCCAAGTCGCCGAGGAGAAGCGAAAGAACCTGAATGCGGACAAACGAGGCCTAAACAACCGCAAAGATCCCGATGTTCAGTCCCGCGGTAATTTTTATGTGACTCTCAATAAACTGAATCAGGCGGCCCTGTGCTGCTCCGGTGGCGGCATTCGCAGTGCAACGTTCTGTCTCGGCATCATCCAGGCTTTCGCCAATTACGACGTCGACGCCGGTGTGCTGCGAGGGAAGGCAGCCGCGATCGCCCGGTCAAACGAATCTGGTGCAGCGGCGCCCCCGGGCCATCAGGCTGGCGAGACAGTCGGGTCAAAGCCAAAGACTTACACGCCCATCGATCCCAAGGATTCGGCGCTCGGCCGCTTTCACTATCTGTCGACGGTTTCCGGTGGCGGCTATATCGGCTCTTGGCTGTCGGCGTGGCGTTCGCGCAGTGATTTCTCGACCGTCATCCGCAATCTGACCGGCCGGCCCAACGGGCCGGATATCGAGCCGCCGGAAATATCCTGGCTGCGCGCCTACAGCAATTATCTGACGCCGACCTTGGGCATAACATCAGCTGATAGTTGGGCGGCTGTGGCAATCTGCGTGCGCAATTTGATTCTGAATTGGCTCGTCATTATCCCGATTGTTTGCCTTGTGCTGCTCAGCCTGAAGCTTGTTGCGACGGTCTCCATATGGGTTGCGCACAATGTAGGCGGTCCGGAGGCCATCACGTTTGCGAGAGCCTCGGTATGGATCGCGCACTATTTGGTTGATCCTTGGGCCATGACTACTGTCGCTTTGATCGGTGCAACTTTCCTTATTGTCGCGCAAGGTTTTACGAACAGCCACCGTCCGTCGCGGCGGTCAGGTCCTGGCGACGCCGCCCACGGGAAATTCATCCTGTTTGATTTGATATGGGCGGTCGCCTCCGCGATTCTCCTTACCATTTTCTTCACGTCGCATTTTTTCTGGTTGCGCCTTGAACATGTAGCGGGCTCCGTCGTGCAGCGCGTTGGCCTGACTGACATCCTGCATCGTCTGGTTGTCGATTTGAAACTGGATCGCCTTGATGTCGATTTGAAATTTAAATTTTTGGCCATGACCGCTATTGCTGGCCTATTGGTCTACTCGATTGGCTGGATTGCAGGACTTCTTGTCCGCATGGGTTACGGTTTCACTTCATGGCTTCGTTCCTCCAAAGGCGAGGGTTGGCGCGATTTCATGTCAGGGCTTCATTCCGGCGAACGTTGGCGTGATTTCTTTTCATGGCTTCGTTTTCGCGAGGGTTGGCGCGATTTCTTTTGTTGGGCGGCGTCGGGGCTTGTCTACGGGGCATTGATAGGCCTCGGCGCGTACCTGTTTCATTTGCTCACGCCCTATCCGGCGGAGCCCAAAAAACTCCTGGTTCTGCTGCTCGCGATGACTTTAGGCGTGCCCTGGTTTCTGATGTCGCAACTGGTGGCCGGGATCGTATTCGCCGGATTGGCGAGCTACGAAGACAAAAGCGATCCCGATCGAGAGTGGCTTGGCCGGGCAGGTGGCTGGGTTGCGGCCGTTGCCGTTGCTTGGGCGCTCATCGCCTTCCTTGTCTTTGACGGCGGCTACTTCGTGCAGATTGCATCCGGACCTGTCCATAAATACATCGTCGCTTCAGGCGGCGTTATCGGCGTCATTTCCGGCATCGTCACGGCGCTGCTTGGATCGAGTTCGAGCACTGCCGCAAAAAAATCGAGCACGGATCAGGGGAGCTTCAAATCCACATCATACAATGTCCTGTTGGCTCTGGCCGGTCCGATCTTCGTAGCCGTTCTCATTGTCGCACTCTCGGTCGCTCTCGACCGGTTGCTTCTTGGCGATGCCCTCGTCAACGAAATACAGACGCAAACGCAACGGACTGCGACCACGCTGTCATGGTGGGAAATTGGTGGGTGGTTGACGTTGGGCTTGGTGATTGCTGCTGTTGTGGGCGGACTTGCGTCGTTTTTCGTCAACATCAACAGGTTTTCACTACACGCGCTCTATCGCAATCGCTTGACCCGCTGCTACCTCGGCGCATCAAATCAAAATCGAGATCCGGACGAGTTTAGCGGCTTCGACTTCAACGACAATTTGTGCGTTAGCAAATTGTGGCCGCCCAAGCTCGGAGACTCTGTGAATCCTTTGAGCCTGTTTCATGTCGTTAATATCGCGCTCAATGTCGTATCGACAAAGCGACTGGCTTGGCAGGAGCGCAAAGCGGAGTCGTTTACCGTCAGCCCGCTGCATTGCGGCGCCGCCTATCTGGGGTTCCGCGTAAGCGAAGATTATGGCGGTCAGACCAAAGACCGAGCCGAAGCCAAAGCCGCCGAAGCCGAAGCCAAAGCCGCCAAAGCCAAAGCCGAAGCCGCCAAAGCCGAAGCCGCTAAAGCCGAAGCCGAAGCCAAAGCCGAAGCCAAAGCCAAAGCCACCAAAGCCGAAGCCGAAGCCACCAAAGCCGAAGCCAAAGCCACCGAAGCCAAAGTCAAAGCCGCCAAAGTCGAAAGTGGCCTGTCGCTCGGGACCGCATTGGCCATTTCCGGCGCGGCCGTCAGCCCCAATATGGGTTACCATTCTTCGCCGTCGATTGCGCTGTTGCTGACGCTGTTCAACGTGCGATTAGGCTGGTGGCTCGGTAATCCCGGAAAAGCCGGCCAGGACACCTACACTGCCGAAGGTCCGAAATTGGCCGTCGAACCGCTGTTCGCGGAAGCGTTCGGCTTGACCAACGACGACAGCCCCTACGTCTATCTGTCCGACGGCGGTCATTTCGAGAATCTCGGTCTCTACGAAATGGTGCGGCGCCGCTGCCGGCTGATCGTCGTCGTCGATGCCGGCTGCGATCCTGATTTCGCCTTCGAGGATCTCGGTAACGCGGTGCGAAAAATCTATATCGATCTCGGCATTCGGATCACGTTCCGCGACCTCGGCAGTCTGGCGGACCGTCCATCGGTCAAGTCGCGCAGCCGCGCCAAGCGTGATGCTGCGGCGCTGGCGATTATTGATTCGGCGGACAAGACCAAAGGCAGCAAGATCGCTGCCCCCGGCGACACGCCTTATCACGCCGTCGGCGTCATCCACTACCGGGAGGCCGATCACGCCGAGCCTGGCGCTCACGACAAGACCGACAAGACCGACAAGACCGACAAGACCGCAGAGAACGGCTACATTCTTTATATCAAGCCGGCATATCACGGCACCGAAAAAAGCGCCGGAATCAGAAGCTACGCGACGGCTAATCCGACCTTCCCTCACGAGACGACGGCCGACCAGTGGTTCACCGAATCGCAGCTCGAGAGCTATCGTTCGCTCGGGTTGGACATCGGCAGCCGCATTCTCAACCACGACATCGTGCTGAAGGAGGGGGACTGGCGGCAGGTCGGGAATCAGCAAGTGAAAGAGCCGGATTTCACTCTCCACGCCGCGCTTAAGGCGCTCAAGATTGGACCCTGATCGCCGCCGCCGTCGATGGCGTACTCACGATCGCTATGCTGGTAATGCGGTCGCGTGTTTGTTCAGGTCGTGGCGGTCGTCGCCTGGGAACGGCGCGATGAGTCTTTCCCATCGCACCCGGAGCCTCCCGCCCCACGCTTGCCGTCTTGATCGGTGCGCACGATGTGCGAAATGCCGCGGCGCCGCGGCGTTTGCCTGGCGCAGCCCGGCTGACGATTACTTCGCGGTCGCCAGTATGTAGCCCATCTTTCTGAGGTATTCGTAGCAGAATTCTTTGCTCAACACGCGATTGGTTTTGAACCCGCCAGTAATTGGATCGCGGGCGCCGAGGCGGGGTGGATCGTATTCGCTGATGCAGCCACTATCAGGGCGGTCATCGCGGAATCGGCCGGCGTGAATAGCGCGGGATTGGGAGGATTTTGCGCCGCCGTAGTTTTAGCAGCATCGACATCGGCAGTACCGCCGCCTGTAACGCCCGTGCCGCCGGCGGAGGCCCCGGAACCAGCGGCACCAACGAAAACCTGAGACCAAGTCTGGTGTCGACCCCCGGCTCACTTCACGGCGAGTCCAACCTTTCGATGTGCGAAGACTTATAAGGCTGTCGACTTTTTTGCCGACGACGGCTTTGCTACCGGTATGGCCGTCAGTTTATCGCCAAATGTTTCTATGTACCTTAGGCAGAAATTTCGGTCCAACACACGACTGGTTTTAATCTGCCCCGTTTTGGGGTCGAGCGCGCCGAGACGGGTCGGATCGTATTCGCTGATGCATGCCACCAGCAGGGCAGCCGCCGCTGATTGGTCCGGCGTATTGATCGCGCCATTAAGACCGGGAGTCACCTTGCCACTGGCGTCGACACTGCTAATGGAGGTCATCGCCACGAGAAGATTACCGTACTGGCTCAAACCAAGCGCGTAGGCGCTTTGGCCAAGGGCGCCGTTTGCGTAGGCTTGGCAGGTCGCATAAAGACCGTCGCGCAGCGCCAACACGCTTGCGGTCCGGCCGGCCAGCGCGGTTGCCTGTTCGGTAGTGCCCGCATTGAAGCTGCCGGCGTTCTGACCGCCGCCCTGGGCGGCAATGCTGGCTTGAGCCGCGATCGATGTGCCAAAGGCGACGGCGACATCCGGAGAGGGCTCGGTGCACATGGTTGCCAGGGGGTGATCGCCGGGCATTTCGCGCATGCGATCGTTCACATACCTGACGTTGGGGCCCGTTGCGAGATTCTTTGAATCGGCGTAGTTGAATTTCTGCGGCCAGGCATTCGGGTCGGCAAAAATGGCGCAGCCGCCGAGAGAAGCTCCCAGAACACATGCCACCACCACCGAAACAACGCGCATGACATCCCCCTCACTCAACCGCGACCGACGCAACCGATCCATCACATCCACGCCGCAGCGTCGTCACCGTTTCTCCTTCCGTACAACCGAGGCGCTAAGCTCTTCGGCGACGGATGTTTGATTCCTTCGCATCACTTTCCTAGCGTCACCATCAATTTGAAGCCGAACCTTTTGATGTAGTTGTGACAGAAACTCTCGGTCAACACGCCGTTGTGCCAACGCTCCCCGTCCACGTTGCGGGCACCGAGGCGGGTTGGATCGAATTCGCTGATACAGGCTACCAGCAGAGCGTGCTTGGCGGCATCGTTCGCCGTGAATAGCCCGGGATTGGGATTGGCGGCGCCAGTGACGGCAACAGGAAGCACAGGAGGAAGGTCGTCGGCGTCGGCGACAGCGGGTTGCGCCTGCGGCACAGGCGCGGTGTCGGCGCTTGGCGTGATGTTGGTGCTTGGCGTGATTTTGATCGTCGGAGGGCCGCCGTTAGTACCGGGGGTTATGGAGATCGTTGGACTCCCCGCGGTAACGCTGGTGGCGGTACCGGTCGGCAGCGCGCCAGGATCATGGGCGGTCAACGCCACAAGGAGATTGCCGTACTGGCTCAAGCCAAGTGCGTAGGCGCTTTGGCCGAGAGCGCCGTTGGCGTAAGCTTGGCAGGTCGCGTAGAGACCGTCGCGCAACGCCAGCACACCGGCGGTGCGGCCGGCGAGTTGCAGGGCCGCTTCCTGGGTGCCGGCGCCGAAACCGCCCGAACCTTGTCCGGAGATGCTGGCTGACGCCCCGAGCGAAGTCCCGAACGCGATGGCGACATCGGGAGCGGGCTCGGTGCACATGGTCGCCAGAGGAGCTTCCCTGCCGGGCATGTCGCGCAGGCGATCGTTCACGTACCTGACATTGGCGCCCGACGCGAGATTCGCCGAATCCGCGTATTTGAATTTCTGCGGCCAAGCATTGGGATCTGCGAAGATGGCGCATCCGCCCAAAGTGGTCGCCAGAACGCACGCAGACATCATCGATAAGACCCGCATGACACCCACCAACGACAACTGAAACTACGCCAGTCGCGATATCTTCATAATCCTTAACGCCGCGCAACTAGTGGTTAATGCCTTTTCGACCGTAGATTGCCTGAATTGTTCCGACCGTGTCTTCACGGCAACTATTTCGTGCCCGCGCCTCTCCAGGGCGGAAAAATGGGGATTTAAAACATGGTGTTGGCCGGGCTATCGTGGTGGCCGCCGCGGCATCGAGGGCGTTTTGAGGAGCACATCATGGCATTCAAGCTGAAGCGAAGGTCATTCTTGCAAATGGCCGCGGGAGCCGCAGGCGCCGCGGCCGGTGTATCGGCGCCATTCGGGCGCGCCATGGCTGCCGGCAGCGATGCGGCCACCGTCGGCTGGCCGAACGACGTGCCGGGCTGGGATCCCAATCAGCGTTTTACGCCCGACGCGCAGCCGATCTTCAAGGCGGTGTTCGATCAGCCGCTCGACCAGGACCCGCAGCTGAAACTCATTCCGCACCTGATCAAGAGTTGGAATCTCGCGCCGGACGCCTTGAGCATGGCGGTCGAGCTGCGCGACGACGTCACCTTCCACAACGGCGACAAGATGACCACGGAGGATTTTCGCTACACGTTCTTCGAGCGCATCAAAGCCGGCTTGAAACTCGACACCGCGAATTCCTGGAAGAAGGTCGACGACATCGTCATCGAATCGCCCACCAAGGCGACCATGAAATTCAACGCGCCGGCGCCGACCGCGCCGCAATGGATGGCGTTCCTCGGCAGCTATATGGTGCCGAAGAAATATATCGAGTCGGGCGGCCTCGATAACTTCCTGAAAAATCCCGTCGGCACCGGGCCGTATAAGCTCGCCGAATACGAATTGAACTCGCGCATCGTGCTGGAGCGCAACGACGGCTATTGGGGCCCGAAACCGAAGATCGCCAGGATCACCATCGAGATCATCAAGGACACCTCGGCACGCGTTGCCGCGATCCAATCCGGCCAGACCGATTTCACCATCAATGTGCCGGTGCGCGAAGTCGAGCGCTTCCAGAAGGAGCCGGGGCTCTCAGCCGAGCTCGATCCGATCACCCGCGTGATTTTGATCCAGATGCGCGCCGATCTCGCCTTCGCCGACAAGAACGTGCGGCTTGCCGCCCATCACGCCATCGACAAAGCGGCGCTGTCGAAAGCGTTCTACGCCGGCGCCGCGGTGCCGCTGTCGGTGCTGGCGACGCCGGGCTCGCCCGGGTATCTCACCGATTTTTCGTTCAAGTACGACCCTGCTTTGGCCAAAGAGCTGCTGGCCAAATCGAATTTCTCCACGACCAATCCGGTGAAGATCGGCTTTGCCACCACCAACGGCCAGTTCCCCAGCGACTACGACATTGCGCGCGCCATCGTGCAGATGTGGAAGCAGGTCGGCATCGAGGCCGATCTGCAGGTTATCGAATACGCCAAATATTTCGAGCTCAACCGCGGGGCCAAATTGCCGGAGACGACGCTGTACAGCTGGGACAATGCCACCGGCGATCCGGAGATTTTCTCCGGCTACCAGCTCAATCCGAAAATGTCGTTCTCGCCGTGGAAGGACGAGGATATCGGCAACCGGGTGCTCGGTCTGTTCGGCGTCGCCGACTACGACAAGCGCATCGCCGGGTATCGCGACCTCGAGCGCTACGCGGTGGAAAACGGCGCCACAGTGCCGCTTCTGCAGAGCGTGGTGACGATCGTGCGCAAGAAGAATCTGGCCTACACGAAATATGCCAATGGCTGGGTGCTGCCGCAGACGTTGCGGTGGAGTTGAACGCTGCGGTGGAGTTAAACATTGTCATGCCCCGCGAAGGCGAGGCACCCAGTAATCGCGAGCGATGCAGACCAATTCGAACCGCCTCGTTTACTGGATCATCCGCTTTCGCGGATGATGACAGGTAAGATGACCGCCACCGTCCTCAAACTGATCGCGCGCCGCTTGCTGGCGGCGATCCCGATCCTGCTGATCGTCTCGGCGCTGTTGTTCTGCATCTTGCGGCTGTTGCCGGTCGATCCGGCGGCGATGTCACTGCCACCGAATGCGACGATCGCGGAAATCGAGGACAAACGCCGCGAGATGGGCCTCGATAAGCCCTTGCCGCAGCAATACCTGATCTGGCTTTCCGACGCGCTGCACGGCGACTTCGGCCGTTCCATCGCGCTGCGCCGCGATGCCGGTGCGCTGGTCGCCGCCACGTTGCCGGCGACGATCCAGCTTGCCGCTTGCGCCATGGCGATTGCGGCGATCCTCGGCCTCGGCGGCGGTTTGTTGCTGTTTCGTCTGCGCGACACGCCGTTCGAGCCGGTGGCGGATCTCGCCTCGATCGTGCTGTTGTCGATTCCGGAATTCCTCTGGGGACTGATCCTGCTGTTCGTGTTCGGCGTGCTGCTGCAGTGGCTGCCGTTCACCGGGCAGGTCTCGCCGGGGCTGCCGCTGCCGCACATCACCGGCTTTCTGCTGCTCGATTCGCTATTGGCCGGGCGCCTCGATGTGTTCTGGAGCGCGTGCCAGCATTTGATCCTTCCCGCCGTCGCGCTCGGGCTCGCGTTCTCGCCGACCATCATGCGGGTGCTGCGCTCCAGCCTGTTCGACGTTTATCTGGAGGATTACATCCTGCAGGCGCGGCTGCGCGGCCTCACCGAGCGGCATATCCTGCTCGGCCACGCGTTCAAGAATGCGTCCTTGCCGACCTTGACGCTCGCCGGTGTGCAATTCGGCATATTGTTCTCCGGCACGCTGTTGGTCGAGGTGATCTATTCCTATCCCGGCATGGGCAATCTGATGGTCGACGCCGTGCGCAACGCCGACCTGCCGCTCATCCAGACCGTCGGGCTGACCTATTGCATCGTCGTCCTGCTGATCAACACGGCGGTCGACAGTCTCTACGTCGTGCTCAACCCGAAACTGCGGGTGCGCTGATGGCGACCGCTGTGTCCCGTTCGCTGCGCTCGCCCCGGGTTCTGATCGCGCTCGGCATGATTTTCTGTATCGCCTGTTGCGCGGTGTTCGCCGGCTGGATCGCGCCGCACGATCCCGGCGATCAAAACCTGCTGGCGATCCTGCAGCCCCCGGCCTGGGTCGACGGCGGCGACCTGAATTATCCGCTGGGCACCGACAGCCTCGGCCGCTGCGTGCTGTCGCGGCTGATCTATGGCGCGCGCACCGCGATGCTGGTGGCGCTGTTCGCTTCGCTGGGCGCCATGATCGTCGGCACCATCCTGGCTCATGTCTCCGGCTATTTTGGCGGCGCCGTGGATTGGTTGATCGGCCGCCTGGTCGACGTCTGGATGTCGTTTCCACCGGTGATCCTGTCGTTGATCCTGATGGTCGGGCTCGGCATCGGCTTGAGCAAAGTCATCCTTGCCATCGTGCTGGTGGACTGGACGCGGTTTTGCCGCGTGCTGCGCAGCGAAGTGCTGATCGTGACGCGGCATGATTATGTCGCCGCCGCCCGGCTGCTCGGTTTCAGCCATTGGCAGACCATCGTTCGCGAGGTGCTGCCGGCGACGACACCGCTGTTGATCACGCTCATCAGCCTGGAAATGGCGATCGCGGTCGTGGTCGAGGCGATCCTGTCCTTTATCGGGCTCGGCGTCGGCGCCAACACGCCGGCCTGGGGCCAGATGATCGCCGACGCCCGGCAATACGTCTATCAGTCGCCGTGGAATCTGCTGCTGCCGATTTTGGCGATTTTCCTCACCGTCACCGCGTTCAACCTGCTCGGCGACGGCCTGCGCCGGACGCTCGACGTGCGGCTTGCGGAAACCGGGCGCTGACCATGCTGGCACTGCAAGCCAAAGACCTTGTGGTTAGCGCTCGCATCGACGGCGCCATGGTGCCGGCGATCCGGGCGTTGTCGTTCGATCTGCCGGCGGGAAAAATCCTCGGGCTCGTGGGCGAATCGGGCGCCGGCAAATCCATGGTCGGCCGCGCCATCGCGCAGCTCTTGCCGGCCGGTTTTGCGATCGCGTCCGGCTCGCTGCTGTTCGAAGGCGAAGACCTCGTGCGCATGGCGCCGAGCGCGCGGCGCGCGTTGCTCGGCCGCGCCATCGCCTTCATTCCCCAGGCGCCGATGACCTCGCTCAATCCGGTGCGTACCGTCGGCGCGCAATTCGACGAGCACTTGGCGCGGCTCGGCGAAAAGAGCCGCGGCACGCGCCGCGACCGCGCTGTCGCCATGCTGACGGCGGCAAGGCTGCCGCGCGCCGCGGAGCTACTGACGCAATATCCGCATCAATTGTCCGGCGGCATGTGCCAGCGCGTGCTGATCGCCTTGGCGTTTTCTTCAAATCCGCGCCTGGTCATCGCCGACGAGCCGACCACCGCGCTTGATGTCACCATGCATCCGCCGATCCTGGCGCTGATCGCCGACATGCAGCGCGCCCACGGCACCGCGGTCATCTTCATCACCCACGACCTGCGGCTTGCCGCACAGCTATGCGATCAGGTGACGGTGATGTATGCGGGCCGCGCCGTCGAGAATGGGCCGTCGCGCGCCGTGCTCTCCACGCCGGCGCATCCCTATACGCGCTGCTTGCAGCTCGCCAATCCATCGCTGCGCGCCGAGCGGCGCGCGCTTTACGTCATGCCGGACCAGATGCCGAGCCTGCGCCAGCTCAAAAATCTATCCGGGTGCCATTTCGCGCCGCGCTGTCCGCTGGTCACGGAGGACTGTCGTCGCCACGAGCCGCCGAACATGGCCATCGCCGCCGATCACCATGTCGCCTGCATTCGCGCCGCGGCGACGCGGACGATCGCGCCGACGGCCGGCGATAGCGTCACGGCGGGCGGCGCCGGGCGACCGTTGCTGCAAGTCGAAGCTTTGCAAAAGCACTATGCGGCTGGTGGCGGATTGTTTGCCGCCGCGCGCAATGTCGTCGCGGTGAAGCAGGCGACATTCAGCATCGCCGAGAACGAATTCGTTGCCCTGGTCGGCGAAAGCGGTAGCGGCAAGAGCACCATAGCCAAGATGCTGGTCGGATTGGAGCAACCCACGGCGGGAAAAATCCTGCTCGATGGCGAGGACCTCACCGTTCCGTCGCTGCGCAGCCGCGCGCGGCGCGCGGCCAGCTTGCAGATGGTGTTCCAGGACCCGCAATCGGCGCTCAATCCGCGGCGGCGTGTGGCCAGCATCGTTACGCAGGCGATGGAGGCGGGCAGCCGCCACTCAAGCTGGGACGAGCGCCTGGCGCGGACCAGGGAGTTGCTCGCCGAGGTCGGCCTGTCGGCCGATTTTGCCGCACGGCTGCCCGGCCAACTGTCGGGCGGCCAGCGCCAGCGCATCAACATCGCTCGCGCGCTGTGCACCTTGCCGAAAATCCTGGTCGCCGACGAGATCGTCTCCGGCCTCGACGTCTCGATCCAGGCGCAGCTTCTCAATCTCCTGGCGCGGCTGCGCGCCGAGCTCGGCTTCGCCATGCTGTTCATCTCCCACGATCTCTCCGTGGTGCGTCACCTGTGCAGTCGCGTGCTGGTGATGTATGGCGGCGAGATCGTCGAGGAAGGGGCCGTCGCGACGGTGTTCACCGATCCGCAGCACCCGCATACGCGCGCCCTGTTGTCGTCGGTGCCGCCGGACGATCCCGAAGCGCCCTGGCGGGCGCTTGCCGCCGAACCGGTTCGGCCGGGATGAGATGCTGACGATTGTGCTTGGCTGGAATACAAGGCTTGGACGCAGGACCTGCACGCCGATGTCGGACACCATCATCGACGACGCCATTGCCGGCGGCCGCGCCATGCCAAGCGCGCCGCCACCCCGGTATCGGCGCCAAACCTACCGGCCGGACATCGACGGCTTGCGCGCGATTGCGGTTCTGGCGGTGGTCGCCTTTCACTTCAATGTCGGGCCGGTTCCGGGCGGCTTCACCGGCGTCGATATCTTCTTTGTCATTTCCGGCTATCTCATCACCGGCAACATCCTGGATAATCTGCGGGCAGGTTCGTTTACGTTCTCGGATTTTTATCAGCGGCGCATCCGTCGAATTTTCCCCGCGCTGCTGGTCGTGCTCTTGTTCACGTTCGCCACCGCGCTCACGGTGCGCCGGGACGACGAGCTATTCAGCGTGCTGCGGCCGTTCGGTGCGACCTATCATGGCATCGTTGCCGGCGCCGCCTTCGTCACCAATTTCACCTTGTTGCACGGCTCGAATTATTTCACTCAGACCGGGACCACCCAGCCGCTGTTGCATCTTTGGTCGTTGGCGATCGAGGAGCAGTTTTACATCGTGTGGCCGCTGTTCCTGTTCGGGCTGTTTCGCCTCAAGCTCGTCTCCTTGCCGTTTGTGCTGGCGATCGCGGCCGTCTCGTTCGGCTTCAATGTCTTGACGGTGCAGTCGAGCCCGGAGATGGCGTTTTACTCGCCGCAGGCGAGGGCCTGGGAGCTGATGCTGGGCGCGGCCTTGGCGTGCGTCGGGGAGGGCGGGGGAGCGTTGTGGCCGCGCACCGCACACGCGCGCTCGGCGATCGGCATGGCGTTGATCGTGGTCGGCTTGTTCGCGCTGACTCGCAACAGCACCTTTCCCGGATGGGCGGCGCTGCTGCCGGCGCTCGGCGCCGTCCTGGTCATTTCCGCCGGTCCCGACGCGTTGCTCAATCGTTATGTGCTGAGCACCAGGCCCGCGGTCGCCGTCGGCCTGGCGAGCTATTCGCTCTATCTTTGGCATTGGCCGACGCTGCTGCTGTTCGAGAAATATGTACCGCTATTCGCCGCAAGCTCGCTGCAGCGGCAGCTCTTCAAGGTCGCGGCGCTGTTCTGCTGTGCCGTCGCGACCTGGCTGACGTTTCGTTTCGTCGAAACACCGTTCCGGTTCGGAACCTGGCGCAGGCCGCGCCACGCCGGGTTGCTCTTGCTGGCGATGCTTGCCGTCGGGCTGTGTGCAGCGGCCACGCCGACGCTCGTGATGCACGCGGCCGTGCTGTCGCCCTATCAGCGCGAGACGATGCCGCTGTTGCGACGCGTGGCGGACCGCAGCGACTTTGTCGCCATGTTCGGTCAACGATCCTGCTTCAGCTATCTGGCGGGCGAATCGGCTGCGGTATTCACCCAAAACAAATGCCTCGATCTCAAATATCCGGGGGCGAAAACCGTGTTGCTTACCGGCGATTCCCACGCCGGCTCGTTGGCCCTTGGACTGGGTCCGGTTCTGGAGCGCTTCAACGTCAATTTTCTTCAGCTCAGCGCCGGCGGCTGCGAGCCGATCGTCACCGATGAGAGTACGCAAAGGTGCAAAGAGATCAACGATCTGGTCGCGCGGAGTATTGCGGCGGTGAAGCCGGACATCGTCATCGTCGATACTTGGTGGACGGATGCGATGAAGCCGCCGGCCTTTCTCGGCGGCGATTTCAACGCGGTGCTGTCGGCAAAACTGGACGATTTTTTGAAACGCGGCGCAAAGGCCATCATCCTTGTCGGCGAAATTCCGGTGTGGTTTCCGTCATTGCCGGAAAATCTCGCCCGCAATTTCGTGCAGGGCGATCGCCCCATCCCGCAGCGGACGTCGGTCGGCCTCGATCAAGTTTCGCTTGCCGTGGATACGCTGATGAAGTCGTTTCACTATCCCGCCGGCGTGACATATTTATCGATGCGAGACGTGCTGTGCGATGCCGCGGAATGCCTGACCGCAGTCGGGCCCGATCTGGAACACGACATCGTGGTCTGGGACTATAGCCACCTGACGCCGGCGGCGGCGCGATACGTCGCCCAGGTCCTCATCGAGCCGCGGCTGGCGGACATTTTGGCGAAGCGCGCGAGTCCCTAGGCGGCAGATCCTGTGCGTAAAAGTCTTGTGCGTAAAAGTCTTGTGCGTAAAAGTCTTGGGCATAAAAGTCATCGGCATGAAATAAGGCACATGCCTCGTGTCAAAGCATGCTAAGGCTTTGCGGACTTCGCCGGGCGCGGCCTCGCAGGCGTGGAATTCAGAGGATAAACTGAAGGGCTTGTGAGCGGTGCGCCAGCGCGCGGACCGGTGTGCTCTTTTTCGGCAAAACCAAACAATTGCGGGACGACACGAGTTCGTCTCGCCAAACGTCGGCGCGACGAGCGCCGTCGGCGGCGGCAAACCGGGGCGAGAATATTCATGCTGGGGTTCAATCGTTGGCATCTGTCTTTTGTGCTGGCCGCGATCCTGGGCGGCGCGGCCATCGTCTGGCTCGCGTTGGCGATTTTGATTCCCGCGCCGCCGAAGAAAATCACCATCGCCACGGGTCAGAGAAATCAAATCTACCAGGCCATCGGCAACAGCTACCGGACGATCCTGGCGCGTTCCGGCGTGGACGTCGATGTGCGGCTGACCAATGGTGCGGTGGAGAACCTCGCGCTTTTGAACGACCCGCATTCCGGCGTGACGGCAGGTATCGTGCAAGGCGGCATCTCGGACGGCGCGCAATCGCCGGATTTGCTGTCGCTGGGACGCATCAACTATCAAGTCTATTGGCTGTTTTATGGCGCGGCGGAAACGATAACGGATTTGCGCCAGCTCAAGGGCAAACGCGTCGCCTTGGGGCCGGAAGGCAGCGGCCAACGGCCGATGACTGAAAAAATCCTCGAAATCAGCGGCGTCACCGATGAAAACACGACACTGCTGGGTCTCTCGGCGCAAGAGTCCGTCAACGCCATCAATGACGGCACGATCGATGCCATGTTTCTGCCCTTTGCGCTGGATTCGCCCATTCTCCGCTCGCTCCTGGCAAACCCTCGTGCTCGTCCCATGAGCTTTACGGAAGCCGAGGCTCTCACCCGGATTTTTCCGTATCTTGTTCGCTTGGTGTTGCCGCGCGGTGTCGTCGATTTCGAGAGGATCGTCCCATCCACCGATATGATCCTCATCGCCGCCAGCAACGTCGTGCTGGTGCGCAAAGACATCCATCCCGCGATCATCGATCTCTTGGCCCGGGCCATCATGGAAACGCACGGCAAGCCAGGACCCTTCCAACAAGCCGGCGAATTTCCCAAGCCGAACGATCCGGAATTTCCCGTATCCGAGACCGCGCTCGATTTCTACAAGAACGGTCCGACGTTCCTGAACCGATATCTGCCGTTCTGGATGACCAACTATGCGCGAAGGATGATCGCGGTGGTGGCGACAGTCATCGCCATTGTCCTGCCGCTGTTCAGCTATGCGCCCAAGGGTTACAAATGGCTCGTCAACGAACGCCTGAACGCCATGTACCGCCGCCTCAGAAGGATCGAGGCGCGATTGCAACATGACGTGACGGCCGCGGAGGTCGCGGCGCTCGAAGCCGATCTCGACGGCGTCGATCGGGCGATTCACAGTCTGGCGGTTCCGATGCGATACTCCGACGTGCATTTTTCCGTGAAATCCCACCTCGATCTGGTTCGCACGCGCATCGGATCGCGCCGCGCCGAGATGGCTGTGCGTTAATAAATCCGCCCCCCAGGGCGCGCATTTATCGGCATGCGGCAGGCTTTTATCGTGGCTTTTCGAAAAGTTTAACCTTTGAAACTACGATTGGCGGTCGTATCGCCGGATCGCGCTATGTCCGAAGACCAGGATTTGACGGCGCTTTGCCCCAAGTGTGGGGAGCCGCTGATCTATGTCACCTCGGTGCCGCACCCGAAATCTCCCGCAATGCAGCGCACGACATTCGTCTGCCGTCCGTGCAATCGCACCTGGAGCTACACGTTGGCGCCGGCCATGGCTGAGGCTTATGCCGCCGGCGCGGCGCCCGCTGCGGTCGACTGAACGATCGAACGGATCAAGCCGCCGATGCCTGCGCATCCTTGTTGCGCCACAGCGCCAGCAACTCGGCCTGGCACGCCTTGGCGCTTTCGACGTTGCGCGCCTTGATGTGGCCGAAACCGCGCATCTTCGCCGGCAGCGATGCGATCTCGACCGCCAGCGCGTGATTGTCCGGACTGAGCGTCGTCGAAAGCTCGCGAAGGATCGCCTCGTAGTCGGCGATCAAGCGCCGTTCCATGCGGCGTTCCTGGGTATAGCCGAAAATGTCGAGCGCCGTGCCGCGCAGCGGGCGCAGCCACCTTAAAATCGTGAAAACATGACGCATCCAGGGGCCGAAGACGCGTTTCTTCGGCTCGCCGGTTGTCGGATCGCGCCGCGCCAAAAGCGGCGGCGCCAGATGATACTCCAAAGTGAATTCGCCATCGAACTGCCGCTGTAGCTTTTTCAGAAACGAGCCGTCGGTATAGAGCCGCGCCACTTCGTATTCGTCCTTATAGGCCATCAGTGTGAACAGGTTGCGCGCTGTCGCTTCGGCCAGGCCGGAAAAGCCGCGGGTGAGCTTTGCTTCGGCGACGCGAATCGTCCGCACCGCGTCGCGATAGCGCTGCGCGTAAGCTGAGTTCTGGTAATTTTTAAGAAAAGCGGCGCGATGTTCGACCAGAGCGTCGAGCCCCTGCGGTTCGGGCGCTGCATCGTCGCGCAACGCGCCGCGCACCAGCGCCTCGACTTGGGCGCGATCGTGGGCGGCGAGGCGGCCGAAGCCAAAACTGCGTTTGTTGGCGTCGACCGCGACGCCGTTCAGTTCGATGGCGCGCGCGATGGCCGCAAACGTGAGCGGCACAAGACCTTTTTGGAACGCATAGCCGAGCATGAACAGATTGGCGGCGATGGAATCGCCCATCAGCGCCGCGGCGAGCGCAGTGGCGTCGATGCTGTCGCTGTCGCCAACCGCGGCTTTGACGGCGTGGAGCATTTTGGCGGTCTCGAAATCGATGTCCGGCTTGAAGATGAAGGCGGCGGTCGGTTGCGCGTGACTGTTGATGATGGCCTTGGTGGCGCCGGCCTGGAGGCGCGACAGCGCGGCCGGGCTTGCGGCGACCACCGGATCGCAGGCCAGCAGCACATCGGCGCCGCCGGCAGCGACTCGCACCGCGTGAAGATCTTCCGGCTGCGGCGCGAGGCGCACATGGCTCATCACCGCGCCGTTTTTTTGGGCAAGCCCGCTGATGTCGAGCACGGTGCAGCCCTTGCCTTCGAGATGCGCCGCCATGCCGATGAGCGCCCCCAGCGTGACGACGCCGGTGCCACCGACGCCGGTGACGAGGATGCCATAGGGCCGCTGCAGCGGCGCCGCTTTCGGCTCCGGCAAACCGGCAAACAGGCTGTCGTTCGCTGCGAGCCCGCCGAGCTTGCGCGGCGTGGCGCCGCGCACGGTGACAAAGCTCGGGCAAAAGCCCTTGAGGCAGGAGAAATCCTTGTTGCAGTTCGACTGATCAATGCGCCGTTTGCGGCCGAGGTCGGTTTCGACCGGCAGCACCGCGATGCAGTTCGATTTGTCCGAGCAATCGCCGCAGCCTTCGCAGACGGCGTCGTTGATGAAGACGCGCTCGGGCGGATCGGGGAATTTGCCGCGCTTGCGGCGGCGGCGCTTTTCCGCCGCGCAGGTCTGGTCGTAGATCAGCACCGTAAGGCCTTCGATGTCGCGCAGCTCGCGCTGTACGGCGTCGAGATCGTCGCGATGGCGGATGGCGACGCCCGCCGGGAAGCCGACATGCTTCGGGTATTTGTGCGGCTCGTCGGCCACGACGACGACGCGGCGCGCGCCTTCGGCCAGCACCTGCTGGGCGATCTGCGGCACGGTCATCGCGCCTTCCACCGGCTGGCCGCCGGTCATGGCAACCGCGTCGTTAAAGAGAATCTTGTAGGTGATATTGACGCCGGCGGCGGCTGCGGCGCGGATCGCCATCAGCCCGCTATGCGCATAGGTGCCGTCGCCGAGATTCTGGAAAACGTGGCGCTCGGTGGTGAACGGCGCTTGACCGATCCAGTTGACGCCTTCGCCGCCCATATGGGTCAGCGTGGCGGTGTGGCGGTCGGGCATGAACAGCGCCATGCTGTGGCAGCCGATGCCCGCCATGGCGCGGCTGCCCTCGGGCACCCGCGTCGACGTATTGTGCGGACAGCCCGAGCAGAAAAACGGCGTGCGCTGGATATTTGACACCGGCGGCGCCGGCCGTTCGAAGGCTTCGAGCCGCGCCAGGCGCTCGTCGAATTGTGCCGCGTCGCCCAGCCGCATCAAGCGCGCCACGATGGCGCGCGCCACCATGGTGGGCGTCAGCTCGCCGGTACTTGGCAGGAGCATCGCGCCGGTCTCGTCGGTCTTGCCGACGATGCTCGGCCGCCGCGACGCCTCGACATTATAGAAGAGTTTTACCAGCTGGTTCTCGACGAAGCCGCGCTTCTCTTCGACGACCAGAACGTCTTTGACGCCTTGCGCGAAGGCCAGCGCGCCTTGCGGCTCCAGCGGCCAGGTCAGCGCGATTTTATAGACGCGGATGCCGAGTTCGGCGGCGCGTTGTTCGGTGATGCCGAGCTCGCCCAGGGCCTGCCGGACGTCGAGATAGGCCTTGCCGGTGGTGACGATGCCCAGCCGCGGTTGCGGCGCATCGATCACCACGCGGTCGAGGTTGTTGGCGCGGGCGAACGCTTGCGCCGCCGCGAGTTTTGGGCCGTGCAGGCGGCGTTCCTGCTCCACCGCCCAATCCATGCCGCCGCGCGGCCAGCGGATGTGCAGCCCGCCCGGCGGCATGGCGAAATCGCTCGGGATCGTCACCGTGACGCGCTGCGGATCGACGTAGACCGAAGCGGAGCTGTCGACCGCTTCGCTCGCCGCCTTGAACGCCACCCAGCATCCGCAAAACCGCGACAGCGCAAAACCGAACAACCCGAGATCGAGATAATCCTGGATCGTCGCCGGATTGAGGATCGGCATCATCGCCGCCTCGAACGCCTGTTCGCACTGATAAGCGGTGGTGGTGCTTTGCGCGCCGTGATCGTCGCCCGAGATGGCGAGCACGCCGCCGTGGCTTGCGGTGCCGGCCCAATTGGCGTGGCGCAGCACGTCGAGCGAGCGGTCGACGCCGGGGCCCTTGCCGTACCAGATGCCGAACACGCCATCGACTGTGGCGCCGGGAAACAGGCCGACCTGCTGGCTGCCCCACACCGCGGTGGCGGCGAGATCTTCGTTCAGCCCGGGCTGGAAGCGGATGTCGTTGTTCTCGAGCAGCGCCTTGGCCTGCCACAGTGCGCTGTCGTAAGTGCCGAGCGGCGAGCCGCGATAGCCGGAGATGAAGCCTGCGGTGTTCAAGCCTGCGGCGCGGTCGCGCGCGCGCTGCATCAGCGGCAGGCGCACCAGCGCCTGAATCCCCGAGAGGTAGATGCGTCCGGATTGGAGGGTGTATTTGTCCTCCAGGCTCACGCGCGCCATTTCCACCAAAGCGTCTCCCGTCTGCGGCTCGGCCGTGCCGAGGTCAGTTTATGCCATGGATGCGGCCGGTTCGGGGAGCGCAAATACGCGAGGCGTGCTATTCTCGCGCCCATTGCTGTGGGAATGATCCAATTGGGGATGGGTCACAAATGGCGCTCAGCATCGCAAGACGAATAGCCGCCCAAGGCGCTGGCGCGGCGGCGATCGCGTTGGCGGCACTCACGACCGGTATCGTGTCGCTACACGCCGCGGACACTCAAAGCGGCTCCGGTGCCGTGATCGGCGACCAGCCTGCCGACCAATCCGACCAACGCGCGGCCGGTAACCAGGCAATACCGGAGGTCGCGCAGCGCGCCGTGCTCTATGAAGAGGACACAAGTAATCCGCAGGGCAGGAAAATTGACGGTTCCGCCGTTTGGCGAACGGAGACTGTCTCGCCCGGTCCGGGGCGCCCCTCGGAACTTGCGGCACGCGTGGATATCAGGATTCCCGAGCGCGGCATGATCGTGACGTTGTTGCTACGCCGCAATAGCGACCAGTCACTCCCGGCGAGCCATGTGTTCGAGATCACGTTCAAGGTGCCGCCGAACTTCCCTGACGGTGGCGTCGCCAACGTCCCCGGAATTTTAATGAAGGATTCCGAGCAGTCGCGCGGCAAGCCGCTCAAGGGGCTTTCGGTAAAAGTGAGCAACGGCTTTTTCATGATAGGGCTGTCTGCGGTCGACGCCGACCAGCAGCGCAATCTGCAATTGCTCAAGGATGAGGGGTGGTTCGATATGCCCCTCTATTACACCGACGGCGAGCGCGCCATCGTGGCGGTACAGAAGGGGCGGACCGGCGCCCGCGTCTTCACCGACGCCTTCGCCGCCTGGGGGCAATAGCAAAAACACCCGGGTGCGATCGGTGGAACGCGAAAGCCTCCAGGCCCGGGCAGCCGTCTGGTTGCGCGGGCCTGGAGGCCTTCCGGCTTCGCCCTTCAAAATGCCTCTTGCGCAAACGAAAGGCGGCTGGACAAGCAAATGGCGGCTGGATATGTCCAGCCGCCAATCTCGTGCGTCGCACTTAAAGTTGCGACGCCCAAGGGCAAAATTACTTCTTCTTCTTCGCTTTCTTCTTCTTTGCTTTCTTCGCCATAGTGGAGCTCCTGTGTTGAAAGTTCGAAAACGCGGCAGAAACTGATTCGCACAAAAACATACCATGCGCCTATAGCAAAGTACTCCCGGCAGCCACGGCATTCACAAGAGATTGGGGCAGGTGTTTTTGGCGTTAGGCCTGTATCGGCTCGGGCAAGGGGCTTCGCGGCACCGACCTGACGCCATCTGCCGCGCCGAGCGACGTATCTGGCGTGCTGCTACACCGAACGCTTGGCCGGCAGGCGCTCGGAAGAGATTTGGGCGCGAGCCTCGCGCGGCGTCCTGCCGGTCCACCGCTTGAACGCGTGGGTGAACGCGCTGACTTCTTGGTAGCCGAGCAGCCACGCGATTTTGGAAATCGACAGGCTTTCGTCGGTCAGGTAGCGCTCGGCGAGATCGGACCTCAGCTTTTCCAAAACCTCGGAAAAAGTGTAGCCCTCCAACGACAGCCGCCGCGCAAATGTCCGTTGGCTCAATCCCAGCCGGGGCGCGATTTCGCCGGCGCGGCCTTTGCCGTGCGGCAATAACGGCACGATCGTATTCTCGACGCTCGACCGGAATGAGCTCCGGTTGGCCGGCCGGCGCGACAGCGCTTCATCGAAATATGAAATCAATAGTTTGCTCAGGTAGGGATCGGCGCTGACGACGGGCATGGTCTTGACGGCGGTCGCGAATACGACTTCGTCGGTCGCCGCGCCGAATTCGACGTCGTTGCCGAAAAATTCCGCAAATTCCGGCGCCGTGCTTTCCCGATGGTGGGTGAATCGCACGCGGCTCGGCACCAGGCGAAGGCCGGTCAACTGCCGGCACAAGCGGACCAGCGTCGTCATCAGAAATTCGATCTGATGCCGGTCCAGGTGACGGCTGACGCCGATATAGTCGATCGTTACGGCAACGTCGCCGTTCTCGATGTATTTGAGGGAAACACCTTCGTTGACGATCGAGCTGTATCGCGCGCCACGTTTGAACGCATCGCCCATGACGTCCGATGACGCCGCGACATAATAGAGCCCGCCCATCTCGCGAAGATCGGCCGGCTGGGCAAGACGAAATCCGAAAAAATCGTCCTGCAGGGCGGCAGCAACGAGATTGAGAAACCGGATTTGGTCGCGGACCCTGAGCCGCGCGTCGGCATTTTCAATTTCGGGAAGGGTCAGGTGCGCTTTTTTCAAAATCGGCTCGAGCTCCACGCCCGATTGTTTTGCATGGGCATAGGCGAGCCGCGTTATGCCGCCGCTGGCCGTCGGCAGCGTGTCGGGATGCGTGGCCTCAGGGTCATGCACGACGTCACCTTCAGCTTTCAGCAAGCCCCAATCGGCGATCGATCGTCTTGAGCCCGCATTGGCATGAGCGGACATTGTTTTGGCAGATTATAGCAAGACGCCGGCGGGAGTCGCGCATATCAAGCCTGCTCTGCCGTCGCAAAAAGCGTCGCCACCGAACCGGCACATTGCGCAGACCCAAACCGCAGGCGGACGAGCCGAGCGGTCGCGATATTTCCGGAGAATTCGTGATTTCATCGCCGAAAAAAATCGTAGCGATCGTCGATGACGATCCCGAAATGCGAAAATCTACGGCGGCTCTGCTATCGGCATTCGGATATGGCACGGAAACCTTCGATTCAGCGGAAGCTTTCCTTATTGCTGCCGCGACCAGCCAGGCGAGTTGCCTCGTCACCGACATCCAGCTCGGCGACATTTCCGGCATCGAATTGGCGCATCAATTGAAGGCGGACGGTTACAAGTATCCAACCATATTCATAACGGCGCTCGACGACGAATGGATCAGGAGCAAAGTCGCGGCCGCCGGCGGCATTGCGCTCCTCACCAAGCCGTTTCCGGCAAATGCCTTGATCGAGGCGATCGTCAAGGCGATGGGATAGACGTTCGTCGGCGCGAGCGTTGAAGCGGGCTGGCGGCCGACGCGCAGCCGCCAGCCTGACCGCTTATTGGCAATAGTCCCAGTAGCCTTGGGTCTGCGACGGATCCACCCAGTACCAGCACAGGTTTGGCGCCGGAGCCGCGGGAGCCACGGTCACGGCAATCAGGGTGCCGAGCGCCACGCCGCCGACGATCGTGCCGAAATATGGCCGTCTGACCCATGGCCGGACCACGCCGCCGCCGACGCCAACATGGCGGTTGACGTTCACGTTGCGATTCACATTGCGGTTGACGTTGCCGCCGCGATTGATGTTGCCGCCGCCAGTTCGCACGTGAGCCGCGCCACCGCCACCGCCCATTCGTGCGTGGCCGCCGCCACCGCCACCGCCTCGGCCACCGCCACCGCCGCCGCGGCCGCCACCGCCACCGCCACGAACGACGACGAGATCAGAGCTGTGCACTGTCGGCAGCAGCGCGGACGGTGCCGCGGGCAGCGCCGAGCTTGCATGAGGGAAGCTCAGCAAAACGGCGGTTGCCAGCAGGCCACCGCAAAGAATGACGCGATATTTCATTTGTTTCCTCCCTGGATTGACGCTTTGATTGGACTTGCGCGCAGTGTTCGTTTCCCGAAGACTAGGCCACATTCCAGCGTCCGATACTGTACCAAAGTCCAACACGACGATCACTTTCCTGCGACAGGGATTTTCATTGCCCCCTGACAGCGGACATTTTCTCCTGACAGAAGACTTGTTCTCCTGACAAAAGACTTGGCCTGCGCCATGATGCGCCTGCGCCCTGGAGGCGGGACGCCAAGGCCGAGGACGATTGTGACAGACTTCGTCTATGAGATCGCCTGCATCGGCGATCGCGCGCACGAACAAGCGGTGCAGGCCTGGGCGGAGCGGCACGCCGCGCCGGCCTGGACGGCGCTGCGGGGACTGACCGCGGTCGATCTATACGAGCCGGTGCGCGGCGGCACCCACGATCCGTTCAATGACGACGGCCCCGGCCCGCTGCTTATGGCCATGCTGCAATTTCCCACCAAGGAAAAACTGCAAGCCGGCCTGTCCGACCCGCGTTTCAAGCAAAGCCTTGCCGGAATGCCCGTGGCCGCCACCGGCACGGGTTTCGAGCGGCGGTTTTTCCCGGTCGCCGACGCGCCAAATCCGGGGCCGCTGCGCGTGCCATTCTCCTATGTGGTGCGCTACCATCATCCGGCGGAGAACGTGGCGGAGTTCGTCTCGCATTATATCGCCGACCATCCGCCGATCCTCGGCAAGCTGCCGCAGATCAGATCCGTGCTGTGCTATCTGCCGGTCGACGCCGGCGCGTCCGGCATGTTGCCGCCCGCCGATTACATGATCGGCAACGAAGTGGCCTTCGATTCACCGGATGCCTTCAATGCCGCAATGGCATCGCCGGTGCGCCACGAATTGCGCGCCCACTTCAAAAGCTTCCCGCCGTTCACCGGGAAAAATACCCATTACCCGATGATGCGCCGGCAGTTGGCGGCTAACCGGTCTTTGTGAAGTCTGCCGCGCGGCGAGACAAGAACGCGTCGATGCCTTCGCGCGCCGCCGCCGTGCAGGCGCTGGCGCCGAACGCGCGGTAGCCGATTTCGAGCGCGGCGTTGAAAGTTTTGGCCGCAGCCGCATCGACGATGGCGCGCTCCAAGATCCGCGTCACTTCCACGCTGAGCTTTTGGTCGTTGAAGGCGAGGGCGTCGGCGGGCGTCGGCGGCTCGATAGCGATTGCTCCATCGGGTGGCGCTTGCAGTCGGCCGGTCAACGCATGCACGCGCTCGAGTGCGCTCTCGATCATCGTGGCGTAGTCGTCGCTCAAGCGATCGACGATGCCGAGCTCGTGCGCCTTTTTTGCCGAGACCCGCTCGGCGCGGCGCATCATGGCGTGAAACGTGGCAGCCGCGTCGGGCCAGCGCCGATAGGGGACCACCATGGCGCCGAGCCCCGGCACGATGCCGAGCAGAATTTCCGGCAATTGCAGTGAGGCATGGCGCAGCGCGACGATGCCGTGACAACGCAACGCCAGCTCAAGCCCACCGCCGAGCGCCATGCCGTTAAGCGCCGCGACCACGGGCTTCGTCATGCCGTCGATATGCAGGAGAAGCCGCGAGCAATCCCGCGCATATTGCGCCGCCGCTTGCGCATCGCCGAGCATTTTGGGAAATCGGCCGATGTCGGCGCCGGCCGAGAACGCGCGCGGACCATAGCCGGTGATGATAAAGCCCCGCACCGCGGGATCGGTCTCGCATTGCCGAATGACGCCGAGGATTTCGTCGGTCAATTCGTCATGCAACGCGTTGAGCGCTTCGGGACGCCGGATGGTGACGATTTTGACGTCGCGCACGTCGTCCACCAGCACGGAACGATGAAAATTCTGGTAGTCGGCCAGAGCGCGCTTTGGTAGCGGCAGGCCCGGACGTTCTGCCACGAGGCGTTCACCGATGCGGCTTGTTTCCGCAGGCCCGAGCCGGCCCATCAATTCCAGCGGCCCGGATTTGAAGCCGAGCGCCAGGCGGCAGCCGAGCTCGAGATCCGCCGGCTCGCCGATGTTACGATCGAGAATATCGCCGCTTTGCGACATCAAAATGCCGAGCAGGCGGTCGCGAATCGCCGCCGCGGTCTGCGGCGCAACCGGCACGGTTTTGCCGGGCGAGACCGTGGACCACGTCCCCGCCGTGCGGAATATCGGCGCCGGACGATAGTGCTCGCCTTCCTCGTCGGCCTGCAGCGTATTGGTCTCGATGATGATCGGATTGCCGTGGGCGAGATTGAGCACGAAGAACGGCCCGGCGTGGACGAATTCCGCCGCGGTCGAATCGATCTCGGCCGGGCTGGCGCGATCCAACAGATGCGCCGCCTCGTTGCACCAATTGTCGAACACGCGGTCGAGCATGAAGCAGGGCGCGTCGGCGGTGACCAGCGGCACCTTGCCGGTGGTGCAGAACAGTGCGCGTAAATCCTCCAGCACGGCGCGGTCGAGCGCCGGGGTGTCGATGACCTCGACCACCGGATTGCGCCAGGCCGGGGCGAAGAAATGCGTTACCGTGGCGCGGTCCTTGTGCTTGAGCTCGGAAAAAATCCACGCTGCCGGCAGCGAAGAGGTATTCGAGGTAATCCAAGCGTCGGGCCGCATCAGGGCTTCGAGCTGCGCGAAGATTTTGCGCTTCAAGGCGAGGTCTTCGGTCGCCGCCTCGATCGCCCAATCGGCGTCGCGCGCGACCTCATAGTCGGTCGTGGCAAAAACGTTGGCGCGAACCTGTTCGGCTTCGCTTACGCTCATCTTGCGGCGCGCCACGGCTTTTTCCGTATACTCGGTGAAGCGCTGCATGGCGCGGTCGAGCGCGTCTTGCGAAATATCCAGCAAATAAAGTTTCAGATCGGGCAGGGCGGATTTCAGGTAATAGCCGATATCGGGGCCGATGGTGCCGGCGCCGACCACCACCACGCAGCGCGGCAGCGGACGCGATGATCTTCGCAACAGCGGATTCTGCAAGCTCATGAGCGGGCGGCGACCGCGTCGGGGCCGGCGATGACGCGGGCGTCGCGCAGCTTTGCGATGGCGCCCAAATCGTAGCCGACCTCGCGCAGGATTTTTTCCGAATGCTCGCCGTAGCGTGGCGGAAAAGAAAAATCATGCGGCGCGCCGGCCTGATCGACCGCCATCGGCGGCAGCCGAACGCGCCGGCCGTCCGGCGCGGTGGTGGTGGTCAGCCGCTTGGCAATCGCCTCGATCTGCATGGCCTGCGGCACCGTGTTGATCGGCGCATGCGGGATTTTGGCGCGCTTGAGGGCGGCGATCATGTCGGAGGTGGAAAGCTGCTTGGTGATGGCGGCGATATCGGCATGAATGGCGATCCTGTCGGCGACCCTGCCGACATTGGTGACGCGCTGCGGCGTCGCTACGGAATTGAATGTCGGGATTTCGGTGAAGCGCCGCCAGCCGGCGTCGCTGCCGATGGCGAACAAAACCGCGCCGTCGCTGGTCGGATAGGCATTGGTCGGCACGAATTTGCGGTGCTCGTTGCCGGCGCGGGTGATTTCCCAGGGCTCGCAGTCGAAATCGATCAGCGGCAACAGCGTGATCAGCCATGCCGCCGCGGCCTGCATCATCGACACGTCGATGCGGCTGCCTTGGCCCGACGTGGCGCGCTCGGCCAGCGCCTTCCAGACATTGGCATAGACTTCGTCGCCGGCTTTCAGATCGACCAGCGGAATGCCGGCGAGCGTCGGCGGGCCGTCGAGCATGCCGGTGACCTCCATGTAGCCAACCTGGGCCTGGATCGCCGGATCGTAGCCGGCGGCATCGGGATAGTCCGGTCCCATGGCGGAGATCGCCGCCCAGATCAGGTCCGGCTTCACCGTGCGCAAGCTGTCGTAATCGATGCCGAGCTCGCTGTAGCGCGACGGCAGCGTGTTGCAGCAGAACACGTCGACATTGAGCGCGCGGATCAGGCGATGCAGTACGTCGCGGCCTTCGCGGCTTTTCAGATTAAGCGCGATCGATTCCTTGCCGACATTCGGGCCGATGAAATAGGAGCGCCGGCCCTCGTCGGCGACCAGCGAGCCGATATAGCGGTTGGGATCGCCGGGCAGCGCGCCTTCCGACTGCGGCGTCGCTTCGAGCTTTATCACGCGCCAGCCGAGATGCACGAAGCGCAGTGTCGCCGAAGTGAGCGACAAGGCTTGCTCCATGGAAAGGATGACGCCGGGCTTCATGATGCGCGCGACCTTACCTCCCCCTGAAAGGGGGAGGGCGACGTGCGCAGCACGTCGGGTGGGGGTCAGTGGCGGAGGCACGATGACGGACCCCCACCTGGCTCGCTGCGCTCACCATCCTCCCCCTTTCAGGGGGAGGTAAGTTGGCCGTCGCCACTCTCACGTCACGCCACCTTGCGCCAGAGTTTTGTCGGCTCCTGGAAGCGGCCATAGACATCGACCAGCGCGTTGGTCATCTCGCCGACGGTGGCGTAAGATTTCACCGCGTCCATCAGCGCCGGCATGACATTACGCCCCGCCTTCGCTTCGGCGCGCACGGCGGCCAGCGCGCGCTCCACGTCGGCGCTATTGCGCGTCGCGCGCACCTTCTTGAGCGCGTCGATTTGTTCAACCGCGCCCATCTCGTCATAGCCGTGCAGGTCGACCTGCGGCTTTTCCTCGTCGCTGTCGGTGTAGCAATTGACGCCGACCTTGCGCAGCGCGCCGCTCTCCAGCGCCTTCTGTCGCTCGAACGCGTATTCCGACACCTTGGCCTGGATGACGCCGTCGCTGACCGCCTTGACGATGCCGCCTTGGGTATCGACCCAATTCATTGCCTCGACGATTTTCTCCTCCAGCTGATTGGTCAGGCTCTCGATGTAATAGGAGCCGCCGAGCGGATCGACGGTGTCGGCAAGCCCGATCTCTTCGATGAGAAGCTGCATGGTGCGCAGCGAGATGCGCTGCGCCTTCGGTGTCGGGATCGTATAGGCCTCGTCGTAGCAGCACAGCGCCATGGTCTGCGCGCCGCCCAGCGCGGCGATCAATGCGTAGTAGGCGCCGCGCATGATGTTGTTCTCGGGCTGCTCGATGGTGAGGCCAAAGCCGCCGCCGCCGGCAATCATGCGCAGCCAGCCGGAGTCCGGCTTCTTGGCGCCGTAGCCGTCGAGGATGATTTTTGCCCACAGCCGGCGGCCGGCGCGGAATTTTGCCACCTGCTCGAACAGATTGCCAAAAATGTTGAAGTTGAACGACAGACGGCCGGCGAACTCGTCGATGTCGAGGCCGCGCGCCAGCGCCGCGTCGGTATAGGCCTTGGCGATGGCGAAGGCGTAGCCCATTTCCTCGGCCGGCGTCGCGCCGGATTCGCGGATGTGATAGCCGCAGACGCTCACCGGCGAATATTTCGGCGCGACCTTGGCGCAATACTCGATGGTGTCGGCAACCAATTTCACCGACGGATCGACCGGGAACACCCAGGTGCCTCGGCCGATAAACTCTTTGAGAATATCGTTCTGCGCGGTGCCGCGAAGCTTCGCAATATCGTAGCCGCGCTTCTCCGCCATGGCGAGATACATCGCGATCAGGATGGCGGCGGCGCCGTTGATGGTGAGCGACACCGTGATGGCGTCGAGATCGATGCCGTCGAAGGCGACTTCGAAATCGCGCAAGGTATCGACCGCCATGCCGACCCGGCCGACTTCGCCGATCGCTTCCGGCGCGTCGGAATCATAGCCGCACTGCGTCGCCAGATCGAACGCGACGTTGAGCCCGGTCTGGCCGTTGGCGATCAGATATTTGAAGCGCTGGTTGGTGTCGGCCGCATTGGCGAAGCCGGTATATTGCCGCATGGTGAACGGCCGCTGCCGGTACATCAGCGGATGAATGCCGCGGGTGAATGGCGCCTCGCCGGCGCGGCTCGAGTCGATGCCGCCTGTCGCAATCACATCCTCGGCGGTGTAGAGCGGTTTGATCTCGATGCCGGATTCGTTGACCACGCGGCGGACGGGAGCTTCCCTGCGCTTTTCTTTCTCGGTCATTTCACATTCTCCCGAATGAACGAAACGATGTCGGCGGTGCGGCTGCCGGTGGGAAACACGCCACGGAAGCCGAGTTGCCGCAACACCATGCGGTCGTCTTCCGGAATGTTGCCGCCGACGATCCAGAGCTTATCGTAAAGTCCCTTCTCCTGCAGCAACTCGCGGATGCGCCGGCACAGCGGAACATGCGCGCCCGACAGGATCGAGAGCCCGATGACATCGACCTTGGCCTCGACCGCTGCCTTGGCGATGGCGTCCGGCGTCTGCCGCAAGCCGGTATAGATCACGTCGAAACCGGCTTCCATCAAGGCCTGCACCACCACCTTGGCGCCAACGTCGTGGCCGTCGAGCCCGGGCTTGGCCAGCAGGACTTTGATCTTCCGTTCCGTCACGCCGACAGCTCCTTGGCGATGACGAGTTTCAAGATTTCGCTGGTGCCGCCGCCGATCAGGGTGAAGCGGATGTCGCGCAGGTGCCGCTGCACCGCATATTCCATGCTGTAGCCGTAGGAGGCGAGCACGCGCGCGGCCTTGTCGCAAATGCCAGCGGCAGCCTCCGAGGCGAACAGCTTTGCCATCGCCGCCTCTTTGTGGTGCGGCTTGTCGTTGTCTTTCAGCCAGGCGGCGTAATGCACGAGGCGTCTTGCCGCTTCCAGGTCGGTCGCCATCTCTGCCAGTTTCAGCTGGATCGCCTGATAGCGGTTGATCGGCTTGCCGAACTGCCGCCGCTCGCCGGCATAGCGGATCGCCTCTTCGAGCGCGCCGCGGGCGCCGCCGAGCGCCAGCGCGCCGGTGACGATGCGGATTTCCGCCAGCAGCTTGCGCAAGTGTCCTTCGCCGTCGCCTTCGGCGTGGCTCAGGCGGTGGCTGTCGGGCACGAAGCAATCGTCGAAGGCGAGCTCCGAGGTCGGCAGCGCCCACACGCCCATCTTGGCGATCGCCTTGCCGATGGCGAGACCTTTGAAGTGCTTCTCGACCAGGAAGATGGTGAGCTTCTTCTCGTCGCCGGCGCGCGCGAACACGGTGAAGAAATCGGCCACCGGCGCCGAGGTGACCCACATCTTCTGGCCCTTGAGCAGATAGCCGCCGTCGGTCTTGCGCGCGCTGGTGGCGATGCCGCCGAGATCGCTGCCGGCGTTCGGCTCGGTCATGCAGATGCCGCCGATTTTCTCGCCGCGCAGCGCCGGCGCGAACAGGCGTTGCTTGATGTCGGCATTGCCGAGCATCTCCAGAAACTTCGTGCCCATCAGCGACTGCATGGTGACGCAGCCGGCCAGCGACATCGAGCCGCGTGAAATTTCCTCCAGCGCCAGGCAGAGCGAAATCAGATCGAGGCCGAGACCGCCGCTCTCGGGCGGGTAGCGCAATCCGAAGAATCCAAGGGCTGCGACTTCGTCAAAAAGTTCGCGCGGAAACGCGTGCGCCTCGTCGATTTCGGCGGCGCGCGGCGCGATGCGCTCGTCGCAAAAGCGCGCAAAGGTGTCGCGGATCTGGACCTGCTCGTCGCTGAGGTCGAAATTCATTTTTTCAATCCGTCATCTTCAAGTCCGTAAATGTCGCGCGCCGCCTGCGGCGAGATCACGCCGTTGCGTACTTCTTCCGCGACCTTCTCGCGGTCGCGCTGTTTCGGATCGCCGTAGCCGCCGCCGCCGCCCGCGACCTGGCGATAGAGCGTGCCCTTCGGCACGCCGAGGATCAAATCCTTGTTGCGTGGCACCACGCGGGTGCCGTCGGGATAATTGAGCTCGATGGAGTTGAGCATGCTGTCGTGGCCGCCGAATAGGCCGAAGGCCGGCTCGAAATCGCCGTCGCCGAATGTGACCAGTTGCGTGGCGTCGGAGCCGATCTTGAATTTGGTCTCGACGCCGAGCCCGCCGCGCCAGCGGCCGGCGCCGCCGGAGTCGCAGATATATTCGTGCTGGATGAGCTGGTGCGGCGTCTGCAGCTCGAACATCTCGTAATCCTGGTCGAGCACGCCACCCGACGCGTCGATCATGCCGATGTGATCGTAGCCGTCGGTGCCCGCCATGGCGCCGGAGCCGCCCTTGAGCCCCATGAAGCCGATGTCGACATATTTCTCGTTCGTCTCCGGATCGAGGCCGGTGGTGAGCGAGCACAAGAGGTTGTTCCAGCCGGCGGTGACGCGGTCCGGAATCACCGGCGCCAGCGCGCGGATGATGGCGTCGGCGTTGGGCGGGCACAGGTGATTGCCGAACGTGGTCGCCTTCGGGTAGCGCGCGTTGAGGATGGTACCTTCCGGAATGACGATGTCGATCGGCCGGATCATGCCTTCGTTGTGCGGGATGTCGGGATTGATGAATTGCAGGAAGGTCAGCAGGGTCGCCGACGCGCTCGACGTATAGGTGCCGTTGACGAAGCCGTCGGTCTGGGCGTCGGTCTTGGAGTAATCGAACCGCACATGCGCGTCTTCGACCGTGATGGTGACGCGGATGACGAATTTCGAGCCCTGGTGATGGCCGTCGAAATAGACCATGCCTTCGCCGCTATAGGTGCCGTTGGGGATGCGCGCGATCTCGGCCTGCATCATCTTCTCGGTGGCGTCGAACAGCGCCGTCTTGTGAGTCTCGAAAACATCGCGGCCGTATTTTTGTAAAAGCGCCCGCATCCGCCGCTCACCGATGGTGCAGGCGCCCATCTGCGCTTTCAGATCGTGCTGCACGATGTCGAAGCGGATATTGGCAAAAATCAGATCCCAGACATCGCGGCGCAGCTTGCCCTTCTCGTAGACCTTTACGGGTGGAATGCGCAGCGCCTCCTGCCAGACTTCCTTGGCGTTGGGATTGTAGCCGCCGGGTACGGCGCCGCCGATATCGGCCTGATGGCCCTTCACCGCCGCCCAGGCGACCAGCGTGCCGTCGTGGAAGATCGGTTTGTAGACCGCGACGTCGTTGTTCTGGTTGCCGAAAGAGAACACGTCGTTGTGGAAGATCACGTCGCCGTCGTGGATGTCGTCGCCGAAATAGCGCACCAGGTGCTTGCACACCGGGCCGAGCGAGAAGGCGAGGATGGGCAGGTTCTCGGTCTGCTCCAGCATGTTGCCGTGGGCGTCGTAGAGCCCGGTGACGAAATCCTTGGCCTCGCAGAGGATCGGTGAGCGCGTGGTCTTGACCACCGAGGCGCTCATCTCGTCGGTGATCGAGCGGAAGGTGCGGGCCAGCACCGACATCAGGATCGGATCGACGGTTTTGGTGTTCGCGCTCATGACGCCGCTCCCAGGCAGTCGCGCACCAGATCGTCGCGGCCTTTGCGATACATCAAGAGCGAGCCGAATTGGTCGGTCACCGCATCGTAGCTCGCGCTGATGAACGCTGTCGTTGTGACCATCTCGACGAGCGCGGGACCGGCGATGCGGTTGCCGTGGTGCAAGCGGTGGCCGTCGAATACCGGAATCGTTGCGAACGCTTCTTTTTCGAACACATAAGCCGAGCGCTCGCCCTTTCGCGCGGCCGACGCGTCGGCGCCAGCGAACGGTTCGCCCAAAAGCTCGAGTTTTTCCGTCATGCCGATCGACTGCACCCGCACATTGACGATCTCGACCGGCGTGGCCTCTTGCTCCAGCGAATAGCCGAACAGCCGGTTATGCTCATCGTGAAAGGCCCGCAGGATGGCGCCCGCATCGCGGCTTTCGACCGCGGCGAGCGGCACCGGGAACGACACCTCATGGTATTGCTTGAGGTAGCGGCAGTCCAACGTCACCGCGTGCTGGCGCCGCTCGGGCGCGATATTCTCGCCGGCAAGGGTGCGGTCGCCATTGCCGATCATCTCGGCGATCAGCACGTTGAGCTTGTCCCAGCGTAGGTCCGGAAAGCGGTCGACGAAGGTACGCACGAAATCGTGGCGCAGGTTGCCCATCAGCATGCCGGACGCGCACAGCACCGAGCTTTCGCGCGGTACGATTTGGAGCGCGATGTCGAGATCGTTGCAGATAACGCAGGAATGCAGCGGTCCGGCGCCGCCGGCGACGACCAGCGGAAATTCGCGCGGATCGCTGCCGCGCTCGATGGTCACCGCGCGCACGCCCTGCGCCATGTTGGTACAGGCGACCCTGTACATGCCGGTGGCGGCGGCCTCGACCGTCATGCCGAGCGGCGCGGCGATGTTTTTGGCGATCGCGTCGCGCGCGGTTTTGGCATCGAGCTTGATGCGGCCGCCGGAGAAGAAATCGGCGCTCAGATAGCCGAGCACCAGGTTGGCGTCGGTGGTCGTCGGCAATTCGCCGCCTTGGCCGTAGCAGGCCGGCCCGGGGGTCGCGCCGGCGCTGTGCGGCCCCATGCGCAGCAAGCCGCCCTGGTCGATCCAGCCGATCGAGCCGCCGCCGGCGCCGATGGTGTGGATGCCGAGCATCGGCAGCGCGCAGCGCAGCCGGTCGATCTCGCCTTCCTTGATCACAACCGGCGTTTTCTCGACCAGCGCCGCCTCGAAGCTGGTGCCGCCCATGTCGACCACGATGCAGCTGTCTTTGCCATGGGGTCGTGCCGCGGCGAGCCCGGCGATCGGACCGCCCGCGGGACCTGAAAGCAATGTCAGCGCCGGCGATCTTCGCGCCACCTCCGGCGTCATCACGCCGCCGTTGGACTGCATGATCAGCAGCGCGCCGGAAAAACCCGCTTCGCTCAGGCGGCGCTGCAATTGCGCCAGGTAATGATCGAGGATCGGCCCCACATAGGCGTTGAGCGCGGTGGTCGAGACGCGATCGTAGAAGCGGATGGCGGGCAACAGCTCGGTCGATGTGGTGAGGAATGCGCCGGGCAATTCCTGGCGCACCAAAGCCGCGGCTTCCGCTTCGTGCACCGGATTGGCGAAGGCGTTCATGAAACAGATCGCTATCGCCTTGACGCCTTCCGCCTTGAACAGATCGATGGCGCCACGCACGTCGTCGAGCGCAAGCCGTTCCACTGTGCGGCCATGGCGGTCGAGGCGTTCCTTCACGCCGACACGGAGATAGCGCGGCACCACCGGCGTCACATTGGTGTAGCGGTTGTTGTAACGCTCCTCGCGAATGCCGCGACGCATTTCCAGCGCATCGCGCACGCCCGCGGTGGTGATCAGTCCGGTCTTGGCGCCGCGGCGCGTGAGCGTGGCGTTGGTCGTCACGGTCGTTCCATGCACGATCACTTCGATGCTGCCGAGAAAGTCGGCGAGCGCCAGCGGCGCGTCGAGTGTGCCCGCGAGCTCCTGCAATCCAGCGAGCACGCCGACCGAAGGATCCGCCGGCGTCGACAGCACTTTATGGATGACCGGCTCGCGGCCGGGCTCGCGGACATAAAAGTCGGTGAACGTGCCGCCGACGTCGATGCCGACCTTGAAGCGCCGCGCTGTTGCTGGAGCCGTCACCCGCAATCCGTGTCAGTGCTTGGGCGTATCGACGTCGATCACCACCGCCATCGCGGTGTCGCCGGCGGCGCAGCCCTGGAACAGGCCGCGGCCGCCGCCGCGGATGACCAGTTCTTCGATCAATTCGATGATCGAGCGCAAGCCGGTCGGCCCTTGCGGATGGCCCCAAACGAGCGAGCAGCCGTAATTGTTCATCGCCATCAGATCGGCGCCGGTCTCGCGGGCAAAAATAATGTCGTTCACGGCGAACGGATTGTGCGACTTCACCGCGGCCATGTCCTTAATCGTCAATCCAGCTTGATCGAGCGCCTGTTTTGCGGCGGGGATAGTCGCTTCCGGCATATGCGCCAGCTCGGCGCGGGCGAGGCCAAAGCCGAGGATGCCGATGCGCACATTCTTGTCGCTCGACATCTCGCGGCATTTCTCCGGCGTTGCGACGACGATTGCCGCGCTGCCGTCGGCCGGATGGGTCTGGCCGCCAAAGGTCACGGTGCCGTCGGGAACGACGGGACGCAGCTTGCTTAAGCCTTCGGCCGTCGAGATCACCACGCCTTCGTCGCCTTGCAGCGCGCCCGCACTCTTCTTGAAATTGGCAGACGGCACATCGAACGGCAGCGTCATGTAGCGTTTCTGAAACGCGTGGTCGTTGGCCAGCGCCGCCGCGTATTGCTCGCCACGCCGCAACACCACCTCGTGTTGCGCGGCGGTGGTGATCTGATATTTGCGCGCGACATTCTCGGCGGTCTGCACCATGGCGTGGCCGCCGAGCGGGTCGTTGCTGAAATTATCGAGCACCCAGTTCTCGTGCGCGGCGGTGCCGCCCGGCGCCGAGGGGCTCGGATAAACAATATGCGGGCCATTGGAGATGCGATCGCACGTTGCGATCAGCGCGGTGCTCGCAAGCCCGGCCTCGACTTCCTGGGCGCCGGCGAGCAGGCAGCGTACGCTGGTGGCGCAGGCCTGGGCGATGGTCGGCCCGCCGACCTTGCGGCCGCCGATCAGCCCCATGAACCACGGCAGACCGTAGAATGAGGCCTTCTGTGGCACCGTCATGCCGAGCACGCCGTAGTCGAAGGCGTCCGGCGCGATGCGCCGCTTGGCCAGCTCGGCCTTGGCGACATGGGCGGCGAATTCAACGCTGTGCAGGTTGGCAAAACTGCCCTGCCATTTGGCAAAGGGCGTTGACCAATAGGCTCCGTAGGGAATTTCGGCGAGATACGCCATGCTCGAGCCCTCACTGCGGCTATCCGCCCGTCGGGTTTACTCTAAAGGCCTCTGTCGGCGATATTCTATTTGAACTCAAGGGCAAGGGGGAATGCCGCAAGTGCATGGCAAACGGTTGATCGACCGCCGGCGGGTCACCGCGGGCACGGCGGCACTCGCCGCCTCGCTCGCCGTCCCGCGGCTGGCCCTCGCCGAGACCGCCGCCGAGTTCTATCGCGGCAAAACCGTGCGCATCCTGGTCGGCTCGCCGCCCGGGGGCGGCTACGACATTTACGCGCGCCTGGTGACGCCGGCGCTTGCCGCAAAACTCGGCGCCACGGTGCTGGTCGAGAACAAGGACGGCAATGGCGGGCTTGCCGCGCTGGCGACACTGTTGACGCGTCCGGCCGACGGGCTGACGATCATGAACGGCAGCGCCGAAGCCGCCATCATCAGCCAGATGCTGGCGCGGCCGGGCGCGACCTGGGACGTCACCAAGCTGAATTGGCTCGCCAAGATGGCGTCGGCGCCAAAGCTGTGGTTCGTCAGCAAGGACGCGCGCTATCAATCGATCGCCGCGGCGCTGCAGGCGGACCCGCTGACCTGGTCGGCGACCGGCCCGGCCGACGATATCAGCGACGTCCAGGCGACGATCTCCTATGTGCTCGGTCTGAAGTCAAAAATCGTCACCGGCTATCGCGGCTCCGGCGACATGTCGCTCGCCGTCATCCGCAACGAAGTCGATTCCGGCCTGCTGTCGGCGGATTCGGCGCTGCAACACATCGGCGAGATCAAGCCGCTGGCGGTGTTCGGCGCCAAGCGCTGGCCGCATCTGCCCGACGTGCCGACCTTGCGCGAAGCCGCCGCGTTGCCCGCCGACAAGACCTGGATCGTGACGTTGCGCGAACAGATCGGCGAGGCGCAGCGCGCCATGGTGGCGGCCCCAGACGTGCCGGCCGATCGTGTCGATTATCTGCGCAGTGTTTTTGCCGAAGTGTTGACAGATCCCGCCGTGCTGGAAGAGGGTGCCAGGACTAACCGCGAGATCGACTATATGTCGGGCGCGGATTTGCAGCGCGTGGTCGGCGATTTGATGAAAGCCGCCGGGCCGCGTTTGCCGGAATTTCATAAGATCGTGCTGGATACTTATTTCTAATCTTTTCCGTCACCCTGAGGTGCGAGCGTAGCGAGCCTCGAAGGGCGACGGCCCCGGCGCCTCGGCCGGCATCCTTCGAGGCCCGCGCTACGCGCGGGCACCTCAGGATGACGGATAACGAATCAAATCCGATACCCGAAAATATCGCAGCCGGTCAGGCTCTCGACATGGCGGCCGAAGCGGAATTTCAACTCGGGGCCGTCGAACGGCGGTTGCTCGAGTTTCTGCTCGGCGTCAGAGAATGGCTCGACCTCAAGGACGACGAAAGTGTGCCCCGGGGCGTTCGCGGTTTGCAGCGCCGGAAAATCGCGTTCGAGCGCGGCGAGATCGCGGAACGCGAACACGCGTTCGAGACCAAAGCCGCGGGCGATGGCCGCGTAATCGTTGTCAGCGGCATTCGGCAGATCGGCATTCGAGGTCGCGCCGTAGACGCGATTGGAAACCAGGAAGTGGGTGAGATTCGGCAGGTTCATCTGCCGCTCGACCATCAGCATGCCCGGATTCATGGCGAAGGCGCCGTCGCCCATGAACGCCCAGATTTTCAGATCCCGCTGGGCCAACGCCAGCCCGGACGCGAACATGGTGGAGAGGCTCATCGAGGCGTCGAGGTAAAAGCTTGCCACCGAGTCGCGCGTCGCCGCCCACCAGGCCTGGCCGGAATTGCCCGCCGAGGTGATGACGATCTCATCGGTGCGGTGGCGCGCGATGGCGCGGAAGCATTCGACGTAATTCATTAATGCCCCCCGCGTAAGAGGTCGCGCGTGAACAGCACCACCATCGGCCGCGAGAACGTGCGGGTGTGGTGGTAGCAGCGCGAGATCAGGCCGATGTCTTCGGGCTTTTCGATGATCTGATACGGCATGCTGATCGCATCCAGCACCGGCCGCAGATAAAGCCCGTTGGAGATGTGATGCTTGTGATGATCGCCGACCGCGCCGCGCAAGGTCGCCATCAGGAACAGCGGAATCTCGTAGGTGTAGTTGATCTTGGTCAGCGCGTAGATGACGGTCATGAAGCCCGACGCGCCCATGAGCGCCGCCGACCCCATCGCGCCCATATAGGCGCCCGAGCACAACCCGATCGCGGATTCTTCGCGGTTGACGGGGACGTGAGTGAAGCGATCGTCGCGCTCGATGGTTTTGATGACGTCCATCAGCCAATTGTCAGGCAGGCTGGCGACGAGCTTTACGCCGCACGACGCCAGCTCGTCGGCAATGCGTGTGGCGACATTGGCGGGTTTCTCAGTCACGTGTTCTCTTGCGCGGATTTGAGCGCGCGCCAGACGGTTTCGGCAGTGATCGGCAGCGCGATATCGCGCACGCCGCGGTGCCATAGCGCGTCGATCACGGCGTTGCCTATGGCTGCCGGCGCGCCGATCGTTCCGCTCTCGCTGCCGCCCTTGACGCCGAGCGGATTGCTCGGCGCCGGCGTTGCGATGAAGCCGGTGCAAAACGCCGGCAGGTCGGCGGCGCGCGGCATGGCGTAATCCATGAAGCTGCCCGTGAGCAATTGTCCGTCGCGATCGTAGACGATGTGTTCCATCAATGCCTGGCCGACACCTTGGGCCATGCCGCCGTGCACCTGGCCTTCGACGATCATGGGATTGACGATCATGCCACAATCGTCGGCGCCGTAAAGCGCGCGAAGCGTGACCGCGCCGGTGTCGGGATCGACGATGACGACGGCGAGATGCATCGCCTGCGGGTCGTTGGTGTCGGGTGGGTCGTAAAACTCGGTGACTTCGAGGCCGGGCGACTCGTTATCGCCGAGTTTTGCGCCGTGATAGGCGAGATCGGCGATTGTCCCAAAACCGATGCTGCGATCGGTGCCGTGCACCCGGAAGCGGCCGCGTTCATGGACGATGTCCGGCTCGGCGCATTCCAGCGCCTCGGCGGCGATCGACCGCGCCTTGGCGACGATGCGGTCCGCCGCCCGGTAGATCGCGGTGCCGGCGACCGACACCGAGCGCGCGCCCCAGGTGCCGTTGCCGAGCGGAATGCGATCGGTGTCGCCCTCGACCAGGCGGATGTCGTCGATGTCGAGCTTGAGCCGGTCGGCGGCGATCTGCGCAAAGGTGATGTCGTGGCCCTGGCCGTGCGAGTGGCTGCCGGAGAGCACGGTGACCTTGCCGTCGGAGTGCACGCGCACGATGGCGCTCTCCCAGCCGCCGTGCAGGCCGCCGCGCAGCGCGAGATTGGCGCTCGGCCCGGTGCCGGCTTTGTCGATGAAGCAGGCCAAGCCGATGCCCATGAGAATGTTTTGCCGGCGCAACTCGGTCTGTTGCTTGCGGAGTGCCGGGTAATCCGCCAGCGCCAAAAGCTTTTCCAGAAGCGCCGGCGGATCGCCGGAATCGTAAGTGCGCCCACCGGGCGCCGGATAGGGGAAGTCGGTGCGGCCGATCAGGTTGCGCCTGCGCATCTCGACCGTGTCGATGCCGAGCTCATGCGCAGCGCGTTCGATCAGCCGCTCGTTGGTCCAGGTCGCCTCCGGCCGGCCGGAGCCGCGATACGCGTCAACCGGCACCGTGTTGGTATAGACGCCGCGTACGCGCAAATGCAGGTTCGGCGTGCGATAGAGGCCGGTGAGGGTTTGCGGATACGAGTTGCCGGGAATGCTCGGCGCGAAATTGCTCAGATAACCGCCGAGCGCCGCGAGCGTATCGACCTGCATGGCGACGATGCGGCCGTCGCGGTCGAAACCCATGCGGGCGTGGGTGTGGTGATCGCGCGCCTGCGCGTCGGACAAGAACGTATCGGTGCGCGTCGCGGTCCAGCGCACCGGCCGGCGCAGCAGTTGCGCGGCCCAGGCGATGGTCGAGACCTCGACGGCAAAATTTCCCTTCACGCCAAATCCGCCGCCGACGTCGGGCGAGACGACGCGGATTTTGTGCTCGGGGATGTGCAGCGTGTAGAGCGATAGCCAGCGCCGCAGATAATGCGGCTGCTGGGTCGTGGCGTAGAGCGTGTAGCGGTCGGCCGCCGCGTCGTATTCGCACAGATAGGCCCGCGGCTCCAGCGGATTGGCGGCGAGCCGGCTGTTGTGCAGGTCGAGGGCGACGATTTTGGCGGCACCGGCGAGCACGCTTTCGGTTTTCTCGCGACTGCCGCGCTCGATATCGAACACGATGTTGGAGCCGAAGCGCTCATGCAGGAGCGGCGCCCCGGGTGCGAGCGCCGCGCGCGGATCGCAGACGCTTGGCAGCGGCTCGTAGTCGACCGCGACCGCCTCGGCGGCGTCCTCCGCCGCGAAGCGGCTCTCCGCCACCACGGCCGCGACGATGTCGCCGACGTGGCGCACTTTGTCGGCGGCAAAAGCCGGCCGCGGCGCATTGTTCATCGGCCGGCCGTCGGAAAACGGCATCGGATGCACGACGGTGAGCTCGCCATGGCCGGCGCGCTTCCAGTCTTCGGCGGTGAGCGTCAGCAGCACGCCGGGCATGCCACCCGCGACCGTCGTTGAAACTCCGCGGATGCGCGCATGGCCGTGGGGGCTGCGGACAAACGCGCACCACGCCGTCCCGGGCGGCGCCACGTCATCGACGAACAGTCCCTTGCCGCGCAGGAAGCGCACGTCCTCGCGCCGGCGTAGCGGCTGGCCGACGTAGCGGGCTTCGCTGGCGGGCGTCTCAATATTCATGCGGGCGCATCGCGGGTTCAACCAAAGATCGCCGGCCCGCCGCCGGCTTTGGCGCGCGCCTCGAGCTTGCGGCAGAAATAGCGGTACGAGTGCTGCCAGTGCGCCGGCGTCGAAATTTGTTGGTGTCGCCGATCGCGCACCGCGCGGTCCGGCATATTGGTCTTGAGGTTCGCGGCGCGGCCGACGATGTGGGCCTTGCAGGCTTTTTCCAGAAATATTCCGGCGCAGATCGCCTGCTCGATAGTGGCGCCACAAAAGACCACGCCGTGATTGCCGAGCAGCATGGCGAAGTTTTGCCTGAGCGAGTGCGCGATGGCCTCGCCTTCGCTCTTGAGCGTGATCAGCGCCACGTCCGCCTCGTGCCGCGGCACGTCGGTGAATTGATCGGCGTCGAGGGTGAAGGGCTGCAATGGCTCCGTCGCCGCCGAAAACACGCTGGCATAGAACGAATGGGTGTGGACCACTACGTTGATGTCGGCGCGCGCGCGAAAAATCTCGGAATGGATCGGCCACTCGGAATGGCGCCCGCCGCTGCCGGCGATTTGTTGGCCGTCCCAATCGACCAGCACGAAATCGTCAGACCCCAAAGCTTCGCCGAGACCGATCTGGTTGCGCTTCATCCAAAAACCGCGGCCGCCGGCCTCGCGCACCGAGAGATGGCCGAGCGTCATGTCGCCGTGCCCCTCCATGTCGAGAATCCGGCAGGCCCGCGCCGCCTCGGTCAGGCGCTCGCGCGTCGCGGTATCCATGTCGACCATCGGCAAACCTTTCAGAATTCTACGCCACGCTCATCGATGCGGCACCACGGCGGTGGCTTCGATCTCGACCTTGGCCAAATCTTCGACCAAAGCCACGACTTGCACCAGCGTCATAGTCGGAAAGTGCTTGCCCATGACGGCGCGGTAGGCATCGCCCAATTCGCGTAAGTGCGAGAGATAGTCCTTCTTGTCGACGACGAACCAAGTCAACCGCGTGATGTGCTCAGGTCCCCCGCCGGCTTCGGCCACCAGCGCCACGATATTCGCCAGAGCCTGGCGCGCTTGCGCGACAAAATCCGTGCTGTCGAATTTCTGCTCGGCATTCCAGCCGATCTGGCCGGCGAGAAACACCACGCGGCCTTCGGCGGCGATGCCGTTGGCAAAGCCCTTCGGCTTTTTCCAGTTTTGCGGATGAAGAAATTGATGTGATTCAGGCATGTGTCCGGCTCTTCGAGGAAAAATGATACCATCGGCTTGGCGCGGCGAACTCCCTCTCCCCAGAGGGGAGAGGGTAGGGGTGAGGGGGTTCCGACCGCGAGGCCCGCACACCTCACCCCAACCCTCTCCCCTCTGGGGAGAGGGAGAAGATCACGATGCCCCCGGCCGCAGGCGGAAGCGCTGGATTTTTCCGGTCGGGGTCTTCGGCAGCGCGTCGGTGAATTTCACCGAGCGCGGATATTTGAACGGCGCGATGGTCGCCTTGACGTGATCCTGCAGGCGCTTGACCGTATCGACGCCGGCGATGACGCCCTCGGCGAGCACCACATGGGCCTCGACGATCTGGCCGCGGCCCTCGTCCGGCGCGCCGATGACCGCGCATTCCTTGACGTCGGGATGCGACAGCAGCGCAGCTTCCACCTCGGGCCCGGCGATGTTGTAGCCGGCGGAGATGATCATGTCGTCGTTGCGCGCGGCGAAATGGAAATAGCCGTTCGCATCCTGGGTGAAGGCGTCGCCGGTCAGGTTCCAGCCGTCGCGCACGTAAGCCGCCTGCCGCTTGTCGGCGAGATAGCGGCAGCCGGTCGGGCCGCGCACCGCGAGCTTGCCGACCTCGCCGCGCGGTTTTTCCTTCATGTCGTCGTCGACGATCTTGGCCTCATAGCCGCCAACCGGCTTGCCGGTCGTCGCTGGCGCCGCGTCGCCGAAGCGATTGGAGATGAAGATGTGCAGCATCTCGGTCGAGCCGATGCCGTCGAGGATCGGCTTGCCGGTTTTTTGCACCCAATCGTTGAACACCGGGGCCGGCAAGGTCTCGCCGGCGGACACTGCCGCCCGCAGCGACGAGAGATTTGCGCCCTGATTCATCGCCGCCAGCATGGCGCGGTAGGCGGTCGGCGCCGTGAACGAGATGGTCGCTTTGTAGGTCTCGATGATCTCGATCATGTTGGCCGGCGAGGCGTTCTCAAGTAGCGTCGCAGTGGCGCCGAAGCGCAGCGGAAAGATCGCGAGCCCGCCAAGCCCGAAGGTGAAGGCAAGCGGCGGCGAGCCGACGAAAATATCGTCGGGCGTCACGCCGAGCACTTCCTTGGCATAGCCGTCGGCGATGATCAGCAGATCGCGATGGAAATGCATCGTTGCTTTCGGCTCGCCGGTGGTGCCGGAGGTGAAGCCGAGCAGGGCGACATCGTCGCGGCCGGTCGGCACCGCGTCAAACGTCACTGCCTTGCTCAGCGCGATGCGGTCGAGCTCGGCGTCGTGATTGGCGGTGCCGTCGAAGCCGATCACCTGCTTGAGGAATTTCGAGGTCTTGGCGCAGGTGGCGAGCTCGTCCATCAGCCGCGTGTCGCACAGCGCCAGCGCCACTTCGGCCTTGTCGACGATTTTGGCCAGTTCGCCTGAGCGCAACATAGGCATGGTGTTGACCACCACGGCGCCGGCTTTGGTGGCAGCGAGCCAGCACGCCACCATGGCCGGATTGTTGGCGGAGCGGACCAGGATGCGGTTGCCCGGCTTGATGCCGAAATCCTCGGTGAGCGCGTGCGCAATGCGGTTGGTCCAGTCGGACAGCTCCTTGTAGGTGCGGCGGCGGCCGTTGCCGATCAGCGCCACATGGTCGCCAAAGCCGCGCGACACCATGCGGTCGGTCAGCTCGACGCCGATGTTGAGCGTCTCCGGATAATCGAAGCCGTCGAGCGGAATCTCCGGCCATTGCGCCGGCGGCGGAAGATTGTCGCGGGTGAAGGTGTCGGTGTGGGCCGAGCGGCCGAGCGAGGCCAAAGCCATATTGGACTCCTGAAAGCTCATGCTCCTGAAAGCATTTGCCGTGCGATGATGATTTTCTGCACTTCGGATGCGCCTTCGTAGATGCGCAGCGCGCGGATCTCGCGATAGAGCCGCTCGACGATGTGGCCGTGACGGACACCGTCGCCGCCGTGCAGCTGCACCGCCTTGTCGATGACCTGTTGGGCGCGTTCGGTGGCATAAAGTTTCGCCATCGCGGCTTCACGCGTCACGCGCGCGGCGCCGTTATCCTTGGTCCAGGCGGCGCGATAGACCAAGAGCGCCGCCGCATCGACGTCGAGCGCCATCTCGGCGAGCGAGCCTTGCACCATCTGCAGGTCGGCGAGCGGGCCGCCGAACAGTTTTCGGCTTTTCGCGCGCGCGATGGATTCATCGAGCGCGCGGCGGGCGAAACCGAGCGCCGCGGCGCCGACCGTGGCGCGGAAAATATCGAGCGTCGCCATGGCGACTTTGAATCCTTCGCCCGGCGCACCGATCATCGCTGAGGCCGGCACGGTGACGCGCTCGAATTTCAGCCGCGCCAGCGGATGCGGCGCAATGACGTCGATGCGCTCGGCGATGGAAAAGCCCGGCAACTTTCCGGGCAGCAGAAAAGCCGAGAGGCCCTTGGCGCCGGGGCCTTCGCCGGTGCGCGCGAACACGACGTAGAGATCGGCGATGCCGCCGTTGGAAATCCAGGTTTTTTCGCCGTCGAGCACAAACCCGTCGCCGTAGCGCTTGGCGGTCAGCGCGATATTGGCGACGTCGGAACCGGATTGCTGCTCGGTCAGCGCGAAGGCGGCGATGGCGCCGCCGCCGCGCGTGCGTTTGAGCCAGTCGCGCTGCTTGGCATTGCCGAACAGGCTGATCGGCCCGGCGCCGAGGCCCTGCATGGCGAAGGCGAAATCGGCGAGCCCGTCGTGGCGCGCTAGCGTCTCGCGGATGAGACAGAGCGTGCGCACGTCGAGCGCTGCCGGCGCGTCGGGATCGGGCGCGGTATGGGCGAGCCAGCCGTCGCGGCCGAGCTTTTGCACCAGATCGCGGCAGGCGGCATCGACGTCGCCATGATCCGCCGGCAGGTTTGCCTCGCACCAACGCTCGATACCTTCGGCCAGCGCGCGATGGCGATCGTCGAAGAATGGCCAGCTGAGAAAAGTCTTGTCCGCCACTAGTTGCCCTCGAACACCGGTTTTTGCTTGGCGACGAACGCCCGATAGGCGCGTTCGAAATCTTTGGTCTGCATGCAGATCGCCTGCGCCTGCGCTTCGGCTTCGATGGCCTGATCGAGGCTCATCGACCATTCGGCGACGAGCTGCGTCTTGGTGATGCCGTTGGCGAAGGTCGGGCCCGCCGCGATTTTTTGCGCGAGCGCCAGCGCTTCGCGCTCGATCGCGTCGGCGGCGACCAGCCTGTTGAAAAAGCCCCAGGCCTCGCCTTCCTGCGCCGTCATGGCGCGCCCGGTGTAAAGCAGTTCGGCGGCGCGGCCCTGGCCGATGATGCGCGGCAGGATCGCACACGCCCCCATGTCGCAGCCGGCGAGCCCGACCCGGTTGAACAGGAACGCGGTCTGCGCGGCAGGCGTGGCGAGACGCAAATCCGAAGCCATCGCAATAATGGCACCGGCGCCGGCCGCCACGCCGTCGACCGCGGCGATGATCGGCTTGCCGCAATGAAGCATGGCCTTGACCAGGTCGCCGGTCATGCGCGTGAAGGCGAGCAGTTGTTTGGCGTCCATGGCGACCAGCGGGCCGATGATCTCGTGCACGTCGCCGCCGGAGCAGAAATTGCCGCCGTTCGGCAAAAACACCACGGCGTGGACGTCGTCGGCATGAGCGAGGTCCCGAAACGTATCGCGCAACTCGGCATACGACTCGAAGGTGAGCGGATTCTTGCGCTCCGGCCGGTTCAACTGAATCACGGCGACGGCGCCGTCCATGCGCCAGAGAAAATGGGTGGGCCGCAGCGCAGCCATTTTCTTGGTCATGCTTCGCCCTCCCAGTCGCTGCGAAACGATTTCAGCTTGGCCGACATCTGCTCGGCGTCGCGCACCGAAAGCCCGCCGAGCAATTCATCGACCCAGCTTTCATGCGCCGCCGCCATGTCGGCGAACAGCGCCCGGCCCTTGCGGGTCAGGCTGATGAACGAGGTGCGGCGGTCGCCGTTGCGCTGCGCGCGCGCGACCAGTCCGTCGGAGACCAGGCGATCGACGATGCCGGTGACATTGCCGTTGGACACCATGAGGAAGCGCGAAATCTCGCTCATCAGCATGCCGTCGGGCTTGCGGTAGAGCGCCGCCATCACGTCGAAGCGCGGCAAAGTGGCGTTGAATTGCACCTTCAGTCGCTCGCGCGCCACGCTTTCGATCAGCCGGCTCGCCCGCAACAGTCTGATCCAGAGCCGCAACCGCGCCTTGCTGTCGCTCTCTTTCGGTTCCGCGATGGCGGGCAGCGGCGCGCTCACCATGTCTCGCCTCCCGACAGCGAGATGGCCTGGCCGGTGATGCTGGCGGCCCCTTCGGTGCACAGCCACAGCACCGTGTCGGCGACTTCCCGCGGCGTGATGAATCGGCCCTGCGGATTCCTGGCCGCCAGCAGCGCGCGCGCTTCGGCTTCGCTGCGCTTGGTCGTCGCCACGATGCGCGCCACCGCCTGCTCCAGCATCGGCGTTTCGGTGTAGCTCGGACACACCGCGTTCACGGTGATGCCGTCCTTGGCGGTTTCCAGCGCCAAGGTTCGCATCAGCCCGATCACGCCATGCTTGGCGGCGACATAGGGCGCGATATAGGGCGCGGCGCGGATGCCGGCGGTCGAGGCAATAAAGACGATGCGGCCCCATTTCTTAGCGCGCATGCCGTTGAGCGCCGGCTGCACCGAAAAGAACGCGCCGGTGAGGTTGACGTTGAGCGTTTTGGTCCAAAGCTCCGCCGAAATTTTTTCCGCGGGCGCGCTCTCTGCGCCGCCCGCATTGGCGACCACGATGTCGAACGGGCCGCGGTTATAGAGCTGTGCGATCGATTTTTGATCGGTGACGTCGGCGGTTTGGGTCTGGATATATTTGTGCCGAGCCGCCGTTTCGTCGAGCTGTTGCTGCCGCCGGCCGCAAATCGTCACGCGCGCGCCGGCTTCCGCCAAGGCGAGCGCAATCGTGGCGCCGATGCCGCTGCCGCCGCCGGTGACAAGTGCGTGTTTGCCGCTGACGCTCATGGTCATACCGCCGTTGGCACGGGTTCGGCGCTGCCGGAAATCCGATAAAGCTGGTCGCGGCCTGCGTAATAAGGCGGCGGCCAGGCCTCGCCGCGGTCGCCGAGTTTTGCCGCGGCATGCAAGGTCCAATACGGATCGGCGAGATGCGGCCGCGCCAGGCAGACAAGATCGGCGCGGCCGGCCATCAGGATCGAGTTGACGTGATCGGGTTCGAAAATATTACCGACCGCCATGGTCGCCATGCCGGTCTCGTTGCGGATGCGGTCGGAGAACGGCGTCTGAAACATGCGGCCATAGACCGGCCGCGCCGCGATCGAGGTCTGGCCGGCGGACACATCGCAGATATCGACGCCGGCTTCCTGCAACAGCCGGCTGATCGCGACCGCGTCGCGCGGCTCGATGCCGTCCGAGCCGACCCAGTCGTTGGCGGAAATGCGCACCGAGATCGGTTTCTCCGCCGGCCACGCCGCGCGCACCGCGTGAAAGATTTCCAACGGATAGCGCATGCGGTTTTCCAGCGAGCCGCCGTATTCATCGTTGCGCCGGTTGGTCAGCGGCGTGATGAACGACGAGAGCAGATAACCGTGCGCGCAATGGATTTCGAGTATGTCGAAATTGCAGCGCGCCGCCATCTCGGCCGATGCGACGAACTGATCGCGCACCAAATCCATGTCGGCGCGGGTCATAGCGCGCGCAACCTGATTGCGCGGTGACCAGGCAACCGCCGACGGCGCCAGCACCGGCCAGTTGCCGGATTTGAGCGGTGCGTCCATCTCCTCCCAGCCGAGCTGGGTCGAGCCCTTGGCGCCGGAATGGCCGAGCTGGCAGCAGATTTTTGCGTCGGTTTCGGCGTGGACGAAGTCGACGATGCGTTGCCACGCCGCCTCGTGCGCGGGCGCATACATCCCGGTGCAGCCGGGCGTGATGCGGCCTTCCGGGCTGACGCAGGTCATCTCGATGCAGACGAGACCGGCGCCGCCCTTGGCGCGCTCGCCGTAATGCACCAGATGCCAATCGGTCGGGCAGCCGTCGATCGCCTTGTATTGCGCCATCGGCGATACCACGATCCGGTTCTTCAACCGCATGTCGCGCAGCCGAAACGGCGCGAACATCGGCCGGCGCACCGTATTGTCGCCGGCGCCGGCCAGGCGCTGGAACCAGGCTTCGGCGCCTTCGAGCCATTCCTTGTCGCGCAGCCGCAAATTCTCGTGGCTGATGCGCTGCGAGCGCGTCAGCAGCGAATAGTTGAACTGCACCGGGTCGAGATGCAGGTAGCGCTCGACGTCCTCGAACCATTCCAGCGAATTGCGCGCGGCGGATTGCAGGCGCAACACTTCGGTGCGCCGTGCATCCTCGTATTTCGCAAACGCCGCCGCCATGGTCGGCTCGCTGCGCAGGTAATTCGCCATGGCGATGGCGCTCTCCATGGCGAGTTTTGTTCCGGAGCCGACCGAGAAATGCGCGGTGGCTGCCGCGTCGCCCATCAGCACGATATTGTCGTACGACCATGTCTCGCACAGCACGCGCGGGAAATTCAGCCATGCCGAGCCGCGCAGATGCGCGGCGTTCGACATCAGCCGGTGGCCGCCGAGGTATTTTGCAAAAATTGTCTCGCAGGCGCGGCAGTTCTCCTCCTGGCTCATCGTGCCGAAGCCGAACTTCTGCCAGGTGTCGTCGGCGCATTCGACGATGAAGGTCGCGGTGTCGGCGTCGAACTGGTAGGCGTGCGCCCAGATCCAGCCGTGCTCGGTCTCCTCGAAGATGAAGGTGAAGGCGTCGTCGAACTTTTGGTGGGTGCCGAGCCAGACGAATTTGTTCTTGCGCGTCTCGATGCCGGGCTTGAAGTAGGCGGCCAATTCGCTACGGGTCCTGGAATTCAATCCGTCTGCGGCGACGACCAGATCGTGGGTCTTGGCCAATTCCGCGGCGCTGGCGATTTCAGTCTCGAATCGCAGCTCGATGCCGAGCCCGCGGGCACGCTGCTGCAAGATTTGCAACAGCTTCTTGCGCGCGATGCCGGAAAAGCCATGGCCGGTCGAGACGATCTTCTGGCCGCGGTAATGCACCGCGATGTCGTCCCAATAGGCAAAATGGCGGCGGATTTCGCCGGCGCTGAGCGAATCGTTCTTGGCGAGGTTCTCGAACGTCTCGTTGGACAGCACCACGCCCCAGCCGAAGGTGTCGTCCGGCTTGTTGCGCTCGTACACGGTGATGTCGTGGCCGGCGTCGCGCAGCTTCATGCTGATCGCGAAATAAAGACCCGCCGGGCCGCCGCCGAGGCAAGCGATCTTCATGGATGCCGCCGTCCTGCTTGACGCACACGGATAATGGCACCGCAGGCGATATATTTCAAGCTTGAAGATTTAAGTTTGAAGCTTTATGCCAAGCCTTCCGCGGGGTTCCGGGCTGTGCGATCATAGCCTTGTATTACTTGATGTTTTCGCATCAGGTCGCAGGGAAGGTGGGGTCGATGAGCGGTAATCCAACGGTCGCGTCGGTGGTCGCGCAGGACCTTGCCGGCTACGGCGCGCGGCGCTGCTTTGGCCTCTTGGGCACCGCCAATTTCAAGATCTCCCACGGCCTGGTCGAAGCCGGCGTCGAGCTGATTTCCGCGCGCCACGAAGGTAACGCCGCCGCCATGGGCGACGCCTATGCCAAGGCGAGCGGTGAGCTCACGCTGGTCAGCGTGCATTCGGGCCCGGGGCTGACCAATGCGCTGACCGGCATCGCCGAAGCGGCGAAAAGCCGGACGCCGCTCCTGGTGCTGGCCGGCGATGTCCCCCATGGAGCGGTGAAGAATAATTTTTATATCGAGCAGGGCGAGATGGTGCGGTCCGTCGGCGCGGTGTCGGAGCGGCTGCATACGCCGGGCTCGGCGCGCGAGGACGCTTTGCGCGCCGTCACCCGAGCCTTGCGAGATCGCCAGACCGTGGTCTTGAGCATGCCGCTCGACGTGCAGCACGCGCCGCTCGCATCCAACTTGCCGCCGCTCGAATTGCCGGCGGCGCCGGGGCGGCTGCACCCCGATCCGCGCGCCGTCGAGCGCCTTGCCGATGCATTGGCGCGCGCGCAGCGTCCACTCATCCTCGGCGGCCGCGGCGCGGTGCTCTCCGATGCCGGGCAGGATTTGGTGGCGCTCGCCGACGGCACCGGCGCGCTGTTGGCGACGTCGGTGTGCGGCCACGGATTGTTTTCCGGAAATCCCTGGTCGGTCGGCATCAGCGGCGGTTTTTCCTCGCCGGTCGCCGATGAGCTGATTGCCGAAAGCGATGTCATCGTGGCGTTCGGCGCCAGCCTGACGCAATGGACCACCAAGAAAGGCAAGCTCATCGCCCCCGGCGCCGTGGTGGCGCAGGTCGATATCGACGTGCCGAAACTCGGCTATCAGATGCCGGTGCAGCTTGCGGTGCACGGCGACGCCAAGGCGACGGCACAGGCGCTGCTTATAGAACTCGGCAAGCGGCGGACGAATAATGCGGGCCGTCGCACTAACGCGATGCGCGAACGCATCCGCTCGGGCGACAATCATCACTTCGCGCATCCCGATGAATCGAGCAAAGAGTTCATCGATCCGCGCACTTTGAGCAAAGCGGTCGACGCAATTTTGCCGGCGGATCGTGTCGTCGCGTCGGACTCCGGACATTTCTGCGGCTGGGTGCCGCGCTACTTGCGGGTGCCGAACGCGCGCGCTTCGTGCCTGAGCCATTCGTTCCAGTCGGTCGGCCTCGGCCTGCCATCGACCATCGGGCTCGCCATTGCCAATCCGGGAAAGCTTGCGGTGCTCGGCACCGGCGACGGCGGGTTTTTGATGTCGATGGCTGACATGGAGACCACGGTCCGGTTGGGCTTGCGGATGTGCATCCTGGTCTACAACGACGCGTCCTACGCCGCCGAAGTTCATTATTTTGGCCGGCAGGGTTTTTCGACCGACATCGTGAAGTTTCCCGACACCGATTTCGCCGCGATTGCCCGCGGCTACGGCGCCCGCGCCGCCACGGTGCGCACGCTCGCCGATCTCGATCCGGTCAAAACCTGGGTCGCCGAAGGCGCCCCCGGCGTGTTCGTCATCGACGGCAAGATCAATCCGAACCTGGAAGCCGACTGGCACGCCGAGCATTTTCCCTCTTAACCTTCCCCTTCCTTCTTAACCCTCCCCCTTGTGGGGAGGGTAGGGTGGGGGTCGGGAGGTGGAGCGCATTGCTGGACATTTGCGCCACCGCGCGACTTAACGCACGAACAGTCATCTGCGTTTGCGTGTGAACCTCTCGACCCCCACCCCTGCCCCTCCCCACAAGGGGGAGGGGAACGCGCAAGCTCGCCGCTAAATATTTCCGCCAACTGCCCGCGCCGGCAAATAATGCAGCACGCGGCGCTCGACCAGGATCACGCCCAGATAGGCGATGGCGCCGACCACGGTGAGCATCACGATCGAGACGAACACCAAGGGCGTATTGGCCTGGCCTTCGCCGAAGGTGAGGAGGTAGCCCAGGCCGACATTGCCGCCGACCAGTTCGCCGACCACGACGCCGACCACGGCGAGCGTGGCGCCGATGCGCAAGCCGGCGAACATCGGCGGCATCGAGGTCGGGAATTCGATCTTCCAAAAGATCTGCGCCCGCGTCGCCTTGAAGGCGCGGGCGAGATTGATCAGGTCGGGATCGACGGTGCGCACCGCAGTGAGCACGTTGACCATGACGGGGAAGAACACGATGAGAATGGCGACCAGGATTTTCGGATAGACGGTGAAACCCATCCACAGAATGAACAGCGGCGCGAACGCCACTTTGGGCGCGATCTGCAGCGCCAGGATATAGGGCGACAGCGCCAGCTCGGCGACCGGCGACATGCCCAGCATATAACCGGCGAAAGCGCCAAGCAGGCTGCCGAGAATAAACCCGGCCAGCACTTCGGCGACGGTGACGCCGGTGTGCAACAAGAGGTGATCGAAGCGCCAGGCATGGCCGAATTCGGCGGCGACCGCGGACAGCGGCGGCACGATGAAGGATGGGATGCCGAGCAGGCCGGGCCCCCATTGCCACGCCACCAAAAAAACCACCAGCATCGCGACGCTGGCGGCGGTTCCCTTGCGCATCTGCGCGGAGCGTGCGTCGCCGCTCACGTGCCGCCTCCCGCCGCCTGCTGTTCGAGCGAAGCGTGGCCGATATCGAGGCGATCCATTAGGTGCGCGACGTAATCGTTGACCTTGGGATCGTGGCGCCGCGCGATCGGATTGTCGCGTCCCGTCATGTCGATTGAGATTTCGTCGATGATGGCGCCCGGCCGCCGGCTCATGACCAGCACGCGGTCGGACAAAGTCACCGCTTCCGCAAGATCATGGGTGATGAGCAGCGCCGTCTTGCCCGCAAGTTTAAGCGTCTGCGCCAGGTCGCGCTGCAGCACCATGCGGGTCTGCGCGTCCACCGCGGAGAACGGCTCGTCGAGCAGCAGCACATGGGGGTCGACGGCCAGCGTGCGCGCCAGCGCCACGCGCTGGCGCATGCCGCCCGAGAGTTGGTGCGGATAGTGATTGGAAAATTCCGCGAGGTTGAAATTTTCCAACAGCGCCTGGGCGCGCTGCCTGCGCTCCGTTGCCGGGACGCCCTGGATCTCGACGCCGAACATGACGTTCTCGGCGACGGTGCGCCAGGGCAACAGCAAATCCTTCTGCAGCATGAAGGCGACATGGGCATTCGGCCCGGCGACCCTCTCGCCGTCGACAAAGGCGTCGCCCTCGCTCGGCGCCGTCAGCCCCGAGCCGATATTGAGCAGCGTGCTCTTGCCACAGCCGCTCGGCCCGATCAGCGACACCACTTCGCCGTCGCGCACGGAGAAACTCACGCCCTGCACCGCAGTGAGCACGCCGCGGTTGCCGGTCGCCGCAAAACGCATCGTCACGTTGCGGTATTCGAGGCGGACGACGTCGGACATGAACGACCGGTGTTTGTTGGGCCGAATGCGCGCGTATCGCTGCACAGGAAGCTCAAGTATAGTGGCAAAGCCAGGGATCGCCGATAGGGCAGGGGCCGCGCGACAACGTCGCCATCACCCGTGCGCACGAAGGAGCAATGTATGTCCGACCGCGTCAACAGTTTATCGCGTCGCCGTTTGCTGCAAAGCGCGGGCGGCATCGCGCTCGGCCTTGGTGTTTTAGGTGGCGCGCCGGTGCGAGCAGACGAGACCATCACCTACCTGTTTCCGGCGCCACCGCTGCTACCGGCGTTCGGGCCGATCCGGCTCGCCCAGGGCAAGGGGTATTTCCAGCAGGCCGGGCTCACCGTCAATTTCGCCACCGGCCGCGGCGGCGTCGACGTCGCCAAGCAGGTCGGCGCCGGCAATGTGCCGCTCGGCGGCATCGTGGCGGACGCCCCCATTGTCGTTCGGCAGAACGGCGTGCCGGTAAAAATCGTCTGCCTGTTCGGCGGCAAGGGTTTTATGCAACTCGTGGTGCGCGCCGATTCCGGCATCGAAAAGCCGGCCGATCTCAAGGGCAAGACCATCACCGTGATGTCGTTCCAGGACACCACGTTCTATGCGCTGCTCGGCCTCCTCGCGAGCGCCGGCCTGACCAAGGACGACGTCGATATCCAGTCCGCCGGCCCGGTCGGCGTCTGGCAAATGGTCGCCACCGGCAAATCGGTCGGCATGGCCGGCGTGCCGGATTGGATTCCGCCGGTCGAAGCCGCCGGCGTGGCCGTCAAAGTGCTGCCGACCGACGAGTTTTTTCCGCACATGGCGCAGGCCGTCGCGGCGTCGGATCAGATCATCAAGGACAAGCCCGACATGGTGCGCGCCTTCGTCAAGGCGGCGCTGCACGGCATGAAGGACATCATGGACGATCCGAATACGGCGGCGGCCGATTTCGTGAAATTCGTGCCGGAATGGACCGGCAAGGAAGACCAGGTGAAAGAGGCGTTCGCCTATTACGATAAGCTGATCTATCCGGGTCAGAAAGTGCTCGGCGCGGTCGATCCCGAGCGCGTCGCCAAGCTGCAGGATTTTTATCTCAAAGCCGGCATCATCGAGAAGAAGTCGCCGGTGGATGATCTGTTCACCAATCAGTTCGTCACATAGCAAGCGTCCATTTCCGTCACCCTGAGGTGCGAGCGCAGCGAGCCTCGAAGGGCGACGGCCCCGGCGCCTCGGCCGTCTCCTTCGAGGGCCGCTTCGCGGCCACCTCAGGATGACGGTACGTGGGCCGCGTCACTTCTTCCCGTAACTGTCCGTGCCCTGCCAGCCGTTCTTGGAAATATCGAAGATGACGCCGTCGGGGTCCTTGAACTTGCGCTCGAAATTGCCGTGACGTTCGTCGCCGAGATCGAAGAAGAATTTGCCGCCGTTCGCCTCGATGCGCTTCTGGGTCTCGACGAGATCGTCGACCTGGAAGCCGAAGTGGTGCGCGCCGACAAAGCCCTTCGGGTTCTTCAAGTCCGAGGCGGCGGTGCCGGCTCCGGTGGAGAAGTTGAGCAGGGCGAGATTGATCGTGCCGTCGCTCATGTAGATGGCCGAGCCGATATCCAAATCCTCGCGCGCGATGCGCTTGAGGTCGAAGACGGTCTCGTAGAACTTTGCGGCCTTGTCGAGGTCGTTCACGCAGACGGCGAAATGGCGCAGACGGGCCATGGATAAGTCCTCCGCTTGGGCTGGCTTCGCCCGGTTCGCAGCCATGATAGTAATCTTGCCGCCATGAGCAAGCGACCATGACCAAGCGACACGCCGAGATCGTCGGCGCCGGCTTTGCCGGCCTCACCGCGGCCTGCGCGCTGGCGCAGCGCGGCTGGAGCGTGCGCGTGCATGAGCGCGGCGACCGGCTGCGCACCACTGGCGCGGGCATTTACATCTACGAAAACGGCCTGCGCGTGCTCGAGGCCGTCGGCGCCTATGAGGCCGCGGTCAAGGGCGCGCCGTTCGCCCATACCCGCGAGGTCCGCGACGGCGACGACCGGCTGATCTCGGTGCACCGCTGGCAAGGCAGCCGCGTGTTCAGCATCGTGCGGCAGAACGTCATCAATGCGCTCGCCGCGGCGGCGACGCGCGCCGGGGTCGAGATCGTCGTCAATTCGACGGCCGCGAGCGCGACGGCCGATGGCGAACTTGTGCTGGAGGATGGCCGCCGCATCAAGGCCGACCTGATCGTCGGCGCCGACGGCAGCAATTCGCGGCTGCGCGACGGGCTCGCTCTGTTGGCGAAGCGCAAATATCTGGTCGACGGCTGTACGCGGCTGTTGATGGACAAGACCGCGGCGGAGCGCGCGCAAACCGATGGCGCCAGAACAATCGAATACTGGTCGGGCACCCGCCGCCTGCTCTACACGCCGTGCAGCGAGACAGATATCTATATTGCGCTGACCATGCTCGACAGCGACGAGGTGGCCAAGGCCGTGCCGGTGCGCAAGGACGAATGGAAGCGCGCGTTTCCGCATCTCGACGTGCTGATCGATCGCATCGGCGAGCAGGGCCGCTACGATCGTTTCGACCTGATCAAGCTCAAGCGCTGGTCGGCCGGCAGGGTCGCCATCGTCGGCGACGCCGCGCACGCGCTGCCGCCGAATATCGGCCAGGGCGGCGGCTGCGCCATGATGAACGCGCTGTCGCTTGCGGTTTATCTGGCGCGCGAAGACGACGTCGCCGCGGCGCTCGAAACCTGGGAGCGCAACGAGCGGCCGATGACCGAGCACACCCAGCGCATCTCATATTTTCTCGGCCTGCCGACCACCTGGCCCCCGGCGCTGCGCGCTTTCACGCTTGCCATGGTGGGCCGCTCGAAATGGCTCACCGCGCAACGCACCCGCACCGCGCTGCACCGGCCGACGGGGACGTGAAAACCCTCCCCTGCCAGGGGGAGGGCGATCCGCGCGAAGCGCGGATCGGGTGGGGAAGTGAGCGAGCCTCAAGCTTCGCACTTCCCCACCCGCTCGCTGCGCTCGCATCCCTCCCCCTGACAGGGGAGGGTTGAGTCAAAACGGAATCGTGATGCCATCCAACGGCGCGTCGCAATTGACGAGGTCGACGCGCTTCCAAGCGATCATGACGCGGCCGTCGGCTTGCACCAGGCGATGCAGCGCGGTGCCGCCGAACAGGCGCTGCTGCTCGCGGCGGTATTCGATCATGACGAATTTGGAGCGGACGGTGGCGAAGCCTTTTCCCGTCTCCTCGATGCTGACGTTGCCGATCATGCGGGTGGTGCGCGAGCGCGGCTCCTGCGAATACATGCGTGGGCTGGCGAGGCGCCGCACGCGTGTTTCGAGCAGCCGGCGATCGTCGTAGATCAGGGAAACAGTCTCGACCGGATCGGCCTGATCGGGCTCGCTCGGCACCCAGTACCAGGCCTCGGCCGTGAACAGTGCGAGCCAGTCGTCGAACTTGCCGTCGTCGAGCAGCCGCGCTTCGTGCAGCAAAAATTGTTCGCAGCGATCCAGGTCGAGAGACTGCCGTGCCGGCAACCGCGCCGATCTGCCTCGCGCAGCAATTGGTCGTCGTGACCGCGCGGCTGGCCTTACGCGTTTGGGCTTTCTTGCCATAGGCCGGCGTTACGACGCGGCTCGCATGGCGGCGTGGCCGTTGGTCATGTAGCCGAGCCAGGCGTCGAACATGTTGCGGATGTAAACTTCGCTGGTCGAATTCTGGCCGCGCCTTCCGCCATGGACATCCGGCATGTCGCTCTCGAATCCGCGGCCGATCTCGATCCATTCGGCGCCGGCGCTCGACAGCCCCATGCCGATGCGATTGTAGATTTCCAGATCGTCGGTCAGCACCAGCGAGCCGGTGCCGTTGACCGTGTTGGCGAAGCTGATGGTGTTGCGGAACATCTGTTCCGGCGCGCCTTTCAGGCGGAAATTATACGTGTACACAACGGTGCGGTTGACGGCGACCGGATGCACCACGCGCAATTGCTGGAACTGGCTCATGAAGGAGAGGTTCGGATAGACGTTGCTGTTCCAGCGCCGCACTTCGAGTACGCGCCGGGTCTCGGCCTTGCCTTTCTTCTTCTCCATCGCCGCGATGTAGTCGCGGAACACCGGGTCCTTGAGCGCGGCGACCAGCTTGGCGTCGTCGTGATAGTCGCCGAGATAGGAGTGGCCGTTCGGATAGGTCCAGATGCCGACCTGGGATTCCCAGAAACTATAGGGCGCGCCGTTCTGGCGCATCTGCCGGATGGCGATCTCGCCCGAGCCGTCGGAATAAACGTCATCGGGCTGCGCCAGCGCGGCATCGATCGACGAGCGGTGGGTGAAGATCGGATGCGCCGCGTCGCAGAGGTTTTCCAGATAGAGCTTCCAGTTGGCGTCATAGGCGTGCCGGAACACGCCGCCCGCGATCTCGACTTCGCCGTCGGGCGCGCGGTCGATCATGTCGTCGAGCGAGGTGGTCATGTGGCCGAGGAAGTCCTCCAGGCCCGGGCCGTCCGCGGCTTCGCTGGCGAAGACAAAACCGCGATAGCTTTTCACACGTGCCATCGGCGTCATCGCGGTCTTCGGATTGTTCGGATCGAAATTTTCGGGATAGCCGTGCTGCAGCGGTATCCTCTTGAGCCGGCCGTCGAGGTGATAGGTCCAGCCGTGGTAACAGCACTGGAATTCCGCCGCGTTGCCTTTGTCGTTGGCGACCACCATGGAGCCGCGATGGGCGCATTGATTGTGGATGACGCGAATTTGACCGTCGGCGTCGCGCACCAGCACCACCGGTTTGCGCCCAATGAAGGTGCGGAAGTAGTCGCCGGGGTTTTTCACCTGGCTTTCATGGCCGACGTAGATCCAGGCGACGCCGAAAATGCGTTCCAGCTCGAGCTCGAAGATCGCCGGATCGGTGTAAATCTGCCGGTGCACGCGGCCGGGCTGGATAAACGCCGACAAATCTTGTTTCGGCAACAAGCTTTGGCTCATCGCGTTTCCTATTTGCCGAAATTCGCCGCCAGATAATCGCTGATGGTTTTGGCTTCATCCGGCGTAACGGTGGCGCCGCGCTCGACCATGTTGGCGACGATCGCCGGCCAGGCTTTGTTGCTGCGCTTGATGGCGGCGACCCGTTCGAGGTCGTGGCACAGGCCGCAGCGCGTCTCGACCAAATCCTTGCCGTGGCCGTCCGGCAATTTCACCGGCTTGGCCGGCGGCAGGTTGGCGCCGGGGCCGAGATTGAGCGTGAGGTAGTTCACCACGGTCTCGATCTCGGGCGGCGTTAATTGCGCGCCGCGCAGCACCATGTTGTTGACGTAGAACCGCCAGCCCGCGGCGCCGTCGCGGATTTTGGCGATGGTGCCGAGATAATGGCATTGCGAGCATGCCACCGAGACGATGTCGCGGCCGTCGCCGGCCGGCAGCGGATTGGCCGGTTGCGCGTGCGCCGGCCCCGCGATGGTGACGGCGGCGAGGGTGAGAAAAAACGCGATGCGCATGATCACACCTTCCGGGTGCGCAGATCGGCGAGCGAGTAGGGCGGATGCCATTCCGACACCGCGCCAAGACCTTCGCGCTTGATGTGGATGTCGAGGAGATACGGCCGGCCCTCCACCGTCGCGGTCTTGGCGCGGGCGAACGCGGCTTTGAGATCGCCCGGTTCTTTCACGGTTTCGCCTTCGACGCCGAACGCGCCCGCCGCCTTGGTGTAATCGATGTCCGGATCGCCGTTGTAGCAGGTCATGTCGCGCGCGGCCTCGAACTGCCGGCCGGCCGAATTCCAGATGCGGTTACGCTCGTTGTTGTAGCTGTGATTGTTGAGCACGATGACGGTGACCGGCGCCTTGTAGCGCGCCATGCTCCACAGCGGCTGCGGGCCCGAGAAACAAAAGCTGCCGTCGCCGACCACCGACACCACCGGCACATCGGGCCGCGCCAGTTTGACGCCGAACGCCGCCGCCATGCCCCAGCCCAATACGTTCGGGCCGGTGCCAAAATATTGCTTGTCGTCGCCGCCGAATGCCATCAGCGGGTCCATGGTCTTGCCGGAATCGACGTCGGCGACATAGCAGGTGTCGCGATCGAGATTGGCTTCGAGCTCGAGCCCGAGCCGCTCCATGCTGATCGGCGAGGAGTCCGCGAGCCCGCGCGCGATCGCTTGCCGTGCGTCCGCCATTTGTGCCGAATAAGCCCGCGTCTTTGCCGCGCGCTGCTCGGCGATATCCTTGAGCTTCGATGCGGTCGCCATGCTGCGGATCGCCGCGGTGAGATCGGCGATGGCTAGCCGCAGATCGGCCACCATGGCGAGATCGACCGGCGCGCTGCGCGCAAGGCTCGTCGGATCGAGCCGGATCGAGATCAGCTTGGTGCCGGGCGCCGCCAATTCGCCCCAGCGATTGCCGAGGTTGAGCAGCACGTCGGGTTTTCCCGGATAGCGCATAGTGCGCAAATGCGTGCCGATGAACAGCGGATGCCGGGTCGGGAACGGTTTCGACCAATAGCCGAGATTGCTCATCTCGCCCGCAACCGGCGCGCCTAGAAGCTCGGCGAGCTCGATCAGTTCCTTCTGGCCGCGGCTCCAGGTGACTTCGTCGCCGACGCTGATCAGCGGGTTCTGCGCCTCGATCAGCATGCGCGCGGCTTTCTCGACGTCGTCCTTGTCGGGACGAATGCGCATCGGCACGTCGAACTTGCTACGCTCCCAGACCTGCGCTTTGGCGCGGCCGTCAAGCGTATTGGTCGGCAGCGACAAAAACACCGGCCCGCACGGCGGCGTCGAAGCGAATTTCAAGCCGCGCCGCGTGGTCTCGGCGATCGCCGCGGTCGACTGCGCCTGCCAGAACCATTTGGTGATCGGTTCGGTCATCAGCTCGTGATGGTCGGTCTCTTGCCACTGATCGCGCCCCAGCGCGTCCTGATCGACGGAGGCCACCGCGACCAGCATCGGAATCTGGTCCTTCCAGGTATTGACCATCTGGGTCATGGCATTGGGCAGGCCGATATTGGCGACCACGACCACGCCGGTACGTCCGGAGGCGCGCGCATAGCCGTCGGCCATGGCGACCACGGCGCCTTCCTGAATGCCTTTGATCAGGTTGATCTCCGGCACGTCGACCAGCGCATCGAAGATCGGATGATCGCCGGTCGAGGGATTGAAGAAGATGTGCTCGACGCCCGCGGCCTTGAGCTGCTCGACGAACAACCGCCCGCCATTGCCCTCGACCTCGCGGATCGTGGCCGGAGCCGCCGCGGCCGCCGGCGCGGCACTTTGGGCGGCCGGGGTGAGATTTTGCGCCATGGCTTTGGCCGCCACGGTGCTCATGCCGAGCGCGCTCAATCCGGAGACAAGCTTCCTGCGCGATAGCCCTTGATCGAGGTACTGCTTGATCAGGTCCTTCATGAAACCCTCCCTGTGGCGCGCCCACGGCTGTCATCGCCTTGTCGGCATTATTGCGACAAGGTTAGCACCGGCCGGACCGCGGCCAAAGGGCGCGGAGCGTGGAGCTTCAATGCACGCGCGCTGAAATGTGTTGACGGCGGCCCGGAACTTGCATGGTTATTGCATAATTATTGGGCAAATCCGGGCGTAACGCGTAACAGCATGTCGATCCTCGTCGGCCTCCATCACGCAACGCACTACACCTACAACCGGCCGATCAGCCTCGGCCCGCAGATCGTGCGGCTGCGGCCGGCGCCGCACTGCCGCACCCGCATCCCGAGTTACTCGCTCGACGTCACGCCGGCCCAGCATTTCGTGAACTGGCAGCAGGACCCGCACGGCAATTGGCTGGCGCGCTTCGTGTTTCCGGAAAAGACCACGGAATTTTCCATCACGGTCGATCTGCTCGCCGACATGGAAGTGATCAATCCGTTCGACTTTTTCGTCGAGCCCTATGCGGAAAAATGGCCGTTCAAATTCGCCACCGACCTGCGCGAGGATTTGGCGTCTTTCGTCGATCCAGAGCCTGCGGGCCCGCGGCTACATGAATTGGTGCAATCGATTTCGCGCGAACCGCGCAACACCGTCGATTTCCTGGTCGAGCTCAATCAGCGCCTGGCGCACATGATCCGCTACATCGTGCGCATGGAGCCGGGCGTGCAGACGCCGGAGGAGACGCTCGCCGCCGGTGCCGGCTCGTGCCGCGACACGGCGTGGCTCCTGGTGCAAATCCTCCGCCACATCGGATTGCCGTCGCGCTTCGTCTCCGGGTATCTGATTCAATTGCGGCCGGACCTGAAACCGCTCGATGGACCCGCCGGCACCGATCTCGATTTCACCGATCTGCACGCCTGGACCGAAGTCTATATCCCCGGCGCCGGCTGGATCGGGCTCGACGCCACGTCCGGATTGCTGTGCGGCGAGGGCCACATTCCGTTGGCCGCAACGCCGCATTACCGTTCCGCGGCGCCGATCACCGGCATGGTCGAGCCCGCGGAGGTCTCGTTCGCCTATGACATGACCGTGAAGCGGCTCGCCGAACGGCCGCGCGTGACCGCGCCGTTCTCCGACGAGGCGTGGCACGCGCTCGATGCGCTCGGCGAAAAAGTCGACGCCGCTCTTTTGGCGCACGACGTGCGGCTGACCATGGGCGGCGAGCCGACGTTCGTCTCGGTCGACGATTATCAAGCGGCGGAGTGGAATACCGCGGCGCTCGGGCCGAAGAAACGCGGCCATGCCGATGAGCTGATCCGGCGCTTGCGCGATCGTTTCGCGCCGGGCGGCTTCCTGCATTACGGCCAAGGCAAATGGTATCCCGGCGAGCCGCTGCCGCGCTGGGCCTTTGCGCTGTATTGGCGCCGTGACGGCGTGCCGATCTGGCGCGACGACAGTTTGATCGCCCGCGAGACCGACGCCAAGCGGCCGTCGCGCGACGACGCCAAACGCTTCGCCGAGGGGATTGCCGCGCGCTTGGGAATCACGGCGGACTACGTGCAGCCCGCTTACGAGGACCCGGCCGACCGGATGCTCAAGCAAGGTCTCGTTCCCGACAACATCGATCCGAGCGATCCGCAGGTCGACGACCCGGCCGAGCGCGCGCGCATTCTCGACTTGTTCGACTTGACCTTGTTCGATTCCCATCTCGGCCGGCCGGCGGGATACGTGCTGCCGCTGCAGCGCTGGAGCGCGCAGGCCAATCCCGGATGGTTGAGCGAAATGTGGCGAACGCGGCGCGGCAAATTGTTCCTGACGCCGGGAGATTCGCCGCTCGGCTTCCGGCTGCCGCTGCAATCGCTGCCTTATCTGGCTCCTGCCGATTATCCGCATCTGGTGCCGGCCGATCCGTTCGCCGAGCGCGTGCCGCTGCCACACGCCAAGGAGAAGGTGGCGCCGGCGGTCGCGCCGAAGACAACGGTCAAGCGTCAGGCGCCTGCCGCGACCGCGCCGCCGTCCCCCGGCAGCAAGCCGGTGCGTACGGCGTTATCGGTCGAGGTGCGCGATGGACGGGTGTGCGTGTTCATGCCGCCGGTCGAGACGCTCGCCGATTATCTCGAACTACTCGCGACCATCGAAGCCACCGCCGCCGAGCTCGGCCAGCCGGTCCATGTCGAAGGCTATTCACCGCCACCCGACCCGCGGCTCAATGTGCTGAAAGTCACGCCCGATCCCGGCGTCATCGAAGTCAACATCCAGCCTGCGGAATCCTGGCGCGAGGCCGTCACCATCACGCAAGCGGTCTACCAGGACGCCCGCGCCTGCCGGCTCGGCACCGACAAATTCATGATCGACGGCCGGCATACCGGCACCGGCGGCGGCAATCACGTCGTGCTCGGCGGCTTGAGCGCCGCCGACAGTCCGTTCCTGCGGCGGCCCGATCTACTCAAGAGCCTGGTGCTCTATTCGCTGCGGCGGCCGTCGCTGTCTTATTTGTTCTCGGGCTTGTTCGTCGGGCCGACCAGCCAGGCGCCGCGCATCGACGAGGCGCGCCAGGATCTGCTCTACGAGCTCGAAATCGCAATCTCCAAAGTGCCGCCGCCGGACGGCGCCGAACCGGTCCCGCCGTGGCTGGTCGATCGCCTGTTCCGCAACATTCTGGTCGATGTCACCGGCAACACCCATCGCACCGAAATCTGCATCGACAAATTGTTCTCGCCCGACGGTCCGACGGGCCGATTGGGGCTGGTCGAATTCCGTTCGTTCGAGATGCCGCCCGATGCGCGCATGAGTCTCGCCCAGCAATTGCTGCTGCGCGCGATCGTCGCCGCCTTCTGGCGCGCGCCGTTCGACGGCAAGCCGGTGCGCTGGGGTACGGCGCTGCACGACCGCTTCATGCTCGAGCATTTCGTCTGGGAAGATTTTCGCGAAGTCTTGGACGATCTCAAAGCCGCCGGCTACGTCTTCGATCCGGTCTGGTTCGAGGCGCAGCGGCAATTTCGTTTTCCGCTGTGTGGCACCGTGCATCACGGCGGCGTTGAGCTCGAGCTGCGCCAGGCGATCGAGCCCTGGTACGTGCTCGGCGAGGAAGGTAATGCCGGCGCCACGGTGCGTTTCGTCGATTCGTCGGTCGAGCGGCTGCAGGTCAAAGTCTCGGGCTTCAACCAAGACAGCCATGTGGTGACCTGCAACGGCCGGCGCGTGCCGCTGACCTCGACCGGCCGCTCCGGCGAATTCGTCGCCGGTGTGCGCTTCAAGGCATGGAAGCTCGAATCATCGTTGCAGCCGACGATCCCCGTCCACGCGCCGCTGACGTTTGACATCGTCGACACCTGGAACCGGCGTTCGCTCGGCGGCTGCGTCTATCACGTGTCGCATCCCGGCGGCCGCAACTACGAGACCTTCCCCGTGAACTCCTACGAAGCCGAGGCGCGCCGCCGCGCCCGCTTCCAGGATCACGGCCATACCGGCGGCTTGATCGACATTCCGCCGCGCGAATTTTCACTGGAATATCCGCTCACGCTCGATCTGCGGCGTCCGGTCTGAAAGATCCCGCCATGTCCGCGCAGCTCGACACCGCAGCCGATCAACAAGCCGCGCTGCAGCAATTCGTCGCCGGCTATCGGCGGCTGCCCGGCGTTTTCGACGAGATGATGGACGGCGACGGCGGGGTGCGCGCGCACTGGCAGCCGTTGTTGTCGATGCTCGCCGGCCTCGGCAGCGAGGAGATCAACCGCCGCTTTGCCGCCGCGGATCGCTACTTGCGCAATTCCGGCGTGTTCTACCGCGTCTACGAGGATGCGGCGGGCATCGAGCGGCCATGGCCGCTCAGCCATGTGCCGCTCATCATCGAACCCGGCGAATGGACGCAGCTTGAGGAAGGCCTGATTCAGCGCGCCGAGTTGCTCGAAGCGGTGCTGGTGGATTCCTACGGTCCGGCGACGCTGACTGCAGAGGGCCGCCTGCCGGCAGCGCTGATCGGCGGCAATCCGGAATTTTTGCGGCCGTTGGTCGGCGTGGCGCCGCCGGGCGGTGCGCATTTACGCTTCTATGCGGTCGATGTTGGCCGCGGCGCCGACGGCAAATGGTGGGTGCTCAACGATCGCGCCCAAGCGCCGTCGGGCGCCGGTTACGCCATCGAAAATCGCTTGGCACTGTCGCGTGCGATTCCGGATATCTATCGCACCGCTCGCGTCGAGCGCGTCGCGCCGTTCTTCCAGGCCTTTCAGGCCGAGCTGGTCTCGCTCAATCGCCAGGACGACGCGCGCACCTGTCTGCTGACGCCGGGGCCGCTGAACGAGACCTATTTCGAGCACGCCTATCTGGCGCGCTATCTCGGCCTGCTCCTGGTCGACGGCGAAGACCTCATCGTCCGCGACGACGGCGTCTTCATCCGCACCGTGTCGGGGCTGCGCCGCACCGAGGTGATCTTGCGCCGGGTCGATGCCGACTTCGCCGATCCGCTGGAGCTCAACGCCGCGTCGCGCCTCGGCGTCGCCGGTCTCCTGCAAGCGGTGCGCGACGGCAAGATCGTTATCGTCAATTCGCTCGGCGCCGGACTGGTCGAGGCGCGCGCGATGCTGGCGTTCCTGCCGGCGCTGGCGCCGACCGTGTTCGGCGCTGAGCTGAAAGTGTCGAATGTCGCGACCTGGTGGCTCGGCCGCGCCGACATGCGCGAGGCGATGATCGAAAGGCTCGACAGCATGGTCATTGCCTCGGCGTTCACCGAATCGTTCGCCGACGGCCGGCCGGGCAGCGAAATTTTGGGCGCCAAGCTTGACGCCATGCAGCGCAAGAAGCTCATTCAATCGATTCGCGACCGCGGCATCGACTATGTCGCGCAAGAGGCGGTGACGCTGTCGAGCATGCCGGTGTGGCGCGACAACTGCTTGCAGCCGCGGCCGTTCACCTTGCGGCTGTTCCTGGCCAAAGTCGGCGAGCGCTGGCAGGTCATGCCGGGCGGCTTCGTGCGCATCGCCGACAGCGCCGATGCGCGGGCGGTGAGCCTGCAGCGCGGCGCCGCCACGGCAGACGCCTGGGTGCTCAGCCACGGCCCGGTCGGCGAGACGACGCTGTTGCCGACGCCCGAGCGCATGCAGGTGCAGCGCGCCTCCGGCCTGTTGCCGAGCCGCGCCGCCGATAACCTGTTCTGGGTCGGCCGTTATGTCGAACGCGCCGAGGCGACGCTGCGGCTCGTTCGCGCCATGATCAATCGCAGCGCCGAGGCCGACGATGCCGCGGCGCCCGTGATCGGCAGCATCGGCGCGCTGCTCGCCGCCTGGAACGCCATTCCGGACGACATGAACCAGGCGCTCACCGCGCCGACCGCGCGCGCGGTGCTGACGCGAAGCGATCTCGAAGGATCGCTGCCCTACCTTGCCGGCTCAGCGCGTTCGTCGGCCTCGATGATCCGCGATCGGTTTTCGCCCGACGCCTGGCGGGCGATCAGCGATCTCGCCATCATGATCGGCACGCCGCTGCCGATGGGGCCCGCCGAAAGCGCTATCAACGACCGGGTCGAAGCGGCGTTGCGCATCATCGCGTCGCTGTCCGGCCTCGCCCAGGAGAACATGACCCAGCTCGCCGGCTGGCGCTTTCTCGAGCTCGGCCGCCGCATCGAGCGCGCGCTCTTGACTTGCCGGCTGGTACGCTGTTTCGCCGAAACCGCCGCGCCGGACGGCGGCCTCGACGTGCTGCTCGAACTCGCCGACAGCCAGATCAGCTACCGGCAGCGCTATGTGATGATCGCGGCGCTGGCGCCGGTCATCGATCTGGTCATGCTCGATCCGAACAATCCGCGCTCGGTGATCTTTCAGCTCGACCGCATCGAGGTCCATCTCGGGGCGCTACCGCGAAGAAATACTACCGGCCGGCTGTCGCCGGTGCAGCAGATCGCAGCCTCGATCGCGACGCGGCTGCGCACCGCGGACGCCGCCAAGATCGACGACGCCTTGATCATGGACATCGAGCTTTCGTTGATGAAACTGTCGGATGCGATCAGCGCGGCCTACCTGACCAACAACGAACGCTCCGATTCCGTCTGGGAGGCGCTGGCGTGATCTACGACATCCGGCAAACCACGACCTGTGCTTATGCATCGCCCGTCGCGCACGCGCGCCACGTGCTGCGGCTGACGCCGGTGTCGCGCGACGGCGAGCGGGTGCATGTCGCCTCGCTGCAGATCGTGCCCGAGCCGGTGCGCCGGCGCGAGAGCAAGGATTTCTTCGGCAACGTCTTGACCTGGATCGAAATCGCCGAGCCGCACGACACGCTCACGGTGAAGCTGCAGGCGCGGGTCGCCGTCGATGCGCCGGTTGAGCCGTTGGCGACGCCGGCCTGGGAAACGGTGCGCGAAGAAGCGTTCGCCACCAGCGATATCGGGCCAATGTCGCCGGCGCATTTTCTTTTTCCGAGCCGCATGGCGTCGCTCGATCCCGAGATCCGCGATTACACCCGCGAGAGCTTTGCGCCCGGCCGCTCCGTGCTCGACGCCGCGATCGAGCTGATCGGCCGCCTCAAAGCCGACATCGCCTACGAGATCGGCGCCACCACGGTCACCACCATGCCGCCGATGTCGTTCGCGCTGCGCCGCGGCGTCTGCCAGGATTTTGCGCATATCATGATTTCCGGGCTGCGCGGCCTCGGGCTGCCGGCGGCCTATGTCAGCGGCTATCTGCGCTCGGCGCCGGCGAGCGACGCCGCGCGCTTGCAGGGCAGCGAGGCCATGCATGCCTGGGTGCTATTATGGTGCGGCGGCGGCGCCGGGTGGGTTGGGCTTGATCCCACCAATGGGATTCTCGCCGCCGAGGACCATGTCACCTTGGCGGTCGGCCGCGACTATACCGATGTGGCGCCGGTGGACGGTGTTATTCTGGGATCGGGCCGGCAGCGCATGGGCGTGTCGGTGAATGTGACGCCGGTGCAATAAGCTTCAGCCTGCGCCAACTGTAATTAAGAAACTCTCGAGAGGATTACGCATGCGTGCCTATCAACTGCCGAAGGGCGGCGCCGGAATCGAGTCGGTGACCCGCGTCGATCTGCCGGAGCCAAAGCCGCAGCACCGCCAGGTCAAGGTCAAGGTCGCCGCCTGCTCGCTCAATTTCCGCGATCTCGGCATTGTGCGCGGCACCTACCGCATGCCGGTGCGCGACAACATCGTGCCGTTGTCCGACGGCGCCGGCGAGGTGGTCGAAATCGGCGCGGGCGTCACCCGCGTAAAAGTCGGCGACAAGGTCGCGGGCTGCTTCTTCCAGCGCTGGCCGGGCGGCGAGCCGAGCCAGACCGTGCAGGCCAGCGCGCTCGGTGGTTCGATCGACGGCATGCTGGCCGAATATGTCGTGCTGGAGGAGGATGGTGTCGTCAAACTCCCGGCGCATCTGTCGCTCGAAGAGGGCGCGACGCTGCCCTGCGCCGCCGTCACCGCGTGGCACGCCATGATGGTGCACGCCAAGCTGATCGCCGGCCAGACCGTGTTGCTGCAAGGCACCGGCGGCGTTTCGATCTTCGGCCTGCAGTTCGCCCACGCCATGGGCGTGACGCCGATCATCACCTCGTCGAGCGACGACAAGCTCAAGCGCGCCAAAACGCTCGGCGCCGCCCACACCATCAACTACAAGACCACGCCGGATTGGGAGAAGGCGGCGGTCGCTTGCACCGGCGGCCGCGGCGTCGACCAGGTCGTCGAAGTCGGCGGCGCCGGCACGTTACAGCGCTCGTTCGGCGCCATCCGCATCGGCGGCAAGATCTCGATGATCGGCGGCCTGAGCGGGGCGGCGACCGAGCTCAATCCCGGATTGATCCTCGGCCGGCGCGCCAATGTGCAGGGCATCTCGGTCGGCTCGACGGAAATGTTCGAGGCGATGAACGCCGCCATCGCCGCCAACGCCATCAAGCCGGTGATCGACAAAGTGTTCGGCTTCGACGACGCGCAGGCGGCCTATCAGCACATGGCCTCAGGCGCCCATTTCGGCAAAATCGTCATTCGCTTGTGAGCCGCGTCGCGGCCGCACGTCGCGCTGTCCATTTCGGGCTGTGGAGGAGAAGGTCGCCGCCAACGCGCTTCTGCGCCGTCGCGGCGATCGGGGCTTATTTGATCGCTGTCGAAACCGTCGAGAACGTGGTCTTCAGCTTGGTGCCGAGACCGGTGATCACCGGGATGACCGCGACCGCGATTCCTGTCGCGATCAGTCCGTACTCGATGGCTGTGGCAGCGCTTTCGTCTTTCCAGAACTTGACGATGAGACGCATTCACGATGCTCCGTGCAGATCGATTGATCCTTATATTTGAAGTCTTATCGCGGCCTTAAAACCGCTTATGGCGCATAAGGGTACAAATTTAAGAGAGCTTTTACCGTCACACGACGTACCGCGCCGGTTGCGGCGTTCGCTGTCAACTGGAATGGAACTTGTTTTCGATTCTTAAGATTTATCGCGCCATCTTGCGCTCGATCAATCTGCTCTCAGAGGAAGTTCGGAATTCGGGGGTTTTATGAAACTGTACGCACCCAACGTCGCTTTGTTCGTTATTGCCGGCTGCCTGGCCATGCTCGGCGTGCTCGCTGCATTCCCGATCGAACTGCCGATCCCGGCGCTGACTGGAAACTCGGCGTGGTACATCTTCCTCGCCTGGTTCCTGCTGGCGGCCGGCAGCGCCATCCCGCATTCCGACGGCCACAACTCTGAGTAACGATCGGCGCGCCGTTGCCGAGCGCGCCTGCAAAGCTGCGACAATTCGTCCGCGGGCAGCCAATCCGAAGTCGCGGCCGGGCGGTCAACGCGAGCGCGGATCGAGTGCGTCGCGCAACCCGTCGCCGACCAGATTGAACGACAGAACGGCGAGAAAAATCGCCAGCCCGGGCCAAACGGCCATCCAGGGTGCATTGACGAGAAAGCGCTGGGCGGCATTGAGCATGCTGCCCCATGACGGCGCGGGGGGTTGCTGACCGAGACCCAGAAAAGACAGCGCGGCTTCGGCGATGATGGCGGCGGCCAGCGACAGCGTCGCCTGCACCAGCAAGGCGGGCAGGATATTCGGCAGGATGTGAACGAGCGCGATGCGCCAGTGCGGGTTGCCGACGGCGCGCGCCGCCTCGACATAGTCTTCGACCTTCACCGCCATGACCTGGGCGCGCGTCAGCCGCACGAAGATCGGCGTCGTGGTGATGCCGATCGCGATCATCGCATTGCCGAGGCTCGGCCCCAGGAAGGCGGCAAGCGCAATGGCAAGGATGAGAAACGGGCAGGCCAGCATGGCATCGGTGATGCGGCCGAACAAGGCATCGACGAAGCCGCCGACATAGCCGGCGATCAGGCCCGCCGGCACGCCGAGCGCAATCGCGATGGCGACCGAGATGATCCCCGCCATCAGAGAGGCGCGCGCGCCATAGATCACGCGCGCCAGCACGTCGCGTCCGACATCGTCGGTGCCGAACCAATGCAACGCCGACGGCGCCTTGCGCACGGCGCTCCAGGTCTGCGAGCTCGGATCGTAAGGCGAGATCAGCGGCGCCAGCAACGCCAACGCGACCAGAAGCGCGATGACGAAAAGCCCGAACACCGCGCCCTTGCGGCGCAACAGCCGCCGCATCGCGCGCGCCGTCGGGGTCTCGGCGCTGTCATCGTCCGTCACGCCGCCGATCGCATTGCTGAGGACCGCTTCGGCCATCGCTCAACCGCGCAGCCGCGGATCGACCAGAATGTAGGCCATGTCCGCCAGGAGATTGAGCGCCATATAGATCGTCGCCGTCACCAGCACCACGCCTTGAACCACCGCGTAGTCGCGGTTGAACACGGCGTCGACGATCAGCTTGCCGAAGCCCGGAATGGTGAAGATCTGCTCGGTCAGCACGGCGCCCGAAAGCAAGGTGCCGAATTCGAGCGCACCTAGGGTGATGACCGGCGTCAATGCGTTGCGCAACACATGCTTGAGGATGACGTTGCGCTCGAGCAGGCCTTTGGCGCGCGCGGTGCGGACATAGTCGCTTTCCAGCACCTGCAGCATGGCGCTGCGGGTGTGCCGCATCAGCACCGCCGCAATCGCATTGCCCAGCACGAATGCGGGCATGATCGTTGAGGCCAGGCTTAAGCGCCAATCCTCCGAAAGCGGCACATAGCCGGAGGCCGGCAGCCAGCCGAGTTTTACCGAGAACAGGAAGATCATCATGATGCCGAGCCAGAAATTCGGCGTCGAGATACCCCATAGCGCGAAGCCGTTGGCCACATAATCCCAGACGCTGTCCTTCTTCACCGCGGAGACGATGCCGGCGCCGATGCCGATGAAGAGCGCGATGACGATGGCCATCGACGCTAGCTGAATCGTGACCGGGAGTTTTTCGCCGATCAGCGAAAGCACCGGCTGCTTGATCCGCATCGATTCGCCGAGATCGCCGGACAGCACGCCCTTGACCCAATAGACGTATTGCACGGGCAGCCGCCGATCGAGATGATAGTGCCGGCGAATCTGCTCGATCGCCTCGGGATCGCGCTCTTCGCCGGCCATGACGCGCGCCGGGTCGCCCGGCAAGAGATGTTGCAGCGAAAAGATGATCACCGACACGAAAAACAACGTCGGCAGGATCTGCAACAGCCGTTTGCCGAGCAATGTCAGCATGGCATCTTGCCCGTCCGGATCCGGCGGCTATTTCAGCGTCAATCCGGTCACGCGCACGAGGCCGTCTGGCATCTGCCGATAGCCTTCGAGCCTCGTCGTGTGGGCGATCAGCACGCGCGGGTGATAGAGATAGAGAATCGGGTACTCTTCGAGAATGATCTTGGTCAGCTTCTCGTAGATCGATTTGCGCTGTGCCTGATCGGACGGAATGCGCGATTCATCGAGCAACTTATCGACGTCCGGATTGCAAAACCCGGAATAATTCAGCGGCGCCTTGCACTTGTGAAAGCTATAAGCGTTGCCGTCGGGATCGCTGCGGCCGCTCCAGGCCAACAGATAAGCCTGATACTCGCCGGCCTCGGCCGCTTTGAGCGATGTTGCGAACTCGGTCACGCGGATCTTCATCATGATGCCGGCTTCGGCCGCCATCGCCTGGATCACTTCGGCAACCGCCTGCGGCTCGGCGCCCCTGGGCACCATGAAATCGACGTCGAACGGCGTGGTGACGCCGGCCTCCTTGAGCAGGGCCTTGGCCTTGGCAATGTCGCGCTTCCCGACCGGAAAGGCGCTCTGATAATAAGGATTCTCCGGGCTCACCCACTGATTGCCCGGAACGAATTCGCCGTTGAAGACGACTTGATTGAGCGCGTCGCGGTCGATGGCGTAATCGAGCGCTTGGCGCACCTTGGCGGCGCTACCGAGCGGATTTTTCGCCGGCTCGCCGCCGCCGATATTGATGTCCATGCCCATGTAGCCGAGGCCGAGCGCCGTCGCCAGCTTGAGCTTCGGGTCCGAGCGGACATCCTTGATATCGGTCGCCAGCACCCGCTCGATCAGTTCGAGGCCGCCGCTCTTGAGGTTGGCGAGACGCGCGGTGTCCTCGACGATCGGCAAGTAGACGATGCGATCGATATGGACGTTCTCCTTGTTCCAGTAGTCGGCGAATTTCTCGACGACGATCCGGTCCTGCGGCACGCGCTCGACAAACTTGTATGGCCCGGCGCAGACCGGATGCAATCCAAACCGGTCGCCGGCTTCTGCCGCTGCTTTGGGCGCCACCATCATGCCGGCGCGGTCGGTGAGCTGCGCGATCAGCGGCGCGAACGGCGTCTTCAGGACCAATTTGACGGTGAGCGGATCGACGACGTCGACGTGATCGACCGCCGCCAGCTCCGGCTTGCGGAACGAGCCGGCCATGGTCATGTGGCGTTCGAGCGAATATTTGGCCGCGGCCGCATCAAAACTTTCGCCGTCGTGGAATTTGACATTGGGCCGCAATTTGATGGTCACCGCCTTGCCGTCGGGTGCGGTCTCGTAGCCGAGCGCAAGCTGCGGGACGACGTTGAGCTTTTCGTCGATGTCGAACAGCTTGTCGCAAAACGAGGCAAAAACGATGCGGCCCACATAGGTGCGCGCCAGCGTCGGGTCGAGAATATCGGGGTCCTCGGCGAGCCCGATCCGCAGCGTCGACTGCGCGCAGGCCGTCCCGGCCGACATGACCAGAAGCGCGGCCACGGCCGCGAGACGAAAGCTCTTCATCGGATTTTCTCCCCTCACGGCATCCGGGCCGTGGACAAATCCTCGCCGCCGGTTGTTTCGACTGTAGCAACACCGGTGCCGCCCTGCCTATCCGCCCGGTGCCGAAATGCGTCGACGAGCCGCGCCAAGGCCGGCGGCAGGCGGCCTTGGTGGGGAACGACGTTGGCCGCCGGCGGCAGCTCGTCGGCACGGTGACAGGCGGTCGCATGCGAACCGCCGGCGAGTTCGGGTTGTTCGGTCTCACAGCGCGCGACGGCGAATGGGCATCGGGTATGGAACGCGCAGCCCGTGGGCGGATGCAATGCGCTCGGCGTCTCGCCGCGCAGGATGATGCGCTCGCGCTTGGCGCCCGGGTCGGGCACCGGAATGGCGGACAGCAACGCGCGACTGTAGGGATGCCGCGGATTTGTGAACAAGGCCTGGCTGGGCCCGATCTCGACGATGCGGCCAAGATGCATCACCGCGATGCGGTCGGCAATGTGCTTGACCACCGCGAGATCGTGCGAAATGAAAATGTAGGCCAGTCCGAGCCGCTGCTGCAGGTCGCGTAAAAGATTGATCACCTGGGCGCGGATCGAGACATCGAGCGCCGAAACCGGCTCGTCGCAGACAATGAGTTTCGGCTCGACCGCGAGCGCGCGCGCAATCGCAATGCGTTGGCGCTGGCCGCCGGAAAATTCATGCGGATAGCGGCCGATCATTCGCGGCTCGAGACCGACCATCCGCAACAGCTCGTTGACGCGCTCGGCACGGCGCGGCGGCGGCACGACGTCGTGCAAGGCAAGCGGCTCGGCGAGAATTTGTCCGACGGTCATGCGCGGATTCAATGAGGCATAGGGATCCTGGAAGATGAGCTGCGCGTTGCGGCGCAGCGGCCTGAGCTCACGCTCCTTGAGCGCCGTGACATCGCGACCGTCGAAACGGATGCGTCCCGCCGTCGGATCGATCAGCCGCAGCACCAGCCGGCCGAGTGTCGATTTGCCGGAGCCGGATTCGCCGACCAGTGCCAGCGTCCGGCCCGCCGCGAGCGAAAAGCTCACGCCGTCCACGGCCGTCATGACCGCAGCCGGACGGCCGAGAATCGAGCGCCGAACCACGAATTGCCGGCTGACGCCTTCGACCTCGAGCAGGAGCCCGCTCATGACAGGGTCTGCTCCAACGGGGCGCGGATGCAGCGCGACTGGTGGCTTGGACCGATCGGCGCGATCGGCGGCGGAGCTTGCGTGCAAATCTCGCGCACGAACGGACAGCGTGGCGCGAAGCGGCATCCGGGCGGCAGCGCGGCCATGTTCGGCACCGTGCCGTCGATGGCGGCAAGCTCGGCGTCGCTCCAATCGAGCCGCGGCATGGAGCCAATGAGGCCGATCGTATAGGGATGCTGCGGACTGGCAAACAGCACATCGACCGGCGCCCGTTCGACGATCTCGCCGGCATACATGACCGCGACTTCGTCGCACACCTCGGCGACGACGCCGAGATCGTGAGTTATGAGAATGATGGCCGCGCCGGTTGAAGCCTTCAGGTCGCGCATCAGATCGAGAATCTGCGCCTGGATGGTGACGTCGAGCGCCGTCGTCGGCTCGTCGGCGATCAAGAGCTTCGGATTGCAGGCGAGCGCGATCGCGATCATCGCCCGCTGCCGCATGCCGCCGGACAGCCGGTGCGGATAGTCGTCGACGCGCTCTTCAGGCGACGGCATTTTCACCAGTCGCAACAACTCGATGGTGTGCGCGCGCGCTTTTTGCCGGGACAGGCCGCGGTGGCGGATGAGGGTCTCACCGATCTGGTCGCCGATCGAATACATCGGATTGAGCGATGTCATCGGCTCCTGAAAGATCATCGCCAGCCGGTCGCCGCGCATGTTGCGCATCTCGCGGTCCGAGAGCGTCAGCAAATCGGTGCGATCGAAGCGAATGCGGCCCGCCACTTCAGCCGAGTCCTTGGGCAGCAAGCCCATGATCGCGAGCGCCGTGACGCTCTTGCCGCAGCCGGATTCGCCGACCAGGCCCAAGGTCTGTCCGCGCCGGATCGTCAGATCGAGACGATCGACAGCATGCGTGATTCGTCCACGATCGCCATGAAAGCTGACCTTGAGATTTTCGACTTCAAGGAGAGGATCAGCGGCGCTCACGAAGGGCCTTCGGCGGCGATGGCCTTTGCGATCGCGCTTTCGATCGCGCCGCGGTCGATCACGCCGACCCGGTCGCGGCGGCTCGGCAGGAATCGCTTGAAATGCACGAAATGCTGGCGGCTGACCCTTTCCAGGCGCTCGAGCTCGGCAAGCGGATCGGAGTGGTCGTCGACGCGGAGGTCGAGATCCGGCCACTCTTCGTCGCCGCAAATCACCAGCGCGGCCGATTGTCTGCCGCGCTTGTCGCCGCCCGCCGCCTCGCCGGCGCGCATTGCGGCGATGAGCCGACGCGGAAACGGCAGTGCGGCATTGGCCGCATAGGCCGCGGCCGTGTCCTCGACGACGCGCGCCCCTGCGAGCATATTGCCGGCGACCGAGATCGTGCCGCCTGAGATGTGCCCGCACCAGTCCAGGCAGGCTTTTCCGGTATGCGCCGCGGTACGGCCCTGTGCGTCCATCACATGGAGCTGGCGGTGGTCGCGTCCGCCGTCGGCGGCGGTGACCGCGGCCACGACATCCGGCGCGGACAAGCCCTGGTCCAGAAGGCGCAAGCCCTCGGTGCCGTAAAAGGAATTGATCAGCGCCTGGGTCGCGATCGCACCGGTGCGCGATTTGACGTAGGGCGCCAGCGCACCGACAGCGAAGAAACGAGTCGCGACCGCGATGCCGAATTGCCCGGTGTCCTGATCGCGAGCGATGATCGACCAGGTCATGCCAGCCATCCACGGCGATCGAGGGGTTTAAACCGAATGCGGCAGCGGACGATGCGTATCATCGGCACCCTTTGGGTCATTGACCGCCACGCCGTCCGTACGGCGTCAGTCTATCGCATCTGCGGCCGGCGAGAAGGTCTTTCGCGCGGGTTCCGACAGCAGAGGCGCCTTCTCGCTGCCCTCGGGGAGAGGTAAGGATTGACCTGCGCGCGCCCGCGCGGGAAGAAGTCCTCGGCGACGCCAGGAGAATGAAGGAATGTCCGACCCCGAAGACAAGAAGACAGGGGGCCATACGCTCGCCGACCACATCTACGGCCAGAACATCGTGCACGAGCACGACGAGGATTCCGACCACGATCACGACCACGATTACGATTTCGAGAACGACGACGTTCCACTCGAGGACAATCCGCTGTGGCGCCAGGACAATGTCTCGCTGATGACGGTCGGCATCGACATCGGCTCGTCGGGCACGCAGGTGATCTTCTCGCGCGTCAATCTGCGCCGGCTGGCCGAGGATTTGACCAGCCGCTATTACGTGGTCTCGCGCGAGACCTTGTTCCAGTCGCCGGTGGCGCTGACGCCTTATCAGAGCGAGGAGCGCATCGACGACGAAAAGCTCGGCGCCATCATCGACGACGCCTATAACGCCGCCAACCTGCATCCCGACAAGATCGACACCGGCGTGGTCATTCTGACCGGCGAGGCGCTGCGCCGCGAGAACGCGCAGGGCATCGCCAAGATCCTGTCCGAGCAGGGCGGCGAGTTCGTCACCGCCACTGCCGGCCACCACATGGAATCGATGCTTGCCGCTTACGGCTCCGGCGCCGCGCGCGTTTCCAGCGACCAGCACAAGCGCATCCTCAACATCGACATCGGCGGCGGCACCACAAAGCTCGGCCTGGTCGAGAACGGCAAGGTGATCGCCACCGCAGCGGTGCATATCGGCGGCCGCCTGCAGGTGGTCGAGAACGACAAGATCGTCCGCCTCGATCCGGCGGGAAGGCATCATGCCAAGCGCGCCGGCTTTGCCTGGAATCGCGGCGACACCATCGCGCTTGCCGATATGGAGAAGGTCGCCGACGGCATGGCGGACGCGCTGGTCGCCGCCGTCACGGCGCGACCGCTGCCGCACGATATCGAGCATCTCTACTTGACCGACCCGATCGCCGAACTCGGCCGCATCGACGGCATCATGTTTTCGGGCGGCGTTTCCGAATACGTCTATCAGCGCGAGGAGCGCGATTTCGGCGATATGGGGCCGCGGCTCGGCCGCGCCATCCGCGAGCGCATCGCGCAGGGCGCGTTCCCATGGCCGGTGCTGCCGGCGGGCGAATGCATCCGCGCCACCGCGCTCGGCGCCTCCGAATACTCGGTGCAGCTGTCCGGCAATACCAGTTATATTTCGGCGCCCGGCGTGCTGTTGCCGCGCCGCAACCTGCAGGTTTTATTGCCGCCGTTTGTCTGCGAGGAGACCATCGATCCGCAAAAACTTGCTGCCGCGATCCGCAGCCACATGACGGCGTTCGACGTCGATCCCGACCGCGAGATCGCGCTGGCGCTGCGCTGGACCGGCATGCCGTCCTACGAGCGCCTCGCCGCCTTCGCCGAAGGCATCAAGGGCGGGCTCGCCGAACGCGTCGCCGGGAAGCAGCCGCTGTTCATCATGCTCGACGGCGACGTGGCACAGACGCTCGGCCACATCCTGCGCGACGAACTGCATGTCGACAGCGAGATGCTGGTGATCGATGGCGTCGTCTTATGGGATTTCGACTATATCGATCTCGGCCGCATCCGCATGCCGTCCTACACCGTGCCGGTCACCATCAAATCGCTGGTGTTCAGCGAAGACCCGCGCGGTCCGCGGCCGCGCCAGCGCTTGCATCATCATGAGCATGATCATGCGCATGGTCATTCGCATGATCATCATCACCACGATCATGATCATCATCATGACCACGACCACGCGCACCATCACCACCACGATCACGAGGGGTAGTTTACCCCTCCCCCTTGTGGGGAGGGGCAGGGGTGGGGGTCGCGAGGTAATGCGCTAACGTGGACGCATGCGAGCCGCCTCCCGACCCCCATCCCCAAGCCTTCCCCACAAGGGGGAAGGGGGCGCGCTGTGGACCCCGCTACTCATCATCATTGCTATTGCTCTGGTCGCCTGGCTGGCGCTGGTGCCGCTTGGCTTCATGCTGTGGCAGAGCGTGCTGTCGCCGCAGACCGCGAATTCGGCGGCGCGGTTCACGCTCGATAATTATCGCACCGCCTATGCCAGCGCCGACACCGCGCGCCTGCTGGCCAATTCGCTGCAATTCGCCCTCGGCAGCGCCGTGCTCGCTTTCTCGCTCGGCACCTTGCTGGCCTGGATCAACGAGCGCACCGATACGCCGTTCAAGGCGCTATTCTTCGCGTTGACGCTGGTGCCGCTGATCATTCCGGGGATTTTGTTCACGGTGTCGTGGATTTTCCTTGGCAGCCCGAAGATCGGCATCGTCAATCTGGTGTTGCAGCGCGTCTTCGCCACCGACACCGTGTTCATCAACATCTACTCGATCCCCGGCATGATCTGGGTCGACGGGTTGCATTATTCGCCGATGGCGTTCCTGCTGATGACGGCGGCGTTCCGCGCCATGGATCCGGCGCTCGAGGAATCCGCCCTGATGAGCGGCGCCACGCTGCCGCGCATCCTGTGGCGCGTCACCATCCGGCTCGCGTCGCCGGCGACCGCCGCGGCGCTGCTGATCCTGTTCGTGCGGGCGCTGGAATCCTTCGAGGTGCCGGCGTTGCTCGGCCTGCCGGCCGGCATCGAGGTCTATACGTCGGCGATCTACGACGCGATCCACGCCTATCCGAGCGAGATCGGGTTGGCGTCCGCCTATGGCGTGGCGCTGCTCGTCATCACCTCGCTGTGCGTCTTCCTCAATCTGCGCATCGTCGGCCGCGGCAGCCGCTATGCCACGGTGACCGGCAAAGGCTTTCGCCCGCGGGTGATGCGCATCGGCCGCTGGCGCTACGTCACAGCGGCGGTTTTCCTGATTTACGTCGCGCTGGTCGTGGTGCTGCCGTTCCTGGTGCTGCTGTGGTCGTCGCTGCAGCGTTTTTACAGCGTGCCGACCTTGGCGGCGCTCAAAAACCTGACACTGGATTCCTATCGCACGGTGCTGGCTTATCCGGCGATCGGCACCGCGGTCTGGAACAGCATCGTGCTGGCGCTCGGCAGCGCCACGCTGATCATGCTGGCGACGTCGATCCTGTGCTGGATCGTGGTGCGCACAAAGCTGCCGGGGCGCGCGCTCCTCGACAATCTGGCTTCGCTGCCGCTGGTGTTTCCCGGCCTCGTGCTCGGGCTGGCGATCATGGTCTGCTACCTGGCGCTGCCCATAGGAGTGTACGGCACGATCTGGATCATGCTGATCGCTTATGTGACGCGGTTTTTGCCCTACGGCATGCGCTACAACACGGCGTCGCTGCTGCAGGTGCACAAGGAGCTCGAGGAATCCGCTGCCATGAGCGGGGCGTCGCTCGCCGCCACGTTCGGCCGCATCGTGCTGCCGCTGTTGAAACCCGGCCTGATCGCCGGCTGGATCTACATCGTCATCGTCTCGATCCGGGAACTGGCCAGCTCCATTTTGCTCTATAGCCCCGGGACCGAAGTGGTCTCGGTCACGATCTGGGAAATGTGGCAGAATGGCCAATACGTTGAATTATCGGCGCTCGGCGTCATGATGATTTTGGTGCTATTTTGCTTCGTCATGCTGGCCGAGTTTTTCGGCCGGCGCTTCGGCGTTGTCGACGCGTAAGGGAGAAGAGCGTGCTCAGCGTAAAATCGCTCCACACCGACTATGCGGCCGCGGGCGGCGCCGTGGTCCACGCCGTGCAGGACGTGTCCTTCGACGTGCCTGACGGCGAGCTGTTCACGTTGTTGGGTCCGAGCGGTTGCGGCAAGACCACGACGTTGCGCTCCATCGCCGGGCTGGAGCGGCCGCGCTCCGGCTCGATCGCGCTCGACGGCCGCGTGGTCTATTCCTCGGACCAAGGCATTTTCGTCGCGCCCAACCGGCGCAATTTCGGCATGGTGTTCCAGTCCTACGCCATCTGGCCGCACATGAACGTGTTCAAGAACGTGGCGTTTCCGCTGGAAGTGCGCAAAGCGCGGCCGAGCCGCAAGGAGATCGAGCAAAAGGTCATGCGCGTCCTGGCGACCGTGCAGCTCGCCGAGCTAGTCGATCGCGACGCCACAAAACTCTCCGGCGGCCAGCAGCAGCGGCTGGCGCTAGCGCGGGCCCTGGTCATGGAGCCACAGCTCCTTTTGCTCGACGAGCCGCTGTCGAATCTCGACGCCAAGCTGCGCGAGGCGATGCGTTTCGAGCTCAAGCGCATGCAGCGCGACCTCGGCCTCACCACCATCTATGTCACCCACGACCAGAGCGAAGCCTTGGCGCTGTCGCACGAGATCGCGGTGATGAGCGAGGGCCGTATCGTCCAGATCGGCTCGCCGCGCGATATTTACGAACGCCCGCGCAACAAATTCGTTGCCGATTTCGTCGGCAGCACCAATTTCATCGCCGGCAGGGTAGCATCCGCCGCTGCCGGCAACGGCCGCTGCGGGGTCGCAACCGCGCTCGGCGAGCTCAACGTGCAGTGTGTCGAGCCGCTGGCCAAGGACGTGCCGGTGGTGATCTCGGTACGCCCCGAGGACGTCGAGCTTTTCGAGGCGCCGCCGCCGCGCGAGGACGGCGACAATGTCTGCACCGGAACCGTCGAGGCCAAAGTCTTTCTCGGCGACTATCTGGATTTCCAGGTCAAAGTGGGCGATTCTGTGCTATTGGCCCGCGTCCACCCATCGCTGCGGACGCCGGTCGGTCACCCCATCCACGTGCGCATGCGGGCGGAGAAATGCGTGGCGCTTGCGGAGTCTGTTGCGTCGCGGGTTGCCGCTTAAAAAATCAAATAAGGAGTGCCAAATGGCCAAGAATGCCGTCGTTTCCGAGGAACTGGCGAACAAGTTCAAGACCGAGAAGGAAACGCCGTATACCCGCTGGGTGAAGGCCGAAGGCCTCGACATTATTCCATCGTTCTATGTGCAGAACCTGCGCACCGTGGAGCTAAAACCTTGGGCGCGCCGCGGCGGCAACGCCGTGTTCCTCAATCATGACGCCTCGCGCACCTCGAACGACTGCTATGTGATGGAGATTCCGCCCGGCAAAAGCCTGGTGCCGCACCGCCAGCTCTACGAAGAGATGATCCTGGTGCTGAGCGGCCGCGGCTCGACCACGGTGTGGAACGACGCCGGCGCCCGCATCACCTTCGAGTGGAAGGACGGCGCGCTGTTCGCGATTCCGCTGAATTGCCATCACCAGCATTTCAACGGCTCCGGCAAGGAGCCGGCGCGCTATGTGGCCGTCACCAATGCGCCGCCGGTGATCAATCTCTACGAGGACATCGATTTCATCTTCAACACCAAATACGACTTCAAGGACCGCTTCGCCGGCGAGCCGGATTATTTCAGCTCGAAGGGCGAGCAGAAGGGTTTTTTGCTGGCGACCAATTTCGTGCCCGATGCGGTGAACATCCCGCTGATCACCGCGACCGAACGCGGCGCCGGCGGCGGCCATATCCGTTTCAACATGGCCAAGGGCTCGATGAACTCGCACATCTCGCAATTCCCGATCGGCACCTACAAGAAGGGCCACGCCCACGGCCCGGGCGCCCACGTCATCGTGCTCTCCGGCGACGGTTTTTCGCTGATGTGGCCGGAGGGCGAGGAGCCGCAGCAATACAAATGGGAAGTCGGCACCATGATCGTGCCGCCCAACATGTGGTTCCATCAGCATTTCAATTCCGGCACGACGCCGGCGCGCTATCTCGCCTTCAAGCACGAGGGCGTCGCCATCCGTAACGCCCAAGGCGTGCCAAAAGCCTGGATCAGCCGCCGCGTCGGCGGCGATCAGATCGACTATCTGGACGAGAAGCCGGAAATCCGCCGCCTGTTTGCAACGGAACTCGCCAGGCACGGCATCGCCTCGCGCATGGATGCGGCCTACGCCAAGGAGATGGCGGACCTGGGCGTGAAGACGGCGTAGCTTCTTCTTCTCCCTCCCCCTTGTGGGGAGGGCGGGGTGGGGGTCGTGAGGTAGTTCTCGGCGATGACGGCTGCGATAATCGTCGGCGCACGCGAATGAACCTCCCGACCCCCACCCCTACCCCTCCCCACAAGGGGGAGGGGAAATCTTACCCCACCTCATTCGATCACCTCGTCGGCGATGGCGAGGAGCCCGGGCGGATAGGTGATGCCGAGCGACTTGGCGGTCTTGAGGTTGATGACGAATTCGAACTTGGTCGACTGCACGACGGGCAGGTCGGCCGGTTTTTCGCCCTTGAGAATACGGCCAACATAGGTACCGGCCTGCCGATAGGCATCGTCGAAGCTCGTGCCATAGCTCATCAGCCCGCCGACCGCCGCAAACTCCCGCACGAAATAGATCGCCGGCAATTTGTGGCGCTCCGCCAGCGCGATCAGCGATTTGGCGTTACCGGAGAAGGCGGAATCGGAAGCGACCAGCAGGGCGCGAACGCCGTCCTGATCGAAGCCGGCGAAGGCTGCGTCGAATTCGCCTTCGCTCGAGGCCTGCGCCATGCGCAGCGCGATACCGAGACCGCGGGCTGCTTCGCTGAGGTCCGCTCTGACTGTCGCGACGCTGGCGTTTTTGGGATTTATCAGGACGCCGATCACGCCCGCCTGCGGCAGCAATTCGTGCAGCAGACCGAGCCGCTTCGCCTCCAGAGCGTTGGTCAGAAAGGTCGTCCCCGTCACGTTGCCGCCGGGCTGATTGAGACTGGCGACGAGGCCGGCTTTGACCGGATCGAAACCGCCGGAGAATACGATCGGAATTGTCGCCGTTGCCGCTTTGGCAACCTGCGGCGCCACGCCGCCACCGGCGGCGAACAACACCGCGACGGGACGGTGCACAAGTTCCGCCGCCAGGCCGGGAAGCCGGTCATAGTGGTCCTCGGCGTAGCGATGTTCGATCGCGACGTTGCGGCCCTCGACGAAGCCAGCCGCGCCGAGGCCTTCGAGAAATGCCGTATTGCGTGTCGCGTAGGCGTCGGGACTGCCGCTATTGAGCATCCCGATCACCGGCGTCGGCTGCTCAGCGTGGCCAGCGAGGGGCCACGCGACTGCAGCACCGCCGAGAAGCGTGATGAATTGCCGGCGCTTCACTCGATCACCTCGTCGGCGAGTACCAATAGGTTATGTGGAATTGTGAGGCCGAGCGCTTTGGCAGTCTTGAGATTTATGACAAACTCGAACTTGGTCGGCTGTTGGACCGGCAATTCGCTGGGCTTTTCACCCTTGAGGATGCGCCCGACATAATTGCCGGCCTGACGAAAAGTGTCGGTATTTCTGGCGCCATAGCTCATCAAGCCGCCTGCCACGACTTGCAAGCGACCGGCAAAGCAGGTGGGAACAGTGTGGCGCACTGCCAGTTCCGCGATCTGCTGGCGTCGATCGCTAAAGAGCACATCGCCGCTGGCGAGAACCCCGCCGACGTGTTGTTGAGCGAGATTTGCGAACAAGTCATCGATCTCACGTTCGGTGCTGGCTTGAACAGGAACGAGTTGAAGCCCGAGGGCGCGCGCTGCCTCTTGGGTTTCTTTTTTCTCCAGTTCGACATTCAGGTTTTTCGGGTTCAGCAGTACAGCAATCACATTGGCATTGGGAACGAGCTGGTGCAGCAGCTCTAATCGTTTCGCAGTAAGCAAATTGGAAAAGAAGGTTGCGCCAGTGATATTGCCGCCAGGCCGGTTGAGGCTGGGGACAATGCCATCGCGGACGGGATCGCTGCCGGTAGTGAAAACGATAGGAATCGATGTCGTCGCCTGCTTTGCCGCGAGCGCCGCGACAGGGGTGACCGTAGCGATCACAGCCACCCGATGGTGAACCAGATCCGCGGCGAGGGCCGGCAGTTGCTCATATTGACCATTCGCCCAGCGGTATTCGATGGCCACGTTTTTACCTTCGATATAACCGGTCTCGCTCAGACCTTGCTTGAATGCCGCTGTAGTGTCGGATTGCCCCTCCAATCTACCGCCGCTCAAGTACCCAATCGCTGGCATCGCCGGCTGCTGCGCGCGTGCCGCGCGCGGCCAGGAGGCAGCGGCACCGCCGACAAGCGAGCCGCCAACAAGCGAAATGAAATCGCGCCGCCTCATTCGATCACCTCGTCGGCGATCGAGAGCAGCCCCGGCGGCACCTCGATGCCGAGCGCGCGCGCCGTTTGCAGGTTGATGACGAATTCGAATTTGGTCGACTGCAGTACCGGCAGGTCTGCCGGCTTCGCGCCTTTGAGGATTTTGCCGGTATAGTCGCCGACTTGACGAAACGAGTCCGTGAAGTCGGCTCCGTAGCTCATCAGGCCGCCGGCTGTCACATAAGCACGCAGCGAATAAGCTGCCGGAATCTTGTCGCGCGCGGTCAAGGTGACGAATTGCACGGAGCGGCTGGCGAAGAATGCGTCGGGAGCGACGAAGAGGGCGTCGGTGCGGTCGCTCTCAAGGGTGGCAAAGGCCGCATCGATCTCGCCGATCGTACTGGCGTTGAGGACCTGGATTTGTAGCCCGAGGCTGGGGGCGGCTTTCCGAACGTCTCGCACGGCCGCCTCGGCGCTCGAAGCATTGGCCGGATTGACGAGCACCGCAAAACGAATCGCCTTGGGCGTCAGGTCATGCAGGAGCCGCAGTCGCTTGGCGACCACCTCGTTGGTGAAAAAATTGATGCCAGTCGCGTTGCCGCCGGGCCGCGCGAGGCTGGCGACAAGACCAAGCCGGACCGGATCGTCGCCGACTCCGAAGACGATCGGGATTGTCGCTGTTGCTGCTTTGGCCCCAATCGCGGCCAAGTTTCCGGGCGTGGCGATCACGGCCACCCGGCGGCGGATCACGTCAGCCATCAGTGCCGGCAGGTCGTATTGGCCTTCCAGCCAGTGGTATTCGACCGTCACGTTTTGACCGTCGTTATAGCCGGCTTCGGCGAGGCCTTTGCGAAACGCGTCCACATAACGCGCGTTGTTGTCCGCCGACCCTTCTCGGATAAATGCCACCACAGGCAACGCCGGTTGCTGCGCGCGCGCCGTCAGTGGCCATGCCGCCGCGCCGCCCAGAAGCGTGATGACCTCGCGCCGTCTCATTCGATTACCTCGTCAGCGATCGAGAGCACCGCCGGCGGTACGTCGATGCCGAGCGCGCGCGCCGTTTGCAGGTTGATGACGAACTCGAATTTGGTCGACTGCAGCACCGGCAGTTCGGCGGGCTTGGCGCCTTTGAGGATGCGGCCGGTATAGACACCGACTTGCCGAAACATGTCGGCGAGGTCTGTTCCGTAGCTCATCAACCCCCCGCTTTCGACAAGATCGCGCTGCGAATAAGCTGCCGGAATCCTGGCGCGCGCCGCCAAGGTGGCGAACTGTCCACGGCGACTGGTGAAGAATGCGCTGGGAGCGACGAAGAGAGCATCGGCCCGCTCGCGCGCAAGCATGGCAAAGGCCGTATCGATCTCGCCGATCGTACTGGCGTTGAGGATTTGAATTTGCAGCCCGATGGTGGCGGCGGCTTGCTGCACGTCGCGTATCGTGGTCTCGGTGATCGAAGCAACGACCGGATTGACGAGCACGGCAACGCGAACCGCCTTTGGCACCAGATCATGCAAGAGCCGCAGCCGTTTGGCCGCCACCTCCTGGGTGAAAAAATTGACGCCGGTCGCGTTGCCGCCCGGCCGTGCGAGGCTGGCGACAAGACCAAGCTGGACCGGGTCTTGGGAAACACCAAAGACGATTGGAATCGTCGTGGTCGCGGCTTTGGCCGCAAGTGCACCGGGCGAGTTGGCGGGCGTGACGATTACAGCCACGCGGCGGCGAACCAGGTCGGCCGCCAGCTCCGGCATCTGATCGAATTTGCCCCCCAGCCAGTGGTACTCGACCGTCACGTTCTGGCCTTCGACATAGCCGGTTTCGTTGAGGCCTTGGCGGAACGCGGCTAGCTCACGCGCGTAGACATCGGCCGATCCGCCGTTGATAAACCCGACCATCGGCAGCGCCGGCCGCTGCGCGCGTGCGGCGAGCGGGCGAAGCAGCGGCGACGCCGCCGCGCCTCCAAGCAGCGTGATGACCTCGCGCCGCTTCATTCGATCACCTCGTCGGCGATCGAGAGCACGTCGAGCGGCACCACGATGCCGAGCGCGCGCGCCGTTTGCAGGTTGATGGCGAACGTGAATTTGGTCGACTGCACGACCGGAAGGTCGGCGGGCTTGGCGCCCTTGAGGATGCTCCCGGTATAGGCGCCGATTTGTTGATACATGTCCGCAATGTCGGTTCCGTAGCTCATCAGCCCGCCGGCCGCGACAAAATCACGCTGCGAAAAAGTCGCCGGAATCTTATTCACCGCTGTCAAGGTGGCAAATTGCACGACGCGGCTGTTGAAGAACCCTTCGCCAGCAACGAAGAGGGCGTCGGGGCGCTCGCGCGCAAGACTGGCAAAGGCCGCATCGATCTCGCCGATTGTACTGGCGTTGAGGATCTGGGTTTGCAGCCCGATGGTGGCAGCAGCTTGCTGCACCTCCCGCAACGTTTCTTCGGCGGAGGGCCTATTGGTCGGATTGACGAGCACGGCAATACGCGCGGCCTTGGGCACTAGGTCATGCAGGAGCCGCAGCCGCTTGGCCACCACCTCTTGGGCGAAAAAATTGATGCCGGTCGCGTTACCGCCAGGCTGGGCGAGGCTCGTGACAAGACCAAGCCGGGCCGGGTCTAGAGGGACACTGAAGACGATCGGGATAGTCGATGTTGCAGCTTTGGCCGCTTGCGCAGCCTGCACGTTGCCGGTCGTGGCGATCACAGCCACCTGTCGGCGGACCAGATCGGCCATCAGTGCCGGCAAACGATCGAATTGGCCCTCCAGCCCGTGGTATTCGACCGTCACGTTTTGGCCTTCGACGTAGCCGGTTTCGTTCAGGCCTATGCGAAACGCGGCCACATAATAATCGGCCGACCCGCTATTGATCACTGCGACCACCGGCAGCGCCGGCTGTTGCGCGCGCGCAATGCGAGGCCGCAGCAGCGATGACGCCGCCGCGCCGCCGAGCGTGGTCAGGACTGTGCGCCTGCCGATGCTGGAAATCACGATGCCCCCGTGTAGGTGATCGCCTTCCTTGCACGGGCCAAACTACCATGCTTCGATGCGTGGGTCTGTGACCGTAAACACAGGCTATTTGTACAGGAGTTTCCGGCCTTTCCGCTGAGCGGATCGGCCAGTCGTGCCCGGGACAAATGAAGCCAGCTCCGTTCGACTATCACGCGCCGCGGCAGCTCAAGGAGGCCGCCGAATTGTTGGCCACGCTGCCCAACGCCAAGATTTTGGCCGGCGGGCAGTCGTTGGTGCCGATGATGAATTTTCGCTACGTCGTGGCCGACCATCTGGTCGACCTCGGTGGCATCGCCGACCTGCGTGGCATCGCGGTCGTCGACGGCTGGCTGCGCATCGGTGCCATGATGCGCCAGCGCGAGCTCGAGACCGCGCCCGAGATCGCGCAACATTGCCCGCTGCTGGCCGAAGCGTTGCGCCATGTCGGGCATCGCCAGACGCGCAATCGCGGCACCATCGGCGGCAGTCTGGCGCACGCCGACCCGGCCGCCGAACTGCCGGCGGTGTGCGCCGCCTACGATGCCGTCATTCACGCGGCGAGCATCCGCGGCATCCGCCAGGTGCCGTTCCAGGAATTCTCGACCGGCTTCATGGCGACCGCGCTCGAGCCCGACGAGATGATCGCGGCCATCGACCTGCCGGTCTGGCGCCAGGGTCACGGCTTTGGCTTTCACGAATTCGCCCGCCGCCACGGCGATTTTGCGCTCGCCGGCGCCGCGGCATTGCTCGACGTCGGCGCCGGCAATGTGGTGCGCCGCGCCGCGCTTGCGCTGTGCGGCGTTGCCACGGCGCCGGTCCGCGTCGAAGCCGCCGAAGCGCGGCTCATTGGTCAGCCGCTCGATTCGACGCTGATCCGCTCCGCCGCGGCCGCGGCGTGGCTGGTCGAGCCGGTTTCGGATATTCACGCCGGCGCCGAATATCGGCGCCATCTGGCGCAGGTCTTGAGCGCACGCGCGCTGACCGATGCGGCGCGCCGCGCCGGCGTCGATGTGCCGAGTATTGTGTAACCTGTTTGTGTGGAGCGTATGAGTAAGCAGCCAACGCGAGTGACGGTCAACGGCAAGGCGCATGCGCGCATCGTCGAGTCGCGGTTGACGCTGGCCGATTTCCTGCGTCACGAGCTCGGTCTCACCGGCACCCATCTCGGCTGCGAGCACGGCGTCTGCGGCGCCTGCACGGTGCTGGTCGATGGGCACTCCACGCGCGCGTGCCTGATGTTCGCAGTGCAGGCCAACGGTTGCGAAGTGACGACGGTCGAGGGGCTCACGCCCGACGGCGGGCTGTCGGTGCTGCAGCAAGCCTTCGTCGATAATCACGGCCTGCAATGCGGCTTCTGCACGCCGGGCATGCTGGTCACGCTCACCGAGCTATTGCGCGAAAATCCTGCGCCGAGCGAGCAAGACGTGCGGGACGCACTGACGGGCAATCTCTGCCGCTGCACCGGCTATGCCGGTATCGTCAAAGCGGCGCTCGACGCGGCGCAGCGTTTGCGCGGCGGGCAGGGGGGCTGAGGCCATGGGCGCAAAACATTTCGGTGCGCGCGTGACGCGGCTCGAAGATCCGGCGCTGCTGTCCGGCCGCGGCCGCTTTGTTGACGACATGAAATTGTCCGGCGTGCTGCACGCCTGCTTCGTCCGCTCGCCTTATGCTCATGCGCGCTTGCTCGACATCGACGCCAAACCGGCGCTGGCGATACCCGGCGTCCACGCCGTCATCGCCGCCGAGGATCTGCCCGATCCGATGCGCAGCGAAGCGATGCCGATGCTGCTGCCCAATCCGTCGATCTCGGCGCTGTGCACCCAGCACGTGCTGGCGCGCGCCGAAGTCTATTACGTCGGTCAGCCGGTCGCGGTGGTGATCGCCGACACCCGCTACATCGCCGAGGATGCCGCCGCCGCCGTCGCCGTGCATTACGACGCGCTGCCGGCGGTCGGCGACTGCCGCACGGCGATCGAAGACGGCGCGCCGCGGGCGCATGCCGCGCTCGGCTCCAATGTGCTCTCCACGTTCCAGCTCGCCTACGGCGACGTCGATGCCGCCTTCGCCAATGCCCCGCATATTTTCGAGGACGAGCTCTGGCAGCATCGCGGCGGCGGCATGGCGATCGAGACGCGCGCGGTGCTCGCCAGCCACGACGCCGCGACCGATATGTTGACGGTGTGGTCGGGCACGCAAACGCCGCATATCGGCCGCCGCATGCTCGCCGACTTGCTCGGCCGCGAGCTGGAATCGATCCGCATGATCGCGCCCGACGTCGGCGGCGGCTTTGGGCCGAAGGCGATCTTTTATCCCGAGGAGGCCGTGATCCCGGCGGCGGCGCTGAAGCTGGGTCGGCCGGTGAAATGGATCGAGGACCGCCGCGAGCATTTTCTGTGCGCCACCCAGGAGCGCGATCAATACTGGAACATCGCCATCGCGGTCGACGCGGAGGCAAAGATTCTCGGCGTGCGCGGCCGCATGCTGCACGATTCCGGCGCCTTCGTGCCGTGGGGCATCATCATGCCTTATATCGCCGCCGCCACCGTGCCGGGCCCCTATGTGATCCCGGCCTATCAGCTCGACACCATGGTGGTGCTCACCAACAAGGTGCCGACCACGCCGGTGCGCGGCGCCGGCCGGCCGCAGGCGGTGTTCGCCATGGAGCGATTGCTCGACAGGGTCGCGCGCGAATTGCAGCTCGACCGCGCCGAGGTGCGCCGGCGCAACTTTATCCAGCCGGAGCAGATGCCGTACGAGGTCGGATTGCTGTTCCGCGACGGCAAGCCGCTGATCTACGACAGCGGTGATTATCCGAAAGGGCAGGCGACCGCGCTCGCCGACGCCGATTACGAAAGCTTCCGCGAACGGCAGCGCGCGGCGCTCGACGAAGGCCGCTTCATCGGCATCGGGCTTGGCAATTACGTCGAGGGCACGGGCTTAGGCCCGTTCGAGGGCGTCACCGTGCGGGTGATGCCGAGCGGCAAAGTCGCGGTCGCCACCGGTGCAACGAATCAGGGCCAAGGCACGCGCACGACGCTGTCGCAGATCGTCGCCGAGCAAGTCGGCTGCCGCATCGAGGATATCGTCATGACTATTGGCGACACCGGCGCCATCGCGCAGGGCGTCGGCGCCTTTGCCAGCCGCCAGGCGGTGAATGCCGGCAACTCGGCGCTCCTCGCCGGCCAGTCGGTGCGCGCGCAGTTGATCGCGCTCGCGGCGCGCGTGCTCGGCGTCAACGAAAGCGACATCGATCTCGACAATGGCCAGGCCATTGCCGAAGCCGGCAACAAGCCGATCATCGGCTTTGGCGAATTGGCGCGGCTGGCGCAGGGCATTCCCGGCGTGTCGCTGCCGGCCGGCCAGGCGGCGGGCCTCGAACACACCGCCTATTACACGCCGCAACAGGCCGCCTATTGCTCCGGCACCCACGTCGTCGAGGTCGAAGTCGATGCCATGACCGGCGGCGTGAAAATCCTGCGCTACACCGTCGCCCACGATTCCGGCCGCGTCATCAATCCGCTGATCGTCGACGGCCAGGTGCAGGGCGGCGTCGCCCACGGCATCGGCAATGCGCTGTTCGAATGGATGCAATACGACGAGAACGCGCAGCCGCTGACCACGTCGTTCGCCGATTATCTGTTGCCGATGGCGACCGACGTGCCGACCTGCGCCATAGCCCATGTCGAGACCGTCAATCCGCTCAATCCGCTGGGCGTCAAAGGCGCGGGCGAGGGCGGCACCATTCCGGCCGCGGCGGCGATCATCGGCGCCATCGAAGACGCGCTGTCGCCGTTCGACGTGCATTTCGCCGAAACGCCGCTGACGCCGGAGCGCATTGTCGCGGCGTTGCGCGCCGCGGGCGCCTACGAAAAATTATTTGCAGCATGAGGCCATCGCCATGAACGATACGCCAACCGCAACGACGCCGTTCTGGCGCTTCTCGCTGAAATATTATGGGCAACCCGGCGTATCCGACGCCTGCATCGCCTTGCAGGACGGCTGCGGCATCGACGTCAATCTGCTGCTGTTTCTGTTCTGGCTGGCATCGGAGCGGCAGGCGTTGTCACCGGACGAAGTGAAAAAGCTCGATGCCACGATCAAGAGCTGGCGCGAGCTCACCATCATTCCGATCCGCGACACGCGCCGCAAGCTCAAAGGCGCCAAGACCTTCGTCGATCCGGCCAAGCAGGAAGCGCTGCGCGACAAGGTCAAGGCGGTCGAGCTCGAGGCGGAGAAGCTGCAGCAGGAAGCGCTCTACGCCTTCACCCAGACCGGGCCGCTCGGCAGGCCGTCCGAGCCTCAGGCGGCGGCACGCGGCAATGTCGCCGCCTTTGAGCGAGCGATGGGCGCGAGCTTTCCCAAAGCTTCGGTCGACGTTCTGGTTAACGCCTTCGACGGCCTCGCCGGGCGCTGATCCCTACTGGAACCGCGCCCCGCCACATGGCACAAGGCTTGGCACAACACGGCGTCATAAGAAACGAGGGTAGGAATGGCCAAAACCGCTGCGCGGCTCATTGTCGGCATATCGGGAGCGTCGGGCACGATCTATGGCGTGCGGCTCCTGGAAATGCTGCGCAAGACCGACATCGAGACCCATCTGGTCATGAGCAAGTCGGCGGAGATGACGCTGGCCTACGAGACCGATCTCAAGGCCAAGGACGTGCGCGAGCTCGCTCATAAATCCTATCCGGTCAGCGACATCGGCGCGGCGATCTCCTCGGGCTCGTTCCCGACCATGGGCATGATCATCGCGCCGTGCTCGATCCGCACCATGAGCGAGATCGCGACTGGCGTCACCGCGACGCTGTTGACGCGCGCCGCCGACGTCGTGCTCAAGGAAAAGCGCCGGCTGGTGCTGGCGGTGCGCGAGACGCCGCTGCATGGCGGCCATCTGCGCACCATGACCACGCTGGCCGATATCGGCGCCGTCATCGCTCCGATCGTGCCGGCGTTCTACAACCGGCCGAAATCGGTCGACGACATCGTCAATCACACCTGCGGCCGGCTCTTAGACCTGTTCGGCATCGACACCGGCACGGTGAAGCGCTGGAAGGGCGGCCCGGCGGAGGAGTGAGGTGAATTCGCAGCTGTTGCGCTGCGTCCCTTCTCCCCAGAGGGGAGAAGGACAGGATGAGGGGGTTCGGATGCTGGAGATTTGCTCGACCATCCGAACCCCCTCACCCCAACCCTCTCCCCTCCGGGGAGAGGGAGTTCGTATTAGCCGGCGGCAAAGTCAGCGATTTGGCCGCTCACTTGAGAGAGGAAACAGCATGGATCAGAAACGCTACGATCTCGGCCTTGCCAAGCGCAAACAGGTTTTGGGCGATGCCTACGTCGACCGCGCGCTCAATAACGTCGACGACTTCAACCGCGATTTTCAGCGCATTCTTACCGAATATTGCTGGGGCGAGACCTGGGGCGACGAGACGCTCAAACCGCGCGAGCGCTCGATCCTCAACCTCGGCATGATCGCGGCCTTGGGCAAGATGGAAGAGTTCGCCACCCATGTGCGCGGCGCGCTCAACAACGGCTTGACGCCGAACGAGATCCGCGCGGCGTTGACGCAAGTGTTGATCTATTGCGGCGCGCCGATCGGCGTCGATTGCTTCCGCGTGGCGCGGCCGATCATCGCCGAGCACGAGAAGAACAAGAAGTAATGACCGTAGCCCGGGTGAGCGAAGCGATACCCGGGATTCGACTTCGAGGATTGCCCCGGATGTCGCTTCGCTCATCCGGGCTACAAGGGCGCTGATGCTGGATAAGAGCGATACGGAGAAGGTCGAGCTTAAATCAAGCGGGCCGCCGCTCGATTTCCAGGAGCACCTTGCGCGGCTTGAAGCGCAGGGGCTGCTGCGGCGCATCGAACGGGCGGTCAACAAGGACACCGAGCTGCATCCGCTGGTGCGCTGGCAATTCGAGGGCGGCCTCAAGGAAGACGAGCGGCGCGCGTTTTTGTTCACCAATGTGGTGGACTCCAGCGGCCGCCGCTACGACGCGCCGGTTGCCATCGGCGCGCTCGCTTCGTCGGCGCAAATCTATGCGGTCGGCATGGGCTGCGCGGTCGATGACATCGGCGATGCCTGGATGCGAGCCATCGCCAATCCGATTGCGCCCGTGACGGTGACAGCGGCGCCGTGCCAAGAAGTCGTCATCAAGGGCGACGCGCTGCGTGGGCCGAACGGCGGCCTGAAATCCCTGCCGGTGCCGATCTCGACGCCCGGCTACGACGCCGCGCCGTATCTCACCGCGACCTTGTGCATCACGGCCGATCCCGAAACCGGCGTCCGCAACATGGGCACTTATCGCGCGCAACTGAAAGCCGCCGACCGGCTCGGCGTGCGCATGGCGGCGCGCATCGGCGGCGCCGGCGGCTATCTGCATTGGCAGAAATACCGCAAGCTCAAAAAGCCGATGCCGATCGCCATCGTGGTCGGCTGCGCGCCGGTGGTGATGTTCACCGGGCCGCAAAAACTGCCGATCGATCTCGACGAGATGGCGGTTGCCGGCGGGCTTGCCGGCGCGCCGATCCGTGTCGTCAAGGCCGTCAGCGTCGATCTCGACGTGCCGGCCGACGCCGAGATCGTGGTCGAGGGTTTGATCGATGCCGAATTGCTCGAGCCGGAAGGGCCGTTCGGCGAAAGCCACGGCCATGTCGCGCTCGAAGACTTCAACATGTCGATGCAGGTCACCGCGATCACCCATAAGCGTGCGCCGGTGTTCGCCTCGATCCTGAGCGAAGTGACGCCGAGCGAATCCAGCGTGATGAAACGCGTCGCCTACGAGCCGCGCTATCTGGCGCACTTACGCGATACGCTGGCGATCAAAGGCGTGCGCCGCGTCGTCATGCACGAGCAGCTGACAAACTTGCGCAAAGTGGTGTTCGTGCAGTTCGCGCCCGGCGTGCCGCGCACGGAAATCTGGCGCGCGCTGCACGGCGCCGCGAGCCTGCAGGCCGACATCGGTAAATATGTCATCGCCGTGAGCGAGGATATCGATCCGGAAAACCCCAACGCGGTGTTCTGGTCGCTGGCCTATCGCGCCAATCCGGTCGAGGACGTGCAGATCGTGCCGTATCGCGCCGCCGGGCACGGCCCGAAATCGGGGCCGCGCGGCGAAGAGTCGACGATGCTGATCGACGCCACGCTCAAGGATATTGCGCCGCCGCTGGCGCTGCCCAAGCGCGAGTACATGGAAGGCGCCCGCAAAATCTGGGACGAGCTCGGCCTGCCGCCGCTCACCCCGCAGCCGCCGTGGCACGGCTATTCGCTCGGCGATTGGGATGCGGCGTGGGACGTTTACGCCAGCCGCGCGGTTTCGGGGCAATGGGAAGAAACCGGCAAGGAAACGTTCGCGCAGCGGCGCGGCGGGCTGACGCCGGAGACGCCGGTGAAGAGCGTCAAGAAATAATGTTTATCTAGCCGGCGCGCCAATCCTGCAAAGGTCGGATGTCCGGATCGGGCTAGCCGGCTCCGTCCGCGGGCGATAGTAACGCGCGACGAATCAAAAAAATGCTCGCGCGGGGTTTATTCGCGCGAAGGCTGGAAAGGCTTCTCCCGTGGCTCAGGCCGTCGCGAGCCGGCAACAGGCCGGCAGCGCTGCATTTCAACGCATCGGAAAATTTTCGCGACGCGAGCTTTTGCATCTGGCAAGTTACGCTGCGGGACTTGCCGCTGTTTCGCGCGCGGCGTTTGCGGACACCTATCCGTCGCGGCCGATCCGCATTCTGGTCGGCTTTCCGGCCGGCGGCACGCCGGACCTTCTCGCCCGCATGATCGGGCAACGGCTGCAGGAACGTTTCGGTCAACCGGTCATCGTCGAGGATCGGCCCGGCGCCTCTAGCAACGTCGCCACCGAGGCCGTCGTGCGTTCGGCCGCCGACGGCTATACGCTGCTGTCGGTCGGTTCGCCCAACGTCATCAACGCGACATTGTACGGGTCGTCGCTCAACTATAATTTCATGCGCGACATCGCGCCGGTCGCGGGCACGGCGAGTCTGCCCGATATCGTCGTGGTCAATCCGGATTTCCCGGCCAAAACGATTCCGGAATTCATCGCTTACGCCAAGGCCAATCCGGGCAAAGTCGCCATGGCGTCGGCCGGCAACGGCACGTCCGGTCATATGGCCGGCGAACTGTTCAAGATGATGGCCGGCATCGACATGCTGCACGTGGCGTATCGCGGCGGCCCGCCGGCGGTGACCGATCTGCTCGCCGGCCGGGTGCAAGTTCTGTTCGATGTCGTGACCAATTCGCTCGAGCTCATCAGGGCCGGCAAGCTGCGGGCTTTGGCGGTGACCTCGACGGAGCGTTGCCGGGCGCTGCCAGATGTTCCGGTCGCGGCCGAGTTCGTGCCGGGCTACGAGGCGACGTATTGGACGGGTTTTGGCGCGCCCAAAGGCGTGCCCGCCGACATCGTCGACAAGCTCAACCGCGAGATCAACACGGCGCTGGCCGATGCCGCGCTCAAAGCCAGGATTGCCGATATGGGTGGCACGGCGCTGGCCTTCTCGCCGTCCGAATTCGGAAAATTCATCGGCGACGAAACCGACAAGTGGGCCAAGGTCATCCACTCCGCCGCTATCAAGGCGGATTGATATCGCAGCCGATGGTGACGCACCCTGATTGCGTGCCGAAGTAAACCGCGAAATACTATCGCTGCTGCCGAATGAGGACTGCGATGAACGTCAATGTCACGCCGGGACAGGCGAAAACGCCGGCCGCCGCGCCGTTTCAGGTTCGGCGTCTTGGCGCAAGCCTCGGCGCCGAGATTTTAGGTGTCGACCTCAAGGCGCCGATGGACGACGACGCGTTTGCCGCGTTCGAAGCCGCGCTGGTCGAGCACAAGGTGCTGGCGGTGCGCGACCAGTTCCTGACCACCGAGCAGCACGTCGCGTTCAGCCGCAAGTTCGGCGAGCTTGAAGTGCATCCGATGCGGCCGCAGGGAAAATTCCCGGAAATTTTGGTGCTCGACAATCACAAGGATAATCCGGTGCTGTCGACCGACGTCTGGCACAGCGATACGACGTTCCGCAAGACGCCGACCAAATACACCGTCCTGCGCTGCGAGATCATGCCGGAGTTCGGCGGCGACACGCTGTGGGCCAACATGGAAGCCGCCTACGAGGGCTTGAGCGATACGTTCCGCGCCATGATCTCAGGCCTGCGCGCGGTGCACGATTTCCAGAATTTTCGCGCGCTGTTCAAGAACAGCGAAGAAGACCGCATCAAGCTGCACCGGATGGAGGACATGTTCCCGAACCCGTCGCATCCGGTGGTGCGCACGCACCCGGTCACGGGGCGAAAGAGCATTTACGTCAATCCGCAATTCACCCTGCGCATCGAAGGTTTGGAGCCGGCGGAGAGCCGCGCCATCCTCGACCTGCTGTTCGCGCAGGCGCGCGTGCCCGAATATCAGTTCCGCATCCGCTGGACGCCGGGCACCATCGTGTTCTGGGACAACCGCTCGACCCAGCACTACGCCGCCAACGATTATTATCCGCAGCGCCGGCGCATGGAGCGCACCGCCGTCGTCGGCGACGTGCCGGTCTGAGAGGCTGATCACCTCTCCCCGCGTGCGGGGAGAGCATAGGCGTCCTTCGGACGCCGTTCTTAACGTGAAGAACGCCGATCCGAAGGATCGGCTATTGGAGCGTAGCGACGAGGGTGAGGGGGCCTCTCCGCGATTCTGAGCTTCTCGGTTTCTGGCGGCGGCGCTTCAGACTGTTCCTCAAGTCTCGGCCCAGCGGAAACGCCCCCTCACCCCAACCCTCTCCCCGCACGCGGGGAGAGGGAGGAGCAAGCCTCACCGCGGCCTTACCACCGTATCGACCAGCGCCGGCGTGCCGGCTTTCACTTGCGCGATGGCGCGGCGCAGCGCGGGCGCGATGTCGGCGGGCTTTTCGATCGGGCCTTCGGCGTACCAGCCCATGCTCTTCGCCATGGTGGCGAAGTCGGGCTCCGGGCCGCTGATGTCTTGCGCGATATAGGCGCGCTCGACGGGGGTGCCGCGAAAATTGGCGACGCGGATCTGGTGCTCCCAGTCGTTGTAATAGGCGCGGTTGTTGTACATCACGATCAGCATCGGGATGTTGTTCTTGGCGGCGCTCCACAGCGCGCCGGCATCGAACATCAGATCGCCGTCGGGCTGGATGTCGACCACCAGGCGGCCCTTGTCGCGATGCGCCAGCGCGACGCCGAGCGACGTGCCGATCTGGGTGCCGGTGCCGAGCGCCTGACCGCAGTGGCGGTAAGCCTTGTCGAGATCCCAGAGCTTGTAGCACCAGTCCTGGAGATTGGCGCCGGTCAGCACCCAGTCCTCGGCCTTGATCGCGTCCCAGATTTCGCTGGCGAGGCGCGGCAGGGTGATCGGCAAGCCGTCCCAATCCTTCTTCGCTTCCTCGGCCCATTTTTTGAACATGGCGTCGTGTTTTTGCCCGACGATCTTGGTGCGCTCGGCGATGGTCTTGGCCAGCGCCGGATTCTTCGCGATGCGCTCGCGGCAGATTCGGGTTAGCTCGGGGATAGCGGTGAGCGTGTCGCCGAGCACGCGCAAGCTGCAGGCCGGCATGCGCCCATAGTCCATCGACCATTTGCTCAAATTGATCTCGCCGAAGCCGATCTCGATCATTTCGCAGTGCGGCGGATAATGCGGCACCACCTGGCGCTTGGTGCGGTCGTTGAAGTGGGTCGACTTCTCCCAGTCGCGCGTGTCGAGGGAAAGAATGAGATCGGCGTCGCGGAAAATCTCTTTCTCGCAGCTCAGGTTGAGCGGATGCCGGTTAGGAAAGTTCAGCCGCGCATGGACGTCGAACACCGCGGCGCCGACGGTTTCGGCGAGTGCGACCAGATTGTCGAAGCCGCCTTCGTTGCGCGCCACGTATTCGGCCATCAGGACGGGATATTTTGCGGCGAGCAATCGATCGGCGACCGCTTCGAGCGCTTTAGTGTCCGCCGCCATCGGCACCGGCACTTTGTTATCTGAAGCCTTCGGCAGCGCCACGTCTTTCGACAGCGGCTGCTCCTGCAGCCAGGCGTCGTAGCACATGTAGATCGGGCCCTGCGGCTCGGTCATCATTGCCGCATAGGCCCGCGAAAACGAATCCGGCACGCCCTCGATGCTCGACGGCTGATAATCCCATTTCACGTAATGGCGCAGCTGCTCGCCGTTGACGTTGGCGGTGTGAATCCAGTCGATGAACGGCCGGCGCCGGCTTTCGTCCATCGGCCCGGTGGCGCCGATGACGAAGACCGGGCAGCGGTCGATATAGGCGTAATAGATGCCCATGGTGGCGTGCAGCATGCCGACCACGTCGTGCACGATCGCCACCATCGGCTTGCCGGTCGCCTTGGCGTAGCCGTGGGCGATCTGCACCGCGATCTTCTCGTGCTGGCACAGCAGAATCGGCGGCTGGTTGCCGCCGTAATTGACCAGCGAATCGTGCAGGCCGCGATAGCTGGCGCCGGGATTGAGCGCGATATAGGGAAAGCCGTAATGCTTGATCAGATCGACAATGACGTCGGATTGCCACGCCTTCTCGGCGTAGCTGACGGGCGCGTTGGATTTTTTCGTGACGTCGTTCATCGGTCGGGTCCTTCTCGATTTCGCGGAAACCTTAGGGAACCGCCGAATGGCGGGCAATATGCTGTAGTCCGTCATCCTGAGGCGGCCGCGAAGCGGCCCTCGAAGGAGACGGCCGAGGCGCCGAGGCCGTCGCCCTTCGAGGCTCGCTGCGCTCGCACCTCAGGGTGACGGAAAAGAAGATTTACGGCCGCACCGCGGGCGATTCCATCGGCAGGCCGCGAGCGCGCCACATCAGGAAATATTCGAGATCGACCAGTTCCGGCGCGCCGAAATCGTACGGCTCGGCGCGCATGCCGCTCATGCAATTGCGCAGCCGCCGCTGCAGCGAGCCGACCTCCTGCCATTCCAGGCGATAGATCGGGTAACCGGTGGACATCGCTTGCGGCACCAAATTGCCGGCGAGTTTCTTGCCCCAATTGTCGTCGTGGCATTGCGCGCAGGACAGATCGAGCTGGCCCTGGCGGCGCTCGAAGATGGTGCGCCCGGCGTCGATGAACGGTTTTGACACCGCATCGTCCTTGACCGCGACCGGCATGCCGCGCGATTGCCGCGCGATATACGCCGTCAACGCCAGCAATTCTTTGCTCTCGAACGCGAGCGGCGCGGCTTTCTGGTCGGTGACGCGGCTCAAGTTGATCTGCTGTTCGAGATCGACGGGACGGCCAAGCTCGGCGGCGAAGGCCGGATAGCGCGCGGCCACGCCCTTCATGCTTTTTGCTGCGTCGCCGTGACAGTCGGCGCAGGATTGATTGGTTTCGCCCGCCTTGGTGTTCCACAACGTCTCGCCGTCGAGCACCACAAGCATCGCCGGATTGGCGGTGTCGTCGTTCTGCATGGCGCGAGTGTCGGCGCTGATGAAGTCGCCGTCCGAACGCCGCTGATCCAGAGGAATGTCCGCGGCGCGCGAGATGCCAACGCTGAACAAAAGTACTGAGGCGAAGGCCAAAATTCGGCGGTGACACTTGCTCCTCCCTCTCCCCAGAGGGGAGAGGGAGGGGTGGGGGGGCTCGGGCCTCTCGGTCGGAACCCCCTCACCCCAACCCTCTCCCCTCTGGGGAGAGGGAGTTCGCTTGAGCGCGCCGGAAGACCTGCGACAGCCGCCGGCGTTCCACTCTGATCGTGGCGGCTCGGGCCTCTCGGTCGGAACCCCCTCACCCCAACCCTCTCCCCGCTCGGGAGAGGGAGCTCGCATGCGCAAGCCCGCGGCACGTAACACCGCGCCTCTCATTCCACGGTGATCGCGGCGGTTTGCACTTGCGTCGCGCCGTGCTGGTCGGTCCAGGAGAACGCCAGCGTGCCGCTCTCGGTGGCGACGGTGAAGAACGTGATGTAGGGGTTGGCGGCGATGGCGGGAAAAAGCTTGGCGTGGAACACTTCCTCGCCGTTATAGGTGCAGACGAAGTCGTCGATGATGTCGCGCGGGATCGGCCGGCCGGTGACGCCGATGCGATAGCCGGTCTCCATCACATGCGAGATCAGCGTCTTGATCTCGACGATGTCGCCTTTCTTGGCGGTGGCCGGGACATGGATGAGGGCGCGGGCCATCAGTGCACGGACTCCTCAATGCAGGCGGCGAGCGTGACGATGACGTCGATATCGTCGGACCAGAACGAGCCGTCGGACAGTTCGGCGATCGCGGTGACGGTCTGCGAATCGGCGAGCCGGATGCGGGTCGAAAAACTGGCGCGTCCGGCGCGCGGGCCGAGTTTGACGCTGATCACGTTGGGCTGCGGATTCTTCTCGTTGAAAATGTGGATCGCCTTGACGTGATCGGCCGCCGTCATCGGGCTTTCGACCGCAACGGTGCACGGCACCGAATTGCCGTTCTCGACCAGCGGCGGCAAATCGAGCTTGACCTTGCCCTTCTTGACCGGCGCCTCGCCGATGACGGCGCGCACCGCGTCCTTCATCGTCTCGGGCGTGGCCGCGGCGGGCCGGATCAAAAGCAGCACACCGCCGCCGGCCAGCGCAGCGGCGGCTTGCAGGATTTCGCGGCGTGAGCGGTCTCGATCCATCTCAAGCTTCACTTCAAAGTCATCAGATAGGCAACCACGTCCTCGACGTCCACCGCCGTGAGCACCGGCTTGTCGCGAAACACCGGCGCCACCCGGGTCAAGCGATCGACGCGATAGAACGGCGGCATGATGGTCGCCGCATTGAACTTGCTGGCATCGACGATGCGCAACCGCAATTGCCCCTCGCTCCACCGCGCGCCGGCACCGGCGAGGTCGGGCGCCATGGTGCCCTGGAACTTGTCTTCAGGGAACGGCCCGGAATGGCACAACAGGCACAGTCCCGTATTGTGGTTGGCCACGATCGCGCGGCCGCGCCCGGCATCGCCGTGGCTGCCGGTCAGCGATGCCGGAATGGCGTCGCCGACGATCTTGTAGGGAACGAGCTCCGCACGGACATTTGAACTGAAAATTGCGAGCGTCGCGGCGAGGGCTACGGTGCCAAATCCGAAACGTTCGAGCCCTCTTACCCCATCCCTCTCCCCTCTGGGGAGAGGGAGGCGCGAGCGGACTGCGCGCAACGAGGCGAACACCTGCAGCGAGTCGAATACGCGTTGCATGCGGCTGAAACGCAGCCGGCGGCACACTGCTCCCTCTCCCCAGAGGGGAGAGGGATGGGGTGAGGGGGTTCGGAAGTATGGGTTAAAACGAAGAACCACCATCTTCCTCAACCGAAAATCTCTGTGGTCGCGGTGCGGAACCAGGCATCGGCTTTCTTGGCATCCTCGGCACGCAAGGTCGGCGGCGCATCGAGCGGACTGGAGTGGATCGAGTTGTCGACTTCGGTGTATTCGCCGTTGACCGGGCGGAATTCGCCGGTGATCGAGATGGCGTAGCCGGGCGCGACGACGCTGTAGCAATTGCTCGACATCGGCGCGGTGTCCGGCGTGGCGCCCGCGAGCAAGCGGACGATCGCGGCGGCGCACAGTCGGCCTTCGATCACGCCGGAAAAGGCCGACTTCGGCATGGTGCCGGCGAAGGCCGAATCGCCGATGACGTGGATGTTCTTTTGTTTCGACGATTCGAACGTCACCGCATCGACCGGGCACCAGCCGGTGCGGTCGACGACGCCGGCGAGGCCTGCGATCTTGCCGGCCTTTTGCGGCGGGATCACGTTGGCGACGGCATATTCATAAGTATCGAAATCGGTCTCGATCGATTTTTTCGCCACGTCGATGGACGCGACATTGCCGCCGTTCGACAGCGACTTCCACGCGATCACGTCGGGATAAAGTTTTTGCCACGCATCGAGAAACAATGGCTGCATGGTGAAAGTGTCTTTGGCGTCGAGGATGACGATCTTGGCGCGCGGCTTATTGGCTTTCAGATAGTGCGCGATCATGCTGGCGCGCTCATAGGGGCCGGGCGGACAGCGCGACGGATTGCCCGGCGCGACGATGGCGACGACGCCGTCGTCGGGCATGGCGACAATTTGCCGGCGCAGCAATTCGAATTGCGCCGCGTCCGCGGTCCAGGCGTGCGGCGCTTGTGCGGCGGCGGCTTCGCTGTAGCCTTTGATCGCATCGAACTTCAGCTCGATGCCGGGTGCCAGCACGAGGCGATCGTAGGGCAGGGTGTCGCCGGTCGACAGCGTGACGCTGCGCGCCTGCGCGTCGATGGCGGTTGCGGTGGCGATGGCGACCTTGATGCCGGCGGCGGCGATCTTGTCGTAGCCGAATTGCTGCTGCTTAAGCTCGCGCAACCCCCCGAGCACGCCATTGCTCAGCGGCGGCGCCGTATAGGTGGGCCGCGCCTCGACCAGGGCGATCGAAAGCTTGGCACCGGCCGAGCGCAGCGCGCGGGCGCAAGCCGCACCGGCAAAGCCGCCGCCGACGATGACGACGCGCGGTGCCGCTTGCGCGCGCAGCGCCCGCGGCCACAAGCCTGCCGCGGCTGCGGCACCCGCCGCACCGCGCAGGATTTGCCGACGGGTTTTAGCCGCGCGTTGTCTCGCCATTACCAACAAGACGCGGCGGGTTTTTAAGCCCGCCGCTTTTGCTCAAGCCGATCTGAGGTCGTTGTTCTTGAGCGGGAAGTTGCGGATGCGCTTGCCGGTCGCCGCCGCGATGGCGTTGAGCACGGCAGGTGCGGCCACCGCAATCGTCGGCTCGCCGACGCCGCCCCAGAACTCGCCGTCCGGCATGACGATGGCCTCGACCTTCGGCATCTCGTCGATCCGCATCACCTGATACGTATCGAAGTTCTTCTGCTCGATGTGGCCGCCGCGCACGGTGCATTCGCCATAGAGCATGGCGGAAAGACCGTAGACGAACGAACCTTCGACCTGGCGCGCGATCTGCTCCGGATTGACGGCGTGGCCCGAATTGGTGCCGCCGACAATACGGTGGATCTTGACCTGGCCGTCGGTGACCGAGACTTCCGCGCAGGCCGCGACGTAACTGCCGAAGCCCATGATCTGCGACAGCCCGCGATAGACGCCCTTTGGCGCCGGCGTGCCGTAACCCGCTTTGTCCGCCACCGCCTTGAGCACGGCGGCGTTTTTGGGCTTGAGATATTTGAGGCGGAAGGCGAGCGGATCTTCGCCGACTTCATGGGCCAACTGGTCGATGAAGGTCTCGACATAGATCGCGTTATGGTTGGTGTTGACGCCGCGCCAGAAGCCCGCCGGCACGGAAGGATTGCGCATGGCGTGGTCGATCAGGATGTTCGGCACGTTGTAGCCGAACGCGCCCTCCGCGCCGCCAGGGTTGAGGCCCTGGAAAACCACCGGATCGCGGCCGTCCTTGTCCAGACGCCCGGGGAACACCGTGGAGAGGATCGACTGACCCGAGATGCGCATATGCAGCGCGATCAGGTTTTTGTTGGCGTCAAAACCTGCCGTCATCTTGCACTGGGTGATCGGGTGATAGAAGCAATGGGTCATGTCTTCTTCACGCGACCACAATAGCTTCACCGGCGTGCCCGGCATCTCCTTGGCGACCGCGACGGCCTGACGGACATAGTCGGTCTGGCCGCGCCGGCCAAAACCGCCGCCGAGGAAGGTCTTGTGCACGTCGCACTGCGCGACCGGCAGGCCTGCCGCTTCCGCGGTTGCCGCCAGCGCGGCTTCGCCGTTCTGCGTCGGGCACCACACCTCGCAACGATCCGCGGTGTAGAGCGCAGTGGCGTTCATCGGCTCCAGCGGTGCGTGGTTCTGGTACGGGTAGGAATACGTCGCTTCCACCACCTTGGCGGCGCCGGCCAGTGCGGCCTTCACGTCGCCCGACTGGTTGCCGACAAAGGCTTGCTCGGCGGTGAGGCCTTCCTTGAGGAAGTCCGCGATCGTGGCGCTGGTGACCTTGGCGTTATCGCCTTCGTCCCAGGTGATCGGCATGGCGTCGAGCGCCTTCTTCGCCCGCCACCATGAGTCGGCCACCACCGCCACCGCGGTGTCGTTGACTTTCACGACCTTCTTGACGCCCGGCATGTCCTGGACTTTGGCGGCGTCAAAATTTTGCAGCTTGCCGCCGAACACCGGGCAGGCGGCGACCGCGGCGTACAGCATGTTGGGCTGCCGGATGTCGATACCGTAGACCATCTTGCCGACGATCTTGTCCGCGGTGTCGAGCCGCTTGAGCGGCTTGCCGGCGATCGTCCAGTCCTTCGGGTCCTTCAGCGCCACGTCTTTGGGCTGATCGAGTTTGCCGGCGGCTTCCGCCACTTTGCCGTAGGTCACCGTGCGGTTCGACGCCTTGTGGGTGATCACGCTGTTGGCGGCACTGCACTCCGCAACCGGGACATTCCAGGCATTGGCCGCGGCCTGAACGAGCATCATTCGCGCCATTGCGCCGCCCTTGCGGACGTATTCGTTCGACTCGCGAATGCCGCGGCTGCCGCCGGTGGAGAAATCGCCCCATACCCGCTTGCGCGCCACGTTCTGGCCCGGCGTCGGGAATTCGGTCGTGACTTTCGACCAGTCGGCGTTGAGCTCCTCGGCGACCAGCTGGGCGAGGCCGGTGAGCGTGCCCTGGCCCATTTCCGAGCGCGCGATGCGGATGACGATGGTGTCGTCGGGCCGGATCACCACCCAGGCGTCGACTTCGGGCGAGCCGTCTGCGGCGCGCACCACGTTGTTGGCGCCGAGCGGCAGGTTGAAGCCGAGCGCAAGCCCGGCGCCGGCCGCGGACGAACCGACGATGAAGGAACGGCGATTGAAATTCGGCATATAGGTCATGGCTGCATCCCCCTTACGCTGCGCCCGCGGCCGCGTGGATCGCGGCGCGTACGCGTTGATAGGTTCCGCAACGGCAGATGTTGGTCATCGCCGCGTCAATGTCGGCGTCGGTCGGCTTCGGGTTGGTTTTGAGCAGCGATGCTGCGGCCATCATCATGCCGCTCTGGCAATAGCCGCATTGCGGCACGTCGAGGTCGAGCCAGGCTTGCTGCACCGGATGCAGCTTGCCGTCCTGCGCCAGCGACTCGATGGTGGTGATCTGCTTGGGGCCGACCGAACCGACCGGGACCTGGCAGGAGCGCGTGGCGACGCCGTTGATGTGCACGGTGCAGGCGCCGCATTGGGCGATGCCGCAACCGTATTTGGTGCCGGTCAAGCCGACCGTGTCGCGGATGACCCAGAGCAATGGCGTGTCGGATTCAACGTCGACGTTGTAGGACTTTCCGTTGATGGAAAGGGCAATCATACTGTCCTCCCGTATTGAATGGTGCGCATCCCCATATGGGATCAGTTGCAGTCTCCGCGCCCACCCTTCAGGGTAAGTCTACCCTGTTCCAATTCGAATGCGAATTGCAAAATTGCGTGAGCGGAGAACTGGCCACGCCGGGAATTCTCCAATAACCTCGGTGTTAATGCCGCCCGATCGGGCGGTCGGAACCGGCAGCCGGAACTTGCGCCACCGGAGTTTTGGCCGTCCGGGCCCATGGGGTATCACGACATGAGCGACGATTTCGAAGACCATTGCTGGAAGGACATCGTCACGGCGGACATTCTCGACATCTATTCGCATTACCGGCGCAAGACCTTCGTCGGGCCGGCGCCGGCGCTCTTGGCCATCGATCTTTATGAGCTCGTCTATCGCGGCGGCTCGAAACCGCCGGCGGAACTCGCCAAAACCTTCCCCAGCGCTTGTGGGCAATACGCCTACGACGCCATCGAGCCGACCAAGCGCCTGTTCGCCGCGGCGCGCGCCGCGGGCTTGCCGATCTTCTATTCGACCGGCGACACGCGCAGCGAAAGCCGGCCCGAATTCGTCGGCGCCACCAAGCGGAAGAATTCGTCGGTCGATCCGTCCGACTTCGTCATCCGGCCGGAATTCAAGCCGCAGCCGGGCGACGTGGTCATCACCAAGCAGCGCGCCAGCGCCTTCTACGGCACGCCGCTCACCGCGCATCTCACCCAGCTCGGCGTCCAGACGCTGATCGTCTGCGGCGAGAGCACGTCGGGTTGCGTGCGGGCCAGCGCGGTCGATGCCTATTCGCACGGCTACCACGTCGTGCTGGCGGAGGAATGCTGCTTCGATCGCAGCGCGCTGTCGCACAAGGTCAATCTGTTCGACCTGCACCACAAATACGCCGACGTCATGCATGTCGACGAAGTGATCGCGCAGCTCGCCGCCCAAAACCCCGCCGTGAAGAAGGCGAGCTGAACGATGCAGCCGTCGCGTTACGGGCCGTTTCCCTATTCGCCGATCATCCATCGTCCGCCGCTGCAATGGCCGAACGGCGCCCACGTCGCACTGTGGGTTATTCCGAACATCGAGTTCTTCGCGCTGGACGAGAAAGTGCCGCCCGGCTCCGGCGGCACCGGCGTGCCGGTGCCCGACGTTCCGACCTGGTCGTCACGCGACTATGGCAACCGGGTCGGCGTGTTCCGCCTGATGGAGGTGCTCGACCGCCACGGCATCCGCGCCACGGTCGCGCTCAACAGCGAGCTTTGCGCCGAGCACCCCGCGATCATCGAGGAAGGCAACAAGCGGCGCTGGGAATGGATGGGCCATTGCGAAAGCAATACCCGCCGCCTCAACGCGGCGGCGCCGGGGGAGCAGCCGCGCATCATCAAGAATGCGCTCGCCACCATCGAGCAAGCGACCGGCGCGCGTCCGCGCGGCTGGCTCGGCTCCGGCCTGCAGGAGACCTGGGACACGCTCGATCACCTCGCCGCCGAAGGTTGCGATTACGTCTGCGATTGGACCAACGACGATCAGCCCTACATCATGTCGCTTGACGGCGGGAAGACGCTGGTCAGCGTGCCCTATAGCCACGAGATCAACGACAAGCCGGCGTTCGAGAAATTCAACCGCACCGCCGATCAGTTCCGCGACATGATCTGCCGGCAGTTCGACGTGCTCTATCGCGAGGGCGCGCAATCGGGCCGCGTCATGGCGATCGCGATCCATCCCTATCTCACCGGCGTGCCGCACCGCATCGACGCCTTCGACGCCGCGCTGCGCTATATCGGCGAGCACGGCCGGGTGTGGAAGACGACCGGCGCGGAGATTGCACGCCATTACCGCGCGCAGGCCGGCAAAGCTTGATGGGAAGAAGGCCTGAACGGAGGCGACCATGGAGTGTCAGTTGCGTCGTGCTGCGTTAACCGCCGTTATGCTGGCGTGCCTTGCCGCGCCGGCTGCGCGCGCGGCGGAGCCGGTGACGCTCGGAACCGTCGGCCAGGCTTCGGCAAATCTGTGGCCCGAGCTCATCGCCTTGGACCAGGGCTTCTTTGCCGCCGAGGGCTTGCAGGTCGATCTCCTCTACGTGCAGTCGAGCGCCGCGCTGGTGCAGCAAGTCGCCGCCGGCTCGCTCGGCATTGCCACGCAGACCGGGCTTGCCGATCCGTTGCGCGCCGTCGGCATGGGCGCGCCGATCGCGGTGGTGCGGATCGACGTCCAGGCGCCGCCCTACGCCCTCGTCGCCAAGCCGGGCATTACCAACATGAGGGAGCTCAAGGGCAAGGTGATATCGCTCGGCGGGCCGAAGGACATCACCCGCATCTATGTCGAGCGCATGCTGGCGCCGAGCGGCATCAACCCGGGCGAATTCGACATGGTGTTTGCCGGCGCCACCACCGCGCGCGCTTCGGCGCTGCTTGCCGGCGCGGTCGATGCCGCGATTCTCTTGCCGCCGTTCAACTTTCAGGCGGTGGCGAAGGGATTTAACAGCCTCGGCCTGACCGTGGATTATGTGAAGGACCTGCCGTTCTCCGGCACCGCGGTCAATGTGGCATGGGCCAATGCCAACAAGGCGACGCTGGAGAAATTGCTGCGGGTCAAGAACAAGAGCATCGCCTGGTTCGAGGATGAGCAAAATCGCGCCGGCGCGCTGCGCATTCTCAAATCCGCATCGAGCTTGAACGAAGACGACGTCTACAAGGCCTACAAATTCTTCCGCGACGGGCATTTCTTCGAGCCGACCGGCAAGGTTTCGCGAACGAAGCTCCACGCGCTCGCCAAGGCGATGGAGAGCCTCGGCGATCTGCCTGGCGCGCTCGACGTCGACAAGCTCGTTCTGCCGGGCGTGACCCAGATGACGGATTGAGACGCGCCGTTATGCGCAAATCGGTATTCAAGGATTTCGTCCTCGCCGCAGCCATCGCGCTGGCGCCGCTGCATGCCGGCGCCGCCGACCTCGTCTCGGTCGGCTCCGTCGACGCCACCTCCGCCAATCTCTGGCCGTTCCATATCGCCGTCAAGAACGGCTATTTCGACGCCGCCAATATCAAGATCGACCTCATCTTCGCGCAGTCGAACGCGTCGGTGATCCAGCAGCTTGCCGCCGGTTCCTACGCGGTGGCGCCCACCGCCGGCATGGTCGATCCGATCCGCGCCATCGACAAAGGCGCGCCGGTCGCCTTGGTGCGCATCGTCATCCAGTCGCCGCCCTATGCGCTGCTCGCCAAGCCCGAGATCAAGAAGATCGAGGATCTCAAGGGCAAGACCATCATCATCGGCGGCGCCAAGGATATCACCCGCATCTTCACCGAACGGATGCTCGAGCCGCACGGGCTGAAAACCGGCGACTACGATTATGTGTTTGCCGGCGCCACCAGCGCGCGGTTCTCGGCGCTCAAATCCGGCGCGGTCGATGCGGCACTCCTCACCGTGCCGTTCAATTTTTACGCCGAGACCGCGGGCTACGCCAATCTCGGCTTCACCTTCGACTATCTGCCCGACATGCCGTTCGCCGGCATGGCGGTCAACCGCGACTGGGCTGCGGCGAATGGCGACGTGCTCAAGCGTTTCCTTGCCGCTTACAATAAAGGCGTTGCCTGGTTCGACGATCCGCAAAACCGCGAGGCCGCCGTCAAGTTGCAAATGGACGTGAGCAAGATCGGCCAGGACGACGTGGAAAAGTCTTACAGCTTTCTCCACGACAAGAATCTGTTCGAGCCGACCGGCAAGGTGTCCAAGAGGAAAGTCAACAACGTGATCGAGGCGTTGCGCGCGCTGGGCGATCTTCCCGCCGATTTCACGGTCGACCGCCTGCTGCTGCCGGGCGTGACGCAGATTTCCGATTAACGCATAACCGATCGCCATGAGCGTAACGAGTGACAGCGTCAAGACGGTGAGCCCGCCGGAATCCCGGCCGATGGACGCTGCCTCCACGCCGCGGTTCGGCGGCGCGCTGCGCCCGAAATATCTCGCCGGAATCCTGTCGGTCGCCGGCGGCCTGGCTCTGTGGGAGCTGATCAGCCGCTTCCTTGTCGACAACGCGCTGTTTCTCGCCGCGCCCTCGCAGATCGCCGTCGCCATCTACAATCTCGCGGTCACCGGGCAGCTTTGGCACCATGTCGGCGTCAGCGCCGCCGAATTTGCGCTCGGCTATGTGATCGCCAGCATTATCGGCATCGCGCTTGGGCTTGCCATGGCGTCGAGCGACACGGTGAAACGGGCGCTGCAGCCGTGGGTCTCGGGCCTTTACGCGACGCCGACCATCGCGCTGGCGCCGCTGTTCATTCTCTGGCTCGGCATCGGCATCTGGTCGAAGGTGATCGTGGTGATCACGCTGGTGCTGTTTCCGGTGGCGATCAACACCGAGGCCGGATTGCGCACGACGAGCGAAAGATTGATCGAGATGCTGCGCTCGTTCGGTGCCACGCGTCGGCAGATTTTCTTCAAGGTGTCGCTGCCGTCGGCGGTGCCGTTCATCCTTGCCGGCTTGAAACTCGGCATCGGCCGCGGCCTGATCGGCGTCGTGGTGGCGGAATTGTTCGGCTCGCGCGCCGGGCTGGGCCGGCTGATCAGCCAATCGGCCGACGCCTTCAACATGCCGGAACTGTTCGCCGGCGTCGTGGTGCTGGCGATCGCCGGCATCGTCATGACGGCGGGGTTCGGCTGGCTGGAAAAGCGGCTGGTGCCGTGGACCAAGGACTAGCATGACCGCCAAGCTCGCCGTCACGCGCTTGTCGAAATGGTTCGGCGACCTTGAAGCGCTGCGCGGCATCAGCCTTGACGTCGCGCGCGGCGAATTCATTTCCGTGGTCGGGCCGAGCGGCTGCGGCAAGACCACGTTCTTGCGCATCGTCGCCGGTCTCGAACACGCTTCGTCCGGTGAAGTGCTGCTCGACGGCCGCGCTGTGCGCGAGCCCGGCACCGACCGCGGCTTTGTGTTCCAGAACGACAGTCTGTTGCCGTGGCGCACGGTGCTCGCCAACGCCATCATCGGCCGCGAAGTCGCCGGCTCCATTGGCGCTGCCGACCGCCAGCGCACCATGGAGTTGCTCAAGCTCGTTGGGCTGGAAGGCTTCGAGCACTATCACCCACGACAGCTCTCCGGCGGCATGCGCCAGCGCGTCAATCTCGCCCGCGCGCTCGCCATCGATCCGGAAATCCTGCTGATGGACGAGCCGTTCGCCGCGCTCGATGCCCAGACCCGCGAGATCATGCAGACCGAGCTGCTGCGCATCTGGGAACGCGGCAAAAAAACCGTGCTGTTCGTCACCCACCAGATCGACGAGGCGGTGTTTTTGTCCGACCGCGTGCTGGTGTTCGCGCGCCGGCCCGGCCGGTTGCAGGCCGAGGTCAAGATACCGCTGCCGCGGCCGCGCACCCTGGACATGAAGCGCACGCCGGAATTCGTCGCCCTGGTCGACCGCATCTGGCGCATGATCGAGGACGACGTGCGGGCGGCGGCGCTTTATGAGAATGCGTGAATAGTGGCGATGGTCCTTTTTTTATAAAGGCCTAGAAAGCGGCCTTGATCGCTTGGACAGCGTTTCTGTTCGTGTTGATGATCTTGTCAAGGGCGGCGCCATCAGCGCGGTTACGCGCGTCTTCGACGCGCTATGGCGCCGCCGCCTCCGGCGGTCGCAGACCCTTGACAAGATCATCAACACGAACAATTGGCAGCCAAGCGATCAAGGCCGCCATCCGCTCAGCGGAAATCTCTTGCTCCACATCCCTTGATGCGGCGGTGTCGGCTCAATAAGGTCTCATGATCATGTCCCTCTCCACCCAATACGCGCCCGAGCGAACGCACCAATCGGCCTTCGCCGGCGGCATCGCTGCGCTCGCCGACGACAAGCTCTACGCCCTGCAAAACCCGTTCGCCCTCGACGGCCGGGTCAGCTCCTATCCGGCCAGCGCCCGCGGCTTTGCGGTGGCCAACAGCTACCTCTTGACCCAGCCCGACGCCGCCATGCTGATCGACACCGGTTTCGGCAAGGACGAGCCGGTGATCCGCGCCCAGATCGAGGCGCTGATCGCACCGGGGCTGCCGCTGTCGATGTTTCCGCTGCGGCTCAACGAATTCATGTCGATCAACAACGTCGAGAGCTTTGCCGGGCACTTCAACGTCGAGACCTGCTACACATCCAATATCGACGCCGCGCTGTGGTTCGACTTCGGCGCCAAGGCCGAAGGCCGCGATATCCTCAAATCCATGAAGGTCACCGCGGTGACCCGCGCCGACACGATTGAGCTCGGCAAGAGCGGCCGCGCGATCGACGTCATGCAGGCGCCGATCCGGCTGATCGCCACACGCTGGCTCTACGACCGCGCCACGCGCACATTGTTCTCGTCCGACATGTTCACCCATGTCTGGCGCGATACCGCGACGGGCCCCTGGATCGTCACCGACGCCGACAACGATCCGACGTCGCAGCGCGACGTCCGCTCGTTTATGCTCAACACCCGCTATTGGTGGCTGGAAGGCGCGCCGACCGACAGCATCCGCCGCGGCATCGGCAACGTGTTCGACACATACGACATCGAATGCATCGCGCCCGGTTACGGCTGCATCCTGCGCGGTCGCAACGTGGTGGCGCGGCACTACGCCATGCTCGATGAATTCCTGAAAGCCTGCGACAAGAGCGTGGCGGTGTCGCGCTACGTCACCCGCGACGAGGAGCGCTGAATGTACGTTTGTAGCCCGGATGAGCGGAGCGACATCCGGGATGGCATTTAAGCTTCGTTTCCGTTCCCGCATGTCGCTGCGCTCATGCGGGCTACGACAAGGGCACTGATATGCTGGATAAGCCTCAGACCAAAACCATGCTCGACACGCCGGTGGCGCAGCGCATGCCGCGCGAGATCGCGCCGGGCGTGTTCTGGATCGGCGACTGCCTGGCGCAGCGCCACAAGGGCAAGAGCTATCACGGCTATAACGCCGCCTATCTGGTCGCCGGCACCGAGGCCTCGATCCTGGTCGAGACCGGGCACCCGAAGGATTTTCCGGTCATCGAGCGCCACATGAACGAGCTGTTCGCGCGCGGCGTGGCGCCGCTCAAATATCTGTTAGTCACCCACCAGGAGACGCCGCATTGCGGCGGCCTGGGCCGCATCCTGAAAAACTTTCCCGATGCGCTCCTGGTCGGCGACGTCAGCGATTATCACCTCGCGTTCCCGCAATACGAACACCGCATGCGATCGATGAACGAGGGCGACGAGATCGATCTCGGCGGCCGCACCTTGATGGCGGTCGAGCCGGTGATCCGGGATCTCCGCACCACCTGGTGGGGCTTTGACACCAAGGAGCGGGTGCTGTTCCCCGGCGACGGCTTTGCCTACAGCCACTACCACGAGGATGGCCATTGCGGCCTCATTGCCGAGGAAGCGGTGTCGCTCGACCTGCCCGACGTGTCATCGACGTTTGCCGACCTGGCGCTGTTCTGGACCAAATTCGCCGACATGAACGTCTATTGCGACCGGCTCGACCATTTGATCGCCCGCCTCGACGTCAAGATCATCGGCCCGACCCACGGCCTGCCGATCACCGACGTGAAGACCACCGTGCCGAAGGTGCAGGCCGGGCTGAAAGCCGCGGCGCTGATGCCGGAGTCGGGGACGAACGAGAAGGTGGCGGTGGCCGCGAGCTGAGGCGCAGAGGGAATGCCCTCTCCCCTTGCGGGAGAGGGCAACGCGGCGGTTCAACGACAAGAATGGGTGAGGGGTTGCGGCCCCGACCCCTCACCCGACAGAGCTTGTTGAATGTGCGGAGGAGCCCTCTCCCGCAAGGGGAGAGGGCACGATAATGACGCGCCGACGCGTCGGCTCACCCCGCGCTCTTCTGCTCCCGCTCGACCGCCCAGCGATTATGCGGAAACGGCAGGCCGAGATTTTCGCGTAAGGTCTTGCCTTCGTATTCGCGACGGAACAGGCCGCGGCGTTGTAATTCCGGAATGAGCAAATCGACGATGTCCTCGATGCCGCGCGGCACCGTCAGCGGCAGGATGTTGAAACCGTCGGCGGCGCCGCCGCGGAACCATTGTTCGAGCGCGTCGGCGACTTCGGCGGCGGTGCCGATGACGACGCGATGGCCGCGCTGGCCGTAGACGCGCTTGTAGAGCTGGCGCACGGTCAGATTTTCGCGCCGCGCCAATTCGACCATGACCTTGACGCGGCCTTTCTGCTCGACGTTGGGAGCGGGATCGGGCACCGGCCCGTCGAGCGGCAAGCGCGACATGTCGAAACCGAAATGCGACGACAGGTCTTTGATCGCCAGTTCGGGCGACAACAGCGCTTGCAGCCGCTCGTATTTGTCCTGTGCCTCGGCGCTGGTCGAGCCGATCACGGTCATCACGCCGGGCATCACTTTGATCGAGTCGGGGTGCCGGCCGTAAGCCGCGGCGCGACGCTTGATGTCGGCGTAAAACGCCCGGCCGGCCTCGAAATCCTGCTGCACCGTAAACGTGATCTCCGCGGTTTCGCCGGCCAGGTCGCGGCCGTCGTCGGACTGGCCGGCCTGCACGATGACGGGATGGCCCTGCGGCGAGCGGTGCACGGTGAGCGGTCCGCGCACCGCAAAGTGCTTGCCCTTGTGGTTGAGGAAATGCAGTTTTGCCGCATCGAAATAGATGCCGCTGTCCTTGTCGGCGATGACGGCGCCGTCTTCAAAACTGTCCCACAGCCCGAGCACCACTTTGGCGAACTCACGCGCCCGGGCGTAGCGATCGCCGTGATGCGGATGGCTCTCGCGGCCGAAATTGTACGCCTCGGCGACCGCGAGCGACGTCACCAGATTCCATCCGGCGCGCCCGCCGCTGATCTGGTCGATCGAGGCGAAGAACCGCGCCACGTGGAACGGCTCAAAATAGGTCGTGGTCGCCGTCGCCACGAGCCCGATGCGTTCGGTGACCGCGGCCAGCGCGCCCAACAGCGTGATCGGCTCGAGCCGCGAGGCTTGCGTGGTGCGCGTCCAGGTCTCGACGTCGTCGGGGCCGAAGGTGGCGTTGGTGTCGGCCATGAACAACAGGTCGAACTTGCCGCGTTCGGCAAGGCGGGCGATGTCGACGTATTGCTTGAGGGTCTGCCGGCCGTGCGGGTCGACGTCGGGATCGCGCCACGCGGCGACATGGTGGCCGGTGCCTTCGACGAACAAGCCGAGCTTCATCATGGGTGCACCTGTGGCGCCGCATCGTAGCCCGGGTTGAGCGGCTGCGAAACCCGGGAACGGCATTTGGGTCGGGCATTCTCTCCCGGATTTCGCTACGCTCAATCCGGGCTACGGACCAATCAGAGGAAACACCATGCCCGAGAAGAAACTCACCGGCCGGATCGCAGCCGAGCGCATTCGGATGCAATCGACGCCAAAACCGCCGGCGGGCGCGGTGGAGCGCTTTCTCGCGCTCGGCGAATGCACCAGCCTGATCTCCGACGTGATGGACGAGCTCGGCGTACCCGAAGGCGTGATCGGTGCGACGGTGCTGAAACCGACGCTGCCCGGCAAATTGATCGTCGGCCCGGCGCTCACCGTGCGCAACATTCGCCAGCGCTCCGATCCGCTCGACGCCAAAACCCACGTCAACCGCATGGCCGAATTCGAGGCGCACAATCTCGCCGAAGACGGCGACGTGCTGGTGATCGCGGGCGTCAAAGGGATGTCCAACATGGGCGGCATCTCGTCCTACACCGGCCAGCGCCAGGGCGAGCGCGGCGCCATCGTCATGGGCGGCGTGCGCGACGTGCGCCATTCACGCAGCATCGGCTATCCGATCTGGGCCAGCGAAATCACGCCGGCGACCGGCAAATGGCGGCTCGAAACCGTCGAGATCAACGGCGAGATCCAGATGGGCGACGTGCGGGTCAATCCCGGCGACCTAGTCGTCGCCGACGACACCGGTGTCTGCTTCATCCCGCGCGACAACATCCTTGAGGTGCTGGAGCTGTGCGAGAAGAAAAAGAAAGACGAGGACGCGCGCATCGAGGCGATCACGCAGGGTGTCCCGGTGCCGGTGTTTTATGGCAAGGGGTGAACACCGAACGTAGCCCGGATGAGCGAAGCGATATCCGGGGCCCGCCTATCGGACCGTTATCCCGCATGTCGCTTCGCTCATGCGGGCTACACATTATCCGAGTTTGATCCCCGCGAACTTGATCACCTTGCTCCACTTGGCGTTCTCGTCGGCGATCAGCTGGCGATAGTCGGCGGGGCTCATCGCCATCGGGATGTTGCCGAGCTCGACCAGGCGGCCCTTCACCGCATCGTCGTTCAGCCCGGCTTTGATCGCGCCATTGAGCTTGTCGACGATCTCGGCCGGCGTATCGCGCGGCGCGCCGATGCCCAGTCCGCCGGTGACCGCGTAGCCCGGCACGGTCTCGCTCACGGTCGGCACGCCGGGCAGCGAATCGATGCGCTGCGGCGTTGTCACCGCCAGCGCCCGGAGCTTGCCGGCCTTGATCTGGCCCAGGCACGAAATGATCGGATCGAACATGACGTGGGCGCGGCCGGCGAGCAGATCGGCCTGCGCTTCCAGCTCGCCGTGATACGGCACGTGGAACAGGTCGACGCCGGCCATCATCTTGAACAGCTCGCCGGAAATATGGGTGAGGTTGCCGGTGCCGTTCGAGGCCATGTTGACCTTGCCCGGATTGGCCTTGGCATAGGCGATGAGCTCGGCGATCGTCTGCGCCGGGAACGACGGCGTCACGATCACGACGAACGGCGTTGAGCCGATATAGCCGACCGGCGCGATGTCGCGGACGAAGTCGAAGCTGAGATCGGCGTGCAGCAGGTTGCCGAGCGTGTTCGGCGTCGCGATCTCGAGCAGCGTGTAGCCGTCCGGCGCGGCGCGCACCACCGCCTCGGTCGATAGATTGGTGCCGGCGCCGGGCTTGTTCTCGATGACGAATTGCTGGCCCAGCCGATCCGACAGCGATTGCCCGATCAGCCGCGCGGCGATGTCGGGCGCGCTACCCGCCGTATAGCCGACAATGAGGCGCACCGGCCGCGTCGGGTAATCCAGCGCCGCCGCGGTGCGCGGCAGGACCGGCACGGCGGCAGCGCCCGCTGCCAGTTGCAAAATGCGACGGCGGTGCAGCGTCATGACGTTTCCCCTCCCAGCATTGGCTGCGGATGTTAGCACGGTTACGGCCTTGCGAATCTTTGCCGGTGAAATAGGACGACCGACATGGCGGTGCTCCGCCATGGCCGCTCGCGCTTTTGTGAGAACGTGCAAAACAAATTGCTTTCCAGCGGCTTACACCGACGAAGCACCGTCACTTGGCGACGACGCTTGACCGCCGCGTGCGTTTTTGCTGACAAGCGCGGCATCCCGCTCACGTAAGGGACGTCAACCGGTGACGCCGACTGACGGGGCGGGTGCGGTTCCTGCGGGCGGCGGCTCGTCACTTCCGTTCTCGGGCGGTCCGGGCATCGACCCCGCCGGCATTACGACCGGCGCGCGAGGTGCTTCGCTTAAGCGCGATGCCAAGGCACAGGTAACGCCTGCGCACTGCATCGCGTGAAGCGCGGCCTGGATCGAGCTTCGGCAATTGGCCGGAGCAAGAGCCGCGGTGGAGCGCCGAAAGGCGAGCGCGTTCCGCTGAACGCGCGGCCACGCCCGAAGCGCAGATGGATGGCAACATCCGCTGCGTGGCGAGGCCCACGAGACAGTCGCGCCTTTTCGGCGCTCCGCCTCCCCTTATTTTTTTGGAGGCAAAAGCTTGGTGGCTTTGGTCGGCAAACCTCGGGCGCAGCTGCGTCGCGAGAACGAGATCGCTCGTTTCACCCTCCCCTGGAGGGGGAGGGTCGCGCACCGCAGGTGCGCGGGGTGGGGTGCGCGGCGATGCAGGGATTAGCAGCGCGCTGCGCGCGCTTTCACCCCAACCCGCCGCGCTTCGCATAGCCGACGCTCCGCGTCGGCGTTCTTTACGTAGAAGGACGGCGGCCGAAGGCCGCCTACGGACCTTCCCCCTCCAGGGGAAGGTGAAGAATGCGTCGTCACCCTCTTGTCGCGCGATTCGCTAACGCGGGGCAGGATGAAGAAAGGAAAGGAGTTTCCATGCCCAAACGCACTTACCCCGGCCGGCGCACGCGCGAACAGTGGCGGGCGTTGCCGCGCAAGGCGCGCGAAGATTTGGCCACGCGGGCGCAGTGCGACCTGTTCGGGTCGTTTCGCCATTGCCGGAACAAACGATGCCTGCGCGCGCGCACGTGCTGCGGCGACGATCCGAGCGGCTGCTGCGATAAGCTATGGCGCCTCACCAAGAAGAGACCCAAGACGCTGCGCGACGCGGCGTTCCGCTTGCACCGCCTGCCCGATGCCTGAGCGGCTCGCGCTACTGCGACGCGGCAGCGATGTGGTTATCGCGGATCACGTCGCCCCACAGTTTTATCTCGCTCTTGAGCAGCGCAGCCGCGGCCTCGGGGGTTTCCTCGTTGGCCGGGTACAGATCCATGCCGCCTTCGGCAAAGGTGTGTTGCACCCGGGCATCGGCCAGCGCGGTGCGCAGCGCGGCGTTGAGCTTGTCGACGATCGGGCGCGGCGTGCCGGCCGGCGCCAGCAGCATGTGCCAGAAATCGATGTTGAGCTTTTTATAGCCGAGCTCGGCGAAGGTCGGCAGCTCCGGCAAGCCCGCAAACCGCTTCCCGCCGACGACGGCGTAGGCTTTCATCTTGCCGTCCCGCACCAGTGGTCCGGCCACCACCGCCGAAATGATGCTCAGATCCACCTGACCCGCCAAAAGGTCGACCAGCGCCGGGCCGGCGCCGCGATACGGCACTTGCGTGACCTTCAGGCCGAGCTCCTGCATGATCAGCACATCGGCGAGATGACCGAACGAGCCGACGCCGGGATGGCCGACCTTGAGGTTCTGGCCCGGCGTTTTCATCCACGGCAACAGCTCCTTGAAATTGTTCGGCGGCAGGTCCGGCCGTCCGGCAAACGTCGTCGCAGCGGTATTGATGAGGCCGATGGGGACGAAATCCTTTTCGGCGTCAAAGGTGCGGTTCGGATAAAGCGTCATCGCCGCGGCCAGCGCGTCCTGGTGCAGCAGGATGGTGTAGCCGTCGGGCTCGGCGCGCGCCGCCTTGGCGGCGGCGATCGAGCCGCCGGCGCCGCCGAGGTTCTCGACCACGATCGGTTGGCCGAGCGCCCTCTGCAGCGGATCCTGGATGATGCGCGCGATGGCGTCGTCGGCGCCGCCGGGCGGGAACGCCACCAGCATGGTGATGGGGCGCTCGGGATAGGTTTGCGCCGCGGCGCCGCCGGTTGCGAAGAGAAACGCAGCGAAAATCGTCGCCCCAAACGCGCGAACGAAAATCATGGTGCCTCCCTAGACGGACGACAGACGACGGACGACAGATGGAGAATAGCACCGATTGTCCAGCTGCCGTCCTGCGTCCTGTTGTCATCGCAGGACAGACAACGGAAGACGGACAACAGACGAGGAATTGCAGCTAATATCCGTCCTCTGTCGTCCGTCTTCCGTCCTCCGCTACTTCACCCTCGCGATGTAATAGGCGAGGTCGAGAATCTGCTCATCGGTGATCGGCGCGATGACGTCGGCCATCGACGAATCGTAACCGTGGCGCGAATTGTCCTTGTAGCCGCGCAGCGCCTTGACCAGATAATCCTCGCGCTGGGCGCCGATGCGGGGAACGTTCTGCTGGCCGACAAAATTCGGCAAATGGCAGAAATTGCAGCGGTTCTGCTGGACCAAAACCTGGGCGCGTTGCATGCGGGCGTCGTCCACCGGCCCGGCGGCGGGTTGCGGCGCCGGCAGCTGGGAAATGATGTCGGCGAAACCTTGCAGGTCGGTGTCGGTCAAGTCCTTGGCCATGTCGTTCATCGGATCGGCGAGGCGCATCTTTTCGCGGAACATCAGGAGCTGGACCGTGACATAGAACGCCTGCTGGGCGCCGAGCGACGGCACGCCTTCAAGTTGCGACTGGCCGTTCTCGCCGTGGCAGGCGAGGCAGGCCGGCAGCCGCTCCTTCACCAACTGCTGCGCCGACGCCGGCAGGGCTGCGAAGCAGCCGAGCGTCAAAACTGCGGCGAAACAGCCGAGCGCCAAAACCGCGGCGAAGCTGCGCATCGAACAATCGCCTCCTGGAGCATGATCCCGAAAAGTGGAAACCGGTTTTCGGATAAGATCATGCTCAAACAAAATTCCTAGACTCTGATCCGATTTAATCAAATCGGATCAGAGTCTGGAAAACAGGTCGAGGGCGAACGCCGCCCTCGACCGTTTCGTCAACTCCGCCGGCGACGACCGGTTCTAGCGGCCGGCGACTTTTTTGCTCGGGCCGTAGGTGACGCGCCAGATCGCGCCGTTCCAATCGTCGGAGATCAGCATCGAGCCGTCCGGCATGTTCATCACGTCGACCGGCCGCGCGACGTAGTTGTTGTCGGGCTGCAGGAAGCCGGTGATGAACGGTTCCACCGATTTCACGCTGCCGTCCTTGTTGAGCTTGACCAGCGCAATGTCGCCGCCGAATTTTTTGCTCTTGTTCCACGAACCGTGGCGGGCGACGAAGATCTGATCGCGATATTCCGACGGGAACATCGAGCCGGTGTAGAACCGCATGCCGAGCGCCGCGGCATGCGGACCCATGAGCGCGATCGGCGGCACGTAGTCCTTACAGTCGTGGCCCCAGCCGAATTCGATGTCGGGGATATTGCCCTGATGGCAATACGGCTCGCCGAAATCCTGGCCGAGTTTTGTGATGCGGTTGAGCTCGTCGTTGGGCAGGTCTTCCGACAGCCAGTCGCGGCCGTTGTCGGTGAAGTAGAGCTCGTGGGTCTTCGGATTCCAGTCGAAGCCGACGGTGTTGCGGATGCCGAAGGCGATCTTTTCGGCGCCGGTGCCGTCGAGATTCATGCGGCGCAGCTGGCCGTGATTGTCGTCGTGCAGCACGTTGTTGCCGGGCTGGCCGACTTCGAAATAGAGCTTGTTGTCTGGGCCGATGGCCAAAAATTTCCAGCCGTGCGCTTCGTCCTTGGGCAGATCCTTGTAGATGACGACCGGCTTCGGCGACTTGTCGATCTGGTCTTCGACATTGTCGATCTTGGAAATCTGCGACAGCTCGGCGATGTAGAGCGTGCCGTTCTTGTAGGCCACGCCGTTCGGCCGATAGAGGCCGGACACCAGCACATGGACCTGGCGTTTGCCGTCCTTGTTGGTGATGGCATAGACCTTGTCCTGCAGGCGCGAGCCGACATAGACGGTGCCTTTTTCACTGAGCGCCATCGAGCGCGCATTGGGCATGCCGGAGGCATAGACCTCGATGTTGAAGCCCTTCGGCGCTTTCAGCTTGTCGAGCGGCAGCTTGTTCTCCGCGGTGGCGAGCGGCGGCGCCGGCACCGGCGCGAGTTTGGCGGCGGCCGGATTGCTGTCCGGACGTCCGATCAGCGGCGAGCCGGGCGGCAGTGCCGCGGCGGCGGGAGCCGCAGGTGCGGGTGCGGCGGCAGCCGGAGCTGGTGCCGGAGCAGGCGCAGCGGCGGCTGGAGCTGGGGCAGGCGCCGGAGCGGGCGTTGCAGCCGGAGCTGGCGCCGGCGTTGGAGCAGGCATGGCAGCAGGAGCTTGCGCGGGCGCTTCTTGCTGTTGTTGGGCCAGCGCTGTGGTGGCCAGAAGTGCGAGTGTCGCGGCAAACAACGTGCCACGCGGTACGCGTCGAGTCATCGTGTTCCTCCCGAGTGCGGAAGTCCGGTCCCGCCGGCCTCCTTGCCGGCAGTCTCCGACATTTCGACCCCTGGGTGCAATCGGGTCGCGTACGATTTGGCGAATTATCGATCGCGCTTCACGGGCGCGTCACATGCGCCGATAGGCGTAAGGCGCGTCGTCCTGGAGGGCTGCAAGGGCCGCGACCTCGTCGTGGCGCGGCGAAAGATGGCAGACCGGATCGGTGGCGGCGGCGTCGCCGGTGAGCGCAAAGGCCTGGCAGCGGCAGCCGCCGAAATCGATGTCGCGGCGGGCGCAGCTCTGGCACGGTTCTTTCATCCAAGACGTGCCGCGGAAGGCGTTGAACGCCGGCGAATTCTTCCAGATATCGGCCAGCGAATGATTTCGCACCGACCAGAATTCGAGGTCGGGGATCGACTCGGCGGCGTGGCACGGCAGCACTTTGCCGGAAGGCGTCACGTTGAGCGAGCGACGGCCCCAGCCGCCGACGCACGGTTTCGGCAGCCGCGCGTAATAGTCCGGCACCACGGCGTCGATGACGATCTCGCCATGATGTCGTTTGCGCAAATCCTCGACCGTGGCGGCGGCGCGCTCGACCTGCGCGGCGCTCGGCATCAGCGCGGAACGGTTGCGCAACGCCCAGCCGTAATATTGCACATGGGCGATCTCGACCCGGCTGGCGCCAAGCGCAAGCGCCAACGCCACCATGTCTTCGATGCGGTCGATATTGGCGCGATGCACCACGACGTTGACGGTGAGCGGTATTTTCAATCTGACGACCGCTTCGGCGAATGCCTGCTTGCGCCTGAAAGCGCCCTTATAGCCGGCAATATGGTCGGCGCTTTTTGCCGTGCTGTCCTGGATCGAAATCTGCACGTGATCGAGCCCGGCATCGGCGAGTTTTTGCAGCGTGTCCGCGGTGATGCCCACTGCCGAGGTGATGAGGTTGGTATAAAGGCCGGCGTCATGGGCCGCTGCGGCAATCTCGACCAGATCGCGGCGCGCGCCCGGCTCGCCGCCGGAGAGATGCACCTGCAAGACGCCGAGCGCCGCAGCTTCGCCGAACACGCGGGCCCAAGTCGCGGTATCGAGCTCGTCGTCGCGCCGATCGAGCGCCAGCGGATTGGAGCAATAGGGGCAGCCGAGCGGACAGCGGTGCGTCAGCTCGGCGAGCAGACCGAGCGGGGTGTGCAAACGCATGGTCCCATTGGCCGCCATCACAGCTCCAACAGCTTCTTGTCGGCGAGCCCGCGCAGCATCGTGGTCACGTCGGCGAGGATGCGCTCGCGCGGCGCGTTGAAGGTTTTGGCGAGATCGTCGACGATCGCGTCGAGCGTCGCCTCGCCGGTGCAGCGCTTGACGATTTCGACCGCAATCGTATCGGCCTTGAACACGCGCTCCGGCGCCAACAGCACCCAGCCGCCTTGCGCCTCGCTGTGCACCAGCCGGACGCCGCGCGGCAGGCGCGGGCGGGCATCGGCCGGTATTGCGGGCGCCGCATCGCTCACTGTGTTTCCTTCGGCACGAAAGCGCCGGGCGGAATGTGGCCCGGCGCCACATAGGCATGATAGAGCGCATCCAGCATCGCCCACAGCACGCCGCATTTGAATTCGAGCGCGGCCAGGACCAGTTGTTGCTCGTCGGGCGTGCGCGCGTGGCGCTTGACGTAATCCAACGCAAAGCGGGAATCGCGTTCGGCCAGGGGAGGGCGCTGCGAGAAATAGGCCAGCGTCTCCGCGGTGACAAAATCGTAGCTCTTGAGCATGCCGTCGATACGCTCGCTGATGATTTGCGGCGAGAACAGTTCGGTGAGCGACGAGGCGATGGCTTCGAGCAGCGATTTTTCCCGCACGAAATGCACATAGGCCTCGACGGCGAATTTCGTCGCCGGCAATAATCCGCGCAGCGACATCACGTAATCGCGGTCGAGGCCGAGCCCGTCGGTGAGTTTCAGCCAGCGCGCGATGCCGCCCTCGCCGTCGCGCTCGCCGTCGTGATCGGCAAGCCGGCTGCGCCATTCGCGCCGCGTCGCCTGGTCGTCGCAGCGCGCGATCAGGCCCGCGTCTTTGATCGGAATCATCGCCTGGTAATAGTAGCGGTTGAGCGCCCAGGCCTGGACCTGGCCCTTGGAGCATTCGCCGCCGTGCAACAGCTTGTGGAACGGATGCAGTCGGTGATACCGCCGCGCGCCGATATCGCGCAGCGCGGCTTCCAGCTCCTGCGGCGTCATCAACTTCACAGAGCGACCTCCAGCCCGTCTTCGGCGACTTCCCAACCCGCCGCTTCGACCCGCGCGCGCTCTGGCGAGCCGTCGATCAGGATCGGATTGGTGTTGTTGATGTGCACGAAGATGCGGCGCGCGCGCAAGCCGGCAAGCGCGGCGAGCGAGCCGTCCAGGCCGTCAAGCGGCATGTGGCCCATGCGCCGGCCGGTCTTTGTACCGGTGCCGGTCGCGATCATTTCGTCGTCGCGAAACAGCGTGCCGTCGAAAAAGATCACATCGGCGCGGGCGAGGCGTTGCATCACCGCCGGCGTGATCGCGGCGGCGCCTGGCACAAAAGCGAGCCGCGACGCGCCGCTGGAAATCTCGACGCCGACATTGGCGGCGCTTTCGCTCGCGGTGTCGGGATCGTCGCCCTCGAGATAAAGCGGCACCTTGCCGGGCACGATGAAGAGCTCCGCCTCGAGGCCATGGCCAAGCGCAAAGCGCTCGCCCGGCACCACGGCGCGGCGCGTCACCACGTCGGGGGCGAGCGCGGCAAACATCGGATTGTCGGCGATTGCCGCCAAGGTCGCGGCGGTGGCGTAAAGCGTGAACGGCGAGCGCTCGCGCAGGCTGAAGAGGCCCGCGGTCTGATCGATCTCCGCGCCGGTCAGCACCACGGCGGCGATCGGGCTGCCACGCGCATTGTCGTGTGTTTGGCCGCGCGGATGCAGGTTTTGGTTCGCCTGGATTTGCGCGCGCAGGTCGGGTGAAGCGTTGAGTAGAATCCAATGCTCGCCGTCAGCCGAAACGGCGAGGCTTGCTTGGGTGCGTGGCTTGACTCTTGTGTCGCCGGCCCAGGCGAGGCGGCAGACCGCACAGCGGCAATTCCATTGCGGAAAGCCGCCGCCTGCCGCGGCACCGAGAACGATGGCGGCAAGGCGCCCCATTCAAGGGGTTTGCAGAAACGGGTAGCGGATCAGAACTCGGCCGGCAGATAGCCGTTGATCTCGAGGCCGATGCAGATTTCGACGAGGGTCGGAGTTGTCCACGCCATGGTCGTTCCCTTTCGGGCCGGTCTTCAGGCCGGCCGTACAGCACGAAATATAGCCACAGCATAGTTCGCGGGCAGGCCCGCCGACAAGGGGGTCGTTGCCCACTCCATCGACCATATGGCCGGCAAACCGGGCACATTGCCACGCTCCCTGCCACTCTCTTTCCACCAGCGCCAAAGCAGGGCATCCTAAGGTCGACACCGTCGCGTCAGGTCCAAGGCTTCCAAATGGAAGGCTTCCAGATGGAGGACCGGACGACCCGACAGGTTGGCACAAATAGAGAAACCGCGTTCTGGAGGAACCCATGATTAACCGCATGACCCGGCGCAGCCTCAATACCGGTATCGGCGCCGCCCTGATTTCGCCCGCACTCCGCGCGCCCGCCTTCGCGCAAGGTGGCGAGCCCATCAAGATCGGCTTCAGCATGGCGCTGACCGGCCCGCTCGCGGCCAATGGCAAGCAGGCGCTGCTCGGCGCCAAGATCTGGCAGGAAGAAATCAATGCCAAGGGCGGCCTGCTCGGCCGTCAAGTCCAATTGATCAATTACGACGACCAATCCAACCCGGCAACGGTGCCTGGCATCTATACGAAGCTGCTCGACGTCGATAAATGCGACCTCGTCGTCGGCCCTTATGCCACCAACATGGTGGCGCCGGCCATTCCCGTCGTCATGCAGAAGAACAAGACCTTCATCGGCCTGTTCGCGCTCGCCGCGAACAGCGAATTCCACTATCCGAAATATTTTTCGATGCTGCCTTCCGGGCCGACACCGAAGGAGTCATTCAGCGAGGGTTTCTTTCAGATCGCGGCGGCGCAGAATCCAAAGCCGCAAACTGTCGCGCTCGCCGCCGAGGATGCCGAGTTCTCGCGCAATGCGGCCGATGGCGCCAGAAACAACATCACAAAGTACGGCTTCAAGAGCGTCTACGACAAAACCTATCCGCCGAATACGACCGACTTCTCGCCGATCATTCGCTCCATCCAGGCCACCAATGCAGATCTGGTGGTGATCTGCTCCTATCCGCTGAGCTCGGTCGGCATGCTGCTGTCCGCCCGCGAACTCGGCTTGAAGCCGAAGATGATGGGCGGCGGCATGGTCGGACTGCAAGCGACCGTGTTCAAGGACAAGCTCAAGTCCAAGCTCAACGGCATCGTCAACTACGAGACCTGGGTGCCATCGCCGAAATTGATGGCGCCGGCCGCCAACTTCTACAAGACATACCAGTCGCGCGCGCAAGCCGAGGGCGTCGATCCGCTCGGCTATTATCTCGGCGGCTGGGGCTATGCCTATCTGCAGGTGCTGGCCGACGCGGTCACCGGCGCAAAGAGCGTCAACGACGACAAGATCGCCGATTACATGCGCAGCCATGCGTTCGACACCATCATGGCGTCCGGCATCAAGTTCGGCAAAGACGGCGAGTGGACCAAGTCCGGGATGATGCAGGTCCAGTATCACGACCTCACCGACGGCGCGAACCTCGAGACCTGGCGCGGCATGAGCTATCAGACCGTGCTCACGCCGGACGACGTGAAGACCGGCAACATCATCTATCCCTATGAGAAGGCGATAGGGTAAAATAATCCGCCCCCGCGAAGCGAAAGCGTAGCGGGGGAGGGGGACCACCCGAAGGGTGGTGGAGGGGGCGCCTGACTCGTCGCTTCACCGTCGTTGAAAGAGATGCGTTGAGGCCCGCGCCCCTTCCACCGCGCTTCGCGCGGTCCCCCTTCCCCGCTTCGCGGGGCAGGAAAGTCGCATGCTGTTTCCCACCTCCCTTGTCGGCTCCTACCCGCAACCGGACTGGCTGATCGACCGCGACAAGCTGTCGAAGCAGGTGCCCCGCGTGCGCGCCGACGATCTGTGGCTCGTGGCGCGCGACAAGCTCGAAGCGGCGCAGGACGACGCCACCATCTTGGCCATCCGCGACCAGGAGCGCGCCGGGCTCGACATCGTCACCGACGGCGAGCAGCGCCGCGAAAGTTATTCCAACCGCTTCGCCACCGCGCTCGAAGGTATCGACACCGACAAGCCCGGCACCACGATTAACCGCAGCGGCCGGCCGATCCCGGTGCCGCGGGTGGTCGGCCCGATCCGGCGCAAGCATCCGATCGAGCTGCGCGACGTCAAAGTGCTGCGCGCCAATACCGACCGTGCCATCAAGGCGACCGTGCCGGGCCCGTTCACCATGGGCAAGCAGGCCCAGGACGACTACTACAAGGACGAGGAAGCGGTGGCGCTCGCCTATGCGGACGCGGTGAATGCCGAGATCAAGGATTTGTTCTCAGCCGGCGCCGACGTGGTGCAGATCGACGAGCCGTGGATGCAGCAGCATCCCGAAAAAGCCCGGCAATATGGCCTCAAGGCGCTCAACCGCGCGCTCGATGGCGTGACAGGCACCGTCGCGGTCCATCTGTGCTTCGGCTATGCCGCCGTGGTGCACGACAAGCCGTCGGGCTATTCGTTCCTGGCCGAGCTCGAGGGCTCAAAAGCCCAGCAAATCTCGATCGAGGCGGCGCAGCCAAAACTCGATCTCGCCATCTTGCGGGAACTGCCGTCGAAAACCATTATTCTGGGTGTCATCGACCTGGCCGACATGACGGTCGAGACGCCGGCGACTGTCGCCGAGCGCATCCGGCGGGCGCTGGCCCACGTCCCGGCAAATCGGGTGGTGGTGGCGCCCGATTGCGGCATGAAATACCTGCCGCGCGCCGTGGCCTTTGGTAAGATGAAAGCCATGGCCGAAGGCACCGCCATCGTGCGGCGCGAAATCGCCGGTAAATAAAAGTTGGAATTCTGCAGGAGACGACCATGCCTTATGTGACGGAACAGACCTTGACCGACGTCGTGCGCGAGCGCTGGAGCGATATCCCCGATCCGCGGTTGAAGCAGGTGATGACGGCCTTGGTGAAGCATGCTCACGCCTTCGTGCGCGAGATCGAGCCGACGCAAGCCGAATGGGCGACGGCGATCGATTTCCTCACCCGCACCGGCCAGATGTGCGACGACAAGCGGCAGGAATTCATCCTGATGTCGGACGTTCTCGGCATCAGCATGCTGGTCGACGCCATCAATCACCGGCAATCGAACGGCGCGACGCCGAGCACGGTCGAGGGCCCGTTCCATGTGCCCGATGCGCCGGCCGTCGCCAATGGCGGCAACATGGCGGTCAATGCGCCCGGCATTCCCTGCTTCGTCACCGGCACGGTGCATGGCGTCAAAGGCGAGCCGGTTTCCGGCGCGGTGCTCGATCTGTGGCAGACCGACGGCGACGGCCTCTACGAGGCGCAGCGGCCGGAGATCGAAGGCCCGTGGATGCGCGGACTTTATCGCTCGCAGCCCGACGGCTCGTATCTCATCCGCACGGTGGCGCCGATCGCCTACACCATCCCGATGGACGGCACGATCGGCGAACTGATGAACCGCACCAATCTGAGCCACATGCGGCCGGCGCACATCCATTTCGCTCTCGACGCGCCCGGCTATCACGGCCTGGTGACGCATCTGTTCCAGTCCGGCGACAAATGGATCGAGCACGACGCGGTCTATGGCGTGAAGGAGCCGCTGATCGTCGACTTTCAGAAGATGCCGGCGGGCAGCAAGGCGCCGAGCGGCGAGTTGATGAACGAGCCGTTCTACGTCGTGCACTACGATTTCGTGCTGGATCAGAAGGCGCGAGCGGCCGCGGCGGCGTAGCCGCTCTCCTGGTCATTGCCGGGCTTGACCCGGCAATCCATGCGGAATCCCGGCTTCGAAAATTCTGTCGAGAGTCCGCGATAGCCGACAGTCAGCATGGACCACCGGGTCAAGCCCGGTGGTGACGAATCATTGGATTGCTACGAACGCTCCAACGCCTCGCGATCCCACTGCGCCAAATCGGCAGCGCCTTCGTAGGTGTCTTGCAGGAAGCCGAGCAGCAGTGCGTCGGGATCGCGGGCGTGGCGCACCGCCTCGTAGGGCAGAATGAATTGCCCGAGGTTCTTGTCGTAGTACGCGTCCGCGGTGCGCAGCGGCGTGTCGCCGTAACCCTCCGGTTCCGGATAGGCATAGACGTAAAACGCCGGCTGTCCGAAGCCGCCGTTGCCGGGCCAAAAACCGCAGCTCGAGACTTCGTGCGAATAGGCTTCCGCCATCACCCAAGGGGCGACATTCGGGGTGACGCCGTGGGGCGGCGGCGCGGTGCGGCCGGAAAAGCGCGTCACCGCGAGATCAAAACTGCCCCAGAAGAAATGCACCGGGCTTACTTTGCCGATGAAGCGCGAGCGGAATTCGGTCAACACCCGGGCCGACTGCACCAGCGCCTGATGGAAGCGCGCCACGTATTCCGGATCGTATTGCGCGTGCAGGTGATCCTCGTCGAACGGCATCGCGCTCTCGATTTCGCACGGCGTCGTCCAGATCGACACGTCGATGTCGAGGCTGCGCAGCCGTTCCATGAACGCGACATAGAATTCGGCGACCGGCATCGGCTTGAGCGGAAAGCTCTCGACGCGGCCGTCGTTGCTGGCGATGCGCAGCTCATGGTCGACGAGATCGAAAGCGATGTCGAAGGTGCGGTCGCCGCAGCGGTTTTGCGGCGCGATGAGGCCGCGTGAGTTCACGCGAAAAGTGACGTTCCACCAATGATTGATGAGCGGCGTGCAGGCCAGCCGCACTTTGCCGGCGATCTGCGTCCACAATTGCAGCGTGTCGCAGGTCTCGCTCCAGGCGTCGAGCGGCAGGTCGGGCCAGTGGGAATTCCAACTCATGGGCATTGTCTTACAGCAAATACGCGAGCCTTTGCAGCCCGATGCGCCCACCGTGGGTTGAATATTCAAATCATGCTATGGTGCAGGGTCGGACCGGAACAAGAGCCGACGCTGGGAGGAAATTCATGTCGCATAAATTTTCAATCCCGATTCTGGCCGCCGCGTTTCTTGTAGCGCCCGCGGTGCCGCCGAGTGTGTTGGTATCTGCCATCGCGCCCGGTATTTCGGGGGCCGCCCAGGCGGTGACCAATCTCAACAGCTCTAGATCAAACATCTACCGAACGAAGAAGAGCGGCAGTCCCGTCACCACCCCCAAAGCGGGCGGCGACGTAGATCGCATGGGCGGCGGCGGAGGCGCGCGCGGAGGCGGAGCGCTCATGGGTGGCGGCGGCGGAGCTCGCATGGGTGGCGGTGGCGGGGCGAGCACTAAATAAAGTGTGGCGCCAAGCGCCGCCTGAGCCGCGTCGGCGCTTGCCGGGCGTCGACGCTTAGAACGTGATGGTGCTGGCCAGCAGCGACGAGCCTGCCTGGATCGGCGTCACCAATTGCGGCTTGAGCTTCGCCAGTTTGGCCAATTCGCGGGCCAGCTCCGCCCATTTCTTCCGAATCTTTTCACCGGCGTCATCGGCGGCGGGGAGGATCACGGTTTGCTGCGGTTGAGCAGGGGCTTTGGCGGTTTGCCGCCGGCTGGCGGCCTGACGGGCCTGTGCCGCGAACCGCGCGATCTGCGCCTCGAGCTCCACGATCCGCGCATTGAGGACTCGGATTTCTTCGTCGGCGTGGACCAGAGCCACGTCGCGGTTCTGGAAGGTTTTCAGCAACGTGTTGGTCGCCGCGATGAGTTTTAGGCGCGACTGTTCGAGCTCGTTGATCTGGCATTGTTTCAGGCGCAGCAAGTCCTGCAGTTGCTGAAGCTCGCTCGCGGCGTCGCGCCGTGCGGTGGTGGCGTCGGCGAGGCTGCGTTCGGTAGCGGAGTGTTCGGCAATGCGGGCAGCCAGGCATTCGCGCGCGTCGGCGAGCAGCCGCTCGGCCACCTCGGCGCGCGATGTCATCCTTGCCAGAACGTCATTCAGCGTGCTGGCTTCGATCCGGAAATCCCGGGCTTCGCTGAAAAGTCTGCTGCACTCGGTCTCAGCCGCCGTCAGCGCGGTCTGCAGATATTCGAGCTGGGAGCCCGTTGAACGCTGCGCGCCGTCGCTCTTGGCCAGGCGCTCGGTCAAGCCGGCGTTCTCGGCCATGGCCAGATCGAGCGAGGTTCGCAACGACTGGTTCTCGTTATCGCGCAGCGCCACGTCATCATACGCCACGGCAAGCTCGTTCTCGAGTTCCGCGATCCGCGCATCCGCCGCCTCGAATTGCTCGCTGAGCGTTTGTTTCGCCGCCGTCTCCTGGGCCAGGCGCCGTTCAAGCCCGATTGCCCTGGCGCGCGTCAGTTCGAGTTCGTCGGCAAGCTCGATTTCCCGGCTGACCGCTGCCGTGTCGAATTCCGTCTCGGCTGCGGGAGGCGAAGATTGCGGCCGCGTCGCGATGGGCGTCGCATGGGTGACAGCGAGTCGGGTGGCTTGATCCAGCCAACCGTTGCCTTGTGCCTTGCCGCTCAGTGCCATCTGTGGCGCGTCGATTGTTGTCCAATACAACGAACGTGACGACGCAATGGTTAACGGATGGTTACTTCGACATTAACCGCTTGGAAACGACTGAAAACACTTTGGCCCTCGACAGTTGCTCAACACCCCACCTGATAGACGCGCTATCGCCCGGCGGCCTGATTCGTCAAGATTATTCGAATGGGCCCGACCTGGAATGGCCGCCTTCAACTCTTCATCAGATGCCCGAACTTCTGCAACCCGATGCGCCGTTCTTCGGGCGACGGCATGTTGACCGCGGGGAATTGGTCGCGCCAGTGCCACGGCCGGCAAGCGTCGATCACGGCGCGGCTGTTGGTGTAATCGCCGGCCGCCTTGCGCTCGGGTTCGATGCGCGGATCGAGCGGCGTCGACCAGGCGCCGCGGATGATGTCGATCGAGGTGGCAGGATCCGAGCGCGTGATCAGCGCCCAGATCACTTCTTCCAGGTTCGAGACGTCGATGTCGTCGTCGACCACGATGACATAGCGCCCGCAATAGGCGCCGACATGGCACTGCGCGGCGATGTGGCCGGCCTGCTTGCCGTGGCCGGGATAGCGCTGCTTCACCGCGACGGCGAGGAACAGCCGCGCATTGCCGACCTCGTGCGCCCAGGCCGCGGTGATGCCGGGCACGCCGGCCTTCTCGATGTTCTCGCGCAACAGCGCCGAGCGCACGATGGCGCGGTAGCGGCAGATCTCGTCGGGCGGCCGCTGCGGCACGCAGCCGAGCAGGATCGGCTCGTGGCGATGATAGATCGCCTTGATGTCGATCACCGGCTCGGGCCGGTGGTCGCTGGCGTAATAGCCGGTCCATTCGCCGAACGGGCCTTCGAGCCGCACATTGTCGGGCTCGACGAAACCCTCGATGGCGATCTCGGCATTGGCGGGGATCGGCAGGCCGGTGATCGGTCCCTTGATCACCTCGACCGGCTGGCCGCGCATGCCGCCGATGATGTCGAGCTCGCAGACGCCCGGCGGCACTTCGCTCGAGCCCATCAGAAAACTCATCGGATCGCCGCCGCAAACGACGACCACCGGCATGCGCTCGCCGCGCGCGGCATATTTGTCGCGCATCACCCGGCCGTGCTTGCCGGGCGAGATATAGAAACCGAGCGATTTCTGGTCGTGGATCATGACCCTGTAGGTGCCGCAATTGATCCAGCCGTCGTCGGGGTCGCGCATGATGTTGTAGCAGCCGGTGCCGATATAGCGGCCGCCGTCCTGCGGATGCCATTGCGGCGCCGGGAATTTGGTGACGTCGACGGTCTCGCCTTGCATGACGTTCTGCATCACCGGACCGGTGTCGACGAATTTCGGCGCAATGCGCTTGAGCATGCCGGCGTGATTGACGCGAAAACTTTCGCTCAATTCGAGCTTGGACAGCTCGGTGGAAAATCCGAGCGTCATGTTCTTGCGCTTGCCGGCGAAGAAATTGACCAGGAGGCGGCTGCCCTTGAGCGTGCCGGGCACGTCCGCGAACACGAAGCACGGCGCGTCGTCGGCATGGGCCGACATTTCCGCCACCATGCCGATATCCTGCTGGTAGGTGAGCCCGCCGATTTCCCTGACCTCGCCGAGCTTTTTCGCCTCTTCGAGCCATTGCCGCAGGTCGTGGTAGGGCAGAAACGGCGCCGTATTCGAGCCCGCCGCGCTCGCAGTTCCATCGCCGAGCGGCGTCGACATTGGATCAGGCAGGAAGCCCTTGGGGTCCGGCATGAAGTTCTGTTCCGCCATTGATCTGCACCTTGTTTCGCGCGGCCGCGAAATGCTTATAATGCTAAGGAATTGGTCTCAAGCCATCCTATCATGCCAGAAGACGCCGGCTCAAACCTGCTGCACGACTGGATTGCGCGCGCTGCGCTTGCCGCGCCGGAGAAGCCGTGGGTTGTGTCGGCCGATAATGGCCGCACCGTCAGCTACCGCCAATTGCGCGAGACGGTCGGCCGCTTCGCCACGTTGTTGCGGCAACGCGGTCTCGGGCCGAACGACCGGGTGGCGCTGCTCGCCAATAATTCGATCGAGCAATTGCTCTGTTACTTCGGCGTCATGGCCAACGGCGCGACGCTCTGCACCATTCACGTCGAGATGAACCGCAACCAGCTCGACAATATTTTCGAACGGCTGAAGCCGAAGCTTATTCTGTACCAGGACGGATTGCAGCTCGACGACCTGTTGGCCGCGACGTCGGCGCCGCGTCTGCGGATCGGGCGGTCGGACAAGCCCGAGCCGGGAACGCTGTTCGCCGAACTGGCGCGTTGCGCGCCAGGCGATCCGGCGCAAGCAGCGCGGCCCGGCGACGACGCCATCATCCTGTTCACCTCGGGCACTAGCGCCCAGCCCAAGGGCGTGGTGCTGAATTTCCGCGAATATTTGCTCAACATCGATCCGCTGGCCGCCGGCTGGGGTATTTCGGCGGCCGACCGGCTTTACGATTTCCGCCCGTTCAGCTGGAACTCGGCGCAGACTTTGGCCGCGCTGACCATCGTCAACCGCGGCGCCACCCTGGTTCTGGCCGAAAAATTCTCGGCCAGCCGTTTTTTCCAGCATTTGCGCGATCACGGCGTGACTATCGCGGCCGGCAATCCGACGACGATCAATATTTTGCTCAACAGCGAGCAGAGCGTGCAGCGCGACAACCTGCCAAAACTGCGCTTCATGACCTCGAGCTCGGCGCCGCTGTTGGTCGAAGAGTGGAAGCGGTTCGAGCAGAAATTCGGGATTCTTGTGGCACAAGGCTGCGGCGCCAGCGAGGTAAGCTGGATCGCCGCCATTCCGGGCGAACAACGCCGCCTCGGCACGGTCGGCAAGCCTTTGGCCTATCATGACCTCGCCATCGTCGACGCCGACGGCCGGCGCCTGCCGCCGGGCGAGATCGGCTATGTCGAGCTTGGCGGCTGGCCCGATCATCCGTTCCGCTATCTCGGCGACGACGGCGCGATCAAGATCCACAGCCGCGGCCGCTTCCGTACCGGCGATCTCGGCTGCCTCGACGCGGATGGGTTCCTCATGCTCACCGGGCGCGAGAAGGAACAGATCATCCGCGGCGGCGCCAAAATCTCGCCGGTCGAGATCGATTCTTATCTGATGCAGCGCGCCGACGTGATCGAAGCCGCGACCGTCGGCGTGCCGGATGCGGTCTACGGCGAAGAGGTGGTCAGCTACGTGGTGACGCGGCCGGGCACGCCGGTCGACGCCGACGAGCTGTTGCGCTACTGCGCCACCGTCCTGCCGGCCTTCAAGGCGCCGAAGCAGATCGTGATCAGCGCCTCGCTGCCCAAGACCGAGCGCGGCAAGCTCGACCGTAAGGCGCTGGCGGAGAGGTGGAAGAACTCGTAGCCCGGATGAAGCGAAGCGAAATCCGGGAGCGGCAGTCCCGCATTACGCGGAGCCTGTCATCGGGCCGGCCACTTCGGGCCGGACCCGTTGGCTCCATGCGGGCGACAGTTTGCTAATCGATCGCGACGAAGCCGGAAGCCTGCACCACCGGACCCCAGCGGGCGATTTCTCCGTTGATCCACGCGGTGAACGCGGCAGGCGTGAGAAACGCCGGCTCGGTGCCGAATTTGGCGAGGCTGTCGATCATCGTTTGCGATTGCGTGGCCTTGCGCATCGCCGCGCTCAATACGCCGACGATGGCATCGGGCGTTTTGGCCGGGAGGAAAACGCCCGAGAGCGACTCGACCACGACGTTGTAGCCGGCTTGCTTCATGGTCGGCACATCGGGCAGAAACGCCGAGCGCTCGGCACCGGTGACCGCCAGGATGCGGATGGAATTGGATTTGGCATAGGCGATGACCTCGCTGACCGGATTGACGCTGGCCGGGATGTGGCCGCCGAGCAGGTCCTCGATCGCCGGCGCGCCGCCGCGATAATGCACGGGGGTCATCGTCACGCCGGCTTCGCGCGCCAGCATCACGCCGGTGAAATGCGGCGTCGCGCCGGCCGAGGTCGTGGCGTAGTTTGCCTTGGCCGGATTGGCCTTGCACCAGCCGACGAAGTCGGCGAGCGTTTTGACCGTTTCGGGCACCGCGGGTCCGACGTTGAAGGTCAGCATGCCTTTGGCGGCGGGGCCGACCGCGATAAAATCCTTGATCGGATCGTAATTCAGCGACTTGAAGCTGAACGGATAGAGCGTCATCGGAAAGTCCGGCGTGAACAGCATCACGCTGCCGTCCGCCGGGGCGTTTTTGACGTATTCCACGGCGAGCCGCGCGCTGGCGCCGGGCTTGTTCTCCACGATGATGCTTGCCGCATAAACGCCGCCGAGCGCTTGGGCGAGCACGCGCGCCACGATGTCGGTGCCGCCGCCGGCCGGAAAGCCGACGATGATATGCACCAGCTTGTCGACGGTCTGCGCACGCGCGCGTTGCGCGGCGCCGCCGGCCGCGATCAGGCCGATGGCGGCGCTCAGCGCCTTGCGTCGATTGAGCATCGGCTACTCCGCGTGAAGATCCAAGCCGCGTCCGATTGGTAACGAGATTTGGCGATATTTCAACGCTCGTCCATCGCCGACTTGTCCAGGGCCCGCCCGCCGGGCGTAAACGGGAATAATTCCAGCCGCCGCCGATCATTGCTATGGTGGCCGCCTGGGCGGGCGGAACGGGCGACGAGACACGGCATGGTCTGGCGACACGTCTTTTCCAGGAGCACCCTGCGCCTCGTCAGCGCGCTGGTGATGCTGTCGTTCGTGATCTGCCATCTCACCGCGCATGCGTTCCTGCTGGTGTCCCTGGAGACCGCCGGCAAGGTGCTCGACTTTCTGATGTTTCCGTGGCGGACCATAGCCGGCACGGTGCTCTTGGCTACAGCCTTCGTCGTCCACTTCAGCAACGCCTTGTGGTCGATCTATATCCGCCGTTCGCTCCGCCTGATCCGCTGGGAATGGGCGCAGCTCCTGCTCGGCCTGTGCATTCCCGCACTTCTGATCCCGCACGTCTCGGCGACGCGCGTTGCGGCAAGCGTCTTCGACGTCACCAGCTACTACAACACCGTGCTGCTGGCGCAGTGGCTGTTCGCGCCCTGGCTCGGCGTGCTGCAGGTGCTGGGCGTGCTCACGGTATGGACCCATGCCTGTATCGGCATTCATTTCTGGCTGCGGACAAAACTCTGGTACCCGAGCATGCGCATCTGGCTGTTCGGCTTTGCGCTCTTGCTGCCGGCGCTGGCGCTGGCCGGCTACGTCTCGGCCGGCAACGAGGTGCTGCGCGAGGCAAAGGATCCGGATTACGTCCGCGAGTCGATCGAGGATGCCAACGTCACCCAAGAGGCGGTGGTCGGTGTCCACCGTATCGAATACGCCGGCTGGGGCATCTATGTCGGGCTGTTGCTGTTGCCGTTTGCCGCGCGCGGCATGCGCGCCTGGTATCACCGCCGACGTCGGCCGCCGATGTTGTCCCACGCCAGCGGGCGCAGCGTGCCGATCCTGCCCGGCGCCACGGTGCTGGAGACGTTGCGTGAGAACGGCATTGCGCATGCCTCGGTGTGCGGCGGCCGGGCGCGCTGCACCACCTGCCGCATCCTGGTGACCAAGGGCCTCGAGCGGCTGCCCGCCGCGACGGGCCTGGAGGCGGTTGCGCTCGAGCGCATCGGCGGCACGCCGGGCATGCGGCTCGCCTGCCAGGTTCGGCCGACCGCCGACATCGCCGTGATGCCGCTTCTGGCCGCTGACGCCAGCGCCATCGACGGCACCGTCCGCGGCGGGCTCGAAGGGCGCGAACGCCCGATCACCGTGGTGTTCGTCGACATGCGCGGCTCGACCACCTTGGGCGAGGCCAAGCTGCCTTACGACGTGCTGTTCATCCTCAATCAGTTCTTCCACGAGATGACCAAGGCGCTGGTCGCGACCAACGGACATTACTCACAATTTACCGGCGACGGCTTGATGGCGCTGTACGGGCTTTACGAGGACGATCCGACGCGCGGCGCCGCCGATGCGCTGCGCGGCGCGCGCGAGATGCTGGCGGCGCTCGATCAACTGAACTACCGGCTGCGCAACGATCTCAAAGAGCCGCTGCGCATCGGCATCGGCATCCACTATGGCGAAGCCATCGTCGGCGCCATGGGCCCACCGCGCTCGCAAATCATCACCGCGATAGGCGACACGATCAACACCTGCGCGCGGCTGGAAAGCCTGACCAAGGAATTCGACTGCGTGATGATCGTGTCGCGGCCGGCGGCCGAAGCCGGCGGTCTCGACATCACCGGCTGCGATTTGCGCCAGGCGCCGGTCAAGGGCCGCATGGAGCCGGTCGAGTTTTACACGCTGCATTGGCCGTCCGGCATGCGGGCGTGACGCGGCGGTTCAACGGCTAGGCGTGGCGAAATATGACGCTGAGATTGTTCGCCGGCATGGCTACGGTTTCTTCAAGCGCAAAACCGTGGCGCTTCGCCAGATCCGATACGTCGGTGAGATCGCGCACGCCCCACAGCGGGTTTTGCGCGCGCAAGCGGGTGTCGAAATCCTGGTTGCTCGGCGCGGTGTGATGGCCGTCGATCTTGTAGGGACCGTAGAGATAGATGAGACCGCCCGGCGCGAGCGTTCGCCCGGCGCCGGCAATGAGGCCTTCGGTGGCCGCCCAAGGCGCAATGTGGATCATGTTGCAGCAGACTATCGCGTCGGCGCGTTCGACCGGCCATTGCTCCGCCGTCACGTCAAGATGCAGCGGCGTAAGCAGATTGGCGGCGCCGGCGGCGGCGCGGTGCGCGGCGATGCTGTCGAACATTTCGGCATTGGCATCGGTCGGCTGCCAGCGCAGGCCGGGAAGATTCTGCGCAAAGTAAGCCGCATGCTCGCCGCCGCCGCTGGCGATTTCGAGGACCAAGCCCTGAGGCGGCAGGACGCGGCGTAAAACTTCGAGGATCGGCTCGCGGTTGCGCGCGACGTGGGGGAAATAGAGGCGCCGATCGGATGTTTCGGACATCCGGCTTTATTCCTTTCAAATCTCCTGATCGGGTGGCGGCCTTGATCGCTTGGCTGCCAAGTTGTTCGTGTTGATTGACTTGTCAAGGATCGATGACCGCCGAAGGCGGCGGCGCTTCGCGCCGTCCTTGACAAGTCAATCAACACGAACAGAAACGCTGTCCAAGCGATCAAGGCCGCTTTCTGCGTCGGCGAAGAATTATTTGCACTCGGACCGCGAGGCGGAGTTTACGGCGCGGCGATGTGCCAGACGCTGTTGACGCCGTCGCCGGTCACGTCGCCCGGCTTGGTATCCTTGGCAAACTCGTAGAGCGGCTTGCCCTTGTAGGCCCATTGCTTGCCGCCGTCGTCGCGGGTGACGACGGTCCAGTCGCCCGATGCCTTGGCATCGGCGCCGGCCATCAGCGGCGGCCAATTGGTGGCGCAGGCACCGTTGCAGTTCGATTTGCCGGTGGCGTCACGGTCGAACGTGTAGAGCGTCAGGCCCTTGGCGTCGACCAGGGCCTTGCCCTTGGACGTGTCCGCGCTCTTGGCCGGCGCCGTTTGCGCCAATGCCGCCGCAACGCAGATCGAGAGAATGCTGGCAGCGATCGCAGCCGTTATCGTTTTTTGCATGACTTACTCCCTTTGGACCGTAGCCCGGATTGAGCGGAGCGAAATCCGGGGAAGCCTCGCGATCGAATCCTGGGTTTCGCTTCGCTCAATCCAGGCTACAAATTACCGTCCCGTCCGCGCCAGCGAATTCACCCAGCCGTGCATGCGCTTCTTGGCGTTGGCGATGTCCTCTTTGGAGAACCAGTCCTCGGGCTTGACCTTGTCGACCGGATAGACCGGCCGCAAGAAGTCGCTCTCATACCCGAACGGCACCGTGGCATCGATGCCCATGCCGCCTTCGAATTGCGTGTTCGACGCCGTCCATTGCCGGTCGCCAGCGGTCATGCGCTCGGCCGGCATGAAGGTCTGGCCGCGGCCGCCGGGGATCGGGTTGAGGATGTCAGTACGTGGGTTCACCCGCGTGGTCAGGCACCACATGATGTCGTCCATGGAATACGGATCGACGTCCTCGCTGACCGCGATGGCAAGCCGCATGCCTTGCGAGCACGACAGCGCGGCGGCCATGAAATTGCGCTGCCAGCCTTCGTCGATCTGGTGGCGTTTTTTCACCTGGATGATGCAGCCGCCCCAATCGGTCATGCAGTAGGGGATCACCACGTTCTGCACGATGCCCGGCTGCAGCCGGTTGCACAGCTCGTAGATCGCCGCCTCGCGCACGGTGGTGTCGATATTGTGGTCGTCGAGCATGTGGACGCCGAGCGCGAAGATGATCGGCTTCGACTCCGGCTTGCGCATGGTGATGCCGGTGACGTGGAAGGTCGGCGCCTTGTAGGACTTGCCCATGTAGCCGGCCCACTCGGGGTGGAAGTGATAGCGGCCCTGCACGCCGGCATCCTCGGCTTCCTTGGTCTCGAAGCGGCGGTCGCGCGGATTGACGTAGCCTTCGAGCACCAGCTCGCAATCGGCGAGCGCCATGGCGTCGACGGTGCGCGCTTTCACCAGCCGGATCGGCGCGCCCTGCACCGCGGAGGCGATGCCGATCTCGTCACAGCCCATCGGCAATACGGCATAGTCGAAGCCGGCGCCCGCCATCAAGGTGCAGGCCGGCGGCACGCCGAAGCACATGGTGATCGGCACCGGCTGGTCTTCCTTGTAATATTTGTTGACCACCTGCCACATGTGCGAGCCGGGCGAGATCTGGAACGTGCCGACATTGCCCCAGCGGAAATTCATGCGGTTGTAGCCGAGGTCGGAGCCGCCATCGAATTGCGCGCCGGTGACGCAGCGGATACCGGAGCCGACGGTCAGCTCGGGCTCGTAGGTGGTATGGCGGATCGGCACTATCCATTTGTTGACGTCGTCGGGCCTCTCGACGACGAATTCCTGGCACGGCGCTTCGCTCTGCGCGATCTCGACGGGCTTGAGTGGATGCGACAGCGCGTACGCCAGCTTCTTCACGCGCTCGGCGTCGTCCTTCCAGCCGAACATGCGGTTGATGATCGAGATGTCGCCGAACAGATTGGTGATGACCCGGTGGTTCGGCTTGCCCTTGACGTTGTTGAACAGGATCGGGCAGCCGCCATCCATGTGCTTCTGCAGGCCGGTGACCTGCAGGTCGGGATCGACCTCCCTGTCGGTCTCGATCAATTCGCCGGCGGCGCGCAGCCATTCCAAGGTCGAGCGCAGGTCGAAGGCCTGGTTCGGCGTCGGGGGTGTTTGTTGTTGTTCCTTGCGCATCGGCTGTTGCATTGTCGGCGTTCCCATTGCATAGATTTCTAAGTAATTATCGGAAACGCACTGCGACCTGTCAACGCCGATGCCGCCGCGCCCCCTATCGAAAACCAAGCCGCCGCCGCCGCGTCACGCTGTCGAGTTCCCGCCGCGACTGAGTTCCGGATACCTGGTGCGCGACGCGCACCGCGCGTTTCAGCGCCTCCTGGAGCGGCGTATCGGCCCTTTCGGCGTGACGCGCGGCCAATGGTATTTTTTGCGCGTGCTGTGGATCACCGACGGGCTTTCGCAACGCGAACTGTCGGCGCGGGTCGGCATGATGGAACCGACCACGGTAATCGCGCTGCGCAGCATGGAAAAATCCGGGCTGATCCGCCGCGTGCGCGGCGACGACGACCGCCGCAAGGTGCTGGTCTTTCTCACCGCCAAAGCCAAGCGGCTGCGCGGCGAATTGTTGGGCGTCGCGCGCACCATCACCGACGAAGCGGAGGAGGGCATCGCGCCGCGCGATCTCGCCGCGTTCCGTCGCATCGTGGCGCGGATGACTGAGAATCTCGACCGGATCGAACGCTAAGCGCTGCCAAGTAATCGACCTGCCAACCCTCTCAGGCCAAAGCGCGATGCCAGTCCAGGTCTGTGGCTGGCGACGAATTCCGCCGACGCTTGATAATCGACATAGCGTGTCGTCACGGTGCGGCGCTCCAAATCCAGGATCATGTAGGTGGCGCGGCGTTCGGCCGAGCGCGGCTCGCCGATCGTGCCGGGATTGATCAGGTAATAAGCATCGTCGCGCAACGAGACGTGCGGGTCGCCATGCATCGCGACGCGATCGGGGCGCATTTCATAAACGCCGGCGTGATGGGTATGTCCGTACGCGCAAATTCGCGCGCCGGAGGGATGGATCATGAGCGCCTCAAAGCTCGCCCGGCGCCGCTTGTCGGTGTCGAGCCGCACGCTCTCGCAATCGGTCTCGGGATGCAGCGCGCCGTGCACCGCGATGACCCTGTTGCCGATATTGGCCTTGAGCGGCAAACCGGCGAGAAAATCCAGATCGTCGGCGCTCAATTGCTGCCGCGTCCAGGCGACGGCGCGCGCGGCGGCGCTCGAAAACTTGCGCGTCGTGATCCGGTCGCAGACGGCGAGATCGTGATTGCCGGCGACGCACACGCAATCGGCACCGCGGATCAGCGCGATGCAGGCGGCGGCGTCGCTATTATAACCGACGATATCGCCGAGGCAGACGATGCGGTCGATCGAGCGCTCGGCGATGTCGTAAAACGTCGCTTCCAGCGCTTCGAGATTGGCGTGGATGTCGGAGACGAGCGCGAGCCTCACAGACCGCTCCATCTCCACGCGCGCGGTTGCGCGGGTTTTTGCTCGCCAACACCTTCCGTGACATGTCCTGCGGCGAGGCGATAAAGCGTCGAGCGCAGGACCGGCATCGGGTCATTCCAGGACAGCGCCGATTTCGCCTCGCAACGGATCGCCCAGGGCAACCACGTCGTCAGCGGCACGCCGGACGCGCGCGCCGCCGGCAAATCCTTCCAGGCGCGGCACCAGCGCACGCCGGCTTTCGCGGGCGTCGTCGCCGACCGTGGTGTTCCCGTCAAATCGGCGTAGACCAGCGCCGGAATGTTGACGCCGGCAACCGCAGCCGAGTGATGCCACAGCGTGAAGCGGGGATTGATTTCCAAGAGGTGCAACGTGCCCGCCCGATCGCGCTTGAAATCGAGCTTGGCGACGCCGCTCAGCCCAAGCCGCTTCACAATATCGCGGCCTAGCCGCTGCACGTCCGCGGCTGCGGTGATCTCAAGCGCCGTGGTATGGCCGTACGCCAGCGGATAAGTGCGAATCTTGCGGCCGGTGAACTCGCCGGCGATGCTGCCGCGCTGATCGACGTAGCAGTGATAGCTTTCGATTTGCGTTTCGGCGCCGGGGATCAGTTGCTGCGCCAGGAGATCGATGCCGACGTCGAGCAATTGCGGCCACAAGGCGCGCAACGCATCGATGTCTTTCACTTCGAGCGCCTTGCGCAGGCCGAAAACGTCGTTCCAGCGCTCCAGCCGGGTCAGCGGCTTGATGATGACGGGGAAGGCAAGGTCGAGGTGGTCGGGCTCGACGGCGACGGGATGAAACTGGCGCGCCGGCGGCACCGGCAAGCCGTGACGCTGCGCCAAGTCCTGAAACCGCGCCTTGTCGAGCAGGTCTTCGACCAGCGTTGCGTCGGCGATGACGAAGCGGAACGATTTTGCCAGCCGCTCGCGATGGCGCGAGATCAACAGCAGCTGCGCGTCTTCCTCGTAAAACAGCACCGGTTGTTCGCGCTGGGTGCCGGCAAAGCGTTCGAGCGCGTCGAGCAGCGCGCCGGTATTTTGCGAGAAATCGTCCCAAGCCAGGCGCGCGCGCGCGAAGCGCGAATAGAGCGAGGGCACGCCCGGCCGCGTCACCACGGCGCAGGGAATGCCGGCCGCCGCGATCGGCTGCAACAAATCCATGTCGCCCATGACGCAGGCGAGTGCCGGTTGCGGCTGCGCCTTGGCGGTACGGCGCGTTGCCGACGCTTGATGCGCCGTCACCTTCGGATGGGTGAGCGCGCCGACCGTGGCACGTAGCCGCGAGACAAATTTCCAGATTGCCGGCGTCTGCTTGACGAAGCGCTTGAGCCGGCGCCGCGCCACCGACGCCGCGCTCACCGGCCAGCCGCGCCAGGTCGCCGCCGCGCTGTGATCGTAAAGTTTTATGCTGGTATCGGACCATTCGTCCTTGTACGATTCGTCGCCGATGGTGAAATCGAAGCGCCGCAGTTTTAGCTTGATCGCATGCGCGAGCAATTCGCGCAGATGCAGCGCGCCGGGACCGTAGTGCGACACCGCGGCGTCGTCTTCGTAGCTCGCCAGCACATGGTAATAGCAATCGCCGAGCACGATGGCGAAATTCGCCGCCGCCCAGGTGTCGCCGACTTCGACCCGGCTGATATGGAAGCGATGGCGGATTTTCGGATTTGACGCCAGATCGAGAAAGAATTCGCGCAATCCCGGCCGCGCAAAAATGTCGCGAATGCCGCGGCGGGCGAAGGCGCGGTGCTTTTGATCGATCAAAATCTCCAGCGTGCGGCGCGCGTCATCGATCTCGGTTGCGGTGACGAAGCGGATGTCGCCGTATTCCGACATGTGCCGGCGCTTGGCGCGGTCGCGCCGGCGCGTCGCCGACGAGCGCTTGGCGAAATAGAATTTCTCCCAGTCGTCGCCGAGTTGGGTGAGATGCGCGCCGGAGGCATTGGCGGTGACGTCAAGCGACATGAATGGATTGGCCTGGGTGCCGACCATTTGCGGCATCTTTTCCAGCTCGACCCAATCATGGCGCAGCCGCGGGTGGCGTTGCATCTGTTGACGCAGGTCGCTCCAGGCGGCGAGAAAACATTCGGGCGGAACACGCTGCGAAAAATCGCGCGCCAGAAGCGGCGCGTTGTAGTCGCACTGTTCCTGGCCGAACCAGCACAGCCGCTTGCTCGCAAGCCTCGGCGCGATGGCGAGCGGCAGAATGAACGCGGTCTCACCATCGGCATAGGAGCCGACGACGATGACCGGCAGCACGCCGTCGCGCTGCCCGATGTGTCGGTGCCAGGTGGCGAGCCAATCAAAACCTTGGAATGCGGTGCAGTCGGCGATGTCTTCGAAACGGCGCCACTCGCTTTCCACCGCTTCCAGGTTGTCATGAATGACGACGCCGAGATCGGGCGCGAATTCGCGCGACAGCGTAGCGAGACGCGCCACGGCCGCATGCCCGGCTTTCGCCGGCGCATCCGCAGTCCCGTACGCCTGTACTGGTGTCGCGCGTGTCACGGTTCACTAGACGGAATAGGTGGCCCGTTCAAAGTGATAGGTGAGAATCGCTAAGGATGCATCGCCGCCGCGGTGCAATAACTTGTTAAGGTAAAGCCGCCCTGAAGTACATTTACCTTGAATCTCGGACTGTTCGTCTTCGGAACCGGCAAAATAGGTCAGCGCCGCAGCCGCTGCGCGTGCGGCGTTTGGTAACGTTGAGACCAAGCGTCGTTGCGTGAAGGATTGGCGGCCAGGGAGGATGACATGAAGACTATTATTGGGATCGGCCTCGCCGGCCTTCTGGGCTTGCCGCTAGCTTCAGTCGCGCATGCGCAAGCGGGCAATTATCCCGAAAAGCCGGTGACGATCATCGCCGATGCGGCGCCCGGCGCCACGCCGGACGTCGACGCGCGGTTCGTTGCCGAGGGCTTGAGTAAAATCTGGGGCCAGCAGGTCATCGTGATCAATCATCCGGGCGCCAACGGAAGCATCGCCGCGCGCATCGCAACCGACGCCGTGCCGGACGGCTACACGCTGTTCATGCCGGCGCTGTCGACCTTCGCCGCGCTGCCGTCGATCGCGCCCAATCTGCCGCTGAAGCTGCCGCGCGATTTCGTCCCGATCGGCTACACCGCGGAAAATCCGATGTTCTTCGCGGTGACGCCGTCGCTCGGCATCTCGACCTTGCCGGAATTGATCGCGCTCGCCAAAAAAGACCCGGGCAAGATTTCGATTGCGGTGACCGGCGTCGGCCGGCTCACGCATATGACCGGGCTGGTGTTCCAGGATCGCGCCGACATCAAACTCCTTCCGGTGCCTTACAACGGCGGGCCCGCGGCGGCGCTCGCCGACGTCGCAGGCGGCCGCGTGTCGATGATCATCGAGGGTTATTCGGGCATCGTCGGATCGGTCAAAGCCGGGCAGGTCAAGCTGATCGCGGTGGCGGCGCGCGAGCGTTTGCCGCAGTTCCCCGATCTGCCGACGGTGGCGGAAACGATCCCGGGCTTTTCCGCGACCGGCTGGCAAGTGCTGGTGGCGCCGCTCGGTACACCAGCGCCGATCGTCAGCAAAGTGAGCGCGGACCTGGCCAAAGTGGTCAGCGATCCGGACTTCAAGAAGCGGCTGAGCAATATCGGCAGCTATTCGCGCGCCATGACGCCCGAAGAGGTTCTCGCCTTCGTACAGAAGGAACAGGACACCTGGCTGCCGGTACTGCAGAAGGCTTCGCAGAAGTGAGCTAGCGCCGCCGCGTCGAGAGGCCGATCAGTAAAAATACAACGGCTCCGGTGGCGGCCGCGAACGCGTGCAGCTTATGAACCCGCGTCGAGCCGGCGACGTAGCCCGGCAAGAATGTCGGCAATGAGCCGCCCGGCAGCACGAAATACAGGACGGCGACGATGACGCAGATAATGCTCAGACCATAGGCGAGCGTTTTCACCGGAAGCCTCCCCTGTCATGTCCCGGCCTTTGGCTGCGCGTGCGACCGCAGCCAAGCTTGGGCAATCGCGACATCCGCCTGCGACAACTCATGGCCGCTCGGCAAAGTGCGATGCTCGACACTAGCACCATATTGCTGCAAGCGCGCCGCCAGCCGTGCGGCGCCTTCCGGCGTCATCATCGGGTCGCTGGCGCCGGAATCGATCAGGACCGCCTTGCCGGCCAGGTCGACTGGCGGCGTTTGCGACAATGGCAGCGTCGCCCGCAACAAAATGGCGCCGGCCAGCGTTTGCGGGTAGAGCAGCAACAGCGCCGCGGCAATATTGGCGCCGTTCGAATAGCCGAGCGCAATCGGCGGTGCGATGCCGTAATGGGCTCGCGCTTCTTCGATGAAATCGGCGAGCTCCTGGGCGCGCTGGCGCACGTCGTCCTCGTCGAAGCGGCCCTCGGCAAAGCGCCGGAAAAATCGCGGCATGCCGTTTTCCAAGACTTTTCCGCGCGGCGAAAGCAACGGCGCGTCCGGCGCGATCATGCGGCCGAGCGGGATGAGATCGTTCTCGTCGCCACCGGTGCCGTGCAGCAACAGCAACGGGCGCGCATCGGGCTCGGCGCCTTTTTCAAAGCGATGAATAAAGGACAGGGGCAATTTCTTGGCCATCAGGCGGTCCGTTCCGCGGCTTGCAGGTCGGGCAGCACCGCTTCGATCTCCTTGCGCCGCGCCTCGAGAAACGGCGGCAGCTTTAGATCGTGGCCCAGCGTTTCGACCGGTTCGTCCACCGCGAAGCCGGGCGCATCGGTCGCGATTTCGAACAGAATGCCGCCCGGCTCGCGGAAATAAACCGAGCGGAAATATTGCCGGTCGAGCTGATGGGTCGGCCGCAAGCCGAGATCGGCGACGAGCTTTTGCGCCATCGCCGCCTGGCTCGCGTCGTCCGCGGCGCGGAACGCGATGTGATGCACCGAACCGCGGCCGAGCCGGCCCGGCAAAAAGCCCTTTGCTTCGCGAATATCGACGACGCCGCCGATCGCTTCGCTGGCGCGCAAGCGCCAAAGCGTTCCGTCGCGGCCGCCGTCCTTGAAACCCAAGACATCGGTCAACACCGCGGCCGTGCGCGCCGCGTCTTCGACCATCAGCGTGACGCCGTGAAAGCCGCGCACCGCGTGTTCGGCGGCAATGGTGCCGGCGCTCCATGCCGGCTCGGCTTCGGCCCCGGCCACGCCGACCAGCGCCAGACTCATGCCGTCGGGATCGGTGAACGCCAGCACCGTGTCGCCGAAACGCTTTTCCGGCGCCTCGTGCGCGACGCCGTTTTCGACCAGCCGGTGCGTCCAATAGCCGATCGCGCTCGCCGGGACGCGGAATGTGGTCTGCTGCGCCAAGCCGACGCCGCTGCGCCCTGGCGCCGCATGCTCCCAGGGAAAGAACGTCAGGATGGTGCCGGGATGGCCGACCCGGTCGCCATAATAGAGATGATAGGTGCCGGGATCGTCGAAATTCACCGTCTTCTTGACGAAGCGCAGCCCGATGACACGCGTATAAAATTCCCAATTGCGCTCGGCCTTGCCGGAAATCGCCGTGACGTGATGGATTCCTGACATCGGGCTATCCTCCATGAAAGAGGGAACGAAGGCCACGCCGTGATATTGTTATCGGAGCCCGGCAACGGAGCAAAGCCCATGAAACTCGGAGTCGTCGGAACCGGCAGCGTCGGCTGCGCCATCGCGCTTGCCGCGGTCACGCGCGGCAGCGCGCGCGAAATCATCCTGGTCAATCGGACGCGCAAGACCGCGGAAGCGGTCGCGACCGACATCCGTTACGGCACGCCGCTCGGCCAAAAGGTCGATATCAGCGACGGCGATTACGATGCGCTATCCGGCGCCGGCGTGATTCTGATCACCTCGGGCGTCAACGAGAAAACCGGCGGCGCCACCGACCGCAGCGATCCGCAGGGGCGGCTAAAACTGCTCGACAAGAATGCGGCGATCTATCGGGACATCGTGCCGAAAATCGTGCGCGCCGCGCCGGACGCGGTGCTCGTCGCCGTCACCGATCCGCCGGATCCGCTCGCCGATATCGCCCGCGCCGTGGCGGGGCACGAGCGCGTGCTGAGCGCGGGTACGTTCCTCGATACGTTGCGGTTTCGCGTTCATCTCGGCAAGCATTTCGGCGTCGACCCGGCGCAGGTCGAGGCGCAGGTGATCGGCGACCACGGCACGTCGCAAGTCTTTCTGTGGTCGTCCGCGCGCATCGCCGGCGTGCCGGTCACGGCGCTGCTCGACGAACGCGGTGAAAGGCTCGACGACGTGCGCGCGCAGCTTGAGCGCGACGTTCGCTATGCCAACATCACCATCATCGAGGGACACGACGCCAGCCAATATGGCATCGGCATCGTGTCGGCGCGCATTGCCGAATTGGTGCTGCGCGACGAGCGCGCCGCGATCCCGATCGGCAGCTATCAGCGCGCATTCGGCGTCACGCTGTCATTGCCGAGCATCGTCGGCCGCACCGGCGCGATGTCGGTGTTGCAGCCGGAGCTGTCGGCCGAGGAGCGCAGCGGCCTGGAGAGGAGCGCCGAGAGCTTGAGGAGCGCGCTCGAGCGAGTCGCAAAATAGCGTCGTCTCGCTTCAGGCCGCCTTGCGGTTGACCTGGCTTTCCGCCATCGCGGTCAGCTTTTTGTCGGTGGCTTTTTCCTCGTCCAACGTCTGCTGCAACAGCGCGACGCAGTCGTTGCGGCCAAGCTCCTTCGCCCATGAGATCAGCGTGCCGTAGCGCGTCATCTCGTAATGCTCGACCGCTTGCGCGGCGGCAATCAATGCCGCATCGAGCACCGACTTCTTCTCGACTTCGCCGGCAACGTCGTTGGCTTCCTCGATGATGCCGTCGATTGCCGGGCAGTCGACGCCCTGCGCCTTCTTGCCGATGAGTTGGAAAACCTGTTCCAGCCGCTTCACGTGATTTTCGGTTTCGCGCAGATGGGTCTGAAAGCCCTGCTTGAGCTGTGGATCGTTGGATTTTTCGACCATGTCGGGCAACGCCTTCACGATTTGCTTCTCGGCGTAATAGATGTCCTGCAGGGTGTGCACGAACAGGTCGTTCATGTTTTTGATGTCTTTGGAGAAGAGACCCATTGTTGTTGTCCTTGTACATTGCGGAGTTTAGGGGACCGGGTGGGGCCGTGCGCGGCCCCTTCTCGTGCCAACGTGTGGCGACCCGGTCCGTTCCGCTGCGGCGCCGATTACCGCGGCGCCGTAGGAACTGCGCGCCGGGTTGCGAAATCGTCGCGCAGATCGCCGCCGAGCATTCCGCCCAGTGTCGCGCATGCGGCGCCGAACAGCAGCGACATGAAAGTCCAGAACGACAGATAAGCGCCAGCCTTGCGCGCCGTCTCGGCCGCCTGCGTCACACTGGCGCGGGCCCGGTTGACCGCGTCGTCAACGCGCTTCTGCGCGTCCTCCATGCTCATGCCGGTTCGCGCGCTGACGATCTGCGCCAGATAGGTGCGGTCGTCGGGGGCAATGGTGTCGGCCGCCACGGCGGTGATCAGGATGCGGCGGACCTGCGCATGCATCGCGCGGTCATCCGGTGCGGCCGCGGTGGCTGACGCGCCGCCAGATGAAGCACCGCCAACTGCGGCACCACCTGCAGCGGACGGCGCCTGTGGATTGGACCGCAGCAGCGTGTCGGTGAAATAGTCGATCGATGACGATTGGCTGGAAGCGCCGGCGACGCCGGTCGCGGCGGCACCGGCGGTAGCGGTCATCGCCGCCGCGCTGCCGGCTTTTTCAGCGGCTGCGACAAGCAGGATCGAAGTCACCACGACGCCGATCGCCCAGACGACAAGGCCACTCGCGGCGTCGCGGAAATTCGTCTCACCGGTGTGGACCGGCATCGGCTCCCGGCGCAACCGTCCGGCGACGTAACCGCCCGTCGCAAATCCGATCGCTTGCGCAAACACCAGCCATACCGCACCGAGAACCGTGAGCGTGCCCGCCGACGGCGAAGAGGAGAACGGCGACGCCAGCGAAAGTCCAATGCCCGATCCAAGCGCGATGAAGATGAAGGTGACGGCGGTGGCGGTGAACGCGCCGGCAATGATTCCGCTCCAGGACAGCCCGCTCCAGGAGAGCGCGCTCCATAGTCCCGCATTCTGTGCATCGACGATCTCAATGCGATCGCCGACGATTGTTGTATCGGCCATAACAAACTCCTTGCGTTCCCCAAGACTGGTTGCGTGGCCACACGGCAGTCCGGCGGATCGGAAAACTCAAATCCGCCATCCAATTGCCGCGGTTCCCGGTGTGAACCAACAAAGCATGCACAAGTTCCGCGCAGCACGGCGCTGCGTCATTCATTGCGAGTGTTATTTTTTGATGATCGCGTTGGCGACGCATGCCGCGCTGCAGCGAAACGGCCGTGGAACTTTTCGACGGTTCGGCATTTTTATCGCCGAAGGCTCAGCCGCGCGGACGCAAGCTTAACGGCGCGGCCCTGCTCAGTTTGCGAGGTAACAACCATGCTTAACCTGGTCGTCACGCTCTTGATCATCGCCTTGATTGCGGCCGTGCTGGGATTTGGCGGCATCGCTTCGACCGCGGTCGGTCTGGCCCAGATCGTGTTTTTTGTCGCGCTGCTGCTGTTCCTGATTGCGGCAGTCTTCGGCACGATGCGCGGCCCGAGAGCACTGTAAAACTGCGCTTAAAATCTTGCCGCAGGACGCTGCACGCCAGTTTGCAGCGCGGCGATGCGTTGCCGCCGCCACGCTCCGAATGATGGCAAGCGGCGCTATTTCGGCAAGATATCAAGTCAAAACGCGCTTGCCGCTAAGCAAGCAAAAGCCCGGGCGCAAACCCGGGCTTCCCCTCAACGTAACGCTTTGGAACGCAGGCGTCGGACTTAAGCGACCTTGCTGAACGCCTTGTTCATGCCGCTCTTGATCGGCTCGGCGGTCTCGGTGGCGACTTTCTGCGCCAGCGCGCCGAGCTCCTTGCTCTGCGCCGTGAGTGCCTCGAACTGCTTGCGCGCATGGGCGCTCGACAGCTCGATCACTTCGGAGAGCGTCTTCGCGGTAATCAGCTCGCCATAGAAATCGAACGCGGCGTTGGTGTTGACGCGCGCCGTCTCGATGACCTTGAGGCCGTAGTCGGCGGTGCCCTTGGCGGCCGTCGAATAGGTGGTCTCGAGCACGTCGGTCGCCTCTTCGGCGGCGGCCTTCATCTTCTCGTAGGTGTCCTTGGCCTGCGCGACGCCACGCTCGGCGAATTCGCGGAAGGCAGCCGGCATCTCGACCTTCGGGATGTCGAACTTGGGCATTTCGAATTTCGGCATTTCGAACGCGCCCGTCACGGGCTTGCTCGTCTTCGCTTTGGGGGCTGTGCTGGCTTCGACCATGATCAATGTCCTTGAACTCGTGTTTGCTGTGCGAGGCCTCAATCCGCCTCGCGCTCCCGCGGCTCAACGCTGAACATGTCTAAGGCCGCGGCTTCCGGGATTTTATATAACACATTTTTGGTGCAATGCAACAGAGAAATTATTGCATTGCACAAATAATTTAAGGGATTGAAACTTATCGTCTTTTCGCGCCGAGCCCGCGCCCTGGGCGAAAATTCGCCTGACGCAATCAGGTCTTAGGTTTGGCAGCTTCCATCGCCATTTTGGCAGCACTTTGGCCAAGATCCTGGACCTGGGCCGAAATCGTCTGCATTTGGCGGGAGAGATATTCCGATTGCAGCGCCATCAGCTCGGCGGCGTCCTTGGCGCGCATCAGCTTTTGCGCGAAATCGAAGGTCGCCGCCACATTCTGCTCGGCATAGGTCATCGACTTTTGCGCGATCTCCTGGGCGCCGCTGCGCGCGGCTAAAGCCTGCCCTTGGAACTGGCCCATGGCTTGGTTGGCCGCCTGGAGGAACCCGTCGAAGGCCTGGCGGGCCTGCGCCACGCTCTGCTCGGCGAAGCTGCGCATCTCGTTCGGGATGGCGAATTGCTCGAAGGGATCCTTGGCCATGGGGTGCTCCACAAAAGGGCCGGCGGGGTGATCCTAGCTTAGTTTCACGTCCGACATGCAAGGCCCGATCGGCGCGGCTGGGCCACGGGGCGCCGCGATTAAGGTTATCCTGGCAAGGCCCGCGGCGGACGGCCTCGCGCCATGGACGCAGCAGCGCCCCCGCACTATTAAGAATTCCTTAGGCAACGAGTTCCGTCGCATGACGTTTGTAGAGTCAGAGCTCGCCCTATTGCGTGATCCGCGACTGGCGGCGCCGGCGACGAGCCCATGGCCCGCTTGGCTGTGGAGCGCCGATGCCTCGCGGCTGCTGTGGGCGAACGCGGCCGGCGCGGCGCTGTTTGGCGCCGCCGATACGCGTGAATGCGTGCAGCGCCGCTTCGATGCCAACAACCCGGCCGCCGCGCAGATCGTCCGCCTCGCCGCCACGCTGCCATCTGCCGGTCCGCCGCGCCTCGAACGCTTGCGCGGATTCGGACTTGGCTTCGGTCGCGCGCTCACCTGTGCCTGTTCGCGTCTCGTTGTTACGGACGGCAAGGTCGCGGTCCTGATCGTCGCGACCGAGCCGGCGGGGCCGGCGCTGTCGCTTGCCGAGCGTGTCCGCCGCCTGTTCGGCGATGACGAACCGCTCGCCGTATTCGCAGCGGACGGCGCGCTGGTTCACATGACAGAAGCAGCGCGCGCGCAGCTTGGCGAAGCAAATTCCTTGTCCGCGCTTGGCATTCCCGAATCCAATCTGCAACGGCTCGGCGAGGGCGCGGCGCGCGTGCTGGTGCTCAGCTTGCCGCAGCCGCAAGCGGCGCCTGCCGAAACAGCGGAGGTAAAGCCGAGCGAGACCGTTGCAGTGTCCGCCATGCCTGAGGAGGTGGTCACAGAGCCGGCGCAGCGGCCGTCACCAACAGCGCCGCAAACTGCTTCGCCCGCCGAACCGATCGTCGAACGGCGTCACCCGTTGCGGTTCGTCTGGCAGATGGATGCCGACGGCCGTTTCGTCGTTGGCTCCGATGAATTCATCGCGCTGGTCGGGCCGAAAACCACGGCCGCGTTCGGCCGTACCTGGAGCGAGATCGCAGCCGAACTGAAACTCGATCCGGACAATCTGATCGCGCGCGCGGTGTCGAGCCACGAGACCTGGAGCGGCATCGTCATTCCCTGGCCGGTGGATGAAACCAGCGACCGGCTGCCGGTCGAGCTGTCGGGCCTGCCGGTGTTCGATCGCGACCGCAGCTTTCGCGGCTATCGCGGCTTTGGCGTCTGCCGCGACATTACCCGCATCAACCAATTGGCGCGCGCGCGCCGCGAACGGCCGATCGGTTTCATGCCGGCGTCGGAACACGATGACACCGCGCCTTCGGCGCCGCAAAGCCCGGCAGCCGCCGAAACGGCAGCGCGGCCCGAGCGCCCTGCGCTGAATATCGCGCCGGCCGCGGCCAATGTGGTGCCGTTTCGTCAGGCACCGCCTGCGGAACCGAAAGCGCCGACGCTCAGTCCGGTGGAGCGCAGGGCGTTCCGCGAACTGGCGCAGGAATTGAACGCGCGCTTGCGCGGCACGCCGGAGGCGCCCGTTGCCGCAGCGCCTGATCTCGAAGGCGCGCTGGCCGAAACGCCGAAGCCGCTGGACCAAACCGTCGAATCCGCAGCCTCACTGACTTCGTCCGAGGAGCCGCCGCTACCTGCGAATGACGCCGAACGCCCCGCAGCAGCCGGCATCGATCCGTCGCTGCTCGACCGTCTTCCGATCGGCATCTTGATCTACCGGCACGATGCGCTGCTCCACGCCAATCGCCATTTCCTCGAAACGACCGGCTACGACGATCTCGCGGCGCTCGAAGCGGCGGGCGGCCTGAATTCCCTGTTCGTCGAGCGTGGTGCCGATGCGCTCGCGGAAAGCACCGGCTCGCAGACGCTGTCGATCGTGACGCGCCGCGGCGACACCGTTGCGGTCGACGGCCGGCTATTCACAGTGCCGTGGCACGGCGCCTCGGCGCTGGCGCTCATTCTCACCAATGGATTGAACGCGGTCGGCCGTCGCGCCACCGAGCTCGCGCTCGCCGCCGCCGAGACCGAACTGCGCAACGCCAAGCGCGAAACGCAAAAGTCGGCGGCGGCCAAAGCCGAATTCCTCGCCAAGATCAGCCACGAGATCCGCACGCCGCTCAACGCCATGACCGGCTTCGCCGAAGTCATGATGACGGAGCGCTTCGGCCCGATCGGCAACGAGCGTTACCGCGACTATCTCAAGGACATTCACGGCGCCGGCGCGCATCTGGTTTCGCTGCTCAACGATCTGCTCGATCTGTCCAAGGTCGAGACCGGCAAGCTCGATCTCAGCTTCGGCCATGTCGGCGTCAACGATCTCACCCAGCAATGCGTCGGCATCATGCAGCCGCAAGCGAACCGCGCCCGCATCATCATCCGCACTTCGCTGACGCCGGCGCTGCCGCAGGTCGTCGCCGACGAGCGGTCGCTGCGCCAGATCGTGCTCAATCTCCTGGCCAACTCGATCAAGTTCACCGGGCCCGGCGGCCAGGTGATCGTGTCCACCGCGGTCTCCGACAGCAGCGAAGTGGTGCTCCGCGTGCGCGATACCGGCGTCGGCATGAGCGAGAAAGACATCGAGGCGGCGCTCGAGCCGTTCCGCCAGGTGGCGACGTCGGGCAGCTGGGGCTCCGGTGGAACCGGGCTCGCCTTGCCGCTGACCAAGGCGCTGGCCGAGGCCAACCGCGCCAACTTCCACATCAAGAGCGCGCCGAACGCCGGCACTCTGGTCGAAATCGCCTTTCCGCCAAGCCGCGTCGTCACGAATTAGCCCGCAAGCGGCCGAAAGCTATCCACTGGTCATCATCCGGGCCGTCATCCGATGGTACCCGCGCCGCGGAATCGGCTAGACTTTGATTGGTCGAGGCTTGCGCCGGGCTGGGCGGCAACCTCGGTGAGGTGTGATCATGCCCACGATCAGAACCCTCCTGACGTCGCTCGTCGCGGCTGCCATCCTGGTTCCCGTGGCGGCGCGCGCCGCCGAAGACGTCGATCTGCTGCTGGTGCTGGCGGTCGACGTATCGCGCAGCATCGACGCCACCAAATTCCAGCTCCAGCGCGAGGGCTACGCGGCCGCGGTCGCCGATCCGCACGTGCTTGAAGCCATTCATTCGGGCCGCACCGGCCGCATCGGCTTGACCTTCGTGGAATGGTCCGGCGTCGGCGCGCAGAAGGTGGTGATCGACTGGACCACGATCGGGGATACGGATTCCGCGAAGGGCTTCGGCGACCGCCTGTTGGAGGCGCCGCGCTCGTTTGCCGACCGCACCTCGATCTCGGGCGCGATCGAATTTGCCATGGGGCAGCTCGACAAGGCGCCCTTTGCGGCGGCGCGCCGCACCATCGACGTCTCCGGCGACGGCACCAACAATGCCGGTCGCGACGTCGCCATGCTGCGCGACGAGGCGGTCGCCAAAGGCATCACCATCAACGGGCTGGTGATCCTCAGCGACAATCCGATGTCGTGGAATCCCGACCACACCAATCCGCCGGGCGGGCTTGCCAATTATTATCGCAACAACGTGGTCGGCGGCCCGAGCGCCTTCGTCATGGTGGCGGAAAACTTCAACTCGTTCGGCCAGGCCATCATCAAAAAAATGATCGCCGAGGTGGCACAGGCCCATGAGGCTTTGCCGCTTCGGGCCGCCGCCCGTTAAGCGCAGGGCGGCTCCGAGCCGACGCCAAGCAACTTGTCGCCAAACGACTTGGCGCCAAACGACTTGGCGCCAAACGACTTGGCGCCAAGGCTGTTTTTTGTTTTAAATCCGGCATTTGGGCGTGGTTTGCGGTGGCGCCGGCCACGAAAGCGACACAGATGTCGAGCACGTTTGCTTGGTACCGCGCGCTCGGTATATTTCGTCGGGTCCTGCAACATCGGATATGCGTCCTTTGCCCGTGGCTATCGGCTTGAAACGCCTCGCCATTGCCGTTGCCGCCATGGTCGCGGTGGCGTTCGTCACCCTGATTGCGCTGTCTTTTCTCATGCCCGCCGCGGTGGTGCGTGACGCGGTCGCCAAACAAATCCAGGCCGTCACCGGACTCGATCCGATCCTGCGCGGCGACGTTGCGGTGTCGCTGTTCCCGTCCGGAACCGTGACCTTCCACAATGTGCTGCTCGGCGACGACCGCACCGGCGAGCCGGCCGTGGTCACCGATGAATTGACCGCGCGGCTGCGTTATTTCCCGCTTCTGGCCGGCCGGATCGAAATCGCCGACGTCACCTTGGTGCGGCCGACGATCACTATCACCTTTATGCCCGGCGGCCAGTCGAACTGGTCCGGGCTGATGGAGACGCTGGCGCGTGCGCTGGCGCCCAATCCCGGCCGCACCGCGTCGTTTTCGGAGATCGGCATCAACGACGGCACCATCGTCGTCCGCGACACCGAGAAAGGTTACATCGAGCGGCTCGACAACGTGGAATTCCAGATCGCCTGGCCGTCGATCTCGCGCAGTTTTGGCGCCAACGGCCGGCTGGTCTGGCATGGAGAACCGGTCGAGGCGAGCCTCACGCTGACCGATTTTCTGGCGGCGCTGTCGGGCCAGCGCTCCGGCGTCAAGGTGCGGCTCGCCGGCGCGCCGCTCAAGCTCGCCTTCGACGGCGCCGCGAGCGCGCAGCCGACGCTCAAGCTCGAGGGCACGTTGGGCGTCGATGCGCCGTCGTTGCGCGATGCCATGCGCTGGACCGGCAAGAGCAAGGTGCCGTTCGGTGGCTTCGGCCGTTTCGCCTTGCGGGCGCAGAGCACCATCGGCGGCGGGATGATTTCGCTCGCCAATGTCAATGTCGAGCTCGACGGCAATACCGCCGAGGGCGTGCTGACGCTCTCAGCCGGCGATCATCGCATGGTCCAGGGCACGCTGGCGGCCGACACGCTGGATCTGACGCCTTATGTCACCGGCATGCGGTTATTGGCCGCCAACGAGCGCAAGTGGGATCAACTGCCGATCGCGCTGGACGGTCTAGCCGACTTGAACCTCGACCTGCGGCTCTCGGCGGCGAGCATCAAGATCGCCAACGCGCAACTGGGCCGCACCGCGGTCGCCGCCAATATGCGCGACGGCAAGCTCGACGTGACGATCGGTGAATCGCAGGCCTTCGGCGGGGTCGTGAAGGGTGCGGTCGGTATCGCCAGCGCCAATGGCGGCGTCGAAGCGATGACGCACGTGCAATTCGTCGACGTCGACCTGGAAAGCTGTCTCGGCCAGGTGTTCGGCATTCAGAAAATCGCCGGCCGCGGCAACCTGATGCTCAACATCGACGGCTCGGGCGATTCCGTACTGGCGCTGACCAACACGCTCAACGGCACGGCGAGCCTCACCGCCCATAACGGCGCGCTGGTCGGCCTCAATGTCGAGCAATTGCTGCGACGGCTCGAGCGCCGGCCGCTCTCCGGCAACGGCGATTTCCGCTCCGGGCGTACGCCGTTCGACCAATTGGTGCTGAATCTGGCGATCGACCACGGCATGGTGGCGGTCCAGGACATGCACATCGACGGGCCGGCGGTGCGGCTCGCGGTCGGCGGCCAGGCGTCGGTGCCGATGCGCGATCTCGATCTCAAGGGTACGGCGACCTTGATCTCGAGCGCCACCACCACCGAGTTCGAACTGCCGTTCGTGGTGCAGGGCCGCTGGGACGACCCGATCATGCTGCCCGATCCGCAGAGCCTGATCCGCCATTCGGGGGCGGCGGCGCCATTGCTCGACGCCGTCAAGGGCCGTACCGCGGGTGACGCCGTCCGCTCGGTGATCGACCAGTTGATGGCGGCGCCGCCGGCCGAGCCTGCCGCCGCTCCAGTTGCGGCTCCCGCGCCGCCCAAATAACGCGCGGGGCAGGCTTTTTCCTACATCATGCTTTATGATTCCCGCGCACGAATCAGCGCGGGTTTGCCGCCCGCGACGGGCGCAAAATGCTCAACCGCCTCACGCGCACTCTGGTCAAGGTGCTGGTCGCCTCGCTGATCGTCGGTACGATCCTGGCGCATTTCGGCATTTCCACCGGTGAATTGATCAAGACCGCGGGGCTGTCGCCCGAGCGCATCGAGGAACTGGCCCGCGAAGGCTTTGCCTGGGCGCTGCCGAATCTGCTGCTCGGCTCGCTGGTGATCGTGCCGGTGTGGTTCCTGTTCTATTTGTTCCGGCCGCCGGGCGAGAGCAGGGACTGACGGCTCGACGAGACGCTCACGATCATTTCGGCAGGCCGTCCTCGTCGTAGAGAAAGTCTTGGCTTCTGGCGGCGCTTGGTCCCTGGGTTGCTTTTGCGGAGCCGGCGGCGCTGATCTCTTCGAGCAGTTGCCTGCGCGCTGCGGCGTCAAGGCGCTTTTTCCCAAAAGCGACAAGACGTGCCACTGCGTGACCATCCTGCGTCAGGATGATCTCCTCGCCTGCTCCAGCGCGCTTCATCAAGTCAGTCAGTCGATCCTTAGCCTCGGTGACGGAAATCCGCATCACAGCACCCGTGATGGACCAAACAATAGACATTTGGGTCGACTTTTGCCCATCGCAAGAGCTGTCACGCCTGCTTGCCGGCAACCACATTGAACTTGGCCAGCAGCGAAGCGGCGATGACGGCAACGCCGACGACACCAATCATGATGCTGCAGACCGCGTTCATCTCCGGCTTCACGCCGAGGCGGACCTCGGAATAGATGCGGATCGGCAAGGTCGTCGCGCCTGGCCCGGTGGTGAAGCTCGCGATCACCAGGTCGTCGAGCGACAGCGCGAAGGCGAGCATCCAGCCGGCGGCGATGGCCGGCAGGATCAGCGGCAAGGTCACGGCGCGGAACGTCTCGAGCGGCGAGGCGCCGAGATCCATCGCCGCCTCTTCGAGGTTCATGTCGAAATCAAAAAGCCGCGCCTGCACGATCACGGTGACGAAACACATCGCCATGGTGGTGTGGGCGATTGCAACGGTCCAAAAACCGCGGTCGATCGCGACCGCCACGAACAGCAGCAGCATGGACAGGCCGGTGATGACTTCCGGCATGACCAGCGGCGCATAGATCATCGACGTGAAGAGCAGCCGGCCGCGGAACCGGCCGAAACGCACCAGCGCCACCGCCGCAAGCGTGCCCAGGATTGTCGCCGCGGTTGCTGAGACCAGCGCCAGGCGGATGCTGATGAAGGCGGAGTCGAGCAGCGGCGCGTCATTGATGAGCTCCGTGTACCAGCGCGTCGACCAGCCGCCCCACACGGAGACCAAGCGCGAGGCGTTGAACGAGTAGATCACCAGGATGGCGATCGGCAGATAAAGAAAGGCGAGGCCCAGCACGATGGCGGCGAGATTGAATGCGGAGACTTTGCGCATGGTCAGCCGCGCTCCACGGCGCGCATCGTCTGGTGCTGGAAAATGACGATCGGCGTCACCAATAGTCCGATGAGCGCGACGGCAATCGCCGCAGCGGCGGGCCAATCCTTGTTGCCGAAAAATTCCGTCCAGATGGTCTGCCCGATCATCGGCGCTTGCGAGCCGCCGAGCAGGTCGGGAATGACGAATTCGCCGACCGCGGGGATGAAACACAAAAGCGCGCCGGCCAGCACGCCCGGTGCCGACAGCGGCAGCGTTACCTCCCAAAAAATCTTGCTGCGCGGGCAGCCGAGATCGGCCGCCGCTTCGAGCAGCGACTCGTCCAGCTTCTCCAGCGTCGCATAGAGCGGCAGCACCATGAACGGCAGGTAGGAATAGACGATGCCGATGTAGATGGCGGTGTCGGTCGAGAGCCACACCGGCGGCGTGCTGACCAAATGCAGCGCCATGAGCAGCTGATTGAGCAGCCCGTCGTGCTGCAAAATATTCATCCAGGCATAGATGCGGATCAGGAACGCGGTCCAGAACGGCAGCATGACCAGGGTCATCAGCACCGCCTGGACGCGGCGCGGCGTGCGCGCGATGCCGTAGGCGATCGGGTAGCCGATGGCGAGCAGGAGCAGCGTCGAGAACGCGGCAATCTCAATGCTCTTCACGAAGGACAAAAGATAGAGCGGATCGGAGCCGATGAGGGCGTAGTTGTCGAATGACAGCGTGCCGAAGAATGCCACGATGCCGTGCCAGCCGGCCGAGAGGTCGAATAGCGGCGCGTAAGGCGGTTGCGCCAGTGCCGGCTGCGATAGGCTGATCCGCAGCACGATCAGGAACGGCACCAGGAAAAAGACCAGCAGCCACGCGTAGGGAATCCTGACGATGAGCTTTTCCGCGAATGATCGTTTCGGGGTCATGGCGTGTGCCGCGGCTTCATATGGTCAATACGATTGCGGCTTCGGGCGAAAAGCTTATCCAGGCACGTTCGTCCCAATCGATCGCGCGCTCGGCGGCGTGGCCGGTATTGGCGACCGCTGCGGTGACGATCGCACCATCGGCGAGGCGCAATTTGTAGATGGTCAGTTCGCCGAGATAGCCGATATCGACAATCGCGCCGGCGGCGCAGTTGTCGGGCGGCGGTTGCGGAGCCTCGGACGCGACGCGCATCTTCTCCGGCCGCACCGCCAGCCAAACCGTTGCGCCCGGCTTGGCCTCGATTTTCGCAGCGACGCGCAGCGTGCCGGCGGGCGTGCCTTCGACGCTCAAACCGTCTTCGCCGACGACACCCTCGAACAGATTGACGTCGCCGACGAAGTCGGCGACCCAGCGCGAATTCGGCCGCTCGTAGATGTCCGCGGGTCGCGCGACCTGCCGGAGCCAGCCGCGATCCATCACGCCGATACGGTCGGCGACGATCATGGCTTCGCTCTGGTCGTGGGTGACGATGACGAAAGTGAGTCCGAGCTTGCGTTGCAGGTCCATCAGCTCGAAACGGGTCTGGTCGCGCAACTTCTTGTCGAGCGCCGCCAGCGGCTCGTCGAGCAGCAGCACCCGCGGGCGCTTTACCAAAGCGCGCGCCAGCGCCACGCGCTGACGCTGGCCGCCCGACAATTCATGCGGCTTGCGCCGGCCAAAACTGTCGAGCTTGACCATGGCCAGCATGTCGGCGACGCGATGCGCGATTTCGGCTTTGGCCAGGCCTTCCTGCTTGAGCCCGAACGCCACATTGGCTTCGACATTGAGGTGCGGGAACAGCGCGTAGTTCTGAAACATCATATTGACGGGACGGCGATAGGGCGGCACGGCCGCGAGATCGACGCCGTCGAGCAGGATGCGGCCGGAGTCAGGCCGCTCGAAGCCGGCGATCAGGCGCAACAGCGTGGTCTTGCCGCAGCCGGACGGCCCCAATAGCGCAAAGAACTCGCCCTGATAGATGTCGAGCGAGAGCTTATCGACCGCCGCAGTGCCGCCAAAGCGCTTGCTCAAATCCTCGATGCGCAACAGCGGGCGCTCGGTCGAGTCCGCCCAGGGCGCAAAACTACGTTTCGATCGGACGGTTGGCATCATACTCCAGCGGCAACAGCGCGTTTCGACGGCGCCGCGTCAGGCTAGAGCATTTTTCCGTGGACTGGAAATGATCGGGCGGCTCGGCCCGGCGGCGATCAGTCGATCATCGCAACCGACGGAGTCTCGATGATGGGTGCATCGTCGAGACTGTCGGACATCAATTTGCGCGGCTCCGGGCCGTAATAATCGCCGAGCTGCACCACCGGCCGCGGCTGCATCATGATGGAGACAAGGCGGTCGTACAGCGCCTTCGCCGAAACCGGCTTGATCAAATATTCGTTGACGCCGAGCCGCACCGCTTCGACAACCCGCCAGCGCTCGCCGTGGCCGCTGAGCATGATGATCGGCACGTCGGGCATCGGGAACACGCCGGGCGAGCGGACGATGCGCACCAACTCGGCGCCGCTCAACAGCGGCATTTCCCAATCCAGGATCACCACGTCGGGGGCGATGCTGCGGATGGCGTCAAGGGCGGCGATGCCGTCATTGGCCTCGTAGATGTCCTTGATGCCGCAATTGACCAAGAGGTTGCGGATCATCTTGCGCATGTACTGGTTGTCATCGACCACCAGCACCGCCAGCGACTGGATCTGATCGGCGATGTGTGCCTTCGACGGGTTCTCGGTCATGGGGTCAAGTGCCGGGCGGTGGATCAGACGAATATGACGTCGTCGAGCACGGGATCGTTCTGCGGCTTGTAGCTCGACATATTGCGCGGCGCCGGGACGTAGCGGTCGCCCTTCCGCACCATCTCACGCGGCCTGGCGAGGATGGAGACCAGCCGCGCCAGCAGCGCCGTCGAGGACACCGGCTTGAGCAGGAATTCGTTGACGCCGAGCCGCACCGCCTCGACCACCCGCGCACGTTCGCCATGGGCAGTGAGCATGATGATCGGCACGTCGGGGTAGGGGAAGCGGCCCGGCGCGCGCACGTGGCGCACGAACTCCGGGCCGTTGGGGCTCGGCATCGACCAATCGAGAATAACCACGTCCGGATTCCAGCTGCAGATGGCGTCGAGGCCGCTGCGGCCGTCCTTGGCCTCGTAGATGTCCTGGACGCCAATCACCTGCAGCAGCGAGCGCGTCACCTTGCGCATGGTGGACTCATCGTCGACGATGAGCACCTTCAGGGCTGCGAGCTGCTGCGAATACTGGCTTGCGAGCGGTTGCATGTGATCCATTCGTCGTGAGAACGCGAATTCCCGGCCACCAACTGATCACAATTTCCTAATGTTGACGTGAAATGGATCGGTAAAATTTTATCGATCAATCGCTGCCGGTCTTGCGGGCGCGGATCGGCCGGCCTTCGAGGCCGGCGTCGCGCACCGCGGCGTAGGGTCCGATCGGCCGCATGGTGAACGAAGACTCAACGCTGGTGTAATCGTGATAGCCGAGGCGGGCGAGCGGGCGGATTTTCACCACGTCGAGCTTGCCCTCCGGCGTGAGCGCGTCGTCGCGGATATGCACGCCGACGACGCGGCCGATGACGATGTGATGAACGCCGTCGAGCGTGCGCGCCGGCAGTGCGGTCGAGGAATGGAATTTGCACTCCAGATGCACCGGCGACGCCGCGACCCGCGGCGGCTTGACGATGCGCGAGCCGATCATTTCCAGGCCCGCCAGCGCCGCTTCGTCGACCTCCGGCGGCACGAATTGCGAGGTGATGTTGACCGCCTCGCGCAACGCATAGGTCGCCATGTTGACCACGAACTCGCCGGTGTCGGTGGCGTTCTTGACGCTGTCCTTGCGCCGGCCGGACTCGGGAAACGAGTTCGCCGAGAACATCACGTAAGGCGGATCGTAGGCCAGATTGTTGAACTGGCTGAACGGCGCGAGGTTGACGACGCCGTCGCGGCTGATGGTCGAGACCCAGCCGATCGGCCGCGGCACCACGATCGATTTATAGGGATTGAACGGCAGGCCGTGGTCGTCTTTGTCGGGTTCGTAGAACATCGCGCTTCCTCTTTGAATGCTTGAATATACTCAGCCCGCCGCCATGAAACGATCGAGCATCATGCGCTGGGTGTCGTCAAAACGCAGGCCGAGTTTTGAGCGCCGCCACAACACGTCGTCGGCGGTCCGCGCCCATTCCTTGTCCATCAGGTAGTGCACCTCGGCGGCGGTGAGATCGGCGCCGAAGCGCATGCCGAGATCGGCTGGCTCCTTCACGGTCTTGAGCACGTCGTCGAGGCGGGTGCCATAGGCGGACGCGAGGCGGCGCGCATGCGCGGCGCCGAGGAACGGCCAGGTCCGCTGCGTGCGCGCCACCAGGGTTTCCATGCCGTCATAGACGAAGTCGCCGCCCGGCAAGGCGCTGTGCGCGGTCCATGGCCGCGTGCGCGGAAAGAAATGCGCAAGTTTCGCCATGGCCTCTTCGGCAAGCCGCCGATAGGTCGTGATCTTGCCGCCATAGACCGTGAGCAGCGGCGCTTCGCCCGAGCGCTCGTCGAGGCTCAGCACGTATTCGCGGCCCAGATCTTGAGAGCGAACGTCCTGGGATTTGCCTGCGCCGTCGTCGTAGAGCGAGCGCACGCCGGCATAGGCCCAGACCACGTCGGCGGCGCCGATGACGCTGCGGAAATATTCATTCACCACGCCGCACAGATATTCGATCTCCGCGCCGGTCGGCAGCACGGCTGCGGGGTCGCCGATGAAGGTTTGGTCGGTGGTGCCGATCAGCGTGAAATCGTGCTGGAACGGGATGGTGAACACGACGCGGCCGTCGGCGGCCTGCAAGATATAGGCGCGGTCGTGGTCGTAGAGCCGGCGCACCACGATGTGGCTGCCTTTGTCGAGGCGCAGATGCGGCTTTTGCCGCAGCCGCAGCACGCTCTCGGCCAGCGTCTCGACCCAGGCGCCGGCGGCATTGACCAGGACCCGCGCCGTCACCTCTTCGCGCCGGCCGCGCGCATTGAGGATGAGCCGCCAGGCGTCGCCGCGCTCGGCGCGCACGGCCCGCGTGCGGGTGCGGATGGTGGCGCCGCGTTCGGCGGCATCGACCGCGTTGAGCACGACGAGACGCGCATCGTCGGCGAAGCAGTCGGAATACTCGTAAGCGTGATGGAAGCTGCGCCGCAGCGGCGCGCCGGCCGTGTCGGTCAAAAGATCGACCTCGCGCGTGCCGGGCAAGATCCGGCGCCAGCCGATCCAGTCGTAGATGAGAAGGCCCAGCCGCAGCATGAGCGCCGAGCGCCGCGCCTCGTTCACCGGCAGCACGAAGCGTAGCGGCCGGATCAGATGCGGCGCCGCGCGCAACAGCACCTCGCGCTCCTTGAGCGCGGTGCGCACCAGGCCGAATTCGTAGTGCTCGAGATAGCGCAAGCCGCCATGGATCAGCTTCGACGACGCCGACGACGTGGCGGAGGCCAGATCGTTCTGCTCGACCAGCACGACCCGCAGGCCGCGGCCGGCGGCGTCGCGGGCGATGCCGGTGCCGTTGATGCCGCCGCCGATGACCGCGAGATCGTAGTCAGCCATCTGGTTCTTTCCCTCGTGCAACCGTAGCCCGGATTGCGCAAGGCGCAATCCGGGAGCCGCATTCGAGTTGGGGTGCCGCTCCCGGATTTCGCTCCGCTCAATCCGGGCTACTACCCCTTGCCTGGAATGGCAGATCGGCGATGATAGGGCATGGATTTTCGCGATCGCCACATCGTCGTCAGCGGCGGAGCTGGTGCGCTCGGCAGCGCCGTAGTCGAGGTCTTGGCCGGGGCCGGCGCAATCTGTCACGTGCCGTGTCTGCACGAAGCCGAGAAGCGGGGCTGCCGGCTGCAGGAGAGCAAGAACATCCGCCTCACGATTGCCGGTAATCTGGCGGAAGAAGCGGCCGTGACGCGTTTGTATCAAGGCATCGCGCCGTTGTGGGGCTCGATCCACATTGCCGGCGGTTTTGCCATGGCGCCGATGCGCGACACCACGGCCGAGCTGCTGCGCCAGCAGCTCGATATGAATTTCGTCAGCTGCGCGCTGTGCTGCCGCGCCGCGGTCAACGCCATGTCTTCCAACACAGCTGCTGGCAGCGGCGGCCGCATCGTCAATGTCTCGGCGCGCCCGGGCCTGGAATGGCGCAGCGGCGCCGGCATGGTGGCCTATACGGCGAGCAAGGCGGCGGTCGCGGCGCTGACGGCTGCCTTGGCTGAAGAAGTCGCCAAGGACGGCATTTTGGTCAACGCGGTCGCGCCCTCGATCATGGACACGGCGGCCAATCGGGCGGCCATGCCCAAAGCCGACTACGCGCTGTGGCCGAAGGTCGAAGAGGTCGCGGCGACGATCGTGTTCCTCGTCTCGCCGGAGAACCGCGTCACCCGCGGCGCCATCGTACCGGTCTACGGCAAGTCCTAATAGCCCGGCCATAATCCCGGCGTCGCCAATTCGACGAGATGGTTGTCGGGATCGCGGAAATAAATGCTGACGCCGCCGCGCGGCCATGTGGTGCGGCCTTCGATCGCGACTTTGGCTTCGGCGAGTTCTTTTTCCCAAACGGCAAGCTCGTCGGCGCCAATCGAGAACGCGATGTGCACCGGTCCGCTGCCGTCGTGCGGCGGGATCGTGCCGCCGGGCATATGCACGGTTTCGAGCGACTGGCCGCGCAGGAACAATAGCAACAAGCCGCGGCCGCCGACATCGTATGCGCACAGCCGTTGATCGCGATAGACGCTGTTGAGCCCGAGCACCTGTTCGTAGAACGGGCAGGCGCGCTCAAAACTGTCGACGTAGAGCACGGTTTCCAGAATGCCGTGCAGGTTGGGCATGAGTGACGACTCCATCGTTCGAGTGCGACGGAAGCGAACTAAATACTTTCCTCCCCCTTTCAGGGGGAGGTCAATTCAGCCCGACACCGGCACGACTTCGCGTACCGGCGCGTGGACGAGCCGCGTCACGGCGCTCGCGGCGACCACGGCGTGTTGCTGCGCATAGGCCTCGTGGTTCTTCTCGATGTAGCCGAGATCGTAGAGGTAATTCACCATCAGGCCGTAAGACTGCGCCAGCGCGCGCTCGGAGGTGTCGCCGGGCCAGTTGAGCCGCTCCAGCCGCGCGCCGTTGCCGAGATGGAAGCGCGCCACCGAATCGAGCGGCAGGCCGCGGCGGTTGCGGCCGCGCACGTAATACCAGGCGGCGGCGCGCAGCAGCGGCTCGCGCACTCGCTCGGCGATCTCCGGCACGCGCCAGCAGTTGACGTCGTCGAGCGCTGCAAGCACCTCGCGGTCGTCTTCGTCAATCGCGATCGAAGCCGCATTGGCGCGCTCGCGCTTGAGCCATTCGGCAAAATTCGGCGCCGGCGACAAGGTGACGAAGGTCGCTACCCTGCCGAACTCACGCGACAATTCCTCGACCACCTGCTTGATCAGAAAATGTCCGAAGCTGACACCAGCAAGGCCGCGCTGGCAATTGGTGATCGAATAGAACACCGCGGTGGTCGCGCGCTCCGGGTCGAGCTCGTCGCGCTTGCCGGCCAGGATCGGCGCGATCGCCGCCGGCGTCTCGCGGGTCAGCGCCACTTCGACGAAGATCAGCGGGTCGTCAACCAGCGCCGGATGGAAGAACGCGTAGCAGCGCCGGTCCGGCGGATCGATGCGGCGGCGCAGGTCGTCCCAATCGCGGATCTCATGCACCGCTTCGTAGCGGATGATCTTTTCCAGAACGATCGCCGGCGACGACCAGTCGATGCGGCGCAACACCAGAAAGCCGCGGTTGAACCACGACGAGAACAGATGGACGAAATCGTTGTCGATGACTTCGAGATCGTCGCGGTGATCCATGGCGTCGATCAGCTCTTCGCGCATGCGCACCAGCGCCGCGGTGCCGCCGGGGGCGAGATTGAGCCGGCGGAACAGTTCGAGCCGGCGCGGCTCGCTGGCATGGTGCAGCTCGGCTGCGGTCTCGTCCGACGGCGCTTGCTGCCAGTCCTTGATCGCTTTCTCGATGCGGGCGCGGTCGGAGCCGAAGGTGGTGGCGAGCGCCTCGAAGAAGGCGATGCGCGGCCCGATGGTCAGATCCTCGTAGCGGGCGAGGATGTCGCTGGCCAGCGCCACGCCCGAGGCCTCGCCGCGGCCGGACAACAGCGCCTCGCAAAGCTCCAACAGCCCGGTCGAGCGCTCGCGCGACGGCTCGCGGCGCTGGATCAGGGCGCGGCCGCGGTCGGCGATGCTCTGCAACATCTCGCTGAAAAAGGTGGTATTCACCGAACTCTTCCCATCCTCCGGCACGAGTTAGCTAATGGTCGCCGGCGGCAATGACAAGTTGGCGGTGCGTCACATTGTAAACGACCCACGTTAACGCCGGCAGTGCGGCACCAGACACCTTTTAAAGGCCCAGAAAGCGGCCTTGATCGCATGGACAGCACTCTGTTCGTGTTGGCGATCCTGTCAAGGACGGCGCGAAGCGCCGCCGCCTTCGGCGGTCTTTGATCCTTGACAGGATCGCCAACACGAACAACTGGCAGCCATGCGATCAAGGCCGCCATCCCGATCGAATGCGTTGATCCCGAATGCCCGCCTGGACAAATCCGCGCCACTGCGCCACTTAAATCGCCGTGCGGCGCATGGCCGCGCGAGGTCGGGAGCTTTTCATGCCGGGTCCGTTGGCTGGTTTGCGCGTGCTGGAGCTGGCCCGGATTCTGGCAGGTCCTTGGGCCGGTCAATTGCTCGCCGATCTCGGCGCCGACGTCATCAAGGTCGAGCGCTCGGGCTCCGGCGACGATACCCGCGCCTGGGGGCCGCCCTTCGTCGAGGCGGCCGACGGCGGCCATCTCGACGCCGCCTATTTTCACTGCACCAATCGCGGCAAGCGCTCGGTCGAGGCCGATTTCACCACGCCCGAGGGCCAGCGCATCGTCAAGAAACTGGTGGCGCGCTCCGACGTGCTGATCGAGAATTTCAAGGTCG